>Ga0316221_1000001_pt1 | contig 1218152 bp, 1175 predicted proteins | sample TBH18007metaG_FD_206003 | JGI IMG/M metagenome (GOLD analysis project Ga0316221, IMG submission 206003) | Freshwater microbial communities from Trout Bog Lake, Wisconsin, USA - TBH18007 | ecosystem: Environmental > Aquatic > Freshwater > Lake > Hypolimnion/Profundal zone | place: USA... | reverse complement strand
TCTTTGTGAGCACTTGATTTCGTTAAGCAGCTCGCAATCCTGTTACAGATCACTCGCCTGCGCACTCATTCCAAGCGCCCACACTTATCGGTTGTCTAGTTTTTAAAGAACAAGGTAGTCGGTACTTATTTACCGCTAAAACACCGCACTTAGTACGCTGATTTGTTAAGAGAATTTTAACATACTTCTTTAATCTTCGCTTAACTTGCTTTGATCGTCTGGCAAAATGGCTTTATCGGCCGACTTCACAATTTGACTTTCGTTGCAATCTGCTTGTGTTTCAACAGCACAGAAACGAGATTATGAACGGATTATTTTGTCCTGTCAAATCAAACGCGAAAATATCGTTAAAAATATGTATATTTGATGACAGATCCGTGAATTATTCAGCTCTGTTTCAGTTTCGCCGCAAATTGCTGCTTAAATTTGGCCACTTTGGGCGCAATCACGAACTCGCAATAACCCTGTTTCGGGTGCAGAGCAAAATAATTGTCATGCATTGCTTCAGCTGGCCAGAAAGTAGCGGCGGCGCGAATCTCAGTGCAAACCTTAGCGGCATATTTGCCTGAGGCGTCGACAGCATCGATTGCAGCTTGAGCTAAATGGCGCTTCTCTTCGTTTTCAACAAAAACCGCGGACTGGTATTGCGGTCCGATATCGTTGCCTTGCTGGCCGGGGGTAGTCGGGTTATGGGTCGCAAAGAAAACTTCTAGTAAGGCACCGTAAGTAATGACACTTGAGTCGTACTTAATCTGGATAACCTCTATGTGCCCGGTCGTTTTTGTACAAACCTGTTCATAGGTCGGGTTGTCTACCGTGCCTCCGCAATAGCCAGACTTAACCGACTGCACGCCCTCAAGGGCTGCAAAAACGGCCTCCGTACACCAAAAGCAACCACCGCCAAAAACTGCAACATCAACGGACTGGGCATCTGAACTCATATTTAACCTCTTGAAAGTTTTAATTAATTACTGGTTAGATAGCGACAAAATCCAAGCAGCGATAAGCCGTGCATCAGCGTCATTGACTTGAGGTTGTGCTGGCATGGGTACTGCCCCCCAGCGCCCGGCGCCACCGCGCTGCAAAGACCCGGACAAGTAATCAAGTGGAGCATCAATTGATGAATACCGTTTAGCAACGGCGACAAAGCCAGGTCCAACACGCTTAGCGTCTATCTGATGGCAACCCAGGCAGTTTTTGCTTTTGGCCAAAGCCGCCCCCTCTTGGACAGATCCGCTACTCAATGTATCAGTCGGTGGTGCCTTTTTTATTTGATCTTGGGCCTGAACGAGACTCCCCAAACCCAGGCCAATCAGCACAATTAGTAGGATCGAGGCGGCCAGTACACCGCCTCTTCCGCAATATTTAACGATCAAATGCATCGGTCACTGCCCCGCGGCTTGCAGTACTCGCAAGAGCCCCAAACTTAGCCAATACGCCGCGCGTGTAACGAGGTTTGCGTGGCTTCCAGGCGGCGCGGCGGCGTTCAATTTCTGTTTCAGCAACATTAAGCTGCAGCAAAAGTTGCTTCGAATCAATCGTGACTGAATCACCTTCTTCGATCAAACCGATCAGGCCGCCGACGAAGGCCTCTGGTGAAACATGCCCGACGACCATACCCCACGTACCGCCAGAAAAACGACCATCAGTGATTAGCCCGACTGATTCGCCCAGGCCCTGACCAATCAGAGCGGCGGTAGGTGCAAGCATTTCGCGCATCCCAGGCCCCCCTTGCGGGCCCTCGTAGCGAATGACAACCACGTCACCGTGAGTAATTTTGCGGTCCATGATCGCTTTCATTGCATCATCTTCAGAGTCAAAGACGCGCGCTGGCCCTGTCATCACAGGGTTTTTCAAACCAGTGATCTTGGCGACACAACCTTCTGGCGACAAATTGCCTTTCAAGATGGCCAGATGACCTTCTGCATACATCGGGCTGTCCATCCGATGAATAATGCTTTGTCCGGCAGGCGGTTGATCAGGAACATCTTTGAGATTTTCAGCAATGGTCTTACCGGTAATTGTGATGCAATCACCATGAAGCAAACCGGCGTTCAGTAACATCTTCATCACTTGAGGGATACCACCGACTCGATGAAAATCAACAATCAGATGTTTTCCAGACGGCTTAAGGTCACACAGAACAGGCACGCGCTTGCGCACTGTCTCGAAATCGTCGATTGTCCATGGCACCTCTGCCGCGTGAGCAATGGCTAAAAAATGCAGCACTGCATTTGTCGAGCCACCCGTTGCCATAATGACAGCGACCGCGTTTTCGATCGACTTGCGGGTGATAATGTCACGCGGACGAAGATTTTTACGAACGGCCTCCACTACCGTTCGTGCGGCCGCGGCAGCGTTTTCGATTGCTTCGCCGTCTTCATTTGCAATGGTGCTTGAGTAAGGCATCGCCATACCCATGGCTTCAAACGCAGAGCTCATCGTATTGGCAGAATACATACCACCACATGAGCCAGTGCCAGGGATGGCATTTTGCTCGATCCCCTTGAAATCCTCGGTACTCATACGACCCATGGTGTACTCGCCAACAGCCTCGAACACGGACACAATGTTCAAGTCTTTGCCCTTATAAGAACCCGGCTTGATGGTACCGCCATACACATAAATGCCAGGCACATTCATCCGCGCAAGGGCAAGCATGCCACCTGGCATATTTTTATCGCAACCACCGATGACGACGACGCCATCCATCCATTGACCTTGAACACAGGTCTCAACACAATCGGCAATCACCTCACGAGAGACAAGCGAATATTTCATTCCCTCTGTGCCCATCGACATACCGTCTGAGATGGTGGGGGTGCCAAACACCTGCGGATTGGCGTTGGATTCGCGAATAGCCTTAATCGCGGCATCTGCCAAGGGCTGCAAACCGCTATTGCACGGCGTGATAGTTGAAAAACCATTGGCTACGCCAATCATGGGATTGGCAAAATCGCTCTCTTTGTATCCCATACCGTAATACATCGAGCGATTCGGTGCGCGTGTCACACCTTCGGTGACGTGTTTAGAACGTTCGTTATTTGCCATAATTAATTATCCATAAATGAACTGCCAACATAGGGTGCAGACAATCGCACAGATTACACCGACCCTACACTTTAAATTGGTACAGACGGTTATTATCGGACATCTTTTAGATGAGGGCATCCGATGCTTGCATTTCCCCATATTGATCCGGTTGCGATACGCATCGGCCCACTCGCTGTCCACTGGTACGGTTTAATGTATCTAATTGGATTTGCCACTGTCTGGGTTTTAGGAAACTGGCGAATCAAAATGGGTAAAACTCGACTAACTCAAAAGGACCTTGAGGACTTAATTTTCTATGCAGTTCTTGGAGTGGTCTTGGGCGGACGTCTAGGTTATGTCTTGTTCTACAAACCCATGTACTACTTTAGCCATCCCCAAGAAATCTTCTTTCTGTGGCAAGGCGGGATGTCATTTCATGGTGGGCTGCTCGGTGTCATTACCGTCATTTTGCTGATCGCCAGGCTACGAAAATACCGCTGGATGGAAGTGAGCGACTTCGTTGCCCCTCTGTGCCCCTTAGCGCTGGCGGCTGGCAGGCTTGGCAACTTTATCAATGGTGAACTCTGGGGCCGCAAGACCGATGTCCCTTGGGCAATGATTTTTCCCGGGAGTGGTGACGGGCTACCCCGTCACCCCTCACAGCTATATAACCTCTGTCTTGAAGGCATTTGCCTCTTCGTATTGCTCTGGTGGTTTTCAAATAAGCCCCGGCCGGTGGGGCAAACCAGTGCAGTCTTCCTGATCGGTTACGGTAGCCTGAGATTCATTGAAGAGTTTGCACGCGAGCCTGACGATTTTCTGGGATTTCTAGTGGCCGGTTCTACGATGGGGCAATTGTTGTCCTTACCGATGATTGCCGCTGGGATCATCATGTATGTCCTTTGCGGGCGCCGCGCGCTCAAATCGGCATAATTTCACGGCACAAACCTAACGCCCGGCCGATACCATAAAAAAGAGCCCGACTTCAATTGAAATCAGGCTCTTTCAATAAATGCCCCGCTCGTGCCGTCCAGACCGGCATCTCGAACCGTTGGTTCAAGGTGGTTACCTCTGACCTGACTTTGAGCTCATCTGACTAGAGATGTGCACACCCATCAGGGCATTCGGCAACGCGGTATGCCATAAGCATGGGTAAGAGAATATATAGTCTATTCGCGGACACAGCAGGGACAAAACTTAGACGCTCTTGCTATTGTTCTTGCAAAGCACCGTCAATCAATCCGTTCATGTAGTCTATTTTACGCTTAAATTCACCGACTGCCATTCCACCAGAGCCGGCGGTCGACCCATCAGCAACCTTCATGGATAACAATTCACTGGCTAATTGAATGGCTACCATGACCGCGATTCGTTCATTGCCCGAAATTTTACCGGAGCCTTGAATACGACCGGCCAGTTGTGCAACGTGATCAGTCGCCGCGACCAAATCTGCTTTCTCTTCTGGCTCGCATGCTAGAGAGTAGTCGCGACCCAGTATAGAAATATCAACACGTTCCATTATTCAATATCCTCGAGCAACACGCCGGGCAGTCGCTCAAGTACCGAATCAATACGGTCTCTAGCGGACTCAGTCGCTTGTCGCAATTTAGAAACCTCTTGAGTACGTATATTGAGCTGCGCCTGTGTCGCCGTGTTCTCTTGCTTAACAAGATCAAGCGAACCCTGTAGCGCGGCCTGTTTCTCTTGTGATTGAGTGCGTAAACCTTCAATTTCACTTTGGTACGCAGACACCTTGGCGGTCAGCGCCTCAGTTTGCTCGCTCTGGCCATCTAATCTGACAGCCAAGTCATCTCTCTCTTTCTCTATTTTGGCTAGTCGTGCCTGAAGAAACAAGCGCTCAGCCTCGAGCTTCTGAGCATGTTGGGCAAGCAAGGAAATGCGGGTGGTGAGGTGATCAAGGTCTTCTAACATAGCCGTATCGTAAAAGAAAAACCCGTTGAGGGGTTTAATCCATCGTGCGAGATCTTGATTTTAATCGCAACTCTAGGGAAAACCCCAATCATGCAAACGTAAATCGGGGCTTGCATAAGCTTGTTCGTCCATTACCATGCTGAACTGACGATAACTATTTGCTTACCATTCTTAAGCATGTAGAGATTTCACTTCAAAAATTTACTTTTTATTTAAACGTTAGCAGCGCAGTCGAGGAGCTTCAAGCCATGCAGCTAAGAAATAAACAGGACTTCTGGTCCGGTGTCATGTTCGTTACTTTGGGGGTGGGTTTCTCTCTCAAGGCAACTTCATACTCGATGGGAACCGCTGCACGGATGGGGCCTGGCTACTTCCCTTTTTGGCTCGGTATTCTGATGGCCATTCTCGGCGCTGTCATTTTGCTCACCGCGTTACGTCCTAAAGCAGAAAAAACCGAAGTCGCCAGCTTCAGCTTCAAAATTCTCGCCATTATCATCGGCGCTGTCGTCATTTTCGGCTTTTGTCTGAAACCGCTTGGTTTGATTATCTCGCTGTTTTTGCTCGTCATCATCAGCAGCTTAGCTAGCCACGAACATAGCTGGAAGGTATCCCTAATTAACGCGGTGTTTCTAGTCGTTCTCTGCTGGCTGTCTTTTGTAAAAGGTCTTGGGTTGATATTTCCCATTTGGCCCGCTTTCCTTGGTCTGAATTAAGGGGTCTATACAAATGGAATTACTACACAATCTTTACATCGGGTTTGGCGTTGCGTTCACGCCTGAAAATCTGTTTTATGCGTTTCTGGGCTGTTTGCTCGGCACACTAGTTGGCGTTCTTCCTGGCCTGGGTCCTGTGCCGACGATCGCAATGCTGCTGCCTATCACCTACGTGTTGCCTCCGATTGCCGGTCTGATCATGTTGGCCGGTATTTATTACGGCGCGCAATATGGCGGCTCGACCACTGCGATTCTGGTGAACTTGCCGGGTGAGACATCCTCAGTGGTGACCACCCTCGATGGCCATGCGATGGCGAAAAATGGTCGAGCGGGGGCCGCTTTGGCGATCGCTGCTCTGGCTTCATTTTTTGCCGGTAGCGTCGCGACTCTACTTCTGGCTGCGTTTGCCGCTCCCTTGGCAGAAGTTGCCTTTAAATTTGGACCAGCCGAGTACTTTTCGCTAATGGTCTTAGGCTTGGTCGGCGCGGTAGTTTTGGCCTCTGGCTCATTGATCAAAGCCATTTGTATGATCTTGCTTGGCCTGCTCCTCGGCATGGTTGGCACGGATGTGAACTCTGGCGTTGCACGCTTTGATTTCGGCATCCCTGAACTGCAAGACGGTATCGACTTTGCGATCGTAGCAATGGGTGTATTCGGTTTCGCCGAGATCATGAGCAATCTCGAAGACAGCGGCGAGCAAGGTGACGTTGCGGTGGCTGTGGGCTCACTCTATCCGAACAAACAAGAGTTCAAAGAAGCCTGGCCTGCAGCTGTCCGTGGTACGGCACTCGGCTCACTGTTAGGTATCCTGCCTGGTGGTGGCGCGGTGTTATCGTCTTTCGCGTCGTACACGCTTGAGAAGAAGATATCCAAACACCCCGAGCGTTTCGGTAAAGGCCACCCCGCTGGTGTTGCTGGCCCCGAAGCTGCAAACAACGCAGGTGCGCAGACATCGTTTATCCCGCTCTTGACATTGGGCATCCCAGGTAACGCAGTGATGGCGCTGATGGTTGGCGCAATGACGATTCACAACATCCAGCCAGGACCTCAAGTGATGGCAAGTCACCCTGATTTATTCTGGGGTCTGATCGCGTCCATGTGGATAGGTAATTTGATGCTGGTGGTGTTGAATCTTCCACTGATCGGTATCTGGGTGAAATTGCTCAAAGTGCCTTACCGCATTTTGTTCCCCGCAATTTTGGTGTTTTGTACCATTGGTGTTTATTCGCTGAACTACAACTCCTTTGATATCTTCACCACCGCGTGCTTCGGTATCGTGGGCTATATCTGGAGCAAGCTCAAGTGCGAAGGCGCGCCACTGCTGCTGGGACTGGTACTAGGCCCGATGATGGAAGAAAATTTCCGTCGTGCCCTGTTGCTGTCGCGTGGCAGTTATATGACCTTCCTTGAACGTCCTTTGTCAGCCTCGTTATTGGGCGCAGCACTGATCTTGGTGCTTATTGTGGCGTCTCCTTCGATTCGCAAAAAGCGCGAAGAAACCTTCGTAGAGGATTAAGTTATGGCCAGCAGCATCAATGCTAGAAGTTACGAGGCAACTACGCCTGTCAAGGTGGCGTTTATCGGTCTCGGTGTGATGGGTTTGCCGATGGCAGGCCATCTGGCCAAGGCCGGTCATGATGTGACGGTTTACAACCGGAGTGCGCAAAAAGCGCAGGCTTGGGTTACGGAGTTCGGTGGTCGCTCAGCGGCGACCCCGCGCGAAGCGGCTACCGGCGCGCAAATCGTCCTTGCTTGCGTCGGCAACGATGATGATCTGCGCAGTATCGTGCTGGGCGACGACGGTGCATTTGCGGGCATGGCTGCCGGCGCAACGTTTATCGATCACACAACTGCCTCAGCGCTGGTTGCCCGTGAACTCAACGCGCTCGCAAAAAGCAAAGGCCTGAAGTTTATTGACGCCCCAGTATCGGGTGGCCAAGCCGGCGCAGTGAACGGAATGCTAACAGTCATGTGCGGTGGTGACGCGGCTGATTTCGCGGCGGTCAAAGATGTCATGGCTGTTTTTGCACGGGCTGTGACTCTGGTTGGTGAAAGTGGTGCTGGCCAATTGGCAAAAATGGTTAACCAGATCTGTATTGCTGGACTGGTGCAAGCCCTGTCTGAAGGTGTCGCTTTCGGTCAAGCTGCAGGTTTAGATATGAAGCTGGTCCTGGATGTGATTAGCAAAGGCGCTGCACAAAGCTGGCAAATGGAAAACCGCGGACACACCATGGTTGACGATAAGTTCGACTTTGGGTTTGCCGTTGACTGGATGCGTAAAGATCTGAGTCTGGTCATGGATGAGTCACGCCGCAATGGTGCCAGAGTCCCTGTTACCGCTCTGGTGGATCAGTTCTATGCTGATGTACAGAAGATGGGCGGTTCTCGTTGGGATACTTCAAGCCTGATCAAGCGCTTGAAATAAATCGTATCCGCACAGTAGCGCAGTTCGCTCAGGTATTCAGCGACTGCGCGTTAGTGAGGTCATTCCCCCGTAGCTGGCGAAGCGTCGACTAACCGTCGATCTTCGTCGGTTCTTTTAAAAATCAGACCTGATAACTCATTGAGCGCAAGTGAGTAAACCTCTCGTTTGAACTCAATCACAGAATCAAGGGGAACCCAATATTCACACCATCGCCAGGCGTCAAACTCAGGTGAGTCTGTGGCTCTGAGACAAACATCATTATCGCGCCCAAGCATGCGCAACAAAAACCAGATCTGTTTTTGTCCTTTGTAATGGCCTCGAGACTCGCGCCGGATGTAAACATCCGGCACGTCGTAACGCAACCAATCTCTCGTACGGCCCAAGATACGAACATGATCCGGCATCAACCCGACTTCTTCGTGAAGCTCGCGAAACATAGCCTGCACCGGGCTCTCGCCGTATTTGATGCCACCCTGCGGGAACTGCCAGGCATGTTCCCTTATTCGCTTACCCCAGAAGACCTCGTTTTTTTGGTTGACGAGGATAATGCCCACATTTGGACGGTAGCCTTCGCGATCAAGCATGGCCAGTCCCTGCGAATTCAATACAATTGCACCTGATTATACGTATCCATCGACTTTTTGCATTTCCATTTTTCGCACACTCTTCTGACTAGCCAACACATGCGCGCATCCGCCTTTCACATCACCACCCTCAAAGAAGCCCCAAATGACGCGGAAATCGCCAGTCACAGACTGATGATGCGCTCGGGCATGATTCGCAAGCTTGCCGGCGGGATCTATAACTACATGCCGCTTGGGCTGCGAGTCATTCGAAAAATCGAAAACATCATCAGACAAGAAATGGACGCAGCCGGCGCTCTGGAATTATTGATGCCTGTCGTGCAACCGGCAGAGCTATGGATGGAATCTGGTCGCTGGGAGCAATACGGACCCGAACTGCTGCGCATGAAAGACAGGCACGGGCGCGACTTCGTTTTGCAGCCTACTTCCGAAGAGGTCATCACCGATATCGCACGCAATGAAATACAAAGCTGGCGTCAATTACCAGTTAATTTTTATCACATCCAAACTAAATTTCGCGATGAAAGACGCCCCCGTTTTGGTGTGATGCGCGGTCGCGAATTCACCATGAAAGATGCGTACTCGTTTGATCGCGATGTTGCTGGTGCGCAGAAAAGCTATCAGGTGATGTTCGATGCCTACATGAAGATTTTCAATCGCCTAGGCTTGAAATTCAGAGCAGTATCCGCCGACACGGGCTCGATCGGTGGATCACAAAGCCATGAGTTTCAAGTGATCGCAGATATTGGCGAAGACTTGATTGTCTATGATCCAGCGACAGACTTTGCGGCGAATATTGAACTGGCTGCCGCACCTTGCTTGCTTTCGCAACGGGCCGAGCCCAGCCAAGCGATGGAAGAAGTTGCGACACCTGGGGCCTCAAAGTGCTCCGCGGTGGCTGACCTGCTAAAGGCCCCCCTGTCATCAACCATCAAGTCGATTGTTCTGTCAACCGAGCAAAAGGACAAGCCTGTGGTTGTCTGGTTGTTACTGCTTCGTGGCGACCACGAGATGAACGAGATCAAAGTCGGCAAAATCCCTGGCCTGAAAGATGGTTTCCGAATGGCAACAGACGAAGAGATCATCGAACACTTTGGCTGCAAGCCCGGGTATCTAGGGCCAGTAAAAACCATCAAACCAGTAAAAGTGATTGCCGATCTGACAGTAGCCAATATGAGCGACTTTATTTGCGGCGCTAACCGAGAAGATTTTCATATTCAGGGGGTGAACTGGGGCCGTGATCTGCCTGAACCAGCGCTTGTTACCGATATTCGAAACGTGGTTGAAGGCGACCCCGCACCATCAGGCGAGGGTAATCTCGCCATACAACGAGGCATTGAGGTCGGCCATGTGTTTTATCTCGGAACCAAGTACTCTGAGGCACTAAAAGCGACCTTTCTCGACGAAAGCGGTCGTCCAGCACTCATGGAAATGGGTTGTTACGGAATCGGTGTCACCCGCATTGTGGGCGCAGCGATCGAGCAAAATCACGACGACAAGGGCATCATTTGGACCAAAGCGATTGCACCCTTCGAAGTAGTGGTCTGCGGATTGGGCTGGGGTAAGAGCGAAGCAGTCCGAGAGCAGTCTGAAGCGATCTACTCACAGCTCAAAGAGCGCGGCGTTGACGTGATTCTGGATGACCGAGACCTTCGCCCAGGCATTATGTTCGCGGAATGGGAGCTCATTGGGGTTCCGTTGCGGGTAACAGTCGGGGATCGAGGCCTGGCTGAAGGCATCATCGAATTGCTGTCTCGCAAAAACCAGGATGCCACTAAAATTACTGTGCAAAACTGCGTCGATCAAATCATTGATGCACTCAGGGAATATTGAGCCGTCAAGTCGACGCCAGCAACGAATTGATGAACCAAGCTATCAGCACCTCTCATTCTCACGCAATCGATATACGTGTCTATTACGAGGACACGGATGCCGGGGGAGTCGTTTTTTACGCAAATTACCTCAAGTTCATGGAACGTGGTCGCACGGAATGGCTAAGAGCACTCGGGGTCGACCAGTTCGATATGGCCCGTGACCTTAAAAGATGCTTCATGGTGACTGAACTGGATGTTAAGTACCAAAAACCAGCACGTTTAGATGACTTGCTGTGTGTAGACAGCAGAATCACGCGACTAGGCCGAGCTTCGATTAATTTTGATCAGAAAATTTTTCGCCAAACGGAACTGCTTGTCCAAAGTGCTATCCAAATATGCTGCGTAGATACCGTTAATATGCGACCTGCGGCTTTGCCGTCGCTTGTCAGCAAGAAACTTCAGGCAATTACTCAGGACTAATCCATGCAACCAACCTCCGACATGTCAATGATCACCCTCGTTACCAATGCGAGCATCCCTGTACAGCTCATCATGTTGCTGTTAGTGGTGATCTCTGTTTTGTCATGGACATTCATTTTTTCGAAGCGCTCGGCCATTCAGACTTCGCTCAAACAGACCAAACGTTTTGAAAACGATTTCTGGAGCAGTGATGACTTGGTCCGGCTCGCAAAATCGGTATCCAATGCGGAAGGCGCTCAAGGGGCGTTAGCGAGAATCTTTGAAGCCGGCACCATTGAGTTTCAGAAAGTTCGCCGGACCAGCCCTACGGCCGACACGAGCGTGACGCTTGACGGGGCTCGGCGTGCCATGCGGGCTGCGTATCAGCGTGAGATGGATGATCTGGATTCACACCTGAACTTTCTGGCGTCGGCTGGCTCGGTTAGTCCTTACATCGGATTGCTCGGTACCGTCTGGGGCATTATGCATGCCTTCGTTGGGTTAGCTAACGTTCAACAGGCGACCCTCGCCTCGGTAGCACCAGGGATTGCTGAAGCATTGATTGCTACCGCAATCGGTTTGTTCGCGGCGATCCCCGCTGTTGTTGCGTACAACCGCTTTACACACGATATCGACCGGTTATCGATTCGGTTCGAGACCTTTGTCGATGAATTCCTCAATGTTCTTCAGCGGCAGGTTCGCTGATGTCATCCGTACGATCAAACTACGGCCGAGGCGGGCGCAAACTCAAAAATGAGATCAACGTTGTCCCTTACATTGATGTCATGCTGGTGCTGCTCGTTATTTTTATGGTTACAGCACCGCTCATCACGCCAGGCGTTATCGAACTTCCGTCAGTGGGGCAAGCGTCCAACATACCGACAACGCCAATTGAAATCGAGATAGACGAAAAAGGTGCCATCAAGTGGCGTAAACGTGAGCCTGGTGCAGTTAGCCAATCCGTCGAACGCAACGCGTTGGCACAAACGTTGCTGAACCAATTAAAGCCTGACCAAGCGGTCGTTATCGCAGCGGACGGCAAAGTACCGTATGACACGGTCATGAAAGTCATGGATGATCTGCGGTCAAATGGCATTACCAAGCTTGGACTGCTCGTCGATCAAAAAGGTAAGTCTGATAGCAAAACATCCAAATCGTCAAAGCGCTAACGCCGTGTCGACCAGTAACTTTGAATGCTGAAGCCAGAAAACAAACTTATGCCTGAACGCGCAGCCCCTACCCGCCGCGCGCCAAGACGACTCAGGCGACGCCAGCGAGACTGGAAATCGCTGTGGTTTGCCATCGGGATGCACAGTCTTTTAGTGTTGGTACTGGTTCTTGAACTGAACTGGAAGACGGAAAAAGCGGGGCCTTTGCAGGTCGAACTGATCATGCTGGGCAATAACGGCACGCCACCGCCCATACCCAAAGTCGAACCATCGCCAGAACCCAAGCCGGATCCAAAACCCGAGCCTGAGCCGGAAGTAACGCCCCCTGCGCCACCACCTCCTCCACCTCCACCTCCGCCTCCTGCACCGCCCGAGATAGCACCCAAGCAAGAGGTAGATCCACAGATCGCGATCGAAGAAGAGCGCAAGCGCAAGCTCGAGCAAGAAAAAATAGCACATGATTTGGCAGAGAAGAAAGCCAAGGAAGAAGCTCGCAAGGAAGAGTTGCGTCTGAAGCACGAGCGCGAGCTGGCCGAAAAGAAAGAGCGTGACAAAATAGAGCAAGAACGCAAAGAGAAAGAGAAGAAAGAACAAGAGAAAAAAGCGAAAGAAGATGCTGAGAAAAAGGCGGCTGAAGAGAAAAAACTGAAGGAAGCGGCCGATAAAAAAGCGGAAGCTGAAAAAAAGGCTAAAGAAGAGGCTGACAAAAAAGCCAAGGCCGATGCTGCAAAGAAAGCGACCGCCGATAAAGCCTTGAAAGATGCAATGCGTAGCGACATCCTTGGCGATCCCGGTGCGGCGAACGGCACAGCAGATAAAAATCAGGCGGGAGGTGGTAACAGCAACGGTTACGCCGCAGCAATCCTTGCTTGTGTTAAACCTGGCGTAAATTATCCGACACCACCGCAGTCAGGTAGTGCAAACCCAACAGCAGTTTTCCGAGTACAGGTAAAATCAGACAATACTGTCGGGACGATCAAATTGGTGTCGTCCTCAGGCAACAGCCGCTTTGACGATGCGGTCGAGATCGGGATAGCGAGATGCTCTCCCCTGCCGAAACGTCCAACCGGCCTGATCTTGCAGTATTTGGACTTGAAGTACCAAATGTACGACTAACAGGAGATTGTTATCCATGAAGTGTGCCCAACGCCTTACTGTGTCGGAGTCTGGTAAAGGCTTTTGGCAACGATTGCCCGCCAGCTTGGCGGCGGTGTTGCTCGTTCTGATAGCAATGATTTCACCTTCGCGCAGTGACGCGCAGCTCAAGGTGGACATTTCAGGCGTCGGTGCGCGTCAATACCCGATTGCTGTCGCCGAGTTCAACGGTGACCCCGCTGGCGCCCTGATTGCCGACGTAATCCGTGCAGACTTAACTCGCTCAGGCCAGTTTCGTCTCATTGACGCTACTGGGGCTGGGCTGAGCGTTGAATCGACAATCGCGGCTGACGAGTGGCGCTCTAAAGGTGCTGATTACATTGCTTATGGGTCAGTCGGTCGGCTCGCAGATGGCCGTTATGACGTCAAATATCGCTTGGGTGATACAGTCAAAAAAAGTAACCTGGATGGGATAGCCTTCTCGGGGACAGAGAGAGAACTGCGTCGCATTGCTCACCAGATCGCGGATCGTATCTATGAAAAAATCACTGGTATACCCGGTGTTTTTGCGACCCGCATCGCTTATGTATTAAAACAGGGCAGTACCTATGAGCTGCAGATTGCAGACGCTGACGGCCAAAACCCTCAAGTGGCGCTCAGATCCAGGGAGCCTGTCATTTCCCCGGCTTGGTCGCCCGATGGTTCACGTCTGGCTTACGTGAGCTTCGAATCCGGCAAGCCTGTCGTGTATGTTCATACGCTCTCAACCAGCAAACGGGTCCCAGTTGCCAATTACAAAGGTAACAATTCTGCTCCAGCTTGGTCACCAGACGGTAATACGCTTGCAGTAGCATTGACGCGTGATGGTTTATCGCAGGTGTATGTTTTGAATGCGAATGATGGCGGTGGTTTACGCAGGATTACTCGATCGCCGTTGATCGATACCGAACCATTCTTTAGCCCCGATGGCCGTTCATTGTTCTTTACTAGTGATCGCAGCGGTAGCCCACAGGTCTATCAAGTTGGCCTGGACGGCGGAGAGCCGAAACGAGTGTCTTTTAACGGTGGGTATAATATATCTCCAAGAGTTTCTCCAGATGGGAAAACCCTACTCACTGTAACAAGACGTGACGGCGCGTATCGAATTGCATCACTAAACTTGTCTACTGGCTCTGAAACCCTTCTAACAGAGGGCTCCGACGATCAGTCACCAAGTTTTGCGCCAAATGGGATGCAAGTCCTGTACGCAGCGGTTCAAGGTGGTCGCAGTGTACTGGCTGGTGTTTCAAGTGATGGTCGGGTTCGCCAAACACTATCAGTTTTGAATGGTGAAATACGTGAGCCTACCTGGGGTCCGTTTTTGCATTAAGTATTTAAATCTCCTAAGAAAGGAAAAGTAATGTCGCGTATCGCTAAAAGTCTCACTATCGTCGCTTTGGCAGCCAGTTTGGCTGCTTGTAGCTCTGTTGACCTTAACAAGGACGCCAACGGTGCAAATTCAGCGGATGCCAACGGCATCATGGATCCGTTTAACCCAAATAGCCCGCTGGCTCAACGCAAGTCGGTCTACTTCGAGTTCAACGACTATAGCGTGACCGAGCAGTATCGCGGTGTCGTTGAGATGCACGGCAAATACCTCGTGTCCAAGCCAGCACAACGTGTTGTCATTGAAGGCAACACCGATGCTCGTGGCGGCGCAGAATACAACTTGGCACTCGGCCAGCGTCGCGCCGATGCCGTGCGTCGTATGCTGACTTTGCTTGGCGTACCTGATTCACAGGTTGAAACGATCAGCTTAGGTAAAGAGAAACCTAAGGCACTGGGCAATACAGATGCCGACTTCGCTGAAAACCGTCGTGCCGATTTCGCTTACAAGCGTTAATCCTCTGGTTCGACTGTAGGTATGTCAAAATAGGGCGGCTTGATGCCGCCCTACTGCTTTTCATAAGGATGTTTCATGCGATCTTTTACACAAGTTGCTCGCTCATTTAGCGCGACCGCTTTCGTACTCGGTGCAGTGTGCCTACCTCTCGTCGCACATGCGTTTGCCGACGACGACGCTCGCAAAGCCATTCTCGAGTTACGTCAACAAATTCAGACAATGACTGATGCTAACCAACGGGCCCGCCTACAGCTGGCAGACCAAGTTGAAGCACTGCAACAAGAAGTCATCAGCCTGCGTGCCCAGATTGAGCAAATGGGTCGCCCTTCAGGATCTACTGGCCCGGCAACTGAGCCCACCGCCAATAGCCAGGGGGCTGGCGTACAAGATCCAGCTGAACAATCGGCTTACGATGGTGCCATCGATCTATTTCGTAAAGCTCAGTACAAGGATTCAGCAGAATCGCTTGCAGCATTTCTGGCTTTGTTCCCAGAAAGTGCCTTGGCACCGTCAGCGAACTTTTATCTGGGTAGCAGCCGTTACGGCATGAAAGACTATAAAGGGGCGATCGATCAATTAACGACCACGGTCCAGAAATACCCGAACCTGCCCCGCGTCCCCGATGCCTTACTGGTGATTGCGGGTTGCCAGATTGAACTGAACAACCGAGTCGCTGCAAAGGCCACGTTTCAGAAAATTGTGAAAGATTACAAAGGCACACCTGCTGCCGAGACAGCAGCAAAGCGTTTGCAGTTATTGCAGTAATCGATTTGGGCAGTTAATGACCGCCAGTGGTCGGTTAGCGCAACAACAGTGCTACACCGATCACCACTAAGACCATCCCTATCGTTTCGTTGCGGCTACTTTTAGTCAGAAACACTCGCCACGTAAAAACCTGTGCAAATAGCACCTCAACGAGCCCAAGTGTTCTGACGTTTGCCGCTGCCGTCAAGGCAAAGCCGAGAAACCATCCTTGCGACGCCGACGCACCGAGCAGGCCACCCCAAATAGATACCCGCCAAGCCTTCAAGCACCTCTTCCATCCTGTCTGGTCGAACAAACCCATCCAACCAGCAAGCAGAAGCGTTTGAACGCCGAGGCCACAGGCCAACGACCAAGAGGCGTGAGCCAGAAAGTGCCCATCACCCAAAGCCAAAATCGCCCCACGAAAGGCAACCGCAGCTACCGCAAAAGCCCCCCCTGCCAACAAACCCATTGCCACCGGCTGCCATCCGCCCTTCGAATCGTCAGCTGATTTGTTTGGTTTGCGTGCCATGATGACAACCCCAACTGTCGCGACGGCGATCGCAATCGTCGCCATCCAGGTTAAGTGATCTCCCAGAACGAAGAGGCCAAATAGAGCCACCTGAATCGGTTCAGTTTTGGTCCACGCGGTCACTACAACAAAAGCCCGTTTACGCATCGCGCCTAGCATCAGCGCCGTCGCAGCAATCTGCGACACGGCACCTGCGACGATAAAACCCGCAAAAGACCATCCCATCGATGGAACCTCTGAGCCAGTAGCCCACAGCGCTGAAGCGGCGAAAAGCACAGCAAAGGGAAATCCGTACAAAAAGCGAACTTGAGTCGCACCAATGGTGCCAAGCTGCTCGGTCAAACTTCGCTGGATCGCATTACGACCAACCTGAAAAGCCGCCGCGATGATAGTGGCTGGTATCCAAACCCATGCCCAGTCTGTCGTCATTTTCTATGCCCTATTGTTATTTGAAGGCTCTGAGGCCGACCAAGATAATAACGGCTAAGAGCAGGATTAAAGAAACAGACTTCCAAAATGCAACCGGATCGCGATCAATAAGGGGCTGTGTGCGTTGCGTTTGAAAAGACGGATTGGGGTGATGCAAGTCTTGAACAAACTCTGAAATCTCCTGGTAGCGATCGAGCGGGTCGACTTGAAGTGCCTTGCGAACAGCTTCGTCTACCCAGACAGGAATTTTGGTTGAGTGCAGCAGCAATGAACGATATCGAAGCTTCTTCTGCGCCTTTTTAGTGGTCGATTTAGCTACCTCAACGCCGTAGGGGAGCTTGCCTGACAACATTTGATACACGATGACGCCAAGAGAGAACAGGTCAGAGCGTGACGAGCCTGTCGCCCCTAAAAAATATTCTGGTGCTGCATATTGAGCCGAGCCTAGCAGTGTGAGTTGCTCAATCGGCGTATCGACTTCCGCAATACCTGCAACCTGGGTTGCGCCAAAATCAATGATTTTTACGGTACCGCTTTTATCGATCATGATGTTATCGGGTTTGATATCCTGATGCAGCATTTCTAACCGGTGAAACGCACGCAGGCCTTTAGCAATCTGATCGACGATATTACGAACACTCGTGAGGTCAGGATCAGGATGATCAACCATCCACTGAGTCAGGCTTTGTCCGTCGATATATTCCGTGGCGACATAGATATAACTTCGCTTACGACTTAATGCACACGGTTTGAGCACATGCGCATTGTTGATTCGACGGGCGATCCATTCCTCCATCAAGAATCGTTCAAGGTAAGCGGGATCGTCGCGCATGCCCACCGATGGCAATTTTAGAACGACCTGCTCATTGGTCTTTTCATCAACAGCCAGATAAATATGACTGCGACTACTAATCCTGAGCTCGCGCTTGATGGCGTAACCATCAAAACTGGTACGCGCATCGGGGGTAGGGGCGAAGGGTAACGTGCCAATTTGCCGAAACATTTCATTCGATTCGGGTGCGGGCAACTCGTCGATCCGAATAATTTGCAACGTCAAGTTGTCAGTGCTGCCCCGTTCGTAGGCCATTTCAACCAGCGATTGCGCAACAGCATCCCAATCGCAAACAAGATCTTTAGACGCCACTTCTATCTGAGTTGAGATTGTTTTAGCGTCAACGTATTCGTAAACCCCGTCAGTGGCCAAGATGAAGATATCACCGCAACTGAGTGGTACTGAGCAGTAGTCGATACTCAAACGGCTATCGATACCCAGTGCGCGAGCGAGATAGCTTTGCTCAGAAGATATCCAGACACGATGATCGTCGGTAAGTTGTTCAAGTTGATCGCCACTGGCACGATACACACGAGTGTCGCCCACGTGAAATACATGTGCGGTAGTTGATTTAAAGATCACGGCGCTCAATGTGCAAACGTAGCCGCGATCCTTTTCATAACGATGCGCACCCTGTTGCGTTTGTGCGAACAGCCACGAATTGATCGCGCCTAGCACGCGCTCTGCAGAGGTCTTGACGGACCAGGTCTCAGACGTAGAGTAATAGTCTTCTAGAAAGCCCGTCACGGCGGCTTCGCTAGCGACGTGACTGACATCACTTGAACTGATGCCATCTGCAAGAGCGATGACGATGCCTTTGGCGCTTAACTGAGGCTCTTGTGGCACACAGAGGCCGTAGAAATCCTGATTGATCTCCTTGCGACCCGAGCTTGAATACTGGCCGACGGATACCTTCAGTGTCTGGATCATCTATTAGCTCGATTCGCCTGCAGGCTCAATCGCCTGCGGCGAGCCGAACCTGTAAAGATTATTTAAAAGAACGTTTTGCGCCTGTCATGACGTGTGTGGTGTACAAAGTCAAACCAGTGAACAACAGACCGCCCACAAGGTTGCCCAACACAGTGGGGATTTCGTTCCACAGGAAGTAATCGGCGATAGAGAACTTACCACCCATCATCAAACCAGCAGGGAACAAAAACATATTAACGACAGAGTGCTCGAATGTCATGTAAAAGAACACCATGATAGGCATCCACATCGCGATCACCTTACCGCTCACGGTTGTAGAGATCATTGCACCGACGACACCTGTCGACACCATCCAGTTGCACAACATGCCGCGGATAAAAATCGTTATCCAGCCCATCAAACCATATTGTGCATAGCCAACCGTTCTGGCAGCTCCGATACCACCAAGTCTGACACCGATATCGTTAGGCGCCGTTGTAAAGCCAAAGGTAAAGATGAAAGAGATTAGAAAAGCAACTGTAAGTGCGCCCAGAAAATTACCGATGAAGACTACCCCCCAGTTTTTTAGTACAGCCCCAACTGTTACACCTGGGCGCTTATTCAAGAGTGCCAGTGGCGTCAAAACAAACACACCAGTCAATAAGTCAAAACCCAACAGATAAAGCATGCAAAAACCGACCGGGAACAACACGGCACCAACCAGTGGAGAACCTGTTTGAACGGTAATCGACACAGCGAAGGCGGCAGCAAGCGCGAGAATAGCCCCGGCCATATAGGCGCGGATCAGGGAATCGCGTGTTGCCATGTAGATTTTTGATTCGCCAGCGTCAACCATTTTTACAACGAATTCGGACGGTAGTAAGTAGGACATCAGAAACTCCCAGGGTTAAAGGTAGGTGATGATTGGTAAGTGCTTCAGGCGACTCGGACTGGACGATGTGACTCGGGTTGACGCAGGGCCTTCAAACCAGCCGTTACATTGCCAATAATCATGATGGCAGGACTTGCTAACCCCTCACGTAAAAACGTGTCAGCTAGATCTTTAAGCTCGCACCCCACTTCGCGCTGGGTCGAAAGACTCGCGTTTTGTATAACAGCGACGGGAGTATCTGCGGGCAGGCCTAGCATCAAGCCTGTTGTGATCGATCCGACATTGGATACACCCATATAAATAACGAGCGTCAATTTACTGCGATGACAAGTTGCTGCAATCTGAGACCAGTCGACGCCCTGCTCGTCCGGTTTGCTATGTCCCGTCATGAAGATTACGCCGTGGGCCATGTCACGGTGCGTGAGCGAGGCGTTGATTGAAGTTGCCGCAGCAAGCCCAGCTGTAATTCCGTTTACGGTCGTGACAGGGATGCCAGCCGCCTCGAGGTAGGCAAACTCCTCGCCACCACGACCAAATATAAAAGGATCACCGCCTTTCAGTCTGACTACTGTCTGGCCGTGACGGGCTTGCTGCACCATCATTTTTAAAATCAGGCGCTGGGGCGTGGAGGCGCAACCACCTCTTTTACCCACATAAATCACTCTGGCATCGGGTGAGGCGTGCCGCAAAATATCTTCGCTGACCAAGTCATCGACCAGGATAACGTTAGCCTGCTGGATCGCCTTGACAGCTTTTAGCGTCAATAGCTCTGGGTCACCGGGACCTGCCCCAACCAGCATGACGCATCCGACCGGCTTGGTCAGATTTGGCGCTGCGAGTGATAATGTGGAATCGTTCATATTGCTGAAATCAGCAAGTTGTATGCCAACGTGCATTCACTGCGAGCCCAACTCTGATGGTGCAGAGTGCGACCTCGTTGATTGCACCAAATCGGTGCGTAATGCCGCTGTACTATTAGCGACATGCACGTCTTTTCTCTGCCAGCTTATTTGCCACTGCGCACCAAGTCAGGATTTTTCTCATGATGCGGTACCTTGATTTCAAACGCTTACCCGACCGGTTTCGGTCTTTCGCCACTCGCGTGATCCCGGCATTGGCACTTTTACATCTGTACATAGGATGGCAACTGTTACCTTCAATGCCGATGGCGACTCTCAGCCTACCCCTGGGGATAGCGTTGCTTGCCGGTTCATGTTTTTTGACCCCTCTGGGTCTCTTCGCCCGTTTTGTTATAACAGACGAGAACTTGGCAGATCGCATCAGTCTGATTGGCTACATCGCGATGGGTTTGTTCTCAACGCTCTTGGTACTGACGATTTTGCGCAATCTAGCCCTGTTATTTGTTAGCAATGCATCATGGCAAAGCTCATCTTCAGTCATGGTAGTAGCCCTCACCGTCATGGTCAGCTTGATTGGATTTGTGAATGCTCGCAAAATTGCAGGCGTAAAACGGGTCAGCGTGCTGTTAGACAATCTGCCTCCAGCGCTTCAAGGCTTTAGCATCGTACAGCTCAGCGATATTCATGTGGGATCGACTATCCAATCAGCGTATGTCAAGGCCATCGTTAAGCGCGTCAACTTGCTCAATCCTGACATGATCGCGATCACAGGGGACATCGTGGATGGCACAGTCACAAGACTTGGTGCTCATACGGCCCACCTCGGGCAACTTCAATCCCGACAGGGCACTTACCTGGTCACGGGCAACCACGAATATTACTCAGGTGCAGAAGAATGGATTGCTGAATTTAGTCGGCTCGGAATCAAGTGTTTGATCAACGAGCACGTGGTGATTAGTCATAATGGAGCGCAGCTGGTCGTAGCTGGCGTGACAGATTACACAGCGCATCAATTTATACCTGAGCATCGCAGCGATCCCCAGCAAGCACTTGCAGATAGCCCTGCAGGTGTCGTCAGTGTCTTGCTGGCGCATCAGCCACGAACAGCCGCCGCTGCGGAAAGAGCGGGCTTTCATTTGCAACTTTCGGGACATACTCATGGCGGTCAATTTTGGCCGTGGAATCTATTTGTACCGATGCAACAACCCTTTGTCGCAGGCTTGAACCGACTGGGTAGGTTGTGGGTTTATACCAGTCGCGGGACGGGGTATTGGGGACCACCTAAACGTTTCGGGGCTCAATCCGAGATAACACTGATTACGCTGGCGGCAAGCTCGATAGGTTAAATTACAAAGCAAACGAGGCGGTCAAAGAACCGTTAATAAAAAAGCGATAAGACGGGGACACTCCATGAAGGGGCCATTACAAGGTTTCAAGGTGCTCGAGATGGCAGGAATAGGGCCAGGCCCTTTCTGTGCCATGATGCTCGCCGATATGGGAGCCGAAGTGATCAGGGTGGATCGCTTGCATCCCGCGCTTAATGAAGACGGCCGATGCCCTGATTGAAGGTTTCAGACCGGGTGTCATGGAGCGTCTGGGTTTGAGTCCAGAACAGTCAGCCCGACCATCACTTCAATAAATAAAAATAAAGGAAGAATATGACAGTAAAAGGTAAAGCATATATTGTCGGCGCCTTCGAGCATCCAACCCGTCACGCACCAGACAAATCGGTTACGCAATTACATGCTGAATGCGCTCTGGGTGCTCTGCGTGATGCGGGCTTGAGCCTCAAAGATGTGGATGGTTATTTCTGTGCGGGGGACGCACCGGGCGCCACAGCGCTATCCATGGTTGAATATCTGAATCTGAATTTGAAGTGGGTGGATGGATCAGATCTTGGTGGCTGCTCGTATATGGTTCACGTCCGTCACGCGGCTCACGCAATCGCGGCGGGCAAATGCTCGGTTGCACTCATCACACTGGCGGGCAAGCCCAAAAGTAGCGGAATGGCGACTGGGACAGTCCCTCGTGCGCTGGGGCCTGAACGCCCTGAAACACCGTGGGATTTGCCTTACCGTTCAACGATCACTGGCGTCTATGGCATGCTTGCCAATCGGCATATGCATGAATACGGCACGACCTCAGCCCATCTGGCTGCGATCAAGGTCGCAGCGTCAACTCACGCACAGTACAACGAGCACGCAGCACTGAGAAAAGTAGTAACCGTTGATGATGTGTTGAGCTCGCCAATGATTGCTAGCCCCCTGCATCGGCTTGATTGTTGTGTGATCACCGATGGAGGTGGTGCGATCATCGTGACCACACCTGAAATCGCGAAATCTTTGAACAGACCGCGCGTCAAAATTATTGGCACTGGCGAAACAATCAATACAAGCCAGGGCGGATATCTGAACGCCACGGTGACTGGTGCAGCAGTGAGTGGAAAGCAAGCCTTTGCAGAAGCAGGTGTCGGCATTGAGGGGATTAAATACGCCTCGATCTACGACAACTTCACCATTATGGTTTTGATGCAAATCGAGGACCTAGGCTTCTGCAAAAAAGGTCAAGGCGGCCCCTTTGTTGCAGAGGGCAACTTGATTTCTGGTCAAGGGAAACTACCTTTCAATACCGATGGCGGTGGCCTTTGCAACAATCACCCAGCGAACCGGGGCGGCATGACCAAATTGATTGAAGCAGTCAGGCAGTTGCGTGGTGAAGCTCACCCTGCGGTGCAAGTAAAGCACTGTGACATCGCGCTCGCAACAGGCCCAGGTTACGTCTTGGGAGTCGGGCATGCTCATTCAACAATCATCCTGGAAAGAGAATAATCATGAGCGAGACAAGCATGCAAAAAAGTCATCAAGACGATCCGTACGCGCTGGCTTATCCCGAAACGACCCCTTTTTGGCAAGCCGCAGAAAACAATAAATTTTTAGTCAAAGGGTGCACTCAGTGCAATCGGGCACACTGGTATCCAAGGATAGTCTGCCCTTTATGCGGTAGCGATCAAACGACTTGGACAGAAGCGTCGGGACTGGGCACAGTTTATTCCTTCAGCCTGATTGAACGTGCTGATCCTCCCTACATATTGGCATGGGTAACGCTGGATGAAGGACCTGTGATCACGACCAACATCGTTGATTGCGACTTAGCGTCGATCAAAATAGGGGATAAGGTTACGGTGAAGTTCAGGCCCACAACCGAAGGCAGGCTAATGCCAGTGTTTGTGCCGATTTAACTGCGAAGGACTGAAGCGCCTTTGACATAGTCAACAAGCGCGAGGAAGGCCGGCAGTCATGACCGAATTTCCCTCGAGATAAAGTAGCAGTTAGGGTGCCGTGATTCGCTGACTTACTTGACGTAGAGTGCCGGAAACTGCTTTTGCAGAGCGTCAATCTTGGGTAAATCGTTGTAAACAATGTAGGGCTGAGACAGGTGGCTTGCGAGATAATTTTGATGGTATGCCTCGGCTTGGTAGAACCTGCTCAATGGCGCCACTTCGGTCACGATGGGCTTGGCAAACACGTGCGCTTTGGTCAATGCCTCTATCTCTTCATCAACAATTTTCTTTTGCGCATCGCCTTGATAGAAAATAGCGGAGCGATACTGCGTACCGGTGTCAGGCCCCTGACGGTTTAACTCGGTTGGATTGTGAGCCACTTTGAAAAATACATCGAGCAAGGTTTTGTAAGAGACAATCTCGGGATCAAACTTGACCAGAACGCTTTCAGCATGCCCGGTTACACCGCCACTCACGGTTGTGTAGCTTGGGTTGTCAGTCTTGCCGCCCGCATAACCGGAAGACACTGACTCAACGCCCTTCACATGTTTGAACACAGCGTCAACCCCCCAAAAACAGCCACCAGCAAAGACGGCAGTCTCTGTTGCTGCTTGAGCCAAACTTGTCGCACTCAAGAGCATTGCAATAGCGATAAATTTTGAGGTAGTTTTCATGGCAGTCCTTTGCGTTGTTATTTGTCTATTCGGCTTGATCTTTATTTTGGTTACAACTCACCAGAACTTTTGCAAAGCTGATCAAGCCGCGAAGCGACCGCAGTTTTGCACAGTCCAGTTACACTCATATTCGTAAATTCCGGGTTTTGGTTACAAATCAAAGATTGGTGTAACCAAATGACTTCTTCAGACGAAGTAACAATAGTCAGAACTGCGCTGTGGTGAATGAACAATTCAAATCACGAAAAATTTAGTGCGTTTGAGATGCAATTGAGGGATTGGTTTATCAGCGCTTCAGGCGGTGACGGGCAGGCCTATTCTAAGTTTTTGCTTAACTTGACCCCTTATTTACGAGGATTTTTTAGAAAGCGTATGCAAATGTATCCGGATCTTGTTGAGGACTTAACGCAAGAGGTGTTGCTGGCTATCCACGCTAAGCGGCATACCTATGACGTGAGTTTGCCGATTTCGGCATGGATACATGCAATTGCTAAATACAAGTACGTTGATCTGGTTAGATCGCAGAAGCATTCGTCCCAACACGACAGCCTTGACGAAGATTCTGATGTTTTTGCTACGAGCGATGAAGTTGCCCAGGATTCTCGAAGAGATTTGGATAAATTACTGCAGAGTCTGTCTGAATCCTCTCGGCTTGCCATTCAGTTAACGAAGCTCGAGGGCCATTCAGTTAAAGAGGCTTCGGCACTCACTGGCATGAGTGAATCTGCGATAAAAATTGGCGTTCATCGCGGGCTCAAGAAGCTCGCAGCAACGCTGGGGTACAAATATGAACACTGACACGCTTATCCAATTACTTTCGCGCGAACCCATAGAGAAGCGCGGAATACCCTTCGGTTTGAGACTGATGGGTTCGGTTTGTATCGCTGCCTTGTTTTCCCTGTCCTACGTGGTCTTCCACCTGGGGGTTCAGCCTGATTTACTCGACAAGATGATGGGCGTTGCTTTCTGGGTGAAGTTTGGTTTTGCGCTATCTTTGCTTTTGGTTGGATTGATCATTGCATTAAAGGCGGGTAAGCCAGGCAAAGCGACAGCCAATTACGCTTTACCGATCGCCTCGCCGGTTATTGCTATTTGGGTTGTTGCGTTATGGGTACTCAGTCAGCCCTCCACCAGTTCATTAAGCGAGATGGTTGAAGGTAGTTCGTGGAAGGTGTGCTCAATGCGGATTGCATCGCTGTCTGTTCCAATGTTTGCTGCGGTGTTCTGGTCGCTCAAGCATATGGCTCCCACACGACCAAGATTAGCTGGTTTCACGGCTGGGCTGTTTGCTGGTGGATTAGCTGCGTGTATTTATGCTCTGTTCTGCGGTGAGTACTCACCGGTGTTTATAGGTATCTGGTATTTGCTTGGGATTATGACGCCAGCTATCGTGGGTGGGGTGTTGGGGAAATGGCTATTGAAGTGGTAGCTCCGCTACTTGACACGATCTGATCGGCTATCCGCCGGGACTCGCTTAGCTTCGCTGCGATTTCTGTTAGTCGACAGACGGTGAGTGGCTTAGGGAAGTGGCCTTCGACTGTTTTACTTACTATTTCTTACAAAAAATTGAGTTAATGCGCTGAGCCGAACGTATCTGTACGGATAGAAATGCTTCAGAATAACGTTTAGCATTTTGGTATGGAAAAACGCATCATGTCGCTCGAATTAGAAACATCGCAAAACACTAAACTGATCGAACGGCTCGATCGATCGATGGCACTGCTTACCCAGGCTGTTCAAGATCTACGGGTGCAGATGCTGCAAGGGCAAGCTGATTTACGGGCTGAGATCATTCAAGTCAGAGCAGATCTCAGGCATGAAATCGCTGAAAGCAAAGAAGAACTGTATCGCTATATCGATCGAAAATTCAATTGGTTAATGACGGTTTTCTGTGGAACACTCCTAACGGCAGTAGGCTTTCTGTGCACCAAAGTCGTTGAGGTCTTTTTAAAGTAAATTCGAATTTTCATTCTCTCACAACCTCCAGTACCTGGCTGAGTGCTGTACCTTCGAAATCCGGTTTTTCACCAATTTCCTCGTAGGGGTGCCCTAGTCTGTTAACCCAGAAGACATCAAAGCCAAACCACTTAGCACCGACAGCATCCCACGCATTGCTTGAAACAAAGAGTATTTCCTCCTTTTGTACAGCAAACGCATCAACCAGTAACTGATAGGATTGCGGCGTAGTTTTAAACAAACGAACATCTTCGACGGTGACTATCTTATCCAGGTAAGGCTTGAGCCCATTACTCTCAACTACTGTTGCTAGCATCTCTCGACTACCGTTGGACAAAATCGCAGTAGCTACGCCTCTTTCTTTTAGTCGCTTCAAAACGCTTAACGTATCGGCAAACCCAGTGAGTTTGGCATACTGATCCATCAGGCGTTTTTCATTTTCTGAAGATAGCGATAAGCCTAAGCGTTTGCAGGTGTAACGCAGGGACAGCGCAGTAAGATCCCAGAAAGGCAAATAGTATTTGCTTCCCTTAGGATCAGGATCGCTCATTGTGACCAGGCGCGTGTATTCTATCTGTCGGTCGCGCCACAGCAAGGCGAAGGCTTGACCAGCACCTGGATAAAGCTCGTCAGCCAACTGACCCATCGAGTAGACGTCGAATAATGTCCCATAGGCGTCGAACGCAACTAGCTTGTACATAGCCATCACTCCCTTGTTTAGAGGCAAATTTTACCCGTCGATCAAATTTACACTTGCAATTAGTCTGAATGCGTACTAATATAGTCTGAACACGTACTAAAATATTTACAATGCATGCTAATCAGGGCTCAGCCGAAATGAATTATTTGTCATTGATCAGGGAACTGGTCAGCACGTACCAAGCTTTTGAGCATTACTCGACCAGCCACATCAAGACGATGGGACTAACCATGACCCAATTCGACATTCTGGCAACACTGGGAAATCAACCCCCAATGACTTGTAAAGAGTTAGGCGAAAAAACGCTTATCTTGAAAGGAACGATGACGGGGGTATTAGAGAGACTCGAAACAAAAAAATTGATCAAAAAAATACCCAATGAATGTGATGGCCGAAGTTACAAGATTGGCTTGACGCCCGCAGGCGAAAAGCTGTTTCAACAGGCCTTCCCTACTCATCTCAAATATCTTGAAGAGGCCTTCAGCAAATTAAGCAAAAAAGACTTAAAGCAAACCGTAGACGCACTAAGAGTAGTAAAGACTCTTTTTAATTAATCAATTTATCAACACGCCATAAACTGGACTTATCAAATGAAAAACTACCAAAATACCTTAAACCTCCTTGGTCGCTTGCTCCTCGCCACCATGTTTTTACCTGCCGGATTAGCGAAGCTGAATGCATTTGAGGACACTGCCGGCTATTTTGCATCCCTTGGCCTACCGATGCCTGCCGTCGCGCTTTCAATTGCCATTTCTGTTGAAGTGTTGGGTTCAATTGCTCTCATTGTGGGCTACCAGACACGCGTTGTCGCAGTGATCATGGCAATCTTCACTTTGGCAGCCTCTTTTGCTGGCCATCCCTTCTGGAACGTTCCGGCGGACCAAGTGCTTGTCACGCAATTGATGTTTTTTAAGAATATTGCGATTATCGGTGGGTTCCTTATTTTGGCCTCTGCCGGTGCTGGCAAATTCAGTATTGATGGCCGTAAAGAAGCCAACTAGTCAGCGAAGCCTTCAAAGGCTTCACATACCTTAACCAAAGTCTCAGACTAATCGTTTTTATTAAAGGAATACATTATGTTGAACACAATCGATGCAATTAAACAAAGAACCTCAGCTAATAACTTCGATCCCACCCATGTTTTGAGCAAGCCCGAAATCGAAGAGCTGGTCAGCTTGGCCATCGAGTCACCTACTTCATTCAATATGCAAAACTGGCGAGTGATTGCCATCACGAGTCCAGAAGCAAAAGAACAATTCAAAGCCTTGGCCTATGGCCAGCCTAAAGTCAAAGACGCTGCGGTGACCTTTGTTTTTATTGGCAAAATGAAAGGTCACGAGGCTTTGCCAGCGCTTGTCAAACCTTTGTTCGACGCCAAAGTGATTGATCAAGCTGCCTACGATGGTTGGATCAATATGGCTAACGGCATGTATGCTGGCAAAGATCAGATACAGCGCGACGAGGCTATCCGCTCGGCTTCTTTTGCTGCCATGACGCTAATGTATGCCGCTCAAGCAAAAGGCCTGGTTTCAGGTGCGATGATTGGTTTTGATCCAGTGGGTGTGGCAGCAGCTTGCGGTCTGAGCGATCAAGAATTCCCAGTCTTGATGCTTGCTGTGGGTAAAGCAGCAGCAGGAAACTGGCCACGCAAGCCACGCTTGACAGTCGATCGGGTGTTATCGGTTAAGTAATTGAACCGACGGGAGGGGCGCGATGTGCATTGGCGTTAGCCAGCGCCCATCCCCTCCTCTTGGTGTGTCCGGACTAAAGCGGGCACTGCCATTCGAGCCCGGATTAAATACATCGATGGTCGCTATACTGCACAATACACAAAGTCGCCCATGCACTATTAACCAACACACGAGAGAGAGATAGCATGACTGATTCGACCGCATACGTTCCACCAGAAGTTTGGACTTGGTCTCAGCCGAGCGGCGGTACTTTCGCCAACATCAATCGCCCGATCGCGGGTGCCACGCACGACAAAGCGTTACCAGTCGGCCGCCATCCGCTGCAGTTATATTCTTTGGGTACCCCCAACGGCGTAAAAATCACCATCATGCTTGAAGAGCTTCTTGCATTAGGCCATACCGGTGCGGAGTACGACGCCTGGCTGGTCAATATCCGCGAAGGCGATCAGTTCGGCTCAGGCTTTGTCCACGTCAATCCAAATTCAAAGATCCCAGCTTTGATGGATCACAGCGGCGCTAAGCCACAGCGTGTCTTTGAGTCCGGGTCTATCTTGCTTTATCTTGCTGAGAAATTTAACGCCTTTTTACCCAAAGACATTGCAGCTCGTACCGAGACCTTGAACTGGTTATTCTGGCAAATGGGCAGCGCCCCTTATCTGGGTGGCGGCTTCGGTCACTTCTACGCCTACGCCCCCACAAAAATCGAATACGCTATTGATCGCTTTGCTATGGAAGTCAAACGCGAGCTTGATGTCCTCGACCGTCGCTTAGCCGACAACGAGTACCTGGCTGGCAGCGAATACACTATCGCTGATATCGCTGTTTTCCCCTGGTACGGAGGGCTGGTCAAAGGCTGGTCGTATGGTGCCGCTGAGTTTCTGAGTGTTCAGGACTACAAACATGTCCAGCGCTGGGCAGAGCTTATTTATAGTCGCCCTGCCGTCAAACGTGGTCGTATGGTCAATCGTATGACAGGTGAGCCGCACGAGCAGTTGCGCGAACGTCATGAGGCCAGTGATTTCGACACCAAGACTCAAGATAAGATCGGCGCAAATTAGCAACCAGGCTGGGCTTAGGCCGATTCTGGTCTGCGCAGCTTCACCAGTTGCTCTTTACCCACGGTGAAATAGTCTGCTGGGCCACCGGCCCTAAGCACATGACCGGCCTCGGCAGTGTCGTAGATCCCGTCTTTCAGCAACGCTTGACTGATGTGGATCTCAACGACCTCACCCAACACTAACCAGGTGGGAACTTTTTCGCCTGAAATCCCCTTTAACTGAAGAATATCAGTGCATTTGCACTCAAAAGCAACCTTGGCCTCTGCCACTCTTGGCGGAGTCACCAGCGATGATTGTGCTTTTGTCAGGCCTGCCGCATCAAACTCGCTCACTTCGGGTGGGTAAGAAAAACAAGATTGATTCATCTGCTGAAGCAAATCAAAGGTGACTAAGTTCCAGACAAACTCGCCTGTCTCTTCAACGTTTCTAACGGTGTCTTTGTATCCGACACTGGAGAAACCAATGATGGGCGGGACATAGTTAAACGCATTGAAAAAGCTATAAGGGGCCAAATTGACAACCCCTGCTTTGCTCTGTGTTGAAATCCAGCCAATTGGGCGAGGCCCAACAATCGAATTGAATGGATCATGCGGCAAGCCGTGGCCGTTTTTTGGCTCATAAGAATAAAAATCAGTCATCAAGAATCCCTAAACAGTCAGTTGCGGTTGCCGCTTGATTTGAACAACTAGAACAGCCGCGACGATACAGGCCAGCCCGGCTGCAAACAGGGCAGGGTTATAGGTCAGCATGAGCGTACGAGTCAGGCCAGCCCCGTAAGCTGCTGCCGCTGCGCCCAATTGGTGTGCCGCAAACACCCAACCAAAAATTGCACCTGCTCGTTCTTTACCGAAGTTCTGGGCAGCAAGCTTAACGGTTGGCGGCACAGTCGCAATCCAGTCAAGGCCATAGAACATGGCAAACACCGACAGACCGTAAAGCGAAAAGGTCGAGAATGGCAACCAGAAGAGCGACAGACCACGTAAGCCGTAGTACCAAAAGAGCAGTTTGCGATTGTCATAGCGATCCGACAAGTAACCTGAAAGGGTTGTACCAACGAGATCAAAAGCGCCCATTAGCGCCAAAACTGAGGCCGCCGGCACTGCCTCAAGGCCATTGTCGGCGCAAAGAGAGATGAAATGCGTTTGCAGCAAACCATTGGTGCTCAAACCACAAATAAAAAAGCTTCCAGCGAGAATCCAAAAAACCTTGTTGCGAGAAGCTTCAGCAAGCAAGACAAAAGGCCCCCAGACATTGAACGGCGCCCTTGCTGGTGGAGTACTGCTGGCTTGACCTTCAGGCTCGCCAAACGCCCGCAAACCGACATCCTGAGGGTGGTCACGCATCAATAATGTTGCGAGCAGCCCCACGCAAGCACAGGCGACAACAATAGGTGCCACGGCGTAACGCCAACCGAGGTGCTCAATAATCCAGGCCGCAGCAGGCAGGAATAAAAGCTGGCCCGTCGCTGTGCTTGCCGCAAACAAGCCCACTACCAATCCGCGATTAGTGGTGAACCAGCGGTTCGCGACAATGGCGCCAAGAACGAGGGCCGTCAAGCCAGTGCCACAACCCAAGACTAGGCCCCACAGCAAAAACAGTTGCCATAGCTCTGTCACAGCTGGGGCCAATGCCATTGCAATCGCTATAAAACAAGCTGCGGTCACCATGATCCGACGCAGCCCGAATCTCGCAATAAAAATTGCAGCGAAAGGCCCAAGTAAACCAAACAGCGCGAAGCGCACGGCGAATACCGACGACAACTGATCGGTTGTCCATCCGAACTCTTTGCTCAGGGGTTGCAACATTGCACCCGGCAGCCCTAGTGCCGCTGACGTCGTCAGCATCGCAAGAAACGTCACCAGCGCAATCACCCATGCATAATGAATATGGCGGCGTTCTAGAAAAACACTTATTGATCGAGCTAACATTTTCGACTTCCTCGAATTAACAGCAACACCGTGACATTCAGACAAACAGTCATCAAACAGCCCCCTGCCTCAGAAAATATTAACCTTTCCGAGAGCTTGTTGACGTCTCAATACTGAAGTAAAAGGTCAATAGACTGCTAATTTCGTCAAAGATCGACACCAACAAGGACAACGCCTCATGCTTAAACTCTACTTTCATCCGTCTCCAAACCCGATCAAGGTAGCCTTGTACCTCGAGGAAACACAGACCCCCTACGAGATTGTCGTGACCGATACCCGCAAAGGCGACCAGCACAAGCCTGAGTTTCGTCTGATTAATCCAAATGGTAAAACACCCGCACTTGTTGACGGTGATGTCCAAGTTTTCGACAGCACCGCAATCATGCTTTATTTAGGTGAGAAGATCGGTAAGTTCATGCCTGCCAAGAGCCCAGCGGCGCATGCTGAGTTCTACTCCTGGTTAATGTTTCTGGCGACAGGTATTGGCCCCTACTGTGGTCAGCTGGTTCACTTCAAACACTTCGCCCCCGAGAAGCTCGACTACGCTGTCAATCGTTACGACTTTGAAGCTTGGCGTCATTGGGATATCTTGGAAGTCCGTCTCGCCAAACAGCCTTATATGCTCGACGAATACGGGATTCTGGATATGTCAGTCTGGGCTTGGGCGCGGATGATCCCGTTTTTCTTTGGGGCCGATGCGTGGGACAAACTACCAAGCGTTAAACGCCTCCTGGATGAAATCAATGCAAAGCCTACTGCTCAGGCTGTAGAGGCCATTAAAACTAAGCACACTTTTAAAATGGAAGTCGACGAGGAGTCGAGAAAAAATCTATTCCCAAGCAATGAACGTTTGAAGAAATAAGGCAAAAGTCGAGCTGAACGGACCCTTGCCAGCAATACCTATTTAAGGGAGTGTAAAAACATGGGTACGCAGACTGCGATCACACTGAGACATATCGTTGCAACAAAACCATTTATCCACAACATGTACTTATTCGATATTTTCAAGTCTGATACGTCAGCCCGGTACCCGACAAACTCATCCTTACACTGAGAAACGGTAGTTTTCACGTCCGCTAGTTCAGCGGACATGTGGTTTTCAAATCTAATGAGCCTGGCGGCAACTTGATTTACCTTTTCATCGACTTGCATAACCTTGCATTCGACCTGCATGACCTTGGATTCCACTTGCAGGACTTTAGATTCGACTTGTAGAACCTTTGCCCCGATCTGTGAGACGGTCGCCTCAAGTTGGTCCGTTTTAGCTTCTATGCGGTCAGAATTGGACTCAAGATGGTTGATTTGCAGCTTGACGTCATGACTCAGTTGCAGAAAATCTGCCTTCGTCGCGTATTTGTCGTGCTCTTCATCATAGACACTCTGAAGCACTTGAGCGTGAACTTCAGCCTGATCACGTGGCACGCCTGCGTCAATCAAACGAGTGGCAACTGACAGCGAATTAAATGTACTCATAAGAAACCCTCAAAAAAGATGCGCAAATGAAGCAAAGCGCTAGTAGCAGTCTGACTGTTTTGCAGGGCAAATTCAATGATTTTTGGGCAGCAATTACAAAGCATTACAAATCTGGACTGTAACCAGTGGCATTGTGAGTTCTCGATCTCGCAGCTGCTTGTTGTGGCGGTCAATAACGAAATCGATTGCTTTAAAGATGCTTGCGGTGACATAGAATGGCTTATCGGCAGCTGTGCGCTATCATCTTCCAAAGAGAAATAGCTCCTGTGCTGTGAAAAATGCAAGACAGCCGTGAAGCACGGCATGCCTAAACCGGAAGATCCAAATGACGTTAATTGACCAATTACAGTGGCGCTACGCAACCAAGAAGTTTGATTCAACAAGAGTTGTCGCCGCAGACAAAATCGACAGGATTCTTGAGGCTGTGCGTTTGTCTGCCAGTTCGAGCGGCTTACAACCTTATGAATTATTTGTCATTACGAACAAAGAGCTTAGGGAACAAATCAAACCTGTTGCGATGAATCAGGCTCAAGTGACGGACTGTTCTCATTTGATCGTTTTTGCCGCTTGGGATCATTACACTGCCGAGCGCATTAATGAAAACTTCGACAGAACTGAGACGATACGCAACTTAAAGACCGAATCGGGAACAGCCTATCGCCAGATGTTGCTCAATCTGTATCCCACCAGAGATCCTGAGCTGAATTTTACGCACACAGCAAAACAAGCTTACATTGCTTTGGGCACCGCATTGATCGCCGCTGCAGTAGAAGGTGTAGACGCTACCCCGATGGAAGGCTTCAATCCTCAAGCGCTCGATGAACTCCTGAATCTAAAGGAAAAAGGATTACGCAGTGCCGTCATCCTGCCCCTGGGATACCGGAAAGCGGATGAGGATTGGTTGGCAAGCCTGAAGAAGGTTCGCACACCAAGCGAGCGCTTTGTTAATTGGTTACGTTAAAGGGCACCGGGTGCAAGACCCAAGGCGTTGCGCTCTTGAATAAGATACGCATGCTTGACCTCGCTGGGCGTAAAGCACGGAAGGTTGAAAGTGTGCCTCAAGTCGTGCTCGATGATGCGCTAGCGCGACTGCAAGCCATCGTCGAGTAGCTCGTATAGTTGGCACATGTACTGGCACCCGAGCGGTACTTAAAAAGCATCAAATTCAAGCTAACACCGCCCCACGGGAGGCATGAGAAGTAAGCCAGATTTCAAAAGTATGGTCGTGAAATGGAAAACTATTAGGCTATGACATGGTTGGAGCGAGTGGTATTGCGGGCGGCAAGTTAATTGAAAATTATGCCTACGGAGCGGTCTTCGGTGCCTTAGCTGGAGATGCTGCTGGCGCAAGCCTGGAGTTTCTCTGGCGAGTACCTGAACCACACGAAGTTGACCGTGCGCTTCGAATGGTTGGAGGTGGGGGATGGGAAACTGCTCCCGGTCAAATTACTGATGACGGTGAGATGACGATCGCTTGCCTGCGGGCTCTCGCAGGCAGGAAGACTTACCCAATAAATGATATAGCTCGCAATTATGTAGATTGGGCGAGCTCGTCGCCGTTTGATATTGGGACAACGACTAGAAATGCGTTGGGTTACCTGACCAGTGCTCCTGTCGGACACCACGCTGAAGCCGTTATGGAACAGTCACATCGCTTGAATATGCACTCAAAGGCTAACGGGTCACTTATGCGAGCCAGTGTCATTGGAGTGTGGTCGTCATCCGTGTCACTTGAGGAGGCAATTCTCGCGGCTAAATTAGACGCCTTACTCACCCATCCTAATGTATCTTGCCAATACGCCACAGCCGCTTACGTTGTTGCTATTCGGCACCTAATGCAAAATGTCGGCGACGCTGAAGGTGCAATCGCAGTGGCACTCGAAGCGCTGATGGAGGACGATGCACAAGAGGTTGCAAAGTGGCTAGAGGACGCACTAGAAGATCGAATTGAACCAGCTTATCCAAACGCTGGTTTCGTTAAAGTGGCTTTTGGGCTTGCTTTCTCGCATCTCCTGAAACGGTCTACTTATGAAAAGGCACTGTATGACACGCTTTCATTGGGCGGCGATAGTGATACCAATGCCTGTATTGTTGGGGGACTTTTAGGGGCGTTAAATGGATTTGAGGCGATACCAACGAACATGGTGACTGCGCTACTTAATTGCGACACTTCTCTTGGTCAGCCCAGACCTGATTTCTACTCCACAAGACATTTACCTGTGTTGATTGACGAGCTCTTGAACCAAGTAAGGCAGTAGAGACTGACCTCTTCTTGGACAGCGTAAAGAATTCGTTCTCGTATAACGGAGAATAAACTGCTTAAAGTGCACGCCTTTCCATCTCAAGGGGCTCGCGATATTTTTTGTGATTTTTGCATCAGTTTAGGTATCCAACCGGATACGCTATTTTTAGTCCCACTTGAACTCCTCCCAATGTAAATCATTCAGATCTGGCGTGATGCGCTCCCACCTAAACTGCCGTGCATATTCAATAGGGGGCTGTCCATAACCACGCTTGTAGAGATCTTTAGCCACATGCACGAAGAGATCAGCAAGTTGCCTTTCGTGTCGTGAGTCGATTTCGAAAATAAAATCTTCTAAAGTTGTGTAGATTAATGGATTTAATAAGATTCGAAATATGCGTGTAATTTCATCCAGAGGAAATACGTCACGAATAAAGGAATAATGTGTGAAGTGGATTTTTTTGATGCTCAAAAAATTGACATACTGCAAAAGCGCGGTAATGTAATTCTCGGGTGATTTTCGCCACTTCTTCGAGCCCTTGGTTCTTGGTATCAGAACAACTGGTGGATGAAAATCTGGCGGTATTCGAACTACGTTATAAGTATTGCACTGGTCAGCGTAGAACTTAACTGCGTCTGTATTCCAGCGACAAACCGTCGCGATTGCGTTCAGAATTGTGTACCCATGCATATTGGCAGTTGCCGAAATGACGTTGCTGCTATTCATTCTGTTGAAGTCATTCGGCAATGAGAAGCCGATCTTGTGACCCATCTGTATTTCGACGTCAGTATGCGTATGAACTCTGATGCGGAATTTCATGTGTCGACCCTCTCCATGGATGCAGTATTGCCGGTCACTGTCGCATCAGGTGAGCCAGTGGCGCTGCATACTAGATGCGCAACGTATTTGGACGATCGCATCAGACGGTCAATGGCACTGAAATAGTGATGTCGGCGGCATCAAACGGACACTGAACAACTATGCAACTCTTAGAGACAACCCTGAGGCAGTTAGTAGCCATTGATAAAGAAAGCTACTACGCTGAGCTTGTGCAAGAAGTAACTACTGATAAAGGATTTATGGCGGTAGTTCTCACCTTATCTCACCGAGTCAACCGCGGTTCGAGCTATTTTGACGAGGCATATATTCAGTCGCTAAACGAAGACGAACTAGTTGCTTTGACTCGAGTATTAACTTGGCTAGACGGGAAGATTAAGAGATTTACGTTTGGTAGTGTTGCTCCGGTTCCTTCGTTGATAAACGAATTGCAACGACGCGATTACAAACACTACGAGACCCTTGTCGACTGGATATTTAAAAATCGGACGAATACCTATTTGCCCTTCGGCTCACTGTTCGGTGCTGATGTCAAAAGCTTAAAAGAGTATCAAATACTTATTCAAGAAAATAAGCTGAAGATTAAAAAGGGTGAATTGGATGCTGAATTTCGCCGGCTCGAAAAGCTTAAACGCAACTATTCAAAAGCCACAGCCGATTTGCGCAACGCCATAAGACGAAATGATTTTATGGCTTATGACTCACTGATTAGAAAGGGTGCTGAGCTATATGCAATGGACAGTGATGGAGAAACACTTGCTGAAAAAATTGATGTTGAACGTCGACGAATGTGGCAGTCGTCACAATATAAAAGTCAAACACTGTAAGCGCGTCATGATCAGTGCACCTGAACCTGACTGACCTGACCCTACTTCACACCCCTAGTAAAAAGGGGACGATTACCATAAAGGTCGTTTGTCAGAAAATCGAAGTGGGTGGATACCCCTTAGTGAATAGACGCGTACATGATTTTTTCCTGCGTCGCCTCTAAACCATTGAACTCTTCGACGATACGCCCCTGGCGCGATACCAAGATGCGGTCGGATAGCAGCATGATCTCGGGTAAGTAGGACGAAATCATAACGACCGCGAGCCCTTCATCGGCCAGTTTACGGATAATGTCGTGGATTTCAGCGACCGCACCGACGTCTACCCCACGTGTTGGCTCATCAAAAATTACCAGCTTGGGATTTTGTATCAGAGACTTAGCGATGACTACCTTTTGTTGGTTGCCACCAGATAACTCAATGACGTTAGCTTCGGCAGTTACAGAGCGGATATTGAGTTTTTCGCGCCACGCCTGACCGACATTTTTTTCTGTACTGCTCGAAGTCAGCATATGTCCGAGTCGCTCTTTAGCCAAGGCACCTGCGTAGATATTGCGTGAAATCGACATGGTTTCAAAAAACCCGTCGACCTTACGGTCTTCTGTGATGTAAGCGATGCCTTCAGCCACCGCACTCGCTGGCACCCGATAGCGCACAGGCCGATCGTTAAAGAGTACCTTGCCACCATGCGTGTAATCGCGTTTGATGACCCCTGCTACCACCTTGAACGTTTCAGTACGGCCTGAGCCAATCAAGCCGAAAACCCCCGTGATTTGACCTGAGAACACTGAGAACGAGGTATTTCTGACCATGGTGCCCATGCGCAAGTTTTGCACGCTAAGCACTCGCTTGCCCGCTGGCCGGACGGTTTGCTTTTTGCCATACAGAGTATTCGAAAGGTCTCGCCCCACCATCTCACGAATGATGCGCTCGCGATCGAAATTAACCGTGTCATCTGAAACGATCAACTTGCTGTCACGCATGATAGTGATGCGATCGGATATTTCCAGCGCTTCTTCAAGCGCATGCGAAATGAAAATGATCGATACACCATCTCCTTTCAGTTTGCGAATCAAATCGAAGAAGTAGCGCTTTTCTTCTGGTGTTAGTGTCGCGGTCGGTTCATCAAAAATAATAACTCGCGCCTTGTGCAATACTGCACGCGCAATTTCAACCATTTGCTTTTGCGCTGCGCCTAACTCACTCACAGTCTTGGTTGGATCGACTTTGAAGTTAAGCGACTGCAATAATTGCTGTGACGCGATATACAACCCACGCAAGCGATTGAAGAATTTTTCGTTACCCAGATAAAGATTTTGGCCCACTGTCATCGTTGGCACTAGGCTGGTCTCCTGAAAGACCATGGCAATCCCCTCTCGTTGCGCCTCGACCGGGTTGCGAAACTGAACCTTCTTGCCCTCAAGCAGCAGCTCGCCTGCGCTTGGCTCGACCACACCAGCCATAATCTTGGTCAGCGTCGATTTGCCGGCCCCGTTTTCACCGCACAAGGCGTGTACTTCTCCCCTGTTCAAGGTGAAATTGACACCGTCGACTGCAGGAACGCCTCCGTATGTCTTGGTGATGCCTTTAAGTTCCAAAATTGGGGTCATGATCCTTACCCGTTATTGAATGTCAGATAGGGGTATGCGCAGCACCTTACTTGCCCCTTTAGACAAGACAAGAAGTGAGCCCTGAAACTCCGCCACCGCCGTCACTCCGTGGTGGTCGCCACCCACTCGACTTTGCAGCGAAAACAGCGGTTGGAAATCAGCATCTAGCCTGACCACCAGGCCGTAAGAACGCGCCGGTGCCCATGGTTTGAGCTGTCCCATTTGGCGCACGCCGCCTTGTTGCAACGGTTCAATGAAATCATGACCAGAGCTAAGAGCCGGTGCAATCCAATATTTGGGATCGACAGTGGCCATCATGTCATTTTTGAAACCTGTTTCTCGCAGAACAAATTCGACTAGCTGATTGCGCGGTGCAAACACGGTCAGCCAATATCCTCCTGCACCCGCCTTGATTAAACGCGACGGGTAACCCGGCAAATCCTGATATACGCTATATGCAACCCTATCGGTTATCTGAATAATGCGATGCCCCCAGGACTCTGAGGTGTAGATGTTGCCCTGCTCATCCACAAGTGCGCCATAAGGGTATTTCAAGCCTTGTTTCAACAGTTGCAGTTGGTCAGTCTCGGGATGGTACTGCAGCACCTGTCCGCTATCGCCGTCCGTCAGTAAATCTCTTGACCAGTCGACATAGGGATGACGCCCTGACCCCTCACTGATGATGATAGATCCATCTGGATGTTCACAAAGCGCGTTGATACAACCAGCAAAAGATGCTTTCGCAATCTGATGTTTCTTACCATCGAAGTGACCACCGACGAAGTGCAGGCTACCACTGGTCGCGGCCACGATGCCATCACGATAGGTCGTGAGCGCTTGTATGGGTTGCTCCAGACTGACTAGCAACTGCGAATCACTCGCTTCACTAACTGAGACCAAGGCATTGCCACTGGCGACGATCAGACGACCATCCGCGGCAACGCAGAGATCTTCAAGTGCTGGGCCTTCGAAAAAGACTTCTGCGTTTTCTAACAGCTGATTGGGCTTGAGCGGTCCGTCTAGCACCGGCACCGACGTGTCTGCTTCACCCGTACCAAAGAACCGATCGCGCATCCGCTTCAATTGTTTCAACATGGCTTACCTCGCATCGACCGGATGTTGAATGAAATGCGGATCTGCGTCGTCCAATCGCAAACGCCCAATACGATTGTTCGAAATCCCACCCAGATAGAGATAGCCTTTATGTTCGCGCATAGAGGTAATCATGGGATGATTCTTACCGTCCTTGTCCCAGTAAGAAGCTAGCACGGTGCCCTTCAAATCGCACTTAATGACGCAACCGACATTAATGTTGGGCGACATCCATTCGTCTTGCCCGAGACGCTTGACCATGCGTCCTCTGAATCCTGGCCAGCGCATGGCCAAATCAAAAGATGGGCTTCTCATACCCATGATGGCGATCCAAAAATTACCATCAGAGGCACGATTGATGTTATCGGGATAACCTGGCAAGTCAGGTATCACTACTTGAACTTGGCCCTTGTTCGACCCATCAAACCAATAACGGCTGATCCGGCACGCCCAGCTTTCAGCAAAAAGTAGTGACTCGCCATCACCCACCATACAAATGCCGTTCGGGAACACCAAATTTTTGAGTACCGTCTGCGTCTTATCGGTTTTTGGGTCGTAACAAATTATGCGGCCGTTACCTCGGGCTTCGAGACTATCGATAGGCCACTCACTCATCTCGTAGCGAATGGTCGCTTCAGAGAAGTAAATGCGGCCGTCAGGTGCAATATCCAAATCGTCAGCAAGGCGCAGACGGCTGTCGTCATTGACTGTGTTCCATGACCGATTGGTGGTGTCGGTGATCTTCTCGACCACGCGATCAACTCGTCTGACTTTATACAGACCCATGCCACCTACGCAGACACAGAGATCACCGGCACCATCAAAGGCCATGCCAAGCGGTTGGCCGCCAATATGCGCGTAGACCTCCATCTGCTGGTAATCAGGTGCGTGAAACTTCATGATGTCGCCGTGACGGGTTCCGCAGTACAGATGGTCATTGGCATCAAGAATAACGTCCTCTGGGGACTCGACCTGAGCAAGACCGATCAACTCGGTATTACCTAGCTTGTTGTTAACCGCATAGGGTGTATCAGACGCGATCGACGCTGCCTTGGGCATTGGCATGTAACCTGGGCTGACATACATCTCACGTATAGCCTTACCTCGATTCTTGAACCAACGGATATCGAGGGTCACGGCGAGAATCATAATCACACCTAACAAGATCCGGATAAAGCCAGCCTGCACTGCCAGGCCGCGGAGGCTATTAGTGACGATCAAAATGATAAGGGTACCGAGTACTACTTTCATCGCAGAGCCCTTGCCGCCACCTAAACGGATGCCGCCCAGCAAAGCAGCCGCCAACACAACAATCTCAAGCCCAAGACCTGTGTCAGCGCTACTGCTGTCGACCCGTGCGGCAAACAGGACTGCCGCCACGCCTGCACACACGCCTGACGCTGCATAGGCGAGCGCGGCGATACGATTGACTGGCAGGCCTGAGTTATATGACGACCGCCGAGAACCGCCCACGGCAAGCAATCGCCAACCACCGCGCATGCGCGTCAAAAAGAGATTGAAACCAATCGCGGCTGCTGCAAAAATCCAGATAGAAATAGGCAAGCTAAGTATCTTGCCACTGCCCAAATAATCCCAGATGTCAGACTCAGGCAAAGTCGAAGCAATCCCAACTGCCCACTTGAACTGAATCAGGTTATAAAGTGCGCGCAAAACAATCAGCGTCACCATCGTAGTCAAAAACGCGCGCAGCTTTAAGTAACCGATAAGCACGCCATTGATGCCTCCTAGCGCAGCACCTACCAGCAAGGTCACAAGAATGGCAGCGGCTGCGGACCACTCTTGAACATGGACAAGGTACAAGACCAGCACATTGCAGATCGCGTAGATCGACCCGACACTGAGATCAATGCCGCCAACGATCAATACGATGGCCTGACCCATAACGATGAAGCCTAGCTCGCCACCTTCCCGCAAGAAGCCAGAGACGGTGCTGAATGACAGAAAATTCTCGACAATCGATGCAAAAACTACGACCACCAGCACTAGCACCAACAAAGGGACAGCAGTCTCCATCCAGTTTTTTGAGAGTAGTTCTCCGATAGCACGGCCAGGCCAATACTTATAGAACAATCTATTTAATGCACCCGATGATTCCGTTGCCATATTCAGGACTTACCGTTTTAATTTTGATATAGATAAAGCACCGTGCTTGACCAGCAGAGCACCTTGCCAGTATCGACTAGCCGTCAGAAATTTAGGGTACGCTCAAGGCGCCAAACTTGAGCGCCTTGAGCTAAACATCACTTGAGCGAGTCGAGTGTCCAGCAAGTATGGCTAGCTAAGTCAGGTTGCGTAAGAACAGCCAGTGGCGTGTAATGCGCGACTTTCACCTTGCCCGGTTGCTCTTTCAATTGCAAGGCCATCTGGATCAGGTCATTGACGTCGCGGCTCTGACCGGGAACGTCATAACTTACGTAGTGGTCAAATGCTTTAGTCTGTAACCCTTTGCAAGCGACCTCACCTCCACCACCGCTGGTTGAAACCAGTACTTTTCCAGACAGTCCTGCGTCCTTGACAGCTGCACCAGTCGCGAGATCAGGGATATCCCAAACTCCCATGATGGCGCAAAGATCAGGGTGCTGCTTGAGCGTCACTTCTGTAATTGACTTGGCCTTTGATGAGTCGTAATTGCCAATAGACTGACGTGAAACCACCTTGATGTCTGGATTCTTGTTCAGAACATTGTTGTAGCCCTCTTGCATGTAGACCGTCCAAGGTGCCGTGGTCGGGCCGTTGAGGATCAGCACTTTACGTGAGGTATTGGGACCGCACTGCTTCACAACCCAATCGGCCTGAACTTCACCGATCACGGTTGCATCAGCACCGGCGAAGCCTGTTGTTGAGGTCAGGCTCTTCATGTTCATCTGTATCACGTGGATACCAGCGTCTTCCATCTGTTTTTCGAGCTTGGCATAGGATGTGACATCAGGATTCTGAATCACGACGACGTCTGGTTTAGGCTTTTCACTAAGCAACTGAGTCAAGATTTGTACGCCTGCTGAAGTATCAAAGTTGGCGTTTCTGACTTCGTAGTTGTAGCCCAGACGTTTAGCCTGAATACCCATCATTTTGGACCAACCCTCTGTCAGATCCAAGCCCATGAACACGGGCACAAACACGACGCGTTTACCTTTGAACCCTTCATAGTACTGAGCACGTGCCGGGTCTTTGATAGCGCCGTCTTGTGCGTGTGCAATGCCGACCACGCCGCCGACTGCAGCAATAGTGATTGCGATTAGAGTTTTCAATCCCGTTCGATAGGCTTTTGTGTAGCTGATTATTTTCATTTGTGTCTCCGTTATGTTTTTTTAAATTTACTTGCTTTACTGCCCACTACAAATCCATCAGATAGCAATAGCCGTTAGATATCCCCTTGTTGTGCGGTTTCCTCGTTTCTAGGATTTAAAAAGCTGTCGACTGTGATGGCAATCAACAAAATGATGCCTTTGAAGATATCCTGAATGTCCAGCGGGAAGTTCATAATTGTCATCCCGTTAAACACGATACCGACCAGTAAGGTGCCGACTAGAACGCTCCAGACTCCGCCACGACCACCCGACAGACCTATGCCACCGAGAACCACCACCAAAATAATGTCATAAATTAATGACAAGTTGTATGTCCGAGTATCCATCAAATTGTTCGACGACGCCATGACGAAACCGGCCAAAACCGCGATCAAAGCCGCCAACACATATTGCAGAACCATGATGGGTCGAACCATCACCCCTGTTGTTCTGGCGGTATGAGGGTTGTCACCTACCGAATAAATGAATCGCCCTATCTTGGTTTTTTTTAAAAACCAGTTCACGATAAGAAACATGGCTGCTGCCAGCAAAACACTACTGGGGACACCCAGCACTTCTGAACCGCCAAGCCAACGGATGGGATCCATGCCTCCGGACCAAGACACCACGTCTGCTTTCAAAATCCCTATTTGCCCCAGACCTGCGAGCGCCAAGCCCATGGCCAGCGTCACAAATAATGCAGGGATTTCAGCGTAAGCAATCAAAACGCCGTTGATTACGCCTACTATGGCTGCCAGTGTCACGCCAACAGTGATCGAACCGGCCAAGCTCATCCCTCGTTCGACCAAGGTCATGGTCAAAGCACTTGGCACAGCCATTAAAGCCACCATGGATAAGTCAATACCGCGACCAATCACTACGATCGCCATACCAAGACCGAGGATAGCCAGCACGGCGATAGACCGCACCATGGCAACCAAGTTGCCGACACTAGCAAAATTTGAAAGGGTAAAAGAGAAGACAACGAAGATGGCGGAGGCGATCAACAAGACGATCATTTGTTGATCCGTCTTGAAACTTAATTTTTTATTCATCGCTCGCATCGCAGAAGACTACTAAGATAAACGTCCAACTGGCTTGACTCTATAGGGTAGCTACCTAGTAGGCAACTGGGGAAATCCCTGACTTCCGACAGCGTTAATGATGGACTCCACCCATCTGCGCCATGCGGCTTCATCGCGTTGCGATGCATTCCTTCCCTGTGCTGAGGCAAGGACAACTAATGTCATTGAAGATGTGCTGAATGGCGACGCGGAGATTGGTGGCGTTAAACGCCGCACATATTGCGGTGATTGACTTGCGCTCGCGGCGAATAAGTCTCATAATCTCCGCATGAAAAGCGGAGATTACATCTACATCTGGCAAGCACGGGACTGGCCGAAATGGCACTACGACCTGGAGACCTTGGTACAGCCTCTGGCTGACGTCAGTCGTGCCCAAGGTCTGCTCATGGGCCGGTTGGCTGACGTTGGCATGGCCTTGCGTGATCAGGCAAGTCTCTTAGCCTTGACCGAGGACGTCATGAAGACCAGTGAGATCGAGGGCGAGCACCTGAACGTGGAGTCCGTTCGATCATCCATTGCCCGTCGCCTCGGCGTCGACATCGGCGCACTGGCTCCGGTCGATCGCAATGTTGAGGGCGTCGTAGAAATGGTGCTCGATGCAACAGCCAACTGCAAGTACCCCATCACTCGGGAGCGTTTATTTGGGTGGCATGCAGCACTATTCCCAAACGGCTACACCGGCATATCCAGAATTAATGTTGGCGCATGGCGCGACGATGCGACCGGCCCCATGCAGGTGGTCTCGGGTCCCATCGGCCGCCAGCGTGTTCACTTTGAGGCGCCGCCAGCCAATCAACTTGAAGCAGAAACCGAAGGTTTTCTGAAATGGGCCAACGGTCCATCTGGCGAGCCACCGTTGATCAAAGCTGGACTGGCGCACCTTTGGTTTGTGACCTTACATCCATTTGATGATGGCAATGGCCGTATCGCGAGAGCCGTGAGCGATTTATTCCTCGCTCGCGCCGATGGCAGGCCTCAACGCTTTTACAGCCTGTCCGCACAGATTCAGCGTGAGCGCAAGGCTTACTACGACATCCTTGAGCGCACCCAAAAGACCTCCCTCGACGTGACGCAGTGGCTGGCGTGGTTCCTCGACACACTGCATCGTACGGTCAGCCGGGCGCACTTCACGGTGGATGCGGTGCTGGCAAAGGCGCGCTTCTGGCAACGCTGGGCCACATCGCCACTGAATGAGCGACAAGTGAAGTTGCTCAACCGGTTGCTTGAGGACTTCAACGGCAAGCTCACCAGTAGCAAGTGGGCGGCCATTGCTAAATGCTCACCCGACACCGCATTGCGCGACATTACGGATCTGCTTGCTCGCGGCGTCTTACGCAAAGCCAGTGCGGGCGGCCGAAGCACCAGCTATGAGTTAAACCACTTGCCTGAATAGGTAAAGGCGAAATTTGGTTGCTTCAATTTTTTCGAACGGTGTAATCAATAGTTAGTTGGACGTTGATATGGAAACCGTACTAAAAAAGATGGGTAACAGCACAACATTCATCAACAACAGTCGAAAGTCAACGAATTTGGCACTCGTCATCCACAGCGATCGACAACGATGTCGAACGTCAACGAATCTGGCACTCATCACGTTATAAAAATCAAGCACTTACAAAAAGATAAGTCAACGAATTTGGCACTCTTGCGTCAGCGAATTTGGCATTTTCTAGGTTGTGAGTCAACGAATTTGGCACCAACAATGCTTTGGCCAAATCGCTATATGCTCGCCGTGACTAACGCACCTGAATCCGACTGACCTAGATCCGCTTCACCCGTACCTTAACAGGGGGGGGGATTACCGGTGCACTCCAGCGTTGGATTGCCGACTACAAGAGGCCTTGCCGAGAACGCGACGTAGCGTAGGGCCGATGTAGTCGAGTGGTTCTCAAAAATCGTTCTCGCTTGCGGAAGTGCGGAACGGCAAGTTTCGAGAAGGTCAGGCGGTTCTGACCTCGTTGAGCAGATCGGGGTGGCGATCAAGCAGCTTGAACAACTTGACCAGGGCCAGCGGCGGCTTAGTCTTGCCGTTCTCGTAGCGCGAAAAAGCATTGATGCCACCGCCAAAGATTTCGGCCGCTTCGCGCTGATCAAGATGGAGCTTTTTGCGCACGTCCGTGATGAAGCCAGGATCCACGATAGCCGCGTTCACCTGCTTGGAGAAGGCGCGCATCTCGCGCATGACGCGGTTCGATTCCGCCGCGTCCAAAACTGATTCGGCGCAAGCCGGGCAGAAATCGCCAATCACCGCTGCAATGACGGTGGTTTCACCCTTGTAGGTATAGGGCAGGTCGCGGGTGTCATGGATCAGGCCAGCCGCGCCGCAAACAGGGCATTTCATAGTCATAGCTCCTTGAAAGACACAATCAGCACATCATCAATGACCGTCAGCTTTAGGTATACGTCGCCCGCCTGCGTGCTGGGGCGGTACACGTCCTGCCATACCGTGTGATCGGCATGAGTGGTCATGCTCTTGTAGAAGTCCGCAGGCGTAAGTGCCACCACCACGGCCAGCATGTCGGAGAAAGCAAAACCCAACTCGTTTGCGCCTGTACGCGCTGCGTGTGTGGTGCGCACCTTGCCAGTTTCTACCAAGGCTTTGACGACCGACAGCTTACAGTGCGGGGTTCGTTTCTCCATAGCAGCATGATAACCTAGTTGGTTTATTTTGGCAAGTTGGTTAGTGTAGGATTTTCGTTGATTTTGGCGTATCGTACGATTTTTCCGTTTTCTGAGACGACCCGTAACTGAGTTCCGGCAGATTGGTTAAATTAATCAAAATCAGATTGTGCTCACCTCTTTCAATGCCACCGACAGCTTCTCCTCGTGGGTTTTTCTAAAAGTCCAGACATCGTTTGCCAGAAAATCGGAAACTCCAGAGAACGATTGCCAGTTCGCAAAACCGTGGCTTTGCCAGAGTTTCATTAAGTCTTTGTTTTTATTGAGCAATGCACTCCAGCGTTGGATTGCCGACGACATGATTTTCGACATCTACATTCGACAAACGACACGAGAAATACCCCCCCCCCCTTGCAATCCTGAAATCCGACCTTATAATTAGCACTCATAGTAGATGAGTGCTAGCAATTTGGTTCCGTCTCTTTCTACTAACTTTTTCTTTAACTTTTAACAGGAGTTCCCTATGGCCCTGCGTCCCCTGCACGATCGCGTGATCGTCAAACGCCTGGACAACGAGCGCAAGACTGCGTCAGGCATCGTCATCCCAGAAAGCGCTGCTGAAAAGCCCGATCAAGGCGAAATTCTCGCTGTTGGTCCAGGCAAGCAAACTGAAGATGGCAAAGTACTGCCTATGGACGTCAAAGTCGGCGACAAAGTGTTGTTCGGTAAATATGCCGGTCAAACTGTAAAAGTTGACGGCGAAGAAGTACTCGTGATCCGCGAAGAAGAAATTCTCGCCGTGGTCCTGTAATAGAAATCAGACACGAAGGAAATTAAATGGCTGCTAAACAAGTTCTATTCGGTGATGACGCACGCGTGCGCATCGTCCGTGGCGTCAACATTCTCGCCAATGCAGTAAAAACAACTCTAGGTCCTAAAGGCCGCAATGTTGTACTCGAGCGTTCTTTCGGCGCTCCAACCGTCACGAAAGACGGCGTATCGGTTGCTAAAGAAATCGAACTCAAAGACAAATTCGAAAACATCGGCGCACAGCTGGTCAAAGAAGTTGCTTCCAAGACCTCTGACAACGCTGGTGATGGTACAACCACAGCAACCGTTTTGGCACAATCGATCGTTGTCGAAGGCCTGAAATACGTTGCCGCTGGCATCAACCCAATGGATCTGAAGCGCGGTATCGACAAAGCTGTCGTATGCGCTGTCGAAGAGCTCAAGAAGCTCTCAAAGCCTTGCACAACCAGCAAAGAAATCGCTCAAGTTGGCTCGATCTCGGCTAACAGCGACGCTTCAATCGGCCAGATCATTGCTGACGCAATGGAAAAAGTCGGTAAAGAAGGCGTGATCACTGTTGAAGACGGCAAGTCACTCGAAAATGAGCTCGACGTCGTTGAAGGTATGCAGTTTGACCGCGGCTACCTGTCGCCTTACTTTATCAACAATCCTGACAAGCAAGTGTCAGCGATGGAAGATCCTTTCATCCTGATTTACGACAAAAAGATCAGCAACATCCGCGATCTGCTGCCCGTACTCGAGCAAGTTGCTAAATCAAGCCGTCCTCTGTTGATCGTTGCTGAAGATGTCGAAGGCGAAGCCTTGGCAACTTTGGTTGTGAACAACATCCGTGGCATCCTCAAAACCACAGCTGTTAAAGCGCCTGGTTTCGGTGACCGCCGCAAAGCAATGCTCGAAGACATCGCCATCCTGACCGGTGGTACCGTAATCTCTGAAGAGACCGGCATGTCACTCGAAAAAGCAACCTTGGCTGAACTCGGTCAAGCAAAGCGCATCGAAGTGGGTAAAGAAAACACCACCATCATCGACGGCGCAGGCGATGCAAAATCGATCGAAGCACGCGTCAAGCAAGTTCGCGTCCAGATCGAAGAAGCAAGCTCAGACTACGATCGTGAAAAACTGCAAGAGCGCGTGGCCAAGTTGGCCGGCGGTGTTGCCGTGATCCGCGTCGGTGCAGCGACCGAAGTCGAGATGAAAGAGAAGAAAGCACGTGTCGAAGATGCCCTGCACGCAACTCGCGCTGCGGTGGAAGAAGGCATTGTTCCTGGCGGTGGCGTTGCGCTGATCCGCACACGCGCTGCTGTGTCACAAGTCAAAGGCGACAACGCTGACCAAGACGCTGGTATCAAACTGGTTCTGCGTGCGATCGAAGAGCCACTGCGTACCATCGTTGCCAATGCTGGTGACGAGCCAAGCGTTGTGGTTAACAACGTTGCAAACGGCAAAGGTAACTACGGCTTCAACGCAGCCACCGGCGAGTACGGTGACCTTGTTGAGCAAGGCGTTCTGGATCCAACTAAAGTTACTCGTACAGCGCTGCAAAACGCTGCATCAGTTGCCAGCCTGTTGCTGACAACAGAAGCCGCTGTTTGCGAAGCACCTGAAGACAAGCCAGCTGGTGGCGGTATGCCTGGTGGTGATATGGGTGGCATGGGCGGTATGGGTGGCATGGGCGGTATGGGCTTCTAAGAAGTCACTACTGACCAAGATCCCGGTTCGCCGGGATTGCCAGGCTAGTATTAAAAAAGACCTCGGACTTGTCCGAGGTCTTTTTGTTGTATACCGAAGAAAGGATGCAGTAGCATCGAGTTAAGACCATCCGAAGGATAGAATCATGCACTTATCCGACTTGAAGTTCCTGGCGTGGATGCCAATGGATGGCATTCAGATTTTTGCCGTGTTGTTTCTGACCTTTTTGATTGGCCTGCAACGCGAGGGACACAAAGGGAGTGGGCAACCTTTTTCTTTTGGCGGCGTACGAAGCTACCCTATCATCGGCTTGGTCGGTTTTGGTACTTCGGTTCTAGCCGGGCAGAACCTGACACTCGTCTTCATCGGCTTTGGAATTGTTACCGCGTTTTTACTGATGGCCTACTGGCGCAAAGTGTCGGCGTCTGAGTACACAGGGGCAACGTCCGAACTAACGGGCCTGGTCACCTATTTGATTGGGCCGCTTGTTAATCATGATCAACTCTGGGTCGCTACAGCTATCACGGTTGCCAGTGTGCTGCTGCTTGAGCTTAAAGATTTTCTCGAAGGCTTAGCCAAAAAGATCGAAGCTGCCGATATTCTTGCTTTCACAAAGTTCCTGCTGCTCTCTGCCGTCATTCTTCCAGTTCTACCCAATCAAGCCTACACCGATTTTCAGATCAATCCCTTCGCGACCTGGTTAGTCGTAGTCGCAGTTAGTGGCGTGTCATATACGAGTTATGTCCTGCAGCGGATCGCCAAGGGCCATGGCGGGATCTTGCTGACCGCGTTGCTGGGTGGCGCCTACTCATCCACCATCACCACAGTCGTACTTGCGAGACGGTCCCACACGACGGTGCAGGACCGTGTTTTTTCTGGCGGCATTCTCATGGCCTCAGGGATGATGTACGGACGAGTGGCGATTTTGCTTGCAATCTTCAATCAGGATCTGATGTTGCGTCTGGCTGGGCCTTTTGTGGCCTTAGCTGGCATTGCCATTGCAGGCGGTTTTATTTGGGCACGCACAGATGTTAGTCAGAATACTGAAGCGTCCGAGACCAGCTCTGTTAAAAATCCGCTGGAAACCCAAGCCGCATTTATTTTCGCTGGTCTATTTATTGTCATGATCATCGCCACCTACTTTGCCGTCAGGTATTTAGGTGCAGCCGGGATGTACGCGCTTGCCGCTGTCATGGGGGTAACCGATGTCGACCCGTTTATCATGAGTCTCACCCAAACTGCCTCAAGTCTTGCCCCAACTGTTGTCACGGCAAATGCCATTTTGATTGCTACTGCCAGTAACAATCTAGTCAAAGGCGTCTACGCTTACACACTCGCATCACAAAGAACAGGACGCCAGAGCCTGATATTTTTGATCGCGCTTACCCTAATGGGCTTATTGCCCTTGCTATTTAGCTAGCCAAAAGATACGCTATCATTTAAGCAGAGCAGGTGATGACGTTTATAAGCCTCCCTCAACAGAAGCTAAGTTAGGGGCATCACAATGAACACAATACTAGTTATCGAAGATAACGAGCTCAATCTCAAGCTGATGGTTGATATTCTGACGATCAATGGCTATAAGACAATAGTTGCTCGCTCAGGTGAAGAGGGTATGGGTTTGCTCGCGACGCAAACTCCAAATCTGATTTTGATGGATATCCGTATGCCTAGCATCAGCGGTATACAAGCGCTTGAGCTGATCAAAGCAACCGAGAGTCTGAGCAGCATACCGGTTATTGCTGTCACAGCATCCGTCATGAATCACGATAAACAATTGATTTTCGCAGCGGGATTCGATGATTTTCTGCAAAAACCAATTGAAATCGCAGTGTTTCTCGAGACTATACGCAAACACCTACCTGCATAACGACTCACTAGATCTGCGGGACAACAATAGGGATTGAGAAGTAAAACCTCGATCCGTAACCGACCTCGGATTGCACTTTAAGCTCGCCACCGTGTACTTCAACAAGGCGTCGCGAAATAGCTAGACCAAGGCCGGTACCTTGATTGCCTCGATTTTGGATATTGTCGATTTGCTTGAACTGCTCAAATACTTCTTCCAGTTCCGCCTCACTCATGCCGATGCCAGTATCCACCACGGCGAACTCCATCCAATCATCACTCGCAGTCACCTCAACGGTCACTCGTCCGCCGGCTGGTGTGTATTTGATTGCATTTGCCAAAAGATTAATCAAGACTTGCCGCAACTTTGTTTTATCTGCGTGACACAAGACCTCAGTTTGAATATTGACGGTTAGCTCGACCTGCTCTTTCTCGGCTCTATCTTGCACCATGACCATCGTATTCGCGATGAAGTCATCCAGCTCGAAATCAGTCATATCCAACTCGAGTTGCCCTGATTCAATTTTCGCTAAATCGAGAATATCGTTAATCAAGGTAAGCAAATGTCTGCCAGACAAATGAATATCACCGATATATTCAGACTGTTTGTCGTTGAGAGCACCAAATACTTTTTGTTGCAAGAGCTCTGAAAAACCGATGATGGCATTGAGTGGCGTGCGCAATTCGTGCGACATATTGGCAAGAAACTCAGACTTCGACCGGTTTGCCAGCTCGAGTTGTTCATGGCTCCAGAGCAGTTGCTCGTGCTTGACGGCAATCTCGTTGGTCCTTTTGGTTACCTTGATCTCAAGTTCTTTGTTCTGTTTCTCTATCTGTTCTTTTGTTTTCTGCAATTCGTATTGAATCAAAGCGCGCTGGTAATAGTTATTTGTAATTTGCGCGTCCTTTTTCAGAAAGACCTTGATGGCAAAAAATAACAGCAAGTTCGCAATGAAGGCGATCGCAAAAATAGGCATGAGTAACCGGTAGTACGCCTCCAAATAAATATCGCTGCCAAACGACACCTCAATGTAAAAGGGGTAGTCGCTGACTTTGGATAAGGCGATCATTCGTCTCTTTGTCGCACTTGACCTGATCGATTCCTCTGGGGATGTGATAAACACTGACGATTCACTAAACCCTCGGATACTGGCATCGTTGTCCGTTTCACTGGCTTTGAATCTACCGGTAAGGGCTTTACCTTCTGGCCATGCCGCGACAATTAAACCGTTACGTCGATACAAGATGATTGAGGCAGAGGGACCAAAGTTTGCAAAGATAGTTTTGTAAAATTCTGAAAAATTATCGATTGACATGCCGATCAAGACCTCACCCAAAAACCGACCTGATGTGTCGTTGATCCGCTGACTCATGTAGAAAGACCACTTACCAAAATTATTAAATACTGGCTCGCCGTAAAACACAGCATCATCGTTGTGGGTCTTCCACCAATCGTATTGAAGTTTGCCTTCGAGATTGATCTTGATCGGTGGATAAAATCTCGAAAAATTGATGACCTCGCCGTTGTTGTCTGCGACCATCGCAACATCGATCAGCGGATTACCTTTGATTTTCTTTTGCAGCGCTTCATAGAAGCTACGATCAGCCATGGCTGATTTGAACTGCGCTTCGTCCGGGAATTTACTGCCATTAATCTCGTCTGTTATCGATTGCAGCAACACGCTTGAAGAAAAAAATGACTGGTTTGCGTGTGCAGAAATCGATAGGGAGAGATTCTTGATGTTTTTCTTCCATTCGTTCTCGGCTTGCGTGTGTTCAAAATATGCGAGCGTAAACGCCAGCACCACGATAAGCACACCAAGCACGATACCACCGTTCAGAATTAGCCCTCGATTGCTGATCGAAGTGGGCTTATCATCCGAGTCGGTGGTCGACATGGGTTATTTCCTGTCAGCTTGCCGAGCCGCTTTCTTGGCCATAAAGTCATTCACAATCACTGCGTGCTCTTCTGTTTTATGAACAATCGCTTGATAGGCAGCAGACAATTCAAGCAAATTTGCCAATGAGCTAGTTTGGCCTTCCCGCAGCAAGCGCTTGGTCATACGCACAGCATGCGGTGAGTTAACTGCCATCTTTCTGGCCAAGGTCTGTGCAGTCGCAAGCAAGTCTTCAGGTGCAACGACTCTAGACACCATGCCCCACTCAAGCGCAGTTTTGGCGTCAATAGGTTCTCCCGTAAATGACATCTCGGCCGCTCGCGCCATACCAATCACTCGAGGCAAAAACCATGCTCCACCATCACCCGGTACGATACCTACTTTGACAAAGCTCTCAGCAAAAGTCGCTTTATCCGACGCAATCCGCACATCGCACATACAAGCTAAATCACAACCTGCGCCGACGGCAGGGCCATTGACTGCGGCGATCACTGGCACCTCGATTTGATGAACTGCCAGTGGCAGACGCTGGATTCCGTGCCGGTACTCCTGGCGCAAGACGGCACTGCTAAAACCGTCACCGATTTGACGTTTCATCTCATCGATCTTGCCACCCGACGAGAACACTGATCCCGCCGCAGTGATAATGACGGCACGCACACTGGGATCGTGCTCAATACGGTCACAGGCCGCCAGCAGACCCTCTGTTATCCCGGTACCGGTCAGCGCATTGCGTGTTTCAGGGTGATTTAACGTCAACGTCACAACACCTAAATCATCCTGCTCATACTTAACAACATCGTTCATCTTTTGTCATCCTAAGAAATTATTGTTTTGCCCACTAGTGCCAGGTCAATACAAGCTTGCCGTATCGACGTTTACAATGACCATCATATGGCAGCTTGCAGGTGCTTTGTGGTCATTTAACCCTGTTAATGCTCAGAATCCAAGTTCTATCTGGTGTCACACTAAATACTCATGTCATTCATTCAAAAACTCAATCGCGCCTGGACCGAATCGAACTCTCTCTTGATGGTGGGTTTGGATCCCGACACAACTCGACTACCTGCCGAATTAAAAGACCGGCCTGATGCAATCTTCGAGTTCTGCCGTCGAATCGTTGACGCGACTGCACCATATGTCTGCGGCTTCAAGCCGCAGATCGCTTATTTTGCAGCCGCCAGAGCCGAGGGTCAGCTAGAGGACATCTGCGCTTATATTCGCGAAAACCACCCCGCCTTACCGATCGTGCTGGATGCCAAGCGCGGGGATATCGGCGCAACCGCTGTTCAGTATGCAAAAGAAGTGTTTGGTCGCTACGGTGCCGACGCGGTAACCGTAAGCCCCTATCTGGGCTCAGATTCTGTTGAGCCTTATTTAGACTGGGATGGCAAAGGAGTGATTGTGCTTTGCAGAACCTCTAATGCTGGGGGTTCAGATTTGCAGTTTCTTGAGACGGACGGGATCCCACTGTATATGCGAGTTGCGGACTTAGTCGCAAACAAATGGAACCGGAGCGGCCAATGCGGCCTGGTCGTGGGTGCGACATACCCCAATGAACTAGCGGCTGTGCGCAAAGCGATTGGCGATCATGTACCGCTTCTGGTGCCAGGGATCGGCGCTCAAGGTGGCGACGTCGCAGCGACTTGCGCCGCAGGCTGTAACTCGAAAAAACAAGGGATGATGATTAATTCGTCGCGCGCGATTCTTTACGCGCAAGGGCCCGGTGACTGGACAGAAGCCGCTGCTCAGGCCGCGCTTGAAACACGTGACTCAATCAACGCACATCGTTAGTTCAAGCGGCAAATTACCTTTATCACCGCGCTACCTGTTCGCTAAAATAGTCGTATGCCGTATCAAGTGCAAACTTGACTGAGGCTTCACGAACAGCATAACGATCACCGGCGAACACCTTGGACACGGTCAGGATGCTCAGCGTGCTGTCAGCCTTGCGCACACCAAAGCCGAAACAGACAAACCCGACCGGCTTGTCCGCCGACCCACCGCCAGGTCCAGCTATCCCCGTAATCGCGATTGCCAAGCCGGCTTTGGGCGCATGCACAAGCACGCCCTGAGCCATCTCGCGAGCAGTCTGTTCACTCACTGCACCGTGCGCCTTTAAGGTCTCAGTCGTCACACCCAGTTGAGCCTGCTTCGCCGCATTACTGTATGTGACCCATCCTTGATCAAACCAGCTACTGGATCCCGCAATTGCAGTGGCAGAGCCTGCCACCAAACCACCTGTGCACGATTCTGCAGTGGCTAGTGAAGTCTTTTGAGCCATTAATACCTGACTTAAGCGAACCACCGACCTCTCAATCATTTCATTCACACTCGTCCCCCAACTTGCACCAAGATTGCAATCACCAACAACGTATACGCCGCAGCCACGAGATCGTCAACCATGACACCAATGCCACCCTTGATTGTCGAGTCGATTTTTTTGATACCACCCGGCTTCACGATATCAAAAAAGCGAAACAAGCCGAATGCTATCAACTGCCATAACCAGGTTGAAGGCGTCAACCACAACACGAGCCAAAAAGCGACGATTTCATCCCAGACAATGCCAACATGGTCGTGCACGCCCAATTCGCGACAGACACGACCGCAAGCCCAACTGCCATAAACGAGACCAACCACCAGAACAACGGCGACGTGCTCATCACTGTGATAATCGGTGCTGACGATCCAGAGCAGCCAAGCAAGCAGCGTGCCCCAAGTACCCGCACCTGGCCGTAGCAGGCCTGAGCCAAAGCCAAATGCCAACAAGCGATGAGGTGACCTTAGTACCCATCTGAGACTAGGCCAAACAGTTCGGTGGCGAGCTGATACCTTGACGGATGAATGCTCGTTCGGCAAAGGACTCATGCAGATCCTTTGAAATGGTCGTAACTGTCAGGCAACCCTGTTACTTCGTTACCCAAGGCATCCAGCACAGTTAGACCTGTATGCTCAACGATCTTACCGATGCGTGTTAAACGCAGATTAAGCGTCTGTGAAATTTGCTCAATCGTCGCACGCGCAGATACTGCAGCAGTGAAAACAAGCTCGTATAAATCCCCCCCAGCCAGCGTTGCTTGACGACGCGCAGCTAGTGGTAGTTGTTGCATCACAGGATGGAGTGGCAACAGCGACTCGTCAATCAGTGCCCCAACCCGACTCTGGGTCAGAATATGCCCCAGATCCTGCAGCAATCCATCTGATACGTCGATGGCGCTATGCGCAAATCCAAGCAGAGCCAAGCCCAGCTCAACCCGGGGGATGGGCTGTTCAAGAGCTTCTCGGGTTAAGGTCAACCAATCAGCTTGTAGCGCAAACTCGCCACTAAGCATGCGGCACGCTAAATCGGCTGCGCCCAATTGACCCGATATCCAAATATCATCATCGATTTTTGCGGTGCTTCGTCGAAGCGCAAGCGTGTCGTCGACTTCACCAAATACCGTCACACTAAGCACGATGTCGCGCTGGCTGCGAGTCGTGTCGCCACCAATCAAGGGACACTGGTATCGATCCACCAGGCTGTAAAACCCCTCCGCAAAGGCTTTGAGCCAGACATCCGACTCAGTTGGCAGACCCAAACCAAGCATGCACGCGACGGGCTTTGCACCCATCGCAGCCAAATCGGACAAATTGACTGCAAGCGCCTTGTGCCCAAGCAAGTAAGGATCCACGTCAGAAAAGAAATGTCTTCCCTCGAGCAACAAATCTTTACTCACGGCTAATCGCCGACCAGGCGTCACGGACAACAGCGCACAATCGTCTCCGCCCCCTAATAGTGCTGGGTCAACTGGACGCTTGAAATACCGCTCAATGAGATCGAATTCTGAGGCCATCTCGAAGCCGATCTGCAGCTATCGGCGTGCCGTGTAGGCCGCCACTTCAACCGAGCGAACCTGCGCCGCTAGTTTATCCAGCACGCCATTAACAAACTTAAACCCGTCGGTGCCGCCGAAAGATTTAGCCAGTTCAACCGCCTCGTTGATTGCGACCTTGTAGGGCACATCAATCTGATGCACCAGCTCAAAGCTACCAATTAGCAGGATGCCGTGTTCAATCGGCGAGAGCTCGTCAAGCGGTCGGTCGATAAACGGGACAAACTGCTCTCGCAAGGCTGTCGCGTCTTTCATGACACCCATCAACAGCGTTCTAAACCACTTGGCGTCCGCCTGATCGAACTCTTCTTCATCGCGCATGTGGGCTTCGATTTCACCGGCATTACTCAGGCTATCGGTCTTACTCAGCAGCCACGCGTATACACCTTGCAGGGCAAGCTCACGCGAGCGCCGACGCGCGCTACGAGGCGGCGTGCTGGCTGATTGCTCTTCACTCATTCTTCGTCTTCTTCGTCTTCGTCAGCTTCTGGTTCAAGTGCAGCGATCAAATTAGCCATCTCAACCGCGCAGCGAGCGCAATCACGACCTTTTTCAGCGGCACGCTCTTCAGCTTGCTCGTCGGTGTCAGTGGTCAATACCCCGTTCGCAATCGGAATGCTTGTTTCAAGAGCAATGCGGCTAATAGCAGCGGCGCTTTCATTGCTGACGATTTCAAAATGATAGGTTTCGCCACGGATCACCGCGCCGAGTGCAATCAACGCGTCAAACTCGAGCGTTTCAGCCATTCTGGCCAAGGTAACGCCAAGCTCTAGCGCGCCAGGCACGCTAATGACCATGATATCGCGTTCGTCAACGCCGAGTTCGGCGAGTTCTTCCAGGCAAGCTTCTAATTCCATCATGCCGATGTCTTCGTTAAAGCGGGCACGAACGATGCCGATGTGCAGGCCTTCGCCGTTCATGTCGGTGGGAAGCGTAAATGGGCTCATGAGGCTTGTCCTTTGGGGTGTTGTTGGGTTAATGATTGTTAGTTAATTCTGTTCTGGTGACGCGTAACCGTTGATGGTCAGACCGAAGCCGGGCAGTATGCTGGGGATTTTGCGTGGACGAGCTAACAGGCGCATTTGCCCAACGTTGAGATCCCTGAGTATCTGCGCACCGATACCATAGGTGCGCAAATCCATACGGCCACGCCCCTGTGGAATGTTACTCGCATCCCAGGCGCTAATCTGATCTAGCAGACGATCACCAGGGCTATTGCAGTTCAGGAACACCATGACGCCTGACGGTGCGGATTTGATCGCGGTGAGCGCACGTCCTACCCCCCACGTGTGACCGGGGCCTTCCAGATCAAACAAATCCAGAACAGTGGTGGGTTCGTGAACCCTCACTAGCGTCTCGCGCTGAGGGTCAATCTGGCCAGAGATCAATGCCAAATGAGGATGCCCAGTGACGGTATCCTGATAGGCAATCATCTCGAAATCGCCCCAGGCGGTTTGGATGGACCGCTGACCCAAACGGGTAAGGATGGACTCGTGCTGACTGCGGTAATGAATCAGATCCGCAATGGTGCCGATCTTTAGTTGATGCGTTTTAGCGTATTCGACTAGATCTGGCAGACGTGCCATGGTGCCGTCCGCCTTGAGAATCTCGCAAATCACGGCAGCAGGGGTTAGTCCGGCCATTGCAGTCAGATCACAACCCGCCTCAGTATGCCCCGCCCTGACTAGCACGCCACCCGGCACCGCACGAAGCGGAAAGATATGACCCGGCTGAACTAAATCAGTGGGCTTGGCATTTTTAGCCACCGCTACTTGTATGGTGCGCGCCCGGTCAGCGACAGAAATACCCGTCTCGACACCCTCTGCTGCTTCGATCGTGACGGTGAAGTTCGTACCGAATTGTGTCCCGTTTCGTTCTGCCATCAGAGGCAGATTCAGTTGACGGCACCGTTCTTCTGTCAAAGTAAGGCAAACCAGGCCTCGCCCATGGGTAACCATAAAATTGATTGCATCAGGCGTGACGAACTCAGCCGCCATGACCAGATCGCCTTCATTTTCCCGGTCTTCTTCGTCGACCAGCACAACCATCCGACCAGCCTTGAGCTCTTCAACGATCTCGGCGACGGGGGATATGGCAGAAACAGCTTGTCCAGCATTATCAACAAACATGAGCGTCGTGTTTTCGTTTCTTAAAAACCTATTATAGGTTCGAAGCTAGCTCCCCAGAGACTCGGTCTTTACCCTGCTAGTACCTCTTACAGTTAGGGATTGTTAACGATTTATGACATGTCATCAAATTTCTCTGAGGAAGCGACTACACTGACATTCTGTTAGGTAAATAGTCAGGTAGCCTCGTGGCAGAACAAGAGCTTAAACTCGCTGTGCCCAAACGCAGCCGACGTGCGGTTACAAAAGAACTCGCTCGCGGCACTGTTAACCAGATCTCGCTACGCGCGATGTATTTCGACACCCCCACTCGTGCGCTGGTCAGCAAAAAAATTGGCTTGCGACTCAGGCAAGAAGGCCGGCAGTGGGTGCAGACGCTTAAGATGCCAGGCGACCATATGCTGTCGCGCTTTGAGCTCAATCACCCCAGACCCGGCCCTATTCTGGATTTGAGCGTTTACGTCGGTACGCCCGCCGAGCCTGCGCTGGCAAGTCTGACAGAGCCCTTGCAGGTGTGCTATGAGACCGACATCAAGCGCACCTTGCGCAAAATCCGCAGCAAACAGGGCACGGTCGAGGTCGCATTTGACTTAGGTCATATCCGCGCTGGCCAGCTGAGTTTGCCCGTCTCAGAGATTGAGTTCGAGTTATTGTCGGGCGACTTATCAGCGATTTTTCACCTGGGTAAAAAGTGGCAACGGGCTTTTGGGCTGATCTACGATGCCCGCAGCAAGGCTGAGCGAGGTGATCGACTGGCCACGCTCGCTGCAAAACTGACTACGGCCAACGCTGGCACGACAGATTCGGCATCGGCCGACTCAAGCAAAACGATTGCCTGGTTCTGGGCACAACGCGGTATCGGCCCTGTGCTGCTCAAGCCCGACATGGATACCGCTTCGGGGCTTGCGAAAGTCACGGCAGAATGTCTGGATCAAATTGCCCGCAACGCGGCAGTGCTTGCCGAAGTTGATACAGCCGACATTTGCCGGGCTGGCACACCTGATCACGTTCATCAACTGCGGGTCGGGATAAGGCGCCTGCGGTCTGCCTGGTCAATGTTTAACGGGCTGACGGCACTACCGCCGTTGGCTTTGCGCACTGAAATAAAGGCCCATTTCTCGCAATTGGGTGGTACTAGAGACGATGATGTGCTGCGCGAAACCTGGCTACCGGTGCTTGAAGCAAGTGGCCAACCGCCCATCAAACTGGATACAGAGATCGCGGCCGATCATGCAGGTGAACTGTGCGCCAGCCAAGCATTTCAAAGCTGGTTGCTTGACATGCTCGCCTGGTCAGTCGGGGTAGACATGTCGCCCCCATTACCTGCTACAGCAACGAAAACGGTACCTGAGGCCACAGCGTCCAATCAGTCCACAGCTTCTTCAACAAATGTTGCCGCGCCATCTGCGGACTCAAACAACGACCATTTAAATGGCGATACAAGCGGCGCGATTGAGACTCAGATTATCCCGCTAACGCCCAAGGCAATCGTTGTACTAACGCTGACTCAAACGCTATCCAATAAGTTAAAAAAATGGCACAAGCGAGTGACTAGCGAGGGTTTGCATTTTGACCAGCTAGATATCGAAGCGCGTCACGAATTGCGCAAGCGAGCCAAGCGACTTCGCTACTGCTTGCAATTCTGCGAGTCACTACTACCCGAGAATCGGTTGAAGCAATACCGCAAGAGTCTTGCTGTGGTTCAAGATGTGCTGGGCGAGATGAACGATCTGGCGGTAGCGAGCGAGCGTTTTGAAGGATTGAAAGCGTCACAGCCTCACGCTTGGTTTGCAGTGGGTTGGATCGCATCGCGACTCGAGGCCTTAACCAAAGACGCGATGACCGCCTTTGAGGATTTATCAAAGGCTGAGCACTTCTGGCGCTAGATTAAATGACTTAGTCCAGCCTTAGTCCGAAACCAGGGCTCGGGCAAACTCGTCCGCTACAAAAGGCTGCAGGTCTTCAATGCCTTCACCCACCCCAATCCAGTAGACCGGAACCGGGCGTACGCCCTGGCTTGCTGCGGCCACGGCGGCCAGGGTGCCGCCTTTGGCTGTGCCATCCAGTTTGGTCACGATTAAGCCGGTTAGCCCGATTGCCTCGTCAAAAGCCTTGATCTGGGACAGCACGTTTTGTCCGGTGTTGCCATCCACAACCAGCAGAACTTCGTGTGGCGCTTGTGCATCTGCCTTAGCTATCACTCTTCGTATTTTTTTAAGCTCGTCCATCAAATGCAGCTGCGTGGGTAGTCGTCCCGCAGTATCCACCATCACGACGTCCATCCCGCGAGCACGGCCAGCGTTGACTGCATCAAAGGCCACCGCAGCAGGATCACCACCGTCCTGAGCGATGACGGTAACGTTATTACGATCACCCCACTCGACCAACTGTTGCCTGGCGGCTGCGCGAAACGTGTCGCCCGCTGCAAGTAACACTTTGGCGCCCTGTCTTTGCAAAGTGAAGGCCAACTTTCCAATTGACGTCGTTTTACCTGCACCATTGACCCCGGCGATCATCACAACCAACGGGGCGACTTGACCTACGACAAACGGTTTTTCGAGCACCCGCAGGTGATCAGCCAGGATTTGTACCAGAGCCTCTCTGACTTGCCCAGCCTCCTCGATTTTGTCTTGTTTGACACGGGCACGCAAAGCAGTAAGCAACATACTGGTCGCAGCGACGCCTGTGTCGGCAACGATAAGCGCGCTTTCAAGCTCTTCGAACAGCGCTTCATCTACCCGAACACCGACAAATAAACCACCGATGGTCTGACCCGTGCGAGACAAGCCTTTGCGTAAACGGCCCAGCCACGACGACGCCGAGGCGGCAGTTGCTGGCTCTGTTGGAGCTTCGAGCGGCAAAGGGCTATCATCCAAGCGTTCTTCAGCTGGATGATCGGATACGGTTTGAGATTTTTTCTTAAAGAAACTAAACATGGGTAAGAAGTATATTCGCATCGTAGCGGGACAATATCGACGCACACAGATTGAAGTGGTCGAAGCGACTGGCTTACGGCCCACCCCAGACCGTGTCAGAGAGACACTCTTTAATTGGCTCACCCACCTTTGGGTTGGCGAATTCGACGACAAACAAGCGCTCGATTTATTTGCGGGGAGCGGCGCCCTGGGCTTTGAGGCTGCATCGAGAGGGATCAGGCGGGTTCAAATAGTCGAACAGGATCGCCAGGCATTAAGTGCCTTACGCAACCTCAAGGCTAAATTAAACGCTGAGCAGGTGGATATTCATGCGGGCGATGCAATTAGCTTTATCCAGACAACCAATCATTCAAACTTTGATTTGGTCATGTTGGACCCTCCTTTTTCGGGAGAATGGCTAGAAAAACTGTGGCCACTACTGCCAAAGTTGCTTGCAACAGACGCTTTGGTCTATGTTGAATCGGGAAAACCCTTGGAAATCCCTGACAACTTCAAGATATTGCGCCAAGACCGCGCCGGAGTCGTACACTACTCACTCATCCAGTTTGTTGCACTGCAAAAATGATCACTGCTATTTATCCAGGCACTTTCGACCCACTGACCCGCGGTCACGAAGATCTTGTTCGACGAGCGGCCGGTTTGTTTGACCAGGTAGTCGTGGGCATTGCCCACAGCCGTAATAAAAAGCCGTTCTTCTCGGTTGACGAGCGCGTAGAAATCGCAACGGAAGTTCTCGGCCACTACCCCAACGTGCGGGTAGCCAGCTTTGCCGGGTTACTCAAGGATTTTGTTCGCGAACAAGATGGTCGCGTCATTGTCCGCGGCCTTCGCGCCGTATCAGATTTTGAATTCGAATTTCAAATGGCGGGCATGAATCGCCACTTGTTACCCGAAGTCGAAACCCTGTTCATGACCCCTTCAGATCAGTATCAATTTATCTCGGGCACTATCGTGCGTGAGATTGCGATGCTGGGTGGGGATGTCGGCAAGTTCGTGTTTCCGTCAGTTGAGCGTTGGCTACAAGAAAAAGCAAAAGAACGGAAAGAGCAGAGCTGGCCGCAATAAAGCTGTCACAGCTTACATAGAGGCAGTCATGGCCTTACGCATCACCGACGAATGCATCAACTGCGATGTCTGCGAACCACCTTGCCCCAATCAGGCCATTTCAATGGGTGAATCGATTTACGTAATCGACCCACTCAAATGCACAGAGTGTGTAGGCCATTTCGACGAGCCACAATGCAAAGTTGTCTGTCCTGTTGATTGCATCGAGATTCATCCTGACTGGAAAGAAGGCCAAGATGTTCTCATGGCTCGCTACAAACAACTCACTGGCAAAACTTAGCCTGCGACGTCCAGGCGTTTGACGAAGCGGCAAGGTTCGCCAATTACATTTTCAAACCACGTCGCGGCCAGATCACCTTCATCGACCACTTTGACGGCAGATCCGTCAAGATAAGCGGTACTTTGCACGCTTTCGTCATCTTCGATGACATCGAGCACGATATCGAGGCGCAACATTCCAGTTGCCGTCAGGGCAAGATAGCCAAACTTCACATCGGCAGTAACTGTCTGCAACGAAGGATGATCCTTGGCAGACAGGGAGTTACCCTCAATATCAGTCAAAAACCAGCGTCCGTGATAGTCACTGGCTGATTCGCGGGTGGTGCCGTTGCACTCAAGCACTGGGTTATAGATTGCGGTGGTCATAATCGAGATTGTGTACGTGGGGCTAAAAACATGATGACAAGCCAGTCAGGATAACGCACAATCAGCCTCGTTGACTTATTGTTACGGGCAACGATAAGATTTCGCAATACAAAATTTAAATAACTAAAAAGTTATCAACACAGGAGACATCGCATGACCCTCAACAGAAAAGGTACGCCTGCACTACCCACCCGCCGGACAATCATCCAAGGGGCGGGCGCAGTAGCCAGCCTGGCTAGCATTGGCTTACCGGCAGTTTCTTTTGCTGACGACAAGCCAATCAAAATCGGTATGCCGACCATCTTGTCTGGGCGCGTTGCCACATTAGGCATCTCATCGCGCAACGCAGTGATGATGGAAGTTGAAAAATTCAATGCCGCTGGCGGCTTTGGTGGTCGCAAAATCGAAGTGATTGTGCGCGATTCAAAAGGTGCACCACAAGAGTCGGCACGTATCGCGCGTGAACTTGTCAACAGCGAAGGGTGCGAACTGCTCATCGACGGTGAGGCCTCAACCGGCTCGTTTGCTGTTCAAGAAGTCGCTCGCGATCTCGGTATTTTCTGTATCCATACATGCTCAGAGACCTCCTCGCTGAGTGCTGATCCAAAGTTGCGCTCACCTTACAGCTTCAGATGCGCTCGCCAGGGTATTCACGACGCAGTCATCGGAGGCTCTTACGCTGCAACGGTCGCGAAAGAAAAAGGCTTGAAGCGCTGGATGACGATTTCACCTGACTACGCGTATGGTCGCGACACCACCGCTGAGTTTATGGAGTACCTGAAGCACTTTAATAAGGACATCGAAGTTATCGGTGAAGTCTGGCCCAAGATATTTCAGCCTGACTACACCGAGTCGATAACCCGTCTGCAACAAGGCAAACCGCAAGCTGTCTATTCAGCTTTGTGGGGTGGGGACTTGAGCTCTTTCATCGACCAGGCAAGCATTTATGCTTTGTTTAAAGACATGCCTTTCTTTGCCGTAAGTATGGCAGACTACACAGTGCTAACAGCAATTAAGGCTGTCCCACCCAATCTCTATTCATGCAATCGCTACTTGAAGAGCTTCCCCAATACGGCAGCCAACACTGCGTGGGGTAACGAGTACTTTGCGAAATACAAAGAGTACCCAACCAACTGGGCTTGGCAAAACGCCGCTGCTGTGAGCTTCATCACCACAGCCATGAAAAAAACCAACAGTATCGACAGCAAAAAATTATCTGAAGCCATGCGTGGCATGACGATCGATTCCCCTTTTGGGGCAAACGGGAAAATCACCATGCGCGCTGAAGATCAAACTATTGTCGAGTACGCGGATGGCTGGGGTGCTCTCATCAACAAAGAGCCTTACATGCCGACACCACAGGCTGGCGACTGGAAGGTCGTCTACGAACTCGAAGCTGAATGGAAAAAGCGCAAGGGCTATCTCTGATCGCTTTTGACTTTTCTTGATGTCTGCTTGAACAGAATGCCGGATCGACAAGATCCGGCACGGAGATTTGCTTGGATCCAAACGCTTTATTTGAATGCTTCAGTACGATGTCCTGCATCGTCACGCAAACCAGTGCTGGCCTTATCGTAGGTGCCTTGCTTTTCCTGGTAGCAGGCGGTTTGACATTGATTTTCGGGGTATTGAAGATCGTCAACTTTGCTCATGGGTCGCTTTATATGCTCGGCGCTTACCTCGCCTTGAGTGCGTTCAGGGTAACTGACAATTTTTTTATTGCCGTGATCGCTGCTGGGCTAGGTGTCGCTGTGTTTGGCGTACTGTTCGAACGATTCTTGATGCGTCGAGTCTATAACGCTGACGTGCTCATGCAATTACTCGTTTGCTACGCAGTCGTGCTCATCATGGACGATGCGGTCAAAATTATCTGGGGGGCTGAGTTCCAATCAATGGGCATGCCTGCAGAGTTTCAACTGGCGCCGCTCTTTATTGCGGGTGGCGTGGTACCGGTCTTTTATCTATTCCTGATTTCCGCTGCGGCGATTATTGCCGCAACCCTTTGGTACGTGCTGACCCGCACTCGGATGGGCAAAATTGTCCGTGCAGCAGCACACAACCCCTCAATGACATCAGTGCTTGGATTAAACACAAGCATGATTTACGCTGGTGTCTTCGCTATCGGTGGCTTGTTGGCCGGACTAGCTGGCGGCCTGGCAGCGCCCGTGCGATCCATGTCTGCTGGCATGGGCTTCTCCATCTTGATTGAATCCTTTATTGTCACAGTAATTGGAGGGATGGGATCTGTGATGGGTGCGCTGGTCGGTGCACTAATGATCGGGCTGGTCCGCTCTTTCGGCTCGATCGGCTTTCCGCTCTTTGTCGAAGGGCTGATGTTTTTGGCAATGGTACTGATCCTGGTATTCAAACCAAGCGGTCTTCTTGGCAAGGAGACACGTATATGATGCAATCAGCCTCTTTTAAGCGCGAATGGTTCTGGGTTGTCGCTGCCGTATTGTTATTGCTGGCGTTACCTTCGCTCACGTCATCCCGAACCGCTCAGGATTTTGTGGTTCGACTGGCCGCCTATGGAATCTTCGCTTCTTCTTTGAACATCCTGGTGGGTTATGGTGGCATGGTGTCTTTTGGACACGCTATGTTTTTTGGCGGAGGCTCTTACGCTTTTTCGCTGTTAATGCAAAAAGCAGGCACCTCAATCCCTGTGGGCATCGTTGGTGGGGTTTTATTCTGCGCCCTACTGGGACTCGTGGTCGGGGCGATCTGCGTGCGATTGAAAGAGATCTATTTTTCTTTTATTACGCTAGCGTTTCAAATGCTTGTGCACAGTGTGATCCTGACGTGGACCTCACTGACCGGAGGCGACCAAGGCTTGATGGGCGGTATCCCTCGCCGTGAATTCTGGGGTATCAATCTCGCCAACAACACGACGCTCTACTTTTTTGCATTGGCGGTAGGGGTCATATGCCTCTTGCTCATGCGTTACATTCTGCAATCACCTTACGGCTATACCTTACGTATGGTTCGTGACAATGCTGATCGAGCTCGGTTTTTAGGCATCGATGTCTGGCGTGTCAAACTCTACGCTTTTATTCTGGCCGCCAGTTTTGCCGGTATCGGTGGGATCATCATGGCTTTGTTTGTCTCCGGCGCTTATCCTGAATTCAGTTACTGGACAAGCTCTGGCGAGGCTGTCTTCATGATCATGATGGGTGGTCTGCATGTCTTCGTTGGGCCGGTTGTAGGCGCAGCGCTCTTGCTGTTGTTCAACGATGTGATCTCGCGCAATACCGAATTTCACGGCTTGGCGCTTGGCATCGTAGTGCTGGTGTTTGCGCTAGGTTTCAAGCGAGGCATCACCGATTTTGTGTTGCAAGCTTTTTCGAAACTTAAACAGAAACGGACGGCATGACATGCTAAGGGTTGAGAATCTGTGCAAATCCTTTGGCGGGGTGATTGCTACGTCTGACGTCACACTTGAATTCCCCACGGGATCCTTAAGTGCTGTGATCGGCCCTAACGGTGCCGGCAAGACAACTTTTTTTAATTTGATCTCAGGTGCGCTGCCACCCAGCTCGGGTCGTATTCTGCTGGATGAGGTGAACATTGTCGGCAAATCAAGTAGCGACATTGTGCGCTTGGGCATAGGCCGTGCCTTTCAAGTAGCCAAACTCTTTAAAACCTTGACGGTTGAACAATCTCTGCGCGGTGCATTAATGTCACCTCTGGGTAAGTCGCTGCAATTACACGGCAAGTTCCCGTTAGATGCCACCAGGCAGCGCGCATACGAAGTGATGGAGCAACTAGGGCTTCAATCAAAAGCTAACGTCGTCAGTGGAAACCTATCGCACGGCGATCAAAAGTTATTGGATATTGCGCTTGCGCTGGTGCTCAACCCAAAAGTACTTCTTCTGGATGAGCCCGTTGCAGGGATGGGGCCTGAAGAGCGTGAGCAGATGATTGAAACCGTCTATGGCCTGTGGCAAAAAGGCGGCCTGACAGTTGTTCTGATTGAGCACGATATGGAGATCGTTTTCAGGATCTCGCAACGCATCAACGTGCTGTCCTACGGCAAGGTATTGGCTCAGGGCAGCGCAGAAGAGATTCGCAATAATCCGGCGGTCATTGAAGCCTATCTTGGCACGCCTCAGGAGGCCCACGCATGACGGCATCCATTCTCAACATCGACAAAATAAACGTCTTTTATGGCAGCAGTCAGGTACTGTTTGACTTGTCTTTCGACGTGCAACCTGGCGAGACTCTGGCCTTACTCGGTCGCAATGGTGCTGGCAAAAGCACCACTATGAAAACTATAGCAGGCGTATTGAAAACGAAAACGGGTGGTATCACGCTTTACGACCAGTCGATCACGCAACGCCCTGCGCACTTGATTGCGCGCGCAGGTATCGGTTTTGTGCCTGAAGACAGGCAGATCTTCCCTGACTTGACAGTAGAAGATAATCTGGACATCGCCATCAAGCGAGGTGCCAAAGGGCAAGATGACTGGAGTATTGATCGCGTCTACAGCATGCTCCCCTTGCTCGAACCGCTTAAAGATAGATTGGGCGGACAGCTCTCAGGCGGCGAACAACAGATGCTCACGGTAGGGCGAGCTCTGATGGGTAACCCGGATGTGTTGTTGCTCGATGAACCGAGCGAGGGCCTAGCGCCGATCATGGTTCAAAAGATCGGTGATTTGATCCACGCCCTCAAACAACTCGGTAAAACCATCGTGCTGGCTGAGCAAAATCTGCACTTCTGTCTCGGGCTGGCTGATCGCGCAGTTGTAATCGACAAGGGCAGAGACGTCTTTTGCGGAACGATCGCAGAATTAAACACCAACGCTGACATCAAACAGAGATATCTCTCTGTGTAAAATCGCCGCATCAAATAGCCAGGTGATAGGTGGGTGATGTATGACGCTTGGATTGTTTATGTTTGTGGTGGGTCCCAGCGGGGCGGGCAAAGACAGCCTGATCGACGGCGCCAGAGCTGTACTCGATCCAAACCACTACTGCTTTGCACGTCGAACAATCACCCGACCAGCTGAAGCGGTCGGTGAGGATCACGAAGCCTGCTCGACTGAAGAATTCAACGCGCGTGTTGCAGCGGGTCAGTTTCTGGCATCCTGGCACGCACATGGATTAAGTTACGGATTGCCCGTCAGTTTGCTGGACAACATTTTCGCGGGTCAGCACGTCATTGCGAACGGCTCGAGAAATCTGGTGGCCGAGCTCGCAGCCAAAATACCATCTTTTGTGTTGATTGAAATCACCGCATCAGCCGGGATTTTGGCGCAAAGGCTGGCCGCACGCGGTCGTGAGTCGCAAGAAGATATTGCCAAAAGGTTGAATCGTCACGTGACCCCCTATCCAGAGGGCGTCACAGTAGTGAAGGTTCTCAACGATCAGACGCTCGAGCTCGGAATAGCGCGATTTTTAGAGGCGATAAAAGCGCTGACTCAATAGGCACCTGGCGCGAGACACAACAAGACGCACTAAGTGCCTGCTTCGCTGATGTGTCAGTCACCGAAGCCGTTCGCAACAATAACCTCAACCAGATTGGGACGTCCGCTCTCGACTGCACGCTTGAGCACTGATGACAGTTGAGTGGGATCGGTGACTCGCTGAGCTGTCATCCCCAAGCCTTTGGCAACTGCAACAAAGTCAATCGGCGGATCGTTCATATCCATTGCTGTAAATTGGTCAGTACCTCGCATCGCAAGCAAACGTTCTTTAATGATGCGGTAGCTACGGTTATTGATGATCACGTACGTGATGGGCAACTTGAAATGTGCAGCAGTCCACAAAGCTTGAATGCCATACATCGCGCTACCGTCACCAATAGTTGCAACGACCGGGCGATCGGGTTGGGCCATACTCACGCCCACTGCACCGGGCATCCCAAAGCCCAGACCACCACTTGCCAAACTGTAGAACGACCTTCTGTCGTCCGCTGGGAACATAATCGCAATACCCGCTGAAGCTGTCAGCGTCTCGTCGACCAAGATGACATTTTTTGGCAGTACGCTGATTAGTTCAGCTGACAGGTAGCCTTGATCAATTGGCGTTGTGTGTGCCGCTGCTGCCACTGCTTTTTTAGCCACTTCTCGCTTAGCAGACCAATTAATCTCACTCAGGTCTTGTACACGGTGCAAAGCCGCTTTGGCATATTCTTCAGTACGCAAACCTTTAATGACAGGCAACAAGGCTTTAATCGTCTCAGCGACATCGGCGCGCACTGCATGATGGGTTGAATAGTTTTTGCCAAGCTCCCAGTCGCGCTCACTGATATGCATGACTGGCATGCCATCGGGCAAAGGCTCTACATCATTGCGTGGAGACATACGGAGCAAGTCTGCCCCAAGGCAAAGCAAATGATCATACTGCGACAGCGTCTGGCGGATTCTGACTTGATTACGGGTCAAGTCACCCATATTGCATACATGGCTTGCAGGGTAGCGAGCGTTATAGGGCACAGACTCGAGATATACCGCTGCGCCAAGCAATTCAGCTAACTCGGATGCTTCGGCAAACACGTCACCGTCGGCGATCTCTTTACCGGCGATGATGACAGGGCGTTTCGCAGCGAGCAATGTCTCAGCCAACTGCTGAAGCTTGCTATCGCTGGGGCGATTGCCGGTATCGACTCGTGTGGGAAAGCCAAAATCAATCTCAGCCTCTTCGTCCAGTACCGAACCTGGCAAACTCAAAAACACCGGGCCCATGGGCGGCGTCATCGCAATTTTGGCAGCACGCCGGACGATACGCGGGAGATCCTCGATGCGTTGCACTTCGTATGACCACTTGACCAGTGGCGCAGCGATCTCAACTAATCGGTCGTAAAGCAGAGGCTCTTGCAAACCGTAACCCACTTCGTACTGACCCGCCGTGATGAGCAAAGGCGATCCCGAAAATTTGGCGCTATAGATCGCTCCCATGGCATGGCCCAAACCCGGTGCACAGTGCAAGTTACAGGCTGCCAATTTATTCGAGGCTCGGGCAAAACCGTCAGCCATCGCGACCACAATCGACTCCTGCAAGCCGAGCACGTAGGTGAGTTCGGGAAACTTCGGTACAGCTTCCATGATGGCAAGCTCGGTCGTGCCAGGATTACCGAATAAGTGAGTTACCCCTTCATCGAGCAATAAACGGATGAATAAGTCGCGCCCGGTGATTTTTTCTGTTGCCATGATTAAAGTCCTGCCAATTGATTCATCTTGCTGGAATCCAGCCCCAGTTTGCTTGCAGCATTCAACATGTCCCGCCAAGTGTTTTCATCCACTGGGATGCCTTCTGCCAGACGCTTTGCACGCGAGATACGCTCAGGCTCACCCGCAAGCTTCACGCCCTCAGAACCTGGCATCGCCGGCGAAGCTTTGACCCATTGAACAAACTGCTGCATTTCTTCCTGAAACAAAGCGCCTTGACCAAATTTCTCTGGATCAAAAATAATCGTGAACATACCGTTGAGGATTTCTTTGCGGCCGTCTGCGGGCATGCGGCAGGTCATGCCGGCAGCCAGGGCGCCGCCCAGCAATTCACAGATCAAGGCCATGCCAAAGCCCTTGTGCTCACCAAACGTACGCAGCGCGCCGTAAGGTTCGATCACACCGTAACGAGGATCGGTGGTGGGATGTCCTTTGTTGTCCAGCATTTGGCCGGGCGGTAATTGCTCACCCTTGTTATGTGCGACACGTGTTTTGCCCTGTGCCACAACGCTTGTCGCAAAATCAAGCAAGATAGGATCGCCGCCCGTTACTGGGATACCGACGGTAAAAGGGTTCGTACCAAATCTGGCATCGGCGCCACCCCAAGGGGCGACAATAGGACGCGAAACGACATTCACAAAGTGCAAAGAAATCAGGTTGTGGGCGACAGCCATCTCGGCCCAGGCACCAATACGACAAAGGTGATGCGAGTTACCCAGAGCAACCATGCAGCTACCGTGCTGTTTCGCACGCTCGATACCGAGCTCCATCGCTTCGTGACCAATAACCTGACCAAAGCCGTGCTGACCGTCGAGCGCCACCATGGCACCGCCATCCATCCGTACCTCGATATGCGCGTTAGCCTTTAACCCACCTCCTAAAAATGCTTCGGTATAGCGCGGGAGCATACCCACGCCATGAGAGTCGTGACCGGTCAAATTGGCCTGTACCAAGTTATCTGTCACGAGCTCGATTTCGCGCGCTTCACTGCCATAACCACCCACCAAATAACGCACAGCTGCGCTGAGTTTGTCGGCGGGTATCAGATGCATGACTGCCATGGTGTCTCCAGTTGTCGAATCGCTTTTATTTTTCGCTGACAAGAGCATAGCGCAAGGCGGTGTTCTTATCCAATAACAGATTTCGACGAGACAACTGGACTGATTATTACGATCGCCAGGAATCGGTTTACGCTATAAGTTGTTATTCATAAAACAAGCTCGGGTGCAATATGATGGTTCAAAATAAAAAAAATGTTTTGATGATTGTGGTCGATCAATGGCGCGGCGATACGTTAGCAAAGCTGGGCCATCCTGTGATCAAGACACCGAATATTGATGCGTTATCAGCCGAGGGCGTGACTTTTGCAAAGCACTACACACAGGCCGTGCCTTGCGGCCCGGGTCGGGCCTCCTTATTGACCGGTCTTTATATGATGACCCACCGTGCGGTACAAAACACCATTCCGCTTGACGCCCGTCATACCAACCTGGCGTTAGAAGTCCGCAAAGCGGGCTACGAGCCGGCCCTCGTAGGCTACACAACCACAACACCAGATCCCCGTGAAACCGCTGCGCAAGACCCGCGCTTTACCGTGCTGGGTGCCGACATGGAAGGCTGGCGTCCAGTTGGCTCCTGGGGTTTAAAAAACGAAGCTTACTTTGCCTGGGTTGCTGCCAATGGCTTTAACGTGCCGGCCAATCCGTATGAGATTTGGGCGCCGATGGGTGCAACCGAAAGTGACATTGGCGCCACCAACAAGCCAAGCGTTGTGCCAGCAGAACTCTCGGATACAAACTGGTTTACCGAGAGAGCACTTGAGTTTTTACAAGGCACTCAACACAAGCCCTGGTTTCTCCATCTGGGCTATTACCGCCCACATCCACCGTTTACTGCTTGCGCGCCCTACCACGCCATGTACAACCCGGACGATTGCCCTCCGCCCGTGCGTGCCGAATCGCCGGCGATTGAAGCTGGTCAACATCCCCTGCTCGATTTTTATATTCAAGCAGGCGAGCGCAAAAAGTTCTTTGAAAACGGAAAAGGTAAGTCAGCCGACATGGATGAAGCCGAAGTGCGCCAGATGCGCGCAAGCTACTACGGCATGATGAGCCATGTGGACGATCAACTCGGCCGCGTCTTTGAGTTTTTGAAAAAAACGGGTCAATGGGATGACACCCTGATTATCTTTACCAGCGATCACGGTGAGCAACTGGGTGATCATCATCTGCTCGGCAAGATTGGTTATTTTGATCAGAGTTTTCATATCCCCATGATTGTGCGCGATCCAAGACCAACAGCCAACGCGACACGTGGCAGCATTGTTAATTCGTTCACCGAGACGATCGATACGATGCCAACGATTCTGGACTGGTTAGGACTTGCCACGCCCAGAGCCTGTGATGGCCAATCACTGATGCCTTTCGTTGAAACTGGCAGCGTACCAAAGGACTGGCGGACTGAAGTTCATTATGAATTCGACTTCAGAAACATTTTTTATTCAAAGCCTGAGGATTTTCTTGGTATCGGTATGGATGAGTCGTCATTGTCTGTGGTCCAGAACGAAGACTACAAGTACGTTCATTTCGCCGCACTGCCCCCGCTATTCTTTGACCTGAAGAAAGACCCCGGGCAATTCAATAACGTGGTCAATGATCCCGCCTATACCCTTCAGGTACTGAAAATGGCGCAGAAAATGATTAACTGGAAAATGATCCATGCAGACCGTACACTGACGGGCTACGCAGCCTCACCTGAAGGGCTTACCTCGAGATTATGAGCCAAGCAAAACAAGTAATGAGCGAGTATCAATCTTTGATATTCGATCTTGATGGGACGTTGATGCACACTGAGCCCGATATCCGCAAGGCAATCAATGGCGCGTTGCGGGATTGCGGTTATCGCGAGCTACCCACTGACCTGGTATTGCCGAATCTTTACAGTACGCTCACAGATATCATTGCTGAGGCGGTTGCGCTCATCGACGTGCCCGCCTCGGCCGTACCGGCTTTGCACGACGCCTACCGCATCCACTATATTGAGCAGGCGCATAGCAATTCTGTGCTGTATCCGGGCGTATTGGATTTCTTAAAAGCCAGTGCCGCACGCGGCTGCGTGATGGCCGTCTGCACCAACAAGAACGAAGCATTTGCGCATCAAGCGCTTGAGCGAACCGGTGTGCACGATTTCTTTGTTTGTGTCACTGGCGGCAATACGACCGAGCACTCAAAGCCTCACCCAATGCCACTTGAGCATACGCTGGCACAAATGGGCAGTCGAGCCAATGAATCGATTATGCTCGGCGATACGCACGTCGATGCGGCCACCGCACAGAATGCGGGTGTGGCTTTCGCCCTGCATAAAAACGGCTACGGCGGGATCAAGCTAGACGGCTACCCGACGCGGGCGAGTTTTAATAGCTACACCGAACTTTGAAGCAACACGCGCTGAATCAATTGAATTTGCTTGCACTCAGAAATCAATCGGGAGCGAAAAAATCGCCTTGACTGTCCATGAGTCTGAAGACGAATTCAAGCCGCGACCGATACCGAACTGAAAAGGGATGGGTCCCGCATCGACGTAGGCAACCGCAAAGAGGGTTTGACCCGTCGTCTGCAAATTGACTGGGTAGTTCAGCGAGCCCAAGTTTGAATAATATTCAGCACCCAACGAAAACCCCTCTGTAATCTCGCGCGAGACACGGCCGGCGAGGGTAAACATTGGGTTCTGGTTCGTATAGGGCTGGCTGAACGAAAAATCAAAAATCGGATTAACCACGACAAACCAGTCGTCGAAGTGCTTACCGATAATGAATCTCGCCTCACTTGAATACTGTGACTGCTCGTATTGATACAGTGTGTTCGACAACTCGAAGTTAACGCCAGCAAAGAAACCATCGCCTTTCTTTTCCTGAATCGGTAACCATTTGACACGGCCTTTAAAGCCCGCGTAATTCCACTGAGTGCCAACCATTACGCTGTTGACGTAGAGCCCTAACTCAAGGTCGTGACCAATCCCGTAAGCGAACTCTGGCGTAATGCGGACGTTGCCAGGATTCATGACTTCGCCGGGGTAGCTTTGCGCACCAACCCCAGAAGGGGTCGAGTTGACATGCAATTCAAGGCTGTATTCACCCTTAGCATTAATCTCGTCGTCGTAGACCTGAATCTCGTCTTGCAGAACAGCATGGCTCGTGCTCAGCCACAAGGCCAAAAACACCGTGGCAATGCCTTGGCAAACTGACGGTAACCAGAAACCGATTGCCTTTGAATTTGGTTGGTATGAGTGCAACATGAATAGATAGCTCGAGCGCAGTAAGGGATAACCCTAGTTATAACCGATTTATCAACTGCGAAATTGTCATTCTTGCTTCAGATTAGGTACAGGTTTGCATTTCGCAAGTCGCAGACGCGCAGGTCGAGCTAGTTACTTTTACTTACCAAATAATCGCCCGAAAGCAACTAAATTGCCACGTTTACGTATTGTGCGGGCTGGCACGAACCCCTATCATTTGCCGCCATTGAAACAATGCAGGCCTCAGCGAAAGACATGATGGAAAAAAGAGTTATTACCCTCGAAGTGCGCATGGATCAAACGGCGCAATCCATCGATCGACTCGATCGATCCATTACAGATTTGCGCGTTGATATGGATAAAAAATTTATCCATACCGAAGAGAAAATAGATAGAAAATTTGCGCGGATCGAAGACATCATTGATCGCAAGTTTTCGTGGTCAATCGGCATACAAATCACCACCTTGCTCGCCATGATGGCGTTTATGGGCAAGATGGCGCAGTTCTATTAAGAACGCCATGGAAAAAAGAGTAACCACCCTCGAGGTCCGTATGGATCAAACCGCCAAATCCATCGATCGTCTTGACCGCTCAATTACCGAGTTACGTATCGACATGGATAAAAAATTTATTCACGTGGAAGACATTATCGATCGGAAGTTTTGCTGGACTATCGGTATACAAATAACCACCCTCCTCGCTATGATGGCGTTTATGGGCAAGATGGCTCAGATTTACTAACCAGCAAGCGACTTCAGTTACTATTTACATCACCTTTGATGACATTAACTGAGTTGCTCGCAAATGAAAATCAGCGCCCGCCGCGCTTTCGTTAAGCGATTTATCGTTCTGGCCCTCACGCCGCTTGGTCTGTGTGATTATTCACACGCGCAGGCCGCTGATTTAATCGTCTCAGCCGCATCAAGTCTGACCAATGCTTTCACTGCATTAGGCCAATCCTTTGAAACGACACATCCTGGCACAAAAGTCCTCTTGAATTTTGGTGCGTCTGACGCACTCATGATGCAAATTATCAACGGAGCGCCAGCTGACGTTTTTGCCTCGGCAGACCAAGTGGCGATGGACAAGGCAGTTGCACTGAAAGGGGTAGTCGGCACTAGCCGTCAGGATTTTGCGCTGAATCAAGTCGTTGTCATCGCACCGTCTGACGGCCAATTACAAATTAAGGAGCTCAAAGAGCTTGCCAGCCCCAGCGTTAAAAACGTGACGTTTGGCAATCCCGCCTCGGTTCCCATTGGGCGTTATGCGCAAGCTGCCCTGGAGGCTGCGGGGCAATGGGATGTTGTCTCTGCAAAGGCGATTCTTGCTCAAAACGTCAGGCAAAGCCTCGACTACGTTGTGCGCGGTGAGGTGGATGCTGGTTTTGTCTTTGCAACAGATGCAGCACTCGCAGGAGACAGGGTTCGCGTGACCTATCGAGTTACGTCCGCTAGGCCAGTGAGCTATCCGATCGCTGTGACGTCAACAACCAGGCAACCGGATATTGCACAGGAATTTGTTAACTATGTTGTCTCGCCCGCAGGCCAATCGGTTCTGGCGAAGTATGGATTTCTCAAACCCTGATCAGTCATTTCAAGGTCAACTAAGCGCTTGAATTCGGATACTATCGGGGTGATTAGTTGAGCACCACAGTAAATACAAAAGGAGACAAGTGATGAGTCAAAATCACCAAATGTCAGCTGACCAGGCATCAGTGCTAAAGAGAATCGAAGCAATTGAGTCCGTGATGAGTGCTCAGGGAATGGAGCCTGCCGCCGCTGTTGAAAAGGCCCGGCACACAGCGGATGAGATGTGGGTACCCGCAAACGGCGCGAAAATGGTCGCTAAGGCGTGGACAGACCCTGCTTACCGATCACGCTTGTTAGCAGATGGCAAAGCAGCGGCAGCCGAGTTAGGTTTTGACATGCCACCGCATCACCGTTTTCTTGTCGCCCTCGAAAATACGCCCAACCTTCACAACGTGATCGTCTGTACCTTGTGCTCTTGCACGGCGTTCTCAATTATTGGCTTGCCACCAGACTGGTACAAAGATCTGGAATACCGGGCAAGAGTCGTAAGAGAGTCTCGAACAGTCTTGAAAGAGATGGGGCTTGACCTACCCGCAACAACCGAAATCAAGGTTTGGGATACGACTACAGACACTCGGTATATGGTGATCCCTCATCAACCACCGGAGACTATAGGGTGGCCTGAAGACAAACTGGCCAGTATCGTCACGAAAGAGTCCATGATAGGCGTTGAACGCCTGATGGGGAGCTAAGCGAATGGATGGCATACATGATTTAGGCGGACGTCAGGGCTTTGGCACAGTCCGGTACGGGCGAGACGCGGCGGTTTTTCATGAAGAATGGGAAAGAAAAGCGAACGCGCTATATGGACTGGCTGTTCGTCATGGGGTGTTCAATATGGACGAATACCGCCACGCAATTGAGCGGATGTCACCCCGTCATTACATGTCGGCGAGTTATTACGAGCGCACCCTAACCAGTTTGGCAACCCTGCTGGTCGAGAAAGGTCTGGTAACGCGGGAAGAGCTAGAAAAGCTCGCGGGCGGTACCTTCCCGCTTTCCGGTCCCATCACACCAGGCCGCAGCAATGCGGCTGATCGTCAACCGTTTAAAGCGGGCGATAAAGTCCGTGTGAGAAACGATTTTTTTGGTGGACATATTCGCCTACCAGCCTATATCCGTGGCAAGCAAGGCATTGTTGTTCGTGAGACACCAGCTTATCCGTTCCCCGATGCGCATGCGCACGGCGTTCACGCTGCAGACGAGCCCACCTACGACGTCGCCTTTAGAACTGAGGATTTGTGGCCCAACGCCTCAGACTCAGCCACCGTGCATGTGGGCGTATTCCAAAGCTATCTGCTGCCGGCTTAGAACGTTCTAACGATTGAAACCAACAACTGTTTGAAACTTAAGTTTCAACAGTTGTTGACTGTTAGACATTGAACAAGAAGTTCATCACATCGCCATCCTGCACGATATATTCTTTGCCTTCAGCACGCATTTTGCCGGCTTCTTTAGCGCCTTGCTCACCCTTGAAAGCAACAAAGTCCTCGTAAGCAATCGTTTGTGCGCGAATAAAACCGCGCTCGAAATCAGTGTGGATAACACCAGCGGCTTGTGGGCCGGTGGCGCCGATCGGGACAGTCCAGGCGCGGACTTCCTTGACGCCTGCCGTAAAGTAAGTTTGCAAACCCAGTAGCTTGAACGCACCCTGGATCAAACGGTTTAAGCCCGGCTCGGTCATACCCATGTCGGCAAGGAAAACACCCTTGTCTTCGTCGGGCAGGTCGGCGATCTCGGCTTCGATGGCGGCACAGATCGCGACGACTGGCGCATTTCGCTCAGCGGCGTAGGCAGTTAACTTGTCAAGTAAGGGATTGTTGGTAAAGCCACTATCGCTCACATTACCCACATACATCGCTGGCTTGGCAGTGATAAAACACAAAGGTGCCAACAAAGCCATATCATCCGCATCCATGCCGAGAGCACGAATCGGCTTGGCTAAGTCTAGCTGAACAATACATTTTTCTATTAAACCGACCATGCGCTGGGCATCTTTATCACCTGAACGCGCGGTCTTCTGGAAACGGTGCAAGGCCTTCTCGGCAGTTTGCATATCCGCCAGCGCCAGTTCAGTTTCAATAACCTCGATATCAGAGATAGGATCGACGCGGCCGGCTACGTGGATCACGTTGTCATCTTCAAAACAACGCACGACGTTCACAATTGCATTCGTCTCGCGGATATGTGACAAGAACTGATTGCCCAGACCCTCACCCTGGCTGGCGCCGGCCACCAGACCAGCGATATCGACAAACTCGACCGTGGCATGCAGAATTCGCTCTGGATTGACAATTTCTGCCAGTTTTTGCAAACGGGCATCTGGCACCTCGACCACGCCCACGTTTGGTTCAATGGTGCAGAAGGGATAGTTTTCAGCCGCGATGCCTGCTTTAGTCAGCGCGTTGAACAAAGTTGATTTACCGACGTTGGGAAGACCAACGATGCCGCATTGCAGAGCCATGAAGATTCCAGATAACTTTTAACCGAACGAGAGTTTAACCCTTATGCGTGACGAATCCTGACTCGAGCTGGTCTGCACAAGCCGTTGCCGTTGACTGAAGACCAAACACTGCCGATCGGGACTACTCAAGACCCGCTTTTAATGCCAGCCAGGCAACCGTCAGAGGCCCCAGATTAAATAAGGCATGCAAGAGCATGGCTGCCACCACACCGCGCTGCACCCGCATCCATCCTAATACCAAACCGGTTAGCCACTGCGGCGTCACCAAAATCATCATCATCCACCACTGCACCTCAGCAAACACGAAGTTGCGAAGGTGAACGGCGGCAAAAGCCAAAGCAACCAGGTGAAACACCCAGGGAAACACTTTGCGATAGCGTCGCCCCCATTTGAAGACCCAGGCTTTGGGCGCAGCCGAGAAATAACTAAAGCAGAGAACTAGGCCAACGATCACTGCCAATAACCAGGAGGCCCAGCTCTGAACGCCATAGACCAGCACTAGGCTCATCGCGGGCACAAGCCAGAACACGCTGACAGGCCTGCGCAGGCAATATCTGAACAAGAGTTCTTCGACCAAAGGAGCCCACAAAATTGCCTGCAACCACGGCAAATTGTTGACATTGATCCTATGCGTCGCACCGCTCGCTTCGAAGGCCTCGAGAACAAACGGACCCAGCACAAAAATATTTATTAGCCATAAGGTCATCGCCCAAGCGAACAGTCGACCAAGTCCAATAGTCGGATACCAATCCCGCAGACGACCCACCAAAGGCGACGCGACGCGGATTGTTCGGGTCAAGTGGGGGCTGCGAATAAACCTGACACAGGCTCGCCACTCATCACGCAAGCGTGGTGGAGTCATGCGGGATTGTCTCGGTGCAATTGCTCCGTCGCCTTGACAAAATCTCCGGCTAGTAACAATGGCATCACAGCGCGACAACGAGTGATCGCATCATCAATCATCCCTTGATCCTCGCGCCGAGGGGGATGCAAAACAAAATCGGCTACTTGTTGCTGCAAGTTTAGCGTTCTTGGATGACCGATACCGATTCTTAATCGCCAAAAACCAAGATCTCCCAGCGCGGCTGCAATATCCTTCAAACCATTATGGCCAGCATGACCCCCACCGAGCTTGAGCTTGACCTGACCAGGCAAGAGATCCAGTTCATCATGGAGAATCAAAATAGACTCAGGTGTCAATTTATAAAATCGTGCCAAAGCGCCTACACATTGCCCTGACCGGTTCATGAAGGTTTGCGGCTTAGCCAGGAATATTTGTTCGCCCTGGACTCGGGCTTTGGCGATGGACCCTGCAAAGGATTTTTCCAGAGTGAAGGAGGCACTAAGATCACGTGCAACATCGTCGGCTAACCAGAAGCCCGCATTATGGCGAGTTCTTTCGTAATCCGCACCCGGGTTACCGAGACCAACGATTAATTTAATGGGTGTTGACATGAGCGGGCTTGAAACCAAGCGGTGAGCCAAACAGAAAACGAAGCCTTAGAAGCAAAAACCTCATCCGAGCCAAGCAGGGATGAGGTTTTGAACGAAGCGCTGAGGGAGCCCTTAAGCAGCTGGATCAGCAGCAGCGTCGTCTTTGGCACCACCCTTAACAACAGCAGTGGCGATCACTGGGTTAACGTCAGTACCGTGGGGAACGTAGCTTACGCCCTTTGGCAAAGTGATGTCAGCCAAATGGATGGATGCACCACCAATCAGCTTGGACAGGTCGACTTCGATGAAGGCTGGCAGGTTCGAAGGCAAGCAAGCAATATCAAGCTCGTTGAAAATGTGCGAAATGATCGCAGCGCTTAACTTAACGGCAGGCGAAATTTCTGCGTTGATGAAGTGCAGAGGCACTTTAGTATGCAGAATCTGGTCGGCCGATACGCGCTGAAAGTCAACGTGCATCACCAATTGCTTATACGGGTGCCATTGCACAGCACGAAGCAATACTTGCTGGTCGTGACCGTCAATTTTCATATCCAGAATGGATGAGTGAAACGTCTCTTTGCGCAGAGCGTGATAGATTTCGTTGTGATCGAGTTCAACGTTTAGCGGTTGGTCTTTACCACCGTACACGATGGCCGGAACACGACCCGCGTGGCGCAGGCGGCGGCTCGCACTCGATCCCTGTACGCTACGTAATGTTGCATTGAATTGCATGTTAAGTACTCCAAAATAAGCGCACTTGCGCCGGTTGTTTAGACAACGCCTGAAAACCAGTCGCTGTCATGTTGGTTCGCCGCGACCAGCGAACCAAACATTCTTTCAATCTACGAACAATGAGCTGACTGACTCTGCGTTCGAGATTCTTAAAATCGTTTCGCCTAACAAAGCCGCGCACGATAATGCGCGAATTTTGGGGCACGCTTTCGCCTCATCCGACAAGGGAATCGTATCGGTTACAACGAGTTCATTCAGCTCTGAGGCAGCAATCCGTTCAACGGCACCGCCTGACAATACTGAATGGGTACAGTAGGCATACACAGAGCCAGCACCGCGCTCTTTCAACGCTTGCGCTGCTTTACAGAGGGTGCCCGCCGTATCGACCATGTCATCCATGATCAAGCAGGTACGGCCATCTACCTCGCCAATAATATTCATGACTTCGGATACGTTGGCACGAGGACGACGTTTATCGATAATCGCCAGATCCGCTTCAAGCTGCTTCGCCAACGCACGAGCCCGAACAACGCCTCCGATGTCGGGCGATACCACCACCAGATTAGAGAGGTTGCGGCGCCAAATATCACCCAGCAAGATCGGCCCAGCGTAAATATTGTCAACAGGGATATCAAAAAAGCCCTGAATCTGGTCTGCGTGCAAATCCATGGTCAGCACGCGATCAACACCGACGACCTGCAGCATATTAGCGACGACTTTAGCCGAAATCGCGACACGTGCTGAGCGCGGACGGCGATCCTGACGGGCATAACCAAAGTACGGGATTGCAGCAGTTATCCGACGAGCCGAAGCACGTCTTAGCGCATCAACCATGACCATGACTTCCATGAGGTTGTCGTTGGTCGGTGCGCAAGTCGGCTGCAAAACAAACACATCTTTGCCGCGCACGTTCTCGTTGATCTCGACCATCACCTCGCCATCAGAGAAACGTCCGACGGACATTTTCCCAAGTGACATATCAAGATGGTTAACGACATCAACAGCCAGCCTGGTATTGGCTGTGCCGGTGAAAATCATGAAACTATCAGTACCCATGGCTAAGGCAATCGCAGACAGAGAAACAACATCAAATGAAAAAGCTGCTGAACCTACTAACACAGATCAGGCTTTCGCGAGCCTGACGGGCCAAGTTCAACAGCTTCGCAGTGTGGGCTGGGGAAGAAGGATTCGAACCTTCGCATGCCGGAATCAAAATCCGGTGCCTTAACCAGCTTGGCGACTCCCCAACTAACTTTCTAACCAGTGCCGCAGTGGGTGCTCAGTTAACCCGCTACAAGCAAATATAGCCTGTATCGGTACTTGCTGACTACCGCCTGCAACAGCAGTAACTTCTTTACGTAAAGCATTCTGTATCTTCTGACGAAATAACAAAGCCTCGCCTATCGCATTGGACTGTGTAAAAAAACACGCCCCGGACCCTGTCATACGCACATCACAATCGACCTTAGCAAGCCAATCGTGCACTTCTTGCATAACGGGGTACATGCTCAAGACAACTGGTTGGAGATCATTATGACCAAAACCAACTGGATTGCCAGAAAAGTCCGTTATTTTGACCTGCGGCGTGTTTCTTGTCAAATGACTAGACTGGAAAACACCTGCGGTCGGGACATTTTGTGCGGGTTGGATCACAACATAAGCCTGAGGGGGTAGGTCGACCGCCGTCAAGCGCTCGCCAATGCCCTCTGCGAAAGCGTTTTGACCAAAAATGAACACGGGAACATCCGCGCCAAGGTGCAGGCCAATCTGCATTAGAGCCTGTCGGCTTAAGCCCGTTTGCCAGAGTCGGTTCAGCGCAATCAAGACTGTCGCAGCATCGCTTGATCCTCCTCCCAAACCACCACCGGTGGGGATTCTTTTTTCAACCCGAATAGACGCGCCCCGTTGTACACCTGTTGCACGTTGCAAAGCTTTAGCAGCCTTCACCACGAGATCATCGTCCGGCGCTACGCCCGGCATATCGCTCTCGCGGATAATTTCTGAGGATTGAGTTACGTCGACGTGAACGGTATCTGCCAAATCAATTAACCGGAAAACCGTCTGTAACAGGTGGTAACCGTCTTCACGGCGACCGACGACATGCAGAAACAGATTCAGCTTAGCGGGGGCAATCAAATCGTAAAGCATGGCGTGTCAGTAAAAGGCTCTGAGTAAACGACAATCAATCAACGACCAATCGGATGGAGATCTGCTGGCCCGCAAGATCCTGCTTGAGGGCGATTGCCCTTGGGCCGAGTTCATCGTACTTAGACAGACTGACCACCCAGCTATCTTGGGTAAAGCCGGCCAAATGCCCCATCTCATCACGGCTCACATTTTTAGCAGTACTGACTGCTTGGCTACTTAACTGTCCTTGCAACCAATTGCGCAAATCCGCTACTGGCATGTGCTGGCCAATGGCGATCTGTAAGAGTTCATCCGGACTGGCCGCGCCAATCGTTTCTCCATTGGATCGAGTCAGTATTGCCTCGCGAGGATTCACGCTCACACGCGCAAGCGTGCCCCCAACGGGTGAGGTCAAATCCAATAACAGCGTGGTACCCAGATCTTTCCAGACAAAACCACCCTGAATGCTCACGGGATTTTGATTAAAGCGTTGAGACTGAACGGCAAACCGACCCGACCGAACAAATTCAGTACTTGACCGCATTGGGGGAGTTTCTGTGACAGCACAACCTGCCAGGAGAATGAGCACTGAAACAATTGCGACTACCCAACGAGTCAAGGCGCAGCTCCGAAGCGTTTCATCGTCTCGACCAGCGTTGCGTTACTGGCCTCTTTACCAAGTCCTTCCCGCCACAACGCACGCGCTTTGTCCCGGTCGCCTTGCATCCAATAAACCTCTCCGAGATGGGCAGCAATATCTGCCTCTGGCCGTTTTGAATAGGCGCGCGTCAAGATTTCAAGGGCGGCTGGATAGTCACCCATTCTGAATTTGACCCAGCCAAGACTATCCATAATAAAAGGATCATTTGGTGCAAGCTCGGTCGCCTTTTTGATTAAAACCAAGGCCTCATCGAGACGAATATTGCGGTCGGCCAGCGCATAACCCAAGGCGTTGTATGCGTGAGCGTGACGAGAATCAAGAACAATCACCTGCCTGAGCAGTCGCTCGGCCTCAGGCAAGTTATTTTGTTGCTCGTACAGCATGGCCAAATCATATTTGACGCTTTTCGAGCTTCCTCTTTCTTTGTCGGCTACCTGCAAGCGTTTGATTGCCTCGTCGATTCTCTTGGCGTTTCGAAGCACTTGGCTGGTTGTCACCAAGACAACGTCAGCAGACTCGTCGTCTTCTGGCTGGGCAGCGTCAAGAATAGCAACCGCTTCGTCGACGCGGCCTTGTTTGCCACGAATGGCCGCCTGTCGCATTTGCGCAGCAAAGACTGCGGTCGCAGGATCTTTGATCAACGACAAATCGGCATAGGCATCGTCGAGCCTACCCATCTCTTCGAAGACGCCTGCCCTGAACTGATAGGCATCCGATAACGCAACACCTGCGTCCGAAGCACCATCCGGGCCGGCACCCTTTCGTTGCGTTTGCACGTTAATGAACTGATCGATAAATTTTTTCGCATCCGGCCACTGTTTAGCGCGCGCAGCCAGCTGCGCTTGCACAAACAACAGTTCGAAATCTTCAGGTGCATTGCGCAACATACTTTGAACTTCGGCCATCGCCTCGCTATAACGGCCGCGATCGGACAACTGCCCTGCAAGCAAAAGCCGCACTCGACGCGCTTTGGGCTGCCTCTTGGTAAATGCGGCAACCTCAGCGATTGCAGCATCTGCATCAACGGCCACCCCGTATTCAAGGACTCGCGCCGCTGCATCTTCAGAACCAGGGTTAGCACCCAGTGCAATACGCGCTTCAGCAAGGGCCTGCTTTGAGTCACCCGAGGATTGCGCCATATCAGCTAGAGCAAGACGAGCAGCCGGTAGATTTTTGACCGAGCTTTGATTGATCGCTTCTGACAGGATACTGAAGGCCTCTTGCTTATTTTGCATCCGGGCAAGGGTTGTCACAGCCTGGGTGATCGCGGCTGGTTTATCAGTAGATTTATCGATGCGCTTGCGCAAGGCTTGCGCAAGCCCCGTTGTTTGTCCTGCCGCAGCACCCAGCGCCAATTCAGTTGACACTGCTTCATCATCATTCGGCGCAATACGCAACCACGTGCGGCTTGCGTCGAGCGCACCGGTCAAATTACCGCCCGCCAGATAAAACTCGAGCGCTCGCCTTGCCAATCGTGGATCGGCTATCTCGCGCGCCAATTCAGTCAAGGTGTTGCCTGCGGCAAGATAGTTGCCTCGTTGCGCAGCAATTTCAGCGGCCAGAATTTTGAACAAGATCGTGCCAGTTAACGTAACATCCGGCAATTGATTAGCGTGCAACCGGATGACCTCGGTTTCAGATTTCGCTCGCTCGACTTTCTGGCCAGTCGCTTGAGCCAAAACCCCGGCGGATGCCTGCCCGGCCAAAGTGCAGCCGGCAATGAGCAACATACAGGCGCCAAACTGTCTTGAAAAAAACTGAGTAACACCAAGGGATTTAGGGATGGACTTCACGCGACACGACCGGTTGATGGCACAATGATTTGACATAGTCTTTGGATGTTAGCACTTACCCATGCCTGAACTACCAGAAGTTGAGACCACCCGACGGGGAATAGACATCATCGCGACAGGCCGCCGCCTGCTCGAAATGGTGATTCATGAGCACCGTATGCGCTGGCCTATCCCCAAAGAACTGCCTGGATACGTTCAAAACCAGACAGTGCGAGCCTGTCGCCGCCGTGGCAAATATCTCCTGATTGACTTCGACACCGGCACGATGATTATCCATCTCGGCATGTCAGGATCCCTCAGAAGCGTTCAAAAAGGCTCGCTACTTCGTGTCCACGATCACGTCGAACTGCACTTCGCTCATCAGACTTTAAGGCTGCACGATCCTCGCCGTTTCGGATCTGTGCTCTGGCATCCCTGCGAGAACGGCCCAGTCGAGACACATCCTCTTTTATCCAAACTCGGCGTAGAACCTTTCGATCCGCGGTTTACCGCAAGTTTATTGCATCAAGGCCTTGCCAACCGCCAAATGCCGATCAAGCAGGCTTTGCTTGCGGGTGACGTAGTTGTCGGTGTTGGCAATATTTACGCGTCCGAGAGTCTTTTTCAGGCACGAATCCATCCCAAGACCAAGGCGGGCCGGGTGTCCATGGCACGGTGCGAAAAATTGGTCGTCGCCATCACAAACACCCTCAACGCTGCGCTCACCTCTGGTGGCAGCACCTTGCGCGATTACGTGAATGCCACCGGAGAGCCGGGCGCGTATTTTGCGTTGCACGGCGCAGTCTACGAACGTGCCGGTCAGCCTTGCAGGGTCTGTCAAACGCCGATCAAGAGGATTGTTCAAGGTCAGCGTGCGACGTATTACTGCAGCACTTGCCAGAAAGTCTAACTTAGCAGCAGGCTGGGTTGTCGCCAGTCAGGTTTGCAGGACTTTGCCTGGATTCATCAGATTATCAGGATCGAGGGCGCGTTTGATGCGCTTCATCAGTGTCAACTCAAGCTCACTCTTGTAACGGGGCAATTCATCCCGCTTGAGCTGACCCACTCCGTGCTCGGCACTAATAGAGCCCTGATGAGCATGCACGCTGTCGTGAACGATTTGGTAAACCTCGTACTGCAGGCTCATGAACTCGTCTTCATTTTGATCCGGCGCGCGTGCCACGTTGTAGTGCAGATTGCCGTCGCCCAAGTGACCAAAGATGATATTCGTGATCCCCGGGAATGCGGTTTGCAAGATTGAATTGGTGGTCCGGACAAACTCGGCGATTAATGAAATCGGAATGGATACGTCATGCTTGATGCTTTTACCCAAGCTCGCTTCCGACAGGGGAATACTTTCACGCAGATGCCACATTGCCTTGCTTTGCGCAATGTTCTCGGCAATCGCTGCATCAGTAATCAAACCGTCTTCGATCGCTGCACCCAGCACAGCCTCGAAGCGTTTCTGAGCATGCTCGGCGCTCTCGCTGTCGGACAGTTCAAGCAAGGCAAACCAGGGAGATTTGGCTGATGGACCGTCAAAAGGGATGCGCTGCTGAGGGTATAACCTCACCACGCCCTCCAGCACGTGGCCTTCCATTACTTCGAAGCCTGTCAGCGACGCGCCAAAGCCAGCACGCGCGCGCGATAAAAATGCCACTGCATCCTCTAGCGTGTTTAAAGCCAGCATTGCGGTTCGCTGTGCAACGGGCAATGGATAAAGCTTCATGGCCGCGGCGGTGATAATGCCAAGCGTACCCTCGCTACCAATATACAAATCCCTTAAGTCATAGCCGGTGTTGTCCTTGCGCAGCCCGCGCAAGCCATGCCAAATCTCACCCTCTGCAGTTACTACTTCGAGACCAAGTGTTAGCTCCCGGGTGTTGCCATAGCGCAATACCTGTGTGCCGCCAGCGTTGGTAGCGAGATTGCCGCCAATCGTGCAACTGCCCTCTGCTGCCAGGCTCAGCGGGAACAATCGTCCCGCAGCACGCGCAGCCTCTTGAAGCGATTGCAAAATACAGCCTGCCTCGACAACCATTGTGTCATTATCAGTGTCAATCGACCTTACTTGATTCATTCTGGCGAGCGAAATCACGACAGCCTGCCCCGACTGATCAGGTGTTGCTGCCCCGCAAAGACTGGTGTTGCCGCCCGAGGGGACGATGGGTACCCGATGCAAGGCGCACAATTTAACAACCTTTGCCACCTCTTCAGTACTCGCCGGCCTGACCACAGCCTGAGCCTGTCCCTGAAACCGCCCGCGCCAGTCTGTCAAATAAGGCGCGGCAAGCTCGCCCGTCAAAACCTGCTCTGACCCGAGCAAATCTTGCAATGACTTAACTAAATTCATTTCTACTCCCAAAATCTTAGCTCCGTCCCTGGCTCAGGAGGGATGTATGGCAAAATTGACAAATTACCAAGTCAGCACACCATTGGAGCATGCACGTGCCAGTTGAAAAGTCGTTTCCTGAAGCCGCGTTTAAAGCCTATGATATACGAGGCATTGTCCCAGATGACTTGAACCCCTCCTTTGCACGTGAACTTGGCCGTGGTCTCGCAGCTCGCGCCCACAAAGCGGGGGTCGCTACGCTGGTGGTTGGTCGAGATGGTCGCTTGAGCAGCCCAGCGCTCGCGCAAGCCCTGCAAGAAGGGATACGCGATGGCGGGATCAACACCATCGACGTGGGCCAAGTACCGACTCCGCTAGTTTATTATGCTGCCTACACGCTGAAGACCGGTTCAGGCGTAGCCGTGACGGGTAGCCATAATCCGCCTCAATACAACGGCTTCAAAATGATGATGGGTGGTGGTTCACTGCATGGCCAGGCTATTGTCGAGCTGCGCGACGAGGTTCGTGCCGGTGCAGCAGCTGCTAGTACACCAGGGGTAGCTGAACAAGTTGACATCGTTACTCCCTACCTGGCGCGCGTGTTAGGTGATATCAAACTGAGCCGCCCAATGAAGGTGGCTATTGACTGCGGAAACGGCGTCGCAGGCGCCATCGCCCCTAGACTGTTCCGTGAAATGGGTTGCGAAGTCACAGAGCTGTTTTGTGAAGTCGACGGCACCTTCCCCAATCATCACCCGGATCCAGCAGACCCGCACAATCTCGAAGATTTGATCCATTGCCTGAAAACTACGGATTGTGAAATCGGCCTGGCCTTTGATGGTGACGGCGATCGCCTCGGTGTTGTGACCAAACAAGGCGAGATTATCTGGCCCGATCGCCAGCTGATTTTGTACGCACGGGACGTCTTGGATCGTGTGCCAGGGGCCACCATCATTTATGACGTCAAGTGCAGTCGTCACGTGGCGGTTGAAATCCGTCGCGCCGGCGGGATACCTTTGATGTGGCAAACCGGTCATTCATTAATCAAAGCCAAACTCGCCGAAAGCGGCGCACCGCTTGCCGGTGAAATGAGCGGTCACGTATTTTTTAAAGAGCGGTGGTTCGGTTTTGATGATGGCCTATACACCGCCGCCCGCCTGCTTGAGATTTTGTCACGCTCAGATGATCCGTCAGCCGTGTTGTCAGCTTTGCCGCAAGGGGTATCGACGCCTGAGCTAAAACTTGAAATGAAAGAAGGTGAACCCCACGCGTTGATTAAACGCCTTCAAAGCGAAGCGACGTTTCAAGGCACCACCGACATCGTCACAATCGATGGTCTGAGGGCTGAGTTCGCCGACGGTTTTGGCTTAGCTCGTGCCTCAAACACCACCCCTGTTGTAGTGTTGCGCTTTGAGGGCGACACGCCAGAAGCGCTTGAGCGCATCAAACAGGCTTTCCGTGAGCAACTTCTGGCGCTCGCGCCCGACGCCAAACTACCTTTCTAAACAAGGTTCATCTAACGTGACTTCGCTAGCAAACAGCCCAGCCTGGCAAGACTTTTGTGCTGCAGTGAAGGCGAGCGAGATCGGCGCACACGCCCTTCGTGTCCTTGAAGCAGCTGGCCTATCTGTTGATCTGAGTACGCAGCGGCATTCAACTGGCATGGCCGTCGCATCCAAAAAATTGCTCGAGGCACAGGGTTTTGAATCGGCCCGAAAGCAGTTGTTTGAAGGTAGCCCGATCAACTGGACAGAAAATCGTGCTGCCTGGCATACCGCCCTTCGCGCCGTCGAACCACCAGCTGCAGTCGCGGCGCTCATCAAGCAAGAGCGTGAGCGTATGCTCAACTTTGTTGATCAGGCCAACGCCAAAAATCAATATCGTAATGTCGTCCATTTAGGCATTGGTGGCAGTGATTGGGGGCCTCGCTTAGTCGTCGAGTCACTGACAGGCCTAACCGGGCGCCGAACGATGCGTTTCGCGTCAAACGTCGATGCGCACGCCATCACGGCTGCGCTGGATGGTCTTGACCCTCATGACACGCTCATCATCATTGCGTCTAAATCATTTACCACCACCGAATCGCTTGCCAACGCGGCCTGCGCCATTGACTGGCTTCGCGCCGGTGGCGTTAAAAGGCCTCTCGATCAATTTGTAGCCATCACGGCCAACGTCAAAGCGGCACGTGACTACGGCATCGACAACGACCATATTTTTCAGTTTTGGGATTGGGTTGGCGGTCGCTATTCGCTATGGTCTTCGATAGGTTTACCCATCGCTCTGGGCCTGGGTGCGGACGTATTTGAAACCCTTCTTGCCGGTGCGGCAGAGATGGACGACCATTTTCTGAGTACCCCGATCGAAAATAACGTACCCGTGCAGATGGCTTTGAGCGGGGTCGCCAATCGAAGTGTGCTCGGCTATGCCTCATTCGCGCTATGCCCTTACGACGCACGGCTGAAACATCTGATCCCCTGGTTGCAACAGCTCGAGATGGAATCACTCGGCAAATCCACAACTCGTGATGGTGACACGCTTGACGTCCCAAGTAGCCCAGCAGTGTGGGGCATGCCTGGCACGGACAGTCAACACACATTCTTTCAGTGGTTGCACCAAGACAATATCGGCGCACCGGTTGATTTTATTTTATGCGCGACGCCTGACCATCGATACAACCGCCACCACCGTTTATTGGTCGCAAACTGTTTAGCGCAACGTGCCGCCCTCTGGCAAGGCAAATCCTATGAGCGAGCTCTTGAAGAAGTGCAACGCACAGAGAAAGACCCCGCCAAAGCCTCAATATTGGCTCGACACAGAGTGCATCCCGGCGGTCGGCCATCGACGTTGATCGTCATGCCCCGTCTCGACGCAAAGTCGCTTGGTGCCGTGCTTGCATTGTACGAACACAAAGTCTTCACTCAAGGCGTCATTTGGGGTATCAATCCCTTCGATCAATGGGGCGTCGAATTTGGCAAGCAATTGGCCGGAGATATTGAACGCCGGTTAGATGCCTTAGGCAGTGACCCGGAAGTCAGTCCTTACGACCCGTCAACTGCGTATTGGGTCAAAAAGCTAGCGGGCAGTTGAAAGCAGCGCTTCGTAGACCATAATGTGGGCGCCCATAACATCGCCGACATCAAATACCCGCTCCGCGAGCGCTCTTCCTGCTGCACCCATCTTCAAGCGCTTAACCGGATCGCTGGCCAAATCTCTGACTGCATCAGCCAGAGCCTGTGCATCGCCGACAGGCACCAGTAAACCAGTTACGTTCGGTTCGATCGCGTCACGACACCCAGGTACATCTGTCGTGACCACAGGACGACCGCAAGCTGCGGCCTCGATCAACGCTCGCGGCAAGCCCTCTCGATACGAGGGTAAAACCGCGATATGGGTCGCAGCGTAAAGCGCCGCAATATCAGTTCTTTCGCCGAGGATATGCAGACCTTGCTGCCCGCGCCACATCTCAAGTTCGGCCGCTGTAATCGAAGCCGGATTTGCCGTATCCGGACTGCCCACTAGCCACCACTGCGTTCTGTCACCTCGCTGAGCGGCGATACGAGCCGCTTCGACAAATTCCAGTACGCCCTTATCGCGTAATAGACGACCCACCATTAAGGCGATGATGTCTCCTTGAGGCTCGGGCACATGGCTGTAGTGATCAAGGTCAACCCCTGAGCCGCGAATCAATACCGTATTTTTAGCTTTGACCGCTTTAATCTCTTGCAACACTTCGGCGTCGTTCGGGTTCTGAACGATGACCATGCTGTGGTTATGACCCAAAGCTAAGCGATAAAGAAGCGTCACGATCCACCGCAAGGGATCAATCAGCCGGGGGGTACGCATAAATACGTAACCAAGGCCGGATATTGCTGCGACGACGCTTGGCACACGAGTCAATCGCGCCGCCAAGCCGCCATAGAGAACGGACTTGATGGTCACAACATGCACCAGGTCGGGCTTTAACTCGAGCATCAAACGGCATAGTGCCCAAATACTTGCTAGCTCTTTAATTGGGTTTCGTCCGGTTCGCGTGATAGGCAGAGGATGATGAGCAATGCCATTTGCAAGCAACTCGGCAACACCTGGAGCAGCCATGGTCGCGGCATGTACTTTATAACCGGCCAATTGGGCACCCAGGGCAACTGGCAATCGATGCGAAACCAGAAAAGCCGGGTTGGTCACGACAAACAATAACTTGGGGGCAAGCAGATGACGCCAAGCGTCGACATAAGCGCTCACCATCGAATCAAGGTCAAAGTTTTTTTCGATTCGGGCGCGAATCGACCGGCGACGTTGCTGTAAACGGTTCTCTGCGCTTTCATCGTCCTGCAGTGAATCTTGAAACACGCTTTGCCATGATCGGCAAGCCAAACCAATCGCCTCGCTTAAAGCCTCAGAGTGCTGAGGCGCAACGACCCATCCCGTATCGCCAACGATAAATGACGCGTCACCGACCTGTGTTGAGACGCAAGGCGTGCCGCAGGCCATTGCCTCACCCAATACGTTAGGGAATCCCTCGGCGCGGCTCGGCAAAACATGCACATCAATCGCGTTCATGATCGCTGGCACATCATGGCGCTCGCCTAAAAGCAGAGTGCGCTCGACCAAGCCGTTTTGCGCAAGCATGGCCATCAGCGCCGTGTTCTGTTGATCGATACCCGGCCCCACCAGCACCAAGCGCCAGGACAAGTCTTTATGCTTCTGTGCAAACAGCCCCATGGCTTCGCACAAATTACCGTGATCTTTAAGTGGATTCCAACGGGCAACACACCCGACCACCCAAGTCCCTGCTGGGGTCGCCCATTGATTTCTTAACAATTCACGAGCCTCGGGATCCTGACGCCAGACCGTTAAATCGTAGCCGTTGGTAATCACTTGCATACGGCGCTCGTCATACCCCAAGTCAACGTGTCGAGCTTGCGAACTATGTGAGCACACCAGAATCGTCTCAGGCAGCCATTTTGATAAGCGCGCACAGACCAGTCGCGCAATACGGGCAAAACCACTGGCGCGTTTCAAATCCTCGCCAGCATTTCGAATGCCCCAGCTAATGGTTCGGATCCTGGCGAGTTTCGCGGCCAATGACCCAAACAGGTCTGCGTTGTACATCCAGGTCTGGACTACATCCGGCCGTGTTCGTTGCATCAGGCGACTAAGGGCCCATAGGCCACTTAGACTCAACTTGCGCGAGCCCATATTGAGCGTATAGACGTCTACCCCTGCGTCACGAAGTCTTTGCCCGTGAACGCCGAGATCCGTCATTGACACGACAATGTGATGCACCCGGTCAAGCGAACCAAGGATCAATCGTGTCAACACACCCTCGGCACCACCTTGACCGAGACCGCTGATCACATGCATCACTTGAAATGGAGCTGGTTGCATTCTCACGGACGATACTCCGAGGTATCGCGGTTTTGAATACGCGCAAACACCACATCCCAGTCGGCGATCACTTTTGCAATGGCGTAACGACGATTAACGGATTCAGCAGCCCGTGTACCCATATCGAGTCGGGTCTGCGAATCATCCATCAAGCTTTTTAACGCCTGCACAAAACCATCCTTGTCGTCCATCCCAATCAAATATCCACTGATTCCGCCCTCAGTCAATTCAGCGGGTCCGCTGGGGCAATCATAAGTGATACAAGGTAAACCAAGCGCCATTGCCTCCAGCAGCACATTGGGAAACCCCTCTACCCGGGAGGTCATGGCAAAAATCTGCCCACTCGCCAAAGACTGCCATGCCTGCCTGGTTCGCCCTGGCAACTTAACTCTGTCCTGCAGACCAAGCCTCACGACTTGCGCCTCAAGCGCTTGTCGCTCAGGCCCGTCACCCCATATGCTCAAGTGCCAATCAGGATACGCTTGCGCGACCTCGTTGAAAACATCAATCAACACATCAAACTGCTTATCGACAGACAATCGCCCCATCGCTACCACTTGCTTGATCCTCAAATGACTGGCGACCACATCCGCCACTCTTGGCGGACTGGTCAGCTCTGGCGGCAAGGGGTTTGGAATGACATCTACACAATGCAGGGCTGGGATCATTGATCGCAAACCAGATACAGTATGCGAAGCTTGAACATTTACACGAGTCGCGAATCGATAGGTTAACTGCCTTAGCTTATTCAGCGCCCAACCCACGTTATTGACGATTGAGGGATTGGTTCGCTCGCAAACGATCAATGGCAGCTCAAGGCCTCGCGTTGCCAGGATTGACGCAACATTCACGTTCGTTAAAAAAGAAATGGCAAAGTTTGCGCCGGCCTCTTTTACCAATCGTCTTAGTGCGACTAAACGGCTAAGTGGTGCCAGGATGGAGTGTTTGTTGGCAACGTGATCAGCCAGCCAGACAACACGTACTCGCTCATCCAGAGGATATACGCATTCACCGCGACCAGAGTAGGTAATCAACAGGGTCACTTCATCACCCCGTGCAACCCAGGCATTCACTAGTGTTGAGGCGACGCGCTCTGCTCCCCCAGCGTGCATTGAGCTGACAATAAGCACTAACTTCAACTTGCCACTCCAGGGGGTTTGCCGTGGTGATAGGTCTCCAGCCAAGCTTGCACCATCAGAACGCCCCAAAGTTGCGAGCTCCAGTCACGCTGAGCACTAACATGCTGTTGCCATTTGAGCGCAATTGGCGCAACGACAAACAATCCTTGTTGCTGCAACCGGACAGGATCCAGCAAGGTATCGGCCCAGTCTTTAAGCGGACCACGTAACCAGGCAGCTAACGGAACAGCAAACCCTTTCTTGGGGCGATCCACTAGCGATGCTGGTACATGTTTGTAAAGAACCTGACGCAACAGCCATTTGCTTTGCTGATCCCTGAGCTTGTAGGACATCGGCAACCGCCAGGCAAACTCATAGACTGCATGATCAAGCAGGGGCACCCGGGTTTCCAGACTGAAGGCCATGGCCGCGCGGTCTACCTTGGCCAGAATATCGTCAGGTAAATAAGTGATAGCGTCGAGCTCCATCATGGCCTCGATAGGCTGACCGCTAAAGTTCGCAGCAAAAGCGGTCTCGGGCTCATGTCCACCGATCACCATACTTGCGGGATCTAACCAATACGAGACGAACTGTCGGTAAAAATTACCTTGATTGGTGGCCTTTAACATATCGCCGAGTTTCGCAAGCTTACCGCGCCAGGCGCCAGCGCCGGGCAAATGATTGCTTGCTAGCATTAGTTCGCCCAAAGGCCTGCGAAGCGCTGCTGGAACGCGCTGACATTGTTGCCACCAGCGATCAACTCGCTGATACCGGGAATAACCTGCGAATAACTCGTCCCCTGCATCGCCAGAGAGAGCAACGGTGACGTGCTCCCTGGCCATTTTCGCAACCAGGGCGGTAGGTATTTGCGACGAATCGGCAAAAGGCTCGTCATACATGTCCGGCAAGGACGGAATCACATTGAGCGCATCTTGGGCCGATACATACAAAGACGTGTGACGAGTACCCAGATGCTGAGCGATCGCTGCTGCATGGGGTGCCTCGTCATAAGCTGGATTATCAAAGCCGATGGCAAAACTTCGGATAGGCTGATCACTTTGCCTCTGCATCAAGGCCACGATCGTGGATGAGTCAATCCCACCGGATAAGAAAGCACCCAGCGGAACATCAGACATCATTTGACCGTGCACCGCCCGCGAGAGAAGGGACTCGAGGCTATCGACAGCCTGCGCATCACTTTCGAACGACAGAGGATGACCGCGACCATATTCGGCGCGCTCTCGCGCCGACCAATATACAACCGGCTCAGGTACTAACAAACGCGCACTGGCTGAATGGTTGAGCGTCAGATACGTCCCTGGCATCAGTTTCTTGATCCCCTCATAAATTGACCAAGGTGCAGGGATGTAGTTATGCCGCATGAACAGGGTCAGGGCCTGTCGATCAATCCGGGCCCCAAAGCCTGGAATCGGCATCATGGCTTTGAGTTCAGATCCGAAGGCAAAACTTTGATTAACGTAGCCGTAGTAAAGCGGTTTTTCACCGAAGCGATCGCGTGCAAGAGTAAGTACCTTGTCGGCCTTATCCCAAAACGCGAGCGCGAACATACCTGTCATGGCTTTGAGTGTCGATTCGACACCCCACGCTGCTAACGCTGCAAGCACAGTTTCCGTGTCTGAGTGTCCTCGCCACTGTGGGGCCTGACCTGCGACCTCAAGCTTGGTTCTGATCTCAAGGTGGTTATAAATTTCACCGTTAAGCACCAGCGCGTAACGCCCGCAAGCTGACACCATCGGCTGGGCGCCCGCCTCAGTTAAATCGACAATCGCCAGACGGACATGGCCCAGCGTGATGGCCGATGTCTGGTCTTGCCAGAGGCCTCGGCTATCAGGGCCACGCTTACGCATGCGCTCGCAGGCCGCCGTCATCAAACCAACTTGATCGGGCTGTGGTCCCCAGATACCAGCAATACCGCACATAGCTATGCTACCTCTTCCAGTAGTTGATCCCAGCGAGCGATCACACTCATCAGGGAAAACCGCTCGCGGACGAGCGGCGCCGCCGAACGTAGCTTTTGTTGAAGCGGCTCGTCAACGATTAACGCCAACAGTGCTTGAGCTAAGGCTTCTCGATCTCCGTTTGGTCTGACCAACAACCCATCCAGGCCATGGGTAATAATTGCCCGCGGGCCAGTGTCGCAATCAAACGCCACAACCGGCAAACCCATTGCCATTGATTCAAGTAAGGTATTGGATAGTCCTTCGACTCGCGAGCTCAAGACATACATGTCTGCGCTCGCGTACCAGTCAGCCATATTGCCCACACGCCCAGGCATAGCAATTCGGTCTGCCAAACCAGCCTTATCGATCTGCGCTTGCAACGAACCCCTTGCGCCCCCTTCACCCAGAATAACCAAGTCCCAGTCGGACTGCTGCGTCGCGATCAGTTTGAAAGCATCAATCAATAAATCAAACCCTTTTTCTGGATGCAGTCTACCAACAGCCAATAGACGCTTGCGATTGGCGATTTTAGAAGGTGGTTCAAACACCGGCTCACGATTGGCAACAGGCCACACGACGGGATTGGGGATGACGCGCAAGCGAACGTGAGGCATATTGGTCTTAATCCACTCAGCCGTACCCTCAGTCAAGGTCACGACCGTGCGAGCGAGAGGGTAGGCAATCTTTCGCAAGAGGCGCCACAATGCCGAGAGCGATTGATGGGTCGGATGCGTGTGCTCTGAGGCGATGACACGCACAGGCAAGCCCAAGGCAGCAAAAACAGCGAGAACCGATGACGTCGTCATAAAACCAAGGACAACGTCAGGTGCAATTGTCTTGAATACTTTTCGCAGAGCCAGGACGCGGTGCAGGTTGGCGAGAATTCCTTGTAAGAGCCCACTACTTTCACCAGCAACATCGAGCACAATCCGGTTAATGTCAGGGTGCAAAACGTAGGCATCGTCCCTAGCGTGACTCAAGGTGACAAGGGTGACGCGGTCGCCGCGCGAGGCCCAGCAGGCAGTCAGGTCCGCAAGCGTGCGCTCAGCCCCGCCGCCGCCCAGCGAATGAATCACCACTAAGATCGATTTTGATGTTGCCATGGGCTGATAGATCTTGGGCTAATTGTCACGCTTGGCCAGAAGGCGGGTGCAACAAGGGACGTCGCGCAGCGAACAAATAGCAAAGATAAGACAAAGCATACATGCAAGCAGTCGCGATCATAATCCCCTGCAAGCCCAGTCGAGGTGCCAGTAAAAAATTCAAGACAGCTTTTAAAGCAAAATTGAGAACAGCAATCACCGCAATCAAACCGTACCTTTGCTGACTGGCGAGTAGTTGAACCAGAACCAGCACGCCGAAATAGAAAGGCACCTGAAGCAAGCCCCAGCGCAACACGCTTGCAACAATCTCTGTATCTGTCGCGGTAAATGCGCCTCGTTGAAACAATAAAGCCACGCCAACGGGCGTCAGGACCCACGCAGCGAGCGCAGCTGCGCAACCTGCTGCCAGCATCAAGCCCGACCACTTCAAGGCCATGGTTCTTGCCCGCACGCTGTCGCCGCTGCTTTGAATATCGGCTAACACAGGCAGTGCCGCACGGCCGACTGAAGCCGCCCCAATGCCTAACAAGAGCGATAGCAACCGGGACGCATAGCCCATAGTCGAATTAGCATGATTACCGATCGTCGCTGCAGCATATTGATCGAGCGGCCCGACAAAGCTCATGGCAATCTGTCCGATGAGCATGATGCCCATAGCATTAAACAGCGTCGGCCATTCTTCGGATCGAAACGATAGTCGCGGGATTCCCCAACCTGCAGCGTCAGCTCGAGCCGCAAGCGCGACAATCCAGATTGCTTGGGCAATAAAGCCGATCAGGGTTCCCCAAAGCAAAGGGGCAAGGCCGCTCGCCGGCCCAGCAACCAATAGCCACACCAGCAACACTAATGCTGGCACACTATCGAGCAAGGTATTGATATGACGCTCGTGAGACCTGAGCCGGGCCGCACTAAACCCGACAAACAGGGTTAACAGGGCGCCGGGTGCAAAGGCCCATAACAGTGAGGTCGTCATCCCTTGTACATCTGCGCTCAGGCTTGCACCGAGTTGTTTAAGAATCTCAGGCCAGGCGCAAATCGTTACGACGACCAGTGCAAGACCTAAAACCAACAACCATCCTTGAAATTCACTGATAAAAGTAGTCTGTTCTTTGAACGACTTTTTATTGAGCGCAACCAGCAAGGGTATCAAAACGACCGACAAGACACCGACCACTGTGACAGGCAGCCAGGTTGTCAAAGTCATGGTGAACTGATAAGCATCGACCTCGGGGCTCACACCATACCGATAGGCAATCGCCATTTCTTTTAAGGCGCCCGCCAGTTTGCCTATGATCAGAAAAAAAGCGACGCGGCCAGCTGCGCGAGCTATACGGTGATGATCCTGGTGGATAGCTGAGAATCGTGCACGCAGGTTCATCAAGGTAGGTGATGCGGAGGATCAGCGCAAAAATTGCGTATACCAAGGCATTGCAACTTCAATACCTTGCAACACGTCGAATAGCGGCTGATAACCAAGCAAATTTGTAGCTTTAGTGATGTCCGCTTGAGAATGTCTCACATCACCGGCGCGAAAGTCCCGATAGACGGGTTGCTTATCAACAGCAACGCCGTGATTAGCCAGGGCCTGAACCAGATAGCGGTGTAACTCATTCAAACTGGTTCGTGCATTGACCGCGACGTTATAAACCTGATTGACGCCTTCCCCGTGCGCCACGGCCGCGAGGATATTAGCCTGAACAGCATTGTCAACAAAACAGAAATCCCGGCTGGTTTCACCGTCGCCATTCACGAGCACCTCTTCTTTGCGGACCATGGATGCGATCCACTTCGGGATCACCGCCGCATAGGCGCCGTTTGGGTCTTGCCGTTTACCAAAAACATTGAAGTAACGCAGGCCGATGCTGTTGAAACCATATGAGCGGCTAAATACATCCGCATACAATTCATTGACATATTTTGTGACCGCATAGGGTGAGAGAGGCTTGCCGATGCAGTCCTCAACTTTGGGCAGGCCGGGGTGATCGCCATAGGTTGAACTTGAAGCAGCGTAAACAAACCCACTCACCTTGGCATCGCGCGCCGCCACGAGCACATTCAAAAACCCATTGATGTTGACATCGTTGGTCAAGATCGGATCAGCCAGTGATCTGGGCACAGATCCCAGCGCGGCCTGATGCAAAACATAGTCGACATCAATAACTGCCTTTTGGCAGGTATCGAGGTGTCGGATATCGCCCTCTATGAAAGTGAAACGACTCCACTGAGCAGAGCCAACACTATCTTTGACTTCATCAAGGTTGTGTTGATAACCAGTAGCAAAGTTATCGAGACCGATTACGTACTGATCCAGCCCCAGCAAGGTTTCAAGCAAGTTTGAGCCGATAAAGCCCGCGCAACCTGTGATCAGCCAAGTCTTCGGATTTCGTACTAGTTCAGCTTTGACCTGCTCGTATTTCGTTGTCATCAACAATCCTTGGAACACTTATTACTTTTCAGTTGGCATGGTCATGTCAACGGTCTCAGAGCCATCAGAAGGCAATTACAACCTCAGGTCTGTGCAATCAGCTGGGAATACATACTTTAGATCATATAAAACATGGGTCGCTTTACCCAGCTTACGGATTGCCTCAGCGCCCATCTCGGCGAACTGGTGGTGAGCAACAGCCAGGATGATGGCATCGTAGGTCTCGGGCACCAGATCCGTCACGGGTTGAATGTCGTATTCTTCTATCGCTTCTTTGCCACTAACCCAGGGATCATAAACGTCAACCTGAACGTTATAGGCCTGAAGCTCGCGAACAATATCGACGACTCGCGTGTTGCGCAGATCGGGACAGTTTTCTTTGAACGCCAACCCCATTACAAGCACTTTTGCATTAAGAACGCCCACATTTTTGCGGGTCATGGCTTTCAACAGTTGCGAGACAACATAATTGCCCATGGCGTCATTGAGCCTTCGTCCGGCCAGAATGATCTCAGGCTTGTACCCCAGCGCTTGAGCCTTATGTGTGAGGTAATAAGGATCGACGCCGATGCAATGTCCACCAACAAGGCCTGGCCTGAAGGGGAGGAAGTTCCATTTGGTGCCGGCAGCCTGCAGGACCGCCTCGGTATCAATACCCATAATGTTGAATATCAGCGCCAGTTCGTTGATGAGCGCGATGTTGACATCTCTTTGTGTGTTTTCAATGACTTTAGCTGCCTCTGCGACCTTGATACTCGGGGCCATGTGGGTACCAACCACGACAATTTGGCGATAGAGCTCATCAACGAGCTGGGCAATTTCGGGGGTTGAGCCTGACGTCACTTTCTTGATCGTGCTGACGCGATGAGCTTTGTCTCCGGGATTGATGCGCTCGGGGCTGTAGCCCGCAAAAAAATCGACGTTGAACTTTAAGCCTGAAACGCGCTCCAGCACTGGCACGCATTCTTCTTCAGTCGCGCCTGGATAGACGGTCGATTCATAAATGACTAAATCGCCTTTTTTCAGCACAGCGCCAATCGTTTCGCTGGCCTTGATCAAGGGCTCGAGATCTGGATTTTTATATTGATCTATGGGTGTTGGGACCGTAACGATGAAAACGTTGGCATTAGCCAGTGTCGACCGATCCAGTGTGTAGGTTAAATGCTTGGCGCTGGCGAGCTCTTCGTCATCGACCTCCAGAGTGTGATCCCGTCCTGAAGTCAGCTCAGCAATTCTCTCGGCATTGATATCAAATCCAATGACTGGCATTTTTTTACCGAACTCGACCGCCAGAGGCAAACCCACATAACCCAATCCAACCACCGCAAGCCTAACATCCTGAATCTGCAAAGCACTCTCCACGCAAAACATGCGCCCTTGTTTGATTAACGACTATTTTAGAGCTTTCGCGCCCTGAGAGGGATTTAGGGACGAGTTTTACCGGTTTATAAGCAAAAAAAAGCCCAAGACTTTGCAGTCTTGGGCTAAATCCACCAAAGGAGGAGGGTGGAGGAGACAACCTTGGCAAGTTAAGGAGCTTCGCTCTGATGCTTGAGCATCAACGTAAAAACCGTACTTCACTTCCATAACCGAATATTACTCCAGATTTTTGTGCGTTGCAAGAAATAATGTTTTGGCTATGAGATTCCTTGGAAAACGTTGTTTTTGTGCGTCGCAACAAAATCTGGCTACAGGGTTAAACCTTATAGGCTGTGACGGTCATCACTTTTGCAGTGAGTTTCATCAACAGCCTTGCAGGCAATGACAAATTTGCCGCGCCCCGCTGTTGCGCCGTCATCCGGTGATCCGCCTCATCTTTTTTCATCTGCGACACGATCGCCCTTGAACGGGAGTCCTCAGCGGGCAATCGGGTGAGGTGATTGTCAAGGTGAGCTTCTACTTGTCTTTCTGTCTCGGCCATGAAACCCAGATTACGGGCGACGCCGGCCCTACCTGCGATCAGACCCATGGCAAACGAACCCGCATACCAAACTGGATTCAGTAGGCTGGGGCGGCTCGATAGCTCGGACAACCGCTCGCCACACCAAGCCAGATGATCAATCTCTTCCCTGGCAGCTTGCTGGAAAACCGCACGAACCGAGTCATCGCGACACACCAAGGCTTGCCCTCGATAGAGCGCTTGCGCACAGACTTCGCCGACGTGATTGACTCTCATCAGCCCAGCTGCATGAGCCCTCTGATGCGCATCCATGGAATCGGACGCCTTGCCAGTTGGCAATGGGCCGGCTGGATTTGGCCGGGTCGCCCGAGCCCGCCCAGTCAATAGATGGAGCGCCACGTCAATCTCGACAATGGCGGTATCCAACCAATGCGCCCGGCGGGTAAAAGTCACTCGCGGTTCAGGCCAAATGTTACGGTCAGACATAATCGCTTCCAGGAGATCAAAGGCATGCATGGGTTGGGATGCGTGCTAGTGTAAACCCGTATCTCTCATTGCGTACTAGCTCAGTCGTAATCACCACTTTTACATGATTGGTATTCTCAACGACTTAAGGTTTATCATTCTCGCTTCAAGAGACGATTCGGGATCGCGAATGGAATGCACAATTAACTGGGGTGGCCCCCAGGGGATGTTGTTCGTGGCACAAACTGGCAGCGGTCACATTGCTGCGATGGATGGTGCGCCAGAGGGTGGTGGCAATAACTTAGCCCCTCGACCGATGGAGCTTCTGCTTGCGGGCACTGGCGGCTGCACAGCCTACGATGTCGTGCTGATACTCAAGCGCGGGCGCCATGCCGTAACAGGTTGTTCGGTAAAGCTGCAAGCTGAGCGCGCAGATACAGATCCCAAAGTTTTCACCAGTATTCACTTCACATTTACGGTGACTGGCAAAAATCTCTCACGTACCGTCGTTGAACGAGCCGTCGCGTTATCGCATGATAAGTACTGCTCGGCGTCGGCGATGCTTGCGCACACTGCAAAGATTACATGGTCGGCTGACATTGTCGACGAGGCGCTAGCGCCCTCTGGCAACGCTTAACAGAGACTTCGACTGATGAACCAATACGAAAATTTCATGCGCCACGTCTATACCCACGGGACCGACAAAGCGGATCGGACCGGGACCGGCACACGCTCGCTGTTTGGTCATCAGATGCGCTTTAATTTGCAAGAAGGCTTCCCACTGATTACTACAAAAAAACTGCACACTCGCAGCATTTTTGTCGAGCTTCTCTGGTTTCTGCGCGGCGATTCGAACGTGCGATGGTTACAAGAGCGAGGCGTCAGCATCTGGGATGAGTGGGCAAGAGAGGATGGTGAATTAGGACCGGTGTACGGTGTGCAGTGGCGCTCATGGCCCACACCCGACGGCCAGCATATCGATCAAATCAGCCAGGTACTCGAACAAATCCGGCAGACTCCAGATTCGCGCAGACTGATTGTGTCGGCCTGGAATGTCGGTGAAATCAAAAACATGGCGCTACCACCGTGCCATGCCTTTTTTCAGTTTTACGTGGCCGACGGAAAACTATCCTGCCAGCTATATCAGCGCAGCGCTGATATTTTCCTGGGGGTACCGTTCAATATTGCAAGCTACGCTCTATTGACCCACATGGTGGCGCAGCAATGCGATTTAGCCGTTGGTGACTTTATCTGGACGGGCGGCGACTGCCATATCTACAGCAATCATTTTGACCAAGTTGAGTTGCAGCTATCGCGCGAGGCCTTTCCTTACCCCAAGCTCGTCATTCAGCGAAAACCAGACTCACTGTTTGATTATCAGTTTGACGATTTTGTGATCGAAAACTACGAGCATCATCCCCACATCAAAGCACCCGTGGCGGTCTGATCCCATGCGCCTATCGTTAATTGTCGCGTACGCCCGCAATCGTGTGATTGGCCGAAACAATACCCTGCCCTGGTCTTTGCCTGGGGATCTGGCCCACTTCAAGCGCACAACTCTTGGCTGCCCAATCATTATGGGACGTAAAACCTGGGAATCGCTCGGGCGACCGCTTCCGGGTCGCCGGAACATCGTGATCAGTCGCAACGCGGCCTATATTGCAGCCGGGGCAGAAGTGGTGGGAGATTTGGCCTCGGCTCGAGCGTTAGTGACAGAAGCAGATGAAGCTTTTGTGATCGGTGGCGAGCAAATCTACGGGGAAGCCCTGCCGTATGCAGATCGTATTGTAGCCACCGAAATTGACGCCACGATCGACGGCGATGCGCACTTTAGAGACCTTGATCCACAAGCTTGGCAAGAAGCGTCGCGCGTATCACAACCGACTGAAAACGGTTTGGATTACGACATTGTTGAATACCTGAGACGTCATTGATCACTAACGAACCTTTCCTGCCGGGATCCACTTGAAAAAAGCTCTCCTCTCTAGCTTGGGCGGCGTCCTGCTCTTGATCGCAGTCGTTTACTCGACCATTACGTGGTGGTCAGGGGATCACATCGAGCGAGATACCCGCAACGGTATTGAAGTTCTGAATGAACGCCTGGTTGACAGTGGCTTGACGCCTGTGACCATCAAAGAGATTGAATACAAAAGGGGGATCTTTTCAAGTGAGGCCGTTTACGTCGTCTCACTTGCTGAAGCCACCCCTAACATCAAACCCCTCGACATCAAAATTCGTAGTCATATCGATCATGGACCGATGCCATTACGATCAATGCTAAGTGGCCAGTTCGCTCCTCATCTTGCCGTAATTCGCAGCTCTCTCGAACAGACGCCGTACACAGAGAAACTATTTGAGTACACGAAAGGTCGTCCCTTCATCGAAGGACAAACCTTGGTGGATTTGAATGGCGACGCCCATAGCAACTGGACTGTGCTGCCTCTCGATTTTACTCAAAACGGTATTCACACACTCTTTAGCGGTGCGAAAGTCAGAGTCAATATTGGCGCCAATCTAAAAACTTGGCAAACTGAGGTTGATGTCGAATCGCTTGATTTGCTGGGCGCCGCAACGAGCGTCTCCTTGCGTGGAATACGCAGCTACAACAACAGTCAGGACAATCCCACCGGAGTGAGCGTCGGTACACGTGGGGTCTCGATTAACGACCTGCAGATCAAACGCACAGGTCTACCGAGTCTCAAACTAACTGATTTGCAAAGCCGCTTTATCTTGAACGAAAACGATCAACTGCTAGACGGGGTCTTGAGCTATGACGCCGGCTCGCTTGTCATTGGCGCGAAGGATCTCGGTAAATTAAATGTGCTTGCATCTTTTGATCACCTGAATGCAGAGACGATCAAATCCGTGGCCAGCTTTTTCGGCAATATTTCGCTGAGATCACTGAACAATGCACCCGACCAAGAGCTCATCACCAACTCGGACATCAAGGCTTTTTGGCAGTACGTTCAAGCTTTACTAAAAGACAAGCCAACCTTGCACCTTAACCCGGTTTCGTTGAAAAACAGTACAGGCGAAAGTAAATTTGAACTACATCTGGCAACTACCCCCACTGACGTCAAGCCTGGTGGTGTTGGTTTAACCGGCAATCCCCTGGGGGCGTTTCACGCCAGTATCAACACCTCTAGACAGCTCGCGATAGCGATCTGGTCACAAATCAAACAGGCAGAGGGCATGCCAGACAGTAAGGCACAACAAGTGTCAGAGAAAGAAGTCAACACAGCACTTTTCCTGGCAAGCCTCGCAAAGCTAGTCAAAGTATCTGGCGATAATCTGGGCGCTACCCTTACCCTGGACCAAAGCGTATTCAAGCTCAACGGTATCTCGACCCCAACCGGCGGATTCCTGGCATGGCTTGAAGCGACCACGCCTCGAGGTTGGTTCTCAAACGACACGCCCACAGCGCAAGAGGAGCCAGACGATGCAGTTGCTAAGCGTCATTTTGATCCTCAAGCCTTGATTGAGATACTGAAAGCGCAAGGGCGCAACTTTGAGCAAAGAAAGGATGAACAGGGAGATCCGGTTCTTCAGATCGCACCAGAAGACACTGGTGCCAGCAAACTCGAATTTGTTTTTGTTGGATGTGGCAGCGATCCGTCCTGCGAAGATGTCTTGCTACGGGCGACCTACGAGCCTAAAAAGCCGCAGGCTACGAAGCGTGTGGGTGAGTGGAATGAAGACCACAGCTTGGCCAAAGCGCGCATCAATTCAAGCCAAGAGCCAGTCCTTGAAATGGATATCAGCACCTATGGCGGCATCAGCAAAGACTCAATGCAATCGATGGTAAGTGATTTTTATAGTTTGGTTAAGGACTTTAACAAAGAACTTAACCAGAAAGCCGGCAACTAGTCTTGCGCAATTGCCTCATATGCCGAGGCGTCCAGCAATTGTTCTGCGTCAGCCATTCGATCAGGTTTTATCTTGAAAATCCAGGTACTGTAAGGATCTTCATTAATCAGGTCAGGCGTGTCATTCAGGGCGTCATTGAAAGCCACGATTTCACCTGATACGGGCGCATGGATATCTGAAGCTGCTTTAACAGATTCAACCACTCCCGCCACCGCGCCTGCAGTCAATTTACCACCGACTTTGACATCGCCCACAAACACCAGATCACCTAGTTGCCCCTGGGCAGGATCAGAGATGCCGACGAGCATCAAATCACCCTCTGGGCGGATCCATTCGTGAGTAGTTGCATATCGACGATCGTTTGGTATGTTCATGACTGCCTCACTAATTTGCGCTGGTCGCCATTGTATCTAAAGACCTTTGGCACATGCCACTGCAGATGCCCAGGCCCACTGAAAATTGTAGCCCCCCAGCCAGCCGGTAACGTCGACTACTTCGCCGATGAAATGCAAGCCGGGGCAAGCTTTAGCCGCCATCGTGCGCTGATCCAGATCGCGTGTGTCTACCCCACCCCGCATGACTTCAGCCTTTTTGTAGCCGGCGGTCCCTGAAGGGGTGAGCGTCCACCCATGAATCCGAGTTGCAAGCTCCCGTATCCACTTATCCCCGACATCGGCCAGTTTGTTGCTGACACTTTCGCCTAACCACTGCTCGGTTAAGCGCCGAGGCCAGATCGTCCCAAGCACCGTCCCAAGTTGTTGTTTATTGCCGGCTTTACTGGCGATGAGTTCATCACCCAACTGTCGGCCGGGGGCAAGATTTAAACGTATAGCCTGACCAGGTTGCCAATAACTGGAAATCTGCAAAATGCCAGGCCCTGACAGACCTCGATGGGTGAATAAAACATCCTCTAAAAACGAGCAAACGGATCGATCGGCGCCGGTGGTTACCTCTGCCTCGAGCGCAAGCCCAGAAAGTTCACCAAAGGGCGCCCAATCGTCGCCATTGAAAACCAGAGGCACCAGCGCGGGCCTGGGATCAATGACTTTCAAGCCAAATTGACGGGCGATTTTCAAGCCCCAGTCAGTTGCGCCTAATTGTGGGATGGCCAAACCACCTGTTGCAATCACCACTGCATTGGCTTCGATCACGCCTTGATCCGTCAACAGGCGAAACCGGGAAGGCTTGATGCTGGTTGGGCTATCAACTGGCGATTCGACTGATCCCATCTCAATCGCCTCGACCGCGTTAACTTTGCAAGGCATACGCCATTGCACGCGACCACGTTCACATTCTGTTCTAAGCATGGCGATGATGTCCTCACTGCTGTCATCGCAGAACAGTTGACCTTTGTGCTTCTCATGCCACGCAATGCCGTGCTGATTAACCAAAGAGATAAAATCCTGAGGTGTGTAAGCTGCAAGCGCGGATTTACAGAAATGAGGATTAGCCGAAATGAAGTTCGCTGGAAGCACATCACGATTAGTGAAGTTGCAGCGACCGCCCCCGGATATCCGGATTTTTTCGGCTAATTTACTTGCATGGTCAATCAAAACAACTTTCAAGCCACGCTGACCTGCCTGGGATGCACACATCATCCCGGCAGCGCCTGCACCGATCACCGCCACGTCAAAGCGCTGAGTGCTCATACTGAACACGCTCGCGCGGTAAACGGGCCTAACCTACTCTTCGATGATGCAATCAACGTAGTAGCGCTTGTCGCCGTTGGGCAGAATGTCTTCAGCCAAACCGTGAATATACGTCTCAAACCCCGGAAACTGACCATTGAACTCGCGAGCGAACTGAAGATACTGGACGATACTTTGATTGAATCGCTCTCCAGGTATCAACAACGGGATACCTGGCGGGTATGGCGTCAGGAGAACACCTGTTACACGGCCCTCGAGGTCATCAATCGATACACGCTCAACTTCGCGATGCGCCATCTTTGCAAAAGCATCTGACGGTTTGAGCGCCGGGATCATATCGCTCAAGTACATTTCAGTCGTTAAACGGGCAACATCATGCTTGCGGTAGGCAGCGTGAATCAATTGACACAAATCCTTTAAGCCCATGCGCTCGTACTTGCGATGCACCTTGCAGAAGTCGGGCAGGATTTTCCAGAGCGGCTGATTACGATCGTAATCGTCCTTGAACTGTTGCAACGCAGTCAGCAGCGTGTTCCAGCGGCCTTTGGTAATGCCGATGGTGAACATAATGAAGAACGAATACAAACCCGTCTTCTCTACGACCACACCATGCTCGGTCAAAAACTTCGAAACAAGCGCAGCAGGTATCCCCGTTTCGCCAAAGCTGCCTGACATATCAAGGCCTGGGGTCACCACGGTCGCTTTGATCGGGTCGAGCATATTGAAATCTTTTGCCAGATCACCAAAGCCATGCCAATGGGCATTTGATTCGAGCATCCAGTCCTGCTGCGTACCAATGCCATCAGCTACCAGATGATCGGGCTCCCACAAGGTGAACCACCAGTCATCGGCGCCATATTCAAGATCAACCTTGCGCATCGCACGTCTGAAGTCGAGTGCTTCACGGATACTTTCTTCGACCAAAGCGGTGCCGCCAGGTGCTTCCATCATGGCTGCAGCGACATCGCACGACGCGATAATCGCGTATTGTGGCGAAGTCGATGTGTGCATCAGATACGCTTCGTTAAAGATGTTGCGATCGAGCTTGCGCGACTCTGACTCTTGGACAATGATCTGGGATGCCTGCGAAATACCTGCGAGCAATTTATGCGTCGAGTGGGTCGCAAACACCATCGCCTTTGGGCTACGCGGCCGGTTTGGGCCAATCGCATGCATGTCTTCATAGAACTCATGAAACGCAGCGTGCGGCAACCAGGCCTCATCAAAGTGCAGCGTGTCGATCATATTGCCAAGCTTCTGCTTGATCATCTCAACGTTGTAGATCACGCCGTCGTAAGTACTTTGCGTCAATGTCAGGATTCGCGGCTCTTTATCCTTGACGTTGCGCGCGAAAGGATTGGCTTCGATTTTTTTAAGAATGCTCTCTGGTTCAAACTCGCTCAGGGGGATTGGACCAATAATCCCCAAATGATTTCGGGTTGGGCGCAAAAAGACTGGGATGGCGCCTGTCATCGTGATTGCATGCAGAATCGACTTATGGCAGTTACGATCAACGACAACGATGTCATCCGCGGCCACGTTGGCGTGCCAGACGACTTTATTGGATGTTGATGTGCCGTTAGTAATGAAGTAACAGTGATCAGCATGAAAAATGCGCGCCGCATTAATTTCAGACTCAGCAATCGGGCCAGTGTGGTCGAGCAGCTGACCGAGCTCGTCCACGGCATTGCAGACGTCAGCACGAAGCATGTTTTCACCAAAGAACTGATGAAACATCTGCCCAACGGGACTTTTCAAGAACGCGACGCCGCCAGAGTGACCAGGACAATGCCACGAGTAGGAGCCATCCTGTGCGTATTTGACCAGCTCCCGGAAAAACGGAGGCGGCAAGCTGTCAATATAGGCCCTGGCTTCGCGAATGATGTGCCTCGCCACAAACTCGGGCGTATCCTCGAACATGTGAATAAAGCCGTGAAGCTCACGCAAAATGTCATTAGGGATGTGTGCTGAGGTGCGCGTTTCACCGTAGAGATAAATCGGTATGTCTTCGTTACGAAAGCGGAGCTCACCAATAAATGCGCGCAAGTTCTTAATCGCGCCTGCCACATCCTCGGGCGAATCGACATCGAATTCTTCGTCGTCAATCGACAGAATAAATGCACTGGCCCGACTTTGCTGTTGCGCAAACGAGCTTAAATCGCCGTAGCTCGTGACGCCGATGACTTCCATACCTTCTTCTTCAATCGCCGCGGCCAGCGCGCGCACGCCCAGACCAGAGGCGTTCTCTGAGCGGTAGTCTTCGTCAATGATAAAGATGGGAAAACGAAACTTCATGGCGCTGACTCCGCAGAGGATCTAAAGAAACAAGGGTCTAGTGGCGACGTTTTTATAAAACGGGGTCGTAGTGTAATACCCGCAGACGGCTTTTTAATGACAGCCGTCGCACTTCAAGTTCGGGGCAGTGTGACACCCACCTGACCTTGATATTTACCGCCCCTGTCCTTGTAGGAAGTCGAGCAGATCTCGTCGCTTTCGAAGAACAGCATCTGTGCACAACCCTCGCCCGCATAGATTTTCGCTGGCAAGGGGGTGGTGTTCGAGAACTCAAGGGTGACGTGACCTTCCCACTCAGGTTCAAGTGGGGTGACGTTGACAATAATGCCGCAACGAGCATACGTGCTTTTGCCCAAACAAATCGTCAATACGCTCCGCGGGATACGGAAGTATTCGACTGTTCTGGCCAAAGCGAAAGAATTGGGAGGGATGATGCAGATATCCCCCTTGAAATCGACAAAAGACTTCTCGTCGAAGTTCTTGGGATCAACTATCGTGGAGTTGATGTTGGTGAATATCTTGAACTCATCGGCGCAACGCACATCGTAACCATAGCTACTGGTGCCGTAACTGACAATGCGGCCTGAAGCGTTTTCACGCACCTGGCCAGGCTCGAAGGGTTCAATCATGCCTTGACTCATCGCGGTTCGACGAATCCAGTGGTCGCTTTTAATGCTCATGCCAACATCCCAGTTAAAAGGATCAAGAGGGCGGATTTTACTCTCGTCACGCCTGGTTTTTCTGTTTACACCCGCTTGACAGCGATCGTGCCGAATTTCTCGCTCATATCCCGTGGTAGCTGGGCAACCCGGGCTGCGACCTGCAGGGCGATATCTCTGTATATTGCCGCCGCCTGGCTATGAGGATCGGAAATCACTGTCGGCATACCTTGGTCCGACTGGCTGCGAATGGACATGGCCAGGGGAAGACTACCCAGGCACGCCGTATGGAACTCCGCTGCCATGCGCTTACCGCCATCCTCACCAAAAATATGCTCGCCATGGCCGCAATTCGAGCAGACGTGCACTGCCATATTTTCGATAATCCCCAGGATAGGGACCTCGACTTTTTCAAACATACGCAAACCTTTGCGAGCGTCGAGCAGCGCAATATCCTGAGGGGTAGTGACGATTACGGCAGCCACCACAGGCACTTTTTGTGCAAGCGTCAGGGCAATATCACCGGTACCGGGTGGCATATCCACGATCAGGTAATCCAGCTCAACCCAGTCGGTTTGTCGCAGCAATTGCTCTAACGCCTGAGTTACCATGGGCCCGCGCCAGATTGCCGGTGAGTCTGCACTGATCAGAAAACCGATCGAATTGCATTGCAAGCCATGGCCAATCAAGGGCTCCATGGTTTTGCCATTACTGGCGGGCTTCTCGTCCACACCCAATAGCGTGGGGACGCTTGGCCCGTATATGTCTGCGTCCAGCAAGCCCACTCGCGCGCCTTGCGCCTGCAGAGCCAAGGCGAGGTTGACCGCAGTCGTACTCTTGCCAACGCCGCCTTTACCTGAAGCGACCGCAATGATGTTCTTCACGTTGGGTACCCGGTCGATACCGGGCCGAATCGCATGCGATAACACTTTGATCGCAATTTCCACGTTGACTTCGACCGCACCGACTGACTGCAGGCGCTCGATTAAACGATCGCGCAAGGCGGCACCCTGGTCGGGACAGTGATACCCGAGATTAAACCGCAGCCTGACTTGATCCCCAGTAATCTCTATCTGATTATCCTTGACGAGTGCTGACAAGCTGGCGTGGCTATGAGGGTCAATGGTTTCGTCAAGCGCCAAGCGCACATCAGTCAGAGTTAAACTCATTTCAATTTCCCGTTTTGATTCAGTTAAAGCGATTCAGTTAGAGCGATTTAATTCAGTTGCAACGCTTATGCAGTTCACGTATCCATTTCACGCTGTGGGGTCGTATGTCAGCATTCATACCAAAGATTTTTCGTTTACTAGCGATCGTTGTCGCTGCTCTGCTCGGCTTGGGTATGGCTCTGATCTTTATTTGCTCAAGCGTGATTGCCATCACAGTGCTGCTTATCACTGGCAAGATCGCTGGACGCCCCTCAGCAATCAAAGAATACTTCATGCGCGCTCAAGCGGCTCGCAAACCCGCGTACGGGGCAGGTTCTTTTCAAGCACGACCTGCTAGATCAGTTGCCGACATCATCGATGTCGAGGCTAAAGAAGTTAAGTAGGTCATCATGCAATCGCCTCAACATGAAGTGCCGTCCAAAGATCGAGCAATTGGCCTGACCGAGTTATTTCGAGGTTTCGCAACGATTGGTTTACTCGGTTTCGGTGGGGTTGCGGCCGCCGCGCACCACGTAATTGTTGAACGCTATCAATGGCTGACGGACAAAGAATACGCGACTGTCTTGGGCATTGGACAAGTCTTGCCAGGCGCCAACACCGTTAATGCAGCCGTCATGATCGGTGACCGCTATCAAGGGGTCAAAGGGTCGCTCGTCTGCGTGCTGGGCATCATGCTGCTGCCAATCCTTATTCTGGTAGGATTGGCGACGCTTTACAACCAGTTTGCCCAGATCCCCGCGGTTAACGACGCGCTGACTGGCGCCGCAGCGGCGGCCGCGGGCTTGGTAATCGGCACGGGCTTGAAAATGGCTAAGCGTCTGAAACCTGGATTGATAGCTGGTCTGATTATTCTTCTGGCTCTCGCGGGCATAGCGGGTATGCATTGGCCCATGAGTCAGGTGATACCCGTTTTAGTGCCGCTAGCCTTGTTGCTGACTTTTGCGTGGGGTAAAAAATGATTGATCCCCTCATCCTCTGGCAGATGATGCGCAGCTTTGTCATGATCTCATTGCTGGCAATCGGGGGCATGAATGCAACCGTTTCAGCGGTTTTGCATGAAATCGTCGATAACCTGCACTGGCTGGATTCAATTGAATTCATGCATCTGTTCACCGTTGCGCAAATCACGCCTGGCCCGAATGTGGTGTTCATCAGCCTGCTAGGCTGGCAGATCGCTGGCTGGCAGGGCCTTATTGTGGCTACTTTGTCCATTTTGACTCTGCCCTGTCTTTTGGCTTTCGGAGTAGGTCGCGTGGCCAACCGGGTAGGTGGCTCGCGTGGGTTTCGGTTGCTTCAACAAGCGCTGGTGCCGATCGCAGTCGGGCTGGTGATCGCCAGTGGGTTGGATCTCGCCCAGGCGGCGCACCGGGGGTGGCTGACCGTCATAATTACCTTCGCAAATCTGGTGATGACCTACTACACCAAGGCCAACCCCATCTGGGGTTTAGCTGCGAGCGCCCTGGTTTCAGTGATAGCCGGTTACACGGGATTAGTGCATTTCTCCTAAATCCCAGCCTTGCCTTAAAATGACCGGCTTGATCTCTACTTGCCGGCTCGATTCATGTCTCGCACCATTTTTGTCACGACCGCATTGCCCTACGCCAATGGATCTTTTCACATTGGCCACATCATGGAATACATTCAGGCGGATATCTGGGTGCGGGCCATGCGTATGGCAGGTCATACGGTTCATTTTGTCGGTGCAGATGACACGCATGGTGCACCGATCATGCTTAAAGCTGAATCAGAGGGGATCACGCCTCAGGAGCTAGTGGCACGTATTGCGGCAGAACGGCCGCAGTATTTGAAAGGCTTTGAGATCGAATTTGATCACTGGCACTCGACTGACTCACCTGAAAACGTCGAGTTGTCGCAATCGATTTATCGACAGTTACGGTCTGCAGGATTAATCGAGACCAAACAGATCGAGCAATTCTTTGACCCCGTAAAGGGGATGTTTCTGCCTGATCGTTACATAAAAGGCGAATGCCCGAAATGTCACACCAAAGACCAATATGGCGACTCGTGCGAGGTCTGCGGTGCCGTGTATGCCCCCACCGATCTCATTGAGCCCTACTCGACCCTGACCAACGCACGGCCAGTGCTTAAGACTTCAGAACACTTCTTCTTCAGGCTCTCTGATCCAAAGTGTGTCGCCTTTTTGCAGGACTGGACAACCGGTATCAACGTACAAGGCAACAAGCGCCTGCAGTCCGAGGTGCTAGCCAAAACTCGCGAGTGGCTCGGTAGCGGCGCCGAGGACGCAGAAGTCAATCTGGGCGACTGGGATATCTCGCGCGATGCGCCCTACTTTGGGATTGAGATCCCCGATGCACCAGGCAAATATTTTTACGTCTGGCTCGATGCCCCGGTCGGCTATTTAGCGTCGTTAAAAGCATATTGCCAGAAGATAGGCATTGAATTTGACGAATTGCTTGATCCTGAAGGCTCAACTGAGCAAGTGCATTTCATCGGCAAAGATATCGTTTATTTTCATGCCTTATTCTGGCCCGCCATGCTGAAGTTTGCAGGTCGCAAAACACCCGACCAGCTTAACGTGCACGGGTTTATCACTGTAAGCGGTGAAAAAATGTCCAAGAGCCGCGGCACTGGCATCTCGCCTTTACGCTACCTCGACATCGGCATGAACCCGGAGTGGATGCGGTATTACATCGCGGCCAAACTCAACGCGCGGGTGGAAGATATTGACTTCAATCCAGACGATTTCATTGCTCGCGTTAATAGTGATCTTGTCGGCAAATACATCAATATCGCAAGCCGTGCCGCCAACTTTATCAGCAAATACTTTGACGGGGCGCTTGCTTACACCTGCGACACTGATCAACTGTCGAGCAGCTGGCTTGAGGCTGCGAATAAAGTATGCGCAGATCTCGAAGCTAGAGAATACGGTCGTGCAATACGCGAAGTCATGGCACACGCTGATTTGATTAATCAGGCCTTTGATACAGCTCAACCCTGGCTAATAGCTAAAGCGCTAACCCCGGAAGACACTTCCAAGCGCAACGAACTGCAAGATATCTGCTCGCAAGCTCTGGCTGGCTTCAAAGCGCTGTCAGTCATGTTGGCACCCATTCTGCCTGCACTCAGCCATCGTGTTGCGACAGAGCTCTTTGGTTTGGATCGCAGTTTTATCTGGGCTGATGCAGGCGCCTTACCCAGACAGATCAACGCCTTTAAGCATCTGATGCAACGCGTAGAGCCGACCATGCTGGACGCTTTGTTTGAACCGCCCGCTGACGCGGTCGCAGCCGAGATACCCGTCTTACCAGGCGGGGAAGCCATCGGCCCGACGATTTCGATCGACGACTTTACCAAGATCGACCTGCGGGTTGCTCGCATCGTCAATTGCGAACACGTCGACGGTGCCGCCAAACTGTTGCGCCTAACGCTCGATGTAGGCGAAGGTCGTCACCGTAACGTGTTCTCGGGGATCAAATCCGCCTATAGCCCCGAGCAGCTAATCGGTCGACTGACCGTGATGGTAGCCAACCTGGCGCCACGTAAGATGAAATTCGGAATCTCTGAAGGTATGGTTCTGGCGGGCAGCCACGCTGATGATTCAGTCGATACGGGGATTTATTTGCTAGATCCCGCTTCGGGATCACAGCCCGGGATGAGAATCCGGTAACTGGGCCAGCGGATTCGGTTTGAGGTCAGGATTTAGGGTTTCGCGCTCATCAAAGACGAAACAATTGCCCTCGTAACCAATTCCGCCGGTCTTTTCAAAGTATTTCAAGATGCCTCCATCCAGCTGGTAAACGTCTTTTAACCCAAGATTGGTCATATAGATCGCTGCCTTCTCGCAGCGGATGCCGCCGGTACAAAAGCTGATCACCGTCTTGCCTTCGAGATCAGCTTGATGGGTCTTGACCGCCTCGGGGAACTCAGTGAACTTGTTCAAACGCCAATTGATAGCATTTTTGAAAGTGCCCGCTTGCACTTCAAAGTCATTGCGTGTGTCGAGCAAAACGACCGCCTGGCCAGCGTCGTCATGTCCATTGGTAATCCAGCGTGCCGCCGTGTTTGCATCAACGGCCGCTGCCCGGCCATCGATGGGACGAATCGTCGGATGATCCATACGGATAATCTCTGGTTTGATTTTTACTTTCAGGCGCTTGAACGGCAAGTCCGTTGATTCGCTGTATTTGACCTCCAGCACTTTGAAAGCTGGATCTTGCTGCAACCAGGCTAGAAACCCTGAAATCTGAGGCTGGGTGCCCGCAAGAAAGATATTAATCCCCTCGTGGCTGAGCAACACAGTGCCTTTCAGTTGGAAACTTGCCGCCTGCTCAAACACGTCAAGACGTCGTTGCTCTAGCTGATCGAGCTCAACGAATTTATAAGCTGCGATATTGAGGACTGCACTCATCATGTCTGCATAAATCTGGAGCGGGTGATGGGAATCGAACCCACGCTTGAGGCTTGGGAAGCCGCCGTTCTACCATTGAACTACACCCGCGAAGAGTTAGAGATTATACGGCAGGCGGAGCCTTATCGATTGTTTTCGGCTGCTTAACAAAGGCTAGTCTTTGGGCAGATTACAATGTTGCTCATGGAAATCCTGCTTAATGGCGCGGCAAAAACGCTCGCACAACCAACCACAGTCGCCGAGTTGATCGAGCAACTTGGTTACACCGGTAAACGCATCGCGGTCGAACGAAACGGCGACATTGTCCCTAAAAGTTTGCAGGCGACCGTTGCGCTTTGCGCTGGCGACCGTCTTGAAATCGTCGTAGCCGTCGGGGGTGGTTGATGTTTGCAACCCATATCCGTAGCTTTGTGCATCGACGCAGTCACATCACTCAAGGCCAGCAGCAGGCCCTCGATACCTTGCTCGCCAAGTGGGGCGTGAACTATCAAACATCCCTGCTGGATTTGGTCGCGGCCTTCAATCGCCAGGCCGACACGATTCTTGAGATCGGGTTTGGCATGGGCGAGACCACCGAGCAGATCGCCTTATCGCGGCCCAATGATAATTTTCTGGGCGTTGAGGTGTTCAACGCTGGGGTGGGCTCGCTACTTAAGCGCATTGAGGCAGCATCGCTTGGCAATATCCGCATCATTCAACACGATGCCGTCGAGGTGGTCCGTGACATGATCGCACCTGATTCACTGGCAGGTGTTCATATTTACTTCCCTGATCCCTGGCCAAAATTACGTCACCACAAGCGCCGCTTGGTTCAGCCGCCTTTTGTACAGTCGCTGGCAAGTCGTTTGAAACCGGGCGGCTATATTCATTGCGCAACCGACTGGGAGCATTATGCGATGCAGATGCTTGCTGTGTTGAGTCAGGAGTCAAGTCTTGAAAACACATCCGAAGGCTTTGCACCACGGCCTGAGTATCGTCCTCTCACAAAGTTCGAAAATCGAGGCCTCAAGCTCGGCCATGGCGTTTGGGATGTGATTTTCAAGCGCAAAGCCGACTGATAGATCTGGCACTCAGCCGCCTGACTAATATGACTTTTTATTAAATAAAAGCGTGCTAGTTTATTTCTATTCGCTCTCAACGTTATAGACACATCGGATCATGCAAACTTTAATCAGATATACCCTGGTGTTGTTGGTGCTGGTGTTTTCCCAAACGAACGCCCAGAATGCGGCTAACCAGACGGCTTCAACAGCTAGCCCAAAAAAGAATCTCGTTTTGCTCATCAGCATCGATGGTTTCAGAAACGATTACCTCAATCGCGGCATTACCCCAAATCTCTTAGCGCTGGCGAACAAAGGAGCCCATGCGAAGAACTTTGAGCCGGTGTTCCCCTCGATTACTTTCCCCAATCATTATTCACAAGTGACGGGGCTATATCCGGATCACAACGGCATGGTGAACAACACCATGTACGATCCCACGAAGACCGAACAGATTTTCAAATTGTCGGATCGTAATGCCATTGAAAATCCTATCTGGTGGGAAGAAGGCACCCCACTTTGGGTCACTATTCAGAAGCAAGGCAAAATTTCTTCGACGCTGTTCTGGGTTGGCTCTGAAGCTGTCAACCATGGCATGCAGCCTACTGACTGGCTCAGATACGACAACAACCTGAGTTCATTAGGCAGAGCGCAACAGTTACTACGATGGCTCGACCGACCAGATCAGACTCGGGCTGATTTTGCGACCTTGTATTTTTCTGAGGTTGATTCCAAGGGCCATGAGTTTGGGCCTGATAGCACTGAAGTCAATGCGTCCATTGCCAATGTGGATGCAGTAATCGGCGAGGTTTTGAAAGGGCTCAATGCACTTGGATTAGCGGACAAGACCACACTGGTGATCACATCGGATCATGGCATGGCGAAGGTTGAACCAGACCGCGCCATCGATCTATCGGTTTATGCCCAGGGGGTTGCAAGCGCCAAGATTCAATGGACTGGACCGCTTGCTGGGTATGACGTTAATCCTGCCGATAAGCCCTTGTTGTTGAACAACCTGAAGCAAGATAGCCATATGAACTGCTGGGCAAAAGAAGATATGCCCGCCAAATATCATTTCGGCACTCACCGCAGAATCCCTCAAGTCGTCTGCTTGGCTCAATCAGGGTGGTCGACCATTGCAAAGGCAGGTCAAAAGGTCATCCCCGGTCAGCATGGCTACGACCCAGTCCAGCCAGATATGCAAGGGCTGTTTATCGCCCAAGGCCCTCAGATCAAGAAGATACAAATCGATACCGCCAAAAATATCGATATCTACAACTTGCTAGTACACCTGTTAAATGTGACTGGCGAGAAGAACGACGGAGACGATAAGCTCTACGAGCAGATCAAAAAATGAAATAGCCAATTATTGGCACGATCAGTCCATATTTTGGACTGATCGTGCTAATATTTGGAAATGTCACTCACACAAGCTCTGTTTTCTGACAGTCAAGCCAAAGTTTATGTCTGGGTTTTCGGGCATCCAACGCGCTCGTTTCATTTAAACGAACTACGCCGGCTTACTGGCCTTGGTAGTGCATCTTTGCAACGCGAAATCACTCGACTTGCGAGCGCTGGGCTAATTACCACATTAATGATCGGCAATCAGCGCCATATTTCTGCCAACAAGCAAAGCCCTATCTTCGGTGAACTGAGCGCACTCACGCAAAAGGTGCTCGGCGCGTCACCAATGATCCGAGCAGCATTAAATCCGGTATCTTCGAAAATTGCTCTTGCCTTTATTTATGGATCGATCGCAAAAGAAACTGACACCGCGCTGAGCGACGTTGATATTCTGTTGGTAAGTAACGATTTGACACTGAGCGAGTTACTCGAGCATCTGTTACCCGTCGAAGAATTGCTCGGTCGTAAGATAAATCCGACCTGCTACACAATTGAAGAATTCGAGAAAAGACTCGATGATGCTGATTCTTTTGTAAATCGCGTGTTAAGTCAACCAACCATTCAACTCATCGGAGATATCTCTGTCTTTAGATCAACTTAATAACCTGGCCAAAATTGGCAAAATCAAAGCAGAACCGATGAGTCGGGCCGAAATTGATAGAATGCTGAGTATGGCTCGAAAGAGGCTTGAAGACGCCAGCTACTCGCAGCTATCGACGGAAGGGCGTTTCACCAGTACATACAACTCGATACATGCAGCGGCCCTCGCGGCACTTCGTTGGCACGGCTATCGGAGCGAAAATCGCTCTATCGTTTTTCAATCTTTAAGTCACACATTGAACTGGCCTGCCAGTAAATGGCGAGTACTAGACGCAGCACACCAAAAACGAAATCTAGCCGAGTATGAGGGGTATCTTGAAATAGAGGATTCAACTATTGCAGAGCTAAGACAACTTGCTTCACAACTAATTCTAGATGTACAACAGCTGATCTGCGAGCCAAGCTGACCAACTCGTCGCAATAACTTACCGCCCAAACCCGCCCATCTTGCCGAGCCCTTTCATCCCGCCCATGGCGCGCATCATCTTGGCCATGCCGCCCTTTTTCATTTGCTTCATCATGCCCTGCATTTGCTCAAATTGATTGAGCATGCGATTAACTTCTTGCACAGGCACACCGGCGCCTGCAGCGATACGGCGCTTACGTGAAGCTTTAAGAATCTCGGGTTTGCTGCGCTCGGCGGGGGTCATCGAGTTGATGATGCCTTCAGTACGCCGCATTTGCTTTTCGGCTTGGCCACTTTGCATCTGGCCTGCTGCCTGAGCAAATTGTGCGGGCAGTTTCTCAAGCAGCGACCCCATATCGCCCATTTTCTTGACTTGCTGCAACTGATCTTTAAAGTCGTTCAAGTCAAATTTATCGCCTGACTTGATCTTGGTTGCAAGCCTTTGCGCTTCGGCGACATCAATGTTTTGATGCGCTTGCTCAACCAGCGACAAAATATCGCCCATGCCCAAAATCCGTTGCGCCATGCGCTCGGGATGGAAAGGCTCAAGTCCAGTCAACTTCTCTGAAACGCCCACGAACTTGAGTGGTTTACCGGTAATGTGACGAACCGATAAAGCAGCACCACCACGCGAATCACCGTCGACTTTGGTCAGCACCACGCCGGTCAGCGGCAAAGCATCACCAAAGGCTTTGGCGGTGTTGATTGCATCTTGACCCTGCATGGCATCAACAACGAACAAGGTTTCGATCGGATTAAGGAAAGCGTGCAGGGCTTTGATTTCAAGCATCATGGCTTCGTCGATGCCAAGACGACCCGCGGTATCAACGATCAAGACATCAAAGTGATGCTTCTTGGCGTAGTCCACTGCAAAGCGAGCGATGTCTTCAGGCCTCTGGCTCGGATCAGAGGGTATCCATTCAACACCTACTTGAGCAGCCACAGTCTTAAGCTGTTCTATCGCAGCTGGCCGATAGACGTCAGCACTGACTACGGCAACTTTCTTTTTGCCAGTTTTGCGTCCATATTGAACATGGCCGCCTTCTGCAAGCCACTTGGCCAACTTGCCTGTCGTCGTGGTTTTACCTGCACCCTGCAAACCGGCCATCAAGATGATCGCGGGCGGTTGCATTGCCAAAGAAAGCTCACTTGCGTCCGCCCCTAAGTCACCGCCCATCAAGGCGGTAAGTTCCTGGTGCACTACCCCGACCAGCGCCTGACCTGGTGACAAGCTGCCCACCACGGCTTCACCAAGCGCTTTCTCTTTCACCTTGGCAATGAAGTCTCTGACCACCGGCAATGCGACGTCCGCCTCAAGCATAGCGAGACGAACCTCGCGCAACATATCTTGCATGTTGCTTTCGGTGAGTCGTGCCTCACCGCGCATCGTTTTAACTACTCGGGCGAAGCGATCAGTCAGATTTTCAAGCATGGTTTTGCTAGTGCACCAAGGTAATAGAGCTAAGGGCAGATGTACCGTCGCACAAAAATCGCACAGTACAATAGTGAAATGTCTGCCGCTATTGTATTTCACACTCTTGCTGCGTTGTCCTATGCTGGATTGGCCCTAGCCTTGTGGCGGGCGTTATCGTCCGGCCAAGGGATTGTGCTTGCGGGCCAGTGGGGTCGCCTGGGTGTGCTGGCCGGTTTGATTTTTCAAGGTGTTGCTTTGTATGACGGCATTGCCCGGGACGGACAGCTGTTGATCAGCTGGTCGCTCGCGCTATCAGCAGCAGTCTGGCTGGGGATCATCGTATTTTGGGTCGAGAGCCTGCTGGTCAGAATCGACGGATTACTGCTATTACTGTTGCCTCTGGGCGCAGTCGTATGCGCGCTGGTCGTGATCTCGCCTGATGCGCAACTCATCGCACGCTCGGATAACGCCGCGCTTCGTAGTCATCTTTTATTGTCTCTATGTGCCTACGGCCTTATCACGATCTCGGCCGCGCAAGCCATCCTGATGTCTGCATTAGATCGACGCCTGCACTTTCCACGCGAATCAACAACATCGACGGCCAAGGGAGTTAAAACCGCGCTTGGCCGCATACTGGATGCACAACCACCGCTACTTGCCCAAGAACGACTTCTTTTCCGAGTCATCTCTGCGGCTTTTATTGCGCTTACGCTGGCGATTATCACCGGGTCAATGATCTCGATTGCACTCAGCGGCCATTGGTTGCCGTTTGATCACAAGACTGTGTTCACCCTTTTATCGTGGGTGACTTTTGGTGTTTTACTGGCTGGGAGACGACTCAAGGGTTGGCGCGGTCGTCTGGCCTTGCGATACACCCTGGCAGGCTTTGCCTTCATCCTTCTGTCCTACACCGGGAGCCGGTTCGTGTTGGGCGTGATTTTGCACAGGATATGACATGGCAAAACTGATGATGTGGATTGGCATCTTGCTAGGACTCATGTTTGTCGCACGCCTGATTGCCCACAAGCAAGCCAATGACCGCATCAACGCGCGCAAGCAGCAAGCAGGTAACGACAATAACTCGCGCGTCAATCCAGCGGCGCAAGCTAAAAAACGCCCCAGACAACAAACAAACGCCCCTGAGACCATGGTGCAATGTGATCACTGTGGACTTCACTTGCCAGAATCCGAATCGATTACCGCTTCAGGTGGCACTTGGTGCAGCGACAAGCATGCTCGTCTGGGCTTTCGCAAATAAAAAGGGCTGGTCATGCAACTCATGAATGGCGGGTGGCTGGCTCTTTCTTCAAAAGTCGCCATTCGGCCCTCGCCGAACTTCAACGAGAGGCCTGCGGGCATCTCGATATCCCTGCTGGTGATTCACAACATCAGCCTGCCGCCTGGCGAATTCAATACACCCTACATTGCAGATCTATTTTTAAACCGAATCGATGTCAACGCGCATCCATGGTTCGCGAACTTGAAAGATCTGAAAGTTTCGGCGCATTTTTTCATTAACCGGCAAGGTCATGTCACGCAGTTTGTATCGTGCGATCGACGCGCCTGGCATGCCGGGGTGTCCAACCTGAATGGTCGCGACCAATGTAATGACTTCTCGATTGGCATTGAGCTTGAAGGTACCGACGCGCTGGCTTATGAAGATGCTCAGTATGCGTCGTTGGCAGAATTGACCGGCTGTTTACGCCAGCACTATCCTCTCACTGATGTCAGAGGGCATCACGACATTGCCCCAGAGCGCAAAACAGACCCTGGGGAATCCTTTGACTGGCAACGTTACGCCATGCTCGCAAACTGGCCAGCGACAGCCCTGAAGCCTCGCTGACCATGAGTGCTTGATCAGTTCAACAACAACTGATTGATGAGCTTCACAAAGGCGGTAGGATCTGGCAATTGACTGCCATCGGCGAGCAACGCTTGATCGAGCAAGATACTTGCCCAATCCTTAAAGCTGTCATCCGACACACCATTGAGTTTTTGCACGAGCGCATGATCAGGATTGATCTCGAGCACTGGCAAAACGTTGGGCGCATCTTGCCCTGCCGCCTTAAGCATGCGTTGCAGATGAGGGCTCAGTTCATTCTGCCCGACGACAACACATGAAGGTGAATCTACTAAACGTGAGCTAACCCGGACTTCTTTTACACGATCCTTTAAAGACTCTTGTAAACGCTCGACCAGAGGCTTGAACTGCTCAGCCACTTCGGTTTGATGTTTCTTCTCGTTGTCGTCAGCCATGGCTTCAAGATCAAGCCCACCCTTGGCAACGGACGCAAGCTCTTTATCATCGAACTTGCGCAAATGGGACAACATCCACTCATCCACGCGATCCCAAAGCACTAAAACCTCAATACCTTTTTTACGGAAGATCTCTAGCTGTGGGCTGTTATAACCAGCCTTATAGCTGTCCGCCGTGACGTAATAAATCTTGTCCTGACCTTCTTTCATCCGCGAAACATAATCTGCAAGCGTAACCATTTGCACATCTGATTCTTCGTTCGTTGAGGCAAAGCGCAATAATTTCGATATGCGTTCAATGTTCGCCGCATCCTCACCTGTGCCTTCTTTCAGTACTTGACCAAACTCGGCCCAGAAGGTCGCATAATCCTCTTTTTTATTCTCAGCCATGTCTTCAAGCATGCTCAGAACGCGCTTGGTGGATCCCTCACGGATGGCTTTGACATCGCGGCTTTCTTGCAGTAACTCTCGAGACACGTTCAAAGGCAAATCAGCGGAGTCGATCACCCCCCGCACAAAGCGCAGGTAGGATGGCAAGAGTTGCTCGGCATCGTCCATGATGAAAACGCGCTTGACGTAGAGATTGACGCCTCGACGCGCGTCCCTGTCATAGAGGTCAAACGGAGCACGCTTGGGTATGAATAACAGTTGCGTGTATTCGTTACGGCCCTCAACACGATTGTGTGTCCAGGCAAGTGGGTCATCAAAATCATGCGACACGTGTTTATAGAACTCACGGTACTGCTCATCGGTTACTTCTGTTTTGCTTCGAGTCCACAAAGCGTTGGCCTGATTGACAGACTCCCACTCGTCTTGTTTGACTTGCTCGCCCTTGTCTTTGTCCCACTCTTCTTTGAGCATTTGCACAGGCAAGGAGATGTGATCAGAGTAACGACGCAGAATTTCGCGAAGCTTCCAGTTGCTCAAGAAATCATCTTCGTCTTCGCGCAGATGCAACGTGACTTCAGTGCCACGTTCTGCCTTATCAATAGCCGCGACGGTGAACTCACCTTGCCCATCAGAAATCCACTCGACGCCTTCAGCAGAGGGCAAACCAGCGCGACGGCTACGAACTGTCACTTTGTCAGCAACGATAAAGGATGAGTAAAAACCAACCCCGAACTGACCAATAAGTTGGGCGTCTTTCTGATTATCACCAGTCAGCTTGGAAAAGAATTCTTTAGTCCCTGACCGAGCAATCGTACCCAAATTCGCGATTGCTTCGTCACGCGATAAACCAACGCCGTTATCACTGATTGTGATCGTACGGTTCTCTTTGCTGTAATCAACGCGGACACGCAAGTCGGTATCGCCAGCAAGTAAATCGGGTTGGTCAATCGCCTCGAAACGTAACTTGTCACACGCGTCGGATGCATTTGAAACCAGCTCACGCAAAAAAATCTCTTTGTTGCTGTAGAGCGAGTGAATCATCAGGTGCAGAAGTTGCTTAACTTCAGCTTGAAAACCCAGGGTTTGAGCAGCGTCTGCTGAGGGAGTAGCTTGAGTCATGAGGATCTACCGAGTAGTGTTGAGTGCAAAAATTGGCAATACGGTTCTGGACAGGCTTTCGCCCATCGAACCAGCTTGCCACATTACATGGGGATCAAGAGAGAGATTTCAAGTACCTGAGATAAGACTGGTACCCTAACAACAAGGCTAACGATGCCAACCGTTACGTGGCCGGCCGTGAGCCCATCCGTCCGAATGAACCTCGCCAACATAACCGTAGCGACCTACAAAGTTGTTGTAGCCGCCCCGATTAACCACCACCACACCTGTCCGCCAGCGCGGTGTAGCCCAAATCACCGCTCCCGCGGCAATACCTGCCCCAAACACGACAGTACCCCATGCTGGGTTGTACATGGGGTAAGGTGGATAGCCCGGATACAGCCAGCGCCCGTAGACAACTGTGGGATTGTATTGAGGCACATAGATAATTTGCTGATTCGCTGGATTAATCAGTATCTGCCCCTGACTATCCACAACGACCTGCATTTGCGGACCAGACTTCAGTGAACCATGTTGCAAAGCCTGCTTACGAAGGACCTGTACAGCCTGCATCAAATCAACTGGCCGAAACCGGTACAGATCACCGATCTGACGTGTCCAATCAAGTTGCGTCGCCATCATGGTCAAAACTCCTGGGAATGAGAGTAAAGATTTGACCGATGGATCCCACTTCTGCACCTGGATTGTTGCCGCTGCTTGATCGGGACTCATCCCAGACAAGGTAGGCAACAGCAACTGGGCTTGCTCTAGCTCGGCAGGATAGGCCGACGCGAGAAACATCATCGATAGCAAGCCATCTTGGTATAGCGCAATGCTGGCGACTAAAGACTGGATTTGTGGTGCAGTTAATTGTGTGACTGGCAGCAATTGGCGAGACGGCGAGGCACTGTTGGGCATCGTTTGCGAAGACGCCGCTGGCGGCGCACTTGGGACTGGCACCGACTGCCCCTGTGCCGCAGAAATGGTGGGCGCCACACAAGCAGTCAGCAGTGTCAGCGCAATACCGGTCGTCAGCAATACCCGACGATGCCTGGGCTCAATCCTCGATTGCATCATTTGCTTATCCTTGTTTGCCTCGCTGCTGATGCTTCGCCATTTGCTCATCCAGCGTTGCACGTTGTTCAGGCGTCAACACTGCCCTGATATCGGCTCGCGCTTGAGTCATGTATTTTTCGTACGTGGTCCGACGGGTAAGTTTCGCATCTTTTGGGATATCGGCGAGCTCAACAGCCATCTTATGGCGAGTATTTTCCGCTATCAGCAAAATCTGATGGCGCTGATCTTCCGTCGCGTGAACCATTTTCATCATATGGTGCAGCCGCTTTGCCATCTGGTGGTGAGGGCCTTGGTGGCGACCGTCTTTGCCAGCCTGCCAAGGCGCATGTACGCCATCGTGTTCAGCATTTGTTTGTGCTGCAGGAGTTTGCACAGGCGCAGTTTGTGCAACCGCTGTAGTTGCCGCCAGGGCTAACATTAATGCCCCTAGATAAGTAGCACTTCGATTTACTGACATAGATATCTCCAATTAATACCATTCAAATAGTCTTCGTGATCTTGCACAACGGCTCTGTTGAGCCGAAACAAGCGCAGTCTATGTTGTTGAGACTGCTGGTTCAGCTTCTTGTTCGGGTTCTGGCGATTAAAACAATTTCAGTCAGTTACAAAAGACCATCAACCGACCGTGTCGACAGAAAACTGCTGATCGGACAGCTGCTGATCGTGACGTTTTGTAGTAGTTCGAGATTTGTGCCATAATCTTCCGCTTACGTGCGCCCGGGTGATGAAATTGGTAGACGTAGGGGACTCAAAATCCCCCGCCGCAAGGCGTGCCGGTTCGAGTCCGGCCCCGGGCACCACGAACCTGGCTTACAAGGCGGGGTATTGGTTAACCCATTCATGCCTCTTCTCGTAAGCATTTGCAATCTGCAAAACGACTGACTCCTCAAAAGGCCGGCCAGCGATCTGCAAACCAATTGGAAGCCCTTGTCTGTCGAACCCGCACGGGATTGAAATGGCCGGCAATCCGGTGAGGTTGTAGGGAAACGTGTAACGCCACGACGCCGACAAGACACTAGTATCTTGATCACCAATCGGTACGCGCCAGGTACCTGCTCGCCAGGCGGTAATAGGCGTTGTAGGCCCAACAATTGCGTCACATTTTTTGAAAACGTCAGCAAAGTCCTGCATTAGCAAGGTACGCAATTGCTCGGCCTTCAAATAATCCGCCGCTGTAACCAAACGACCGACTTCAACAAGCGTCCTTACATCCGGGGTGAAATTGGCGACTAGCCCTTTGCGCAACGATACGTCGTGGTATGCAGTCGAAGATGCAAGCTCGATGGCAAAGATGGCACCAAGTCCAAACTCAAGCCTGGGGATTTTAAACTCAATGATGTTGGCACCCGCTTTTGCAAATGCCTCGATGGCGCGTTCAACGGCTTGATCAACATCAGGTTGGTTGTTGTCAAAAAAATGATTTCTGCAAATGCCAATCGTCATCCCAGTGATGGGTTTATTTAACATTTTGACGTAGTCAGGTTTGGGGCGATCCTGACAGGCCGGATCGGTCGTGTCGTAGCCAGCGATCACATTCAACATCAGCGCAGAGTCCTTGACCGTTCGGGTGAGCGGCCCAGCGTGATCAAGCGACCAAGAGTGCGGCACAATCCCTGCACGACTAACCCTGCCAAACGTGGGTTTGAGCCCCACTAAACCGCAAGCCGCGGCTGGCATCCGAATGGATCCGCCCGTATCCGAACCGGTCGCCGCCGCACACAAGCCGGCAGCCACTGCCGCAGCTGACCCACCCGACGAACCAGACGGTACGTAATCGAGATGCCAGGGGTTTCTGGTCGGTGGCGTGACGTTGCCCCAAGCAAATTCATGCGTGCGGGTTTTACCGAGCAGAATTGCACCAGCTTCACGTAAACGCGACACCACAAAGGAGTCTATCTGGGGAAAAGAAATACCTGGCGCCTCAGTACCTGCGGTCGTCGGCATGTCTTGGGTCAGGTAATTATCTTTGATGGCAATCGGCACGCCTTGCAGTACCCCAAGCGGTTTGCCTGCAGCCGCAAGTTTATCTGCCTGCTTTGCTTGCTTAAGTGCGGTATCTGACAGATAAACAAAACTTTTTAGCCTGTCATCCAATGCCGAAATTCGATCAAGATAGTATTTAACGACTTGTGTACTCGTTATTTTTCGGCTGCGGATATTAGCGGTTAGCGTACTCAGGTCTAGTGTGCGAAAGTCGATCATGATTGAGGCTCAGCTTTTACGGTAAGGCGCGGTTGGCTCGAAAATGACCGCCGGATGAACATCGGTCAGATCCAAGTCCCGCAACTTGCGAATCTCAGACAAAATCTCGGCGTATGAATCAAGATTTTCAGCCAATCGCTCAGACGACACTTGGACGTCAATGATGTCGAGCCAAACATCTGGGGCCTTGGGTGTAGTCATCACACATTGTCCTTTGCAAGTCTGTCAATGATTGACCGATACGGTGATTTACTGAGTCATCTATTTACCGAGACGCCCACGAGGTCTCATCTCGGGGGCCAACGCCAGCATCTGCACTACCTCATCCGGGGCAGGTAGCCCTGCTCCACTTCGAGTAGGCATCCCTTGTACAAATGGGATCAATTGCACACGCGCAACCTCAAAGACGCGCCTTAATTCGACAACAGGGTCATGATGCTCGTCGACTCGCAAATCCCAAGCAGGATAGTCTTCTTTTCCATAAACCTTGAGGCAAGCGGATTGTCGGCCGCGCTTATCGCCACCAGCTAGCTGCCCGGCTTCGAGAGCGAGCATTAACCGCTCTGCTAGCTCAAGGTGCGTCGACCCGGTGAACGCGGATTGCATGGCGTGAAGGGTAGCACCACTGACCAGCATATTGCCCTGAACGCTGTAACTGGGGCCTTGCAAATCTCCGGCCCAAGGTGTGCAGTCTTCCCCGGACCAAGCTGCTGATTGACCATTGGCATCGACAAGACCAATTTGCCGCAGTTGTCTCGCATCGTCCGACTGCAGGACACAATCCAAAGCAACGGCGACGCTTAAGCCAGACGCCATCAAATCAAGCGCACGAATCGCCAAGTAAGGATTCACCCATGACTGTGTAGAAACCGCTCCTACCCCCGCACGACCAAAAGGGCACATCGCACCCACTGCAGGCACGGCCGTGCTCACTGCAACCCCGACTTGACCGCTACGCGGGCAATGGGCGACGATTGAAAATGTCATTCCGCTTTATCTTGACCGAAGGTGATTCACATTCTGCACTGAGTTCTGCGAGATCGCAATGTTTAAACGAAATTTGATCCGGCTGACACAAGCAAGAAAACACAGCCCTAAATTTTTTGTTTTTAATAATGCTTGACAAAGTCCGACTTCGCTTCTTATCATGAACTTGAAGTTGATCCAAATATCATCAAGTAGTGTTTTGACTGCTTGCATCGGCAACAAAGCCGATTTACCAATGGCAATAGAGCCCTCTATCAAACGCATACGCGTGATGGGGGGCTTTTTTTTTGGAGTTTTAGATGGACAGCTTATCGTCTGCCCGCGAAGTCAACATTGCATGTATCCAGTTCGATCCGCAGATCGGACAAAAGACGGCGAATGTTGAGCGCTCTGTCGAGTTGATTAAGGAAGCCGCCGCCAAGGGTGCGCGTATCGTGGTGCTACCCGAACTATGTAATTCGGGCTATGTCTTCGAGAGTCGTGCCGAAGCCTTTGCGCTGGCAGAGGTAATACCTCAAGGCGAAACTTGTCGGGCATGGATAAAGATTGCGCAAGAGTTGAGCATCATACTCATAGCTGGCATCGCCGAGCGAGACGGCAGCGTTTTATACAACTCGGCTGTGGTCGTTGGCCCAGACGGTTACATCGGTACTTTTCGAAAAGTGCATCTGTGGGATTCAGAAAATCTCTACTTTGAACCAGGCAACTTAGGGTTCCCAATTTTCAACACACCTTATGGGCGGATTGGCGTAGCGATTTGCTATGACATCTGGTTTCCAGAGACCTTCCGCACCCAAGCGCTCAACGGCGCAGACCTTATCTGCGTACCCACCAACTGGGTTCCCATTCCCGGGCAGGCTCAAGGCAGAGATGCAATGGCTACGATCCTTGCCATGGCAGCCGCACACACGAATTCGATATTTATCGCCTGCGCAGATCGAGTTGGCACAGAGCGCAAGCAGCCGTTCATCGGTCAAAGTGTCATAGTGAGCTGCACAGGATGGCCGATCGCTGGCCCAGCATCGGCCGAGCAATCAGAAATTATCTATGCAGATATTGACCTCGGCCAAGCAAGGCGTGCGCGCAACTGGAACACGTTTAATCAAGTGCTGCGCGACAGACGACCAGACATGTATCACGGAGCACTTGAGGGCGGTGGGCCCACAAGTAGATCCTCTTAAGTCCCAGTCCCACCTATTCCTTTCTCAAAATATTAGGAGTGCTTCATGTTCAAACCTCGCATTAGCGCCTTATCTCTGGCTTTGGCGCTCACCTCTGTATCACTTGTCGCCATGGCCGCTGATGAAAAACCTATCGTCATCGGCGTGCCTGTTGGCCTCTCAGGCGCAAACAGCGTCGTTGCCCCCTCAGTCGTGCAGTCAGCTCAATTAGCCGCTGAAGAAATCAATGCAGCGGGCGGCATCCTGGGTCGTAAAGTTGTTGTGGAAGTTGCCGATGATGGCTCTGGTGCAGTCGGTGCACAAAAAGCGTTCGACTCACTGATTTTTCAGAAAAAAGTGGACGTCCTGATCTCGATGGAAACCAGCGCAGCGCGCAATGCTGGTCTGCCTATCGTCGCCAAGGGCAAGACCCCTTACATTTACACCTCATTTTACGAAGGTCGTTCGTGTAGCCCCTGGATGTACGTTAACGCGTGGGTGCCTGAGCAGCAGGTTCCACCCATTGTTGACTACTTCATGAAAGAAAAATCAGCTAAAACTATTTTTCTGATTGGTAGCGACTATGCTTTTGGTCGTGGCATGCTCGATTTCACCAAGAAATACGCTGAATCAAAAGGCGTAAAAATCGTGGGTGAAGAGTACCTGCCGATGGACGGTAGTGACTGGACAGCCGTCATCAGCAAACTCAAAGCCGCCAAACCAGATGCAATCATTACCTCCACGGCTGGCGGTGCTCCCAACGTCACCTTGACCAAGCAGTTGCGCGCAGCTGGCGTTACCTTACCCTACGGTAATTTGGCTGTTGATGAAGGGACGGCCAAAGGCATGGGTGCCGACGCTGAAGGCATTTATATTTCAGCTTCATACGTGACTGGTATCGATTCGCCTGCCAACAAAAGCTACCTAGCTGCCATGTCGAAAAAGTTTGGCGCAGACCTGAAAACACCAAACGACTTATCAGTCCCAGAATATGAAGCGGTTTATGCATACAAACTGGCAGCGGAAAAGGTCAAGAGCACAGATCCAGCAAAGATTGTGTCGGTACTGGGTGACGTCAAGTTCGATGGTCCACGTGGCAGCATCGTGATGAACAAACAGCATCATGCACCGCTGACGATGTACCTGGCTCAAGTTCAGGCAGATGGCAGTGTGAAGGTCATTTCGACATTTAAAGACGTCGACCCAGGCCTGCAATGCCCTAACTTGAAGTAAGCACTAGAAAAGCACCATGAACTTAATTTTTGATATTCTCACTACGGCTGCGATTCTTTATATTGTTGCAGCGGGGCTTCTGCTCGTTTACGGCGTGATGAAAATCATTAATTTTGCACATGGTGCTTTCTTAACGATCGGTGCCTATGCAAGCCTGGTCGCGTCACAAGTTGGTTTACCTCCTGTTGCGGGTTTTCTGGTTGCCTTGATCGCCGGTGCCTTGTTTGGTCTGGTCATCGAGCGCTTCGTGTTAAGACCGCTTTACTCCCGACCTTTAGATGCAATCCTTGCCACCTGGGGATTAGCCATCGTCATTGGTCAGGTCATCACACTAGTATTCGGCCGGGAGGTTCAATTCGTGCCAAGCCCCATCCACGGCACAATTGCCTTGCTTGGGACGGAATATTCGGCTTACCGCTTAGTCTTAATCTTGATTGCGCTGATTGTGGGTGGCGCATTGGCAATCTTGTTAACACGCACTCGTGTGGGACTCGTCACTCGCGCCGTAATCCTGAACGAGCAATTGGCTCAAGGCCTCGGCATTCATGCACAGTTTGTTCGTTTTCTTACTTTCGCCCTCGGGGCAGGCATTGCTAGCTTAGCCGGCGCCCTCATCACACCATTATCGGCTGTTGATCCAAACATGGGCGTCCCTTGGTTAATCAATGCTTTTATGCTGGTTATGGTCTCAGGCGTCTCGATGACCAGTCTGTTCATCGCAACGCTCGTTTTTGGATCAGCTCAGGTCATTATCAGCTCGTACTTCAGTCCAATATTGGGCGGTATGGCGATTGCTGTTTTAGCCGCGATTACCTTGCGTATTTGGCCAAAAGGATTTTCACGTGATTAAGGATCCCGCCATTCGCCGGCAGTTGATATGGCTTATTCTGCCAGCGCTGGCACTGGTTCTACTCGCACCGCTCGTTCTGGACACCTACACCATCAACATTTTGATCCGTGCATTGTTTTTTGCCATGCTGGCTCTCACTGTGGACGTGCTTTGGGGTTACACCGGTTACCTGACTTTTGGTCAGTCAGCATTTTTTGGCGCTGGGGCTTACGCTGCAGGCTTAGTATTCACTCACTTAGGCTTTGGGCCAGGCTACTTTTTACTCGCTGCGGTGCTCGCAGTCGTTGCAGCCTTAATGATCGGCTCAATCACAGGTTGGCTCTCTTTCTATCATGGCTCGACCCCACTTTACGCCTCAGTTATTTCTCTCGTATTGCCCATTGTGCTGACGCAAGTGCTGTTTTCGGGTGGCACCTTTACCGGATCAAGTTCCGGTTTAACCGGCTACGAAGTACCCGACCTCGATCTGGAAACCTGGTTTCGCATAGTAGGTGCCGCCTTGGTCGTTTTGACTGCCTTCACCTGTATATTTTTACGCAGCGATGGTGGGCGGATTTTGTCTGCCATCCGAGACAACGAGACACGTTGCTCTTATCTGGGGATCGATATCTCCCGCTACAAAATATATTTGTTAGTTGCCACAGGCATCGTTGCCTCGCTCGCGGGTTTTGGTTACGCAAGCTTTAGCGGAGTAGTCGCGCCAGAGCTAGCCGGTTTTGTGTTTGGTACAGAGGTCATTATCTGGGTTGCCCTGGGTGGACGTGGGACGATCATGGGCCCCGTCTTAGGCGCAGTTTTAATCGATTGGAGTAGTGCCTACTTGAGCGGAAATCTGCCTTACGTCTGGAAACTATTTTTAGGTATTGCGTTTGTTCTGGTAATTGTGCTTCTGCCAAAAGGACTATTGCCTGCAATATTGAAATGGTTTAACCGGGGTGAAGGCAAAAGTACCCAACCGAACACGCTAAAGTTGGTGCAAGCGGATACCACTTCGATGACGGGCGACGATAAATTTGTCGCGATTGAACTTAGGGGTGTCGCGAAAAGTTTCGGCAGCCTTAACGTCTTGTCTGACATCACCTTCTCGGCTAGGGCGGGTGAGCTAGTCAGCTTGATCGGCCCTAATGGTGCAGGTAAAACCACCTTAATGCGCTGTATCAGCGACGGGGCTGAGCGCGGTGGCGGCACCATCCATATCCAAGGTCAGGATATCAAGCTTGCCCCCCCTCATCAGTGTGTTCAGTTAGGTCTCGGCAGAAAATTTCAAACAGCAACAGTTTTCGATAGCCTCACCGTTGCCGAATGCTTACGGATTGCGCGAACCCGGATCGAGACACCATCTTTTACGACTCGCAGCAACGAGTTACGCCTGCCCTCGTATGCGCTCGAAGTACTACATGCAACAGAACTCGATAAAAAGTTAAATGTAGTGGCCAGCACATTGTCACATGGAGAAAAGCAAGCGCTCGAATTAGCGATGGTCTTAGCGCTTGAGCCCCGAGTGGTGTTGCTTGACGAGCCTACAGCTGGTTTGTCTCAACACGAGCGCAGCCTGATTGGCCGTATTCTGGTTGATCTGACGAGCCGCTTTGGTTTGTGCTTACTGCTGGTTGAGCATGATCTTGATTTTGTCAGGGAGATTTCCAGCCGTATCGTTGTCCTGCATCAGGGACGTCTGGTGATGGAAGGTACAGTGCGCGAAGTGGTTGATTCGGATCTCGTCAAAACGATCTATTCGGGAAGTCTCGGCCATGCGTGAACCTACTACGTTAAAGTTCCGCTCGGCTCCCGCTCTTCAACTCGTCGATGTAACCAGCGGCTACGGCGCTTTGATGGTTTTGCGTAACGTTAACCTTTCTGTTCCCGCGGGATCGATTGTCGCTCTTCTGGGAAAAAATGGTGTCGGCAAAACCACGCTGCTGAAATCAATTTTGGGCTTCTTGCCAAAACAGCGAGGCGCGGTGCTGTTAAACGATCGTGACGTGACGGCACTACCTGCTTATCAGGTCGCTCGCCAAAACGTCTCTTACACCCCGCAAGAACAAGCTCTTTTTGCCGACTTAAGTATTAGAGACAACCTGCGCCTGGGGTTATCACGCGACACTCTGCTTGAAGAGCGCATCGAAGCCATTTATGACCTTTTCCCTTTTTTGTGCGACCGATTACGTCAGCTTGCAGGTACGTTGTCAGGTGGTGAGCAAAAAATGCTGCTAGTAGCCAGAGCCTTGCTGAGCCGCCCAAAACTGATGCTGATCGATGAAATTACGGAAGGCCTTCAACCCTCGGTGATTGAGCGCGTTGCAAATGCCTTACGGGCAGAACGTCAACAGCATGGCACCGCCATCCTGCTGGTTGAACAGAATGTTGAATTCGCGTTAAATCTGGCAGATCATTATGTCGTGCTCAAACGCGGCGAAGTCGTCGCCGCTGGCTCAACCGAGGATCCGGATGCTTTGGCAACGATCGAAGCGCAGCTCAGTATCTGAGTGATACTCAGATCGAATAAGATCAAGACATGTCTATCGTCGCGCCACCCTCGCAAAGTGATTTTCCAACAACCGACACCTGGCGAGTGGGCGTATTGTTTTCTCGCTCAGGTGTCACCGCCATATCAGAGAGTGAACATTTTTTTGGTACAGTCTTAGCGATTGAGGAGATCAACAGGGCCGGTGGTGTGCTCGGTCGGCTGATCGAACCGATTGCGCTCGATCCTAAATCTGAGCCGGCACAATATCGGGCATGTGCTGAGCAATTATTATTAGACGAAGGTATCGGCGTTCTCTTCGGCTGCTCGACTTCTTCATCGCGCAAGGCGGTGCTGCCAGTTATAGAGCGCTGCAACGGCTTACTTTGGTATTGCTCGCTATACGAGGGATTCGAGTTTTCACCCAATATCATCTATACCGGCGCCGCACCTAATCAAAACAGCCTGCAACTTGCCGCTTACCTTCTCAAACAGGGCTATCGAAAATGGCACCTCATCGGCTCTGACTACATCTACCCTCGCGAATCGAATCGAATCATGCGGGATGTCGTCGAGCAGCAAGAAGGTGAAATTACCGCCGAAATGTATTTCCCGACAAATGCCAATACCGGCGAGCTGGCGCGTGCGGTGCTGGCGATAAAAACTTCTCAGCCAGACGTTGTTTTTTCGACGCTAGTTGGCCGGCCCGGTAGAGAATTTTATCGGCTCTACCGAGAGCTCGGTATCGACCCGAGGAAAACGCCAATAGCCAGTTTGACGATGGCTGAAGGTGAACTTGAACTGATCGACCCAAAACTTTGTGAGGGACACATCACATCGGCTACCTATTTCAGTTCGATCGAAAGCCCAGCCAACCGAAAGTTCGTGGAGGCGTATCGTCGACGCTTCGGTCAAACCAGTCCAGTCAGCCTTTGGGCCGAGGGCGCCTATAGCCAGGTTCACCTTTTTGCGCGAGCGCTGCACCTGGCAGGTACGTTGGACACGCAGAAACTAGTTCAAGCAGCCCTTGAAGTCGACTTTGAAGCGCCCTCTGGATACCTCAGGCTTGATCCTGACAATCAACACGCATGGCTGCGGCCTCGCATTGGTAAGGTAGGGACTAGAGGCGGATTCGAAATTATTTGGGAGGCCCCTTCAACGATCAAGCCCGATCCCTATCTGACGCTCTATGGCATGACAGATCTCTTTGTGCCATAGTCTGGCTATGAACATTGGAATCAAACGGCTTTTTGAGGATTTGCGAGGGACTCGGGTATCCGTGATTCACCCCGAGGGCTCCGAGTGTAGTGTACTTGCCAACCAACTCAAGCGGTTTGGCTGCAGAGTCAGCACCGTTTGGCCATGCCCGCCAGAGCCACCAAAGGATAGTGAAATAATTTTTGTCTTGATACCAGCCGAAGCTGGTACAACTCATTTCTGGAGCGTTGTGGATTGCGACGCCGTCATCATTGCCTTGGTGGAATATGAAAACCCGACCGTACTCAAAGGCATCATTGATATCAACGCTCAAGCGGTAATCAACAAGCCATTCAGGCCGACAGGTATTCTTAGTACTTTGATTCTGGCGAGGGCCAACAAAGGTTATCAGGATCGCTTGCTAGTAAAGGTCAAAAAACTAGAGGAAAATTTACGATCTCGCCGAGAGATAGAACGAGCCGTCAAACTGCTGGCTGAGCGACATGGCTTCACTGATATTCAGGCGTATGAGCAGATCCGCCGACAAGCAACACAAAAACGGATCTCGATATCAGAGCTGTGTGCGGTTATTAATAGTGCGAGCTCAGTCCTGGAAGGCCTTTGGCCAATCGACAATTAAGTCAACCACTAAAACGTCACCGCAGTCTGCGGTTAATTAACGTTGTTTCCTTTATCCACTTTTTTTGGTCGCTCCCGAGTAAACAACAACTCGTACTCGGCTTCCAGGATTGCGTAATTGTCTTTTAGAACCTTGAGCCGTCGATTGAGCTCATTTGCCAGATCCATTTTTTCTTCACTTAGTGAGTCGTACTGCGACTTGACGTAGACGAGTTCATTATCCAACTCAATCAGCTGTTGACCCAAATCGATCTCATCCACGTCCTTGTCCTGATCCAGGCTTAGAGACCAGAATACTTGGAAGATAAAACATACCGTGACTAACAAAACAAAGGTGACCGCTAAGCCTTTCTTCTGATCTCCGGCGATCAACACAGCTAATAGTGCAACGAGCCAAACGAACAAGAACGAGAACCGTGCCAACCAGAGTTGCCAGTCAAGTCCATCGCCATGACGACCATTCCCCCGGCGCCGTTTTGCTTGTCGTGCCATCGCCCGAACCGCTCCCTTTATTAACGGGTTATCAATATCAGCGTGAAGGTAGCTCCTTAATTACTTCCAAAAGCAATCCGTGCAATCCGCCCCAAACAATCTGAACACCAATAGCTAACAGGATGAAAGCAAATAGCCGCGTCAGCACGTTGGTGCCATTTTCACCAAGAAGACGCTCAACGTCAGCTGCTTTCCAGTAAGCAATATAAACCGCACCTGAGACGGCGAAAACCCCGAGTAACGCCCCAATAATCGAGGATATCTCGCTTTCAAGGTTAAAAACGCTATCAGCGCTGAAGATCGAGGACTGCGTTCGGCTCGCAACCAACGCAATCGCTGTGGCGATTGAACCAGGGCCGACGGTCAAGGGGAGCGTTAAGGGGTAGAAGGTGTGTTTGAGTGCCGTCGCGTCGTTGATGCGGATAACGCTACCCGGCTCATCTGCTGATTTCGGCGACTGATTAAGCAAATTCCAACCCATTGTCGCAACAACGGCTCCGCCAGCGATTTGCAGCACTGGCAGGGACACGCCAAAAAAGAGTAACAACTTGGGGCCAATCAACATGCTTGCAAGCATCAGAATGCAGCTATTGATCCCGACTGTCTTGGCAAGCTTTCTTTTAACTTGAGGGCTGCAGTCGCTCACCAAGCTAAGGAAGATTGGGGCGCCCCCCAAAGGATTAACAATCGGGAACATCGTCGCGAAAACAGTGACAAAAACAGTGAGTGAATCGTTGATAAATTCCAAGAGCAAGCACCAAGATAGTTAAGTTAATTGGGCACAACTATACCGCTAGAAAGATGGATGCCCCTGAAAGCATTAGGCTTAAGCGCTTTCGACTCGACCGTGCTGTTATAAATCCATTGGCTTGAACGATTTGCTCTGCCGGCTCATAAAAATGGTTGATTGCGATGCCTTACAAATTGATAGATTGACGTGTCATGAAGATTTGGCGAACCAAGCGTAATTGCTCTCTCACCCCAAAGCAGCTAAGTGTTTTCTACGCGCTTCTGGTGGGCGTTTCACTATCAGTGGGAATTGGCTTTTTCATTGCTGGCATTTGGGTCGTGCCAATCTTCACCACGATTGAAGTGACTGCTGTCACTATTGGCTTTCTGGTTTATTCACGACATGCGCTGGATTTTGAAGAGATCCGGATTAACGACACTAAGCTGACCGTGACTAAATTCATTGGCTATAAAACGCATGTGTATGAATTTAATACGCTGTGGACTGAGCTCATCTTGCCACCCAGAAACGGCAAGGTGTTTCGACTGTCTGAATCATCACAGACAGTCGAGCTTGGTCAGTTTGTGCCGCGCGAGCAATTACGATTTTTCATTGCCGAGATACAGCGGTACTTACAATAGCGCTTACTTTGGCGACAGTCTGATCGCACCATCCAGCCGGATAGTTTCACCGTTAATCATTTCATTGGTCATGATTGACAGGACTAGTTTTGCGTAATCCTCTGGCCGCCCCAACCGTGAGGGAAACGGAATATTCGCGGCGAGAGAATCCTGTACCTCTTGTGACATACCAAACATCATAGGGGTGCCAAAAATACCGGGCGCAATGGTGACGCAGCGAACGCCGAAACCGGCCAGATCGCGTGCAATGGGTAGCGTCATGCCCACGACACCGCCCTTGGATGCAGAGTAGGCTGACTGACCGATCTGCCCCTCGTACGCTGCCACGGATGCTGTGTTGATCAACACCCCACGCTCGCCTGTGGGCTCGGGATCGTTTTTGCACATCGCTTCAGCGGCAAGTCTCGCCATATTGAACGAGCCAATCAAATTAATCGTCACTACTTTTTTGAACAAATCAAGATCATGTGCGCCTTGCTTGCCAACAATTCTTGAAGCCGGTGCAATGCCAGCACAATTGACCAGGCCCATAAGCTTGCCCTTTTCAACAGCAGCAGCAACGACAGCTTGACCGTCAGCTTGACTGGTCACATCACAATGGACATAACGTTGCTTCAATTCAGCCGCCAGCGCTTGACCTGCCTCATCCTGCAGATCAGCGATCACCACGTGTGCGCCGTTTTCGGTCAACATCCGTGCCGTACCAGCACCCAAACCAGAGGCGCCACCGGTCACGATAAAAACTTTATTTGCAATATCCATCATTGATCCAACAAAAGTAAAAATAAAACGGCATAGTAATCAATTCGCCTGGCTTAATTTTTGTCCAAGCCCGTAACTAGCGATAAGGACGCCCATCACGACAACGCCAAACCATAGCTCTTTGCCTGTACGCCAGGCTTCAAAGTCAAGTAAAGTCGCGCCAGCAATATTCATAAAGGCAACCAGAATACTGACACTGGCAACGGACAAGGCCATAACGCGAGAAGCAAGACGAGCTGTTTGATCCGAACGTTTAATCAGATTGGCGATAAACAGGCCATTAATGCCATCAGTGATTAGCATGCCGAACACAAAAACGAGTGCTAAGACCAAGGCTATGTGCCATTGCTGATATTCACTGGAAATCACCGCAAAAAGTGAAGCCTGACTCAAGGTATCAAATGACAGAGCGAACAGTGCGCCAACCGCCAGCATGGCTCTGGCGTTGCGCACATTCAATAGTGTTGCCAACCAGCGAAAGCGCCAGCCTCGCAAGGCCACGGTCTCGTTTCTCGCGGTCCGTATTACTCCGTGAATGTTAGCAATCGCCAAGGCGAGCAAAATAGTCGTCGATGTCCAGGTTCCAAAGCCATCGAGCCAGTCAGGGATTTTCAGTCCTTGAGCAAGCGTCGCTGTACCGAGCGACACTGGCACAATAATCAACCCATGGCCAAGTGAAAAAAGAAAACCAGCCAGCTTTGCTAATTTGGGATTGTCGCGATGGTTATATCTAGTCAAACCATCGATCGCCGCCAAGTGATCGGCGTCAAAGCCGTGCCGCATGCCCAGCAGCAAGACCAGCAAAGTAACGCTCAACAAATCTGCAGGATGCGCAAGACTATTCATACACCAGCTCAGAGACAATTTTGTAATCAAGCGATACAGTAAATAATAGTGCAGAATAAGTCCAACTAATTTGTAAAAAGTCGCAGTTTCACTTTTTCAAATTCAACGCTGAAATACCAAACCAAAATGATGAACATACGACCTTTTGATCTGACGGATACCGATAGAATCATTGCGCTATGGGATCTCTGCGGCTTAACGCGTCCCTGGAACAACCCGCGGCTGGATATTCAACGCAAGTTAACTGTCAATCGAGAGTGGTTTGTCGTCGGCGAAGTCGGTGATGAGCTCATAGCCAGCGCGATGTTCGGCTATGAGGGTCATAGAGGCTGGGTGAATTACCTGGCTGTATCCCCCTCTCAACAAAGACGAGGCTATGCGAAGCAGCTGATGACTCACGGGGAGCATTTACTTATGGCTTCGGGGTGCCCTAAACTCAGCTTGCAAATTCGTGCAAGCAACCATCAGGTTGTCGCTTTTTACGAGAGCCTGGGCTACAAGATCGATGAAGTAGTCAGTATGGGCAAACGTTTAATATCAGACGAGTAAAGACAAATCCTGCCTCGCCTCATCTTTTACTCCTGGACGATTGATTTTGCGTTACGCTAGAACGCCCGATTACCCCATAACGATAACGGAGACTACAAACATGAAATCATTAGTTGTCACAGCCTTGATGGTTGCCAGTAGCGCAGCCTTTGCCCAAGCGAACGTCCCAGAGATACCTTTTGACTCAATACCCAACCCGATTGTCATGCCCAAAGATATGTATCTGGGCGAGGTCAGCGGTGTCGCCGTCAACTCAAAAGGTCACATTTTTGTCCTGCATCGCGGGGCGACGAGTGGTCCCGCCTTTGCAGCTGCAGCGTCGCAACTGCTCGAATTCGATGCCAAAGGTCAATTCATCAGAGAGATCGGTAAAGGTCTTTACGCGTGGTCTTATGCGCATATGGTAAGAATAGACAAGCAAGACAACATCTGGGTGACCGACAAGGGATCAGACATGGTGATCAGTTTTGATCCAGCGGGTCACGTGCGTATGGTATTCGGTCGCAAACAGGAGGCTTCTGACAAAGAAACGGGGCCACTTGAGCATCCCAACCCGCCGCTTAAAGCAGAGGTTGGCAAATTCAGGCAAGTCACTGACGTTGCGTGGGATCCAGAGGGCGATTTGTTCATTAGTGACGGCTACGTCAACTCGCGTGTCGCCAAAGCGGACAAAAACGGTAACTGGTTGATGTCTTGGGGCGATCGCGGGCAAAAGCAGGGTGAGTTTCATACCCCTCACAGTATTGCGGCCGATGCCAATGGCAATATTTACGTCGCAGACCGGGGCAATAGACGGATTCAAGTGTTCGACAGCAACGGTAAGTTCGAGCGTGAGATAAAAATAGATGTGCCGTTCGATCCAAAAATACAACCCGCGATCGGGGATATTCCTGACGTCTCCAAGAAAGACGATCCTGCCATGATCAACAAGGTTCAGATGCCGGGTTCACCATGGACGGTTTGCATAACAACTGGAGCGAAACCAGTTATGTTCGTCTCAGATGCTTATCCAGGACGCATCTACAAGATGACACTAGACGGCACTGTGCTCGGTGTTCTGGGTCAGTCGGGCAAACAGTTGAAACAATTCGGCTGGATACATGCGATTGCATGTCCCAACGAAAATACACTTTATGTCGGTGAGCTTTTGAATTGGCGAGTGCAAAAGCTGGTTCTGCACCCAACCAAAAAGTAAGCAATCGAGGTCAGGCAGTCACGTTGATCAGACTGCCTGTCGTTGAGGGGCTCGCTTGGCCCAGCGCACTAATCGTGTACTGAAGGTTTTGCAAAAACGAGTCGAAGCTTGGACTCGTGGGCGAGGTTGAAGCCCCGCCAGATGCTGCAACAATTTGCTGGAAATCAGTCTGTAACGTCGACAGCAATGAGTTGGGCGAGACCCCCCCAGATTCGTGAGTCGCCGACGGTGCAGACAGTTGTGCGATCAGCCCGCTTAAAACACTAGACATATTGGTGTAACCCGCAGCGCTGACGCTAGAGGCAACACCAGTTGATGAAACGGATGAAGTACCAGCACTTTGCTGAGCACTGACCGCGGTCATCAGATCATGCATGAATTGATGAATCGCATCTCTGATGGGAAGCGTACCAGTTGGCTGAGTTGCATATCAGCGGTGCTTGCCGTGCCCGCAGCAGGGGTAGCTGGCAGGGTCGTCGACTGTACAGCCGAGCTTGTCGCCGAAGCGGTTGAAGTTGGAGCCGTTGAGGTTGAGGTTGAGGTTGAGGCAGTTGTCGACCCAGCTTGAGGACCAGTAGGCCCGAAGAGACTCACCCCCGACTGCAACAAGGCAGTACCAAATGCCTGAAGCAGGTAACCACTCGGCCCGTTACCGTTCTGTTGATTACCTGAATTGGAAGCGTTCGGGCTTTGCGAGCCTTGGTTGACAGCAGTTAAGCCGACTGCAGTAACCGCGGTGTTGATCGTCGTCGCGTTAGCTGCAGACGAAGCAGCGCCATTTGCAGGCGTTGCCGGTGCAATGGTGGTGGGCAGCGACTGCCCTAGCGCAATTGGATTCGTGGCCATTGTATTTCTCGCTCGAAATAGAATGAATTAATACTGCATACGACATAATTTTTATCCAAAAGTCCTTAAATATCAAGCACTACCCGACAAAATATAGGTAAAACATTAAAGTTTTTAAAAATATTGCCGTAAACCCATTAACCCTTATTTTACCTGCTCAAAGCGTTCGAACTGTGCCCGAGCGCATCCATTCATCTCGCTCAAGCCTCTGGTTTTCCCTCATAGGCGCGAATTTATCATCATGTCACGATAGTGCTGGGTTCTATAAAATCAATTACTCAGAGACAAAGTCATGATAAAAACCATTGCCCGTAACCACAAGCCGAGTGCAGCACGTGATTGCTTGCTCGCATTCTGTGCCGCAAGTGCTCTGTTCAGTGCCCAGTACGTGATCGCGGCTGAGCCCATTCGGATCGGTGTGATTGCCGAAGAGCAAGCAATCTCCGGGGCTTCAATATCCCAAGCTGCAAAAATGGCAGCCGATGAAATCAATGCTGCTGGCGGTTTGGATGGCCGCAAAGTTGAAATCATTACTTACGATAACAAGAGTTCAGCAACCGATTCGGTTCGTGCTTTTCAGCGTGCGGCAGGCGAGGACAAGGTCAACGCGGTGATTGCAAGTTACATCAGTGAAGTCGTTTTGGCGCTTGAACCCTGGGCTGCTCGGCTCAAGATGCCTATGATTACCCCAGGTGCTGCCAGTAACGAAATTAGCAAAGCAGTTCATAAAGATTACGATCGCAACAAGTACACGTTTCACGGATATCTGACTTCAGCGGCGCTCTCATTGGAGGTCTGTGATGCCGTGAAGGATCTGATGGTCGATAAGCGTGGTATCAAAACCGCTTTCATCATGAGCGAGGACGCTGCTTGGACCACGCCGCTGGATGCGGGTTACGCAGAGTGCTTGCCTAAGGCTGGTTTGACTGTCGTGGGGCACACACGCTTTTCTCCTGACACCACCGACTTCACACCAATCTTCAATCAAATCGAAACGGCTAAACCTGACATCATCGTGACGGGCATTTCACATGTTGGCGTTCAACCGACCGTACAATGGAAGAGCAAACAAATCCCGATCCCCATGATTGGCATTGCCTCACAAGCAACCAACAGCAGCTTCTGGAAAGAAACTAACGGTGCCGCGCTTGGCGTGATGTTTCAATCAATCTCCAGCCCTGACGTTGCGATTACAGCAAAGACCGTCCCATTTGCGGAAGGCTTCAAAAAGCGCTACGGCAACTATCCCTCGTACTGTGGTTACACCGCGTATGACGATGTGTATATGATTGTTGATGCTATCAAACGGGCCGGCTCCACTGAACCGGATAAGATGGTTACAGCGCTTGAGGCAACTGATTATCAAGGCACCATTGGCCGTGTGCGCTTCCAGGGACGCGATCAAGAGTTCACTCACTCATTGGTATACGACAAAGAGTTGACGGGTCTGATTCAACAGTGGCATGAGAACAAGCAAGTCACGGTCTGGCCAAGCAAGCTGGCAGCGGGCAAAACGACTTTCCCAGCGTTTGTCAAATTGAACGCAGAAAAATAATCACCCCGACTGACCAACCCCCTGCTCTCCAGTGGGGTTGGATGTTGCAAACGATCGGAAGCTGCACATGAACATCGCAATGCAAATCCTGCTCGACGGTTTCGCCGTGAGTGCGCTTTACGCTTTGGGCGCAACTGGATTCACCCTCATTTTTGGGGTTTCTGGTGTGCTCAATTTGTCTCACGGCGCCCTGATGGTCATGGCAGCAGTAATTGCCTGGGCAGCTACCGCTTACCTTGACCTGAGTAGCTTCGCTGCTGCACTGGTTGGAATCTTCGCCTGCCTGATCGCTACGGTTATGACTAATTTCGTCATCGTGCGGCCTTTACAGAAATCTCGCAAGATCCCAGAAGAAGAAAAAGAGATTTTCATTCTGACTGGGACATTGCTTTGGGGGATTTTGATTCAAGAGTTGGTGGCATATTTCTTTACTTCCAATGCTAAAGCGGTGAATCCAATTTTTGAAGGTGTGAGGCTAATCGGTGGGGTGCGCGTCCCGGATAACGAGATATTTACGGCAATAATTTGCTGGATAATCATTGGTGTGCTCTGGGTTTTGGTCAATAAAACAACGCTTGGCAAAGTATTGCTGGCAGCTTCAATGAATTCAAAAGGTGTAACCCTCCTGGGTTTTGAACTGTCGAAAATTTATGTCTCTGTCTGGCTAATTTACGGTCTGCTGGCTGGTATTGCTGGCGTGCTTTTAGGCATGTTTCTTGGTGTTAGCTCCTACAGTGCCGGTCCTTTGATGGCTAGTGCGTTCACGATCGTGGTGCTTGGCGGACTGGGCAGTATCGCGGGTTCACTCTATGCTGCCTACGCGGTCGGTTACCTGGAAACCATGACAGCCTATTTAATTTCACCTGCCTATCGCACCATACCGTCTCTAATCCTGCTAGTGGTGGTGATGTATGTTCGCCCTCAGGGCTTTCTTGGTCGTCGTTGATAAGAGGCCCTCATGACTTCGCTTGTGCAAAAACGGCTCTTTTGGTTCACTGCGATTTTTTTGATCGCGGCTTTCTTCCTACCAGTCTACTCACGTGCTTACGTGTTGGGTTTGTTAACTGTAGGCTTTTATTTTGCAATTTTCTCGATGTCCTGGGATCTGCTATTCGGTTACGCTGGGGAGGTCAATTTCGGACCAACCTTCCTGATTGGTTTGGGAGCCTACACCGCCGGCATTCTAAATAGTCGCTATGGATTAGCAATCCCGTGGTGTATCGCCGCCGGATCTTTAGCCGCAGTGGTCGGAGGCGTGATCCTGGCATTGCCTGCACTAAGACTCAAAGGACCTTATTTTGGGCTGATCACGCTGGTCGCCGTTTTGTTGATGCTCAATGTCGTGGTGGTAGGTGCGAGCGTAACCGGGGGTGAAATCGGTTTGACCATCCCCGATGTGATTGCAATCGACCCCGTTGCAAACTACTACATTGCCTTAGCGCTCATGGTGGTCTCGGGCGGCGTGTTGTTCTTTATTTCACGGTCTCCCGTTGGCTTGATTTTGCAAGCTATTGGACAGAACTCGGTTGAGGCGGCTGCACTGGGTTTTAACGTAGCCAAACATAAGCTGGCAGCCTTTGTCGTCAGTGCATTCTTTACCGGGATGGCGGGGGCATTTTTAGCGTTCTATCTCGGTACAGCATCAGTCGGTACGATGATCGATGTGTCGGTGGGCGTACAAATTATCATCGGCGCTGTACTAGGTGGCCGGCGTACCATCGTCGGTGCTGTTTTGGGTGCGATTTTTATGATCGCGGCAGGCGAGGCGCTCCGACCATTTGGTACGCTTTCCACTTTTATCGTATCGCTGATCGCGTTGATTGTCATCATGGTTGCGCCAGGTGGGTTCTTAGGCCTCATGTTGCATCGTAAGGAGCGCAACTGAGATGGGACAGACTGAAGCAATGCTAAGTGTAAACGGGCTAACCAAACGTTTCGGAGGGCTCGTCGCAGTCAACGAAATCAGCTTCGTCGTCAAAGGGGGTGAAATCCTCGGACTGATAGGCCCGAACGGCTCGGGTAAGTCTACCGTGATGAAACTCATCATGGGTGTGACGAAACCTGATGCGGGTTCGATCATGCTCAAGGGGCAAAACATTGCTGGCTGGCCATCAAATCGCGTTGCCAGAGCGGGAATCGGGATTGTCTTTCAGCATTCTCGCCCCTTACATCGCCAAACAGTGCTCGAACATATCAAGCTAGGTCTTTTGCCAGACAAGCTCACCACTTTTTTCATGCCCAGGGCGCTCGATCAGCGGGCGCGTGATATCGCACATCTGGTCGGGCTTGGCTCTGTCATGGATCGGCTGCCAGGCACCCTTGCCTTTGCAGATTTACGACGAATGGAAGTGGCCAAAGCAATCGCCCGAAACCCTGACGTCGTGCTGATCGACGAACCATTTGCTGGCTTGACGGCTGGTGAAGTTGAAGACTTTTCCAAACTGATTCGCACCCTGCGCGATGAAGGGCGTGCCGTGCTACTTGTAGATCACAACGTCAAAAGTGTTGCAGCATTGGTCGATCGAGTTTTTGCTATGTATCTGGGCAACAAAATTGCAGAGGGAACAGCAGAGACGGTTATACAGGATGAGACCGTGCGTCGCGTCTATTTAGGTGGTGCGCTTGAAGTAGCCCAGCGCCCTGCACTCGAGCTTTCTGGAGAATCTATGCTGAGTGTTAGTAACCTCAGCGTCAACTATGGCAAGGCTGTAGCTTTGCAAAACGTGTCGTTACACATACGTGAACGTGAATTTGTGTCTATCGTCGGTCTGAATGGTGCGGGTAAAACAACCCTCTTTAACGCTATATCCGGGATGATTCCTTATCAAGGCGAGATCAAATTTCTAGGGGCAAACCAACAGGCAAGTTCGGCAGCTGAGATTGCGCAAAGTGGTCTCATTCAATGTCCGGAGACTCGCGAATTGTTTGGTCAGCTCAGTGTTGGCGAGAATCTTGAAATTGCTGGTTTACGCTTAAATACGCAAGACAGACAAAGGCAACTAGATTGGTTGTTTGATTTGTTCCCAATTCTCAAGTCCCGTATTGATCAGGCTGCGGCGACGCTGAGTGGCGGTGAACAACAGATGCTGGCGATCGGACGATGTTTGATGGCAAAGCCTAAGTTGTTACTGTTGGATGAGCCCACACTAGGCTTGGCACCTGTCATCCTCGAGCAACTTTCAAAAGCGCTTGAGCGTCTGCGCCAAACGACAGATCTAACCGTGATTTTGTCTGAGCAAAACGTTACGTTTGCGCTGCCGCATGCGGATCGGGTTTATGTGGTCGAGCATGGTCAAATCGTTTGGGCTGGACCGCCTGAGCGGTTCGCCCAAGAGGCTGGCAAAGATTACCTGTGATTATGGTTTATCATCAAGTCATCGGTGTTTAGAGAATAATTTGTAATTATTTGTAACAAAAACTATTTCGTCGTAAGGGCTACGGCAAGCGAAATATTGCAAATTAACGGAACTTAGATGCATGGCTGGCATCTGAATCACTGTAACGATCTATTCAAATTTGGTGACACCATGAAAAAAATACTTCTCTCTGCGGGTTTTGCAGCTGCCTTGTTGATGAGCGTCAACGCAAACGCTTGGTACGGGCACGGCGGTTATTACCGTGGCGGCTGGGTAGGCCCTGCTGTCGTTGGTGGTGTTGTTGCTGGCGCACTGGTGGGTGGTGCCTTGGCATCGCCATACTATTACGGCTCACCTTATTACTATCCACCAGCACCAGTGGTTGTTCAACAACCCGTTGTAGTTCAGCAACCAGCGGTTGTTCAACAACAGCCGGTGTATGTGCAAACGCCTGGATCGAACAAGCCCGCACCTGCTGGTTATCACTGGCAAGTCATGATCAATCCCCAAACCAATGTGGCACAAGAGGTACTATTGCCGAATTGATCCGCTTAGGGTCGAATTAGTCTCTCTTGACCTGACCAGCATCACTGGACTCTCTCGTCCAGCCCCCGCCCAACGACTGGTACAGCGCGACAGTGTCACCCATGTAGGTCGCTTGTGCCTGCAGGCGAGCTGTCTTTGCACTCAAAAAACTCTGCTGAGCAGCTTGATACGCAGGCTCTGATACATAGCCTTTCTCAAATTGCTGCTTGGTGGCAGTGACGATCGCCAGAAGAGCTTTTTCATTTTCAATGGCAGTGTCAAGCGCCTGCTGATCCACCTCAAGCGCATAGAGAGTATCTGCAACATTTTGATAAGCAATAAGGACGGTGGACTTGTATTGCGCAAGCGCTTGCGCTGTCGCAGCCTCAGCAGCCTCTTTACGGAAGTAAAGTGTCCCGCCATCGAACAAGGTCTGCGACAAGTTACCGGTCACACCCCAAAACGGATTACCTGAGGCAAACAAGGTGTTGATTGCGTTAGAGGCGCCGCCCATCGCAGCGACAATCGAAAACTGAGGAAGCATGTTGGCCACGGCAACACCAATTTGAGCATTTGCCGCCTTAACGATTTCTTCAGCAGCCAACACGTCTGGCCTCTGATCGACCAACTGAGAAGGAACGGCCTGAGGCAGATGAACCGGGACCTTGATAGCGCTGAGTTCAACGAGCTTAAGCTCCTCGCTTGGATACTGACCGCACAACAATGCGATTAAGTCACGCGTCTGATCAAGAAGCTTCTTGACTGCAAACGCAGCTTGTTGACTTGCAGCATAGGCAGATTCTTGATTCGCAAGATCAACCCGGCTGAAGTAACCACTTGAGAAAAGTTTTCGCGCCGTAGCAAGTTGTGCCAAGCCCAGTTTGACGGACTCTTGTTGTGCCGCATACTGCTCGGATAAAGCTGCCTCTTGCATGATGGCAGCGATCACATTACTGACTACCGTTGTCTTTAATGCGTCCAGTTGAAATTGCGCACTGTTTGCCTGTGCCTTGAGGGACTCAACTTGACGACGGTTCAATCCAAAAATATCCGGGGTAAAGCCGACACTAAGCTGTGCAGTCTGAAGTGAATAGCTACTATCATCGTTGACTACAGAAGTAGGCGCCGACACATAGTTGCCGACATTCCCTCGTGAACCTGAATACCCTGCCCCAATACTCGGAAAAAAGAAGCCCTGCTGTGCCCTGACGTTGGCTTTTGCAACTTTCAAGTTAGCAAGCGCAGCCTCGACAGTGGGGTTGTTTTTAAGCGCAAGTTCAACGACTTGGTTGAGAGACGCCGACTGATAGTCCTTCCACCAGTCGGCTTGAATCCGATCGGGTAGGGGTTCATCGGCTTTACTGGACGCCGCTTCAACTTCACGGGTGAAGCTAGACAGCTTGGGAGCCTCTGGCCGCACGAAATCTGGCCCTACCGAGCAGGCGCTGAGACCAAGTGCTAACCCAGTGATAACGATCTTTTTGATCGGTTCAATCTTAAGTTTTTTAAATTTGTTCATTTCTTTCATAACGATCAGACAAGGTTCAATTCAGAGTCAGATATATTGATAAGACCTTGTGAATGCAAACCACCCAGCGCCCAAAGCATCGCAATCAGTGAATAAACACCGTGCCCAAGCAGAGTTGCCAGCAAGGGGGCTTTCAGAAGTATGGCCCAATGCGTCACCAGATCGGTCCATACCAGCGCATAAAACAAAATCAACAACAAGCAAGATAAGGGGGAAAAGAAAAGATCTCGAATCGCTATCGCCAACAGCGCGAAGACATCGCTGTCGTCCATCGCCAACCGCGAAGCACATGAAGCGATAAAAAGCATCACGACAGCTTCAGAAAAAGCATAGGGAAAAACGGCGATCACTGGCAGGTTCACGGTCGCGGCGAGCGTCGCTAAAGGCAATAGCTTGATCAAATCACTCAACCCCGTGAACAAAATGACGCTAAGTACGCCATACAGCACTAGACTGATCAGAATAGTCAGCCGCGATCGCAGCGCACCTAGCTTTGTCAGCCAAAGCAAAGGAGCACTGGCGGGGCGAACGGCAGGGCCACAGAGCAAGACGCTGGCGAGATAAACCAGAAATGGCCAGCTTAACCACATCAAAAAAGGCACGCCTTGCGCCAGTGCTTGAAACAACACAGTCAGACACACGATCGCCCAGAGACCACCACCATGCCTGCGATGCAGCTGTCTGATCACCGAACTTCTCAATAAAAGATCGATGGTGAGACTCAGCCTCATCTTGCGTCCTTCGCTTTGTTGCTTACCAACATGTCTTTCAGCAACATCAGTGCCGGCACGACGATCAACAACATGATGGGGCCGATTAACAATCCGCCAACGACAACGGTAGCAAGGGGCTTTTGCACTTGACTACCAATACCATGAGAGATTGCTGCAGGAAACAAGCCAATGCATGCGGACCAGGCCGTCATCAACATCGGTCGCATACGCTGACTTGCCGCATGAAACATGGCATCAATCAGGCTCAGATCCGTTGTCTCACGCGTATGATTGAAATAACTCGTCATCAAAATTCCGTTCATGACGGTAATACCGAATAACGAAATAAAGCCAATTGCCGCTGAGATACTGAAGTCTAAGCCTGCCGCATACAAACCGATTACGCCACCACCGATCGCAAAAGGAAGCCCCGCCAACACCATCAGGCTATCTGCCCAGGAGTTGAACAAGCAGTAAAGCAAGATCAGGATCAAGATCAGGGTGATGGGCACAATTGTTGCTAAACGCTCTTTTGCTTTCTGTAAATCTTCGAATTCACCCGCAAAGATGATCTGGTAACCACGCGGCAACGATACATTTTTTGTAATCTTGTCTTGCGCTTCAGCTACCGTGCTGCCCAAGTCACGACCACGGACGCTGAACTTGATCGGGATAAAGCGGTCGGTTGATTCGCGATAAATATAAGTTGCGCCAGTATCCAGGGTAATATCCGCGACCGACGACAAGGGGATATAAGCAGTCGCGCCACTTGGTGTCTGATAGCCGATCCGCAGAGCCTTCACTTTTTCAATATCGTCACGCCCTTCTTTCGCCATTCGCACGGATAAACCAAACTGACGTGGGCCCTCAAGCACTGTGGTGACCACCAGATCTGCAAGCGATGCTTGGACAAAGGTATTGACGTCGCCTGTATTCAAGCCGTACCTTGCAGCTTTTTCGCGGTCAACACTGATGTTTAAATTGGGTTGCCCCCGCAAATAAAAGATACCCAGATCCTCAACGCCTTTCACCGTCCGCATTTGAGCCCGGACTTGCTCGGCGAGCTCTTCAAGCTTAGCCAAATTAGGGCCGAGGATTTTGACCGAATTTGCGCCCTTTACTCCGGATAGCGCCTCCTCAACGTTATCCTGAATGTATTGTGAGAAATTGAACACTACCCCTGGCAACTCGTCATCGAACTCCTTCTGGATTTCGGCAGTAAGCATCTCTTTGGTTCGACCGTTCTTCCATTCGTCATAAGGTCTGAGAGGGACGAATAGCTCCACATTTGAAAACGCAGCCGCGTCGCTACCGTTGTCAGGACGACCGTGCTGCGAAACGACAGTCAGGACCTCTGGGTGACGCAACAAAATCGCTCGCATCTTAGCGGTAGGTTCTTCGCCCGCGTCCAAGGCCATGGTCATCGGCATTGCAGCCCGGATCCAGAGATTGCCCTCTTCCAGTGCTGGCAAGAATTCGGATCCTAACCGGGTGGCAAGGAAAAACGTCAGTGCCAAAAAAACCACGCCGAATCCAACCATTTTTTTGCAATGTATCAGGGACCAACGCAGCACGGGCTCATACTTGTGACGCAAAAACCGCACCAGAAAAGTCTCAACCTCTTCAATATGCGCTGGCAGTAACAGCGAGGCTAAAACAGGTGTGACGACAAAGGTCGCTATCAAGGCACCACTCAGTGCATACGCATAGGTCTTTGCCATCGGGCCAAAAATCTGACCTTCAACGCCTTGCATCGTAAAAAGGGGGATAAACGCTGCGACCGTGATGACCGAAGAAAACAGAACCGAGCTATCCACCTGTTTCGAGCTGATCAAAATCATGCTCAAACGTTCTGTCCACTTCGGATAACGTTTTACTTGCGCTTTTTCGTCAAAACCAGTGCCTTCAACGTCTTCAATCAGTCGGCGTCGGGCTGCGCCAGTTTGCTGGAAATTTCTAAAGATGTTTTCAACAAGAATTACAGCAGAGTCAACAATGATGCCGAAATCCACGGCACCGATTGAAAGTAAGTTAGCATCCTCGCCTCTAGCTACCAGAATAATGATGCTGAACAGTAAAGCGAACGGGATGTTGACCCCAACGATAATCGCACTGCGCAAGTCACCCAGAAATATCCACTGAATAAAAAAGACCAGCAGACAACCAAACACCAGGTTTTCGATGACCGTGTGCGTGGTTACCGCTACGAGGCCCGACCGGTTGTAAAACGGCATGATTTTGACACCTGCTGGCAAGCTGCCGTCGGTGTTCATAGTCTCAATTAGCGCTTCAACCTTCGGGATCATGTCGTTCGTGTGCTGACTACGCCCCATGACAACAATCCCTGCAACGATATCGGGCTGTTGATCCTTACCTGCAATGCCCAAACGCGGCACAAAACCAATTTCAACCTTTGCAACATCTTTAACTAAAACTGGCACCCCGTTGGTTTGTGCCAGCACTACGTTCTCTATATCGGTAATGCGATCGCCTTTGGTCAAATCATCTTCACCGCCGTCGTCTATCAAGCCAACACCTCTGATGTTGATCGACTGCTGTCCAAACGCTAACTCCCTGCCGCCCACGTTGATGTTAGCGTTACCCAAGGCAGTGACGACCTGAGAGAGCGTGATGTTACGGGCTTGCAGCTTCGCAATGTCAAGCTGAACTTGAAACTCCTTAGTCGTGCCACCCCACGTATTGATTTGTACGATTCCCGGGATAGTCTTTAAGCGACGCTGGACGACCCAGTCGTTGACGGTGCGAAGATTGGTTAAACCAAAGCTAGCTGGCCCAACCACCTGATAACGAAGGATCTCGCCGACCAGGCTTGACTGCTGAATCTGGGGGATCTGATTGCCTGGCAAGTTGACGTTTTGCTGCAAACTAATGCCAGCCTGGGCATAAGCGAAGTAGAAGTCTATGTCGTATCTGAAGGTCACCCGAACAAATGAAAGACCGTAAAAAGAGGTCGAGCGAATATTAGTTATACCCGGTGTAGGATAAAGGCCGATCTCCATGGGGATGGTGTAGTACTTCTCCATCTCTTCCGCTGACAAGCCAGGCGCTTGCGCGGTGATTTCCAGAATAACTGGCGCTGGGTTCGGATACGCCTCGATATTGAGTTTGCTGAATGCCATTAAACCCGCTGCGATAAAGACCAGCAGACCCAGCAGAATGATAGGGCGACGGGTAAGGCCAAAGGAAATGATTGACGCTATCACGGAAAATCTCTCTGTTTCAGAACTGAGGGGAGCGAACTAATTTCGATTGGAAAATCAAATCGAAACGGCACTTATTCGCCGACCACTAATAAATTGCTCAAAAATATCGATCCAGTTGAGGCAATTGGCTCACCCTCTTTCAACCCTTGCGTAATCTGCACCATCCCGTTGGTACGCAGGCCAGTCGTAACAGTGCGTTTTTTCATTCTTTTGTCAGATTCGGCAACCCACACTGACATGGTGCCATCACCCTCACGAACCAAAGCTTCGTCGGGTACTGCAACACTATTTATTACCTTGTCAGAGCGAACGGTAAACGTGGCGTACATACCAGAGCGAAGCCGGTTTGAGGCATCCGAAATTTCAGATCTGACGGTGACGGTTCTTGTCACTGGATCGACCACTGATCCAACAACTTTAATCCGACCCTTAAAGGTTTCAGTCGGGAACGCAGTCACTTTCACTTCCACTTCCTGTCCTGCTTTAAATCGCGGGCTCTCTGCTTCTGTCGCATTAATAATCAACCATTTGGTTGAAACGTCAGCAACAACAAACGGAGCTGGGGTCGAACCAGGCTGCACAAGCAGGCCGGGTTGAACATTACGGGTGATTACGGAACCCGAAAGTGGACTCAAAACTTTGAGAGTCGAATCGATCTGCCGTTTTAATTCGATTTGCGCGATCTCGGCATCTGATTTGCCGAACAAGGCTACGGTCAATCGAGCAGCTTTCAACGCGCCTTCAGCCGTATTTTGATCAGCAACATTTTGTTGATATTCTTTTAGGGAAATGGCTTTAGTCTCATAGAGCTCAGTCGCCCTTGCCAGCGTTGCGGTCGTCTGGGCATAGACGCCTTTGGCAGCCAGCAGCGTCGACTCTGCCTGAGCAAGATCAGCGCTGTCTACGCTAAAAAGAACCTGACCTTTTTTAACCACATCGCCTACGTCGGCGAAGGTTTGGATTACTCGTCCCTGATAATTAGTAAACACTTGCACTGCAGAGTTTTCATTGAAACCTACGTTTCCGTATGCGTTATAGGTAGCCACGAAATCAGCGGTTTTAGCCGGCGAGACCTTGATTGTCGAAAGCTGCTTTTCGTTAAGCTCAACGTAATCTTTATCAGCTATCTGCGTTGTGTCGACTCGTCCCTCAGGTGCGTCAGTATGAAGCAACCGATTCCCAACAAAGTAGGCAAGGCCGACGACAAGCAAGGCCAACGCCCATAACCATAGTTTGGGGGATTTTTTGTTTGTGAGGAGGTCAAATGATTTCATCTTGATAGAATCAAAGTTCAAAGGTACCGAGCGCGGGAGCAGCACAACCCAATGCTCGCATTTTCTAAAAGATGAAGTGTACGGACAAATATGTGACGGATCACACGCGTTCTTATTACAGTTTGGTAATAAAAGTCGGGAACCCTACTTTTGGGACTTCAGCCCCAACCATCGGGAGACGAGATTTGTTTCAATTTGAAACAAATCGAGAACCCGACCCACGCTGTGATTAATGATGTCATCTACGCTTTGAGGGCGCGCATACAGAGCGGGCACAGGAGGCATCACAATCGCCCCGTTTTCGGTGACTTGCGCCATGGCCTTTAAATGCCCGGCGTGGAGAGGGGTCTCTCTTACAAGCAAGACCACCCGGCGGCGCTCTTTTAAAGCAACATCCGCAGCCCGGGAAATGAGATTGCCAGTAATGCCCCAGGCAATTTCGGACAAGGTGTTAATCGAGCATGGCGCGACCACCATCCCTAATGTTTGAAAAGAGCCAGAGGCGATCGCTGCGCCGATGTTCTTTGCCGAATGGACAACATCGGCCAGGGCTTCGACCTCATCAACTTTGAAGTCTGTTTCAGCTGACATGGTGATTTTGGCCGAATCGCTCATCACGACATGAGTCTCGATATCGGTTGCTTTTAGCGCCTGGAGCAGCCTGATCCCATAAAGGGTTCCTGAGGCGCCAGTTATCGCAACGATTAAACGTTTGGTGTTTTCCATCGCTGAATTATAGGATGCGAAGTCCTGCAGTAACAAAGGGTTACTATTCATCATCAGGTATTAAGACACCCCTCTTGCGACCTCTGCCGGTCGGCATGGGCATATCCTTCAGAGTTACGCACCGATGAACAACATCATTACCATTTCTTCGTTATCGAAGACGTACGCAACCGGTTTCAGTGCGTTAAAAAATATTAATCTCGAAGTACATAAAGGAGAAATTTTTGCTCTACTTGGTCCCAACGGCGCAGGCAAAACGACGCTGATTGGCATTATCTGCGGCACGATCAACCCATCTGCGGGTCATGTTGTGATTGACGGTTTCGATCACATCACTCATTACCGCGAAGCGCGTGCACGAGTGGGTCTTGTCCCGCAAGAGATATCGACCGATATGTTTGAAACAGTCTGGAACACGGTATCCTTTAGCAGAGGCCTATTTGGTAAACCAGCGAATCCTGCACTGATCGAAAAGATCCTGAAAGATCTATCGCTTTGGGATAAAAAAGATACAAGGATCATGCGCCTCTCTGGCGGCATGAAACGTCGCGTGATGATTGCCAAAGCCTTATCTCACGAACCACAAGTGCTTTTCCTGGACGAACCCACCGCTGGCGTTGACGTGAATTTACGACGCGATATGTGGGAGTTAGTCAGACAGCTCCAGCAAACCGGTGTGACGATTATCTTGACCACACACTATATTGAAGAAGCTGAGGAGATGGCTGATCGCATCGGGATCATCACCAAGGGTGAGATACAGCTAGTCGATACGACAGCATCGCTCATGAAAAAGCTTGGTAAAAAACAATTGATTTTGCAACTGACTGCGCCACTAGGCGAACTGCCAGCCTCACTTGCGATTGAAGGACTGACGCTATCCAAAACGAAAGACGAAATCACCTATACCTATGATTCACAAAGCAAGGGCCCGTCTATCACCGAAGTACTAAACCTTGTTGCCAATGCAAACATTCATTTCAAGGACTTGCGAACGACCGAGAGCTCGCTTGAGGATATTTTTGTCGATCTCGTCGACGGTGAGGCTAAATAATCATGCAACTTAACTTTCACGCTATCAGCGCCATTTTTAATTTCGAGATGGCCAGAACACGTCGCACTGTGATGCAAAGCATCATTGCTCCCGTGATTTCGACCTCTCTCTACTTTGTTGTTTTTGGCGCCGCGATCGGCTCACGCATGCCATCGCTTGATGGTGTCAGCTATGGCGCGTTCATCGTGCCTGGCTTAATCATGCTTTCACTGTTGACACAGAGCCTCTCTAACGCATCATTCGGCATATATTTTCCGAAGTTCAGCGGGACCATCTATGAGATTTTGTCGGCACCTGTCTCGCATCTGGAAATCGTCCTAAGCTACGTCGGTGCGGCGGCAACCAAATCAATTATCCTCGGCCTGATTATTCTGGCGACTGCGACCTTTTTTGTACCTTTACACATAGCCCATCCTCTCTGGATGGTGTTCTTTCTGCTGTTAACGTCGATCACCTTTAGTTTGCTCGGTTTCATCATCGGCGTGTGGGCTGATAGCTTTGAAAAGCTCCAAGTCGTTCCTCTGCTTGTGATCACTCCTTTGACCTTTCTGGGTGGTAGTTTCTATTCGATCGCAGTGTTGCCTCCCTTCTGGCAGAAAGTCGCGTTACTAAATCCTGTTGTTTATTTGATTAGTGGATTTCGCTGGAGCTTCTACGACGCAGGTGATGTCAGCCTGGGCTTGAGTGTCGGTATGACTTTCTTATTCTTGATCGCTTGCCTGCTTGTTGTGCAGTGGATTTTTAAAACGGGCTACAAGCTCAAGAACTAAAGCTTGCACCCAATGAAATGTCTGATCACACAGGGATTGCGATGTACCTCTTTTTCAAGGCGCTACCGACAAGCCCTTGACGTCATGTTTTTCGATCAATCTGGCGACACGACCATGTGCTTTCGCGTCGTCCACAAACTGTTGTAAAAATTTTGCTGCGGCTGGGCGACCTTTGGGTACACCGATAGCTTGTTGAACAGCTGTAAAGCGCCCATCAAGAATGCATGAACCGGGCAATCTGGCCGCATCAGAGATCAGACCTGCGCGTAGACCTGCCATGGCATCCAGTTTTTCGTTGACGAACAAATTAAATGTCGCCTCAAACCCTTCAGCATGAACCAAGCTTGCGTGTTTAATATTTCGTGTCAGCCAAAGGTCATAAGCACTGCGGGCCGATACCGCTATCCGGTTGCCCGGACGATCGACCGCTTCGATGGTGCTAAGCAGTGAGCCTGCTGGTACCAGATAAGTCGCCTCAATTTCAACGTAGGCTGTGGTGAAGTCTATCGTCTGTGCCCGGGCAGGCTCGGCGCCAATCAGGCCAATGTCCCACACGTTTTGAGTCGCAGCGTCGGCTAGTTCACCGGGTGATGCAAAGGGAATCAGCTCGAGCGGCACGCCCAAGATGTTAGCGATCGCCCCGGCCATATCGGGTGCGATCCCTTCGGGTTCGCCTTCAGGTGATTGACCTGTGATCAAAAGAAAATTGATCATATTTAGCGCTGCACGCAGAACACCGGTGGGTGCTAACTGATGAACTACCGCTAAATCGACCATACTCTCTTGATCCCTTATTGTTCATTAACATTCAATCGCATCAGTTTAACGTCGAGAACTGCGCCTGCGTCAAGTGGGTTCGGCGTTGACAAACGGTGGGTCGATGCCTACATTACCGTGACATATCCCAAAAAATCGATTGCATCATGACAAGCCCAGAGACAAAATCAACGCCTGCAACGCTAGGATCACCCTATTTAACGCTTCACGAAATCGTTCAAAAAGCCCGACAAAAACTCAATCACGACAATTGGGATTACATCGTCGGCGGCACTGAGACTGAGACGACCGTCAAACGTAATCGTGCCGCGCTGGACAAATTAGCCTTCAAACCGAGAATATTGCGCGATGTGCGCGAGGTAAACCCCGGGACCTCGTTTTTGGGACGAGATCTTCGGCTACCCGTCATGCTCGCACCGGTCGGTAGCCTTGAATTGTTTGCGCCTGACTCGGCTGTCGCTGCTGCCACAGCCGCTCGTGATTTCGGTATTGGTCACATGCTGAGTTCTGTGTGTAAAGTAAATTTTGAAGCGGTTGCACAAGCCGTGCCAGATGCATTAAGACTTTTTCAGTTGTACGTGCACGGCGATGCCGCTTGGGTCGACGATATCGCCGCCCGCACCATGGCTGCTGGTTGCAGTGCATTTTGCCTGACAGTAGACAGTGCATACTACAGTCGTCGTGAGCGGGATATTGCTCAACGCAACATCCGTCGCAGCAACGTCCCTGGGCGGGAGTTTCAGCCCCAGATTACCTGGAAAGACGTGGACCGCTTGAAAGCGAAACTCTCTATACCGCTAATATTAAAAGGCATCAGCACCGCTGAAGACGCCGAAATCGCCGTTGAGCATGGCGTAGATATGATTTACGTATCCAACCACGGTGGCAGACAACTTGACCATGACAGAGGCAGCATGGATGCCCTGCCCGAGGTCGTGCAAGCCGTAAACGGGCGTGCGCAAATCATCGTCGATGGCGGGTTCAACCGCGGTACAGATATCGTCAAAGCGATCGCCATGGGTGCCGACATGGTGGGTATGGGACGCATGCAGTGCTACGGCCTGGCCGCTGACGGCGTTGCTGGTGTTGTGCGGATTCTTGAGCTACTTGAGACAGAAGTGCGCACTTGCATGGGTTTGCTTGGCGTGACATCTTTAGCAGAGCTGAATCCAAGCTATTTGCAGGTTTTACCGCCTGTTACTGATAGCCACGTGCTGAGCGCCTTTCCCCACCTGTCTTTGGATGAAAAAGCTTTTTATTGACCTCGTGGCCTTCAAACGCCAAGCAAGCGGCTGAGAGAAACAACATGCCTAGTGAACTGGATATCCTGAAATCCTTCTGGCTAGCAGCCCAGGGAGATCCAGCCAAAGTTAGTCAGGTGTCCTTCGTGGGCGAAGGCGAATTGCCCTCAACCTTTGCAGTTACCTCGTTTGCCTCAGCGACGGTTGGTACCTGTGGACTTGCACTGGCGAGTCTGATTGACACGATAGGACGAGACGGCGACACTGCAACGCAAGTCACCGTTGATCGACGCTTAACGTCCTTTTGGTTTCACGATTCGCTACGTCCTGTCGGTTGGAAAACGCCGCCCAACAGCGACCCAACCGCTGGCGACTATCGGGCGCAAGACGGTTGGATCCGCCTCCACACCAATGCGCCTCATCATCGACAAGCGGTCCTGAACGTCTTGAAAGCGGACAACAATCGCGAATCAGTCGCTAAGGCCGTTGCGACCTGGCGCTGTGACGAACTAGAGGCTGCGGTTGTTGCAAATAAAGGTTGCGCAGCCACGATGCGCTCTTGGGACGCCTGGCAACAACATCCACAGGGTCAGGCGGTCATGTCAGAACCGCTTATCGCCTGGGAAAGCGGTAACACGGCTCATCAGTCCACTTGGGTATTTAACCCTGCTAGGCCCTTAGAGGGCCTGAAAGTACTGGATCTGACCCGTGTCCTGGCGGGGCCGACTTGTACAAGGATGCTTGGGGCGTTTGGCGCTGACGTCCTGCGAGTCGACCCGCCCTGGTGGGTAGAACCGAGCAATGAACCCGAGATGACGGTGGGCAAACGCTGCGCCCGAGTTGATTTGCGAGCACCAGACAACCTCGCTCTGTTCAAGTCTCTCATTCAACAAGCAGACGTGATGGTGCATGGCTATCGCAGCGACGCGCTTGAAGCGCTGGGCTTAGGCGCTGTTGAGCGTCAAAAGCTAAGACCGGGGCTAATCGATGTCTCGCTCGATGCTTACGGCCACACAGGGCCCTGGCGACATAGACGTGGTTTCGATAGTCTCGTGCAAATGAGTATGGGTATTGCAGAGATGGGGCAGCGAATACAAAAAAAAGACAAACCCACACCACTACCCGTTCAAGCGCTGGATTTTGGTACGGGCTACTTATTAGCTGCGGCGGCCTTACGGGGTTTAGAGACTCGTATACGATCCGGCCTCGGGTCGATTGCCCGTTTATCCCTGGCCCGAACCGGTCTCGAGGTGATGAAGCTTCAACATTCTAGCAACCATGTCTGTCAACCACTACGCCCAGAGTCGGCTGACGATCTTGATTTACGACCAGAGCACACGCACTGGGGCTTGGCACACCGCCTCAAACCGCCTCTGTCGATTTCTGGCGTAGAACAATACTGGCAGTCAGGCGCTACCCCATTAGGTAGTAACCCTTGTACCTGGTGATTAACAAGAATGCCGGAGTCGATCGCCCGTAATATGTAGCGACAAACTTTTATAACAAAATATATTTTGAGGGATCGAATATGACAACCACCCACGATCACAGAGCAAGTCGGCGAAAATTGCTTGTACTGGGCGTTGCCGGCGCTGCTTCAGCATCCGTTTCATCATTCGCAGCGGCGGCGGATAGCAAGGCGGTCTTGCCCTTTGCTTTTGGCGAACGCGATATGGTGGCTTTCCCTGAAAAAAAACCGATGATCGTTTTGACGGTCAGACCGCCGCAATTAGAAACTCCCTTCAGCAATTTTGACAACAAAGTCATCACGCCCAACGATGAGTTTTTTGTGCGCTATCACTGGAATGGTTTGCCCACTTCGATTGACCCTCAAACCTATCGATTAAAAATTGGTGGCAACGTTGCCAAACCGCTTGAATTATCGCTAAGCGATCTCAAAACAAAGTTCACCTCCAAAAAGATCGTTGCAGTGAATCAATGCTCGGGCAACAGCCGCGGCTTTTTTGAACCCCGGGTCAACGGCGGCCAGCTAAGCAACGGTGCGATGGGTAACGCAGCGTGGGTAGGCGTACCGCTCAAGGATATTTTGAAAGCGGCCAACCCCGGGGAAGGTGCCAAGCAGGTTACCTTCGATGGTCTGGATAAACCGCCACTTGGTGATGGCCCAGATTTCGTCAAAGCGCTGGACATCGACCATGCATTGGATGGCGAAGTCATGGTTGCCTATCAAATGAATGGCGCAGACATCCCGTTCTTGAACGGCTATCCGATCAAATTGATCGTGCCTGGATATTTCGGTACTTATTGGGTCAAGCATCTGAGCCAGATCAACGTTGTCAATGACGTATTCAGTGGCTTCTGGATGGCGTCTGCCTATCGCATCCCGGATAATGATTGTCAATGTGTCGAGCCAGGTACACCCATGACTAAAACCACACCAATTAATAAATTTGGTGTGCGCTCATTCATTACCAACTTAAATGACAAGAGTGTGGTTAACGTTGGCAAATCAACCTTGGTTAGAGGGATAGCATTTGATAGTGGTGCTGGCATCAAGCAGGTCAGGTTTTCGCAAGATGGTGGTAAAACTTGGGTTCGGGCCAAGCTGGGGCAAGACCTAGGCAAGTACTCCTTCAGGCCCTGGAGCCTCGAGTTCAAACCTGCTCAGAAAGGCTCGCTGGATCTACGTGTACAAGCGTTCAATGCTGCGGGTGAAACTCAGCCAGCAAGTGCACGCTGGAACCCACCAGGTTACATGCGCAACGTAATCGAGTCAATTGCTGTCACGGCTGTTTGAAGGATGCATCGATGAAAACCAAACTCGTCTGTTTAGCTATTATTTTGTTCCCAGCTACCTTATTAGCAAAAGAAATCACGCTGCCTGAAGATGGCATTCTATGGCGCACCTCATCGTTGCCAGGTTATCAAACGACCTTGGCCAATTGTTCAACTTGCCACTCCGCCCACTACGCCGAGTATCAACCACCAAACAGCGGCAAAGGCTATTGGCAAGCGACGGTACTGAAAATGAAAAACGTTTTTAAGGCACCGCTTGCTGAAGAAGACGTACCGGCGATTGTGGAATACTTGACCGATACATACGGCTCGAACAGGAAATAGCGATTCAGTTTCTCTTGTCCCTAATGACTAATTATCAACCACTCACCGGAGATAGAAATGGGTAAGTTTGTTCAATTAAAAGCCGCCGATGGCCACGAGTTCGATGCTTATGTCGCTGAGCCCGCCGGTGCACCTCGCGGTTTGATCGTGGTCGTGCCCGAGATTTTTGGCGTGAACAGCCACATTAAGTCAGTAGCCGATGGCTACGCGGCCGACGGTTATCTGGCCGTAGCAGGGTCTTACTTTGACCGTGCTCAGCGCCAGTTTGAGGTTGGTTACTCGCAAGCTGATATCGCGGCTGGTATCGAAATCATGAAAAAAATCAGCTTTGATGACGTGATGCTTGATGTTGCCGCAGTGCTCGCCTACGGCAAGTCAGCTGGCAAAGCCGGAGTGGTCGGATATTGCTGGGGTGGTGTCGTCACTTTCCTGGCTGCGGCCCGAGTGCCCGGATTTTCTGCGGCCTCATCCTACTATGGTGGTGCGTTACCGAACTTCATGTCCGAGACCTTGCATTGCCCTGTTGAGTTTCATTTCGCTGAAAAGGATAAGTCAATTACCTTAGAGCAAGCCAAGGCGGTCGCTGCGGCCTATCCGGCTGCGGGTGCGTTTTACTACCCTGCGGATCACGGGTTTAATTGCGATCACCGCGGGGCGTATGATGCAGCCTCTGCCAAGCTCGCCAGAGATCGGACACTGGCTATGTTTCATAAATATGTAGGCTAATCAGGTCGTGAGACGCATGCAGACCGTGTAAGCATTGATCGTCCCCCGGCACATCAAAGAAAAAAGTCGGGGGACTTTTTTTAGAGGAAGACAACATGGAATTCAGTATCCAGCACGCCAAAGACGCAAGCTTCAAGCACGACGGCTTACGCGAGTATTTCGACTACCGTGATTTAGGCATTCACAGTGCGACGAAAGGCAAAGCAGTCATGCACGTAATTAAAGCCGTCAAGGGCACCAACGCCCACGGTGAATGGCATAAGCATGAAATCGATATGCAACTGGTCTATATCCTGAAAGGCTGGGCGATCTTTGAATACGAAGGTCATGGGCAGCACAAGCTCGAGGCAGGCACATGCGTTCATCAACCCCCGGGTATTCGCCATCGTGAGATCGCGCATTCGGACGACGTTGAAATCCTTGAGCTGGTGATGCCAGGTGACTTCAAAACGGTGGTGCTTGAATAAATATCTTCGAGCACTAAACGATTAGTTACAAAATAAACTCGATCTACGTATTGAAGTCTGCCCTCGTGAGTACTTAAAATCACGATATGGAAATCAGACTCGCCCGGTTAGAAGCCGTTGTCCCCTCACTCGCAACTCGTGAGGATTTGGCTTGCCTCGAAACCCGCATGAACGCATCGATTAATCGGGTTGAATCAACCCTGCATAGTGAAATGACCAAGCAAACATGGCGCATCGTTGCACTATTGGCGGGGCTATTGCCATCACTTTTTGCCGCGGCAGTTTATGTCACCAAATACGGCAACTGATTAAAAGCACCGCACACGTACAAGCACCGATTCGGGCGAAGCTATTTCTGCTCAACGCCCGCCTGTTTAACCAGCTCGCCCCAAACTTTGTAATTGTTCTGAATCAGCGTTGAAAACGCTTGAGGACTTGGGCTGGTTACAACCTCGGCTCCGAGCGCCTCAAGCTTTTCGGTAACGTCGGGGTCTTTCAAAATTATATTGATCTGATCATGCAGTTTTTGCACAATCGCGGGATCAGTGCCTTTCGGTGCGACGAAGCCAAGCCAGGCACCCATATTAAAGTCACTTACGCCTTGTTCTTCAAGCGTCGGTATAGAGGGATCTAATCGGGCTCTCTGATGCGTGCTCACTCCAACTGCGTTTAACCGTCCTGACTTCACGTGAGGCAAGGTCGAGACCAGGGTATCAAATGTCATATCGACGTTGCCGCCAATGACATCCTGCTGTGACTGACTGCTACCGGTATACGGGACATGGATCATCCTGGTTTGTGTTTTGACCATCAGCATCTCCATTAGCAAATGGCTGGTGGTCCCCACCCCGATCGACGAATAATTGAGCTTATCCGGGTTTGCCCTTGCGAAGTCGGTGAGCTTCTGCAAGCTATCGAGTCCCTTGGTTTTGTTCGTCACCAGCAAATACGGCAACCAGGAAGTCTGGCCGATCGGAGCGAAGTCGTTCAGTGCGTCGTAGTTGGTGACTTTATATATATGTGGATTGATACCCAAAGGGCCAGACGCTGAAAGAGCAAGGGTATAACCATCAGCCTTCGACTTGGCCAATTCAACTAATGCTAAGCCGCCCCCTGCCCCAGGCTTGTTTTTGACGATGACGGGTTGGCCCAAGTCGCGATTGAGTCTCTCGCCGATGATTCGCGCAACAGAATCAGTTGACGTCCCGGGTGGAAATCCGACAAGAATAGATATGGGCTTGTCGGGATATGCCTGAGAGAACGCGGCAGTAGAGATCACCCCAATCAGCAGAGCAAACGCGAGCGCTAATGCATTTTTAATTATGAGCTTGACGGCCATGATTTATTTAAAGTTTTTCATCATTTGAGCACTGTTATCCTGACCATCTGCTTCGTCCTGACTCTCACCACTTAAATCTTGTGGCACTTCGATTTTCACGGTGTTTACGTCAACGACTTTCGGTTTATCCACAAAAATAGTCACGGTTTGCGGGACAAAAATCACGATCACAACCAGCGCAAGCTGCAACAGCACAAAGGGGATTGAGCCAAGATAAATATCTTTGGACAACACCTTTCTAGGCAATGTCCCGTCTTTATAAATCTGATCAGCCGCACCACGCAGATAAAACAATGCAAAACCAAAAGGCGGATGCATGAAACTAGTTTGCATGTTGACGCACAACAGTACGCCAAACCAAATCATGTCGATACCAAGTTTGTTTGCGACTGGCGCCAGCATAGGCAAAATGATGAACGCGATTTCAAAGAAATCCAGAAAGAAGGCCAGAAAAAATACAAAGAGATTGACCGCTACCAAGAAGCCGATCTGACCGCCCGGTAGAGATGAGAGCATGTGCTCAATCCAGATCGCCCCATCAACGCCCTGAAACACCAGCGAAAACACACGGGAACCGATCAGGATGAACACCACCATGGCGGTAATCCGCATGGTGCCCGTGATCCCATTTTTAATGATCTCCCAGTTCAAGCGGCGATGAAAGGCAGCCAATAAAATTGCGCCGACAGCACCCATTGCACCGGCTTCGGTCGGGGTCGCCACGGCAGTATCCATACCAGGTAAACCGCCCATGCTGCCGAGAACCGCGAAAATAAGCAATGCAGAGGGAATAATCCCGCGCAGACATTTTTTCCAGAGCGGCCACCCCTTTAACTCGAGCGCCTCTCTGGGGATGCCAGGCAAATAAGACGGCTTCACACGACTCAGGATAAAGGTATAGAGCATGAAGATACCGACCTGCAAAATCGATGGACCCCATGCACCTTTGTACATATCCCCAACTGAACGCCCCAGTTGATCGGCCATCACCACCAGCACCAGGGACGGCGGGACAAGCTGAGTGATCGTGCCTGACGCAGCCAGCACACCGGTCGCATAACGCATGTTGTAGCCATAGCGCATCATGACTGGCAAAGAAATCATCGCCATCGCAATCACCTGGCCTGCAACCGTACCCGTGATCGCACCCAGAATGAAACCCACAATAATGACCGAGTAACCGAGACCCCCACGAATAGGACCAAACAATTGACCCATCGAATCCAGCATGTCTTCGGCGAGGCCACACTTCTCCAGGACTGCACCCATCAGGGTAAAGAAAGGAATAGCCAGCAGCAGATCGTTAGTCAGAATGCTGAAGACATTCAAGGGCAAGTTATACATGAAGCTGGCAGGAAACCAGCCCATGTAAATGGCGATTCCTGCCGAAATCAGCCCCAGCGCAGACAAAGAAAATGCGACCGGAAAGCCGATAAGCATAATGAAAACTAAACCCGCAAACATCAGCGGGGCAAAGGTCTGCATACTCATCATTGCAATGGCCTCTCGTAGGTCAAATCCATCTCATACTGACCCCGTAGCCAACCGACCCGTTTGATTAACTCTGACCAGCCTTGTAACCAGACTAGGGTGAAACCCAGAGGCAACATCAACACGACAGGCCAGCGAATCAGGCCACCTGTATTACTGGACATCTCGCCGGACACATACTTGTCCAGGAACATCGGCCACGACAGATAGGCAAAAATCGCCATGGAAGGAAGCAAAAAGAGGGTCAATCCGAAAATATCGATCCAGATACGTTTTGTGCTGGATAAGGTCCCGTAGATCACATCAACGCGAACGTGCTCGTTGACGCGAAACACCTGCGCGGCGCCAAGCATGACGCAAGCGGTAAACAAATACCACTGGATCTCAATCCATGCATTAGAGCTATAACTAAACGTATACCGAACGATGGCGTTGAGTGCGCTGATAAAAACACACAAGATCACCGACCACTTTGCAATCATGGCAAAGAAATTATTCACGGCATCGATGACGTGCGCGAAGGCAAAAAAAGGTTTCATGGCGGTCCAAAAAAACAACCGTCTGGCGAACTGCCAAACGGCCATTTACACGTGCAAGAGGATAATGATACTCAAAAGCGACTAAATCCATTATTCAATGGGTTCAACGCCTGCCTTTTTAACCATTTCCGCAACTTGCACGTCAGATTGTTTGAGTACTTCAGCAAACTGAGCATTGCTTAGAATTTTAACTTCAACCCCTTGCTTGGCTAAACGCTCCTGCACTGCAGGATTTTGCATTGCTTTGGCCGTCGCTGCCTGAATTTTGTCTAACACTGGGCCCGGGGTACCAGCAGGCGCGAGCAGACCGAACCACGAACTAACGGCATATCCCGGCAAGCCAGATTCAGCGATTGTCGGTACATCAGGCAAAAATCTTGACCGCTCAGCAGCAGTCACGGCAATCAATTTAACTCGCTTGTCGTCTTTAAAACCCAGGGCAACAATGTTGGCAGAGATTGTCGCCAGCGAGCGCCCAGTGATGACTTCCATCACGGCTTCACCGGTGGATTTGGTCGGAATGTGTTCCATTTTTAACCCGGCAAGTCCCGCAAAATAAGCCATGGAAAGATGGGTAATGCTGCCATTGCCGGCAGACGAGTAGTTGTACTTGCCGGGATCTGCCTTGACCATTTTGATGAGGTCGGCCACTGTATTGATAGGGGAATTACCAGGGACAATCAAAACATAACCAACTTCACCGGTGTACGCGGCAGGTACCAAGGCAGTCAGTGGATCGTAGGGCAGGTTTTTATAAACATACTTGGCAATCAGGTGACCAGCCGCCGCCATATCCAGGGTTTGCCCGTCCGGTACCGCGCGAGCCACAAGCGTTGTGCCAATCACTCCGCCTGCGCCCGCTTTGTTCTCGACAACGACAGTTTGACCGAGCGCCTGACCCAGTTCGGTGCTGATGCTTCTGGCCATCAAGTCCTGTGCCGCGCCTGCCGCGAAAGGCACAATCAAACGTGTCACTTTATCTTGAGCATATACGCCCGACAGACCAAACACCATCAGCCAAATAGCAAAAAAATACCGGCTACTGCTCGACAGATAATGCATGAACGACCTCGGTTTTGTGGGGTTGTACAAACTAGCGCTTGAGGATTAAGAGTACTCGGCTTGGTTCAAGCAGACCTAGAAAGCTACGTTATTGCCGCCCTTCAGTGCGAGAATGTTACGAGCCTCATCAGGCGTTGCCACTTCAAAGTTGAGCGCTTCGAGAATAGTCCTGATCCGCGAAACCTGCTCTGCACTGGAAACCGCCAGTTGGCCTGGTCCCATCCACAGCGAGTCCTCGAGACCCACGCGAACATGCGAGCCCATCGCAGCACCGATCGTTGCTAAAGGGATCTGATTGCGCCCTGCCCCGAGAATAGACCATTGGTAGCTATCACCAAAAAGACGGTCCGCTGTGCGGCGCATGTGCATGAGGTCTTCAGGGTGTGGGCCAATACCGCCCAGAATGCCGTAAACAGTCTGTACAAAAATCGGGCCCGTCACTAAACCACGCTCGGCAAAGTGCGCAAGGTTATATAAATGGCTGACGTCATAGCATTCGAACTCAAACCGGGTACCGTTCTCGGTCCCTTTGCGAAGAATGGTCTCGATGTCCTTATACGTATTTTTGAACACGAGGTCACGACTATTTTCCAGGTGCTGTCTTTCCCACTCGTGCTTGAACTCTTTAAATCTGCCAAGCATCGGGAACAAACCAAAGTTCATCGAGCCCATGTTCAATGAAGCAACCTCTGGCATAAACGTCATGGCTGGGCGCATGCGCTCTTCAACCGTCATATGTGGGCTACCGCCAGTCGTCAGATTAATCACGGCATTGGTCGCCGCTTTAATCTGCTTCAAAAAGGGCAAGAAAAAAGCAGGGTCTTGCGTCGGTTTACCGTCTTTGGGATCACGCGCGTGCAGATGCAGGATCGCAGCACCAGCATTGGCCGCATCAATTGCAGCGGTTGCGATCTCATCTGCCGTACAGGGCAAATAAGGCGACATCGATGGGGTGTGGATTGCGCCAGTCGGTGCACAGGTGATGATAACTTTACGAGCTGCTGCCATGTCTCTCTCTTTTTATAAGGTCTTGGAATAAGATTTACCGCATCAATAATTGAGGCTTGGATTTCTGCCACGAGCCTATTTGCCAATATCCCGATCTGCTGCTTTTTTATGTGCAGCGAGTGCCATCAACCGGCGATCTCGCCACATTCGTCGATCCAGCAACTTATCCGCGTCCAAATACTGACGCCGCTCAGCCTCTAACTTGGCTACAACCTCATCTGACCAGGGTTCAGTCGACGTTTGCTCTTTCGAGATCGATTCATACATCGGCCCATAGCGCTTGGCATAGTCAGCAATGCCGCCGGGCGCATTCAAGTCGATGGTCTCAAACGGGCCCATGAATGCCCACCTCAAGCCTAACCCATCTTTGATGGTCACATCAAGACCTTCCGCGTCCACATAACCCTGTTCAACCAGGCGCACTGCTTCGCGCAGTAAGGCTCCTTGCAGACGATTCAAAATAAAACCTTCTAGCTCTTTATGTATTTTGACGGGCTTCTGACCAGTGCTCTGCATCACATCCCAGGCTTTTTGCACCGTCTGCGAATCAGTCCAGGGGGCGCCACAGATTTCAACGACGGGCACAAAACACGGTGGATTAACCGGATGGGCGATCACGCAACGCGCACGGCCGGGTAAATCTTCCGTGAAAGCAGATGCCGGGATGCTTGAGGTCGAACTTGCCAGAACGGTCGTTGCCGAGACGAGTTTATCCATGCGAGCAAAGATCTCTTTCTTGATATCGAGCTTTTCGGGCAAACTCTCTTGCACATAGTCAGCGCCTTCGAGCGCATCTTCAAGACGATCGAATCCCTTGATTCTGGCAAGCAATGCCGCAGCGGGCTCGTCGATGAGGCCAGCTGTGTGCAGATCAGCCAGTTGCTCAGCAATCAATGGCATGGCCTTGGCGGTCGCCTCAGCAAGACCATCCCAAAGCCTGACCTCATGCTTACCTCGGGCAAAAACGATTGCCCAAGCTTGTCCAATCAATCCTGTGCCGATGACCGCAATTCTCATGTCTGTCTCTTAGCTTAGTTTTTGTGTGTAACCGTCTACAACGAGCTCTTGACCGTTAATGTATCTGGCGGCGTCCGTTGTCGCAAATAAGGCCATATTGGCGATGTCAGTCACAGTGACCAGACAACCCATCGCTGCCTGCGTTTCGTAAATCTTCGCGATCTCGTCCACAGGCGCGCCAAGCGTATGTGCCTTCGCCTCAATCACCGCACGAATCCGGGGGCCGTCGACAGCACCTGGCAAGATAGCGTTGACACGTATACCCAGAGGGCCAAGCTCAAGCGCCAGGGATTTGGTAAAACCGATGACGCCCCACTTGGATGCCGCATAAGCACTGCGCCCGGGGAACCCCAGATGGCCGGCTGCTGAGGATAAGTTGATCATGCTGGCACGCTGTGCTGCTTTGAGCCGTGGCACTGCCTGTCGAGCACACAAAAACTGGCCCGTGAGGTTAATCGCGAGGGTTTGATTCCAGTCAGCGAGGTCAAGGTCTTCAACCATACCGGTTGGCCCTGCGATACCGGCATTATTGATCATCACTTCCAAACCGCCCAGATGCGCGTCTACCGCCTGAAACAGGGCCGCAACGCTATCCTCATCCGATACATCAGCGCGCAAACCCATCACGCCAGGCAAATCTGAAAGCGCTCTGCTCAAGGCAACTTCATCGACATCACAAATGAATACTTTCGCGCCATTTTCAGCAAAGCCTTCAGCGATCGCGCGCCCAATACCATTTGCGCCTGCCGTCACCAGTACGCGCTTTCCAGCTAAAGACTGGTCCTTTAAAAACATGTCTACCCCCAATTTTCTTATTTTTGCCCCGAGGATCATAACAATAACGCGCTTCAGTTGGCGCAGTTAGCTCGCATGATGTCGCGCCACTCGGTAAGCTCGGCTTGCCCTGGCTTACGTGCACCAAAAAACTGGACAAGCAGGCTTTCGTCCTTATCGTAGAGCTCTAGCGACGTTACCCATCCGTCAATAGTAGGTTTTCTAACCACCCACGCAGAATCTATTGCGTCTGTTTTAAGGTGCAGGTTGAAACTGGGATCGATAATGTTGTACCAAGGGCCTTTTCGGTACAAGGTATGCACTGGGCCGGTATAAATTTGAATGGCACCCGGATTGGCAACAAAACACATGATAGGTAGCTGACGGCTGGCAACGTCTTGCAGGATATCCTCTAGCAAGCACGGATCAATCTTCCGCGCCAAGTCCGCACCGACGGCTTTAAATGCCGTCACCCGCGTCACCTTAAAACGCTTAACCAATCCGTAAAATTCATGGGTATCCTGCATCGCCAACCATGCCTCTCGCAAGACCTGAGGTTGCTCGACGCTTGGCGACAGCGACTCTTCCGGGATATCGAGCTTGCTTGGCCACGTGACCGCATCCAGAGCGTAATCATCGGCTAACTGCTGATAAGCAGTCATGTCCGTTGCTTCAGTGCAATATATTTTATGTATTGCGCTACCTGCTTGATCAAAAAATTGCAGACTGCTTCGTCCCAGCTCGGTGACAGACCAGATCGTCTTGATTGTCCCAAGAAATACCCGCAGATCGATTGGATCACCCTGCACGAGCAACACGCCTCGGTCTAACAAGGGCTTGGGATACACCCCTTTGAGTTCATGCACGCATGCATCGTTACGCGTGATCGCAATCACCTCACCCAATTCATTTATCCGATTGAAAATGTCAAAGGGCGCGCAACGCAATTGACGGCTCGATACTCGATCTTGAGCTGCTGCAATCCACTGCGCCTCTGAAACACCGAGATATCTGGCGATATCTCGCGCACGGGCGGTCCTTTGCTCTGCTGTCAGTTTTTTTAGGCGATTCTGGAGATCCGCGAGGTAAGCTCGATATTCTGGTGATTGCTGTTGAGTTTGCTGATTGATTTCTGCTGTGTTCATTGGATTCACCCTTTTCATTAGTATTGATAGGTCAGTGATAAGCGATAGTTACGGCCAGGCTCGCTATACCAGTCGGTGGGGCGCTGTGTCAGCTGCGCTAACGCTGTAGGCTTAGCGCCAGCAGAAGGCATATTCGAAGCCTGCCAGTACTGTTTATCGAATACGTTGTAGACGCCCAAGTGCACGATTAAGCCATCGAACGCTGCGGGTCGCCAGTACGCTGCGAGATCAACCACGCCGTATCCTGGGGTTTGATAATCGGCGAGAGGTACTGACGCAGTCGGGTACGGGTATTTAACGTGGGTGCGTGCGGCGGCGGCAGTCAGTGCAACATTTGCGCCCCAGTGTTGATGCCGGTATCCAAGACCAAGAGTTGTAGTGAGCGGGGCGACTGAATTTAAGTACTGTTGGGTTTGCTGATCACGGCCATCTGCCCACGCAACAGTTGCCCAGGTCCGCCAACCGCTACCCAGATCAAGATGACCTCGAGCTTCGAAACCAAATATCCTCGCTTCGTCGATATTGGACGAGGTGGTCACGCCTAAGGGATAGAGCGTCGCCATATGCGTCCCCCAAGAGGCGTGGTTCGGCCCCAGCGGCACGTTGCTCTCGATCAGATTTTGATATTGATTGTCAAAATAAGTCAGGCTGGCACCGCGCTGGGCGTTGCCCAATTCAAGACCGATCTCATAGCCCTGGCTCGTTTCAGGTTTGAGTGCTGGGTTGCCAACATTTAAGTAACTGCCGTAGCTACCGTAACGGCTGTACAACTGGGTGGCGCTAGGGGCGTTAAAGCCCGTAGCATATTGGGCGTAGAGCGTCGCTTGCGGGTGTAACGACCAAGCAGCAAGTAGCTTTGGAGAAAAGCGCTGACCGCTTGAAACCGTCTCGCTGTATGCGCGAATACCGTCGCCTCTGGACGCTGCTAAGGAGGGATAGGAATGACCCTGCGTTTGGGCAGGTGTTTGTTGGAAACTGTCGTAGCGCAGCGATGGTGAAACTGTTAAGCCCAGTTCACTAAAAGTCACCTCATCCTGAAGCCACGCTGCCCATTGCTTGCCGACAACGCCAGGCACATCAGACCGGTTGCTATGCAGGATATTGCAAGGCCTCGGGCCAAATGGCTGACGCAGCCGGTTCGATATTACAGGGCAATTGTCTTCGCCAGCCGAATACTGATTAACGTCTGTTTTGTACCATTCGCCACCAAGCGTAAACGTGTGACTGATGACACCCGCAAAGTGCTTTGATGCCTCAGCATCGAATCCGTACATGGATTCACTTATGCTATTTCGACGAGTGAACTCACCGAAAGGGTAGCCATATTTAAAAGGATCACCACGCACGATACGTGACCGGGGGTCTGGTTTGCGAATGGCATCCAAGTCGCTCTCAAGGCTGACTTGTTGCCAATAAATCTTGGCGACGGCACTATCTATCAGGCTTTTGCTATTTGCCGCACGATATTGATAGTCCAAGGAGACGCGATCGCGCTTGTTTTCATCCCGGGTGTGGTGGTGCCGCCCGACATAAAGCGTTGTCGGGCCCTGGGAAGACAAATTATTTATCGAGTTGGATTTTTCGAAATGCTCACCCGTGATACCGACACGATGCGCTGCATTGATGCGTTGTTGCAATTTCAGCAAATACGCTTGTTGCACATAGTTGGCGGGATCGGGCTCACTTCGTGATGAACCATAGCCACCGGCTTTACCCATGTTGGCGGCTTGCTGACCCTGCCTGACGCCCGCCTGGATCAGCCAATCAGTGCTGTTGTGACGTCCAGCAATTGCTGCGTTAATGCCAGTACTTTGATCCAGGGTGTTGAGGTCTGTTTTTACCAGAGCGGCAAAATCTTTACTGGCTGTTAGCAAATCGTTTGGACTAAGCGTTTGAAGTTTTACCGCTGCCCCAAGAGCACCTGAGCCAACCGCGTTTGAGTCAACCCCACGCACGATTTCAAGTGCCCAAAGGGTGTTGAAGTCAAAGGCACTCAGACCGCCTCTTACCCCGCGAGCGCCATCGTTAAGCCACGGCTGTCTGATACCGTCGATGCGTGTGTTGATCCGGGTTTCATCCAGTCCCCTGATATTGATGCTCTGACTTTGCTTGTTAAATCTCAGCCCTGACTCAGCGCTGCGTCCGAGATCGTCCCAACTTTGGATCTGTCGCTCATCGAGTGTCTCTCGGTCGGTACGGGTAGTCCAAGGGGTCGCGGGTGAGTGATAGGGGGCCTGCACCAGAATCGGCTCGAGCTGCCTGATGTCGTTCAGCGTGCTCGAAGACGCAAGCGGTGCGACGATTAAGGGCAAAAAGATAAACGAGGTTTTGAGAATAGATTGGACCGGCATGGAGCTCCCTTGTTGACGAAACAGAGGAACATCTACGCCCCTCTAAATGCAAATGAGAATTGTATGCATTTAGATTTTGAAATCTCGCCAAAAGCGCGTAACTTTTGGTGAGAGTTTGTAAGCAAATATAACGGCGGGTTTACAAAACCCCTTCAGCTGCTAACGCTGATAAATCCTGCTCGGTATACCCGAACCACTTTGAGTAGACCTCTGCGTTATGTTGCCCCAGTGATGGGCTTGCGACCGTTTCAACGCGATCGGCACCATGCAGCAGAAGCGAAGTGTGCGGCAATACCACGGGCCCGAGCTCTGGGTCATCAAACCACTCAAGCGTGCGGCGCGCATGCATGTGAGGATCATTCATCACCTCAATCAAGTCGCGCACAGGCGCCGCTGGAAAACCATACTTCTTGCTGAGATCGAAAATGTCCTGTCGCTTAAGCGTCCTGGTCCAGGACTCAATCGTCGCGTCGGTGTATTCGATATTTTCCACACGCGCTTTATTCGTCGATAAACGCTCATCATCTTGCAAGTCAAGACGATTCATCGCTGTGAGAATATTGACCCAGTGAGGCTCAGTCACACAGACAAAAGCGATGTGGCCGTCAGCAGCTTCGTAGACGTTGTAGGGCGCAAGAGCCAATCCACCGTGACGATTGCCGACCCGCGGTGGGACCGCCCCCTTTGCGCGATATGCCAGACCGAGATTCGAGGCGAGTGTCGGGTAAGCGGTCTCTTGCATGGACACTTCAACCAGGCGACCAATACCAGTACGTGACCTTTCGAACAAGGCAGTCACGAGCCCTGCATACAGGTGTACGCCGCTCAAGAAATCGACTACTGAAGCACCTGAACGCATCGGTGGGCCGTCCTTAACACCGGTCACACTCATCAAACCAGCCGCAGCCTGGATGGTGACATCCATCGCGAGATTATCCCGATCGGGTCCGGACAAACCAAAACCTGTACCGGTGCCGTAAATAAGTTTGGGATTGATTTCATGCAGCACCGACCATCCCACACCCAGCCGATCCATGACACCTGGGGCGAAATTTTCGACCACGATATCCGCTTTCTTTACCATCTCCTTAAACAGCGCGACACCGCGGGGTGACTTTAAATTAAGCGTCACACCCTTCTTGTTGGTGTTGAGCATCGCCATCGGGAAAGACGCGCCTCCGCCCACCTTCGCCCGTGTTCTGGTCGGTTCACCGTTAACCGGCTCAATCTTGATGACTTCTGCTCCGGCCTTGGCCATGAGAAAAGTACAGTAAGGTCCTTGATAAATTTGGGTCAAATCCAATACCGTGACACCAGCCAGTGGCGTGTTGGCTAGCGGCTTCTCTGTCCCCGCGCTCATTTTGTATCCTTCAGAATCTTCTTGGCCATGGACATCAAGTGCACTTCAGTCGGGCCCTCGTACACACGCATCACCCGAACTCGCTGCGCCATCAGATGCAGTGGCAATTCTTTTGTCACGCCCATCGCGCCAAAGGTTTGCATTGCATGATCAATCACCTCGGTCGCCATCTCGGTGGCGTAAACCTTGATCATTGACGCCTCAAAACGCACATCTTTTCCTGCATCCTGTTTTTGCGCGGCATCCAGCACCATCAGGCGGCAGGCATGGATTTTGGTCGCTGCATCTGCAATCCACCATTGAATAGCTTGTCGATTTGCCAGTGGCTCACCAAAGGTCACGCGCTGCTTGGCGTGCGAACACATCATGTCGAGTGCACGTCTGGCCATGCCGACACACCAGGCGCCCATTTGCAATCGCCTGACTATCAGTCTCAACTGCATAGGCCCGAAACCGCCCCCGATGGTACCGAGCAAATTACCAGCCGGCACTCTGCAATTCTCAAAGGCAAGCTCGTAAGTTCTATGCCCAGAGAGCATGGGGATTTCACGCAAGATTTCATATCCTGGTGTCCCTTTATCAACAATAAACGCCGTCACGCCTTCGTGACGCTTGCCCTCGCCAGTGCGCGCCATGACAATCGCAAAATCAGCATAAGATGCGCGACTCACCCATATTTTTCGGCCGTTGATTACCCAGTGGTCACCATCGAGTTCTGCACGGGTCAACATGCCTGAAGGGTCACCCCCAGCACCAGGCTCAGAGATGGCAATCGCCCCTTTGAGCTTACCCTCAGCATAGGGCAGGAGATACTTCTCTCGCTGCTCTTCGTTAGCAACGGCCATCAGCATATGCAGGTTTGGTGAGTCAGGCGGGAAGGTAAAGGGAACAACGGTGCGGCCCAGTTCTTCGTTAATCGCAACTAAAGTCTTTGAATCTAAATTGGCCCCACCAAATTCTTCTGGTGCATCCAGCGCCCATAGCCCCAGCTCTTTGCACTTTGCCAAGAGACTCGCCTCTTCGTCAGGCAGCAATTTACAGGCCTCACCCTTAATCTCTCTTTGCAAAATAGCTGGCTCGAGCGGCATGAGCTCTTGATCAACAAACTTGGTCACCAAGTCGATGATCATCTGACGCTCTTCATTTTGCTCGTTTTGTAAATCGTTCATCCTGACTCCTGTGAACCGCACGGTTTTGTTATTCTCGTTCAATATTACTGTGTGTTTTTACTGTAATTAAGCTTGCCACGACTGAAAAGACATTTTTTAAAGTACACCTTAACTAAACAAGGATAATCCCATGCGCTGGATACGCTATTCGTTCGATCATCAAACGCATTACGGCATCCTGGAAGGCGATCGTGTTCAACAAGTGAAGGGCAACCCGTTTGATGGCTATGAAGTCGAGCAGGTTTTTCATCCACTAAGCGATGTAAAGATTGAGATACCCGTCATCCCCAAGACTTTTTATTGTGCGGGCTTAAACTACGCCGAGCATGTGCTCGAGGCTGCCAAAAAGCTAGGGACCTCGCCCAATCTCCCCACTCAGGCAGATATTGGCTATCGCGCCAATAATGCCTTGATCGCACATAAAGAGACCGTCATCATCCCTGCGGATGCGACTGAAAAAATTCACTATGAAGGAGAGCTTGTTGTAGTCATTGGCAAAACAGCCAAGCACTTGACTATGGACAACGCACTGGATTGCGTCCTGGGCTATTCCATCGGAAACGATGTCAGTGAACGAACGTGGCAAAAATCCGATCGAACACTGTGGCGCGCAAAAAACAGCGACACCTTCAAACCGATGGGGCCCTGGATTGATACTAACTTTGACCCTCGCGGCGCAACCACGACCGTGAAAGTGAACGGGATCACTAAAACCGTCTACAAAACTAATGACATGATTTTTGATGTGCCGACTTTTCTGGTGGCGATGACTCGTTATATGACGTTGGTCCCTGGTGATGTTGTCTGGATGGGCACAGACGGACACTCGCCCGACCTTGTCTCAGGTGACGTCGTGGATATTGAAATCAGTGGCCTGGGGGTATTGACTAATCCTTTTAAGCGCGCCACCCAGTAACACTTCATTACAAAATGATCGGCAAACACGCATTGTCCGCGGCGCCGTTGCCTTTTAAAATTTGCGAATGGAAACCAGAATCACACGCATTGAGGCCATCATCCCCACGCTTGCCACTCGTGAGGATCTCATCAGGGCTGAAACTCGCCTTGAAGCCAAGGTGGATTCGGCAGTCAATCGACTTGAACTTCAAATCAAACAAGTAGAGATCAACGTCCATAAAAATATCCATGACATGGCCTGGCAAATGATCAAATGGATGACGGGCACCCTTGTGACGTTGATACCAACCATGTTTGCCAGCGCGTTCTACATCGCAAGGTACGTGCACTGACCGGCAAAATACCCTCACCTGTTGTAGGTGCCGAGCCTACCTGACCAAGCGGGACTTGTTAATCTATGCTTGATCCATAAAATTAAGCACAAACCAATGCACCGCTGTCGTCGCAGATTTATTCAATCGGGACTCGCGCTTGTCACAAGCGCTGCTGGGGCGTGGGATCTGAATCGTCACAGTGCCATGTCGCAGACAACCTTGACCAACTCGCTAGACAAGCTCTTGCAGGCAGCTGTTACTAACCGGGACTTGCCCGGCGTAGTCGCCCTGATTACAGATAGCAACCGGACGCTTTATGAAGGGGCGTTTGGTGAACGCGCGTTTGGACAAAGTACGACTGCAAAAACGGAGCCTAAACAAAACTCAAACATGACAATCGATAGCGTCATGTGGATCGCATCAATGACCAAGCCAATTGTCGCAGCGGCAGCCATGCAGCTCGTTGAAGCTGGCAAACTCGAGCTCGATGCACCTGTATCAACCTGGTTGCCTCAATTAGGTCAGGTGAAGGTCTTAGCGGGATTTGATAGCCATGGCCAACCGATCTTGAAGGATCCGACAACAGCGATGACTTTACGTCATTTATTGACCCATACGGCGGGATTTACGTATGACCTATGGGATGCCAATCTTGTCAAGTATCATCAAATCACCGGCAAGCCTCGCTCGGCGTCTGGCAAGAAGCTCGGGCTCGAGCTGCCTCTCGCCTTCGACCCCGGTACACAGTGGGAATACGGCATTAACTACGATTGGATCGGCCAGTTAATCGAAGCTGTCAGTCAGAAAACACTGGGCGAATATATCCGCCAGCACATCACCGCGCCGCTCGGCATGGTGAACACGGGCTTTAAGATCAACACCGATATGCGCAAGCGGCTGGCAAAAATCCACCAGCGTGATGGGGAGCAAAAATTTAAGGCCACATCCATTGAGATCGGTGCTCACGCAGAGTTCGAGTCTGGCGGTGCGGGCTTGTACTCAACGGCGCGCGACTATGCGGCATTCATGCGCATGATTTTGAACAAAGGCTCAGTCAACGGACATCAAATACTCAAACCAGAAACCGTTGCTCTCATGACGAAAAGCTCGACTGGCGATTTAAGGATAAAAAAGCTTCAATCGCAAAACCAAACCTGGTCCCGCGATATTGATTTTTTTCCGGGTCTGAAAAAAAGCTGGGGCCTGGGTTTTATGATTAACGAAGAGCCAGCCTCAACGGGGCGATCAGCAGGTAGTCTTGCCTGGGCAGGGATTGGCAATACTTTCTTTTGGGTTGATCCTGAAAAAAACATCGCTGGCTTGATGATGACGCAGTTACTGCCTTTTCTGGATCAACGGGTGACAGGAGTCTTTAATGACTTCGAGCGCAATGCTTATCAGACACTAAGGCAAACATAATTGGAGACACAATGAAAGCCACAATAGACACCATTCTTAAAAACGCGGTTGATGCGGGGCACATACCAGGCGCAATTGCGGCGATTACGAATTCTGACGGGCTGCTGTATGCGGGGGCTTATGGTGAAGGTGCGTTGGGACAAGGCGATCAGGTCGGTATGGACACCGTCGTTTGGCTGGCCTCGATGACCAAGCCCATTGTTGGCGCTGCCGTGATGCAACTGGTTGATCAAGGAAAATTAACCAGGAGTCTGGATGAAGAGGCCTCGCGGTGGTTACCACAACTAGGACAAGTCAAAGTATTGACCGGCTGGGATGCTGCAGGACAGCCGATCTTCAGAGATCCGAAAAGCTCTATCACTGTGCGCCAGCTGCTGACACATACTTGTGGTTTTGCCAATGACATCTGGTCACCCGATCTCGCCCGCTATCATCAAGTGACTAGCAAACCACGTGCGGGCTCAGGCAAAAAAATCGGGCTCGACGTACCACTGATGTTTGATCCCGGTACGCAGTGGGATTACGGTATCGGCATCGACTGGGCAGGCCAACTGGTTGAGGCAATCTCTGGCATGAGTCTGGGTGCCTTCATTAAGCTGCACATCACCGATCCGCTCGGCATGAACAGTACGGGTTTCAAACTCAGCCCTGATATGCGCGCGCGTATGGCCAAAGTCCATCAACGCGATGACACGGGCAGGCTCACGGTCAGCCCCTTTGAAACCAACCAAAACCCAGAGTTCGAACCTGGCGGTGGCGGTTTGTATTCCACTGCCAATGATTACATCAAGTTCACGCGCATGATGCTGAACAAAGGTGCAGGCAATGGTCATCAGATACTGAAGCCTGATACTGTCTCGCTCATGTCCAAGAATGCCATGGGGCTGTTGAGGGTGAAGATGCTTCACACCAACGACGCGAGGCGCTCGCTAGACGCAGAGTTTTTCCCTGGCTTGCCTAAAACCTGGGGCTTGAGTTTCATGATTAATGAAGAGGCTGCACCAACGGGCAGATCAAAAGGCAGCTTGGCTTGGGCGGGCTTGCCGAACACTTATTTCTGGATTGATCCAACCAAAAACATCGCTGGCGTGATCCTGATGCAGATTCTGCCTTTTGCTGATACGCACGCTATGCAGGTCTTTACCGGTTTCGAGACAGCGGCCTATAACTCATTGTCATAGGCCGGCTCAGCAGCTTTTCTAGGGCTTTGATTACGCGAAGGGCATGGTCTTGGCCATGGCTGGCAATTTGACAACAGACTCATACCAGGCGGTGAGCTTGGGGTGACCGGGGCGCCAAGGCTCGTTCTCGAACCTGAAGTCGAGGTAGCCCAGGGCACAAGCCACAGCAACCTCACCGATGGTACTCAACTGATTAAGCTTACCTGCCTCTTTTTCCAAGTCATCCAGCGCGCGGCTAACTTTACCTTGCTGCAGGGTGATGTAACCGACGCGGCCTTCATCCTGTGGCAAAGCGATTTCACGCCGACGAGGTTGGCTTGCGTCGAGTATGCCATCGCCGATTGCGTGCAGACGAAGCGCAGTCCAACGAGCCGGGCCCACAGGCGGAAATAACGGTGCAGCGCTACCAATACTGTCAAGATATTCACAGATCACTGGGCTATCAAAAAGCGACTGGCCATCGTCGGTTACCAGAGTTGGTATTTTTGCAAGTGGATTTGCCTGTGCCAGGACGGGATCAGTCGTCGCAACGACCCATTCCTCAATTTTGGCATCGATCCCGCGCAGGATTGCGCAAACCATTGCTTTACGCACATATGGACTAGCACCGGAAGCGGTTAGTTTCATTCTTATCCCCATCAATTCGTTATTGTCGTTCTGGGATTCTACCCAATAAACATCACAGTTCAAGTTGCAACCGGTTACAAGAAATAAGCCAGGTCTGCGTATAAATCCTTGCCAGGATTCGCACAAGATGTCATTGACGTCAGAAGGCGCTCGTGTATCATCCTACCGGTTATTAATGAGATCAGTCTTACCGTCCGCAAGGGGCAGAAAGTGAAATTTGAAGTGACTGATGATCAAATCGAGATCATCAAACTCGTACAAGATAAGCTCTCGAAAAGTTATGAGCCTGACTTGCTTAGCCTTTCACTTAAGCTGGCTGGCGTGATCAAGGCGCTCGACGCCCAAGTGCTGACAGTAGAAGACAGTCACGCCGCTATCATGGCAGCCATTCGTCAGAAAAAACCTTAATGTTTTCGACTTAACGGTCGAAACTTAACGATCCCGACCTAGCGATCACGGTCGACCGCAAAGGAGCAAAGAGCAAGCAAGGCTTCTTTGCACTCTGATGGGGGGAACGAGTCTAGCGCTTGACGCGCCAGATCAGCTTCAGCTTGAGCCGTTTGCATAGCATAGCTTAGTGCATCGTTTTCTTGAATCGCTTGAGCAACTGCGTCAAAATCTGCTTCCCCGTCCTCAATGGCACTGCGAATCAGAGCAATTTGGTCAGGTGTGCCAACCTCTAGCACGCGAATTAGCGGCAAAGTGGGCTTGCCCTCTTTTAAATCGTCACCGACGTTTTTACCCAGTGCGGCGGCATCACCGCTGTAATCAAGCACGTCATCAACCAACTGAAACGCCGTGCCAATGTGGCGGCCAAACGCCCCTGCGGCTTCGATTTGCTCGAGCGACGCATCGCTGATCACAGCCCCAGCCTCAGCAGCAGCCTCGAACAGTTTGGCCGTTTTAAACCGTACGACCTGCAAATAGCGAGCCTCTGACACATCCGGATCATGGATATTGAGCAGCTGTAAGACCTCACCCTCGGCTATGACAGTGGTCGCTGAGGACATGATCTGCATGATCCGCATGCGATTGACATCAACCATCATCTCGAAAGCGCGTGAATACAGGTAATCGCCGACCAGCACACTGGCAGCATTGCCAAATACGGCGTTGGCAGTACTGCGCCCACGTCTGAGATCCGATTCATCGACCACATCGTCGTGCAACAGCGTGGCCGTGTGTATGAATTCGACAATTGCCGCCAATAAATGATGCTGCGTTGCTTGATAGCCCAAAGCCTTCGCAACCATCAACAAAATGGCTGGACGCATCCGCTTACCCCCCGCACCGATGATGTAATCGCCTATTGTGCGGATCAAAACCACCTCTGAATTCAGGCGAGTTCGGATTACCGCGTCAACTGCGGTCATATCCTGGGCAACAGGATTGAGTAAATCGTTAAGGTTCTGCACGCGACTTTCTTTTGACTTTCAATTAGTTACACGCTATTATCTATGGCTCGGCTACGTAAACGCACGGCGTTTTCGTTTCTGAACACATTTAATTGCAACAAAACACGAGGTTAACCCATGTACGCGGTCATAAAAACTGGTGGCAAGCAGTATCGCATTGCTACTGGCGAAAAATTGAAAATAGAACAGATACCGGCTGACATTGGGCAAGAAATCACGCTGGATCAGGTGCTTTCTGTAGGCGAAGGTGACCAACTTAAAGTTGGCACGCCGCTTGTAGCTGGCGCAGTGGTCAAAGCAACGGTTCTTGCACAAGGACGCCATGATAAGGTCACGATCTTCAAAATGCGTCGTCGTAAGCATTACCAGAAGCATCAGGGCCACCGTCAAAACTACACCGAGATCTTGATTGGTGATATCGCGGCTTAAGGCCACGGTCATCGGATCCCGGCTCGCAACAGGAACAAATCATGGCACAGAAAAAAGGCGGCGGCTCGACGCGTAACGGTCGTGACTCAGAATCGAAACGATTAGGCGTAAAAGCCTACGGTGGCGAACTGATCCCGGCTGGTTCAATCATTATTCGCCAGCGTGGTACCAAGTTTCACCCCGGCACAAACGTAGGTATCGGTAAAGACCATACTTTGTTTGCACTGGTTGATGGCAAGGTCAAATTCGCTGTTAAAGGTAAGCTCAACAAATCGACGGTTTCCATCGTCGCAGCTGAGTAAACCCCCAGGCAGTATTAAAGGCCCTGTCGCAAGCGGCAGGGCTTTTTCATTTTTAAGTGTAAAAAATCATGAAATTCGTCGACGAAGCCACCATTGAAGTCATCGCCGGTAAAGGCGGTAACGGCGCGCACAGCTTTCGTCGCGAAAAGTTTATCCCCAAAGGTGGTCCCGATGGTGGTGATGGTGGTCGCGGCGGCAGCGTGCTTGCTATCGCTGATCGCAACATCAACACGCTGATTGATTATCGCTATGCGCGCAAACACGTTGCTCGCAACGGTGAACATGGTCGTGGCTCTGATCAATACGGCGCAGGCGCCGAGAACATTACCTTGCGCCTGCCAGTTGGCACCGTCATCTATGACGCAGAAACGGGCGAAGAATTATTCGACATGAACCGGCACGGTCAAGAAGTCACTCTGGCCGCAGGCGGTGAGGGTGGCCTTGGCAACATTCACTTCAAATCCAGCGTCAATCGTGCCCCGAAACAATGGACGCCTGGCAAAGAAGGCGAGCAACGTCGCCTGCGGTTCGAACTCAAAGTGCTTGCCGATGTAGGCTTGCTAGGTATGCCTAATGCCGGCAAATCAACACTGATTAGCCGCATTTCGAACGCCCGTCCCAAAATCGCTGACTACCCTTTCACAACTTTGCATCCCAACCTGGGGGTTGTGCGCACTTCTGAGTCGCGCAGTTTTGTCGTGGCCGATATCCCAGGGTTGATTGAGGGCGCCTCTGAGGGCGCTGGCTTGGGTCACTTGTTTTTACGTCACTTGGCTCGCACTCGCATCCTGTTGCATCTGGTGGATGTGTCATCCCTTGATCCTGATGAAGATACGATCGCGCGCGCTGTGGGCGAAGCTCGGGCCATCATTGAAGAGTTGCGCAAGTACGACGAAACGCTGTACGACAAGCCGCGGTGGCTGGTACTTAACAAATTAGATATGGTGTCTGACCCTGACACCGTGAAAGCGCGCTTTTGCAAAGAATTCGGTTGGGATGGCAAGGTCTTTGCGATCTCGGCTCTCTCTGGTGACGGCACTCAGCAACTGATCTGGGATCTGCAAGATGCCATCGATGCTTACCGTCAGGTCGACAATATCGCAGAGGACAAGGCCGCTGGGACGTTTGTTGCGGAAGATCCCCGTTTTGATGACGCCAGAGGCGATAACGTAGCTCCCCGTTAAACTAGTGACATGGCGAAACTTGCATCTACTGTTTCAGTTGTCGCAACGGCCAAGCGAGTCGTTGCCAAGGTTGGCTCTTCGCTAGTCACCAACGATGGTCGAGGGCTTGATCGCGAGGCGGTTGCTCAATGGGCGGCTCAAATAGCAGCCCTGCACGCTCAAGGCAAAGAAGTTGTGCTGGTCTCAAGTGGTGCCATCGCTGAGGGGATGGCCAGACTTGGCTGGCAAAAGCGGCCCACCTCAATGAATGAGCTTCAGGCGGCCGCCGCCGTTGGTCAAATGGGGCTTGCGCAAGCCTATGAAGTTGCGTTTGGTGTTCACAACATCAAAGCAGCACAAATTCTGCTTACCCATGAGGATTTAGCGGACAGGCAGCGCTACCTTAACGCACGATCCACTATTTTTGCCCTGCTGCGTTTGGGTGTCGTGCCCATCGTCAACGAGAACGACACCGTATCAACCGAAGAGATCGCCGTGGGCGACAACGACACCCTCGGTGCTTTGGTGACCAACTTAATTGAAGCTGACGCTCTGATTATCTTGACGGATCAACGCGGGTTATATGAGTCTGATCCTCGACAAAATCCGAATGCCAAATTTGTCTCGCATGCCAAGGCAGGCGATTTGAGTCTTGAGGCCATGGCAGGCGGTGCTGGCTCAGGTATCGGCAAAGGTGGCATGCTCACCAAAATCCTGGCTGCCAAGCGCGCAGCAAAAAGTGGTGCCAACACTATCATTGCCTCGGGTCGTGAGCCCAACGTCATGGTGAGGCTCGCCGCTGGCGAATGTATCGGCACAGAGCTCAAAGCCACCGTTCAAGTTTTGTCTGCCCGCAAGCAATGGATGGCTGACCACTTGCGCGTGCGCGGTCGCCTGGTGCTTGACGACGGTGCGGTCAAAGCCTTGCAAAAGGAAGGCAAAAGCTTGCTGCCTATCGGTGTTCGTGCCGTTCAGGGGCGCTTTGAGCCAGGCGATGTAGTGGCATGCCTCGATAAGAACGGTGGTGAATGCGCGCGAGGGCTAGTCAACTATTCATCGGCTGACACACGACGCATCATGGGCAAGCCATCAGGCGATATTGCTGCGATTCTCGGGACAATGAATGAACCTGAGCTCATGCACAGGGATAATCTAATCCTTAGTTAGTCAGTCGAATCCTACCCAGAGATAAGCTATGATTGGGTAGTTTTGCGGGGGTACTTGGCGACGTCGTCAGGTTGAGAGATACCCTTCGTACCAGTACGGATAATGCCGATGCTGGGAGCGCTTTCTGGCTTAGCCGGAATCCATCCCGAGTCGGCTCCAATCATTGGAGCTCGTCACAAATGAATGCAAACCCAAAATTTTTAGCAGCTACGGCTGAAGTCGATGCAGCGGCGGTAGCGCCTTTGCCGATGTCACGCAAGGTTTACGAAATCGGCTCACGACCCGACATCAAGGTCCCGTTTCGTGAAATCACTCAAGGTGACACACCGACCTCGTTTGGCGGCGAGAAGAACCCACCGCTGACTGTCTATGATTGCAGTGGTCCTTACACCGATCCCGATGCAAAAATTGATATTCGCCGGGGATTGCCAGAGCTGCGTCGTGCGTGGATAGAAGAGCGAAATGACACCGAATTACTGGCTGGTCCAAGCAGCGAGTATGGCAAAGAGCGGCTCAATGATCCAAAATTAACCGCCATGCGTTTTAATTTGCGTCGTCATCCCCGTCGTGCAAAGGCTGGCGCCAACGTGTCGCAAATGCATTATGCCCGTCGCGGGATCATCACTCCGGAGATGGAGTTCGTCGCCATCCGCGAAAACCTGCGTATCGAGCAATACATAGACAATCTGCGCGCCAGTGGCCCTGATGGTGAAAAGCTTGCCCGTCGCATGTTGCGCCAGCATCCTGGTCAATCCTTTGGTGCTTCGATCCCAAACAAAATCACGGCAGAATTTGTACGTGAGGAAATCGCCCGCGGTCGCGCGATTATCCCTGCCAATATCAATCACCCTGAACTTGAGCCCATGGCGATCGGCCGAAATTTTCTGGTCAAGATCAATGCCAATATTGGTAACTCTGCCGTCAGCTCAGGCATAGGCGAAGAAGTCGAAAAAATGACGTGGGCCATCCGCTGGGGTGGTGACACGATTATGGATCTGTCGACAGGCAAGGATATTCACGAGACGCGTGAATGGATTGTGCGCAATTCACCTGTGCCCATTGGCACCGTGCCGATCTATCAAGCGCTCGAAAAGGTGAACGGCAAGGCCGAAGACCTGACCTGGGAGATCTTCCGTGACACGCTGATAGAGCAGGCTGAACAAGGGGTTGATTACTTCACGATCCACGCAGGCGTGCGTTTGCCTTTTATCCCCATGACGGCGGACCGCATGACTGGCATCGTCTCGCGCGGTGGCTCTATCATGGCCAAGTGGTGTCTGGCTCATCACAAAGAAAGCTTCTTGTACGAGCGCTTTGAAGAGATCTGCGAGATCATGAAAGCCTATGATGTGAGCTTCTCACTGGGCGATGGCTTGCGCCCAGGCTCTGGCTACGACGCCAATGATGAAGCGCAACTGGCCGAGCTCAAGACTCTGGGTGAACTGACCCAGGTAGCCTGGAAGCACGACGTTCAAGTCATGATTGAAGGGCCTGGTCACGTACCGATGCACATGATCAAAGAGAACATGGACTTGCAGCTTGAGCAATGCGGAGAAGCGCCCTTCTACACACTGGGGCCGCTGACAACCGATATTGCCCCTGGCTACGATCACATCACATCTGGTATTGGAGCCGCCTTGATTGGCTGGTACGGCACGGCCATGCTTTGCTATGTCACGCCCAAAGAGCATTTAGGCCTGCCGAACAAGAAGGATGTCAAAGACGGCATCATCACCTACAAGATTGCTGCGCATGCTGCCGACCTGGCTAAAGGCCATCCCGGTTCTGCCATCCGCGACAACGCGCTATCGAAAGCCCGCTTCGAGTTCAGATGGGATGATCAGTTCAATCTGGGTCTTGATCCTGACACGGCCAAAGATTTTCATGATGAGACCTTGCCTAAGGATTCAATGAAAGTTGCGCACTTCTGTTCGATGTGCGGACCACACTTTTGCAGCATGAAGATCACACAGGATGTGCGTGATTATGCTGCCAAGCAAGGCCTTGAAAATGACAAAGCCTTGAAGGCAGGCATGCAAGAGAAAGCCATCGAATTCGTCAAGAAAGGCGCTGAGATTTATCACAAAGCCTAAGAAAATCGGACGCTAGGTATCCCCCGTGCCGCTTACTGCGGGGGCTATTGTCCAACGATCTATCTTGTCGGTTTTCAACAAACCATCTACGGTATCCCGGCTCCCTCTCATCGATGCGATGAAGGGGGTGGGATGCGTGGCCATCATTCTGCATCATTTGGCCTTTTATGGCCCGATGGCCGACGTGGTTGCCCAGGCAGCGCCAAACATAATTGCATGGCTGTTTGATTACGCAAGACTGGCTGTGCAAATGTTTTTTGTACTGGCAGGTTATTTGGTTGCAGCGCGCGTCGCGCCTGACACCAAGCCAGCCGACTTAAAATCTTTGCGGCTTATCTGGGGTCGCTATAAAAGGTTATTGACGCCCTTTGTTTTTGCTGTTGCATCAGCGATTTTGATTACAGGCCTTGTGCGTCCCTGGTTCGATCACGAGTCCCTATCCGCCGCACCGTCTATATGGCAGCTCATTGCACACGGTTTATTCATCCATGATGTGCTTGGCTACGAGGCTCTATCGGCTGGTGTCTGGTATGTCGCGATCGATTTTCAGTTGTTCGTGGCAACAGTGCTGATCACCTTGTTGATGCGGTCATTGCCAACTCGCTTGTCGGCCCTGTTTCCCATCGTGGTAATCGCTTTAGCCGCAGGCTCACTGTGGTTCGTCAATCGCCATACTGATCTCGATATTTATGCGCCGTACTTTTTTGGTGCTTACGGATTAGGCATGCTTGCATTCTGGTCGAATCGCTCTACGCTCGGGGCAGGGGCCATAATCGCGATTCTTGCGCTTGGCGTGATCGCCTTATGGATTGATTTTCGTTATCCAATTGCAGTTGCACTGGGCTCAGCAACACTAGTGGGTTTAGCTGCTCATCAGGGTTGGCTAGAAAACTGGCCAAAGCCAGGCCTGCTGACCGCTTTGGGTCAGCGATCCTACTCGATCTTTTTAATTCACTATGGCATCTGTGTTGGTGTGAACGCGGTCTGGCACCGGTATTTTCCGAACGGTGCATTGATCAATGCGATTGGTATGCTGGTTGCGACCTTGGCATCAATTGGCACCGGGGCCTTGCTCTACCGCTTTGTTGAATCCAGATCCAAAGTGTTTGGCCGCAACGGCCTCACTCTGCTGCTGGCGCTGATGGTCGGTGCCGCCCTGCTGATTGAAAGCCTGGACTGGTAATTGAGTCACGGTAGTCGCAGTGCAAAGCGCAGATGCGTTATCGCTGCGACCTAGGTTCAACCCAGACTAGGCGCCAGTGTTCTACGCACGTCTTGCTCAGTGCGGCCGCTACGTTTGACGTAGTCACTCACTTGATCGTCGCCAATCATGCCGACATTAAAGTACTGCGATTGCGGGTGACTAAAGTAGAAACCCGAGACGCTTGCCGCAGGGTGCATGGCATAACTATCGGTGAGTATCATGCCAATATCGGCACCATCCAGTACCTCGAACATTTCACGCTTGATGACGTGTTCGGGGCACGCGGGATAGCCCGGCGCTGGACGAATACCCTGATACTTCTCAGCGATCATCTCTTCGTTTGAGAGCGTTTCGTTGGTGACATAACCCCAGATATCGGTGCGTACGCGAGCATGCAAGGCCTCGGCAAACGCCTCAGCACAACGATCGGCCAGGGACTTGAACATGATGGATGAATAATCATCTTGAGCTTTTTCGAACTCTTGTTCTTTCTTATCAACACCGATGCCGGCAGTCACTGCAAAGAGACCGATGTAGTCCATCACACCGGATGATTTCGGTGCGATGAAATCGGCAAGGCACTTGTTATCGACGCCTTCGCGCTTGACACCCTGTTGGCGAAGGCCGCGCCAGGTAAACAAGACTTTTTCACGAGTTTCGTCCTGATAGACCTCAATATCATCATCGTTCACGGTATTGGCAGGATAGAAGCCCACGACACCATTTGCAGTTAACCAGCGGCCATCGATCATCTTTTTAAGCATGGCCTGTCCATCTGCGTAGACCTTCTTGGCTTGTTCACCCACGACCTTGTCCTCAAGGATGGCGGGGAACTGGCCAAACAAACTCCAGGTCTGAAAGAATGGTGTCCAGTCGATAAATTTCGCAAGCTCAGATAAATCGAAATTTTTAAACGTGCGACGACCAATAAATTTAGGTCTCGGTGGCTGGTAGTTTGACCAATCGATTTTCGGCTTACCGGCTCTCGCATCAGCGATCGATACCAGTGGCGTCACCTTGCGATTGGCGTAGCGGCGTCTCACATCCTCGTATTCTTGCGCTAGCTCTTCAAGATAGGTGTTTGCGGTCTCAGATACCAGGTTGGTGGCAACGCCGACCGAACGACTTGCATCCGGCACGTAAATCACCGGGCCTTCGTAGTGAGGCGCAATTTTGACGGCCGTGTGCACGCGGCTGGTGGTCGCACCACCAATCATGAGCGGCATCTTGCGACTACGAAAATACTCATCTCGCTGCATTTCGCTGGCGACGTAAGCCATCTCTTCGAGGCTCGGCGTAATCAAACCAGACAGACCGATGATGTCGACCCCTTCTGCCTTGGCACGTGCAAGGATTTCTGCGGCCGGCACCATCACACCCATGTTGATGACATCAAAGTTATTGCACTGAAGCACCACGGTGACGATATTTTTACCAATATCGTGCACGTCGCCTTTGACCGTCGCGATCAGAATTTTGCCTTTGGCGCGCACGTCGCCGCCGGCAGCTTCGATCTGCCGTTTTTCTTCTTCGATGTAAGGCACAAGGTGACTCACCGCTTGTTTCATCACGCGTGCAGACTTCACCACCTGAGGCAAAAACATTTTGCCTTCACCAAACAAATCACCGACGATATTCATGCCATCCATCAACGGCCCTTCGATGACCTCGATTGGACGACCACCACGATCGGCAATTTGCTGTCTAACCTCTTCAGTATCCTCGACAATAAAGTTGGTGATCCCATGCACAAGCGAATGGGCTAAGCGCTTCTCGACATCCTGAGCGCGCCAGGCAAGGTCTTCTTCTTTTTTTGCGCCTGTGCCTTTAATCGCATCGGCTGCGATCACCAGACGTTCAGTAGAGGTTCTCGTGTCGTCAGCTTCTTTCTTGCCAAACGGCATCGGGCGATCAAGAACAACATCCTCAACCAGCTCACGCAGATCAGCAGGGATATCCGCATACACACCCAGTTGACCGGCATTGACAATGCCCATGGTCATGCCTTCCCGGATGGCGTAATACAGAAAAACTGTGTGAATCGCTTCTCTCATTGGCTCGTTGCCACGGAAAGAGAAGCTTACGTTCGATACCCCACCCGAAATGCGCGCGTGTGGCAGGTGCTCGCGTATCCATTTGGTGGATTCGATAAAGTCGACCGCATAGTGATTATGCTCATCGATACCTGTCGCAATCGCAAACACATTCGGATCAAAAATAATATCTTCGGGCGGGAACCCGACCACGTCTACCAGTAAACGATAGGCGCGCGTACAGATCTCTTTGCGTCGCTCAAGGGTATCTGCCTGCCCTTTTTCATCGAAAGCCATGACGACAGCTGCAGCACCATAGCGACGGCACAAGTGCGCTTGCTTCAAGAAGGGCTCTTCACCCTCTTTGAGTGAAATCGAATTAACAATCGCCTTGCCCTGCACGCATTTCAGTCCAGTCTCAATCACGGCCCATTTCGAGCTATCGATCATGACAGGTACACGGGCAATGTCAGGCTCTGAGGCAATTAGATTCATAAAGCGATGCATGCACGCTGCGGAATCCAGCATGGCCTCATCCATGTTGATATCGATGATCTGCGCGCCGTTTTCAACTTGTTGCCGAGCAACTGCAACCGCTTCGTCGTACTTTTCTTCTTTGATCAGACGAGCAAACATTTTGCTGCCCGTCACGTTAGTGCGCTCGCCTACGTTGATAAACAGCGATTCACCATCAAAATTCAACGCTTCAAGACCCGAGAGTCGTGTTTTGACCTCGATCTCTGGCACCACGCGTGCCGGCAACGCTTGCACTTGATCGACGATGGCCTGAATGTGATCTGGCGTCGTCCCGCAACATCCCCCAACCATATTCACCAGACCAGACTGTGCGAACTCTTCGAGTAAAGCTGAGGTATCGCCGGGCAGTTCATCGAAGCCGGTGTCGCTCATTGGATTGGGCAGACCAGCGTTGGGATAAACACATACATAGGTGTCACAGATCTTCGCGAGTTCTGCGACGTAAGGGCGCATGAGTGCAGCGCCCAGGGCGCAGTTCAATCCGATGGTGACCGGCTTGGCATGACGGACGGAGTTCCAGAACGCCTCGACGGTTTGACCTGAGAGAATGCGTCCCGATGCATCGGTGACAGTGCCAGAAATCATGACGGGCAAACGAATACCGCGCGCAACGAAAACTTCTTCAACGGCGAAGATCGCTGCTTTCGCGTTCAGGGTATCGAAAATCGTTTCGATCAGCACCAGGTCAATCCCACCGTCGAGCAAGCCATTCAACTGCTCTGAGTAAGCAAGGCGAAGTTCATCAAATGTGACATTACGGGCGCCTGGGTCGTTAACGTCAGGCGATATCGAAGCCGTCTTTGGCTGAGGGCCCAGGGCACCCGCTACAAATCTTGGCCGCTCGGCGGTCGAGAATTTGTCGCAGGCTAGTCTCGCCAGCTTGGCAGACGCCAGATTGAGCTCGTAGGCCAGCTCAGGCAAATCGTAATCACCTTGTGCCACCGTAGTCGCACCAAAGGTATTAGTCTCGATCACATCGGCGCCGGCCGCAAGATATTGCTCGTGGATCTCCTGGATTACATCAGGCCGAACCAGTGACAGTAACTCGTTATTGCCTTTAACGTCTTTGTGATGATCCGCAAATCGTGTCCCACGAAAATCGGCTTCGGACAGTTTGTAGCGCTGGATCATGGTCCCCATCGCGCCATCCAGGATCAGGATTCGCTGTCCCAGTTGGCGCACGAATTCTGCACCACGGGTATAGCTGTCGATCGGATAGGGCAATTTCGGATAAGGCATGGCACACAATCATCAAGGGAATAAGCGTGACCAAGTACACAACAGGGTCAAGCAACCCTACATGGTACCAAAAACAGAGGGGTTTCCCCAATTAGCCTAGGGATTATGAGGGACTTAGATTAAAACGCTAAGCCTTTTTAAACTAATCTTCGATACCGCGCTGAGCCGGGATGCCCGCATCAAATGCGTGTTTGACTGACATCATTTCAGTCACAGTGTCTGCAATGTCGATAATCTCTTGTGGGCAACGCCTACCTGTCAAACAGACATGCACACCCTTCGGACGGCTTTTGAGCGTGTTCACCACATCGTCCAGCTCGATCCAGCCAAACGAAATGGGATACGTAACCTCATCCAACACAACAAGAAAATAATCGCCAGACAAAATAGCAGACTTAACTCTATCCCAACCCTGACGAGCGAGCAAAGCCGAGTTCTCAAGGTCTTTACTTTTCCAGCTGAAACCGTCACCTAATCCTTCGATCGGAATACCAAGCGTCTCGAAGCTGCGGTGCTCACCAAATTTGGCTGTGGGCACTTTCATGAACTGAAAAATCTTCACAACTTTGGCTCGCCCGTGAGCCCTCAGGGCGAGGCCAAAGGCAGCGGTACTTTTGCCTTTTCCATCGCCCGTGTTGACGATAAGCAAACCACGACGTTCTCCCTCGGATTTATCGTAAGGCTTTTCAGTGGGTGGATTAACAATCTGCATGATGACTTCGTCCGGTGGATAAATTAGTGTAGGTCTGACAGCGCATTCAAATGGGCAAAACCGCCCAACGATCCCTCAATGGATAAATCTTTATTTTGTCATCGAAGACGTTTTCAATAGCGCGATGTGTTTGCGGTTCGTGAGCCGCCCCTTGAAACACAACACGACCCTGATCCATGATCACGATCTGATGCGCGTAAAGTGCCATTGCAATCTCATGCAGGGCAGTCAATACGGTTCTGCCTTTACTAGTCAAATTCTTGATCAACGCCAGGCAATCAGCTTGATGAGGCGGATCGAGGTGATTTAGCGGCTCGTCCAGTAGCAGGATCTCAGCCTTCACCGCCAACGCTCTTGCCATCAACACCCTTTGTTGTTCGCCACCTGAAAGCTCGCTAATTAACCGATTACGCCACTGATCCGCGTGGACACGCTTCAAAGCGTCGCCGACAATTTGATGGTCATAAGTGCTCGGCGAGCCAAGCCAAGGTCGGTGAGGAAGCCTGCCCAGCATCACGAGGTCATAGACAGAGATATCGCTCGAAATCTGCTCGTTTTGACCTAGCCAGGAAACTTGCTGTGCTAACGATCTGCTTGTCAGGTTGGCGATAGGCTGACCCAAGAGCTCTATCTCAGCGACCTTACCGCTCAAACCGCCAATAGCCCGCAATAACGTCGATTTGCCTGCACCATTGGGGCCAATCAAAGCCGTCCACTGACCTCTTGGAATAGTCAGGTCGACTTGTTTGAGAGCCTCTGTTTCACCTAAGTGAACAGTTAGATCTTTAACTGCGACAGCGTGCGGATTCTCACTCAAGGCAGTCATCGCGTCTGTCTCGTTGAGGGCTGGCGATACATTAACCAGCAAAGATAGCCGCCACCTAGTAAGGCCGTGAGTATCCCAACCGGCAACTCTTCAGGTGCCAGCAAGCCACGCGCCAACAAATCGGCAGCCAACAGCAGGACGCCGCCAATCAATGTTGATAAGCCAATCAACTTCGCATGATTGGCTTTTACGAATGATCTGCCTAGATGCGGGGCAACTAGCCCGACAAAGGCTATCAATCCAGAGTGCGCAACGGCTGCCCCCGTGGTGAGTGACATAATCAGAATCAACACGCCTCCCACAACTGGCTGATACACGCCGAGACTCATTGCAGTTCGTTCACCAAGAATCAAGGCATCCAGCATTCGAGCCAGCGCGGCAGAGGCAATCAGACCAACCAGCAGCACGCCCCCCATCACCACGCAGGAAGCCCAGCTCATGAAACTGGTTGAGCCAAGCAAAAAGGACTGTAAGGCCTGGAGAATGGCTGGAGACCGGAAGGCAATGACAGACGTCACTGCGCTAAAGATCACACTAACAATCACGCCTGACAGCAGCAATTTGAGCCGGTCTTGAGCACCTCTCGCGAGCAATAGCGTCAGTAAAACAGCAGACACCGCTCCGACAAACGCGGCACCTGTCAGCCCTAAGCGAGCGAGCCAGTACTCAGCAAACGGACTGCCGCCGAACACCATCAACGCACAGGCAACACCAAGCGACGCGCCGGATGCGCTACCTAACAGATAAGGATCCGCAAGCGGGTTTCTAAATAGCCCTTGCGCAATCGCACCGGTCATGCCCAACAGCGCACCCGCTAAATAAGCGCCAATAGACCTGGGTAGTCTGATATGCCAAAGAATGTCATGTGATGCAGGATTCGATAGAAAGGTATTGATGGGCTCAAACCCTGTGCTGCCCACGCAAATCCCCGCAGCAATGAGCAAACACGAAATCAACAGCAGGGCAAACACCATCCAGGCGTACCATGTTGTTGCCCGCTGATGCCCCGTTGTCACTGGGTAACCTCTGCTGCATTCAGGCCTGAACTAACTTGCTTGGTCAGACAATCAACGATTGCTCGTGCTCCCTCTGCCATGCGCGGGCCTGGTCTCACGATGACATTTGCGATGTCTTTTGCAAATAGGCAGATATGCTGGTTTTTTACTGCGTTGAGAGTCGACCACCCGGGCCGCGCAGAAAGATTGACGAGGTTGCCCTCAGACATCATGATGACATCAGGACTTTCTTTAACAACTAGTTCTGGATTGATTTTCGGAAACGAACCTAGCCCAGCCGGAATAATGTTACGCAGCCCCAAACGAGACAAGGTTTGCCCAAGAAACGAATCAGGTGCTGCTGCGTAGGGCTCTGCACTGACCTCAAAGTAAACACGCAAGTTTCGCTGCGATGGCGGTATTAATTTTGCTGCTTGCGAAATCTCGTCCTCGATTTGCAACCAGCGTTGTTCAGCTATCTGGTCGGGCAAACCAAACACACGGGCAAGCATCTCCAGCGCGCGATGAACATCTTCATTTGTCTGTGCGTCGATCATGAGTACGGTTAAACCTAATGCGCGTAAGCGTTCGTTTGCTTTGGATGCTGCACCCGTCAAAATCAGATCCGGCTTCAAAGCAAGGATACCTTCGATATCAGGATCAAAACCACCACCCAGCGCTGGCAGAGACTTCAAAGTCGAAGGCCAGTTCGAGTAGCGATCCACACCAATGAGGTGATCACATCGATCCAGCAGGCACACCGCTTCAGTCCAAGATGGGAGCAGGCTGATAACCCGTCTGGGGGGTTCAGGCAGGCTAACGACCTGACCATCGCTGCCCGTCAGAGCGATGGTCGCAGCAGAGGCAGACCCGAACCCAGCCGAAAAAAACGAAGCTATCGTTGACAAGACGAGAGCCCGCAGCAGCTTTAGCACGCTCGCATCTCACTTGTCGAATCGCTATTACCTGGACTATTAATGAAGTGCATATCTCATGCCGACAAACACGTTTGATCCAGGTGGGTTGTAGCCAGAGATCAATTGATATTGAGCATTCAGAATGTTGTTCCATTTCAAGAATACAGTCCAGCTCTTATCGATATCGTAGCTCGCATATAGATTGATCAGAGCATAGCTGGACAAGGTTTGGGTATTGGCCGAGTCTGCGTAACGCATACCAGACCAGGTCAGTGTCGACCCAAAGTTAAACGGGCCCGTTCTGTAATCTGCGCCTAAGTTAAAGACGTCATTAGCACGCTGCGGCAGTTGCAAATTAGTCAACACATCTAATGGATTCATGATGTCGAACGAACCACGCACTGTTAATTTATCGAATACGGCATTTGCACCCAGTGAGACCCCACTGATTTCAGTCTTGGCGAAGTTGGTTGGGCAATAGCCGCTCGATTGGTTTTGGCAGGGCAAAGCAATAATCAAATTATCGATTTTGTTGTCATAGCCAACCAGATGCAGCCCGTATTGCTTGGTTTCGTAATGCAGACCAAGTTCAAAATTTTGATTCGTCTCAGGCTTCAGATCCGCATTGCCATAGCCCGGGTAATACAGATCGTTGAAGGTAGGAGCGCGGAACCCTGTGCCATAGTTGATATTTGCTCTCAACTCGTCGGTAATAAAGTACCCATAGGCAACGCTGCCGGTCGTTTGGTTACCATAACCGGATATCGAATCGTTGCGCAAAGCCGCTGTTGCCACGTGAGGCCCACGATTTAATTGATAGGATGCCGCGATCGAATCCGTTGTACGACTCTGATTCACGTTGGTCGTGCCTGAGTACGTCGCAGAGACATTTTGAATCCTGTGCTCAGCCAACATCTGTGCAACGTCTGAACCAAGCTTGATATTGTTCTGCCATAACACATCAGTCTCTGGGGTACTGATTGGATCAGCGGTGTAGGTTGTCAGATTTTGGCCTGGCGTATTGGCTTGAGAAACTTGAATCAGGCTTGACCAATTATTCGTGATTTGGTTTTTTGAATAAAGGGCAGCACTGTAATTACCGCCCACGGTTGTATCGATTTCAGGCAACGAGTAACTGTAGTCGTAGCCCGGATACTTATTGGCAGTGCGCGTAGCGAAGAACTTCAGGCCCAATTCCTGACCGACACCCCAATCTTGAGAAAACTGCCCCGCAGCACCCGTGCGGGTATAGCCAGTCGCGGATGTCGGATAACCAGGTGCACAATAATTTGCCGCTGCATTAGCTACGCTGCAATAGTTATTGGGCGCGACCGTGTTGAAACCGCTTGAGGTTTCGTAGTTGATCCCGACGGCGTAACGAGTTTTATGTTCACCCTCAGTTGACCCAGACAAGCTAACGCTACTGATACTGGTGCCATAGCTACCATATCCGGTTGACGCGTTGAATTGCGTCGGGCCGTCGCCGCGTTTAGTAAAGATCTGAATGACGCCACCCAAAGCATCTGCGCCATAAAACGTACTTTGTGGTCCAAAGACAATCTCGATATGGTCGATGAGCGACATGGGGATGCTGCTCCATACCGCGCCACCCAAGCTTGATGACTCGCTACGAACGCCATCAATAAGCACCAGAGCTTGATTATTATTTGTGCCCCTTAGATAGACACTAGATACGTTAGCTGCACCACCGTAAGAAGTAATTTGCACGCCACGTTGCTGTTGTAACAACTCTGGCAAACTGCTCTGACCTGCACGCTCAATCTCTTCTGACCCAACATACACATGATCGGCGAGCACATCGTTGGCTGGTGTAGGCTCGATAGTCGCGGTCACGATAATGGGATTAAGGAGTTCCGGCTCACGGGAGGATCCGCTTTGTTGTGCATAAGACGCATCGCAGAAAAAAACAATCGAACAAGCAGTGGCTAGCAGACGCCCCCCTTGAAAAGGGCGCAAAATGTTTTCGTAAGACATTACGATGATTCCAATAAAGTTCTCTCGCCAACTCTCCCCGTTGGCGGGATGAATAAGAATATTTTTTGAATATTCCACCCGTTGAAGCCGGTATCCGGACTAGTGAGGCCAAGATTTTTACCTTCTCAGGCATTGCTGCCCAATGGTTCTGCAAATCCCTGCATCCTTTTAAGGGGATGCGCTCACTTACCGTTGCGGGGACAGTATGGTGGCTCTATAAAGAACGCCAGTTTCCCGTTTAACTGTCTTTTCTGAGCGAAAAAACGAGCACTATCAACCCTTGTACGATAGCACAGCCGACCGTCGGTCGACCGATGCCGATTACAATGAGGTTCGCGTTTACGGGTGTCTTCCCAAGCACCTTTTTACGGCCCCCCACTGACTAAATGATTGGATGTATTGAGATGACCATGTCAGACCCACTTGTCATTGCTGACAAAACGTATGAGTCCCGTCTGCTCGTCGGCACCGGTAAATACAAGGATTTTGTCGAAACTCAACAAGCCATTGAAACCAGCGGGGCAGAGATCATTACGGTCGCGATCCGTCGTACAAATATTGGCCAGACTGCTGGTGAGCCGAATCTACTCGATTACCTGCCACCCAGTCGCTACACCATGCTGCCCAACACTGCTGGCTGCTACAGCGCTGATGATGCGGTGCGTACCTTGCGCTTGGCACGAGAGTTACTCGACGGTCACACGCTCGTCAAACTCGAAGTGCTGGGCGATCCACACACTTTGTTTCCCAACATGCCGGAAACCCTCGCTGCTGCTAAAACGCTGGTAGCCGAAGGATTTGACGTCATGGTGTACTGCACCGATGATCCGATTCAATGCCGCATGCTTGAGGATATCGGTTGTGTAGCTGTGATGCCGCTGGCCTCTTTGATCGGATCCGGCATGGGGATTCTAAATCCCTGGAACCTCAAATTGATTATTGATCAGGCACGCGTCCCTGTTTTGGTCGATGCTGGGGTTGGGACCGCGTCAGATGCCGCGATCGCCATGGAACTCGGCTGTGACGGTGTCCTGATGAACACGGCAATCGCCGGCGCACAGAATCCTGTACTCATGGCAAGTGCCATGAATAAAGCCGTGCAAGCAGGCCGCGAGGCATTTCTTGCCGGAAGAGTCCCGCGCAAGACCTATCAAGCTGCACCGAGCTCACCAACCAGCGGCATGATCGGCACCCTGAGCCGTTAAGTAGTTTGATAAGTTTCAAGCAGTTTTTTACAGGCCATTAGATATGTCGACGCAAATACCCAATACCTTGACGATTGCCGGCATGGATCCGAGCGGCGGTGCGGGTATTTTGGCTGACGTCAAAACCATGAGCGCGCTTGGTGCTTACGCTTGTGCCGTTGTCGCCGCACTGACCGCGCAAAATACGCACAGAGTGTCAGATATATCGATTGTTAATCCGGACTTCATTCAGTCCCAGATCGACACCCTCTTTGATGATGTGCGAATCGATGCCGTCAAAATCGGCATGCTTGGGCAAAGTAAAACAATTGAAGTAGTGGGTGAGCGCTTAGCGCACTGGAAACCAGCCCATATCGTCCTCGACCCCGTCATGGTCGCCAAAAGTGGCGATTTACTACTTGAGCAAAATGCCATTTCAAGCTTGCGGGAGTATCTTTTATCTCAAGCAACGGTTGTGACGCCCAATCTGCCTGAGGCCGGGGTTTTACTTGCCCAGCGCCAAGTCGAATCGGTTCGCGATATGCGCCGTGTGGCCGAACGCTTGCGGAACATGATGAGCCATCAAGGCCATCGCTGGGTATTGCTCAAAGGTGGGCATTTGCCGGGGGACGAGACTATTGATATCTTGCACGATGGCGACAAGATGATCGAGCTACCCGGGCACAGGATTCAGACACGCAATACCCACGGCACTGGCTGCACACTGTCAGCAGCCTTGACAGCTCTTTTGCCCAAGATACCAGACGTGCCAGAAGCCGCCCAGAAAGCAAAAACCTACCTTGTCGCGGCGATTGTCGCTTCATCCAGACTTGAGGTGGGAACCGGTCACGGTCCACTTCATCATTTTCATCATATTTGGTGAAAACCCCTATTACAATCTGTTAGTTATTTTTGCCAACGCATGGATTTTTGATGAAAGCTTCTTCAATACCTGATATCGAACGCGCCCGCTTCAATATGGTCGAACAGCAGATCCGTCCCTGGGATGTCTACGATGCAAAAGTGCTGGACGCCCTGTTTGCCGTGCGCCGTGAGTTGTTTGTCCCGACCGTGCATCGCGCGCTGGCCTTCTCTGATCTTGAAATCCCGCTCGTCGTTCAATCGGTGGATACCCATCAAACAATGCTGGCGCCCAAGCTCGAGGCCAAACTGGCTGGGGCATTATTTTTAAAGCCGGAAGACTGTGTGCTTGAGATTGGCACTGGCTCTGGCTATCAAGCAGCATTGCTCGCTCATCTCGCTCGCGAGGTCACCTCTGTAGAAATCGATCCCAGGCTGGTTGCGTTTGCTCAAGACAATTTACGTCAGACTCACACCGACAACGTTAAGGTCGAAACTGGCGATGCCAGTAACGGCTGGGGAACAACCGAGTATGACGCCATTCTGGTTACTGGCTCCTTGCCAGTCATTCCTGACGGTCTCAAGTATCAGTTACGAGTGGGTGGATGCATGGTTGTAATTGTGGGTACGCACCCGGTTATGACCGCGTACCGGGTCACACGAACAACAGCCGCCAGTTTCGAGACGGTGTCTCTCTTTGAAACCGTCATCAAGCCTTTGACCGGCCCAGTCATCTCACGCTTTAAGTTTTAAACCAGCTTGAGATAAGTGCTGTGCCAGCTCAGTTTGAGCGGATCTTTTGCACCAAGGCAGTAGTTGAGCGATTGAATTCAAAGGGTATGGCGATTGCCTTGCCCCCCCAGGACTCAACCAGGCGCGTTTCAGGCAGTGTCTGCATATCGTAATCGCCACCTTTAACAATCAGATCGGGGCGCAAACGCCCTATCACTTCAACTGGCGTATCCTCTTCAAACACGATAACGGCTGTTACGCAGGTCAGGGCGGCTAGCAGCGCAGCCCTGTCATGCTCGTTGTTTAAAGGCCTGTCAGGTCCTTTGCCCAGCCGCCTGGCTGAGGCATCCGAGTTAACGGCAACGACGAGTGAACCACCCAATTGTGCTGCCTCGTCAAGATAAGTAACGTGACCCCGGTGCAGAATATCAAAGACACCGTTAGTAAAAACAATTGGGCCTGGCCAGCTTCGCGCCGCAATAGCCTCAGAGCATGCTTCGATCGACAGGATCTTGCTCTCAAATCTGGCTGTCATAGCGTTATCAAGTTAGCGGATCAAACAGTGGTCGGCTGCAAACCTGGTACCGCTCGCATCAATTCTTTACGGTAGCGGTTCAAATCTTGTACCGTCTTAAATGACCCATCGAGCAATAGGGACAAGTTATGCAAAATGCGAGTGCTGACTTTCACTTCCCACTCTTTATCAAAGACGATCTGGTTATCCAGCCATCGCTCTAACCAGCCTGGCTCAGGTAACTTTGATTGCACCGTGTCGTCAGGGAACATATCTTTGTTGACGTGCAGATTGGTAGGGTGCAAGGCCTGCGGGGTGCGATGAGCTGACGCCATCAACACACCTATTTTTGTAAAGGCCATCCGCGCTTGCGAACCAATCTCTTGGCCACGCTGGGTCAGCGCCCGTTTCATGTAGCGAAGGTAGGCACCGGCATGGCGAGCTTCGTCCTGGGAGATCACTTTGTAGATCGCCTTGATCACGGGCTCAGTGTGCCAATCGGCAGCACAACGGTACCAGTGATTTAATCTGACTTCACCACAAAAATGCAGCATCAAGGTTTCAAGTGGTGGGGCTGGATCAAATTCAAAACGAACCTTGTGCAACTCTTCTTCAGTCGGCAACAAATCAGGTGCAAACCGTCGCAGGTATTCCATCAGCACCAATGAATGTTTCTGTTCTTCGAAGAACCAGACAGACATAAAGGCTGAAAAGTCGCTGTCGTCTTTGTTATCACGCAAAAACATCTCAGTTGCAGGTAAGGCAGCCCATTCTGTGATCGCATTCATTTTGATCGTTTGCGCCTGCTCATCCGTGAGCTTGCTACGGTCGAAATCGCCCCAGGGAATGTCGCATTCCATGTTCCAGCGTACAGACTCCATTGACCTAAAAAGCTCTGCGTAAAGCATATTTTGTTGCCTTTAAATTACAAAATCCAACATTAATACCAGACGGTCACGTCAAATTGATGACAAAACCATGAAAGAATCAAAACTGCCCTGAAAAATACCACCATCCTGCCAATGCCAAACTCGTCATGATTAGAAAGCCCAGCGCAAGAAGTAGTTTGTTGCCTTGCTCCCGCGCCTTTCGATTTAATTTCAATTCGTGCAAAATCTCAGCCGATACATCTCGTTGACTCAACCGCTGGTGAATCAAGCGGGGAAACTCTGGCATTAATTGCGCCCATTGAGTCGCCTCTTTGGTTATTTTATTGCGAAAGCCCGTGAAACCCATGCGCTCGTGCATCCAGCGCTCAAGATAGGGCTTTGCTGTCATCCACAAGTCTAACTGCGGATCAAGCTCGCGGCCCAATCCCTCTACATTTAACAAGGTTTTTTGTAATAAGACTAATTGTGGCTGAATCTGCACGTGAAACCGGCGCGACATCTGAAAAAGTCTGAGCAAAACCTGTCCAAGAGAGATCTCAGCGAGTGGCCTGTCGAAATAGGGCTCACAGACTGCGCGGACAGCCGCCTCTAGCTCTTCTTCACGTGTGTTCTCGGGTACCCAGCCTGATTCAATGTGCAGGCGCGCTACGCGACGATAGTCACGCTGAAAGAACGCGAGAAAATTCTGCGCAAGATAGTTTTTATCGAATTCGGACAGCGAACCCACAATGCCGAAATCCAGTGCGATATAGCGGCCTAAGGTTTCAGGCCGGTTAGACACAAAGATGTTGCCTGGATGCATGTCCGCATGAAAGAAACCATCACTGAACACTTGTGTAAAGAATATCTCTACCCCAGTCTGCGCCAGCTTCGGGATGTCAACACCCGCCTCGCGCAAGCGGTCGATCTGGCTAACTGGCAGGCCATACATGCGCTCCATCGTAAAGACCGTTGTGGCGCAATAATCCCAAAACACCTCCGGCACCCAAAGTATCTCGCCTTTTTTAGTGCCTGGCGCGAAATTACGTCGTAACTGACTGCAATTGGACGCCTCACGCAACAGATCGAGTTCGTCATGCAGGTGCTTGTCAAATTCGCCAACGACCTCGCGAGGCTTGAGGCGCTTGCCGTCGACAAGCAGCCTTTCGATCAGGCCAGCAAGCGCCCGCATCAAGGACAAATCTTGCTCGATGACTTCCTGCATGCCGGGACGCAAGACTTTAACGGCGACTTGTCGACCGTTATGCAGTGTCGCAAAATGAACTTGAGCAACAGAGGCTGACGCAATCGGATCTTTTTCAAAGTGCGCAAATAACTGGTGAGGTGAGGCCCCCAGTGCTGCCTCGATGACAGCGGCTGCCTGCTCTGAGGGAAACGGCGCGACTTGGTCTTGCAAGAGCGCCAACTCATCGGCTATGTCTGGGGGTATCAAATCCCGTCGAGTCGAGAGGACTTGGCCAAATTTGACAAACACAGGGCCTAAAGCCTGGAGAGCGAGTCGAAGCCTCATGCCGCGAGGCATTTTGGGACGCTTACCGAACCTCAGGCACCTCAGTAGTGTTGCCGCAAAGGGATGACTGATACCCGACAACACAAGATCATCCAAGCGATAACGATAGGCGATGAGCATAATACGGATCAACCGCGTCCATGACATCATTTTGCGAGCCTGTTTCTCTGGCTGTTTAATTTCTGTACGCGCACATCAAGTCCTAGCTGATCCGAGGACAGCTGATCCAACCTGCTCCTCAGCGTCGTCATGGCATTGCTAAACAGCAAATAGGATTCTCGATCGGTCAAAGTTTGGGTTTCGTAGGTCAGGTATTCAGCAATATTTTGTTGTGTATTACCAAAGCTTGTTTTGATCGCTTCGGCAGTCTTGCGCAACCCGCCGAGCAAGCGTGAGGCGGGAATGTCTCCCATTGTTGTGGCGAGGGCATCCTCAAAGTCTGGACGCAGATCTCGAGCCAGAAGGGAGAGTGTTTGCGCGAGGCTAGCGTCACCGGATACTTTGAGATTAGCTTGCAGGTCTTGCTTGGATGACAGCAATTTTTTCAATACCAAAGCAGGAATTGTTTCGGGGATGTGAACAACCACATCCGGGATCGCTGCCGCGGTTGCTGGCATCAATTGCCCTGTCTCAGTGATCGAGAACGCCAGCTCTGAATAAAGCCAGGTAATTTGAAACGTCCTGCCCGGATGCTGAGCGAGCAACTCGCTCGCCCAAGCCTGCTGTTTAAGCAGGCGATTCACGCCGGCAGCCAGCCATTGCGCACGGCTGGCGTGCCAAGCAGAGAAGGGATCAAAAAGCTTGGTGGTCTGGTGGGGAGTCAAAACGAGTGACACGATCAGTGAAAACCCTCAGTTTAACGGTTTACTGACCACTTAATCACCCGCTAAAGCATTGACCCCCATTCCAGTGGGAAATCTGCAAGTGTTAACTAGCCAGTTCTACAGGTATCTGCTGGATCCCAGCGAGCATCCAGCCACCCTGCTCCGATTTAAAGAGGTTCCAGATTTCTTCAAAACGGAACGCTTCAGTCTGAGGTGTCTCTCTGAGCATGCCTGAGAAACGGACGCTCGCGAGATGACCGTCAGTGACTTTTTCCATGCCGAGCAACTCTGCGTTGAGCATGACTACCTCGGTTTCGTTGACACCTTGGCGACCGTCAAACTGTCCTTGAAGGGCCTTGATGAGATCATCAGTCAGAAACTGGTGCAGTTGAGTTACATCGCCAGAATCCCAGATTTTCTGAATGGCGACAAAGTGCTTTTTCGCCTCCTGGATGAATGACTGAGTATCAAAATCGGCCGGGATAAACCACTTGGCCTCATCGGATTCTGCCGCTGACGATCCGCTTGCGACACCTGACGGCGGAGTTACTGGGGAAGCGGTCGCGCCTGAAGCAGAAGCGTCAGCTTGGCGCCACATTTGCTGTGGCATTTGCTGGGGAGCTGGAGGAGCCGCTTGGGGATAAGCGTTAGCTAACACTGCAGCCGACTGGGTTTGCGCAGATTGGCCACGGCCTAAAAATAGCCTCGTGACCATACGGATGGCAAAGAAAGCGAGTGCGGCAAAAATGACAAGCGTGAGAATTTCACCCATTGCGCCACCGAAGCCCAGGTGAGACATAAGCATACCGATGCCCAAGCCGGCAGCAATGCCTGCCAGAGGGCCAAGAAACCTGGACGCGCCAGACCTTGGTGCGCTGGCGCTTGAAGGTGGCGTGCTCGGTGCAGCGGCTGCGGTGGGGGCAGCGCTTCTTTGTGTCGTGACAGGCGCTGCGCCTCTCGTCGCGCCAAATGATTGGGTACCAAAGCTCTTACCACCGCCCAGGCGAGCCGCATCTGACTGAGCGGGGGCAAATACGAGACCCAAACTCGCTGTTGCGATCGCAGCAACGACTAGGTAGCGTGCGGACAATTGATAGAACCTGTTTATTGAAGCAGAAAACATTGAAACCTCCGTCTGAGTGCAGGCACAACGCTGCATTCACCATGCAACCTTACAACAAGCTGAACATTTCTGCAAGGATGATTACGTATTAAGGGAATGATCAGGACAGCTTGATGCCTTCGTGCAAAGCGGTGAGGCCCGCTGACAAATTGAAGTAATTGACCCGACTCAGTCCTGCTTGCTCTAGCATTTCTTTGAGCGCTTGCTGATCAGGGTGCATACGGATCGATTCAGCTAAATAGCGATAACTCTCACTATCTTTGGCGACTTTTTCGCCAAGCCAGGGTAAAACCTTGAACGAGTACCAGTCATAAAGCGGGGCCAGAGGTTTCGCGATATGCGAAAACTCGAGCACCAGCAACTTACCGCCTGGCGCCAGCACCCGGGTCATCTCCGCAAGTGCGACATCTTTATGCGTCATATTGCGAAGACCAAAAGCCACGCTCACGCAGTCGAAATACCCGTCTGGGAATGGCAGTTTTTCAGCATCACACACGGCTACTGGCAGCAGAACGCCCTCGTCGGTCAGGCGATCTCGTCCAACACTCAACATCGAATCATTGATATCCGTTAACCAGACTTCGCCAGTCGGTCCAGCAGACTTTGCAAACGCGCGCGCCAGATCCCCGGTACCACCGGCAATATCAAGCACCTTCATGCCGGGGCGAATACCTGCCCGTGCGACGGTGAAGGCTTTCCAGACACGATGTAAACCAGCTGACATCAAATCATTCATGACGTCATAGCGCTGCGCAACAGAGTGGAACACCTTTGCCACCTTGCGCGCTTTTTCGGATTCGTCTACGGTCTGGTAACCGAAGTGAGTTTGTTGTTCGGGCATAAGCTGTAATGGGGCTAATTGAGAGGCATTGTGACTAAAACGAATATCTGCCTATTATTGCAGGTTGCTGTTCGTAAGCGTTTGGCTAATAACCTTGCAAATGAATCCTATGTCATAAACATGTCACATAATAGCCATACTATCGACATGCTGTTGACACTTAACCCCGAACTTCGAGCAGAAAACCCATGTCTAGCACCATCTTAGTCGTAGAAGACGAGCCCGCCATTCAGGAACTGATCGCCGTCAATCTGTCGTTTGCTGGTCATAAGGTCTTGAGGGCATTTGATGCGCCTCAAGCTGAAACGCTCATCGGCGCTGAACTACCCGATCTAATTTTGCTTGACTGGATGTTACCTGGTGCCTCTGGGCTCGCCCTCGCCCGCAAATTGCGTAACGAGGACCGAACCAAGATGGTCCCTGTCATTATGCTGACTGCCAAAGGATCTGAGCAAGATAAAGTTGACGGTCTGGAAGCGGGTGCAGATGACTACATCACCAAGCCCTTTTCGCCCAAAGAATTGATGGCGCGGATCAAGGCAGTGCTTCGTCGCCGTGCGCCGCAGCTGACAGACGATTTAATTGAAGCGGGTGGCCTGCGCTTAGACCCCGTGTCTCACCGCTTGGCCGGTGGCGGACAACCCCTTAATATTGGCCCAACCGAGTTCCGGCTACTGCACTTTTTCATGACACACCAGGAGCGCGTATTCTCTCGTGGTCAATTATTGGATCAAGTCTGGGGTGATCACGTATTTGTTGAGGAACGGACAGTGGACGTGCACATTCGCCGTTTGCGCAAGGCTCTCGAGCCAACTGGCCACGATATTCATGTCGAGACCGTGCGCGGCAGTGGTTACCGCTTCACCACTCAAGTTTCGCGGGCATAAAAAGCCAACTACCAATGCGGCAATGACAACATGAGATGGCCTTATCACTTGATCGTTGTCGCGTTTCTGGCGGGGCTGGCGGAACTCTCTCAATACCTTTGGCAACTATCACTAGGCTGGTGGGTACTCACCTTGGGTTGCGGCTTGGCGCTTGCTTCAACCGCCAAGTACAAAAAGCGACTTGAACACTGGGTAAGGGAATCAAGCAGTACCCGCCCAAACTACCTGGGGCCCTTCGAGTCCCTCGGTCTGGCAATTTACACAGAAAGAAAGACACACGATTCGGCTATCAGCGAAGCCTACGAGACAAACGATGCCATTATGGCGGCGGCGCAAGCCCTGCCCATCGGGATCGTCACAATGGACAAGGACTTTCAAATCACCTGGGCTAATCAGGCTGCTGAGGCGCTTCTGCATCTGAGGCTACAGCAAGATCGCGGGCACAGCTTGCTCAATCTCTTGCGCTCACCCGCCTTCGCGTCCTACGCCAACGCCCGCGAGTGGGAAGAACCAGCGATCGTAAAAATCACTCATGGCGGCCAAAGTCACAGCATCATGCTGAGAATGGTTAAATATCTGAGGGATCAGTATTTGTTGATTGCCCGTGATCTCACACAAATTGAGAAACTTGAAACGACGCGTAAGGATTTCGTAGCCAACGTTTCGCATGAGCTTAGAACACCACTTACAGTGCTGACCGGTTTCGTCGAAACCTTAAAGGATGCCCCAGCGGATGCGCTGACGGCCGAGCAGCGGGAACAGTATTTCAATATGATGTATCAACAGGCACAGAGGATGGAGGCGCTCGTATCAGACCTGTTGACATTGTCCAACATTGAGACCTCGCCAAGCGCTGCGTTCGCGACCGTCGATATGGATGCTCTGATCGAACAAGAACGCCAGCAAATCGAAGCGCTATCAGCAAACCGACATCGACTCGACTGGGAAATCACCCCCGGATTGAACGTCTATGGCGACCGGGCAGAATTAGCGTCAGCGTTATTGAACTTGATGACCAACGCGGTTCGCTACACGCCAACGGGTGGGCTGATAAAAATCCGCTGGGCACCCGAAATGAACGGCGGCGCGAAATTTAGTGTGATTGACAACGGTATCGGCATTGCCTCTGAACATATTCCGCGTTTGAGCGAACGCTTCTATCGGGTGGATCGCGGTCGGTCAAGAGAAGTCGGAGGCACGGGCTTGGGTCTTGCGATAGCAAAACATATTGCCCTGCGCCACGAAACGGCACTCGATATCCAGAGCAAACTGGGCCAGGGCAGTACCTTTAGCCTGGTTTTCCCGCCAGAAAGACTGGTCCGGTCGCACACACGCGAGGCAATTGAGGAAAACGTTTCAGCCACGTGACAAAAAGGATAAACTTCCGAGATGCCGGTTCCACCACTCAGGAGATTATCAATGACCGCCCAGACAGCAATGCCGCCGTTTCATCTTGCTTTCCCAGTTCGCGATCTAGAGGAAGCTCGCAGCTTCTATGCTGGCGTGTTAGGTTGTGGCGAGGGCAGAAGCTCATCTGAATGGATCGACTTCGATTTTTACGGCCATCAAATCGTCGCCCATCTTTCACCAGAAGAATGCGGTCACAAACAAACAAGTGCTGTCGACTCACACAACGTGCCTGTCCGTCACTTCGGAGCGGTCCTGTCTATCCCCGAATGGGAAGTCATGGCTGACAAGCTTCGTGCGATCGGCACGAAATTCATTATCGAACCCTACATCCGTTTCAAAGGCGAAGTGGGTGAGCAAGCCACCATGTTTTTCCTGGATCCGTCTGGTAACGCAATCGAGTTTAAAGCGTTTAAAAACATGGAGTCCCTGTTTGCCAAATAAGGCAACTTGATGCCAAAGTCGAAGCCTCAAAACAAAGTACTGCAGCCGCACTATCAGATCCGCGCGCAGGGCGACCGTTGCCTCAGCATCGACTTTGGCGATAGCATCAGCGCTGAAACTGGCCGCATCTGTCTCAGTGCTGCGGCAACCTTTCGAAGGGCTGCGCTACCAGGGGTGATTGATATCACCCCCTCCTTTAATTCCGTGGCCTTGCACTACACACCGTTTGCGCATCCCTCGAGTTCAGGCGAGAGGGATTCACTCCCTTTCGATCCGGTTTCGTTCGAGTCGTTGTCACACAGAGTATCGGCCCTCATCGACGCCGGCTTGCCAGAAGTTGATCAACTTGCGCGAACCGTAGAGATCCCCGTTTGTTATGGCGGCAAGCATGGGCCAGACTTGTCCTTCGTTGCCAGCCAGACCGGTCTGACTGAAGCCGAGGTCATTGAGCGTCACGCAAACAGCGAAGTCATGGTTTTTACGCTCGGCTTTGCTCCTGGCTTGCCCTACATCGGTGTTCATGACCCAATTTTTGCCATACCCCGGCGAGACACCCCGCGTACGGCCGTTCCTGCGGGCTCAGTTGCAGTTGCCAATCGGCAGAGCACGATTTACCCGAATCTTTTGCCGGGTGGATGGCATATTCTGGGCGCCACGCCGCTGATAATGTTCGACGTTCGCGTCGCACCCCCCTCGCGACTCATGCCAGGTGATTCGGTCAAATTTGTACCAATCACAGAGACCCAATTCGATCAGATGATCGAGGCTCAAGGATTGCCGTCGTGACCATGCATTTCATCAAGCCGGGTATGTTATCGACCTTTCAGGACATGGGTCGAATCGGCTATCAGCACCTTGGTGTGCCAACAGCTGGCCCCATGGATAGACGAGCCCACCAGTTGGCGAATCTTCTGGTTGGCAATCCAGTCTGGCAGGCAACTCTGGAAATCACCTTGACTGGTCCAGCGATTGAATTTTCGTCTGCTTGTTGCATCGCGATTACTGGGGCGGATTTGAGCCCCAAGATCAACGATCAGCCTGCCGCCCTGAACAGACCTCTTATTCTGCGCGAGGGCGATCGGTTATCTTTCGGGACCAGGATACGTGGTGCGAGAGCCTATCTGGCGATCCACGGTGGATATCAGCTTGATAGTGTCCTCAACAGCACCAGCACCTACCTGCGCAGTGCGATGGGTGGCTATCAGGGCCGTGCCTTGAAGCGTGACGATCGTGTCGAATTAAACAAGAGACTTGAGCCATCCGACTTAAGCAGTCTGGCGCAAGACTTGTGGAATATCCGCATCTATCTGCCAGCGTCTGTAGTCGAGCAACCGCGAGCTCGCATCCGTATTATCAAAAGCAATCAATGGATGGACTTCACACCTGAAAGCTGTGCTGCCATGCTCACCGAAACCTTCCGGATAAGCCCTGACTCTGAACGCATGGGTTACCGTCTTGCGGGCCCCACTCTCTCGCTTTCGACCCCACGTCAAATGATCTCAGAGGCAACTACTTTCGGTACGATACAAGTTCCAGCGGGTGGTCAGCCCATTGTGTTGATGGCCGATACCCAAACAACGGGCGGCTATCCCAAGATTGCCTACGTCGCCAGTGTGGATCTGCCTTTGCTTGCGCAAATGGCGCCTGGTGATCAAGTACGATTTCAAAGTATCAAGCTCGATGAGGCGCAGAAACTCGATGCAGCACGAGAGCTCGCCTTTTACAAACTCGCTCAAACGCTTCAACCTATCAATCAACTGGTCTCAGCCCACATCATTTAGTACGATCGGCACCATGCGGTCTGTGCAGACCATCATTAGCGCACAATCAACACAACAGGAATCAAAATCAAATGACTTTGCGTATCGATTTGAATTGCGACATGGGCGAGAGCTACGGCGCCTGGAAAATGGGCAACGATGAGGCGATTCTGCCCTTCGTCTCATCGGCCAACATCGCCTGTGGCTTTCATGGTGGCGATCCGGCGACAATGCGTAAAACAGTCGCCGCAGCGATCAAGAACAATGTTGGTGTTGGCGCTCATCCGGGTCTGCCGGATCTGCAAGGTTTTGGCCGTCGCGACATGAAGATCAGTGATCAAGAAGCCTATGACATGATGGTCGTGCAAATCGGTTCTTTAGCGGCTGTCGCTGCATCGCAAGGTACAAAGCTACAGCATGTCAAAGCGCATGGCCAGCTCTATAACATGGCTGTAAAAAACGAAGGCTTGACTCATGCGCTCGCTCAGGCGGTCTACGATGTCGACAAGAATCTGGTGTTCTTTGGTTTAGCTGCCAGCAATATGATCCCGATTGCAGAAAAAATCGGTCTGACCGTCAAAAGCGAAGTCTTCGGCGATAGAACTTACCAGCCTGACGGCACCTTGACGCCAAGAACGCAACCTGGCGCCATGATCACTGATGTGAAGCAAACCATCGCGCAAGTGCTTCAGATGATCAAAACTGGAACATTGACCGCCCAGGATGGCACAGTCGTGAACGTACGTGCCGATACCTTGTGCATACATGGCGATCAGCCAGGCGCTGTCGAGTTCGCGAAAGCAATCAGACTGGCATTGCAGGCAGAAGGTATCGAGGTTGGCTTTTAAGGGATTTCTCGAGCGGACGACTGCTTAGCCAGGCGACTGACTAACCGACGCCATACATCATCCCCGGGCTAAACCAACACTCTTTCAATACCGCCATCGTTTGCACGCGCGACATAATCCTCAAGCCAGTTCGGGCCCAGGATATGTTTCGCCATTTCAACGACGATGTAATCAGATTTGGCACCCGTGTCTTCTTCAAAACGCGATAAGCCTTGCAAGCATGCCGGACATGAGGTCAGCATTTTGACCTCGCCGGTGTAGCCATCGCTACGGATGGCGACCGTGTTTTTGTGCAGCTCTTCTTCTTTGCGATAGCGAATCTGTGTCGAGATGTCAGGTCTCGACGCTGCCAAGGTACCCGCCTCACCGCAGCAACGATCGGTTTTAATCGTGGAGTCGCCGACCAGCGACTTGACTGTCTTCATTGGATCTTGCAGCTTCATCGGTGAATGGCAGGGATCGTGATACATGTATCTGACGCCCTGCACGCCTTCGAGCTTGATGTTCTTTTCTAGCAGGTATTCATGGATATCAATTAAACGACAGCCTGGGAATATCTTCTCGAATTCATAGCCCGCCAGTTGGTCGTAACAGGTACCACAGCTGACAACAACAGTTTTGATGTCCAGGTAATTGAGAGTGTTTGCAACGCGGTGAAACAGGACACGATTATCAGTGATGATCTGATCAGCTTTGTCTTTCATACCGCTGCCGCGCTGGGGATAGCCGCAACACAAATAACCTGGCGGTAACACCGTTTGTACACCGGCATGCCAAAGCATGGCCTGAGTTGCAAGGCCTACCTGCGAAAACAATCGCTCAGACCCACAGCCCGGGAAGTAGAACACCGCCTCTGTCTCTGCAGTCTGCTTGGGATCGCGAATGATAGGCACATAATTCGCATCCTCAATGTCGAGCAACTTTCGCGCAGTTTGTTTGGGCAAACCACCTGGCATCTTTTTATTGATGAAATGGACGACCTGCTCTCGAATCGGTGGTTTGCCGATTGTTGCGGGGGGCTTTTCAGTTTGCTTGCGTGCAAACTTGTACAAGAAATCGTGGGCGATTCGTTGCGCTTTATAAGCGACACCGACCATGGCTGTGCGAGTTGCATTAATCGTTGCTGGATCTTTGGCATTCAAAAAGAACATCGCAGCAGTCGTACCAGCATTGAACGATTTATGGCCCATGCGGCGCAATAAAGCACGCATGTTCATGGATACATCGCCAAAGTCAATATCGACTGGGCAAGGGTTATAGCACTTGTGGCAGGCGGTACAGTGATCAGCCACGTCTTCGAATTCTTCCCAATGTTTCAGACTGATCCCACGACGCGTTTGCTCTTCGTACAAAAACGCTTCTATCAGCAGTGAGGTCGCCAGGATTTTATTTCGAGGCGAATAAAGCAGATTCGCGCGCGGCACATGAGTGGCGCAAACTGGCTTGCATTTACCGCAGCGTAAACAGTCTTTGATTGAATGACTGATTGCCCCGATATCGCTCTGTTGCATGATCAGGGATTCATGCCCCATCAAACCGAAGCTTGGTGTCCACGCGTTTCGCAGATCCGCACCCGGCATCAACTTACCTGCATTGAAATGATCGCCGGGATCGATTTCTCGCTTGTACTTCTGAAACGGATCAAGCTCTTCTTGAGTCAAGAATTCGTATTTCGTCAGACCAATGCCGTGCTCGCCCGAGATCACGCCATCCAGCTTGCGTGCGATCTGCATGATGCGCTCGACTGTCTCATTGGCCTCTTGCAGCATCTCATAGTCGTCAGAATTGACGGGGATATTGGTGTGAACATTACCGTCGCCTGCATGCATATGCAAAGCAACAAACACACGGCTTTTCAGTATCTTCTCGTGAATCGTGTTGAGGTCCGTTAATACGGGAGAGAAGTCAGTACCTCCAAACAGTCCTTCAAGCACGGCTTTTACTTCAAGCTTCCAGGAAATCCTGATGGTTCGGTCTTGTACGACGTCAAAAATTCGCACGCCGGGTTGATGGCTCACACGGTCTTGCAACACCGGCACTAAAGCCTCGTAACCGAATTGGTTCAACGCCCCAGTTGCGGATGCAACTTCTTGATCAAGATGAGCCAGAACCCACTGCCAGCGAACCCTGACCGTTTCGAGCAAATCTATTGCAGCGTCGCGCTTTTCATTCAACGCCTCTTCTATCGACACGCCTTCTTCGGTGGCGCGATTCATTTTTGCGATCGGCAAGTTTCCGGACAAAGCACTATGCAAACCATCCAGCAGGCGCAATTTGTTCTTAATCGAAAGTTCGATATTGATGCGTTCAATCTCGTCGGTGTACTCACCCATCCGGTCAAGCGGGATCACAACATCTTCGTTGATCTTGAACGCATTAGTATGCCGCGCAATCGCAGCAGTCCGTGACCGATCCAGCCAGAATTTTTTACGCGCCTCTGCGCTAACTGCGATGAAACCCTCGCCATGCCGAGTATTCGCCAAACGCACGACTTCGCTCGTTGCAGCGGCCACAACAGACTCGTCATCACCCACGATGTCACCAAACAGAACCATTTTGGGCAAGAGGCCGCGCTTGCTCTTGGTGGAGTAGCCGACAGCACGAAGATAACGCTCGTCCAGGTGCTCGAGACCCGCAAGCAAGGCCCCCTTTGCTCGCCCTTCGCCATCCAAATAGTTTTTGATTTCGACGATTGACGGGATAGCATCGCGCGCCTGACCGAAGAACTCCAGACAGACAGTGCGCGTGTGCGTGGGCATACGGTGCAAAACCCAGCGAGCTGCTGTGATCAGGCCGTCACAACCTTCTTTCTGCACGCCGGGTAAGCCTGACAGGAACTTATCCGTCACGTCTTTGCCCAGACCTGCTTTACGAAACCGCGCCCCTTCAATCTCTAACAAGCGTGTGCGCAAGACCTTTTCGCCTGCAGGAAACAAGCCGTCAGACCATTTCAGTTCAAAACGTACCAGCCCAGCCTCGTGAATTTTGCCCAGGTTATGCTCGAGCCGCGTCACATCAAGCCAGTTACCATTGGGATCAACCATGCGCCACCAGGCGAGGTTGTCTAGTGCCGTACCCCAGAGTACTGCCTTCTTGCCGCCTGCATTCATGGCGACGTTACCGCCCACACACGATGCGTCGGCAGACGTGGGGTCAACCGCAAATACGAAGCCAGCAAGCTCAGCTGCTTCTGATACTCGCTTGGTCACAACGCCCGCACCTGCTCGCACGGTTGCTACTTTTGAATCTACGCCCGGCAAATCGCTCAGTTCAACGGCACCGAGCGTATCAAGTTTTTCGGTGTTGATGACCGCTGACTTCCAAGTCAACGGGATGGCACCACCTGTATAACCCGTGCCGCCCCCGCGAGGGACAATCGTGAGCCCCAGTTCAATACAGCCACGCACGAGCCCGGCAATTTCGGTCTCTGTGTCTGGTGTCAACACAACAAAGGGGTATTCAACCCGCCAGTCAGTCGCATCGGTAACGTGCGAAACGCGCGACAAACCGTCAAACTTGATATTGTCACGGGCCGTCAGTTTGCCGAGGACCCGCTTGACTCGCGCACGCAACTCGGTCGTCCTGTCGAACTCAGCCTCAAACTTGCTCACCGCCTGCCGTGCGCGATCCAGTAAAGCCGCAACTTTATCGTCCCTTGCGCTGATATCAGTATCCCTGCGTTTGTCTACCTCGGCTAAGCGGTGCTGCATTGCCTGTATCAACAGGGCGCGACGCTTTGGATTGTCGAGCAGGTCGTCCTGCAGGTAGGGATTGCGGCGAACGACCCAGATATCACCGAGTACCTCGTACAACATCCGCGCCGACCGGCCTGTTCTGCGTTCACCACGCAAGTCGAACAGTAATGCCCAGGCATCATCACCAAGCAAACAACAAACCACCTCTTTGTCAGAAAAAGATGTGTAGTTGTAGGGGATTTCGCGCAGCCGAGCCTGACCGTCGGCCGCAGACTCAGCTTTCAAAAATTGACTGGCAAGAGGGGCATTCATTCGCTTGGTGTAGCTCTTATGATTTGGTGCAAACCTTAGTGTAAGTCATCCCTTTGCTTTACCGAAAATAACCCCACGATGAGGCTGACTGCTCGTTTATTGACCGGCCATGGGATAATCAGAGCAACACTTTATCAGCCAAGATACTTGCCTCCATGTCTACCGATTACCTAAAACGCATCCTGACCTCAAAAGTCTACGATGTTGCCATCGAAACCCCGCTAGAGATCGCCACTCAAACGTCGCAACGTTCTGGCAATACCATTTTGCTCAAGCGCGAAGATACGCAAGCGGTATTTAGCTTCAAGCTGAGAGGGGCTTACAACAAAATGGCGCACCTGCCGGGGTCAGCTCTGGCCAAAGGGGTGATTGCCGCGTCAGCTGGCAATCACGCGCAAGGGGTGGCGCTTTCCGCACAAAAACTCGGCTGCAAGGCTTTGATCGTCATGCCAACCACGACGCCGCAGGTAAAAATCAACGCCGTGCGGGCGCTGGGTGCTGAAGTGATCCTATGGGGAGATAGTTTCTCGGACGCGTATAGCCATGCGGCGATGCTGGAGAAAAAGCTTCAGATGACGTTTGTCCATCCTTTTGACGACCCGGACGTGATTGCGGGCCAAGGTACGATTGGGATGGAGATCCTGCGCCAGCATGCGGATCCGATCGATGTCATTTTTGTAGCGGTTGGCGGTGGCGGTCTCATCAGCGGTATCGCTGCGTACATCAAACAACTCAGACCCGAGATCAAAATCATTGGTGTGCAAACCTTTGACTCGGATGCCATGATGCGCAGCGTGAAAGCTGGCAAGCGTGTGCACTTGAACGAGGTCGGCTTGTTTTCAGATGGCACGGCGGTCAAGCTGGTCGGGGCAGAAACCTTTCGTCTAGCCAAGCAATACGTTGACGATTACATTTGCGTAGATACCGACGCCATCTGTGCGGCGATCAAAGACGTGTTTCAGGATACGCGTTGCGTGCTGGAGCCCGCAGGGGCCCTGGCGCTGGCGGGCGCTAAACAGTATGCGATCAATCACAAAATGAAGGGACGAACCCTGATTGCTATCGCATGCGGCGCAAATATGAATTTCGACCGGCTGCGCTTTGTGGCCGAGCGAGCAGAGGTCGGCGAGGCTCGCGAAGCGGTTTTCGCCGTAACTTTGCCTGAGCAGCCAGGCAGTTTTCGGGCCCTATGCGAACTGGTCGGTAACCGCAATGTGACCGAATTCAACTACCGGATGTCGGATACCAAACAAGCCCATGTATTTGTGGGTATTCATATCAACAACGCTGCGGAACCAGAGAGAATTGCCAGCGGATTTCGCAAACATGGCTTTGACACCATTGATCTGACGCACGACGAAATGGCCAAAACTCATTTGCGCCACATGGTGGGCGGCAAATCCAGCCTGGCAACCAATGAGGTCCTTTACCGCTTTGAGTTCCCCGAGCGTCCCGGGGCCTTACTGAGATTTCTTAACTCGATGAAGCCCACCTGGAACATCAGCCTGTTTCATTACCGCAATCAAGGCGTAGACTTCGGCCAGGTTCTCGTCGGCATACAGCTACCTTTCGGGCAGAAGAAAGCGTTCAGATTGTTTCTCGAAGAGGTCGGCTACCCGTGTTGTGACGAAACCGACAATCCAGCCTACCGGTTGTTTTTATAGCCGCTACAGGTACCAGCTGCCGCTACGATCGAACTTTGACCGCACTACTCACACCGCGGGCACGGGTTCTAGCCTGCTCGACAGTCGGCGCGTAAGCCAAGCCCACGCCCATGCGACGCTTGACAAAGGACTCTGGCTTACCAAACAGGCGAATATCAGTGCAGGGCTCAAGCAAGGCCTGCGCAACACCTTCAAATTGCACACCTTTGGCATCTACGCCACCATAAATAACACTACTGGCCGCAGGGCTGCGCAGTGATGTGTCGACGGGAAGCCCAAGAATTGCCCGTGCATGCAATTCGAATTCGCTTTGCATCTGCGAAACCAGGGTCACGAGCCCGGTGTCGTGCGGACGTGGGCTGACCTCTGAAAACCAGACTTCGTCGCCCGAGACAAAAAGCTCAACCCCGAAGATGCCTTGGCCGCCCAGATTAGCGGTTACCTCTGCGGCAATCTGACGCGAGCGATCAAGAGCCACTTGCGACATTTTTTGAGGCTGCCAGCTTTCAACATAGTCTCCATCAACTTGAAGATGTCCAATCGGCGCACAAAAGTGGGTTGTCACTTTGCCGTCTGCCCCAATCGCCCGCACAGTCAGCAAGGTGATTTCATACTCGAACTGAATGAATCCCTCAACAATGACTCTGTCGGCACCTACGCGACCGCCCTGCTTGGCTTTAGACCAGGCTTTTTCGACATCCTCGGGTCCTCGCAGCACTGATTGACCCTTGCCAGACGAGGACATGACCGGTTTTACCAAGCATGGATATTTCACGTAGTCGGCCGCAGCGCGCAGCTCTTCAGGTGAATCGGCAAAGCGATAGGGCGAAGTAGGCAAGCCAAGGGTTTCTGCGGCTAACCGACGAATTCCCTCCCGGTTCATGGTTAGTTGCGCGGCGCGTGCGGTCGGCGTCACACGAATTTGACCCGCAGCCTCAAGCTCAACCAGCAAATCGGTTGCAATCGCTTCAATCTCTGGCACCACCAGGTGAGGCTTTTCAAGGTCGATAATTCGTTTCAGTGCCTCGCGATCAGTCATGGCGATGACATGCGCCCGATGCGCGACCTGCTGCCCAGGCGCGTCAGCGTAGCGATCGACAGCAATCACCTCTACCCCTAGTCTTTGCAAACAGATGATCACTTCTTTGCCCAACTCACCAGAGCCAAGCAGCATCACCTTCAAGGCGCTTGGTGATCCGGGTGTACCCAGGATCGGAGTAAAAGCAGACGAGTCAGCGGCGCGCTCAGGGTAGGCTGGGGACATAGGGTTCTCGGTAAATAAATCAGTCAAAAATTGCAAAAGATTACTTGTTAGTCGTTTAAAACGTCATAATCGATACTTTAGCCTGCCCTTGACATGCAATGAGGCGACGAAGCGCCCGACGAAAGGCTAAAATTATAAAATGTTGCCCTTTAACTCAGATCAATCGGCCAAAACGCTGGCCTCGGCACTTCAAACACTTCAACTCGAAGCCAACGCTATCCTCGAGCTGCGGTCCAGACTCGGCACGACCTTTGTCAACGCGGTAGAACTGATGCTCGGCTGCACAGGTCGCGTTGTGGTTTGCGGCTTGGGTAAAACAGGCCATATTGCCCGCAAAATTGCAGCTACTTTAGCGTCTACCGGTACCCGGTCTTTCTTCTTGCACGCAGCAGAAGCGATTCACGGCGACATAGGTATGCTCGCCCAAGAAGACGTGCTCCTGACGGTTTCTTACTCTGGCGAGGGCCATGAGATTCTGACTATTTTGCCTGCAGCGCACCGGCTTGGAGTAAAAGTGATCGCGATGACGGGCAATCCTCAATCTGAGCTGGCCAGACTTGCCGATATTCATCTGGATGTCTCGGTGAGCCAAGAGGCCTGCCCCCTTAACCTTGCGCCAACATCCAGCACGACGACGGCTCTGGCTCTAGGCGATGCGCTGGCGGTGGCTTGCCTCGAAAGTCGCAATTTCAACGCCACGGATTTCGCCCGGTCACACCCTGGTGGGGCCTTGGGCAGAAAACTTTTAACCCGAGTATCGGACGTGATGCGAACCGGCAACGCTCTGCCGACCGTTTCAGAAAATGCCACTGTGTCTAAAGCGCTGGAAGAAATGTCCCACAAAGGCATGGGGATGACCATTGTTTTAGGCAATGCAAACAAGCCAGTCGGTATTTTTACAGACGGGGATCTGCGCCGTCTGATCGAACGGGCGGGCGATGTGCGTGGCTTGCAGGTATCAGTAGGCATGGGTAAACAACCTCGTCACATCACCGCCAATGCGCTCGCCGTCGATGCCGCTGCGCTCATGGATAACCAGCGCATCAGCCAGATGTTGGTACTAGACGAATCCGGCAACCTGATTGGTGCCATTCACATGCATGATTTAATGGCAGCTAAGGTAATCTAGTCGCTTATGTCTCTCAAAAAAAAACTACCTCATCCCGCCGAATCTTTGGTCCTTGCAAAAATTGCACCAGACCTGCGTGCGCGTTTGGCTAACTTGCGAATGATGGCTTTTGATGTAGATGGCGTGCTGACAGATGGAAGTCTCTGGTACTCAGAGCACGGCGAGGTGATGAAGCGCTTTAACGTGCTGGATGGTCACGGCCTTAAAATGCTTGCAACCAGCGGGATCGTGGTGGCGTTAATCACCGGTCGCGAAGGACCTATCGTCGAGCGTCGGGCCGCTGAACTCGGGATAGCTGAAGTAAAACAAAATGTGCGCGACAAGGGTGCCGCCCTGGTTGAAATTGCGACACGTCGCGGTATTGAACTGACCCAAACAGGGTTTATGGGTGACGACCTGATTGATCTGCCTGCCATGCAAAAAGCAGGGTTTGCTGCCACGGTTTGTAATGCCCCTGCCTATATTGCACAAGCCGCTCATTGGGTATCGGGTCGATCCGGCGGCCAAGGGGCTGCGCGCGAATGTGCGGATCTTATCCTGGCGGCACAAAACAGGCTGGGCACTTATTTTCAACCAGGCGGCTTGGGTGCCGGGACGATTCAGTAGAACGATTAATTAATGAAAGAACGCTTCTCCACTGTTTTCTCGATTGGTCTCATGATCGCCCTGGTGCTCAGCACCTGGTGGGCATCGGAGTACGCCCAAAAAGCGGTACAGATCGATCCGCCACCCAGGCTGACTCATGAACGCGACAATTGGTCTGAAAAATTCGTTGTTTTGCGCACGGACTTAAATGGTATGGTCATTCATCGGCTCGAAGGGGACCTGATGGTGCACTACCCGGATGATCTTTCTTATGAGATCACCACCCCGCGGGGATTTGGCTTGCGTCGTGACAACCCGTTAACCGTCGCCACGGCAAAAAGGGCAACTATTTATGACGATGGCAACCGCATTGTTATGGATGGCGATGCTGTTCTGCTTCGTCTTGCCGACCCAAAACGTCAGGCATTAAACTTTATCAGCCAGCAAATCACGATGCTGGTTAAAGAAGACATTACGTATACTGATCTGCCCGCTGTTGCGGTGAGTGGCAGATCACGCATGAATGGCATTGGTATGCGCTACAACAACAATACCCAACAGCTAGACGTGCTTAAATCCACAGATGTCGATATCGTTGCAAAAGACTCCCGAGACCGTTCAACTCCTGTCGAATCCAAGAAAAAACCATGACTTCCATTTCGCCCAGACTTTCACGCGTTGCGCTTACCTTGGCATGGTGTGCGCTGGCTTCTTTGACTCATGGGGCCACGCTCAAAGAGTCAGCCGGCGGCAAACCCGGCGAGCCGCCCAAAGAAGCGCCCAGCACCCTGATCGTCTCAGATACGCTCCATTACGACGACACCAAAAGTGAAAGTACCTTTACTGGCAACGTAGTGATGACCCGCGGCCTGTTGACGCTGAACTCTGATGTTTTGAAAATGCATGAAGATAAAGACGGTTTTCAATTCGGCACAGCCACTGTCGACAAAGGCAAGCGGGTATTCATCCGCCAGGATCGCCCCGATACTTTCGAAGTCCTTGAAGGTATAGGTGATCGCGCCGAATACGATGGCAAAGAAGAGATATTCGACTTAATCGGTCACGCAATTGTGACTCGCTATATCTGTGGCGACCGCTTTGACACCATCAACGGTCAAAAAGTCAGATACCACCAAAAAACCGATATCTATGAGGCCTTTGCCGGGCCAGACGCTGGCACATCAGGTGGGCGGGTAAGATCTGTCGCTCAACCTCGCTCTAAAGTTGATGCCGCGATTGCCGCGTGCAAAGCAAAGAAAACAGCCAACTAGCTTGACACATGCAACAAAAAAAACGCTCGTCCGTCTCAGAAAAAATAGCCCTCGATCGGCCCGGTAGTCTGTTAGCAACTGGGCTGCGCAAGTCTTACGGCGGCAGGATGGTTGTGCAAGACGTGTCTATCTCGGTTGATAGCGGTGAGGTCGTTGGATTGCTTGGTCCCAACGGCGCTGGCAAGACCACGAGTTTTTACATGATTGTTGGTCTTGTCCCTGCTGATGCTGGTCGTATCGAGATCGATGGCACCACGATTACAACCATGCCTATCCATACCCGCGCTCACCGGGGATTGTCTTATCTGCCTCAAGACGCATCAATTTTCAGACGTCTGACCGCAGAGGAAAACATCCGTGCGGTTCTCGAACTGCAGGTGAATGAAGACGGTCAAAAGTTTTCACGCAACCAGATCGAAGCGCAACTCGACGTATTGCTGGACGAGCTTCAAATCAGCCATATCCGTGGTAACGGCGCCCTGTCCTTGTCGGGTGGAGAGCGTCGTCGGGTCGAAATTGCTCGTGCTTTGGCGACTCGCCCCCGATTTATCCTGCTCGATGAGCCTTTCGCCGGTGTGGATCCTATCGCAGTGATCGAAATTCAACGGATTGTGCGATTCTTGAAGAGTCGAGGCATCGGAGTGCTGATCACCGACCACAACGTGCGTGAAACACTGGGTATTTGTGACCGCGCTTACATCATCAATGAAGGCAGGGTGCTGATCACCGGTAGCCCCAAAGAAATCGTTGAAGACGCCGATGTACGTAAAGTTTACTTAGGCGAACATTTCAAGATGTAACCAGCGGTTGCCGGACAAAAAGCGCCTATGCTCAATTTGGCGCTTGATTTTCTGATCCAAGTGGGTAAACTGGGGTTGTCATCAAACTGTAAAGGAGATTCGACAACACCCACATCGCGCATCCGCGCGAACTACCCACAATTTGTCCAGGAGTGCAGTCCATGAACATAAGCATCATTGGTCATCATCTTGAGGTCACACCTGCTATCCGGGAATACATTCACGCCAAACTTGCGCGTGTTGCCCGACACTTCGACAAGCTTATCGACCTACAAGTCATGCTTTCAGTCGAACCTCTCAAACACCATGTCGAAGTCACCCTGCGCGTCCCGGGGAAAGACATCCACTGCGAATCGACTGAAGATAACCTCTACAGTTCTATCGATATCGTGGTCGACAAAATCGATCGAAAAGTCATACAGTACAAAGATCGAACCCATCATCACGGCCACTTGGCCGCCAAGCGACAGATACTAGAAGCCGCTTAAATTGTGATTGGATTAAGTTCTGTCTGTCACGGAACTTAATCCTTTTCTCTTTTCCCCTAAGCTTTTTTCTTTTTCTTCACCCACAGTCTGGGATCACCACCCCGGAATCGACCACGCATCGACCGCGTTCTGACCTATAAATACGCCACTTGCCGGGATCAATAAGCCTGCCGCACAGGTCACCGCCACAAAATGATAACTGACGGGCGCAAAACCCTTAAGGTTGATGCTCATTACTGATTTCCTTAAGAAAGATGGCAATCAATGAGTCCAAATGTGGTGAACAAGCCGAAACACAAGGGTAAACACGCAAGAGGGTAGCACGGCGATTTATGGTCAACAACCCACCATGTCAAGAACCGGTTTTTGTTATAAAGACGTATCGCTCTCTCTATGCAAGCAGATCACCCTCCTATGCCGCTTTTAGCTAAAACACTCACTTTGCAAAATGTCGTCCTCGACTTGCCTGCAACGAGCAAGAAAAGGGTGTTTGAGCAGGCTGGCTTGTTATTTGAAAACAACCACGGGCTCGAGTCCGCAGCGGTCTATCAAGCCTTGTTTGACAGAGAGCGGCTTGGATCAACGGGTCTCGGGTTCGGCATCGCGCTACCCCACGGCCGAGTCAAAGGGCTCAAGACGCCCATTGCGGCTTTCGTTCGCATCCCCAAGCCAGTCCCTTTTGACTCACCTGACGGGCAGCTGGTAAATCAATTTCTTATTTTGCTGGTACCCGAGTCTGCGACCCAGCAACATCTCGATATACTTGCCGAAATTGCTACGCGGTTATCAGACGAAGCACTTAGACTCAAACTGAATCAAATGACCGATCCAGGGATTGTTTTCAACCTTTTAACAACCGGTTTGATTTAATCTAAACCATATTTAACTATCCAGGCAAACGCGCGATGACCATGCTGACTGTGAAAGACTTGGTTGAAGACAACCGCGAAGACGTCAACTTCGTCTGGTTAGCGGGCCAAGCGGCTGCAGATCGAGTAATCCCCGACAATGGGATGGCAGCGGCTGATCTGATCGGTCACTTAAACCTGATTCATCCCTCGCGCATTCAAGTGTTTGGCCAGGAAGAAATGGCGTATTACAGCCGGTTTGACTTGCGCCGACGTGTCCATCACCTGGAAGAGCTTCTGGCAGGGGGTGTGCCGGCGTTAATGGTGGCTGACGGTTTATCACCAACCGACGACTTGATTGAAAACTGCGAACGCAATCATGTCCCGCTGCTTTCAACAACCATGCACACGGCCGACCTGATCGACCTATTGCGCATTTATCTTGGTCGAAGACTAGCGCCCAAGACGACCGTGCATGGTGTATTCATGGATGTACTCGGACTTGGGGTACTGATTACCGGTGAATCGGGACTCGGTAAAAGCGAATTGGCGCTTGAGTTGATCTCCAGAGGGCATGGATTAGTTGCTGACGATGCCGTAGATCTGTCAAGAACCGCCCCCAACATGATTGAAGGCACCTGCCCAACCTTGCTGCAGAACATGCTGGAAGTTCGCGGACTGGGACTACTGAATATCCGCACGATCTTTGGTGAAACGTCTGTGCGCAGAAAAATGAAACTTAAACTCATCGTTCATTTAGTGCGAGCCACGGCGCAAGACAAGTTCGAACGCTTGCCTTTGCAAGAAATGACCCAGGATCTCATGGGCTGCCCCATCAGACGCGTGATGTTACAGGTAGCGGCGGGGCGCAACCTTGCCGTTCTGGTCGAAGCGGCGGTACGGAACACCATACTGAAATTACGTGGAATCGACACCTTGAACGAGTTTCTTGAGCGACAAGCTCAGGCAATCGCTGATGGGACAGCCTCATGAACTCGCTCCGGGTAGTCCTCATCACTGGTATTTCCGGATCGGGGAAATCCGTCGCATTGCGACTGCTAGAGGACTCGGGCTACACCTGCGTCGATAACCTCCCAGTACGTTTTCTGAGCGAATTCATTGCCTCGGTCAGAGACAGCATGGTCAAGTTGGTCGCGGTGGCGATTGATGCCAGAAGCCCCGACGAAATTGACGAACTGCCCGGGGTAATCACTGCCTTGCGTGCGATGGGAACGTCACTGCGTGTGGTTTTTCTGGAAGCGGATGACGAAACCCTGATCGCTCGCTATTCTGAATCACGGAGAAGACACCCTTTATCCGACCGGATTGCCGCAGAGGGCATCACAGCGTCTCTCGAGCAATGCATCGCCATGGAACGCGAGTTACTGGAAGAGCTGCGCAACCAGGAGCACGTTATCGACACGTCGGGACTGTCGCCAGGCCAACTGAGAGCTTGGGTTCGCGACCTGGTTCAAGCAGATCGCGCACCGCTTTTAATTACCTTTGAGTCGTTCGCTTTCAAACAAGGCGTCCCGCGAGACGCCGATCTGATGTTTGATGTGCGCTGCCTGCCAAATCCCCATTACGATAAGGACTTACGTCCGCTAACTGGCCGCGACAAGCCGGTCGCTGACTGGCTTGCCAGTTTTGACGAGTGCGGGCAAATGATTGACGATATTGAGACATTTATCCGTAAATGGCTACCCCACTACACCGAAGACACCCGCAGCTACTTGACGGTTGCGATCGGCTGCACAGGCGGACAGCACCGCTCAGTTTATGTAGTCGAGTCGCTCGCCAAGCGGTTTGAAGGCCATGAGCACACGCTGGTCCGGCATCGAAACCAGGTCGAGGTGGGGTAGGATGACAGCAAGATGGCGCACCTTGCGCTTGTTCTGTGTTTGTTTGCTCGTGGTGTTGCTGGCCGCTTGCTCGTCGACAGGTTCGCGCCGGGGAGGTGGTTATTATCAAGATGATGGTCCAGATGCCAATCCCCCTGGCAATCTGGACGCGGTCCCGGACGCGGTGCCTAAAATCGAGCCCTTTGCAAGCGGCGCTAATAAACCCTACACCACGCTAGGCAAGAGTTACACGCCAGACACTTCAGGGGGCCCTTACCGTCAACGGGGGCTTGCCTCCTGGTACGGGAAGAAATTTCATGGTCATCAAACGTCAATCGGCGATCGATATGACATGTATGCCATGACTGCCGCTCATAAGACTTTACCGATTCCCAGCTATGTCAGGGTTACCCGTGTCTCAAATGGCAAGACGGTTGTCTTGCGGGTTAACGACCGCGGACCGTTTCACGAGGACAGGATTATCGACTTATCCTATGTAGCGGCCTATAAACTAGGCTTGCTCTCGCCCGGTAGCGCCGAGGTGATCGTTGAGCGGATTACCCCGGATCAAATTCGTAATTGGGACAGAAGTCAACCAAACAATGCGGTAGCTGACGCCCAACCGGTCGCGGCACCCCCACCTCTTGCCCCTGCGCCGCCCAGCCGAACAAGCGAGTCCTGGCAGAGTGCGCAGCAAGACAATGCTTCGAGCGATTCTCAACGGTCGAGCAACAGCCTGTTGCAAGGGCGCCCGCTTGAGCCTGTCGCGCCAACCAACACAGCCCCATCCGGTCAGGCGCCGAGCCAAACTGCCTCGAGCCAGAACAATCCGCCAACTAAATCCTTGCCCGCTGGGTCTATGTTCTTGCAAGCTGGCGCTTTCAGCGATCAGGCCAAAGCTCAGGCGCTAGCCGACAAGCTAAGCGGGCAGCTCACAAACGGATTGGGATATCCGGTCTTTGTTGAACAAACACCGAATAATCTCTACCGTGTCCGGATCGGTCCTTTTTTGAACCGCTCCGACGCCAGCGCGGCAATCGCTCCGATCCAGTCAGCCACGGGAATGACTACCAGCCTCACTGCCCCTTAACGCGCGACAGCGTGCGGGCATAGACACTGTCTCTGGTAACACCCGTCGCTTGCGAAATAATCTTGGCGATGTCTCTTACCGATACAAGCGGCAACATCGCGTCAATCCAGCGATCGAGGTTTGCGGCGACTTCGTGCTCGGTTTCAGCTTGATTTTCGGGCTGTAACGCGGGGTGAAGGATGACCACGTACTCGCCTTGCTCTCGATGAGCGTCCGCCGCGATCCAAGTCTCGGCTTCGCTCAACGGAATCGTGCACAGCTGTTCGAACCGCTTGGTCAGCTCACGGGCTAAAGTCAGCTTTCTGTTGGGCTCAACGGCAACACTAAGATCTTTTAAGCTTGCTGCGATGCGATGAGGGGTTTCGTAAAAAACCAGGGTATGCGGCTGGGCAACCCACCGTTTAAACCACTTTTGGCGCGCCATGGCTTTAGCTGGCGCAAAGCCAGCAAACACAAACTCGGGATGTTGATCATCAGTCACCCCCGCTGCCATCAGTGCGCAAATTAAGGCGCTGGCACCCGGCAAAGGGACAACACGAAATCCGGCTTCGATCACTGCCGCCACGACCCTGGCACCCGGATCACAAACAGCAGGGCTGCCGGCATCAGAGACCAACGCAACCCGCTCACCAGACTGCAGTCGCTGAACAATCGACTCAGCAGCTTGCGCTTCATTGTGCCTGTGCGACGCCATTAATGGTGTTTGAACGCCCCAGGTATCAAGCAAGACTCTCGTGGCGCGGGTGTCCTCTGCGGCAATGATATCGGCGCGACAAAGTGCCTGCCAGGCTCTTAGCGTTAAATCACCCAAATTCCCGATTGGCGTCGCTACGACATACAAACAGGCAGCTGGCCAGGATTGAGCGTCTACTCGACTAGCCAAACGAGACCAGTCCGGCGCAGGCTCGGTGGCGTGGATATTTTCGGTCACAGCGGTTCACGTAGAGGGATGAATCGTGTCAGTGTAGTCCCACACATTCCTTGCGTCACGCCAAACCCGATCCAAAACCCATGCTAAACCCAGAACTAACAGCCGATTTTGATCTTTGCCATCTCGCCCAACAAAAAGCCCACCGCAAACGGCGTAACAAGTTGCGGCGACAGGCAAAAGCAGCAACGGGACTAACACCTCGCCCTGAAAAGCCCTTTCAGGCAATCCGCCAGCCAACTGAACGTCAGCTTACTGGCCTGCACTTTGAAAAAAAGGCCGAAGCGCTGCTTTGTGACCAAGGTTACGAGATTCTGGCCAGTCGTATCAGGTGCCGCACAGGTGAAATAGACCTGGTGGCTAAGGATGGCGTCGTGCTGGTGTTCGTTGAAGTTCGTTGGCGCAACCGGACAGATTTTGGCGGTGCGGTAGCCAGCGTCGACTCAAAAAAACAAACCCGCCTAATTAGAACCGCAATGCGTTATCTCCCCGCATTAGCGAGGATCCATTTTGCTGGGAGAACCCCCATATGTCGCTTTGATATTATCGGCTTCGAACCAGACCGAACCAGCTGGCTTAAAAATACAATCCAGGATCACTTATCAATGCGATAATTGTCGAAACTAACTCTAAATATAGCTATGGATTTCACAGACAAACTCACTGCCCACTTCGAAGATCACATTGTCGCCACCCAGCGCAGCATGGCGCTCACAGCCCCGCTCGGTCAAGCAATAGAGATGTGTTTTTCTGCAGTCACCAACAACGCCAAGATTCTGGCGTGTGGTAACGGTGGTTCTGCCGCTGACGCCCAGCACTTTATTGCTGAGCTAGTTGGTCGGTTTGAGCGAGACCGCCTGCCATTAGGGGGCATCACACTCAGCGCCGACACCTCGATCATGACCGCCGTCGGTAATGATTACAGCTTCGATCAGATATTTTCGCGTCAAATTACTGCGCTGGGTCAACCTGGCGATGTGCTTGTTGCCATATCAACCAGTGGCAACTCGGCCAATGTTCAACTCGCTATTCAGGCCGCTCATGAACGCGAGATGCGCGTGATCGCACTGACTGGCCGGGGCGGTGGCCTCATCACCGACTTGTTAAAGCCAGAAGATATCCATTTGTGCGTACCGCATGACCGAACCATGCGAATTCAGGAGGTTCATATCCTGCTTCTGCACATGTTATGCGATGGTATCGATGCTTTGCTTTTAGGAGACCCAGTTTAATGATCGATCGATCCCCGCTCGTTAAAGCGCTGCTCTGGATAACCGTTGCAGCCTCGACCTCTTTGTCACTGCAAGCTTGTGTCCCGCTTGTCGTTGGGGGCGTTGTAAAAGGGGTATCGATGGTTCGCGATCGCCGGTCTACTGGCCAGCAAGTAATTGATCAAGGGATCGAACTCAAAGCCGCGGGCAGGTTCTCAGCAGAGTTCGCCTCGACGGCAAGTATTGCAACCAACAGCTATCAAGGCAAAGTGCTCTTAACTGGCGAAGCCCTCAGTGAAAAGTCCAAGCAAAAAGCAGCTGAAATCGTAACCAGCCTCGAGGGTGTGAAATCCGTCATCAACGAAATCACCGTTGGGCCAACCGCGTCCTTTGGCGATGTCTCGCAAGATACATGGATTTCCAGCTCAGTCTTCACCGTGATGAGTACATCAAACGGCGTTCCCTCCAGAACGATTGTGACCGTCGTTAGAAAAAGTGATGTTTATCTAATGGGCTTGGTAACAGAGTCGGAAGCCACCCTCGCGACCACAGTCGCTTCGCGTGTCAATGGCGTCAAGAGCGTTAATAAAGTTTTCGATATCATCAGTGCACAACAAGCAGCCAAGCTTGATGAACTGTCTGGCGCAACGGCATCAGGCAATAAGAGTGCAAACAACGGTGCCGCGCCAATTAAAGATACTGACACACCGACTAGCTCAGTAACAACCAGCACTGGTGCCGACGTACAGGTGATGCCGATCAAATGAAGAAGATTGTTAGTCTGATCCTCACTGTTGCGATCACAGGCATCGCAGCCTGGTTGATATTCAAGCCCGCCGCTCAGGCACCAGAGGTCGCTTTCTCCACTTTGACTGGCCAGAAGGTCACAACATCTGCGCTCAAAGGCAAAGTTGTTTTAGTCAAGTTCTGGGCGACCAGCTGTGTGACCTGCATCGCACAAATGCCGCAGACAATCGAAACCTACAACCGGTACCATCACCAGGGTTTCGAGACCATTGCAGTCGCGATGCAATATGACCCAGCTAACTATGTCATCAATTACACTGAGACCAAAAAGCTGCCCTTTACCGTCGCTTTAGACCCGATGGGTGAGCTGGCAAAAGCTTTCGGTGATGTCAAACTGACACCCACAGCATTTCTAATCGATAAAAACGGCAAAATCATCAAGCGCTACTTAGGCGATTATGATTTAGCGGACTTTCATAACACGTTAGAAAAAGCGCTTTCTGTTCAACCCAGTTGATGCACTTGAAATCACCAACATGACTACTATCAACAGCCATTCCCTGCCCTTGGACGTCGTTGCTCAGGTTCTGGCAGAAAGCCTGCCCTACATTAAACGCTTCCACGGTAAAACGATCGTCGTCAAATACGGCGGCAATGCGATGACAGAAGAAGTCCTTCAACGCAGTTTTGCTCATGATGTCGTCTTGCTCAAGCTTTTTGGTCTGAACCCGGTTGTTGTCCACGGTGGTGGTCCCCAGATCGACGATGCACTCAAGCGCATCGGTAAACAGGGCACCTTTATTCAGGGTATGCGCGTGACTGATGAAGACACGATGGAGGTCGTCGAATGGGTGCTCGGGGGTCAGGTGCAGCAAGACATCGTTCTGATGATCAACGAAGCGGGTGGGAAAGCAGTCGGCTTGACAGGCAAAGATGGCAGCATGATTCAAGCTGTTAAAAAACTCATGCCAAACAAAGAAGACCCGAGTCTACCCATCGACATTGGTTACGTTGGTGACATTGCCAAGATTGAACCGGCTTTAGTGAAAGCGCTGCAAGATGATCAGTTCATCCCAGTGATTTCACCGATTGGTTATGGTGAGGACGGTTTGGCATACAACATCAACGCTGATGTGGTAGCTGGCAAAATGGCCGAAATCCTTGGCGCTGAAAAATTACTGATGATGACAAACATTACAGGCGTGCTGGATAAAAACGGCGACCTCTTGCGTGTGCTTTCGGCCAAAACCATTGATGCACTTTTTGAAGATGGAACGATCTCTGGTGGCATGTTGCCAAAGATCTCTTCAGCAGTTGATGCCGCGCGCAACGGCGTCAAATCTGTGCACATTGTTGATGGCCGAGTCCCACACTGTCTGCTGCTGGAAATTCTGACTGACCGTGGTGTCGGCACCATGATTACTTCTGATTAAACAGGAATGCGACGATTGCAACGCCCTACTGTTCGCAAACGTCGCTCAAAATCGACCTCGGGCAACCCGGCACTATGGATGTTCGATCTCGATAATACGTTGCACGATGCTTCGTACAAAATATTTCCGAAGATCAATGTCGGCATGACCGCTGCGGTCATGGAGACCCTGGGCGTTGACGAACCCACTGCAAACCATCTAAGAACCAAATACTGGAAGCGCTACGGGGCAACCATGATTGGTATGGTCAAGCACCATCAAATCAGCCCTCACCGATTTTTAAGCCGCAGTCATGACTTTGACGTCAGGCCATTAATTCGCGCAGAAAAGCACCTCGCTCGAAAGTTGTCACAATTACCGGGCAGAAAAATTCTGGTAACGAACGCGCCGTTTCATTACGCGCATGCCGTAATGAAGCATCTCGGGATATTGCGCTGTTTTGATGGGTTCTGGGCGATAGAGCATATGCGGTTGCACGGCCACTTTCATCCCAAGCCAGCCGTTAAATTAATGCGACACATCCTCGCTCATGAAGGGGTAAGCGCCCATCGCGCCGTGCTGGTCGAAGACACACTCGAGAATCTGCGAGGCGCTCGTGCGGCCGGGCTTCGAACGGTGCACGTCTGTCATCCGGGGACACCTTTCGCACAGGGCCGGCGGGGACGTCCGGATTTTGTGGACTTGCGCGTGAACCGGGTTGGTGATCTGCTAACCCGAAAACGTTCGGTTAGACATCACACGATTGAAGGATGAAACATGGCCAGCCGCAACGGTGAACGTCGCACTGAAATCTTGCAAACTCTAGTGATGATGCTAGAGCAACCAACCGCTGCCCGGGTCACCACGGCAGCGCTTGCTGCACAGATAGGCTTATCAGAAGCGGCGCTTTACCGTCACTTTGCCAGCAAGGCGCAAATGTTCGAAGGTTTGTTTGAATTCATTGAAGCCACCATTTTTGGGTTGATCAATCAGATTCAGGCGGCAGAGCCGAGCGCCCTGGAGAGATTGCGACAAACAACCGGGATGCTCTTGTCTTTTGCCAAGCGTAATCCTGGCATGACGCGCGTGCTGACTGGCGATGCGCTGGTCAATGAGGACTTGCGCCTGCAAGAGCGGGTCAACCAGATCACGGGCAGGCTGGAAACCACGTTCAAGCAAGTGATTCGTGAGGGCATTGCGACTGGACAAATCAGCGCAACAGTCGATGTTGTGACGATTGCTAGTCTACTAACACACTACGTCATGGGGCGATGGCTTCGTTTCACACAGAGTGGCTGGCAGATTGATCCAACGGATAACATGCTCGCCAACATTAATATCGTAATGCAGGCGGTACCCGTCGACTCGTAGGCTATGGATGTGTGCCAGTGCCACACACCTTGCACGCAGGGTCGCGATGGACTCGAACGCTATGCCACTGCATGTCTAACGCATCTAGCAGAAGCAGTCTGCCGTTCAATGAACGGCCGATTCCTGCCAACAACTTGATCGCCTCTGCAGCCTGCATACTGCCAATGATGCCAACCAAGGGGGAAAACACGCCTGTTGACGCACAAGTCAGCGCTTCGCCGTCCCCAGTGGCCGGGAACAAACAGCTGTAACACGGGGCCTCGGACTGTCGCTTGTCAAACACCGTGATCTGGCCGTCAAAACGAATCGCGGCGCCAGAAACCAGTGGTTTAGAAAACGTAACACAGGCCTGGTTAATAGCGTGCCGGGTCTCGAAGTTATCGGTGCAGTCCAGCACCAGGTCCACAGTGCCCACCACGTCTGCGAGCGTCTGACCGTCAAGCCGTTTGGTCAGGGCTTCGACGGTGATGTCAGGATTCAGCGCCAGCATGGCAACACGACCGGACTCAGCTTTACGCTCGCCAAGACGAGCAGTCGCGTGCATGATTTGACGTTGTAGATTGCTGATTTCAACGGTATCGTCATCAGCCAGAATAATGTGTCCGACGCCAGCAGAAGCAAGATACAAGGCTACCGGGGATCCCAAGCCACCCGCACCTACGATCAGCACCCTCGCTGCCAAGAGTTTTTCTTGACCCTCAATGCCTAGATCATCCAACAGGATGTGCCGGGCATACCTGAGCAGCGCTGCGTCGTTCATTTAGGTGTTGCCGCACCTCCGGGTTGCGGTGCAGATCCGGTGGAGGTAGAACCAGATTTGGCAAGGGACTGTGGCTTTTCAGCCTTATCTAACTTGGCAACCGGCGTTGGCGTGCCTTTCTGTATGGGTTTTCCCTCGAGATAGTTGACGCCCTGCTGTAACTGAAAGTCATCGGGTGTGCCAAACTGAAAAATCTTTGTCGAATCAGCAAGTGGTGGGTCATCTGCGTTACCCTTAACTTCAGCATCTTTTGCCTGATCATTGCCAAGGTGGCGCTGCAAATCAGCCTCTCGAGGCACGCGGAACAAATCTCCCTGGGCTGTATCGGTCACGACAAGATCGGGCGCAATGCCGGTCGCCTGTATCGATCTGCCGGACGGCGTGAAATAGCGCGATGTGGTTAGCTTGATGGCAGTGTTTTCGGAAATTGGCAAAATCACCTGAACAGAACCCTTGCCAAACGAACGGTTACCCATAATGGTTGCGCGCTTGTGATCCTGCAAGGCACCTGCCACGATCTCTGACGCCGAGGCAGAACCAACGTTAATCAGGACAACCATCGGTACGGTCTTGGCCCAGGCTGGCAACTGCGATAAGTAATCACCCTCGCCGGCATCGTAATCCTTGGCCGCCGCGACATACTTGCGCTTTGCGTCGGCCGTGCGTCCGTCTGTTGACACGATCAAGGTATTTTCTGGCAAGAAAGCACCTGCCACGCCAATGGCCGAGTGCAAAAGCCCGCCCGGATCATTGCGTAAATCCAGGATGAAACCTTTCGGTGCCGCTTTTGCACCCAACTCATTCAATTGCTTGACCAGATCAGGACCAGTTCTTTCCTGGAACTGCGCGATACGCACATAAGCAATGCCGTTATCGAGCATTTTGCTACGCACACTTCGTACGCGAATGGTGTCTCGAATCAGCGTAATCACTAAAGGCTTATCCATGCCCTGGCGCACAATGGTCAGGGTAATGGGTGTCTTAACCAGACCGCGCATCGTCTTGACTGCCTCTGTCAAGGTCATGCCTTTGGTTGAAGCGCCGTCGATCTTTACGATCAAGTCACCGGCTCGGATACCAGCTTTAGCGGCAGGAGTATCTTCGATTGGGGAAATCACCTTGACGGCACCGTCCTCAGCGCCCACTTCGATACCAAGCCCGCCAAACTCACCTTGAGTCGAGCTCTGCATCTCTTTAAAGGCATCCGCATCCAGATAGGCTGAATGAGGATCCAGATCGGACAACATGCCGGCAATCGCGCCATCAATCAGTTTTTTGTCGCCAACTGGTTCTACATAATTATTTTTAATGGTAGAAAAGACACTGGAAAACTGTCTAATCTCATCCAGAGGCAGAGGAGCGCCGCGTTGCGCGACGGCGCTAAGCCCCAGGCTCAAGACAACCCCCGCAAACAAACCAGCCGCTAGCAGCCCGACATTTTTTAACTTACCAGTGCTCATGCACAATCCTGAAAATAGACGTTATTGCGACGACCAGCAAACGAGCGACTGCCATTACTTTGCCAAAAAAGGCGCAGGATCAACCGCAGCGTTGTGACGTCTCAACTCGAAGTATAGGGCGGAATCTAGTTGCCCGCCGGTATTACCCACAGTAGCAATGGTGTCACTGTCTGACACAACATCGCCGACCTGCTTGAGCATACTCTGCAGATAGGCGTAAATACTTAGGAATTGCTGGCCATGATCAACGATGATGATGTTGCCAAAACCCCTGAGCCAAGTGGCGTATACGACGGTCCCGCTCGCAACCGGCCGAACGGCTGTGCCCTCTGGCGAGGAAATCAACAAACCGCGCCAAACACCCCCTTCTGGCCTATCCGTGCCAAACCGCGCCATCACCTGGCCTCGAACGGGCCATTTCAACCCGGATTTCAAGCCGTTTTGCTCGCTGGGCGGCACATCCGGCTTTTTCTTTGCCGCTTCAGCAGCTTGCCGCGCAGCCTCGGCCTTTTTTGCTTCTTGCTCTCGCTTCACTGCGTCTGCAAGCTGCCGCGCGATGACGATTTGCTCATCGAGGCCGGAAATCAGCTGGTTCAAGTTTTTCTCGTCGCGTTCGAGCCGATCGGCCTCGGCCCGACGAGCCGCAAGCTGTCCTTCGATCTGGGCTAACACGGTTGCCCGCTCTTTTCTCTGGGCATCGAATACCGCTTTTTGCTCGTCCTCATCGCGAATGAACCCAACTATTTCGAGCTGTTTCTCGTCGGCTCGCAGTTGAAGTTCAGCTAAACGGGACAGTTGTTCTTGAACCCGAGCGACCGAAGCCGTCCGTGCTTTCGCAACGTAATCCAGATAAGCCAGATTTCTGCCAAGTATTTGAGGATCATTGCCGGAAAGCCAAGCCGACAAAGGTGACAAGCCACTTTGATATTGCTTTCTCAACTGCTCGCTTAACGCCAACCGGAGCTGGGTGAGCAGGGCTTGCTGCCTGCTAATCTGCTGATTCAGATCATCCAGATCTGCCTGGGCCTTTTTTTGCTTGATGCTCAGGTCATTTAACTTGCGGGCCGAAAGCGAAATGGCTAATTCTGATGCTTTCAGAGCGTCAGTGGCCTCCTTGCGTGCACCCTCCTTAGACTCAATTTCCTTTTGAATCAGGATGATTTTTTCGCGCAATTCAGCCTGCTCTTGCTGGCGCTGAGCAAGCGAGGCCGCCGTGTCATCGGCATACGCCAGCACGGGCACGCTAAAAAGCCAGCCCCAGAGCAACAACACCTTCCAGCACGAGCTGCTGCGCACGTCAGTCTTTTTTGGCTTTACCCTGCGCAGCCACAGCAGCCATTGCGGCCTCGATCTCGGCAGGATCCCCCAAGTAATAGTGCCTGATTGGTCGAAGATCGTCATCCAGCTCATACACCAAGGGTTGTCCAGTTGGGATATTGAGGTGAACAATATCATCATCAGAGACTTGATCAAGGTGCTTGATCAATGCTCGCAAGCTGTTGCCGTGGGCGGCGACTAGCACGCGACGACCAGCTTTGATGGCGGGCGCAATGGTGTCGTTCCAGAAAGGCAAGACGCGTGAGACGGTGTCCTTCAGACATTCGGTTGCGGGCAGTTGATCCGCGGGAATCTTGGCGTAGCGCTTATCAAATCTCGGATGACGCGGGTCGTCCAGAGCGATCGGATTAGGTGCAATGGCGTAGGCTCGCCGCCAGATTAGCACCTGTTCATCGCCAAATTTTGCCGCAGTTTCAGCTTTATTCAGCCCCTGCAAGTCGCCATAGTGACGTTCGTTCAGGCGCCAGTTGCTATGAACTGGCAGATACATGGTGCCCATTGCGTCAAGCGCAATCCAGAGCGTACGGATTGCCCGGGTCAACATGGATGTACAAGCCAGATCGAATTCAAAGCCTTTTTCTTTGAGCAACAGACCGGCCTGGCGGGCCTGTTCCCGGCCGGTTTCGGTCAAATCGACGTCATACCAGCCCGTAAAACGGTTTTCGAGATTCCATTGGCTTTCGCCATGACGCATGAGAACAAGTTTATGCATGACAGACACAGGTTAAAGTTGCGGAAGTCAGCATTTTATAATTGTTATGAATTTCGCCCCGAATCGGGTGCCAACCAACCTGGACTCACTGTGGATTTCTTTCTTGCTCCTATCAATCTTGTGCTGATCGCAGTGGCGATCGGCTCTGGCCTTTTACTTATCTGGCCTGCTCTCGCAAAAGGTGGGGCTGGCGGTGCAATTAGCACCACTCAAGCCGTGATCATGATGAACCAGCAGCACGCCGTGCTGGTGGATGTCAGGCCCATCGATCTATTTAATGCAGGTCATATTGCCCAGGCACGAAGCCTGCCAGCAACTGATCTGGCTCAAAAAGCGACTAGTCTGCCTAAAAACAAGCCTTTGATTATTATCTGCGAGTTGGGCAAATCAGCGGTAAAGGCAGCTGCCGAGCTGAAGAAACTGGGTTTTGCTGACGTGTCAGTCCTCGACGGTGGCCTCAAAGCCTGGGGCGAAGCTGGTTTACCTATCACTGCAAAAAAATAAGGAATCACCATGAACAACGTACTGATGTACAGCACCGGCGTATGCCCCTATTGCGTTCGCGCAGAGATGTTGCTGAAGCAACGCGGCGTAACAGAAATCGAAAAAATTCGTATCGATCTCGACCCTCAACAGCGTGAGGCCATGATGACTCGCACCGGGCGCAGAACCGTCCCGCAAATCTACATCGGCGACACCCACGTTGGTGGTTTTGACGACCTGGCTGCGCTGGATAAAGCCGGTGGGCTCATGCCATTGCTGAAAGGCACCACAAATTAATTTAACGATCTTGGACCTCGCTTGCCGTTGCGGCCAAGCGAGGGCACGCGTGCAACCGATATTTATCCGCTAACCACCAATCTGGAAACCTTCATGTCTGATCAAAACGCTCAAGCTGGTAACGCGCCTATTTTTAATATGCAGCGCGTCTACATCAAAGACCTGTCGCTTGAAATGCCCAATGCCCCCAATATCTTTCTTGAGCAAGACACACCAAAGGTTGAAGTCAACATTAATGTGGGCGCCAATCCCCTGGCTGAAACGATTTTCGAATCAACGATTACTGTGACGGTGACGACACGCATTAACGACAAGGTGCTGTATCTGATCGAAGCGACACAAGGCGGGATTTTCGAGATGAGCAACATCCCTGAAGATCAAATGGATCCTTTGCTTGGCATAGTGTGCCCGACCATGCTCTACCCTTATTTGCGTGCCAATGTTGCTGATGCGATTACGCGTACGTCGGTACCACCCTTGCACTTGGCAGAAGTCAACTTTCAAGCGCTCTATGAGCAACGCATGAGCGAGCTGGCCAAGCAAAACAGTGAAACTGGCAATAGCTCAGATTCTGGGCTGATCCTGCCAGCCAGCGCAACGCGTCAATGACACTAAGCCGTCGCTGCCACAGGGCACAAAGGTTCAATGGAAAAGCCCGACCGACCTAAGCGGCCTGTCCTGGTTCTCGGGGCGGGGGCTTGGGGCTCAGCGCTGGCAATCAGTGCAGCCAAGCACGGGGTAACGACGCTATGGGGGCGTGATCCCGATCTGATGCAGGACATGGCTGAGCACAAGCAGAATCGGCGATACTTGCCCGGCATTGAATTCCCCCCCACTTTGCACGCCACTAGCGATTTCGAGGCCGCCGTGAATGCGGTGTCGTCAACAACCCATCCGGGCCTAATTATTATCGGGACTCCCATTGCAGGATTGAGGACTATCTGCCACGACCTTGCCGACTGGTTCAGCAAACCAGATCGGTCAGCGTCGTCAATCGTCGGCATTATCTGGACTTGCAAGGGGCTTGAAATCGGTACGGGCGAATTGCCTCATGAAATTGCCAACCAAGCGTTCGCCTCACAATCAGAATTAGCAACGGGCGTGCTGTCGGGACCCTCTTTTGCCAAAGAGGTCGCAGCAGGCTTGCCAGTGGCCCTCACCGTGGCAAGCGTCGACACCAGCCTGCGCATGGCAACGATAGAAGCGTTGCACGGTGGTGCCGTCCGCGTATATGGCAGTGACGATGTTACGGGCGTAGAGATCGGCGGCGCGCTCAAAAACATCATCGCCATTGCCTGTGGCATCGCGGATGGATTGGGCCTTGGCACGAATGCCCGTGCGGCCTTAATCACACGCGGTTTAGCTGAAATCACCCGGTTTGGTTGTGCACTCGGGGCGCAGGCAGCAACCTTTGCAGGCTTAACTGGCTTGGGCGACCTCGTATTAACCGCCACAGGTGAACTGTCTCGCAACAGGCAGGTCGGTTTAGCGATTGGCAAAGGTCACTCAGCGAACGAAGTCTTAGGGCAAGGGATGACAGCTGAGGGCGCCCGTTGCGCCTTGGCAGTCCGGGAACGATCAAAACAGTTGCGCTTGACGCTACCCATCACGGAGGCAGTCTGCGCTGTACTTTTCGAAGGTATGTCACCACTGGATGCCGTCGGTCAATTGTTATCTCGAGAGCCAACAATCGAATGAACGGCTGTACTTGGACCCTAAAATTAACACTACTGCTCATCACGGCCCTCGCAACGATAAGCACAGCAACAACAGCCAGCGCCGCTTGGCCTCAAGATAGGCCCATTCATCTCGTGGTGCCCTTTCCACCCGGGTCATCACCGGATTTGTTAGCCAGATCAATCGCAGAACCCCTCGGTAATGCCTTGGCGCAAGTCGTGATTGTCGAAAACAAAGTCGGTGCAGGGGGCAATATCGGCACGCGGTCGGTCGCAAAAGCGGCGGCAGATGGCTATACGCTTCTCTACACCATCAATGGGCCGTTGGTAACAGCCCCTAAACTGTTCAAAACCAAACTTGGATACGAACCCTCAACTGATCTTGCTCCGGTCATGCTGGTTGCATCCAGTCCAAATATTCTGGTCGTACCTAAAAGCCTGCCAGCAAATAATTTGACTGAATTTATCCAGCAAGCCAAAGGGCATGTTGGCCAGATGAACTACGGATCAGTCGGCAACGGCAGCGCATCACACTTGGCGATGGAAATGTTTATGCAAGCCGCTGGCATTGAGCTCAACAACATTAATTACCCTGGATTTAATCAAATCACGATAGCCATGCTGGCGGGCGATATTCAGGCGGGATTCATGGTGCCCTCGGGGGTCATGACACAAATCAATGAGGGCAAACTAAAAGCGCTGGCGATTAGCAGCAAAACTCGAAACGACTTGCTGCCTGCGCTTGAACCGATCGCGGGGATGGGTTACCCAAATTTTGAAGTGATCTCCTGGAACGCTTTGCTGGCGCCGGCTGGCACGTCAAGGGAGATTATTGACCGGCTCAATCGATCCTTGACTGAAATTCTTGCACAAGATGCCATTCGCAATAAATTCAAGTTGCAATACTTCACTGTTGTCGGGTCATCGCCAGAGAGTCTGGCTGAACAGATGCGATCCGAACGAGTCAAATCAGAGGCTCTGATAGATCAGCTCAAATTGTCGCTCGATGAATAAATAAAGTGCGACCTTAAAGGCTAGACGCCCCCGACGTACCCCTGCTGCCGCCAAGCTTCAAACACCACTACGGCCACTGAATTCGATAAGTTCAGACTACGCTGCTCAGGAAGCATCGGCAAACGAATTTTCTGATCATCTCCGAACAGCGCTCGTTGTTCAGGGGATAGACCTGCAGTCTCGCGACCAAACACAAACACATCACCAGGCCGAAACTCTACTTGATCGACGAGTCGGCTGGCCTTTGTCGTCAAGGCAAAACAACGGTTGGCTGATGCACCCGTCGCAGCCAGCGCAAGCTCAAGGCTGTCGTGGATTTTGACGGGCTGCCACTCGTGATAATCAAGGCCGGCGCGGCGAAGTCGCCTATCGTCCACCTCGAATCCCAGGGGGCGAACCAAATGGAGTCTTGCACCCGTATTGGCACAGAGACGAATCACATTACCCGTATTGGGCGGGATTTCAGGCTGGACAAGGATCACATCAAACATGCTGCGTATTGTGCCAGACAAGTCTTGGAGTCCGCATAACGGACAACGCCACCACCCCTGCCGCGCCGCCCCGGCGTAAGGCAAGCGCCGCGTGATGCATCGTGCTACCGGTAGTCATGACGTCATCAACCAGCCCAATCCAGACCGTAGGCAAATTCGGTTTGCTTTCGTAGGCGTGCTCGGTTGCCACCTGGCGGGCGTGCTTACTGAGGCGCTTCTGTGTACCGACGGACTGTGCGCGACGCAACCAGGTCACCTGACAGCCTAGTCCCAATGACTTCGCCATAGTGCGAGCGATTTCGCCCGGGGGATTAAAGCCACGGCCCTGAATCGACATGTCGCTTGAGGGGATGGGGACAAGGCAGGCGAGCTTCGCCAAGGTGTCTGGTTCTTCGCGCATAGCCTGAGCCAACATTCGTCCCATCATTGCCGCCAGGGGCAACTGGCCGCGTTGCTTCAAATCATGCATCAGCATGTCAGTTGGGAAAGCGTAGCGCATCACCACAATTGACCTTTCAAACGCTGGGGGTTTGTGCGCACAGGCATCGCAACAGTCGCGGCTAGCACTTGAGCAGCCTGACACAATCGAGTCACATGGCAGCTCATCGGCGCAAATACGGCATCTTGGCCATGCGCGCATGCCTGCCCTGACATCCTCAAAACAAGCAATGCATAAATCGCCACCACGGGCTCGTAAACCGCACAGGGGGCAAGATGTAGTCAAGCGCAAGCGCAAAAACGTCTGGATCAGGTACAGTCTTGATTGTCGTGTATGGTTTCGCACCAAGGGATTTTGGGCGAACGTCACGCTACCTAGCAAGCTAACGATGACAGATTCCTCCACCCACCCCCGACTACCAATCTCAACCACAGCCGTGAAGGCGCAATTTGCTCGCAGAGGTAACCTGAGCGATGCTCAGTTTTTGTATGCGGAAGTCGCCGACCGAATGCTCGACAGGCTCAAGTTGATTCGTATGCAACCCGAGCGCATCCTGGATGCGGGATGCGGTGCCGGATCAGGCATCACCTTGTTGAAAAATCGCTATCCGTCCGCGCGCGTGACTGGTCAGGATTTCAACACCACTGCCTTGGCAGCAGCACAAAAAACGCATCACACCGGGGTATCGGGCTTACTCAAAAAGCTGACAGGAAAATCCAACCCGATACTGTGGCTCTCAACAGATCTAGCTGACACAGGATTAGCCCCTGAGTCGCTTGACTTGATCTGGTCCAACCTCGCCATCCACTGGCACCCTGCGCCACATGACGTGCTTCGAGAATGGGCGCGGATTGTCAAGCTTAATGGGCTTGTATTTTTTTCTTGTTTTGGACCAGATACCCTGAAAGAAGTGCGGCAAGCCCTGGTGTCTGCGAAACTAGTCACGCAAACACCCGCGTTCGTTGATATGCATGACTTTGGCGATTTACTGGTCGAAAACGGGTTTGGCGATCCGGTGATGGATCAAGAAAGACTGACACTCACCTACCAATATGCAGAGAAGCTTCTAAAGGACGTGCGAGCGCTCGGTGGCAACCCCAGCACGGGTCGTAGACCCGGCTTGGTAGGGCGTCAGTGGCGCAAACGTCTGATCGATGCGCTCGAAGCCCAACGGCACGAAGATGGCACGATACACCTGAGTATCGAAGTAGCCTATGGTCATGCGTGGCGCCTCGGGCATAGCCGTCAGAAAGACGGCGAAACCCGGGTCAGTATTAGCGCGATTGGCCGGAAATCTAAATAAATGCGACGTAAGCCTTGTGCGCCATGTAGGCAGACAGCCCAAACAACAGGTAAGCGAACACCTTCTTTAATTGTTTAACCGGTAACTTGTGCGCCAGACGAGCGCCAACCGGAGCGGTCAACACGCTGAAAGCAGCGAGGATCAACAAAGCAGGCCAGTAAACAAGGCCAATCATCGTGTCAGCCAGGACACCGTCACTCATCTGTGCATATTGAATGGTATTAAACAGCGCGATTGGAAACCCCAGCGCAGCGGAAGTACCAATCGCCTCACGCAGAGGCACATTGCACCAGGCCATGAACGGGACCGAGACAAAGCCGCCGCCCGCACCGACAAGGCCTGATAAAAATCCTATCCCTGTGCCGGCAACGACAGTGCCCGGCGTACCTGGCATCTGCCGGGTCGGCTTGGGTTTCTTGTCGAGCAACATCTGCAAGCCAGAATAAGCTACGAAAAGCGCAAACAACAAGGCAAGCCATGATGTGGGCAGTTTTTCAAACACATACTTGGCAAAGAGGCTGCCGATAAAAATACCTGGCGCAAACGCGAACACTAGCTTCCAGCGTACGGCGCCCTTCTTATGGTGTGCCGTAACGCTCGACACAGAGGTAAAGAGAATGGACGCCATCGATGTTGCAATCGCCGCCTTGACCACGAGATTGGGATTGAGATCGGTCCACCCGAGCAACAAGGTTAAAAATGGCACCAGGATCATGCCACCGCCAATGCCAAGCAAACCGGCTGCTAACCCAGTCACCGCGCCGAGCACACCCAAAGAAATGATAAATACCGGATCCATGTCAAACCCTAAGATGACGTCAAGAGTGACGATCAGTATACTGACCGGCGAGGCTGCTGTGCTCTGGATCAACAACAATCACTTAAGATCAACATGAATTCTCTCGACACTGAAGTACTGCGACAGGCGCTAGACTGGCTCGAAGCGGGGCACGGCGTGCATTTGGCCACTGTTGTTAAAACCTGGGGATCCGCCCCCAGACAAGCGGGCGCAATGGCAGCTATCCGTGACGATGGCAGACTGGTCGGTTCGGTTTCGGGCGGGTGTATTGAAGATGATTTGATCGTCAAAGCGCAAACTGGAATGCTCCCGGTCCAGCCAACCCTCGTCAATTACGGGGTGACACAAGACGAAGCAGCCAAATTTGGTCTGCCGTGTGGTGGCAGTCTCACGCTAGTCATCGAAGCAGTCGATCGTCTTGAATGGCTAGCTCCGGTCGTTGCTTCAACCGAGGCCCAGCAACTGGTCGCTAGGCTAATCAATCTTAAAACCGGGCAATCGACTATCCAGCCAGCTAGCCCAGGACAAAAAACTGAGCTGACCGGCGATAGCTGTCAATTCGTTTACGGCCCGCATTGGCGCTTATTGATCATTGGGGCGAACCAAACTGCGCTAGCCCTGGCCGAGATTGCGCACATGCTTGAATTTCAGGTTGTTGTTTGCGACCCACGTGAAGAGTTCACGGCCGGTTTTAATCTGCAAGGTGTTGCCCTCGAGCGCGGCATGCCCGACGACGTAGTTCTATCCATTCGAACCGACTCGAGGACTGCAATCGTTGCGCTGACTCACGACCCCAAGCTAGATGATATGGCCCTGCTCGAAGCACTGAAGTCAGCTGCTTTTTACGTAGGCGCCTTGGGATCGGTTCGCAACCAAAGTAGCCGCCGAGCCCGTTTGAAAATGTTTGAACTCACCGACGATGAAATCAATCGGTTACATGGCCCGGTCGGTTTGCAAATCGGCAGTCGCACACCCGCAGAAATTGCTGTTGCAGTGGCCGCTGAACTCGTTCAAGTCAGACGCACCCTTGAAGACGAACGCGTGACATTACAACGGACGAGCGCGGGCGTTTGAATCGAGACTCAGCTACCGCGCTTGCGTGACTCAATACCCAGTTGTTTGAGCTTGCGATAGAGGTGCGTGCGCTCAAGGCCAGTTTTATCCGAGACCTTGGTCATACTGTGGCTCTCTTTGGTCAAATGATATTCAAAGTAGACCCTTTCAAAGGCGTCTCGCGCATCTCGCAAAGGTTGATCCAAAGAGATGTCACCTAACAGACTTTGATCAACCTCTGGCACTGGTTCGAGGACAGCCGGCTCTTCGCGCTTAAATACCGCAGAGGTATCAAGCGGGCGTGGCGCAGTTGCGGAGGTAGCGGCTGCCGCCTTCGGGGTCGTGAAACGTCCGCGACTCAAACCGGACGAAACCGTTTTTAACAGTCGTTGCAGCGTAATGGGTTTTTCAAGAAAATCAACCGCACCAATGCGCGTGGCCTCTACCGCTGTATCAATCGTTGCATGACCGCTCATCATTACAACAGGCATATCCAGAAGGCCCTGCGAACCCCACTCTTTGAGCAGCGTGACGCCGTCCGTATCGGGCATCCAGATATCGAGCAGAACCAAGTCAGGGCGCATACGCAAGCGAGCCGCCCTTGCCTCTGCTGCGTTTTCGGCGAGCTCGACGGTATGCCCCTCGTCGTAAAGGATTTCGGACAATAACTCGCGGATACCTACTTCGTCGTCAACAACCAAAATTCTGGCCATGTTCTTTTTCACCTGTTGTGCGGCGTCATTATCGCTGCATCATTTGTCTAATTCTACTCGGGTAGCCAAGCGCGTAAATAATATCGAAACTCGGGCACCGCCGTCGCGTCGATTGGATACGTCAATTCGCCCGCCGTGCTCTTCCACTATCTTGCGAACAATCGCGAGACCCAAGCCTGTGCCTTGCGCCTTGGTCGTCACGTAGGGCTCAAACACCCGCTGTAACACGTGCGCTGGGAAACCAGGCCCGCTATCCATCACCGTGAACCGAACAGACTGTTGATACGACCCATCCTGCTGCTTCGCCTCGGCTACCTGCGTTGCCACCGTGATGGCGCCGGCCTCAGGCAAGTCAGCCAGTGCATCACGAGCATTAGCGAGCAAGTTATGAATCACTTGGCGCAGCTGGGTTGAATCGCCTTCGATCAACGGCAGATTTGAAGCTAAAGATACATCAAGATGCCACGGCATATTGACATCTTCAGGCGAGCTTTCATCAGGATCCCAGCCATAGAGGGTTAACACCTCGTCGACTAACGCATTTAAATCGACCGGTAGCATCGCGCTTGTGGGCTTGCGGGCATATTCTTTAAAGTCATCAACCATATGTTTGAGCGAAGTCACTTGATTGACAATCGTGGTTGTCGCGCGCTCGAGCAATTGAGCATCTGCAGCCTCAAGCTTGTGTGAGAGCTTCATTGCAAGCCTCTCGGCCGATAGCTGTATGGGAGTGAGCGGATTCTTGATTTCATGAGCAAGTCGACGCGCTACCTCACCCCAGGCAACGGTTCGGTTGGCTGAAATGACCTCACTGATGTCATCGAAAACCACCATATAACCGTTGTTGCGATTGTCGACTCGCAAATGGGTGCCACGCGCCAGCACGGTGACCGTGTGTACGCTATCGCGCTTGCCCGTTGGCTCAAGGGTCAATTCAAATTGAGCTTGCCAATGAGTACGCTCGGACCCGACGGCCGAATGCTCGGCAAAGGCCTGTCTGATCCGGCCAGAAAACTCAAGCATGCCATCAATCGTTTCGAGAGGTCGCCCGGGGCTCGCCCGCAAATCGACAGCCAAAATGGTCTGGGCGCCCTGGTTAAAAGTGGTGACACGAAATTGCTCATCAAAAACGAGCACGCCAGCCGATAAGTTAGCCAGGACGCTTTCCAGGTAGACATTAGAGCGCTCGAGCTGATTACGATTGGTTTCGACAAGTCGCCTCGCATCGTCCAGTTGCTTAGTCATCGCATTGAACGAGCGGGTCAACTGCGCCACCTCATCGCGGGTAGTAGGTTCTGGCAGGGGGCGGTAGTCGCCAACGCTGACTGCGTGTGTCCCCGATGCCAGAGCAAGCAGGGGGCTTACGAGCTTCTTGGATAAATAAAGTGCAACGGCAATCGCAGCAAAAACGGCCAGTAGCAATGCTAGCGTCAACGTGATGCCATAAAGATTGCGAAGGCTGCGACGTGATAAAGCGAGCTCTTGATAATCGAGATTACCCGCCTGAACTTCAGCCGCGTTACGCGCAATTTTATCAGGCAGCGGTTGTATCAATTGCAACCATCGTGCCTCGGCGGTAACGCCAAGCGACACGTCGCCGCGCTCCTGTGATCCCAAAGGCACAATGACGCGCAATTGCAGAGCACCTTCAGCTGAGCCTGAGGCTGATTCATCGACTGCGGCTGCCGAATAGCCCCGCGTCAATCTCAGCTGGTTAAGCACCGAAGGCGGTGGCATCGGGGGCAACAGCGTACCCAGTTTGTCCGTTGAAAAAGCAATGAGTCTGCCAGTGCTGGTGAACACCATGACATCATTCAGCCCATTCGCTTCTCGCAGCCGCGTGATCACAGACGCCATGTCTGAGTCAGCCGTATTCGTCAGCTCTGGCATCATGGCGCGTGCCCGCGAATCAAGCTCTGCAAGTTGCGCATCAATCGCGGCCCGGCCCAGCGCGAGCCCAGATTCAAGCGCTGTATCGACGCGAACGTTAAACCACGACTCGATCGATCGGGACATGAACTGAACCGATAAGGTATAGATCAAAGCGCCGGGCAACACACCAATCAAAGCAAAAGCGAGCGCAAAACGCGCCGTCAATCGGGCGCCGAACTGACCCCGTCGCAATTGACCGACCAGATTCGCGGTCAAAGCAACGACCCAGATAAACAGGGCCAGCGCCAAGGCGCCATTTAGCCATAACAGCAAGGTTTGATATTGGGCAACGCGCGAGGCGTTACCGGTTGACCAGGCAAGCAGACCAAAGAGCGCGAATCCGCTCACGATGCCGACAATCATCGCCAGTCGCAACAACCGGTTCATTTGCGGTACTCGTAAGTACGAACCGAAAAATCAAAAGGCGCCCATTCGCTTGTCAGCAACCAGGCGCCTCGATTCAGGGCGTCTATCTGAAGCGGCCGGGCGAGCTGAGAATTGTCCAGTCTGATCCGGACTTTGCCATCATATTTAACGTTGGGATCGAAGCGATCAATCGGGGCGATCGGCCAGTCCCGCAACTGTTGCAGCGCGGCCAGACCCTCTTTAAAACTTGCCATCGGGATACCCAAGTCACCCGCCGCCAACCGCCATTGCCGAGTCAAGGTGTTATAGGTCAGTCTGCGTATCAACGATGTTTCAACCACTTTGTGATCAAACCACCACCAGCGGGACTGAGCAATTTCAATATCAACGGTGAAATAAAGTGGCACACCTCGCTCGAGCGCATCGATCATGACCTGATTGAGTTCTAGTGAAAAATCCACGTCCAGCGTTAATTGGCCTTGAGCGACACGAGGCTCAATCTGTGTCACCTTTGCTTCTGCCGCGTGCGATAAGAGAGGCATTAGGGCGCAAAGCAATAGCAAAGCTGGCACCATAAATAAGTGCTGCAGGGCCTTGGCCCGTTTTTGCTTACTCGAAATCCATGCAAAAGCCGTCATGGTCACCCTGTAAATCAGGCGTTGCGGGAAAACAGCGAATAGAAAAAGCCATCGTGATCAGTCTGCATATTATCCACTGTGCGTATGACAGGCAATAACTGCCCAGGTGCGGGCAATCTAACCGCGTTACTGTGCTGCTCGGCAAACTCAGCTGCGAGCAGCTCGCCTTCTTGCGGAAAAACCGAACACGTGACCAGCAGCAACTTACCACCCGGTGCCAAGGTTTGCCATAACTGGTTAAGGATTTCACGCTGGAGTTTGGCCATGCGGTCAATGTCTTTCTCTTGTCGAAGCCAACGAATATCGGGATGTCTGCGCACAATACCGGACGCGGTGCACGGAACGTCTGCCAGAATTGCATCGAAGGGCTTCTTATCCCACCAGGTCTTTGTTTGACTGGCATCAGCTGCCCGCAGCTGCACTTTCGGCGTCAGCAATCCCAGGCGGTTGAGATTTTGTTGTACCCGGTCAAGCCTAGACCCGTCGACGTCGATCGCAGTGAGCTCAATATCAGCCAATTCAAGCAGATGGGCAGCCTTACCGCCAGGGGCGGCGCAGGCGTCCAGCACCCGCATGCCATCTTTTACGTCAAGCAGTCTGGCTGCTAATTGCGCACCAGCATCTTGAACAGACCACCAACCCTCTTGATATCCCGCAAGCGAAGTAATGGCACGCGGTTGATCGACAATCAAACCTTCGCCGTCAAGCAAGGTGCAGGTCAACCCTTGTTTTGTAAATGCATCCACGACTGCAGCAACTGTTGTGCGACGTCGGTTGACTCGTAGCGTCAAGGGTGGTGGCGTATTTGCAACGTCCAGGATACCTTGCCATTGATCCGGATATGCACGACGCAAGCGATGCACCCACCAGCTGGGATGGTTGTAGCGCGCCTCAAGGTTTGAACTGAGTTTTGCCAGTAACTGATTACGTTCGCGCTGAAACCGGCGGAGCACCGCATTGACCATGCCCTTGTAAGACATCAGATCGCGCTGAAGCTGGGTTGCCGCGACACTTTGATCAACCAGGGTGTGAACGGCATACAAAGGCGTGCCTTGTGTGCTGGCGCCTTTTTCGGCCTGCAAGGCCGCCTCAAGCAGAACCAGGCTCAAACCTACTAATGCTGACACCACTGCATTCGGTGGTGCTCGTTGAACCAGCAAGCCCGTTAACCCTTTAGCCAAACCCCAGTGACGCATGGCATAAAAAGCAAGTGCTTGTGTCGAAGGCCTCAATTCAGAGGGAATATGAGTAATCGCCTCGGTCATCGAGCGACCATTTTCAACATCGGCCAGCACATGAGCTGCCGCGACCAAACTGTCTGATAGTGCTGGGGCGTGATTCGTCATAGAGAGGGATTGTAGGCTGACTCCTGCATTACCACGGTAAAATCCACTTCTTTTCTGAATGAGGGCGCAAGCCCCCAAGGTGTATTTCATGTCATCCCCCAAAGTCGGTTTCGTCAGCCTGGGCTGCCCCAAAGCTTTAGTCGACTCAGAACGTATCTTGACGCAATTGCGAACCGAGGGCTACCAGATCGTGCCTGATTACGATGGGGCAGATGTAGTCGTCGTGAACACCTGTGGATTTATTGACAGCGCGAAGGCCGAATCGCTCGACGCTATTGGCGAGGCGATCGCCGAGAATGGTCGAGTCATTGTGACTGGCTGCATGGGTGTGGATGAATCAGTGATACGAGCAGTACACCCGAGCGTACTTGCCGTAACAGGGCCACAACAATATGAGCAAGTGGTTCGCGCCGTTCACGAGGCAGCACCACCAGATTTATCACACGACCCTTTTGTCGACTTGGTACCACCACAAGGCATCAAGCTCACGCCCAGACATTTTGCGTATTTGAAAATATCAGAGGGTTGCAACCATCGTTGCAGCTTTTGCATCATCCCGTCGATGCGTGGGGACCTTGTGAGTCGCCCAGTGGGTGACGTGCTGGATGAGGCACAACGGCTGGTAAACGCCGGAGTCAAAGAAGTTCTGGTGATATCTCAAGATACCAGTGCCTACGGTGTCGATATCAAATACCGCGGCGGCTTCTGGGGCGGCCGCCCGGTCAAGACCCGCATGACAGAGCTTTGCGCAGCTCTGGGTGAAATGGGCGTTTGGGTAAGGCTGCATTATGTCTACCCTTACCCAAGCGTGGATGAGGTGATACCGCTCATGGCAGAGGGCAAGATCTTGCCCTACCTGGACATCCCTTTTCAACATGCCAGTCCGCGCATCCTCAAATTGATGAAGCGCCCAGCTTTCGAAGACAAGACACTTGCACGCATCAAGAAGTGGCGCGAGCAATGTCCCGAGCTGACGATCCGCTCAACCTTTATTGTTGGCTTTCCTGGTGAGACCGAAGAAGACTTTCAGTATCTACTGGACTGGATGACTGAAGCGCAGCTTGATCGAGTGGGCTGTTTTCAATATTCGCCCGTGGATGGGGCACCAGCCAATGAGCTCGCCGATCCGGTACCAGATGAAGTTAAGCAGGATCGCTGGGAGCGTTTCATGGCCCATCAGCAACTCATCTCAACCGCAAGGTTGGCACTCAAAGTAGGTACCGAAATCGATGTCTTGATCGATGAGGTCGATGAAGACGGTGCGGTTGGCCGCTCAAGTGCCGATGCGCCCGAGATTGATGGCTGTGTTTATGTCGATAGCGAACAGATCCTCAAGCCTGGCGACATCGTTCGCGTTCGTGTCACCGAGTCGGACGAATACGATCTGTGGGGCGAGACGATTTGAGTAAAGGTACCGAACCCTTAAAGGTCGGCTTTGCCGGTACGCCTGAATTCTCTCGTCTAGCCCTGCAAGCGATTGTTAACGCCGGTTTCAGGGTTCCGCTGGCATTGACTCAGCCGGATCGGCCTTCAGGTCGGGGATTGAAATTAAGCCCAAGCGCGGTTAAAACCTATGCGCTTGAGCAAAGCATCAGCGTCATCCAGCCACGCAGTTTGAAACTGGATGGCAAATACCCAGAGGAGGCACAAGCAGCTCAACAAGCCTTGGTTGACGCTCAGCTGGATGTATTGGTCGTAGCGGCCTACGGGCTGATTTTGCCCAAGTGGGTGCTTGAGCTGCCTCGATATGGGTGCCTGAATATTCACGCCAGCTTGTTACCACGCTGGCGCGGTGCGGCACCGATTCAACGTGCAATTGAAGCGGGTGATCGCGAAACCGGCATCACCATCATGCAGATGGATGAGGGTCTGGATACTGGCGATATGTTGCTGCTTGAAGCTTGTACGATTGATGAAGCCACCAATGCAGCCGCCCTGCATGACACGCTGGCAGCTATGGGTGGACGCCTGATTGTGCAGGCTCTATCGACGCTCGCCAAGGGGACTCTGGCTCGGACAGTGCAACCTGCAGAGGGTGTGACCTATGCAAGCAAACTCGACAAAGCTGAATCGGCTCTCGATTTGTCGTTACCGGCTGCGACGCTTGCTCGTCGCATTCGTGCGTTCAACCCCGTCCCGGGCGCAACCCTGACGCTGCCGGGAATAAATGAACTAGTTAAGGTTTGGGATGCGCGAGCGTTGACCAGTGACCCGGGCAGTGCTGTAGGCTCGGTCTTAAGTGCCACGCCTCAGGGGATTGATATTGCAACAGGCGATGGCGTCTTGCGCTTGCTCGAATTGCAACGGGCCGGCGGTAAACGACAACCCGCCGCAGTGTTTATACAAGGCTATGAACGTAAACAATGAAGCCAGAATGATTGGCGACTTTGTCGTACAGCATCCGGCCCGCAGCATTAGTTTCGTGAGTCAGCCAATACACCCGGCTATATCCACCGTCGCGTGCTGCAGCGTAAACCGCTTCAATTAGCGCACGACCAACACCCTTGCCTCGCGCTGATTCTCGCGTAAAAAGATCCTGCAAATAACAATCTTTTAAACGGCTGGTACTGCGATGAAACAGGTAATGAACGAGCCCAACCACTTGCCCTTCATACTCGGCTACAAAAGCAAAAACGGGTTCACCCGGATCGAAAAATCGATCCCAAGTGGTCTGCGTGATCGTCGAATCCAGTGCCGTGGCACCATGACGACCATAGAAAGCGTTATAGCCGTCCCAAAGCGGTAACCAAGCCTGGTAGTCGGTTTTTGCGATCGGTCGAACGAGAATCGGATTGGTCATTGGTCAGCCAAGGGTTAGAGGCTAAGTTAATCGGCTTGCTCTTTGACGCTCGCGCTCGCATCGACTTGAGGGCGCTCTTTTAGTTTCAGTGACAGGATGATGCCTGAGAAAACAAGCGTGATCAGGTTTGCACACACAACAGGCACGGATTCGATCATGAAACCATAAGCAAGCCAAAAGAAAACGCCCGTCGTAAAAAGCACATACATCGCGAGGGAAATCGACCGGGTATCACGAGTTCTGATGACCTTTAAGGTCTGTGGCAGAAAGGCTGTTGTGGTCAGGACCGCCCCAATCGAACCAATGGCCTCATGGCTAATCCCTAACATCAGGCTTTAAGCGCTTCGCGTTCAGCCTTCCTGAGTTTGGCTTTCAGGCGTGTTTGCTTGAGCATCGACAAATGCTGCACGAACACTTTGCCGTTCAAGTGATCGATCTCATGCTGCACACAAACCGCCAACAAACCCTCTGCGTCGAATTCATAGGGCTCACCAGACAAATCAAGTGCGCGCACCCGAACGGTTGCAGGACGCTCAACCTCGTCATAAACGTCCGGCACGGACAAACACCCTTCTTCATAAATCTTTTGCTCTTCAGACTTATCCAGGATCTCTGGATTAATCAGGACCCGCAAGTCGTTCTTTTCTTCACTGACGTCAATGACCACTACCCTCTTGTGCACATTGACCTGGGTCGCGGCTAAGCCGATACCCGGTGCGTCGTACATGGTTTCAGCCATGTTTTGCACCAATACCCGGATACTATCGTCGACCGTCACCACCGGTTTGGCAACTTTGTGCAAACGCGGATCCGGGTAATGCAGAATTTCTAGCAATGCCATGGTCGTCATGAGAGCGCTGGTCTTACGCAGCGTTTTTATTATATTTAGTCGAGGTAAGTCCTTATTTTAATTGATTTCATGGCGACAAGATAGCGGGTTGTATTTATCCACTCGTCGGTCAATACGCACGTCCGCTATGAAAAAATAAGGCGATGAAGCAAGCTTTTACGTCGCAAGAAATCCTGACTTTCCATGATGCTGCCTACCCGGAGTCGCTTCGGCAAATAAGCGGGGCCCCCAGGAATCTCTTTTTTTGCGGCAATGTCGCTCGCTTAAAAAGTCGTAGCCTTGCCATTGTGGGGGCTCGCAACCCGACACCGGACGGTCTGGACAATGCATATGCGTTTGCTAAACATCTGGCGGCAAATGGTTTTTGTATCGTCAGCGGCTTGGCAACGGGAGTCGATGGGGCGGCTCATCTCGGCGCATTGGATGCCGGACATTCAGGAGCCAGCACCATTGCCGTTCTCGGCAGCGGTCTGGATATCATCTACCCTGCCTGTCATCTAGACCTAGCCAAACGAATTCTGGATCAGGACGGCCTTTTAGTGACTGAGTTCGCACCGGGCACACCACCTCTGGGTCGTAATTTTCCCAAACGCAATCGAATTGTTGCGGGACTGGGACTAGGCGTCATTGTGGTCGAGGCTGCGCACAAGAGCGGTTCTCTCATCACCGCGAAGTTAGCCAACGACATGGGGCGTGAAGTATTTGCAATACCGGGCTCCATACACTCCCCCCTGTCTCGTGGTCCCCACGCCCTCATACAGCAAGGTGCCAAGCTGGTTGAAAACGCGACCGATATCCTGTCCGAGCTGTCACCTGAGGCTACGTCCACAAGCGGGGCCGGTTTATTCACATCGACCGACGCGAGCAGCACAGACATCAGCGAGTCGCCACTTTTTCAAGTAATCGGCTACGATCCTGTGTCAGAAGATGTCTTATTGCGTCGATCAAAGATGTCTTTCAGCCAGCTGAGTGCAGAATTGCTCGCCCTTGAGCTGCAAGGTATTGTTGTACGTTACCCCGATGGCAGGATAGCGAAAGTCCGTCGCAAGTCCTCATCCGATCATGTTGCTTAACTCGAGAGATTTACGATCATGTCACTTCCCCAATATGTCAAAGTCGTTGAGGTTTCGCCCCGCGATGGCTTACAAAATGAAAAAATGTTCATCGATACGTCGATTAAGGTCGAACTCGTCAACCGCTTGAGTGAGGCTGGTTTTGTGAATGTCGAGGCAGCATCGTTTGTCTCGCCTAAATGGACACCCCAGATGGCGGACGCCGCTGAAGTGATGGCGCAGATCAAACGTCGACCCGGTACGATATATTCTGCTCTGACGCCCAACATGAAAGGCTTCGAAGCCGCCAAGGCTGCAGGGGTAGACGAAGTCGTGATTTTTGGTGCAGCGAGCGAATCGTTCTCACATAAAAACATCAATTGCTCAATCGCAGAATCCATCGAGCGCTTTGAACCTGTTGCGCAAGCAGCCTTGGCATCAGGCCTTCGTTTGCGCGCCGCAATCAGCTGCGCCTTGGGATGCCCCTACGAGGGTGCGGTTTCAACCGACCAAGTGATTGCCGTCGCAAAGAAATTTGACCAGATGGGTTGCCACGAAATCGATATCGCAGACACGATTGGCGTTGCTACGCCCAAACTGGTCACCCAGGTCATGAGTGCCGTCACGCAAGTCGTCGATCCCAAAAAACTCTCTGGGCATTTTCACGACACCTATGGGCAAGCGGTTGGCAACATCATGGCTGCGCTTGAGGCAGGGATATCAATCTTTCATAGTTCGGTGTCTGGGCTGGGGGGATGCCCCTACGCCAAAGGCGCAACCGGCAATGTCGCGACTGAAGATGTGTTGTACCTGTTAAGGGGTTTGAATATCGATACTGGTATCGATTTTGACGAGGTCGTCAACATCGGCCAATGGATGTCATCGCATTTAAACCGCGCGGGCGGCAGCCGTGCCGGTAACGCGAGCTTTGCTAAGCGGGCCGCCTGATGTTGTTGACGATGGGGCCATCGCTTTCAGACTTGCTCAGGACGCTAGCCTGTACAGGATTGAGCATCTTGTCGCTGAGCACGACTCATGCTCAGACCACGGTAAAGGATGCCGCTGCCACCACCTGCTCGACCACGATCACGGCGGACGACGCGTATCACTTCATCCCCAATCACATTGACGTACCGCAGCTATGTCAGGACTTCACCGTGACGCTCAAGCACACGGGCCGTCTGCCAAAAGCGGCCATGGGTCATAACTGGGTCCTGACCACGAAAGCTGATGCCCCCGGGGTTGCCAAGGATGGGCTGATCGCTGGTTTGGATAACAACTTCGTCACGCCGGGCGATAAGCGCATCATTGCCTCGACGAAAGTGATTGGCTCGGGGGAAACGACTGAAATCAGGTTTCCAGTATCCGCCCTCAAGCCCAATGAGACCTATGCCTTTCAATGCAGCTTCGGTGGTCACTCTGCGCTGATGCAAGGCAGTTTACGCCTTAGTCAGACGAGATAAAACATCGGACTTAGACCGTATCAGCCTAGTCGTAAGCGCGCACATCCTCGATAACTTTGCCATCGTTGGGCAAAGTATTGAGCGCGACAAACTCAATGTCGGCACGCAACTTGGTCACATCCCTCACAGTTTGTTCCAGTCGAGTCACAAGGTCTGAGCCTTGAGAAGTAGTCTCGACTTTGAACGTCATCTGATCGGATCCCATCCTCCCGCTGACGACAAGTCTTGCTTTGATGACTTCGGGGTATCTGGCAATCACCTGGGCGACCTGCCCAGGATGCACAAACATACCGCGTACTTTCGTGGTTTGATCAGCTCGGCCCAGCCAACCTCGAATTCTCGTGTTGGTACGACCGCACGGGGACACACCGGGCAAGACAGCTGACAAGTCACCGGTGCCAAACCTGACCAGCGGGTATGCGGTGTTAAGGGTTGTGATCACGACTTCACCTACTTCGCCGTCGGGCAGCACGTCGCCCGTCCCGGGCCTGACGATTTCAAGCAGTAAATCCTCGCTCAACACAAGCCCCTCACGTGCCGGCGTCTCATAGGCAATCATCCCCAGATCGGCCGACCCATAGGCTTGATATGCATGAACACCACGAGCGATAAACCAGTCGCGCAAAGACGGCGGAAACGCCTCTCCCGAGACCAGCGCGCGTTTAACAGACGGTAGCGTCACGCCCAGTTCATCCGCTTTCTCCAGAATGATTTTGAGAAAACTTGGCGTGCCCGTGTAACCAGACGGCTGCAAGTCCCTAATCGCTTGCACTTGCTGTTCAGTTTGCCCGACACCGGCCGGGAACACTGTGCAGCCCAGAGCATGGGCTGCCGTCTCAAACATCGAGCCTGCGGGCGTAAAGTGATAAGAGAAGCAGTTATGCACGAGATCGCCAGCTCTGAAACCCGCTGCGAACATCGCGCGCGCAAACCGCCAATAGTCTGGCATCGAGCCTTCGGGTTCGTAAAGCGGCCCAGGTGATGCAAACACCCTGGGCGCGTGCGTCCCCCAAGCAACGGCAGAAAAGCCACCGAATACACGTTCACGCACATCCTGAGGAGCGACGGGATCAGAGGCGATCGTACGTGCTTCAGTTTGCATCGCCAGTAAGTCCGACTTACGAATAACCGGCAATTTACTCAAGGCTTCACGGGTATGGATGTCGATTGCATCAAAGCCTTGTAATTGACGCGCAATCGCTGGTGCGTTGGCAATGGCATGCCTGAGGGCATGCGGCAAAGCTAGTAGCAAGGCTTGCTCTCGTTCAGCGTGGTGACGTACCTCAGCCGAATCGTAAAACTCAGTCATGTTCAATCCTGTATTACGCCAACCACCGTTTACGACGGCGATAAAACTTGGTGTCCCGGAAACTCTTGCGCGCGCCGCTTGAGATGCCCAGATAAAACTCTTTCACATCTTCGTTCGCAGCCAAGTCGTCTGCCGTGCCGTCCATCATGACCCGACCGTTCTCCAGAATATACCCATAGTCGGCATAACGGAGTGCAACATTAGTATTTTGCTCGGCCAGCAAAAAACTTACGCCCTCTCGTTGATTCAAGTCTTTGACGATTTCAAAGATCTCTTCAACAATCTGTGGCGCCAAACCCATGGATGGCTCATCGAGCAGAATCATGCTTGGATGAGCCATCAAGGCTCGGCCAATCGCACACATCTGTTGCTCACCCCCTGAGGTGTAGCCTGCCTGACTGGTACGACGCTGCTTTAATCTGGGAAAATACTGATAGACGCGCTCAAGGGCGGCAGCCAAGTCAGCTCGGGATAATTGGCGTGTGTAGGCCCCGGTCAATAGATTATCTTCGATGCTCAGGTGGGCAAAGCAGTGCCTGCCCTCCATGACTTGGACCACACCGCGCTGCACCAGATCAGCAGGTGAAAGGCTTTCAATGCGCTCACCTCGGTAAGTGATATCACCCTTGGTGACATGACCGCGCTCTGCCCGCAACAGATTTGAAATTGCTCGCAATGTCGTCGTTTTGCCGGCACCATTGGCACCAAGCAACGCGACGATTTTGCCTTCAGGCACCACTAACGACACCCCTTTCAACACCAGTATGACGTGGTTATAAATCACTTCAATGCCGTTGACGTCGAGCAATACGGCACCGGTTTGGTTGAATGAGGAAGTCGAAGTGGCTGTCATCGCTTACCTTAATCCGCGCAAGTTACTGGGGTGACATTTTTGTCTTTGGCGTACTTAGCTGCAGCCTCTTTGATCAACGGCTCAATGACAGCTTTGTCAGAGCGATACCAGTCAGACACAAGTTGAAACTTGGCGCCATCCCACTGCACGATACGCGCCCAGTCATCACCCGTGTGGTTGGTGCACGATGTCTTGACAGGCCGCATGATGTCGGTAAAACCGATTTCATCCAAACGTGCCTGGGTCAGATCCAAATGCTCCAGGCCCCAACGAACTTGCTCCGGGGTCACCGATTTACCTTTGCCATACTTCTCTTGCGCTGTGCGGATCGCCTCGACGGTTAACATCGAGATGATCATGCCGCGTGTATGGGCTAGTGTGCCAACGGTATTGCCTGCTGTGTCGGTACCGTTACCCTTGTCATAGACCTTGGCTTTGAGTTCGTCGTGAACCTTACCCTTGGCAACGCTGTTTGCGATGGTGATGACGTTATAACCCTTGGCAACTGCACCGAGGTCCTTCACATCACCTTCTGAACCGGCCCACCAAATGCCATACATCTTGTCGCGGGGATAGCCGACGCCTTGCGCTTCACGCAGTGCAGTTGGTGTCATGATGCCGGCGCTCCAGAGCAAAACGTAGTCGGGCTTGTTTTGGCGGACTTGTAACCACGTTGATTTTTGCTCAACGCCCGGCGCTGTCACGGGATAAGGCAAAAACTCAAAGCCAAGCATCTGTGCTCGCTTCTGTAAAAGCGGAATAGGCTCTTTGCCATAGGGCGAGTCATGGTAGACCAGGGCAATTTTCTTGCCTTTAAGTTTCTCCATTCCACCTTCTTTCTTGGCGATATCCTGAATCATGATGTCAGCTGCGGTCCAATATGTGCCGAGCAGCGGAAAATTCCACGGAAACACCGAGCCGTCGGTTGATTGCGACAAGCCGTAGCCAACCGTGAGGATGGGCTCTTTATCACCCGGGGCTTTATCGCTCACGGCAAAAGTAATCCCGGTAGACTGTGGATCATAGGCAGACGCACCAGTCGGTGCGTGACCTTTGAGCCGCTCGTAACACTCAACGCCACGATCGGTGGCATAGGCGGTTTCACATTCTTCAAAAACAATCTTGACGCCGTTGATACCGCCTCGGGCGTTGACCAGTTTGAGATAGTCCATCTTGCCGTCCGCCCAGGGGATACCCAGGGGTGCGAACGAACCCGTACGATATGTCAGCAAAGGCACGAACTGCTCATCTGCCATGGCAGCCGCAGACAGGGAAAGCAAGCCACTTGCGACCGCTACCGCTGTTACCCATGTTTTGATTCTCTTCACTTTCATGTCTATCTCCATTTGATGCTCAAAAACACGCTGTTAAATTAAGCCGGTCTTCGCCGGATGAATCAAGGAAAACACCAACACTTAATGTGGAAACGGCCAAATCCGGAGTTTCTCTTTACCAATACTCCAGAGCCTAGCCAAACCATGCGGTTCAGCGATCAAGAAAAATACGATCAGCGCACCGAAAATCATTTGTTCAATGTGAGTCGCAATATCCACGGCGATTGAAAGGCCGAACCAGGCAGGGATACGATTTAAAAATACAGGGATCAACACAATAAAAGCAGCGCCGTAGAAGCTGCCCACAATTGAGCCGAGACCGCCAATGATGACCATGAACAACAACTGAAACGAGCGGTTAAGGTCAAACGCCAAAGGCTCCCATGACCCCAGATGCAAAAATCCCCACAAAGCGCCTGCGACACCGACGATGAACGAGCTCACAGCGAATGCAGTGAGCTTCGCATGCATTGGTCTGATGCCAATCACTGCCGCGGCAACATCCATATCCCGAATGGCCATCCACTCTCGTCCGATTGCACCCCTGACAAGGTTTTTGGCGACAAGTGCAAACACAACCACAAATGACAAGACAAACAAATATTTGGCTGACGCACTTTGCAGCGACAGCCCGAAGGCTGTCAAGGCAGGAACCGACACACTGCCAGAGGATGAGTAGTTAGTAAAAAATGGGATTCGTAAGAACGCCCAATCAACAAAGAACTGCGCCGCCAGGGTTGCAACCGCGAGATAAAGTCCCCGGATCCGCAGACTCGGAATACCAAACAGGACACCAATCAAGGTAGCGAAACAGCCGCCGATTAGTATTTGAAACACTAGTGGCACGAAAGGTAATCTCACCGAGATATTCCATGCGGCATAGGCACCCACCGCCATGAAAGCGCCGCTACCCAGGGATATCTGGCCGCAATATCCCACCAGAATATTCAACCCGACCGCAGCAAGCGACAAAATCAGAAACGGAATCAGAATCGCCTTGAGGAAATAATCCGAAGCAGTGAAAGGGACCACTAAAAAAGCGCACAGCAACAGCACCACCATCAACACACGATCTTGTCGAATCGGAAAGATCTGCTGATCAAAGCGATAGGTTGTTTTAAATTGGCCGTTTTCGCGATAGAACATGGGTGCTTATCCTTGATCCTTAGACTCGGTCGATGATTTTTTCGCCAAACAGACCCTGAGGCCTGAACAACAAAAACACCAAAGCCAGTACATAGGCAAACCAAATCTCGATCCCGCCCCCCACCATGGGTCCGATATAAACCTCGGATAACTTCTCTCCCACGCCAATCAGCAAACCACCAATGATGGCCCCCGGCACCGACGTCAAGCCTCCAAGGATGACGACAGGCAGCGCCCTGAGCGTTGCGGTAGCCAAAGTGAACTGGACGCCAAATTTGGAGCCCCAAATGATGCCTGCCACCAGGGCGACGAGCCCGGCTACCGTCCAGACAATCACCCATATTTTGTTGAGTGGGATGCCGATGGATTGTGCCGCCTGATGGTCATCGGCGACTGCTCTCAGTGCCCGGCCAGTCGCGGTCACTTGAAAAAACAGGGCGAGACCGGCGACCAGTAGCGCTGAAATTAACGCAGCTGTGAGGTCTTCAAGATTGATCAACAAGCCACCCTGAAACACCGATTCAAGGATAAATGCCGGGTCTTTGGGCATGCCCACGTTGATGCTATACACCGACGAACCAAACGCGATTTGACCAGCGCCTTCGAGAAAGTAGGCGATCCCAAGTGTTGCCATTAACAGTGTTGTGGCCTCTTGATTAACGAGATGGCGCAGAACTAGTCTTTCAATCGCAACAGCCATCAGCCACATCACCCCTGCGCTCACGATAAAGGCCAGCACATTCGCCAGAACCAAGTTATCGAACCCCAGCCAGTGCGGTATCCAGACTGAAAAGCGCGCCATCGACAAGGCTGCAACCAGCACCATCGCACCTTGTGCAAAATTAAATACGCCTGAGGCCTTGAAAATCAAAACAAAGCCAAGGCCGATGAGCGAATACAGCATCCCGCTCATCAAACCACCGAATAGGGTCTCAAGAAAAAATGACATGTTGTATCAACCTTAGTGCGCAACGCCAAGATAGGCGCGAATGACATCTGTATTCTGGCGCACTTCATCCGGGGTGCCATCACCGATTTTTTTACCGTAATCCAGAACCACCACACGATCCGAGATATCCATCACAACGCCCATATCGTGCTCGATCAAGACGATAGTCGTACCGAATTCATCATTAACATCAAGGATGAAGCGACTCATATCCTGCTTTTCTTCTATGTTCATCCCCGCCATCGGTTCATCCAATAACAACAGGCGGGGCTCCATCGCCAAGGCTCGACCCAGATCTACCCGTTTCTGCAAACCGTAAGACAAGCGTCCAACCGGTGTCTTGCGATAGGCTTGGATCTCAAGAAAATCGATAATGGTCTCAACGTATTCGCGGTGCTCAATTTCTTCCCGCTCCGCCGATCCCATGCGAAGCGCCTGCGCAAAGATGCCCGATTTCATCCTGAGGTTTCTGCCCGTCATGATGTTATCGAGCACGCTCATGCCTTTAAACAGCGCCAGGTTTTGAAACGTTCTGGCCACCCCCATTTCGGCAGCCCGACGAGGAGTCATCCTGGAGAAGGTCGCACCGTCCAGGCTCACGTGACCCTGCTGAGGTGTGTAAACGCCATTGATGACATTGAGCATTGAGCTCTTACCGGCCCCGTTTGGACCAATAATGGCGCGAATCTCGTGCTCACGGACATTAAACGAAATGTCGGTCAGCGCTTTAACGCCACCAAAAGACAAGGAAATATTTTGAAGCTCGAGAATGACGTCACCAACCTGGCGGACAGTGCCACCGACTTGAGTCTCGTTCTGTGTGCTCATGCAGCTTGCCTCAGTTGAGTATGCGAGCGCGCAACGAGCTTGATTTTGAGATCAGCGGCTATCGTCCCTTTACGACCATCTTCAAATTTGACCTCGGTTTCAATATATTGATGGTCCAAGCCGCTAAAAAGAGCCTCAACCAGTACGCCATATTTTTCTGCAATAAAGGCACGTCTGACTTTGCGCGTGCGTGTCAGCTCATCATCATCGGGATCTAATTCTTTATGCAAGATCAGAAAACGACTGACTTGAGATTCGGATAGCTTGGCGTCCTCGGCCAAGTCACGGTTGACCTGTTCAACACAGTCGGCAATTAATTGATATACCTCGTCTCTTTGCGCCAAATCGGTATAGCCTGCGTATGCCAGGCCTCTGCGCTCTGCCCAGTTGCCGACCGCTTCCAGGTCAATGTTGATGAAGACACAAACTTCGTTACGATCAGCACCAAAGGCCACCGCCTCCTTGATGTAGGGGAAAAACTTAAGCTTGTTCTCTATATATTTCGGCGCAAATAAACCACCGCTGGCGAGCTTCCCGACATCTTTGGCGCGATCGATGATCTTGAGGTGTCCTGTATCGTCCAGATAGCCTGCGTCACCTGTGCGAAACCAGCCATCAAGCGTGAAAGCCTCTCGAGTTGCGGCCTCGTTGCGGTAGTACTCTTTAAACAAGCCAGGGCTCTTGAGCATGATTTCACCGTTTTCGGCGACCAGGATTTCCACACCCGTGACTGGTGGTCCGACCGTATCAGCTTTAACTTGTCCATTCGGTTGAACGCATACGAACACAGAGGTTTCGGTTGATCCATACAACTGCTTGAGATTGATGCCAATCGACCGATAGAACACAAAAAGATCAGGCCCGATCGCCTCGCCTGCAGTGTAGGCAATGCGCACGCGACTCATGCCAAGTGAGTTTCTCAGTGGGCCATAGATCGTGAGATCGCCGATTCGATAAAGGATTCTGCTCAGCCAGCCAACCGAGTCCCCATCCAGTATTTTTGCACCAACCCGCTTCGCGATGCCCATGGCCCAGTGATAGAGTTTCTTTTTCAAATACCCAGCATCTTCCATGCGAATCATCACTTGCGTGAGCAAGCCCTCAAGCACGCGCGGCGGAGCGAAATAATAGGTCGGGCCAATATCACGCAAGTCGATCATCACGGTCTCTGGCGATTCAGGGTGATTAACGGTAAAACCCGTCACCAGCAGCTGCGTATACGAGAACATGTTCTGGCCTATCCATGCGGGGGGCAAGTAAGCTAGCACGTCCTCGCGATCGGTCAACCCCTCCATCACTTCAACCGCCCGAGCTCGATCGATCAGGGCGTCATTCGTCAGCACGACTCCTTTAGGTTTCCCGGTCGTACCCGAGGTGTAAAACATGGCGGCAGTATCTGCAGGCTGATTAGCCGCTACCATTTGCCCGAAAAGGGCGGGATGCGCCTCCCGATGCGTCTTACCGCTTTCAAGCAATTGCTTAAACGACAAGAGCCCGCCGTCCTTGTAGTGCCTCAGTCCCCGGGGATCTTCGTATACGATGTGTTTGAGTGAAGGGCACTGTTCGCTGATCTCGAGCATCTTGTCGACTTGCTCTTGATCCTCAACCAGGACAACCGCAATAGCGGCATCCTGCAGCACATAAATCATCTCCTGAGCAACTGCATCCTGATAAAGTGGTACGGGGATAGCCCCAAGTGCCTGCGCAGCCATCATGCCCATATAAAGCTCTGGGCGATTTTCGCCAATCACGCCGACATGGTCCCCTTTCTTGACCCCAAGGCTAACTAAGCCATGTGCAAGCTTCTGGACATTTTCATAAACATCCGCCCAGGTGAACGTTCGCCAGATACCCAGATTTTTTTCACGCAATGCAGGCCGGCTTGCCCTGTCGCGGGCGTGCTCTAACAATAACCCTGCAAAAGTGTTGGATCTTGTTGCGGTCTTCGATACGCTGCTGATCAAAACTGGTCGCCTCTGTTTATCTTTTTTTATAACCATCTCTAGTAGCAATCTTTTTACTACGTCGTTGAGTAACTAACTAGTATGCAAGACCCTAATTTAGGGGGTGTATTCGCCAGACCTAGGGTATCCCCGAGGCTTATGGGCGACTGTCAGTTAATATTTAGTTTTGGGAGAACACCTATGCGCATTTCAACCGCTCTCGTCAGTCTGGTTCTGATCGCTGGATTTGGCAATACTGCTTTAGCGACCGATTCCATCAAAGTGGGTAACTTGACGATCTCGCAGGCGTGGGTGCGTGCTTCAGTGCCAGGTCAAACGAACGGCGCAGGTTATCTAACCATCACGAATACGTCTGACAAGGACGACAAGCTAAGCAGTGCCTCATCAACGGCAGCAGGCAAAGTCGAACTCCATGAGGTAATCACTGAAGGCGGCAATGCCAAAATGCGTGAAGCGGGTAGCGTGGTGGTCCCAGCAAATGGCTCGGTCACTTTCGCGCCCGGTGGTTATCACATCATGTTCTTGCAACTTGTAACCGGCTTTAAGCCTGACACCGCTGTGCCAGTCACCTTGAAATTTGAGCAAGCAGGCGAAGTGGCGCTAGCCTTTGAAGTCAAACCAGCGAACTACAACCCGGACGGCAACTCAGGTCATCAGATGCACGGTGGACACGATCAGATGTCTGGCATGAAGCATTGAAAGTGCTAGATTGGCTTGCTTCGTGAGCCAAAGACGGCTGAGCCAATGCGGACTTCGGTTGAGCCCTCTTCAACGGCCAATTCGAAGTCTCCGCTCATCCCCATGGATAGCCTTGAAAGCTCGATGCCCGCAGGGAGCTCTTGCAGGGCATGATCACGCAGCGTTCTGAGCTTGATAAAGCAGGCCCTGACCGCTGCTGGATCAGGCGTTAATTCAGCCATCGTCATCAGCCCTTTGACTTTCAAGGTTTGAAACTGGGCGATTTTTTTCAAAAAGTCCTTGAGAAGAGCTGGATCAAGGCCAGCCTTCGATTCTTCAGGTGAGGTTTTTACCTGCACCAGCACGTCAATCGAACGCCCCTCAAGCTGCAACCTGCGCTCAAGTGCCTCGGCGAGTTCGAGCCGATCGAGCGACTGCAATTCGCTCGCGAGTTTGGCAACCTCTTTGGCTTTGTTAGTTTGCAGCTGACCAATCACGACCCACTCGATACCGCAATCGAGCAGGGACGGGGCTTTTTGTGCAATCTCTTGAGTGCGGTTCTCACCAAAGCGATGAAAACCCAGACTAACGGCTTCTCTGATAGCGGACTCGTCAAAGGTTTTGCTGACAGGCAACAAAACAACCTCGGCTGGATTGCGGCCGACACGCGTGCAAGCTTGATCAATTCTTTGACGGATTGCCACAACGCGATTCGCCATCGTGTCTGCCGTTAATTCATCTTTTGGGTTTTGGCTCGTCATTGTCTTTTCACGCTTAAACATCTACTTATGGTGCCAAGCGCAAAATGCGCGCTAGTTGACCGTGGGTCAAATGATCATTGATCCAGTAATCATAGGTCAAGTTTGCCAAGCCTTCAGCAAGGCCTCTGGTACGTCGATCCCCTGCGCTTGCGCTTGCAGTTTGAGCGTCTCGCGCCGCACGCCGGGCAGGCGCACCCCGTCGTCCGTCAGCATTTCAGAGACCAGCACCTCGATCCGGTCGAGATATTGGTCGTTACCCGCCAGCGCCGATGGGTCGATCACCAGAAAGGCCTGCCCAATGCCTGGACGGTTACCCTCATCGACAAAAAAGCTGGAGGCCTCAAAACCGAATTTTCCGCCTATCAATGCCGTTACCAGCAGCTCTACGATCAGCGCCAGCATTGCACCTTTGGGCGACGACGCAGCACCCAGCGGGAGCATGGATCCTTCTAGCCCCGCCTTCGGATCGGTGGTGGGCTGACCCTGAGCATCAAGTGCCCAGCCCAGCGGAATCGGTCGTCCTTCTTTGGCTGCCATCATTAATTTGCCACGGGCAACTTCGCTCAGGCTCAAGTCGATCGCCAAGGGGCTTTTATGCCGGCGGGGAAACACCGCAGCGATGGGGTTCGTCCCGAAAATGGCATGCCGGCCTGCCGCCGCTGGCATCGCCGCCGGCGAATTGGCAAAACCTAAACCCACCATTCCCGCCCCGGCTGCGGCCAGCAAATGGTCAACGACAACACCGCAATGATGACTTCGTACGACACCGACAAATGAAACCCCGAACTGTTTTGCTGCGTTTACAGCCTCGCGCACCGCAAGCTCGCACGCAGCAAACGCCAAACCCTCGTCCGCGTCGACCAAAAGCGCACCGCCTTTGCGGCTGACAACTTCCGGAATCGCCGCCCCATTTACGCGGCCATTGCGCAAATGAGCGACATATTGCACGACTCGTGACAAGCCATGCGAACCAAGTCCTTGCGCTTCGGCCAGCACGAGCGACCGAGCGGTCGCGTCAGCCATGGCCTGATTAGCGCCTGCACGCAGTAGCTGATCAGCGACCAGGCGTTGTAATTCGGTAATGGAAACCTTCATTTCAATGCCTCCGGCCCTTTTTAGGGCGTACTCAGCGCACAGTTGTGGGGATTTTGCACCATAACGGTGATTGCTGACGATTCTGGTGCACAGACAAGCACACAAATTAGCTGATTTCTGCATCCAATCAGTACAAATTCAGGCCATACGTCATTCGACGCATAGGAAAAGCAAAAAGCTGGCACGACCTTTGCTTAGGAACAACCACCCTCAGCGAGACTGTCGCTAGGCATTTTAAGTTAAATCCCCGACCGGCTAAGCCGGCATATTTTGTTCTAGGAGTACTAATAATGAACCGCAGATTAGTTCTTAAGCAAGTTACAGCCGCCAGTGTATTGGCGATGGCTGGTTGGATGCCTCAGTCTTTCGCTGCTGAAGGTACGATTAAAGTTGGTATTTTGCACTCATTGTCCGGCACGATGGCTATCTCTGAAACAGCGCTGAAAGACGTCGCGCTGATGACGATCGATGAGATTAACGCAGCTGGCGGCGTGATGGGCAAGAAGCTCGAGCCTGTGATTGTTGACCCTGCCTCTAACTGGCCATTGTTTGCTGAAAAAGCACGCGGCCTGATTTCGCAAGACAAAGTTTCAGTCGTATTTGGTTGCTGGACATCAGTATCACGTAAGTCAGTATTGCCAGTGTTTAAAGAGTTGAACAGCCTGTTGTTCTACCCAGTTCAGTACGAAGGTCAAGAACTTGAAAAGAACGTGTTCTACACCGGTGCAGCACCTAACCAGCAAGCTATCCCAGCTGTCGAGTACCTGATGAGCGAAGACGGCGGTAGCGCCAAGCGCTGGGTTCTGCTGGGCACTGACTACGTTTACCCACGTACAACAAACAAAATCTTGCGCGCATTCTTGCTGAGCAAGGGCGTGAAAGAAAGCGACATCATGGAGACCTACACACCGTTCGGTCACTCTGATTATCAAACCATTGTTGCCAACATCAAAGCCTTCTCACAAGGTGGCAAGACTGCTGTTGTCTCGACTATCAATGGCGATTCAAACGTTCCTTTCTACAAAGAGCTGGGTAATGCTGGCCTGAAAGCGACTGACGTGCCTGTCGTAGCATTCTCGGTGGGTGAAGAAGAACTGCGTGGTGTGGATACCAAGCCACTGGTTGGTCAGATGGCAGCCTGGAACTACTTCCAGTCACTCAAGAACCCAGTTAACGACAAGTTCGTGGCTCAGTACAAAGCCTACGCTAAAGCTAAAAACTTGCCTAACTACGCAACTGCTGTAACCAACGATCCAATGGAAGCCACATACGTCGGTATGCACATGTGGAAGCAAGCTGTCGAGAAAGCCAAGTCAACGGATACAGACAAGGTTATCGCTGCGATGAGCGGCCAAACCTTTGCTGCACCTGATGGCTTCACCATCAAAATGGACGAAACCAATCACCACTTGCATAAGCCAGTCTACATCGGCGAAGTGCAAGCAGACGGCCAGTTCAAGATTGTCTGGAAAACCAAAGCGCCCATTCAAGCAGCGCCTTGGAGCCCCTTCGTTAACGGTGGCAAACCTGAGTAATGTTGTTTAAGTAAAGCTGTTTGTTAAGTACCGGAACAAGCCCCGCTGGGGCTTGTTCCGAGTTAATCTACACGGCGTTATTAAAAAAATATGAGACCGCAAAGCGATGAAGTCGATTTACCCCCACTGGCAACGCTTGTTGCTAACCATTCTTCTGATTTTGCCCATGCATGCGGTCATGGCGCTGGATCTGGTCGACAAAGCCATCCTGACGGGATTGGCGAGCGACAACAACACCGAGAAGATCGAATCCATCACTGCGCTGGGGCAACTTACCAACCCGGGCGCGGCGGCGATTTTAGAGGCGCTTGGTAACGACAAAGTGCTCGTCACCAGTGACGGCACTATCCTCATTTCGCAAGACGGCGGCAAAGCCTACGATCCAACCACTGGTAACTCGGTAGACACCCCAGCTGGGGCAGACACCATCACGATCAACAACCGGTTGCGTCGTGCATTGCAAGCGGCGCAAGCAAGCGCTGAGCTCTACTCACCCTCGACCGCTGTACGCTTGGCTGCGGTAATGCGCCTTCAAAAAGAAGCCGATGCTTCGCGCGCCCCGATCATCAGCAAAGCCCTGGAAAAAGAACAAGACCCTCAAATCAAGCAAGCCTTGAAAATTGCCTTGGCATCGTCAAGCATCAAGGGAGGTGATGCTGCCGCCCGCCGTCAGGCGGCCTTCACTCTGGGCGAAAGCGGTGATGCTGGCTTCAGGCCAGTATTAGCGGCAATGCTGCAAAAAGACGCAAACGGTAAATTCAACGAACCCGAAAACGATGTCCGCCTCGCCGCTGAAACTGCCATCAATCAGATTGACAGGCATCAAACCATCGTCGCCTGGATGGGAAATATATTTTTTGGTATTAGTCTAGGGAGTGTCTTATTACTTGCCGCACTCGGACTAGCGATCACATTTGGCCTGATGGGCATCATCAACATGGCTCACGGTGAATTGCTGATGATTGGCGCTTACTCAACGTATGTCGTGCAATCACTATTCAAGGCTTATTTACCTGGCCTGCTTGACTGGTATCTCGTTGCCGCCTTACCTGTTGCCTTTCTAGTCACTGCACTCGTCGGTATGGCACTTGAGCGAACCGTGATCCGCTGGCTCTATGGCCGTCCCCTTGAAACACTTCTTGCAACCTGGGGGATCAGTCTCATGCTCATGCAGGCTGTTCGCAGTTTCTTTGGAGCGCAAAACGTCGAAGTGGCCAATCCAAGCTGGATGTCGGGCGGTGTCACGGTAATGGGCAATCTAGTGCTGACATACAACCGCATGGTCATCATTGCCTTTGCCTTGTGCGTCGTCGGCATCGTTTGGCTGGTGCTAAACCGCACGCGCCTGGGTCTCTTTGTTCGGGCCATTACTCAAAATCGACGAATGGCAGATTGTGTTGGGGTGGCGACTGGCAAGATCGATATGCTGGCCTTTGGACTCGGAGCCGGCATCGCAGGCCTTGCAGGCGTGGCTCTATCTCAACTGAGCAACGTGGGGCCTGACCTCGGCCGAGGCTATATTGTCGACTCGTTTATGGTGGTGGTTCTGGGTGGTGTCGGGCAGCTGGCCGGCACGGTGGTCGCAGCAATGGGGCTCGGCATGCTCAACAAATTCATTGAGCCCTTCTGGGGTGCAGTGATCGCCAAAATCGCCATCTTGTTATTTATTGTCCTGTTTGTGCAGAAACGCCCCCAAGGCTTGTTCGCACCGAAAGGCAGGAGTGCAGAATAATGACCGCATCCTCTTTAAATCTTCGCCCGCGTTCAATGGACGGCCTGTTTAGCCCCAAAGCCTGGATGGCCCTGCTTTTGGTGCTGGCTTTTTTTTCTTTACTGCCAATCCTTAACTTGAGTTTGCCAAGCGGGCATGCGCTGCACGTTTCAAGTTATGCAATCAGCCTAATCGGCAAGTTCACCTGCTATGCCATGGCTGCGCTGGCCCTGGACCTTGTGTGGGGTTACGCCGGTATCTTGTCGCTCGGTCACGGTCTGTTCTTCGCACTCGGCGGCTATGGCATGGGCATGTATCTGATGCGCTCTGGCAAAGCTTCGCCCGATATCGTCCCAGACTTCATGACTTTCCTAAGCTGGAAGACTTACCCCTGGTTCTGGTCTTACACCGAGCACTTCTGGTATGCGGTGCTACTGATTTTGCTGGTACCAGGTTTGCTGGCATTTATATTCGGGTTCTTCGCCTTCAGATCCCGAATCAAAGGCGTGTATTTTTCTATCATCACGCAGGCACTCACCTTTGCTGCCATGCTGCTGTTCTTTCGTAACGAAACGGGCTTCGGTGGCAACAATGGTTTTACCGACTTCAAACGCATTCTTGGATTCGATATCACCTCACCCCAAACGCGTGCAGTGCTCTATTGGGCATCGGTATTAGCGCTGACAGGTGCGTTGATTCTAGGTCGTGCAATCACCAAATCCAAACTCGGTCGCGTCCTGACCGCAGTTCGTGACGCTGAAAGCAGACTACGCTTTTTAGGCTACGAACCGCTTGGCTTCAAGCTATTTGTCTGGACAGTGTCAGCTATGATTTGCGGCGTGGCGGGTGCCTTGTACGTGCCACAAGTCGGCATCATTAATCCAGGCGAAATGTCTACCGAGAACTCGATTGAGATGGTGATCTGGGTTGCAACTGGCGGGCGCGGCACGCTGATTGGTCCCATCATTGGCGCGGGCGTGATCAACGGCCTGAAAACTTGGTTCACGAGTGCATTCCCTGAGTTCTGGCTCTATGCGCTTGGGCTGATTTTTGTACTAGTCACCTTGTTTTTGCCCCAGGGTATCGTCGGACTGATCCGTCGTATCACTCGTCAGGATAAGGCGTGAGCATCATGACAACAGCACACTCTACCAATCAAACCGCTCTCAAAAATCAGGACGCCAGTGCTGGCGGTGAGGCTTCATACGGTCGCTTTAAAACGGGCGGCGTTGACACCACACACGGCGCGATCCTTTATCTTGAATCGATCAGCGTCGTGTTCGACGGATTCAAAGCCTTAAACGACTTGTCACTTGATATTGGCGTTGGTGAATTACGCTGCATCATCGGCCCGAACGGCGCTGGCAAGACAACCATGATGGATGTCATCACCGGTAAAACGAAACCTACTTCAGGTACGGCATTTTTTGGTCAAAGTATTGATCTGACCAAAATGCACGAATCACAAATTGCAGATGTTGGTATCGGCAGGAAGTTTCAACGACCCACTGTTTTTGAACAACATACGGTCTTTGAGAACCTCGAGCTCGCCATGAAAATGAACAAGGGCGTTAAATCGACTTTGTTCTCCCGGCTATCAGGTGCACAGCGCGACAAGATTGGTGAAACCCTTGAGTTATTGAGGCTAACCAGCGAGTATCAAAGGGAAGCTGGCCTGCTTTCACACGGACAAAAACAATGGCTAGAGATCGGTATGCTGCTCATGCAAGAGCCTTTATTGCTGTTGCTGGATGAGCCTGTCGCTGGCATGACCGATGCAGAAACCGAACGTACCGGTGAACTGCTGAATGACCTGCGCGGCAAGCACTCGCTGGTGGTTGTCGAGCACGATATGGATTTTGTGACGCAAATCGCACAGCAAGGCAAGGTCACCGTCTTGTGCGAAGGATCGGTTTTAGCGGAAGGCACCATGGCGCAAGTTCAAAGCGACGAGCGTGTCATCGAAGTGTATTTAGGGCGCTAGCATCATGCTGACTGTAAACAATATCGATCAATACTACGGCAGCAGTCACACCCTGAAGGGCGTGTCGATGGATGTCAAGCAGGGCGAGTGCATGGCCTTACTCGGGCGAAACGGCGTCGGCAAGACGACTTTGCTTAAATGCCTGATGGGTGTTGAAAACATTCGCAGTGGCTCGATCAGTTTCGACAACCAGGAAATCAGTCAACACAAGCCACACATGCGTGCGGCACTGGGCATGGCCTACGTTCCCCAGGGTCGTGAGATCTTTGCGCGCCTGACCGTTGAAGAAAATATCCTGATGGGCATGGCAACAAAATCAGGCCGCCAAGCCAGCCAAATCAAAGAAGAGATCTACGATCTTTTCCCTATTCTCAAATCGATGTTGAACCGCCGAGGCGGTGATTTGTCGGGCGGGCAGCAGCAACAGCTGGCGATTGCCCGTGCTTTGGTAGCCGAGCCCAAACTCATTATTTTCGATGAGCCCACCGAGGGAATTCAACCTTCAATCATCAAAGACATCGGGCGCGTGATTCAACGATTACGCAATCGTGGTGACATCGCTATCCTGCTATGCGAGCAATACTTCGACTTCGCGCATGAGCTGGCCGATCGCTTCGTCGTACTGTCACGGGGCGAGGTGGTAGCTTCCGGGGATAAAGAGCAAATGGATAGCGAGGATGTGAAGAAGCATTTGTCGGTCTAGTATCTAACCGGATTATCGGCCTGGCGTCTCGGCGCTCTGGCGCAAAACCTCGCCATCTGGTTAGATCACCTCAAGATAAAATGATTAGATGATCATTAGGATTTGAGGCAAATCATGATGTGGGACGTAATTGTGGTGGGTGGCGGTAATGCCGCACTCTGTAGTGCGCTGATGGCCAGAGAGGCGGGCGCAAGCGTACTCATGCTCGAATCCTCACCCAAAGCGTGGCGCGGCGGTAACTCTCAACACACCCGTAACTTGCGCTGTATGCACGACGCCCCGCAAGATGTGCTGGTAGACGCGTACCCTGAAGAAGAATACTGGCAAGATTTACTAAAAGTCACCGGTGGCCAGACCAACGAAGAACTTGCCCGCCTGGTAATCCGTGAGTCCTCAACTTGTCGCGACTGGATGCGCAAGCACGGCGTGCATTTTCAACCACCTCTGTCCGGCACCTTACACGTCGCACGAACCAACGCTTTCTTCATGGGCGGTGGTAAAGCCTTGGTCAATGCCTATTACCGCAGCGCGGAAAATCTCGGTGTTGATATCCTCTATGACTCACCGGTTGATGATCTTGAAATCAAGGACGGCGTTTTCGTCGCAGCCAAGGTCGGTGACAAGCGCTATGAAGGCCACAGCGTTGTATTGGCCTGCGGTGGTTTCGAATCTAACATCGAGTGGATGCGAGAAGCATGGGGTCAGAACGAATTTGGTGAATACCCAGCAGACAATTTTCTCATCCGCGGTACACGTTACAACATGGGGTCGGTGCTTAAAGTCATGATGCGCGAGGGCGCTGACACCATGGGCGATCAGACACAAGCGCATTGCGTGGCCATTGACGCTCGTGCGCCACTTTATGACGGCGGCATCTGTACGCGACTCGATTGCGTGTCGCTCGGTGTGGTGGTTAACAAAGAAGCCAAGCGTTTTTATGATGAAGGCGAGGACTTCTGGCCTAAGCGTTATGCGCTCTGGGGTCGTCTGGTGGCCTTACAGCGAGGGCAAACTGCTTACGTTGTGATTGACTCAAAGGCCATCGGTCGCTTCATGCCACCCGTATTTGAGGGCGTAGTCGCCGATACCCTGCCAGAGCTTGCACAAAAGCTCGAGCTTGATGTCGATACCTTTATGCAGACGATCAACGATTTCAATGCGGCCTGTCAGCCCGGTACGTTTGATCACAACATACAGGATGATTGCTTCACCAAAGATCTGACACCCGCTAAAACTCACTGGGCGAGGCCGATCAACCAGGGTCCCTTCTATGGCTACGCCTTAAAGCCCGGTATCACCTTTACCTATTTCGGCTTACAGACGGATAAGCAGGCCAGCGTATTTTTTGGCGGCAAGGCTAGTCCGAACATGTTTGCAGCGGGTGAAATCAATGCTGGCAACGTGCTTGGCAAAGGCTATACCGCGGGTGTCGGTATGTCTATCGGTACTGCCTTTGGCCGTATTGCAGGCACACAGGCCGCAAAGGCCGCAGTGCAAATGAAAGCGCTGCAAACCAAGCAACAAGGGGTAGCACATGCAGTCGCTTGATTCACTGACCCGCCAGGCGCAAGACCTGGGCGGCACTAGCAACCGGACAACGGCCGAACATACCGTCACCTGGCATGACAAGAAACTGACGCATAACGAATCTGAAGTCGCCAGACAAATGCAGATTTGTAATGCCTGCCGCTATTGCGAAGGTTTTTGCGCCGTCTTCCCGGCAATGGCGAGACGACTGGATTTCAATAACAAAGCAGATCTCAATTATCTGGCAAATCTTTGTCACAACTGTGGTGCCTGTCTGCATGCATGTCAATACGCACCGCCACACGAGTTCGGCGTCAACATCCCACAGGCGATGGCACGAGTGCGTCTGGAGACTTACACGGATTTTGCCTGGCCGGTCAGTTTCGGCAAACTATACAAAAACAATGGTGTCACAGTAGCGCTCGCAACGGCCTTCGGTCTCACCTTATTTTTAATCCTGACTATCCTCGCGAACGGCTCTTTGGTGAGCCCACCGGGCAATGGCGGCAACTTCTATTCGATCTTCCCGCACAATACCTTAGCGCTGATGTTTGGTATTGTTTTCGGCTACGCCGTGCTTGCATTAGGGATTGGCGTAGCTCGTTTCTGGCGAGAAATTACCCCAGGCCAAGCAAGTGCAATCGCGGCGGGAGAAACGCTGCACAACGTCTTGCAACTCAAATACCTTGATGGCGGTCACGGAGAAGGCTGTAACGACGAGGATGACAAATTCACACTTCGCAGGCGTAATTACCACCATCTGACTTTCTACGGCTTTTTGCTCTGCTTTGCCGCGACGTCGACTGCCACAATTTTTCACTACCGCCTTGGTTGGGAAGCGCCCTACTCCTACACCAGCCTGCCAGTAATTTTAGGCACACTGGGCGGCATTGGTTTACTGATAGGTCCAATAGGACTGATGCGTTTGAATATTCAGCGCGCACCAATGCATGGCGACAAAGCACAAAAGCCAATGGATCATGCTTTCATCAGTTTGTTAATTTTGACAAGTGCTTCGGGATTAGGCTTGCTGATCTGGCGCGACTCAAGCGCGCTAGCTGTTTTGCTCGCCCTGCATCTTGGCATCGTGATGGCGTTATTTCTGACTATGCCATATGGCAAGTTCGCGCACGGGATATTTCGCAGCGCTGCGCTACTGAAATGGTCGATTGAAAAGCGTATGCCCAATAAACTGGGGCTGGGATCGGACTAAAGCAGCACCTCGGCGGTTAACCCAAACCCACCATGCGCTTTAAGCCCAGCCATTGCTGTGTCAAAAAACCACGGCCGTAATTTCGACCACCGGCTTCCGGTAACTGATCATGGATGCCAGTCGCTGGATAAAGATCGTCAAACTGTCCCGTACCAAAGATCAAATCCCAAACCGGGAACAACACCGCAAAGTTGTTTCCCTTGGCAGGGCCCGCTGCCGACACATCGAAGGCAATTGAATGGTGTTGCCGGTGAAAGCGCGGACTAACCAGAACACGTTCACCAAGACGACCAAAACTCAACCGCACATTGGCATGCGAAAAACTCTCAACCAGCTGGGTGAAGACAACAATCATCACAAACTGCGCCGGTGGCACACCGATCGCCAGGGAAACAAAAACGATCACTGAGTCGTGCAAAATACTATCCAGTAAATGATTCCGGTTATCGCTCCACATTGTCATTTGTCGCTGGCTGTGATGGACGGCATGTAAGGCCCATAACCATTCAAAACGATGCTGTGCACGATGATATAGATACTCAACCAGATCGAAAGCGATCAAATAGATGATCAGACTCACCCACGGCTGATCTGTCACGCCGGGCCAGACTTCATCCAGACCAAAGGGAGTGAATCCCATCACGTGCGCCCAACCTGTTGCCTCATCCCAAAGTGGTTGAACCAGGAAAAAAAGCACAATACGGAAAATCGCCAAACGGTGAATGAGTGTGTAAAAAATATCGAGACGCACTTGCCCTCGATCAATCACGGGCTCGACAGGACGCCATCGCTGCAGCGTACCGAAAACAAGCAACAAAAAGGCCACCTGTAACAATCCGATCAATAACCACATGGTCCAATCGTAGGCCTCTTCGATAACACCACCGAGGCCGAGATTAAATAACAAGGGCTGAACCACTGCTTCAAAGAGCATCTGCTGAACCGCATCGAACCAATCCAACAGACTACTCACTGCGGGACTCCCTGATTCTCATAGCACCCTGATAATCAGGGTGTTGATCAAGGGTGGCGAAACAAAAGCCCTGGTCTTTGAGACCCGCAATCAGTGGTTCGAAAACTGAAGGAGCCCAGGGATCTTTGCGCGACCAGATCCCCAGGTGTACCAAAATAATTTCACCCGCCTTCACAGTGCGCAAGGCCTTGTCCAACAGCGCAGCATTTGGATACTTCTCACTTGGCAATTCATCCCCCATGAACCCTGCCGGCGTCCAGGGTACATGGGTATAGCCACAGGTTTTGGCAGCAGCTAATAAGGCGGGCGAGGTCTTGCCTCCCGCAGAACGAAAAATCGGCACCATTTTTTTACCCGTCATCTGCTCGAAGCGATCACGGGCTCGATCCAGCTCCTGGCAGTATTCGGCACCACTGATAATTTTGACTTTGTTAGCGTCTGGCCCAGCGCTTGCCTTGACACGAAACGTCCCGTCGGGCAAATCAGCTTGCCAATAAACATGGTCAAACGTGTGTGAACCAAACACATGACCTTGCTCGGCTAATTGCTTCCACCAGGGAGCCCAGACATCGTCCATGCTTGAGCCGCCCGTTTTAGTGCGTTCGTTTGCCAAAAAAAAGGTAGCCTTGACGTTTTGTCGATTGAGCACGTCAATCATTTGTGTGGCTACGCCCATATGCCCGGTGTCTATCGTCAGGTAGACGGGCTTTTCACAAATCGGGCCGGCCTCGCTCTGCGTCCCGTTTTGTGCAATCGAGGCTGCATGGCCTGCCAGTAGAGCAAGCAAAGACAGACACGCTGACGCTTTACGAGCGACTCGCATGATTCAGGATCCAGACACCATGTGGGGATTTGCCCACCGCCACGGTTTTAACGACCGCTTTCTTCTCAAGATCGATCACAGCAAGCTTGCCAGCCCAGCGTGCCGTCACGAGCAAGGTTTTGCCGTCGGCGAGTACCTCCATGCAATCCGGCCCTGCTGGCGTTTTGTAGGTATCCACAACCGTCATTGTCTGTAAGTCGATACGACTGATGGTATTGGCAGCACGATTGCTGACAAATAAATGCCGCTTATCACCCTGAGAGCGAAATGCGTGAGCACCCTCACCGGTCTGAATCGTTTTTACCAGTTTGGCGGGGCCGTTAGAGACGTCATAAACCTGCACACCGGTACCGCCTGTCAGCGCCACCAGAATATTTTTGTCATCAGATGTCAGAAAAATATCAGCCGGCGTTTTACCAACGGGCACGACCCACAGAGGCTGCTGGGTTGCCAGATCGACAGCCATCAACTCGTTGCTATCTTGCAAGGATGCATAGACGATAGTGCTCGTGCTGTTTATCGCCAGATGACTGGGCGTTTTGCCGGTTGGTACCCGTTTAGCCAATACCGGCTCAAAGCCACCGCCTTTAGCTTGCCACTTGTAAATATCCACATGGTTCAGCCGGTTTGCTGCGGTCACGAACCATTTCATGTCGGGCGAAAAGCGCAGATGGTAGGGATCAACCATATCCGCCAGCGTGCGCTGGATATCACCCGTCTTCGGATCAATAAAGGTAATTGTGTTGCCCGTTGCATTGGCAACCAGCGCAGACTTACTGTCGGGCGTCATGTAAATATGGTGAGGTTCTTTCCCGACCGGGACTCGTTTGATCTCTGTGTAGGTCACTGGGTCGATGATGCTCACGCTTGCACTTAGCGAATTCAGCACCAGAATAGGTGGCGCCGCCCATGCCACTGCCGACGACAAAACGCTTGCAAAAACGAGGCCAATACGGGGAATCCATCGACTGTTAAACATGTAAATCCTGATAAAAATCCTGATGGATATTTTCTCACAAAGCCCCTAGACATTGTTTATTTGCCTGAGATTGTTCTCAATCTGGTGGATTTCACTAAAATACGGGCTTAGTTCAAGTTTTTATGAGGATTCCCATGGTGATGCGCGAGCTAGACCGAATCGATCTCAAGATTCTCGACGTGTTGCAGCGCGACGGCAGGATATCCATCACGGATTTAGCTGACAAAGTCAGTCTATCGGCAACCCCCTGCTCTGAGCGAGTCAAACGCATGGAGCGCGAGGGCGTCATCACGGGCTATTACGCTCGGGTCAATCCTGCCGCTCTGGGCAAAAACTTGCTGGTTTTTCTTGAGATCAAGCTATCCGCAAAATCGGGAGACGTATTCGACAAGGTCAAAGAAGAGTTGCTCTACGTGCCAGAAGTCATGGAGTGTCACCTGGTTTCGGGCGACTTCGACTATCTTGTCAAAGCCCGATTACCCGAGATGAATAAATACCGACAATTGCTCGGTGAGATTCTTAAACGCTTGCCAGCGTCAGCTGAATCGCGCAGCTATGTCGTGATGGAAGAGATCAAAGAAACACTGTACTTGCCCGTTGATCGTTAAGATTAAGGTGCAAAGCCGTGTCATCTGTATTACAGTAAGGGGTATCAGGAAATTTCTCACCTTTAACAACGGGTTACGAGAGGTTTGTAGCCAACACTCCGGTATGAATACCGCAACGAGGTTCGCATGAACGCAATTACCGAGCACATGAGTTTGTCCACTGAGCTGGACATGTCCAACTATTGGATGCCCTTCACTGCTAATCGCCAGTACAAAGCACAACCGCGTTTATTGAAAGGCGCGAAAGGCATGTACTACACGACAGCAGATGATCGCAAAGTGATTGATGCCAGTGCAGGACTCTGGTGCGTGAACGCTGGCCACGGCCGCGATGAAATTATTGAAGCGGTTCACAAACAAATGATGGAAATGGACTATGCGCCATCCTTCCAGATGGGTCACCCCATCGCTTTCGAAGCAGCGAGTAAAGTCGCAGCTGTAATGCCTGCAGGCCTTGACCGGATCTTTTTTGCAAACTCCGGCTCTGAAGCAGTTGATACGGCACTGAAGATTGCGCTGGCATACCACCGCGCGCGCGGCGAAGGCACTCGCACCCGTCTGATTGGTCGTGAGCGTGGCTACAACGGCGTCGGCTTTGGTGGTATCTCGGTTGGCGGCATCCCAGCCAATCGCAAGGCCTTTTCTGCCAACTTGATTCCTGGCGTTGATCATCTGCCACACACGCTCAATCTTGAGCATGCAGCTTTCAGCAAAGGTCAGCCTGCTTGGGGCGAGCACTTGGCGGATGAGCTCGAACGCATCGTTGCCTTGCATGACGCATCCAACATTGCTGCCGTGATCGTTGAGCCCGTTGCTGGCTCAACAGGCGTGCTGATCCCACCACAGGGCTACCTGCAAAAGTTGCGTGATATTTGTACCAAGCACGGCATTCTTCTGATATTTGATGAGGTGATCACAGGTTTTGGTCGCCTCGGTGCAGCGACCGCCAGTGAATTGTTTGGCGTTACACCAGACCTGATCACACTGGCCAAGGCGATTAACAACGCGTCGATCCCAATGTCCGCCGTTGCCGCTTCGCAAAAAATTCACGACACCGTCATCAACAGCGGTGCTGCTAACTCAATCGAACTGTTTCACGGGTACACCTACTCCGCTCACCCCGCGGCTGCGGCAGCTTGTATCGCGACCCAGGATATCTACCAGAGCGAGGGCCTGTTTGGCCGCGCTGCGTTGCTAGCGCCGAAGTTTGAGGCGGCTATTCACAGCTTGCGCGGTGAGCCTTTCGTCAAAGACATCCGCAATCTCGGACTAATGGGTGCAGTCGAACTCGACTCGCGTGAAGGCGCTCCAGGCGCACGTGCCTACGAGGCGTTCTTGAAGTGTTTCGAGAACGGTGTTTTGCCTAGATTTACGGGTGACATTCTGGCCTTCTCGCCACCATTGATCGTCAGCGAAGCGCAGATCGACGAGATTTTCTCTACCGTCAGAATGGCGTTGCGCAGTATTAAATAAGTTTCAACCAGGACGCTAGATAACAGTGCCCGGCCGGATTGGCCGGGCATTTTTATTGCGCCAGCAGATCGTTGATACTGATTGCGTGGAGCGCTTTCAAAAAGCTTGCAGCCATCGCGTTAGCCGGCGTTATCCGCCTGAATGTTGGCCTCTCGTGCAACCTTGGTCCATAGCGCGATATCGCGCTGCACGAGTTGTTTGAACTCAGCAGGACTAGATGACTGAGCTACCAAACCGAAGGAAGCCAGGGTCGTGATGCTATCGCCTTGAGCTAGTATTTTTTTGAGCTCCTCGTTTAACCGAGTGACAATCCCTGGTGGCATTCTGGCTGGTCCGAAAATACCGTACCAACTATCAGCGATAAATTTGATCCCTTGCTCATCGAAAGTCAGTACTTCAGGCAAAGCCGGTGAGCGCTCGGTGCCAGCCGCTGCCAGGGCAATTATTTTGCCGGCCTTAACTTGCGGTGGCGATGCCCCGCCATCCCCGAAGGCAACGACAATCTGGCCGCCCACCAGATCATTAATCATCGGTGCGACACCCTTGTAAGGCACATGTTGCATATCAAGATTAGCGATCTTTTTGAGATACTCGCCAGCAAAGTGACCACCCGACCCATTGCCCCAGGATCCAAAGCTATAAATGCCAGGGTGAGCCCTAACCACTTCAATGAATTCTGCAACTGTTCGTGCAGGAAAGCTGGGATGTACCAGCAGAAAATTAGGCGAGTATCCTAACAAGCTAATAGGGGTGAAATCAGTCACTGGATCGTAGGTTTGTTTAACACCCATCGCAACTGGCAAAGCGTGTGTACCCGTGATACCAACTGAAATCGTGTAGCCATCTGCAGGGGCACTGGCACAGGCCTGCGAACCAATCATCCCGCCTGCACCAGATCGGTTATCGACAATGACAGATTGCTTTAAATCGGTTGAGAGGTGTTTGGCCAGGAAGCGTCCGATAAGGTCAGTCCCACCACCTGGCGGAAAAGGCACGATGAGCTTGATCGGTTTGTCAGGATAATCTGCCTGTGCTGCCCAAAGGCTGAAATCAGGCAAGCTGGAACCAATCGCAACCGATCCAGCCAGGCCAAACAAATCTCTTCTATTTTTATTCATGAGTTTTTGTCCCTCCCCGTACAGCATTTGATTACTCGATTTTTATATTCGCCGCCTTAATCACCTTAGACCAGCGGTCGGTTTCTTTTTGAATCATGGCACCAAATGCTTCGGGCGTGCCATAGACAAGGTCTACGCCCTGATCGCTTAACTTGGCCGCAGTCGCCTTATCCGACAAGACGGCGTTCAATTCCTTATTTAGACGCCTCACAATCTCCGGATCCATCTTGGCGGGCCCAACGAAACCATACCAAGTGCCAACGTCATAACCGGGCAAACCTGCCTCGGCAATCGTCGGGATATCAGGTGCCACTTGTGATCGCTTGGCCGTCGTTACCCCTAACGCACGCAGTTTGCCTGTCGCAATCAACGGCAACATCGTCGGAAGGTTTGGAAACATCATCGTGACCGTGCCGGAGATCACATCGGGTATCGCCACACTCGTCCCTTTGTAGGGGATGTGATTGAGCTCGACGCCCGCTTCCTTCATAAACACTTCTGCCGCCAGATGGACAGAGCTGCCATAGCCCGACGAAGCAACATCCAGCTTGCCCGGATGCGCTTTTGCATAAGTGATCAGTTCTTTGAGATTCTTGAACGGCGAGTTACCAGCGATGACGAGGACATTAGGTGCTGTTAGTACCTGGCCGATAGGTGTGAAATCGTTGATTGGGTCATATTTGGCGGAAGGATAGAGCGAGGGATTGACCGCATGACCAACTGACGTAAAAAACAGCGTATAGCCATCAGGTGCGGATCTAAGTACCGATTCGGTCGCTACACCGCCGTTTGCACCAGACTTGTTTTCGACAACGATAGGTTGACCAAGACGTTCGCTCATGCCTTGCGACACAATCCGTGCCACGGTATCGGTTGTGCCCCCTGGCGTAAAACCAACAACGACACGTATCGGCTTATCAGGGTAGGCCGCTCGCGCATGAATCGGCCCCAACGCGCAAGCGCAAAGAGTAAAACTGCCGATCAATCGGGCAAATAGAGTAATTTTCAAAATGCATGACTCCTATGGTCTACCGCAAGCAATTACCTGATCATTCACGCCATCACAGACGCAATTGCAACAGTAATCACTGCCGCAAAGTGTAACTGCCTGTTAAAGTCATGCGAACACATATTTGGAGGATCCTTTCATGGACTGGCAACAACCGTTTCAATCTGGCCGTAAACCTTTGTTGGCGCGTAACGTCGTGTCAACCTCGCAGCCTCTTGCCGCTCAGGCGGGTATAGCAGCGATCGCCCGGGGCGGGAATGCCGTCGATGCCGCGCTGGCCACAGCAATTTGCCTGACAGTCGTCGAGCCCACCATGAATGGTATCGGTGCTGACAACTTCGCCCTGATCTGGGACGGCAGTAAGTTGCATGGTCTGAATGCCTCAGGTCGCGCCCCTGCTGCCTGGAGCCCAGAGCGCTTCAAAGATTTGAGCAAAATGCCCGAGCGCGGCTGGGATACGGTCACTGTACCGGGCGCCGTATCTGGTTGGGTTGCTCTGTCGAAAAAATTCGGCAAACTACCTTTTGCTGACTTGTTCAAGGATGCCATCCGGCACGCACGTGATGGTTTCCCTATTGGGCCGACTGTCGCTCGCCAATGGGCCACACAGTCGGTCGATCTAGCCGACGTACCAGGTTACCGCCAGGCTTTCTTACCGAAAGGACAGCCTCCCAAAGCAGGTGAAATCTGGCGCTTTCTCGACCAAGCCACCACACTTGAAGATATCGCTGCGACCAACGGCGAATCCTTCTACCGCGGCCGTCTGGCTAAAGCCATCGCTGGGTTCGCAAAGGAGTGTGGCGGCGCGATGACCGAGGCAGATCTGGCGGCACACCAGGCAGATTGGGTCGAACCCATTAGCACCAACTTCCGTGGCCACGACATCCACGAGATCCCTCCTAACGGGCAAGGTATCGCGGCGTTGCTCGCTTTGAATATTCTGTCGCACCTGCCTTACGATCAAACGGCTGTCGGCTCGCCCGAGCGTATGCATCTTGAAATCGAAGCGATGCGTGTCGCTTTTGCCGATCTGTATGCACATATTGCAGACCCTGCGCACATGCGCGTGACCTCAGAAGAAATCCTGTCCGATAGTTACGCCGCTAAACGCGCAAGCCTGATCGATGTCAAGAAAGCAGGCCAGTACAGTGCAGGCTCACCCAAGGTGGGTGGCACGGTATACCTGTGTGCGACCGACGCGAGCGGCATGATGATTTCACTGATCCAGTCTAACTTTAAAGGGTTTGGCTCTGGTGTGGTCGTACCTGGCACCGGTATCGCCTTGCAGAATCGCGGCTCAGGCTTTGTGCTGACACCAGATCATCCCAATCAGGTTGCCGGCGGCAAGCGCCCTATGCACACCATCATTCCCGCCTTCATGACTCGCGACGGCAAAGCTGAAATGGCTTTTGGCGTCATGGGTGGCAATATGCAAGCGCAGGGACATATGCAAATGGTGCTGCGAAACGTGGTCGAAGGCCGCAACCCACAAGCCTGCGCTGATTCACCACGCTGGCGTATCAATGACGTTGGCGATCTGATGGTAGAGAAGCACGTGCCACAAGCTGTGGTCGATGGCCTGATCGCAATGGGGCACAAACCAACAGTAGCGCCAGCGGATAGCCTTGACTTTGGTAGTGCTCAGCTGATCCAGAAGCTAGAAGGTGAAACCCAGGCCGGTGGTCACGCCTATGCTGCCGGCTCTGATCCACGCAGAGATGGCCAAGCTATCGGTTATTAAGTAGAGGTCTGGTACGTTGGATCTTATTGAACGTTGAACGAAATGAGTTCACCGGTCAGTTTGTAATTCAACGTACCGTCTTCACCGTAGGTTTCATTGATTAGCTTGATGTAACGCTTGGTTTCAGGCACGTACCAATAAGCTTGGTAGACCCTGCCCGACGTCACTTTCTCGTTCGTGACGGCGGATGAGCCCATGGCAGCGTCAGGGTCAGGTTTGTTTTTAGGCTGCCCCGGTACTGGCGGGGTTGTCGTGCGGGCAACCCACTTGCCTTCGGCTTCTATCTTGATTGCATAAAACTGCCCTGCTTTCACAATAATGGACTCAGGTTGAAGCACTTCGTAATCAATCGTCGTTTCTTGTTTCTTGTTAGCAGTATCTTCGTTGTACTTGATTTGCCATTTTTTACCCTTGGTCAAGGGAAAATCAAAGGGCTGGGCAATCACCACTTCTTTATCGTTGATCGTTCTAAAGTCAGACCAGTTCAAGCCTTGTACAAAAGTACGCGCGGGAGCGGTACTGCCAATCGTTGACGCCGTAACGTAAATCCCCGAACGCGTGACGCGGGCGACAGATAATTCATTGCGATAGTCTGTCCAGCGACCATTGCTAAAACTTGTAAAGGCATACACCCATTTGTTGCCCTCTTCGACCGCTGGCTGAGGGATTTTGGGATCTGGTGCGGCAGGTGCGGCGATGGCCGAATCGGTCGCAAACAACACACCAATTGACAAAGCAAGCGACAAAAATAGTTTGTTCATAAGTGTTGACTCACGATGATTTACAAATTTTTTTGCATGACTTTCAAAAACAAATCACTTGTTAACCACTGCTCAAGCCAACGACGGGTCTGAGGCCAGGGACTACTATCGAACCACGCCCTATCCACCGCTGCAAACTGGCGCACAAACGGGAAAATGGCGATATCAGTAAGGCCTGCAAGATCGCCGTGCAAGTAAGCATAGTCGCAAAGCGTAGCCTCAAGTCTGCTGATCAGGCATTCGACAGCCTGATCGCGGTAATAAGTCTGTGGATGCTCAGGATAACGCTCAAAGTATTTGTAGCGATCCAGCCATTGTTTGAAAGGGCCGTCGTTGATCGCAATCAAATGTTTGCTGGTTTCGCTACTCGCACACGCCAGCCAGTCGGCTGGATCCTGCTGACCTAAAGCCCAGCGGACGATATCCAGGCTTTCGTCTATTACCTTGCCGTCTGCGCAATGCAAAACAGGCACGGTTCCCTTGGGCGATATAGCCAGCATCTCGGCTGGCTTGGCACGCAAACTCACCTCATGCAAGTCAACAGCAACCCCTGATTGCACTATCGCCATCCGGGCGCGGATGGCATAAGGGCAACGACGAAAGGAGTAGAGCGTGTTTGGCATCCAGCAATTATAGGGTGACCATTCCCTCGATCACGACATGTACATGACCACCAATCCAGACTGAATCATCCTCGCTGGGCGTGACGGTCACTCGCCCTGAACGACCAATTTTGGTACCTTGTGCCACGCTGTAAGCCTTGCGTAATCGCCCCTCAGACTTCAGCCACTGCGCGATGGCCGCGTTTAGGGATCCTGTGATCGGATCCTCGGTCATCGTGCTCGAGAAGCCAAACATTCGCACCTCATAGTCGCACTCGCTACCAGGCTCATGCGGCGCAAACAAACCAACAAACTGGTATTGCGGCCAATTTAACTTCGAGGCATCAACAGCCAACACGTCAGCCGCGCTTTTTAGCTCAAACAACTGCCACGTCGGTCCATTAAAGAGCTCGGCGGTGTTAACAATACTTGTCTCAGGCAAGCCAAGTGCTTCAGCGATACCCTTTCTCTGCGATGGATCCATCGGTTTGATTGTTGTCGGCGGCGCAGCAAACGAAAAGATCGGCGCGTTGGAGACATCTACCTCGACAATCCCAATGCCACATTGTTGGCGAACAATCCCCGGGGTTTTAGGGATGCCACCGCTATGCAACCATGTTGCACAGCTTCCCAGCGTTGGATGCCCAGCGAACAGCATCTCCTGCGCGACAGTAAAAATACGCACACGATAATCCGCAGTGATGTCAGTCGGCGGCAATAAAAATGTCGTTTCAGACAGATTCGTCCAGATTGCAAACTGTTGCATTTGCTCAGTACTCAGGCCCTCGCCATCAACGACGACAGCAAGCCCATTACCTTGCAGGGGTGACGGACTAAAAACATCACACTGAATGAATCGACGGTTTTTCAATGCTTGATCCTTCGCTAATCAACTTTTTTGAATATTAACTTCGCCTTGATGTTGGCGCCGATCCAATATTGACCTCCAACGGAGGTGCGGCGGAAAAGTTGGACTACTTGGAGGTAGTTCATGTATTCATACGAAGACCGAATTCGAGCAGTGAAGCTTTATATCAAGCTCGATAAACGCATCGCGGCGACCCTTACTCAGTTGGGATATCCCACAAAGAACGCACTCAAGACTTGGTGTCTGTATCTTCAAAATAAAGTTGGTAATCCGATGCTCTAAAAGCTCAATAAATTCAACGGTCCAATTTTTCCTGAAAACAATAAAGTCGGTAACTATGGATAGGATTATTCAGAAGCAACTGGTTTCCTTATAAATATAGTTGGAAACTAGGTTGTCGAACAAGGCTCAATCAGGTCTTTGATGGCCTGCCAAGGAGCGTAGAATTTTTCAAAGACACTCACGTCCTTACGGTCACACAACTTCCGGCACAACCGCATTTTGTTTAGCGTTTTTGTGCTAATTCTTGTTCCGTTTCCCTTGTGGTCCTCCTTCGTGTCATATACATCTTCAGAAAAAGCAGATTCCGGAAGTAGGTTTTCGATGCCTGCCGTCACAATCTTGTTATCTGGATTTGATGGCATAGATCTTATGTGTACCTGTCCAAAACTCTCATCTTGCTTATTTGTGTCGTTGTCGTACAGAAGGAGGATTGGCCGCTTTACCATTTCTGGCTTCGCACGCAGAAAATTGGCGGCTGAATTCAAAGCATTTTTTCCTGTATTAAACCCCTGGCCATTCTGATCTTTTGAGCCTATCCACTGAAACTCAACCTTTTCGTTGAACACTTGTTGGCCTAATGCTTCTACGGCAGCAGCAAGGTATATCGGATCGGTCTCACCCTCAAGTAGGACGAGTAATTTACTCTCCTCTTGTGTTGCCGCTTCTAGCACCGCATTATTGAACGCTTTCGTATCCTGCAAGACCTGAAGCGCTCGTCCGAATTCAGAATAAGCTTCGGCTTGGATAGGTCTTCCTTCGGGCATGTCAATAACGGATATATTTTCCGAGCCGAGAATTTTCTCCACGCCGAGCACGAATAGAGGTGAGTGGCTGGATAAGATAAATTGAACTTTCGGGAACATCTTTATCAGTTCTGGCAACGCACGATACTGGAGATCAATATGCATATGCGCGTCCACTTCATCAATCAGGCAAATGCCAGAAAGTTCTGCAGGCAGCGGCGCGGCGCTCGTGGTTCCGTCGCCATATCGAAGTAAAGTACCAAAGATGTTCAAAAGTGTCGCTTGGCCGGCAGATAGTGCGTTCAACGGCAGAGAAGGGTCCTTGCTGCTGCGAACAAAACCCAATAGTCCACTTCCGAATCTACCTCCCCATACGAACCTGGCCTCTGACGCGTCAAGAATGGTTTGCAGCATTGTATTCAATGCTCCCCAGATAGCCGTATTTGCAAGCATGTGCTGCAAATCACCTGTTCCAAGGGGAATTACTCCGCCGCCTTGAATTTGAGTCAGTTGTACATCCATTCGAACGTCTATTAGCAGTGACAACATCCACTGTTTTAGTTTATCCAGCCCGCGCTCGACATAGATCGGTTTGCGTAATTGCTTTTCAAATCGAGGAGTTGTATCAAAAAGATCTGTCGGTAAGCTATCTCGATTGAGCCAGTGCGGAGTCTCCGAGCGGCTTGAGGGAAAATAGAGATAGACCCCCGTTTGGAATATTTTTCGCGACTGATCGTCTCCCAGTTGAAATTCTTTGACATTTCCCTCGTCTTGCCAAGCGACAACTGGCTTTAGCGAATTTGGGACCCGCTGTGCTACGTCGGCTGCAGGGATGCTGCCCGCTTTTTCTTTATAAAAATGGGTTACTTCCTCATGCTCAAATTTTAAAATTGCACACGATCCAGCGCATCCAGTCGAAATCGTTGTAGAGCCGAGCACACGAAACCAAGCTCTTTGAGCTGTTGCCGCCCCAACTACCACGTCCATGAAATGAACTGCAGCAGCTTCGAACAAAGCATCTGCCACAAGCGAAAGATAATTCGTTTTGCCAGACCCATTCCCGCCTACGAGAATCAAAGGTCTCGGTATGCCATCTTGCTTGCACTGAATATCAAAATTCAGTTTTCGAAGAGGGCCATTGTTTTCGATATAAACACTTTTCAAATACATTCGGAACCCCGTATGTCTCGCGACTTCTCCGAGATAAGATTAATATTTCGATTAAAGTAGTGCTTCACCAGTCTCTTCTATACGCAAGCCAATTTGGATTTATTCGGCGAGCTTCTGTGGCAGCGCTGTTCTCCCGCTTTCACTCCTTCCAAACCTCCGCAGCCAGCGGTAACTCATTGAGCTCGGCGCGCGCCTCTCGCCAGCTGGGGTAATGCTCCTCAAGGATTGCGATGAAGCGATCACTGTGCGTGGGCTCGATCAAATGAGCCATTTCATGCACGATGACGTACTCCAGCAAATCCTTCGGTTTTTTCACCAGTTCCGTATTGAAGCGGATATTTCCCTCTGCGTGGTTGCAACTGCCCCATTTGGTTTTCATCCGTTGCAGAAAGTAGCCTGAGACTCTCACATTGAGCTTTTGCTCCCACCTTTGGATCAGTGGCGGTACGACCTCGTGCAGCAACGATTTGTGCCACTCATGCATCACCTCCGCGCGCTTTTCTGCGCTGCTGCCAGGGCGAACAATCAGTGTGATCCGCTTGTTGCAGAGGACAACGGTGGGCTTCACATCCTGGTAGTGCACTGTCATCAGGTAGCGCCGCCCCCAAACGTGGTGGCTCTCACGCTCAACGAACTGGCGTGGTGTTTCCCGCGCCTGACATTCCAGCTTTCTCTGCTGGTCACGAATCCAGACCAACTTGGAGATCGCGTAGGCACGCGCTACTTCTAGGCGTGTGCTAGTTGGGGCGGCAAGGGTCACACGTCCATCAGGAGGATGAACGGTAAGGTGGACATTCTTGATGTCCTTCCTGGTCACCGCTATCGAAATCTCGCCAAGTTGGATCGTCTCGTTCATCAGTACCCCGGTTGGTTCTTTATGATTTCAAAAATGGCCTGCGTCGCCACCCGATCCCGCGACATGATGGGGAACAGGGCGTTAAGCACTTGCTTTTCACGGGTGTCATCACCTTTCCAACCCGCCGGTGCCTGCTCTCGCATCGCCTGATCGAGTTCGAGCGCGAGCGTCGCCTTTCCATCGTCGTCAGTCGGGCAAACGAAAGTTGCAGCTGGAATGCTGGCCAGATTGTTAAAGAGAGCGATCGCTTCCGGGTGATCGTTGAGCACGTGCGGATGGTTACCCATATTCTTTGCCGCCATCTTTTTCACCAACTCTTCAGCCTTCTGGAGGAATTTCTCGTAGGCAGCTATGTCGTCGCGCTTTTGCTTGATCAGGTCTTCGAGGAGCTTGGAGATCTCGTCGTAAAACTTCGGATCAGTCAGTTGATCCCGAATGATCGTCTTACGGACGTTGTTGATGATGCCCTCAGCAATCGCATTCCGCGACAGCTTGCCCTTTTCGTTGAGCTTCTTGGCAATGGCGTCGTGAATGCCGGTTTCGATGATCAGCTCGGTCAGCGAAAGCGAGCTGAGATTTCCCAAATCTTCAGCTGGGTCTGCTTGGATGTAAGTGTTAATGAGGTGGCGCATGTCCGCCTCATAAGGCTTGATGTCCAGCTCTTCGCCTGAATGCTTCTTGATCGCCGTGCGAGTGTCGCTGTAGAACTCGATCTCTTTTTCGAGTGCAGCGATATCAGCCGCTGAATATCCTGCGTCCTCAAGGCTCTGCGCAATTGCCGCATAGGCTCGCAGGAACGCGGCTGCCGATTTGTAGAACGAGATGCGCAGCGGCTCGCTGTTCAGCAGTGCTTCCGGATCGTTGGCATCACCGCAGAAATAGTGCAGGTACTGCTCCATCTCGCGGGGCATTGCCACCGGCTCGCACAGATAGCGCAGCGCCTCGCGGGCCGCATCGAGTTGCGCCTTGCCTTCCTTGAGCCAGTTCTTCACAGTGACGTTGCCGTCGTCGCCACCCTCATCGATGTCCAGCTCGTCCGAGGTGTACACGGCGATGGAGTCCTGCAACTTCTCGAACAGTTCTTTATAGTCGACGATGTGACCATAGTCCTTGTCGTCGCCGTCGAGCCGGTTGGTGCGGCAAATGGCCTGGAACAGGTTGTGATCACGCAGCTCGTTATCGAGGTAGATGTAGGTGCAAGAGGGAGCATCGAACCCAGTCAACAATTTGCTCACCACAATCAGCAGTTTCAGATTGGCAGGCTCGTCGATGAAGCGCTGCTTGGTCTTGTCCTCGTAGTCCTTGGTGGTTTGGTCTTTCTGCAGGACGTGCTGCGTGTAGGTGTCGAACTTGTAGCGCTCGTCACTGTCCTTGGGTTCGCGCGAAATCGCGTTGTGATTGGGCTCATAAGAGGTAATGATTCCGCAGTACTTGCCGAACGACGTGTTCTGAAGCAGGCGGAAGTAATGGCAAGCGTCGTAGATGGAGGCTGCCACCAGGATGGCCGTACCCCGGTCATTGTTCAGGCGCGGCTGCACACCGAAGTCGTGAATGATGTCGGCGATGATGCGTTGCTTGCGCTCACCGGCACTCATCAGCTCTTCCATCGTTGCCCAGCGCTTGCGCAGAACCGAGCGCTGAAAGTTGTTCAGCCCCTTGGTTTTCTGATCAAACCACGCATCGATGGCTTTCTTCGACGTCAGCCGCTGAGGCACATCGCGCGCTTCGTACTTCAGGTCAAGCACAACCTTGTCGGCCACTGCCTCATCAAACTTGTAAGTGTGGATGTAGGTGCCGAAAACCTCGCGGGTGGTCTGTTTGTCTTTGCGCAGCAGGGGCGTGCCAGTAAAGCCGATGAAGATCGCGGCTTCCAGCCAACGCTTCATCTGCTTGTTCATGTCACCACCTTGCGAGCGATGACATTCATCGACGAAGACGTAGACACGCCCCACCACTTTGGGAGGCTCACCCTTCAGATCGGTCGTATCAAACTTGTGGATCAGCGCGCACATCAGGCGCGGCGTGGCCGCACCCAACTTTTCGACCAATTCCGCGCGAGACGTGATGCGCGGCGATGCGGCATCCTCTCCAGTCACGCCAGCATTCTTCATCACACCCACGATCTGCTTGTCCAGCTCATCGCGGTCGGTGATGACCAGGATGCGGGCGTGCGGGTCAAACTCCAGCAACCACTTTGCAATCAGCACCATCAGAATGCTCTTGCCGCTGCCTTGGGTGTGCCAAATCACACCGCCTTCTTGCTGCTTCACTCGCCCTTGGGCGGCTTTCACGCCGAGGTACTGATGGACGCGGGGCACCTTCTTCTGGCCACCATCAAAGATGATGAAGTTACGGATCAGATCCAGAAGACGCACCTTGTCAAACATCTGCGCCAGTGGCCTATCTAGCAGCGCACCCTCTGCGAGTGGCTCTGATGTGGTGGCGCCTTTATCCTTGCGCTCCTTCCACTCTACGAAGAACTTCTCCGGGGTACCCGTGGTGCCATAGCGCAATCCCTGTGAGTCGCTTCCGGCCAGCACCAACTGTACCGTACTGAAAAATCCCTTGTTGAAAATCTCTTCCTGGTTGGTGATGAGCTGACGTACACCGTCAGCCACCTCCACCGAACTGCGTTTCAACTCAATGACGGCGACAGCGATGCCACTGATGTACACCACCAGATCGGGCCGCCGCTCGTAGCCGCCACGCAAGGTGACCTCTTCGGCTAGGCCAAAGTCGTTGTTGTCAGGCGTTTCCCAATCGATGAGGTGTACGGTCTCATGCGCCTGCCCAGCTGCAATCTGTACCGGCACACCATAGCGCAACAGTTGGTAGGTGCGCAGATTGGCCTGATAGAGGGTGATGCCGGTGGAGTCGGCGGCAGCCAGGAGTTTTTGCAACGCGGCGGAAATGTGCGCATCGGAATAACCACGCTTTTTGAGGTTGCTGCGCAAGAAATTTGCTTCGACGGAACGGTTATTGTCGCGTTTGCTCCATTCACCCAGGTGATCGTACCCAAGGCTGTCAGGGCGACTCGCATCCGAAAACAGGGCTGCAACTCGGTTCTGCGTCTTGCGCTCAGAGCGGGCTTGTTCAGACATGGCTTTCCTCCTTGGCAATCAGACGAGTTTTGCCAGTGAGCAGCTCCTGCATCATGGCTTGTTTTATGTTGCGGGTTTTATCGCGGCGTGCTTCAAGCGCAGCCAGCTCAGCGTCCAAATAGGAGAGAGCCGAGGCAATTGCGTCTTGTTCTTCAAGTGATGGAAATGGAATATCTATCGATTTAATGATCTTTAGATTCAACCCACCTCTACCACCATCGCCTGTCGAAAGTTCACGCAATTCATCGTATCGAGCATCAAGATTGTGAAATAGATATTCGGAATTAAATGATTCGTTGGGGAAAACTGCGGCAATTGATTGATTGGTGCAAAGCTCGATCAAATTAATAGCCACAGTTCCGCGCGTCTTACCTTGTCCGGCCAAACCAACGAGCACACAGCGCGAAGGAATTATCTTCGTGCTGGAATTGTTTAATCCCAGTTTGGTTATTCTTCCTTCGACATCTTGGACGCGCTTCAGATGAAGCTCTCCGGAACTCATCCACGGGATCTCCCCGTCCCAGTAAGCCGAATTCAATGTGCTAGGGGTACCACCAGCAGTGCAATCAGTAAATTCTCCAATCTGCTTTACATCCCACGGCCCACTAAATCCCGGCAACCGAGTCTTGCCAGTCAGCAATTGCTGCATAACAGCCTGCTTCAGGTCGCGCTTCTTGGAAATTACTTGGTCGAGGGTAGCGAGCAACGCATCTACATCGCTCAAAGCTTGCGCGATGATGCCTTGCTCTCGCAGCGTTGGCGGGCAAGGAATCTTGAGTTCCCGGACGTCACGACTATTAATTGCAGGATAGTTTGATCCAGCTAGAGTCTTTTCGATTTGCTTGTTTAGTGGGGATGCAAACAGATGTGCAAAGATATACGCTGGATCGACCGCGTCTGGCTTGGCCCTCAAAACAGCGAACCCGGTGGAGCAAATCGCATCGGAAACTTGTGATCGAAAATGAAGGTGTGCCTTTAAGTTTGGGCGCACCGTGGACATCAAGACATCATCATGGCGCACGACTCTTCTAGCTCTTGACGGAGCCGTTCTGAATACTTCGCGAGAAGTGCCAATCAAATTTCCAAAGTCAACTTGCTCTAGTGATATGTAGTTGAATGAAAAATTTGGATCTGTTGACGCCGACAGGTTTTCTGGATCGACGTTCGTCAACTCTGAGACTAGGCATAGATCCCAATCAGATGGGATGAGCCCAACTTCTGATTGTTTGTAGCCAGGCATCAGTTCCACATCGTCCCCATCTTTTTAAGGTGCTCATCCACCCGTGCTGAAAGTGTTGCGAGCTCTTTGGTCAGCGTCGGCAGCGGCGTGGCATAGCGTTCCGCAAGCTGGCGGATGCGACTGGTAAGAGTTTGAGAAACCCGATCCAGCTCACCTTGCACGGCATCGGCCAAGGTCGCCAACCATTTGTCGTCCACCACAAGCGACTTGATCTCTTCCTCGGTCAGCTTGGGGTACTTGGCATCCAGCTTGTCTTCAAGGTCATCTTGCGTTGCTTTCAACTTGGCTTTGATATCGGTCTGCTTGTCGAGCAAGGCGGCGTAGTCGTGCAGCGCCTTGCGCTCGTCGGCGTAGTCAGGATCTTTGCCGATCTCCTTCAGACGGGCTTTGATGGCCTTGGCGGTGATCTTCTGCTTGTCACCTTCGCCTTCGATGACCTCGGCCAGCAGCCCTTCTTCGCCGCTGTTCTCTTCCATCATCTCCTGAAGTTGCTGCTCGACATCTTCCAGCTTGCTCTCAAACGCTTCAATGGCGTCTCGCTCCGCGATGAAGTAACGGGCGATCAGAATTGGCGCGGGAATCAGATCGGATTTGAAGCGGCGCTTGCCCTTTGTGTAATCAAAGGGTTCTTTCGGCCACACCAACTTTCCATTCGCGTCTTTGATTTTGACCACTTCACGCGGCTGCGCCCCAACCTGCCAGCCTGCGTCGGCGATAAGGTAGCAGTCGTCTTGCATCGTCTCGGCCCAGTAGTCCATGAGGTGTTGGTACACGTCATAGGCATTGACGAGTGGCGTCGGCTTGAATCGGGCAAGCAAATCCTCGGACAGTGCCTCGATCAGTTGCCTAGGTTGTTGATGAGCGTGGCCGTTTTGCGCAAAGCCCTTCAGTTGCGGGGTGCTGGCCTGCTTCCAGTCAGCAAAGACCTGGGTGGCTGTCTGATTGAATGCAGTGAACTCAGGATGTGCAAAGATGGTGGTCTTCACCTCGGCGATGGGCAGCGTCAACTTAGCATAACCAGCGCGTCCGGCTGACTCGAACAGGGCATTGCGCACACTGGGGATCACCTTCCAGTAGTCAACCAACGCATCAAGGTCACGCTCTGGAATCCCGCCACGCAAGTGGCCATCGATGTCTTGGATGTCTTCAGGCTCAGTGCTGTCGATGTAACGCGGCAGATTGAGGTTGTAGTCGTTCTTCGGGTCCGCGATCTCGGTAAGCGGCACCATGCGGGAGTAACGTGGCAGCTCAGCCAACTTGGTGAAGGCATCGACGATCTTGTGAAGATCCTGCTCACGCAGGCGATTCTTGGCACCGTCCTTGATGAAGCCCTTGGAGGCATCGATCAGGAAGATACCCTTGCGCGCTGATGCGTTTTCCTTGTCCAGCACCAAGATGCAGGCGGGGATGCCTGTGCCATAGAACAGGTTTCCCGGAAGGCCGATGACGCCTTTGAGGACGCCGGATCGCACCAGCTTCTCGCGGATGACAGCCTCGGCATTGCCCCGAAAAAGGACACCGTGAGGGAGAATGCAGCCGCCTTTGCCGGTGCTCTTCATTGAGCGAATGATGTGCAACAGGTAAGCGTAGTCGCCTTGCTTTTTCGGCGGTTCGCCCCAAGCAAAACGCTGGTGCGCATCGCTGGCAGGGGTCAGGCCGGTGCTCCAGGTCTTGTCTGAAAACGGCGGATTGGCGACGACGTAGTCATAGGTACGCAGCAACTCGCCATCCTTAAACTTCGGCGAGGCCAGCGTGTTGCCTTGCAGGATGTTCGCAGTTGGAAAGTCGTGCAGGATCATGTTCATACGGGCGAGACCAGCAGTGGTCACGTCCATTTCCTGCCCTTCCAACGTGATGTGCTTGCCAGCCTCGGCGGCCACCTTGAGTAGCAAGGAGCCGGAGCCGCAGGTGGGGTCATACGCGGTGGTCGAGGCCACTGCATTGGCGGGGGAGATGCCCACGACCTTTGCCATGATGCGACTGACCTCGGATGGCGTATAGAACTGGCCTTTGCTCTTACCGCTCTGCGAGGCAAAGTGACGCATCAGGTATTCGTAGGCATCGCCCAGAATGTCGTCGTTCTCGGCTCGATTCTTCGAGAAGTCTAACTCGGGCTTTTGGAAAATGCCAATCAGGTTGCTGAGGCGATCCACCATCGCCTGACCTTCACCCAGCTTGTTCGGGTCATTGAAGTCAGGGAAGTCGCTGCGAGCAAGGCGCGAGTTGGCGTCGATTAGCGGCTGAATGATCTGCGTGTTGATCTTGTCGCCGATATCGCTCTTGCCCTTAAGGGCGACCATGTCCTTGAAGCTGGCTCCGCGCGGAATGGTTACCGGCGGGGCAAAGTCATCAGAATCCCCGTACTTGTCAGAGACGTACTTGATGAACAGCATGAACAGGACGTAGTCCTTGTACTGGCTGGCATCCATACCGCCGCGCAGCTCATCGCAAGACGCCCAGAGCGAGGAGTATAGGTCTGATTTCTTGATTGCCATTTGTGTTCTTATTTACGTATTCTGCTTGTCTCCGGGGCGCGGTAGCCGGGCATGAGCTTTGCGTTTTGGGGAGACTAGCGGATTTTTAACTTTTGTCTGCGCTAATTCTTCATTTACCTTGACCGAGGATCACGTCTGGCGCTGCAGCGCCAGGGTAAGTGCGGAGAAGTTTGGGCCGCTAAGATCGCTCGCACCGGCTTAGCGTACTTTGCTTTCCGCTGTCTGAGACGATCCGGTTTTCCTAGAACGGATATTATCGATTATGCGCTCGCATGCCGCTTGGGCTTCCTTGAACGCCTCATCCGCAGCGTCAAATTCGGCAAGTGACTCTTCGGTAGGAGCGCCACTGCCTTGGGGCAACCACTGCTCATTCATCCTTAAACATGCCTGTTGCCGACGGTGAAAAGCTTGATCCATTTGCAGCAGCGCATTATGCTCTTCGTTGAGCTTTTTGAGCCGTTCAACTTCTGCTACCAGGTTTGTCGCAATTTCGTCAGCATCTCGACCGCCTATGCTGGAAATTCGTCCTTCCTCAATGGCTTTGATTGTCCGTTCATTGGCAGCGATAATCTGCTTCAGTCCCTCAGCGTAAGCATTTCTGAAATTCAATGCCTTTAAAACCGGTGCAGGGGGCTTCCCACCCTCAGAACACCATGCTCTCATTGATCTACTGTCGACCTGCAGATATTTCGCCGCAGCCCTCTGGCTTAACCTCGCTTCTTCGAGCAAAGGTCGGATTTCATCTTTATTGGTGTAATTATTTTCGGGAAAGTTTGGGGTCATAAATATCCTCATAAGTTATTGGGTTTAACTGGCATGCCGCGAAGGTTGCGGTGATCATTTTAAATTAGTTTTAGTAACGCGGCAAGATCAATGGTTTTCAAAGCCTAATTTCCAAGTCTGCTTGCGCCACTGAAGTGCTGAGAAGTCATAATCAAGCGCATCATTAAAAAGGACAGCGAGCTCTCTCTAAAGACTTGACCTAATCACTGATTATTTCCTTGTAGATTTGGTCAGCCCAGCGTTTAATTATGGCCGTCCCTTCGGCAGAGTTAATTGATGAAGAGGACGACTTTCTATGTGCGATCCGCTTGTAATTTATGTCGAATTTTTTATCTAAAAACTCTGTTGGCCATACCAGCGAAGACCTGACAAGAAGTGTCTCTAACTCTTCAATATCTTGTTCCCAACTCATTAACTCTGACGAAACTTTTATTAATAAAGTCGACAGGTGGTTCCGGTTGTCCGATGTGTCAGGCTCTAGTAGAACACCATGTATGCCGACTATTTGAACCACATAACGGGCGATAAAGCGAGGGCGACCGTCTGCCAACAAGTGCTTCGAATATCCTATTATTCTTGGAAGGGCTCGTATCTCTCTAGCAATTAATTGACAGTCGGGGCGGGCCACCAAATGAGTCACCACTGCATCAAATAACTCTAGCTTACTAACGAAAGATTCGTAGTCTTCGTTGTCGTCCCCTAACTCCTGATAATCTCCCGGAGATACGGTACCTTGCACACTAGCCTCATCGGTGCTGACACGTCCGAGGTCACCGGCGCTAGGACTTTCGCATTCACTGACAATACGAACGGCGTTACCGCCACTCGGGGCGTTGCCTGTTCGCGCTGTTTGCGGCGGGTTCACAAAATCGAACTCGACCCCCGTAGTATCAATAGGCATCACGGATTGATCAGTATCAGGTACCACCTCATCGTCGATTGTTGAGCGGCTTGCGGGTTTTGCCTTCTGCGCCGATTTATTGCCTTCATACTCTCCCATCTCCCGATACCGAAGGTCGTTAAATTCGATGTAACCGGGACATCTGTGTTGGATGTTGGAGATACTCAGAACCTCATAAACAAATATTGTTCTTGTGATTTCATCGTAACGTCCACGAAATCTCAAGCGAGCACCTGTCAGAGGCGGTGGATCAAACTTAAAATCCCAGCTGCGATATTTTGCACTGTCATACCCTTGAATTAACTCATATCTATTGATACTTTCAAACGACTTTCTCGTCTCCGCGTCCAAAAGTATCCAGGCAAGTGCCCGCCTTAGGGCTGAATTCGACAGTTGAAATTTTGCCAACGTACAGTTCGGCAAAATGTTTATCACGGTTGGGCTGGGCTCATCGTTTTGAATAATGTCGAAATCCGACCTTAAGCCTTGTTGGACAAGTGCCACTCGGGCCAGATAGGCGTTTTTAAAAAAGAGCGCCCTCGCTAATTCGAGCTGCGGCAAGTAGTGTGTAATGCCCTTATGCTTGAATACAAAACATAATTGCATCCCATCACCACGGCTCTGAGGCACATTGATTGGGCATGTTTTTAACCGCGCTTCGACCCAACTAGCCGTATTGGTTATCGGAATTTCCCCAAAAAAATCAACTGGCAATACATCCTTCGTTCGGTTAAGGATTCGCCCTCTGACCAAAACTGGAAGTTGAGAGACGCTAAAGTATTTTTTCTGTTGAAGCGGCGTCAATGTGACGTTAATTTGCCAATCAGAATTGGTGTGACGCCGGAACAGTGGACCTATGCTCGCTATTAGGCTGTCATTTTGTACATTTTCGAAAAGCATTCTGTTACCCAATCAACTGGCAAACCCTTTCTTTTGCCAGTTCTGTGAGGCTTGCTTCGCGTAGGTTTGCTTGGCGCAACAATCGCCATTTCGGGGGAATGCTAAATCGAGTCTTAAGTATTTCATAACTGTTTTCTAGACGTCTAACTTGATGATACGCGACCGTTTCAGCGTGATCGATCAAAAACTTCAGAGATAACGGCATTCTATTAAGCGCTTTTTCGAGGGTTGAGGGATTTCCATGCATTTTCAGATAGTGGGCTCTTGAACGTCTCGGTCCCGATCGGTCGGTCGCGAAGATTAAGGACAACTGCATCAGGGATTTCAGGCAATCTCGATCTCTTCTATCCCAGTCCACACGGTTTACGCACTTGTTTACATTGACGACTATCGCTTGGCGATTAACGGTTTTCAGCCATTCAGGACACGCCCGGTAGAGCCGTGCGTACAGGCTTGGCGATAACGTTCTTGCCTGCTTTGGCCGGTTGACGGATATACACCGCAACCAGTCTCTCTGATCCAATGTCAGAAACGCCCCTATATTTGCACTGACCGTTGGTTTAGCCTTGACTCGTTGGATTTCATAGCAGCTTACGTCTTCAATTACTTGTTCGATGCCCCACTGATCTCCCAGCAGAGACTGATGGACGATAAAGTGTTGGAGAAAGCTAAACGTTTTCCGGTGCTTGCGAAATATTGTTTGTAACCAATCGGACTCGTCTTGATCGGTAGCGCTGGGTACAAGGTTATATTTCGCTAGACATGGCGCTGACCAAGTGTGAAGCACGCGATGTCGTATCGATTGGTGGTCGATTTGAGTTTTGCCTCTTCTCAAGTCAAGCCATGAGGCAAGATTTCGGTAGTAGGAGGTCCATTGGTCTAAGCTAGGAGATCGTTGCAACTTCAATAACAGCAACTGCTGCACCTGATAGGTGATTTTGTTCTGCAAGGCATTTGCTGCGCCTTGCTCTATCATCCGACAGTTTTCTGGCGACGGTGCTATGAATCTGTGACGCTGCATTAAGGGGCGACCAAGATCTGTATTAGCCAGCAGTCCATGTTGTAGACACACTTCAACACCCGTAACTTGCCAGGCTCTTTGCCAATAGTATTCCCCATGCTCCATCAGCTGATCCCTCAAGCAACCCGGGCAATATCTTAAGAATTGAGGGTTTTTCGTTCTGGAGGCACTAACCCCTAACAGCGTATGAATCGAACCAGAAGACTGTCCTTGCATCAATTTAAGACATTGACGTCTGCGATGTTCCGGTATGAACGGCGCGTAAATGGGAAACAATGTGTGGCGTTCAATTAATTCGGCTGCACCATACGCTGCAGGGAGCGACTTGGCAATTGCCTGCAACCGGCACGGCAGATCTATCGTAGCTACAACACCCCGAGATTTGAAAACCTCATCCAATAGCTGCTTGGGGCTTAACAATCCATGACGAACACCTGCGCGTGCAACAACGCTGTATACCAACTCTTCCTTATACGGCATCGGGAAATTGACCATTTTCGTCCTCTAGCCAAGGACTCCAACCCATTTCGCCATGTCAATGGTTAGCCCCCCTCTCTGGAGCGACTGTTGAAATTCGTCGGAGTTTGCAGCTTGTGAAAACAAGAAGCGCAAATCAGCGGGTTCTAGGGTATGCCAATCTCTTTTTGACTTTATCTGCGGCTTGAGCTTTGGCCTAACCGAGGCCTTGACCTCCTGATCCTTGTACCAATTTAGTATCAATGGCATTAGATCTTTCAACGCCAGTTGAGGGTGCTGCGCAAAAGCGCGCTCAATCAGTGGCTGGAGCAAGTCCGATTCGTAACCCATGTCCACCAGCATATTGTGTAAGCGAACCGCTTGGTCATTCCCAGAATATTGAGCCTTAATATTCAATTTCTCTTTGTTAGCCAGCAGGATGTGACTAAGTTCTAATATTTTCTTATCGATATCCGGTATTGTCAGATCGGAGTAGAGTGCTATTTTTGTGGGATCGCCCGACTTAAGAGCAGCAATCATCGAGTGTATTGGCTTGAGTTCGTCTTGATATACTTTTGTCATCAGTTCGGGCGTTATCTTTTCGATACCGGTGACAACTGCACGAATTTGCGACAACACAAACAACTTAATGACAACGTCCATTATCCCTTGTGACAGATCGTACCAAGTGTCTTGAATCTCTTTTGAGATATCGTTTGATTTGTTGGTCAGCCACTGATAGTTCCACAATTTACGAGTGAATGCACCCCACTCCGTCCGGCTGATGTCTTGGTCTGGCAAAGGTTTAACTAATGGTTCCCAAAGCACAGAGCCGAAGCCTGCGCCACGGCGAGCTGACCGGAAATCCAGTTCAAATATTGGTCGCGCCTTTGGCGTACCGACCATGACAACGGGGACAGAAACTTCGTTCACCAAAGTAACGAAGAAATTAAGCATACGTTCCGCACCACCTGACTGTTTCACGCTTAGATGCTGAATTTCATCTATTACTAAAAGCCCTATTGCATGAGTATTAGCAATGTGCGCCATCACGGCAATTAAAGTTTCGACACTATGTCTTTTTTCGACGTATCTGCGGACATAATTCGTCGCTAGCACCCCATCAATCTCTCTAAAAAAATTGTGGCACAAACTCTTTAGAGATCCATCATGTGGGCAATCGATTTTTATAAATACGATCTGCGTGAAATTGTATTTCTCGTGGTACACCAACTGTGGATAGGTTGCCAGGATTCGATTTAATGAACTGGTCTTACCCGAACCCGAACAACCAATAAAAGCCAAACTCTTGGCGGTCGACTCGACATGTTCAAATCGAAACACATTGAGATCACCGTGCATCACTCGCTCATAACCGTTTTGAATGTGTGCGTTTAGAGTTCCAGTCGCCATGTTTCTGCCCACATACCCTTGCCGCAACATCACAGATAGCTTTGCCTCAAGTTCGATATGCCGACCAAGTGGCTGAAAAAATGAGTCTAGAAGTTGAGAAATCACATGGATTCTCATTTGTGGGTCAAGGTACACATCAGTCGATCGGTACTCTACCGATCCCGAAAGGCCATCACGCAGATTTCGCCGATCAAGCAAAGGAGGCAGGGCTTCAATTAGCGGGTTACCTGCATATCGATCAATACCGGTATCCTTATAAACTGCGCCGACCATTCGGCGAGGGAGTGTCATTTATCTTCCCCGAATAGATCATCGATAAAGTCAGGGAATGCCTCGGCAATCGGCGGCGCATGTAAATAGATAACATTTCCAGAGGCAAGTTGATTATGCTTCTCGGGCAAGGGCTTGCGTCTTTCTCTGTCCTGTTCAAGCTCCCTCGTCCTATTTTGCCTAATGTTTGCCAGTTTTTTTGCTTTCGAGATCGTAATATCGGACGGACGGCTCTTGACTGCGTTTTTAATCGTCTCCGTTATGATGCTCTCAAGGTGTATTTTGCTCTTACGCTCCCCTACTTGGGCAGCAGCAACAGCCTGTTTTTGCTCGTGCCGATTACTCCAAAGTTGCCACATGGTCTGCCCTCGATAGGCCCTTGACCGATCGGTTAATGTGCATTCCCAATGCTCACCATTATGATCCTTTGGGAAGACATAAATTTTATCGGCGCTCGCCGGGTCATATGCAGCTAAGAACGGACCTGGGCGATTTTGTCCGTTTCTATGTAGCCAGCCGGTAGCCACCAGTTCACGACAGCTGTAATACGCACCGAAGCACTTTATCCCATGTTCCGACAGAGTCACTTGCTGTCTGGGCAAAAGCGCCATCCGCACAGCACTTTCTGACGCACTTCGTAGTCGACCACTACGGTTTTGAATTCCCCATCGCCAGAGGTGAATTGGCACAGGTGGCAGGTCGGACGGCATATCATTGTCCCGATCGTACTTAACCAATACTGCGCCTAGGTTACGGTGCAAAATTGAGCCTAAGATGATTTTTGTAAACTCATGAAGCGTTAATGTCGCATCGAGTCGATAATCAGCTCCACCGCGCTTCTTGGCTAGCGTTCCAGTAACTGTGCCTGGGGCGAATGGCTTGAAGTCTGCTTGAAGAGTACGAAAATAACGCTCGACAATTCCTTTGGCATCACCTCGATACGGTGGCGCGTTTTCAATCCGAATGCCAAAACCCTGCTCGAGATGTTCTATCTGATGCCCCAGTAACTCACCGCGATCAGCCAAAATTGCATCCGGCAATCCCACGGCCGGCCAATCCTCTGGGTTGATGCTATAACCGTGAGCGAGGCACTGCTCAGTTTTGTCTGTCATTGCGTTGATTAACGCCAACATGGCCGTTGAGTACGACGGGTTTTCAAGACCTACATAGAACCCAGTAATTAATCTGCTGTATACATCAACCACTATGTAAATTGTTGGGCGGCCTATGATGCCCAGACGATCTTTTGACAACAGATAGATGTCAGCTACGGTAGCGTCAATTTCATATCGACCACCGGGTCCGTGCACGCTAGTAGTTGCTGTGCTTCGTAAGGGTCGGACATCCTTTTGGTACTCGATTTTGTTCGCTCTGCGCCGAATTCGATCTGGCTTCAGGTATTCTCGCTCATAAAAATGACGTAGTTGGCCGATTGTCGGGTAATCTTCGGGAGCCACATCAGGGTTGGCCGTTTGAAACATCGCTTCGAGACGCCTATGCGTATGAGGAAACGAGTGTTCTTTTGCGGTGAGGTGGTAATTGTCGAGAACCATCCGAAACATTTTCTCGGTTCGTGCGTCGATAATGGTACCTTTACCTGGAGAAACCACTCTCGGCCGTCCGAGTTTCTTTTTATCGGCTTTGCGTTTTGCCCCCGGTGCTCCCGAGTTTTCATAGTCTGGTAAGAGCGCATTAGGGGTTTTGCCACGTTGCCAGTATTGACGAAGATATGCGTAAACGGTCTTTTTAGACGTGGCTGTACGGTCTATGACTTGTCTTATCAAAGCTGACCTTCCCGCTCGACAGTATATTTCTGGAGCGTTTATTAGACCTGCGATAATCGCCATACGCCGATCTCTGATCTGATGGGCAGTAGAATCCATCTCTGGCATTTTAATTGGCAGAGCCGCATATGGATCGTCGATCTTTCTTAACTTTTCAGAAAATATTGCCTCGTCTACCTCGCCGGTTGTCAAATGTTCCGGCATCCCGCTGCTCCCGTCGATGTTAATCCAGATGATTCCACGGTCGGTGGCTTCGAGTATTCGAAATCTGTTTAATTCGAACAACACTACGTCGTTAATTCGAAGCATAACGATCCCCAACGGAATGGTTATTAGTCGCGACCTCAACGTCACCAACAAGTAGAGTTGCCCAGGGTCTCCGCACATCAAAACAAAGGACTCTGTTCGCCAGAAGCGAGCGGATGCCTTTCAGTGATTCGCCTGGCGCAAGGGAATAGGCATGGTCAAGGGCCATTGCCGCCTGAGGCAGCGTCATCATGGGATTTTTTAAGAAGTAGTCTACATAGGCATTGACTAATTGAAGTGATTCATCGAATTCACTGATTTGGCTTTTAAGCGGATACAACCAACGGATATTGTCAACTGCCGTCTTTGGTATTTGGTTGTCGGTAACCAAGTACCATCGGATACCTTTGCGCTCCCAATATCTCCGCTCAATCTCCAGTTTCTCTATAACCCTCTTATCCTGAAGATCAGTGGCGGTCTTGACCTGAATTGCAAGTTTTGAAGGGCTACGTTTGGGATTGTCCACTACAAAGTCCGTGGACATAATTTGTACGAATCCGTTCATAGACGGATGTCGAATACCAGATGATTGTGCAATATCGAGGGTATCGTCTACTCGCAACGGGAACTGCTCTCGACTATCGGTAACGCTTTCATCCCAATCTAACAGCAGGAACACCGCCAACTCTAGATCAGACAGTAGGTGGTGAGTGCGCAGAGTTCGATGTCCCCAAACACGATGGGATCTGCCCTCTGACGGCAAATCCCGGACTGTAAGCCATGGGTGATAATCTCTTCCAACACCCTTGCCGCGCCCTTCTTTAATCCACTTTTCAGAACGCGAGTCTATTTTGATGGTAGTCATGGTCGGTAACTTCGTGCGATCAAACTGAGGCGGTCTTAGGTTACCAACTTTAATTGATTGTTACCATCTTTATTTTGCAGTTACCATTTTTATTTACTGCCTACAGTGTCGAGAATATGTTATCGGAAAACTATTCCACCGTGACGCTCTTTGCCAGGTTACGTGGCTTATCGACATCGGTACCTCGTGCACATGAGGTGTGATAGGCCAATAACTGCAACGGCACTGTATGCAAAATCGGCGACAACACCCCATAGAACTCGGGCATCCGGATAACATGCACGCCTTCACTGCTTGAAATATGTGAATCCGCATCCGCAAAGACATACAGCTGACCACCTCGCGCACGCACTTCTTGCATATTGGATTTCAGCTTTTCTAACAAGGCATCATTTGGTGCGATCGTCACAACGGGCATCGACTCAGTGACTAACGCAAGAGGCCCGTGCTTGAGCTCACCTGCAGGATAGGCTTCAGCGTGGATATAGCTAATTTCCTTAAGCTTGAGTGCCCCCTCCAGTGCAATGGGGTAATGCATACCACGCCCCAGAAACAAGGCATTCTCTTTGGTCGCGAAACGCTCGGCCCAGGCAATGATTTGGGGCTCAATTGCCAGTACCGCACTTAACGCAGCGGGCAAATGACGCAAGGCTTTCAAATGCTCAGCTTCTTGCGCAGCAGTCATATGACCCTTGACCTTAGCCAAGGTCAGTGCCAGCAAGAACAAGGCTGTCAATTGAGTCGTAAATGCTTTAGTTGATGCAACCCCAATCTCAACACCTGCGCGAGTCAAGAACGACAATTTGCATTCACGCACCATCGCGCTTGTGCCGACGTTACAGATGGTGAGAGTTTGCTCCATGCCCAGCGACCGGGCATGCTTCAAGGCCGCTAGCGTATCCGCTGTCTCGCCCGATTGCGAAATCGTGATGACCAACGTATCTGGATGAGGCACGCTATCGCGATAGCGATACTCACTAGCAATCTCAACTGACACGGGAATTTTGGCAATGGATTCAATCCAGTACTTAGCGGTCAACCCGGCGTAATAGCTCGTTCCACACGCAAGGATCAAGACGCGATCGATCTGCTTAAACACTACGGTTGCTTGCTCACCAAACAAACCCGATTCAATCGACTCAATCCCCGAGATGGTGTCACCCACTGCGCGAGGTTGCTCGAAAATCTCTTTCTGCATGTAATGGCGATAAGGCCCGAGTTCTGCGGCGCCAGTGTGAACGAGCACCGTGTTGACCGTGCGTTCTACCTTGACACCATTCGCGTCGTAGATGTCGATACGGTCAAGATGCAAATCAACCACATCGCCTTCGTCCAGATAAATAATCTGATCGGTCGTGCCGGCTAGCGCCAGTGCATCAGACGCCAGAAAATTTTCACCTTTGCCGATGCCGGCAACCAAAGGCGATCCCTGACGAGCACCGACCACCCGGTGAGGTTCATCTTTGCAAAACGCAGCAATACCGTAAGCGCCGTGCAGGCGTGCAACAGTCTGTTGAAAAGCAGCTAATAAATCGCCCTTGTAGAGGTGATTGAGTAAATGGGCAATCACTTCAGTGTCAGTCTGACTCACAAATACATAGCCGGCGGCTTGGAGCTCGACACGCAAGGCCTCGTGATTTTCAATAATGCCGTTGTGAACCAACGCAATACGTGGCTCGCTATCGCCGAAAGAAGAAAAATGCGGGTGCGCGTTGCCTGTTGTGGGAGCGCCGTGCGTGGCCCATCTCGTGTGGGCAATGCCGGTAAAGCCACTGATCCTATACTGCTCTATGACCCGGTCAAGTTCGGCAACACGCTCAACGCTTCGTGCGCGATGCAAGCCTCCATCACGATAGACCGCGACGCCGCACGAGTCGTAACCACGATACTCGAGGCGCTTTAAACCCTCGACCAAAATCGGGGTAATGTCACGGGTTGAAACAGCGCCTACGATGCCACACATAAATCAATCTCCTGTCTATCCCGTGATTGTCACCGCTTTGCGATGTGGGCGCAAACTAGATGACCACCAGATCCCGATAAACCTCGAGATAGCTTTCGGCCATTGCATTGACGCTGTAATGCTTCTGCACATCTTCGAAGGCCTGTTGAACCATGGGCGCCACAAGGGTCGGACGACCCAAAACCATTAGAATCTGGCTCGCCATGGCCTGCGCATCCCCCACAGCAACCAGCAGACCTCGTCCGTTTGCCAAAGTTTCTTTTAATCCCCCCGCATCCGTGGATACGACAGGTATCTTCTGTTGCATCGCGTCTAAAACGCTACTACCGAGCGCCTCAAATCTGGATGCCATGACAAAGACCGACAGTACTGGGTAGAGCTGCTCGACCGAGTCCTCAAACCCCACCAACAAATAACGAGTCTGTAGCCCAAGTTGCGCGATACGTTCGCGCGCGACCTGCGCAGCTTGCTCGTCCGCTCCCCAATGCACAAAGGTCACATCGTCAAGCGTCTTGCAAACCGTGGCAGCCGCCTCAATCAAGGTCAGCGGATCTTTTTCAAAGGACAAAGCGGACGCGGTCCCAACCAAACGACGTCCTTGCAAATTTCGGGTATCCAGAAACGCTTTGACTCGCCCGGGACTCGGCTCAATTGCAGGAACAGCACTGGAGATCACCCGAGTTTCTATGCCCAGCGCTCGAGGGCCTGAGGCGGCAGCTTCACTGATTGCGACCACCCGATCGACTTGCTGCCACTTCAAGCGGGTTTTCCAGTGACCGCGCTTCAAGACAAAACTGGTGCGTTTAGTAAACACCAGCGGGGTTGATACAGCTAACCGGACCAGCGCGGCCCAGGTGACGGCCTTAGCGGTTTGAGCGTGGGCCACATCATAGCTGCGTGCGACTAGCAACAATCTGAATCCGAAACTAACCCCAGAGCCCGCTTCAAGCACCTTAAAACCGGCAGCTTTGGCGCGCGCCGCGAGCTCGCCCCCTCGCGCGCACAACAAATCGACCTGATGACCTTTTTCTCTGAGTGCTTGCATGGTGAGCAGCGTCTGCCGTTCACCGCCTCGCCAGGATTTTTCTGTATTTATTTGCAGGATGCGCATCGCACTCAGCCGTCTGATCTAGATGCCGTGCCCTGGCGATGTCTGATGACATTGACCAAAACCGCAACTGAGGCAAAACCAGCACCGACGGTTAACCCGATGGTTGGTCCCCATTGTTCGGTCAAAGCGAACGCAGAGGCAACCGTTGCTGCGCCAAAAGATTGGCCAAACACACGGGTAGTCGCTTGAAGACCACCCAAGGCACCCGCTCGGGTTTTAGGAGCAGACCGTATAAGTACCCGGTTATTGGGTGTTTGAAAAAAGCCAAAACCAACTCCGGCGAGAACCATTGCGAAAATGATCCATATATCCGCGGTACTCACGGGCAAAAGAATAATTAACCCGATGCCGCAGGCCATAGCTGCCGCACCAGCGCCACTTAACAAGGCAACAGGATACCGGTCAGATAGTCGGCCCGCGAAAAGTGCCGTCAAAGCAGCGCCAGCTGGCCATCCACCCATCAGAATGCCCATCGATATTGGAGGACGGTGCATGACGTGCTGAAAATAGAAAGGCAAAGAAACGAAAGTAGCCATCTGTGCCATAAAGGTACTCGCCGAGGCTGCGATAGCAAAGCGCATGGCGGGGATCCGAAACAGGTCAACTGGCACGAGCGGTGCCGTTTGTCCAGACGACTGACGGACAAGCAAAAAACCGATCCCGATGCTGAAGCAAATTGCGCAGACTGCAACAAGCGGATAAGTCGACAGGTAATCGACGCCCACGATCAATGATCCGAGGGTCAGCATGCTCATGATTGCCCCCATAAAATCAAAGCGAGATTTAACCGGCGGGACATCAGGTAAAAATTTCACCCCCAGCATCGCAAGCAGACCAATCGGGATGTTGAAGGCAAAAATCCAATGCCAGTTGGCGATATGCAAAATAAACGACCCGATTGCTGGCCCCAGCACGGACATAACGCCCACTGTCATGGCATTGATGCCAATACCCTGTCCCATTTTGTCGGGCGGGTAGATATAGCGCACCAACGCCCCGAACAAGCACATGATTGCTGAGCCACCCAAGCCTTGGCAAACTCGGCAGAACAGCAGTAAGCCCAGGTTAGGTGCAAGTGAGCTTGCGAGCGAGGCAAGCGTAAAGACAAGCAAACCATAATGAAACAGCTTTTTGAAGCCTATCCGCTCGCCAAACGCTGCAAGCGGCAAAAGCGTCATAGCCACAGTCACACCATAGGCATTGACGACCCACACCACAATAGAAGAAGATTGATTCAGTTCGCGGGCAATCGCCGGCAAGGCCATATTGGTCATTGACGAATCAAGCACTGAGATGCTGAGTCCCATCAAAAAGATCAGGGTAGCCCAGTGCCTTCTCGGCAATGGCAAGCCTTCAGGCGCCGAGTAAGCAGGCTTGGAGGCCGCTGTTGTTTCTTGGGTCAAGTTTTCTTTACCGGCCGCTTCCATTTTGGGATAGTTATTTGCTTGGCACGTGAGATAGTCAGTTGATGCTCTGGCGCATCGCTTGTCAAGGTCGTGCCAGCTCCCAGTGTTGCGCCGCGCCCTACATTAACAGGGGCGACCAGTTGCGTATCAGAACCTATGAACGCATCGTCACCAATCACTGTCCTGTGTTTGTTCACGCCGTCGTAATTGCAGGTGATCGTACCAGCGCCGATATTGACTCGCGCACCAACATCCGCATCGCCAAGGTAAGCCAGATGACCGGCTTTCGCATCCTCACCAAGACGGGTATTTTTTATTTCAACAAAATTACCGACATGTACGCGATCACCGAGAGTCGCCCCCGGACGAAGGCGGGCATAAGGGCCGACCTGCGCTTCAGCACCCACGACTGCCTGCTGCAAATGACTAAAAGCCTCGATCCGGCTGGAATCGCCAACACTGACGTCGCGCAAAACACAATGCGGACCAATGTATACGCCATGGCCCAGCGACACGCGCCCTTCGAACACGCAGCCAACGTCAATAAACACATCCCGCCCACACTGCAGAGACCCGCGCTGATCGAAGCGCGCAGGATCAGCCAGCGTCACACCGGACTCAAGCTGTCGTCGTGCGAGCTCTGCCTGCCAGGTTCGCTCAACCGCTGCCTGTTGCACGCGGCTATTGACACCTGCCGTCTCGTAGGCCGCGCCCGGGTGCGCCACATTGACACTCAGACCGTCGGCTACCGCCATACCAACAATATCGGTCAAGTAGTATTCGCCCTGAGCGTTGTTATTAGTAAGCTTCGCCAGCCAGGTTTTTAATTTTGCAGTAGGTGCCGCCACGATGCCCGTATTGACTTCTTTAATGTGGCGCTCGGTCTCGGTAGCGTCCTTGTGCTCGACAATCGCTACGACCTGGCCGCGAGCAGCACGGACGATGCGGCCGTAGCCTGTCGGGTTGTCTAGCATCTCAGTCAAGATCGCAATCCCGTTACCCCTTGAAGCTAACAAGCGCTGCAAGGTCTCAGGTTGCACCAACGGCACATCCCCGTATAAAACCAGCGTGACGTCATTATCCTGATTCTCACTTAGCAGGGGCTCAGCTTGTTGGACCGCATGTCCTGTCCCGCGCTGCGGATCCTGAATGGCAAATTGCAGACTGGTTTCATGGGCAAAGCTTTTTTGCACTTGCTCTGCCCCATGGCCAATGACGGCGATAACATTGTCAGCCCGCAATGCCCGTGCTGAGTCAAGCACATGGCCGAGCATGGATTTACCGGCTATTGGGTGAAGCACTTTAGGCAAATCAGACTGCATTCGCTTGCCTTGACCAGCAGCGAGAATAACGATGTTCAACATTTATTTTTGTACGTAAGTTGGTTGCAGGTCGTTCGAATTTGACTAGCGTAAATGGTTATGTGTCAGGGCTTCGTCGTGGATGGCTTGCTTGTCTTGCTAGCGCGCCGGGGAGTCGTTTTTTTCGCGGCGGGTTTCTTTTTAACCGCTGCCGGTGACGCTGCATTGACGACAGACTGAGTGGCGGCTGTCGAGGCTGCCATTGTTGCTGCCGTTGCCTGCGCGACCTGACCAAATTGTTTCTGCAACATATCCCACCAAGCTTCAGCGGCTTCAGTCACGTTGGTATCTGCCGCCGGCAAAGGCGATTGCTCTGCCGCGGTATTCATGCCTGAAACGTAGGATTTGAGTGTCACAATGGTGGCCAGCTGGACTTCCATACCTTGTATGGTGCTGCTCAACATCGACAGGTTAAGTTTCAACCAGTTTTCTACGGCACGCAGGTCAGTAATTTTTTTCTCGAGCTCGTCCGGATCCATTGCGCGCGTCATTTGAAGGCCCGCATTGAGGCCCCCTGCACCGGTTAACCCAGAAAAAGCTTGTCGCATCATCTCCATACTGGCCAATAATGGATTACTGCTTGCCTCACCGGACTGCCCCATCCCGGGCAACACAAAGGGATTGGAAGAAAAAGCGTTCATGTGACAGTCCTTTTATCTGAGGTTCAGTAAGATATTAGAATATTCTGGGACAATAGCGCCATGCAAACCACCATAACCATTACTGAACTTGAAGCCGCGATTAATTTCTGGCGTCAACGCAGTCCTTCCGTTGGCGAAGAATTACGCTTATGCAAAGAAGCCTCTGCCCTCGCCAATCCCTACGCCCTGCTGATTTATCTGCATCGCCAATCCATCAACCTGAACGAAATGCCTGAGGCTGCTCAACAAGCCTGGTCTGCCTGGAAATCAAGCACGACTAGCCAAGTCTGAGCTTTGTGCTTTGTGCTTTGTGCTTTGTGCTTTGAGCCAAGGCTAATCTACCGGTATTCTTTACTCAGCAAGCAGCGTTGTTAAATCTTTAACGATTGCCGCTGCACCAGCATTATTTTGCAACAACACGCGCGATTCGCCTTTTTTATCAAAAAGATAGAAAGACGCACTGTGGTCCATCGTGTATTGTCCGTTTGCTTGAGGCACCTTCGCGTAATAGGCCTTGTACAAACCAGCAACCTGTTTGATATCGGCTGGCGTACCGGTCAGTCCGAGTATTCTGTCGTCAAAGGCTTTGATGTAGGCTTTCAGAACCTCAGGGGTATCACGCTCCGGATCAACAGTAATCATGAGCATTTGCACCTTGCTCGCCTGATCGCCCAGCTGCTTTAAGACCTCTGCCAATTCTGCTAGCGTAGTGGGGCAAACGTCAGGACACTGGGTAAAACCAAAAAATACCAGCGTCACTTTACCTTCGAAACTTTTATCGGTGTAGGGTTTGCCGTCCATCCCTGTCAAGCTCAGCCCACGGCCCAAATGGGTGCCAGAGATATCACTGCCCATAAACGCAGGTTTGTCATTGCTGCACCCAACCACCGAGACAAGCGCGGCGACAGCGATAGAGTAGGCAAGACCACAGCGTTTGAAGCGTCTTAACAACGAGGTCAGCATCATTGACTCACGACCCAGTGATCCAGCAGCAAAGCTGCGAACAACAGAGACAGATAAATAATTGAATCTCTGAAAAGTTTGCGCGCTAATTGATCGCTGTACGACTTGAACAGACGGTAGGCATTAAATACAAACCAAAGACCCAACGACATAGCCAGCGCAAGGTATAACAAACCGCTCATACCGATCACATACGGCAGCATCGTTGTGGCCCAGAGTGCCACGCTGTAGAGCAAGATGTGTAATCGGGTGAATTTTTCACCGTGAGTAACAGGCAACATGGGGAGGCCAGCACTTGCATAATCTTTAGTACGATAAAGTGCCAGAGCCCAAAAATGCGGCGGTGTCCATATAAAGATAATCAGCACCAAAAGCCACGCCTGCGCCGGCACGGCATCTGCAATCGCTGCCCAACCAAGCGCTGGGGGCATTGCGCCTGAGAGCCCGCCAATCACAATGTTTTGAGGTGTGCGAGGCTTAAGAATGACGGTATATATGACTGCGTAGCCGACAAACGTGGCAAAGGTAAGCCACATCGTCAGCGGATTGACCCAGCGGTACAGGATCAACATCCCAACGCCACCCAGCAAGCCCGACATCAATAAAACCTGTATCGGTGGGATGGTACCTGCAGCCGTACCTCGCTTAGCTGTGCGAAGCATCTTGGCATCGACCTGTTGCTCGATCAAGCAATTAATGGCGAAGGCGGCGGCCGCTAACAACCAGATGCCCACCGTCGCACAGGCCACTTTATACAGATCAGGAAGGCCTGGCGTTGCTAAAAACATCCCAATCACGGCACAAAACACCGCTAGCTGCGTGACGCGCGGCTTCGTAAGCACCCAATATTGGCGCAACAAACCGAGATCGGTGTCTTTAGCAGTGGCTGAGGTCATGGCTGGGTTTGTGTTGGATGAGCAGACATTGTACCGAGCCGAACCAGTAAGGTCACTGACACAATCACTAGACCCGCCGCTCCGCCGCTATGCAGGACAGCGATAAGGATTGGCCACTGGAAGAAAATAGTCGTCAATCCCGTTAGAACTTGAGCGCAAAGAAGCGCCAGCATCAAATTAGCCGGACCACGTAGCCCTTTGTATTGCCTGAGTTGCCAAGCCAACACCGCAAGATAGGAAAACACCACAAACGCTGCGTTTCGGTGAACCCAATGGATAGCCGTGAGCGCATCTTGAGAAATCATCGCACCTTGGCTAGTTTCTCCTAACCCTCTCAAAAACGAGAAGCCGTCGGTAAACGCCATCTCAGGTAACCACGCACCCTGGCAAGTCGGGAAGTCCATGCAGGCAAGTGCCGCATAATTGGTGCTCACCCAACCACCGAGCCCGATTTGCGTAAAGAGTACGATCAAACCAAAAGCGGCCCAAGGCCTAAAGCGTCTTGCCACCAGTGGTATCGGGTCGTGTGTTTTTTGGCGAGCGGCAAGCCAGGTCATCAAGCCAAGCAGTGACATACCAAACAGCAGATGGCCGGTTACGACAACCGGCATGAGCCGGTGGGTCACTGTCCAGGCACCGAAAGCGCCTTGAAGGCAAACCGCAACTAGAGTAAACATCGCCAGAAACGGTGTGCGGCCAATAGACTTGCGATAACGCCATGCCATGAAAACGATGGTGATGATCAGCAGGCCTAAAGCGGCGCCCGCATAGCGATGTACCATTTCGATCCACGCCTTCGAGGTGGTCACTGGTCCTTCGGGCATGGCGTTGGTGGCAGCCTGGATGTGCTGCGACGCGCCAACGGGTGTGGCATTGCCGTAGCAGCCCGGCCAGTCCGGACATCCCAATCCCGAGTCGGTCAGCCTCACGAATGCGCCAAACATGATGAGATCCAGCGTGAGAAACCACGTCAAGAAAACAAGACGGCTATACCGCCGCAGTCGAAGATCGCTCATGTTTTGCTAACCAATCCGCGAGTTGCTGAGCAGCTTGCGAAGTTCATCGCGAATTTTGCTTGGATCTGCATCCTCAGGATACTGGATGAAGAGGTTACCGAGAGGATCGATCATCCAGAGAAAGTTGTTGAGCCCTTTGTTAACCGGGTTTTTACCATCCTGGGGATATAAGAATGCTGCGAGCTGCTCTGGCTTGACTCGCACCATGATGGTTCCTTTGTAGGCATCCAGTACTTTCTGTGGCACCGGGGCGTCATCGGTGATGAACCAGATTCGTTTGAGTCGCTCGACTTCTTTACCCTGACTTGCATGGGCATTGCGCCAGATGAAAAGTTTTTTTGCGCAGTCGTCGCTGCAATCGCCACTATCGGCCGTAGCAAGTACCCATTTTCCGTTAAGTGTTGTCAGGTCAAAGGGCTGACCGTCAATGGTCGTTAGCGCAAGCGAGGCTGGCGCTGGAACTGGCCGCTGGGGATCAATCAGCATGCCGTAGGCAACACTGCTGGCCGGTCTCAGACTTGGATTGAAATAAACCAGTACTGCGGCCAGAACTGGGGCCAGACTCAATACAAAAATAAGGATCAGAGGCAGCTTGGAACGACTCTTCCCCTGCTGGCCTGGCGGTGATTGACCTAAATTAATTTGGCTCATTTCACAGTTACCTATAGAAGCTTGTGCACAGGTTGTCACACGCCCAGTATTATCGCCTATCTAGTCTTGGCGACTGGCCCGCTGATAGGCTTTGAACGCAATAACCATCCAGGCTATCAGGGCAATTGTTGCAAATCCAAACCACTGAAGGGCGTAGCCTTGATTTTTGTCAGAGTCCAGGGATGGTTGCGGCCACGATCGGCTCAAACCGTCATCGTTTACATCTTTTTGCAGCAGTACGATTGGGATAAAGTTCAATCCGGTTGCCGTTTTTAAATCCATCAGTTCGATATTTTGAACGCGTGGTAGCGTGTCCAAGGTCAGTTGATTGATCGCGCCTTTCTGAGCTGGCCAGCCTGAAGGCAGCACGCCTTGACGGGCCGGCCCACTTAAACGCCAAAGTTCAAATAGCCTCGGCACATGCTCTGCAAGCTCGCCGGTAACCACTTGTTCGGTCTGATCTTTTAACGCGGCCTCAATCAAGGCAAGATTGCCAGCGGCACCTACGGCCAGAGGTGTAGGCAGACCCTCAATGGTTCGGGGGAACCAGCCTCGCAACACTAACACTGCGTAGCCATCGTCCAGCATAATTGGGGTTGCCAGCCATAGACCTGGTTTGCCATCCAGATTCCGGTTGTCGATCAGAAGGCTCAACTCGGGCAGCCACCGCCCGTGGGCAATTGCTGGCACCCAGGGCTTGAGGCTTGATAGGTTCAGCGATGAGGACAGGGCTATCGGGGGTCCTTGGCGTCCGGCTTCGATTTGAGCCGCAATGCCCTTGCGTTCATCTGCGCGACGCAATTGCCACTGACCCAAGGAAATAAATACGGCACAAAGCAGGGCCAAGAGAAGCAAGGCCGCCCAAGTCATCAGGCGATCACGGCGGGTGATCATTTGAGCGATAATCCTTTTCTTACGGGGGTATTTCTAATGCGTATCGTTGTTGCAATCATCTTTGTGGTCATCCTGGCAAGCCTTGGTTCAGCACTGTTTTATCTGATGAGAGATAAAGGCAAAAGCAGCAAGACGGTGTACGCACTCACTGTGCGTATTGGCCTGTCGGTCGTACTGTTCCTCTTTTTGTTGTTTGCCAACTGGATGGGCTGGATCCAGGCTACAGGCTCATTGCGTTGATACATAAACTGTCGTTTAGATAAAAAAAGCCGGCATTGCCGGCCTTTTTTTCGCTTCTGGATAGCGCGAGTTACATCCAGTAAACAAAGATGTAAAGACCAAGCCAGACGACGTCAACAAAGTGCCAGTACCAGGCAGCACCTTCAAAGCCGAAGTGATGATCAGGCTTGAAATGACCCTTGATCATGCGAAACATAATCACAGTCAGCATTGTGGCACCAAGCAACACGTGAAAGCCGTGAAAACCCGTCAGCAAAAAGAAAAGCGAACCGTAAGCACCTGAAGAAAACTTCAAATTAAGTTCTGTATACGCGTGAACGTATTCAACGGCTTGGCAACCGACGAAGATAAAACCAAGCAAAATCGTCGCAGCCATCCAGAAAATAGCCTTGGCACGATGATTCGCAATCAAAGCGTGATGAGAGATAGTAAGAGTGACGCCGGAGGACAACAAAAGTGCCGTATTGACGGTTGGCAACCAGAAGGGTGTAACGGTGCCGAAGGACTCAACGGTACCAGCAGGGCCAGTATTGGGCCATACTGCATTAAACGCTGGCCATAACAATTGCTTGTGGTCCAAATCACCCAGCCAGGGGATGGTCACCGTGCGTGTGTACCAAAGCGCCCCAAAAAATGCCGAGAAAAACATGACCTCGGAGAAAATAAACCAGCTCATGCTCCAACGGTAAGAATTGTCGATCCGTTTACTGTTGAGACCAGTTTCTGATTCGTGAATCGCATCGCCGAACCATGAGTAAAGAACAACAAACAAACCGAGTACACCAGCCAGCACAATCCACTTTGCAAAGTCTACGTGGTTAACCCAGGCAGCGGCGCCCAACATGACAACCAGCAGGCACAGACTCGCACGAGCCGGATGGGGCGAGCTATGTGGCACGTAGTAATACGGTGCCTCTTTGGCTTGAATCGAGTGTCCTGCACTCATGTCGTTCTCCCAACTACAGATGTTTGCTTACAAACAGTTAATAAGAAATTACTTGAACAAACTTTGTCTAGCCGATCTGGATCGTTACTTTAGTAGTGATATTGCCCAAGTTGCTACGGATACCAATCCCACCACAAAGATCACACCACCGATCAGTCCTGCAATCACTAAATGAACTGGGTTCAATTTAGCCATATCTTCTTGATACCCAGAGCCCTTACGCACCCCGAACATCGCCCAAGATACTGCTTTGAGCGTCTGAAAGAAATTCAGCTTTCTCTGGCTAAGTTCTTTCAGGTCTTCGCTCATTCGTAGAGTTACCTCTTTTATTCAGAAACACCAAACAGCTACAAATTCTTGATGATGGTCCAAGCAAATAGCGACACAACAATGATCAGAAAAACCAAACCTACCCGTTTGTTTTTACTACGCTGCTCTGGCGTCATTAGCTAACCTTATTTGACCACGGGCGGTTCTACAAAGGTATGGAATGGTGCAGGCGAAGGCACTGTCCACTCCAGGCCTTCTGCGCCATCCCAAGGCTTGGCAGCTGCGGGCGTACCCTTGCCTGCGTATGCTTTGAGAACGATGTAGAGGAACAAGAGCTGTGACAAACCGAACCAGAACGCGCCGATCGTAGCAATCTGGTGGAAGTCGGTAAATTGTGCGGGGTAATCGGCATAACGACGTGGCATCCCGGCCAACCCCAAAAAGTGCATGGGGAAGAAGGTGACGTTGAACGAGATCATGCTTGACCAGAAATGAACTTTGCCCAGTGTTTCGTCGTACATGTAGCCGCACCATTTTGGCAACCAGTAGTAAGTACCGGCAAACAGACCAAAAAGCGAACCAGCAACGAGAACATAGTGAAAGTGCGCCACTACATAATAGGTGTCGTGCACCTGGATGTCGATCGGCGCCATGGACAGGATCAGACCGGTAAAACCACCGATTGTGAATACAAAAATAAAGCCAATCGCAAATAACATGGGGGTTTCGAAAGTCATCGAACCCTTCCACATCGTAGCCACCCAGTTGAATACTTTTACGCCAGTCGGAATAGAGATCAGCATGGTTGCGTACATGAAGTACAACTGCGCTGTGACAGGCATGCCAGTGGCAAACATGTGATGCGCCCACACGATAAAGGACAGGATAGCGATAGAGGCAGTTGCATAAACCATCGATGCGTAACCAAACAGTTGCTTACGCGAGAAGGCAGGCACGATTGCCGAGACGATCCCGAAAGCCGGCAAAATCATGATGTAAACCTCGGGGTGACCGAAGAACCAGAAGATATGCTGATACAGGACTGGATCGCCACCAGCTGCGGCGTTAAAGAAACCGGTGCCGAAATGACGGTCGGTGAGCACCATGGTGATCGCTGCAGCCAAGACGGGCATGACTGCAATCAGCAAATACGCAGTGATCAACCAGGTCCAGCAGAACAAAGGCATCTTCATCAGCGTCATACCGGGCGCACGCATGTTCAAGATCGTCACAACGATATTGATGGCGCCCATAATTGATGAAGCACCCATGATATGAACAGCGAAAATCGTCAGGTCCATGCCTGGGCCCATTTGCGCGGTCAGAGGCGCATATAAGGTCCAGCCGGCAGCTGTCGCCCCACCTGGCACGAAGAACGAAGTGGTCAGCAACACCGCCGCAACGGGCAACAACCAGAAACTAAAGTTGTTCATCCGGGCGAAAGCCATGTCTGAGGCGCCAATTTGCAACGGAATCATCCAGTTCGCAAAGCCCACAAAGGCTGGCATGATCGCACCAAAAACCATAATCAAGCCATGCATGGTCGTGAACTGGTTGAAGAGTTCAGGCCTGAAAAACTGCAAGCCGGGTTCAAAGAGCTCTGTACGCAGCAAAAGGGCTAACGTGCCCCCTTCAAGAAGCATCGTGAAAGAGAAGATGAGGTACATCGTCCCGATGTCTTTATGGTTGGTTGCGAACAACCAGCGACGCCAGCCATGAAGCATGCCATGATCGTGGTCGTCTTCGTGCCCGTGTCCTGAAACGTGGTCTGCTGTAACGCTGCTCATATTGGACTCCCTTGCTGCTTTTACCTATATCGTGCAACTGTGGCGCGATACTTCGTTAAGTTTGAATATTAAATCCTTAGACCCAGCCTTAGCGGGCCGCCTTAATATCTGCTGGCGCGACCACAGGATCCTGACCTTTGCCCGCGTTACCCCAACTATTGCGCGTGTAAGTAATGACCGCTGCAATTTCTACGTCACTCAGCTGATTGGCAAACGATTGCATGGCAGTACCCTGACGCCCTTTAAGCAGAACGGTAATTTGATCAGCCTTGGGACCCATTACAACCTTGCTTCCGTCCAGAGCGGGGAATGCACCCATGACGCCTTTTCCGCTACCTTGATGGCACGCTGCACACGTTTGATAAACCTTTTCACCACGCGCGACCAACTCAGCCTGAGTCCACTCTTTGTTTGGATCATCTGCAGACGCCGCAAGCAGTTTTTGCTGCTCCTCAGACCACTTGGCAAAATCCGCCTCCGATCTGACATCAACGACGATTGGCATAAACGCATGATCTTTACCGCAAAGCTCTGAACATTGTCCGCGGTAAACCCCTACCTTGTCAGCCCGAAACCAGGTGTTGCGAATGAAGCCAGGAATAGCGTCCTGCTTCATGCTTAGCTCAGGCACAGCCCAGGAGTGAATCACATCGCCGCCAGTCGTCGCGATACGGATCTTTTTGCCGACAGGGACTACCAAAGGATTATCAACTTCCATCAAATAGAACGGCCCTTTGGGCTCTTTGTTCTCAATCTGGGCGCGTGGCGTAGACAGATTTGATAGAAACTTGACGCCTTTGGCAGGACCATCGATATACTCGTAACCCCATTTCCACTGGTATCCAGTGGTTTTAATTGTCATGTCAGCGCCGCTAGTATCCTTCATGGCAACCACTGTACGGGTTGCTGGCAAAGCCATGGCGATCACGATCATGAAAGGGATCACAGTCCATGCGACTTCAACGCCAACGTGCTCATGAAAAGTGGCTGGTTTCGCACCCCGTGATTTACGATGTGCCCAGATTGAATAAAACATGACACCGAAGACCGCCAGAAAGATCACCAGGCAGATCCATAACAGCATGTAGTGCAAATCATTGATGGCGTGCGTAATCTGAGTAACGCCTTCAGGCATATTGATCTGATTGACACGCGGCCCGCCGGGCATATCCTTGACCTGCGCAGTCACCAGCCCGCTCATGAGCATGGCACAGGCGCCTAGAAATCCACTGAACTTCTTCATGCTGACCTCGAAAAATTCATCACCAAACCGCATGAGTATAAACGACAGCGAGGTGTAGTGGTTTACGATAGGTTAATTAATATTTCTATTCGGAATCATTCCTATTAAGGATGCCATGCACTCGCCCTCACGCCAAGTTAATTTGAGTCTTTCCCGTTCCAAGCTGAGCGGTTTATTGTCGTATTTTTTAGGGCAAGCTAATCAGACTGCGCCAGCAGACGCTTTACCCTTGTGGATTGGTGGATACCTTTGTGGTTGGCTGCGCCGGACCGTTGTCGACACAGTGAGCCAGTTTCGTCTCGTCCGCGTCAACGCACTCACCGTTCACATTGGTGATGAGACAACGTCAACGCAAGCGCTAAACGAAGCGCTTGCCGAGCTCGCCCAGGCGTTGAGGGCAGCAGGTCAGGCCCCTGGATGGCGCAATGAATTACTGGATGTCTGGTCCGATCAAAACCAGTCAATTGCAGGCATTGAGCGCGGGGTGGTGCGCCCTCTCGGACTCGTCACAAAAGCAGTACATCTGAATGGGCTGTCTGCCGATGGCGGCATTTGGGTCGCTCGCCGATCGCTGACCAAAGCGACAGACCCAGGGGTTTGGGATACCTTAGTTGGCGGACTCGTTGGATATCAAGAAGACCCGGATACCGCACTGGTCCGTGAGACTGACGAGGAAGCGGGTCTGGATGCGTCTCAAATTCTGCATCGAACGCCTCTCAGAAAGATCACCCGCATGCACAGGCAGGTTAAAGAGGGATTTCAGGCCGAAGATGTTCTCACCAGCGAATGCTTGCTGGGTGATGACGTGACTCCGCAAAACAGGGATGGTGAGGTGATGGAAATCGCCTGTCTGGCACCTGACACACTCTTGCGGATGCTTGGAGAAGATGCCTTCACGATTGAAGCATCTATCGTACTGGCGGAAGACCTTTTACGCAGGAGTATTGGCTGAAGCACTCACCTGACGGTTGGCGTAACCGTTTTGGACGCGGTCTGTTGCGCCTCCCATACCTCGATCGCCCTGAGCCTCTGCTTGGCAACAGCTTCGATGTGCCTTCGTAGTTCTGGATCTTGATCCAGCAGTGCATTGAAGGCCTTGGCGGGCAAACATAAAAGCTTGGTGTAACCCATCGATCTGACCTCAAATCCCGGCGTTTGCTGACCCAGCAGATTTAGCTCACCAAAAAACTCGCCATTCCCCAGTTCGACATGAGTGTCGTCAGGCAATAAGACACGGACCGCGCCAGAGGCTACAAAATAGAGCTCGGGTGAGGGCTTATTCTTGGAAATGACCGTTTGGTCTGGTAAGTAAAGCCTTGGGCGCAGAAGTTTTGTCACTTCAATCTGCTTGAGCTGGGATAGACCTTGCAAGAGTGGCACACGGCCTACAAGATCTTTTGCTCCCATTTCAATATCCAGCCCTGGATCCTGCTCCAGAAAAGCCCAGCGGTTGCGCAATTGGCCGAGTAGATCCTGGTAGACGGCTCCGCTCAGTAACGAATGACGGAACATCTGCTCATATCGTTCGCGCTCGAGTTTCCGGGCAATGCGGCCCAGATATCGCTCTTGTAACCACAGCGCATACGTTGGGTACTGCAAGTTTAACGCTTGTAACCCTTCGTTGATTAGCGACAGCCGTTCGTGGTGAAGCGACAGTATCTCCTGACTAATGTCTTCACCAAGCAGTGGGCGGACCTCCCTGTCAGCGAACTGAATGACCAGCTGCGCGACCGATCTCATGACCAGGAGTAACCCAAAGCGTTGTGCCAACTCAGCGGCCAGCCAGCGTTGCAAACCAATCGCTTTATGCGCCTGCAGTGCTCGTCTGAAGCCCCGTGGGTATCGCATCGCCTTGGCGGACGCAAGACGGAAGCCTTGCACCCCTCGGGTTCGAATACCGTCTTCCGTTTGTTCTGCTCGACTGAGTAACTGCGCTGCTATCTTTTCGTCGATGAGCTGCTCTTTCAGAATATCGAAAAACATTTCATGCTCGTGTCGCGCCGCAATCGCCAGGCCGAGTTCAACACGATCGGCGACAGAAAAGTTTCTGATGAGACCTTCAGTTAGCTGAATCGTATTGACAGCCAGTACTGCGCCTACCTTACCTCTTACCTGTCCTGATAATCCTTCAGCTTCGGCAATATCATCTGTCGCAAGCTGTATGCTGCTCGTTGCTTCGAACAACGCGGTGTTGCGCAGCGCTTCATCTTTTGGGCTGAGGCGATTTAGTCCGAGCAGCGCAATCAGGGGTCTCAGTGTAAGCCCCTTCAGGACAAGCGTGGCAAGCACAAAGCCCGTGGCAGAAACACCAACAAAATGTCGAACAGCTTCCGGAATTGACTGATTCTCGATGACCGCAAGTGCCAGTGCCAGGGAAACCGCACCGCGCAACCCGCCCCAGCACAGAGCGAGTTTGTAGTGCGTGCCCACTCTGGCACCGAGATTGACCAAGCTTAATAGTGGTAACAAGCCAAAAACCACAATCGCCCTGGCAACCAAAGTTGCCACGAAGACCAGCCCTATTTCCACCAGATTATCGACGCTCAAATCAGGCATCAATCGCGGGATGAGCATAGCAGCTAGAAGGAAAATAAGGGAGTTAGCCCAGAACCCGAATTGATGCCAGGCCTGTGTCAGCATTTCAAACGTGTTGGGAGCCATTTTGGTTCGGCCAGTGGACCCGACGACTAGCCCTGCGACAACGGTAGCGACCACTCCCGACACGCCGAAATAATGTTCGGCCACCAAATACGACAAGTAGGCTAGCGACAGAGTCAGCGAAATTTCGGCAGCAGGCCACCCACGTAGCAAGTAAAAGAGTTCGCAGGCAAGTCTTCCCAACACAAAGCCGGTAAGCGCGCCACCCAGAAACGAGATCGCGGTATCGGACAAAACGAGTCCGACTTGCCAGCTGCCAGAGTGGCTCACCACGCCAAGCAAAACCGTATATACCGCTATCGCGCCGGCGTCATTCAGCAGGCTTTCACCCTCTACCAAAGTCATTAATCTGGTTGGCGCGCCAACCTCTCTAAATATGCCGACAACCGCTGCAGGATCAGTCGTGGCGACAATTGCACCCAGCAGCAGGCAGGCAGCCAGGCTATAGGGTGTGAACTGGCTAACCAGAAAACCGACGGACAAAGTGCTGACAAATACTGCGACAATGGCGAGCATCAAGATGGGGCCGATGTCCTCCATCAGTCGGCGCACATTCATCGCCAAGGCAGTTTCAAATAGCAGCGCCGGCAAAAAAACGACTAAAAAAGTCTGGTGCGACACGTCGAACGTGTTGATGATGCCGAGAAAATCGACTAACACGGGCGGCAACCAGACATTTGCGTGGGCCGCATAAGCAAGCAGAAAACCGCAAATTGCAAGAAGTAGCGAATGCGGAAGTCGTAATCTCACCGCGAGTGGTGGCATAAAGCAGACCAGTGCAAGCAGACCAGCCAAGCCAAACACCAACGCACCGATTTCCATCTCAGGCGGTAAGCGCTAATCTCAGCTTTTTCATGGCGGCCACCTCAATCTGGCGGATGCGCTCTGCAGAAACACCAAACTCAGCTGCCAGTTCATGCAAGGTTGCACCCCCGTCATCTTGTAGCCATCTAGCTTGAACGATACGCCGTGAGCGATCATCAAGCTGTGCCAAAGCCGTTTCCAGGCCCTGTCCCTGCAGTAGATCAACCGACCGGCGTTCAATGACTTCGGTTGGATCGTCGTGACCTTCGTCTGAAAGAAACGCTATCGGCGCAAATGTGTCATCGTCGTCGTCCGGGTTCTCGAGAGCCATCTCGCGACCGGACATCCGGACTTCCATTTCACGAACTTCTTCTGGTTTGACGTTCAGTGTTTTGGCAATGTGGTCCACTTGCGCTGGATCAAGGGTATGCCCGTCAGGGCGCATGCTGCGCAAATTGAAAAACAGCTTTCTCTGCGCCTTGGTAGTTGCCACCTTGACCATGCGCCAGTTTTTAACGATGTACTCGTGGATTTCGGCTTTGATCCAATGAACAGCAAAAGAGACCAAACGTACGCCGCGCTCCGGGTCGTAGCGCTTGACTGCTTTCATTAGACCGACATTGCCCTCTTGAATCAAATCAGCGTGTGGCAGTCCATACCCGAGATATTGTCTTGCAATCGACACCACTAGTCTCAAGTGCGACAACACAAGCTCCCGGGCAGCGTCGATGTCTTGCTGGTCCCGCAAGGCACGAGCAAGGCTCACTTCTTTCTCAGCAGACAAAACGGGCAGATGATTGACTGCCGTAATGTAGGCGTCGATAGATCCCAGAGCACCTGGATTGGCAGTGGCCATTGCCAGTTTGTTTTGGGCCAATGTCACAGTCGTCGTCATGATGTTTATTTACCGTCCCCACACAGAATTACATTTTCGCTCGGGATGACTTTCATCACATTCTCATCTCGATTTTAGCACTCTCGTCAACTGAGTGCTAATAGGATTGTCTGTTTTGGGGAAAGTTCCGTATTTTATGTGAGGGTGTTAATCTTGGTCTGCGGGCGTCGGGCATCACTGCCCAACGTCTGCCTTGTTTATGCCCCGGACTCAGCATGGCCGATTTATTCAAATTTCTCTCTAAAATCCTGCTTGCTTGCGTGCTTGTCATCCTGGTTGGATGGGCGAGTTACATTGGCGTTCGGTACTACCATGCAGAGCAGGTCGCCTATCGGTGGGTTTCTGGCCTGAAAGCCAAACAGGCCGCTTGGGAGAACAAAATTGCGTCGGCTGGCGGCAACACGCTCATTGGTTACTCAGGCTCAGATTCGGCCATAGCGGTCGAGGGGGTCAAAGGCAATTTGTCTGGCCTGGCTTACGATTCCCTGCAGGATAAGTTGTGGGCCGTTGTTGATAAGCCGGCTGCACTGGTTTCTTTGTCTCTTGACGGAATAGTGCTTGCCACCTATCCACTTAAAGGTATCTCTGAGGCCAACGGAGTGGCATGGCTGGGTGCCAACAAGATTGCCCTTGTCAATGGCCGGCGCAATCGTGTGGTGATTACTGAAATCCCAACCACGCCGCAAACGATTGACGTCACGCGTGCATTTTCTCTCGTGTTGCGATTTGGCGAAGACGAAGACAGTAATCACGGATTTCAGGGGCTCGGATACGACCTGAAACGTGATCGGCTTTACATCGCCAAGGAGCATAGCCCCAAGGGCCTCTACCGTATTAGCGGCCTCAGTAGTCTTCAGTCCTCAGAGTCCAAAGGCTTGCGGATTGAAAACTTTAGTTTTTGGCTGGACGAGATCCCCTTTGCAACTGACCTCGCCTCGGTTGAGGTCGATCCGAGTAACGGACGAGTTATGCTGTTAAGCGAGGAGTCCCAAATCCTGGTGCAGGTTGACGGGGATACCGGGGCAGGTCGCGGCATGCTTGAGCTTTCTACAAATAAGGGTGGTCCCATGCCAAAACCTGAAGGGGTAGCAATGGACGATCGTGGCAATATCTACATCGTAAGCGCGCCGAATCTGTTTTACCGGTTCCGTAAGCCCTGATCAACCGACTAACGTAACGACTGGGCACACCATCGTGGCTCGACTGGCTCGACTTTACGCCCCCGGCATCACTCAACTTGCGTTTGCCTCGTTCTCGACCGAGTTGTCGCACAGCAATTTGCTGAACGCAACGATTTTTACGCTGATACAAGGCTGGCTTGCCGGGGCTAGTCAACACTACCAGGTGCCTGTCCATGGCTGGTGTATTGACCAAGACGGGGTAGTGCTCCTGGCGACCCCTCACGAAAGCAGTGGACTTGGACGATTGATGCAAGCAATTGGCCGTCATCTAGCTTCCCAACTGGCTCGTGGCGCTGTCTTTGCCGGGCGCTACCATTCTTGCCTGATTCAAAATGATCGCTGGGTGTTGCCCTCCCTCGTTTGGCTTGAGAGTCGCGCCTTTAGTCACTCCAGTTTCAACCCGGCCGAACCTTGGTTTTGGTCGTCTGCTGGCGTGCACATTGGATTGCAACCTTCTGTCTGGCACGCGCCACACTCTGATTACTGGGCTTGCGGTAACACGCCCTTCGACAGACAGGCACAATACAAGCGACGACTGGTTCTCGGCAACACGCGAGCAGACACCTTAGCGATTGAGGCTGCTGTCCGTGGTCAGTGGGCCTTGGGGGATGAGCAATTTTTATGTGCGCTGACGCAGGTGGCGAATCGCAGGCCAATTGCCTTGCCTCGAGGCCGTCCTAAAAAATGCGCATCGCCACCCTGAAAATGACGCCAGAGCCATCGAGATTGGCATTGCCCTTTGTGCACCATTGATCCGTCCCTAATATTATAAGAACCCTTCGCGGAAAAGATTAAAGTGGGGACGCATCATAAATTTTTACTTGCAAGCTAGGGTTTTCCACGGTATCGTCCATCTTCGCACTGCACCATGACCGCAGAGCCACCGGAGCACGCCATGAGCACCCACCCAATACGTTTCCATCCGACCACTTCGGTACGGACATCAACAACTGCCCCCGTCGGTTTGCCGCCGTCGCAGGGTCTGTATTCGCCCGCCAACGAGCATGATGCTTGCGGGGTTGGTTTTGTTGCCCACATAAAAGGGCATAAAAACCACGATATCGTCAAACAAGGGTTGAAGATACTAGAAAACCTCGATCATCGTGGCGCGGTTGGTGCAGACAAGTTGATGGGCGATGGCGCTGGGATTCTGATTCAGATCCCCGATGTGTTCTACCGCGAAGAGCTTGCAAAGCAAGGGATAAAACTTCCTGCCCCCGGCGAATACGGCGTCGCCATGGTGTTTCTGCCTAAAGAGATCGCCTCCCGCCTCGCCTGTGAGCAAGAGCTCGAGCGTGCCGTGAAAGCTGAAGGTCAAGTGGTGCTGGGCTGGCGTGACGTGCCGGTCGACACTGAAATGCCAATGTCACCAGCCGTGCGTGCCTGCGAGCCATTCATTCGGCAGCTATTTATCGGACGCGGCGCAAACGTGATGGTGCCTGACGCACTCGAACGCAAGCTCTATGTGATTCGCAAAACAGCCAGCCATGCCATTCAGTCGATGGGGCTTGCGCACGGCAAAGAATATTTCGTCCCTTCGGCCTCTGTCCGCACGGTGGTCTACAAAGGACTCTTATTAGCCGATCAGGTAGGCCGTTATTACCGGGATCTAGCCGATCCACGCACCGTGTCAGCCGTTGCCTTGGTGCACCAGCGCTTTTCGACCAATACCTTCCCTGCATGGCCGCTGGCTCACCCTTACCGGATGATCGCGCACAACGGCGAAATCAACACCGTTAAAGGCAACTTCAACTGGCTGCGTGCCCGTGAAGGCAAAATGCAATCGGCTGTGCTTGGCGAAGATCTAAGTAAACTCTATCCGATTGTCTACGAAGGTCAATCTGACACTGCAACGTTTGACAACTGCCTTGAGCTGTTGGTGATGTCAGGTTATTCACTCGCACATGCCATGATGATGATGATCCCTGAAGCATGGGAACAGCACACCCAGATGGATGCGAGTCGCCGCGCCTTCTACGAGTATCACGCCGCCATGATGGAGCCCTGGGATGGCCCTGCAGCCGTCGCCTTTACGGATGGTCGCCAAATCGGCGCAACACTGGATCGCAATGGTTTACGCCCAGCGCGCTATCTGGTCACCGATGACGATATGGTCGTGATGGCTTCAGAGGCGGGCACTTTACCTATCCCCGAAAGTCGCATTGTCAAAAAATGGCGCCTGCAGCCAGGCAAAATGTTCTTGATTGACCTTGAGCAAGGCCGCATTATTGATGACGCTGAAATCAAAGCCCAGTTGTCGAATTCGCGTCCTTACCGGCAGTGGATTGAAGGGCTTCGCATCAAGATCGAAACGCTCGTCGCACCTGAGGGCGAAACCCCGACCACAAGTCAGGAAACATTGCTTGACCGCCAGCAAGCGTTCGGTTGGACACAAGAGGATTTCAAGTACATTCTCGAACCGATGGCTACTTCTGGTGAAGAGGCGACCGGCTCGATGGGCAACGACGCGCCGTTGGCCGTTTTGTCTAATCGGGACAAGCCTTTCTATAACTACTTCCGTCAATTGTTTGCACAGGTCACCAATCCACCTATCGATCCGATTCGTGAGCAAATGGTGATGTCTCTGGTGTCCTTTATTGGCCCAAAGCCCAATTTACTTGATATCAACAACGTCAACCCCCCATTACGTCTGGAAGTTAACCAGCCGATTCTGGATGCAAAAGAAATGACTCGGATCAGATCGATTGCAGCGATCACTGGGGACAAGTTCAGCAGCCATGAGCTAGATATAACCTATCCGGCTGCCTGGGGCTCAGAAGGTATCGAAGCGCGCGTCGCAGCCTTATGCGCCAGCGCCATAGATGCGGTTAGAAGCGGCTACAACATTCTCACTCTGACCGATCGCGCGGTCGATCGGCAGCGGGTTGCCATCCCTGCGCTGCTCGCTACTTCAGCGATCCATCAGACCTTGATCCGGGAAGGTTTGCGTACGAACACAGGGCTTGTGGTCGAAACCGGCTCAGCCAGGGAAGTACATCACTTTGCCTTGCTCGGCGGATATGGCGCTGAAGCGATCCATCCATACCTGGTCATCGAGTCCCTGGAAGCTCAGGCAGCGACTACAGAGAAAGCCGAAAAAGCAGTCAAAAACTTCATTAAAGCGATCGGCAAAGGCTTGAACAAGGTCATGTCCAAAATGGGCATTTCAACCTACATGTCGTATTGCGGCGCGCAAATTTTTGAAGCGGTTGGATTGCAATCAGGTCTGATTAACAAGTATTTTTCTGGTACTCCAAGCAACATCGAGGGTGTCGGCATTTTTGAGATCGCAGAAGAAGCACTGCGTACTCATCGCGCTGCCTTTGGCAAAGATCCCGTGCTTGCCCACGCACTTGATGCCGGGGGGGAATACGCCTTCCGTGTTCGGGGTGAAGAGCATATGTGGACCCCGGACTCGATTGCAAAACTGCAACACGCGTCGCGCGCCAACAGCTACAACACGTACAAAGAATACGCACAGCTGATTAATGATCAAAGCAAACGCCTGATGACGCTCAGGGGTTTGTTCGAATTCAAGGTCGACCCAACACGGGCGATCCCGCTCGACGAAGTGGAATCTGCCAAAGAAATCGTCAAACGCTTCGCGACGGGCGCAATGTCGCTCGGTTCGATTTCTACCGAGGCGCATTCAGTGCTGGCTGTTGCCATGAATCGCATCGGTGGCAAATCAAACACCGGTGAAGGCGGTGAGGACGAACTCCGCTATCGCAATGAGTTGCGTACAGGCAGTAGCGGCATTAAAGCCGGTGCGACCCTTGCATCCGAGTTAGGAGCTGATCGCATTGCAGCCGACGTACCGTTGCAAGCGGGCGACTCGATGCGCTCGAAAATCAAACAGGTCGCCTCCGGTCGCTTCGGCGTGAGTGCCGAGTACCTGGCTAGTGCTGATCAGATTCAAATCAAAATGGCGCAGGGCGCAAAGCCTGGTGAAGGCGGTCAACTGCCTGGCCATAAAGTGTCAGAATACATTGCAAAGCTGCGTTGCTCAGTCCCGGGGGTTGGCTTGATTTCGCCCCCGCCTCATCATGACATTTACTCAATCGAGGATTTGGCGCAACTGATTCATGACCTCAAAAATATCAACGATAAAGCATCAATCTCAGTCAAGCTTGTTTCTGAGGTCGGCGTGGGTACAGTCGCTGCCGGCGTTGCTAAAGCGAAAGCAGATCATGTGACCATCTCAGGTCATGATGGTGGCACGGGTGCATCACCTGTTTCGTCCATCAAACATGCCGGTACCCCGTGGGAGCTAGGTCTCGCTGAAACTCAGCAAACACTGATGCTCAATCGCTTGCGCAGCCGGATCCGCGTTCAGGCAGACGGTCAGATGAAGACCGGACGTGACGTTGTGATTGGCGCACTTCTTGGTGCGGATGAGTTTGGTTTTGCGACCGCACCGCTCGTCGTGGAAGGCTGCATCATGATGCGCAAATGCCACCTCAACACCTGTCCTGTTGGTGTAGCAACTCAAGATCCTGTCTTGCGTAAAAAGTTTCAAGGCAAGCCCGAGCACGTCGTCAACTTCTTTTTCTTCATCGCAGAAGAAGTTCGCGAAATCATGGCGCAGCTTGGCATTCGCAAGTTTGACGATCTGGTTGGACGCGTTGATTTGATCGACACACGGGCTGGCATCGATCACTGGAAGGCCAATGGTCTGGACTTCAGTCGTGTGTTCTATCAAGCACAAACTGACAGCTCACGCCGTCATATCGAAGAACAAGATCATGGTCTCGATGCGGCACTTGATCACGAGCTAATCGAGCGTTCAACCGCTGCGATCGAGCGAGGCGAGAAAGTATCCTTCATCGTCCCGGTAAGAAACCGTAATCGCACCATTGGGACAATGCTGTCCGGTCGTATCGCCGGCAAGTATGGCGACGAGGGCCTGCCTGATGACACTATCCACATTCAATGTAACGGGACGGCTGGACAGAGCTTCGGCGCCTTCCTGGTTAGTGGCATCACGCTCGACCTCGTGGGTGAAGGTAACGACTACGTGGGTAAAGGCCTGTCAGGCGGTCGAATTATCGTGCGCTCGCCGAACGACTTCAGAGGGTTCGGTCCAGAGCACATCATTATCGGCAACACGGTGCTTTATGGCGCAACATCTGGCGAGGCCTATTTCAACGGCGTAGCCGGTGAACGCTTCGCCGTACGCAACTCGGGTGCAGCGGCAGTCGTCGAAGGCACAGGCGACCACGGTTGCGAATACATGACTGGGGGCACTGTCGTCGTGCTGGGCGCGACGGGGAGAAACTTTGCAGCCGGCATGTCTGGTGGCGTAGCTTATGTCTGGGATCCAGACGGAAGCTTCAGCGATCGTTGCAACCTGAGCATGGTGGCAATTGAGCCCGTTCTTTCCGCTAAACAGCAAGAAAAAGATCAGGGCATTGCTCTGTTCCACAGCATGATCCGTGGCGCTGAGCGCGAAGCAGACGAAACTATCCTGCGCAGATTAGTCGAGAATCATTTCCGCCACACGGGCAGTTTCTGCGCTCGTGACATGGTGAGTGACTGGGACAGCGCTCGCGGCAAGTTCGTCAAAGTCATGCCTACCGAGTACAAACGCGCGCTCGCTGAAATGTGGGATGCCGCTAACCCCAAATCCATTGCTGCATAAGAGATCATCATGGGCAAAATTACTGGTTTTCTTGAAGTAGAGCGTCTGCAAGAAGCATCCGAAGCTCCTCAGAGTCGCGTGAAGCATTGGCGAGAGTTCGTGTTGCACCTGTCAGACGAACAAGCGGGCAAGCAAGCCGCTCGTTGCATGGACTGCGGCATCCCCTTTTGTAACAACGGCTGTCCTGTCAACAACATCATCCCCGACTGGAATGATTTGGTGTACCAGCAGAACTGGCGCGGCGCGATTGATGTGCTGCATTCAACGAATAATTTCCCTGAGTTCACAGGCCGTATTTGTCCCGCGCCTTGCGAAGCCGCGTGTACGCTGAACATTAACGATAATGCCGTTGGAATCAAATCCATTGAGCACGCAATTATCGACAAGGCGTGGGCCGAAGGGTGGGTCATACCACAACCCCCAGAGTCCAAGACAGGCAAGCGCGTAGCGGTTGTGGGTTCTGGCCCAGCGGGACTCGCCTGTGCCCAGCAACTTGCGCGTGCCGGACACGACGTCACGGTTTACGAGAAAAATGATCGCGTTGGTGGCTTACTTCGCTACGGTATTCCCGACTTCAAACTCGAGAAGCAGTTGATTGATCAGCGGATGAAACAAATGGAAGTTGAAGGCGTGACCTTCAAACCATCTCATTACATCGGCAAAGCAACGGATCCAGCGGTGACCAGGGGACTTGCGGTAATCACCCCTGAAGCACTAAAGGCTGAGTACGACGCGATCGTGTTATCCGGTGGCTCAGAGACGCCACGCGATTTACCTGTTCAGGGTCGGGAACTTGACGGTGTCATGTACGCCATGGACTTCCTGCGCCCTCAAAATAAAGTTGTGGCTGGTGACAAAGTCGAAGGTCAAGTCCTTGCTAAAGGAAAACACGTGGTCGTGATTGGCGGGGGCGACACTGGCTCGGACTGTGTTGGCACCAGCAACCGGCATGGTGCCAAATCAGTGACGCAAATTGAGCTGATGCCTAAACCGCCTGAGACCGAGAACAGAACCATGACTTGGCCTTATTGGCCCGCCAAATTGCGCACCTCGTCCTCACACGAAGAGGGTGCGGAACGCGACTGGGCCATTACAACAAAACATCTCGAAGGCAAGGACGGCAAAGTGCAAAAGCTTGTCGCCTGTCGAGTTGAATGGATCAAAGACGAAGCAACTGGCCAGCTCAAAATGCAAGAAGTCAAAGGCTCAGATTTCGATATCAAAGCTGACTTGGTTCTCCTTGCCATGGGATTTGTTGCGCCAAATAACAGTGTTCTGAAAGCGTTCGACGTTGATCAAGATGGTCGTGGCAATGTCCGAGCCAACACCGATGACTATCGCACCAATGTCGACAAAGTATTTGCAGCTGGCGATATGCGGCGCGGTCAGTCTCTCGTCGTCTGGGCGATTCGTGAGGGTCGCCAGTGCGCGAGATCCGTGGATGAGTTCTTAATGGGTACGACGGTTTTGCCTCGCTAAAGCGATGTCATCTATCCTTGCGCTAGACCGTGTCTCACTCGGTTACGGTCAGAGAACAATCCTCAAGGATATCTCTCTGACTGTTGCGCAAGGCGAGGTCGTTGCGCTCATGGGCGGTTCAGGCTCAGGAAAAACCACGTTACTCAGAGCCGCTACCGGTCAGTTAAGGGCGCTATCGGGATCCATAAAACTGTTCGGTCAGGACTTGAATAGTCTCGACCAGCATGCGCTGCGAGAAACACGGCAACGCATGGGTGTTCTCTTTCAGCAAGGGGCACTATTTACCGATCTGAATGTATTCGACAATGTGGCGTTTCCCCTCAGAGAACATCTGTCGCTACCTGATGGGCAACTTCAACAAACGGTTCTCGATAAGCTGACTTCTGTTGGGCTACGCGCAGCTGCCCATCTCAAGGTATCCGAGATTTCAGGCGGCATGGCAAGACGCGTCGCACTCGCACGGGCCATTGTGATGAACCCAGAACTGATTCTGTACGACGAGCCTTTCGCAGGGCTTGATCCAATAGCGGTCGGTGTAACGGCACGTTTGATTCGGCACTTATCGACGACGCTGAAATGCGGCTCATTGATTATCACGCACGATGTGGCGGAAACTTTTGAGATTGCCGATCAGGTCTATTTAATCGGGCAAGGTGCCATAAAAGCTAAAGGAACTCCAGCCGAACTACGCGACGCCGTTGACCCTTATGTTCAGCAGTTTCTGGGCGGCTTGCCGGACGGTCCCGTTACGTTTGACTACCCGACCAGCAAAGAATTTCAAATGTGGCTAACGAAACAAAAAGGCCACTCATGAAAGCACTCTCCTGGATTGCGGCGGTTGGTGGGTTCGTCAATCAAAAGCTGATTGCAGTGGGCTCTTTTGCAAGGCTGCTCGTGGCAATGCTGCGTAATACTGGCATCGCCTTTAAACGACCGCGTCTAGTCATCAGTCAAATTCATTTTATCGGTAACTATTCACTGATTATCATCGCTGTATCCGGCCTTTTTGTCGGCTTTGTTCTTGGCTTGCAAGGTTATTACACGCTCAACCGCTACGGTTCTGAAGAAGCGCTCGGGTTATTGGTTGCACTTTCGCTCACACGCGAACTTGGGCCAGTGATTACAGCCTTGCTCTTCGCTGGACGCGCGGGCACCTCTCTGACGGCCGAGATCGGCCTGATGAGAGCCGGCGAACAACTCGATGCCATGGAGGTCATGGCCGTCGATCCAGTCAGGCGCGTATTAGTCCCAAGGTTTTGGGGTGGTGTCATCGCGATGCCAATGCTGGCATCAACGTTTTCAGCAGTTGGGATTTTAGGTGGTTGGCTGGTTGGAGTAGCCTTAATTGGTATCGATAATGGTATTTTCTGGTCTCAAATGCAAAATGGCGTAGACATTTGGAAAGACATTTTCAACGGCGTGGTCAAAAGTTTTGTTTTTGGTATCGCAGTCACTTCGATTGCGCTTAATTCAGGCTGGCGAGCAAGACCGACCCCAGAGGGCGTCGCACGCTCAACGACTCAGACGGTTGTAGTGGGGTCGCTAACCGTATTGGGGTTGGATTTTCTGCTGACAGCGCTGATGTTTAGCAACTAATTAGGGAAACACGCAACATGTCTAACGAGAAAGCGGATTGGTGGGTAGGGCTTTTTGTCTTGCTGGGCCTTATTGCGTTGACCTTTTTATCTTTGAAAGCGGGTAATCTCAGCTCATTTTCCCTCAGTAAGACTTACAGCGTTTACGCTAAATTTGACAACATTGGCGGACTGAAAGCTCGCGCCCCGATAAAAAGCGCAGGGGTTGTCGTGGGCCGCGTATCAAACATTGATCTTGATACCAAGAGCTTTCAAGCAGTTGTCACGCTGGATATACAGGAGGGGGTTAATTTCCCCGCCGATTCTTCAGCAAAAATTCTGACCTCAGGCTTGCTGGGCGAGCAATATATTGGCCTGGAACCAGGTGGCGATGACAAAAACCTCAAAACGGGCGACACGGTTCACTACACCCAGAGCGCAATTGTCCTTGAAAATCTTATCAGCCAGTTTTTATTTAATTTTGCCGATAAGCAAGTTTCTAGCAGCGCCCCCCCTGATTCAAGCGCGGGATCTAAAGCCGAGCGATAATGTTACAAAATGTCGCAACTAGCCTGATATAACGTCAGGTTTGTTTCACCAAGGCTTAGCTGAAAAATGGTTGTCCCGATGATCAAGGCACTGTCCTGTGCTGTCCTGTGCGCCGCACTAATCGGTTGCGCAACAAATCCGGCTGGGCCACTTAATCCTAAGGATCCTTTTGAAGGGGCGAACCGCAGCATGTTCGCCTTTAACGACGGTGTCGATCGCGCGGTGCTCAAGCCATTGGCTCAGGGTTATCAAGCAGTGACGACGCCTGATATTCGCAATTGCATCAACAATATGTTCTTGAACGTGGGCGAAATCTGGTCGGGCGCGAATAGTGTGATGCAAGGCCGGCAAGAAGACGCACTAACAACCATGGGACGCTTCTTGTTGAATACAACTTTAGGTCTCGGTTGTTTCGACTGGGCTGGTGCGAACGGCGCCAAGCGTATTCCTAATGACTTTGGCGTGACACTTGGTGTGTGGGGCCTGAGCACCGGGCCTTACGTCGTTTTGCCGATTCTGGGTCCCAGTAATGCACGCGATGGCATGGGCAAAATAGCCGACCTGTACATCAATCAAATTGAAGTCGGTACAAGCATACAGAACGTCGGGCTTCGTAACAGTCTGTATGCTCTTGAATTACTCGAACGACGGGAAGCTTTGCTCGGGATTTCCGACACCATTGATAAAACCGCACTCGATTCTTACAGCTTCATACGCGATGCTTACTTGCAAAGCAGAGCTGCTCAGGTTCGTGGCGCTGCGGCTGAGGCTGATCATCTTCCCAATTATGACGATATCGACGACGCCACTACCACGCAACCTTCAGCTGAAAGCACAAAAAAGTAGACAGACATGACGCTCAAGAAAATCATCATTGCTGTTGTTCTTGTTGGCCTTGCCCAAATATCTTTTGGACAACCGAACGGTGCAGCCGTAGCCACGGCTGCGGACGCAACCAAAACACCTGTCGAGTTCATCGAGCAGGCAGTCAATTCAACCCTGCACAGCATTCAAAATGATCCATCAATCAAAATGGGCGATATAGCGCGCATTTCGCAAGTGGTTGAGCAATTTGTGACTGCTTACGTTGATTTTAAAAAAACAACCCGGCTTGCAGCTGGGCGCTACTGGAAGGATGCAACACCTGAACAACAAGAGGCGTTGGCTCTCGCCTTCCGCGCAACATTACTCAGAACATATGCCGGTGCTTTTACGCGTGTCGAACCCGCTACTGTGATGAAAATCATGCCATTCAGGGGCGATCCTACTGCGACTGACACAGTGGTCAGAACACAATTGTTCAGACGGCCGACGAGCGAAGCAACTATTCTTGATTACCGGCTTGAAAAAACCCCAACAGGCTGGAAGATCTACGACGTCAACGTAGAAAATATCTGGCTGATTGAAAACTATCGAAACCAGTTTTCACAGCAAATTGCTCAGAACGGGATCGCCGGGCTGATTGAAGCGTTAAACCAGCGCAATCAAAAACAATAAGGACAGTGCGTCGTTATGCTTGCAGTTTCGTTTGAACAGGTATCTAAAATCTATCCCCGACGTCGCGGCGGGTTTCAATCGCTGTTCTCAAAACCTGGGGGCACAGGCTTTCAAGCGCTGGATGACGTCTCGCTGACAATCGAGCCGGGCGAGTTTTTTGGTTTGCTCGGGCCCAACGGGGCTGGTAAAACAACTTTGATATCAATACTTGCCGGCTTGGCAAGAGCTAGCTCTGGGCGCGCAAGCGTGTGTGGACATGACGTTGTGACGGATTACAAACAGTCGAGACGTTCGCTTGGCGTTGTTCCGCAGGAATTAGTGTTTGATCCGTTTTTTACCGTACGCGAAACGCTAAGAATTCAGTCAGGCTATTTTGGTTTGCCTAAAAATGATGATTGGATTGACGAGATCCTTGCAAATCTCGGCCTCACAGAAAAAGCTGACAGCAACATGCGGACCTTGTCGGGGGGCATGAAGCGTCGAGTCCTGGTTGCACAAGCGTTAGTGCACAGGCCTCCCGTCATTGTGCTGGACGAACCGACTGCAGGCGTTGACGTGGACCTACGTCGCAGTCTGTGGGAGTTCATCTCAAGGTTGAACAAAGAAGGTCACACTATTCTGCTCACTACTCACTACCTCGAGGAAGCTGAGTCGCTCTGCGGGCGGATTGCCATGCTTAAACGCGGGCGCATAGTGTCTTTGTCCACTACAGCTGCGCTGCTTGAGCAATTTGGCGGTCGTAGCCTGGAAGATGCTTTTGTTGAAATCATGAAAGACGATCCCCAAAATGAGGAGGCGGTCTTGTGAGCCACAACAACGCAAAAATGGTCTCGCAGCAAGTGATGGGGATGGGTTTTCCAACTCTCTTCAAAAAAGAATTGCTGCGCTTCTGGAAAGTCAGTTTTCAAACGGTTGCGGCACCGGTGATCACTGCCCTGCTCTATCTGGTTGTTTTTGCGCAAGTGCTGCAGGATAGGGTTCAAATGTATGGTCACGTACCGTACACCGCCTTTCTCATCCCCGGTTTAATGATGATGAGCATGTTGCAAAACTCTTTTTCCAACCCGTCATCGTCCCTGATTCAAAGCCGGATGACTGGCAATCTTGTTTTTGTTTTGGTAACGCCGATGTCTCACTACGAGATCTTTAGCGCCTATGTGCTGGCCGGCATTATTCGCGGAATTGCGGTCGGCCTGTGCATCTGGCTCGTGTCTTTTTTCTTTGTGACAATTGAACTGGTACAACCGCTGTGGATACTGGCTTTTGCAGGACTGTCGTGCGGCATTATGGCAATGCTCGGTTTGATCGGTGGTCTGACCTGTGAAAAGTTTGATCAGCTTTCGGCGTTTCAAAACTTTCTGATCATGCCTGCTACGTTTTTATCGGGCGTATTCTATTCTGTACACGCTTTGCCAAAGTTCTGGCAATACGTCACGCACTGGAACCCGATTTTTTATACTATTGATGGATTCCGACACGGTTTTTTTGGTGTGTCGGATGTTTCACCTTGGCATAGCCTTGCAGTAATCGTTTGCGTCTTCGCCGCACTAGCTGCGTTTGCGCTTCGTTTGCTTGCCACTGGCTACAAACTACGAACTTAAGGTTTACTACTCACTTATGCTGCCCACCCCAGAAAACATTCGGGATTACATTGCCGCTGGTTTGACCTGCGAGCATCTTGAGGTCACAGGTGATGGCGCTCACTTTGAAGCGATCATTGTCAGCCCCGCGTTTGCGGGCAAACGACTAATCGCTCGTCACCAGCTCGTCTACCAGGCGCTCGGTGAACGGATGAAAGACGAAATCCATGCGCTCTCCATGCGGACCCTAACGCCCGATGAATACAAGGCGCTGGGTTGATGGACAAGCTGTTAATCAGGGGCGGCGCGCAGCTGAAAGGCGAAATTAATGTGTCAGGCGCAAAAAACGCCGCATTGCCGATTCTGTTTGCTTCCTTGCTGACAAGCGAGCCGCTCAATTTACAGAACGTCCCCCATCTCAACGATACAGCTACCGCTCTCAAACTGCTGGGTAGGCTGGGCGTCAAAAGCGAGAGGCAAGCACCTTATGGTGTCACCGTCTGCGCAGATCAAGTAACTGGTGTTGAAGCGCCCTATGATCTGGTGAAAACCATGCGCGCGTCGATTCTGGTTTTAGGCCCGCTAGTCGCAAGGTTTGGTGAGGCAAAGGTTAGTTTGCCCGGCGGCTGCGCAATCGGTCAGCGCCCTGTCGATCAGCATATTAAGGGCCTAACCGCGCTTGGAGCGGAGATTGTCGTTGAGCATGGCTATATCATTGCCAAAGCAAAACGACTCAAAGGTGCCGTCATCCGTACCGATATGGTGACAGTCACTGGCACCGAAAACCTGCTAATGGCGGCTGTGTTGGCCGACGGTGAAACCATCCTCGAAAACGCGGCACGCGAACCAGAGGTCGTTGACCTGGCTGAGCTGCTCATCAAAATGGGCGCAAAAATCAAGGGCCACGGCACAGACAAAATCGTCATTCAGGGTGTTGAAAGACTCTCTGGTGCCACTCACAGCGTCACGCCAGACCGAATCGAAGCTGGCAGTTTTCTGTGCGCGGTTGGTGCTGCAGGCGGTAGTATCGTGCTGCGCAGCGTCGATCCCAACACTCTTGGCGCGACCATTTCAAAGTTGCAAGAAGCCGGACTGGATATTACCCAAGGTGATGACTGGATCAAGGCGAGTATGTCCAAGAGGCCCAAAGCCGTTGACGTGCGCACGCATGAATACCCTGGTTTTGCAACTGACATGCAAGCCCAGTTGATGGCCTTAAATACGATTGCGCAGGGTACTTCTGTTATCAATGAAACCATTTTTGAAAATCGTTTCATGCATGTACAAGAGATGATCCGTCTGGGCGCTAATATCGATATCGACGGTCATACTGCTGTGGTGCGAGGCGTCGAAAGGCTCTCGGGGGCAACAGTCATGGCAACCGATTTGAGAGCATCGGCTGGTCTGGTGATTGCTGCGTTAGCGGCTGAAGGCGAGACCATCCTCGAAAGGATTTATCACCTCGATCGTGGCTACGAGAAAATGGAAGAGAAATTGCGCACTCTCGGCGCCAATATCGAGCGGATCTCGAGCAGGGCAACTCAATGAATACTCAAACGAACTTCAGCCCGTTAACGCTGCCCGTCACTCTAGCCCTTTCAAAGGGACGCATCTTTGACGAAACGCTCCCTCTTCTAGCTGCTGCTGGCATTGAAGTGTCAGAAAACCCGGAGACTTCGCGCAAACTGATTATCGCGACCAGCAATCCTATGGTCAGGCTAATTATCGTGCGCGCATCCGATGTACCAACTTACGTCGAATACGGTGCAGCAGACCTGGGTATTGCGGGCAAGGACGTGCTGATCGAACATGCAAGCGATCACCCCGGCGGTATCTATCAGCCAATTGACCTGAATATTGCGCGGTGCAAGCTTTGCGTTGCTGTTCGCAAGGGTTTCGACTACACCTCTGCTGTTAAGCAAGGGGCCAGACTTCGCGTTGCGACCAAATATGTCAACGCCGCTCGCGAACACTTCGCCGCGAAGGGCGTTTACGTCGATTTGATCAAACTTTACGGATCGATGGAACTCGCACCGCTGGTCGGGTTGGCTGATGCGATCGTCGATCTGGTATCGACAGGCAACACTCTGAAAGCTAACGATCTGGTGGCCGTAGAGGATATTGTCGAAATTTCCTCTCGTCTCATCGTCAATCGCGCATCCCTTAAGACGAGGCATTCTGAACTTCAGCCACTGCTGGATGCCTTCGAAAAAGCGAGCCGCAGTCCTGCGGCGTCCTGAATATCGGTTTTAATAAGTACGGTGTAACCCATGGCAAATATTTTTCGCCTCGACTCTCGTGATCCCGGTTTTAAAGCGACGCTCACTCAGCTGCTGAAAGTCGATGCTGAGCAAGATGACGCCATTGAAGTCGCGTGCGCGCGCATACTTCGGGAAATTAAAACTGACGGTGACACGGCCTTAGTGCGGCTGACCAACCAATTTGACCGGATGAATATCTCTCTGGCCAGCGAACTCGAAATAGATCGTCACGAGTGGCTGGCGGCACTGAATGGTTTGCCCCGTCTACAGCGTCTCGCACTCGAGGCCGCAGCAGATCGTGTCAGATCCTATCATCAGCATCAACGTCAAAATAGCTGGTCTTACACAGAAGCTGATGGGACTAAGCTTGGTCAGCAGATCACCCCGCTCGACAGAGTTGGTCTGTACGTGCCGGGTGGCAAAGCAGCATACCCTTCGTCGGTGCTGATGAATGCCATTCCAGCAAAAGTTGCGGGCGTGGATGAAATTATTATGGTGACTCCAACGCCCGACGGGATTCGGAACCCGATTGTGCTCGCGGCTGCAGCGATCGCAGGGGTCGATTGCGCCTTTGCGGTGGGTGGCGCGCAAGCGGTTGGTGCACTGGCCTATGGCACCCAAACGATTCCAGCAGTCGACAAGATTGTCGGGCCCGGCAATGCCTATGTCGCAGCAGCAAAGCGGCGCGTATTTGGCACAGTCGGCATCGACATGATTGCAGGTCCAAGCGAAATCCTGATTATCTGTGACGGCAAGACTCCCGCTGACTGGATCGCCATGGATCTGTTCTCGCAAGCCGAACATGATGAATTGGCGCAGGCTATCCTGCTTTGCGCTGACAAGAATTACCTCGATGCTGTCGAGGCTGCCATTGATCGCCTGCTGCCAACTATGCCGCGCGCCGATATCATACGGACAAGTTTAGCTAACAGAGGCGCGTTGGTGCTGGTGAAGGATCTACAAGAGGCTTGCGATCTGAGCAATCTGATCGCACCAGAGCATCTGGAAGTCTCTGTTGCAGATCCAGATGAGCTGCTGCCCCTAATCAGGCATGCGGGCGCTATTTTTATGGGTTCCTATAGCTCAGAGGCTCTGGGCGACTATTGCGCGGGCCCAAATCACGTTTTGCCGACCTCACGCACAGCCCGATTCTCGTCTCCACTCGGGGTTTACGATTTTCAAAAACGATCCAGTTTGATTCAGGTGTCGAGCCAAGGGGCAAAAACGCTAGGGGCAATTGCTGGCACGCTAGCTGACGGCGAAGGGCTGCAAGCCCATGCTGCAAGTGCTCGTTTCAGACTAAAAAACGTGTCTGAATAAAAACAATTTGGCAACAAGCCCTACAATAACAATCCAAATATCCGATTGGCCGATCAATATGTCGAGTGCATGAAATGCGTACCGCCGAGATTACCCGCAATACAAACGAAACCCGCATCCGGGTAGCGTTGAACCTTGATGGCACTGGCCGTCAAAACTTGAACACGGGTGTACCGTTTCTTGATCACATGCTGGATCAAATCGCACGACATGGTTTGATCGATCTCGAGGTGCAGGCTGAAGGTGATTTGCATATTGATGCCCACCACACGGTAGAGGACGTCGGTATCACGATTGGTCAAGCCATTGCGAAGGCCGTCGGTGATAAGTCAGGCATTCGCCGCTATGGTCACGCCTATGTTCCGCTCGACGAGGCGCTGTCACGCGTGGTCGTTGATTTCTCTGGCCGGCCAGGACTTCAGTTTCATGTGCCTTTCACCAGAGCTCGTGTTGGTGACTTCGATGTTGATCTGACCATTGAGTTCTTTCAAGGTCTGGTCAACCACGCGTTACTGACTATGCACATTGATAATCTGAGAGGTGTTAACGCACACCATCAGTGCGAAACGATTTTTAAAGCTACTGGTAGAGCCTTACGTATGGCACTTGAGCGAGACCCTCGCAGTGAAGGGGTAGTCCCTTCAACAAAAGGCGTGCTCTGATCCATGCAAAAGATCGCCATCGTTGACTACGGGATGGGCAACTATCACTCGGTCGCGCGTGCTCTGCAACACGCTGCACCTGAGGCCGATGTCAAACTCTGCCGGTCAGCCCGTGAGATCGATGCAGCCGACCGCGTCGTGTTTCCCGGCCAAGGTGCAATGGCGGATTGCGTTCGGACGCTGGACGAAGCAGGGCTTCGCGAGAGCGTAATAAGGGCTCTCAACAGCAAGCCTTTGCTCGGTATATGCGTCGGCGAGCAAATGCTCTTCGATCGCAGCGAAGAGGGCAATACCAAGAGCCTTGGTTTTTTTAAAGGTGTGGTTCAAAGATTTAGCGGTCCTGATTTTGGTCTCAACGATGACAAGTCGACTGACCGGCTAAAGGTCCCGCACATGGGCTGGAATCCAGTACGGCAAGTGCGAGAGCACGCACTATGGTCAGGGATTCGCGATATGACGCCCTTTTATTTTGTTCACAGCTATTATGCTGTGCCTGAAGATCCACACCTTACCGTTGGCTCAAGCTTGTACGGCAAACCCTTTACTTGTGCCGTCGCGCAAGACAATATTTTTGCAGTGCAGTTTCACCCAGAAAAAAGCGCGGATTGCGGTTTGCGCCTTTGTCGTAATTTTGTAGACTGGAACCCTTAAATCTAATAATGTCCACTTCTCGGCCACAACTCACAGAAATGACATTTACTTCTCGATCAAAAACGATATGCTGCTGATCCCCGCGATTGACCTAAAGGATGGACAATGTGTCCGTCTTCGCCAAGGTGACTTGGACGACGCCACGATATTCTCCGAAGACCCTGTAGCCATGGCAAAGCATTGGCTGGACAAAGGGGCAAGACGACTACACCTGGTTGACTTGAACGGTGCGATTGCGGGCAAACCAAAAAACGAGTCCGTTATTAAAGCCATTGTTCAATCTGTTAGTGCAACAATCCCCGTTCAGATTGGCGGCGGTATTCGGGATCTGGATACGATCGAAAGATATCTGGATTTCGGAATCACCTATGTCATTATCGGCACAGCAGCGGTAAAAAATCCAGGATTTTTGCACGATGCTTGCGGTGCATTTCCCGGCAGCATCATCGTCGGGCTTGACGCGAAAGATGGCAAAATTGCGACTGACGGCTGGAGCAAGCTCACGAAACACGACGTGTCTGATCTTGCCAAAAAATTTGAAGACTACGGTTGTGAATCGATTATTTATACCGACATCGGCCGTGATGGCATGCTGTCGGGCGTCAATATTGAAGCGACGGTCCGGCTCGCTCAACATGTCAGAATCCCCGTAATCGCCTCTGGTGGTGTAACTGATCTGAAAGACATCGACGCGCTCTGTGCAGTTGAAGAGGAAGGCGTTGAAGGTTGTATTCTCGGCCGCAGCATATACGAGGGCACGCTGGATTTTGAAGCGGCGCAACTGCGTGCCGACGAACTGGCACCATGACTGGGAATCCCGTTAGCGGTACCCAAAGTGGTCTGACGCGCAGGATTATTCCCTGCCTTGATGTCACAGCAGGTCGTGTCGTTAAAGGGGTAAATTTCGTTGAGCTCGTCGACGCGGGGGATCCCGTTGAAATCGCCAGTCGCTACAACGAGCAAGGTGCCGACGAACTGACATTCCTGGATATCACGGCAACCAGTGACGGCAGAGACTTGATCTTACCCATCATCGAACAGGTGGCGTCGCAAATATTCATTCCACTGACAGTAGGCGGTGGCGTCAGGCAAGTAAGCGACGTTCAACGATTACTGAACGCTGGGGCTGATAAGGTTTCAATTAATAGCGCTGCTGTTGCCAACCCTGACTTGGTCAGAGATGCGTCGAATTATCACGGATCGCAGTGCATTGTGGTAGCAATCGACGCGCGTAAGGTCAGTCAAGCTGATGAACCCCCGCGCTGGGAGATCTTCACCCACGGCGGTCGTAAGCCAACAGGTATTGATGCGATTGAATGGGCAAAAAAAATGGCCGACTTCGGCGCAGGTGAATTACTGTTGACGAGCATGGATAGGGATGGCACCAAGGCAGGGTTCGACCTTGATCTGACCAGACGAATCAGCGATTCGGTTTCAATTCCCGTGATCGCCTCAGGCGGCGTGGGCAACTTGCAGCATCTTGCGGATGGTGTGACGTTAGGTGGCGCCAGTGCCGTGCTAGCAGCCAGTATTTTTCACTATGGCGAATACACGGTGCGCCAAGCGAAAACCTTTTTGGCAGAGCAAGGTATCCCTGTTAGGATGTCCTGATGACAAAGACACATACGCCCGCTTGGCTAAGCGACGTTAACTTCGACGACAAGGGATTGATCCCTGCGATTGCCCAAGACGCTGAATCCGGCGACATACTTATGGTCGCCTGGATGAATGCCGAAGCGCTGCTCGAGACTGCGCAGACGAGTCGCGCCGTATACTGGTCACGCTCGCGCAACCGGATTTGGCGTAAGGGTGAAGAATCCGGGCATACGCAAGACGTCATCGAACTGCGCATAGACTGCGATGCAGACGTCATTCTGTTGAAAGTCAAGCAGCATGGCGGGATCGCTTGCCATACCGGTCGTGTCAGCTGTTTTTATCGTCGGTTGAACACGCGGGACGCTGAGCCGAACTGGGATTCAGTTGACCCTGTGTTGAAAGATCCAGAATTAATTTACAAATGACCTCTGAGGGCCTCATGCACGATGATCTAGTTCTGGCGCGGATTGCTGACGTGTTAGAGACCCGTTTGCCTGTCCGTGGTGGCGACCCATCGTCATCCTACGTCGCCAAGCTATTTGCAAAGGGACCAGATGCCGCGCTGAAGAAGATCGGCGAAGAGGCAACTGAGCTCGTGATGGCGGTTAAAGACGGGGCAAAAGAACGGATCGTTTCTGAAACGGCAGATCTTTGGTTTCACTGTCTGGTCACCTTGGCTGAACACGGCATCCGGCCGGAGCAAGTTTTAGCCGAGCTGGCCCGGCGCGAGGGCGTATCGGGATTAACAGAAAAAGCGAGTCGTCAAACATGAGTGATCACTGCCTATTTTGCAAGATAGTTGCAGGTACTATCCCTGCCAAAATTGTTCACCAGGATGAGGATTGTGTTGTTTTTCATGACATCGCGCCTGCCGCCCCGGTCCACTTATTGGTTGTCCCTCGTCACCACATCGTCTCTTTGCAAGAGGTAAACCCCACAGATGCCGGTTGGTTGGGTAGAATAATGGCATTGCTTCCCAAGATTGCACGAGAAAACGGCTGCAATCCTGGACACGAGGGTGGTTTTCGTCTTATGGTCAACTCGGGTATCGAGGGCGGTCAAGAGGTCAATCACCTGCATTTTCATATTCTTGGTGGCAAGCGACCCTGGCAAGGGCGCACCACGGCTAACGGGTAAACGGAGATCCAATATGGGCGGCTTTAGTATTTGGCATTGGCTGGTTTTGCTGGCAATTGTTGCGCTGGTTTTTGGTACAAAGAAGATTCGCAATATCGGATCAGACCTTGGCAGTGCCGTCAAAGGATTCAAGGAAGGGATGAAAGACCCTAACGCGAAAGAAACCGAACCCACCGAGACACCTCGTGTCGCAACCGGTGAAACGATTGACGTGGCCGCCAAAGAGAAGTCTGGTACCACGCACTAAACTTCGGGTTCAACTCCGGTTGGACCTGATCTCTTCGGCATCTCAAAATGTTTGACGTCAGTTTTTCTGAATTAATGGTTGTCGGTGTCGTTGCCCTGATTGTCATCGGCCCTGAGCGTTTACCTAAGGTAGCGAAAACACTCGGGCATCTCGTGGGCCGGGCACAGCGCTACGTCAATAACGTGAAATCGGACATTCAGCGCGAAATGGACCTTGACGATCTTCGGAAGTTCAAGGATCAAGTGCAAGAAGCAGCACAATCAGTGAAAAGCTCGATTAGCGAAGCTCAAGCAGCGGTAACCGACCCTTTGAAGACTTTTGAAAAAGACACCATGGATACGCTCCATGAGGTCAGTCATGATGCGGCACTAGCCTCGTCCGAGGCGACTTCAACAACGCCCCCGGACCAAGACCTGGCCAAGGTTGAACTGACTGACTCGGACTCTGCGCTGGCGCAGGTCGAAGCAGCCACACCCAGCACGACCGCGCACGAGCCTGCTGTTGTCTTAGAACCCGAGGCTGTAGAGCCATCCGCAATCCCTTCTGCCGAGCCAGCCTTGCCCAAACAACTTGAAATTGACGCGTTGCAGCCGCAATCGTCTCCGGCAACAGCCTCAGCGACGCCTGCCAAGACGGGGGCGAATTCGTGAGCGCAACGGACAACGCCGACCAGGATGCAAAGCCCGGCGATACGTTCATGTCGCATCTGATCGAACTAAGACAAAGGCTGCTCTACGCCGTCGCCGCAATAATGGCTGTTTTTCTCGTTCTGTTTTTCTACCCTGGTGCATCCTACATTTACGACTTGCTTGCGCAACCAATGCTAGCCTCACTTCCAGAGGGTACCAAGATGATTGCAACAGGGGTTATCACACCTTTCATGGTGCCGGTCAAAGTAACTTTGATGGCTGCTTTCGTTATCGCGCTTCCCGTCGTGCTCTACCAAGCCTGGGCTTTTGTAGCACCTGGCCTTTACCAACACGAACAGAAGCTGGCGTTGCCACTCATTGTGTCGAGTTCAGTTTTATTTATCGGCGGCATGGCATTTTGTTATTTTGTTGTGTTTAGAACCGTCTTTACGTTCATTGCCAAGTTCGCTCCCCAATCCATCACGCCGGCACCAGATATTGAAGCGTATGTGAGCTTTGTCATGAGTATGTTCTTGGCGTTTGGCGTCACCTTCGAGGTCCCGGTTGTCGTTGTGATTCTGGTTCGGATGGGATTAGTGACTGTTGAGAAACTTAGATCCTTCAGGGGTTATTTTGTCGTTGCGGCCTTCTTTGTCGCCGCCATTGTCACGCCACCAGACGTCGTTAGCCAGTTTATGCTTGCCGTACCGCTTTGCATTCTCTACGAAGTTGGTTTGATATTTGCCCGAGGGGTGAAGCCACGAGGGAAAGAGGACGAGTAAGTTTCACGCCGTTGGCCTAGCTTATCGCGCATTGAAATAAAGCCAAAATACTCGTTTTTCGCCTAAAATAGCCTAATTAGCGTATTAAATATATCCGAAAGACATCAAAAACATCTTGATGTCTTTTTCTGTTGCATATAACCTTTAACTCAGGATTTCTTTTTGAACGATGCTTCTTTGAGCATCGCAACCCGATCTCGTTAAAGGAGCTTCAGCCCATGCTAGCTCACCGCCTCAAGCAAGCTCGCTTAAAAGCTAACTTATCACAAGAGAAACTTGGCAAGCTTGCCGGTATTGATCCGATGTCAGCTAGCGCCCGTATGAATCAATACGAGCGGGGCAAGCATGCACCTGATTACCAATTGATGTGTAAAGTATCGGAAATACTGACCATGCCCGTGAGCTGGTTTTACACTCAGGACGAAGACGCTGCAAAGCTACAAGAGATTTTCTTTAACTTGTCAACAGACGGTCGCAAATCAATTCTTGCGGCCGCAGAAGCGCTGATTGCACAAACAGCACCCGTCGTCGCGAGCGAATAAGTCACTCGGCGCCACACCAGTCAGTTATTTGTTCATAGGTGGCTTAGTTCCCAGCACGACCGTCACTTCTTGATGCTGGGCTCGGCGAACCACGTCCAGCCTGACAGTCTGGCCGGGTATCAAAGCCGCTATTCGCCCTAATAGTTTGTTGGCATCTTCGACTTTCCGACCGTCCAGGTGTTGAATGATGTCTCCAACCTGTAACCCAGCTTGCATCGCCGGTCCATCCCGGACAACGCCAGCAATAATCGCGCCTTGGACTTGTTCAACCCCAAAAGCCCGGGCAAGATCTACCGTCATATCCTGAGGCTCAATCCCCAACCAGCCTCGTTTAACTCGACCCTCCTTGATAATCTGGTCCATCACTCGCAAAGCAGCGCTAGCAGGAATTGCAAAACCAATTCCCAGGGATCCCCCTGACTGGGAGTAGATTGCGGTGTTGATACCGACAAGTTTTCCTTGAGTATCAATCAGCGCGCCTCCCGAGTTACCCGGATTAATAGCTGCGTCAGTCTGAATAAAATTCTCATAGACATTCAGGCCCAGGCCGTCGCGCCCAAGTGCAGAGACGATACCCATCGTGGTCGTCTGACCAACGCCAAATGGATTCCCGATCGCCAGCACGACGTCGCCGACTCGCAACGTCTCCTGTGTGGCGAATGGCAACACATGCAAATCCGGTAATTCAATCTTCAAAACACCCAGATCCGTTTCAGGATCAACACCAATCACCTTTGCGTTTGCTTGTCGACCATCACTCAGGGCGACCAAAATCTCTTCAGCGCCGTCAATAACATGAAAATTAGTCAGAACATGACCCGCCTTCGATACGACAACACCAGAACCAAGGCTGTTACTCTGCCGTCGCTCGCTAAATCCCGGCATTTGCTCAAAAAACTTTCTGATGAAAGGGTCAGCGGGTAGCGGTAATCGGCTTACCGCAACATGTTTTGTCGTAAATACATTAACCACACCCGGTGTAGCGACAGCAACGCCATTTGCAAACGAAATCGGAGCGTTAGCGGTGCGAACCGTCCGCTCTGATTCTTTAGACACAGTCGCTCGGTCTACGTTAGTATTGAGCCCAAGTGGAGGCGATGTCTGATAGGTGGTCGGACGGCCAAGCCATTCTGGTCGCAGAGTCACCACAACGAACAAAACCCCCAGGCAGACCGTCACCGTCTGCGCAAACAATAGCCAAATTCGACGCATCATGTCATCACAAAAAAAGAAAGCCGTTGCTACAACCGAATTGTGTGCATGGCTGGATAAAACACTTAATGCCCAAGCCTTTACCGATTACTGCCCAAACGGGCTGCAAGTTCAAGGCCGCGAGTCCGTCTCGCATATTATCGCCGGAGTCACCGCAAGCGAAGCGCTGATCGATGCTGCGATAGAAGAAAAGGCCGACGCGCTGTTAGTCCATCACGGCTGGTTCTGGAAAGGTGAGGATCCCCGCATAGTTGGGATCCGCCGCTCGCGTCTAGCCAAATTGCTGGCGCACGATATGAATTTAATTGCGTATCACCTTCCCCTCGATGCCCACCCGACGCTCGGCAACAACGCGAGATTGGCAACTGTTCTTGGCTTGGATCTCAGCCACACCGCTGGGCGAGATGGCCTGATTTGCCTTGGGCACAGCCAATCTATTCGCAATGTGGGGCAATTGAGTGCCCAAATTGCCGACAAACTGAGTCGTGCACCCCTGGTCATTGGCGACAGCAAGAAAAAGATTGCCCGCATAGCCTGGTGCACTGGCGGCGCACAAAGCATGTTTCAACAGGCTATCGATGCTGGCGCTGATGTGTTCATCACGGGCGAGATATCTGAACCGACCGTCCATCTGGCCAGAGAATCAGGTGTCGCATTTATTAGTGCTGGGCATCACGCGACCGAGCGCTATGGTGTCCAGGCGTTGGGGCAGGCACTTCAAAAGCGCTTCCCCGTCACCGTCAAATTCGTGGATGTTGACAACCCGGTTTGAAGGGCAGGATCAAGCCACAGAATGCTTATTGTGGCTTGCTGGTGTTGTTCAGGCTGGCTTGAAGCAAATCACGAATTTCAGTCAACAAAACTTCCTCGGGTTTGGGCGGAGGCGCTGCGGCCTCAAGCGCCTGACGTGCTCGTGTACTGTTAATCCCCTTCACCATGAAGAAGATTACAAAAGCCAGCAAAACGAAATTGATCACAATCGTGACAAAGCTGCCCCAGGCAAACACATTGGCACCCGCTTTGGTCAGATCCGCGTACGTCAGCGGCCCACTATACCCAGCCGGCATATGTAACACAATGAATTTATTACTAAAATCTACCGTACCGCCGACCATGAAGTTGATCACTGGCATGATGATATCTTTCACCAATGACTCGACGATCTTGCCAAAAGCAGCACCCACAATGACACCGACCGCGAGATCGACCATGTTGCCACGGACTGCAAAATCACGAAATTCCTTTAAAAGACTACTGGCTTTGCTCATTTCTTGTTATCCATCCTTTTTTTGCTTTGCGGCTGACGCTATAATAAGTGGTTAAGGATATAGTAACAACCGTAACCTTCTCGCTGCAACGACCCTTTCAAAGACCCGAAGACATGACTTTTCGGGCGCAAAGGGAGGGTCAAATTCCGCAGCCGCAACAAGGATCGTAGAGAATGAGTCAGGATTCAGCTATGCAAGACGACGAGGGCTCAGTGCCCCCAAATCTGCCGTCAGACCCCTCACGTCGCTTCTGGATTGGCGCCACCTGTGCTGCAGGCGGCGTTGCAGGTGCAGGGATGGCGGTGCCATTCGTAAGTACTTTTCAGCCATCAGAACGGGCTCGCGCTGCCGGCGCCCCTGTCGAAGTGGATATTTCCACGTTGCAGCCCGGCGAAATGCGCACCGTCGAGTGGCGTGGCAAGCCTGTATGGCTGATTCGTCGCACCAAAGAGCAACTTGATTCGCTCAAAGTGACCAACAACGAGGTTGCTGATCCTGGGTCTAATCGCCCCGGTTACACCCCAAAATATGCTCAAAATCAATGGCGTTCGCGCAAGGAAGAGCTCTTTGTCGCAGTCGGTATCTGCACACACCTGGGCTGTTCGCCATCGCCGTACTTTAAACCCGGTGCACAACCGAGCCTGCCCGATAACTGGGAAGGCGGCTTCTTATGCCCTTGCCACGGATCAACTTTTGATCTGGCCGGTCGTGTCTTTAAAAACAAGCCAGCGCCAGATAATCTTGAAGTGCCTCCTTATCAGTACCTAAGCGACACCAAAATCATTATCGGTGTTGATGAAGATAACAAAGCTTAATCGTCATACTGACGAAACCGTAACAACGCGACACTGAAACATATCAAGGAGCCATCGCATGGCTGGCGATAAAACCGTCGAAACGACAGGACTGATTGGGTGGATAGATCGTCGATTCCCCCTGACGTCGACTTACAAAGCACACCTGTCAGAGTACTACGCACCAAAAAACTTCAACTTCTGGTACTTTTTTGGCTCACTAGCCCTAATCGTGCTGGTATTGCAGATAGTGACGGGTATTTTCCTCGTCATGCACTATAAGCCTGACGCACAGTTCGCGTTTCAATCTGTTGAATACATCATGCGAGAGGTTCCTGGCGGGTGGTTCATCCGCTACATGCACTCCACCGGCGCATCGATGTTCTTTGTCGTGGTCTATCTGCACATGGTTCGAGCGCTGATCTACGGCTCATATCGCAAGCCGCGCGAGCTGATCTGGATCTTCGGGGTAGGCATATTTCTCTGTCTGATGGGCGAGGCCTTCTTTGGCTACCTTCTGCCTTGGGGTCAGATGTCTTTCTGGGGTGCACAAGTTATTGTTAACCTCTTCTCTGCTATCCCTTTTATCGGGCCCGAATTGTCAATCTGGATTCGCGGTGACTATGTCGTGTCGGATGCCACGCTAAACCGGTTCTTCTCATTCCACGTAATCGCCATTCCATTTGTACTGGTAGGCCTTGTTGCTGCTCACATCGTTGCCTTGCACGAGGTCGGGTCAAATAACCCGGATGGCGTTGATATCAAGAAGTACAAAGACAAGCATGGTCGTCCGCTGGACGGGATTCCTTTCCATCCTTTCTATACCGTGCACGACATCATGGGTCTGGCAGGTTTTCTGATCATCTTTATGGCCATCGTCTTTTTTGGTCCTGAGATGGGCGGCTACTTCCTTGAATTTAATAACTTCATCCCAGCTGATCCACTGAAGACGCCTCCGCACATTGCGCCGGTCTGGTACTTCACGCCGTTTTACTCAATGTTGCGTGCAACGACCAGCGAGTTCACCACGGTACTCACTGGCTTGGTTGGCTTGGGTGCCATCCTGATGTTCATCCGTCAAAATGGCATCATGAAAATCATTTCAGCTGGCGCGTTGATTGTCGTTGCTGTGCTACTGCAAGTCATCGACGCGAAGTTCTGGGGTGTTGTTGCGATGGGCGGCGCTGTTGTTCTGCTGTTCTTCCTGCCTTGGCTCGATCACAGCCCAGTCAAATCGATCCGTTATCGGCCAGGTTGGCACAAGGTTCTGTATGGCATCTTCTTTATTAACTTCCTGGTGCTTGGTTATTTGGGTACGCAACCACCTAGTGCCGTGTTCAACTTGATGTCGCAGATTGGCACGTTGATTTATTTGGGCTTTTTCTTCCTGATGCCCATCTGGAGCACGCTTGGCACGTTCAAGACTGTTCCTGACCGTGTCATCTTCCACGCCCATTGAGCCCAACTTTATTTACGGAATGACCATGATCAAGAAGCTGATTGGTGCTCTTGCCCTAGTAATCTTAGCCACCGGAGCCAGCGCTAACACTGGTGGCTATGAGTTAGAAGCCGCACCTAACCGTATCAATGACTTAACAGCGCTGCAAAACGGCGCCAAGTTGTTCGTCAATTACTGTTTGAATTGCCACAGTGCATCATCGATGCGCTACAGCAAACTTAAAGAACTTGGTTTGACTGATGAGCAAATCAAATCCAATCTATTGTTCACTGGCGCTAAAGTCGGTGACATGATGATGGGCTCGGTCGGTGCCAAGGATGGCAAGGCATGGTTCGGTGCAGCACCGCCAGATCTGTCTGTGATGGCCCGTGCAAAGTCAGCGACGGCAGGCCCTACCGGTTCGGACTATATCTACACCTACTTGCGTACCTTCTACCGCGACACCAGTCGCCCAACTGGCTGGAACAACCTCGCCTATCCCAACGTGGCGATGCCTCACGTTTTATGGGATCGTCAAGGTGATCGCGAGATGACTATTGTTGCGATGCATGAGCATGCGGCAGCCGAAGGTCACGGCGGTGAGCATGCGGCATGGCAGCGGGTTACAACGACTTACGATGCGCAGGGCTACTCTACAGTCAAAACAGAAGCGGTTGAAAACTATCATGGTGGTGCGACATCGGTGGTCACGTTTAAAAACGCTGATCCTGCACGCGCTGCCGCTTATGATAACGACGCAGCCGACATCACCGCTTTTATGACGTGGATGTCAGAGCCTGTGCAGCAAACCCGCAAACGCATCGGTGTCTGGGTGTTGCTGTTTCTGGGTGTATTCTTTGTCATTGCCTGGCGGTTAAACGCTTCCTTCTGGAAGCACGTCAAGTAATGTCTTTTCCGAGGCCGGCGTCTACCAGAGAGTGGACGCTGGCCTTTCGCTTTTTTTATTAGGACGGAACCAATCATGATGGTCCTCTACTCTGGCACAACGTGCCCGTTTTCCCACCGCTGTCGTTTTGTGTTGTTCGAGAAAGCCATGGACTTCGAAATCCGTGACATCGACCTTTACAACAAACCTGAAGACATCGCGGTCATGAACCCCTACGGTCAGGTGCCCATCATGGTTGAACGTGATTTGATTCTTTATGAATCAAACATCATCAACGAATACATCGACGAGCGTTTTCCACACCCCCAATTGATGCCTGCTGATCCGCTCATGCGAGCACGCACGCGTCTGTTCTTGTACAACTTTGAAAAAGAGTTGTTCATTCATGTTGCTGCCCTCGAAGATCGCTCAGCACGGGGGGATACCAAGCGGCTTGACGCTGCTCGCATCGCCATTCGCGATCGCTTGTCCCAGCTGGCGCCCTTGATGATGAAAAACAAATATATGCTGGGCGAAGAGTTCTCTATGCTGGATGTTGCAATGGCGCCCTTGCTCTGGCGTTTGGACCATTACGGAATCGAGCTGCCCAAGACAGCAGCCCCAATCCAGAAATACGGTGAACGCCTGTTCTCGCGCCCAGCCTACATTGAGGCATTGACCCCTTCCGAAAAGGTTATGCGTCGCTAACAGAGGCGTTTGAAGATGGCTGAAAGCTCAACCAAGCCCTACATGATTCGTGCACTACATGAGTGGTGCACGGATAACGGTTACACGCCGCATTTGACCGTCAAAGTTGACTCGAACACCATGGTGCCACGCGCCTACATTAAAGACGGTCAAATCACACTCAATATCGACACGCTGGCCACGAACAGATTAGTTATTGGGAACGAAGCAATAGAGTTTCAGGCGCGTTTCAACGGAGCGACGGAAGACCTTTACGTACCGGTAGCTGCGGTAACTGCCATCTACGCACGAGAAACCGGTGCAGGCATGGCCTTCGAGGCGACTGACTCGTCGGCACCAGCCCCAGCCAGTCACGTGTCACTTGAGCAAGACAAGGACTCAAAAAATGGCGATGAACCGAAAGATCCACCACCATCACGTCCAAAACTAAGTATCGTCAAATAAGTTTAGCGAAAATCACCTATAATCTCGTGCCTTGATTACCAAATCAAGCGTAAAACAGCAGTGAAATGCCGGAGTAGCTCAGTTGGTAGAGCAGCTCACTTGTAATGAGAAGGTCGAGGGTTCGATTCCTTTCTCCGGCACCAATAACTAAAGCCAAGCCTTAAACGCTTGGCGTTTTTTTGCCCGCAGTACACACTTGACCACTGTGGCCCCTCGTGTCATCCAAACAGATGAAAAGTATCTTTTCACGTAACAAAATCAGGTTATAAAAGCTAACGCAAACGCTTCAGAAACCACCCGCCAGGAGGCACTCGTGGATCAATCATTTACCTTTGGAACCATCGTTTACCTATTCGTTGCCCTGTTGGTGATCGTAGCGCTAACAAGAACGGTCAAAATCGTCCCCCAGTCTGAAAACTGGCTGGTGGAACGTATCGGTAAATACAACCGAACCCTCGGGGCTGGTTTGCATCTGATCATTCCTTTCTTCGAATCGATTTCAGCGCTTCACAAAATTTCAATTCAAGAAGTGCAGTTGCCGACAGACCGGATTGCTGCGATTACGAAAGATAACGTCACGATCAGCATAAAACTCGCGATCTTGTACCGTATCGTCGATGTATCCCGAACGGTTTACCGTATCCAAAATGTAAAGAGCGCGGTCGAAACCGTTGTTATTGGTGCGATCCGTAACGTCATCGGTCAAACCGATCTGGATGGCGTACAAACTAATCGCCAGCATCTCGCAGCAGTCATCGAAGAGCAGCTTCAGCACGTCGCAAACGAATGGGGCATCAAGCTGACCAGAGTCGAAATCATCGAAGTCGATGTTGACCCTGCAACGAAAGAAGCCATGCAGATTCAACTCAATGCCGAACGCATGCGACGCGGTAGCGTCACTGAGGCTGAGGGTAAAAAACAAGCCCTGCAACTTAAAGCCGATGCTGAGTTATACACGGCTCAACGAGTTGCCGAAGCAACCCGATTGCGCGCAGATGCACAGGCCTATGCTTTAGAAGTCGTGTCGAAAGCGATCAGTGCCGGTGGCAACAGCGCGGTTGAGTTTGAAATTCGAAAAATACAAGCCGCCGCTGTGCAAGAGCTTTCCAAAAGTAGCAATTCAAAAATCATCATGCTGCCTACTGACGTCTTGTCGTCCTTGACGTCGACTATTGCGCGAATTTCCGACAAGTTTTGAAATGGAAATCTATCAAATCAGCCTCATCATCGCAGTTGGGTTTGCGATCATTGAAGTATTGACCTTCACGTTTCTGTTTCTGAGTTTCTCTATCGGCATGATTGCCGTTGCGCTTTGCCAATATTTTCTTAATGGCTTGAGTTGGAGCCGCGACATTGTCACTTTTTCGGTGATCACTGTCATAGTTGTCGTATTTTGCCGACTGATCTTTAAAAAGCGCACAGATCAAATACAGTCCGCTGACGAAGACGTGAATCGATACTAGTGCGGTTAGTTACTGTCAAAATTAATAGCGCAACCAGGACATTTTTGACTCACTACTCAGCTTGCAACTTCCGGCATCCGACTAAACTCAGCCCCTGATTATCTAAAAGGTGTTGCATGCAAACTCGTATTGCCAAACTCGAAGCTATTATCCCCACTCTCGCCACACCTGAGCATTTAGCTAAGTTAGAAGTCGGGATGCATCAAGAAATCTCAGTAGTTCATCGTGAAATTTCATCGGTTCATAAAGAAATAGGTCGGATGCACGAGACCATTGCTAGTTTGACCTGGAAGATGGTGTCCACCATCATCGCAACGTCAACCGCTTTGGTGTCCGCCACTTATTTTCTCGCTACCCGTACTTAATTCGAAAATCCCGTTAGACAGCCGAGCTCGGATTCCTCCGCGTCGTTGCAGGCAATTTTGTCCATGGCAAGTCAGCCGGATCAGCTGCCATCGGCCCTGCGGCTTTAGCAACGAGAACATGCGAGGCAATGGGTGTGAAGTCTGCCCTGAAATGATTAGAGCTTTTTACAATCAATATCTTCATTGCCTCTGGGTGAACGCCAAGCATTCTGAAGAGCTCCCGATCCAGCAATTGCTTTTTACCGCTGGCTACCGCGACCAGCACACCATCTATTTCAAGCAAGGCGCATTGACCTAACTTGATCGACAGCCCTGTCATCATTGGGCCCTTGAGGGTTACTTTACCGTCAGACAGTGCTTTAACTTTAAAAGTCCCTTGCACAGGATCATCACTCAGTTGCCCAGTGAAGGTCGGCACAGCAGTGCCAACTGTAGTCGTGATGGTAGAACCTAGTCCAGCGGCATGTGCCATGGCAGCTGCGGCTGAGTCATAAATTAGTCCGATCGCCACTTTACCGGGTATCCGCTTGCCTGCACCTTTTTCTAACAAAGCTCTAAGCAAACCAGTCGTATTACTGTCGCCGCCGGCACCCGGATTATCCTGGGTATCGGCAATCACTACTGGCTTATCGTTGGATTCAGCGAGTACGCAGGCATGCTCAACTGCATCACGCGCTGAAAAGATTTCAAGCGCCCACTGCTTCGGTTCACTAACAAGTCGATACAAGCGATCAACCGCAATGTCTGCTGCCGGCCCATAGCCCCAGACCATAGGGGCACACTCGGCAATATCCGCTGCGGGGAAGGCCATACAGAAACTCAGACAGGCATTGAATTCCTTATCAAGATCGAGGATATCCTCGTAACGCGACTTGGCAGGCTCTAACCACGTGCTTTGGGCGTTTAGCGGAATCAAAAATGGCAGTCGGCGATACGCGATCGGTTCTTTGTGACCCAACTGTACGCGACGCTTCAATAATTGCGCTGCAAGCTCTCCCGTTGCAGCCATATCCACATGAGGATATGTCCGGTAAGACGCTAGCGCATCTGCTTCCGTCAACATTTTTAAGGTCACATTGGCGTGCAAATCCAGACTCACGACGATTGGCATTTTGGGGCCAACGATCGCTCGAATCCTCCCGATCAATTCACCCTCGCAGTCATCAACATGCTCAGCAACGGCAGCGCCGTGCAGATCGAGATAGACGGCATCGAAGCCCCCTTGACGAACATCGGCAAGGATTGAGTCACTCACCCGCTCGAACGCATCACGCGTGACATAGGAAGAAGGGATCGCGCCGCACCAAGAGCCTGGCACCAGCTGCCAACCCTCGCGACGTGCCGCATCCATAAAGCCGCCTATGGGGATATTGACGCCGCGCAGGCTATCAAGCATCGCCTGCCCTTTGATAAACGCCGGGAAGGAATCGCCGCGATTAAACGCAGCCCAGTCGGCAAGCGATGGCGCGAAAGTATTAGTCTCGTGCTGAAATCCTGCAACGTATATCTTCAAGGTACTTCCCCTCTGTTCAGACGTTTCCATGACTGGATCATTTTGTCACAGTTCCGCGCGGCAATAGTACGTAGCAACAAAAAACCGCCTGACTACACAGGCGGTTTTTGATACAGCTAGAGCGGTTTTACTCGCTCATTTCATTAACTCCACATCTTGACCACCAAGGGCACAATCAGCAGTGCCACAATGTTGATAATCTTGATCAAAGGATTGACAGCTGGGCCAGCCGTGTCTTTGTAGGGATCACCCACTGTGTCTCCAGTCACGGCAGCCTTATGAGCGTCCGAGCCTTTGCCACCGTAATGACCTTCCTCGATATATTTCTTGGCGTTATCCCAGGCACCTCCGCCAGTACACATCGAGATGGCGACAAACAGACCCGTCACGATAGTGCCCATCAGCAAACCACCCAGCGCGGCTGGGCCTAATGCCAAGCCAACGACAATCGGTACGACAACTGGCAACAGCGACGGTACGATCATTTCTTTGATCGCTGCTGAAGTCAACATCCCAACCGCGACACCGTACTCAGGCTTACCCGTGCCATCCATGATGCCGGGTATGTCGCGAAACTGTCTTCTGACCTCTTCAACGACAGAGCCAGCACAGCGACCGACCGCCTCCATCGCCATCGCACCAAACAGATAGGGAATCAAACCGCCGATAAACAGCCCAATAATCACCATATGGTTGGACAAGTCGAAGGTCACTTTTTGACCTGCAGACTCGAGTGCGTGGGTGTAGTCAGCAAACAATACCAAAGCTGCAAGACCCGCCGAGCCAATCGCATAGCCTTTGGTTACCGCCTTTGTGGTGTTACCGACGGCGTCAAGCGGATCGGTGATATCACGGACTGATTGTGGCAAACCAGCCATTTCAGCAATTCCACCCGCGTTGTCAGTAATCGGCCCGTATGCATCCAAAGCTACAACAATCCCGGCCATCGACAGCATGGCAGTGGCAGCAATGGCAATACCGTAGATGCCCGCCAACGCGTAAGCCGCATAAATCGCAGCGCAGACACACAAGACAGGGCCGGCTGTTGACTTCATGGATACCCCAAGACCCGCGATGATATTGGTGCCATGGCCTTGAGTTGAAGCTTGTGCAATGTGCTTGACGGGTGGATAGTCTGTACCGGTGTAGTACTCCGTGATCCAGACCAGTAAAGCGGTTAGCGCCAACCCAACGACCGTACAACCAAACAATTGCATGCGACTACCAGCATGGCCGAGTGCGTCGTCAGGCATCGCCCAATTCGTTGCGAAATAAAAAGCAATCAGCGAGATCACGCCAGCAATAATCAAACCCTTGTAGAGAGCAGGCATGACGTTTTTCATGCCGGGTGTTGCTTTGACGAACGAGCAACCGATAATTGACGCAATGATTGAAATGCCACCCAGGACGAGTGGGTAAATAACTGCTGCTGCAACAGCGCCTTTAATCATCAGCGCGCCGAGAACCATCGTCGCAATCAAGGTAACCGCATAGGTTTCAAACAAGTCAGCCGCCATGCCTGCGCAGTCGCCGACGTTATCACCGACGTTATCAGCAATCACAGCTGGATTACGAGGATCATCCTCAGGGATGCCGGCTTCGACCTTACCGACCAGATCGGCACCGACGTCGGCACCTTTGGTAAAAATGCCTCCGCCCAAGCGAGCAAAGATCGAAATCAACGATGAGCCAAACGCCAGGCCGATCAGGGGGTGCAAGACAGCAGACATATCCGTGCCCTTGCCAGTCGCGCTCAAATACATGTAGAACAGACCAACACCAAGTAACCCCAAGCCAACTACCAGCATGCCAGTGATCGCACCACCCTTGAAGGCAACGTTCAAGGCTTCGTTCATGCCTTGTGTGGCTGCTTGAGCCGTACGAACGTTGGCACGCACGGAAACATTCATACCGATGAAGCCGCAAGCACCTGACAGGACGGCGCCAATAACAAAACCCAGGGCCGTTGTGTAGGGTGCAACACCATGGTCGATAAAGACGGCGATCAGGGCCGTCAGGACGACACCGACGATGCCAATCGTCCGGTACTGTTTAGACAGGTAGGCCGCAGCCCCCTGCTGGATGGCGTCAGCGATCTCAACCATCTTCGCATTACCCGTACTTTGCTTGAGAATCCATGACCTGACGGTAAAACCGTAGATCACTGCGATCAGCCCGCAGGCCAACGCAAAATAAAGACCTTGTGTTTCGATAGGCATGCTTAAAAACTCCCCTAAGTGTTGTCTCTTAATTTATTTTGATTCACTCACCAGAACTTTTGCTGCAACCCCAGTATGTAACAGTTTCTTCGCCATGCAAAGGGGGATGGACAGTGTTTCTTTGTTAACATTAGGGTATTCACTTATTAATCAACGTTTTACGGAGTTTGCATGCGTCTAGATATGGTCACAGCGGGCGATAAAGTGCCTGAATCTTTCAATGTCATCATCGAAATTTCGATGAATTCTGACCCTATCAAATACGAAGTTGATAAAGATTCTGGCGCGCTTTTCGTTGATCGTTTCATGGGTACATCGATGCACTACCCATGTAATTACGGCTATATCCCCAAGACGATTGCAGGTGACGGCGATCCAGTTGATGTGCTGGTCATCACACCCTTCCCCGTTATTCCCGGTGTCGTGGTCAGATGCCGGGCGCTCGGCGTTTTACTGATGGAAGACGAAGGTGGTCAGGACGCCAAACTACTGGCTGTGCCAATCGACAAAGTTCTACCCATCTACAGCCACTGGCAGCAAGCGACGGATATTCATCCTATGCGTTTGAATGCAATCCAGCACTTCTTTGAACACTACAAAGATCTCGAAGCGGGCAAGTGGGTAAAGGTACAAGGTTGGGGCGGGATTGAAGATGCCCACAAGGAAATCCTCGAAGGCATCGCGAACTACAACGCCGGAAAGTAGTGTTTGAACGCTTACATGGACTCACGCAGAATTTCCACGTAGTCCTGTTCAGTGGCGATGCGAGGATTAGTGAAGTGACAATGATCCTTCATCGCCATGCTGATTGCCGCGGGATACATGTCCTCGGTCACACCCAGTGCACCAAGACCGGACGGTAAACCCAAGCGTTGGTTCATTGCCTTAACAGCTGGGGCCACGTCGGTGCCGGACGACAGCCCGGTCGCTTGTGCCAGCCGAGCCAACTTGTTGGCCTGCTTCATCGAATCCACACTTGAGTTGAAATTAATCACAGCTGGCAGCAGCATCGCGTTCAGCGTGCCGTGATGTAACTTGGGATTTAACGCGCCCAAAGAGTGGCTCAAGCTGTGAACAGCACCCAAACCTTTTTGAAATGTCATGGCGCCTTGTGTCGACGCACTCATCATGTGAAAACGCGCCTCTTTGTCACCCGGGTTGTTAGTAGCACGTTCGATATGAGCCCAGCCCCGCCACAATCCATCCAGCGCAATGCCTTCAGCCGGGAAGTTCAACGCCGCTGACATAAAGGTCTCCATGCAATGCGTGATGGCATCCATACCTGTTGCTGCAGTCAACAGCGGCGGCAAACCAAGCGTGAGTTCTGGATCGCAGATTGCCACCTTGGGAATGATGTGGGGCGATACCAAGGCCACTTTACGACCATCATCGAGAATCATCATTGAGCCCCGGCCTACTTCACTACCAGTGCCTGCCGTGGTGGGGATAGCTATAACGGTCGCCGTCGCAGCGGTAATACGGGCGACACCGCCTTCAACGGCTGCAAAGTCTTTAAGCGGGCCCTCGTGCGCTGAACAAATCGCTACAGCTTTGGCCAGATCCATGGCTGAGCCACCGCCTAAGGCAATCAAGCCATCAAAATTACCTGCACGATATTGTGCAAGCGCCACACGCATGGCAGCCTCTGTTGGATTAGGGGGGGTCTGATCAAAGACGCCTACTGCTGAAGCGTTTTTGAGTTGCGCCAGGACTTTGTCGACGAGCCCTGCGGCGCGCACGCCCTCATCTGTGACGAGCATCGGGCGGGTCACACCCAAACGCTCGCATTCGGTTTGCAAAAGTTTGATTGCGCCGTGTTCAAATTGAACCTGAGTGACGTAGTTAATCAGTGCCATGCGTTGTCTCCATTTGTTTTTTTTATATCTTTTAATATATTTTCATATTTTACTGCTCCCAACCGAGAATCTCTGCCAGGCGTTTGACTACCCAATCCGCCTCTGGCTGGGTTAAGCCGATATCAGTCTCGGCTAACCCATTACCAATCCTCAGCAGGACATCAGACTCGGTTATCCCTAGCTCCCACAATTTGTTGCTGGCTTGTTCGGTCAGCAGATTAGCCATGTCTTCACACAGGTCATAGCGCTCGTGGATATGCTCCTTTGACGCACTTGGCTTGATCCGGCCTGGTTCTACAAATATCGCAATAAAAGACGGCGGGATAATGATTTGATTGTCGTCCGGCATCTTGTCTCTCTGTATCTAGTTGTAATACACATTGCCAGAGTTAGCTTAACCGAAGATATCTGCGCTGATGGGTCGAGGTTGTCATCGGTCCAGCTATCTCTGATAATCAAGCGTGCCATCTTCTCGGCGCAATCAAAAGGATAATAAAAATGCTCGATAATTTTTCAAGCTCACAAATAATCCGCAAAGCTGTTGTCGCCACCAAGGGCGGCGTTGTCTCGGCTCAACACAGACGAGCCGCTGAAATCGGCGCCTTGGTACTGCAAGCAGGTGGGGACGCGATTGACGCTGCGATCGCTACATCGTTTGCGATTGGTGTGCTTGAGCCCTGGATGAGCGGCCCAGCCGCAGGCGGTGCAATGGTGATCTGGCGCGCTAAAGCCCGGAAAGCACAGGTGATCAATTTCGGTTGCCGCTCGCCTCGCGAGCTTAATCCGGCTGACTATCCTCTATCGGGTAGTGGCAAGTCAGCTGACCTCTTCCCCTGGCCGGAAGTAGTTGACAACCGCAATGTGCAGGGTGCAACCGCTGTCGCCATACCCGGCGTGGTCGCAGGCATGGATTTAGCTCATCAACACTTTGGCAAGCTACCCTGGAAAGAGCTTGTCACCCCTGCCGCCAAGCTTGCCGAAGAAGGTCTGCTGGTGGATTGGTATACCTCGCTGGTCACTGGCACCAACGCCAAAGTATTGTCAAAAGACCCAGATACCGCCGCCATGTTTCTGGATGAAGGTCGTTATCCAATATCAGGCTCATGGACCGCCAATATCGAGCAGCATCTCAATCAGAAAGCTTTTGCCAGGACACTCGAGCAGATCGCTGATCAGGGAGCCAAGGCCTTCTATGAGGGGGATATCGCACACTCTCTGGTAAAAGATATTCGGGATAAAGGTGGTTGTCTGAGCCTTGCTGACCTTGCTGACTATCGAGCTGAAATGGTCGACCCGTTGACTATTCCTTACCGTGGCGGCCAGATTTTTGCCGCCCCTGGTCTAACTGGCGGGCCCACCTACGGTAAAGCGATTGAGATACTTGCAAACGAATTAACCCCCAAGCCCGGTGCTCCCGGATCCGATACTTATTCGGCCTATGCACGTGCGTTGAAGCTTGCCTTCAAGCTACGTTTTGAAAACATGGGTGATCACGAGTCTCCCGCAGCACCCGGGTGCACAACTCACTTTAGTGTGGTCGATCAAGAAGGCAACATGGTCGCCGTCACGCAGACCTTGTTATCTATTTTTGGCTCTCGTGTGGTGTCGCCATCGACCGGATTACTGCTTAACAACGGCATCATGTGGTTTGATCCAGAACCCGGTAAAGCCAATTCGCTTGCCCCCAATAAACGCTGCCTGGCGAACTATTGCCCCATCGTGGGTCAAGATGCGGCAGGCCGGACCTTTGCTCTGGGTGCGTCGGGCGGACGCAAAATCCTGGGATCGGTGATGCAGCTGACCTCATTCATCATGGACCACGGGTTGGATATTGATCAAGCGTTTCATCAGCCGCGTATCGACATCAGTGGCGGCGAATCGATTCTTGCGGATCAGACCTTGCCTGACGATGTGATGGCCGCTTTGAATGAAGTCATGCCGACCATACCCACCCGTCGCGGTATCTATCCCTATTCTTTTGCATGCCCCGCAGGTGTGATGCGTGCTGGTGATCTCAACACCGGCTGCACAGAAATCATGTCGCCTTACGGAGACTCGGTTGCGCAACCAGCTTGATCAGCTGCTGACTCGCTGCAGTTTTTCAAGCCCGGCGATAAAGTAAGCAAGTGGTGGGGTCTCACGTCCTTTTACTTTCGCGAGATCATCATATCTGCGCAAGCGAACCCCTTCAGGTGCGAAAGGCTGGGCGATAAAGGCAGCCGCCTGCTCGTCGTTGAAAACCCCGCCTTGTAGCTCGAGGCTGTGTTTCGACGCGGGCGACAAAGTATCCCAGTAAGACTTTTCAGTGGCACACAAATAGCGTTTTGCGTCGACATGCAAACGAATCGGTTCGAGCACTGCATCGTCAAAAAGCGGGCGCAAAAACGGTAACGCAATATATTGGTGCAAGTCGTCTTTTGCTGGCGGTTGAGTACGATCCATTTCCTCTTGCTGATCTAGAAAATGTCCGAGGTCGTGTAGTAACGCCGCACCAACTGTCTCTGGTGTTTCGCCTGCCTGTTCTGCCAGGTGGGCGCATTGCAGGGCATGATCCAGCTGGCTCACGGCCTCGCGGCCATACTGGTTTGAACCACGAGTCAAAAAGAGTACCTGAATCTGTTCTAGCGTCAGTGCCATGTTGATGATTACCTGATTAAATTAACAGCTTGCGAATATTTGCGGAAAGCAGATCCAGCAAAATCACGGTCGCAATGATGATGATCATCACAGCACAGGTTTCCCCATACTGAAAGCTTCGCATGATATCCCACAGAATAGCGCCGATACCACCTGCACCGACCATACCGACAACCGATGCTGAGCGCACATTCGACTCAAAACGATAGAGGGTAAAAGACACCCACAAAGGCATCACCTGCGGCAAGACGCCATAAATTACTTCATGCACGCTGCTGGCACCCGTTGAGCGTATGCCTTCAACGGGCTGAGGATCGATTGCTTCAACTGCTTCAGAGAAAAGCTTGGCTAGAATGCCAGTGGTATGCACCCACAGTGCTAACACGCCAGCAAATGGCCCCAAACCAACAGCCACCACGAACAGCATCGCAAAGACCATTTCGTTTATGGCGCGACACGAATCCATTAGACGTCGCACTGGCTGATAACACCACCAGGGCACGAGATTCGATGAGGCTAGCAGTGCCATCGGCACTGCACTGACCACGGCTAGAGCTGTACCCCATAAGGCAATCTCCAGGGTAACAAGCATCTCATCAAGATAAACTCGCCAGTCGGCAAATTTGGGCGGAAAAAAATCCGCCGCAAATTTAGCCATATTGCCTGAGTCCCGCCAAAGCTCCCCGGGACGCATGTCAGCGCCATGCCACGATGCAATCAACAAAATGCCCAAGATTGCCCAGCCGAACTGTATCAACAGACTGCGGCGGGACAAGCTATCAGCGCTAGAGAGCATCGTAGTAGCAGACATAGTGGCAATTTACTTTTTCAAGGCCACGAGCTTGCTGTCGATTTCAGCAATGGCTTTAGTCTTGTCGACTTCGCTCATTGTCGTATCCGCCTCAAGCTTAAGACGCTTAGAAAACAAATCCAACTCACGAATAGGGATCAGCTGATCATTAGTTGAAGCTTTAAAACCAGATAACTTGAGGAGGTCTTTAAGCACTTGCTTTTCATGGTCGTCTTTACCTTAGCCCGTGAAGAACTTAACGATCTTTTCCTTGGTTGCGGCAGGTACATCTTTACGAATGACCAGTGGGTCTGAAGGGATCAATGGTGAGGTCCAGATAATTTTTATCTCTTTAGCCTTGTCGGGCGCATTGGCCTTCATGATTTCGAACTGCTCGCTATTGAAAGTCGCGACATCGACTTGTTTGGCGGATACCGCTAAGCCGTTGCTTTCATGGTTGCCTGAACGCATGATTTTGAATGCCGTTTTCGGATCGACTTTGTTTTTGGCAAAGACGTAAAAGCCAGGCACCAGGTTACCTGACGTCGAGTTTGGGTCACCATTGCTGAAGCTCAAGGTTTTTGCAGCTTTCAACATGTCGTCGATATTATTGATAGGGCTATCCTTGTTAACGATCATGTAAGAGTAGTAACCCTTGGATCCGTCAGCGTGGACCATCTGAGCGAAGATCTCGCCTTCTGAGCGATCAACGGCTTCCATTGCTGATTTGTTACCAAACCAGCCCACTTGAACTTTATTGAAGCGCATCGCTTCGATCACGCCAGCATAGTCAGATGCGAAAAAAGGTTTGATATCCAAACCGGTTTGCTTGACCATGTCATCGATCAGTGGCTGCCAGCGGGCTTTGAGCGCTTGCGCGGAGTCGGTCGAAATAATACCGAAATTAATTTCTTGAGCTTGCGCAGTGACTAGCGCGCCGCTCAAGGCGAAGGCCGCAGCGGTAGTAGCTAATAGCTTTTTAAACATGAACGCTTCCTATCAGAAAAACGGTTGAAAAATGATTCAGGCGGCTTGAGCAATCAACGCAGCATGGCTAGCGCCTGGACTAGCGTGCGTACTCTGGTGTGCTGCACTCGGCGTTGAAGAAAAAAGTTCGTCAACCTGCACACCATATAAGTCTTTTAAAAGTTCCGGGGTTAGCAATGAGGAGGCACCGTCAAACACCACTCTACCTTGATGCAGGGCAATCGTTCTGGGGCAATATTTGATGGCCATTTCAACTTGATGCAGTGATACAAGCACGGTTGATCCATCTTCGCGATTGATACGACTGAGAATTTCCATCACATTTCGCGAGGACTCTGGATCCAGCGAGGCGATGGGCTCATCAGCCAGCACGATGCTGGCACCTTGCACCAGGGTGCGAGCAATAGCCGCGCGTTGCTGCTGACCACCCGATAATGTCGAAGCTCGCTGCGCTTGACATTGCGCAATCCCGACACGGGTTAGGGCTTGAATTGCCAGTTGCTTGTGGGCACTCGTAAACAAGCCTGTAAGGCCCCGCCACCAGGCGATACGATGCAACAAACCTACTAACACGTTAGTGATAACCGGCAGGCGATCCACCAGGTTGAACTGCTGGAAGACAAAGCCGATGTTGGCACGGGTACGGCGAATATGGCGATCTATCCTTCCGCGCTGCTGGACCACCTGACCATCTACTTCGATCAATGAATCAGTCGATGCATCACCTGCGACGAGGCCGGCAATATGTCTAAGCAGGGTTGACTTGCCAGACCCAGAGGCACCAATCAATGCAACCATCTCACCTCGTTGAACAGACAGGTTGACATCAATCAGCGCATGCTTGTCGCTGGAAAAATGTTTATTGAGATTGGCAACACGCAGGATGGGAGCGGTCATGTGAGTACTCAATAGAGTTTTCAACTAAGACCGCTAGTGTGCTACATCCTCATGACAGATTTTTGACAATGGCTTTAGCCAAAGCCAGATCCTCAAATGACCTGTGTACCCTCGCGCCAAACTGACCGGACTACCGCATGTCTATGATCGTTATCGAGCTGAACGAATCGGGTCCGCACCAAATCCGCACGCAGACCAGCCTCGATCTGGCCACGATCGGTCAGCCCCAAAGCCTCTGCAGGGGCTTTGGTCACGGTGTTAACAGCGGCAGATATCGACAGGATATCGTCGTTGACAAGCCTCATGACCGCACCGATCAGACTACCCGGGACATAATCTGACGACAGGATATCCAGTAACCCTAGCTTTGCCAGTTGCGAGGCTGCAACGTTACCTGAGTGCGAGCCGCCACGAACGACGTTAGGCCCACCCATCACGGTCAACAGGCCAAGCGCATGCGCCGCCTGCGCGGATGTCAACGTCGTTGGAAACTCAGACATAACAGCTCCCTCGTGATGAGCCTGTTCAACATGTTCGAGCGTGGTGTCATCATGGCTTGCCAGACGGATGTTATTTGACTTGCAATAGTCCACAAAGTATTTGCGATGCGGTGCAGCATACTCAGCTTGCAGTTTCTCCGCGTGCAGCACTTTGTCATTGAATTTTTCTTGGCTCCACCCTTTCTTGCCAACGAAGTAAACGCGGGCTTGCTCAATATCCTCCCACTGCCGCTGCCCAGGCGTGTGGTCCATCAGAGAAATCAACGAGAGTCTGGGGTGCTGGTGAAAGGGCTCAAACAACTCGATAGTGTTTGGTGCAGGCAGTTCACAACGAACATGCAAGTAATGGTCAGCACGCAATAAGTTCTGGTCATGACAAAGTCTGATTGCATTTATCACAGTACCCCAGGCACTGCCGCGCAAGCTTTCCTTATCTGACTCACCTACACCTAACGCATCCAGCACCGTCGTGATACCGGCCGCCGCAATCTCGGCATCGTGTGCCAGAAGCGCTGGCAACTCTGCCCAATGCACTTTAGGCCTTGGCATCAGGTGTCTTTCGAAGTTATCGGTATGGACTTCGATCATACCGGGCATCAAATAATCGCCACCAAAGTCAATCGCCTCTGGTAGAGAAGATTTGCCGTGGTCAAGAGATTGGATTTTTCCATCCGAGACGTGAACAGTGCCTTCAATGACTTCAGTTGGCAGAATGATTCTCGCGTTTGTTATCACCATGGTCCCGCTCATACTATTCCCCTGAATTCACCTACATTGATTCTGCGCGTGGCCACTTCGTCTCCGACGTGAGCATCGTGAAAAATACCGATGATTGCAGAGCCTTGCTCGCGCGCCTCTTTAATTAGTTCAACAACAGTCTCGCTGTTACCCTGATCAAGCGAGGCTGTCGGCTCGTCCAGTAACATCAGCGGGCGCCGTTTAATCAGGCCTCTGGCGATGTTGATACGCTGTTGTTCTCCGCCTGAGAAAGTGGCTGGCGGTAAATGCCATAGTCGCTCAGGAATGCGAAGTCGCACGAGCAACTCACTGGCCTGCTCTCGCGCTTGCTTGATCTTATTGACGTCGCTGGCGGCTGCGTCAACCAGAGGCTCGGCCACAACATCCAATGCGCTCACTCTGGGTATCACTCTCAGAAACTGGCTGACGTAGCCAATAGTATCTCTTCTGATCTGCAGCAATTCTCTGGATGTTGCCTGGGTGATATCAATCTGCTCAGAGGGGGCATGAGGTGCGCCATGGTTCACCCATATCTGGCCAATGCTCGCTTTGTAGTTTGCATAAATGAGCTTGAGCAAAGTACTTTTACCCATGCCCGAGGGGCCGTCAAGCACCACGCACTCGCCTGCGGTGACAGTCAAATTAACATTTTGCAGCACGGGTAATGTCGCCGCGCCTTGATTGTGCAACACAAAGCTTTTAGCAACGCCCTGCAGAGTAAGGATAGGAGGGCTCATGGTTGCAGCACCGAAGAAACCAATAACTGTGTGTAGGGGTGTTGAGGATCATCAAGCACTTGATCGGTCAAACCTGACTCGACTACTTTGCCCCGTTGCATCACCATCATGCGGTGCGCCAATAACCGGGCAACAGCAAGGTCATGCGTCACGATGATCGCGGCCAATTGCATCTCTCGTGTGAGTTGTCTAAGCAGATCTAGCAACCGGGCTTGAACCGACACGTCAAGCCCCGAGGTGGGCTCGTCCATAAATACCAAGCGAGGTCTGGTCACTAAATTGCGTGCGATTTGCAATCTCTGGCGCATGCCGCCAGAAAAAGTCCGGGGGATATCATCGACCCGGTTGGCATCAATCTCAACCCGCTGCAACCAGTCAATCGCGGTGGCTCGAAGCTTGCCATAATGCCTATCGCCCATTCCCATGAGTCGCTCGCTGACATTAGCACCTGCGGACACATCCATACGCAATCCGTCCGCGGCATGCTGATGTACGAAGCCCCACTCAGTGCGCGAGAGTAATCGCTGTTGTGCCTGAGTCATTTGATAGACGTCATGCAAGTCGCCGTCTGTCATGCGGTAGTGAACTGAGCCACGATCGGGCGCAATCCGCGCCGCTACGGCATTCAGCAGGGTTGTTTTGCCTGAGCCGGATTCACCAACGACAGCAAGTACTTCACCAGGCCACAGGTCAAAGCTCGCATCCGCCAACGCTAAATGATCTCCGTAGCTTTTTTCGAGATGTTGAACACTCAGAATAGGTTGCGCGAGATCGCTCATGACGAGGCACCCGTTTGCACATTGCCAAGTTCCTGGCGCTCCGCGCAGTAATCCGAATCTGAACAGACATGCATTCGGGTGCCTTGGTCATCAGTGATAACTTCATCCAGAAAGCTGTCTGCAGCACCGCACAGCGCGCATGCTGCGTCCCACTTCTGCACCTCGAAAGGGTGATCCTCAAACCCAAGACTTTCAACGCTGGTATAGGGTGGGACAGCGTAAATCCGCTTCTCGCGACCTGCGCCGAAAAGCTGCAAGGCTGGATTCATGTGCATCTTGGGATTATCAAATTTGGGGATGGGCGACGGAGCCATCACATAGCGATTATTCACAAGAACTGGGTAATCATAGGTCGTCGCAATATGGCCGTATCTTGCAATATCTTCATAGAGTTCGACGTGCATCAAGCCGTATTCTGCAAGACCGTGCAGCATCCGCGTCTCTGTCTCGCGCGGCTCGAGTTGTTGCATCGGTTCAGGTTTAGGCACCTGATAAACGATGATCTGGTCCTCCGTGAGCGCCGTCTCGGGGATGCGATGTCGCGTCTGAATTATCGTGGCCTGTGTCGTTTTCGTGGTGATCGCCACCCCAGTGGTCCGCTGAAAAAAGCGACGGATATTGACGGCGTTGACTGTATCGTCAGAACCCTGATCAATCACTTTCAACACATCTGCTGGGCCAATCACCGCAGCGGTAACTTGTATACCGCCCGTACCCCAGCCATACGGCAGCGGCATCTCGCGCGACCCGAAGGGCACTTGATAGCCAGGAATCGCCACAGCTTTGAGGATGGCGCGCCGGATCATGCGCTTAGTGCGCTCATCAAGGTAGGCAAAATTGATATCGCCGTCTGTATGTACGGTGGTGGTCATCCCTTATCCTCATCGTCACCGATTGGGTTTGCCCGCATCTTTCTTACCAGTTCAAGCTCAGACTGAAAATCAACGTAATGCGGCAACTTGAGGTGCTGCACAAAGCCCGAAGCTTCAAGGCTATCGCTATGCGACAACACAAACTCTTGCATCTGAGCGGGCGCCTTAATGGTCTCGCCAAGTTCCTCAGCGCGCAAAGCGCGGTCGACTAGACTCATCGCCATTGCTTTACGCTCGCTATGCCCGAACGCCAGACCATAGCCCCGGGTAAATTTCGGAGGCTCGGTTTTGCTCCCGGCGAATTGGTTAATCATTTCGCACTCAGTCACTTCGATGTCACCGATCGAAATCGTAAAATCCAGTTCTTCGGGTGCGATTTCAATTTCGATCGCACCGAACCTGATTTCACCGACGAAGGGATGCGAATTAGCGTAACCACGCTGAGTGGAATAAGCCATCGCTAACAAAAAACCTTCATCCCCGCGAGCCAGATTTTGCAAGCGAGTGGCGCGATCAGCTGGAAATCGAAGGGGTTGACGCGTTAAATCTTTCGGTGCCGGATCACCCTCTGGTACACGAGTGGTCTCAATCAAACCCTCATGATTTAACAAGTCGACAACGCGCGGTGTCATGTCTGTGCTTTGTTCAGTCTGACTGCCGGCAGCCTGTGGCAGATGTCCCGTGACCGTGCCAGTCTGGAGTTGTTGTTTCTTCTCGTCGTGATCCTGCACAAGCAAACTAAAATCAAGCAAGCGCTGTGTATAGTCGTAGGTGGGGCCAAGCACTTGTCCACCTGGCAGGTCTTTAAACGTCGCAGAGATGCGCCTATCGAGCTGCATACGCGCGGTATCAAGGGCAATCGTTGTACCCAGGCGAGGCAACGTAGCGCGGTAAGCACGGAGCAAAAAGATCGCCTCGACCAGATCTCCAGATGCCTGCTTGATCGCCAGGGCCGCGAGCTCAGGATCGAACAGGGACCCCTCTGTCATCACCCTATCGACGGCCAGCTTTAATTGCTGCTGTATCTGACTGATACTCAGTTCAGCTTCGCTTGTATCGCCACGACGCTGCCTTGCCAGCAGCTCATAACTGTTGAGAATAGCTGTCTCGCCACCTTTAACTGCTACATACATGACTTAAACCTCCTGCCCGGTCGTCAGGACCGTCGTACGAGCAAGGCCCGTTATCTCTGCTGGCTTTGCCAGCAAGATATCAACGCCTCGAGGAAAGCTCACTCGATTTGCTTGCATAGCGTTCAATAAGATTGTGCGGGATTCGTCATTCAGTCCAGTGAGTGTCAATTCGACCTTACCGTTGATACCTGGTCCTGTCAGCACGACCGCTGGTCTCAGCTGTGCACTCACGGACTCCTCGGACAGATCAATGACGACCGTCGCAGATTGATCAGGGTAGCTGTCTGTGCCCTGCGAAAACTGACTGAAATCACTCAGCGGGTCATCCTGATGAAACCACAGGAAATTCGCGGCTGACGGATCAGCTACCAGCACACAACCCGTATGAAATCTCAACCAGGTCGGCGCAGTGCTCGCACATAAAGTGGGCGACAGCCAGACACTACAGTCAGGATCAAGAAGTGCAAGCAAGACAGCTGCTGAGCTCGAATGACCCTGAGGGGGTGTTTCTGCATCGTGTGTCAGTTCCACCGCCAGGCCTGGGCGCGACAACGCGGACAGCACCGCACGAAACACCTGCTGACTACCGAGGGATTCATTGCTGAAACCAGCTCCGATTGCTTCCAAGGCGACCTTGTTCATGCTTCATCCTCGTCTGCTTCAGGAGAACTGGATTCACGGGCGATAGTGAAGAACTCGACTTTGGTGCTGTCGGCACGCTGACGTCGAGCCTCTCGCTGGATATCAAGAGCTTGCTGGATCGGTGTCAGGACAGTCTCCCTGACCACCAGCGAGGTCGTGTCATCTTGCAGCAAGGCATCAGCCATCGCCGCAAGCTCTGCCTGACGGTGTGCCCGACCCAGCACGTAAGAGACGCCAACAAATGTTTTGTTCGCGGACACAGTCAATTTGAGCACGCAGCGAGTGACAGTGACCTCACCAAGATTAAAGCGCTCGCCGGTCGCGCCGGCGCGGCCTTGCACCATCATCAAACCAATCTCAGGTTTGCGCAGCCACTGGGGCGTCGAATCACCACAGAGTGAAGGGATTTTTTCCAGAAGGTCCAAGGGCGCTCGCGACAATAGCTTGATCCAAGCTTGGCGATCGACGGCAGGGGCAGCACTGGCATTGTCAACAGACTGAAACATTGAACGATTACCGTAATATTTGTATAGACAACTTTTTGGATATGCAAGTATCATAACCTTTTTTCATTTCCCTTTTATGACATCAACCCCCGTCGCTGAGTCACCATCGCCTCGCACCAGTGCCTGGTCGCGAATTGCAGAGAAGCTCTCACATATGATTGCAACGGGTAGTTATCAGCCAGGTCAACGCCTGCCATCTGAGCACGCACTCGCAGTCGAATTTGGCGTTAATCGCCACACCGTCCGGCGCTCTCTGGATCATCTGAGCAGGCAGGGACTAGTGAAAGTCCTTCACGGTAGCGGGACTTACGTTGAAGACTTCGCCGTCGATCTGATGATCAAGAAACAGCCTAGTCAGCAAAATAGCCTTGCTATTGCTGGATTGAAAGGTCGATTGGTTATTTTGGCCAGCGATCAGATACGCGCGAACACTGAACAAGCGCGTGTATTAAAAGTCTCCTTGCGCAGTGCTGTTTTGCGCTTAACGGTGATGGGTGAAGTACATGGTCGACCCCTGCACGTTGGTGACCGTCTTTTCCCTTTGCCGCGTTTTGCACAGCTCGAAAAAGTGGTTGCAGAAACTGGATCCATTTCGGCTGGTTTCCGCCAATGTGGTGTTGAAAAATACAGCCGGATTGAAAGCAGGCTCGCAGCGAAAATGCCAGAGCGACCTATTGCCGACTATCTACGGCAACCGCAAAGCCGCCCGGTGCTCTGGGTTGAGAGTATCAACATCGATGAACATGGCTCACCAATCGAGTTCGCCACCACCTGGTTCGCTGGTGACCGGGTCAAACTGACCATCAGCCATCTCGATTAACTTTAAGAGCAAAAAAGAATGAACAGCTACGAAAACGCCTACCGCTACGCCATTTACTTCTGCCCCGCACCTGATACTGCTTGGTGGCTGGCGGGAAGCTCGTGGCTTGGTCGTTGCGCCTGGACTTCCGACACGCACACACAACCAAAGATTGCCGGACTTTCTGAGGCTGAGTTTGCGACGCGAACCTCAGATCCCAGGCGCTATGGGTGGCATGCGACTTTGAAAGCGCCATTTAGTTTGAACACCAACGTCAGACTGGAAGATCTGCGAGAGGCGGTTGCAGTATTGGCAAAACGCTTGACTGGGATACAAAACCTTAAACTGCATCCTGCCCGACTAGGGCACTTCATTGCCCTGATACCCAGCCTCGCAGAGCAAGCCAGTCAGATAAACCACATCGCGAGAGAGGTGGTCGAGCACGTGCACCCGCTCGTTCGCCCCTTAACTGAAGACGAGATCGCCCGTCGACGCAAAAGTAAACTGACCCCTGAGCAAGACGCGTTGATGTTGCGCTGGGGCTACCCTTATGTGATGGATCATTTCAAGTTTCACCTGTCCTTGACCGACAGACTTGATCAACTTCCCGAGTCAATCGTATCCAGTATCCTTACCGCGGCAGACACGCACTTCGGATCACTGCCAGATTTAAACCTGGATGGTTTAGCAATTTTTGCAGAACCTGTAAAAGGGGCTGACTTCAGGCTCGTTGAAATCCATAATTTGAGGTAAGGTATCAGCTCCTGACAACGACAAATCCGCCGAGATCACACCATGTATCTACCTGCCCATTTTGATCAACAAGATCCCGAAGAGCTGGCAACGCTCGTTAAGGCTTATCCCTTGGCAACCATGGTGACCTTGAATGGCAACGATCTCGTTGCAAACCATATCCCTTACTTGTTAAAAGGGCCCTTGGTCGTTGGTGCAACGCTCAAGGGGCATGTTGCAAAGAATAACGACGTCTGGCAACACGCAGACCCTGCCAAGGATATTCTTCTGGTGTTTCAAGGATCAAGTGCCTACATCACGCCTAACTGGTATCCCTCGAAACAAGAGCACCATCAGGTTGTACCCACTTATAACTATGTCGTTGTGCATGTTTACGGCAAATTGTCTGTCTACCACGACAGGCCAAGCAAGCTGGCTATCGTTGACCATCTGACTCAATCGATGGAGAAAACACGCTCTAGTACGTGGAAAGTCGGCGATGCGCCCCCAGACTTCATCGACAAAATGCTCGACGCCATTGTGGGTGTGGATGTCACTGTGACCCGTATCGAAGCCAAATGGAAAATCAACCAGAATCGCTCGGCGACTGACCGCGAGGGGGTCGCTGATGGCCTGGAACGAGCAGCGCTTTCTGATTCGGACAAGCAGATGAGTGACTTGGTTCGCTGGGGTCAGCACTGAACGTCGTCGATCAGTGACTTAGCTCAGGCTTGCAATATTGATCAGCGTTTCGCGGCAATGCCACCTTTGTAAATTATCAATAAAGACTTGAGCGACGCGGGTAACAATGCTGTCTGAAAAGCCCGCTGTGTGCGGGCTGCAAATCACATTCGGCAGATCCCAAAGCGGTGATTCTTTAGGCAAAGGCTCCTGGGCGAAGACATCGAGAAACGCCCCCGCCAATCGCCCATTTTCTAAGGCCGCTATGAGTGCCAGCTCGTCAATCACAGCACCGCGTGAAACGTTGATCACATGAGACGTCGCTTTCATCCTGGTTAACGCATCAGCACTTAACAGGTTGGTAGTCTGAGCAGTCAGCGGGCAAGCAAGTATCAGCCAATCGGTAGTCGGTAGAACCTCTAGAAATTGCTCAAACGAAACAAAGTTAACGCCGGCCTCGCTTGCCTGCGCGGTACGACGAACAGCGACAATGTTTAAACCAATCGCACTTAACCACGCACCTAACTTTTGACCGATTGGCCCCCAGCCGACGATGGTGGCAGTTTGACCTTCCAGCTCTGGTGGCATGCTAGTTTTAATAAAAGGCATCCACTCGTGCGCACGTTGCGCCTCTGCTAACTGGGGAAAGCGTCTCGCTAAGCTGAGCAAACCCGTTAACGCTGTTTGCGCAACCATGCCCGCACTGGCGCCGGATGCGGTTGTAACCATGACACCTTTTGCAAGCAAATCAAGAAAAACCTGACGATCCGCGCCGGCAGAATGGATTTGTAACCACTTCAAGTTCTGCGCCTTGAGCAACGCGTCGTAAAAAAACTGCGTGTCTGGCATGATGCGATGTTTGGTCGAATGACCTGTCACTTCTCGTGAAATAAATGCAACATCCGGCGTTGCGATACCTGAATGAACATCTTGAGCGGTCACATGCGTCCATCCCTCAGGCCCACAAATCGCATTGACTTGGTCGCTTAGTTCGCGGGCGCTGTGGTCCGAAAGCAGTATCCTTAGCTTACTCACTTTTCGCTAGCCCCCGAGCTTTCGACAACCGCCTTCCATTTCAAATACTCAGCCTGAATAAAAGCCTTAAAAAATTCTGGCGACTTGCCAACCGGATCGGCGCCCTCTGACACGAAACGATCCTCTAGCCCGACCATCACTTCGTCCACGCTCTGGTTCAGCTTGTTAATGATCTCTGGCGGTGTCCCTGTCGGAGCAAGCATGCCAAACCACGATCCCGCTGAAAATCCCGGATATCCATTTTCAGCAACAGTCGGCACATCGGGTAGCGAGCGAGATCTATTCAGGCTGCTAACCGCAAGTGGCTTAAGCTTGCCAGCTTTAATTTGCCCAATCACCGATGGGATCGTGGCGAACATAAAGTCGATTCGCCCTGCAATCAAATCGTTCAGGGCCTCAGCTCCCTTGTAGGGAATATGCTGTGCGTCGACACCTAAGAGATCCATCAACATGACGCTCGACAAATGAGACGAAGTACCGACCCCGGTCGATGAGTAATTGATTTTGCCATTCGCAGCCTTTGCGTAGGCAATAAATTCTTTGAAACTATGAACAGGTATTTTTGGGCTGACCAACAACACGTTAGGGACGTCTGCAATCAAAATCACCGGCGTCAATTCTGTCAGAGGGTTGTATCGCAGGTTTTTGAATAGCGTCGGGTTGACCGCGATTGGTCCGACCGAGGCTACCGTCAGCGTATAGCCATCAGCGGGGGATCGGGCAACATACTCATTACCGATATTGCCGCCCGAACCCGGTTTGTTCTCGACGATGAAAGACTGCTTAAATTTCTCTGACAATAATTGCCCAACGCTACGGGCAATCACGTCAGTGGTTCCGCCGGCGGTGAAAGACACGACAATCTTGACTGGCTTTGTGGGATAGTCGTCAGGTGTGCTCTCCGCCCTGCCGATATGGGGTGCGCTCAGAAGTGCTAGCGACGCAAATAATATGGATAGGGTGCGAGCCAAGCGTGCGCTTTTAAAAAGCTTAAGCGTCAGCATCGGCTTAGTCCCGGTAAGAGGGATCAAGCCGATCAAGCTTGCGGAGCAAGGCTGGCCATTCCATCACACCGTAGGGTCTGCGAGTACCGGGCTGGTAATTGTTCCAGGTGTCTTCGAGAACAGGTTGAGACACCTTCATCAAGGGGGTGTTGCAAGACATGGATCCAATCTGCGCGCGACACGCCAGCTCAAGTCTGTGCATCCAGTTAAAAGCCTCACCGATGGTACGTCCCACAGTCAAGGCGCCATGATTACGCAAGATCATGGCTTCGCCAGTACCCAAATCTCTCACAAGCGACTCTTGCTCAGCTTCGTCGAGAACGACGCCTTCGTAGTCGTGATAACTGATTTTCAGAAAACGCATGGCCGTCTGGGTTAACGGTAACAGCCCACATTCGAGCGAAGAAATGGCCATTGAGGCCCAGCTGTGTGTATGAATCACGCAACCGACTTCAGGGCGCGCATGGTGAACGGCACTGTGAATCACAGCGCCCGCTTTGTTAATCCCGTAGTTCAGCGAACCAAAATCAGGCTTGGTCAATATATTCCCATGGTGATCAACTTTTAGCAGACTCGAAGCCGTGATTTCTTCGTACATCATGCCATACGCGTTAATCAGGTAAGTGCCTTCCTCACCGGGGACTCTGGCTGAAATATGGTTGGCCATCATATCGGCCATGCCGTAGATTTCAACCAACCGATAGCAAGCTGCCAAATCGACTCGTGCTTGCCATTCGGCCTCAGAAACTTTGCCTCTGAGCGATGGAATATTCAAAACCCCTTGCTTAATCATGATGTTCGTCTCCCTTTTCGTCGGCACATCGTTCGTGCCAATTGGTTATGATTACTAGCCTATACGATTTGATCTACACAGAATTTAACCGCACTGCCCGTAAGCGAGCGTAAATTGACATCCAGAGCATTGTGCTACTTATCAATGACAGTAGTCTTGACCTTGTCGGGCTGCGAGTCAAGTCATCTATTTCAGCAATCAGCTGCCTTCTATCACCACGATCCTGCGCGGCACGTTGCGGTGATTGACCGGCAAGAGATTAGTGTCATGCCCCGCGGCGAGAACACCTGGGAAGCCTATGGTGGCAATCCTAGCAAAACGACTCAGCCAACCGGCAACGTACAGCAACGACAGATCAAGGCAATAGAGACCGTCTCACTTTGCAAGGTCGTCTCATCGGCTTACGACGCCGCTCACGAAAAAGACCAGCTACTGTTGACCGCCCAGGTCGACTGCACGACAAAATGAAACCGGTCGAGGTGTTAATTCAGCGTCGATCTCTTCACAAGTCACGGCGATTTTTAATGAGTGATCACCCCCCCCCCGGATGACACCTCTTAGCGGGGACACGTCGCCGAAATCCCGGCCGACTGCGAGCCGAACATGCTGATTCCTGGGGATAACATTATTGGTCGGGTCAAGTTCAAGCCAGTTGCCAGGCACGCCGGGGCAATAAACTGATACCCACGCGTGCGAAGCGTCCGACCCACGCAACTTGGTTGCTCCCGGGGCCGGCCGAGTAAGCAAATAGCCACTTACGTATTGCGCGCTTAAACCCAGGGCTCTGAGGCAACCGATCAAAATATGTGAAAAGTCCTGGCAAACGCCCGCGCGCTTGTGAAAAGCGTCCCCTATCGGGGTATCGACTGTAGTCGCAGTGGTTGAATAGGTGAAGTCTTTAAAAATGCGTTCATTAAGATCCAGGCAAGCCAAGCCGATCGGACGCCCCCTTTTAAAAGACTCCAGCGCATATTGTTTTAAAACCTCAAGCCGGGGCACGTGGGGGCTGGCAAACACGAACTCGGTTGCAGGCACATAGGGTCGATCAAGCACGTAACTCAATGATTCTGCGACCTCTTCCCAAGCAGGAGATTCATCCAGATTCAAGCTGACATAGGGATCGTCGATCTCTATTACTGATGAAGCCCGCACCGACAAAGATGAATGCGGCGCAGCGATCGTGAAAAAAGTGCGCACATTGCCAAAAACATCTCGACCCTCGGATCGATTGGTCGGATTGGGATCAACTACCAAGTCTGCACTGATGATTTTTTGCCAGCGCGACGTAAGCGGATGCAAATAAGCTAGATGATGGGCAAGCTCGACATCGGTTTGATAGCCGTAGGTCGTCTCGTGTTCGATTTGTATGCGAGTCATGATACGAAATGTCTATCTACAGCGTGCGCAAAAAACCGGTGGCTGATGCTATCCGATAATTGCAATGCAAATAGCCCCAGTCCTTCCACATTTTGCACAACCTTAAGCACGTCGTCTTCTGAGGGATCGATAGTCGGAATCGACAATAGCAAACTCTCTGCATGGGGGATATGAGCGATTTCACCGACGAGCTGGTCAAGGATGCAGACGAGTGCTCTGGGATTTGTTTGATCGTGAACAATCAGGTCAATCAAAGCCAGCGTATCTTGTTGCCGCTGATAGCGTCCGCGATAAGTGATTGAACTATCAAATAGGGTAAGCAGGCTATCGAATCCGCGAGGCGTGTAAACCGCAGCGTGTTGGAAAAATGCCTTTATCGTCGTAGTGAGAATAATCATGCGCTCGACGAGTCTTCCCGCCGTGAGCATATGCCAACCCAAATCTCGGGTCATGCGATCAGACTGAAAGCCGACCAGCGCCGCTAACTGAACGCCAACCGCGTCGAGTAACTCTATGGTGTCGATGGCCGGCCGGTTCGCCAGACTGATTGCTTTGCGTGCCTGCGCTCTCGTGTTGTTTTTTATAGCCCCATCTGTCCGGGACACCATCAGGTCAATACCCAGAGTTTTTTTCATGGCATGCGCGATTTCCGCATGCTCTGCAGGCAAGCGATCCCGGGCTGCTTTCAGAGTGAATTCAAGCAGATCGATATGATCAGTCAACCCGTTGTTACCGCGTAGTGTTAATCCCCTGATGAGCGTTTTACCCAAGAGCGCAGCTGATCGGGTCAGATCCGGGGATACAGAGGGGATCATGCCGTGCTGTTCAAGTAAATCACTAACCGTATCGTTGAGCACGGGCAGGCTATTTTGCTGGTCGGTGCTCACAAGCACGAGCGCTTCTTTGGCTAGCCGCACCATTGACTCGCAGCGTTCGGTATAGCGTCCCAGCCAAAAGAGGTTTTCAGCCGACCGACTCGATACCAATTGATTTGACTCTGTCCATCGTGGCAACTTGACTCTGCTCGGTAACATCGAATAGTCATCGACAGGCTGATCCGTCATGACCCAAGTATCAAGGGTGCTACCCCCACTTTGTATCGACACAACATGAGGATCAACCGCTGCGATGCGGGTCATGCCTCCCGGCAAGGCCTCCCAGCCACCGTTGCCGTCTGCAATCAAATAAATGCGCAACATGGCAGTGCGAGGCGTCAGCCCCTGGCCTGACCAGGTTGGCGCTTGTGAAAACGGCAAATAACTCTGTGTCGTGTATCTGTCTGGATCCAGATCAATGCGGTCGCGCAGATGTTGCAAATCTGGCGTGTCGAGCAAACTCGCAATGACCGGCGGAAAACCCTCTCTTCCGCTAGTACCAAAAGTCGGCTTGACAACCTGCGTATGCAAATCCTGCGAAATATCCTTCCAGGCAGCCCGCTCACCGCACCACCACGTGTGCAAGGATGGCATTTTCAAAGGCTCGCCCAGGAGATACTCGGATATGGATGGCAAGAAGCCCTGCACGGCAGGCGACTCGATGAAACGTGTGCCGAGAGCATTTGCCAACACCACATTGCCTGCCCGCACCGCCTGCAACAAGCCCGGAACACCCAGAGTCGAATCCGCCTTAAGCTCCAGCGGATCGCAATATTCATCATCCATACGCCTCAACAAGCCATGTATGCGCTGCAAACCATGCATCGTTTTCAGATACAGCTTGTCATCGCGCACAGTCAGATCAGCCCCTTCGACTAAGGCTAGGCCGAGGTAGCGTGCGAGGTAGGCGTGTTCAAAATACGTATCACTTGAGGGACCTGAGGTCAGCAACGCCAATCGAGCACCACTACCGGCGATCGCAGAAGCCGCCGTCCGTATCGAGTGAAGCAACCGTTTGTAACTCGAGGCCACATGCTGGATACGCATTTCGCGATAGGCCTCGGGAAACAGCCCCGACGTAATCAGTCTATTCTCAAGGGTATAACCGAGACCCGAGGGCGATTGGGTACGCTGCCTGACCACCCACCACCTGCCGTCAGGCCCTCGGGCAATATCGAAGGCGGCGACATGCAGGTAGATACCACCGAGTGGCTTGACGTCTTTCATACTGCGCAAATAGCCTGGATGGCCAAAGATCAGTGCCGCGGGCAGGTAGCCCGCCTTGATCAGGGTCTGCTCGCCGTAGATATCATGAAGCATCAGATCCAGTAACTTTGCCCGTTGCGCGAGCGCGCCAGCAATTGAACGCCATTCTGAAGGAGTGATCAAAAGAGGCAAGGGATTCAAGGACCAAGGCCGCGTCTGCTCTTTATTGTCGGCAAATACGTTGTAGGTCACGCCATTTTGAGCGATCAGGCGCGCGATCGTCTCGGCACTTTCTGGAAGTTGCTCGAGGCCGTTTTGCCCAAGATATTGAAAAAATGTTCTCCAGTGTGGCCGCAGTCCATCTTGTAAATCCCGGCACTCATCAAAGTGCCCGGGTTTTACAGCAGCAGTCATCGCCAAAATATTTTTTATTAGCTCATCTTGACCATTGGCCTCAAGCTTTTCCGGGCCAAATTGAGAGGTCGATTCAAACGACATGTAAGTAGTACTGTTGAATTAGTTTCGTCTGAGGTCAAGTGTAAATGGAAATTCAATTCCCGTGGTTTGGTGTGTCAGTTGCAACGAACCAGGGGTATGTTGTAGGGGAAAGAATCTGGCCAATCGACGGCTTTCAGCTTCGAATGCGTTAATAGGAAGCGTGGCGTAATTGCGACCACCAGGATGAGTGACATGGTAGCGGCACCCCCCTAAAGAACGAGATAACCAGTTATCAACCAAGTCAAAAGACAGCGGCGCATGAGCATCGATAGACGGATGCAAGGCTGAGGGCGGCGCCCAAGCCTTGTAGCGAACCCCGATCACGTACTCGCCTTCAATGCCCGTAGGCTGCAAGCTAGGCACTACGCCATTGACCGCGACCGCATAGCGATTGTCTGTGTAGCCCGACACTTTGAGTTCAATTCGCTCAAGCGAAGAGTCAACATAGCGGACTGTGCCACCAGCGGACCCTTCTTCACCCATCACATGCCAGGGTTCGAGGGCTGTCCGCAAGGATAAGCGCATCCCCCGAATATCGACATGACCAATAGCGGGAAAACGGAACTCCATGTGTGGCTCAAACCACGCACGATCAAATTTGAAACCAGCGCGTCCCAGCTCGGTCAGCACATCTTCAAAATCCATCATGACAAACGTCGGTAATAAAAATCTGTCGTGCAGTTGAGTTCCCCACCGAGTCAACCTGGTTTTTGACGCAGGCTGGTAGGGGGTTTTCCAGAACCAGGCCACCAGCGCACGGATTAATAGCTGCTGCACCAGACTCATCCTCGCATGAGGCGGCATTTCGAACCCGCGCAACTCAAGCAAGCCAAGACGACCTGTAGGTCCATCTGGTGAATACAGCTTGTCGATACTGAACTCTGCCCGATGGGTGTTGCCTGTCACATCCGTCAGAATATTACGCAGTGCGCGATCAACCATCCACGGTGGGCAGTGCCCTTGCGTCTCTAACTGACGTTCAATTTCATTTAACGCGATTTCAAGCTCATAGACTTGATCATTGCGCGCTTCATCAACCCGCGGAGATTGGCTGGTCGGTCCGATGAACAAACCCGAGAACAAATAAGACATCGACGGGTGATTGTGCCAAAAAGCAAGCAGGCTACCGAGCACATCCGGGCGTCTCAAAAAGGGACTATCGGCCGTCGTTGCACCACCCATGACAAAATGGTTGCCACCGCCTGTGCCGGTATGGCGACCATCGTTCATGAATTTTTCGGTGCTCAGTTTCGTTTGATGAGCTGCCTCATACAGAAACTCAGTGTTCGCAACCAATTCATCCCAAGTGTTTGCAGGATGAATATTGACCTCAATGACACCCGGATCAGGCGTGACCTGTAAAACGGTCAACCGGGGATCGCGCGGTGGCGGATACCCTTCGATCACAATCTTGAACTTCAGCGCCGCCGCCGTATCTTCAACGGCACTCAGCAGCGCGAGATAATCCTCAAGTGCGGTTAGTGGTGGCATGAACACGTAAAGGACAGCATTCGCGCTGCCTTCAAACTCGATCGTCGGGCCATTGGCTCGTTTAGGGTTACGAACCTCAACAACCAACGCGGTTCTAATCAACCCTGGCACGGACTCGTGCTTCTGAGGCGCACGAGTCGGCGTATCAGTTAGCGAAGCGGCGGTGACCGTTGTATTGCCTTGAACATTCAGTTTCGCCGTTGCTGCATTGACACCAAGAGCCGCGCCGTCCCGAGCAGAATATTGCCGCTTCAACTCGGTCAGCGCTGGCAACGCTGCTCGCGGTGCGTAAGGATCCTGATCATGGGACCGCCATTGATCGTTAGCAGTGGCCCAAGGCAAAGAGTCGAGGGGCAACCGGTAACCCATAGCTGAATCACCCGGAATCAGGTACATCCGATCGTCGCGAAAAAACCAGGGGCCCGAGCGCCACTTGCTGGATCCCGGGATGTCGACTTCAGGCAGCACTTGCAGGGGCAAGGCATAGCCCACCGGAGCATCAAGTTTCTGCTCAAAAACCCGACGTAGCCGGGCCCTCTCCATCTCATCATCAAGTTTGGACTCGAACGGATCAACGTTGACCGCTAGTTTTCGCTCACGCCAGAGATAGTAAAAAACGTCCTCAAACCCAGTCTTGATGAAGGCGCTAGACACACCCAGCTTATCAGTCAACAAACGGATGAATTTTTCAGCATCGGCCTGGGTGTAATGATGCGGCTCTCTTTCATCCGCAAACAGGGTCGGGTCGGCCCAGCATGGCTTACCATCTTTTCGCCAATAAGCAGATAATGACCAGCGCGGTAACTGTTCACCGGGATACCATTTGCCTTGACCAAAATGCAAAAAGCCACCAACTGCATAACGCGCTTGAAGCTTCTTCAGTAACTCGGTACCCAGGCCTCGCTTGGTAGGGCCCAGAGCGTCGATATTCCATTCAGCACCGTCGCGATCAAGCGCTGACACAAAAGTCGGCTCTCCTCCCATCGTCAATCGGACATCCATGCCTGCGAGCGAATGATCCACTTTCTGACCGAGGTTAACGATGCTGCTCCATTCGTTCTCCTCGTAGGGCTTGGTCACCCGGGCAGACTCATGCACCCTCTTAACCGACATCAGGTGGTCGAATTCAACCTCGCACTCATCGAGCCCACCTGACACTGGAGCAGCTGAGGATGGCTCGGGTGTGCAGGCAATGGGTATATGACCTTCGCCCGCAAGCAAACCCGACGTGGGATCCAGACCAACCCATCCGGCACCAGGCAGATACACCTCGCACCACGCGTGCAGGTCGGTAAAATCTTTTTGCGCACCACTGGGACCATCAACGGCCTCGACATCAGCCTTGAGCTGAATCAGGTATCCCGAGACAAAACGTGCCGCCAGGCCAAAGTGTCTAAGAATCTGCACAAGCAACCAGGCCGAGTCCCTGCAAGACCCTGAGGCGAGCTCAAGCGTCTCTTCCGGCTCCTGGACACCGGGCTCCATCCGAACGGTGTAATCGACCTGGTCGCGCAAACGTGTATTCAAGTCAACCAGAAAATCGATCGTACGCAGTTTGTCATACTTAACCTTCGCAAGAAACTTGGCCAACAAAGGCCCAGCCTCCTGAACGCGCAGGTAAGGCGCCAAATCATCGGCGAGTGCCAGGTCGTATGTAAAAGGAAACTGCTCAGCATCCGCTTCGAGAAAGAAATCGAAAGGGTTGTAAACAGACATCTCGGCAACCAGATCAACCGTAATCTTGAATTCCCGCGTGCGGGCCGGGAACATCAACCGCGCTTGATAATTCGAGAAGGGATCCTGCTGCCAGTTGATGAAATGCTCGTTTGGCTCTACACGCATCGAGTACGACAGTATCTTGGTTCGACAATGCGGTGCAGGGCGCAGGCGAACGACCTGCGGCCCCAGATTCACGAGCCGATCATATTGGTAAGTTGTAACGTGATGGAGTGCGACGTGAATGGCCATGATCTCAATGCTGCACTTTTTAGGTGCATAAAAGGTTGGTTTCAATCCTCATTCTTATACTAACTTCATTAGATCTCGAAGATATTGCCGAATTGAGATATATTTTTGTAAAAGCGCGCTTGTGTCGTTTTTATTAAAGGTATCTGCATGCAACAACGAGTAGCCGCTTTTGACGAAATGATGAGTGATGCTGAGTTGACCGATGCAGTTGGTGGCATCGCAAACGCTCACCCTCGGGCACATTACAAAGCCTTCGCTGCCTGGCTGGCGCAACAACCCGATCACGTATTGAATGCACGGCGAGAAGAGGCTGAGCTTATTTTTCGCCGGGTCGGCATCACGTTCGCGGTCTATGGCGACAATGATGGTACCGAGCGCACCATCCCCTTCGATATTGTGCCGAGAGTATTCCCGGCCAACGAATGGTCGCTCCTCGAAAAAGGCCTGATCCAGCGCGTTCGCGCGCTGAACATGTTTTTGCACGATGTTTATCACGATCAAAAAATTCTGAAAGCCGGCATCGTACCGGCCGAGCAAGTGCTCAACAACGCTCAGTTCCGGCCTGAAATGAAAGGCGTCAAAGTACCTCTCGACATCTATGCACACATCGCTGGTATTGATCTGGTGCGTGCCAACTATGGCGAGTCCTCAGGCCAGTTCTTTGTGCTCGAAGACAATCTGCGTGTGCCGTCGGGCGTGTCGTACATGCTTGAAAATCGCAAGATGATGATGCGGTTGTTTCCCGAGCTGTTTTCACACCATCGCGTAGCGCCCGTTGCTCATTATCCGGACTTGCTCCTTGAGGCACTGCGCCATGCGACGCCCTCGCACACCAATATGCCCAACGTGGTTGTGCTGACACCCGGGATGTATAACTCAGCGTATTTCGAACACGCGTTTCTTGCTCAGCAAATGGGTGTAGAACTGGTCGAGGGCAAAGACCTTTTCGTGGACGACGACGTGCTGTACATGCGCACCACGCAAGGGCCACGCAGAGTAGATGTGATTTACCGACGCGTCGACGATGACTTTCTTGACCCAGAGTCCTTTAAGGCAGACTCAACCCTTGGGGCCGCTGGCCTGTTGCGCGCGTATCGGGCTGGCAACGTGGCGATCTGCAATGCGATTGGTACAGGGGTGGCGGACGATAAGTCCATCTACCCTTACGTTCCGGACATGATCAAATTTTATTTGAGCGAAGAGCCGCTGATCGCAAACGTTCCCACTTATCTGTGCCGTAAATCCTCAGAACTCGATTACGTGCTCAACAACATGGCTCAACTAGTCGTGAAAGAGGTGCACGGTGCAGGTGGCTACGGCATGCTGGTCGGCCCTGCATCGACAAAAGCCGAGATCGAAGACTTCAAAATAAGAGTCAAAGCCAACCCGAGCAACTACATCGCGCAACCAACCCTTGCGCTATCGACCTGTCCAACTTTTGTTGATGCTGGCATCGCTCCTCGCCACGTTGATCTGCGACCTTTCGTCTTGTCTGGCAATCACGTCCGCATGGTGCCTGGCGGGCTGACCCGCGTCGCCCTGAAAGAGGGCTCTCTCGTCGTGAACTCATCGCAAGGTGGCGGCACTAAAGACACCTGGATTCTTGAGGAATAAGGCTCAACATCATGCTATCAAGAACCGCCGATCACGTTTACTGGATGTCGCGTTACACCGAACGCGCCGAAAACACCGCACGCATGCTGGACGTCAATTATCAGATGTCCCTTTTGCCTCAATCGGAAGAGGCGACCGAACACGCCTGGCGAGCGATGCTAGAGATCTCGGAGCTCAGCACGCAGTACAACTCCGAGCAATCGAAATTTCTGCCTGCTCCTGTCATCGCCTTCATGGTGAGTGATATGGATAATCCTTCGTCAATTATGCGCTGCCTGCAAGCCGCCCGCGAAAACGCTCGCGCCGTTCGTGGCTCGATTACGACCGAGCTGTGGGAGACCATCAACACCACATGGCTAGAAGCGCAACGAATGATCCGTGATGAAGCACTCACACGGGCACCCGCAGATTTCTTTGACTGGGTTAAGTTTCGCTCGCATCTGACGCGTGGGGTACACAACGGCACCATGATGCGCAACGAAGTGTATGACTTCAGTCAACTCGGTACATTTCTTGAGCGAGCTGACAACACCGCGCGTCTGCTGGATGTCAAATTTTTAGCCGCAACGAAATACCGTCACGAGGACCCCAACGCAGTAGATGATTTCTATTACTGGACGGCGATCCTGCGCTCTGTGTCTGCCTTTGAAAACTACCGCAGCCACTACAAGGACGTAATTACCCCTGAACGCATCGCTCAGCTGCTGATCCTTAACCCAAGCATGCCACGCTCTTTAGCTGCCAGTGTTCAAGAGGTATGCGAGACCCTTGTTCGCGTTCGTAACCGGCAATCGGGTGGCACGCAGCTAGCCGCCTTCGGTTTGTTATCCGAACTGCAAGATTCCGTCATCGAGGAAATCCTGCAAAAAGGGCTTCATCTCTATTTGACCGAGTTTCTTGATCGCATCAATCGAATCGGCAGTGGCATCAGCCGGGATTTCCTGATGCCCTTGATTGAGCAGCCCCAAACGCAACAGTAAGCACTGGTTAAATCCGTTGGGTTAGCGTCGCTAGCGTATAATGCCTGCACGACACAACGTTCCAGTCCTCGTGTCTCGCTAAGCCCCGATTCTGTGGGCGATCGCCTCAAAGGCGTTTTACTCCCTGTTCGTCTACCCCGATTGGAGCCTGCGGCAACCCCGTAGGCCGGTATGACGATGGAGCACTTTTCTTGTCTACTTCTACTACATTCGCCGATCTCGGATTGGCCGATTCCCTCATGCGTGCCATTGCCGATGTCGGCTACACCACGCCCACCCCTATTCAAGCACAGGCCATCCCCCGTGTCCTGGAAGGCCGTGACCTGCTCGCCGCTGCACAGACTGGTACCGGCAAAACCGCCGGCTTCACGCTGCCCATTCTTCATCTCTTACTGTCCAAACCAGCCGAGTTGCGCAAGCCTGGTCGCCCACGTTGCCTAATCCTGACACCGACTCGCGAACTAACCGCTCAAGTTGAAGAATCCGTTAAAACCTATGGTGTACATACCAATATTTCATCCATGGTGATGTTTGGTGGCGTCAACATCAATCCCCAGATCAATGCATTACGCAAACCGCTCGACATACTCGTTGCCACCCCTGGTCGCCTTCTCGACCATTGTGGCCAAAGGACGGTTGACTTGTCCGGTGTTGAAATCCTAGTGCTCGATGAAGCCGATCGCATGCTGGATATGGGCTTTATTCGCGACATTCGCAAAATCCTGGCCTTGTTGCCTCGCCAGCGACAGAATTTGCTCTTCTCGGCAACGTTCTCCGACGAAATTCGCGAGCTATCCAAAGGTGTTTTGCGTGACGCGATTGAAGTATCTGTCGCCGCCCGCAACACAACAGTCGAGCGCATCGATCAAAGTGCGCACATGGTGCCGCAAGCGCACAAGCGCGACGTGCTCAGCCATATCATTCGGGAAAGCGGCTGGCATCAAGTGCTGGTTTTCACGAGAACCAAGCATGGCGCCAACCGCCTTGCAGAGAAACTCGTTAAAGACGGCCTGAAATCGGCTGCGATTCATGGCAACAAGAGCCAAGCCGCACGAACGCGCGCCCTCGATGACTTCAAAACAGGCAAGGTATCCGTGCTGGTTGCGACCGATATTGCAGCGCGCGGCATCGACATTGACCAGCTTCCGCAGGTCGTCAACTTCGAATTGCCTAATGTGCCTGAAGACTACGTACACCGCATTGGTCGCACCGCGCGCGCTGGTGCAAATGGCTCAGCCTTGTCCTTGATTGATAACGACGAGCTCAAGTATCTGCGCGATATTGAGCGATTGATTAAACGCAAGATCACGGTTTTACCTGCCCCAACCGGCTGGACCGCCTCACCTCCTTCGGCGCACGGTGCTGACGACGACGAACGGGCAGCTGGCCGACGCGAGGCACCTCGCCGCCCAAGGCCTCAGGGTAACGCCTCTGCAAACGGAAATCGCCCCGCTGCGGCTCCCGGACGGTCTGGCCCTCCACGTGCCCGCTCTGGCTCCCCCTCTGGTCGACCTGGTCCTGGTTCTTCAACCGGTGCCGGTGGTCAAGCGAACCGAGCCCGTCGTCCTTCCCCTTTGAGTAAATAACCCGACTAAAATCTCGCGCCATGAGTATCCAAACTGAAGTCGCACGGCGTCGCACATTCGCCATCATCTCGCACCCCGATGCGGGTAAAACCACCCTCACCGAAAAGCTTTTGCTTTTCGCGGGTGCCATTCAAATTGCCGGTAGTGTGAAAGCGCGAAAAGCGTCAAGGCACGCATCTTCAGACTGGATGGAAATCGAGAAGCAGCGGGGTATTTCCGTTGCGTCATCCGTGATGCAAATGGAGTACCGCGACTGTGTCATCAACTTGCTTGATACGCCAGGTCACCAGGACTTCTCTGAGGATACTTATCGCGTGCTCACTGCGGTTGATGCGGCGCTGATGGTCATTGACGCCGCTAACGGTGTTGAGCCGCAAACTATTCGCTTGCTGCAGGTATGTCGGGCACGCAATACGCCCATCATCACCTTTATTAACAAGATGGATCGCGAGGTAAAAGAACCTCTTGATTTGCTGGCCGAGATCGAAGAACACATCGGCATGGATGCGGTCCCTATGTCTTGGCCCGTTGGAATGGGTAAGGCCTTTGGGGGGGTATTCGATATCGCCCGCGACAAAATGCGTCTGTTTCGCCCCGGGCAAGAACGTCGCGACGACAGCAAAGACGATGTCATCGATGGCCTGGATAATCCTGAAATCGCGAAACGATTCGGCGACGCCTTTACGAGCGCGAAAAACGATATCGAACTTATTCAAGCTGCATCGCCCGTTTTTGATCGGGCCGAATTTTTAGCGGGCCGTCAAACGCCGGTTTTCTTCGGCTCCGCCATCAACAATTTTGGCGTGCAGGAGGTCTTGGATGCCCTGGTAGAACAAGCACCGCCCCCCGGGGCGAGAACAGCAACAGAAAGACAGGTAAACCCCGAGGAGCCAAAATTCACGGGCGTGGTTTTCAAGGTACAAGCCAATATGGATCCCGCGCATCGGGATCGCGTTGCGTTTGTGCGAGTGAGTTCTGGCAAATTTAATCGCGGTATGCGTTTAAAAGTGTCGCGCAACGGTAAAGAAATTCGTCCTAATAATGTGGTGTCATTTTTGTCGCAACGCCGTGAACTCGTCGACGAGGCTTACGCTGGCGATGTGATTGGCATACCCAACCATGGCATCTTGCACCTCGGTGATGTGTTAACGGAAGGCGAATCCTTGCACTTCACTGGTCTACCGTTTTTTGCTCCCGAGCTTTTTCAAGCTGTGGAAGTCAAAGATCCCCTGCGCATCAAGCAATTGCGGACGGGTCTGGCTCAGTTAGGCGAAGAAGGCGCAATCCAGGTATTTCGTCCCATTGCTGCCGGTGGCGCACTACTTCTGGGTGCTGTGGGTCAACTACAGTTTGAAGTAGTCGCGCATCGTCTCGCCGCCGAATATGGCTGTGAGGCCAGAATGATGGCATCTCGTTACAGCATGGCAAGGTGGATCACCGCTGAAGACCCTAAAGAACTGCGCAAATTTATCGACGCTAATGCCTCTCATATCGCCTATGATGTTGTCGAAGCGCCTGCGTTCTTGGTGACCTCAGGCGCGCAACTTCGCGTTGCAGAAGAGCGTTATCCCGCTATTCGCTTTCATGCAATGCGCGAACACGGTGCAGCCCCATCCGCTGCGCATTAACTGAGACGAAAGACCATGTCATGGCGCGTGTTGATCGGTTTTCTGGTGATTGTCGGCATCGGTTGCTGGCAAGGTGGCATAAGGCTGGGTGAGTGGCTTGTCAACAAAGCACCTGCAAGCATTTCAGCTGGCAACGACGCGAAAAACCAGGCTGCGCTGGACGATAAAACCAAGCTGACACTGGCGCAACCACCGCAACCGCGCATTGACGGCACACTTGGTGTGCCAAAAGAAATCCCTCCCGTCGAGTGGTCTATCTTGGCAATGAGCGTTGACGGAGTCGTGCGTGACCCCGATGAGATGATTCGCATCGATATCCCCAAAGCAGAAGCCGACATGCCAAGGCAAGAATTATCGCCCGGTGGCAGTCAATTGCCGCAAGGCCCAGCAGATATTGTCACGATCGATGCCCTTCGGGCATCAAATCAGCCTCCAGTGATCATCGCTAACATTCCGAGTACCCCCGCGACACCTGCGATACCGGCAACTCCGGCAATTCCAGCCCGGCCTGCAGAACCTCTCAAGCCAGCAACGCCCAGCGGTGCGGCTATTGGGTGGCAGCAAGCGCTCAAAAACGATCTGGATCAATGCAATAGGCTCAGATTCCTTGACCGTCCGCGCTGCATAGAACAAGCGCAACGCAAATTCTGCGAACCAAACCGCGCATGGGGTCGCACTGCTAATTGCCCGGATCTTGCGGGGACACCAAACCGCACGGCAGGCGGTTAGAAAACTGCCTTAGTTAGCCTGCGCCTGGGATCTTCTCAACGTAGCTGTGGGAATGCGCAATAGCTCACGATACTTGGCCACCGTGCGCCGCGCGACTGTAATACCGTCTTTGCCCAGCAGCGTAACCAACTGACTATCCGAAAGGGGCTTGCGCCTGTCTTCCGCTGTGATTAACGTCTTGATCCGAGTTTGAATTGACGTCGCCGACGTTGCTTCACGCCCCTCCGTTGAGGCCAACCCCGCACTGAAAAAGCGTTTTAACTCAACGGTGCCGAAAGGCGTAAGAATATATTTTTGCGTCGTAGCTCGTGAGATTGTGGACTCGTGCATCCCAAGCTCAGCGGCGATATCTTTCAGAGTTAAAGGTCTGATGGCTTGCCAACCGTTAAAGAAAAACGCTTGTTGATAGCTGACGATGATCTCTGCAACCCGGCGGATCGTATCAAAGCGTTGCACCACGTTTCTTATCAGCCATCTGGCTTCTTGCAACTTTCCGTGAAGGTCTGCGTTCGAACCCGATCGCGCGGTACCGAGCGCCTTTGCGTACAGTTCATTAATGCGCAACTTGGGCATCACTGCATCATTTAGAAACACCCGCCAGCCCTCGTCGGTTTTACGAACAATCACGTCAGGGACGGCGAACTCTGCTGCTGGACGGGTCCAATTAGAGGCCGGTCTTGGGTTTAACTTCAGAATCAGCGCGTGAGCCATCTTAAGTTGCGCCGCGTCGCAGCCCATCATTTCTCGCAACTTGACCATGTTGCCAGTCGCAAGAGTAGGTAAGCCTGTGCGACACACCTCGCGCGCCAGTGCGAGTACTTTCTGATCCCGGGCCTCGGGCAATTGATCCAGATCTGCATATTGAAGCTGTAATTCCAGGCACTCTGAAAGATCGCGAGCACCAATGCCGGGCGGGTCAAACGAGTGCAAGAGGTTTAACGCAACGACAAAATCATCAACCGTCAAACCAAGAGCAGGATCCATCCACGTGACGATCTCCTCTACTGGGGATGCAAGCAAACCGTCATCGTTTAATTCTTCAATCAGTATCTCGACTAGCGCTGCATCTCGCGTCGAAAAACGCGTGGTGTTCAACTGATCCAGCAAATGGTCACGCAAACTGCCTTGCACTGCCGTTTCTGGCCTAACGTCCTGATCATCATCGCTCGAGTCGCGTGCAGACTTAAAGTCTACGGACAATGTCGTCGAACCGTAATCCGAGTCGTCGTTCTGCGGTTCTGATGCAACAGCGTTCACTTCACTGCTTTGGCCATTATCAATCTGTGTAACAGCTGTCTCGTAGTGGTTGAGGGTAGGACCTACTTCACCAGATATAGGCTTTTCGCCAGTGCCGAGGTCCTGGTTCTGCGACTCCAGGAGCGGGTTTTCTGCCAACACACGTGCCACTTCAGCTTCGAGATCAAGAGTAGACAACTGCAAAATCCGCAAAGATTGTTGCAGTGCTGGGGTCAACGTCAGTTGCTGCCCTGTCCTTAGTTCGAGTAGTTGTCGGCTCATATATATAATATTGTGCATGATCATCTCGCCTAGTGCCAAAAATCGCCGTCAGGACTCTCGTTTATTGCAAAATATCTGCATAAGACTGGCGTGGCTGCCTGTTTTGATCAGGGTCTTGGTCGTCAGCGTTGTTGCTGGCGCTTGGTACATGGTCTGCGTTAATGTTCTCAAAAGAACAGATGGTTTGCGCTATGAGAGCTTCAACTGGCTCAGCATTCTCGGGCCACAGGCGCTTGATTTTCTGACTCGCATCAATTGGTATATCTGGGCAGTGTTGCTGCTCATCATCAGTTTATTCATTCTGGGTGGGATCAGAAGCTATCTGATTCAAAGCATGGCGACCGGGCGCCACGCGCTGGTACCGCTTGAAATGATCCAAGAATTATCCGAGCGGCTTTCACCTGAAGCACTTGATGTACTGCGATGGGTCTGGAAAGATAAAGAAGTGCCGATTAACTACGGCAATATGCGGATGACTTTAAGGCAACTTCGGTCGGGCCGCGCGGGAAAACTCGCGCTTGCTCGTGCGCAAAAGGCAGTAATTGATGCAGCACTTGCAGCCGCTTCCACTGCGGATGCCGAGCCAGAAGAGACGCCTAGCCAGACATCGCGACCCCGACCACTCTAGTGGTTTGAGTTTGCATTTCTCTTCAATTTATGTTCGACTTACGGAATGGACACAATTTTTACGACTAATCCTCGTAACCTCCCTGCAACAACAACCCGTCTCGACCTCAGTGTTGGGCGCGCTTGTTCGTTCGCCGTGTCTGGCAAGCTACATACCCTTGGGCTTTCGCTACTACTAGCGATCGGTTGCCGGGCCTAGCGTCCCGTGGCAGTCCGGCAGCCATCCGCCACCCACTGATTCAAAGCCTGGCGCAATCCAGTCAGGTCAACATGCTAAAAAGTAATAAAGTCTCTTGGGTTCAAGCTTAAAGAGATATTTGTCATGATTCGAGGTCACTATGCTTTCCAACCCAGCAAGTAAATACGTTCCGTTCAAACCCTTCGAACACGATTTTGCCGAGAGAACTTGGCCAACCAAGCGCATCACTCACCCCCCGATCTGGATGAGTACTGATCTGCGGGACGGCAATCAGTCGCTGATTGAACCGATGAGCGTCGAGCGCAAACTGCGTTTCTTTGACATGCTCATCAAAATCGGTTTCAAAGAAATCGAGGTTGGCTTCCCCTCAGCCTCGCAAACCGATTTTGATTTTGTCCGCAAATTAGTCGATGACAAACTGATCCCTGAAGACGTCACTATCATTGCGTTGACCCAAGCACGTCCCGAGTTGATCGCGCGCACCGTGGAGTCTGCCGCCGGTGCGAAACGAGCCATGATCCATTTGTATAACGCTTGCGCACCGGGCTTTCGCCGCATCGTGTTCAACATGAACCGCGACGAAGTCAAACAAGTCGCCATTGACGGCACGCGCTGCGTCATGACCGAGATGGCCAAATACCCACAGACCGACTGGCTGTATGAATACAGCCCAGAGGTCTTCAGTACGACTGAACCTGACTTCGCGCTCGAGGTCTGCAATGCAGTCACTGAAGTATGGCAGCCAACACCTGAGAAAAAAATCGTCTACAACTTGCCTGCGACGATCGAGGCGACAACACCCAACATGTATGCCGATCAAATCGAATACATGCACAAGAACCTGAACTGCCGCGACAGCGTCATCGTCAGTCTGCACCCTCACAATGATCGTGGCACTGCGGTTGCCGCTGCCGAGCTCGGTTTGATGGCGGGTGCAGATCGTGTCGAGGGCTGCTTATTCGGTAGTGGTGAACGCACTGGTAACGTCGATCTGGTGACCTTGGCGTTGAACCTTTATACGCAAGGTATCCACCCTGGTCTTGATTTTTCGGATATTGATGAAGTAAGGCGCTGTGTTGAGTATTGCAATCAGTTACCCGTCCACCCACGGCATCCCTACGTGGGTGATTTGGTGTTTACAGCGTTCTCCGGCTCGCATCAGGATGCGATTAAAAAAGGCTTTGCTGTCCAAGATCCAAATGGTGTCTGGGAAGTCCCTTACCTGCCTATCGACCCCGCCGACCTGGGTCGCAGTTACGACGCTGTGATTCGTGTCAACAGTCAGTCTGGCAAAGGCGGCGTGTCCTACTTGCTTGAACAAGAGCATGGCTTGGTCTTACCTCGTCGATTACAAATCGAATTCAGTCGCGCCATTCAGCGAGTGACTGACGAGACCGGTCGCGAAGTGACAGCAGATGATGTGTATTCGGTATTCAAGTCAGAATATCTGACCTTGAATAAACCCTGGCGCCTGATCAAGCACAGTATCACCGGCAACCCAACGGCTGCTGCGGGCCAAAGCTTTACGATCGAAGCAGAATTTGACGTGGGTGGTGACCGCCGTACCTTGACTGGCAGTGGTGACGGTGCGATCTCTGCCTTTGTGGATTGTCTGGGCGTACCGGTCCGGATTGTTGACTATCACGAGCACGCTATTGGCACAGGTACCGATACTCGCGCAGCTTGCTATGTTGAAGCGCGTATCGATGATGGCAATACCGGTTTTGGTGTTGGGATCGATCGAGACATCGTGACAGCCTCGTTTAACGCGGTGTTAAGTGCCGTTAATCGTCACCTGAACGCCAACTAGTCATTGACGTGGTGCTAAGCGTCTGAAAGCTCAGGTCCCTAACGCTGTCAATTCGGCCTCTTCAAATCCCGCAGCACGTCGTGCTTCGAGATTGAAGGGGCCTTTTAATATGGGTGCGCGATACGTAAACGACAAATCACGGTAGGTGGTAATGGGATCCAGTCCACGCTGATTACACACATGGCGATACCATTTGTTGCCGATCGCTACGTGCCCGATTTCATCTCGCAAAATGATATCCACAATACTTGCCGCGACTTTGTCTCCGCCGCTCGCTAACTTGTGGCGTACAAGGGGTGAAGCGTCTAAGCCCCTTGCCTCAAGGGTCCGTGGCACGAGCGCAAGTCTTGCTAACACATCGTCTTGCGTACGTTCGGCCATTTCCCACAAGCCATCGTGACAGGCAAAATCCCCATAGGTGTAACCCAGACGCTCAAGATGTTCATTGAGCAAACTGAAGTGCAGAGACTCCTCCTGCGCAACCGTAAGCCAGTCCCGATAGAATTCCTCGGGCATCCCGACAAATCGCCAAAGTACATCCAGTGCCAGATTAATTGCGTTGAATTCAATATGAGCAAGCGAATGGATCAAGCCCGCTCTGCCCTCGAGCGTATTGACGCTTCGTTGTGGCAATTCACTCGGCGCAACTAATCGCAAGGCTGGTCGTCCTGGGATGCCCTCACTCGCGACTAAACTTGCCTTAAAATCAATCGGACTTGTGCCGTCGATGCGCGACAAGATATGCGCCTTGCCCTGCCAGTCGCTCTGTTTAAGCGCCTCAAGCGCAAGGTATCTAAGCTCATTCTTCATGTCCCCATCTTACTCATATTTTTGTGAACAAACCTACCATGTCAGTTCAACTTGTCACCAAGCTCCGTAGCATCCCCCTTGCAGCGTTCGTCCCGGGCGTGCTGGGTCTCCTCCCCTTTTGGTTTTTTGCGATTGCCTCGAATCACGATATCGGGCTTGACCCAATTACTGCTTTGCTCGCTCTGCTCGGCTATGCCGCCGTAATCCTGAGTTTTGTCGGTGCAATATGGTGGGGCATTGCTGCGCAGATGGCGGCTGGCACACAAAGAAACGCCATGTTTCTGTGGTCGGTCTTTCCGGCCCTGATCGGATGGTTCGCGATGGTGGTTACGCCGGATGTTGGCTTGGTCATGTTAATGACCGGCCTTGGTCTTCAGTGGTTACTCGACCTGATGCTTCACAAACGCCTGCCGCTCTTGATCAGCACGTGGATGCTTCAGTTACGCACCTTACTGACGATAGGCGCTTGCAGTGCGCTTGTATATGGCTGGTATGGTTTACAGCACGCAATCAAGCTCGCCAGCTAGCTATGGTTTCCCGGTCGCTTTTGTTCTGGTTTTCTTCTTTGGCAAGGCAAGCATGGTTCCTCGGCAATCGGCCGCACCGCAACGACAGGCGTATTGACTCTTCAACGTCTTGGTCAGCTTCTCGTCGATGACTAAGCCGTAGTCATAATTCAATTCTTCGCCGCGGGCGATATCTCTTTTGGCTTCAATGTAGACCCGCTTACCGCCCTTGCCCTCACTACTTTCACAATTGGGGTTGCAAGAGTGATTGATCCACCGGGCGTCATTGCCGTTGTCATTACCGTCAATCACTTTGCCCGAGCTCAGCGAAAAAAAGAAGGTGTGAAATGGATCATCAGGATTGGTTGGGTGCCGACGATCTGCTTCTTTAGCACTGATCGTCACGCCGAGATACTCGATAATTCGAGTTCCTGCCGGAATCTTCCGCGCAGCGAATACGCCACTGCCATGAACTTTAGATCGACGCACGACGTGCCAGGGCTTTTCAGTTTTGCTCATGACTCAGATGCATCGGTCAGCTTTGTAGGGGTAAATAGGTTTAGTCTTTTTTGACTGCAAAACAGTGTTGCAATTCAGGAAACTTCGATGATCGTACCTCATCGGCATAACGTTCGACAGCCTGACGCATTTCATTTTCAAGATTGGCATAACGCTTTACAAATTTGGGTACTCGCGAGCCGCTCAGGCCGAGCATATCCTCAGTCACCAAAATTTGTCCGTCACAAGAAACTGAGGCACCAATACCGATGGTCAAGGCAGATACTGCAGAGCTGATGCTGGCGGCCACAGCTTCAGCTAAGCCTTCGAGCACGATGCCGAAAGCACCTGCTGCCTCGAGTGCCTTTGCGTCGTCCATCACCCGCTTGGCAGACTCGTCTGTGCGACCCTGGGCGAGATAGCCGCCCATCGTATTCACATATTGCGGCATCAACCCGATATGCGCCAGCACTGGTATCCCGCGAGCAACCAGATACTCGACAGTCGATGCCATCACCGAGCCGCCTTCAAGCTTGACGGCGTCGGCCCCATGCTCAAGCAGATAGGCTGCGCTTCTGAATGCTTGCGCGTGTGACTCCTGGTAGCTCCCAAAGGGCATATCGGCAATAACACAGGCCCTCACTGTGCCTCTGACGACTGCCGCCGTATGCTGCGCGATTTGCTCAAGCGTGATCGACAAGGTATTCGGCAACCCATACGCCACCATCGCCGTCGAATCGCCAATCAGAATGAAGTCTACATAGTCATCCAGAATCCGGGCCGTCGATACATTGTGCGCAGTCAACGCCACCACTTTTCGATGACCCTTGCATGCCACGAGTTGCGGCACAGTCATACGCTTGATGTCTTTGTGTACGCTCAATTGTTCAGCCCTTTTTATTCGTCACTTGTAGCTGCTTTGATTGTTTTAGTCGCTTTTTTTGCTGCCGTTTTCGTCGTTTTCTTGGCCGCTTTTTTCGCAGCTGCTTTTTTAGCTGCTGCCTTCTTGGGTGCTGCCGTTTTAATTGCAGTCTTGGTTGCTGTTTTGGTTGCCGTTTTGCCAGCCGTCTTTTTGACGGTTTTAGCTGCGACCTTTTTGGCAGCCGCACCGCCGGCTGTTTTACGGGCTGGTCTATCGGGTCTAGCCTCAAATTCGAAGCTCACCTTACCGTCAACCCCGCGCGACAAATATGCCTTGAACTTACGGTTCGTCCGGCTCGAGACGAAACCCTCGAGCAAGTCAGTCTTGCCAGTTTCAAGGAGCTTGCTCATTTGTTCTGCGCTGACTTCTTGCTGCAGAATGACCTTGCCCGACTTGAAGTCACAAGTGCGCGCTGGGCCAACCGCTTTTTCACACAAATAACTCATCCCGTGCTCAAACACTCGAGCGCTACATTTGGGACAGGTACCAAGTGGTTGATGGCCTGAGAAATCCACTGGTTCGGCATTTTCATCGTCATTCTGGCCAAAATCAAACGCCAGTTTGCATTCACTATCCAGGGTCAGGATAGCGGCAAATGGTCGACCCATTTTGCTGATAAAACCTTGCATCGGACCAATCTGCCTGTCACGCAACAGCGCCTCAACTTCGGCGGGTTCGAAAGTGCGACCACCGGGATGCTTACTGATTGAGAAGTCACATTGCGTGCAGGCGTAACGCCGATAGTTCTCTTTCACGACCGCAGCACACTTAGGGCAGGGCGTAGTCAGGGTAATGTAGTCACCAGGCACGGTATCGCGGTCATATTCTTTGGCGCGCTTAACGATGACTTGGGTCATCTGGGCAATTTCGCGCATGAAGACCTCGCGCGCTAGTTGTCCCTGCTCCATTTGCTTGAGCTTGTGCTCCCATTCACCTGTCAGTTCAGGAGAGGTAAGTTCCTGAACATCCAGGCCTTTCAGCAATGTCATCAGCTGGCGTGTTTTAGCGGTAGGCACCAAATCCCGGCCCTCGCGTCGCAGGTATACCTCGTTGATCAGGCCTTCGATAATCGAGGCGCGCGTCGCTGGCGTACCCAAGCCTCGCTCGGACATTGCCTCTCTCAATTCGTCATCTTCAATATCCTTGCCGGCTTTTTCCATTGCCGACAACAGAGTACCTTCGTTATAGCGAGCTGGGGGTTTGGTCACCAAGGCGACGACATCGATCGCTTCGGTGCGAACATTTTCCTTGTCCGCAACTGCAACCAGGTTAGCGTCTTCTTCCTGCGCTTCCTTGCCATAGACCTCAAGCCAGCCCGGGGAGGTCAACACTTTGCCTTTGGTTTGGAAGTGATGGCCAGATACGACCGTGATCCGCGTGGTTTCACTATATTGTGCTGGAGGGAAAAACACCGCCAGGAACCGTTTAACCACGAGATCGTAAAGTTTGGCTTCCGCCTCGCTCAACTCTTTAGGGATTTGAAGGGTCGGGATGATGGCAAAGTGATCCGACACCTTGGTGTTGTCAAAGATCCGTTTGTTCGGCTTGATCCAGCCATTCTTCGTGATTTTGGTGGCATGCGGCGCTAATCCCCGCGCAACGCCCTCTCCCTGAGCCAAGGCTGAAACCGTTTCAACCACGGTCGGGATGTAATCCTCAGGCAGATGTTTAGAATCCGTTCTGGGATAAGTTAGTGCTTTGTGGCGCTCATACAGGGACTGGGCAAGCGCCAAGGTTGTTTTTGCCGAGAAGCCAAAACGGCCATTGGCGGCTCGCTGTAATGATGTCAGATCAAATAAGGCATCGGCGCCACGACTCGTCGGTTTAGCTTCTTCAGTGACTACGCCGTTTTGGCCACGACACGCTACGACAATTGTTTTTGCAGCGGCTTCTGTCCACAGCCGAGATTCAACTTGTTCTTTGTCGTCAGGATCAGTCTTTGCAAATTTTGGATCGAACCAGCGTCCTTCGTAGAAACCCGCCGCCGCAACAAAGCTTGCCCGAACTTCCCAGTAATCTCGCGAAACGAAATGGCGAATCTGCTCCTCGCGCCTGGCAACGATGGCCAAAGTGGGCGTTTGCACACGGCCAACTGGGGTTTTAAAAAACCCACCATCTTTACTGTTGAACGCCGTCATTGCGCGCGTGCCATTAATACCGACCAACCAATCGGCCTCAGCGCGTGAGCGCGCGGCAGCTTCCAGGGGTTTGAGGGAATCATCCGAGCGCAACTCGGTGAACGCTTTACGAATCGCATCTTGAGTCATCGACTGCAACCATAGCCTTTGCACTGGCTTGTTCTGACCCGAGTACTGCTGGATGTATCTGAAGATCAGCTCACCCTCGCGTCCCGCATCACAGGCGTTGATCAAGGCACTGACATCTTTGCGTTTGATCAGACGAACCAGCATCTTCAGGCGCTCAGTGGTCTTTTTGTCAGACGGGTTTAATTCAAACTGCGGCGGGATTACGGGCAGATGAGCGAAGCTCCACTTCCCTTTGACCGGGTCATTGGGTGCAACCAGGCTCAAAAGATGACCAACGCTGGACGAAAGCACATATTGCTCACTCTCGAAGTAGTCGCCTTCACGCGTGAAGCCGCCAAGTGCTCTTGAAATATCAAGTGCTACTGAGGGTTTTTCGGCAATGATCAATGTTTTAGTCATGTCTATCCAGGTACACCGATGAGCACGGAACGCATTAAGGCACGCTTAACCAGAATAGGTCAAGATACCGCAAGCGCATCATAAGTGCGTTATCAACAGCCGTGCAAGTTAGCACGTTGTGCTACCTGACCCCAAATCCGGATGGCTTCCCGCCAGAAAAGGGCGAGGTTATTCGCTGGAAAAGGTTCAAATCCTAAGAGTTTCCAAGTTTTTTGCAGTGTCTCCAGCGGCTTGGAGGAGTCGAGGGCTGGGGCGGCGTTTTGTTTTGAGAGTTTCAAACCCGCCTCATTGGTGACGAGCGGTACATGAAAGACAGTGGGTTGCGGGTAGCCCAGCACTTGATTAAGCATCCGTTGCCTCGCGGTGCTACTTAGCAAATCCTCGCCACGGACAATATCCGTGACACCCTGGGCTGCATCATCAACGACCACCGCTAATTGATAGGCCCAGATCCCATCCGCCCGCTTCAACACAAAATCGCCCACAGCCTGGGCGACATCCTGTTGCATCGCCCCCAAGCGCCTGTCTGTAAACGCCACGACACCCTCAGACACCCTAAAACGCCATGAGAGGGCTTGTCGGCCGGCAGGCAACCCATGGCGACAAGTGCCGGGATAAGGGCGCTCACCGTCCGGAAACTGGCCCTGTCGTTGCAAGACAGAATCAGCAATCTCGCGCCGGGTACAACCGCAGGGGTAAACGCGCTGTTGCGCAAGCAAACGATCAAAAGCGGCCTGATAGTGAGATCGTCGGGTCGACTGGTACCAGATATCGCCATCCCAGTTCATGCCCAGAGCCTTGAGCTGGCTAAGTATGATTTGGTCGGCGCCTGCTACATTACGGGGAGTATCAAGATCTTCAAAGCGAACAAACCACCTGCCTTGGCTCGCATGAGCATCAAGGTAGCTCGCCATCGCAGCCACTGCGGACCCGTCATGCAAGGGGCCGCTAGGGCTGGGGGCAAAACGTCCGACGTACGACAAACCGATCAGTGCAGTAAGCGGTCTTCGTCGTCGCGCAGCAGCTCTTCGAGGATCAAATGATCAACTTCTGCCTCTTGGCTCCAGAGAACCATCAGTGCAATGATCTTGATCTTCTCGAGCGAGACAGGTGCCTCGGCCGTTGCCATGGCACGATCGATCACAATCTCACGCAACGCAGGAGATAACGCCTCGGTTGCTTCAAGAAAAGTGATAAATCCTATTGAGTCAGAGCCAAGATGGCTGTGCTCACTGTCGGCATAGACCCGGGTACCGCTTCCGGGTGATTGCGCCAATTCGACACACTGTTCAGTGGTCTCGGCCAATCCCATCAACCAGCCCAGGGCATCGTCGATGTCTTCATGCTCAAACCCCGCTGCTGCTAAGCGCTTGGCCAGTACATCCGCTGCTGGACAAGCCTCTGGGGTGTAATAGTTTTCGAACAGGTACACCAGAATGTCAAACATAAGGTCGCCTATTTAAAAACCGGGAGCCGGATTGGACTCCCGCTGTTGTCGTTTTACTTTACGCTCAAAACTAGCTTGCGACAACGTCTAATGCAAATATATTTTTCGCGTGGTTAAGATGCCACATTTACCGCTTCACTGGACTGCATGCTGAGCAGTTCAACACCCTCTGCTACCTGATCACCCAGCCCGAAATAAACCTCCCCGACAACGCCATCTGCAGCAGCAAAAATCGTATGCTCCATTTTCATCGCCTCCATAACCAGTAGCGCATCACCGCTTTTAACAGGCGCCCCAGGCTTAACGTGCACCGCGATAATCTTGCCCGGCATTGGAGCGGTCAAGCTGCCCGCATTGGCGTGCGTGCCTTGCTCCGCTTCTGCAAGAGCATCGATCAAAATCAAGCTCGTTTGCCTGGCTGGCTCAAATACCTGGATAGAGGCATCATCCCTAACGACGGTTGCCTTGAATTGTTGCCCAAGCAGAGATAGACAAATATGCATTACCTGCTCTTGCTGGTCGGCTTGCGTAGTCCAACCTGCCATCATTTGCCGACCGTCGAGCTCAAACAGACGAGTGCAGCCTTCGCCTGTCACCAGGACAGTTCGGATGGCCTCGCCATCCGCAAACATCACTTGTCGAGGCGCCAGACCTGCTACTCGCCAGGCACTCTGATTTCTCCAGGGGTCATCCCAGCCGTGCGCCGTTAAACGAGGCTCCGTTAGCGCTGCGACTGTGGCAAAGATCAGGGTTTCGTCTGTCGCGACAGCAGGCACTGGTAACAAGGTTTCGCGATACTGTTCAATCAGGCCGGTATCAAGATCGCCTTGAGCAAAGGCCTGGTTAACAAGCAGTCGGTGCAAAAACGTCACGTTGGTATGCACACCAACGACACGAGTTCGCTCAAGGGCTTGCACCATCCTGGCTCGGGCCTGATCCCTGTCTTCCCCATGCACAATTAACTTGGCAATCATGGGGTCGTAAAAGGTCGAGATGGCGTCACCAGTTCTAACACCGCTATCTACGCGAACAGGGCCATTAGAGAACGCCACGCTCTCAGGCATACCCAGATATTGAAGGGTCCCAACGGAAGGTAAAAACCCATTGTCTGGATTTTCGGCATAAATACGAACTTCAATGGCGTGACCGGTCAGTTGCAACTGATCTTGCGTCAACGGCAAAGGCTGGCCTGATGCAATCAACAACTGCCATTCGACCAAGTCAAGACCGGTAATCATCTCTGTAACAGGGTGCTCTACCTGCAAGCGGGTGTTCATCTCCATAAAATAGAAACGACCGTCAGGTTCAACGATAAATTCGACCGTGCCCGCACCCACATAGTTGACCGCTTTTGCTGCTGCAACAGCCGCTTCACCCATCGCTTTGCGCCGTTCAGCTGTCATCCCCGGAGCTGGGGCTTCTTCAATCACCTTTTGATGTCGACGCTGGACCGAGCAATCCCTTTCAAAGAGATAGATACAGTTGCCGTGTTGATCCGCAAAAATCTGAATTTCAATATGGCGAGGCTTTTGCAGATAACGCTCAATCAAAACCTTGTCGTCACCAAAACTCGATAGGGCTTCCCGTTTGCACGAGCCAAGCGCATCCTGAAAAGCATCGCGGCTAGTGACCACTCGCATGCCCTTACCGCCACCCCCTGAGCTTGCTTTAATGAGCACGGGGTAGCCAATTGCATCTGCTTGCTGCGCCAAAAAAACGGGGTCCTGCTGATCGCCGTGATAACCCGGCACCAGTGGAACCCCTGCTTTATCCATCAAAGTTTTAGCGGCTGACTTGCTACCCATAGCCGCGATCGCAGACGCTGGCGGGCCAACAAAAACAATCCCTGCCTCAGCGCAGGCTTGGGCAAAGGCCTCGTTCTCGGATAAAAATCCATAGCCAGGATGCACGGCCTGCGCGCCTGTTTCCAGCGCGGCACGAAGGATGGCATCGCTCACCAGATAGCTTTCCCTTGCAGGCGCGGCACCCACCCGAACAGCCACATCACAACTTGCGACGTGTTTGGCATTCGCATCCGCGTCTGAAAACACAGCAACAGTCTTGATGCCTAACCGACGCGCTGTCGCTGCCACTCGACACGCAATCTCACCGCGGTTTGCAATCAATAGCGTATGAAACATTTTTTGTCCTTACCGGGCCATTTACATCCGGAACACACCAAAGCGAGTTTCACCAATCGGTGCATTCAACGCCGCCGACAAACCCAACCCTAATACCCTGCGCGTATCCGCAGGCATAATCACCCCATCATCCCAAAGCCTCGCGGTCGCATGATAGGGGTGACCTTCGCGCTCGTACTGGTCTCGCACGGGTGCTTTAAACGCTTCCTCCTGTTCTGCTGTCCAGGCACCACCCTTAGCCTCGATGCTGTCCCGTTTAACAGTTGCCAAAACGCTGGCGGCTTGTTCACCGCCCATCACCGAAATTCTCGCGTTAGGCCACATCAATAGTAGTCTCGGACCAAACGCCCGACCGCACATGCCGTAATTACCCGCGCCAAATGAGCCACCAATTAATACCGTGAATTTCGGCACGGCAGCGGTCGCGACTGCAGTGACCATTTTTGCCCCGTGGCGCGCGATGCCCTCGTTCTCGTATTTGCGACCAACCATGAAGCCAGTAATGTTTTGCAAAAACACCAAGGGGATTTTGCGCTGCGCACAAAGCTCAATGAAGTGCGCGCCCTTCTGCGCAGACTCTGAAAACAAAATGCCGTTATTCGCAACAATACCGACTGGCATACCGTGAATGTGGGCAAAGCCCGTTACCAGCGTCGTTCCAAACCGTGCCTTGAACTCGTCGAACTCAGAACCATCGACAATGCGCGCGATGATTTCGCGTACATCGTATGGTTTGCGAGTGTCAGAGGGAATAATGCCATTGATTTCTTGCGGATCGTACTTTGGTGGTGTGACATCTCGCAGCACCTGCTGTTGAGGTTTCTGACGATTCAGTCTGGCGATGGCATTGCGCGCCAATAGCAAGGCGTGTTGATCATTGGCTGCGAGATGGTCCACGACACCAGACATCCTGGTATGCACATCACCGCCACCCAGATCTTCTGCAGTCACCACCTCGCCTGTCGCTGCGCGGACCAGCGGCGGCCCGCCCAAGAAAATAGTGCCCTGGTTTTGCACAATAATGGATTCGTCGCTCATGGCAGGTACATACGCACCTCCCGCAGTGCACGAGCCCATCACTACAGCGATTTGTGCAATACCCTTCGCCGACATGTTGGCTTGGTTATAAAAAATCCGTCCGAAATGATCTCGGTCTGGGAACACCTCCTCTTGCTGCGGTAAGTTGGCGCCGCCCGAGTCAACCAGATAAATACACGGCAGATTATTTTGCTCGGCGATCTCCTGGGCGCGCAGGTGCTTCTTAACTGTTAAAGGATAGTAAGTGCCTCCCTTGACCGTTGCATCGTTGCACACAATCACGCACTGACTGCCTGATACTTGGCCGATTCCAGTGATGATGCCAGCACCCGGAGCATCCCCGTTGTACATACCATGCGCTGCCAGCGGCGACAGTTCAAGAAACGGAGAGCCCGGATCAATCAGTTGATTAACCCGATCTCGCGGCAATAACTTTCCTCGTCCGACATGCTTCGCTCTTGCCTCTTCTGATCCGCCCTTGGCGGTTTGCTCAAGCTTCTGCCTCAGATCGTCAAGTTGCAGTTGAAGATTCTTCGTGTTTTCGATGAACTCCGCTGAGCGGGTATTAATCTTGGACTCAATTTGGGGCATATCAATCAGCCTTTATTTTCAAACATCATCGATAACTGCTCTGATGGATTACATCGTCTCATTGAACAACTCGCGACCGATCAGCATCCGACGAATCTCGCTGGTACCAGCACCAATCTCATAGAGCTTCGCGTCACGCCAGAAACGGCCAAGCGGGTATTCATTGATGTAGCCGTTACCGCCAAATATCTGTATCCCTTCGCCTGCCAGCCAGGTGGCTTTCTCGGCGCAATACAAGATGACTGCCGCGCAGTCTTTGCGGATCTGCCTCACATGCTGGGCACCTAATTGATCCAGGTTCTTGCCCACGGTATAGCAAAACGCCCTGCACGCCTGAAGCGTCGTGTACATATCGGCGACCTTGCCCTGAATCAGCTGAAACTCACCAATTGATTGGCCAAACTGCTTGCGATCGTGGATGTAAGGGATGACCTGATCCATGACCGCCTGCATAATGCCCAGGGGACCACCCGTCAGCACAGCACGCTCGTAATCGAGGCCACTCATCAGCACTTTAACGCCGCCGTTGACCTCGCCGAGCACATGGTCGCCAGGGATCAGGCAGTTCTCAAACACCAGTTCACCAGTATGACTGCCGCGCATCCCTAATTTATCGAGCTTTTGTGCAATGCTGAAACCTGGCATGCCTTTTTCAACTAAAAATGCTGTTACCCCTCTGGCGTTAGCCTCCGGATTGGTCTTGGCGTAAACCACCAGGGTGTTGGCGTCCGGGCCATTAGTGATCCACATTTTTGTGCCATTCAGCACGTAGTCAGATCCCTTAGGATCTGCTCGTAATTTCATACTGACCACATCCGAGCCGGCACCAGGTTCGCTCATGGCCAAGGCACCAATGTGCTCTCCCGATATCAACTGAGGCAAGTATTTGCGCTTCTGCGCTTCGGTGCCGTTACGATGAATCTGGTTCACACAGAGATTAGAGTGTGCGCCATACGACAAACCAATTGAGCCGCTTGCCCGCGAAATTTCCTCCATGGCAACCATGTGCGCCAGGTAGCCCATATTGGCGCCACCGTACTCTTCACTCACCGTCAGCCCCAAAACGCCTACATCGCCCATTTTGCGCCATAACTGCATGGGGAATTGATCATCTTTATCAGCCGCAGCAGCTAAAGGTGCAATCTCCTGTTCAGAAAAGTCTCGAATGGCTTCGCGCAACATATCGATATCTTGTCCGAGTTCGAAATTCAGGCCAGGCAATTGCATATCAGTCTCCTCGCGTTTTTAATTAGAGCAAGCATTGGTATAGTTAGACTTCGACATAAAACTTGCGTGGTCAAGCCACCAGATCCAGCATAGAGACAAACAAGCTTATGAATTTACTTGAAAGCCGCTTGCACTATCCCTTTGGCGACAGCTTGCCTCAACCTGCAACAACCATGGAAGTCGCGCCCGGGGTTCGCTGGATCAGAATGCCGCTTCCTTTTGTACTGGATCATATCAACTTGTGGCTGTTACGGGACACAATTGACGGCGTAGAGGGATGGACAATCGTCGATTGCGGTATCGGTCGGGACGAAGTCAAAGCACTGTGGCAACAAATATTTGACACCCAGCTTGGCGGGTTGCCCGTGCTCAGAGTGATCTGTACTCACATGCACCCGGACCATGTTGGCCTGGCCGACTGGCTATGCAAGTACTGGGACGTCCCCTTGTACATGAGCATGACCGATTACATGACAGCTAAACACTGGAGCTCGCACACCAATGGTGCCGGCACTGGCGGCGCGACCGCCGTAGCGCACTTTGCGAGTCATGGCCTGCGCGATCCAGAAGCTCTTGCTCAACTCGGGGCAAGATCGACCTATTACAGTGGTTTAGTGCCGAGTGTTCCCGACTCGTATATCCGTATGCTCGATGGCGACCGCATCAGGATTGGTGGTCATATCTGGCAGACCATTGTTGGATACGGCCATGCTCCCGAACACATGGCATTGTATTGCCAAGACCTCAAGGTACTTATTTCAGGCGATATGCTGCTTCCAAGAATATCCACCAATATCAGTGTCTTTGACCTCGAACCAATGAGCAACCCCCTGCCGCTATATTTGCGGTCTATCGCCTCGTTTAATCCTCTCCCCGAAGACACGCTCATCCTGCCCTCACACGGCAAACCGTTTACCGGTCTGCACGAACGCGTCAACCAGCAACAAGAACACCATCGTGACCGGTTGGCAGAGGTATTAGAGGCCTGTGTGACCCCTCAGAGCACACACGATATTTTGCCGGTCCTCTTCAAGCGAAAGCTGGACTTGCATCAAACCACCTTTGCAATGGGTGAAGCGACCGCTCACTTACACGCACTGTATTACGACGGTAAGCTTTCCCGTTCCGTCGGTGAGGATGGCATCATTCGATTTACATGCGTTTAACCGGACGATTGAATTAAAAAATAAAGGATTTTTTGTGAGCCACAACCTCGATACCCGCTTGTTGCATATTGGCAGTGCTCCCTTTGACCCTGCAACTGGCACTGCCCCCGTTAATCTGCCCTCGATGCGCACCAGCACCGTCAGATTTGAAAATCTTGACCGCTTACAAGAAACGGTTGCGCGTCGTATGAACGGTGAGCGTCCGATCACTTACGGGCGCTCGGGCATGGATACCCATCGCGCACTGGAAGAGGTCTTTAACGAGCTGGAGGTTGGTTGCTACACCTGCCTCGCCCCTTCTGGCTTAGCCGCCATCAACATCTTGTTTCTGACCGTTTTACAGGCTGGCGATCACGTCCTGATTTCAGACAGTACTTACGCACCCGTGCGCAATCTCAATAACGTGTTGTTGAGTCGTTTAGGCATCTCGGCTTCTTATTTCTCACCGGGTCATGATGATGTGGCGACACTCATACAACCCAACACGAAAATGATTTACGTCGAGTCCCCGGGCTCATTGCTGTTTGAAATGGTCGACATCCCCGCCCTGGCTAAAGTCGCTAATGACAGGGGGATCGTCTTGGCTGCCGACAATACTTGGGGTTCGGGATACATCTACAAGCCACTGGAGCTAGGCGCTCATATCTCTGTCATTGCCGGAACAAAATATGTAGTCGGGCACTCTGATGTCATGCTCGGTGCAGTCGTCACCAACGACGAAGCCCTGGCTAAACGGATTTTTCAGACACAGTACGCAATGGGTAACTCGATCAGTGCCGACGATGTCTGGTTAGCTTTGCGTGGCGTCAAAACCATTGCTGTGCGTATGCGACAGCACACCATCAATGCGCTGGAAGTTTGTCAGTTCTTTGACTCTCGCAGAGAAGTCGCGCGGGTGTTTCATCCCGCCTGGCACAAAGACCCGGGCCATGCGCTATGGAAGCGTGACGCAACTGGATCAAACGGCATGCTGTCGATTGAACTGAACTGCAGCCCCGAAGCTGCCAAGCCCTTTGTCAACGCACTCACACTCTTTGGGATTGGTTTCTCCTGGGGTGGCTATGAAAGCCTGGTGCAATGGGTTGAACCTGGCTCGCTGGCTCCCCATACTTACTGGGCGAATAACCCTCACGCAGTGATCCGGCTGCACATCGGTCTTGAATCAACGGCGGATATAATTGAGGACTTAACCCAAGCCCTGGGCAAAATCCAGAGCTGGGACCTTTAATCGCTTCTGGTTAATTGCCTCTTACTTTTTTGACCAGCGCGTCTGCTACATCAATGGTCTGCTGATACCCGCCAGCTTCAGATGGCGAGGTCAGGTATTTACCTGCCACTGCCATCGATGGAGTCCCCTCAACGTTGTAGGCCTTGGACAGCTGATTCGCTCTCTCGGTTTTTGACAAGACACCAAACGAGTCGAAAACTCCTTCAAATTTAGCTTTGTCGACACCCTGACTGGCCATCCAGTCAGACATCTCTGACTTGGTGAATACACGCTTGTGCTCTTCATGTATGGCTTTGAATACGAGCGGGTGCAGATCGAGACGATTTAAAGCTTCGAGAGCATAATAAAATTGTGCAAGAGGCTTATAGGCCGCGCTAAAGACGACAGGCACTTGCGTCACAACCACATCGCCAGGCAAAGTCTTTGCCCACGTATGCAACATTGGATCAAGCACCGCACAATGGGGACATGAGTACGCGAAGAACTCAAGCACTTCTATTTTGCCAGGCTCGGTGCGTTGCGCAGGGTCAAGCGTTTTATATTTCGCCGGCGACACATCTTGTGCGGCAAGCGCTGCGGTACCTAACAAGGTCGTCATGGCGACAGCAACGGTGGCCAGCGCTCGCAAAAAAATATTTGACTTCATTTTCAGCTACCTGATGATTGAGAAGATTACTGTCTAACTACAACTGCCGGGATCTTTTCTTCGCCCAGCTTGGCTCTTATACGATTCATTTCATCAAGCCGGTTAAACGGGCCGACTCGAACTCTATGCACTTGACCACCACCAACCTCGGCTTGCTGTATCTCGGAAGACACGCCCATCAAAATAAGTTTGGCACGCAGCGTCTCGGCATCCGGCCTTGCTTTGAAAGAACCCACTTGCAAGTAGTATGTGCCACCAGACGCGTTCGCACCAGAATCAACCGGCTTGCCAGTCTCAACCTTATTTACTTCTGGCTTCGGTTGCGATCGAGATGATGGCTGTGGGACGGGTTGCAAGGTAGCGATCAGATCTCCCAGGTCATCCTTCGTTTCGGCTGACTTATTAGCGCCGGGCGTCGCGGATGACGTCGTGCCCGCTTCATCTGATACTTTTGGAACATCCACAGGCAAGGTTTCGGGCGTGCCTGCGGAGCGGTTACCGAACGCAGCATTAGGATCCGGGGCGTCAGTCACAGAGCTCGGGGACTGAGTCTTATCGGGTGAGCGACTGACCTTATCGACAAAAGGCAGGGGTGATTTCTTCAGATAATAGGCCACTGACGCGGCGAGCATCAAACCAATCAACAAGCCAGCCAGCACCCCGTAAATGATGCCACTAAAACCACCACCGCCCGAAGATTTTCGTTTAGCCATCGTTGAATCTTACATCCGTTCAGGTGCCGAAACACCCAATAAAGCCAAACCATTCGCCAATATCTGACGGGTGGCGTCTGCCAGTCTTAACCGCACGCATTTCAGCTCTACATCATCAACGAGCACTCTCTCTGCGTTATAGAAGGCATGAAAGTCCGACGCACAATCACGCAACCAGAAGGCCAGCAAATGAGGCGACAACTCCTGGCCGGCCTGCTCAATCAAGGCTGGAAACTCGGCAAGTCGTTGCAGCAAAGACAATTCTGTCGGAGCACTCAGCAGGCTTAACGGTGCAGCAGTTCGTGCAGCTGCGTCGGTGCCTGACTGGGCTAGCATTGAGCAAATACGTGCATGGGCGTACTGGATGTAATAGACAGGATTTTCTTCGCTTTGCGAACGGGCAAGATCCACATCAAAAACAAACTCGGTATCAGCCCGGCGCTGAATCAAAAAGAACCGAACAGCGTCACGCCCGACCCAGTCGATCAGATCGCGCAAGGTAACGTAACTGCCCGCGCGCTTGGATATTTTGACCTCTTCCCCGCCGCTCATGACCTTGACCATCTTATGCAGGATATAGGAAGGAAAATCCTTGGGGATTCCCATATCGAGCGCCTGCAGCCCAGCGCGGACACGGGCGACTGTGCCATGATGATCACTACCCTGGATATTGATGGCGTGAGTAAAGCCTCGATCCCACTTCGTCACGTGATAGGCCACATCGGGCACAAAATAGGTGTAACCACCTTCAGATTTGCGCATCACGCGATCTTTGTCGTCCCCCGTACCGAGCTCGGTCGTGCGAAGCCACAACGCGCCTTCACTTTCATAGGTATTACCACTTGCTACTAGCTTAGTCACTGTTTCTTCAACACGACCACTCGTATAAAGTGAGCTCTCGAGATAATAATTGTCAAACGCCAAGCCGAATGCCTGCAGGTCCAAGTCTTGCTCGCGGCGCAGATAGGCGACCGCGAAACGGCGGATATTATCCAGGTCATCCAGATCACCGTTTGCCGTCACAGGAAGGCCGTCGCTTGCCGTGACCGTCTTTTTAGCAAGGAAATCACTCGCAATATCGGCAATATATTCCCCCCGATAACCATCCTCGGGCCAGTCGGGGTGGCCGGGCTCATCACCCATCCCGGGCGTTACTCCCCGACCACGTGCCTGGACACTAATAGCCAGATTATGAATCTGATTACCAGCATCGTTGTAATAGAACTCCCGACTCACTTCGTAACCGCTGGCATCGAAGATGCGGCAAAGCGCATCGCCCAGTGCCGCCTGTCGCGCGTGGCCTACATGCAGAGGTCCCGTTGGATTCGCCGAAACAAACTCGACCATGACTTTTTCAGCTTTTCGTGGAGCTCGGCCGTAGGACTCGCCTTGTGTCGTAATGGCCGTTAGTACGGCCACACGCGCTTGGTGAGTCAGACGAAAATTGATAAAGCCTGGCCCTGCCAATTCTGCAGACTCGATCATGGCGCGGGCGTTTTGATTCGCCATGAGAGCGTCAACCACTTTTTGTGCCAGTTCGCGCGGATTTAACTTGGCGGGCTTAGCTAATTGCATAGCAACGTTCGTAGCCAAGTCCCCGTGCGAGGCGATTTTTGGGCGCTCTAGCAGGATAGACGGGTTGGCTTCAGGCAATACGCTTTTAACAGCAGCTAAAAGACTATCGATTAAATTTTGTTTTTGCTCGGGGAGCATGGTGTGTCGATGCGCAGTGAGAAGCTTGAAATCATAGCCTGAATTGGTTTCACAAACTTCCGACCACTTTGGTGTATGGTTAGTTCAATAAGGAGAGCAAAATGCTAGTAACGTTCAGCAGCAAAGCCGGTGGCGACGTTTTAATGCTTGGCGAACACGCTAAGCCCATTTTGATGTTGGCGGGCAAAATTGCGGAGGACCCCTTCCCCGTTCGCGGCGTGTTCAGTATCGATCAGTTGCCCGAAGCAATTCAACGGCTTGAAGGTGGCGTTGCAAACGAAAAGCTAGCAGAAGTAGATGAAGAGACCATACCGAGCCCCTTTTTATTACCAGTGAGTTTGAGACAAAGAGCCTTCCCCTTGCTCGACCTCATGCGGAAAGCGCAAAAGAGTGGGAAGCCCGTACTTTGGGAAACAGGCTCAGGTTGGTAAGCCTTAGCGACACCCGCGTTGCCGCTAAGGCTGTTCACTCAGCCTTTAAAAGACTTGTTCCAGTAATCCAAAACAACTGATTTCTGAGTAATGAGCTTTTTGGCGTCATAAGCAAAAACGCGCTTCATCTCGTCATCCGTAAAACTGACGCGTGCACGCAAATCAGCAGGCAGGTCTGCGTTACGAACCGTGGGCGCATAACCCATCGCTTTGGCGAACTCTACTTGTCCTTTGGGATCCAGCATCGCGTTCAGAAACTTGGCAGCGCCTTCCTTGTTACGCGAACTTTTCGGCACGGCGCCCTCAAACGTCACCGCCACAGCACCCTCTTGAGGCACAACAAAGCCCAGGGGCAAGCCATCATTCTGCCATTGCAGGGCTCGCGCCTTCCACATGCAACTTATCCAAATCTCACCCGACTTGAACGCGGCGGCAACCGCTTCATTTGAAGGGAAGACCTTGGGATCGTTTTGTTTTAGTTTGGCTAAAAACTGAGTACCGGCATCGTAGCTACCCATATTGCCACCATTCGCCAAACCCGCAAAAAGCGTGCTTGCTGCAAATAGAATGTCAGAAAATCCCACTCGACCCTTGTACTTTGGATCTAATGCATCATTAAAAGATTGGGGTGCGACAGCAATTTTTTCTTTGTTGTAGACCAGTACCATGGCACTAAAAATATGCGGGATCGAATAGGCCGTTTTAAATTGGTCATAGACGTGTACCAGGTTGGGTATCGCTTTATCACTAACCGTTTCGAGCGTACCGGATTGAGATGCATCGTACATATCCAGATCCTGTAACAACGCTACGTCCATCGAACCGCGCCGCGCATTAGCCTCTGTTCGCAACTTAGTCAATCGCGCTTCCGCGTTACCTGTATCAAACACCACTGGTACGCCCGCGACGGGATTCACAATTTTTTGCAATAAATTCTGATAGTCACCCCCCCACGTTCCCACCACGACGTCAGTGCCTTCGGCCATTGCCTTGTTTGCTAACAATGGCAGCGTAGGCAGTAATGCCAACCCTGAAGCAGTTTTCAGTAATTGCCGTCTAGTCGTATTTGGCGATGACATAAGAGATCCTGTTTGGATAGTTAATGAGAAACCATTTTGAACAAAGCCTGAGAGCTGGGGCTCTGGCGTGCATTTGACAGACTGATAACACCACCTACCAATGCATTCATAATACTAATAGCATCCAAATCCCTTGTCATCACCACAATCACGTCAGACACACCCACCCGTTTCTTCATCCGTCTCGGGACCGAATAAGTCGTGCCAACGCTTTGTATGAGTATCGGCTCAGCGCAATCTGAGACATGTACAAGCAATTTAGTTCGTAAGAGTCTGTCACCACAGAAGCCGGCCAGGTCATCCAACCAGTTCGCAACCTCTTCCCACATAAACTCTCGCTCTGCGACCCCTTTCAGGACATGAATACTAGGGTGCGAGGGCGTCGGTGTCCGGTCTAACTGCAACAACTGCTGTTGCCATCCTTCTTGATTTTGCGTCAAGTCGTTGCACTGAAAAGCCTTCTGAACCAAACTGCTTCGATCAGTATCGGCGACGATTTGCGCAAAAGGATTAATCGAGCTGACATAGCCAATACGATTCACGGTCTGGGTCGCGTCAATACAATCAAGCTTGGTGAGCACAATTCGTTGCGCCGCTGTGAGTTGTGCGACGGCCTCGTCAAAGCGCTCAGTGTTCAGTTCGCCAACTTGTGCATCAAAGGTACTGACCACCAATACTTGCAGGCGCCTGACAACTAAGGCGGGATCCGCCAATGACGCAAGGATGGGGCCGGGCTTGGATACACCGCTCGTTTCAAGCACAATGCGGCGCAAGGGTGGCAGCCCCGGCGGGCGAGGCGCATCTAACAACTGCTCGACGGTATAAACCAGACTGCTACGTAATGAACAGCATACACAGCCATTGGATAGCAACGTTAGCGGGGCATTTTCTGCTTCGTTTTCAACCAGAACACCGTCAATGCCTATTTCACCGGCTTCGTTAACAATGATCGCCGTGTCGTTTAAATTATTTTGTGCCAGAAAATCAACGACCAGCGAGGTTTTGCCGCTACCAAGAAATCCACAGAGCAAAATGAGCTCAACGCCCTGGTGGTCGATCACCGTCATCTCCCTCCCAGCTTGAATCCACTAGTGCTCGAACGTCTGCAAGTAGCTCGTCAACGTCATAAACGACGCCCGCTCTGATGGTGTACTGCAAGGATTTTTTCCACTCTGTTGCCGCAATGTCGTCATTAAGCCTGAGTGCTCCCGTACCGTACATGAGCTTGAAGTCCTCTAAAGGATTGCATTGATGGACCAACAGATCTGCTCGTTTACCCAAATCAATCGAACCGGTATCGTCATCGATACCCAGGAGAGCTGCGCCTTGCGACGTTGCCGCACGCAATACCTCTAGTGGATTAAACCCGGCTTCTTGAAGTAGCTCGAGCTCACGGATTAACCCAAAGCCGTATATCTGATAAATGAAACCAGAGTCACTGCCGGTACACACTCGACCACCGCGGTTTTTATAGTCATTCACAAATTGCATCCAGAGCGCGTAGTTTTGCTTCCATTCGATCTCGTTCTGAGTGCTCCAGCGATACCAATACGCGCCGTGCCCCCCGCGCTGGGGTTGAAAATACTTCCAGATCGACTTCCAGGTGTAGGCACCGTGCCAGTCCGCCCGGCGGGCCCGCATCAAATCCCGATTGGCATCATAAATATTAAAAGTCGGCACAAACGTATGATCAAGTTCTAAAAACTGATCAAGCACGTCGTTCCATTTCTGACTACCGGGCGTTGCAGCTTGCATAAACATCTGCCCCGCAACCGAGAAGCGCATGTACTCGTCGCCGTAGTTGTAATCGGCCGGAAAGTTCTGTACGACTTGCTTTTCAAACAGTGCCTCTGGAATGCCGTAATAATGTTCAGAGCTTGTCAGTCCCCACTTCGCCGAGCTCAATGCATTAACCCGTGTCACACTCATTTGCGCGTGATGGCAACCACTCTTAAGACCAAGTCGATTGGCTTCATCCAGCGCCGCTTGCATAATCAGTGGCGGTGCACCAAAAAATTTAACACCATCAGCACCGCGTGCCTTAATACGCCTGACCCATTCACGTGCCTGCTCTGGCGTAAAGATCGTCTTGATCCTGTCATTAACAGCTGGAAAATAACTGTGACAAATCATCCGTGGTGCCGCGATGTCGTTGCGCTCGGCCGCATCGCGCTGCTGCAACATGTATCCCAAACCATTAATGCTGCCCATCTCTCGCACGGTCGTCACACCATGTGCCAGCCAGAGCTTATATATATAGTCCGCCGGTGGAACCGACCCACTCATGCCATGATAGGGAGTCCCTACATGACCGTGGCAATCAATAAGCCCAGGCGTAACAAATTTACCGTGACAATCGATTTCGTGATCGCCAGCTGCAGGTCTTCGTCCCGGTTTAATCGCAACTTGAGGGGTACCCACATTGACCAAACCAGTGATCCGCCCAGCTTCAACAACAACATCAACTGGCCCCCAGGGCGGTGCCCCGGTTCCGTCGATGATGGTCGCGCCTCGCAAAACCAGGCGTTTAAATGGCCCTGTGCCGCGGTCACGATGCGTAGCCGCGGTAGCTGGAAACATTCCCTTAGGCTCATTGATTAAACGACTTTCCTCGCCGCAATCGAAATCCTTGATGATGCTGGTATCAATCATGCTTACCTCTGCGTGTAAATCTTTCCGGCTTTCATCACCAGATCAATATGATCCCCCTGCCCAAGCAGGCAACCGATATCTTCGTAAGGGTTGCCATCAACGATCAATATATCGGCGAATGCGCCTTCCTGAATTCGGCCCAGTTTTCCAACCTGATTAAGCACTTCTGCACCAATCACCGTCGCGCTCTGGATAACCTCAAAATTACTCATAATCTGCGTACGAATCTTGAACTCGTCACTTTGCAGCCGTTGTGTGGCGCCCAACAAATCACTTCCGTACGCCATCTTGACGCCTGCTTTTTTAAGCAAGGCCAGTGCAGTCAAGCCTGCCTGACGAACCACCTCAATTTTCGCGATACTGTCTGCCGGGAAACCCAGAGCCGCGCCTTCATTCGCTAAAGCCTCATACGTCACCAGCGTTGGCACTGCGTACGCACCCTTATCCGCCATCAGCTGAGCAGTTGGCTCATCGATCAAATTGCCATGCTCAATCGTGCGTACCCCTAAATTAACGGCTCGTGCAATGGCCTCTGCTGTGTAGGCATGCGCCATCACGTAGGTTTGCCTACCCTTCGCCTCGGCCACAATTGCAGAGATTTCATCATCCGAATAGCCCCAGGCGCCGATGGGATCAGTCGGTGAAGCGACACCACCCGAGGCCATGATCTTGATATGATCGGCACCCATTTGAAACTCTTCACGTACAGCTTTACGCAGCGCGTCAACACCATCAACCACCCGACCGATATCTCCCGCTCGAAAACAGCAACCACAAAAGCTCATAGGCTGCAGATGGTCTGACCTCGGCCGCGGATCACCGTGACCGCCTGTCTGGCTTAAAGCTCGACCAGCGGTAAACAGCCGTGGCCCATCGATTGTGCCCTCTTCGATCGCACACTTAAGACCCCAACCAGCACCACCTGCATCTCTCACGGTTGTGAATCCGCGGCGCAACATTGCTTCCATAATCGGGACGGCACGCATCATCACCAACGCATCAGGTAACACCCCTTGCGTGCTAAGGTTCAACTGAGTTGCCATGACATGCACATGGCAATCAATTAAACCGGGCATCAGCGTCTTGCCCTGAACGTCGATAACTTGATCAACCTCTGTTGTGATGGGCGTCTCGGATACTTTTGTAATCCGCTCATCAACCACAAGCACGTCGCGCTGGGTCAAGAGATTCGGTACGAGCGGATCGAGCAGCGCGCAGTTCTTAAATAAAACCGAAGCCATCAAAACTCCCTTAAAAATTAAATTACGAAACCATCGTCTTCTGGTAACGACGATGAATGAGCCAATTTGCAAATAAAGAAATCAATAAGCTCGTCATCAACAAAATCATCGCCATCGCCGATCCCATCGGCCAATTCGACGCACGGGAAATTTGCCCATAAATACTCGGCGCCATCATGGTGATACCGCTCCCCCCTAGCAGAACGGGCGTGGCATATGCATTCATACACAAAATAAACACCAGCATCGTCCCTGCAGCAACGCCTGGCGCGATCAAAGGGAACACGACTCTGCGAAGGGTTGTGAACATATTTGCACCGAGATTTTGAGCAGCTTCCTCCACCGAAAAGTCTATGCCCTCAAGCACACTCTGCAGTGTCAAAATCATGTATGGCAACACGACTGCTGTCGTACCAACGACAACCGCAAATGGTGTGTAGAGCAACTTGAGCGGTTGATCAATCAAACCGAGCCAGTGCAAGAGTGCGTTGACTGCACCCGCGTTGCCCAGCACCACCATCCAGCCAGCCGCTCTGACAACATTACCAACCATCAAGGGAAAAACCAGCAAAATAATTAGCAGGCTTTTGTAACTAGCTTGTGTTTTTGCTAAAAAATAGGCAACCGGAAACCCGAGTATGAGCGACAGGAAGGTACAAATTGCTGCGACCTGCAACGTACTGAAAAACACTTTTCTGTAATACGGATCAGTAAAAAAGTTTACGTAGTTGCTCAAGCTAAAGACGGCCTTCATGACCTGACCTGGCACAAATTGATTCAAACTATATTTCGCGACCAGAAACATCGGCACAACAATAATCACTAATACGATTAATGACGCGGGAAACGCCAAACTCGCTCCCAGAGCTTTTTTTGATCCGTGCGAAGCGAAAGATGAAGTCATCGGTAATTAATCAGGCTATCAATCAGAAAAAAACACGCCGTCACGGGCGAGATAATTAACAAACACCTTTGCACCGGTCTGAAGGGATTTCGTGTCTATTGCAGAAGTGTTGGGTAGGTGGCACAAGATTGCCTGATCGCCTGGTGCCTTCAAGGTAACCTCAATAGAAGGCCCCAGGTATGCAACGACGGCCACCACTGCTTGAATACTGTTTTCCAACTGCGGCTGGATCGACAGCGACATACGCTCTGGCCTAACCCCAACACAATGTGTCGCAGGCATAAGGTCAGGCGCGACAAAAGTAATGCCCGTGTCAGTCATAAATGTTTGATGATCACGAGGTCGGCCTTTAAAAAAATTCATCTTGCCCAGAAAATCGGCGACGAAAAGATTGGCTGGCCGCTCATACAAGTCATTTGGCTTACCTACCTGCTGCACGATACCTTCGTGCATGATGACCATACGATCACAAATCGCCAACGCTTCTTCCTGATCATGTGTCACAAAGACAGTGGTTAAGCCTAAAGCTTGTTGAAGTGAACGTATCTCTTCCCGAACCTCCTGTCGCAATTTGGCATCGAGATTCGATAGCGGTTCATCAAGCAAAAAGACCTTAGGCTGTATGGCGAGGGCGCGAGCAATTGCTACTCGTTGCTGCTGACCACCAGAAAGCTGTCTGGGATAACGATCTTTAAAACCAGTCATCTGAACCATGTCCAGCGCTGCTTTCACCCTTTGTTCAAGCTCAGCCCGAGGCACTTTATGCATTTCAAGGCCAAAGGCGATATTTTCAGAAACCGTCATATGAGGAAACAAGGCGTACCGCTGAAAAACCATGCCTGTGTTTCTTTTGTACGGAGGCACCTGAGTGACATCTTCACCGCCGATCAAAACTTTTCCTTGCGTCGGCGCCACAAACCCCGCGATCATCCGGAGCGTCGTAGTCTTGCCGCAACCACTCGGCCCGAGAAAGGTGACTAGCTCGCCATCTTCGATCTCAAGCGAAAAGTCTGCAACAGCAACTGACTGATCAAATTGCTTTTTCAAGTTGATAAGGGAAACGTTTGCCATTCTCAGACTACCTGACTTAACTTGATAAATCGGTCAGTGATCAACATGATGCTGCCCAATAAAATAATTTGTACCGTCGCGACAGCCGCAATGGTGGGGTCAAGATTGAATTCCAGATATTGCATCACAGCGATCGGTAATGTTGTGCTCCCGGGTGCAACGAGAGACAACGAGACTTCCAGATTTTCAAATGACACGATAAAACTGAACAGAACCGCGGCCACCATGGCTGGACGTAATAGCGGTAGCGTTACTCGCCAAAAAACTTTCATGCTGCTGGCCCCCAAATTACGGGCAGCCTGCTCAATTAATGGATCGATGCCGTGCAAACTCGCTGATACCATCCTGACTGTCCAGGGAATCGTTAAGCAAACGTGCGCAAGGACCAGGCTTGTCATTGTGCCAACGATATCCCTATCAAGCAGATTCTCAGCCTGAATATAAAAAATATAAATAGCGATACCAGCCACAATGCCGGGCATCAACAGGGGCGATAGCAATAAAGTATTGATCGCCTTCTTGCCCTTGAACGGATGACGAATAATGCCAATCGCAGCAGCAACACCCACCATAACCCCCACCAGGGATGCACATATCGCGACTTGCAAACTAAAGACAAATCCCTGGGCAAACGATCGATGAGCCCAGGCGTTGGTGTACCACTCAAGCGAATAACCAGATGGTGGAAAGAACAAAATGGCGTCTTTGAAAAAGCTGAGCCAAACGACAAAAAACAGCGGACACAACATCACACCATAAATGAGCACAACAAACAGCCTCAGCATGACCTTGCTCACTTGCATATCCACAACCGTCCAGTTTTTGAAATCTTTTTGGCAACTCGATTTCTATAATACGCTATGCCGAATCAGTCCACGCGCCCCGTGATCGGTCAAACGTTTATCTTTTTTGAAACCGCACGAGCACCTGATCAAGCATCTCAACAAAATGGGTAACTACTTCGTCATCAATCCCAACACTTGACTCCGCATGCCCCATCAGCTTGAAGCCCTCATCAAGCAAAACGATCGCGAGTGTATAGGGCACAAGCGCCTTAAATGAGTCCGTGGGTGCCCGTCCAACTTGTGTCACGCTATGGACTTTGCCCTTACCCTTGGATTCGTCCCAAGAGAGTGCCTCCGAACCACAAAACTGGCAAGCGTATCGTGCAAGAGTTTGTGCTCTCGCACAAGCATCACAGCGCTGAAACATCAAACGACGTCGCAACAGCCCTTCTACAAATGGCTTGGCTAGGGGAGATGAAGCAATTGAATCTGACATCTATCAATCCTCACGCGACAAAATCAAACTCACGTGCGATGACATGACCCCGCCATCTGCATGAATAAAAGCATGCTTTGGTAACTTCCGGTTCGGTAACTTAACTTGTCGCACATCGGCCAAACCCTTGAATTGACGCCAGGCCTCTACAACATGACCCATACCGCCTGCTACACCACAATGACCAAACGATAACAATCCGCCATGGGTATTCAGGGGTTGACAGCCTTCCTGCGAAAAATCTCCTGCACGCAATTTATTGACCGCGCCAGCGCGTGGCGCAAAGCCAATCTCTTCCAGCAACATCACCAGAGTAATCGTAAATGAATCATAAATGCCCAGATAGTCAATATCATCCTTTGACAATTGGGCCTGTTCAAACGCCTGCGCAGCGGCATGCGCTGCACCCGTATTCAAAACATCATCCATTGCGGTCAGGTGCTGATGAAAATGCGCTTGTCCCGCACCCGCAATGCTCACACGCACACTCGCCTTTGGCTCAGCAGAAACCACCAATGCCATCGCGCCATCCGATATCGGACAACAATCCATCAATCTCAACGGCGCGGCAATGGTTTTTGACGCCAACACCTCTGCCACTGTTATCGGGTTACGCAAATGCGCATCAGGATGTCTTGCTGCGTTCGCTCTCATCAGGACTGCAAACTCAGCCAAGTCGTCTGATGTCACTCCTGTTTCGTGCAGATAACGAGAAGCCATCAACCCGTAATAAGCTGGCACTGAAGCACCATTTGGCACTTCAAAATCCGCGTCACCCACTTGTGCCAGTGTTTGTATTGAGCTGTCGCGCGTCTGCCCTGTCAACCTGTTTTCACCCGCAACAACCAGTACGTTACGACAACGTCCGCTCACGACAAGTTCTCTTGCCAGCATCAGTATCGCCGCGCCAGTCGCACCACCCACTTGTATGCTGTGGGCATAATCCGGACGCAAAGAAAACTTTTCACAAAACAAGGTTGACAACATCAAGTGCGGCAACGTGGTCGCATAGCCACACAAAACACCGTCAATATCCTGTCTGCTCAGCTGAGCGGATGTCAACGCCGTACTTGCCGCCCTCGCCATCAAATCTATCGCGCTGGATCCTTCTAACCGGCCAAACGGCGTATTGCCGACTCCGGCGATATAGGCCTGGCTCATGCCTAATTCAACCTGATGTTATTGGCTCGGGCGAGCTTGTCCCATTTATCACGTTCGCTTAGCAAAAACGCCTGAAACGCTTGCGGCGTATTACCGACCGGCTCCGCGCCTTGCTCATAAAAGAGCCTCTCAATCTCTGGCGTTCTCAGGGCCGCGACCGCAGCACCGTTAAGCGCCTCGATTGTTGCCGCAGGCGTCCCTGCGGGCGCCATCAAACCAAACCAGGCCGACACCTCGTAACCTGGCACGCCCGCCTCTGCCATCGTTGGGATCTCAGGCGCACCCGGCCAGCGTTTCGCCGTCGTCACAGCCAAGGCCCTGACTTTGCCGGATTTAATGTACGTCATGGAAGAGGGTAGATTATCAAAGCCTACTGGTATCTGTCCGCCCATCAAATCGATCAGCATGGGCGAGCCGCCTTTGTAGGGAACATGGGTCAAATCGATCCCCGCCATGAGTTTCAACAACTCGCCACTCATGTGAGGAGAGCCTCCATGACTGGTCGACCCAAAATTGATTTTTCCGGGATTTTGTTTTGCCATCGCAATCAGCTCCTTGACTGTCTTAGCCGCAAAGTCCGGATTGGCCATCAAGACGTTAGGCGTATTGGCAACCAAGGTGATCGGGGCAAAATCCTTCACCGCGTCATAAGGTGGCGGATCCTGCAGTGCGGGGATGATGCCATGCGACGCAATACTCACAAACACTAGCGTCAGTCCGTCAGGTGCTGATTTGGCGACTTGCTGTGCGCCGATCACACCACCCGCGCCAGCCTTATTTTCAATGACAACTGTCTGACCTAAGCGCTCACCCATCCTAGGCGCAATCGCCCTCGCGAGTAGATCCGTCGTACCACCAGCTGGGTAAGGCACAATCAACCGGATCGGTTTATCACTCGTCGCTTTGTCAAGCATTTGCGCTTGCGCGGGGATAGCTACGAAACTTGCGATCAATATAGACAATACCGCAACAACTTTATGCATGACTTACCTCGGCAAGAGCCGTTGTGATTGCATTTTCTCCAACCAGAACCCGAGCGAATCTTCGGTATCGATGCACCCGGCAAACCCATGCTGACGAAGTTTGATGCCACTCAAAACCGCGTTTGCGGGATGCGCTAAACCATGTCCAAGCGTTCGATCCGTGAACTCCCAGGAGCTATTCGCCAATTGTTCAAGCGTCAGCGGTTTTAATCCATGCTTAGCAACAATTTGAGACCACACAGCCTCGTATTTAGGCATCTCGTCTTTTAAACACAAAGGCTCGTGTCCACCAAGTGGCATGCCGAAGCGTTCGGCGACACTGGGCCATAGATCTCGCCAAACCAAACCGTCGCCATTAACCACGTTATAGGTTTCGTTAGCGGCGATTTCATGAACCGCCGCAAAATGCGCGGCTTGTGCAATCAAACGACTATCGCTTGCGCCATTCACATAATCACCCCCGCCCGGAAAGGTCAGTGGCAAACCTTGTTCGCGCAGTATGGCTGCGAAAGCTCCGATCGCAATCATCACGTTCATCGGGCTTGCCACGGCATAGCCCAAAACCACCTGAGGCCGCAATATCGTGAAAGTCCAGGCAGCTTGCGCTTGTCTGGCACGAATAAAGTCCTCTTGCAACCAATAGAAGTTTTGATGGTTATGGCGAGGCCATCTCTCTTTACACGGAACAGGTGCCGGCTCGACATGACCACCATACGCCTTGGTCCCCTGCAAAAAGGAAATATGCCGTAGGCCTTTTGCAACTGGCTCAAGCGCATCAAGCAAGTTTCGCAGCATCGCTTCATTGATCGACATCTGTCGTGGGTCGCGCCAGCCAGACACCAGATCAGGCAATTCAAATAAGGCTGCATACAGAACATGCGTCACATGCGAAAGTTCGGTGGCTGCTTTTTTACACGCGACGGCGTCGGTCAGATCAACACGAAGCTGCTTCACACCTTCGGGCAAATCCAGCGGTCGACGAGCTAAGGCAATGACCTCAAAGTCTGCTTGCGCAGCAAAATGCTCAACGGCCGCTGCACCAACTACGCCACCTGCACCAGCGATCAATATTCTATGTTTTTTCAAAGCATCCCCGAAACGGTCATGCAAGCAAATGCTGGCCTTGCAGTTTGGTCTTTAAATACTCAGGCACTTCTATTTCAAAGCCAAGAATGGCGGCCGACAAGGCCTTGCCATAATTATCCAGACAAAGGCTGCGAGATACTCCGCCACCCAATGCACCCTGACAGACAAAGTTCAACGCATCGATATTGTCGACCTCATAGCGTGTCACGACGCCTTTGATTGCATCTGCATAAAACGCTTTTAAACGATCCGCCGTCAGTTGCTCTTTCAGCAAAGGATAAAACTCGGGCTGGTAAGCAAAGACCGCAATGTTTGACGTGTCGCCTTTATCGCCCGATCTCGCGTGCGCAACATGTTGAAGCTTTACTTTCATCTTGTTCAGCTCTCGAAATAACGAACAGAAGGGACAACTTGTGTGCGATCTACCAGACCAGACCACACACCAATCACTTCGCGAGTTCTATCCTGATGGGGCACGCGCTTGCCCGTATGGGCAATCCCGGAGACCGCCATGCCATCGATCTCCCGGCCCACCTTTGCAGCTTCTTCGCGCGTCTTGGTTCGTGCAGCAACACGTACCGCTACCTCATAGGGCTCGGGTGCTGTGCCGGGTGTTGCATCACCATGAATCGCGTTTAAGCCTAAGTAATCGATCCGAACATCCTCAGCCTCGAGCTTGACGATCTTGAACCGTTCTTCAAGAATCTTTTTTGCCAACTGCGCCCGCCTTAAAGCACCGGGTCCCGCATAAAAAAACATATCCTCACCGATGAAGCCTTCGGTGCATCCCATTGACACCTTGAACGTCGGTGTACGAGGCTTGCCTCCGATGTTTGATACGCGAACTCGATCCGGCCCGACCACTTCTATTTCAGCCGTAGTGAAGTCTACGACCACATCAGGGGTCAAATAATTGGCGGGATCATGTACTTCGTACAGCATTTGCTCTTTGACCGTCTGCAGGGTGATGGCACCACCAGTACCGGCGACTTTGCTAAGCACGGTTGAACCATCCGGTGACACCTCTGCGATCGGGAAACCAAAGTTCCAGGGCTCGGGTACATCCTTGAAGCCCGGGTCTGAAAAATACCCTCCCGTCACCTGAGCGCCGCATTCCAGCAGGTGACCAATGCCAGTCCCTTGTCCAAGCTTCACGTGGTCTAGCGGATCCCACTCAAACTCGTACATCATTGGTGCCAGAAAAATCGACGGATCAGCAACGCGACCTGTGATGACGATTTGCGCGCCACCCTTGAGTGCTTGGACGATCGGCTCGGCGCCAAGATAGGCCTCTGCTGAAATCAGAGTAGCTTTAAGGGACGAAGTTGGTTTGCCATTTTCGAGAATCGTATCTGTCAGCTCCAGCACGCGTTCTGTAATCAAGCTGCCATTAACCGATGCAACCTTGACACCCGTGAAACCGAACTCCTGCAACCAGTACACAACGCGTTCAGCGGCGGCATCCGGATTAATCCAGCCTTGATTGGTAATGATCTTGGTCCCGCGTTTCATGCAGGCTGGCAAAACCGCCCGCATCCTGTCATCAAGATAGGTGTCATAACCTGGAAAGCCCGGGTCGCGACGAGCTCGCACTTGTGCCGCTGAAACCGTTGCCTCTGCCATGGTTTCAAAGCACAAGTAATCAAGATCGCCTTTCTCTGCATTTAAGGCAGCAGGTTCGACGCGATCACCCCACCAGGCCGCGCCTGAGCCGATTCGGATGCTGCTCTTCATTTGAGATTAAACCGTTGCGACAGCTGATGAAGGAGACCCGACCGCACCGGGTAAGCGCAATGGTGGCGCTGTCAACAGGAAACGGTTGCGGCCATGCGCCCTCAACCAGTTCGCCAACTCGGTCAGATAGAACATCTCACCTAGGTGGATGCCTTGCTTGAACAAACAATGCTCATGCAATGGCAAGATGGCGCAACAACCGATATGGCTTGTAGCCGGATGAGCTTCGACAGCGTAGTTATCAGCGATCAAGGCGACTAAACCGCTATCAGTGATCCACTTCAATAATTTCTGATCACGTCCATCAAGTGCTGCATAACTATTTTCGAGTTTATGGCCGTCGGGATTGCCCTTCATATCGATCAAGGCTTGAGCAAAACCGGTATGCAGACACACCATGTCACCCTTCTCAATCACGACCTTGTCTTTCTCAAGAATACGCATCATGTCGTCGTAGCCAACATTGGTCCGCGCATCACCCAGATTTGCACGCAAGTCGATCATGACACCGCGACCTTGTACACAAGTCTCTGCCATGTTCTGAATACCTAGCGCTTTTGCGTAAGAGGTACTCACCTGACTACCTGCGCCAGCATAACCAGCATCTTCTGCTTTCTCTGGTCCGACCACGTCGGTGCCGGCGCGGTAACCGTTGTAGTAAACCGCTTCGGGGATGCCATCGCCGTTCGCATCAAACATCGAACCCACGTGCGCCAAGCTGTCCCACTGCGTTGAATATTGCAAATGCATCACAACCAAGTCGTCGCTCACGACATCTGTTTGATCTTTGTTGAAATCAAACAATTTAACGTTCATGTTCGGACGACCTTCTCGCAGTGTCGGCCGCAGAACTGGCGGATAACGACGCGGATTTAAAACATTACCGCCTGGTAGATCCAGCGGCAATGAAAGCATGAATGCTTTACCTTCTTTGACCTCGGCCACACCCTGCATGACTTTTTCCGGGGTCAGGAGATTCATCTTGCCGCGCTGATCATCCTCGCCGAAATCACCCCAGCTCGAACCCTCAGGACGATTGACCCAACGTTTTGTTGCCATTTGTCTATGTCTCCATGTTTTGAATAAAGCGCATCCGTGACTATCAAGGATCTAGGCTTTGAATTTATTAGTTTTATAGTTAGATATTCGTGGTTTATTGACGTTGCGTCAACCGTGCGACAGGAAAACGCCAAAAAAAAACGCTAGGCATTCAAGACGCCTAGCGCTTTTTTCACTCAATCAATCCTTTACACGTCAATATTCGCTGCCTGCAAAGCATGCGTCTCTATGAAAGCCCGTCTTGGCTCAACGTTATCACCCATCAAGGTAGTAAAGATTGCGTCAGCAGCAATCGCGTCCTCAATCTGTACCCGCAACAGACGACGTACTTTAGGATCCATCGTGGTTTCCCAAAGCTGCTCTGGATTCATCTCACCCAGACCCTTATAACGTTGCTTGGTGACATTGCGCTCAGCCTCACCGCGCAACCACTGCATGGCATCGCGGAAATCGCCAATCATGGATTCTTTGCGCTTCTCGCCTTCGCCTCGGGCGACCGTTGCGCCCTTGCCGATCAGACCTTGGAAGGTAGCCGCAGCCCGAGCCAGCACGCCATAATCCGCACCGTCTACAAAATCATTGTCAAGCACGGTTGCGCGCACATTGCCGTGATGCTTACGACGGATTACCAAGCGATTCGCTTCGCTCGCGACGTGATATTCGGCAGTCACTTCAACCTGATTAGGCAATAAAGGATCTTGCAACGCTGCCTGCATCCGCTCAGCACTGGCCTGAGCACGTTCAAGCGTATCAAGCTCAATCGTTGCGCCACCCACAATTGCCGATAAAGTCGACACATCCATAAAGCGTGATAAACGGGCAATGACGCCATCGGCCGTCACGTATTGACGGGCCAATTCAGCAAACGCATCGCCCGCAATAGGAGTTGCGCCCTCTGACGGGATCAACTGCGCGTCACGCAATGAAAGTTGCAGCATGTATTGCGTCTCTTCAACCTCGTCCTTCAGATAACGCTCATCCTTACCAGCCTTGACCTTGTATAGAGGCGGCTGTGCGATGTAGATGTAACCACGTTCGACCAACTGTGGCATCTGGCGATATAACAACGTCAAAAGCAGCGTGCGGATATGAGCGCCATCAACGTCAGCATCGGTCATGATGATGATACGGTGGTAACGCAATTTATCAACGTTGAAATCAGGGCCGATGCTCGTACCCAAAGCTGTAATCAAGGTTGTAATCTGCTCGCTCGAAATCAACTTGTCGAACCGCGCTTTCTCGACGTTCAAGACCTTACCGCGTAGCGGCAAAATTGCTTGAAACTTACGATCGCGACCCTGTTTAGCCGAGCCACCTGCCGAGTCACCCTCGACGATGTACAGTTCGCACAGTGCCGGGTCTTTTTCTTGGCAGTCGGCAAGCTTGCCGGGTAAACCGGCACCCTCGAGTACGCTTTTACGGCGCGTCATTTCACGTGCCTTACGGGCAGCTTCGCGCGCGCGTGCGGCCTCAACAACCTTGCCACACAGTGCTTTCGCATCAATGGGGTTCTCAAGCAACCATGATTCAAGCGTGCGGGCAACCGCTTCTTCAACCGCCGGGCGTACTTCGCTTGAGACAAGTTTTTCTTTTGTCTGGCTGCTGAACTTTGGCTCAGGCACCTTGACAGATAACACGCAAGTCAAGCCCTCGCGCATATCGTCACCACTGGTTTCGACTTTGGCTTTTTTAGCCATTTCATTATCAGCAATATATTTGTTGATAATGCGAGTCATCGCCGCCCGCAGGCCTGTCAGGTGGGTACCACCATCGCGCTGAGGGATGTTGTTGGTAAAACAAAGCACTTGTTCGCTATAGCTGTCGTTCCATTGCATCGCAATCTCGACGCCGACCAAGGTACCGCCCGCATTCGATTCGGTACTCACCGAAAACACATTTGGATGCAGCACAGTCTTGGTGCGATTGATGTACTCAACAAAACCTTTTACGCCACCAGAAAACGCGAAGTTTTCTTCTTTACCTTGCCGCTGATCAATCAAGCGGATCTTGACACCATTGTTCAAAAACGACAATTCGCGCAAGCGCTTAGACAAAATCTCGTAGTGATATTCAACATTATTAAAAATGTCTGTGTCTGCTAAAAAATGAACCTCGGTCCCGCGCTTTTCGGTTGTCCCAGTCACAGCCAGCGGCGCTACGCGCTCACCTTTACGAAACTCCATTTGGTGAACTTGACCATTGCGGCGGATCGTCAACTTCAGCCATGACGACAGCGCATTCACACATGAAACACCCACGCCGTGCAAACCACCTGAGACCTTATACGAGTTCTGATCGAACTTACCGCCAGCATGCAACTCAGTCAGAACAATCTCAGCTGCACTTCTGCTGAACTCATCGTCCTTATGGATGTCTGTTGGGATCCCCCGACCGTTATCCGTCACAGAAATCGAGTTATCCGTGTGAATCGTTACAACGATGTCATCACAATGACCGGCTAAAGACTCGTCGATCGCGTTATCGACAACCTCAAACACCATATGGTGCAAGCCCGTACCGTCGGAGGTATCGCCGATGTACATGCCTGGACGTTTTCTGACGGCCTCCAGGCCTTTGAGCATCTTGATTGAATCGGCGCCGTAATCACCGTTATCTACTGGCAACTGCTTTTCTTCTGACATTTTTTTAATTAAATCCGCATTGGCATAACAACATACTTGAACGATTCTTCATCGGGCAAAGTAATCAGGGCTGAGGCATTCGCGTCAGGCATAACCGACCAGCGTATGGTTTCGACTTTTACGTTCGCTAAAAAATCGAGCAAATAGCTTACGTTAAAACCAACATCCAGCGCCTCGTGGCCATAATCAATATCGAGCTCTTCTTGCGCCTCTTCTTGTTCTGCATTGGTTGAAGATATTTTCAATAAATGCTGACCGAGTTGCAGTCGAACGCTTCTGAATTTTTCAGATGTCAAAATTGCGGCACGCTGCAAACTGCCTTGTAAGGCCTCACGTGACACGTCAAAATGGCGGGTATAGTTTGTTGGAATAACCCGCTTGAAGTCGGGGAACTTACCCTCTACCAGTTTAGATACGAGTTCTACCTGACCAAATGAAAACCGAACCTGGCCGGGAGCAACATCTATCGTGACAGGCTCATCGCTGTCATCGAGCAAGCGTTGCATTTCCAGTACCGTCTTGCGCGGCACAATTACCTCTGTTAACTGAGCGATACCCTCTGCCGGTGTAGAGCCGTGTGCCAGACGATGACCATCCGTTGAAACAGCGCGAAGCAGGCCTGGTTCAAATACCAACAACATACCGTTCAAGTAATAACGGATGTCCTGCTGTGCCATGGCAAAGTGGACCATGTTGAATAGATGCTTGAGTGTCTTGCGGGGTAATGTCAGGGACACGTCCCAACGCTCAGGCTGCGACATCACCGGAAAATCATTGGCTGGCAGCGTTTGCAACGAGAATCGGCTTTTACCGGTTTGTACGGCTAGTTTGCTACTTGCAGTGGACAATTTGACATCACCCACATCTGGCAGCGCACGCAGAATATCTACCAGCTTGCGAGCTGCGACGGTCAGCGATTCATCGTCTGCCCCCACCCCGAATTCGGCGTGAGTGGTGATCTGTACTTCGAGATCCGTCGCGATGAACGATACTTTACCGCCCTGTTTACGCATCAGGATGTTTGCCAAGATCGGCAACGTATGTCGTCGTTCAACAATTCCAGCCACTGTTAAGATCGGCTTGAGCAGAGCATCGCGTGGGGTCTGTACAAGTTGCATCGATTATCCCTTTAGAGTTTGTTCGAGTACGTGCAGCGTATGATTGAGGTCGTTTTGTTTTAATCGCAAATCAGAAATCTTGCGGACTGCATGCAAGACAGTGGTGTGATCCCTGCCACCAAATAAGTCACCAATTTCAGGCAAGCTCTTTTGAGTTAATTCTTTGGCCAGGTACATCGCTACCTGGCGGGGCATCGCAATATTAGCGGGGCGCCGTTTCGAATACATGTCAGCCACTTTCATTTTGTAATAATCGGCCACGGTCTTCTGTATATTTTCGACAGTTATCTGGCCGCTTGATACAGATAGCAAATCCTTCAACGCATCTTTACAGATGTCGACGTTGACAACATCACGACCATGAAACCTTGCATAAGCCACTACTTTTTTCAATGCACCCTCTAGCTCACGAACGTTGCTGCGCAGGTGCTTGGCGATAAAAAAGGCGACCTCCTCCGGCATCTCAAGGCCTTCAGTTTCGGCTTTACGCAACAGGATCGCAACTCGCATTTCTAATTCTGGCGGCTCAATTGCTACCGTCAGTCCAGCGTCAAAACGCGAAATCAATCGGCTGTCGATACCCGCAAGTTCTTTAGGATACGTATCGCTGGTGATAATAATTTGCTTGCGCTGCGCAACCATGGCTTCAAACGCATAGAAGAACTCTTCTTGCGTCCGGCTTTTGCCAGAGAAGAATTGAATATCGTCGATCAGCAACAAATCAAGCGAGTGGTAGTAGCGCTTGAAGTCGTCAAACGCCTTTCGCTGGTATGCCTTCACAACATCGGATACGTATTGGTCAGCATGCACGTAACGTACTTTCTTACCCAAACCTGCTTGCACCATGGCATTGCCCACTGCATGGATCAAATGCGTTTTACCTAAACCAACACCGCCATACAGAAACAGCGGGTTGTAGGATGTGCCTGGGTTTTCTGCCACCTGCTGGGCGGCTGCGCGAGCAAGCTGGTTTGCTTTACCGGTCACAAAGGTGTCGAAAGTCAGCATGGTGTTCAAGCGCGACTTTTCGTCAAAAGTTTGGGTGGCTGAGGCCGCCGTTTCTTTACGCACTTCTTGATTCGCTACCGCTAAGGCAGGATTGTTTTCCAACACGCGCGTGACTAAACCGTTGTGCGTCGTTTGTTCGCTTGTTTGAACGCTGTGTGGTTGACCTGCAACTGTTTTGGTCTCGGCAACTACCTGCAACTCAAGATGTAATTTGACAGGTTTTTTAAACCAGTCTGTCGCGTACTGCTCAATTTGATTTGAGAAATTCTTCTTGACCCAGTCAAGCTTGAAACGATTCGGCGCCGATAGCCGCAACACCGCTTCAGACTCGTTAAAGTCAAGCGGAACCAACGGCCTGATCCAAGCGCTGATTTGTTGCGGGGGAAAATCCTGCTCTAAACGGTTTATGCAGGACAGCCAAAACTCGTTCATATTTCTCACTATACAAACCCTGATTCTACCTTGCCACGAGAAAGTTATCCACAGGTGAGCATGCGTGAAATTCCCTATTTTCAACCTAAATATTTGACTAATTTGATTATTTTTGATGAAATGGAGGGCTTTACGGGATTTATCCCGCTATTTTTGCTCTTTGATTTGGGTTATCCATCATGAAACGTACTTTCCAACCTTCTGTTACTCGTCGCAAACGCACTCACGGTTTTCGTGTCCGCATGAAAACTCGCGGCGGTCGTGCAGTGATCAACGCTCGTCGTGCCAAAGGCCGCAAGCGTCTGGCTGTCTAATACCCCGCTCTGGCTCATTTTGCGCCAGCACTTTTAGATTTAGCCATTATGCCTAGCGCCTCGTTCCCTCCAACGGCGCGCCTGCACCTTCCGTCTGACTATGCCGATGCCCTTTCAGGTCGGCGAATTGGTCGCGGTGCTCTCTTTGCCGTCACTGCAAGCAGACCAAAACTGGTGGATCAAAGCACCGGCCGTTTGGCGGAGATGTCGACGGCGAGATTAGGACTAATCATGGCAAAGAGACATGCCAAATTAGCAACGACTCGAAACGCTTTGAAAAGAGTGATTCGGGAATCGTTTCGCTTGCAAAGGCATGAACTACCCGCCGCTGATTACGTGTTTCGTCTGCACAAGAAAGTCGATGTGTGCTCGCTGACCGCGCTAAAACGACTCGCACGCGCAGAGGCGGATGCTCACTTTGCCCGTGTTCGCGTGACAACGCACACTAACAAATGATTAAGCAATTACTTATTGCGCCGATCAGAGCCTATCGGTTTTTACTAAGCCCGTGGCTAGGCCAATCTTGTCGGTTCACACCAACTTGCTCAGCGTATGCCATCGAAGCTATTGAGGTTCATGGTTCTTTGAAAGGCTTGGCACTCGCCGCAAGTCGCCTTAGCCGCTGTCATCCCTGGTGCGCAGGCGGCGCAGACCCGGTTCCGCCAATTACGACACGCAGAAACACTGATTAAAAGCTAAACTCCCAGCCTCTTGAGACTGGTTACACATTTATTGGGCAAGAATGGATATTCGACGCACGATCCTCTTAATGATTTTTTCTCTCTCCCTGCTCATGCTCTGGAGCAACTGGCAAGCACGCGAGAGTAAGCTAGCGCCATTAGCGACCAAGCCCCCTGTCTCAGCCGTCGGAGCAACTCCAACCAGCCCCGACAAGTCGGACGTGGCCTCAAGCGCCGCTATTAGCAATACTAGCCCGGCTCCAGCTGCCTCTGTGGCTGCACCGGGAGCGAATATTACGGGCGCGAAAGAACTAGTTACCGTTAAAACAGATGTTTTAAAACTGACGTTTGACCTTCACGGTGCTGAGTTAACCCAGGCGGATTTGCTGAACTATCCGGTGACAGCTAACTCCGATATCCCTACTTCCCTGTTGCAACATAGGGACGGGCATATCTATATTGTTCAGTCTGGCTTGGTGGGTGCACCTGGGATATCTAATCTGCCCACTTACGCTTCGAATTTCAAACTCGCAAGCGATTCTCTTGAAATGAAAGGGGACACTTTAAGGGTATCCTTTATTGCCGAGGCAAACGGTGTAACGCTAACTAAAGCGTTTACCTTTCATCGCGGCACCTACGCCATTCACGTAGATCATGTTATCGATAACAAGACTGGCGCCGATATTTCACCAGAACTCTTTTTGCAAATCACCCGCGACGGTCTTCCCGCTAGTCAACAATCGACGAGTGCCAGCTGGTTGCCGGGTTGGCTTGGCGGCGTATCCAGCGGACCTGCCAGTTTTATCGGCCCCGCAATCTACACCGATGAGCACAAATACCAAAAATTTACTTTCTCTGAAATCGAAAAGAGTAAAGAGAAAAATAAGCCGATTAAACAGACTGCTAACGATGGTTGGTTTGCGTTAATTCAGCACTATTTCTTAACCGCCTGGGTCCCAACCGAGGGAGTTACTCGCCATGTTGCCGTGGTTGAACACGACAAAAATTTATTTTCCGTCAATAGTATTCAATCTACAGGTTTGATTTCTGCCGGCAAAGCAGTCAGCATCCCTGCCACACTCTGGGTTGGTCCACAGGACCAAAATGCGCTCGAAGCAATCGCACCTGGCCTGGATCAAGTCGTTGATTACGGCATGCTGAGCATTATTGCTAAACCAGTATTTTCGTTGCTGACTTGGATTCATAAGGTCATAGGCAACTGGGGCTGGAGCATCATCGCGTTAACCGTACTGATCAAAGCGGCTTTTTACCCGTTGTCGGCGGCCAGCTACCGATCCATGGCAAAGATGAAGCAAGTTTCACCACGCCTGCAGGCACTAAAAGAGAAATTTGGCGATGACCGTCAAAAGCTCAATACTGCGATGATGGAGATGTACCGGACTGAAAAGATCAATCCTCTCGGTGGTTGTGTTCCGATTGTGATTCAGATTCCAGTATTTCTGTCTCTGTATAACGTGTTGCTTAATAGTGTTGAACTGCGTGGGGCTCCCTGGATCTTTTGGGTACAGGATTTAGCTGTTCAAGATCCTTACTTTATCTTGCCAGCAATCATGATGGGCACGATGTTCTTGCAGATGCGGTTAAATCCAAAACCACCTGATCCAGTGCAGGCTAAAGTGATGATGTTCATGCCTTTAGTCTTTGGCGGAATGATGTTTTTCTTCCCGGCTGGCCTCGTTTTATACTGGTGCATCAACAATACCCTGTCGATCGCGCAGCAGTGGTACATCACGCGAAAATTAACCGTAACCGCCAACGACCCAGCCAAATAGGTATTTAAGCACCTCTATGAGCGACTATCGCTTGCCCATTATTGCTATCGCGACTGCCAACGGTCGCGGTGCAATCAGTGTAGTAAGAATCTCAGGGCCCCGTTTGGGGCCCTTTATCATGGCACTGGTTAAACGACCTTTGATTGATCGGCACGCTCATTATTTGCCGATTTTTGGCACCGACGGAGCAGCAATAGATCAAGTTATTGCTATTTATTTTCAAGCACCACATTCATTTACGGGTGAAGATGTTCTTGAAATTCAGTGCCATGGTGGCCAGGCAGTCGTTCGACAAATTGTGCAGCACTGTTTATTGATCGGACAAGCGTTTAACCTGCAGTTAGCACGGCCTGGCGAGTTTACAGAAAGGGCTTTCTTAAATAATAAAATTGATCTCATTCAGGCTGAAGCAGTGTCCGACCTGATTGACGCATCTTCCGAGTCTGCTGCTCGAGCGGCGATGGCGTCGTTGTCTGGTGAGTTCTCCGGGCAAATCAATAATCTGGCTGAATCTATCTTACGGTTACGTTTATTGGTAGAGGCGACGCTCGATTTTCCAGAGGAAGAAATCGATTTCCTTGAGAAATATCAGGCCCGTACGAAACTAAACCTGATTGACGAGCAACTTGCATCAATCCTTTCAAGATGCAAGCAAGGGCTCGTGTTACGCGATGGCTTGCATGTCGTGTTAGCTGGTGCTCCCAATGCAGGCAAATCTAGCCTGTTGAACACTTTGGCTGGTGATGACGTATCTATCGTTACAGACATTGCCGGTACCACTCGCGACAAAATTACGCACTTGATTCAGCTAGATGGGATTCCAATCACAATTACCGACACTGCTGGTTTGCGAGATACACATGATCAAATCGAATCGATCGGGATTGAACGTACATGGCAAGCCATTGAGAAAGCTGACGTAGTCCTTCACCTTGTTGATGCCCTGCATCCAGAACGGCTACTGGATGCAGAAATTGATAAACGACGTTCCAGATCAAGTACCGTTTTAACAGTCATCAACAAACTTGATTTAGTTGATTCGGTTGACACTGGACTTCACGAATTAGCGATTTCAGTAAAAACGGGACAAGGTGTAGACGGGCTTAAGTCTCAATTATTAAAGCTGGCTGGTTGGCAACCAAGTCAGGAAACCCCCTGGATGGCACGACAAAGGCACATAGACGCGCTTTTAAAGGCAGCTGCTCATGTTGCCATAGCCACTGAACATGCCGCGTTAGATGACCGCGTATTGGATCTTTTTGCTGAAGAGTTAAGACTTGCCCATGAAGCATTGGGGTCAATCACGGGAAAAGTGACTGCAGATGATCTGCTGGGCGAAATTTTTTCACACTTCTGTATTGGTAAGTAGTCTGCTCTTACCTTCGGTCCAGACTTCATCGGCTAGCAAGTGTTGTTTTCAAACCATAGGGTTAAAAATAACAGTTGTGGATAAGTGCCCTGAATAAAGTGTGCACAGTATGAGGATAGTTTTTGCATAAGTTACCGGATTGTTGCCGTTACAAAAACTATCCAATTCTGTACCCAAATAAAAACAGACTTTATCCCCATTGAAATTATGAAGTAACGAATTGATGTAGTGAGAGTTTTGTCACTTGTTCGACTTATCCACAGGCTGTATTAATCATTAGTCTTTATATATAAAAGATTAAATAACATCTAACTACTTCAAAAAAATGCCTAAAAAACTGCAAGTTCTTTTATCGAACATAAAAATACAAACGCTGTTTTTTTCATCTATACTTTCATCAATCGATCTATTGCAGCGTTAAGAGTGGCGGGCTGTTTAGCAAAGCAAAATCGAACAATGGCATGATTGGACGTCGAAGCAAGGGGTTCAGAATAAAACGCAGATACAGGTATGACTGTGACACCATGATTTTTGGTAAGCCAAACTGAGAAATCAGCTTCAGGCAAATCAGAAATATCACTATAGTCTGCTAGTAAAAAAAAGGTACCGTAGCAGGGTAGTGGTTTAAAGCGAGTTTGTTTAAGACCGTTAGCAAGGTAGTCTCGTTTTTGTTGATAAAAAGCTGACAGATTTTCATAGGTTTCAGGGTTTTTGCAATATTGCGCCATGGCATGTTGGAATGGAGATGGCACAGTGAAAACCATGAATTGATGAACTTTTCTAAGTTCAGTCGTCAACTTTGGTGGGGCGCAACAATACCCAAGTTTCCATCCAGTCGTGTGTGTGGTCTTGCCGAAGGAAGAAATTAAAAAAGTACGCGCTACTAGAGCTGGACGGCTTGCCAGGCTTTTATGTCCGCCTTCGGTGAATACGATATGTTCATACACCTCGTCTGACATAAATAATAAATCGTGTTTTTCACCTAGTCTTTCTAGTTCATCAAGATCTGTGTCTGTTAAGACCGCCCCTGTTGGATTATGTGGAAAATTTAGGATTAGAAGCTTTGTTGAACTGGTAATGTGCGCGGCAACTCGCGTCCAGTCGATGCTGAAGTTTGTTGAGGACGATGTTGGCGGACTGAGCGGCACTGAAACGGGCGTGGCACCGGCAAGAGTAATCGCTGGGATGTAGCTGTCGTAGCAAGGTTCTAATATTATTACTTCATCGCCTGGGCCAACACAGGAGATAATCCCAGCCATGAGTGCCTCTGTTGCTCCACTAGTTACTGTAACTTCTTGATCAACGTCATATTGGTGGCCAGAAGTACGAAACATTTTTTCGGCAATTGTTTGTCTTAAAGCAGGCACTCCCGTCATAAATGGGTATTGGTTGTGCCCAGCCGCCATAGCTTGCGAAACTAGAGATAACAGTGCTGGATCGGTGTTGAAATCCGGGAAACCTTGTCCCAAATTGATCGAGTCATGGTCGGCTGCCAGCTTCGACATAATGGTAAATATATTGGTGCCAACAGCTGGTAGTTTGGTATTGATGTTCATTAGTTAAAGAGGTTGTGAGTTAGTTAATTATTTTGAAGTGAATTTTATGATTGTACGGACTCAAGCTTTGTTTTGGATGAAGAAGGGTTAATTACCCACAAAGTTATCCACAGATGAAATTGATGTTTCACGTGGAACATTATTAGATAAATAGATTGCTATTGGCACTGTTTCACGTGAAACAAGTACTGGCATTAAGGGAATTTCAAAGCAACGTAATCACAAAGTATTTTTCCTAATGGCTAATCAAGCACTATAATTCGACCCCTTCTGTAGTACATATTGGTTATGGAACATCCAAAAATATTCGATGTAATAGTTGTCGGCGGCGGGCATGCTGGGACCGAAGCAGCGCTTGCGTCTGCCAGATCCGGTGCTGCAACTTTACTCCTGACTCATAACATTGAGACCTTAGGCCAGATGTCGTGCAATCCATCTATTGGTGGAATTGGAAAAGGACATCTTGTTAAAGAAGTTGATGCCTTAGGCGGAGCAATGGCGATTGCTACCGATGAGTCTGGAATTCAATTTCGGATATTAAACAGTTCGAAAGGCCCAGCAGTCCGGGCAACTCGTGCGCAAGCAGATCGAGTTTTGTATCGCAAGGCGATTCGAAGCCGGCTAGAAAATCAACAGAATCTTTGGCTTTTTCAACAAGCCGTTGACGATCTTCTCGTTGAAGGAGATCGGGTTGTTGGCGCTGTTACACAGATAGGTTTGCAATTTCGTGCCCGAGCAGTTGTCTTAACTGCAGGCACGTTCTTAAATGGTTTAATTCACGTAGGTTTAGAAAACTACACGGCTGGTCGTGCCGGCGATCCTCCTGCCACCAGATTGGGTCAAAAACTAAAAGAGCTGAAATTACCTCAAGGCCGGCTAAAAACCGGAACCCCTCCCCGGATCGATGGGCGATCAATTAACTACGCAGTGTTAGAAGAACAACCAGGGGATCTGGATCCTGTTCCGGTATTTTCATTTTTAGGTTCCCGAGATCTCCATCCCAGACAAGTCTCCTGCTGGATCACGCATACCAATGAAAAAACTCACGACATTATTCGAGGAGGACTAGACAGGTCGCCTATGTATAGTGGCGTCATCGAGGGAGTGGGGCCGCGGTACTGTCCGTCGATCGAAGACAAAGTTCACCGTTTTGCGGATAAAAATAGTCATCAAATATTTTTAGAGCCTGAGGGTTTAGATACTCACGAGATTTATCCTAATGGTGTATCAACCAGCTTACCTTTTGATGTTCAACTCAACCTTATCCACAGTCTGCCGGGTTTAGAGAATGCGCATATCGTCCGCCCGGGCTATGCCATTGAATATGATTATTTTGACCCAAGAGAGTTAAAAACCAGTCTTGAAACTAAAAGCATTCGTGGATTATTTTTTGCTGGGCAAATCAACGGTACGACCGGATACGAAGAGGCAGCAGCGCAAGGCCTGCTCGCAGGGATTAATGCCGCGAGAATGGCCAGAGAACTGAGTCCCTTTGTGTTGCGACGGGATCAGGCATACATGGGTGTCTTAATGGATGACCTTGTTACCAAGGGAGTAACTGAACCCTATCGTATGTTTACTTCCAGAGCCGAATATCGACTAAGTCTGAGAGAAGATAATGCGGACTGGCGACTAACAGAACTTGGACGTCAATTCGGATTAGTTGACGATCTGAGATGGGATGCCTATCGCCGTAAGCGCGAGTCCGTTGAGACAGAAATCCAGCGCTTGAGATCGACATGGGTCAATCCGCGGATGGTTGATGCCCAGATAGCCGAACAGGTTTTGGGCAAAGCGATAGAACGTGAGTACTTACTATCTGATTTGCTTAAACGTCCCGGTGTAAGCTATGAATCGTTGATGGCCATGCCCTATCTTGAGGGCATCGAATTACCTGAAGGCCTGCCACCAGGTGATGAAGCAGAACAAGTCGAAGTGCAGGTCAAATATGAGGGCTATATTGCCCGGCAACAAGATGAGATAACACGAACTCAGTCTCACGACTTACAGGCAATACCATCAGATATTGATTATTCTGAAATAACTAGCTTGTCCTTCGAAGTTCGGCAGAAACTTACTCAACATCGACCAGAGACGATTGGGCAAGCGTCACGGATGTCCGGCGTGACGCCCGCAGCTATTTCTTTGCTGTTAATTCATCTAAAGCGAATCAAATATGGTTCCCAGATAGAAGGCAAAGCGGCTTAGCCAGCAAAGTCGATGAAAGAAGCACCGACCACAACCCCGCATGCTGAGCGATTAATGAAAGCGTGCTCGGACCTTAATATCGAGATTCACCCATCACAGGTTGATACCTTGCTTCGTTATTTGGATCAGTTGAGTCTTTGGAATAAAACCTACAACTTGACAGCCGTCCGGACAATAGAGGCCATGCTGGTGCAGCATATATTTGACAGCCTTTCCGTTATTAAGCCCCTTGACGCTTTTCTGACGCAATTTCGACCAACGGACCGCACTATCCTTGATGTTGGGTCAGGCGCAGGTCTGCCCGGCGTCGTAATTGCAGCAATGCTACCTAATACACAAGTAACCTGTGTTGATACGGTTGAAAAGAAAACTAGCTTTATCCGGCAAATGGCTGGGGTACTTGCACTTCCCAATTTAACTGCTGTGCATGCACGAATCGAGCAACTGGCTCCCAAGAATGTGACGCTTGTCATCTCCAGGGCCTTCGCGTCAATCGCCGACTTTATCTCACTTGCCGGTAAGCACGTAAGTAACGAAGGCGCTCTGGTAGCTATGAAAGGGCAATATCCGAGCGAAGAACTGACGTCGATCGAGACCAACTCGGATTGGATGTTCACAAAAGCCGACACACTCAACATACCCGAACTAAATGCTCACAGATGCATGATCTGGATACACAGGAACAAGCAATCATGATCAACCCCTCACCCTCTGCTGTGATGCGCGTATTTTGTGTCGCCAATCAAAAGGGTGGCGTTGGTAAAACTACCACCACAACCAACCTTGCAGCAGGTTTAGCGTCGCACGCCAAACGGGTCTTGTTAATCGACCTTGATCCCCAAGGTAACGCCACCATGGGTAGCGGCATTGATAAAAGTAATATCGAGCACACGGTTTATGACGTGCTCATCAATGAATGTGACATCAAACAAGCGATCATCGCGTCCGAATCTGGTGGATATGACGTATTGCCCGCGAACCGGGAACTTGCAGGCGCGGAAATTGATTTGGTTGGGTTTGATCAACGAGAACTGCAGTTAAAAAAAGCGGTAGAACAAGCGTCAGACAGTTATGATTTTGTTCTGATTGACTGTCCGCCTGCCTTGTCGCTGTTGACGCTTAACGGCTTGGCCGCTGCCCATGGTGTGATCATACCCATGCAATGTGAATACTTCGCCCTTGAAGGGTTGTCGGACTTGGTCAACACGATTAAGCGCGTACACCGAAACATCAACAACGATTTAACTCTGATTGGCTTGTTGAGAGTAATGTTTGATCCGAGAATGACCTTGCAGCAACAAGTCTCTGCCCAGCTAGAACAACACTTTGGTGACAAAGTATTTAAAACAATTGTGCCGAGAAATGTCCGTTTGGCTGAGGCACCCAGCTACGGAATCCCGGGGGTCAGCTACGACAAATCATCTCGTGGTGCGAAAGCGTATATCGATTTCGCCCAAGAAGTAATCGAACGAACACAAAACGGCGTGCAGTAAATGACGACAGGAAGCGCAATGGTCACGAAAAGAACAAAAGGGCTCGGAAGAGGACTGGACGTACTGCTAGGTGCGGATGGGCCGTCACTTGAAGTATTAGAGCCTGGCTCAAACCAGTCACGACCAAATCAATTGCCGTTATCTCAATTACAGGCAGGCAAATATCAGCCACGCACACGCATGGATGAAGGGGCTCTTACTGAATTAGCAGATTCAATCCGCACTCAGGGCATTATGCAACCCATCCTGGTGCGCCAAGTAAGTAAGGCGCCAATTCGCTATGAGATCATTGCGGGCGAACGCCGGTTTCGTGCTGCTCAATTAGCTGGCCTCGAAGAAGTGCCTGTCTTGATACGCGATGTCGCCGATGAACATGCCGCCGTGATGGCGTTGATCGAAAATATTCAGCGAGAAGATCTCAGCGCGATTGAGGAGGCACAGGGAGTCAAGCGACTCCTTGATGAATTCAATTTAACGCATGAGCAGGCTGCAGCGGCGATTGGCCGTTCACGGTCGGCGACGTCGAATCTTTTGCGTTTGTTGAATCTTGCGTCAGTGGTGCAAACCATGCTGCTTGCTGGTGATATCGACATGGGCCATGCCAGAGCTTTGCTAGCGGTTGATTCAGCGACCCAGATCCAGTTAGCCAATCAGATCATTGCTAAAGGCTTGTCCGTACGCGAGGCTGAAAAACTAGTGACGCGCACGACAGCTCAAGCGACGCCCCAACAGACAGGTAACCAGAAGGCAAAGAGCAAATCCCGCGATCTAACCAGAATCGAAGAAGCCCTGTCAGACAAACTAACAACTAAAGTAAGTCTGAAGGCCGATGGTAAGGGTAAAGGCCAGATGATTATTGAATTTCATAACTGGGACAACTTTTCGGCCGTCATAGAAAAAATGAATCTTAAAGACGTCATCAGCGAAGCCTAGCCAACTATCCTTTTTGCAAAGGCTGACACTCAAAATCAGCCCGAAACCGAACCCGTTTCATGTAATAAATCGAGAGCCGATTAACGGGCAGATAAATGTTGCCTGACTTGACAATACGTAAAACTTCCTCCATAATCGTTGGTTCTCTTGTGGAGAGGTGCCCGAGTGGTTAAAGGGGGCAGACTGTAAATCTGTTGGCCTTGCGCCTACGTTGGTTCGAATCCAACCTTCTCCACCAGAAAACTGATTTAAGTGGTCCCAAAGTATTGAAACGACCTCGCGGGTGTAGCTCAATGGTAGAGCAGAAGCCTTCCAAGCTTACGACGAGGGTTCGATTCCCTTCACCCGCTCCAGCAAATGTTGAGCGGCAAGGTTGTAGTGATCAATAATCTGGGTCTAGTGGTCAGCGGTACAGATTTAGTGGTTCGTGGGGTCGGTTACCCGGCGAATGCGCCCATGTGGCTCAGTGGTAGAGCACTCCCTTGGTAAGGGAGAGGTCACGCGTTCGATCCGCGTCATGGGCACCAAAGGCATTTGTGCTTTACCTCAGTACTGAAATAGATTTATTTAAAAGTTTTTGTTATTCAACCTAAGTCACCAGCTTAAGTAAAGGTCAGGAGTCTGCCATGGCAAAAGAAAAGTTCGAACGTACCAAGCCCCACGTAAACGTCGGCACAATCGGCCACGTTGACCACGGCAAGACCACTCTGACAGCCGCGATCACGACGGTTCTGTCGAAGAAGTTTGGTGGCGAAGCGAAAGGCTATGCACAGATCGATGCAGCACCTGAAGAGCGCGCTCGCGGTATTACGATTAACACCGCCCACGTTGAGTACGAGACGGCTACCCGTCACTACGCACACGTTGACTGCCCAGGCCACGCCGACTACATCAAGAACATGATCACCGGTGCCGCCCAGATGGACGGCGCGATCCTGGTCGTGTCAGCCGCTGACGGCCCAATGCCCCAGACCCGCGAGCACATTCTGCTGTCGCGCCAGGTCGGTGTGCCTTACATCATCGTGTTCCTGAACAAGGCTGACATGGTTGATGACGAAGAGCTGCTTGAGCTCGTCGAGATGGAAGTCCGTGAGCTGCTCTCCAAGTACGAGTTCCCAGGCGACGACACACCGATCGTTAAGGGTTCGGCCAAATTGGCACTTGAAGGCGATACGGGCCCGTTGGGCGAGCAAGCCATCATGGCACTGGCTGATGCGCTGGATTCATACATCCCGACGCCTGAGCGTGCAGTGGACGGCGCTTTCCTGATGCCAGTTGAAGACGTGTTCTCGATCTCGGGTCGTGGCACCGTGGTGACCGGCCGTATCGAGCGCGGTATCATCAAAGTCGGCGAAGAAATCGAAATCGTCGGTATCCACGACACACTGAAGACGACCTGCACAGGCGTAGAGATGTTCCGCAAACTGCTTGACCAGGGTCAGGCGGGCGATAACGTCGGTATCCTGTTGCGCGGCACCAAGCGTGAAGAAGTCGAGCGCGGCCAAGTGTTGGCCAAGCCCGGCTCGATCAAGCCACACACCGACTTCACAGCCGAGGTGTACATTCTGTCGAAAGACGAAGGTGGTCGCCACACGCCTTTCTTCCAGGGCTATCGTCCACAGTTCTACTTCCGTACGACCGATGTGACCGGCACGATCGAATTGCCAGCAGACAAAGAAATGGTGCTGCCAGGCGATAACGTCTCGATGGTTGTTAAACTGATCAACCCGATCGCGATGGAAGAAGGCTTGCGCTTCGCTATCCGTGAAGGCGGTCGTACCGTCGGCGCCGGCGTCGTTGCCAAAATTCTGAAGTAAAAAAGAGTAAAGGGCACAAGTCTGAAAAGGCTTGTGCTTTGTTTAGCAGTACTGGTACAGGGGCGTAGCTCAATTGGCAGAGTGTCGGTCTCCAAAACCGAAGGTTGGGGGTTCGAGGCCCTCCGCCCCTGCCACAGCCAATAAACAGTGTTAAACGCACTACTCGTGTTAACACAAAAGAAAATGTCGAATACATCTGTCGAGTCAGTAACTAGCAGCACAGACCGCATCAAACTGGCAGCGTCAGTTTTAGTGGTTATCGCGGGGATTGTTGCCTTCTCAATGTTCGAGGGCAAGTGGCCGGTGGTTGCACGCGTGGGTGTTTTTGTTCTGAGTTTAATAATTGCCGCGCTAATAGCGTGGTCGAGCGAACCCGGACGGCGCACGATTGCCTTCGGTCAGGATTCCTACAATGAGGTCAAGCGCGTTTCTTGGCCCACTCGGAAAGAAACCATGCAGATGACAGGCATCGTATTTGCCTTTGTTGCTGTTATGGGTTTGTTTCTGTGGATTCTGGATCGGGCTGTTGAGTGGGTGCTGTTTAGTGTATTGCTTGGCTGGAAATAATAAAGGCGATCGATGAGCAAACGTTGGTATGTTGTTCATGTCTATTCCGGCATGGAAAAAAGTGTTCACAAAGCAATGGTTGAGCGCATTGAGCGCGCAGGCTTGCAAGATGCATTTGGTCAGATTCTGGTTCCCTCTGAAGAAGTGGTCGAATCGAAGAACGGTCAAAAGTCAATTAGTGAGCGTCGAATATTTCCAGGCTATGTACTTGTCGAAATGGAATTAACCGACGAAAGTTGGCACGTAATTAAGAACACCCCCCGTGTGACGGGTTTTCTAGGCGGGTCTGGCAACCGCCCTTCTCCCATATCAGAGAAGGAAGTCGCCAAGATTCTGTCCCAGATGGAAGAAGGTATTGAGAAGCCGCGTCCAAAAGTCCTCTTTGAGGTGGGCGAGATGGTTCGAGTTAAAGAAGGCCCATTTGCCGATTTCAATGGCAATGTTGAAGAAGTGAATTACGAGAAAAGCAAAGTGCGCGTCTCGGTAGCAATTTTTGGACGTTCAACACCAGTTGAGCTTGATTTCAGTCAGGTCGAAAAAACCTGATTAAACCCGGGGAGCCCAGTTAAGTCTAGGCGTCTGAACCCACTAGGAGTAAAGCATGGCGAAGAAAATTATAGGTTTCATCAAGCTGCAAGTGCCAGCTGGTAAAGCCAACCCATCACCACCGATTGGTCCAGCATTGGGTCAGCGCGGTTTGAACATCATGGAATTCTGTAAGGCATTCAATGCCAAGACTCAAGGTCTAGAGCCAGGTCTGCCAATTCCAGTCGTTATCACTGCCTTTGCGGACAAGAGCTTCACCTTCATCATGAAGACGCCTCCGGCGACTATCCTGATCAAGAAAGCAGCTGGGATTCAAAAGGGATCGGCAACGCCCCATACCGACAAAGTCGGTAAGTTGACTCGTGCCCAAGCCGAAGAGATCGCTAAGGCCAAAGCGCCCGATCTGACGGCAGCTGATCTTGACGCCGCGGTTCGTACGATCGCAGGTAGCGCCCGCAGCATGGGCATCACGGTAGAAGGAGTCTAATCATGGCAAAGCTTTCAAAACGCATGGCAGCTGTAGCCAGCAAAATCGATCGTGAAAAGTTCTACCCAGTAACTGAAGCGATTGCGCTGGTTAAAGAGTGTGCAACAGCTAAATTCAACGAGTCAATCGACATCGCCGTCCAGCTTGGCATTGACCCTAAAAAGTCTGACCAATTGGTTCGCGGCTCAGTTGTGCTGCCAGCAGGTACCGGAAAAACAGTTCGTGTTGCAGTGTTCGCACAAGGCGATAAAGCTGAACAAGCCAAGGCAGCCGGTGCAGATATCGTTGGCATGGAAGACCTGGCGGAACAAATCAAAGGTGGCACGTTTAACTTTGACGTTGTTATCGCCTCGCCAGATACGATGCGTATCGTTGGTACGCTGGGTCAGATCTTGGGCCCACGTGGTCTGATGCCTAATCCAAAAGTTGGCACTGTTACCCCAGATGTGGCGCAAGCGGTTAAAAACGCTAAGGCTGGTCAAGTTCAGTACCGTACCGATAAAGCCGGTATTGTTCACGCAACGATTGGTCGTGCCTCGTTTGATGTTGAGCAACTGAGAACCAATCTCGCCGCGTTAGTCGATGCTTTGAACAAAGCTCGTCCTACCGCAGCAAAAGGTATTTATCTTCGCAAGCTTGCAGTGTCGTCCACAATGGGCGGTGGTGCTCGCGTCGAAGTGGCTTCGTTGACGGCTACCCCACAGTAATCGTCAATATGTAAAGGCTTTGGGCTGCATTCGGATTTATTCGAATGTTGCTGTCAAAGACGGTTGGAGTCGATGTTGCGGCGACGGAATTCTCTGTCCTTGTAGCTGACACTTAATCCCAGGTTGTTTCTGGATCCAGCCTAGACGGCGTCCACGGAAGATTTCTATTAGATTTCGTCCAGGTTCGCCGCATTCGGTTGATGCAAGGGAATTATCCTGAGCATCTTATGATGGAGTGTTCAAACCGTGAGTCTCAATCGTCAAGAGAAGGCAATTGTCATCGAGGAAGTTACGACCCAGGTCGCAGCCGCTCAATCGATCGTCGTTGCAGAGTACCGTGGTCTGGACGTCGCCTCTGTCACCGTACTGCGTAAAACTGCGCGTGAATCGGGTGTGTACCTGCGAGTCCTTAAAAACTCGTTGGCACGCCGGGCTATCACTGGCACGCCTTTTGAGGTGTTGTCAGCCAAGCTTACCGGTCCATTGATTTATGGAATCAGTGTAGATCCGGTCGCCGCTGCAAAAGTGTTATCTGCATTTTCGAAAACCAACGATAAGCTCGTCATCAAAGCTGGGGCATTGCCCAACAGCGTATTTGATGCTGAAGGTGTTAAGGCTCTGGCCACTATGCCTTCACGTGACGAGCTGTTGTCGAAATTGCTTGGCACCATGCAAGCACCGATCGCAACGTTCGTCCGTACCCTCAACGAAATACCAACCAAGTTTGTGCGTGGCTTAGCCGCTGTGCGCGATCAGAAAGAGGCTGCATAAGTCTGTTGGGTTTCATTGAAGACAAAAGCGATACCAACCCCTGGCAATTTATTTAATCTGGAGTATTAACAATGGCTACTAAAGCTGAAATCCTTGATGCCATCTCGGCAATGACCGTTCTGGAACTCTCAGAACTGATCAAAGAAATGGAAGAGAAGTTTGGCGTGTCTGCCGCTGCCGCTGCTGTCGCTGTTGCAGCACCTGCTGCTGGTGGCGCCGCTGCTGTTGCTGAAGAGCAAACAGAGTTTACTGTTCACCTCACCGAAATCGGCGCAAATAAAGTTAGCGTCATTAAGGCTGTTCGTGAAATCACCGGTCTTGGCTTGAAAGAAGCTAAAGATCTGGTTGATGCTGCACCAAAGCCAGTCAAAGAAGCAATGGCTAAAGCTGATGCTGAAGCTGCCAAGAAGAAGCTTGAAGAAGCTGGCGCTAAGGCTGAATTGAAATAAGCCCTGCCAGTATCGCCCGGGTGTGCCAATAGGCTATCCCGGGCGTTTGCGCTTTCAGAAAACCCCTCAGCGGGGTCTGCCCAAAAAAGCAGAAGGGTTTTCTGAAGTCGTAAAAATGAAGTTGTAGTACAGATATTTATAAGCCCGTGGCCGTGGTTTGACGGCCTTTGTAACCTCGAGTCGGAGTGCCAATGCCTTACTCGTTTACCGAAAAAAAGCGCATCCGCAAAAGCTTCGCCAAGCGTGAGGACGTCCAAAACGTTCCTTTTCTCCTGGCGACTCAACTGCAATCCTATTTAACCTTTTTGCAAGCCGAACTTGCTGCGAGTGCTCGTAAAGAGCAGGGTTTGCAGGCGGCTTTCAATTCGATCTTCCCGATCGTTAGCCATAACAATATGGCGCGGCTCGAGTTTGTCAGCTATTCGCTGGGCGAACCCGTGTTCGACGTCAAAGAGTGTCAGCTACGCGGGTTGAACTATGCCTCGCCATTGCGCGCCAAGGTTCGCCTTGTGTTGCTCGATCGCGAGATAAGCAAACCAACAGTAAAAGAAATCAAAGAGCAAGAAGTCTACATGGGCGAAATTCCGCTCATGACTAGCACTGGTTCTTTTGTCATTAATGGCACCGAGCGTGTCATTGTGTCGCAGCTGCACCGTTCGCCCGGCGTGTTCTTCGAACATGATCGCGGTAAAACGCATAGCTCGGGAAAATTGCTGTTCTCAGCACGCGTTATTCCTTACCGTGGATCGTGGCTGGACTTCGAGTTTGACCCTAAAGATCTGCTTTTCTTCCGTGTGGATCGTCGCCGCAAAATGCCGGTCACGATTCTGCTGAAGGCAATTGGCATGACGCCTGAAACCATCCTGTCCCAGTTCTTTGAGTTCGACGAGTTCGAACTTCAATCAGAGGGCGCAATGATGGAGTTCATCGGCGAACGCTGGAAAGGCGAAGTTGCACGCTTTGATATCTCCGACAAGTCGGGCAAAGTGCTTATCGAAAAAGACAAGCGCGTCAATGCGAAGCATCTGCGCGATGTCGCGGCAGCGAAAATCGAAAGAATTTCTGTGCCTGAAGACTTCCTGATCGGTCGTATCCTCGCTACAAATATTGTTGATGCCGATACGGGCGAAGTCGTTGCGACTGCCAATGACGAAATTTCAGAATCGACCCTTCAAACCTTGCGCATTGCTGGTGTCAACAAAATCAAGACGTTGTATACAAACGATCTTGATCGTGGTCCTTTCATCTCGCAAACGTTGCGCACCGATGAGACGGGCGATCAGCTGGCAGCACGGGTTGCCATCTACCGCATGATGCGTCCAGGTGAGCCACCAACCGAGGATGCGGTCGAAGCACTCTTCCAGCGCTTGTTCTATAGCGAAGAGACATACGACCTGTCGCGTGTTGGCCGTATGAAAGTCAACAGCCGTTTAGGCCGTGGTGACGATATTACGGGCGCCATGACACTTACTAACGACGACATTCTTGAAACCATCAAGATCCTCGTCGAATTGCGTAACGGCCGCGGCCAGATCGATGATATCGATCACCTCGGCAATCGTCGCGTGCGTTGTGTGGGCGAGTTGGCAGAAAATCAGTTCCGTGCTGGTTTAGTGCGTGTTGAGCGTGCCGTCAAAGAGCGCCTCGGCCAAGCAGAAACCGAAAATCTGATGCCACACGATTTGATCAACTCCAAGCCCATTTCGGCTGCGATCAAAGAGTTCTTCGGCTCGAGCCAGTTATCGCAGTTTATGGATCAAACCAATCCTTTGTCCGAGATTACGCACAAGCGTCGCGTCTCGGCGTTGGGACCTGGCGGCTTGACCCGTGAACGTGCTGGTTTTGAGGTTCGTGACGTGCATCCGACGCATTACGGTCGTGTCTGTCCGATTGAAACACCTGAAGGTCCGAACATCGGTCTGATCAACTCCATGGCGCTGTTTGCTCGGTTGAACGAGTACGGCTTCCTTGAAACGCCTTACCGCAAAGTTGTTGATGGCTCAGTAACCGATCAGATCGACTACCTGTCAGCGATTGCAGAAGGCAATTACATTATCGCCCAGGCTAACGCCGAGCTCAGCGAAAGCGGCAAATTTACCGACGAACTGGTTGCTTGCCGTCAAGCTGGTGAGACCTTGCTGACGTCGCCAGCGAATGTTAACTACATGGACGTTGCACCGTCGCAAATCGTTTCTGTAGCTGCATCGTTGATTCCTTTTCTTGAACACGACGACGCGAACCGCGCCTTGATGGGTGCAAACATGCAACGGCAAGCCGTTCCTTGTTTGCGTCCTGAAAAGCCAGTGGTTGGCACAGGCGTTGAGCGTACAGTTGCAGTTGACTCAGGCACCACGGTTCAAGCATTGCGCGGTGGTTTAGTAGACCACGTCGATGCTGATCGTATTGTGATTCGTGTCAACGACAGCGAAAACGTTGCAGGCGAAGTCGGTGTTGATATTTACAACCTGATCAAGTACACGCGTTCTAACCAAAATACGAACATCAACCAACGCCCTATCGTGCGTCGCGGTGATGTCGTTGCTGCGGGTGATGTGCTTGCTGATGGCGCGTCAACTGACCTGGGCGAGTTAGCCCTCGGCCAGAACATGCTCATCGCTTTTATGCCCTGGAACGGCTACAACTTCGAAGACTCGATTTTGATCTCTGAAAAAGTTGTTGCGGACGATCGCTACACGTCGATTCACATCGAAGAGCTAACAGTCGTTGCCCGCGATACCAAACTGGGTCCTGAAGAAATCACACGCGATATCAGCAATTTGGCTGAAACCCAGCTCAATCGTCTTGATGATTCAGGCATTGTGCACATAGGTGCTGAAGTTCGTGCAGATGACGTCTTGGTCGGTAAAGTGACACCCAAAGGTGAAACACAACTGACACCTGAAGAGAAACTGCTTCGCGCTATTTTTGGCGAGAAAGCCTCTGACGTGAAAGATACGTCGTTACGCGTGCCATCTGGCATGGTCGGTACTGTGATCGACGTTCAAGTGTTCACACGCGAAGGTATCGTGCGTGACAAGCGGGCACAGTCCATCATTGACGATGAATTGCGTCGCTATCGCCAGGATCTGAATGATCAGCTGCGTATCGTTGAGAACGACACGTTTGATCGTATCGAGAAAATGCTCGTGAATAAAGTCGTCAACGGTGGCCCTAAAAAGCTCGCCAAAGGCGCAAGTATCACGGCTGAATATCTCGTTGATATGGATCGTTGGCAGTGGTTCGACATTCGCTTGGCCGATGAGGCTAATGCGGTTGTTCTCGAACAAGCCAAAGACTCGCTCGAACAGAAGCGCCATCAATTTGATCTCGCGTTTGAAGAAAAGCGCAAGAAGCTCACCCAAGGCGACGAATTGCCACCCGGTGTGTTGAAGATGATCAAAGTCTATTTGGCTGTCAAGCGTCGCTTGCAACCAGGTGACAAGATGGCAGGCCGTCACGGAAACAAAGGCGTTGTTTCGCGTATCACTCCAGTAGAAGACATGCCCCATATGGCAGACGGTACCCCCGCGGATATCGTTCTGAATCCTTTGGGCGTGCCATCACGGATGAACGTTGGTCAGGTCCTGGAAGTCCATTTGGGCTGGGCTGCAAAAGGTCTGGGTCATCGCATTGGTGAAATGCTGCGTGATCAACAGAAAGTCGAGGTCAAGAAGATTCGGATTTTCCTTGAAAAGATCTACAACAGCACCGGTACTGGCGCTCGCCTTGACGAGTTAAATGACGACGAAATCATTGAACTGGCTCAGAACCTGCGTAATGGCGTGCCATTTGCGACTCCCGTCTTTGACGGTGCGACTGAAGCAGAAATCACAGGCATGCTCGAGTTTGCTTATCCACAAGAGGTGGCAGACCGCATGGGCTTGACCGAAAGCCGCACGCAAGCGTGGCTTTATGACGGCCGTACTGGCGAGCAATTCGAGCGCCCCGTAACGGTTGGCTACATGCACTATCTGAAGCTGCACCATTTGGTGGATGACAAGATGCATGCCCGTTCAACCGGACCGTACTCGCTTGTTACCCAGCAACCGCTGGGTGGTAAGGCGCAGTTCGGTGGTCAGCGCTTCGGTGAGATGGAGGTGTGGGCACTTGAAGCTTACGGCGCGTCTTACACGTTGCAAGAAATGTTGACTGTGAAGTCCGATGACATCACCGGTCGTACGAAGGTTTATGAAAACATCGTCAAGGGCGACCACACGATCGACGCAGGCATGCCTGAATCGTTCAACGTGTTGGTTAAGGAAATCCGTTCCTTGGCCCTCGACATGGATCTGGAGCGTAAATAATGAAAGCGCTACTCGACTTATTTAAGCAAGTCTCCCAAGACGAACAGTTCGATGCCATTAAGATTGGTATCGCGTCGCCCGAGAAGATCCGTTCTTGGTCTTACGGTGAAGTTCGTAAACCAGAGACCATCAACTACCGGACATTCAAGCCTGAGCGCGATGGTTTGTTTTGCTCGAAGATTTTTGGTCCTATCAAAGACTACGAATGTTTGTGCGGCAAATACAAGCGTCTCAAGCATCGCGGTGTTATTTGCGAGAAGTGCGGCGTTGAAGTGACCGTGGCTAAAGTGCGCCGTGAGCGCATGGGCCACATCGAACTTGCGAGCCCTGTTGCGCACATTTGGTTCCTGAAGAGCTTGCCATCCCGCTTGGGTATGGTTCTCGACATGACCTTGCGTGACATTGAGCGCGTGCTGTATTTCGAAGCATGGTGCGTCATTGAACCAGGCATGACTCCGCTCAAGCGCGGTCAAATCATGTCTGATGATGATTTCATTGCTAAAACTGAAGAGTACGGTGACGATTTCCGTGCCTTGATGGGCGCTGAAGCAGTTCGTGAATTGCTTCGTACAATCGACATCGATCGCGAAGTCGAGACGCTGCGCGGTGAATTGCGTGCTACCTCTTCCGAAGCAAAAATCAAGAAAATTTCCAAGCGCCTGAAAGTGCTTGAGGGTTTCCAGAAGTCCGGGATCAAAGCCGAGTGGATGGTAATGGAAGTCTTGCCAGTGCTGCCGCCGGACTTGCGTCCGTTGGTGCCACTGGATGGCGGTCGTTTTGCCACTTCTGACCTGAACGATCTTTATCGTCGCGTTATCAACCGTAACAACCGCCTCAAGCGTTTGTTAGAGTTGAAAGCCCCGGAAATTATCTTGCGCAACGAAAAGCGCATGTTGCAAGAGTCTGTTGACTCGCTCCTGGATAACGGCCGTCGCGGCAAAGCGATGACCGGTGCCAATAAGCGGCAGTTGAAGTCACTTGCTGACATGATTAAAGGTAAGAGCGGTCGCTTCCGTCAAAACCTGCTCGGTAAGCGCGTCGATTACTCTGGTCGTTCGGTGATTGTGGTCGGTCCACAGCTCAAACTGCATCAGTGTGGTTTGCCAAAGCTGATGGCCCTTGAGTTGTTTAAACCGTTCATTTTCAATCGACTTGAATTGATGGGTTTAGCCACGACGATCAAAGCCGCTAAAAAGCTAGTGGAGAGTCAAGAGCCGGTAGTATGGGATATTCTCGAAGACGTCATTCGCGAACATCCAGTCATGCTCAACCGTGCACCGACTCTGCACCGTCTTGGTATTCAGGCCTTTGAACCAGTTTTGATCGAAGGCAAGGCAATCCAGCTGCACCCACTCGTTTGCGCGGCATTTAACGCCGACTTCGACGGTGACCAGATGGCGGTCCACGTCCCTCTGTCGCTTGAAGCGCAGATGGAAGCACGCACACTGATGCTTGCATCGAACAATGTCTTGTTCCCTGCGAACGGAGAACCGTCGATTGTTCCCTCACAAGATATCGTGCTGGGCTTGTACTACGCGACTCGTGAGCGCATAAACGGCAAAGGCGAGGGTATGTTCTTCGCTGACGTCGCCGAAGTTCAACGCGCTTACGACAACCGTGAAGTTACTTTGCAAACACGTATTACTGTGCGTTTGCCCGAGTACACGCGTGTTGGTAAAAACGAATTTGAACAAGGCATTCAGCGTGTTGAGACAACCGTTGGTCGTGCCTTGCTGTCTGAAATTCTGCCGAAAGGCCTTCCTTTCTCGGTGCTCAACCGTGCCTTGAAAAAGAAAGAAATTTCACGTTTGATCAACCAGTCGTTCCGTCGTTGCGGATTGCGTGACACGGTTATTTTCGCTGACAAGTTGATGCAATCGGGTTTCCGTCTTGCTACGCGTGGCGGTATTTCAATCGCCATGGGCGATATGTTGATCCCACCAGTCAAGGTCGACATTCTGGCTGAAGCGAGCCGTGAAGTTAAAGAAATCGACAAACAGTATTCGTCTGGACTGGTGACTTCACAAGAGCGCTACAACAACGTGGTCGACATCTGGGGCAAAGCTGGCGATAAAGTTGGCAAAGCCATGATGGAGCAGCTCGCGACCGAGCCTGTCGTTGATCGCCATGGTGACAACGTTCGCCAAGAGTCCTTTAATTCGATTTACATGATGGCCGATTCGGGTGCTCGTGGTTCTGCAGCCCAGATTCGCCAGTTGGCCGGTATGCGCGGTTTGATGGCCAAGCCTGACGGTTCGATCATCGAGACGCCAATCACGGCTAACTTCCGTGAAGGCCTGAATGTGCTGCAGTACTTCATCTCAACGCACGGGGCGCGTAAAGGCTTGGCCGATACTGCACTGAAAACAGCTAACTCTGGTTATCTGACACGTCGTCTGGTTGATGTGACGCAAGATCTGGTCATTACTGAAAACGATTGCGGTACCTCGCATGGTTATTCGATGAAAGCTCTCGTTGAGGGTGGTGAAGTGATCGAACCATTGCGCGAGCGTATCCTTGGTCGTGTCGCTGCGGTGGATATTGTCAACCCAGACACGCAAGAAACCGCAATCTTCGCAGGCACCCTGCTTGACGAAGACCTGGTGGATAGCATCGATAAGCTTGGTGTTGATGAAGTCCGCGTTCGCACGCCTTTGACTTGCGAAACACGCCACGGTCTGTGCGCCCATTGTTATGGTCGCGATCTTGGTCGTGGCTACCTGGTCAACGTTGGTGAGGCAGTTGGCGTCATCGCTGCCCAGTCGATTGGTGAACCTGGTACCCAGCTGACGATGCGTACCTTCCACATCGGTGGTGCTGCATCGCGCTCAGCAATGGCCAGCGGCGTTGAAACCAAGTCGAACGGTGTTGTGCGCTTTGCCAGCACCATGCGTTACGTGACGAATCCAAAGGGCGAGCGCGTTGCGATCTCCCGTTCGGGTGAAATCGTTATCTTCGGTGATAATGATCGTGAACGTGAACGTCACAAAGTGCCATACGGTGCGACGCTACAGGTTAACGACGGCGACGTACTGAAGGCCGGTGCGCGCCTGGCAACCTGGGATCCACTGACCCGTCCTATCGTGTCTGAATATGCGGGCGCTGTCCGTTTCGAGAACATCGAAGAAGGCGCCACGGTTGCAAGACAAGTCGACGATGTAACTGGTCTTTCCACTTTAGTCGTCATCACGCCTAAAACGCGTGGTGGCAAAATTGCCCTTCGTCCACAGATCAAGCTCATCAGCGAAGCTGGCGAAGAAGTCAAAATCGCCGGTACAGATCATTCGGTAAACATCTCGTTCCCAGTGGGGGCCCTGATTACTGTTCGTGACGGTCAGCAAGCTCAAGTGGGTGAAGTCCTTGCGCGTATTCCTCAAGAATCGCAGAAGACTCGTGACATTACCGGTGGTCTCCCTCGTGTTGCCGAGCTCTTCGAGGCACGTTCGCCAAAAGACGCTGGCATGCTTGCCGAAGTAACTGGTACGGTTTCCTTTGGTAAAGATACCAAAGGCAAACAACGTTTGGTGATTACGGACCTCGAGGGCATTACCCACGAGTTCCTGATCCCGAAAGAGAAACAGGTATTGGTGCATGACGGCCAGGTAGTCAACAAAGGCGAGATGATCGTTGACGGTCCTGCAGACCCCCATGACATCCTGCGCTTACAAGGTATTGAACGGTTGGCTACTTATGTAGTCGACGAAGTTCAAGACGTGTATCGCTTGCAGGGCGTGAAGATCAACGACAAGCACATCGAGGTGATCGTTCGCCAGATGTTGCGTCGTATCAACATTGTCGACAACGGCGATACCTCGTTTATCCAGGGTGAACAGGTCGAGCGTGCAGAGTTGCTCAATGAGAATGATCGCGCTGTCGCGGATGGTAAGCGACCAGCTACGTATGACAACATTCTGTTGGGCATCACTAAAGCGTCACTGTCGACGGACTCGTTTATTTCTGCAGCGTCCTTCCAGGAAACAACCCGCGTGCTCACCGAGGCTGCCATCATGGGCAAGCGCGATGACCTGCGTGGCCTGAAAGAAAACGTTATCGTTGGTCGTCTTATCCCTGCGGGTACCGGCATGGCTTACCATGTGGCCCGCAAGGAAAAAGAGGCAATCGAGGCAGCAGAGCGCGAAGCCGCCCGCCAGTTGCTCAACCCATTCGAAGATGCACCACCTCTGGCCATCTTTGATGAATCTGAGGATACCAACGGCTAATTAGCGTTGAAAGCAGGGAATAAAAAGACCAAGAGCGCATACCTCTTGGTCTTTTTTACCCGACAAAGGAGCGACATCTTGCTCATTTTGTCTCGGTGTGTTTGGCCGTAGTGACACCCTCAGGGTTGACACTAGTGCCTTTATTGCGATATGCTAGTGGGCTTAGTCATTTTTATGGCTAGCACTAAATAATTTAGGACAGATCACGGTAGCTCTGGGCTTGCCGAAGGGTCTGGTTTTTTAAGCAATACCCGCTCTTTTACGGTTTTCCGTGTCTAAGTGGGATTGCGCGAGCAGCCCAGGAACGGGAATTCTGATCAAGCGCCGTAGACAGCGCGAAATCAGAGATAAAAGGGAAAGAAGGTCATGCCAACCATTAGCCAACTCGTGCGTAAACCGCGCGAAGTCAGCGTCACCAAGAGCAAGAGCCCAGCGCTCGAAAATTGCCCTCAGCGACGCGGTGTTTGTACACGTGTGTACACCACCACTCCTAAAAAGCCAAACTCCGCATTGCGTAAAGTCGCCAAAGTGCGTCTGACCAATGGCTTCGAAATTATTTCGTACATTGGTGGTGAAGGCCATAACCTGCAAGAACACTCGGTCGTGCTCGTGCGCGGCGGTCGTGTAAAAGACCTGCCAGGTGTGCGTTACCACATTGTTCGCGGTTCACTCGATTTGCAGGGTGTTAAAGACCGTAAACAGTCTCGCTCCAAGTACGGCGCCAAGCGTCCGAAACAAGCCAAAGGCTAAGCAGCTTTTGCAGTAACAAATCTGTATTGCAGTAGTGGTAAACAGTAGTAGTGCAACTGATTGTGATGGTCACAATCAGGAATCGTAAGTAAGCAACCATGATGGTCGCTTTAGAGCACAGCAAAGCTGAGGCTCAACTGAATAGACACAAGGAATTGAAATGCCCCGTCGTCGTGAAGTTCCCAAGCGTGACATTCTGCCCGATCCAAAGTTCGGCAGCGTCGAGCTCGCAAAATTTATGAACGTTGTGATGTTGTCAGGTAAAAAAGCCGTTGCTGAGCGCATTGTCTACGGTGCGCTCGAACAAGTTCAAGTCAAGACTGGCAAAGAGCCAATCGAAGTCTTTAACTTGGCAATTAACAACATCAAGCCAATTGTCGAAGTAAAAAGCCGCCGTGTAGGTGGTGCCAACTACCAGGTTCCGGTCGAAGTTCGTCCGGTCCGCCGTTTGGCACTTGCTATGCGCTGGTTGCGTGAAGCTGCAAAAAAACGCGGTGAGAAATCAATGGATTTGCGCTTGGCTGGCGAGCTGCTTGATGCAGCCGAAGGCCGCGGCGCAGCCATGAAAAAACGTGATGATACGCACAAGATGGCGGATGCTAACAAAGCGTTCAGTCATTTCCGTTGGTAATCTAAGGACTCAACCATGGCCCGTAAAACCCCGATCGAGCGCTACCGCAACATCGGTATCTCTGCTCACATTGACGCAGGGAAGACCACAACTACAGAACGTATTCTGTTCTATACCGGCGTTAATCATAAGATTGGCGAAGTGCATGATGGCGCAGCCACCATGGACTGGATGGAGCAAGAGCAAGAGCGTGGCATCACCATCACTTCAGCGGCGACTACCGCTTTCTGGAGCGGTATGGGTGCTCAATATCCAGAGCATCGTATCAATGTGATTGATACCCCTGGCCACGTTGACTTCACTATTGAAGTGGAGCGTTCAATGCGGGTGCTTGACGGCGCATGTATGGTTTATTGCGCTGTAGGTGGTGTTCAGCCTCAATCAGAAACCGTATGGCGTCAGGCAAATAAGTACAAAGTGCCTCGCTTGTCGTTCGTCAACAAAATGGACCGTACCGGCGCTAACTTCTTCAAGGTCTATGACCAGCTGAAGACCAGGTTGCGTGCAAACCCCATACCGGTGGTGATCCCTATTGGTGCTGAGGAAAACTTCCAGGGCGTGGTAGATCTTGTCAAGATGAAAGCAATCATCTGGGACGAGGCCAGCCAGGGCATCAAGTTTTCCTACGGTGAAATTCCTGCAGAACTCGTTGATTCAGCAAATGAGTGGCACGAAAAAATGGTCGAAGCCGCCGCTGAGTCATCAGAAGAACTGATGGACAAGTACCTCGAGACCGGTGCGTTGACAGAAGCGGAGATCCAGCTCGGTTTGCGTACGCGTACGATCGCTGGCGAAATTCAGCCCATGTTGTGTGGCACTGCTTTTAAAAACAAAGGCGTTCAGCGTATGCTGGATGCCGTAATCGAGTATTTGCCGTCGCCAGTGGATATCCCACCGGTTAAGGGCGAGCTTGATGATGGCACCGAAACCAGCCGTAAAGCCGAAGACTCAGAGAAATTCTCTGCGCTGGCCTTCAAGTTGATGACAGACCCATACGTTGGCCAACTGACCTTCGTTCGCGTTTACTCTGGCGTGTTGAAATCTGGCGATACGATTTACAACCCCATCAAGGGTAAAAAAGAGCGTATCGGTCGTATTTTGCAGATGCATGCGAACAACCGCGAAGAAATTAAAGAAGTGGTTGCCGGCGATATCGCTGCGGTGGTTGGACTCAAAGACGTCACAACAGGCGAGACTCTGTGTGATATCGATGCGCACATCATGCTTGAGCGCATGATTTTCCCTGAGCCAGTGATTTCACAAGCGGTTGAACCAAAGACCAAGGCTGACCAGGAAAGAATGGGCCTTGCGCTCTCTCGTTTGGCGCAAGAGGATCCTTCGTTCCGTGTTCGCACAGATGAAGAATCTGGCCAGACCATCATTTCTGGAATGGGCGAGTTGCATCTTGAGATCATCGTTGATCGCATGAAGCGTGAGTTCAGCGTAGAAGCTAACGTGGGTAAGCCACAGGTAGCCTATCGCGAAACGATTCGCAAAGTATGTGAAGAAATCGAAGGTAAATTCGTTAAGCAATCGGGCGGTCGTGGTCAATACGGTCACGTTGTCCTGAAGCTTGAGCCATTACCACCAGGCGGTGGCTACGAATTCGTCGATGCAATTAAAGGCGGTGTCGTTCCCCGTGAATACATCCCTGCAGTCAACAAAGGTATCGAAGAAACCTTGCCAGCCGGTATTTTGGCGGGCTATCCAGTGGTTGACGTTAAGGCAACCCTGTTCTTTGGTTCGTATCACGACGTTGACTCGAACGAAAATGCATTCCGTATGGCCGCCTCGATGGCGTTCAAAGATGGTATGCGCAAAGCTAGTCCAGTTTTGCTTGAGCCAATGATGGCAGTTGAAGTCGAAACTCCTGAAGACTATGCCGGTACGGTGATGGGCGATTTGTCCTCACGTCGTGGCATGTTGCAAGGTATGGACGACATCGTTGGCGGTGGAAAAATCATCAAAGCAGAGGTTCCACTGGCTGAGATGTTTGGTTACTCGACTAACTTGCGCTCGTTGACGCAAGGGCGTGCAACCTACACGATGGAATTCAAGCACTATTCCGAAGCTCCCAAAAACGTTGCCGATGAAATCATCGCGGCACGCGGTAAATAATCAGTTAGAGGAAATATCATGGCAAAAGAAAAGTTCGAACGTACCAAGCCCCACGTAAACGTCGGCACAATCGGCCACGTTGACCACGGCAAGACCACTCTGACAGCCGCGATCACGACGGTTCTGTCGAAGAAGTTTGGTGGCGAAGCGAAAGGCTATGCACAGATCGATGCAGCACCTGAAGAGCGCGCTCGCGGTATTACGATTAACACCGCCCACGTTGAGTACGAGACGGCTACCCGTCACTACGCACACGTTGACTGCCCAGGCCACGCCGACTACATCAAGAACATGATCACCGGTGCCGCCCAGATGGACGGCGCGATCCTGGTCGTGTCAGCCGCTGACGGCCCAATGCCCCAGACCCGCGAGCACATTCTGCTGTCGCGCCAGGTCGGTGTGCCTTACATCATCGTGTTCCTGAACAAGGCTGACATGGTTGATGACGAAGAGCTGCTTGAGCTCGTCGAGATGGAAGTCCGTGAGCTGCTCTCCAAGTACGAGTTCCCAGGCGACGACACACCGATCGTTAAGGGTTCGGCCAAATTGGCACTTGAAGGCGATACGGGCCCGTTGGGCGAGCAAGCCATCATGGCACTGGCTGATGCGCTGGATTCATACATCCCGACGCCTGAGCGTGCAGTGGACGGCGCTTTCCTGATGCCAGTTGAAGACGTGTTCTCGATCTCGGGTCGTGGCACCGTGGTGACCGGCCGTATCGAGCGCGGTATCATCAAAGTCGGCGAAGAAATCGAAATCGTCGGTATCCACGACACACTGAAGACGACCTGCACAGGCGTAGAGATGTTCCGCAAACTGCTTGACCAGGGTCAGGCGGGCGATAACGTCGGTATCCTGTTGCGCGGCACCAAGCGTGAAGAAGTCGAGCGCGGCCAAGTGTTGGCCAAGCCCGGCTCGATCAAGCCACACACCGACTTCACAGCCGAGGTGTACATTCTGTCGAAAGACGAAGGTGGTCGCCACACGCCTTTCTTCCAGGGCTATCGTCCACAGTTCTACTTCCGTACGACCGATGTGACCGGCACGATCGAATTGCCAGCAGACAAAGAAATGGTGCTGCCAGGCGATAACGTCTCGATGGTTGTTAAACTGATCAACCCGATCGCGATGGAAGAAGGCTTGCGCTTCGCTATCCGTGAAGGCGGTCGTACCGTCGGCGCCGGCGTCGTTGCCAAAATTCTGAAGTAAATTAGTGCTGGTTCTGGTCAGACTTGGTCTGACCAGATTGCATTGCAATTAGTGCATGTAAAAACTTGTTCTTTATCGCTCTTTTGGAACCGTCATGAAAAATCAAAAAATCCGCATCCGTCTCAAAGCTTTTGATTACAAATTAATCGATCAGTCGGCTGCTGAAATCGTTGACACTGCAAAGCGTACGGGCGCCGTGGTTCGTGGTCCTGTGCCGCTGCCTACACGTATCCGTCGTTATGACGTATTGCGTTCGCCACACGTCAACAAGACGTCTCGTGACCAGTTCGAAATCCGTACTCACCAGCGGTTGATGGATATCGTCGACCCTACCGACAAAACGGTAGACGCGCTCATGCGTCTCGACTTGCCTGCTGGTGTCGACGTTGAGATTGCATTGCAATAAAAATGTTGCTTAACAAGCAGTTGTACTATCCTCTGCTTGTCAGTTTTAAAAAATTAGTGCTAGAATGCAAGGCTATCCCGTAAAAACGTGGCAATTGCTATGTAACGGGGTATGTTTTGACACCACAAAAGAACTGTTGATCTGAATTAAAAGGTCACAAAAGTTCAAGCAGTATATGAGCACCTGGCGAAAGCCAGGTTTTATCAGCCCCGACCAATCGAAGTCGGGAATTGGGGCCCAACCCCGGAGAAAAACCATGTCGAAATCGACAACCACGCCTGCCGCGCATCGGCTAGGGCTGGTGGGCCGTAAGGTCGGTATGACCCGTATTTTTACGGAAGATGGCGAGTCCATCCCCGTAACAGTGCTGGATGTATCGAACAATCGTGTCACACAAGTTAAGTCGCTTGATAATGACGGCTACGCCTCTATTCAAGTTGCTTACGGTACACGTCGCGCCTCCCGCGTAGCAAAACCACAAACCGGCCACTATGCCAAAGCAGGCGTAGAAGCTGGTAGCATCTTAAAAGAATTCCGTCTTGATCCTGCTCGCGCCGCTGAGTTCACTCCAGGTAGCGTCGTCGCAGTCGAAAGCGTTTTTGAAGCGGGTCAGCAAGTTGATGTGACCGGTACCACAATTGGTAAAGGTTTCGCTGGCACGATCAAGCGCCACCACTTTGGATCGCAACGCGCTTCGCACGGTAACAGCCGTTCACATCGCGTTCCTGGTTCGATTGGTCAAGCTCAAGATCCTGGCCGTATTTTCCCTGGTAAGCGTATGTCCGGTCACTTGGGTGATGACACGCGTACCGTTCAAAACCTCGATGTTGTCCGTGTTGACGCTGAGCGTGGTCTTCTGATGGTCAAGGGCGCTGTCCCTGGCTATGCAGGTGGCGACATCATTGTGCGTCCGGCCATCAAGGCCCCTGCAAAAAAAGGAGCCTAAGTCATGGATATCAAGCTCCTGAATGACCAAGGTCAATCTTCAACGACATTTGCTGCGCCAGACACTATTTTTGGCCGCGATTTCAACGAAGCGCTTGTCCACCAGATCGTCATTGCCTTTCAGGCAAATGCTCGCTCAGGTAATCGTGCACAAAAAGACCGTGCCGAAGTTCACCACTCGACGAAGAAACCCTTCCGTCAAAAAGGTACAGGCCGTGCCCGTGCTGGTATGACTTCCTCGCCACTGTGGCGTGGGGGTGGTCGGATTTTCCCGAATTCACCTGAAGAGAATTTCAGTCAAAAAGTTAACAAGAAGATGTATCGTGCGGGTATCCGTTCGATCCTCTCGCAGCTCGCTCGTGAAGACAGGATATCTATTGTTGACTCATTCACCTTAGAGTCGCCCAAGACTAAGCTCGCAGCAGACAAGCTCAAGAGTATGGGCCTTGATGAATCAGTTTTGATCATCACTGATTCGGTGGACGAAAACGTTTACCTCGCGACGCGCAACCTGCCACACGTTGCTGTGGTTGAGCCGCGCTATGCCGATCCGTTGTCTCTGATTCATTACAAGAGATTGTTGATCACTAAAACGGCTGTCGCTCAACTCGAGGAGATGCTGGGATGAACAACGATCGTTTAATGCAAATCATTTTGGCTCCCATCGTTACTGAAAAAGCAACAATGGTCGCTGAGCAAAACAACCAAGTCGCTTTCCGCGTGATTGCGGATGCAACCAAGCCTGAAGTTAAGGCTGCTGTTGAACTGTTGTTCAAAGTAGAAGTTGACTCAGTGCAAGTGCTGAATCGCAAAGGTAAAGTCAAGCGCTTTGGCCGTTTTATGGGTCGTCGTCGTCATGAGCGCAAGGCATACGTCTCGCTCAAAGATGGCCAGGAAATCAACCTCGCGGAGGTGAACTAAATGGCTCTATTAAAAGTTAAGCCAACCTCGCCAGGTCGGCGCGGTATGCTCAAGGTTGTTACCCCAACCTTACATAAAGGCGCGCCGTTTGCTCCCTTGCTCGAAAAGCAAGTGCGCGGTTCTGGCCGTAATAACAACGGTCACATCACAGTACGTCATCGTGGCGGTGGTCATAAGCAGCATTACCGTATCGTTGATTTCCGTCGCAACAAAGACGGAATCCCCGCAAAGGTTGAGCGTCTCGAATACGATCCTAACCGCACTGCACACATTGCCTTGCTTTGTTATGCAGATGGTGAGCGTCGCTATATCATCGCTCCACGTGGTCTTGCTGTTGGTACAACCTTGATCTCCGGGATTGAGGCACCGATCCGTGCTGGTAACACATTGCCTATTCGCAATATTCCGGTCGGTACAACGATTCACTGTATCGAGTTGATGCCTGGTAAAGGTGCCCAGATGGCACGCTCCGCCGGTGCTTCAGCGGTCTTGTTGGCTCGCGAAGGTACATACGCTCAGGTGCGTCTGCGCTCAGGCGAGGTTCGCCGTGTTCACATCGAATGCCGTGCCACGATTGGCGAAGTTGGTAACGAAGAACACAGCCTGCGTCAGATTGGTAAAGCTGGTGCAGTTCGTTGGCGCGGTATTCGTCCGACGGTACGTGGCGTTGCCATGAACCCGGTCGATCACCCGCACGGTGGTGGTGAAGGTCGTACCGGTGAGGGTGGCGTACCAGTCAGCCCATGGGGTACCCCAGCTAAGGGTTACAAGACCCGAAGCAACAAGCGGACGAGCAATATGATCGTCCAGCGCCGCAAGCGTAAATAAGAGGGCGAATCATGTCACGTTCAGTCAAGAAAGGCCCATTCGTCGATGCACACTTGATCAAGAAGGTCGAGGCTGCAGTCGCAGAAAAGGGCAAAAAGCCGATCAAAACCTGGTCGCGTCGGTCCACGATTCTTCCCGAGTTTATCGGGTTGACCATCGCGGTGCATAATGGTCGTCAGCATGTTCCCGTTTATGTTAACGAGAACATGGTGGGCCACAAACTCGGTGAATTTGCGCTGACCCGCACTTTTAAAGGTCACGCCGCCGACAAAAAGGCCAAGAGGTAAGCAATGGAAACCACAGCCATTATCCGTGGGGTGCATATTTCTGCGCAAAAGACCCGAATCGTTGCAGATCTGATTCGCGGTAAATCAGTTGCTCAGGCATTGAACATCCTTACCTTCACTAACAAGAAGGCTGCAGGCATTCTCAAGAAAGCTGTTGAATCAGCGATCGCGAATGCAGAGCACAATGACGGTGCAGATATTGACGAGCTTAAAGTGACCACGATTTATGTGGACAAAGCTGAGTCGATGAAGCGCTTTTCCGCTAGGGCTAAAGGCCGCGGCAACCAGATCGAAAAACAGACCTGCCACATTACTGTGAAGGTCGGAGCCTAAGGAGTCACGATGGGTCAGAAAATTCACCCGATTGGGTTCCGCCTTGCGGTCACTCGTAATTGGAGCTCAAAATGGTTCGCCGACGATAAAGATTTCGGTGGCATGCTTGCCTCTGATATCCGCGTTCGCGAATACCTGAAAAGAAAGCTTAAGGCCGCTTCGGTTGGCCGCGTTGTCATTGAGCGTCCTGCCAAGAACGCCCGGATTACTGTTTATTCAGCACGTCCAGGTGTGGTGATTGGCAAGCGCGGCGAAGACATTGAAGGTCTGAAATCAGACTTGCAACGTTTGATGGGCGTGCCAGTTCACGTCAACATCGAAGAAATCCGCAAGCCAGAAACCGATGCTCAATTGATCGCAGATTCGATTTCGCAGCAGCTTGAAAAACGGATTATGTTCCGCCGTGCAATGAAACGCGCCATGCAAAACGCAATGCGTATGGGCGCTCAAGGCATCAAGATTATGAGTGCCGGTCGTTTGAACGGCATTGAAATCGCCCGCACGGAGTGGTATCGCGAAGGTCGCGTTCCACTTCATACGCTACGTGCCAATATTGACTACGGTACCTCTGAAGCCCACACCACGTACGGTGTGATTGGCATCAAAGTATGGGTCTATAAAGGCGACATTTTGGCAAATGGTGAAGTGCCTGTCGAAACCGCCGCTCCTCGTGAAGAAGAGCGTCGCCCACGTCGTGCCCCGCGTGGCGACAAGCCAGAAGGTGCTCGCGTAGCACGTCCTGCAGGACGCACTCGTGCGCCTCGCAAGACTGACGCCGCACCGGCGCCTGAAGGAGAATAAGCATGCTGCAACCAGCACGCAGGAAATATCGTAAAGAGCAGAAGGGCCGTAATACCGGCCTTGCGACACGCGGTGCTAACGTTTCATTTGGCGAATTTGGCTTGAAAGCGACCGGCCGTGGTCGTTTGACAGCCCGTCAAATTGAGGCCGCACGTCGTGCCATTAATCGTCACATTAAGCGTGGCGGACGTATCTGGATTCGTATCTTCCCTGATAAGCCGATTTCACAGAAGCCAGCGGAAGTGCGTATGGGTAATGGTAAAGGTAACCCAGAGTACTGGGTTGCAGAAATTCAACCCGGCAAAGTGTTGTACGAAATGGAAGGTGTCAGCGAAGAACTGGCGCGTGAGGCTTTTCGCCTTGCTGCAGCCAAGTTGCCAATCGCAACGACTTTCGTATCGCGTCACATCGGTGCCTAAGGGTAAAAAGGAATCGATATGAAAGCCAGCGAACTTCGTACAAAAACAGCCGCCGAGCTCGGTCAAGAGCTCGAAAGCCTGCTGAAGGCTCAGTTTGGTCTGCGTATGCAGAAAGCCACTCAGCAGTTGACTAACCATAGCCAGATCCGCAATGTGCGTCGCGATATTGCTCGCGTCCGGACATTGTTGACTGAAAAGGCGGGAAATTAATATGACCCAAGCCCAAACAACTACAGCCGCCAAGCGCCAGCGCACTTTGGTCGGTAAGGTCGTCAGCAACAAGATGGATAAAACCATTGTTGTGCTCGTCGAGCGTCGTGTTAAGCACCCTGTATTGGGTAAGATTGTCATGCGCTCAGCGAAGTACAAAGCCCATGACGAAACAAATCAATACAACGAAGGCGATACAGTTGAAATCGCTGAGGGCCGCCCTATTTCGCGTTCGAAATCATGGACAGCTACTCGTTTGGTAGAAGCCGCTCGCGTGATTTAATCGGGTGACGGTTGTAAAAAAAAGCGACAGCAATTTGCTGTCGCTTTTTTCATGGACGCCCACCAGGGGCGCCCCGTACTGAGCAGTTATTTAAACGTGTGTGACGAATTTAGTAACCAAGTAGGCGTCGAAGGTCTCTGCGCCGCCTTCGCTACCAATACCACTATCCTTCACGCCGCCAAAAGGTGTCTCTGGTAAGGCGCTACCGAAGTGGTTGATATTGACCATTCCGGACTCTAACGCGTTGGAGACTTTTGTTGCTGTTTGCAGTGAATTAGTGAATACGTAAGACGAGAGGCCGAAAGGCAGGCTGTTGGCACGAGCCAGCACCTCGTCGATGTCGTTAAACGGCACGACCGGCGCAATCGGACCAAAGGGTTCTTCGGTCATTAACATTGCATCGTCTTTTAAACCGGTAATCACTGTCGGTGGGAAGAAAAAGCCTTTGCCGCCCATCGGCTCTCCGCCGATCACGACTTCACCGCCACGCTTGCGCGCATCTTCAACGAAGCGGCTCAGAGCGGGAATCCGGCGCTCATGAGCCAGCGGACCCATTTGAACCCCAGCGTCCAAGCCATTGCCAATCTTGATGTTTTTCAATACGTCAGTGAATTTCGCAAGAAATTTGTCATAAGCCGATTTCTGGATGTAGAAACGTGTGGGTGATACGCAGACCTGACCGGCGTTACGAATCTTAAAGTTGGCTAGCATCGTCGCCGCACGGTCTATATCTGCATCTTCAAATACCAACACGGGCGAATGACCACCGAGCTCCATGGTTACGCGCTTCATGTGGGCACCTGCCAAACCTGCCAGTAACTTACCCACTGGCACAGAACCGGTAAATGAAACTTTGCGTGAAATTGGCGACTTGATCAGGTAGTCAGATACCTTGGCCGGTTCACCCCAAACAATATTCAACACGCCTGGTGGTAGTCCTGCGTCCTGAAACATCTGAGCAATCGCCATCACTGCGCTTGGCGCATCTTCTGGTCCTTTGAGAACCAGAGTACAACCTGCGCCAATAGCCGCGGCGATCTTGCGAATAGCCTGGTTGTAGGGGAAATTCCAGGGAGTAAAGGCTACGCATACACCGATTGGTTCTTTCAACACGAGTTGGCGTACATTAGCAGCACGAGGCAGGACCACACGGCCATAAATCCTGCGGCATTCTTCAGCGTGCCAATCGCAATGGTCGGCACAACCGACCACTTCACCAACTGCCTCGGCCAGTGGTTTGCCCTGATCGAGCGTCATGTTATGGCCGATCTCTTGAGCGCGCTCGCGGGTGAGTTGTGCGACCTTGCGCAAAATCGCCGACCGATCCATGGGGGATGAGTGTTTCCAGGTCTCAAACGCTTTTTGTGCCGATTTCAAGGCGTGCTCAAGATCTGCTTCGCTCGCGTGAGGCAGTTGACCTAGCAGCTCTTGGGTTGCCGGGTTGATGACGTCTTGCATTTTTCTGCCGTCGCCGGAGATAAATTCTCCGTTGATATAGAGCGATAGGTTCTGATACATGAGTATTCCTGTGAACGAGCGTGGTGTGAAAAGGGATTTAGTGTACAAGGAAAAATAAGCACTCCTTTCGAGGGTAGCTTGCCTAAACACCAAAAAAATCAGCGATTGTGCAACATCGCAGCGAGGAAATACAACAACTCACCAAGACACAGTTGCAAAATATATTTTTGGGGTATATACTGGTGGACTTTCCTGAATCGCAAACGGAAACAGGTTGGCAAAGTACTGTAATTACACCGCGGCGTTACCAAGCGGTTATTAGTTGCAGAGCTCAGCAAACCAGCTCAAGCGAGTCAGAAAAGTAAATTAACAGATTTCAACCCAGGGTGCCTTGTGGCGCCTGACGGGACCAAAACTGGTGAACTGGGAGCGTTTGATAAGCAAGCGCTTGTATTTTACTAAGTTGGAACAGGAAAAATCATGATTCAAATGCAGACCACGCTAGACGTGGCCGATAACACTGGTGCACGCTCTGTGATGTGTATCAAGGTGCTCGGCGGTTCCAAGCGCCGTTATGCCTCCATAGGCGACGTTATCAAAGTAACCGTTAAAGACGCTGCCCCTCGTGGTCGTGTCAAAAAAGGCGAAATTTATAACGCTGTCGTTGTGCGTACGGCCAAAGGTGTTCGTCGCAAAGACGGCTCGCTGATTAAGTTCGGCGGTAACGCGGCAGTTTTGCTTAATGCCAAACTCGAGCCAATCGGCACTCGTATCTTCGGACCTGTCACCCGCGAACTGCGCGGTGAAAAGTTCATGAAGATCGTGTCCCTGGCACCAGAAGTGCTGTAAGGAGTCATCATGGAAAAAATTCGTAAAGGTGACGAGGTTGTAGTCCTGACTGGGCGTGACAAAAAACGCCGCGGAACAGTGTTGTCGCGCGTTGACGCGGATCATGTTTTGGTCGAGGGCATCAACGTTGTTAAAAAGCATGTGCGCCCAAACCCAATGCAGGGTGTTGCTGGTGGCATCATCGACAAAACCATGCCCATTCACATCTCGAATGTCGCTCTATTTAACCCCACGACAGGCAAAGCTGATCGTGTTGGCGTGAAAGAAGTCGACGGTCGTAGAGTTCGTATCTATCGGTCCAGCGGCGATGTCGTTGGCGCGAAAGCGTAAGGGGCCAAAAAATGTCTCGTTTTCAAGAACTGTATCAAAACAAGATTGTTGGCCAGCTGCGTGAGCAATTCGGTTACAAGAGCCCGATGGAAGTGCCGCGCATCATGAAGATCACCCTGAATATGGGTGTGTCTGAAGCTGTCGCCGACAAAAAAGTTATCGATCATGCTGTCAATGATCTGACAAAGATTGCTGGGCAAAAACCAGTGATCACCAAGACCAAGAAGGCTATCGCCGGTTTCAAGATCCGCGAAAACTACCCCATCGGTTGTATGGTGACACTGCGCGGTCAGCGTATGTATGAATTCCTCGATCGCCTCGTTTCAGTCGCTTTGCCGCGAGTGCGTGACTTTCGCGGTATTTCAGGTCGTGCGTTTGACGGTCGTGGTAACTACAACATCGGTGTCAAGGAACAAATCATTTTCCCTGAAATCGAATACGACAAAATTGACGCGTTGCGTGGGATGAATATCAGCATCACCACCTCCGCCAAGACAGACGAAGAAGCAAAGGCGCTGTTGACAGCGTTCAGCTTCCCGTTCCGCAACTAAGGGGCGCAAACGTGGCAAAACTTTCCATGATCAATCGCGACATCAAGCGCACTAAAACGGTAGAGAAATTTGCCGCTAAGCGCGCTGCCCTCAAGGCAATTGTCGACGATCAATCCAAGTCCGACGAAGAGCGTTACGAAGCGCGTCTGAAACTGCAAGCGTTGCCCCGCAACGCAAGCCCATCACGCCAGCGTAACCGCTGTGCAATCACTGGTCGTTCACGCGGTGTATTCCGTAAGTTCGGTCTTGGCCGTATGAAACTACGCGAATTGGCTATGAAGGGTGAAATTCCCGGCATGACCAAGGCTAGCTGGTAGGAGAAAAAATATGAGCATGAGCGATCCAATCGCCGATATGCTGACACGCATTCGCAATGCGCAGCAGGTAGATAAACCCTCAGTGACCATGCCCTCCTCCAAGCTGAAGGCAGCGATTGCTGCTGTGCTGGTAGATGAAGGTTACATCGATGGTTTCCAGGTCAAGGGTACTGAGCAGAAGCCAGAGCTTGAGATTACGTTGAAGTATTACGCTGGTCGTCCAGTGATCGAGCGTATCGAGCGTGTTTCCCGCCCAGGGTTGCGTATCTATAAAGGTCGCAGCAGCATTCCTCAGGTGATGAACGGCTTGGGCGTAGCAATTGTTTCCACCTCGCGTGGTGTCATGACCGATCGCAAAGCACGCGCCAATGGCGTGGGCGGCGAAGTGTTGTGCTACGTGGCCTAAGGAGAACCAAATGTCACGTATTGCTAAATATCCAGTCGAATTGCCAAAGGGTGTTGAAGCTAGCATCCAGGCAGACAACATCACTGTTAAAGGCCCATTGGGCTCATTGACACAGTCCTTGACGGGTGATGTCATCATTAACGAAGACGGCGGTAAGTTGTCTTTCATCGTTGCTAACGATTCGCGCCAGGCAAAAGCAATGTCAGGTACATTGCGCGCGCTTGTTGCCAATATGGTTACTGGCGTAAGCAAAGGTTTTGAGCGCAAGCTAACTTTGGTTGGCGTGGGTTATCGTGCGGCCGTTCAAGGCAGTGCGATCAAGCTCCAACTTGGTTTCTCACATGATGTGATTCACGACATGCCTGCCGGTATCAAGGCAGAGTGCCCAACTCAGACAGAAATTATTCTGAAGGGCTCTAACAAGCAGGTCGTTGGTCAAGTGGCGGCAGAGATTCGTGCATATCGTCCACCAGAGCCATACAAAGGCAAGGGTGTTCGCTATTTCGACGAGCGTGTCATCATCAAAGAAACCAAAAAGAAATAATTGCGCAAACAAGGAAACATCATGGACAAGAAAATTTCCCGTTTGCGTCGTGCAATTCCGACACGCAAGAAAATCGCAGAGTTGCGAGTCAATCGCCTCCAGGTTTTCCGTTCGAACTTGCACATCTACGCAAACATCATTTCGCCAGAAGGCGATCGCGTGCTGGTTTCGGCTTCAACAGTCGAAGCAGAAGTGCGTCAACAGCTGGCTGGTCAGTCGGGTCGCGGTGGCAATGCCAGCGCTGCTTCATTGGTGGGCAAGCGTGTGGCCGAGAAAGCAAAAGCAGCTGGCATTGAGCTGGTAGCTTTTGATCGCTCGGGTTTCCGTTACCACGGGCGTATTAAAGCCCTGGCCGATGCCGCGCGTGAAGCCGGTCTGAAGTTTTAAGCGAGGAATCGTCAAATGGCTACTAAAGCACAAGGTAAAAACGCCCCAGAAGAACGGGATGACGGCCTTCGCGAAAAAATGATTGCGGTCAACCGCGTCACTAAAGTTGTGAAAGGCGGTCGCACCATGAGTTTCGCAGCACTGACAGTTGTCGGTGATGGCGATGGCCGTGTCGGCATGGGCAAGGGCAAAGCACGTGAAGTGCCAGTCGCTGTTCAAAAAGCGATGGAGCAAGCACGTCGTGAGCTGTTTAAAGTGACGCTCAAAAATGGTACGGTCCACCATACTGTTGTTGGTAAGCATGGTGCAGCGACTGTTTTGATCTCCCCAGCTGCGGAAGGTACTGGCGTAATTGCCGGCGGCCCAATGCGCGCAATTTTTGAAGTCATGGGTGTTCGCAACGTTGTGGCGAAAAGCCTTGGCTCGAGCAATCCGTACAACATGGTACGCGCAACATTAAACGGTTTGCGCGCTTCACACACACCATCAGAAGTTGCTGCTAAACGTGGCAAAACTGTTGAAGAGATCTTGGGTTGATCATGACTCAGAAACAAATCAAAGTCACCTTGGTCAAATCGACCATCGGTACCAAGCAAGACCACAGAGCTACGGTTCGTGGTCTGGGTTTGCACAAAGTAAACAGCAGCAAAGTGCTGGTGGATACGCCTGAAGTTCGCGGGATGATCAACAAAGTTGATTACCTCGTGAAGGTTTCAGAGGCCTGAAAGGAATAATCATGTCGATTACGCAACTCAATACGATCAAGCCAGCAGAAGGCTCAACCCACGCAAAGCGTCGCGTGGGCCGTGGCATCGGTTCTGGGCTAGGCAAGACAGCAGGTCGTGGCCACAAGGGACAAAAATCCCGGTCAGGCGGCTTTCACAAGGTTGGTTTCGAAGGCGGTCAAATGCCTTTGCAACGTCGTCTGCCTAAGCGTGGGTTCGTCACGCTGGATGATCACTTGTACGCACAGGTTCGTTTATCTGATCTGCAAGCTTTGCCAGTCGACGAGATCGATGTGCAAGTGCTCAAGCAAGCTAATGTGATCGGTACACAAGTCAAGTTTGTAAAAGTGTTTAAGTCCGGCGAGCTCACACGCAAAGTTACCCTCAAAGGTATCAATGCGACAGCCGGTGCACGCGCTTCAATTGAAGCAGCTGGCGGCTCGATCGCTTAAGACGGATCAGAAGATGGCAACAGCTCAGACAACCAAGGCAGCAGGACCACGTTTCGGCGACTTAAAGCGCCGTCTCGTGTTTCTGGTACTTGCCTTAGTGGTCTATCGCACGGGTACTCACATCCCCGTTCCCGGGATCAACCCTGACGCACTGGCTGATTTGTTCCGCCAGAATCAGGGCGGCATTCTGGGTATGTTCAATATGTTTTCTGGTGGCGCCTTGTCGCGCTTCTCGGTTTTTGCCCTAGGCATCATGCCTTACATCTCTGCATCAATCATCATGCAGCTGATGTCGGTGGTGGTGCCCTCGCTTGAAGCAATCAAGAAAGAAGGCGAAGCTGGTCGGCGCAAGATTACTCAGTACACGCGGTATGGGACAGTCTTACTGGCGCTAGTTCAGGCCGTTGGTATTTCTGTTGCGCTTGAGTCGCAACCTAACCTGGTTATTGATCCTGGTATGTTCTTCCGCATTACTACCGTAGTCACTTTGGTGACAGGTACGATGTTTGTGATGTGGCTCGGTGAGCAAATTACAGAGCGGGGCTTGGGTAACGGTATTTCTATCCTTATCTTCGCAGGTATTGTTGCTGGCCTACCGAACGCCCTGGCGGGTTTACTCGAGCTGGTCCGCACAAACGCCATGTCTCCGCTGTCCGCACTGTTCATCATTGCCTTGGTGGTTCTGGTGACAGGTTTTGTGGTTCTGGTTGAGCGTGGTCAGCGAAAGATTACGGTCAATTATGCGAAACGTCAGGTTGGCAATAAGATTTATGGTGGGCAGACGTCACATTTGCCTTTAAAGCTAAACATGGCGGGTGTGATTCCTCCCATTTTCGCATCGTCGATTATTTTGTTTCCAGCAACTATCACAAGCTGGTTTTCCAGCAGTGAGAATATGCGCTGGTTGAGTGATATTGCAGCTGCATTGGCGCCTCGTCAGCCGTTGTACATCACTCTGTATGCCACTGCGATTATTTTCTTCTGTTTCTTCTACACAGCGCTGGTGTTTAACAGCCGTGAAACAGCTGACAACTTGAAGAAGAGCGGAGCCTTTGTTCCTGGTATTCGTCCAGGTGAGCAAACCGCTCGATTCATTGACAAAATTTTGATGCGCTTAACTTTGGCCGGTGCGATTTACATCACGTTAGTTTGTTTAGTGCCAGAATTTTTAGTCATGCGCTGGAACGTACCATTCAATTTTGGTGGTACCTCCTTGCTGATTATTGTTGTAGTAACGATGGACTTCATGGCACAGGTTCAGGCCTACATGATGTCTCACCAGTACGATTCATTGCTCAAGAAGGCTAACTTCAAGAGCCAGAATCTACCAATGAGATAAGCGAGAACAATGTCTAAGGACGACGTAATACAGATGCAAGGAGAGATTCTTGAGAATCTCCCCAACGCAACGTTTCGTGTCAAACTAGAAAACGGCCACGTGGTATTGGGGCACATATCTGGCAAGATGCGTATGCATTACATCCGGATTCTGCCGGGCGATAAGGTCACAGTGGAGCTCACACCCTATGACCTGACGCGCGCCAGAATTGTGTTCCGCTCTAAATAAGCGGTCGGGTAACGGAAGAGAAACAGGAGTCAACCATGAAAGTAATGGCATCAGTTAAGCGGATTTGCCGCAACTGCAAGATTATTAAACGTCACGGCGTGGTGCGAGTGATTTGCACCGATCCGCGGCATAAACAGCGTCAAGGCTAATTTTGTTTAGCAACAGCGCACCGTATTACATCAAGGAACAGTCATGGCCCGTATAGCTGGCATCAACATTCCGCCGCATCAGCACGCTGAGATCGGCTTGACCGCCATTTTTGGTATTGGACGTACTCGCTCGCGCAAAATTTGCGAAGCAGCTGGTGTGCCCTTTTCAAAGAAGGTCAAAGATCTTACCGACGCAGAGCTGGAGCGCATTCGTGAGCACGTAGGTGTGTTTGCGGTTGAAGGCGACTTGCGTCGTGAAGTGCAGCTCTCGATCAAACGATTGATCGACCTCGGAACATACCGTGGCATGCGTCATAAACGCGGCCTGCCGGTTCGCGGCCAACGCACTCGCACCAACGCTCGTACCCGCAAGGGACCACGTCGCGCTGCTGCAAGCCTGAAGAAATAAAGAGGAATAGAAGATGGCTAAAGCTTCTGCTGGTGGCGCTAATCGCGTCCGTAAAAAAGTTAAAAAGAATGTGTCGGACGGTATCGCTCACGTCCATGCATCTTTCAACAACACAATCATCACGATCACTGATCGTCAGGGCAATGCTTTGTCCTGGGCGACCTCTGGTGGTGCTGGTTTCAAAGGCTCACGTAAGTCAACGCCGTTTGCAGCTCAAGTTGCTGCTGAGACGGCTGGCAAAGTGGCCATTGAGTGCGGTATCAAGACACTCGAGGTTCGTATCAAGGGCCCAGGCCCAGGTCGCGAATCATCAGTTCGTGCACTGAATGCGTTAGGCATCAAGATTTCGAGCATTGCCGATATCACGCCGATTCCGCATAACGGTTGCCGTCCACCTAAGCGCCGTCGTATCTAAGGGGAAGCCAAATGGCCCGTTACACAGGTCCTAAATGCAAACTCTCGCGTCGCGAGGGTATTGATTTGTTTTTAAAGAGTGCACGTCGCACACTCGATTCGAAGTGCAAGCTTGATTCGAAGCCAGGTCAACACGGCCGCACTTCGGGTGCTCGTACTTCTGACTATGGCATGCAGCTGCGTGAGAAGCAAAAACTCAAGCGTATGTATGGTGTGCTCGAGAAGCAGTTCCGCAAATACTTTGCTGAAGCAGAACGTCGCAAGGGTAACACTGGCGAACAGCTGATTCAGTTGCTTGAGTCCCGTCTGGATAATGTCGTTTATCGCATGGGCTTTGGTTCGACACGTGCTGAAGCGCGTCAGTTAGTTGCCCACCGTGCAATCGAACTGAACGGCCACACGGCAGACATCCCCTCAATGTTGATCAAGTCTGGCGATGTGGTTGCTGTGCGGGAAAAATCAAAAAGTCAGGCACGTATTCGTGAATCGATGGATTTGGCCAGTGGCAACGGAATCCCTCAGTGGGTTGACGTTGATACAGCCAAATTGACCGGCACATTTAAACAAGTACCAGACCGCGCTGACGTCGCTCGTGACATCAACGAGTCAATGGTCGTTGAATTGTACTCACGTTAATATTGCACGACTTAGTTGTTATGTAAGCAAGGCGATCTGTGTTTGCACAGGTCGCCGACTCATTTTAGTGTCAGCCTTATCGGTGTAACGAGCCGAGGGTATTGAAAAGGAAAAAAGCATGTCAACACAAGGTTTTCTGAAGCCACGCTCGATCGAAGTCGAGCCAATGGGCACCCATCACGCCAGAATCATCATGGAGCCGTTTGAACGCGGCTACGGGCACACACTTGGTAACGCATTGCGCCGTATTTTGCTGTCTTCCATGTCGGGCTATGCTGCGACTGAAGTTCAGATCACGGGTGTCGTGCATGAGTACTCGACAATTGGTGGTGTTCGCGAAGACGTCGTTGATATTCTGTTGAACTTGAAAGGTGTCGTGTTCAAGCTGCACACTCGCGACGAAGTGACTTTGGTTCTGCGCAAGCAAGGTTCAGGCGCAGTATTAGCCTCTGACATTGAATTGCCTCACGACGTTGAAATCATCAACCCCAATCATGTGATCGCAACCCTGACTGAGTCAGGCAAGCTTGAGATGCAGATTAAAGTTGAGAAGAATCGTGGCTACGTGCCTGGTAATGTTCGTGCGCTAATCGATGATCGTGCACATACAATCGGCCGCATCGTCCTTGATGCTTCTTTCAGTCCCGTTCGTCGCGTTAGCTACACAGTTGAAAGTGCCCGCGTTGAGCAGCGTACTGATTTGGATAAATTGATTCTCGACGTTGAAACCAACGGTGTGATTTCTCCTGAAGAGGCTGTGCGCCAGTCCGCACGTATTCTGATGGACCAGATTTCGGTTTTCGCAGCACTCGAAGGCGCTGGCGACTCATACGAGATGCCATCACGCGGTGCGCCACAAGTTGATCCAGTGCTGTTGCGTCCTGTCGATGATCTCGAGTTGACCGTTCGCTCGGCTAATTGCCTGAAAGCCGAGAACATCTATTACATCGGTGATTTGATCCAGCGTAGCGAGAACGAGCTGTTGAAGACTCCTAATCTCGGCCGTAAGTCACTCAATGAGATCAAGGAAGTCCTCGCTGCACGTGGTTTGACCTTGGGCATGAAGCTCGAGAACTGGCCACCAATGGGTCTCGAAAGACCATAAGTTTTTGTATTAGTACCAACCGGACCGCAGTTTACTGATAGAAGAGCCGGCAAAAAATCCTCGGGCAAGCATTGCCCTTAACGATTCAAGATTTAAAGGAAGTTATTATGCGTCACGGTAATGGATTACGTAAGTTAAACCGCACCAGCAGCCATCGTCTGGCTATGTTCCGCAACATGGCTGTTGCATTGCTCACTCACGAAGCGATCAAAACGACTTTGCCTAAGGCAAAAGAGTTACGCCGTATTGTTGAGCCCCTGATTACACTTGGTAAAGCGCCAACCTTGGCTAACAAGCGTCTTGCTTTCGCTCGTTTGCGTGACCGCGACGTCGTGGTTAAGTTGTTTGCTGAAATCGGCCCACGTTACGCAGCCCGCAATGGCGGTTACACCCGTGTTCTCAAGATGGGTTTCCGCCAGGGTGATAACGCCCCGATGGCATTCATGGAACTCGTCGATCGCCCAGAAATTGGCGAAGTTGTTGACAACACAGCGGCTGAGTAAACTTCCGTCAGTTAGCAGTTAATATAGCTTTATCAAAAGAGCCCCGCTGAAACAGACGGGGCTTTTTATTTCAGGATCTCGGCACATTATGATCCGCATCACTGAACTACGCTTACCTATCGATCATGCGCCGGAGGCACTTGAAGCCGCCCTGCTCGCTCGTTTGAAAATTGCCAAATCTCAGTTATTGGGTTTTGATATTTTCAAGCGAAGTTATGACGCCCGAAAGAACACCAAGTTAACGCTCATCTACACGCTGGACGTCAGGCTCAATCCGGCATTAGCACACCAGTTGCTTCAGCGATTCGCTGATGATACGCACGTCAAGCCAAGCCCTGACACGAGCTATCACTACGTCGCCCAAGCGCCGACTGCGTCAATAGGCCAACCTGCCAGTCTCAGGCCCGTCATTGTTGGATTTGGTCCGTGCGGTATTTTTGCCGCCCTGCTACTTGCACAGATGGGATTTAGACCCCTGGTCCTTGAGCGGGGCAAGCAAGTGCGAGAGCGTACTCTCGACACTTGGGGTTTGTGGCGTAAGAACGTACTGAACCCAGAATCAAATGTTCAATTTGGTGAGGGTGGCGCTGGCACGTTTTCTGACGGCAAACTTTACAGCCAGATTAAAGATCCAAAATTCTATGGGCGAAAGGTAATACAAGAGTTCATTAAAGCAGGCGCTCCAGAAGAAATTCTCTATGTAGCTAAACCGCACATCGGTACGTTTCGATTAGTTGGCATTGTCGAAAAAATGCGAGAAGAAATCATCGCCCTCGGTGGTGAAATACGTTTTTCGCAAAAAGTGGTGAATATCACTCGACAGGATGAAGCAATCAAAGCGATTCATTTGGAAAACGGCGAAACAATCGAAGCCAGCCATGTCATCATGGCCCTCGGTCATAGCGCCCGAGACACCTTTGAGGTCCTATACGAAGCAGGTGTCTTTATGGAGGCCAAACCCTTTTCGGTTGGCTTCCGGATTGAACACCCCCAATCCTTGATTGATCGCGCAAGATTGGGCCCTCATGCCGGTAATAAGATTATTGGCGCTGCAGATTACAAGCTTGTCCATCACGCCAGTAATGGACGAGCTGTCTATAGTTTCTGTATGTGCCCAGGGGGGACAGTTGTCGCTGCAACCTCTGAACCAAACCGTGTGGTCACGAACGGGATGAGTCAGTACTCGCGAAACGAGCGAAACGCCAATGCGGGAATCGTGGTGAGTGTGTCCCCAGAGGATTATCCAGGCGGGCCGCTAGCGGGAATTGCCTTTCAACGTCAAATAGAATCAAAGGCGTTCGAATTAGGGGGATCAAACTATGAGGCGCCCGGTCAGTTGGTCGGTGACTTCTTAAATGGAAAGCCCTCAACAGAATTAGGTAGCGTTATCCCGTCCTATAAGCCCGGTGTTCATCTAACTGATCTGGCCGAGAGTCTGCCCAAATATGCAATCGATGCGATCCGCGAGGCCATCCCCGCCTTTGAAAAGCAGATCGCCGGTTTCTCGATGCACGATGCGATTTTGACGGGTGTTGAAACACGGACTTCAGCCCCTGTGAGGATGACGCGGGGCAACAACTATCAGAGCTTGAATACGAAGGGTTTGTACCCTGCCGGTGAAGGGGCAGGCTACGCAGGGGGCATTCTATCTGCAGGCGTGGACGGAATTAAAGTAGCTGAAGCTGTAGCGCTTGATATTTTAGCCAGAGTACCTTAGCCTCAGCCTTAAGTAGAAAACGATATCTCTCGTTAGTGTTTCGTTGCCAGCACGCCCATCACGGCATCCGGAAGGCCCGTAGCGATTTGAGGCAAGAAGCAAAGCACCACGACAGACAGCAGCATAATGATCACGAAAGGCACGATGCCCCAGATGATCTCACTGAGTGGAATATCGGGTGCGATATTTTTAATGACGAAGATGTTTAGTCCTACCGGTGGATGAATCAGGCCCGTTTCCATCACGATGGTCATCACCACCCCAAACCAGACCAGATCAAAACCAGCTGCACGCAGGGGCGGCAGGATGATTGGTGCCGTCATCAAGATAATCGATACCGGTGGTAAAAAGAATCCGAGCACGATCACAAGCAACAGCACGGCTGCCAGTAAAACCCACCGCGACGGATTCAGTGCCACGATCCACTCAGCCGCAGACTGACTCAAGTGGAGATCGCTCATCACGTTCGAGAACAAGAGTGACATGCCGATGATGAACATCAACATCGTCGATTCTTTAATCGTCGCTTCGAACATCGGCTTTAAATCTCGCACCCGCCAAAGTCGATAAATACCTGCGATCAGAACAAAGGCAAGGACAGCACCCAGACCTGCCGTTTCAGACGGTGTAGCAAAACCTCCGTAGAGCGCCACCATGACACCCGTCAACAAGAGTAAAAAAGGAAGCACGCGCGGCAAGTACGATAGTTTCTGCTCAAGCGTATAAGACTCTGTTTGCAAAATCGCCGGGGTCACGGTCCCGGGCGCCGCTTTCATCTCGACAAGCGCCTCATTGTATTGGCGCCTGAACTGCCAGACCGTGTAGGCAGAAAAAAGTGCAACCAGCATAACGCCAGGCCCAATACCGGCCAGAAACAGTCTACCTAAAGACTGCTCAGCAGCAACGGCATACAGAATCATTGTGATCGATGGGGGTAGCAAAATACCCAGGGTGCCACCAGCCGCAATAATCCCTGCGGCGAAGCCGGGTGAGTAACCCCTTTTGCGCATTTCGGGGATACCCGCACTACCGATGGCAGAGCAGGTAGCAGGGCTAGAGCCAGCCATTGCTGCAAACAGTGCACAGGCGAGCACGTTAGCGACCCCAAGTCCTCCTGGTACTTTACCGAGCCACGCATGAAGCGCACCATAGAGATCCTGCCCGGCTCGCGAGCGTCCGATCGCAGCGCCTTTTAAGATAAAAAGCGGGATCGAAAGCAGCGTGATGCTGGCCATCTCTTCGTAAACGTTCTGTGTGACGATATCCAGCGAGGCCGCGGGCATAAAGCAGGCCATGAAAATTAAAGCCACCGTGCCCAATGCAAACGCAATCGGAATGCCAGAAAACATCACGAATAAAGTGACCGCAACAAAAAGCGAACCCAATAACAATATCGACATGATCAATGGCCCTTTGCGGCAGTTGTAGTCACGCCGTACAAATGACCAAGGGTATGCAGCAGCAGTTGAAGACAGAGCAGCGACATGCCTGCAGCCATGAGTCCATAGGGAATGGACAGCGGAGGCCCCCAGGAGGACGATGTCACCTGACCATCGGACCAGGCTTCATGCCAAAGTGTCCAGGATTTCCAGGTAAAGAAGCTACAGAAGGCGAGGCTGACCAAATCGATAAAAAAGACTCGCAACTTTTCCAGCAAACCGGGCAGCAAACCGGCCACGGCTGATATGCCAATGTGACTGCGCCGCTCTTGAACAAAAGCCGCGCTTAAGAAAGTCACCCCGACGAGACAGAAGACGGCAGCTTCGTCTTGCCAGTCTGTTGTCGCGTTAAAGAGTGAACGGGATACGACTGAATAGCTAAGGATAAGCGACGCAGCGGCAAGGCCCAGTGAGCCAAGGGCGACCATCAAGCGATTGATCTGCGAGACCAATCCTTGAAAATAGGAAACGATGTTCATAGGACTCTGTCAGGTGAGCTGTTGGGCGGCTTTCAAGAGCGCCGCGCAGGTCGCGTTACGGTCGCTGAAATCCTTCCAGGCTGTCCGAGCCGCAATTTCGCGCCACTTTGATACAACTGCATCGTCAAGCGCAAACACCTTGGCACCTGCTTTTTCGTAAATTTGACTAGCCATCACATCGTCCTTTTTAGCTTCGGCCATGCCATAGGCTTCCATTTCGGCGCCGACCGTCATGAGCAATGTTTGATGGTCGGGTGGTAGCGCATCAAAAACCTTTTTCGACATGATCAAGGGCTCAAGCATGAACCAGTACGATTTGTTTTGCGCGCCCGTGTAGGCCTTTGCCAGCTCTTCCAGCTTAAAAGAGATAAAGCTAGTCGACGAGGTAAACGCAGCGTCCATCGCACCAGTTTGCATTGCGGCATAAATTTCGCTGGATGGCAGTGAAATGACTGAGGCACCTGCATCTTTAAGCATCATGTCGAATTCTTTACTGCCACCACGTACTTTCTGACCTTTTGCGTCTTCAGGACTCACGAGCCCTTTGCTCCGGCTGGCGACGCCACCCGCTTGCCAGATCCAGCTAAGAATCACGATCCCTTTATCGGCCAACAGCTTGCTAAACATGCCACCAACCTCAGCGGTTTTCCATTTAGCTGCTTGCTCGTAGCTTGTGACCAGCGCAGGCATCAAACCGATGTTCGTTTCGGTAACTTCACCACCCGCATAGGGAATGGGGAACAAGGACATATCGAGCGCGCCTTTACGCATGGCGCTGAATTGCGCGTTCACCTTCATCAGTGAAGAGCCAGGATAAATTTGAAACTTCACCCCGCCGTTTGAGCGACTTTCAACGGCCTGAGCAAAGCGCCTTACCAAACGATCACGGAAATCACCCTCGTCAATCGTCCCGCCGGGAAATTGATGGGAAATCTTCAGATTGGTGCTAGCCCCTTGTGCTGAGGCAAAACCGCCGCCAAGCAAAGACAGCGACCCAGCACCGATCACTAACTGACGACGAGTCTGGTTAATCACTTGATCGTGTTTCATTGGATGGTTTCCTTTTTTTATTAGCAAATACAAGCTATTTGTTTTAGGCCAGTCGGCTAACAAGGCGCGACGAAATAATTTCGCCTTGAGTGAACTTCTCGTGATTTTCTTCAACGGTGGCCAGGTCATACAGATAATTAACCATCAACCCTGCCGATTGCCGTAAACCTTTTTTCGACAGATCAGCCGCCCAGTTGATGCGATTGAGCTTTGCGCCGTTACTCAAATGAAACTTCGCGACCTGATTACCGTTCTTTTCGGGTGTAACAAACATTAAATAGATTGAGCACAAGGATTCGAGCGCTTCTTTATCCGCTGACGAGGCTGTCTCTGGAGACCAACCCGCAGACAAGCGCTCTGGCCACGACTGTTTTTTCAAGTTCAGTGTGTCGAGTGCTTTCTCTAGTTTCTGGGGTATGCCCAGCTTAGGATTGGTTTCGCCGATTTTGGCTCCAGCGATGACCCAATCCATGAAGCCAGGGATTGGCGACAGCGTGACAAACGTGCGCAATGAGTCAAACTCTGCTTTGAGATGCTCGGCGACGCGCTTGATTAAAAAATTACCCATCGACACGCCCCGAAGGCCCGGCTCACAGTTACTAATCGAGTAGAAAACTGCAACGCGAGGGCTGTTAGACGCGGACACCGCAGATTTTTTGTCTACCAGCGGACCAACGGCGGCTGGGATCTCCTGAACAAGGGCCACTTCAACAAAGATCAAGGGGGTATCAGGGATTTGCGGATGAAAGAAAGCAAAACAGCGACGGTCAGGTTGTAGTCGTCTTTGAAGGTCATCCCAGCCGTCAATCTCGTGAACCGCCTCGTGCTGTATGATTTTTTCAAGGATCAAGGCAGGGGAGCGCCAATCGACCTGGTGCATCTTGAGAAAACCCGGATTGAACCATGATTGCAACAAATGACGCAGATCGTGATCAACCGCAGCCAGCTCGGGATTCTTGCTCAGTAATTTAAAAAGATCACGTCGCATCTCCAGCAGCCCTACAGTACCGCCAGGGCTACGATTGATCCGGCGCAAGAGCTCCTGACGCGGGGGCTCAGCTACTTTGGTTAGCTCGATCAGGCTTTTGGCAGTTGGTTTGGTCGCATAGTTTTGTGCCGCCAGGGTGACAGAGGCAGGATCCGGATTGAACTCGGTAGCAAGATGAGCTAGAAATGCGGCTTTTTGATCGTCAGTCAAACCTTTATAACTAGTCAGCAAGTCCGTGGCCATGCTTGCGCTGTTTGACTCGCCTCGCTCAGACAATAATTTGTTTGCTGATGCTAGCGCTTTTGATAGCGAGCGTGCTTGAGCGATTTTTTGCAAAATGGTCATTCAAGTCCCTTGAGAGCAAGCAAAAAGATCAGCCGCGAATTTTACGCCTTGATGACAAAACTAACATGATGAAACTTAGATTTCATAGGGTAATCCCGAGCGTGTTGCAATCGACAATCTATACAATATGGCTTCGATCGTTGGTTTTTGTACAAAAAGACCTCAACGGCATACATCATCCACTGGATAGTTATGGTCTCAAAGCCCAAGCACGATGACGTGTTGGTGGTGTTAACAACCGCACCAGATTTGCTCCTGGCAAAGAGAATTGCGCACCTGTTGATTGAAGAAAAACTCGCCGCTTGTATCAATCTTGGGGCACCGGTTCTTTCGGTCTACGGCTGGGATGGTGATGTCCAGGCAGCCGAAGAAATTCCCATGACAATTAAAACCACCGGGCTGGCGCAAGCACGTCTCGTTCAAAGGATCGCAGAGCTTCATCCCTACGATGTTCCCGAGGTCATCGTGCTGCCAGTGATTGATGGCTACGGGCCATATGTCGATTGGGTGATTGAGGCTACGAGCCCGTCAGCTGAGCCAAAGGCCTCCACCTGATGCGCATCCCTTATTTCACTGAAGTTCTGCGTTTATGCGTTTTGAGTTTGTCGCTCATTGCCTCGCTGGTGCTTTGCGTCGGCCATGCTGAGGAACCAGACTTTCTTGAGCCTGAGAAAGCCTTCGTTGTCACCGCCAGGATGGCTTCCCCTGACAACCTTGAACTTAGGTTCAGCATTGCAAAAAATTATTATATGTATCGCTCGCGCTTTAGCTTTGCGATTGAGCCCTCTCAAGCAAATGCCTTGGTGCGATTAGGTGAGGTGAGTTTCCCGGCAGGCAAGATCAAGCACGATCCAACCTTTAATCAGGACATGGAGCTCTACTTCGATGAGCTTCTCATCACTGTGCCGCTATCGCCTTGGCCCAAAGGACAAACAGCTGAGCCTTTTACGTTCAAAGTCACAGGTCAGGGTTGTGCTACTGCGGGCCTTTGTTACCCACCGATGGACTTTTTAATCAAAATGTCGGTATCACCCGACTTAACGTCCTACGTTGTACTCGACCATATTCAAGCGGATCACAGTGACAAGTTGTTCGACGCCGACTGGGGCAAGCTGCTCTTTGGGTCAGACGACCTCAGTTTGGCGAGCTTGCTGGCCTCTAGTGGTTTGGTTGAAATTGCATTGCTCTTTTTTGCGCTTGGCGTGTTGCTGGCGTTAACACCCTGTGTTTTACCGATGGTCCCGATTCTCTCAGTATTACTGCTCGGGCAAACAGGCGCAAAGCATGATTCACGTGGGACTCGTCGCCGTGGTTTCGTGCTGGCCGTGGCTTACGTCTCTGGGATGTCGGTGGTCTATACACTTCTGGGCATAGCAGCTGGATTGAGTGGCGCAGGCTTGGCGGCCTGGTTGCAGACGCCCTGGGTGCTGACGGTTTTTGCGCTGCTATTAGCGGTGCTGGCTTTGGCCATGTTTGATGTCTATCAGTTTCAAATGCATCCCAGTATCCAAACCAGATTGACGGAACATCAATCATCCCTGAAAGGTGGGCGTATCGTTGCTGCCGCCCTGATGGGTGCGCTATCGGCATTGATTGTTGGGCCTTGCGTTGCCGCACCGTTGGCGGGTGCCTTGCTTTATATCTCGCAGACGGGTGATGTAGTGATGGGAGGCGTCGCGTTATTTGCCCTGGCCTGGGGGATGGGTGTTCCCCTGCTTGTCATGGGTGCATCGGCCGGCAAGCTAATGCCAAAAGCCGGTGCCTGGATGGACGGCGTCAAACAGTTTTTTGGCGTGCTGTTACTGGCTACGGCGTGGTGGATGGTGACACCATTGTTACCGAGCTGGGTACAGATTATTGGTTGCGCAGCCCTGGCTCTCTTTGCTGCGGTTTTATTGAGAACCTTTGACGCTTTGCCAATAACACCCGTTAGTCATCACCGACGGTACTTCAACAAGGTCGTGCGCAAAACAATAGGTATATTGCTGACGATTTTAAGTGTGCTTTGGCTGGTTGGTGTTGCGAGTGGCGGGCGTTCATTGTTGTCTCCGCTGGCACATCTGGCGACGAATCAAGAAACTGATTTAAATAGCCGCGAACTGCAGACAGAGGGTTCGACCCGACGCAGTTTGCTCGCTGATCCCGAAACGACCAAGCAAGCGGCATTGTCGCAAGCACCCAAAGCGTCGTTGACTTCTCAGCCATCCTTTCAGCGAATCAAGTCAGTCCACGAGCTTGATGCATTGTTAGCGCAAGCCAATAAGCCGGTCATGCTGGATTTCTATGCTGACTGGTGTGTGTCTTGCAAAGAGATGGAAGCCTTTACTTTCGTCGATCCCAACGTATCGAGAAGACTGGGGCAAATGATTTTGTTGCAAGCGGATGTTACGGCTAACGATCCACAAGATCGCGAGCTATTAAAGCGCTTCAAGCTTTTTGGGCCACCGGGCATTATGTTCTTTGCAGCGGGCGGCGCGCAGCGTGAAGACATTCGCGTCATCGGGTTTCAGGATGCCAGACGGTTCAGTGCAACGCTCGATCGATTGTTTAACTAAAGTCATCTGGTCAGGATTCAATATGCCCTCCGTAAGCGCGCTAGATCAACTCAATTCGGCCAGTCGAGACGATTTCATTGCTCTGCTTGAGGGGCTTTACCTGCAAGGATCCTGGGTCGTTGAGCAAGCGTTTGAGGCCAGGCCATTCAAAAGTCTCGCAGCACTGAAGCGGGCGATGGTTTGCGCCGTCCGTGACAGCAGTCGTGAGCGAAAGATTGCGTTGCTTCAAGCGGCGACGCCAATTGCGTCTAAAGCGGCCTCGGCTGAAGAGGCAAACTTGGTCGCGAAGCATATTTTCAATTACAACCAGACGTTTGGATTTCCGTTTGTGTTCGCCGAACAAGGTCCTCGTGCAAAAGGGCTGACAGGACAGCAAATCATTTCAACCATCGAGCGTAGGATCGGCAATCATGCAGATTTTGAATTCGCCGAGGCGCTACGCAATATTCATCGCCAAGCCGAGATTCGCCTGGACGAAAAGTTTACGGTCGAACCACGTCTGGGCAATCAGGTGTGGGATTGGGCTGAGCAATTGGCAAGTGATAGCGACCCCGGATACGCCGAGCATGGCCAACTGACAGTGACTTATCTGACGGACGCACATCGCGCTGTCGCCAAGCGTCTGACAGACTGGATGACAAATGATTGTGGGTTTGACGAGGTCACTACGGATGCTGTCGGTAATATCGTTGGTGTTTACCATGGCACCAGTAAAACCACGAAGCGTTTGATGACTGGCAGCCATTACGACACAGTGCGTAATGCCGGTAAATACGACGGCAGGTTAGGTGTCCTGGTTCCGATGGCCTGTGTCAAGGCATTGTCGGGCGCGGGGCGTCGCTTGCCCTTTGGCATTGAAGTCGTCGCCTTTTCGGAAGAAGAGGGCCAGCGTTACAAGGCAGTTTTCCTCGGCTCGGGTGCCTTGACTGGTGACTTTAATCCTGCCTGGCTTGAACAAGTTGATGCCAACGGCATCAGTATGAGGCAAGCCATGGAGCACGCGGGTTTGCACATCGCAGACATCCCAGCGCTGAAGCGCGACGCTGCAAACTATTTGGGTTTCGTCGAGGTGCATATTGAGCAAGGGCCCGTGCTCAATGATTTAGATTTACCGCTCGGTGTCGTGACCTCGATCAACGGGAGTGTCCGCTTTCTGGGTGAGGTGATCGGGATGGCAAGTCATGCCGGTACGACGCCGATGGATAGTCGCAGGGATGCTGCGGCTGCCGTCGCTGAGCTTCTGCTTTATGCTGAAAAGAGAGCGAGTTCTGTCCCGGACCTTGTAGCGACTGTCGGCATGCTGTCTGTGCCTAACGGGTCTATTAATGTGGTGCCGGGTCGTTGTAATTTCAGTCTTGATATCAGAGCGACGACCGACGAGGTACGCGACGCCTGTATTGATGATGTGCGTCAGGAACTTGCCGCTATCTGTAACAGACGAGGCGTTGCCTATCGCCTTGAAGAAGCCATGCGCGTGTCAGCAGCGCCTAGCGCACCCGCGTGGCAGTCGCGCTGGGAGCGTGCGGTCGAGGCAACAGGACTGCCCGTTTTTCTGATGCCCAGCGGCGCTGGCCACGATGCGATGAAAATGCATGCGATTATGCCGCAAGCAATGCTGTTTGTTCGTGGGGAGAACGCCGGTATCAGCCATAACCCCCTTGAATCAACTACCAGCCACGATATTGAGTTGTGCGTCGAGGCGTTTCAAACTTTGCTCAATAATTTGAGTCAGGATTGTGTATGAGTTCAGCTGATTTTTATGTCGAACTAGATGCCTTTGTCGATGCGCACTTCGATGAGCAGGTTCGATTTTTACAAAGCCTTGTGCAAGTGCCCACTGATACCCCGCCGGGCAACAACACCCCGCACGCCCTTCGTACACGCGAGCTATTGGCAGAGTTTGGTTTTGAAGCGGACGCCTACGAAGTTCCGGATGCCGTGGTGAAGGCCAGTGGTTTGCAATCCATTACTAATCTTGTTGTCCGCCGTCGTTATCAGGCACCAGGCAAAATCATCGCGCTCAATGCTCATGGGGATGTCGTACCGCCAGGTGCTGGGTGGTCTCACGAGCCCTATGGTGGCGAGATCGTCGATGGTAAGTTGTATGGCCGGGCAGCAGCTGTCAGCAAATCTGATTTTTCAACTTTCGCCTTTGCTACCCGAGCCCTTGAAGCCACGGGCGCTCCCCTTTCGGGCGGTATTGATTTGCTTTTTACTTATGACGAAGAGTTCGGCGGTGAACTTGGCCCCAAATGGCTTCTGGAGAAAGGCCTAACCAAGCCGGACTTGGAGATAGCTGCTGGCTTCAGTTATGAAGTGATCACTGCACATAATGGTTGCTTGCAACTGGAGGTAACCGTAACCGGGAAAATGGGTCACGCTGCTGTCCCTGAGACAGGGGTCGACGCACTGCAAGCTGCTACGCGGGTACTCGTTGCTTTGTATGAAGAAAATAGCCGCTTGCGGCAATACAAAAGCGCAGTGAAAGGCATCAACTTTGGTTACATCAATGTCGGACAGATTGCTGGCGGTACGAACACCAACGTCGTGCCCGGCCAGGTCATCTTAAAGATCGATCGCAGGATGATCCCAGAGGAAAATCCGGCTGAAGTTGAAGCGCACATACGCGACCTGATTACGAGAGCAGCCACTGCTCTGCCCGGGGTTAAAGTAGAGATTAAGCGTTTGCTGCTCGCAAATTCAATGAAACCCTTGCCTGGATTTGAACAACTGGCCGATCCTCTCTGCAAGCATGCAACGGTGCTGTTTGGTGAGACCGTTGTTGCATCCGGGACGCCGCTCTACACCGATGCTCGCTTGTTTAGCGAGCTGGGCATCCCCGCCGTCATTTATGGCGCAGGGCCAAGAACAGTATCCGAATCGAATGCCAAGGGTGCTGACGAACACCTCGTGCTTGAAGATCTGCGCCGTGCTACAAAAGTGGTCGCCCGCACCCTGCTGGATATTCTAAAAGCATAAAACCTATGGCGACCAAAGCCACGACGCCGCAGCAATCTGAGTCATCAACAAAAGGCGTGATCCTTTTGCTTGCATTAGCCGCGTTCGCCAGTTCAAGCGCTTTTCGTGTTTGTGACCCACTTTTGCCGTTGCTGGCACGCGAGTTCAGTGTAGGCCTGGCTCAGTCATCTTATGTCGTGACGTCGTTTTCAGTAGCCTATGGGGTTTTGCAGTTCTTCTACGGCCCTGTTGCAGATCGTTACGGCAAATTTCGGACACTTTCTTGCGCGACGCTAGGTTGCGCAGTAGGTAGTTTGATTGTTGCAGTTGCACCGAGCTTGCAAATAATGGTCTTCGGCCGGTTTTTGGCAGGCGCTACCGCAGCAGGCATTGTGCCGCTATCCATGGCCTGGATTGGTGATCACGTCCCATATGAAAGACGGCAGACGACCTTGGCTCAGTTTATTACCGGTACGATTTTTGGCGTCTCGCTGGGTCAGTTGATGGGGGGCGTTTTTGCCGATACTTTAGGGTGGCGCGCCGCATTCTTCACATTGGCTGCAACCTATGTGACGGTGGGCCTTTTGCTATTGAGCAAGCTAAAAACTGTTCCTGAGAAAAAACCAGTCCCTGGTCAAGATACCTCGCTGTTCGGGTCGATCAGACAAGTGCTTGCCTTGCCGTGGGCGCGTGTGATTCTGATGACTGTTTTTACCGAGGGTGCCCTGGTGTTCGGTTCGCTCGCGTTTGTCCCGTCTTATTTACAAAACCATCATGGGGTCTCGCCCTCAGCGGCCGGCGTCATTGGGGGTATGTTTGCTATCGGAGCCCTGATTTATGTTTTCCGATCTAATTGGTTAGTGCAACGGCTTGGCGAGCCCAAAATGGCGCAATGGGGTGCCTTTGTGATGGCAAGTGCTTACACCTGCTACTGGGCCTCGAGCACCTGGCCATTTGCCGCACTGGCCAGTGTGCTGCTGGGATTTGGTTTTTACCTCTTGCATGCGGTGCTGCAAACCAACGCAACGCAAATGGCGCCTGCAGTGCGAGGCACGGCAGTGTCTTTGTTTGCATCGTTTTTATTTATGGGTCAATCCGTAGGCGTTGCAGTCAACGCCTGGATTGGGGATAGCTTTGGCCTGGTCTGGATATTCGTACTTGGCGCTGCAGCTATCCCTGCCCTGGCACTGCTCTTTGCTCAGGCCTTGTTGAGCAGGCGGGCAGCAGCGGGTGCAAAGTAAGTCAGGATTCCGTCGGCCCCAGCGCGTTTAAAGCCGAGCAGGGACTCCATCATGACTTTCTCAAGATCTAGCCAGCCATTGGCGGCAGCTGCCTGCAGCATGGCGTATTCGCCGCTGACCTGATAAGCAAAGGTTGGCACCCTGAAAGCGTCTTTGACCCGGCGCAGGACGTCCAGATAAGGCATACCAGGCTTCACCATGACCATATCGGCACCCTCTTGCAAATCAGCGGCAACCTCCCGTAAGGCCTCATCGATATTGCCTGGATCCATCTGATAGGCCATCTTGTTCGATTTGCCCAGGTTTGCTGCAGACCCGACCGCATCCCTGAAGGGGCCGTAGAAACCGCTGGCGTATTTGGCTGAATAAGCCATGATGCGCGTGTTGATGAGGTTTTCAGATTCGAGCATACGGCGGATGGCCCCGATACGGCCGTCCATCATGTCGCTGGGAGCCAGAATATCGACGCCTGCCTGAGCTTGTACGCACGCCTGTTGGACAAGAATGTCTTTGGTGATGTCGTTCAATACATAACCGCTGTCATCAATCACACCGTCCTGGCCGTGGCTGGTGTATGGATCCAAAGCCACATCGGTCAGGATGCCGAGATCTGGAAACCGTTTTTTCAGAGCCGAGACGACCCTTGGGATTAAACCGCTTTGGTTCAATGCCTCTGAGCCGTCTGGTGTTTTGAGCGATGGCTCAATCACGGGGAACAAAGCCATCACGGGTATACCGAGTTTGACGCAATCCTCGGCAACCGGCAACAGGGTGTCTAGTGAATACCGCAAAATGCCAGGCATGGAGCCGACTTGCTGCTGGATACCCGTGCCTTCAGTTACAAAAACCGGATAAATCAGGTCATTGACAGTGAGTGTGTGCTCACGAACAAGACGCCGGGTGAAGTCATCCCGACGTAGCCGGCGAGGGCGATTAATCGGGTAATCCGCAAGGATAATGTGGGGAGTTGTCATGGAACCACCTGAGGAGAAATCCAGTTTTCGATTTGTTGTGTTGCTTCTTCCAGGCCGATACGAGCAGTCGCAGAGAACGGGACTGCGTTCAAGGCACCGATGTCAGCCAGTTCTTTTTTTACCGCAAATACGGCCTTGATGCGTTGGCCATAGGGAAACTTGTCCGCTTTGGTCAGCAAAGTCATGACCGGCCGACCCGTGGGGGCGATCCAGTTTGCGAGCCGGCGATCCAGGTCGGTCACGCCCCGCCGGATGTCGATTAGCAGCACAATACCTGCCAGTGAGGGACGATCGGCCAGGTAGCCGCCGAGAATGTCAGCCCATTCTTCCCGTGCCCGCTGTGCAATCGAGGCATAACCGTAGCCCGGTAAATCGACCAGAAACCCAAGCTGGCTGTTTTCCGGATCGAGAGGATCGGGCATGCCGAACATATTTATTAACCTTGTCCGTCCTGGGGTTTTACTCGAGAACGCCAGTCGTTTCTGGTTAGCCAGAACATTAATCGCCGTTGACTTACCCACGTTTGATCGGCCAACAAAACAGACCTCGGGCGGCCCAGCGGGGGGAAGTTGGTCTAGCCTTGCGGCGGAGGTAAAGAAAGAAGCGCGATGAAGGATGGACACAATGAGCCAATAACAGGGGTCAACCCGTATTGTATAATCAGAGGCTTAATTCCACGTAATATCGAGATTACGGTCGTCGAGGTCTTCAATGAAGCATTTGCTGTCCCGGCTCTTATTTTCCAGCTTCGCACTGATCAGTGCGTGTTCAGTCACTACCGCCGTACTTGCGAGCGATGTAGCTGGTCCTGTCAAACCTGATGTTGCCAAGGGCGCCAAGCTCTTCAATGAAGGCGATCCAGCCAGAGGCGTCATCGCCTGCCTGACCTGTCATGGCACTGGCGGCAACAGCGTTTTGCCGACTAATCCCAATCTGTCTGCACAGTCGCACGAGTATCTCGCCAAGCAACTCAGTAACTTCAAAGTACAGCCAGGTGCTGAACTGGCGGTTCGTCGCGGTGCTGAGGGTGCCCCCTCGGTCATGGCCGCGATGGCCGGCCCACTAACCGATGAAGACATGCTGAACCTCGCAGGTTATTTGTCACAACAGAAGTTGACAGCACCTGCCACGGCAACTAATCCCAAACTGGTTGAGCAAGGCCAAAAAATCTGGCGTGCAGGCGTACCTGAGCGCAACGTGCCTGCCTGTGCTGGCTGCCATTCGCCTAATGGCTCGGGTATCCCCGCTCAATACCCCCGCTTGAGCGGTCAGTATCCTGACTACATCGCCACGCAACTGAACTATTTCCGTTCAGGTTATCGCAGTGCCGCGATGATGAATGCAGTGGCTGGTCGCATGAACGACGCCGATATCAAAGCGGTGTCAGATTACGCAGCAGGTTTGCGTTAAACAGGGATAAAAAACGGATCAGTTCGCTCAGGCGAAATGATTTTGTCTATCTCGTAAAAAAGGGGCGTCGTAAAGACACCCCTTTTTTCTTCAGTAAGCAGCAACCAAGAACATGAGCTCAGTCGAGACAGCACTCAAGTCACCGGTGACACCACTGAGAGACAATTTTTTCGTGCGATTCTTCGAGTTACTGAGCTCCATGCGGTTTGCCATCAGCTTGCTGGTCTTCATTTGTCTGGCTAGCGTCATTGGTACCGTGTTGCCGCAAAGCCGTCCCGCCGCAAACTATATCGATATGTTTGGGCCTTTCTGGTACGAGGTACTGGATAAGTTCTCGCTTTGGCACATCTATAACAGCGCGTGGTTTTTGATCACGATGGCGTTTCTGGTGACATCGACAAGCTTATGCTTGATCCGTAACACGCCCAAGATGCTGAAAGATGCCCGTTCATTTCGCGAAAATATTCGTAGCTCAAGTCTCAGGTCCTTTCATCACAAAGTAGAGATTGATACGCCTCGCGCACTCAGCAACTCGGCCCATCTGGTCAGGGCCTGGCTGACCAGGCAGGGCTATGCCGTTAAAGCGCGCGAGGACGGTGAAGCAGTGCTGGTGGCTGCAAAAAAAGGCAGTGGTAATCGCCTTGGCTACATCTGCGCACACGCTGCGATCGTAATCATCTGCGTCGGTGGTTTGCTCGACAGCGAGCTACCCACACGCCTGCAAATCATGTTCATGGGCAAGACCCCCATCGTTGAAAACATGTTGATCGCGAACGTACCGCAGCGAGGTCGTTTGTCAGTCGATAATCCGAGTTTTAGAGCCAACGTCCTGATACCAGAGGGTTCAGAAAGAAGTAGTGCCATCGTCAGCGTGGATGATGGCGCTTTGGTGCAGCCCTTGCCCTTCACCTTGAAGCTGAAAAAATTTGACGTTGAATTTTATTCAACCGGGATGCCCAGCCGCTTTGCCAGTCAAGTAGAAGTGATTGACCCTGAGAACGATAAAAAATTCGACACAACGATCGAAGTGAACGAGCCCCTGCGTTACCGGGGTGTAACGGTTTATCAATCCAGTTTTGACGATGGCGGCAGCACGGTTGAGCTGCACGGCTATCCGCTTGGTGGCACGTCAAACATGACCTTTGACGTTAAGGGCAAAGTTGGCGATGCCTCTGATGTCGCGCTCGGTGCAACCGGTAAAAGTGTCAAGGTAGAAGTCACGAAGTTGCGGCCATTTAACGTCGAAGATTTCTCGAGTGGTGAACCGACAGAACAAAAGGCGTTTGCTGAGCACGTGGCGTCGGTCACTGGCAGCGCAGCAGGTAAAAAAAATAAAAATCTACACAACGTCGGGCCCAGCGTTGAATACCGCATCATCAATGAAAGCGGTCAGGCGACGCTGTTTCATAACTACATGGCGCCGGTCGAACTCGATGGTCTTCAAGTCATTCTGGCGGGAGTCAACGAGGGCAGTGGCTTTCGTTATATGCGAATCCCCGCAGATGCTGAAGGCACGGTCAAAGAGTTCATGAGTTTGCGAGCCGCACTCGCCGATCCGGCTGCCAGAAAAGAGGCAGTTGATCGTTTTACAAAAACCTACGGAGCCTCAGGCACAGATCAGCAAGCACTCAGGCTATCGGCGCAGCGGGCGATCGACACGTTTGAAACAGGCGGTTTGCAGGCCATTTCTCAGTTTCTTGAGGCTAATGTGCCCCAAGCTGAGCAAGCACGCGCAGCCGATGTGGTGATCCGCTTGTTGGGATCATCGGTTGCTGAGTTGCGCGACATTGCTCGCGAACGGGCTGGTTTGCCCGCGCTCAGCCATGCGCCTGGTGAGTTGGAGCGCAATGTCGATTGGGCGCGCACCGCAGTCGCTGCCTTGTCAGATCTCAAACTTTATCCGTCAGCCATGCTGCTGACCCTAAAAGGTTTTGAACAAGTTCAAGCCAGCGTGTTTCAAGTGTCACGTACGCCTGGCAAAAACATTGTTTACTTAGGGTGTTTATTGCTCGTTGTTGGTGTCTTCACCATGTTTTTTGTCCATGATCGCCGTATCTGGATCTGGTTGAAACCCTCAGAGACCTCAAGCGGCACCCATGTATTAGCAGCAATGACTTCTCAGAAGCGTACACTTGATTTCAATCGCGAATTTGACCGATTCAAACTGGCCCTGAGCCGTTTAAGCGCTGCCGAAGGTAAAGATCCATCATGAGTAACCTGTCTAACGCAAACACCCAGGCACTTCCCGCCCTGAATGATTGGGACGATTTATCCGACACGGGCGATGCCCGCCTGTTGCGCAGTCGTCCCAACTGGTACGACGTCGTGTTTTTTGTTTTGCTGTCGATCGCTGCGGGTGTCACGCTTGATCGGTTCAGCACTGCCATGGATTACTACGAGCAAGTGATCCTGTGCTGCGCCGTGCCTGTGTTGACGTGGATGGGGTGGCTATGGCGTCCGCTTCGGCTTTTGATGATTGCTGTTGGGCTAGCTGCTGGTCTGGCGATTTGGCTGTATCAAGGTGATCTTGCTCGGGCTGAGACGGTGTTTTTACTGAAATATCTTTTCTCGTCCCAATCCGCCATCCTTTGGATGTGTGCGTTATTTGTTCTGGCCACAATCTGTTATTGGATCGGCTTTGTTAGCCCAACGGCAGCCTGGCTCGGCACCGTCCTGACCTGGAGTGCGGTGTTTTCAGGGACAACCGGGATGATGGTCAGGTGGCGCGAAGGCCATCTGATGGGGTCCGATATCGGTCACATACCGGTCAGTAATTTGTATGAGGTATTTGTCCTTTTTGCCTTGATTACCGCGCTGTTTTATTTATTTTATGAGCGACGGTATAACACCCGTGCCCTGGGTGGCTTTGTGCTGCTGGTGATTACGTCGGCAGTGGTTTTCTTGCTGTGGTATTCGTTTAGCCGGGATGCAGCCCAGATACAACCGCTGGTTCCCGCGCTCAAAAGCTGGTGGATGAAAATCCATGTCCCCGCGAACTTTATCGGTTATGGCACATTTTCTTTAGCGGCCATGGTGGCCTTTGCGTATCTAATCAAAGAGCACGGCCGCACACGTTCCTGGCTAAAGCTCGCCCCGCTTTTCATGCTGGGGGTGTTGCTTTGCATTGAGCCTATGGTCTTTCGCACCCAAGGCTTATCGGCGACCTGGATGCTTTATTTTGGCTTTGGCTCAATTATTGTCGCGGCGATACTGGTCTTTCGCCGGCCGATCGCGGATCGCTTGCCGTCGCTCGAGGTGCTCGACGATATTATGTATCGCTCGATTGCGATCGGGTTTGCTTTCTTTACGGTTGCCACCATACTTGGGGCACTCTGGGCAGCTGACGCCTGGGGCGCCTATTGGCAGTGGGATCCCAAAGAGACTTGGGCGCTAATCGTTTGGCTCAATTACGCCGCGTGGCTGCATTTGCGGCTGATGAAAGGCCTCAGAGGCACAATGGCGGCGTACTGGGCTCTGGTGGGTCTGCTGGTCACCGGGTTTGCTTTCCTGGGCGTCAATATGTTCTTATCAGGGTTGCATTCATACGGAGCAATCTGATTGTCGACACCAGCCAAACCACCCGCTCAATCATGGGTGGTGCTGACAGCCACCACCTTTGTCCAGGCTCTCGTCGCGATGGCCTTGCTGACTTTGCCGGTGGTTGCCCCTGAAGTTGCTAAAGACGTTGGCGTGTCGACAGCCTATTTAGGCGTTTACGTGGCTACGGTCTATCTAGGGGCGATGATCGCCAGTCTTCTGGGTAGTGCTGCGGTCAAGCGCTGGGGGGCGATAAGGTTAAGTCAGGCAGGCCTGCTCGTTGATGCTGTCGGCCTGTGTCTGTGCGCCATCCCAAATCCCGCGGTGATCCTGCTTGGGGCTGTTCTGATCGGTTTGGGCTATGGGCCGATCACACCGGCAAGTTCACATTTGCTGATTAAAACGACACCAGCCAATCAATTATCTTTCGTCTTTTCGATTAAGCAGACAGGCGTGCCCCTGGGTGGCATGGTCGCAGGGGCAGTGATCCCATCGATGACCTTGTGGATAGGATGGCAGTGGTCTTTCATCGTCTCTGGTCTCGCCTGTGCGCTCTGTGCTTATTTTGTCCAGCCCTTGCGCGAGGAACTCGACGATGATCGTGACCCGCACGTAAAGTTCTCGCTCGTTGCAAGCATGATCAACCCGTTGCGCCTGGTGCTCAAGCACAGGGTTCTTCGTCTGTTGGCCGTGTGCTCGTTTTTATTCGCTATCTGCCAGATGTCCTTGATGGCTTATCTCGTGACATTTCTCTATGAGGATCTGCACTGGGGCCTGGTCGCTGCTGGTGCTGCCCTGACCCTCGCACAAGCGGCCGGAGTAGGTGGTCGAATTCTTTGGGGTTACATATCGGATAACTGGCGCGGCCCAGTGGTGATGCTCATCATCGTCGCAAGCCTTTTGACGCTGACCGCGTTGGTCACGCCCTTCGTGACTGAGCAAACATCACTGTGGTTTTTGTTCCCAGTCTTGATCGTTTTCGGCTCAACTGCTATTGGTTGGAACGGCGTATACCTGGCTGAAGTCGCGCGTCAAGCGCCCAGCGGTCAAACCAGTATGGCGACGGGTGGCTCTTTATGTATTACCTTTCTTGGTGTGGTGACGGGGCCGTCGATGTTTGGTGTACTGGCAGGATCCTTGCATAGTTATGGGGTCAGCTACGGGTTTTTAGCGATCCCAGCCCTTATCATCTTGTCTATACTCATTTCGCTTTACCGAAACCCTGGCTCACCTGACTAACCCTCGCTCTATTCCCTTCGCCTAAGCGCCGCGCCCATGAAAACCTATTTTCATCCTGATCAAAATCTCCACCACCCCCAGACCTATCTATCACGCGGCAAAATGCGTGTTCCGCAAGAGATCCCCTTACGTAGCGAGAAAATTCTTGAGGGTATTGCTCAGTTAGGATTGTCGGTCGAGCAACCCAGGGATTACGGTATGGCGCCATTGCTGGCTGTTCATGACGCAGGCTACTTGAAGTTTCTCGAAACCGCTCACGCGCGCTGGGTCGAGACAGGCCCGGACTGGGGCGACGAGGTCATCTCGAACGTGTTTATCCGCGAAGGCAATCCCTTGCGTGGCATTATGGCCGAGGCCGCAAAATACCTTGCCGATGGTAGCTGCCCTGTGGGCGCACAAACATGGACAGCGTCGTACTGGTCGGCACAATCCGCTGTTGCAGGCGCGCAAGCTTTGCTTGATGGTGATGCCAAGGTCTATGCCCTATGCCGGCCACCTGGCCATCACACTCGTAAAGATGCAGCTGGCGGGTTTTGCTATATCAACAATTCAGCCGTCGCCGCGCAGTACCTGAAACAAAAATACTCACGCGTGGCGATCCTGGATACTGATGTCCATCACGGCCAAGGCATTCAGGATATTTTCTACGATCGGGATGATGTGCTTTATATCTCGACGCATGCTGATCCGACTAATTTTTATCCTGTTGTTGCGGGTTTCGAGGATGAGACCGGCACTGGGGCGGGTAAAGGTTTTAATCTCAACCTAGCTATCCCGCACGGCTCAACCGAGCAGGTTTTCTTCAACAAAGTGAACGCCGCTTTCGCTGCGATCAAAAACTTCAAGCCTGATGTGCTGATCTTGTCGCTTGGATTTGATGTGTACGAAGAAGACCCACAAAGTAAAGTGGCCGTGACCACTGAAGGCTTTAACCGGCTAGGTAAATTGATCGCGGGCCTGGACTTGCCGACTTTGGTGGTTCAAGAAGGTGGGTATCACTACGACTCTCTGGCCGCTAATACGGTTAGCTTTTTCTCTGGCTTGCTTGGGCGCTAAACAGCACGTGCGTTCTTAGCAAGTTAAGGCAAACAACTCTCGCCCCGGATCAGATCAGCGAACGTCTCACGCTGTCTGATCACGTAGTACTTGTCGCCATCAACCATGACCTCGGCGGGGCGAGTGCGGCTGTTGTAGTTGCCCGCCATCACAAAGCTGTATGCGCCTGCCGATTCAATGGCGATCACGTCGCCCTGCTCTAGCGCCAGATCTCTCTCTTTGGCCAACCAGTCAGCGCTCTCGCAAACCGGGCCCACGACGTCATATCGTGTTGTCGAAATAGTGCGAGCTTCAAGTGGTAATACTCCGTGCCAAGCCTCGTAGAGCGCTGGGCGGATCAAGTCGTTCATACCCGCATCAACAATCGCGAAATTGCGGCTCTCGGTGAGCTTTAGATACTCGATCGTCGTCAGCAAAACCCCCGCGTTACCCACAAGCGACCTGCCTGGCTCTAGCACCAGTTGCAGATGACCAAATCCTTTTGCTTTGAGCTCGGCAAATACCTGATCCAGTAGCACTTTGGGCGCCAGGGGCGTTTCATCGTCATAACGGATGCCGAGCCCACCACCCAGATCGAGGTGATGCAGTTTGATGCCAGCCTGATCTAGCTGGGCAATTAATTTGAGCAACTTGTCGAGCGCGTCCAGGTAAGGACCTACTTCGGTGATTTGTGAGCCTATATGGCAATCCACGCCAACAACCTGAATACCTGGCAATGACGCTGCATGCAAATAGGCAGTGACCGCTTCTTCAATCGCGATCCCGAATTTATTTTCTTTTAGGCCAGTCGAGATGTAAGGATGCGTTTTGGCGTCAACATCGGGATTCACGCGTAGCGAGACCGCAGCGGTTTTGCCCATTTTGCTTGCCACGGTAGACAAACGATCAAGCTCGGGCAGGGATTCAACATTGAAGCACTTCACGCCAGCCTCTAGCGCGGCCTGCATCTCCCATACCTGTTTGCCGACACCTGAGAATACGATTTTGGCGGGATCTGCACCGACCGCAAGCACCCGCGCCAATTCACCGCCTGAGACAATGTCAAAACCACTGCCCAGCCGCGCAAATTCTTTCAATACAGCCAGATTAGAGTTGGCTTTCATGCCGAAACAAACCAGCGCATCATGACCCTCGGTGGCGTGAGCGTAGTGTTGCCAGGCAGTCTTTAGAGCAGCGCGCGAATACACATACAGGGGCGTACCAAGGGCCTTTGCGAGCTCAGAGAGGGCAACCCCTTCGGCATAGAGCTGTGAGCCCTCGTAATGAAAATGAGGCGCACCTGCTGGTATTGCGAGTGCTGGCAAGTTTGAGGTCATAGAAAAATAAACGCTTATTCAACAACAATCGGAGGCGGAGTGAGCGGGACGCGATCCGTAAATAGTGGTGCAACAGGATCCATGTCATCCAGCATATCCTCCTGCGGATCAGCAGCTGGCGGCACCTTAACGTAATCAGGCGGCGTCCAGGTTCTATCGACCGGCGGCTTTTTCGGTGGATAGGGGGGCGCAATATAGAGCGGCATTTTCAGGCCACAACCCGAAACGCCTGCAACGAGCCCAAGCATCGCTACAATGCGACTAATCTTGCGGTGGTAAGTAAAAACCATCAAAACAAACTCCGTCATGCCCGAGGGTACATTATGACCGAAACCGAATTTCTTGACCGAGTGACCGCTTTGCTCAATGCGATCGAATCGCAAGCCGACCACTGGTTTGAAGCACTAGATCTTGACGTCGAGACTCGCCGTCAAGGTAATGTACTGAATCTAATCTTTGATAACGGACATCAAATTGTCATCAATAGCCAGGCGCCCCTGATGGAAATGTGGCTCGCTGCACCCAGCGGCGGGTTCCATTACCGGTTCGACGGCACTAACTGGAAAGACACTCGCGGTGGACCGGATCTGCACGAAGCCTTATCGCTTGTCTGTAGCGAGGCGGCTGGGCAAACCTTGACCGTCAGTCTCTAATCCCCAGTTTCCTCGCATCTCGTCGTCACGACCTACCGCTTATTGCCCGGCGCGATAGGGAGAATTGGACGAGCCCAGATTATTCAAGAAATCCCCAAGCGAGTCTTGTCCGGAAACCGGTGGCATCGGCACACCGATCTGGCCTTGTGGTCCGTCCAGGCCGACACGTGTCACCGTTTGACCTGGTGGGAACTCTCTCAGATACAAATTGCCGCCCTCAGCAATGATGCCATCAGGCGCTGGTGCCCTGGGTACCTCGGGATAGTTCTTCAAGGCCGACATCATGTAGCCCGCCCAGATTGGCAAGGCTGCCCCTCCGCCAGTTTCGCCTGAGCCAAGTGACTTGGGCTTGTCGAAACCCATCCAGGCAATCCCGACCAATTGGGGCATATAGCCAGCAAACCAGGCATCGAAGGATTCATTGGTTGTCCCGGTTTTACCCGAGATATCGTTGCGCTTAAGTATCTGGCGAGCCTTTGCAGCAGTGCCGACCGTGGCATTGTTACGCAGCAGATCGTCAATGATGTAGATCGTTCGACCGTCAACCGTCCGGTTTGCTGAGTCACCTGCGATCACAGGTTTTGCTTGCATCAATACTTGCCCGTTCGCATCAGTCACATGATCGATCAGATAAGGCGTAATGCGATAACCCCCATTGGCAAACACCGAGTAAGCGCTGGCCAGTTGCAAGGGCGTGACCTCACCAGCACCAAGGGCCATCGGTAAGTAGGCAGGATGACGGGATTTATCGAAACCGAAGCGTGTCACGTACTCTTGTGCATATTGGGGGCCAATCAATTGCAAGATACGAATTGAAACCATGTTTTTCGACTTGGCTAACGCATCTCGCATGGTCAGCATGTCTTCGTACTGGTTACCGTAGTTTTTCGGCGACCAGGGCTTAGAACCGGTTTGTGCCGCCGATAACTCGAAAGGTTGATCCGAGATCAAGGTCATCGGTGTGAGACCTTTTTCAATCGAAGCTGCGTAGATAAATGGCTTGAACGATGAGCCCGGCTGACGCCACGCTTGGGTCACGCGGTTGAAGTTGCCATGATAGAAGTCAAAGCCACCGACCATCGCCCTGATGGCGCCATCTTGCGGTGTCATGGCGACAAACGCAGCTTGCACCGTGGGTGGATTGAGAATCTCAAAGCCATCAGCGGTTTTGTGCAAGTGAACGACCGACCCTCGCTGAAGGCGCTGGTCAGCCGCTGCCCTGGGGTTCAGGGCGCGCTGAATGATACCCAGCGCTTTTTTATCCTTGATGGCAATAATGTCAGACGAACTGCGCGCGACGCGAACTTCCTCGGGCTTGGCCGACAGGACGACACCTGTCAGCATGTCTGTCCGGTCAGGATGTTTTTCGATAACGCCGTCCAGAAACTCGTCAAACTTGGCGGGGTTGTTTTCGATGCCGGGAGGCACCTCAACCGTATCCTCAGGTCCGGGATAGGGTGCCCGGCGAGTGTAGTCAATCACACCTTCCCGCAAGGACTCATAGGCAGCTTCCTGATCCTTGGCGATGATAGTCGTATAGACGTTCAACCCGCGTGAATACACGTTGTCCGGGTATGAGGAAACCATCAACTGACGAGCAAGCTCAGCAATGTATTCAGCGTGAACCGCATAACCACCAGCGGGCGTACCTTCGGCGGATTTGACTACGATGGGTTGATCCATCGCCGTTTTGTACTCGGCGTCAGTTAAATAACCGAGGCCGTGCATACGGCCCAATACGTAACGCTGACGGATGACGGCCCGCGGTTTGTTGGCGATGGGATTGAAGCGCGAGGGAGCTTTGGGGATGCCAGCCAGCAAAGCGGCTTCAGCCGGTGTGACGTCGGCCAGGTTTTTACCCAGATAAGCCCTTGATGCCGCAGCAAAGCCGTAAGCGCGGTTGCCCAGATAAATTTGATTCAGATAAAGCTCGAGAATCTGATCTTTAGTGAGACTTGCTTCGATCTTGAAGGTCAACAAAAGCTCGTAGAACTTGCGCGAATAGGTTTTTTCAGACGACAAGTAAAAATTACGCGCGACCTGCATGGTGATGGTGCTTGCGCCTTGCGTCTTTTGCATGGACATGAGATTCGTGAGGCCAGCGCGAAGCACACCGGCCCAGTCGATACCGCCGTGCTGATAGAAGCGATCGTCTTCAGCCGACAACACGGCCGCTTTCATGACGTCGGGAATTTCAGCAAAATGCAGCACATTACGGCGCTCTTCACCGAATTCGCCAATCATGACCTTGTCGGCGCTGTATATGCGCAGTGGTACGCGTGGGCGGTAATCGGTCATGGCGGTCAAGTCAGGCAAGTTGGGCCAGGCGAGCGACAACGCCATCGCCCCCAGCAGAACACCACAAAGTGTTAGCCCTAGCCCTAAAATACTTAACTTAAGCAGGAAATTAATGATGAATGAGCCACCAGATTTTTTTTCAGGCTGGTCATCATCATCGTCGTAAGAGTCGGAGTATTTGTTCATTGCGGGGTATTTTAATGGTTTTGAGTCGATTGTCCCGACGCTTTGCGAGGTAATGGGATAATGTCGTTATGAATGAAGCCGATCAGCAACTCGCTCACGAGGGCAATGACAGCCCGGTGCATGCTGCCCCGCAATTGCCGCAGGGGGGTGTTGACCTGCTCGGCCATGACCACCCGGTTTTTTTGGTCGGGATGATGGGAGCAGGCAAGACGACGGTCGGTAAGAATTTAGCCAAAATATTGAACAGAGACTTTGTTGATCTGGATCATGAGCTCGAAGCGCGATGCGGTGTTCGCATCCCAACTATCTTTGAGATCGAAGGTGAAGAAGGGTTCCGTAAAAGAGAGTGTCAAGCGCTTGAAGCTTGTACGCGAATCCCCCGGATAGTGCTGGCGACTGGGGGCGGCGCAGTACTTGCACCGATTAACCGTCAACTACTCAAAACCAGAGGGGTTGTGGTGTATCTGTGCGCAAGCGTTGACGAGCTGTACCGCAGAACCAGCCGGGATCGCAACCGACCGCTTCTGGCAACCCCGGATCCCAAAGGGACCTTGCGCCATTTGCTGCAACAACGAGAGCCTCTTTATCGCGAAGTAGCTGACCTGACGGTTGAGACCGGGACAACCAGCGTTGCTAATCTCGTGACCGTTGTGGTCGATCAATTACGAGCCAGCCCCAAGATTGCCTGGCTTACCGAAAACGGAAATCCCCCATGCACACCGTAGACGTCGCCACACCTGGCGGACAGTACCCGATACACATTGCCCCAGGTCGGCTGGATTTGTTAGCTCAAGCTATCCCGGCGGATGCCACTAGCATCGTGTTGATCACTAACCCCACGATCGATGGCTTGATGGGGCAGCGAGTTCATTCGGTGTTGAGTCAAACGGGCAAAAAAATGATCCGCGTGACTTTGCCTGACGGCGAAGCGTTCAAGACAATCGACACCTTGGATCTGATCTTTGACGCCATGCTGGATGCCAAGCTCGACCGACGCACCGTCATGGTGGCCTTGGGTGGTGGGGTGATTGGTGATGTAGTTGGATTTGCAGCAGCAACCTATATGCGCGGCGTACGCTTTGTACAAGTGCCAACCACGCTGCTCGCACAAGTGGACTCGTCGGTGGGCGGTAAAACCGCTGTTAATCACCCTCGGGGCAAAAACATGATCGGTGCGTTCTATCAGCCGATTGCGGTCGAAATAGACACCGACGTTCTAAAAACATTGCCAGAGCGTGAGTTATCCGCTGGCTTGGCCGAAGTCATCAAATACGGCCTGATCATGGACGCAGACTTTTTCGCCTGGTGTGAAAACAATGCGGGCGGCTTGCGTGCGCGTGACCCTGAGCTCCTCGCAACGGCTATTCGCCGTTCGTGCGAATTCAAGGCCCATGTTGTGTCCAAGGACGAGCGCGAAACCGGTATGCGTGCTTACCTGAATTTAGGCCACACCTTTGGTCACGCCATCGAAGCCGGGCTGGGCTACGGCGAGTGGTTGCATGGTGAGGCGGTTGGTTGCGGTTTGTTGATGGCCGCTGATTTGTCGGCCGAGGTTTTTGGCTTTGCTCGCAGCGATGTTGGGCGAGTGCGCGATCTTGTCCAAGCGATTGGCTGCCCAACGGTCGCGCCTCGTTTAGGCGGTTTAGAGCAATGGACATCCTTGATGCTGGGCGATAAAAAAGCTGAAGCGGGCGAGATTCAGTTCATCCTGATGCCTCGCTTGGGCGAAGCCGTGCGCACGAAGGCTGATCCGGCCCTGGTTGCCCAGGTGATTGCGCGCAATACCGCTTAACGCTTTAAAAAGAAGGTGTGCCATGTCAGAACTCGCTGTTTACGCATGTCATCCAGCGCTTACCAAGGGTCGTCGTCATCCCGAACCCGCACCCAATAACCGAAGCGAGTTTCAGCGTGATCGCGATCGCATCATCCACGCCAATGCCTTCAGACGACTCGAATACAAAACACAGGTTTTTATTAACCACGAAGGCGATCTGTTTCGTACTCGCCTGACGCATTCGCTTGAAGTCGCGCAGATTGCGCGTGTGCTTGCTCGCAGCCTTAAGCTCAACGAAGATCTGACCGAGGCCATCGCGCTAGCTCATGATCTCGGACACACTCCGTTTGGACATGCTGGTCAAGACGAACTCAACGCCTGCATGCGAGAGTTCGTGCCTCACGGGGGTGGCTTTGAACACAATCTGCAAAGCCTGCGGGTGGTGGACGAACTGGAAGAGCGCTACGCCGCCTTCAATGGCCTTAACTTGTGCTTCGAGACCCGCGAGGGCGTGTTGAAGCATTGCTCGCTGTCGCACGCTCGTTTGTTGGGGGATGTGGGTCAGCGTTTCATCGACAAGACTCAACCTTCGCTTGAGGCGCAAATTGCCAACCTCGCAGATGAAATTGCCTACAACAATCACGATATTGATGACGGACTGCGATCTGGCCTGCTTACCCTTGAGCAGCTGCTGAGTGTGCCTATTTTTGAACGGCACTATGCGAAGGTCTTGAACACCTGGCCTGCCATTGCTCAGCGCCGTGCAATATCCGAGACGATTCGAAGCATGATTAATACCTTGATTTCAGATGTGACTCGGACGACTGCCGCTAATTTAGAAAAAGCAGCCCCCCGGGATGTCGATCAAGCGCGTCGTTGTGGCGAGCTGGTTGCGTTTTCACCAGAGATTCGAGCGCAAGCCAATGTGCTCAAAAAGTTCTTGTTCGATAATCTCTATCGGCACTACAAAGTGATTCGAATGACTAACAAGGCACGCAAGATCGTACGCGATCTGTTCAGCGCCTTCATTCACGAGCCAAGGCTCTTGCCGCCCGACTACCGACGTGATGACGATACGATCCAGGGGCGTGCCGTATCTGACTACATTGCAGGAATGACCGATCGCTACGCTATCCGTGAGCATGCAAGATTGTTCAACATGACTGAACATTTTTGAGTACTCGCTGTCAAAAGTGTTGATAGTTTAATTTTTAATGCTGTTGCGGAGGTAATGCGCCATGAAACGTTCTCTTGCCAGTTTTTGGCGGGTCATTTCAGTCATGAGCCTGAGTGCAATAGGATGTCTCACGGCTTTGAGTCTGAGCAATCAGGCCTCGGCACAAGCTCGCCAAACAGACCAGCTATCTATCGTTGAGTTTTGTAATACGCAGGGCTTTAAATGCCAGCTACGCTTTGTCGATTCGTATCGAGGTGAGAATGTCGTTGCAATCATTCAAAACTATCTCGCCAGAGCCAGCGATACGACTTTGGGCACTCGAGTCTCAGTTCAGGCGGATTGTTCGCCCGGCTGGATTGCGTCTGTGCAAGCCCAGGACGGCACAGTGTCCTCAGGTGGATTGCTCACTGGTAGCGCGACAGTCTGCGGCTACTCAGATCCCGTCGCGGCACTGAAAGCAGCCTTGCAGGCGTGCGATTCACAAAGCGCAAATCTCTGCCGAAACGCTAATCAAATCCGCGCAGTCTGGGGGCAGTGGGATGGTGTCACCGCGAGTAGGCGTCCGGTGGAGCCGGGTCGCCCGTATGATCCACTCAGCTATCCGGATGGTCAGCAATGCAGCTCAACCGTGCCCATTTTCTCAACGTCGAGTTGCCTGCCTGAAGCCGTTCATCAGCTCAAAGCTGCGGGGGTTAGATAAGGAGCACCTCAGTCGCACCTTACTTGGACGTCGCACGCGATTTACCGAAGACTTAACCGCGGTTCATGTTTAACACCCGCTTCAAGTACTGCCCTGTGTGGCTCGCTGGGTTGGCAGCAACAGCTTCGGGTGTGCCCTCGGCCACTATCATGCCGCCCCCATCGCCGCCTTCAGGCCCCATGTCGATTACCCAGTCAGCTGTTTTGATGACATCAAGATTGTGCTCAATCACGACGACAGTATTACCCGCTTCTACAAGTTGATTCAAGACACGCAGTAACAAGGCGATGTCATGAAAGTGCAGGCCTGTCGTGGGCTCGTCAAGAATGTATAGCGTGCGACCTGTGCCGCGTTTTGAGAGTTCAAGCGAAAGCTTGACCCGCTGCGCCTCGCCACCAGAAAGTGTCGTTGCGCTTTGCCCCAGGCGCAGATACGACAGGCCCACATCGATCAGGGTTTGCAGCTTGCGAGCAACGATGGGCACGGCGTCAAAGTAAACCATTGCCTGCTCGACCGTTAATGCCAAGACCTCATGGATGTTGCGGCCGCGGTAGCGGATTTCAAGCGTCTCGCGGTTGTAGCGCTTGCCCTGACAGACATCGCAAGGGACATACATGTCGGGCAGAAAATGCATTTCAACCCTGACAACGCCATCGCCTTGACAGGCCTCGCAACGGCCGCCTTTGACGTTAAAACTAAAGCGTCCCACGTCATAGCCACGCGCTCGAGCCTCAGGTACGCCAGCAAACAATTCGCGAATCGGGGTGAATAAGCCAGTGTAGGTTGCAGGATTGCTGCGAGGGGTGCGGCCGATTGCGCTTTGATCGACATTAATGATTTTGTCGATATGCTCAAGGCCCTTGATTGACTCGAAAGGCGCGTGCTCGGCTTGAGAATTGTGTAACGCACGCGAGACCACCACGGCAAGCGTATCGTTAATCAGAGTTGACTTGCCTGAGCCTGAGACGCCAGTGATGCATACCAGTTTGCCCAGGGGCAGTTTGAGATCGACTGCTTTCAAGTTGTTGCCAGAGCAACCGGTTAATTCGATCCATGCCTGCTCTTCAGTCAAGGCTCGTCGCTTGGGCACTTCGATTCGTTGCGCACCGCTCATGTATTGACCTGTGAGCGATTGCAGATTTTCTTCTATTTGTTTTGGTGTGCCCTCAGCGACAACTTGGCCGCCGTGCTCGCCAGCCCCTGGCCCCATATCGACCACCCAGTCGGCCTGGCGAATCATGTCTTCATCATGTTCAACCACGATCACACTATTGCCCAGATTGCGCAAATGTTGAAGGGTGCCAATCAATCTGTCGTTATCGCGCTGATGCAGGCCAATCGAGGGTTCATCCAATACATACATCACACCGGTCAAGCCAGAGCCGATTTGACTGGCCAGCCTGATGCGCTGCGCCTCACCGCCAGAGATCGTATCCGCACTGCGATCCAGAGAAAGATAGTTCAGGCCGACATTGTTCAAGAAGCTCAGGCGCGAGGCGATCTCTTGCACAATCCGGTCAGCGATCTCTTTGCGCGACCCTGTTAATTGCAGTTCTTGAAACCACTTCAAACATTTCGACAGAGGCAAGGCCTCGACTTCATAAATCCCCAGCCCGCGCTCCTCCCAACTGGCTTCTGCTGCCGTGCCGGCAAGTTTTTTGGGGGGTGCAATCACCTCATCACCAATACGAACGTGACGCGCCTCGGGTCTGAGCCTTGAGCCCTGACAATCCGGGCACGTTTGCGTGGCCCGGTATTTGCCCAGCTCTTCACGGACAACAGAGGAGTCTGTCTCTAACCAGCGCCGTTGCAGATTGGGGATAACGCCCTCGAAAGCATGGCGCTTAACCGTACTGTGGCCTTTTTCGTTCAGATAAAAAAACGGAATCTCGACGTCGCCCGAACCAAAAAGAATAATGTGTCGAATGGTCTCAGGGATTTGATCCCAGGGCATATCGATGTCGAAGTCATAATGGGTGGCCAGGCTCGATAACATCGAGAAAGTGAAGGCGTTGCGCTTGTCCCAACCGCGGATTGCACCAGATCCCAGACTGAGCTCGGGGAAAGCCACCACGCGTTTCGGATCAAAGTAGCCGACATGACCAATCCCGTCACAACTTGGGCAGGCGCCGACCGGATTATTGAAGCTAAAAAGACGTGGCTCCAGCTCTGGCAGGCTATGGCTGCAGACAGGACAAGCATAACGACTGGAAAACAGATGTTCTGAATTGGTCTCCATGTTCAAAGCGATGACACGGCCTTGAGACAGATTCAGAGCAGTCTCGAAGCTTTCGGCTAGGCGTTGCTTACTTTCAGGCTTGATACGCACACGATCAATCACCACATCGATGTCATGCTTTTCGTTCTTGGCCAGAGCGGGTAAAGCATCGAGATCGACCATTTCGCCATCTATCCTTACCCTGACAAAGCCTTGAGCCTGCAAGCTCGCAACCTCGTCCTCAAACCCGCCTTTCTTCGTGCGAGCGACGGGCGCCAGAATGGCGAGCCTCGTTTCGGCAGGCCAACCCATCACGCTATCAACCATCTGGCTGATGTTTTGTGCCGCCAAGGGCAAGCCGTGCGAGGGGCAGTAAGGGATGCCCACGCGCGCATAAAGCAAGCGAAGGTAGTCGTGTATTTCCGTAATGGTGCCGACTGTTGATCTGGGGTTGTGCCCGGCCGCTTTTTGCTCAATCGCAATTGCGGGTGACAAGCCCTCGATCAGATCAACGTCGGGCTTGTCCATTAATTGCAAAAACTGTCTGGCGTAGGCCGACAGGCTCTCAACATAGCGCCGCTGACCTTCTGCGTACAAGGTATCAAACGCGAGTGAGGATTTGCCTGATCCAGATAAGCCGGTCACTACCACCAATTTGTGGCGCGGCAGGTTTAGCGAGACATTTTTGAGGTTGTGGGTGCGGGCACCCCGAATGCGGATTTCGTCCATAGAGCTTGATTGATCGCATTTTTGACAGGCAACTTGGTACTATACCGTGCTTGGTCGTCGCGAGCGTGACTGATGATGGTTTCGCTCAAAGAAACAGGGGTGATTAGGTTGCCCGGTTGCGACGATCTGAAATTTTTGAAGTCAGGCCATGTCCAGTAAAGTCAAGCTCTCCCTTACGCCGATTGAACGCAGAGCCAGTTTCGCGCTAGCAGGACTGTTTGCAGCCCGCATGCTGGGTCTGTTTTTGTTGCTGCCGGTGTTCGCGGTGGCAGCCAAAGGCCTGCCCGGCGGTGATGATCCTGCCAAGGTCGGCTTGGCGCTGGGCATGTACGGCTTGACGCAAGCGTTCATGCAAATCCCGTTTGGTTTGGCCTCTGATCGCTGGGGCCGTCGCCCTGTGGTGGTGACTGGTCTGTTGTTGTTCATTCTTGGTAGCGTTGTCTGCGCGTTGTCGAATGATGTTTTCTGGATAACGATCGGTCGGGCAATTCAAGGATCGGGTGCGATTTCAGCTGCGGTGACCGCCTGGCTGGCCGATGCCACTCGGCCCGAGGTTCGAACCCGTGCCATGGCCATGGTCGGCGGATCGATTGGGATCTCTTTTGCGGTGTCCCTGGTTGCTGCCCCCTTGATTGTGGGCGCAGCAGGCTTGACGGGTTTGTTCTGGACGATCGCCCTGCTGGGGGTGATCTGTTTGGCGGTGGCAGGGTGGGTTATCCCAACTGCCCCCATTACAAGCAAGATGGATGATAGTGTTCGGCCTTTGCAAGTACTCACTAACACGTCACTGGTCAGGCTTAATTTTGGTGTGTTCTGTTTGCACATGACTCAAGTTGCCCTGTTCGTGGTGGTGCCACCCCTGTTTATCAAGCTGGGCAATATGCAGTCATCCGGACTCTGGAAGGTTTACCTACCGGTTATTTTTGGCTCCTTCTTGCTTATGGTGCCAGCGATTTTCTGGGCAGAAACGCGCAAAGCGCATGTCAAGCTTTTGCGGGCAGCAGTCGCTGGGCTGGTCATCGTCTGTGCGCTGTTACCTCTTAGCAGCGGTGATTTTTATTCGCTTGCGTTTGCGCTGACAGGCTTCTTTGTGATGTTTAACGTTCTTGAGGCATTGCAGCCGTCGCTGGTGTCGCGTATGGCGCCACCCGAGCTAAAAGGCCTGGCCCTGGGTTTTTACAACACCTCACAGGCCGCGGGCTTGTTTTTGGGTGGGGCGCTTGGTGGTGGTCTCTTGTCGCGAGGTGGCAGCGACGCAGTGTTTTGGGCAGTCTGTGCGTTGTCGGCGACCTGGCTACTGGTGACTTGGGGTTTGAAGCCACTGAACCAGCCAACAGTTGTGGCGCCCCTCGACCTGAATGCAGATAACTAGGGCTCTGCCCTGAACCCAGATTGCTTGATCACGGGCTCCCACTGCTTTTTGAAGCTCGCCAAAATCTCTTGTGACTGAGTTAAATCGGCCACCACCGGATCAAGCATCATCCCCTGAATGGTTTGTTGCACCGTCGCATCTTTCATGACTTTGTTAATCGCCTTGCTTAATACCTTTACCTTATCCTGAGGCATGCTAGCGGGCGCAAAGAAAGCATTCCATCCCGCTCCGGTTAATGAGAGGTTTGACTGCTTAAAAGTCGGGACATCTGGCAAGGAAGGCTCTGGTGTCTCACCGGATACGGCGATGATTTTGACTTTGCCGGCCTGATGCATGGGTAGCAAAGAATTGAACGTATCCATGGCGACATTCAAATGACCGCCTGCTAAATCATTAAGTAAGGGTGCTGATCCCTTGTAGCCAATCACTTGTACTGGTGCGCCGATTTTTTCTTCCATCATCATGACGAAGAAATGGGGCAGACTCCCAGTGGCCGGCACGCCGATGTTGTATTTGGCGGGATAGTAGCCCAGCTGATAAACCAGATCCGCCATGCGTTTGACATTGGATCCTGTCGATACCGCTACCGCAAAGCGGTAATTGCTAACCATGGATACGATGTTGAAATCTTTGATTGGGTCGTAACCAATGTCATTCATGACCAGCGGCGCGATAACCATGATGGCGGGGTTACCGATCAGTAAAACGTTGTCAGTTGCGGTGGCTTTTTTTGCAACCTGAGCGGATATCCGTCCACCAGCACCGAGCTTGTTTTCAACGATAACGGGTACGCCCAGCTCGTCTTTCAGTTTGTCACCGATGATGCGTGCCACCCGGTCTGAGTCCCCACCAGCTGGGTAGCCCACGATGATTGTTAGCGGCTGAGTCAGCAACGCAGCGCCTTGCGCTTGCGCGATAGGCATTTGAACCGACAAGCTGAGTGAAAGTAAAAAACCGGCAATAAGTTTGGGCATTTTGATAACCAAAATGGATTAAGCGGCGAGGGGTTGAAACACTCGGATACGACTTAAAAGTTTTCGCTTCAATTCTCTAGTAGCAATTCGCATATCGTATTCGGTTTGCAGGTTTAGCCAGAATAGGGGCTCCATCTTAAAGTACAGACCAAGCCGTAGCGCGGTGTCAGCAGTAATAGGCCGTTGCCCATTGACGATTTCACTAATCCTGCTGGCTGGAACATCAATGTCGCTCGAAAGGCGTCGGGCCGTAATACTTAGCGGTTTCATGAAGTCTTCAAGCAAAATTTCGCCTGGATGAATTTCTGCAAGTCTTTTAGCCATAAGTCACCTCAATGGTAGTCAATAATTTCCACACGGTGTGCCTCGTTGTCCACCCAAACAAAACAAATTCGCCATTGGTCGTTAATCCGGATGCTGTGTTGATTTTGTCTACGCCCCCGTAACGGCTTAAGGCAATTGCCGGGTGGAAGGCGCAAACTGTCGAGGGTTACAGCCGCGTGTAACTGCAACAATTTCCTTCTTGCGACTCGTTCAATATTTCTAAAGCGAGGTACATCGAAACTAAAAAATAGTGTCTCAGTATCTGAGCACGCAAACGAGGAAATCATACGAATAATATTCCGTAACACGGAATCTGTAAAGGAGAATAATTAAATGATCCTCCTATTCTAACGATATGAATTTGAACTGTCGGTGACCACCAGGACAAAAATAGCGCAGCTATTTCAACAACAAATCCGCAGTGATTTCATTGATGGATTTAACGCCGCATAATTGCATGGATCTGATGAGTTCATCTTTCAGGATGTCGAGGGCGCGCTTGGCGCCGGCATCACCTGCGGCATGTGCGCCGAACAAAGTCGCGCGACCGATCAGTACGCCCTGAGCACCTGACGCGATCGCTTTGACCACATCCACCCCACGTCTGACACCGCCATCAACCAGGACAGGGAGACGACCAGCCGCACCCTCAACTACCCCCGGCAATGCATCCATGGTTGCAGCAGCGCCGTCGAGCTGACGGCCGCCATGGTTTGACACAACGATGGCATCAATCCCCATTTGCGCCAGGCGATCCGCATCGGCGCTGCGCATAACGCCTTTGACAATCAACTTGCGTGACCATTTGTCGCGAATCTTTTGCAGGTCAGTCCAGTTAAAAGCCGGGTCGTAGTTTTTACCCACACTGGATACCAGTGCTTTACCACCTGGGTTATTTTCTTTAAGTTCTTTGATGTTCTCCAGGGCGGGTATGCCGCTCGCGAGCATGGCCATCGCCCACAACGGCTTAGCGGCAAAGCCCATCACGTTTTTAGGCGTGAACTTCATCGGGAAGCTCAACTGATTTCTAAAATCCCGTTCGCGTTTACCACCAACGGGTAAGTCAACAGTAATCATCAGCCCTTCGTATTCTGCGACTCGGGCCCGCTCAATCAGCGCAGCGAGTTTTTCTTTATTGCTCAGGATATAAGCCTGAAACCACAAGCGCCCCGAGGCCGCGTTCGCGATGTCCTCTATCGTGGTCGTGGCTGAGGTGGATAGTGTGTAAGGGATGCCCATGGCCGTGGCTGCTTTGGCAATCGCAATATCACTGCCAGGCCGACCGAAATTTAAAGCACCCGTCGGCGCCACTGCGATAGGCAAACTAGACCGACCACCGACAAGATTGCACGTCGTATCAACGACCGATACATCGTTCAGTGCTTTGGGCAATAAGCGCACTCGCTGAAAGGCCGCGAGATTGTCGCGCAGCGTGAGCTCTTGTTCGGCGCCGCCATCAAAAAATTCAAAGATGGATTTGGGTAGACGTGCCTGTGACATCAGCCTTAAGTCGTCGATGCTAAAGGCGCGTTGCGCTTTCTTCACTAAGCTCATGCTTATTTTCTACCCAAAATTATTCAGCTGTGATGCCAGCCGCTTCAATCACCTTGGCCCAGCGTGCTTTGTCTTTCTCTAAAAACGCTTTGAACTCCGCAGGTGAATCACCGACAGCGATTGCGCCCAGGTCTTTCAACCGTTTTTGTACTTCAGGCTGATTCAGCGCAAGTAGCAATTCTTTATTCAAACGCTCAATGATCGGCTTGGGTGTACCGGCAGCCGCCAATAGACCAACCCAGGGTGCCGTTTGCTCAAAATCAGGGAAGCCCGACGCATCCATAGTCGGTACACCCGGAAAATCCGCCAGGGGTTTAGCCGTGCCCACTGCAAGCACGCGGATACGCTTCTCGGCGACTTGATCCGCGATACCGATCATTGGGTAAAACATAAAAGACACGCGACCCGAAATGACTTCGGTCAAGGCAGGGGCGTTTCCTCTGAAAGGCACATGAAGCATCTTGGTACCTGACACTGTTGCCATCAGCGCGCCAGCCAGGTGAGCCGAGCCGCCATTGCCGGCTGAGCCATAGCTAACCGATTCAGGCTCTTTCTTCGCTTGCGCGACTAAATCTGCGACTGTTTTGTACGGTGAGTCGTAAGCCGTTACCAGAACCAGTGGCAAATTTGCTGCGAGAGAGATCGGCTCGAAGCTGCCCAAAGGATCGTATTCAGCTTTGGCTTTGAGCAGCAAAAAGTTGACGTTGTGGGATAGCGAGGCAAACAAGGTTGTGTAGCCGTCTGGCTTGGATTTAGCCACTTCTTTCGTGGCGATCAGCGAGTTTGCCCCCGTGCGGTTTTCTACCAGAACGGTTTGGCCCATGGATTGGGTCATGTGCTGCGCCAGAATCCTGCCAATAACGTCTGTAGGGCCGCCTGCAGCAAAACCAATCAAGACTCTCACAGGTTGCGAGGGGTAATTGTTTTGAGCTTGCACAGCTTGCGTCTGAAGGCTTAGCCCAACTACAGCCGCCATTAAAAGCAAACCACCTAGGATCTTTCTCTGCATGATATTTGTCTTCTCGTTTTATGAATCAAGCGGCTTGGGGCATATCACCGACCGGAAAATAGCGATCGGCCATCACCTGGCAACGTTTAATAAACCGGTGCTCGTGAGGCAGGTAATCCGCCACTGCATTGTGAATAGTACCCATGTTGTCCCACATCAGTACATCCCCTGCAGTCCAGCGATGCCGGTAGCGAAACTGGGGTTGTAATTGGTGTTCGAACAAGAAAGCCAGCGTGCGCTTACTCTCTGCCTCATCCATCTCGTTGATCTGGATCGAGTAGCCGGGATTCGCGTAAAGCACTTTTTCACCGGTGATCGGGTGAGTCAGAAAAATGGGATGTGAGACCGGTGGCTTAGCCGCACGTTGTTCGGGCGTGAGCGGGGGGCGAAGACTACCGGGCTGTTTGCGCATGTTTTCCCAGAACTTGTTGAAGTCGTGCAGAACGGTCATGCCCTCAAGCTTGCGTTTGAGATCTTCTGGCAAGGCAAGGTAAGCCGCTCGCATATTGCAAAACTCGGTACCACCGAGTGGCTGCCCATCCCGATGCGGGATTTCAATCCCGTAAAGCACATTGGTGAAGGCGATCATCTTGCTGTAAGACATGTCGGTATGCCAATCCTGACCGGCGTCACCTAATCCAACAGGTTTGCCCGCTTCGGTTTTTTTATTCGACAGGATCATGACCTCTGGATGCCCCGGTTCTTGATACATATTGGCCACATTCACCTCAAGCGTGCCAAAGTTCTGGCTAAACGCTTTGAGCTCAGGCCCAGTGAGTATTTGACCGGGATACCAAAGCACACCGTACTTGCCTAACAAGGCTTCGATTTCTTTATAAGTATCGTGAGACAAAGGTTGCGAGAGGTCGATGTTTTCGACACAGGCACCGAGACCTTGGCCGCTAGGCGTGACTTTCAGCATGAGAGCTCCCTTCAGAGTAATAGATTCAGAGCGATAAGTTTGATTCAGGCTGCAGTCTAGCGATTGGCGAGCACTTGCGATAGAATCCAATTGAGAAATTACTGTTTCCAAAATATAAACAATTAGACACTGCCATGGATAAGCTCAGGGCAATCGAAGTTTTTATCGAGGTCGCCCAGGGCTTAAGCTTTTCGGGGGCAGCCGACCGCTTGGGGATGGCGCGCGGCAACGTCACTAAATACGTTGCCTGGCTTGAAAAAAGCATGGGCGTCCAACTGCTGACCCGCAGTACCAAAAGCGTCAGTCTGACCGAATCGGGTCAGTCATTGCTCGACAATGGCCGAGAGCTACTCGATCGCGTTGAGGCAATCGACAATGTCGTGAGGCAATCGGTCCGTACACCCAAGGGCCTGCTACGTCTGGGTGCGCCGCCCTCATTTGGTGCCCATCACCTGGTCCCGATTATTCGCGCGTTTTCACAAGCGCATCCCGATATTCAGGTCATTTTGTATCTGGACGATGGGCGTACCGACTTGGTGGCCGAAGGTCTGGATATGTCCGTGCGAATCGCAACAGCGCTCAAAGATACCAGCCAGATCGCGCACCGGCTGGCAGTTGTGCCGCAGTGGCTGGTCGCGTCACCAAGCTATCTGGCCAAACGGGGCGAGCCAACCGAAGTTGGCGATCTCGCTCAACACGACTGCATGGTGCACTCGCTCAAGTCACCGACCAATATCTGGTCGTTTTCAGGGCCAGACGGCCGCGTCAATGTCAGGGTACGAGGATCCATCCGCGCCAATTACGGCGAGCCTCTCAGGCATGCCGCCTTACTGGGCCAAGGCATATCGATGCATCCCACTTACATGGTGATGCAAGACGTACAAGCGGGCCGACTTAAGAATATTTTGGTGGATTTCAAGCCAGCGGATGTTGATATCTACGCGGTTTTCCCCAGTCGTCGTAACTTGCCAGTGCGAGTTCGCACGTTTTTGGATTTTCTCAAGGTCTGGTTTCAAGCCCCGGATTGGCATGCGTTTCAAAAAGAGCCTCAAGCCCTATAAAAAGTGCCTTAAACTGTCGCCAAGCATTGACAGGGGTAAGTAGTTTTGCGTCTAGCGCAGAGGGCCTCGCCGCGTGATGATATTGGTTTGTGCAGGGTCAGGTGTTTATCCACCCGCCCGTTTGATGAATAGCTTTTTGAATATACGGAGATCGGCATGGCATCGGTCAATAAAGTAATTTTGGTGGGTAATCTAGGCCGCGACCCAGAGGTGCGTTACAGCCCCGACGGCGGCGCAATCTGTAACGTGTCGATTGCAACGACCAGCAGCTGGAAAGACAAAACATCCGGCGATCGCCGTGAAGAAACAGAATGGCATCGCGTCGTTTTTTATAACCGTCTGGCTGAGATCGCCGGCGAGTACTTGCGCAAAGGCCGTCCTGTTTACGTTGAAGGTCGCTTAAAAACCCGCAAATGGCAGAACAAAGAAGGCGTCGATCAGTACACGACAGAAGTCGTTGCTGATCAAATGCAGATGCTTGGTGGTCGTGACAGTGGCGGCGACAGCATGGGCGGCGGCGCACCTGATGGGATGAGCGATAGCCAACCCGCCTCGCGTCCTGCGTCCAGACCACAGGGTCAGCGCCCAGCCGCACCTGCTGCAAATGGGGCTAATTTAGCGGATATGGAAGACGATATCCCGTTTTAGACCCAAGCCTTGCCAAAGGCTTAAGCAAGCGGGAAGATGATCAACAAAACCCAGTAGACAATATGTTTGCTGGGTTTTGTCGTTTGGCACAAATATTGCTGATATCTCTGAACAAATTTTCCAGCGTGAGGTACGTAAATGAACGAAGCAGAGACCCTTGATTTTGTGTTGGTCAGTGCCAAAGCACTGGGTATCCCCATGGATGCTGCTTGCGCCGAGAGAGTCGCCGCGCACCTGCAGCGGACGGCCGCGATGGCCAAGATGCTCGAGAGCGCCGCGTTGACGCCGTTCGATGAGCCTGCCGAAATCTTCTGTCCAAAGCCCCAGTGACATGGATGCACAACAATTCAGCGCAGACCAGCTGGCGCAGGGGATTGCTCGCGGTGATTTCACCGCTGGCGAGGTTGTAGCGACCTACATCAAGCGTATCGAAGACACTGACACCAAAGTCAACGCCTTCACCACGCGTTGTTTTGACCGTGCGCTTCAAGAGGCCCTGGTGATCGATAGTCGTCGCGCTCGCGGCGATGCCTTGCCGCCATTGGCAGGCGTGCCCTATGCAGTTAAGAACCTGTTTGACATCGAGGGCGTCGTCACGCTGGCTGGCTCAAAAGTCAATCGGTCCAATCCGCCTTCGCAAGCTGATGCTTTTCTGGTTCAGCGGATGCAGGTGGCTGGCGCTGTGCTGATGGGTGGACTCAACATGGATGAGTTCGCTTATGGCTTTACAACAGAGAACTCGCACTACGGACCGAGCCACAACCCTCACAATCTGGCTTGCATCGCGGGAGGGTCGTCTGGCGGATCGGGTTCGGCAGTCGCTGCGCGCCAAGTGCCAATCGCGTTGGGATCCGACACCAATGGATCCATCAGGGTGCCAGCGTCCTTGTGCGGCGTGTGGGGTTTGAAGCCAACCTTTGGACGCTTATCGCGAAGGGGCTCCTATCCCTTTGTTCACAGCATTGATCACTTGGGGCCATTTGCGGATTCGCTAAGTGGGTTAGCGCTGGCTTATGACGCCTTGCAAGGTCCGGACGAACACGATCCCGGCTGTCACGCCAAACGCATCGAGCCGATATCGACTGCATTGACAGCAGGTCTGCAAGGGCTCCGGATTGGCGTGCTGGATGGTTACTTTCACGACAACGCGAGCGACCCAGCCCGTCAAGCAGTGCAAGAGGCCGCCCGCGTACTCGGCGTTACCGCACAAGTCTCGTGGCCCGATGCCGCGTTAGCGCGAGCAGCAGCTTTTATTGTGACAGCTAGCGAGGGTGGCCAGTTGCATCTGGATCACCTGCGTACCCAGGCACATGACCTCGAGCCCTTGTCGGTCGATCGTTTTATGGCGGGTGCCTTGCAACCTGCCGCCTGGTACGTGCAAGCACAGCGTTTTCGGCGTGTATATCGAGATAAAGTAAACGCGCTCTTTGAAGACTGGGATGTTTTGCTAGCGCCTGCGACACCCGTCAGCGCCCTCACGATTGGCACTGAATGGCTGGATTTAAATGGTCAGCGATTGCCGAGCCGGGCGGCCATGGGCGTGTTGACTCAGCCCATCTCATTTGCTGGCTGTCCCGTGCTGGTCGCACCGCTCTGGCCCGATGGCACAGAAAAAATGCCCTTGGGCGTACAAATCATTGCTGCACCGTGGCGTGAAGAGCTTGCGTTTCGGGTCGCACATGTTCTAGAAAACAGTGGTGTCGCACATCTGAACCCAGTGGAGTTTTAAATGGACATTAATTTGCCAGACGTATTGGCTGAAGTCAGTGCAGTGTTCGAACAATATGAAGAGGCGCTAGTCAATAACGACGTCTCGACGCTAGATGCTTTGTTTTACAACAGTCCCCATACCTTGCGTTATGGCGCAACAGAAAACCTTTATGGTTATGAAGCCATCCAGGCGTTTCGCGCTAGTCGACCTTCAAAAGGCCTGGCTCGAGAGCGAATGAATATTGTTATCACCACCTATGGCCGCGACTTTGCCACGGCTAATACCGAGTTTAAACGCGCGGGCAATGATAAGATCGGTCGTCAGAGCCAAACCTGGTTGCGCACACCTGAAGGCTGGAAAGTGGTGGCCGCGCATGTTAGTTTGATGGCCTGAAGGCTCGCCCAGAGTCTTTTTTTATTCTGTTACATTTTCTCTGGCTCCCTCCGTGTGTTGCCGCACATCTAAAGCGGCAGACCTAACGGATAATGAAATCCCCAAACATCCGGACGAAGAACAATGAAACTGGGTCGCTTATTTCCCCGATATCTTCGAAATTATCAGCTGCTCGTTTTAGGTGCGGCGGTCATTTCTAGTGGTTTCCTCTTGCTCTCATACACCATGACCAGTCACGCCACTGAAGAACCTGACTACAAAGTTGTGCAGAAACTCACTGACGATATTGAGATCCGTGAATACGGCACCTACGCTGTTGCGGAAGTCCTTGTTCAAGGGTCTGCCAGTGATGCCGGTAACACGGCTTTCCCTATCCTTGCAGGCTACATCTTTGGTAAAAACAAAGGCGAGCGCAAACTAGAGATGACGGCACCAGTGACCCAGACCGCCGCGCCAGTTAAGTTAGAAATGACAGCGCCTGTCACACAAACGGCGGCTGCAGATGGTTTTATCGTTCAGTTTGTCCTGCCCAAAGGGGTGACGGTTGAAAATGCACCCGAGCCGACTGATGAAAGGGTCAAGCTCAGAGACATCGCCCCTAAAAAGATTGCAGTGATTCAGTATTCGGGGTTCTGGTCTGATGCCAACTACAGTGAACATCTGGATCAGTTGCAGGCAGCCTTGCGTCAGGCTAACTTGGTGACTGAGGGCGAGCCGGTTTACTCGCGTTACAACGCACCCTTCACCTTGTGGTTTTTACGCAGAAACGAAATCTGGCTGCACTTGGCGAAGACACAATAAAGAAGATTGACGTTGTCTTTATTCTGACCAGTCTGCTTGGCACTTAAACCACTCGAATCCGAGTGGTTTTAAGGAGTATTCTACGAACGATCAGGCGTATCTGAAAGCCATTCGTGAGAGAAGAAACAAGCATGTCAAACCAAGACAAACCCAGTAACCACAACATCAATCCCTCGGCCAACCTGGATGGCATGTCTAAAGGCTTGACCAATTACGGCGATCGCGGCTTTTCGCTGTTTTTGCGTAAAGCCTTTATCAAAGGCGCGGGTTATACCGACAAGGCGCTTGACCGGCCTGTGATTGGCATTACGAACACCGGTAGTTCATACAACCCCTGCCACGGCAACGCGCCTCAGCTGATTGAGGCAGTCAAGCGCGGTGTCTTGATGGCCGGTGGCTTGCCCATGGATTTCCCGACGATCTCGATTCACGAGAGCTTCTCGTCGCCAAACAGCATGTTCTTGCGCAACTTGATGTCAATGGATACAGAAGAGTTGCTGCGCGCCCAACCTATGGATGCAGTGGTGTTAATTGGTGGCTGCGACAAGACTGTACCCGCCCAACTGATGGGGGCTGCCTCTGCAGGTTTGCCAGCGGTTCAGTTGATTACCGGATCCATGCTGACAGGCTCACATCGCAGCGAACGTGTGGGTGCCTGTACCGATTGCCGCCGCTACTGGGGTAAGTTTCGTGCAGACGAAATCGACGCAGAAGAAATTGCGGATGTGAATAATCAACTGGTGGCTAGCGTCGGCACGTGTTCAGTGATGGGTACAGCAAGCACCATGGCCTGCATCGCAGAAGCCCTCGGGATGACGGTGCCGGGCGGTGCTTCACCACCAGCGGTTACGGCTGATCGCATTCGCGTGGCAGAACGAAGCGGTGAGTTAGCCGTTGAGATTGCCCGCAAACAATTGACCATCGACAAGATCCTGACAGCCAAGGCGTTTGAGAATGCCATGCGGGTGTTGCTGGCAATCGGCGGATCGACCAACGGCATTGTCCACCTGACTGCGATTGCGGGTCGCATGGGCTTTGAAATCGATCTCGATGCGCTCGATCGCATGGGTCGCGACACACCAGTGTTGCTGGATCTCAAACCGTCTGGCGATCATTACATGGAAGACTTCCACCATGCTGGTGGGATGGCCACGCTTTTGCGTGAACTCAAACCTTTGCTGCATCTCGATGCGTTAACCGTCACCGGCCGCACGCTGGGCGAAGAGCTCGATGCACAAGGCCCCGGCTTTGAGCAACACGTTGTTCGCTCAAGCGCCAACCCCATTTATCCGCAGGGCGGTATCGCTGTCTTGCGAGGCAACCTTGCACCAGGTGGCGCCATCATTAAACAGTCAGCAGCCAACCCTCAGCTTATGGAGCACGAAGGCCGAGCTGTCGTATTCGAAAATCTCGAAGACATGGCCAACCGGATTGATGCAGATGATCTCGATGTGACGGCCGACGATATTCTGGTGCTTAAAAACATCGGCCCCAAGGGCGCCGCCATGCCGGAAGCCGGGTATATGCCTATCCCTAGAAAGCTTGCACGCGCTGGGGTTAAAGATATCATCCGGATTTCAGATGGTCGCATGAGCGGTACCGCCTTTGGCACCATCGTGCTGCACGTGACCCCAGAATCCGCCATCGGTGGCCCACTGGCCTACGTGCAAAGCGGTGACCGGATCAAGCTTAGCGTCAAGAACAGAGAGTTAAGCTTGCTAGTCAACGCAGAAGAGCTTGGTCGCCGTGCACAAGCCAAACCTGTGGTTGTGCCAACGGCAACACGCGGCTACCGTAAGCTGTTTTTGCAGAGCGTCACGCAAGCAGATAAGGGGGCGGATTTTGATTTTCTGATGCCACCCGCCACGGCCGGCAGTATCCCCAAAGACAAATAACGGTATTGAATAACAACTGAGAGAAAGTAAACACAATAGGCTGCCAGCAAGCTAAACCAAACAGCCAAACCAAAGGAAGTGAGGAGCAAAGCATGTCAAAAGCAGATCAATACGCGATAGTGCGCAGACGCCTGAACCAAGCCTTGTTGAGCTTAGCCGGGCTCGCGCTAACGGGACTAACAGTGTTGACAGGGCTCACTGGCTCAAGTGCACATGCCCAATCTGCAGCCCCCTACCCAACCAAGCCAATCAAGCTTGTGATCGGTTATTCGGCCGGCGGCCCAACCGATCTGATCGGACGCTACATGGCCCATGGGATGGAGCAAATCCTTGGGCAGCCCATGATTGTCGAGAACAAGCCCGGTGGCGGGTCGAACATTGCCAGCGAGGCAGTTGCCCACGCTGCGCCTGATGGGTACACCTTATTGGTGGGTACTATCTCTAACACCAGCAATATGGCTGTCTACGACAATATGCGTTACGACACGATGAAAGATTTCGTTCATGTGACGCACTTTATGTCATCACCAAGTGTTCTGGTGGTTAATTCGGCAGTGCCGATCTACAACTTGAAAGAGCTGATCGCCTATGCTCGGGCGAACCCTGGCAAGCTCACCTACGCGACCACCGGCACGGGTGGTTCAACCCATTTTGCAGGTGAACTCCTTAAGCTTAGAACCGGTATTGATGTGCTGCATGTGCCTTACAAAGGCGCCTCACCGGCGATCACCGACATCATGGCAGGTAATGTATCGATGGGCTTCATGACCGCTGCGGGTTTGGTGCCTTCGATACAAAGCGGTAAGCTCAGGGCTATTGCGGTAGCCGGCGTCAAGCGCTTGCCACAATTGCCGAATGTCCCGACCATTGAAGAAGAGGGTATACCGGATTTTGAGGTGAGTTCATGGAATGGCCTCTTTGCACCGGCCGGCACGCCACCCGCCATTGTGCAGAAGTTGTCACAAGCCGCACTGACCGTGCTGGCACGACCCGAGACGCAGGCTCAGTTTGCAGAGGATTCTGCATTTGTAGCTGGTGGATCGCCAGAAGATTTCCGCAAATATGTTGCTGCCGAGATTGCCAAGTGGGCAGCTGTCGCAAAGGCGGCTAATATCAAGTTGAATTAAGTCGTTTACTCCCTGTGTTCATCCCGCCCATCCTTTCAGGAGACTTGCCGTGAATAAGCCTACCCCCGAATTCGATAGTTTGTTACCGCCACTGGTCTTAAATCGTCGTGGTTTTTTGACGACCTCGGTGATGAGCGGCTTTGCCCTTGCGGCTGGTCCCGTGATGGCGCAAACGGCCATCAAGACTGACGACAAAGGTTTGCTCGCCGGTCAAGTGCAGATCCCGGTTGCGGGTGGTAGCGTGCCTGCCTATCGCGCAGCACCCGCAGGCAAGAAAAATCTGCCCACTGTTCTGGTCGTACAAGAGATCTTTGGCGTTCATGAATACATCCAGGATGTCTGTCGCCGCTTAGCTAAGCTGGGTTATCTCGCGATTGCAACCGACTTGTATTCGCGCCAGGGTGATCCATCCAAATACCCTGAAATGAGCAAATTGTTCACCGAGATCGTCAACAAGGTGCCCGATGCACAAGTGATGAGCGATCTGGATGCCACCGCAACCTGGGCAGCAGCGAATGGCGGTAACCCTGCTCGTCTGGGGATTACCGGATTCTGCTGGGGTGGTCGCGTGGCGTGGCTTTACTCTGCACACAATCCCAAGCTCAAAGCTGCTGTGGCCTGGTATGGCCGATTGGTGGGCGATAAAGATGAGCTGCATCCCGTGCAACCCTTTGAACTGGCTGGCAAACTGCATGCGCCTGTTCTCGGTATGTATGGTGGTGAGGATGCGGGTATTCCTGTTGCCAGCATCAACACCATGAAGACCGCGCTAGAGACGGGCAACGCGGCTGCCAAAGCCTCTGAGTTTGTCCTTTATCCCTACGTGGGTCACGCGTTTCACGCTGACTACCGTCCAAGCTATCACGAGAAAGAAGCAAAAGACGGCTGGCTCAAAATGCAGGCGTGGTTCAAGCAGTACCTGTAGTGACTACGATTGCCGTCATTGGCGCAGGACCTGCAGGCTTGATGGCGGCAGAGACCCTGGTTAAACAGGGTCTTACTGTTCAAGTTTACGAAGCCAAACCCTCTGTCGGCAGAAAATTTCTGATGGCTGGGCGCGGCGGGTTAAACATCACCCATTCAGAGCCGCAAGAGAAGTTCGTGACCCGTTATCGCGGTCGGCACACAGAGATGCGTGACTTGTTAGCAGGGTTTGACTCACAAGCCTTGCGCGACTGGGTACAGGGCCTGGGTATAGAAACCTTTGTCGGCAGCTCGGGACGTGTTTTTCCGCAAGAAATGAAAGCTGCCCCCTTGTTGCGTGCCTGGTTGCACCGGCTACGCGGCCAGGGTGTGCAGTTTTACATGCGACATCGTTGGCTGGGGTGGGATTCACGGTTGGATCAATCTGGTCATGACGACGCTAGTCACGAGCTGCACTTTGATACACCAGCAGGCCACAAGCATGTCAGCGTTGATGCAACGGTGCTAGCCCTGGGCGGTGGTAGCTGGGCCTCGCTTGGCTCTGACGGTGCGTGGTGGCCCTGGCTGCAAGCGCAAGGCATTGAATTGAATCGGTTGCTGCCAAGCAATTGCGGCTTCGAAACGAAATGGTCTAAACATTTTATCGACCAGTATGCCGGTCAACCGATCAAGACCGCGACCTTCAAAACATCTGCTGCAAAATCGGTGGCTATCCGCGGCGAATGCATGCTGACAGCCCAAGGGCTTGAAGGCGGGGTTATTTATTCTTTATCTGCCGATTTACGCGACCAGATCCTGAGTCGAGGTAACGCCATCCTCACCATTGACCTGCTTCCCGATCACGAAGCACAACGCGTGCTCGATGAACTCACGCGCGAGCGCGGATCCAAATCCATGTCCTCGCATTTGCGCAGTCGCTTGGGCTTGCATGGCGTCAAGGCGGGATTGTTGCGCGAGTGCACGAGCGCCGAAAGCTTCAAAGACCCAATCAAACTAACCAGAGCGATCAAAGCATTGCCAGTTACGCTGGTGGCCTGCCGCCCCATTGACGAGGCAATCAGCACCGCCGGGGGCGTCAAGTTTGAAGGGCTGACAAAAGGTTTGATGTCCAAACAGCTACCCGGTGTGTTTGTGGCCGGTGAGATGCTCGATTGGGAGGCCCCGACCGGCGGTTATTTGCTCAATGGTTGCATGGCCTCAGGTAAATCGGCCGCTGAGGGAGTCATTGAGTGGCTAGCCAAATAATGTGCTGAATACCCCACATTGTTAAATTGTCTCGCTTCAGGCTATCCTTGTGGCAAATAACGATTCGTCGGGCTCTATAGTCCGCTGCACAAAAGACATTTATGACGACCTCTCACTCTGGCGCTAGCGCACTTGAATTTGATTACATTGTTGTCGGTGCTGGCTCAGCAGGCTGCGTGCTCGCCAACCGGCTCTCCGCTGATCCGCAGAATCGAGTGTTATTGCTCGAAGCGGGCGGGCCCGATAACTATCACTGGATACATATCCCTGTCGGTTACCTCTATTGCATTGGCAACCCCCGTACTGACTGGTGTTTCAAGACAGCCGCCGATCCCGGCTTGAATGGCCGCCAGCTTGGCTACCCTAGGGGGCGGGTGCTAGGGGGCTGTTCCTCCATCAATGGCATGATTTACATGCGCGGCCAGCGTGCTGATTACGATGGCTGGGTAGCAGCGGGTAACCCGGGCTGGGGTTGGGATGACGTACTACCGGTCTACAAAGGCATGGAGCATCACCACGCTGGTAACAGCGAGTTTCACGGTGCTGATGGCGAGTGGCGTGTCGAGCCTGCACGCTTATCGTGGGAGATCCTGGATCAGTTTCGCCTCGCCGCTGAGCAGGCTGGTATCAAATCCATCGACGACTTCAATACCGGCGATAACGAAGGCAGCAACTATTTCGAAGTCAACCAGAAAGCCGGTTGGCGCTGGAACGCCTCTAAAGCCTACCTGCGGCCGATCAAACATCGTCGCAACCTGACCGTACTGACTCATGCACGCACGACACGGCTAGTGTTTGAGGGCAAGCGCGTGGTTGGTGTCGAATTCGTTAAAGACGGCAGCAAACACCTCGCACGCGCCGCAGCAGAGGTCGTCATGGCGGCCGGCTCAATAGGCTCGGCACATATCCTGCAAGTGTCTGGTTTAGGTGACTCGAGCGTGTTGAGTCCTTTGGGCGTACCAGTGGTGCATGAACTCAAAGGCGTCGGGCAAAACCTGCAAGATCATCTGCAGTTAAGAATGATCTACCGCGTAGAAGGCACGCGTACCTTGAACACCATAGCTAATTCGCTCTGGGGCAAGGCCATGATTGGTCTCGAGTACGCACTCACCCGTCGTGGCCCCATGAGCATGGCGCCTTCGCAGCTGGGTGTCTTCGCTAAATCGGATCCTTCACAAACGCGCGCTAACGTGCAGTATCACGTGCAGCCTCTGTCACTCGAAAAGTTTGGCGAGCCCCTGCATAGTTTCCCTGCGTTCACCGCTTCGATCTGTAATGTCCGGCCAACCAGCCGCGGTCATGTGAAACCATTGTCCACTGACACGGCACAGGCGCCCGAGATTCTTTGTAACTACTTGTCGACAGCAGAAGATCGCCGTGTCGCCGCTGACAGTATTCGCCTGACTCGGCGCATTGTGGGTCAGTCCGCCTTAGCCAAATTCAACCCTCAAGAGCACAAGCCGGGGCTGAGCGTGGGGGATGACGAGGCAGCGCTGGCGCAAGCGGCCGGGGATATTGGCACAACGATTTTTCATCCGGTGGGCACCTGCAAAATGGGGCAAGATGACCTGGCAGTGGTTGATTCGCGTTTGCGTGTCCATGGCATCCAGGGCTTGCGTGTGGCAGATGCATCCATCATGCCAACGATCACATCTGGCAACACCAACTCGCCGACGATGATGATTGCCGAGAAAGCGGCTCAAATGATCCTGGCGGATCGACGCATATAGTTGCGCACGTCGGTCTTGCTGGCGCTCGCAGTTGTAAGCAAACGTATCCGCTTGGGCATTAGGTAAAAACCGTCGTTCGGTAACGCTTGGCGAGTTATAGTGCCCAGCATACCGTTTCTGTTTGGGCGACTCTGCGATGGCGATTCCTTTTTCTGTTCAAGTACTGGCGACCGTGCTGTTTGCGTGTGCGGTGTTGCACACCTTTTCTGTTGCGATTTTTGCCAAACTATCCGATAAAAAGGGGCCTCACTCGGGCTTCTGGCATCTGCTGGCAGAAGTCGAAGTTGTCTTTGGTATCTGGGCTTTTATTCTGGTCGTTGCCATGGCGGTGATGGCGGGTACGTCAACTGCGATTCATTTTGTTGACGAGAGTAACTTCACTGAGCCCTTATTCGTCTTTGCGATTTTGGTGGTGGCGGCGAGCCGGCCTATTCTTGAGCTCGTGGCCGCAATGGTGCGGATATTGGCGCGCGCATTGCCTGTTAACAAGCACCTGGCGACATTTTTTATTGTCTTGAGCGTGGTCCCCTTAATGGGATCGCTGATTACTGAGCCTGCTGCCATGACCCTGGCCGCACTGCTGCTACGTGACGCCTACTTTAAGCGGCCCGGCCACGAGAGCTTCAAATACCTGACCCTTGGGGTGTTATTCGTCAACGTGTCGATCGGGGGCGTACTGACCGCCTATGCCGCCCCGCCTGTCCTGATGGTTGCCTCAACTTTTGGGTGGGATACGGCGCATATGCTGAGCCAATTCGGCTGGCGGGCACTCATTGCCGTGTTGATCAACGCGATATTGCTCACGATAGTTTTTAGAAAGCAACTGAATTCAGGCGAGGTCGAGACACATCGCGGTGTGACTGAAGATGTCCCAGTTCGCGTCCCCACCGCTGTAGTTTTGATCCATCTGGCCTTTCTGGCCGGTGTGGTTTTGACTGCCCATCACCCAGCTATCTTTATGGGCCTACTGGTTTTCTTTATCGGGTTTTGCACTGCCTATCCCCGTCATCAGTCACGCCTGATGATCAAAGAGGGCTTGCTGGTCGGATTTTTTCTGGCGGGCCTGGTGGTTTTGGGCGCGCTACAAAAATGGTGGCTACAAGATCTGCTTGGTGGCCTGGCCCCGACTGTTCTGTTCTTTGGCGGGATGGCCCTTACCGCACTAACCGACAATGCAGCCCTAACGTATCTGGGTTCGCTGGTCGACGGGACCTCTGACGCGTGGCGCTATATGCTGGTTGCAGGGGCGGTGGCCGGGGGCGGTTTGACAGTTATTGCTAACGCTCCGAATCCAGCCGGCTACTCGATTCTCAAGGGAAGCTTTGAGAATGAAGCGATTTCTGGTGGCAGATTGTTGCTAGCCGCTCTCTTGCCCACTGCTGTGGCCGCAGTTATGTTTCTAATCTAAGCCACCGGATTAGTAAAAACCCGCTAAAATTCAAGGCTTTCCCCGATTTATCGGACGCCTGGGCCTGGCTTCGGCTATCCGTGTTTATCCAAAGAGTCCTATCGTGCCAATTTACGCCTATAAGTGCAGCGCGTGCGGTTACGCTCACGACACGTTGCAAAAGATTTCAGACGCGCCTCTGACTGTCTGTCCTGAGTGCAAACAATCAACCTATTCCAAGCAGGTCACTGCCGCTGGTTTTCAGCTTAAAGGGTCTGGCTGGTACGTGACGGATTTCCGTGACAAGGGTACTGGCGCGGCCAAGACTAGCGAGCCGGCTGCTACCCCAGTGGCTAAAGACGCGGCCTCTGCTGCTGGTGGTTCGACCGCAACGCCAGCTGCCTCTGCTTCGAGCCCAGCCACCGGGTCGGCACCCGCAGCTTCTTCTTCTGGCGCATCCTCCGCCGGTGCGCCGGCGTCCACTGGATCGTCCACCGGATCCTCCACCGCTTCCGCCGGCTCTTCCTCAAACAGCTAGGCCTCCCAGGACAACACCCACATCATGCGCTGGCTTAAAACCTACCTGCTTACCGGTCTCTTGATCTGGGTTCCCGTGGTGATCACGATTTGGGTGCTGGGGATTGTCGTAAACACCTTAGAGGGTGTTGTGCCGGCTTTTCTATCACCGCAGGCGTTGTTCGGTTTTGATCTTCCAGGCTTTAGAGTGCTGCTGGTGCTGCTGGTGCTGTTGGTAACTGGCATGCTGGCTGCGAATTTTTTAGGCAGACGACTGTTTAGTTTGTCTGAGAAGATTCTTGGCAGAATCCCGCTGGTGCGATCGATTTATCAGTCGGTCAAGCAGGTCAGTGACACGTTATTGGCGCCTAATGGGCAGGCCTTTCGTCAAGCAGTGATGATCCGTTATCCGCATCATGGATCCTGGTCGATTGCGTTTTTGACGGGCTCACCCACAGGTGAAATTGCTAGCCATCTGGCCGGCGATTTTGTCAGCGTTTATGTGCCGACCACGCCCAATCCGACCTCGGGTTTCTTTCTGTTAATGCCACGCGCCGACGTGATCCCCCTGACGATGTCAGTGGATACGGCGCTTAAGTACATTGTATCGATGGGGGTGGTGACACCACCCGCGTCGTAATTGTTCGTTATGAATCGCTTGTTTTTTCTTGGAGTACTTTGAATGCGTACCTGCTACACCGGTCAGGTTTGTCGTGATCACTTAGGCCAAACGGTCACTTTGTTTGGTTGGGTGCATCGCCGTCGTGACCATGGCGGCGTGATCTTTATCGACATGCGTGATCGCGCAGGTCTGGCTCAGATCGTGTTTGATCCAGATAACGAGCAAGGCTTTGCTGTGGCCGAGCGCCTGCGCAATGAATTCTGCATCCGCGTAACCGGCCTCGTGCGCGAGCGTCCAGCTGGCACCAGCAACAGCGATCTCGCTTCCGGTGAAATCGAGATCCTTTGCCGCGAAGTTGAGATTCTCAACCCATCAGTGACGCCGCCTTTTCAGCTTGACGACGAGAACCTGTCTGAGACCACCCGTCTGACACATCGCGTGCTTGATCTTCGTCGCGGCCAGATGCAGCGCAACATGATGTTGCGATACCGCGTCTCAATTGAAGTCCGTAAATTTCTGGATGGTTTGGGCTTTATCGATATTGAAACCCCGATGCTGACCAAGAGCACGCCCGAAGGTGCGCGCGATTATCTCGTGCCCTCACGCGTGAATGCAGGCGAGTTCTTTGCCCTGCCTCAATCGCCCCAGTTGTTCAAGCAAATGTTGATGGTGTCTGGCTTTGATCGTTACTACCAGATCACCAAGTGCTTTCGCGATGAAGACTTGCGCGCCGATCGCCAGCCTGAATTCACTCAGATCGATTGCGAAACTTCGTTTTTGTCAGAAATCGAAATCCGCGAAATTTTTGAAGAAATGATTCGTCACGTCTTCAAAGCCGTGCAGAACGTTGACTTGCCAGCGCCTTTCCCAACCATGCCCTGGTCAGAGGCTATGCGCTTGTATGGCTCAGACAAGCCGGATCTGCGTGTCAAGCTCGAGTTCACCGATTTGACTGATGTCATGAAAGACGTCGACTTCAAGGTATTCGCGCAAGCTGCGACAACCGAAGGTAGCCGTGTGGTCGCGATGCGTGTGCCTGGTGGCTCGGCCATTACACGCAGTGAGATCGACAGCTACACCAAGTTTGTCTCGATCTACGGCGCAAAAGGTTTAGCCTGGATCAAGGTTAACGACATCGCAGAAGGCCGTGAAGGTTTGCAGTCACCCATCGTCAAAAATCTGCACGACGAAGCCCTGGCTGAAATGCTCAAGCGCACCGGCGCACAGAACGGTGATCTGATTTTCTTTGGTGCCGACAAAGCGAAGGTCGTGAACGACGCAATTGGCGCCCTGCGTGTCAAAATTGGTCACAGCGAGTTCGGTAAGGCAGGTGGCCTGTTTGATAACGTCTGGAAGCCACTCTGGGTAGTTGACTTCCCGATGTTTGAATATGACGAAGAGGCTGATCGCTATGTTGCCGCGCATCACCCCTTTACCAGCCCTAAAGATGGTCACGAAGACTTGTTGACGACAGACCCATCACAAGCCATCGCTAAAGCCTACGATATGGTGCTTAATGGCTGGGAGATCGGTGGTGGTTCGGTTCGTATCCACCGCGAAGAAGTTCAAAGCAAAGTCTTCCGTGCCCTGAAGATTGATGCTGAAGAAGCCCAGCTCAAGTTTGGTTTTTTGCTTGATGCCTTGCAATACGGCGCGCCGCCACATGGTGGTATTGCTTTCGGCCTGGATCGTATCGTCACCATGATGACCGGTGCCGAGTCGATCCGTGATGTGATTGCCTTCCCCAAGACACAGCGTGCGCAGTGCTTGTTGACACAAGCACCGTCGCCTGTTGACGAGAAGCAGTTACGCGAATTGCATATCCGTTTGCGTCAGGCGGATATCAAGCCAGCGTGAAGTATCTGCCGTGATTCAGCGAAGCACGGTCAGAGAGGGGTAAGCAATGACCGTGCTTCGTATCGTTAGCTACAACATCCACAAGGGCAAGTCGGCCTCTGGCCGGGATTCGCTTGCAGCGTTGCGGGTGAACTTGCATACGCTCAACCCTGACATCATGCTCTTGCAAGAAGTGCAGGGGCGTAACGAAAAAAACTCAAACCTGCACGCCCAGCACGAGTCTCTGGCTGCGGCTTTGCAGATGCAAGTGGCCTACGAGCCCAACGCAGTTCGTGTCCAAACCCATCACGGTAATGCTCTGTTAGCCAAGTATCCGATCATTGAGTTCGAGAATCAGGACATATCCGATCACGGGCTTGAACAACGCGGTTTATTGCATGGCATCCTTGATATCAAAGGGGCGCGGGTTCACTGCGTTGTTGTACATTTGGGCTTATTTGCTGCGAGTCGAGTCCGGCAGATAGAGTCGCTTTGTGAGCGCATCGATCGTCTTGTACCGAAGCAAGAGCCCCTGCTGATTGCCGGCGATTTCAATGACTGGAAGGACGAACTGGCGCCGCTGTTTGTCGATGCACTTGGCCTATCTGAAGTCTTTGCCCAATCATCCCGTCAACTTAAAAGTGCGATGAAGATGCCTGAGCTATCGTCTGAAGTAGCGAAGTTAAAGCCATCGCCGAGGACGTTTCCCGCGGCTTTCCCCTTGCTGCCTTTAGATCGTATCTACCAGAGGGGCTTTGCTGTTAAAAGCGCCAAAGTATTGAAGGGCAGACCATGGACCCAACTGTCAGATCATGCCCCCATTGTTGCAGAGCTTGAGTTGCCCTGAGTTTTAAGTGCGCGGGGTTTGCGTTGCTTACTTGATGTTGGTCAAGGCAACAGAGATGCCAGTGACTAGGGTGCCGACGTACATTTGCAGGGTGGCTATTCTTCGCTCAATGCCGGGTCTGACAAGGCCAGCAACCAACCGATCATCACAGCGTAAAAACCAACGGTTCGCATGCCGCGAAACATCAGTTCGGTTAAGCCAAATACCGCGAAGCCTAGACAAAGCGCCAGGCCCATCGCCGCCGCAACTCTGGCATTGTTGTCACGCCCAACCGACAGTCGACGCGCAAATAAAAACGCTGGTGCAAAGTACACCAATAACAAGCCTAAGCCACCTAGCACACCTTGCGTGGCCAGGACCATCATCATGTCGCTATGGGGTTCAGCCCAACCATCGGCGACTCGTTGTGACACGAAACCTTTGCTGACCCGCTGTTGTAGTTCAGGCTGAAAATTCTTGCGCAGTCCCAATCCAAGGATTGGATTCTCAACAAACATGTCGATCGAAGACCGCCACAACTGCATCCGAATGCAAGTCGACGTGAAGGCGGTTGAATTAGTCGTGAGGCATTCAGTAACTTCGTTAACACCATCCGTGATGCGTTGATGCATTTTGGGTATCGACAAAATTAATACTGTGCACACAGCAATCAAACCGATGGCGACGTACACCATGGTTGCCAGCCGCTTTACCCAGCCGTTGAGGTAAAGCCAGATTACCCCGAACACCGGCAGCGCCAGCCAGCCGGTTCGGGTTTCAGTGAATACAAACGCGACTAAGGTGATGCAGACGGTGACCCATTTGATGGCTTTTTCGATCCGCGACCATGGGGTCAGCTTCCAGCGGGTTGAATACATCAACAGCACGGCAATTAGCAGCATTAAGTTGCCGTACGACACTGAGTTGAATTCTGGCGTTAAGGGCCGCCCCAGCTCGCGCTCGGCTGGCCAAAAAACGTAGGCTGAACTGGCCAGCCCAGCCAAAACAAAGCCCCATGATGCCTGGCGCAGCCACTGAGGTTTCATGCTGAGTACTGCACCCAACACAAACAGGCAGCCGCACAACAAACGCGTCGCGCGTTCAAGCTCAGCCCCAGCACCTGTCCGATGCAAAATCATAAATAGCAGGGTTGGCAAGAGGCAGTAGGCCAGGGCGCTGGCTAGCGTTTGATAAGGCCTAAGCCCAGTCAGGGTGGCTCTTATACCCCCTTCTCTGGTGAACCACATTACGAGAGACGACAAAACCAGCGCATACCAAGCGTTGCTTGCATGGCCGATTTCTGTCAGAAGTAAAACAGGCATGGCTGTAATCAGCGCACTACCCAGCACAGAGTTAATTTGCTGTATTGAAATTCGCATATGGCGTAATAATATACGAGCCGCCTGCGCTAAGATGGCTGGATTCAGCGCTTACTAGGGATTGTCCTCGTGTTGAATCCGGATTCGCAGGCTGACCCATGCCACAAAGACGCAGACAAGGACGCAAATAATTAAACCTGCCTTGACTCCCGTGCCGACTGAAATCCGCGCAATCAAAATCCCGACAGTAGCGGTACCAGCCGCGCTACCCACGGCTCGGGTTGTTTGGACAAGACCAGAAGCGACCCCGACATCAGCCCGTTCAGCCAGCATTTGCATGAAGAGCGTGAAGTTCTGTAGCAAAAAGCCCAGACCAAAACCGCAAAGCGCCAGAGTGAACAGAATCCAGGTGTCTGAACTTTGTGCGGTGAAGGTCACCGTTGAGATGCATCCCAGTCCCAACATGACTGCGCCAAAAACCATTAGGCGTTGAGGATGAGAAATACGTCTGAAAAAATAGCCATTACAAATGCTGCCAATCGGGATGCCTGCAACGAGTGGGGTCATCAATAAGCCCGCTTTGGTTGGGCTAAAGCTAAATTGATCTTGTAGTAACAGGGGGATATAAAAAATCAGCACGTACATCACAGCCCCGATTAAAAAGGCTGCAAGATTCAGCCAGCGGGCTTTGGACGTACGCAAAATCCTCAACGGGAAGATGGGCGTGACAGCACGCCTCTCGATCGGGATCAGCGCCCATGCCGATAGACCGCCCGCCAACATTAAACTCAGGGCTAACAACAGATGGTTGGATTTGGACGGGGCAATCGCCAGCTCCAAGCCCGCCAGCGGTGCGCCAACCGCGACCGTCAGGACTGCGGCGCCCAACCAGTCGAAGCGATGATTATCCGCCTTGGGTGGGGGCGTCACTTTGGGGAAATGCGTCCAGATCATATAAATGGCGACCCCTGCGGCAGCCGGGGTTAAAAAGAAGGCGGCGCGCCAGCTCAGCGCCTGGGTGAGCATGCCGCCCAAGACGGGCCCCAGGCCGCTCGACACCGCGAAAGCCACCGAGACCAAGGCCATCCAGCGAACCCGTTCTTTGTGGTCGGGGAAGATATCTGCAGGTGCGGTAAAAGTGGTGGCAATCATCATGCCGCCGCCCAGCCCCTGAAAAATCCTGAACCCAATTAATTGAGCCATGCTTTGAGAAATACCGCTCAGAATTGAGCCCAAGCCCACGATGGTCAGAGAAATCAGCATGAGGTGCTTGCGGCCGTACAAATCGCCGATCCGGCCAAAAATCAGAATCGTGATTGCACACGCCAGAAAATACCCAGTCCCGACCCAGGCGTAGCTGTCCATCCCATCAAGCGCCTGTGCAACTTGAGGCATGGATGTACTCACGATGGTCGAATCAAAGGCGGCCACCACGACTGCTGCACAGATCCCGGCCATGGCCAGTAGCAACTGATTGCGATGATAGGGTAAATCGGGTGAAGAGGGCGATTCTGTTCGCATAAGCAAAAGCATAGCACTCGACGTAAGATAGCTATTGTGTGTGCCGATCTGGACCGCAAATTAGCGTTGAGTAAAAAGCCACAAGTAAAAAGCGACAAGCAAAAAGAGACAAGTCCCATGAATATGTATGAACAGGATCTACCCAAGAGCGCGGCTAACTTCGCGGCCCTTTCACCGGTTGACTTCATCAGACGGTCAGACGAGGTTCATCCCGACCGCATCGCGGTGATTCACGGCAGTATCAAACGGACCTGGGCCGAGACCTATTCGCGAGCAATGAAGCTGGCGCATGCGCTAAAAAGCCTGAGGGTGGGCAAGGGCGATACGGTGACCGTGATGCTTCCCAATATCCCCGAAATGCTTGAATGTCATTTTGGTGTGCCGGCGATTGGCGCAGTGATCAACACCTTGAACACACGCCTGGATGCGGCCAGCCTGACCTATATGCTCAATCACGCTGTCTCTAAAGTCGTGATCGTGGATAGAGAATTCTCTGCCGTCATGCAGGCAGCCCTGATCGAGGCTAGGAATGTGAACCCAGAGTGCTCACCGATAGTCATAGACGTGGATGATAGCCAGTATCAAGGCGCTGGCGAGCTAATTGGTCAATATACCTATGATGCTTTGATTAAGGATGTATCGGCTGAGCCGATTGATTTTCAGGGTGATGAGTGGGATGCGATCGCGTTGAACTACACCTCAGGCACAACCGGTGAGCCCAAAGGGGTGGTCTACCATCACCGCGGCGCTTACCTCAATGCCGTGAGCAATATCCTTGAATGGGATTTGCCTGCGTATTGCACCTATTTGTGGACCTTGCCGATGTTTCATTGCAACGGCTGGTGCTTTCCGTGGACGATTGCTGCGCGGGCAGGTGTTAACGTCTGCTTGCGTAAAGTGACCCCTGAGGGCGTCTTCGAGGCAATCCGCGAGTACGGTGTTACTCATTATTGTGGCGCCCCGATTGTTCACAGCATGCTGGTTAACGCGCCAGAACCACTCAAGCATTATGGGATGGCCAACGTCGGGCCCGGCAAGGCAACCACAGTGGTTCGAGCCATGGTGGCGGGCGCGGCACCTTCTGCTACCTTGATCGAGAGCATGGCGTCGCTCAATATTTCGCTAACCCATGTCTATGGACTGACAGAGGTTTACGGGCCTTGCACACTGTGCGCACCGCAAGCAGCATGGGACGACCTGCCGGCAGCTGAACGAGCGGTTTATCACGCTCGCCAAGGCGTTAGATATCACTTACAAGCGGGGGCCGACGTGATCGACACCGAGACGCTACAGCCCGTCCCGAGAGATGGTGAGACGATCGGCGAGATCGTCGTGCGTGGCAATATCTGCATGAAAGGCTATCTCAAAAACGCCAAAGCGACTCAGGATGCGTTTGAAGGGGGTTGGTTTCACACGGGCGACCTTGGCGTGCGCTTCCCTGATGGTTATATCAAGATCAAGGATAGAAGCAAGGATGTGATTATCTCGGGTGGCGAAAATATCTCGAGTATCGAGATTGAAGACGTGCTTTACAAGCATCCAGCCGTGATGGCGGTGGCGGTGGTGGCCAAACCACATCCCAAATGGGGCGAAACGCCCTGCGCCTTTATTGAACTCAAACCGGGGGCGCAAGTCACTGCCGCCGAGCTCGTGGCACACTGCAAACAGCATCTGGCGGGGTTTAAAGTGCCGGGCGCTTTTGAGTTTGGCGACTTGCCCAAGACCTCGACCGGCAAAATCCAGAAATTCGAGTTACGCAAGCGATCGGGGGCGGTAGCCGCGATTGATGTTTAAAGAAACGGGTTGTTTTGCTTCAGAGTAAAATCCCGCAAACTGATAAGGATTTACCTGCGCATGGCCTACGTTTTAGGCGCGTTTCTCGTCTCACTGGTGATGTCATTGCTTTTGGTTCGGCATCGCCGGCTTCGGCTGGCTGGGGTCGACCATGATGTCACCAGCGTCCAAAAATATCACGCCAGCCCCGTGCCCCGCACGGGAGGTGTGGCAATCTTCACGGCAATGATCCCCGTGTTCGCTCTGGCGGCCTTCCGCGACCCAGAGATTTATCCAGACCTGGTGATCTTGTTTGTTAGCGCCTTGCCCGTGTTTTTAGGTGGCTTAGGCGAAGACGTCTTCAAAAATGTGCGTGTACTGGCCAGACTGGGTCTGGCGTTAGTAAGTGGCGCGCTGGTGTACTGGTGGCTTGGATCATCTGTTACGCGGGTCAACATATATGGTCTGGATGACATCCTCAAAATCAGCGCTGTGTCCTTTGTGTTTACGATTTTTACGATCGCTGGCGCGGCAAACGCCATCAACATCATTGACGGTTATAACGGCCTGGCTACCGTGGTTGCAGGGATGATTCTGGCGGGACTTGGTTACGTTGCTTTTTATCTGGGCGATCGGCTGATTCTGGTGGCTGCGGTGGGTATGCTTGGTGCGCTCGGTGGATTTTTGATCTGGAACTATCCCCGAGGATTGATTTTTCTCGGTGATGGCGGCGCCTACTTTATTGGCTATATGATAGGGGCGCTCTCGGTGACCATGCTGGCGAGGCACCCTAATGTCTCGGCCTGGTTCCCGTTGTTGTTGTGTATTTATCCCGTCTTCGAGACCTTATTCTCGATTTATCGCAAGAAATTTGTACGAGGCACATCCCCTGGCGCGCCTGATGGGGTGCACTTGCATATGCTGGTTTACAAGCGGCTGGTCAGATGGGCGGTCGGGTCATCCGAGGCACACCTGATCACAGAACGCAATGCGATGACGTCGCCCTATCTCTGGGTCTTATCGTCGATGGCAGTTATCCCAGCCGTGTTGTTCTGGCAATTTCAAACCCCTTTGATCATCTGCACCCTGCTTTTTTCGGTGTCATACGTGGTGTTGTATCGCACCCTGGTACTGTTTCGCATGCCTAAATGGCTGGTCGTCAAAAAGAAGAACCGCCAGTAAACATGCGAGTGCTGCACGTACTTAAAACCTTCTTCCCTGATACCTATGGCGGCATTGAGCAGGTCGCACACACCTTGGCTAGCCACGCGAGTAAGATAGGCATTGAGAATCGTGTGTTAGTGCTTACACCCGGCAATACTCGCGTTGACGTTGATCCTAGTGGTTATGAGATTCGTCGCTACCATCAAGATCTGTATATCGCTTCAACCGGTTTGTCGGCAAGCTTTCTGCTGAACTTTCGCAAAGAAGCAGCTTGGGCCGATGTGATGCATATGCACTTTCCCTGGCCCTTTGCTGACCTGTCGTATCTGATGACGGGCATTAAAAAACCATCCATCCTCAGCTATCACTCAGATGTGGTGAGTCAGGTCAGGCTTAATCAGCTTTATGCCCCCATGCGTGATAAATATTTTGGCAAGATGCAACAGATCGTGGCCGCATCGCCAGGGATCATGGCAAGCAGCCCGGTTTTGCAGCAGTGGCAAGATAAGACGCAACTGATCACCTATGGGATTGAGCATTTTGAGCAAGGCTCCTTACAAGACCCTGCCGTGTCCAAATGGCGTGATCGTTATGGCGAGCGATTTTTTCTGTTTTTAGGGGCATTGCGGTATTACAAGGGCCTGCACATTCTGCTCGAGGCGCTAAAAGGCCGCGATTATCCAACCGTGATCGTGGGAAAAGGGGATCAACATGATGCCCTAAAAGCCCAGGCACAGGCGCTTGGTCTTACGCATCTGCACTTCATTGATGACGTTACCAATCAAGAAAAGCGAGACATCATGCGGGCCGCTTACGGGTTTGTCTTCCCGTCGCATTTGCGGTCTGAAGCGTTTGGCATTGTCCTGGCAGAAGCTGCGCAGCAGGGCACGCCCATGATTACCTGCGAGATCGGTACTGGCACAAGCTACGTCAATCAGGATCAAGAGACGGGGTTGGTGGTGGCCCCAAATGATGCGCAGAGTTTCGGCTTAGCTCTGGATAGGTTTTGGCAGGAGCCTGAGCAGGTTAAGGTCTGGGGTGAAGGTGCTTTGACGAGGTATCAGACGCACTTTAAGGCGGATCAAATGGCGGCGGAGTATATGGCACTCTATCAGCGAGTTTATCGACCTAATACTTCGCGGTAAACGTCTAAGGTTCGGTTAGTGCACGCATCCCAGGTAAAAGTTTTAGCGCGTGCCAGTCCATTTACTTTTAATTCACTTACCAACTTGTCATCGGCAATCAATCTTGCCATTGCTTGACTGATGGCCTCAACATCGTGTGGATCTATCATTAGCGCGGCATCACCAGCGACTTCAGGCAGAGAAGTGGTGTTGGATGTGACGACCGGCACCTGGGCGGCAAAGGCCTCAATGACTGGTAGGCCAAAGCCTTCGGCGAGCGATGGGAAAATCATACCGCGCGCCTGCTTGATGACAGGCAACAAATCGTCTGCTGGCACATGCTCTAACCAGCGGACCAAGCCTGATGGGGCTTCCTGCTGAATCAAGGCTAAAACGTCTTCGCACTTCCAGCCAGCACGGCCAACGATAATCAGAGGATGGCTTTCGCGCTCTGCCGGTGATAGCGCCCGATGGGCTTGAATCGTTGCCGCAACGTTTTTGCGAGGTTGCAAGGTCCCCACGGATACAAAATAAGACTTGGGTAGCTTGTATTTTTCACGGATGCTTGCCAGGCGAGTTTCAGAAACCTCGTTGTACCAGCGCTCGTCTACTCCAAGTGGGATGACGCGGATCGTCTCAAGCGGGATACCACACCACGTAGATAGCTCAATTTTTGAATATTCCGAGATCGTAATGACTGAGTCAGCCCAGTTCGCGGCTTTTTTCCAGAGGGCATTCTTTAAGCCCCGTAGCTTGCCGCTGACCCATTGCGGATGAGAGAGCGGTATCGCATCCATTAACGTCGCGATGACGGGTACGCGGGAACACTTCGGTACCCAGTGATCGGTTGCGTGGATCAGGTCTACGGTTTTCGAAAAATCGCTGAGTCCAGGGCAACTCAGGCCGGTCGTCGCTGAGAATAATGCGCTAAGCGAATAGTGACCCAGCGTGATCCCGGGGACTTCAGTCAGATCCGCGGGCACTTCATCGCCAAAAGCGAAAGGCATTAATCTGATCGGGGCACTGTAGAGCTGAGTATTGCTGGTCACGGTGCCGTTTGAAATGGCTTCCATGCGTCGAAGCATTTCAAGGGTGTAGTTACCGATGCCGTCGATCCCGCCGCCGGCCATCCCCTTAACGAGAGCAGAGACACCAAAACCGACCTTGATCACGATTGCACGGCTGCAGCTTGCAGCATCCACGCAAGGGTTTCACGCAAGGGGCGGGGTGCCCAATCAGCGACGTATTGTTTTAACAAACGATTATCACCACCGAGTTTAAGGACCTCGTTGGCACGAACAAACGCCGGGTTGACACGCGCTTCAATCGTTTGACCCGTGAGCTCAGACGCCATTTGCAAAGCACCGCGTAAGGACACCAGATTACTTGAACATACGTTGATGATTTGCCCCACAGGCTTGGCCTCAAGCAGCGTGCGATAAGCATGAACGACGTCACGCACATCATTGAACTCACGCCAGACATCCATATTGCCCAGCTCGATGGTGTTTTGCTTGCGTACAAAATGCGAGACGATTTTGGGGATCAGGAAGCTGTCTGTCTGACCGACGCCTGTGTAGTTAAAGGGGCGGGCAATCACCACAGGGATTTTGGGTATCCAGATCTTGGCCATGTATTCCATCGCCAGCTTGCTGACAGCGTAATCATTGGCGGGCTCAACAGGCTTGGCCTCACTCAGTAAGCCTTCCTGCAAATTACCGTAAACATTGGCACTACTTGCCAGCAATACACACGCAAGATCATCCGCAACCGGTGCCAAAGCTTCGAGCAGATTGCGACTGCCGACAAGATTTACGTCGTAAAAAGCCTTGGGCTGACCGTGACCGACAAACGCAATCCCAGCTAAATGCACGACATAGTTTGGCTGGGCTTTAGCGACCGCAGCCTTCAAACCTGGCAGATCCAACAGGTTGGCGACCACGCTGCGAGGGTTAGCCGACGGGACATCACCGAGCCCCCACACTTCATACCCGTGTTGCTCTAGTTCGCGAGCCATATAGTGGCCAGTGAACCCCTGCAGCCCCGTGATCAGTACTCGCTTCAACGCTCGTCTCGATGCTTGTTCATGCTAGCCGCCAGCAATTACCATCGTTAGAACGAGAACCCGCGTTCGTTGCGCCCCAGATCTGCCACTACCATCATGCGGCAGAGTTCTTCGAGGGTCGTTTTAGGCGCCCAGCCAAGTTTGGCCATGGCCTTTTCTGGGTTACCAATCAAGAGTTCGACCTCAGCAGGGCGGTAGAACTTGGGATTGATGCGAACCAGCGTCTTGCCAGATTGCATGTCAACGCCGTGCTCTTGCTCGCCGCTGCCTTTCCAGTCAAGCGAAATATCCGCTGCTTTGAAAGCCATGGTGACGAAATCACGAACAGTTTCGGTACGATTGGTCGCGAGCACAAAGGTATCGGGCTCGTCGGCTTGCAGCATGCGCCACATACCCTCAACGTAATCCTTAGCGTAACCCCAGTCGCGCTTGGCATCCATATTGCCGAGCTCAAGCACAGCAAGCTTGCCGAGTTTGATTTTGGCCACCGAGTCGGTGATCTTGCGGGTTACAAACTCGCGGCCGCGCAGGGGCGATTCATGATTAAACAAAATGCCGCTGGTACCAAAGATCCCGTAACTCTCGCGGTAATTGATGGTCATCCAGTGCGCGTAAAGTTTAGCCACGCCATAGGGGCTACGTGGGTAAAAAGGCGTGCTTTCAATCTGGGGGATTGCCTGCACCTTGCCAAACATCTCTGAGGTGCTGGCCTGATAAAACTTGATCCTGGGGTTAACAATGCGGATGGCTTCAAGCAAATTGACAGGACCAATGCCCGTAATGTCTGCCGTTGCCAGCGGCTGATCAAAAGACACGCCGACAAAGCTTTGCGCAGCCAGGTTATAGACTTCAGTGGCCCCGGTTGTTTGCAGCAGGCGAATGCTTGACGATAAATCAGTCAGATCGTACTCAACCAGATGCAAGTCAGGGTGTTTGTCGACCCCAAGCTCTTCAAGGCGCCAGAAATTCACTGAACTCGTGCGTCGGTAAGTGCCAAAGACGGTGTACCCCTTGCCCAGCAGTAATTCAGTGAGGTAAGCCCCATCTTGTCCGGTGATGCCGGTCACGACTGCAATCGTTTTTTGATTTGAATTCGCCACGCTTAAACCCGATACGCTAACAAAAGGGCGATTATACTTGCGGATAAGTACTGAATCGTACAAAAACAGGTCAAACCTTACACCAAGCCAATCAAAGACCGACTCACAGCATGAAATTAATCCCAGTGATTTTATCCGGCGGTGCCGGTACGCGACTTTGGCCCGTATCCAGAGAACTGCATCCCAAGCCGTTTATCCGCCTGGCTGATGGTCAGAGCCTGCTGCAAAAGTCTTTTCTTCGCGCGATTGCACTGCCTGGTGCGGTCGAGGTGCTCACCGTCACCAACCGAAATCTGTTCTTCAAAACGGCAGATGAGTATCGTGAGACAGGCACTATCCCTGTGCCGCTTGGCTTTATTCTTGAGCCTGAGGGTCGAAATACTGCCCCCGCCATTGCCGCCGCTGCATTGACGATATTCAAGCAATATGGCCCAGATGCAGTGATGCTGTTCTTGACAGCAGACCATCTGATCGCTGACTTCAAAGCCTTTAGCGCGGCCGTTGCGACAGCCATTGCCTTGGCTGAGCAAGGGAAGGTTGCGACTTTTGGGATCAAGCCCGAGGCACCAGAGACTGGCTATGGCTACATTGAAGCGAACGGGCATGACGTACTTCGCTTTGTCGAGAAGCCTGACCTGGTCACAGCCCAAGCCTACGTGGATAGCGGCAAGTACCTATGGAACTCAGGCATGTTTTGTATGACGGCTAAGACTGCCATGACAGAACTGGGTGAATATGCGCCAGCAGTACTTAAGGCGGTTGACGACAGCTTGAATGTGTCTCGCCGAGTAGAAGGCGCAGGCCAGTATCAGATAGAACTTGATGGCCCCAGCTTTGCCAAAGCCGAGAGCATTTCAATCGATTACGCGCTGATGGAGAAAACCAGCCACGCAGCCGTCGTCGCCTGCTCAATTGGCTGGAGCGATATCGGATCCTGGAACGCCCTTGGTGATTTGATCCCTCCAGACGCCAATGGCAACAGCATCAAGGCCGAGGCCTTTATGTACGACGTTAAAAACTGCTATATCCAGGGCGAGGATCGCATTATTGCTGCGGTCGGTATCGAAAACCTTATCATCATCGATACCCCAGATGCATTGCTGGTTGCAGATAAAAACCACTCGCAAGATGTCAAACAGATCGTCGGGCAACTGAAAAAAATCGATCACGAAGCGTATAAGCTTCATCGCACCGTGCATCGCCCCTGGGGCACTTACACCGTGCTTGAAGAAGGCACCAACTTCAAAATGAAGCGCATTGTGGTCAAGCCAGGCGCCTCCTTGTCGCTGCAGATGCATTACCACCGTAGCGAGCACTGGATCGTGGTCGATGGCATGGCAAAAGTCGTCAACGGCGACCAGGATCTGCTCATTGCTACCAACGAGTCCACCTACATTCCAGCGGGACACAAGCATCGACTGGAGAATCCAGGCAAAGTTGATCTGGTCATGATCGAGGTGCAGAGCGGCAGCTACCTCGGCGAAGACGATATCGTCCGTTTTGAAGACAATTACGGGCGCGTCTAATGCTGACGCCCCATCAAGGTTAAGCAATGCGCATGTTTGCCGCCCTCTGGGGTTATCGGGGCTTTATATTCGAGAGCGTTAAGCGTGAGTTTCAGAGTCAGTACACCAACGCCCTGCTAGGCGCGGTCTGGACGATTATTAAGCCGCTCTCGATGATCGTTGTTTATACGGTCATTTTTTCGCAAATCATGCGCGCCAAGTTACCCGGCGTCGATACCAAGTTTGCCTATAGCATTTACCTCTGCGCGGGTGTGCTGACCTGGGGTTTGTTTACTGAAACGGTAAGCCGGTTGCAAAACATTTTTCTTGACCAAGCTAATTTGCTCAAGAAAATCAACTTTCCAAGGCTCTGCCTGCCCGTCATCGTGGTGACAAATGCTTTAGTGAATTTCCTGATCATCTTTGGTTTATTCACGTTGTTTTTGATATTTTCCGGGCTGTTTCCCGGGATGGCGTTTCTCGCTTTGATCCCCCTTTTGATTGTTCAGACTTTGTTTACGATTGGATTGGGTGTCAGCTTGGGTGTCCTGAACGTGTTTTTCAGGGACGTCGGGCAATTCTTTTCGGTTGTTCTGCAATTCTGGTTCTGGTTGACCCCGGTCGTTTATCCTATTTCGATTTTGCCCGCAGCGATGCAACAAGCTGTTCAATACAATCCCATGACGGCAGTGATGACGGCATACCATCAGGTGCTGGTCGAGGGGCAGTGGCCGAATTGGGCTTCGCTCTGGCCCGTAACTGTTTTAGCCGTATTGCTCTGTGCCTTCGGATTACGGCTGTTTAGACAGCATTCAGGCGAAATGGTGGACGAGCTCTGATGGGTGCGATCACAGTTAACAATCTTGGTAAGGCATACAAGCAATACGCAAATCGCTGGGCTCGCCTGGCCGAATGGATATTGCCAGGGATCAAGGCGCGGTCGACCTTGAAATGGGTGCTGCAAGACATCAATTTTGCGATTCAACCGGGCGAGGCGGTCGGCATTATAGGCATCAACGGCGCCGGTAAAAGTACGCTGTTAAAAATGATTACCGGTACCACTCAGCCAACTACTGGCAGTGTTCAGATTACGGGCCGTGTCGCTGCCTTGCTCGAGTTGGGGATGGGTTTTCATCCCGACTTTACTGGTCGTCAAAACGCCATGATGGCGGGACAGTTGCTTGGCTTAACTGGCGAAGAAGTCGAACAGTTGATGCCAGAGATCGAAGCCTTCGCTGAAATCGGCGATTACATTGACCTGCCTGTTCGCGTCTATTCAAGCGGCATGCAAATGCGCCTTGCTTTTAGTGTGGCGACGGCCAAGCGGCCAGATGTCTTGATCGTAGATGAAGCCTTGTCAGTCGGCGATTCGTATTTTCAGCATAAAAGTTTCGACCGGATCAGAGCCTTTGGTCAGCAGGGGACTACGCTGTTAATCGTGTCTCACGACAAGAATTCGATCCAGAGTATCTGTGACCGCGCCATTTTGCTGGATGCCGGAAAGCTGTCGATGGAGGGTGAGCCCGCTGCTGTCATGGATTATTACAATGCCTTGCTGGCTAAGCGCGGCAACGTGACCGTCAAGCAGACGATCGGTGCTGACGGTAAGGTTCAGACTATATCCGGGACCGGAGAGGTCACCATGGAAAAAGTCTCAATCTGTGATGAGACTGGGCAAGCCATTGAAGTGGTCGGCGTAGGGCAGCCAGTCAAGCTGGTTGTTGACATACTGGCTCATCAGGATGTGCCCGAACTAGTGCTGGGTTACGTGATTAAAGATCGTCTTGGCCAGGCAGTTTTTGGCACGAATACTCATCACCTGGACGATAAGCTCGAGCGGATTACCGCAGGCAGCCGGATGACCTACAGCTTCAGTTTTCCTGCCAATTTAGGCGTTGGTAGCTATTCAATTTCAGCAGCCTTGCACACATCAGATACACATATTGCCCAAAATTATGAGTGGCGCGATTTGGCGGCCGTCTTTGATGTCATTAATGTGGACAAGGGTGATTTTGTCGGCGTGAACTGGTTGCCGCCCGTGATGGAGTGCAAGCGATGACAGATGGTTTTTACCGCGCATTTGAAGACAAACACAGAGGTTCGCTTGAGGTGATCAAGCAGAGACAGCGAGCGTATTTGCCGTTGATTCAACCCTTACTCAAACAATATCCGTCGGCTCCGGCGATCGACCTGGGCTGTGGTCGTGGTGAGTGGCTAGAGTTGCTGGTTGAAACCGGGTTTCAGGCGTACGGCATTGATCTGGATGAAGGGATGCTCGCCGAGTGTCGGTTGAGAGGCTTGAACGTCCGCACGCAAGATGCGCTCGCCGCCCTGAGAGGCATCGCAGATGGTAGTCAGGCAGTGGTATCGGGATTTCACTTTGCAGAACACATCCCGTTTGAGGTGTTACAACAGGTCGTGCAAGAGGCGTTGAGGGTACTGCTACCCGGTGGTTTGCTGATACTTGAGACCCCAAATCCAGAAAACATCCTCGTCGGGACCAGCAATTTTTATCTGGATCCGACCCATGAGCGACCATTACCCCCGCTGCTAATGGAGTTCTTGCCCGAATATTATGGCTTTCATCGCACCAAGATCTTGCGATTGCAAGAGCCAGCGGGTCTGGATCTAGAGCGAGACCACAAGATTTACGACGTCTTTGCTGGCGTTAGTCCTGATTATGCGGTGGTCGCACAAAAAGCCGCAGCACCTGAATTGTTAGCCGCAGTCAGTCATGCTTTCGACATACAGTTTGGCGTTACGCTGGGTTATGCGTCCGCCAGATATGACGCTCAGATGCACGATGCTTTCACAGAAATGCAAAGTGCGTTTAATCGTGAATTGATGGCGATTCAGGATCATCTAACTTTAATCGAGGCTCGACGGCCAATCCCTAGATTTAAGCGCTTGATTAAAAGGATGGTTTTTCCGTCGCTCCGGATACTGCAATCTTTTATTAATCGACAGCCTAGACTTCATGGGGTTTTGATAAAAATTAGCGAGAGGTTAGGTATTTTTAACCTGCTGCATCGCATATTGAATCTTGGCAATGCATCAGCAAACTTATCCCACGGCAGAGATGGCTTAAATATTGCAGATGAAGAGTTGCTTGCAGACCAGCCTCAGACTGTGCGACATATGTTCAGTGAACTGGATGCGGCCATCAAAGAGACAGAGAAGCACTGATGCGCATCGTTATTGACATGCAGGGGGCTCAGTCAGAGAGCCGTTTTCGCGGGATTGGGCGCTACTCCTTATCCATCGCCCAAGCAATTGTGCGCAATGCCGTCGGTCACGAAATCATCCTGGTATTGAACAGCTTGCTGAGTGACACTGTTGCGCCGATTCGGGCAGCGTTTGATGGCCTACTGCCCCAAGATCAGATCCGCGTATGGGATGGTATCGGGCCGACGCGCGAGGTTGATCCAAATAACAGCCAGCGGCGTGACGTGTCAGAGAGAATCAGAGAAGCCTTCATCGAAGGGCTTCGGCCAGATCTGGTGCTAATCACCAGTTTGTTTGAAGGCTTGGGTGACGATACGGTAACGAGTGTCGGTGTGTTTGATAAACATACCCCGACGGCGGTGATCTTGTACGACTTGATCCCGCTCATCAGCCCGGATAAGCATTTTCTGAGCAGTAAATTGCATCAGGATTTTTATCAGCGAAAAATCAATTCGCTGCGCAATTGCCATCTATTACTTGCGATTTCAGAAAGCGCACGGCAAGAGGCGCTGACAGCGCTAGGGTCCGCACCCGACGATGTCATCAACATCTCAGGTGCCTGCGACGCTTCATTCCAAAAGTTATCGTTGTCTGCTGATGAGATCACCGCGCTTAAGAAAAAATACGACATTGATCGGCCGTTTATTATGTACACAGGCGGCGCAGATGAGCGTAAAAATCTGGTCCGTCTGATTCAAGCTTACGCTCAGCTGCCACGTGATGTCAGGCAAGCACGACAACTGGTCTTCGCCGGCAAAATGCCGGTCGATTACACCTCGATTTTTCGAAAGACAGCAAAAGATGCTGGGCTACGCGATGCAGACTTGATCATCACCGGTTACCTCGAAGATCAAGACTTGCTCAAGCTCTACAACTGTTGCGAACTGTTTATTTTCCCGTCCTTACACGAAGGCTTTGGGTTGCCTCCGCTCGAGGCCATGGCATGCGGCGCACCCGTCATCGCAGCCAATGCATCAAGCCTGCCCGAGGTGATCGGCTTGTCTGAGGCCTTATTTGATCCCTCGTCTGTTGAAAGCATTTCTGCCAAACTAGAGCAGGCGCTGACAGACCACGCGTTTAGAGACAAATTGATCTCGCACGGTAATGCGCACTTTAAAACGTTCTCCTGGGACGCGAGTGCGATCACGGCACTTCAGAGCATGCAGCGCTTCGCTTCAGAGACCAGCTCAACGCCGGCAGCAATGTCCGACTTATCTGTTGAATACGGACATTCACTCTCGGCTATCGCCCAACACGTCCTGGTGATTAAACTCGATCATCTTGGTGATTTTATTTTGGCAATCCCCGCACTTAAGAAGCTTAAAGTGCGGTACCCCAACGCCCAAATTGACGCAGTAGTTGGCAGCTGGTGTTTACCGCTGGCACGCAGTCTTGGTGTGTTCAATCAAATTTTTACCTTTGATTTTTTCAAACAAAAATCCGCAGCGTCACCCAGTGCCAATAGCGCTGCGATCAAGGGTTTTCTTGAGAAATTGCCCGGACATTACGATATCGCGATTGACCTGAGACGTCAGCCTGACGGTCGTCAACTTTTGGCGGCGATAGATGCAAGATTAAAAGTGGCTTATCAGACCTTTAATCGCGAGATCGATCAGCAAATCAATTTACTACTGCCCTCTGCCAAAGATGTACCGTACAAAAAAACGCGCCTGAACGAGCAATCAACCGCCAAACAAATGCTGGCATTGATTGACGCGATCCCGGCGCGTGAGGATGATTACCTCGTGGCGTCAGCGTATGTATGCAAAGTGCCAGAAGCGGGTCGGGCGTCGATTGCAGTGTTTCCTTATGCCGGTAATGAGGTGAAAGAGTGGGGCGTCGCTAATTTCGCCGACTTGATTGGGCAACTGGTTGGGCATCAGGCTGTAGACACTATCCATATCTATGTCATGAGCGATAAAGAAGCCCGTCCATTTTTGGTTCAGCAATCGGCCAAGGTAAAGATCCATGTTGGCCTGGCCTATGATGCGCTGGTCGGATCCCTAGCTGACAGCAGCATTTGTATTGCCAATAATTCATTTGGCGCACATATTGGCTCATACCTGGGGCTCACGGTGCTGGGTATTTATGGCGGTCACGAGACGGTGGCTGAATGGGCGCCCGTCTTTAATCGCTCAATCATTTTGCACACAGCAGAAGCATGTTCACCCTGCCATATTGCGGCTAAAGAGCAGTGCCCTTACGGGCTGCGTTGCCTGACCAATATCAAAGTCGACGAGGTCTACCAGAAGACAATTGAGTTGGTGCAAACGATTAGCAGCAATACAGATCAATCCGACATTAATGTTGCGTTGCCGCGCACTAACGCTAAAAAGCTCCGCAGCCAAACGTCAATACAACGTGATTTGCTTACCTCTATCTCATCCCTTGATCTGAATGACTGGGCTGCCAACATGAGATTCAGGTTGGCGCAAGCGCTCGCTAGAAACCAAACAGCGCACGAAGCCAAAAGGATTTGTCTAGACATATCTATGCTCGTGGCAATGGATGCCAAAAGCGGGATACAGCGTGTTGTCCGTGCCCTCTTGCACGCTTTTGTCACTCAGCCGCCGACCGGTGTTGAGATATTGCCCGTATACACGACCCCCGACTATGACGGCTATCGACACGCTGCGCAGTTCATGTATCGCTGGCTGAATCCAGATAACGTGGGTGAAACGTCGCAGAAGCCAGCATTGCAGGACGAAGCGGTACTGTTTACGGATAGGGATATTTTTCTCGGCCTGGATTTGCATCCGTCTTTTGTCCCCGCCCGCGAGAAACTGCTGCAGAGCATGCGCAACCTCGGTGTGCAGGTGAAGTTTGTTGTCTATGATCTGCTACCCATCACCATGCCTAAAAATTTCCCGCTAGGCATCGAGGCGGTTTTTACGCAGTGGTTCAACACCGTGCTGCAATCGCAAGAGTTGATTTGCATTTCAAAAGCCGTGGCAGATGAGATCAAAGCCGATTTTTTGCCCAAGGCTAGTGGCCTTAAGCCCATGAGGATCTCACATTTTCAGTTGGGTTGCGATATTGATAGCTCTGTGCCTACAACGGGCGTGGATGCTGAAGCAGAATTATTGTTAGAAAAACTCAAAACTTCGACCACCTTTTTGATGGTTGGCACTATCGAACCGAGAAAAAACCACGAACAGGTGCTACTGGCGTTTGAGCAATTGTGGTCTGAAGGGCAAGATATCAAGCTCGTTCTGGTCGGTAAATTCGGTTGGAACATCGACGGACTTGCCGAAAAACTGCGAGGCCATCAGCAAGCAGGCGTGAAACTCTTCTGGCTTGAAGGCATCAGCGACCAATATCTTCAAAAACTTTACGAGACGTGCGATGCACTAATCATGGCGTCAGTTGGTGAAGGCTTTGGTTTGCCACTGATCGAAGCAGCCTCGTATGACCTGCCACTATTAGCAACCGACCTGGCCGTTTTCAGAGAGGTAGCTGGTGATTACGCCTATTACTTCGATGGTTTTGCAGCTAGCGAAATCAAAGCAGGCTTGGTTGAGTGGTTAGGCTTGTATCAAAATCAGCAGCATCCCGTTTCGACCGATATGCCATATGTGACGTGGCAAGAAAGTGCCTTTCAGTTACTAAAACTTGTTCGTCATTAGCGCTGGGGCAAGAATCTATGCTGTCTATGCTTATAGCCAAGATTCGTTTCGCTAGTTCGAGTAGCCGGCAACTGATTGGGTTTGAAAGATTTGGCCTAGCTGCCATCTTTTCGATCGGGCTTTTCTGTTACTTGATGCCGGCCGTTGGCTGGTTTCAAAAAATGCCTGGTGATCTAGTTGACGCGCGTTTTAACAGTATTGTGCTTGAGCATGTTTATCAATGGGTCACTGGTCAAGTAGCAAGCTTGTGGAGCCCCCAGTATTTTTTTCCGTTCAAAGGGGTTCTTGCATTCAGTGATAACCACTTCGGCTCAGCTTTTAGTTATATATTGGCGCGCCTTGTTGGATTTACTCGTGAGGATGCTTTCCTCCTTTGGTTTATCACGGGCAATCTCTTAAATTTTTGGGTTTGTTGGTGGGTACTACGTAGCATCGGTTTCTCGCTGTTGGCAGCCGCGGTTGGGGCCTTCGTTTTTGCATTCGCGTTGCCGGTATTGCATAAAGAAAATCATGCCCAGCTGGTTTATCGTTTTGCGACGCCACTGGCGTTCGGTGCCTGGTACCGGGCAATGTCTTCATTTCGTCTAATCGACTTAGCCAAGACGGCTCTGTGGTGCTCCATACAGACGCTTTGTTCGATTTACTTAGGTTTATTTCTGATAGGTCTGTTGGCAGCAATGTTTGTCGGCTACGTCTTTTGCCGAGTGCTTTCAGCACGACCTGATTCCATGGGCAATACGCCACGACGCTGGGCTTCAGTTGCCCTCTGGTTTCTACTTGCGACGCTGGCAGTCAGTGCGACTGTCCTGGTGTTGCGTGAGTATCAGAAAATCGCTTTGGTTTACCATTTTTCTAGAACGCTTGAGGACATTAAGCCTATGTTGCCGAGGCCCGCGAGCTATCTAGTGGGTGATGGCTCTCGTTTGACCGGCTGGATTGGTCATTACTTCAAGGACGTCCCACTGCGACATGAGCAGCAGTTATTTTTAGGTGTTGGCCCTTTGCTATTGGGCCTGATCGGGCTGGTCTACTGTTGGCTTAAGAAACTCAAGCGCGACACGTTGGGGGCAATGCTGTTGCTAGGGCGTGTGTCTAGTCTTGCTTTGTTTGCGCTGTTTTTCATCACATTGTTCGTCGATGGGCATGCCTTATATTTAATGGCCGTTGCAAAATTACCTGGTTTGAATTCGATCCGAGCCGTCTCCCGAGTTGTGCTGATCATGATGATGCCCGTGGCCGTTCTTGTGGCAGTGCCAATGCAAGTATTGTTGCAATCAAAATGGCCTCAAGTGACGAAAATGTTATTCGTAGCAGTCGTGGCCCTATTAGCCCTCTGTGAGGCAAGCAATTACGATTTTTTGCATGTTTCAAAACAAGCGTGGTTAGAGCGCAACCAGCGGCTCGCTGAGCTTATCACTCAACCGCTTGAACAATACCAGATCTTGTTCGTAACAGCCGAGTCCGAAACAACGTATTTTTTGACTGAAGTTGATGCAGCCATTTATGCGCAAGATCACCACTTGAGAACCATTAACGGTTACTCCGGTAACATCCCGCCAGGATATCAATATCCCGATCCGTGTGTGCCAGTAAATACGAGGATAGATGGCTATTTCGCATACTTCTTGCCGGATGAAGCACGTAGAAAGGCCTTGAATGACCAGATCAAGGTGGTATCGAGGCAAAGCTGCCCTCAATCTGCAGATATTAAGTAGGCCCCCCAGTCGCTATAATCCGATCTTGGGAATTGATTTACACAAATAAAGTCTGGTCCTCATGAATATTTTAGTTGTTGGTGCGGGTTATGTTGGTTTGGTCACCGCCGCGTGTTTGGCCAATAAAACCAATCGGGTCGTGTGTGTTGATACTGATCCTAAAAAATTAGCCAAACTTGCCGCAGGCCAGATACCCATCTACGAACCTGGTCTTAAAGAGATTGTTGATAGCGCCGTCGCTAACGGATATCTGACCTTTGAGCTTGGCATCAAAGCCGGTTTAAGCAAGATTGAGTCCGAGCCAACCGAACCTACTCTGGTTTTTATCGCTGTTGGCACCCCACAGGGAGAGGATGGTTCTGCAGACTTACGTTATGTTCTGGCCGCCGCTCGCGAAATCGGCCAACATCTGACCAAACCTGCCATCGTGATCAATAAGTCGACCGTTCCAGTCGGTACGGCAGAATCAGTCAAAGGCGAAGTGGCCTGGCAGTTGTTTCAGCGTAAATGCTTTATCGATTTTGACGTCGCCAGTAACCCTGAGTTTTTGAAAGAAGGGGCTGCGATCGAAGATTTCTTTAAGCCTGATCGCGTTGTTATCGGCACTGATAACGAAAACACCAAAGCAAACATGCTCAAGCTGTATCGCCCTTTCGTTGATGACGAAAAGCGGCTGTTAACCGTTGGGGTAAAAGAAGCTGAGTTGATCAAGTATGCATCTAACGCCATGTTGGCCACGCGTATTTCGTTTATGAATGAGATTGCCAATATTTGCGATCGCTACGGTATTGACGTCGAAGACGTGCGCCAGGGGGTAGGTATGGATAGTCGGATTGGCCCGGCGTTTCTGAAAGCTGGTTGTGGCTACGGCGGCTCATGCTTCCCTAAAGATGTACAAGCCCTAGTGCGAATTGCGCAGAGCGTTGGTGTTGAGCCATTGGTTTTAAATGGTGTCGAGTCGCGTAATAAAAAACAGAAACAATATTTGTTCGAACATATCGTAGCCAGAATGGGCAAAGACCTCACTGGCCGTAAGATAGCCGTTTGGGGTCTGGCTTTTAAACCTGAAACTGACGATATGCGCGAAGCTTCATCCATCGACTTGATTCGCGCCTTGTGTCACGCGGGGGCGCAAGTCGCAGCGCATGACCCAGTTGCCAAAGAAGTTGCTGAGCAAGTTTTTGCAGACCTGATTCGCAATGGCCGGTTAAGTATAGTTGATCATTCCATGGATGCCACGCAAGACGCTGATGCGCTGGCGCTTGTGACTGAATGGGCCGAATACAAGACAGCAGACCTGGATGCCTTGAAGCAATCACTCAAAGCAGCAGTGGTATTTGACGGACGCAATCACTTGAATCCAGCCGCTATGAAGCAGCTTGGTTTTCATTATGCCGGCGTAGGTCGGGTTTAAACGTAATTGCGGATGAGCATGAAAAAGATTCTCGTTACCGGTGGTGCAGGTTTTTTAGGCTCACACCTTTGCGATCGTCTGATCGCCCAAGGACATCATGTCATCGCACTCGATAGCTTTTTTACCGGCAATCGCAGGAACATCGCCCAGCTAGCCGATCACCCGAATTTCGAGACCATCGAGCACGACGTAGTCGATCCTATCCATATTGATGGCCTGGATGAGATCTATAACCTGGCGTGTCCAGCGTCTCCTGTGCATTATCAGCACGATCCTATCCACACAATGAAAACCTCAGTGCTTGGCGCACTAAACATGCTCGAGCTGGCACGTAAGTCCAACGCTAAGATATTTCAGGCATCGACATCCGAAGTTTACGGTGATCCGATTGTGCATCCCCAACCTGAAGGCTATTGGGGCCACGTCAACCCGATAGGCATTCGTAGCTGTTATGACGAAGGCAAGCGTGCCGCCGAAACCCTGTTCTTTGACTACCATCGCCAGCATCAACTGCGCATTCGCGTTGTCAGGATTTTTAATACTTACGGCCCTCGTATGGCTGCAGACGACGGTCGCGTCGTCAGTAACTTTATAGTGCAAGCCTTGCAGGGCAAAGACCTGACAGTCTATGGCGAGGGTTTACAAACTCGCAGTTTTTGTTACGCCGATGATCTCGTTGAAGGTTTCATCCGGTTGATGAATGCTGACGATACGGTGACGGGCCCTGTCAATATCGGTAATCCGGGCGAATTCACCATGCTTGAACTAGCCGAACGCGTACTGCGCCTCACCGGCTCACAAAGCAAGTTGATTCACTTCCCCTTGCCTGAGGATGATCCCAAGCAGCGGCGCCCCGATATTGCTAAAGCAAAAGAACTGCTTGGCTGGGCACCCACGGTTGCACTGGAAGAAGGCTTGGCCCGCACGATCGCTTACTTTAAAACAGTGCTCTGAGGCAATCAGCGAACACTTATGCCTTCATACACCCCGGATCAGCCCTTTGCTGTTGTCATGCCGGTCTACGAGGATCGCGAGGCCTCAACCCGTCTATTGCAGACCTTAAGTGCACTGTATGGAGGTCAGCCGTATTTAGTAGTTGTGGATGACGGCTCGGTTCGGCAGCCTGTGCAGGTTGAGGCAATCGAAGCCGCTGGCTTGAAAGGCGTTGTAATTTCGCTTAAACGTAATGTCGGACACCAGCGGGCGATTGCGCTGGGCCTGAGCTACGTTGCGGATAAATTGCCCGATATCAACTTCACCGTGGTGATGGATTCAGATGGCGAAGACACCCCAGAGTCGATCCGAGAGCTTATAGTCCCTTTGCAATCGGCAGATATTGATGTTGTCGTTGCCCAGCGCAAAAGTCGTATCGAGACTTGGCGCTTTAAAGCGTTTTATGTTGTTTATAAAAGTCTGTTTCAGTTGCTGACAGGTCGAAAAATCAGTTTTGGCAATTACATGGCGTTAAAACCTAATGCCGTGAAGCGCTTAGCTGCCATGCAAGAACTGTGGACTCACGTGGCAGGTTGTACCTTGACTTCGAAGTTGCGCATTGCTCCACAGTTGATTGACCGAGGACCACGCTACGCCGGTCAAAGCAAAATGAATTTTGTTGGACTTGCCTTGCATGGCTTCAAAGCCTTGATGGTATTTGCCGAAGATGTGCTCGTTCGGGTAGGTATTGTTTGCGCGTTGATTGCTGCGCTATCTGTTTTGGTGAGTTTTGTAGCTATTACGCTTAAGCTCATGGGCTTTGCGACACCGGGCTGGTTCTCCGTTGCACTCGGCATACTGATGCTTGTCTTTATGCAGACGGGCGCACTCACCTTAATGACCTTGATGCTGACCGGTATCGTTCGCAGTGGGACAACTAATCCAGTCGACTACCTTGCCTTAATCGATACGGTTAAACATGCTGAGAAGACTTGACCGCCAGTCGCTTCTTACGCTTGTTCAACCAGCCAAGTTTCTAGTTAACGGTGTTGTTGCAACCATCGTGCACTTTTCGGTGCTCAGCTTCTGTTTAAAAGTGCTGTTATGGCATTCAGCGGGCCTGTCTAATATGATGGCCTCGGTGTTTGGTATTACTTCATCCTTTCTGGGTAATCGCTATTTTGTGTTTGATAACTCGAATGAGCCGGTTCAAAAGCAAATCATGCGGTTCATTGCCTTATCAGTCACGCTTGCTGGGGTGCATTTTTGCGTCATGTATGTGTCTACGGATATTTACGGCAACGATTACCGTTTGAGTTTTTTACTCGCCACGGTTATTCAGACTATCTTGAGTTTTCTTGGTAACAAAATCATGGTGTTCAAAGCGTGAAATACCTCAAACTTATTGTCGCGACAGTTGTGTACGGGATATTGCTACTGGCAGTCTATTACGCGCACATCGCATATTTCAAAGTCAATGTCCTGTTTTATAGCTCGATCGTTGATGCTTTCATTGCGGCTGGTGTGTCGATCATTTTGATCGTAACAATCAAATGGTTTCGGGTTTTCAGTTTTTTTGAAGGTCTTCAAATGCTATGCATTTGGTTGCTGTTAGGGTATTCGTTTGCGATATCCGTACCCACAGTGATTGATCGCTCATTATCTTTTTACATCTTGGAGAAAATCCAACAACGCGGTGGCGGGATCAAGTTCGACGCCTTCGATCAAGTGTTTACCAAAGAGTATGTCAAAGAACACAGATTGGTAGACGTGCGTCTGACTGAGCAACAGCAGTCCGGGACGATTGCGATTAAAGACGGGTGTGTCAAGCTCACCGAGCGTGGCAATACCATTGCCACAGCCAGTCGCTACTTCAGAGCGCATTTTCTGCCTAAGCAGCGACTGCTGATGGGCGAATATTCTGATGCGCTCACGGATCCCTTCCGAAATAGCAGCACGCAAATGGACTACACCTGCAACTGAAATGATCCAGCGCCAATCGGATCAATATTCTCATCTCGCTGCGCTCGACGGTTTTCGTGCCTGCTTGGCTTTGTGGGTATATACCGGCCATCTGGCCAAAGCTGTTGGCTACTCTAACAAGCTTTTAGCCTTACACCCCCTGGCGGTTGACCTGTTCATGGTGTTGTCAGGCTTTCTGATGGTACATACCTGGAAAGGTCGCCACGGCTACGACCATCCCCTTGGTAAAACAGCCATTAAGTTCTATCTTGCCAGGCTATTCAGAATCGCACCCCTGTATTTTGTTTTGCTTGGGGTTTGTTTTTTTCTGGCAAATCCGCTTGCGTTGATGAAAGATCAAATTGAGACGATCTTCCCGCCTCCGTGGATTACCGACACCACTAACTATCACCCCTTGACGTCTTGGGCTGTCACTTCGTGGCAGTGGTGGGCAACTCATCTAAGCTTTGTATTCGGTGCTATCCCGGGGCTTCAGTCGAGCACACCACTACCTGACTGGAGCCTCTCACTCGAGATGCAGTTTTATGTTTTGTTCCCGCTTGTGCTTTTAACTTTTCGAACAAAAAACCTGCAAATAGCGCTGGTTGTTATCAGTGTTGCCTTGGCCATATTGAGCCCCAGACTGTTGGGCAATTATCTTGACGCGGGCAGCTGGGCGCATTTTGGCCAGCCTAGCTTCCTCACCTATCGGCTCAACGCCTTCGTTGCTGGCATGCTCGCCGCAAACTGGCTGAGGCATCATATTCAAACGAACAACAGCATTACCAAGACAAGTGTTTTCTATATTTTGCTTGGCCTGGTTTGCATCGCGCCACTGACTAAACCAGTTATTTTGCTCTATGGTCTCTTCTTTATCTTGATCTCTGCGGCACAACCAAAGCTCAATCGCTGGCTAAGTGGCAGATCGCTGCATTTTCTTGGTGAGATTTCTTACTCAATTTATCTCGCGCATATTTTTGTCGTGACGCTCGGGGTTTCATTACTGATAAGGAGCGACGAATTCTTAAGTTTTGCGCCAGAACTCAGATTTTTCTTTGCGCTTGCCGCGACCTTGCCGGTCGTACTAGCGCTGTCGTACCTGCTCTATCGCTCCGTTGAGAAACCCGGGATAACGCTCGGCAGAGCGCTTAACAAACGACTCAATTAATCGAAGTTGACAGAGTCAACTTGCAACCCCAATCTGCGACTGTCCTCATTGATTAAAAGATTACGAGGGATAAAGCAGCGGGCGAGCCTTATCGAGACTGTTTTTGCTTCTGTCTCTGGGTCGTCTGGTGTGGGTATTGCAATTTCAAGCAGTCTAGGGCCCGCACTCGTTAGATGCTCTGTTTTTTCGGTAAGTTTTGTTCCTTCATGATCAAGCACCGACATCTCGACCACTAAGGCACGCCCATCAAGAATCAGTTGATTGGGTTTTAGGTTGATACTAAGCTGCGTAGACCCCGTTGGCACCGGTAAGTTGATCAAACCTGTCGTCCAGCCGTCTCGGTCAATAGGCCGTGGTTTGTAGCACTGGGTATCCACGGTGAAAGGGAAGCTTGTCGCTGCGCGCCTGACCTCCGCCGCTGAGCCAAGAATAAGCAACACTAATATAATAGAGAGTGAAGCGCGAAGAAACAGCGTCGGCGACGCGTCAAAATTGCCGCTGCGTCTGGCCAAGAGAGTGGCGGGCTGGCCGTTGTGCTCTGAGTCAATGTAGGCGTACATTAGCGCAAGCATGGCAGCTGCAATAAACAAGTTCTCACGAACCAGTAGGGAGTGGGCAAATATATTTGCAGTAAAGATAGACCCCAGGGCCACCACGGCAGGGATCAAATCGCGTTTATTTTTTAACTTAAAAACGGGATACAGCAACATCAAGCTGAAGACGAGTCCGCCAATAAGACCCGTTTCTACCAAGGTTTGCAGAAAATAATTATGCCCGTTCTCGCCATTTTGCTGAATGCTTAAAAAGAATGAATGAGTGAGATCATGATTGGCAGCCTGTCGATAGTATTCACCTTGACCCATCCCGAATATTGGGAAAAGCGAAAACATCTTTAATCCTGCTGCGTAAACTTCCGGGCGATATGACAATGCTAGGTTAAAAGCGTCCAGGTCCTTTACCCCTGCAAGTTGGATTGCGTGAGCAACGAAGCCCATCCACGGCTCACTAAAAAACAGACCACAAAGCATAAATACGAATAACCCAAACGCAAGACTTAAGGTGACGGGCCAGAAATATCTGCGGTGTCTTGTAACAAAGATGGCTAGCAACACGAGGCTTGCTACGAGAGCAAGCGCAAAACTTGCTTTCGATTTACTCAAAAACAAAGCAACCCAACATAGTGGGATAACCCCCGAAACGAGTGCCAGGCGCAGAGGGATGTTTTTGCAGGCGTAAAAGTAACCCCACAAGCCAACTGCAGCGATCAGCATCTGGCCTGCAAACGCGTGAATATCTTCCTGAAACCCGAGCGCCATGAAACCAAAGTGTTCAGAGCGAAAAAGCATTTGAACCGCGGTAAAACCAATGCCGTATTTTGATTGCCTGATGCCGACGATAGCACTCATTATTAGCCCAACAATGAGGGGCATAAGCAGGTAATGCGTTTGCCCTTTCAACTTTTGTAAAACAGGTATCAGGATAGCGATAAACAAAAACGCGCAACCGTAAACCAGCCAATCAAACAGAGGTCGATAATCATCGTGCCAATCAAGTGAGCGCAGATGCAACAAGTTATAGAGCAAGACATCGACCCGAAAAAGGGATGACGATTGCGCCAAGTTTCTGATGATGGCGATAGCTGTCGACGTCGTCACCAGAAGGCTGGCTAAGGCGACTGGCCAAGGCATTGCGATGACTTCGCGCCAGGACCGTCTGTGCAGGGTGTTGTTGACGATTGTGCCAAGACAGAAGCCCGCCACTAGATCGAGCCCAGCAGTGTGAACCCCGAGTATCCGGCCGTAGCCAAAATACTGCTGAATTTGCCAAGCCAATTTCGGTTGTAAGGGTAACGCAAACATGACGCCGATCAAGGCAGCCCGAGGGCTAATCAAACTGGTTATCAGGGCACAAATCAGACAGAGGGCAGAGGTCGTTATCCGGTATTGGGGATCCAAGCTCAGGAGTGAGGGATATTGATTGGCAAGAACCAAGAGCCCAGCGATCATCGATATGGCAATACCCAACAGACAGAGCACGTCCTTCGTAATTGCGAACGATCGAGGCTGGGTTAGGTTCATGCTAAATCAAAGACATCCGCTTGTGCCAGCGCCATCCCAGCAGTATCTTTGACGGCGAGAGTTGGTTCAGCTTCGAGTGGCCACTCGATTGCTACTGTTGGATCGTTCCACGCCAGACAGCGCTCAGCCGCGGGCGAATAGAAATCGGTTGTTTTGTATAGAAAGTCGACTTTGTCGCTCAGCACCAAAAATCCATGGGCAAAACCAGGCGGTATCCACAACTGCCGTTTATTCTCTTCGTCAAGATAGCTACCAGTCCACTTGCCGAATTCAGGATGGCCGCGCATAAGATTCACCGCAACATCAAAAACAGCCCCTCGAACCACGCGAACCAGTTTGCCCTGAGCATGCTCAACTTGATAATGCATCCCCCGCAACACTCCCTTGCTGCTTTGGCTGTGATTGTCTTGAACAAAAGTCACATCTAGCCCTGTTGCAGCCAGGAAATCTCTCTGATTAAAGCTTTCGAGAAAAAACCCTCTTTTGTCTTCAATGACCTTGGGCTCCAGAATCAACACTCCAGATAATGCAGTGGGCTTAACGGTGTAAGGCAATTGTGGCTCTCAAGTGTTATGACAGTGTTGGCTAATAAATCAGCTTCAAAAGGTACTGACCGTAATTGGTCTTTTTAAGGGGATCAGCCAAGCTTTCGAGCTGCTCAGTTGATATCCATTTTTGTCGAAACGCAATCTCCTCTAGGCAAGCCACCTGCAAGCCTTGGCGCTTTTGCAAGGTAGCGATAAAGCTTGAGGCTTCGAGCAAGCTATCGTGTGTGCCGGTATCTAGCCAGGCAAAGCCTCGACCCAGAATCTCGACATTGAGCTGTTTTAAATCCATATAGCGCTGATTGACATCAGTAATCTCTAATTCGCCTCTTGCGCTCGGCTTAATGCTCTTGGCGATGTCGCAAACTTGCTCATCGTAAAAATACAAACCGGTGATCGCATAATTGCTTTTTGGGGTGAAGGGCTTTTCAGCAATACTGATCGCTCGAAACGCTGAGTCAAACTCAACAACCCCGTAACGCTCTGGGTCCGGGACGTGATACGCGAAAACGGTAGCGCCATGCGTAGCGTGACTGGCATGTTTGAGATTTTTGACGAGATCGTGACCGTAAAAGATGTTGTCCCCCAGCACAAGGGTGCTAGGGTTGCCGTTAATAAATTTTTCACCCAAAATAAAGGCCTGCGCGAGCCCATCGGGGCTAGGCTGAACTACATATTCAATGTTGAGCCCCCATTGATGACCGTCGCTGAGCAAGGCCTCAAAGCGTGGGGTGTCTTCTGGGGTCGAGATCACGAGGATATCGCGAATGCCCGCCAGCATGAGCGTCGACAGCGGGTAATAAATCATTGGCTTGTCGTATATCGGCATCAGTTGCTTGGATACCGCTTTAGTTGCCGGATAAAGCCTGGTGCCGGCGCCGCCCGCCAAAATCAAGCCCTTTCGTGTTTTTGTCATATTTGGTTGGCTAAGTCATCTAAAAAAATAGAAGCTCTTGGAGTATCTGTATTTTGAGCAACTGGCAACGGTATTTACTTACTTTCCCGATTATAGTTTGAAGCCGCAACCGTAACTGCAACCGCTTGACTGGGATACATTTCATTTTGATTTACTTGCATAAAATTTTGCCGATTTTTTTGTCCCCCTTGCTCATTGTCATCGTCTTGCTCGTCACGAGTTTGCTGCTCAGACGACGCGTGTTTGGTCTTGCTGCCATTGTTATCCTATACGTCGCGAGTGTTCCCTTTACTTCAATAACGCTTATGCGCGCAGTAGAGGGGGATGCGCTAAAGCTAGCGGTAGAAGAAGCACCCAACGCCGATGCGATTGTGGTGCTAAGTGGCATGATTGACTGGATTCAAACGACTCAAGGTGTGGCGCCTGAGTGGGGTGACTCGGACCGGTTCTGGGACGGGATCGCTTTGCTGAAGGCAGATCGGGCACCAAAGCTCATTTTTACGGGCGGCAAATTACCTTGGCAATTGGGTCAAGAAACTGAAGGGGATGTCCTCAAGCGTTTTGCTGTGATTGCACAGGTCCCTGAGGAACAGATTTTGATAAGCGACAAGGTAGAAAACACTGAAGATGAGGCGCGCGCGGTTGCCAAAATGCTCGATCCTAAGAGGAGTCGCATTATTCTGGTGACATCTGCGTTTCACATGCCTCGTGCTAAAGCCTTGTTCGATAAAAGAGGGTTTGAGGTATTCGCCTACCCGGTCGATTTCAGGGCGGGGGGTGGTCTGGATTGGTTTACTGCTTTCATCCCTAACCCGAATGCTTTGGCGGGTACAGAATTCAGTGTTAGAGAGCTCATCGGAAGACTGTATTATCGTTTTAAATTCTTTTTAAATTAAGTTCATGTCAGACCTTGCTATCGCCCTGATTGTCTTCAATCGACCTCGCCACACACGCGAGTCGTTCGCGACCGTGCGCGCGCAGCAGCCTAAGAAATTGTTTTTAATTGCAGATGGCCCCAGAGCTGATCGCCCAGACGAAGCTCAGAAGTGTCAGGAAGTCAGGGATATCGTGGCGCAAATTGATTGGCCTTGCGAAGTTTTTCGAAACTACGCTGACCAGAATATGGGCCTTAAGCGCAGAGTGTCTAGCGGCTTGAACTGGGTGTTCGATCAAGTCGAAACTGCGGTCATTCTTGAAGATGATTGCGTACCGCATCCAGACTTCTTCACTTATTGTGAAGACCTGCTCGAGCGCTATAGAGATGACGAACGCATTTGGGTCATCACAGGTAATAATTTTCAGCGTGGCAAGCGACGCGGGGATGCGTCTTACTATTTCTCTAAGTTCGGCCATTGCTGGGGTTGGGCGACATGGCGCCGGGCGTGGCAACACTTTGATGGTGACCTCACCTTCTGGCCTGATTGGAGAGGATCGCCGGACTGGGATAAAAAAATGCCCGACCCGCTTGAACGCGTTTACTGGATAGATATTTTTAATCGTGTTCGTGCTGGCAAGATTGACTCGTGGGCGTATCCTTGGTTAGCCACACTTTGGTATCACGGCGCGCTAACTGCAATCCCCCAGGTTAATCTGGTTACAAATATTGGTGTCGGGCCAGATGGCACCCACACTGTGGCACTTGAAGATGAGCCCGGCATACCAGTAAAACCCTTGGGGGCCATCACTCATCCGACTGAAATCAAACAGAATATCGAGGCTGATCAGTATTTCTTTGATCATGATCTTGGCGGACTGAATCAGAAATTTCCCCGTAAATATTTTGGTTTCGTGCGCAGGGTCAAAAACAAGCTCGTCAGAATGCTTAAAGGGCAGCCGTGAGCGCCAGACAAGCGATTATTGTGCCTCTCTATAAAGAGGTTCTGACACCCGCAGAGCGACTGTCGCTTGAGCGCACATTAGCGCTGCTCGCCCAGCATGATGTCTATATTGTCGGGCCAGAACGCCTGAGAAGCTATTTTGCGCAGTTGTCGGATCAATACGACAATCGATTGCATGTAAGTTTATTCGCGGATCAATTTTTTACTGGTATCGAGGGCTATAACCGGTTGCTGATTTCTGAGCGTTTTTACGCTAGGTTTGAAGCTTATGAGTACATGTTGATCGTGCAAACCGATGCGCTGGTGCTTAGTGACGAGTTAACACTATGGTGCAGCAAGGGCTACTCTTATATTGGTGCGCCCATGTTCAAGGGTTTTACAACCCCTACCCAGCCGCTTAGCCTGTTTTGTGTGGGCAATGGCGGATTCTCACTGCGAAATATTCGGGATTTTCTGAGAGTTCTACGCCAACCTCGGCTGTTTCAAAACAAACTCATGGAAGATTGGCCCGGTTCCTGGCTGTCCACCTGCTATCGATACCTTAAAGATTATTGGTGCTATTCGTATAAAAATACACAGATAAATATCACGGTTAATGAAGATGTCTTTTGGGGGCTATTTGTGTCAGCGCGTTGTGACTTTTTTACCGTGCCAACAGTTGATGAAGCAATCGCTTTTGCATTTGAGGCAGAGCCCGAATACTTGTATGCACGCAATGGCAATCGCCTGCCGTTTGGATGCCACGCCTGGCAACGCTACGATGACGGGTTCTGGGATCGCATCATCACAGTCGATCGAATCACGGTACAAACAATAAAAAGCTAAATAGATCAATGGCTTGTATCGCAAGAGACAAGTAACCGCTCGTGTTTGACGTGCTATCATGCTGGTTATTTTTTCTATTTGACGAGCTCACCAATAGTGTTTTTTGCCATCCCACACATTGCACTCGCTGCGGCGGGTTTTGCCTCTCTAGCTATCTGCCTAGGCATCGTGTGGACAACACATTTGCATGGCGCTCATACCCTCGACTCAGAGGCGGGTGTACAGAAAGTACATCAAGAACCCACCCCTCGCATTGGTGGCGTGGCAATACTGATTGGTAGCTGGATCGGCTGGTTTTTTGCGCCACCAGAAATTGCGGTGATGTTAGGGCCTATCCTCATAGCGGCGTTGCCCGCGTTTCTAGCCGGTGTCATCGAGGACGTGGTTAAACGAGGTAGAGTAACTGAGCGCTTACTTGCTACCTGCGCTAGCGGTGTCCTGGCCTGGTGGCTGACTGGCGATAGTCTTACCAGAGTCGGTATTGGCGGTGTGGATTGGTTGCTGGCTATTACCCCCGTGTCCGTTCTTTTCACGGCATTTGCGGTGGGTGGCGTTGCCAATGCCATCAATATCATCGATGGCTTTAATGGTCTTGCCAGCAGCACAGTACTTGTTTGTTTAGCAGGCTTGGGCCTATTGGCCTTTTTAGGCGGCGATGCTGAAATGGCCAAGATTTGCTTCATTTTGGGTGGTGCAACTTTCGGATTTCTTTTAGTTAACTATCCATCCGGTAAGATTTTTTTGGGTGACGGCGGGGCTTACTTGCTGGGCTTCCTTCTAGGCTGGATCGCTGTCATGGTTGCCATTCGTAACCCAAATATGTCTCCGTGGGCACCTTTGTTGGCCTGTGGCTATCCGATACTCGAAGTGCTTTTTTCTATGGCTCGCCGGTCAGCCCGAACGCTTAAGATGGGTCATCCTGACCGACTACATTTACACAGTCTTGTCTGGGCGCGGATTGCTCGTAAGTGGTTGTCGGGCGCGACGAGCCTTAAGCAAAACTCAAGCGTTATGCCCATGATGTTGGCATACGCAGTCATCCCTGTCACGTTGGCGATTGTTTATCGTAAAAGTACAGTTGGTCTAATGTTTGCTTTTGTTTTTTGTGCTGTTGTTTATGCTTTTATCTACGCACGCTTAATACACTTTAGTTGGGTTTTACCCAAACTGCGCCTGACAAAGCGTCCACCAAAAGACGCCAGCAATATAGACGGATAAAACATATGTCTGTCGTTTTGTTTAACGAGCTCATCAAACAGTCCATCCAGAAAAAGCGGCCAATGTCTTTTGGCAAGTTAGGGGCTGTTGAGACGGACTGTATTGCCAATAGTCGCGCCAACAAGCAAGTTATCTGGGGGGACAATCTCGGTATTAATGCTGGTGTATTCCCTCTAACCGAGAGGATTGTCACCAAGTGGATCAAAGAGTATCTCGACTCCATTCGATCTCTTGATGCCGTTGCTGAATGGTGGTTTGGCAAAGACACCGCGCTTCTTGACCAATACAACCCGACAAGATTGACGACTACAGTAATTGACGACCTCTTGCCCTTTTATCTGGGCAAAGACGCGTGGCATTATGGCTTGGCGGACAAGACGGTTTTGGTGGTTCATCCAATGGTTGACACTATCGAAGCGCAGGCAACGCGTTTTGCATCCATCTGGCCTGGGGCAGCGATTAAAAAGACCATATGCGTGCGATCGTTTTACCCGCCGTGGCTAACCACGAGTCACCCCTACAAAAACTTTTTTGATTGTTTAGCGGCAATCAAAAAGCAGATTGCAAAGCATCAATTTGATTTTGCAGTGGTGGGCGCAGGCGCTTATTCCTTGCCCTTGCTCAAGTTTATTAAGCAAATGGGTGTGCCATGTGTGCATTTAGGGGGTCAAACCCAATTATTATTCGGTATACGAGGCCAACGCTGGGAGACCGAATACGATGAAGCCTGGCGTCAAGCTAACTTTTACAATAACTCGCCGTATTGGATAAAGCCTTTACCGACGGATATCCCGACCAATAAAGAGATGGTTGAAAACGGTTGTTACTGGTAGATACTGCGAAGTCAAAGTGCCCCCAGATCACTAAACCCCTGAGTGATTCAATGATTAGTCGATTAGCGAATTTTTGAAATGACCACAAATAACAAAATGCCCAAGATCTATGTCGCAGGCCATCGCGGTATGGTCGGTTCAGCCATTGTGCGTCAGTTGATCGCAAATGGCCAAGATCCTGCTCAAATCGTTGGCCGCACGCACGCCGAGCTTGATCTGACAGATCAAGCAGCGGTCAGAGAATTCTTTGCGACCGAAAAGCCCGATCAGGTCTACTTGGCCGCTGCCAAGGTCGGGGGCATTCACGCTAACAACACCTACCCCGCTGAGTTTATCTACGACAACCTGATGGTTCAGGCTAATGTCATTGATGCTGCCTTTCGTCATGGCGTCAAAAAGCTTTTGTTTCTTGGTAGCAGCTGCATTTATCCAAAACTCTCGCCGCAACCGATGCCAGAGAGCGCTTTGCTTACCGGGTTTCTCGAGCCGACCAATGAGCCGTATGCAGTAGCAAAAATTGCTGGCATCAAAATTTGCGAAAGTTATAACCGTCAGTATCAAAAAGAGTATGGTGTTGACTACCGCTCGGTGATGCCAACTAACCTTTATGGCCCAGGCGACAACTATCACCCCGAGAACTCGCACGTGATCCCAGCGTTGATCAGGCGCTTTCACGAAGCCAAAGTGACTAACGCGCCGACTGTATCGATCTGGGGTTCGGGCAAGCCGTATCGTGAGTTTTTGTATGTTGATGACATGGCTGCTGCGAGTGTGCATGTCATGAATCTGGATAAGGCAATCTATGACGAGCATACGAGCCCGATGCAAAGCCATATCAATGTAGGTTATGGCTCGGACATTACCATATTAGAAGTGGCACATGCCATTGGATCCGTGGTGGGCTATAGCGGTGAAATCGTGTTTGATTCTACTAAGCCAGACGGGGCCCCGAGAAAATTGATTGATAGCAGCCTATTGAAGCGCCTTGGGTGGCAAGCCAAGATAGGTATCGAGACAGGCTTGAAACTTGCCTACGCCGATTTCTTGAATCAAACTCGCTAAGGCGGCCCAGTGAGTATCGTCTCGGGCGTTATTGAGCCTTTCAAGCGACTTTACAAAATATTGCCTGTTGCCAGTAAGCGTGGTCTTGCTTTCGTTGTCTTCATTAGTCTAGTAGCGTCGTTATTTGAGACCGCTAGCGTGGCGTCTATATTGCCATTCATGGCTATTGTCATGGATCCGACGATACTGACCAAATATCACTGGCTAGAAAATTTGTTGCAATATCTGGGCATCGAGGGCCAACAGGCTGCCATTATCGCGGCAGGTGCTTTGACGGTTGCTGTGCTTGCAATTGGTAATGCTGTGACTGCAACCAATCTCTGGGTGCAAACCAAATATTTAGCCTCTGCGCGCCGTCACCTTGCAACTGAACTGTTCTCAGGCTATCTCTACCTGCCCTATTCATTTCACATTCAGCGCGATACAAGCTCATTAGGGCGTGTGCTGGGTGGCGACGTTGAATCTGCTGTTGGCGGTTTTCTGGCGTCACTTCTGGGAGTCGTCTCAAAAGGGCTGAGCGGCTTAGTTTTGATTTCGTTAATCGTCGCGGTAGATCCAGTTGTGGCGCTTGGAACCGTCATGGTGCTCGGTTGTGGTTACATGATGGTCTACCGCTTGATTCGAGTCAGGCAGGTCAGACTCGGCGCAAAGATGGTTGAGGCCAGCACTATCGTAGGCCGTACAGCGCTCGAAGGCCTTTCAGGCATTAAAGAATTAAGAGTGTTAGGCCGTGAAAATGCCTCTACGGTTGAATACAACCGATCGATGACCGAACTGATGAATACGCAAGCGTCCAATTCGTTGGCCTCAGCGATGCCTCGCTATGTAATTGAGGTCTTCGCTTACGCCGGGATTGTGGCTGTTACCTTGGCCTTTGTCCTGAAGGGGCAGGGGATGTCCGCCATCCCCTCACTCGCCTTGTATGCGCTGGCGGGTAATCGCTTGGTACCGATTTTTCAGCAATTGTTTGCGGCAGCCATCACGATCAAATACCACACCAAAGCTGTTGAGTCTCTAGAAGCTGACTTGGCGACGGTGCGCTCCGCGCAAAAAGAAACTGACGATGAGCACGCTGTTGCTTTGACGTTCAAAACCGAAATCCAGTTAACAGATTTAAGCTTCAAGTACCCTACGGCTGAGCGCTTGGCGCTTAATAAACTGACTCTCACCATTCCCCAAAATCAAAGTATCGGTTTGGTTGGTAGAACGGGATCGGGCAAGACCACGCTAGCGGACGTTATTCTCGGGTTGTATCCGCCAGCAAGCGGCACGATTGCGATCGACGGGGTTGAGTTGACCGAGCAGAATGAAAGAGCCTGGCGTAAACGAGTCGGCTACGTACCGCAGGCCGTATTTTTGACCAATGCCTCAATTGAAAAAAATATCGCGTTAGGCATCCCAGAGCACGAAATCGATCGTGACGCTGTGCAGCGAGCGGCCCAAATGGCACAGGCTGAAGAGTTTATTCGTATGCTGCCCGACGGCTACAGTACCGTGGTTGGTGAGCGTGGCGTTAAGCTCTCGGGCGGTCAACGCCAGCGTCTGGGGATTGCACGGGCGCTTTACCATAACCCGGACGTGCTTGTGTTCGATGAGGCTACCAGCGCGCTCGATGGGATGACCGAAGATGCCGTCATGCAGGCAGTGCAGGATTTAAGTCAGGAGCGTACGATGATTCTGATCGCCCATCGCTTGCGAACCGTGCAGGCATGCGATCGGATTGTGATGCTTGATAGTGGTTGCATCGTTGCAGATGGGACCTACCAAGATTTGATGGAAACGTCGGATTTGTTCAAACGCTTAGCGGGCAACGCGTTGACTGACGTTGAATAGATGATGCTAGATACCCCTATCGCCTTCATCATTTTCAACAGGCCGCAACATACCCGGCAAAGTTTCGCAGTGATTCGCGAGCAGCGTCCAAGCAAATTATTGATCATTGCTGATGGCGCGCGAGTCGGGCATCCAACTGATGCCGAGCGTTGCCGGGAAACCCGAGAGGTTGTTGCTAATATTGATTGGCCATGTGAAGTCTTACGTAATTATTCGGATGTCAATCTCGGTTGTAAATTGCGTGTGAGTTCAGGATTGGATTGGGTCTTCGAGCAAGTAGAAAAAGCGATCGTGATTGAGGATGATTGTTTGCCTAATGCAGACTTTTTTACCTTTTGTGACACTTTGTTGCGACGTTATGAGGCTGATCCGCGAGTCTGGGTTATCACAGGCAACAACTTTCAGAACGGTAAAAAGCGAGGCGACGCCGCGTATTATTTTTCGAAATTCAATCACTGCTGGGGCTGGGCAACTTGGCGCCGAGCCTGGCAGCATTATCGGGTTGACATCCCTTTCTGGCCGAGCTGGAAGGACACTGCGGATTGGAAGCAAAAACTACCTGATCCGATAGAACGTCAGATTTGGACTAATTTGCTTGACCGAGTACAAAAGGGTGAAATCGATACGTGGGATTATCAATGGACGGCAACCGTCTGGCATTACGGTGGCTTGACTGCGACACCTCAGGTCAATCTCGTGACCAATATCGGTTTCGGACCCGATGCGACGCACACCGTCGCGGCAGATGATCAAGCTGGCTTACCCGCATTGCCTCTCGGCCCTTTGACGCACCCTGTCAAAGTTAAACAAGACTGGGCTGCCGACCGGCATGTCTTGAATCAGAATTTCGGCGGTGCAGATCACCCCGATCGTTGGCATAACCGCTTAAAAAGAAGAAAAGACCAGCTTTTGCGCTCACCTCAATGGGCACTTAAAAAGTTGAGACAAGCTTTAGGTTCGAGGTCTTAGCATGTGCGGCATCCTGGGGCTCATCCACCGCAACGCCGACGCCCGCCCACCGCTGGCAGCGCAATTCGTTTCTACGCTCGCCCATAGAGGGCCAGATGACTCCGGTACCTACAGCGATACCCATGTGCAGTTTGGCCACACTCGCTTGTCTATCATTGATCTGACCGATGCTGGCCATCAACCGATGATCAGTCATCAAGGTCGCTATGTGGTCACGTATAACGGTGAGATATACAACTACCTGGAACTTCGTAGCGAGTTGGAAGCCCTGGGTGCGAGCTTCATCAGTCATTCTGATACCGAGGTGTTGTTAGCGGCTTATCACGCGTGGGGTCGCGAATGCGTCAAGCGATTCATCGGCATGTTCGCGTTTGTGATCTGGGACACGCAAGCCCAAGTGGCCTTTATCGCGCGCGACCGTTGCGGCGAAAGGCCCCTTTTCTATCATTTCAACGATAAGCGACTGGCGTTTGCCTCTGAGCTTAAAAGCCTACTGCCACTCTTGGATGAGCGTCCGGTTCTTAATCCCGTTGCGGTTGACCAGTATTTGCACTATCAATACGTGCCTGAACCGACAACCCTGTTGAAGGGTGTCTATAAGTTGCCGGCAGGACACTCATTGACGCTTACGCTAACCGACTGGCAAGCCAAGCCCGACCTGTATTGGTCAGTCGATACGGCAGCTCAACCGATACCCACGCCTAGGGGCAAAGCGGAGATCCTTGCTGAGATCCGGGACGGGTTAGAGTCCGCTGTACAAATGACTCTTCGGGCTGACGTCCCCGTGGGAGTGGCGTTGTCAGGCGGGATAGACTCTGGCGCTATCGCTGCACTTGCACAAAAAAACAATCCACAACCCATGCACGCATTTTGTGTAGGTTATCCGGGACGGCCCCATTACGATGAGCGAGAGCAAGCCCGTGAATTAGCGATTTCTCTTGGGATGATCGTGCACGAGGTCGAGCTGCCGGTCGAAAGTTTCGTTGATTTTTTCCCAGAGCTCGTGAGTATTATGGACGAGCCCATTGCAGATCCAGCCGCTTTTGGGCATTACTCCGTCCCGAAAGCTGCTGCTGACCAGGGGGTCAAAGTACTGTTGTCAGGTATCGGTGGCGACGAGCTTTTCTGGGGCTATCCCTACGTGACCGAGGCCGTCAAGCTCAATCAGTTGGCCTACGACCATCCGCTGCTGCTTGCTTTTGCCAGGTGGCTAGGCGCGGCCGGGGCGCATCAATTTTTGCTGAAAGTTTCGTATTATCCTAGGGCGTATCCCAAGCTCAGGCATTGGGCGGATGTCTTGCAAAAGTTGGGTGATCCACGTCAGCCGCCTGAACAATTGTTGTATTACATCTTGCATCCGGATTTTGAAGGCGCTTATTCACTGGGCAAAAGTGTTTACGGTGAAGCGATGCAGCAAGTTAATCAACAAAGCCTGTTTCAGCCGACCGCGCACAGCAAGCCTAGTCGCGAACAAATCCCTTCGGCAGTTATCCGTCTGCTATTCGATACTTGGCTAACGTCTAATTGTCTTTCTCTAGGCGATCGCGTTGGGATGGCAGTCGGTGTAGAAACTCGCATGCCTTTTCTCGACGCAAACCTGATTCAAACCGTGATGTCGCTCAGGGCGATTGAGCCAGACAATGCGCTTGGTCAAAAGGCCTGGTTGCGCGAGGCACTTAAAGGCGTTTTACCGGATGCTGTGTTGTCGCGTCCCAAAGCTGGTTTTCAACCACCGGTGCATCAATGGCTGACCGGGGTGATTCAGACCTATGGTGATCAATTACGCTCAGGGCATCTCGTCGAGTGCGGCGTACTTGATCGGGACAAAGTGGATCACCTGCTTGCAACGACGAAGACTCAAGGGTGGCATGGTCTATTTTTTGCCTATAAATTAGTGTTGCTCGAAACGTGGTACCAGCGGGTGGTTGCTTGATGAGCCAGTCCGTGCCTACCATTTTGATTTACAACCCAATCTCCGGACACGGGCATCTTGATTCATGGAACGCCCTCTTTGTGTCGCTCTTGCTGAACGCCAAGTGGCGGGTCATTGCAGCCACTCCGGATAAGGCTGATTTGATCGCCAGGCTAGAGATCAAGGGGCAAGCTGACGCACCAAACTTGCAGGTGCTGGATTGGGCTGTGTCACCACGCACGTTGAGTGAACGGGTTTGGGGGCGCGTGTATCGGGTCTTCAAGCCTTTTTTGAATCCCTTTTCTGGCTTCGGCCAAACCACTGACCACCACGATCCGAGGTTTCTCAATCCCGATGATTTCGCGAAGCGGCTACGTGTGTTCAGAAGACAGTGTCGCTGGTCACCGGCCATGGTATTTAACATGTATATGGACATGTACCCAACGACACGCCAAAGTTGGAAGCTATTTGATTCAAGGCGGTCGCTATCGTGGGCTGGGATTCGATTTGTACCCACCGTTGACGGTAGCGAAGGCTATTACCATTTGCCGTCGCTTGCAGGGATGTGCTTTCTTGATGAGGGAGTCCGCGACCACTACCGTCAAACCATGCCTGGCAAACACTTCGCCTATCTGCCTGACATCACGGAGAGCAAAGTACCCGAGACTCCGACCCCACTCTTGATTGAAATTAAGCAACGCGCCCGGGGACGCAAGATTGTTTTTCTGGGGGGAACTCTCGGGGGTAATAAAAATCTGGCTCGCTGGTATCAACTCATTGCTGCGATGGATCCTGAGCAATGGTTTTTCGTCCAGATCGGTGAGATGTTTGAAAACACCCTGACTGAGGATGATGCACGTGAACTTGCCAAGATAAAGGCGCAATGTCCAGAGAATCTCTTCGTTAAGCTTGCCTACTTGCCAGATGAAGCGCACTTTAACGAAATCATGCAAGCAAGTGACGTGATTTTTGCGGTTTATCGTGATTTCAAAATCAGCAGCAACATGCCGGGTAAAGCCGCTGCCTTTGATAAACCAATATTGGTCGCGAGTGGACAGTTAATGGGTCAGCGCGTGCTGCAATATGATATCGGGATGGCGGTCGACGAGAACGACGTGCCCGCCATGCAAACGGCTTTAACGGAGCTTGTGAACCACCCGTATTCTCGCCACGCGCAGTTCGGTGCCTATCGCAAAGATTTCAGTAGCGACGCCTTGGGTAACCACTTAATGACTTTTTTAACCGACTGTATGCACCAACCCACCTGAACGCTGTGCGGATAAACAGATGAAAATCTTGCAACTTTCGACCGATGACTATATTGGAGGCGCTTCTCGGGCGGCTTATCGCTTGCATACGGCGTTGTTGCAATGTGGAGTCGATAGTCGCATGCGGGTGTTGACCCATCAGACGGCAAATGATCGAGTGTTGGCCGGCAAAGGGTCACGCAGTTTTAGTCAGAAAGTAAAAAACAAATTGCAGCAGAAATGGCGTGAATTTGATCAACGTCGATTCAAGAGCAGTAACTCCGTCATGCATTCGTTTGGTGACGAAAGTGCCTGCATCGTGGATGAGATCAATGCGAGCGATGTGGACGTTGTCAATTTGCACTGGGTCGCCAATCTTTTATCCATTGAGGATATCAGCCGCATTACCAAACCGATTGTCTGGACGTTGCATGACATGTGGGCGTTTTGCGGCGGTGAACACGTGGTGTTCGATGAACAATCTAACGCCCGCTTCAGGGTAGGTTATCGACTAAACAATCGTCCGGCTGATGAATCTGGCCCTGACCTTAATCGCCAGACTTGGGAGCGAAAGCGGAAAGCCTGGGCGAATCAGCTGTTCAATATTGTCACGCCTGGTCGATGGATGGCGGGGTGCGTTCGTGGTAGTGCTCTTTTAGGGCATCACCCAGTGCGTGTCATCCCCAACCCGATTGAGTTAGCTCATCTCTGGCGTCCGATTGATAAACAATTTGCGCGTGCCGTCTTGGGATTAGCTCAAGACAGGCAGTACGTATTGTCTGGCTCTGCGGGGGGGATGGCGCATTTGAAAGGCGAAGACTTACTGCGTGAAGCCTTTATAGCCTTAAAAAAGACGGGACAACCGATCCCAGATTTATTGATATTTGGCCAAAGTCGTCCAGCGGTTTCACCTGACTGGCCTTGCGAGGTCCATTGGCTTGGGCGAGTCAATGACGATCACGTTATGCGGTTGATATACGCTGCTGCAGATGTGATGGCAGTGCCGTCTCGGCTGGATAACTTGCCCAACACGGCGATCGAAGCGCATGCCTGTGGCATACCCGTGGTGGCGTTCAACATCGGTGGGTTACCGGATATTGTTGATCATCAGCAAAGCGGTTGGTTGGCGCCAGCTTTTGACACTGACAGTTTTGCGCAAGGGCTTACCTGGATACTTCAGGACCCGGAGCGCTGGCTGCAGCTATCGTCTCAGGCGCGCAAGCTTGTTGAGCAACGCTTTGCCCCCGAGGTTGTGGTGAGACAGTACCTTGAGGCCTATCAAGCCGCTGTTTCCAGTCAGCCCAAGCAGTCGCCTGAGTGCTGATGAAGCGCAACGGCTACGTCCTTGTCTATAACCCCATCTCAAATGAAGGGCATCTGGATTCGTGGCATGTTCTGTTCGTCGATCTGTTACGGCAAGACGGATGGCGTGTTATCGCCGTCTCCACTGATCCCCGTGGGTTACGCGCCAAACTGGTGGCAAAAGGGCTTGAGGTATCAGACGCGTTGATTGTGTTTGAATCAAAACAACACAACGCCAGCCAACCTTCATTGATTCGACAGACTTGGCACACATTGAATACGGCGTATGACAAAGTGCGGTATCAAATACAGGATCACACGTCATCCAAGACCCTTGCGCAATATGGGCATCGCTTGGGCGTACTTGCTGCCTATCGCTTGGTTGAGGTCGCTCACCGCGCCTATCGAAGCCTTCGTCAGAGTCGCCAGGCAAAGCAATCTCCCTCTCAGGCACAGACTCAAACTGAATCAGTCTTGCACCCAGCGCTTTTTGCTGACGCGGTCAATGAGGTCGTTGCGCAATATCCCGGGCAAGTAAGGCATGTGCTGAACATGTACATCGACGCCTATCGCACTGACCAAGATGCGTGGCGTGACGTCGATTTCAGCGAAACCATCCCGTGGTCTGCGTTGTGCATTACGCCCGGCGCAGAGCCGGTCGAGGCGTACTATCAGCAACCAAGCTATCGAGGCACCTGCTTTTTGGATGAACTGGTTTGCGAACATTATCAGGAGGTGCGGCCTGACCGATATTTTGAATATCTGCCTGATGTCGCCGATGTCGAATTGCCAGCGACGCATACAGCTTTAACTCGACAGATTGTGGCTCAAGCGGCTGGTCGAAAAATAGTATTTTTAGGTGGTTCAATCGGTAAACAGAAAAATCTTGAGATTTGGTTTGACGTGATTCGTCGCATGGATCCCGGCGCCTGGTACTTTGTACAGATCGGTCGGATTAATCGAAACAACCTCACCGCCTCAGATCAACGTGCGTTGGATGCAACAGTGGCGGATCGCCCCGCAAACTTATTCGTTTATCCCGATTATTTGCCAGATGAACGCCATTTCAACGACGTGATGGCAGCCGCAGATGTTGTTTTTGCCGTCTATCGCGACTTTAAGCGAAGCAGCAACATGCTTTCAAAGGCCGCTTACTTTGAAAAGCCGATCCTTGTCTCCGCGGCGTATTTAATGGGTGAACGCGTCAGCCGTTATAAAATCGGACTAGCGGTAGAAGAAGATAGCGTAGACAGCATTTGCGATGGCTTGGCCCAATTAGGGGCGATCCCCGCTCTTGTCGACAATTTTGAGGCGTATCGACGAGACTTTAATCTTGATGTAGCGAGACAACGGTTGTCGCGCTTTATTCGATTTGGGCTTGAGAGATAGAAACGCGGTTTCAAATACAAAGGCATGATGTTCGAATTTCAGCTAAACACTCCCGTTGCGCTCATTATTTTTAATCGCCCCGACACAACAGCTCGGGTGTTTAAAGAGATTGCCAAGACGAGACCGCCCAAATTATTGGTGGTGGCTGATGGACCACGTCCCCACAGGGTTGGTGAGGCAGAAAGATGCCAGCAAACCCGCGCCATTATTAATCAGGTCGATTGGCCCTGCGAGGTATTAACCAATTTTGCCGATACCAATATGGGTTGCAAGATGCGGGTGTCGAGCGGTATCGATTGGATCTTCGACATGGTCGAAGAGGCCATCATTCTTGAGGATGATTGTTTGCCTGAACCTACCTTCTTCCGGTTTTGCGAAGAGATGCTGATACGCTACCGGGATGATGAGCGCGTCAGTATGGTGTCGGGCGGCAATTTGCAGTTTGGTCGCAAGCGGGGTGCAGCAAGCTACTATTTCTCGCGCTATACCCACATCTGGGGTTGGGCCTCATGGCGTCGAGCGTGGCAACACTATGATCGCGATCTCACGCTCTGGCCAAAATACAGAGACCAAGGCTGGCTTGAAGCGACGTTTTCAAGCAAGGGTGAACAGGCTTATTGGCGCAATTCCTTTGAGGCAGTTCACAATGGCAGTCTGGATACATGGGATTGCTCTTGGACTTTTACCTGCTTGCTGAAGGGCATGTTGCAGGTAGCCCCTAACGTTAACCTGATTTCCAACATCGGGTTTGGTCCTGAAGCGACACATACCCACGTGGTGGGTATTCATGCCAACATGCCGACCGAGCCGATGGTCTTCCCGCTGATTCACCCCGACGCTGTCTCGCAAGATCCCAGAGGCGATCAATTTATTACTGATGACCAAATTGCCCCGTCTTTTGCTAAACGCCAGTGGCGTCGCATCAAAAGACACGTGTTACGGATGCGGTGAATGCGAATCGCGTTTGATCATCAAGCGTTCTGTCTTCAAACGACAGGTGGTATTTCACGCTATTTTTGCAGCATCGCCCCTTTACTGGCATCAAAAGAACAAGCGGTAGCGATATTTGCCCCGGTATACCGCAATCAATACGCCAGGGATCTGAACAAAGGCCTTGTCCATGGGCTCGGAGTCAAGCAATATCCGCCCAAAGCAGCCTCAGCGATGGTGCTGGCTAACGCTTGGTTAAGCAGGCAGCAGATCAAGCGATGGCAACCGGATGTCGTGCACGAAACCTATTTTTCAAACCAACCCTCTGCACCGGCAAAGACCCCACGTGTCGTCACCGTTTTTGACATGATCGGTGAGCTTTTTGGTACCGACGGTGCCGATGCCAACGAGAGAAAGCGGTCGAAAAAGTACGCAGCCGTGTCCAGAGCCGACCGCGTGATTTGTATTTCACATCAAACGCGAGACGACTTGGTTCGCCTCTTTGATATCCCAGAGGACAAGATCGCTGTCGTACATTTGGGGTGTGAACAAGCGCCGCCGAGATCGTTAGGGGCTTGGCCCTCGACGGTTCAAAACAATGACCGCCCGTTTTTACTTTATGTGGGTCTCAGAGAGGGCTATAAAAACTTTGATCGATTGTTGGCGGGGCTTGCCCATTCACCTACCTTGCGAGCGAGCGTTGATTTAGTCGCTTTTGGGGGTGGTGCATTTACCGCGCAAGAAACTCAGCGTATTCAGAGGCTTAATTTCCGATCAAATCAAATCAGGCAAATGAGTGGCGATGATCAAACTTTGGATCAGTTGTACAGAAGTGCAATCGCTTTTGTTTATCCCTCGATTTACGAGGGATTTGGTTTGCCACCTCTTGAGGCGATGGCCAGAAACTGCCCCGTCATCAGCAGTCAGGCCAGCGTGATGCCCGAGGTGATCGGCACTGCCGCAGAATACTTTGATCCAAACGAGGTGGATTCCATCTCAGCGGCCATCGAAAAAGTGATCACTGACGACAGTCGTCGCCGGCAGTTAGTCGGCCTTGGGGCCGAGCGTATTCAGCAATTTACGTGGCAACGATGTGCCCAAGAAACCTTGGCAGTCTATCAACGCCTGCACTCGGGCAGAATCCTCACATGAAAATTTTATATCTCTACACAGAACTGCAAGGGCACAACATCCCCGTCTTTGAGCGATTAGCCACAGATTACGGCGCGACTGTCGACGTCTTTCACTGGACTCAAAATAAGCTCACCCCCTTTATCCCAACCAGCCATACGAATCATCCGAATATTCGATTTCATGATCGTTCAGCCCATTCAAGCACCCAGATTGTCGAGTTTGCGATGGATTTGCGTCCCGATGTCGTCTATGTGACGGGTTGGATGGACAAAGGGTATTTTCCAGCCTTACGCCGGTTAAAAGCGTTGGGCATCCCGGTGGTTGCGGGGTTGGACGGTCAGTGGACGGGTTCGTTGCGCAAGTACTTGGCTTGCCTGGTGATGCGTTGGTTCTACAAAAAGCCGTATTACAACTATCTCTGGGTGCCAGGCCCCTTGCAATACGAATATGCGGCTCGACTCGGCTTTACTAAAGCCGAAATCATTTCTAACTTGTTGAGCGGCAATTCAACCCTCTTCACAGAGGCGGGCAAAACCTTAGAGACGACCAAACAAGAAAAGTATCCCCAGAAGTTTTTATATGTGGGTCGGTTCGCCCCGCAAAAGGGGGTGGATGTTTTGCTTGAAGCGTTTGAAATCTATAAAGCGAAATATCAGGGGCGTTGGGGGCTGAGTTGTATAGGCAATGGGCCGTTGATGGATCAATTGCTACGGGCAACAACGCGCCATGCGAATATTTCGGTTGAGGGGTTCTTGCCGCAAGCGCAATTGGTTGCCAGAGCGAGTCAATCGGGTGCTTTTGTGCTGCCTAGCCGCTATGAACCCTGGGGCGTTGTTGCTCACGAATTTGCTTGCGCCGGGTTGCCCTTGATCTTGTCCGAACACGTGGGGGCCAGACAGCAATATTTAGTTGACGGTTTTAATGGTTTTACCTTTCGCCAAAATGCTGCGCAATCCCTCGCACGTGCCATGCACTTGATGTCGTCATTGTCTGATGATGCGCTGATCATGATGGGTAAACGAAGTATGCAGCTCGCCAGTCAGACGAGCCCTGAGGTGACGGCGGCAAGTCTGATTTCTGTGCTGCATCGCAAAGCCCGATGATGAAGGCCAATATCAAAGTCGCCGTCGATGCCTCCCGTATTAAGTCGGGGGGCGGGATCGCCCATCTGAAAGCCATCCTGCACGTCGATGATCTGACCCGTTACGGGATAGGTGAGGTACACGTCTGGAGTTATCGAGAACTGCTTGATCAATTGCCCGACCGACCATGGCTGATCAAGCATTGCCCGGCCGTCACCACAAAATCATTGCTGCATCAAATCGTCTGGCAAGCGACGAAACTGGCGAAAGAGATTAAGGCGACCGGGTGCCAAGTGTTGTTCTCGGTAGATGCCACCACCTTTTGCCGGTTTCACCCGATGGTGGTCTTGCATCAAAACATGATCCCGTTTGAAAAGGGGTTTGATGAGCTGTATGGTTTCGGCTTGGGTGATATTCACCAACGCGTCTTGAGGCGGGTGCAAATCCGAGCGTTCAAACGTGCCGATGCCGTGATTTTTTTGACGCACTACGCAGCAGACCGCACGCAATTGTTTACGGGTCATCTTAAAAACATCTGCTGTATTGCCCACGGTGTTGACGAGGCATTTAGACGCGAATTGCCTAAAGTAGCTTGGCCCATCGACCGCGAACGACCACTGCGCTGTTTGTATATCTCGCCCTTGTGGAAGTACAAGCATCAGGCCGAGGTTATCCGAGCGATCAAGCGGCTCAGAGATCGGGGATACGACGTCACCTTGACGTTAACCGGTGGGGGTAACCCTGAGGGCAAAGCAATCGTCGCTGAACAAATCAGCCAGACTGACCCAAGCCATCAATTTGTTCATTTGTTAGATTTTGTTTCGCATGGCGACATACCCGCGCTGATGGCCAGTGCGGACATCTTTGTCTTTGCGTCAAGCGTCGAAACATTCGGTATCACTTTATTAGAAGGGATGGCGCTTGGTTTGCCCATCGCTTGTTCAAATCGCAGTAGTCTGCCAGAAACGCTCAGAGAGGCCGGTGTTTATTTTGACCCTCAGGATGAGGTCTCAATTGCCGATGCGATCGAACAACTGATCGACGACAAGGACATGAGAGAATCTCTCGCAGCTAAAGCCAAAGCGCTCGCCACCAACTATTCATGGCAGAAGTGCCTGGCGCAGACCTGGCAATATGTCGCAGACCAAGGCGCGAAACATTAAGATGAAAATATCGATCGTCACGATTTCGTTCAATCAAGAAAAATATCTGCGTCACTGCATTGACTCTATTTTGGCGCAAACAGACTGCGAGCTTGAATATATCGTGGTCGATCCTGGCAGCACAGACGGCAGCCGCACGCTGATTGAATCCTATGGTGATCGCATTCTGCGCGTATTTGAACGCGACAATGGCCCTGCGGATGGATTGAACAAAGGGTTCGCCATGGCGACGGGCGATATCTATGGCTTTATCAACTCTGACGATTATCTATTGCCCGGGGCGCTCAAACAGATCACACAGTTTTTTTTGCAGCACCCAGGTCAGGTCTTTGTGACGGGAGGGGGTTACACAGAAAGTGGCTCGGCGCAAAGAACCCCCATTTACCCGAGTGCCCTGACCTCATTTTCTATGCTTAATCGCTCAGCGGTGATGTTTCAGCAGACGACGTTTTTCCCGGCCGCGCTTTATCAACAGGTGGGTGGATTCAACACCAACAACACGACTTCCTGGGATTATGAGTTGTTTTTAAACTTTCTCATCAAGGGGGCACGACATGAGGTGCTGACTGCAGACCTTGCGGTTTTTCGCCTCTACGAAGGGTCGATATCAGGATCTGGTCGTTTAGAAGAGCAGTACTTTAAAGACCTGGACCATTTATTTTTAAAACACGTGGGTAGAAGGCGGGGCTGGTACGACCGCGTTCTGACAGGCCTGTTGAGAATACAGCGCAAACTGATCCGAGGGCATTAATGCTGGCCGCGATAGTTAACGCGCTTGCGAGTTTTGCTGAAATCACCGCTCTGGTTGCGGTGCTGATCCCCACCCTGGCAGGTTGGGGGCAATTTGTATCCCGACTGTACGGCGTTCAATCCCCTTCAAGGCTGAGCACCTCATCCATGTGGCTGGGGTTTGCAGTCATCCTCGCGCTGGTCGAACTGATTCATTTTTTCAGACCGATTGACTGGGTCATCAGCCTTCTGGTGGCGAGTGTCGGGTGCAGTAGCTTTTTTTGGGGTTTCATTCAAGCCGAATATGCCACCTGTCGAGCGATTGCTGACTTTGTGCGGCGCCATTGGTTGTACGTGTTGGTTGGGCTGTTTTTTACGGTGATTTGGGCTTTTCGCGCGATGCAAACGCCCGGCAATTTTGATTCTGGTCTCTATCATTTCGGTTCGATCAAATGGCTCAACGAAGCACCGCTGATCCCGAGGCTGGCGAACTTGCACATGCGCTTTGGTTTTAATCAAAGTTACTTTGGCTTCTTGGCGCTTTGCAATATGGCGCCTTTATGGAACAAAGGCTATGCGACCGGTGGGTTCTTTTTGCTGCTTCTCGCCTGCGCGACGCTGATTGAACTTGGTATGGCTCAATCAAAGCGATGGCGCTACGTCTTCTGGCCTTGCCTGTTTGTCTACATTGCGACGAGTGCGTCGGTTGTTGAAAACCCGAGCCCTGATATCGCGGTTTATCTGATCGAGATCCCCATTTTTGTCTTCTTGTTCAGGCTATTGCAGGCACACGACCGCAATCAGTGCGCGCAAGATGCCGTGGTCGTGATGTCACTTTGTGCGACAGCAATAACGATCAAACTTAGCACGGTCGTTTTTGCAAGCACCTGTGGGCTTTTTGCGCTGATCTTGTGCTGCAAGCATCGGTACCTTGCGCGGCTGACCTGGTGTGTGCTGTTGTCGACGCTGGTGATGATCGTTGGCACACATATGTTGCGCAGCCTGTTGCTGTCAGGGGCGCCGTTTTTTCCGAATCCGCTGTTGGGTCAATGGGGATTGCCGTGGGCCGTGAAGCCTGGTGTGGCGCAATACGAGTCACTCATTATTTACAGTTGGGCGAGAACCCCCGGGGTGCTGACACCCTATAGCGTGCTTCGCAGTTGGGATTGGTTTGAGCCTTGGTTTCACGGCCTGACTCGGCTCACCCGTCTGACCTTTGGTGTGGCAGTGCTGTTTGGCAGTCTGAATGTTGTCTCTTTAATCAGAAGATCACATCACAGAGACATCACGGCAACCTACTGGTTATATGTGCCCCTCGTCAGTGCCTTGGTATTCTGGTTTTTTACGGCGCCAGACCCTCGCTTTCTTGGCGCGGTGTTGCCTTTATTTCTTACCCTGGCTTTGTGGCAGTTCGCGCTGAATCAGTGGGGCCACTGCGTTGATACCGGCCTACCACGCCTGTTTAAGAAACCCGCGATCAATCGGGTCTTGCTGGTGGTGGTCGGCGTTGTGATGCTAAAGCTAAGTGGGGTGACAACCACGCGATTTGCTGGGTGGCATGAAATCCCTGTTGCCATGACGACGCAGCGGCTGACGGATTTCGGTTTAGCTGTGAATATTGCTAACTCGTATGGCCCCTGTTGGTTAGCGTCCTTGCCGTGTTCACCTTATTTTGATGGTAACTTGCACAAGGTATCGATCACACTGCCCCACCTGTCGACACCCTTGGCTGGCAGGTACTATTTTTCTGTCATCCCCAAATAAACATCACTCAGTATCAGATCAACGTTCATGACCCTGCTGACGGTAACGCTCAGAAAGTTTAATAGCGCGCGTATGCGAACCAGTCGCTGGGTGCAATCGTCGCGTGCGCGGGTGCTCGCTGTGCTGGTCAGTTGGTTGACTGAAAGGTTCTGGCTCATTGACAAGTGGCCAGTAAAGAAGGTAGCGCAGGGGTCTGTTGTGCTGGTGAGGCTCGATCTGGTGGGTGATTTTGTGATTTGGCTGGATTCAGCCCAAGCCTATCGGATGCTCTATCCAAACCAGAAAATGGTGCTCTATGCCAACTCGATTTGGGCGGATTTGGCGAAAAGCCTCGACTATTGGGATGAGGTGATTGCCGTCGATGTGCCTAGGCTCAGGTCCCACGACGGGTATCGGTTCAAACAGTTGATTAATCTACGCAGACGTGGGTTTTCGGTAGCGATTCAGCCGACTTACTCAAGAGAGTACGCAGCCGACCTGTGTGTGAGGGCGACCAATGCGCCGGTGCGTATTGGTCATTTGGGCAATCTAAGCAACATAGCCCCCGACAAAAAACAAGTGTCGGATCGCTGGTACACCCGACTGGTGGATGTGGGTCAACAGGCGATCGTTGAGCTCAATCTGAATGCCGCGTTTGTTCGAGCCCTCGGGCAAACCTCGTTTAAAAGTACCTTGCCGCGGATCGATCAACACCATGTGCTGCCGCGTGAGCTGAAAATTGCTGAGCCATATTTTATTGTCGTCCCAGGGGCGTCGTGGGCCCCCAAGAGATGGTCGACGGCCCACTTTGCAGCGACTGCCCAAACGATCTGTCAGCAGCTAGGGCTGACAATGGTCCTGTGTGGCACAGCGGCAGAAATTCAGCTCTGCGGCGAAGTTGACCAATTGGCGCAAGTGCCAACCATTAATTTGGCGGGGCGAACCACCTTAAACGAACTCGTTGAAGTGATACGGGGGGCGAAACTGTTGATCGCCAACGATTCAGCAGCCATTCACCTTGCAACGGCTACCCAGACCCCATCTGTCTGTATTTTTGGGGGTGGCCACTTTGGGCGTTTCTTGCCTTATTCACCCGAGCAAGAGACAGAGGGGTTGAAGCCAATGGTTATGTTTCAAAAACTGGACTGCTATGGCTGCAATTGGCACTGCAAATTCTTGACAACTGAGGTGCAAACCGTCCCCTGTATTGCGGCGGTTGATCCTGCTGCGGTGGCAAGTGCCTGCCTGAAGCTGGCCACGGCTTGGTAGTAAACTGTCGGCTCGACAACGCTGACGCTTTCATGAAAATTCTCGTTACTGGCTCTGCAGGATTTATTGGGGCAGCCCTAACCCATGCGTTACTGCAACGAGGGGATACGGTGGTTGGCATTGATAATCACAATGACTATTACGATCCCGCCCTCAAAGACGCGCGTATTCAACGGTTTATCCAGCATCCGAATTACACCCATATTCGAATGGATATTGCCAATCGTGATGAAGTGGCTCGTCTGTTTGAAGCGCAAAAACCGACCAAGGTCGTCAATTTAGCCGCGCAGGCAGGGGTAAGGTATTCTCTCGAAAATCCTCAGGCATACATTGACTCCAATATTGTCGGATTCGCCAACGTTTTAGAGGGTTGTCGCCAGGCCAACGTAGAACATCTCGTTTACGCCAGTTCGTCGAGTGTCTATGGGGCTAACACAAGCTATCCATTTTCGGTCAGCCAAAATGTTGATCATCCGCTTAGTCTTTATGCGGCCACCAAAAAATCAAATGAATTGATGGCTCACTCGTATAGTCATCTTTATGGTTTGCCAACGACTGGATTGCGTTTCTTTACTGTTTATGGCCCCTGGGGACGGCCTGACATGGCACTGTTCAAGTTCGCGCAGGCGATCCTCGAAGATAAGCCTATTCAGATTTATAACCACGGAAATCATAGAAGAGATTTCACGTACATTGACGATGTCGTGCAGGGTATATTGAAGGTCGTCGATCAACCTGCAGCGTCCGATCTGAGCTGGAGCGGTATGGCGCCTGCACCTGATTCAAGTCGAGCTCCTTACAAGATTTATAACATCGGTAGTGGTGCATCTGTGACGCTCATGGATTACATCGAGGCACTCGAGATTGCCCTAGGAAAAACGGCGAAGAAAGAATGGTTACCTGCACAGCCGGGTGATGTGCCTTCAACGCATGCCGATATTGCTGAGTTGATTGCAGATTTTGTTTACTACCCTGCAACAACAGTACTGCAAGGTGTTGCACAGTTCGCTGAGTGGTACAACGAATATGTGAAACAGCCGAAGTCGACTTTCAAATGAAGTTAACCCGTGTAGCTTTATTATCGCTATTTATAATTTTAGTGTTCGATCAGATTGCTGGTCATAAATATTTTTTAAAGATTAATTGATTAGATTGTAACAATGAATATTAAAACAAAAAATTTGAATCAAAAAAACGAGAAGCATTTTAATGCCTTCATTGATTTTTATAATCAATACAATGTCATACCGGTGAGTCAGGATATTGAGCAAATTAAAGAGTTTATTTTCAGAAGAAATTATTTATATACCAGGCTAGGGTCACCGCTTTCATATTTTACTAACAAGACATTAATCGAATTTGGACCTGGCGGTGGATTTAATGCGATCGCAACTTCGGCAAACAAACCAGCACTTTATGTTTTTGTTGACGCTAGTAAAGCAAGTCTCGAAAAATTGCAATACTACAACGATGCGGGAAAGTTTAATTCAGAAAAAGTAGAAATAATAAACTCGAACATATACGATTATTCCGATTCGAGAAAGTATGATTACGTAATTGTAGAAGGAGCAATCTGCGGGCAAGCAGAGCCTGACAGAATGCTAAAGCACGTATCCACATTTGTAAAAAACGGCGGTACGCTAATAACAACAACAACTTCAGCAACTTCTGTACTCTCAGAATTATGTCGGAAGCTTTTCAAAGTAAAAATAGAAGAAACATACTCAGATTTTGACTCTCAAGTATCTTTAGGGCGTTTGGTATTTAAGGACCATCTGGCAAGTTTGAAAGCATCCACTCGTCCAATAGATGATTGGGTAATAGACATGATTTTAAATGATTGGCACAAAGGCGTATACACTTTTACGCTTGTTGATGCAATCGAAGCAATAGGGCAGGAATTTGATTTTTATAACTCTTCCCCTAGCTTTGTAACTGACGACAGATGGTATAAAAATGTCACTGAAAATAGTGAGCCATTAAATTCTATTGTTATTAAACAATACGAACGGATATCTTCAGGATTTATTGATTATCGAATTTATTTAAATCCATATTTTAAAGAAACAAATAATTTTGATGAAATAGAAAGTCTTAGTAAGTCTCTTTGTGATATTCACGATGAAATATTGGATAATAAAAATTACGATAGATTGAGTGATTTTTTCAATATATTATTAGAAATAAGTAAATCGTTGCCGCTTGATTTTGCTCCAACAAAACTATCAATTAAGGACTTTATTGATAATTTTCCACGGTTTATAGAAAATCCGAAAAATATAAATTTTTCTGATTTTTGCAATTGGTGGGGTAGAGGGCAGCAGTATATTAGTTTTATTAAAAAATATTAATTTCAACTATTTTAGGTACTAAAGCAAACCGCTGAAAGGGTCAGTCAATACTACTGGTCTAACTTATACGAGATTCGAGATCTCGTCACGGCATGGTCTTGGTTCTACAATTACTACATCTCAAGTCTGGAATTGACCGGTTTCACACCAAAGAAACGGTTAGCTAAGACGGCATAGATCGACTCCTGGGCCCTGTTAAAAATGGGGCTACTAACCTCGAAACTTCGGGGTTTATTGAAAAAGGTAGCACTAATAATGACTTCGACCTACATTAAACTGCTAAGACGGTTTTATCGGTCTTGCACTGACGCAAAGTTTCGAGCGGATTGGGGGTTTTGTCATCCTCCCTACGGTTGGCACGAAACCGTGTCCCCCAAACTTGCAAAGTATGTTTATTGGCTGTTTAAACCGGTCGCCTATTTCTTGGCTAAGAAAAAATACGTTTTTTCAATTAATAATCTTTATTCAGCGCTGGGGCACGTCTACGTTGAGCTAGATACCGGTCTTCGTCTTCAAAAAACAGGGGCGATCGACCCGCGTGAAACCTTGGTCTACTTATGGCCTAAGAGCCCAATCGGCAATGCGTTTAAACATGCGGTGACACCGCCCAATTTCAAAATCATCTTGAGTGGTTTTCTGCATATTTTGCTTTACCCCTTGCTGCTGAGGTATCGGTTTCTTGCTGTTGATACCGCTTTCTCGGACTGGAACCACGGGATGGAGACGAACGGGCAAAAATATAAAAGCTTGAGTTACCGCGACTCACTTGAAAGGCACCGTCGTTACTATCATTTGTTGCATCAGACCACTGATTTCTATCCAATTGCGAGCTTTCACTCTGGTCCTCAGCCCGAAGCGTTGAAAGCCTTCATTGATCACGACAAATATATTGTCTTGCAGATCAAAGACAAAACGGCGAACGCAACGTATCAGGCGACGGATCCCGAGACATATCTTCCCGTGATTCGCTTGATGCAAAGTAGAGGGTTTGCCGTCGTTTTGGCAGGGCGTGAGTTGATGCCCGCTTGCTTCAAAGAGGCGGGGGTGCTCGACTATGCCAACGCTGATATTGCATCGCCGCTCAATGATTACTACGTGGTGCGTGATGCTACGGCGGTGTTGTCGTCTGGCTCTGGTTTTAATGTCGTGCCAGAAACGCTTGGTGTGCCCGTGCTCATTGTGAACGTCTGGTGCTTCGCATGGCCAGGTGGTCGCAAATCAATCGCTATACCGGCGGTGTTGAGCCAAGCAGGCCGGCGGTTAACGTTTCGAGAACAATATGACTATACTATTAGGTTTGAGGTGATTCTGCCTAGTACCGACGTCGGTCGCAGTATGCGTTGCCAGGATGCAGATGGTGAAATGATCTTAGCCGCATGGCTCGAATTATTGAATTGTATCGAGCAAAATCAATGGGTCGACACCGACCTTCAGCAACAATTTCGGCAGTCGTTGAACGGTTGCCCAATCGTTCTTGCCCCAACTCGGGTGTCTGACGCTTTTTTGCGTCGTCACCAGTCTCTGCTGTAACTGTCATCCAGCGAACACGGCATGTCTGAAAAACTATCGATCCCCAGCATTCTCAAGCGACTTTGGATGCACATAAGCCCCAGGCGAAAAAAGCAGTTTGGATTGCTTTTCGCACTCATGGTGACAGCATCTTTCACTGAAGGCTTATCGATTGGGGCAGTGTTGCCGTTCTTGGCAATCTTGACCAACGAAGATCTTATTTATAAGTCTGAACTCATCAAACCACTACTCAGCTTTTTGAATATCGGGCCAACGGATAGTGTGCTGTTTACGCTGACCGTGATTTTTTGTCTCGCAGCCTGCTTGTCTGCAGCCGTGCGATTGTTGTTGATGTGGGCCAGTGCGAAACTGTCATTCAATACCGGCGCGGATCTGAGTATCGACATTTACAGAAAAACGCTTTATCAAACGTATGCTGAACACATCTCTGTCAATAGTAGCGAAATTATTAATACCATCACGACAAAGACGCATGAATTAACGGCCACGCTGACGAACGTATTGACCATTTTGTCCTCTGCGGTGATGTTGCTAGCGATCACCGCAACGCTGATCTATATAAAACCAGTTGTCGCGGTAGCTGCTTTTTTCAGTTTTGGGTCTTTGTACGGTCTGGTCATTATTTCGACACGCAAAAAGCTGACTGTGAATAGCACGAAGATTGCTAAAAACTCGACCGCTGTCGTCAAATCGTTGCAAGAGGGCTTAAGTGGTATTCGGGATGTTTTGATTGCAGGCACCCAATCCACCTATTGTGAGATATATAGAAAGGCAGACGTCCCCCTTAAACAAGCGCAGGCTGAAAATAGTTTTATGGCGGCAAGCCCGAGATACGCGATGGAGGGCTTAGGCATGGTGCTCATCGCTATTCTTGCGTACACCTTGTCTCGATCATCGATGGGTCTGGCGACGACGATCCCGACCATGGGTGCGTTGGCCATGGGGGCGCAAAGACTGTTGCCGCTCTTACAGACGATGTACTCGAGTTCATCGAATATTGTTGGCGTGCAGGCTTCGCTGGGTGATGCGTTGAAGTTGCTAGAGCGCTCGTTGCCTTCGTACGTGCTAGATCAGAAAGCTGTGATCCCCATGCAATTCAAAGAAACCATTTCATTAAAAAATGTTTCGTTCCGGTACAGTCACGGTACCCCGCTCGTCTTGAAGGGCATTAATCTCGAGATTAAAAAGGGCTCTCGGGTTGGCTTTGTGGGCACAACCGGCAGCGGCAAAAGTACGCTTGCTGATCTGGTCATGGCGCTGTTGCAACCCAGCGAGGGTGAGTTGCTGATCGACGGCAAACCAGTCAGCTACATCGACCCGAGAAGCTGGCAAATACACATTGCTCACGTGCCGCAGTCTATCTACCTGGCCGATGCCACGATCGCAGAGAACATCGCCTTTGGTGTCCCTTTGGGCGACATAGAAATGGCTAAGGTCATTGAAGCGGCGACGCTTGCGCAAATCGCCACGACAATTGATAGAATGCCAGAGGCATATCAGACCGTCGTCGGTGAGAGAGGTGTGCGCTTATCAGGAGGCCAGCGTCAGCGCATCGGCATCGCACGTGCCCTTTATCGTCAGGCAGATGTCATCATTTTTGATGAGGCGACCAGCGCATTGGATACTGAAACCGAACAAGCAGTGATTGCCGCGATTAAGTCATTGAGTCCCGATCTGACTATTTTGACGATTGCCCATCGGGAATCGACGGTCGAGGATTGTTCGGTCGTTTATCGGGTGGAAGACGGCGTAATCGTCCAGCCCTATGCTCTAGTTTAACGTGAGTGACCCCGAGCAACGATAGCCAACCTATTTAATGCTGAAGGAAAAATTCGACCATTAGTTAGCTTGGCGTTGCAACGTCAGAATTTCCATAACGATTGGTACGCATGCTTGAGTTCTGTTGCCCGACCAGTACCTTTCAAAATCTCTCGAAGCAAAGAGCCTTTTCCAGGGAATAAACCAGTCTCTCTTTGGTATTTAGAGAAGTTATCGATATCACCTTGTGCCGATTTGAAATAACTTAAATCTGCTGGTGTATTAAGAGCAAAGAGGTACAGCAGATCAATGACCGCATCAGGGTTGTTAGCGCTCCATTTTTTTAAAAAGCTAACGGAATCATCCGTGTATAAGCGGGTATTTGGTGAGCACTTGGTTGCCAAATCTACCGACGGTGAGATTCTAATGTCCACTGTTTCGAATTGGCCGCCGAAACTATTGACGAACGAGTCGAATAGCAGGCTACTGTTTGTACCCCATGCAGAGGATCCGGTCTCCAAGATCCTCACTTGCCGTTTGTCACCCGTATATAATTCCCGCAAGGCAAGGTCTAGTGTGACTCTGCAGATGTGGTCACTGGCAGAGTAATTTAAAAAATGATCTTCAACTAAGCGATCAACGTTGGTATACAGTGGTCGAGAAATATTTTTGCCGGCTAATTGCCATCGACCAACCGGAAGTTTAGGTAAAAACTTGTCGATGATTTTCGCGCTTATGTTGCCTAAGACTTCCTGGGCTGTATTTTGCATAGTGACAAAACTGAAGAACAAGCATCAAGCTAGTGCGGTTGAGGGAGATCAAGATAGGCGTAATTCGTCAGCATATGAATATGAATTTCTTTACGGTGTCGCTTGAAGATAATATTACGACTCTTCTGCAGTCGATACCAAGAATTATTTCTTGCTTTGATGCGATCACCTTCACCATTGTCTGCCCTGAAAGTTCGGTCGCGACGTTTAAGCAGAGTTTTAGTCATTTCGCGAATGTCAAAATCAAATCTGAGACAGACATCCTTGCCTACAGCGACTTCAGACGGATAGCAGTTGCTTTTTGTGAAAAAACCGCACGTGAGTTTCAATCAGATTTACGGCTTGGTTGGTACTATCAACAGGTACTCAAGCTCTCATATTTGTGCGACAACATCGAACCGGACAGTGCGATGGTCATGTGGGACGCAGATACAATACCCACGGCTAAGATTCGTTTTTTTGAGAATGGCAATGCCTACCTTCACGGTTCGTTAGTCGAGTTTCATGCCCCCTATTTCAGCACTTTAAAGACAATTTTTGGTGATTTACCTCCATCATATTTGGCATTCACGGTTCAGTTTTTTTCTGCCACGTATGAAGATGTCGACTACTTGCGGCGAGCTTTGGACAAGTACTTAAAACAAACCGAATTCGATTCAAATGCTGACTGGATTGCCGAGATCGTTGTCAGGAGTGCCTACGAGACGCACGGAACGCTGGATGGATCGAATTTCAGCGAACAAGAGTTAATCGGTATCGCTTGCTTGAAAAGGACAGGCGCGTCTCAGTCCGTCATTCGTTATCTCCGAGGTGGTTTTGAGGGTGTGCTTAACAAGTATCAGTTGACCTTAGTCAGTCTATGCGGTTTTCAACATGTGACGTATGAAAATATCTCTGACCTAGGGCGTTCTCGACAAGGCTGGCTGCACCTGTTCAGCTTTCTAGCCAAGCAGTTGATTCGACAACGGCTATTCGCCAGACTAAGTAGACGCAACAAGGAGTCGCTTGCCCTTCATCATCACTGACGATGTTCACGTCAACGTAGGTCTATTGCCGCTACCGGTGTAACAACAGCCATATTCTTTGCGATTGCAACATGAAACAAATTACGCTACTGCTGGTCCACATCGGGTCTGCCGCTTTACCATCACATCTCAAAGAAGCGCTGATTAACGTTTCTAGATTCAAAGCGGCAACTCAGGTTGTTTTGCTGGCCAATGAATGTCATCGTGCTGCTTTTGAAAAAATTGTGCAAAGCATTCGCCCCGATTTGGTCACTCGCATTCATTTTGTTGCGGTAGAAACCATCCCTATCAGCGCCACGACCCGAAGCTTTACGAAAACATCCAAGCTTGATCAGAAGTTTAGAAATGGGTTTTGGTTTAATGCGTCCTATCGGTTTTATGCCATTGCCGACTATATGGAGCACAGCAACGCTGAGGATTGCTTGCACATTGAAACCGACGTGGTTTTGTATTTTGACCCATTCACTAAACTAGAGCGATTTAGATCGTTTGCCGATTTTGCCGTACCTCTTGACCGTATTAGAGCGATACCGGGCGTGGTCTGGTTTCAAAACGCCAAGGTCTCGCGCAAGCTCGCCGACTATATGCTGACGCACAAAAATCTTGATGATATGGCAACGCTTGGACACTTTCTGCTGAGCCATCCAAACGATGCCCGCGCATTACCGTCTATCCCTGAGGGTTTCGCAGCTAAGCATCAATTGGACATGAATCGTTACTGTGAGGGGCTTGATTTGTTTGGTGGCGTCTTCGATTGCGCTGCGATTGGTCAGTACGTTGGAGGCATTCACTGGATGAACGATCCAGAGGATACGAGATTTTTTATCAATGAAAGCAGCGATCTTGACTTGTCTCGGATTCGGTTTTTCTGGAAAAACACGGGTGCTGGACGCGAACCTGTGCTCGGCTATGAGGGCGTGGATGTGCCTGTCTTGTCAATACATGCTCACTCAAAAGATTTGGCAGGTGTATCACCGTTTAACAGTATGGATTCGCTAACGATGGAAGAGGTGATTACCGGTGAACGAATACAATCCCTCGCTGACCTCACCATCACAACGAATAAGATCGACAAGTTTCATCAGTTTCCTCGTCAACAAGGACTTCAGCTTTTAGAAATCCCAGAGAAAAAGATACTCAATTTTTTCAAAAAATCCAACGAAGAGCTGTTGCCACCGGATGAGCAGTTCATTCAGACGTGTGATGGTGCGAAGACCATTTTTATGTATACCCATTTGTTGCCGTATTTTAAGAAATATGTCGCACCACGACTAAAGTCTGATTTTGTTTTACTGACACACAACTCTGATGACCCGGTTGATGAGACGCATCTAGAGTTATTGAATCACCCGCATCTGGTCATGTGGTTCGCACAGAATGTTGAGTTCTCACATTCAAAATTATGCGCATTACCCATTGGCATGGCCAATAGCCAATGGGGAACAGAAAAAATAAAGCAGCTAGTACATGTCTCTAAAACGAGTGCCAAAAAGAAATTAATCTATTCAAACTTCAATCCAGGCACGCATCCCGCTCGCGTTCAGGCCTTTGATCAGATCAAACTTCTGCCGTTTGTGACCATGCAACAAGATGTGGGTTTTGAGCAATACATCACTGAATTGGCAGCACATAAGTTTTGTATCTGCCCCCGAGGCAATGGCATCGATACGCACCGGTTTTGGGAGGCACAATACCTTGACTGTATCCCCGTGATTCTCGCGGCAGACTGGACAGCTGCCTATTCCGGTCTACCGGTTGTTACAATAAAGTCTTGGGTAGATTTGGACGAAACGAAGCTTGAAGAAGCTTATTTAAGAATATCTACGACGAGTTACGATCGAAAATGGGCCAAGTTATCTTTTATCAAGGATAGTATTCAGCAAGCCTCTTGACAGTCGTATCGGCCACGCTAGCTACAGATCATTTATGAAGAAAGAGCAAAAAGTCGTCAAATCCCCCGTTATCCCAGAGTTGAGGTCATATTTTTACGACTTTCTTCGAGAGCGAGGGATTTTAAAAACGCTCAGCATCGATCCCAGCATCCTCAGACGGCATATGTTTGATTTTTTTGCGACTGACGCCTTCATCAAGTGTTATCGCAACCTTGCGTTGACCATTGCACGAGATCTCATGCCGCAGCAAGCCGAATTTATTGTGCAGGCGACGCCCACCCCAAGGATCTTCAGAACAGGGGCACACGGCACTTCATTTCATTGTGATTATTGGTACGGACATGGGGAAAAATTCTACACCGTCTGGACCCCCCTCAGTGCCATCGATGAACTCAATACTTTTCTGATGTGCGATGAAGCCGCGAACGATGACATTCGCGAAAAGATTGAACGGACACAGCAGTTCATTGGTTTGGATGAAGAGGATAAAAAACATTTTTATCCGGTTGCGCCAAGCGAAGATGAGTGCGTGGTTTTCGGGTCGAAGATGATGCACGGCTCGCCCATCAATCTGTCGAAAAACGAACGAATCTCGTTTGACTTCAGAATAGGTATTCTTGAAGATCGCACGTCAACGAAAAATGTGAATACTTACGCGCACTATGAAAATGGCGAATTCGTGATGAAAAAGCCCTTTGAAGGGGTTAGATTTTTGCGCTATGTCTGCGGGGGGCAAAACAAAGATACGCTGGCGCAGCACTTGGTCATTGACTCGGCGGTTCGCAATTTCGGTTTAGCCGTTGTCGGGCAAGAGGCCGAGGCAGAACGCTTGGGTTATCCCGTCTTGCAAGAAATTCTGTCGAGCGAAAATTTGAACAAAGAGTTCAACGCCATCATCATTGCCTCTGAATCCATTGTTCCTTACGAACATTTGGCCAATATCAATAAAAACAACGTCAAAATCTTTGCAGTACTCGAAAATAGATTTCTACATTGATATGACTGTTTCTCAAGCCAAGCAAGCGACTGTTTCAATTATATTAAATGGCGGTTTGGGCAATCAGATGTTTCAATATGCGGCAGGCAAAGCCTACGCACAGCAGTACAACCTGAATTTCACGTTAAATACAGGGGCATTTGCTCTCGACGCTTACTACAAGAGAACGTACGGTCTGGATGTCTTCAATCTGTCCCGTACGGCAACGCTGATTGACAGATCCCGAGAGGCGGGTGTCTATATTAGATTGCTTGGTTTGCGTCAGAACAAGAAGCTGCCTGATTTCTGTTTCGGCCCGCTGGGTGCTATCGAACCAACCTTTGCCTACAACGATCAGGTGTTGAATACGTCGCGCCGTCGTCGTCATGTCATGGTGGGCTATTGGCAAGATGAGCGTTACTTCAGTCGAATTCGCGCTGAAATTGTTGCAGATTTTGAGCCACTTTGCCCGCTCTCACCCAAAAATAGCGACTTACTTGCCTACATAAAGAGTAAGCCGAATCTGATTGCGGTGCATCTCAGGTGCAATCACGAGCAAAAGGCACTCGCCGATGGCGAGCAAACTGAAGTGGTCCCTCAAAAAGACTCACCCAATGTTTTGCAACCGAGCTATTACGAACAAGCGTTCAACTTGATGTCTGAACACATTAAGCGACCTGAGTACCTCATTTTTTCTGACAATCCCGCTTGGGTAAAAAAGCACTATCAGGGGTTTGCCAATGCCACCGTGCTTGAAAACGACCGTGGGGCAGATTGGGAAGACATTCACCTGATGCAACAATGCGCGCATCACATCATCGCCAATAGCTCTTTTAGCTGGTGGGGTGCATGGTTGGGGCATTCTGAACAGCAGATCGTTATCGCCCCGGCGAGAAAAGCTTACACGCCAAATATTCCTGCGTCATGGCGCTTGCTGGGTTAGCCATGAATCGAGAGCAATCTTGAAAATCCTCATTGCAGGTTATTTCAGCGCCTTCTGGCACGAAGGGGCTTGGTGCAGAGCGTTGCGTGAACTGGGGCACGAGGTGATCGAGTTTCCGATGAAACCTTACTTCGCCAAAAACCTTTGGGGGCGCGTGCAAGATCGTTTCATGATTGGCCCAACGATTGATCGTATCAATGTTGATTTGCTCAACGCCGTTCAGGCGGCAGCGCCTGATGTGGTGCTTTGCTACCGGGCGTTGCCACTCAAACCTGCAACGGTTCGTGCCCTGGCCGCTGGCCCAAAGGGTAGGTTAGTCGTTTGCTACAACAACGACAATGCGTTTGGTGATCTTGGTGACAAAGCGTATTGGCGACTTTTCAAAAAGGCCATACCTGCATACGATCTGCATCTCGCCTATCGTGACTCTGATGTCCCGCATCTTGGCGGCAAGGTGCCGTCTTATGTGCTACATCCACATTATTTACCCTGGTTGCATCGTGCGTTGCCTGACGATCAGGTCGCCACGTGGCAAAGCGATATTTGCTTTCTGGGGCATTTTGAGCCTGATCGGCGTCAGCAAGAGTTAAATTTTCTAATGAATCAGGTGCCGGCAATATACCGCTTGCATGGGTCGTTTTGGGCCGAAAACAGTCAGGGCATGGCGTGGCAAGGCATGGATACGTCAGAGCTACAGGGTGAAGACTACGTGAAAGCGTTAAACGGGTCGAAAATTGCACTGGTCTTTTTCTCTACCTGGAATAAAGACACCTTCACGCGCCGGGTATTCGAGATCCCAGTCTGCGGCACGCTGATGCTGAGCCAACGCACTGACACCATGCAAATCTTGTATCAGGAAGATAAAGAGGCGGTCTACTACAGTACGCCAGAAGAGCTTGCAGATAAGGCCCGTTATTATCTCGAGAATGACACGGTGAGAGCCAAGATCGTTGAAGCTAGCCGTCAACGTTGCGTTGACAGTGGCTACGATATCTACAGCCGAATGCAGGCTTGGTTAAAGGTCGTGGATGCAATGCGAGGTGCACGATGAAAATTGTGATTGTTGTCAGTGATCCCACTTCTGGGTTGTTGCAATACCCAGTTGACCTCGCGCTGTGTTTTCAGTCACTGGGCCACGAAGTGACGGTACTGTCATGGACGACCAAGGGGCAGAATCCAGATCTTTATGATCGGATCAAAGCGAGCCCACTGCGCTATGTGGTTGAGCCGTCATTGCAATATTCGTTTAGCGCGAAGGCGTTGATGTCTGGTTTGCGTGCCAAGCCCGACTCGACAATTGAGCCCGCTGACCTGTTGTTGACGTTTGGCCCGCTCACTGCCTGGCAGATTAGACGTTATGGCAAAAGAAAAGCAGCGTCCCTTGCCATGATCGCGGCCATGGGGCACGACCGAAGCAGTTGGTGGAAGCCATTGCTCGGGGCCGCGTTGTTAAACCGCTATACGACGCACGTCGGGGCACTGTGTCATTTAGAAATTGGCCGTTTGACTGATCTGGGGGTGCAAGCTAAAAAAATTGTGCTCGTGCATAACTGGGTTGATCAAGACCGTTTGGTCTATCAAACGAGTCGTCTGTCATCAGCTGCCGAGGTTTACGCAAAGCTCGCCTTACCTTCAAACCGAAAGTTGATTGCTTGCCTTGCTTCTTTTCAGCCGCGCAAAAGGCAAGACCTACTGATCCATGCGTTTGCACGACTAGCCCATCAATGGTCGGGTTTCGACTTGGTGCTGGCCGGTGGCGGGGCCGAGAGAGCGTCGTGTGAGCAATTAGTACAACACTTGGGCTTGACCGAACGGGTGCATTTTGTCGGCCAATTGGCAAACGACGACGCGATGTCTTTGTTGTCGATCGCTGACATTGTGGTGCATTGTTCGAATGCAGAAACGTTTGGCTACAGTATGGTTGAACCACTCTATTTGCAAAAGCCCACCATCGTGACCAAAGTCGGGATCGCCTGGGAGATGGAGCATGCAGATGTGGCAGAAGTTGTCCCACCGGATGATTTGGCGGCACTGGAAACGGCCTTAAACAAGGTGATGCAGGGCGGCGATCAGATTGACCAACGCCTTGCTCGTTCGCGACAGTTTGTGATTGACAATTTCGAAGTCAATAAAATCGCACAACAGATCTTGAGCTTGAAGGTGCCGTCGTGAGCACCTTGTTGCGCATCGGGATTGACGCAAGCAATTTGCGTATCGGCGGTGGTGTGACCCATCTGATCGAGATCCTGGATAACGCTGAACTCGACAAGCACGGCATTGAACAAATCGTGGTGTGGGGATGCATTGAAACGCTAGCGGCCTTACAAGATAGACCTTGGCTACTCAAAGTGAGCATAGGCTCTGTCAATAGAGGTTACGTGCGCAGAGTGTTATGGCAAAAACTGCACTTATCCGCTGCCGTCAAACAAGCAAAGTGCGACATTTTATTTGTACCCGGCGGTAATTCGATGGGTGGGTTTCAGCCCACTGTCACGATGAGCCGCAACATGCTGCCCTTTCAGTATCGTGAGCTCTTCAGATACGGTTTTTCTTTCATGTCGTTTCGGCTGTTAGTGCTGCGACAGCTTCAGTCACTTAGTTTTCGTGCGGCAGACGGGATGATTTTTTTAACGAATTACTCCAGAAACGCAGTGCTTAAGGTCACGGGGAAACTGCGTGGCAGGATTGCCGTGATTCCGCACGGGATGAACATCCGCTTCGCGCGGCCCCCCAAGCCGCAGTTGCCCATCACTGAGTATGCGACGGATCACCCGTTTCGATTGATCTATGTCTCTATCATTGATGTCTACAAACATCAGTGGCAAGTCGTTGAAGCAGTTGACCTGCTTCGAAAAGAAGGGTTTCCGGTTGAACTTGAGCTCATTGGCCCCAGCTATCCAAGCGCCTTACGTCGCTTCGAGCAGGCGATGAGCACAGCCAATGATTCAGCGTCTTGGGCTCACTATCGTGGCAAAGTGCCCTACACGCAGCTAAATGACTACTACGCTGCGGCCGATCTCGGTATCTTTGCTTCCAGCTGTGAAAATATGCCCAATATCTTATTGGAAACCATGGCCGCTGGCCTACCTGTTGCTTGCTCGAATCGTGGCCCGATGCCAGAATTGCTGGGCGATGCTGGGGTGTACTTCGACCCTGAAAGTGCGATTGAAATCGCCGCAGCGATTCGCGCCTATTTGTTGTCACCTGAGTTACGTGCAGATCATGCGCGCAAGAGTTTTGAATTATCACAGCATTACTCCTGGAAGCGCTGCGCTGATCAAACGCTTGCCTTCTTGTCTGAAACTGCTCACGCGTACCGTCACTGATCATGTGCGGCGTCATCGGCGTATCTGGATTTTTCACCGTGGCTGCCCTACAGGCAGGGGTTGCCGCGATCTCGCATCGTGGTCCAGATGATGCGGGGATGTATACCGACCCTGTCGCACAAGTCGGCCTTGGCCACACTCGACTTTCTATCTTAGAGTTATCCGCGCTGGGGCATCAGCCGATGCTGACGGATGACGGCCAAGTCGTACTGGTTTTCAATGGTGAGATCTATAACTTTCGCGAACTCAGGGCTGAGCTCGAAGCCAAAGGGGTTGTGTTCAAGGGGCATTCAGATACTGAAGTCATCCTTCAGTTGTATTTGTCAGAGGGTGATGCCATGCTATCCCGGCTCAACGGGATCTTTGTCCTTGGGCTCTGGGATGCACGTAAAGACGCATTGCTGGTGGCGAGAGACGGTTTGGGGGTTAAACCGGTTTATGTCTATGAGGGCAGTGGTGAGGGGGGCGCCTGCTTTGCCTTCGCCAGTGAAATCAAGGCGTTGCAACACCTCATCCCACCTCAAGATGCATTGGATTTTGCTGCCATCGATCGTTACCTGAGCTTTCAGTGGTGCCCGGGCGCAGGCACGCCGTTTGCAAAGGTCAAAAAGCTTGATCCTGGTCAGGCCTTGTGGGTCAGTCGAGGCCGTGTGGTGAGTCGATCAACTTGGTATCAATTACCCATTTTCACCAAAACGCCGGCTGCCATGACTGAAGAGGTCGCGACGCTAGGGGTTCAAACGTACTTGCGGCAAGCGGTTCATCGCCAAATGATCGCCGATGTCCCCGTGGGTGCCTTTTTGTCTGGTGGCCTGGATTCGAGCAGCGTCGTGGCGTTTGCAAAAGAGATCAATCCAGAGGTGAAGTGCTTCACGATCGAAGCCGTGGGCGGGCAAGACGCCGGGATGACGGATGATTTGTCTTACGCGAAACAGGTGGCACAGCATTTGAAAGTGCCTCTGGCGATTGTGCGCGTCGATTCGTCTCAAATGGCGCGCGATCTCGAACAGATGATTTACCAGCTAGATGAGCCGTTGGCGGATCCGGCCCCCCTCAATGTCTTGTACATCAGTCGCTTGGCACGTGAGCAAGGGATTAAGGTTTTACTGTCGGGCGCGGGGGGGGACGATATTTTCTCGGGATATCGTCGTCATTTGGCGTTGAAATCCGAACATTATTGGGGCTGGCTACCACAGGGGGTGAGGGCGGGCTTAGCCTCGCTGGCAGGCGGACTGGATCAACGCAACCCGCGCTTCAGGCGTGTGGCCAAGTTGTTGAGTGGGGCGGCTCTAGAAGGCGATGCGCGCCTCGTCAATTACTTTCTGTGGGCGAAGCGAGTCGATTTACACGCACTCTATACCCCCGAATTCAAAGCGCAGCTCGGCCAAGCCCGAGCCGAGGCGCCACTGACTGAATTTCTGAGTCAGCTTCCGAAAACAGCCACAGCCTTAGATCGAATGCTCGCCCTTGAACAGCGGTTCTTTTTACCTGACCACAACCTGACTTATACCGATAAAATGTCAATGGTGGCAGGCATCGAAGTGCGGGTGCCGTTTTTGGATTTGGATCTGGTGCAGTTTGCCAGTCGAATCCCAGACCAGTTAAAACAACGCGGCGCCCAGAGTAAATGGGTATTTAAAAAAGCGATGGAACCCTACCTGCCCAGAAACGTCATTTACCGTCCCAAGACGGGGTTCGGTGCCCCGTTGAGACGCTGGATGCAGCAGGATTTACGAGGCCTGGTGGGTGACGTGCTATCCGTCGCCAGCCTCAAACGTCGTGGTCTCTTCGAGCCAAAAGCCGTACAACAGATGATTCAAGCGAATGACAGTGGTGAAGTTGATGCGAGTTACACCTTGTTTTCATTGCTCTCCATTGAGCTCTGGTGTCGGGCATTTATCGATCGTGCGTCAACGGCGCAACTGAAACAGGCGGGCAAATAAGTGAAGCAAGTTCTTCAGTCCTTGAAGACAGGTGAGACGTCTGTTGCTGACATTCCCTGCCCGTCGTTAAAGCGTGGGCAACTATTGATCCAAACGACTCAGACGCTGGTGTCGGCAGGCACTGAGCGAATGCTGGTCGAGTTCGGTAAGGCCGGCTGGATCGACAAAGCTAGGCAGCAGCCCGACAAAGTGAAGATGGTGCTCGATAAGATCAAGACAGACGGTTTGTTGCCGACATTAGAGGCGGTATTCAACAAGTTAGATCAAGCCATCCCGCTGGGTTACTGCAATGTTGGCTCAGTGGTCGAGACAGGCGCTGGGGTGAGCGGATTTGTCGCTGGCGATCGCGTTGCCTCCAACGGCAAACACGCTGAAATGGTCTGTGTCCCGACCAATTTGTGCGCCAAAGTGCCGAATACCGTGACCGACGAAGAAGCTGCCTTTACCGTCTTAGGGGCGATTGCGCTACAGGGTATTCGCCTGGTGCAGCCGACGCTGGGCGAAACCGTGGTGGTGACAGGCTTAGGTCTCATTGGTTTACTCAGCGTTCAGTTGCTGCGCGCCCATGGGTGTCGGGTATTGGCCATTGACTCAGTGAAGGACCGACTCGATTTGGCGAGGCAGTTCGGCGCTGAGGTCGTTGATTTATCGCAAGGCCAAGACCCTGTGCTGGTTGCCGCGCAGTTTTCGAGAGGGCGTGGGGTAGACGCGGTGATTCTCACGGCTTCGACAAAAAGTAGCGAACCTGTGCATCAAGCGGCGCTGATGTGTCGTCAGCGTGGCCGGATTGTCTTGGTGGGCGTGACAGGGCTTGAGTTATCAAGAGCTGATTTTTACGAAAAAGAGTTGAGTTTTCAGGTGTCCTGCTCTTATGGGCCAGGACGCTACGACAATGATTACGAAGAGAAGGGGTTTGATTACCCCATCGGTTTTGTGCGGTGGACAGAACAACGAAACTTCGAAGCCTTTCTCGATATGCTGGCAGACGGGCGCATCGATGTAAAGCCTCTGATCTCTCATCGATTTGCCATTGCTGATGCTGAACGTGCGTATGAGGTGGTGGGTGGGTCAGAACCCTCGACAGGTATTTTGTTGCAATACCCATCGACTCGCTCAGAGGCACAACAGCAGACGATTGTCCTTGCGCTACCGCAGCGAGAGTCGAAGCAATTACCGGGTGACACTGCGTCTGCCTCGGTTGGGGTGAGTTTCATTGGGTCGGGCAATTACGCCACGGCAGTGTTGATCCCTGCGTTTAAACGCACAGGGGCCAGGCTCAAGACCGTTGCTTCTGGGGCCGGTGTCAGTGGGGTTCACGCGGGGCGCAAGTATGGGTTCGCTGCGGCCACGACAGACACCGACCGGTTGTTGCGTGAGCCCGAGACGGACGCGATTGTCGTCACGACTCGCCATGATAGTCATGCCAGTTATACCGTCAGAGCACTCGCGGCGGGCAAACATGTGTTTGTTGAAAAGCCCCTTTGCCTCACCTTGGATGAATTAGCAGAGATTCAGCTGGCGTTGCAATCGGCTAAATCCCCGCAGGGTCATACGCCTTTGCTGATGGTTGGTTTTAATCGCCGGTTTGCCCCGCAAATTCAAACAATCAAACAGTTGCTGGCTGGTGTCAACACGCCCAAAACCTTGGTGATGACGGTCAATGCAGGGGCGGTGCCTGCCGCGCACTGGGCACAAGATGCTGAGATTGGCGGTGGGCGACTGTTAGGTGAGGCGTGCCACTTTGTTGACTTGCTCAGGCACTTGGCGGGTTGCCGAATCGTCGGGTGGCAATTGGCTCGGATGGACGTAGCCACCCAGGACACCGCCACGATACAGTTGCAGTTTGAAGACGGCTCAATTGGCACCGTGCATTACTTTGCGAACGGTAGCAAATCATTTCCGAAAGAGCGGCTAGAGGTGTTTGCCGCTGGTCGAGTGCTGCAGCTCGATAATTTTAGAAAACTTCGAGGGTTTGGTTGGCCAGGCTTTAAGCGCCTGAATTTGTGGCGACAGGATAAAGGCCAAGGCCTCTGTGCTAAGGCCTTTATTGATGCCATTGCGCAAGTGGCGGTCTCGCCCATCCCAGCCGAAGAGTTGTTTGAAGTGACCAAGGTCATGATCGCCCTTGCGCAGGCCTAGGCGTGCGACTCGACAGCCTCACTCGACGCGCTGGGCTCTACTGGCATACGGTCAAATATTTACGGCCCGTACAGATTTATGGGCGGCTCTGGTTTCGGCTCGCTCGTCCTGCCCTGGACACCAGCCCCTCACCCGTCTTGCGGTTGCCCTCAGGTCAATGGATCAAACCAGCCCAGAGAAGGCAGAGTCTGGTCGGTGAGGGTCAGTTTTATTTTCTACATCAATCTGGATCGCTTGAGCAACTGGGTTGGGATGATGCAGCGACTGAAAAACTCTGGCGTTACAACCAACATTACTTTGACGACTTGAACGCGGTGGCTGCGCCTGAACGTCAGGCATGGCATCACTCACTGTTGCAGAACTGGCTGGCGCAGAACCCGCCCGGTCGAGGCACCGGCTGGGATCCCTATCCCACGTCGCTGAGAATCGTCAACTGGGTTAAGTGGTCTCTGGCCGGCAACGTGTTATCGACTCACTTGCTTCATAGTCTTGCAATGCAAACCAGATGGCTATGCAAGCGCCTTGAAATCCACTTGCTAGGTAATCATTTATTTGCCAATGCTAAAGCGCTGATTTTTGCGGGGCTGTTCTTTGAGGGGCACGAGGCAGAACAATGGTTGACCAAAGGCCTGGGCATCGTCGCGCGTGAATTGCCCGAGCAGGTGTTAGGGGATGGGGGCAATTTTGAACGTAGCCCGATGTATCACTCGATATTTTTTGAAGATGTATTGGATCTCATCAACATCGCCCAGGCATGGCCTCAGCAAATTGATATCACCACGGTGGATGCTTGGCGACAAGTCGCACAGAAAATGCATGAATGGCTCGCTGGGATGACCCATCCCGATGGCCAGATCGGGCTTTTTAATGACGCTGCGTTCAACGTGACACCCTTGCCTGCTGAGTTAGCCGACTATGCCGCACGACTGGGGTTACCCGCTGCAGAACGAAGGGATCGGTCTGACATCGGCGCAACGAACCAGCCTGTCAGCGTTAAACATTGGCCAATCAGTGGCTATATTCGCCTCGAGTCGCCTAGCGCGGTCGCCCTGCTTGATGTGGCCCCGATTGGCCCGGATTATTTACCCAGTCACGCGAATGCGGATACCTTGTCTTTTGAGTTATCGCTGTTTGGTCAGCGCATCGTCGTCAATGGTGGTACATCCCGATACGGCCTTGGCCCTGAGCGCTTGAGCGAGCGTCAAACCGCGGCGCACAGTACGGTAGAGCTTGACGGGCTGAGTTCTTCGGAGGTTTGGGGCGGGTTTCGGGTGGCACGACGAGCCTATCCGATTGACCTGAGACTTGACCAAACCACCGATCGGGTGCGGGTTTCTTGTGCGCACACGGGTTATCGGCATTTGCCCGGTCGGCCCACGCCAGAGAGGACCTGGGATATGACCGCGGCTAGCCTGCGGGTGACAGATCGAGTGACGGGCAGCTTCCGAGAAATGGTGGCTCGTTATCACTTTCACCCTCGGGTGCAGGTAACGGCCATCTCTGCGACGACGTACCTCATCACGCTAGAGGACAATAGATCTGTAAAATTAGGCATTGAATCGGGATCTGGCGCGCTGATCGATGCTAAATATGCTGAAGAGTTCGGCAATTCAGTGAAAATCCCTTGTTTACGGATCTCGTCGAACGTTGGCACGATCGCGGTCCGCTTAGCGTGGGCTGCTGATTAAATATCAAGGCATGATTGAATGCACAAACAGAAAGTTTGCGTCGTTGGACTCGGTTACATCGGTTTGCCGACGGCTGCTTTATTGGCGACCAACGGTTATGAGGTCGTTGGCGTTGATGTCAGCCAACACGCGGTAGAGACGATCAATAAGGGCGAGATACATATTGTCGAGCCCGATCTGGATGCGTTCGTGCGAGCGGCCGTGTTTTCAGGCAAGCTCAAAGCTTATACGACCCCGCAGCCAGGCGATATTTATATGATTTGTGTCCCCACGCCGTTTCACGAAGGCGCCGACATCCCTCAGCCTAATATCGATTACGTGCTCAAAGCGGCAGGCAGTATTGCGTCCTTTCTCAAGCGAGGGGATTTGGTCATCCTTGAATCGACATCGCCCGTGGGGACGACTGAGCTGATCGCCAAGGTCTTGGCTGATGCGGGCGTCGACGTCACTGGTATTCGAGTCGCCTATTGCCCAGAGCGCGTGTTGCCCGGCAAAATCATGACCGAGTTGGTGGCCAACGATCGAGTGGTGGGAGGCTTAACAACCGAGGCCACTCAAGCGGTCTCGCAGTTTTACAAAACGTTCGTGCGTGGTGCCGTTTTAGAGACCGATGCGAAAACGGCTGAGATGTGCAAACTGACCGAAAATAGCTTTCGTGACGTCAATATCGCGTTTGCGAACGAGCTATCGATCATTTGCGCCAACCAAGGGATAGACGTCTGGAAGCTCATTGAGCTTGCCAATCGACATCCTCGCGTGAATATTTTGCAACCCGGCACCGGCGTCGGCGGCCATTGCATCGCGGTTGACCCGTGGTTCATCATTTCGCGAGATCCCGGCAACGCACGATTGATGCGCTCTGCGCGCGAAGTCAATAACGACAAAACTCAATGGGTACTTGAGCAAATCAGCGTGCGACTTCAGGCTCGCCGCGCTGAATTAGGGCGTGAGCCCAGACTAGTCTGCCTCGGGTTGGCGTTTAAACCGGATATCGATGATTTGCGTGAATCCCCGGCAGTGCAAGTGGCATCAGCCTTGCAACAAGCAGGGGTTGAGTTGAGTGCCGTCGAGCCCAATATCGAATCGCACGAGCGGTTTGCTTTGATGGATCTCGATGACGCCTTGCGTCAAGGCGACGTGATTGCCGTGCTCGTGAAGCACCGGCAATTTCTCGATCCCGCCTGCAAAGCTCGGCTGCTCGCCTTGAATGCGTTAGATTTTTGCGGTGTTGGTTTGCACTGAATGTTTTTCGGGATGTGATCTTGCGCCTTTTGTTGCTGAGCTTCTACTACAAACCAGATCTGTGTGCCGGTTCATTTCGGGCCTCGGCCTTGGTAGAGGCATTGCTCAACAATATGGGCCCTGACGACCACCTCGATGTCATCACCACCTTGCCCAATCGCTACGTCACCTACTCGGATGCCGCATCGACCAATTTGAGCGAGTTAGAAGAGCAGCCGCGACTCACCATTCATCGTATCCCCCTGCCACAGCACGAAAGCGGCATGCTGGATCAATCAAAATCGTTCATTGTGTTTGCAAGACACGCGCTCAGGCTCAGCAAGCAACAAGACTACCAATTGATCGTTGCGACGTCATCACGTCTGATGACGGCCAGTCTGGCCTCATGGATCGCGAGACGACACTCGACCCCGCTCTATCTGGATATCAGAGACATCTTTGTTGACACGATACAAGACGTTTTGTCGGCGAAGCAGCATCGCTGGATTGGCCCCTTGCTGTCGTGGCTCGAAAAAAAGACGATTCAGCCGGCACGTCGAGTAAATTTGGTTTCAGCCGGGTTTTTACCTTACTTTCGTGCCCGCTACCCGAAGCAGACCTTTGCGTGTTTCACCAACGGTATTGACGACGAGTTTTTGGCAATCGACGTTGAAGAAAAGGCGCTTAAGACTGAAGACTCGCCTTCTGACCCGCTGATTGAGGTGCTCTACGCGGGCAATATCGGCGAAGGGCAGGGCTTGCATCATATTGTGCCCGGCTTGGCCAAGGCCCTTGAGGGCAGAGCTCGGTTGACAGTGATTGGTGATGGTGGTCGATCCAGGCAGTTGCGGTCCGCGCTTGAACAGTTGGGGGTGAGTAACGTCCAGTTGGTACCGCCCATGAATCGCGGCAAGCTGATCACTGCCTATTTGAACGCGGATGTTTTGTTTTTGCACCTGAATCATTACCCGGCCTTTGAGAAGGTTCTTCCCTCTAAGATTTTTGAGTATGCTGCGTTGGGTAAACCCATTCTGGCGGGCGTGTCCGGTTATCCCGCCAAATTCATCAGAGAAGAAGTCTCCAATGCTGCGCTGTTCGAGCCTTGTGATGTCGCTGCCGCGGCAGAGGCTTTTACAACATTGACGTTTAGCGATACGCCTCGGCATCGATTTGTCGAGAAGTTTCGTCGCAGCAACATCATGGATTTGTTGGCTAAAGATATGCTTGCAGTGTCGTCGAGCGAGCGTACACCGTGATTTTGGTGACCGGGGCCAATGGTTTTGTGGGCTCAGCGCTGGTCGCCACACTCGCGCGACGTGGCATACCGACTCGGGCGTGTTGTCGGACAACTCCGCTGCAACCCGTGACAGGGGTCGAGACGGTGGCTGGCATTGATTTAACGTCCAGTACTAACTTAGATGACCTTCTCACCGGGGTTTCGGCGGTCATTCATACCGCTGCGCGGGTACACATCATGCAAGACGCGGCCACCGATCCTTTGGCGGCGTACCGTGCAGTGAACGTTGATGCAACGTTGGCACTTGCTCGTCTTGCGGCTGACCGAGGCGTTCGGCGGTTTATCTTTTTGAGTTCAATCAAAGTCAACGGGGAAGAGACTGTCGCCGGTCAACCGTTTACCGCAGAGATGACCCCCGCCCCTCAAGACGCGTACGGGCAGTCAAAACGAGAGGCAGAAGCGGGTTTGTTGCATCTTGGCACCCAGACAGGGATGGACGTCGTTATTGTTCGACCGCCGTTGGTGTACGGGCCAGGCGTCAAAGCCAATTTCGCCCGCCTGATGCGGTGGGTCGCGAGTGGGTGGCCTCTGCCCTTGGCCAGCGTGAACACGAATCGCAGAAGCATGGTCGGGATTGATAACTTGATAGACTTGCTGGTGGTTTGCACCCAACATCCGGCCGCGGCTAATCAGGTGTTTCTGGTGAGCGATGACGAAGATCTCTCGACGGCGGGCTTGCTGAGGCGATTGGCACAGGCGTCGGGGCAATCGGCGCGGCTACTGCCCATGCCTGTGTCAATCCTGCGTCTGGGTGCTAAGCTTGCCGGTCAAGAGACCAGTCTGCAACGCTTAACGCAGAGTCTGCAACTGGACATCCGCAAAACGAAACATTTGTTAGGGTGGCAACCGCCTATCGGGGTAGACGAAGCATTGCGAAGAACAGCGACCAGAGCGACGTGAATAGAGGGATGGGTACAAGTTGAAAAGGTTGTTTGATTTGCTGGCGGGATGCGCACTGGGCTTGGTGCTGTTGATCCCTGTCTTGCTGACCGCTTTGGCAGTCAAACTGACTTCTAAAGGCCCCGCGCTTTACTGGAGCAGCCGTGTCGGTCAAAACAACCGATTGTTCAATATGCCGAAGTTTCGCAGCATGAAAACGGATGCCCCGGTGGTCGCGACGCATTTATTGCAGGATCCAACCAGCTTAATGACCCCCATCGGTTCGTTTCTTAGAAAGTCTAGTCTGGATGAATTGCCGCAACTCTGGAGCATTATTATCGGGGATATGAGCTTTGTCGGACCCCGGCCTGCCTTGTTCAATCAAGATGATCTGATTCAGCTACGTACCGAGGCGGGCGTGCATCGGTTGTTACCGGGGTTGACCGGTTGGGCGCAAATTAATGGCCGTGATGAGTTACCAATCCCGGAAAAGGTTAAATTTGATGTCGAATATATGCACCGGCAGTCTTGTTGGTTCGATTTACAGATACTTTGGGGCACCTTGGTGAAAGTCATACAACGTCGCGGGGTTTCTCATTAATCATTTACCCCGTTCGAGATGAGAAACGCTTTAGCCAGTTCAGCGCAATCGCTGCTGACATTGCCTCGCAGCACAAAACGCTTCGTCGCCGTGTCGGTGGATGCGAGCGTCTGCGTTCTCACGGTATGGTTCGCTTTTTATCTGCGCCTGGGTGAGTTCGTGTCGTTATCCGGCGCCCCGTTTCGGGCGGTGATTGCAGCCTTAGTTTTTGCGCTGCCGATTTTCATCGTGTTTGGCCTTTATCGAGCCATCTTCAGATATTCAGGCTGGCCAGCGTTGATGACAGTGGCGCAAGCTTGTGGTGTTTACGGTCTCATTTACGCAGCCATTTTTACCGCAGTTGGGATCGAGGGCGTACCCCGAACGGTCGGGCTAATACAACCGTTGTTGCTGTTATTGGTCGTTGGCGGGTCGCGTGCACTGGCCCGCTATTGGCTCGGTGGGCTATACCAGAGCCAACTTAAAACGGCAGACTCCTCGAAAGTCCTGATTTACGGGGCGGGAGACGCCGGACGGCAGTTGGCCGGCGCTTTTGGCAGCGCCAGCAAAATGCAGGTGGTCGGTTTTATCGATGATGACGAAAAACTGCAGGGCAGAGTGCTTAATGGTCTGACCATCTACCCGCCTGACGACCTGCTGAATCTCGTGAACACTTTACACATCAGTGATGTGCTTCTGGCGTTACCTTCAATCACACGAAAGCGGCGCAACGAAATACTCAATCAGATGTTGCAGGCCAAGGTCTCCGTTCGCACCTTGCCCAGTGTCTCAGAACTGGTCGAAGGTAAGGTCAGTACCTCAGATCTGCGAGAGCTCGATATCGAGGATTTGCTTGGCCGAGATCCTGTTGAACCTGATGCTGCGTTACTTCAGAAGAACATTACAGGCAAAGTGGTGTTGGTCACGGGTGCAGGCGGGTCGATTGGTAGCGAACTCTGCCGTCAGATTATGTTGGGCAAACCGACCACCCTGTTGTTGGTCGAACAAAGCGAGTTTGTGCTCTACAACGTCCATCAAGAGTTGATTGCACTGAATGAAAAGCAGCCGATCGACGTCGTCCCCTTGTTGGGATCAGTCTGTGATGCAGAGAGAATGAAGACCATTATTGGTTCTTGGCAACCGGACACGATCTTTCATGCAGCCGCCTACAAACACGTCCCATTGGTTGAACACAATCCGGTAGAAGGGATCCGAAACAATGTCTTTGGCACGTTGATGCTCGCACGAACGGCAGCGAACTTTCAAGTGAAAGATTTTGTTTTGATCAGCACAGACAAGGCGGTCAGACCGACCAATATCATGGGTGCGAGCAAACGGCTGGCTGAGATGATTTTGCAAGCCCTTGACGATAGCCGTCGTAAAGAGGTTGAGGGATTCACGACCCGATTTTCAATGGTGCGCTTCGGTAATGTGTTGGGCTCATCGGGTTCGGTGGTGCCGAAATTTCGTCGTCAGATCAGCGATGGTGGGCCGATTACACTCACGCACAAAGAGATTGAGCGTTACTTCATGACCATCCCAGAGGCTGCTCAGCTCGTGATTCAAGCGGGTTCAATGGCCGAAGGGGGTGATGTCTTCGTGCTGGACATGGGCCAACCGGTCAAAATTTTTGATCTCGCCAAAAGAATGATCGAGTTATCTGGGTTGATCTTGCGCGATGAAGAGAACCCAGAGGGCGATATTGAAATCGAGATTATCGGGTTGCGGCCAGGTGAAAAGCTTTATGAAGAGCTATTGATCGGCGATGATCCAAGCCCGACCAGACATGAACGCATCATGCAGGCTAAAGAAGAGGTTATTTCGTGGGCCGAACTTGAACCTAAACTCGCCGAACTGACCGAGGCCCTGGTCAGTCAGGATGTCGCCGAAATCAAGCGCTTACTGGTGCAGCTGGTCGCTGGCTACACCCCTGCACAGGTCACCGTTGACTGGATTACGACGGCCAAAAATGACTCACTACTTGGTGATATTGAGCACTAAACAATGTCTGTCAATATTCTGTTTCGTCTGCAAAGGTGCTTATCTTGGTTCGGTTTGATGGCCGGGCTGTTTGTAGTACTGGTGGTCTTGGGCAGCTACCTTGTTTCGGCGCAACAGGTGTACCGTGGGCCGTCGTTAGTTTATTTCTATACCTTTCTGCTGTTGGCGATCTGGTCCAGAAAATGGTCGACGTTTTTGCTGATCCTCATCCTGCCGTTGTTACCCAATTTAGCAACGCAAGCTGAATTCATCCTTCACCCCCGAGTTAAGTATTTTATTGCTTACCCCGGGGTGGATGCAGTGGTCGGGCTCTTTGTCGGCCAGCTCATCCGAAGTATTTATAAAAAAGAGGATTTACGGCAAGCGGTGGCTTTGCCCCCTTGGCCGGTGGGTCTAACCCTATTAGTCATCAGCCTTTCCACTGCGCTCACGATCGCTCGAAACCTTTGGCAAGGGGCCGCTGTCTTTTACGTGCCCGGGTTCTTCAATAATCTGTTCCGGTTCAAACACATGAACGTCGGTAATGACTATCTCGTCCTTGCTGATCTGATTGTTTATGGTGCCGCGACGTTACTGATCATGTGCCTGTTGCCGACGGTAAAGGCACTTCAGCAAAAGGATGATGTGGTATTTAAACCGGTTGTCTTAGGCTTGCTGGTGTCTGCGGTCTGGGGGATTCTGCAATCAATGACTGGGTTTGGTTTGCCCGAATATGCACTGCAATATCGAACCGATTCGCTTGGCTACGGCGCGTTTGGGTTTGAACCTGATATACATGCGTTTGCAGGCCATATGCTGATTGGGGCAATTGGTCTTTTCGGTTATCTGTTTTCAACGCAGCGAGACCAATCCAAGTATTGGGGGCGTCTGATTCTGTTGGCGTGTTTGTTCAGTTGGGTGGCGTTGATTTTGAGTAAATCAAGAGCGACATTCATCTTCGCGGTATTGTTCACCGTGTTTGTTATCCTCAACGCGTTGATCAAGCAAGAGAACAAGCAAACTAAAAGACATATCGCCTTGGTGTTCATCGTTGGCGTTGCCATTGTGGCCGCGCTGGGGCTGACTGGGCATCTCTGGTTCAATGTCATCATTGATGAAATCATCGCGTTGAAGCATATCAACTTTCAGACCCTGAACCGGCTGTCGGTTTATCGTCTTGAGTTGTTCAGCACCGCCATCCATATGTTTGCAGCCTTCCCGTTCATGGGGGTCGGGCAAGGCAATTTTCTGCACCTATCTTCTGTGTCCGCGCATATCTCGGCGGCTGGTAGCGAAAACGCACATAACTATTTCTTACAAACGGCGGCTGAGCTTGGGGTTGCGGGGCTGATTGGCTTTACCTTGATATTCTCTGTGCCATGGTTCAGCAGCAAAGATAGGCGAGCCTTGTCCGTGGTGAGCTTTGCGATCGCGGCAATCTTTATTGGCAACATTTACTCTCATCCGCTGATCATTCGCGAGAACCTGCTGTTCTTGGCCGTCTTTGTGGCGCTGCTTTATGCTCACTCAAGGTCAACGCAGCCAACTGAGCACGTTGCCTTGCGCCCTAGATCCAATCAATTAGCCGCAACCATGGTGTTGTTGAGCGCAAGTTGCTTCTGTTATTTTGCCTGGGTCGAAGTGGTTCAGTCCTTCACCAGTGAACCTTTCTTGAGGGGGGCAGAGTGCTTCAAAGACACTGACAAAACCGAAGACGGATGGATGCGAGGAAATCTGACGGTTCAACTGCCGCAAGGCGCCACTGGCGTATCGCTGCTGATTGATAAAAATCAACCGCTGGTGGTTAACGACCCGTTGAGTGCGACATTGACGTTGATGGATAGCGACGGTCATGTGGTGGCGACGACGACCTACCCCGCGCTGAATGACAATGATTTCAGTTTATCGATTGCGTTACCTGAAGCCCAGCGTTCAGCGTTTGCTGTTGCTGATCGTGTTCAACCCTTGCATGCCCGTGTTCAATTATCTCGCTGCTTCACTGAAAGTAATTTTGCGCTGAGTGATAATCCCACAAGGAATGGCTTGCACATTAAATCCGTTCGTTTCTATTGATTATTCGTGTTAACACGATAAATATGTTGATAAAAAATAAGAACTTAAGCCTAGATTATTTGATTAAGTATGCACTGGCCCTATGTGTACTTACTTCGTTGGTATTGGCATTGCAATCTTATCTAGTCGAAACGCCACTTTGGGATTTATCCCCAATTATCCAAGCGGTGAGGGAATATGCCGTCGGTGTGAGCCCGTACAGGCAACAAGATCAGTCAATGTTCATATACCACCCGTTCGTATTGATTGCGCTCTCATTAGTTAGCCAGTTTGTCAGTCTGAAACTATTTCTCGCCAGTTGTTATCTTGCCGTTGTCTTGTGGTTCTTCTTTGAATCCACCAGATTTTTAGCAGATCAGGTAAACGGTGTATTGAAGATAGCTGCCATTATTAGCATGGCCCTCACGTTCGGAGGCGTCTCACTCAAGGCTTTACTCTCAGGCAACTTCAGCGCTTATTTCCACCTGATCCTGATCAGCTTAATGTTCAACTATAGCGCTCAAAATCGGAAGCTCGTTCTTTTTCTTTACGGCTTTTCGCTCATTTGCTTCTCTATCGTAAAGCCCTATTTTTTGGCATATATCCTGTTCTATTTTTTAGCACATCACGTCAAAAAGGCGATTGCGTTGTCTTTAATGTGCTGTGGCGTTGTCGCTTTGCTTTGGTTCAGTGGCTCTATCCTGCTGCCAGATCAATACGCTGATTTTCTTCGAGCGATGCAATATCAATTGTTGACAAAGGATGACTTGGGTGGGTTTTCGACACTTCGTTTATTGGGGCCACGCTTGGGTTATCAATGGGCCTTTCTTTTGCATATTTCTATCGTTGGCTCGCTCTTTGTCTTACTCATGGTTTGGGTAAAACGCCGCATCGTTGTGTGGGAGCAAAGAAGTCTCCTTTTGCTTCTAATTATTTTGATTGTTTTGACCAACCCTCGCGTTGTTTTTTACGATTTCTTTGCATCAATATTCGCACTGTTCTATCTGCTATTTTTGAGTCGCCGAGATTATGACCGCGTCCTAATGCTAGGATTTCCGATTGCCATTTACTCGCAGTTGACCACTCATTCAATTCGATGGGTGATTGCTGCTTACGCGGTTGTGTGCGCATTAATGATTTGTGGTTTAGTTGCAAGGCGTAACAAAATCGCTTTAGACATAGATCAAAAGCGTGGTTAATCCAAGTGCCGCGTACATCCTCAACAAGATCAACGTATAACTGGCTGCGAATAACGATGGAACTAGAGTCTGTCAATTCCTCAGAGCGACTCAGAACGCTCGATTTTCTTAGAGGGTGGGCGATCTTAGGTGTGATTGGCGTGCATTGCGTACAGGGGTTTCCATCTCACATAAGAGTGATTGATGTTGCGTTCGGGTTGGGTAAGTTTGGAGTTCAGTTGTTTTTTTTCGTCAGCGCTTGGACGATGTGTTATGTGTGGAATCAGCGCAACGGAGAGACTCGGCCGGTTTTTAAGTTTTACGTCAGAAGGTTTTTTCGCATAGCGCCATTATTCTGGTTGGCGATACCCACGTATTTACTTATTAACGGTACCGGCCCATCGCAGTCAGCGCCAGACGGGGTTGGTTTTCGGCAAGTGGCCTTGACGGCGTTTTTTTTGCACGGTTTTTCGGCCGGAGATATTAGCAGCGTCGTCCCAGGTGGGTGGACCATCGCAGTTGAAATGCTTTTTTATCTATTGTTTCCTTTGATTATTCGATCCGTTGCAGACCGAAAAGTGGTTTATATCTGTATCGGTTTTGCTATCTGGTTGTTAAACGAGTTTTGGTTTAAAGATGCAGCAACTGCAGTGTTATCTGCGCATTACAACGATGGCGTCATTCAAGAGTTTCTATACCTAAATTTTTTGAATCAGGCTCCGATATTTTTTATTGGATGCTATTTGTACTTTGCAATTCGCGCTTACATGACACGAACTGAGGTTGGTTTATTCGTGCTGTGGTTAGGCGTTGGATTGATTGTGCGATATTTTCATCATGTCCGAGGTGCTGACTTTCTGCTGGTGACTCTCACCCTAGCTGCTTTCGTTTACGCTGTAATTAAGAGCGGGCTGGTGTTTAAACCAATCGAAATGCTAGGGCAACGTTCTTACGCTATTTACTTGATTCACTTTCTCGTGATTCACTATCTGAACTTAATTGCGTTAGGTGTCGGGCCGCTCGCGTTGGTCGTGGGATTTTTTCTCACCGTAAGTATTAGTTATGTTTTATCCTATTTCATCTATATTTTGATCGAAAAAAATACACAACTTTTCGTCAAGAGGGTAACGTCTTAACTTGACTGAAACATCAAAGCTGATCAGTTGAGACGTAAAAGCACAAACTTATCGTCCTCATACACCAGTCGGTATTTTTCTCGATCAGAGAATTCTGCTGCAATTTTGATCGCAGCGGCACCCAAGGCTTTTTTGATGAGCAGAAACTTAGGGTGATACCTGTCAAGAATCATTTGCCGATAGGCTTGATCTTGCTCAACGGTATAAAACTGCATCAAATCCCACTTTCTGACGTACCAGCCTGGCACGAAGGCAAGAGGGTGATCCGTGCCTACAACCTTACCGGCAATGCTCGGGATAATCCAACTCGAATCCACATCGGCAAAAATCAGATCGTACTGATCGGTGTACTTCGCTAAAAAAGCCAGATCGCGATACGTAATCGCACTTGAAATAGGTCGGCCTAAATAAATACTGTTGAAAACGGTCAGTAAGCGGCTGGCCGACTGCTCTAACCAAAGGGCGAAGGTGGCAGCGAGCACGAGTAGCCAGAGTGACTTGAACCACCGCGAGAACGCAGAGCGGCTCATGCATTGTTCTAATTGACCAATGACTTGTGCCAACAGCAGATTCGCCACCAACATTGCAAACGCAATCGTTCGACCATACGAATACTTGGTTGAAATATAGCCAAAACCATAAATGGCAACGAGCCCGATTAACATCAGGGCAAGGTCACGGTTTTTTGCCTTTAACGCTTGCCAGACGATGAGAGGCGACACCAAGAGACTTGGCCAAATGCGTTGGATGATATCGAGATACATGACTTCGTTGGCAAAGTGAAACGCATCGCCCCCCACGCGGATGAGTTGCCACATTGAAAAATAAGGCCATAGCAACGACAAAGCCAGGGGCCCAAACGACAAGATGCCAAGCGTGACCATCGAACGCAGGGTTATCTTGTGATTGCAGACTTGCTGGCAACCGAGACCCACCAGTAAGAAGATCGCCGTGAGGGAGTGAATTATCAGCACCAGGCTACAGATACCCACCAGAACGGCGTTGTTGACGAACGCTGATGTGATCACAGGCCGTTTGTGAAGCGAGAGCGCAAGCAAAGACAAGCCCAGTGCAAAAGTTGACGGATAGGGCTGAACCTCGTTGAAGATGCTGATGTTGTAGAAGCCGCTAAAAAGCCACGGCTGATGACCCCAGAAAAAAAGACTCAGTAACAGGGTGTAAACGGCGAGGGTAGCGGCTTTAGCTTCGTCATATACCTTGCAGAACCTCGATAGCCCGTAGCTGAACAGCGCTAAATTAAACATGCCAAAAATGGCTAACGCACTGATTGAGCTGAGATGAAACGCCAGACCGAAGAGTGCCACCAACAGCGAATAGGGTGAGAAAAACGCATGTGACACGTTAAGGGTGATTTGAGGGTGCTGAGGGTGCCAAAGATGGGTCATCAGTTCGCGAACCACCGCACTGTGCTCCCAGAAATCCTCTGACCAGACGCCTAGCGTTGCATATAACGCGTAGCGGCATAGCAAAAAAAGAACAACGACCAGATATCGCTGCCCGAACAACCAGTCTGCATGCCGGACGAAGAAAGAAGAGGCACTAAAGCGAGTGTTCATCAATGACTGTCGATATATCTATAATGGACGGATTATTCAGTTAATGGTGTACGAATGACGCCTTATTTGCTTCAGTTTATTTGTGAGCCAATCACAAAAGCGCCTCTCACCCTTGAAAACGCCGTCTATGACAGCGTGGGCAATGTTATCACTGGCACCTTGACTACGGCGCAAGGCACTGCGTACCCGATTGTGGATGGTGTCCCGCGGTTTGCGAACTTTGTGTCGTCTAAAACGGTTGATTCGTTTGGCGACGAGTGGAACCACTTCAATTTCATTGACTTCAAAACAAACTGGCTCTCTCACACCGTCGCCAATACCTTCGGTAGCGTCGACGCGTTCAAAGACAAACTGATTGTTGACGCAGGCGGCGGTAGTGGCTCGCAGAGCAAGTGGTTCGCCGAGTTTGGCGCCAAGCATGTGATCTTGCTTGATCTCTCTCATTCAGTAGACGATGTGGTGAGACGCAACCTGGCCACGCTGAAAAATGTCGATGTGATTCAGTGCTCGATAGATGCACCACCGCTACGTTCGGCTTCGATCGATGGCATCGTTTACTGCCACAACGTGATCCAGCACACCCCGTCTGTTGAAAAGACCGCCAAGGCCTTGTATGACCTAGTCGCGCCCAAAGGCGAGTTTGTTTTCAATTGTTATGCATTGAATGATGAAGGTGCTTTTCGCTGGGTTCGGTTTCATCTGATTTATAAGCCGTTGAGGGCGCTACTTTCAAAGCGATCCTTCAGCACCATCATGGGGTATTCAAAGTTCGTCTCGATACTGCGCTTAGTGCCTGGCTTGGGTGAGGTACTCGAAAAGCTCAGCATCGTGGTGCAAGGCGATGTGCCTGTGATTGAGGGCGAAGGGTGGTTCGCCCGCTTGAAAAGACGTTACAAGAGCGGTTGTTTGAACACTTTCGATTGCTATGGTTCGCATGAGTTTCAGCATCACAAGTCGCACGACGAGATTCGCGAACTGGTGGCCAGTCTGCAACCTGATGGCGCTAAAGTACTGAATGCCGACAAATATTATCTGCGCCCACCGCCAATTGGCTGTGCCTTGCGGATTTATAAATGATCATCCCATCGCCTAGGCTCAAGGGGGCGCTATGTGTGGGATAGTAGGCGTTGCCTCGGTTTATCCCCAGCCGCAAAGGGCATGGCTCTCGGTGAGCCGAGATGCCATGATGCATCGCGGCCCGGATGATGCGGGCGAATGGTGGGCCGAGAATGGTCAGGTAGGGTTGGCTCAGCGCCGGTTAGCGATTATCGACTTATCCCCCCTGGGACATCAGCCCATGGTTGATCCGACGTTGGGGTTAGCGATCACTTTTAATGGCGAGATCTACAACTTTAAAGCACTGCAAAACGAGCTCAAAAGCGAGGGTTACATCTTTCGGTCGGCCAGTGATACTGAGGTACTGTTGGCGGCTTACCACCATTGGGGCGCCGATTGTCTCTCTAGACTCAATGGCATGTTCGCGTTTGCCATTTATGACGCCAACCGCAAGCAACTCTTTTTTGCCCGTGACAGAGCGGGAGAGAAGCCCCTGTTCTATTACGAGGCTGATCAGGCAATCTATTTCGCCTCTGAGTTAAAAGCGCTCTTGGCGAATCCGCAATTACCTCGACGACTGAATCACGAGGCGTTGGATTGCTATCTGGGGGCTGGTTATGTCCCCGGTGATCGTTGCATCCTAGACGGTTACCGCAAGTTGCCCCCAGCGCATGCCATGACATTCGATCTAACGAATGGCAAGATCCGTACGTGGCGCTACTGGCATATGCCAGCCGAGCCAGCGCAGTCGCAGGTCGATCGTCAAGATGAAACGGCCTTGCTGGATGAGCTTGAGTCATTGCTCGAAAGTGCTGTTCAACGACAACTGGTCGCGGATGTGCCGGTCGGCGTGTTGTTGAGTGGTGGCGTCGATTCGAGCTTGATCACGGCGATGGCAGTACGAAGCTCTAGCAAGGTCAGAACCTTTACCGTCGGGTTTCCCGGTCATGGGTCAATGGATGAAACCATCCACGCCAGACTGATTGCTGATCACTTCGCGACCGAGCATACTGAATTGGCGGTTGATGTGATCAACCCCGACTTGTTGTTCTCGTTGGCTCGCCAATATGACGAACCCATCGTTGATTCAAGCATGATCCCGACCTATTTGGTCAGTCAACTGGTGCGTCAACACTGCACAGTTGCCTTGGGTGGTGACGGTGGGGATGAGTTGTTTGGCGGTTATGGTCACTACAGCCGGATGCTATGGATGCAAGATCGACTTGGGCGAATCCCGTATCCGTTACGTAGATTGGTGGCGCAAGCCGCCGAGACGTCTCTTCCGGTAGGTTTCAAAGGGCGCAACTGGTTGCAGGCCTTAGGTGCAGACCTGCACCGAGGGTTACCGTTGATTGCGTCTTACTTCGACCGTCAATCGAGAGCGCAACTCATTCATGGCTACGCTGGTGTCAAGCATGGGGCCGAGCGGATCATGGCTGAGCGAATCCCGAGTTCGCCGAACTTGCTCGATCGAGCCACCAGAATGGATTTTGGTAACTATCTGCCTGAAGATATTCTCGTGAAAGTCGATCGGGCGAGTATGTTGAATTCGCTAGAGATCAGAGCCCCTTTTTTGGATGCGTCGTTGATCGACTTTGCATTCGGCAAAGTCCCGCATCAGCTCAAAGCCTCTGCGACTGACAAAAAGATATTACTCAAGCGCCTGACTGTTCGGGTGTTACCGCCAGCGTTTGATCGTCAGCGTAAGCAAGGGTTTTCTATCCCGCTTGCCACCTGGTTAAAGGCGGGCCCGTTTAGAGATTTGTTCAAGCAAGTGCTATTGGCTAATGATTGTCTCTTTGACCGAGCGAGGGTGCAGCAATTGTTTGACCGCCAAGACAAGGGGGCAAGTAACAGCGAGCGGCTGTTCTCTCTGGTCTTGTTTGAGCTGTGGCGTAAAGCTTACGGTGTCACGCTTTAGTCCCTTGAACTCACGTCTGCTCTGCCGCAGGGTTTAACGATTTGATTGCCTCTTGATATGTTGACATCCAGTGCTAAACACGCCTCATCTTATCGCCCTGATATTGATGGATTGCGGGCGATTTCTGTTCTGTTGGTGCTTGGGTTTCACGCTTTCCCCTCGCTCGCGGGGGGTGGCTTTATCGGTGTTGACGTCTTCTTTGTTATCTCGGGATATTTGATCACGGGCATTATTTTGGGTGAGTTAGCGACGGGATCCTTTCGTTTTACCCATTTCTATGCCAGACGGATTCGACGGATATTCCCCGCTTTGATCCTGGTGCTCTTATTCAGTGCCGTTGTGGGCTTTCAAATCCTGCAAATCGATGAGCTCAAACGCCTCGAAAAACATATTTCGGCGAGCACCGTTTTTATTCTTAATTACGTATTTCTGGGTGAGAACGGCTATTTTGATAGTACCGCCACCGCGAAACCATTGCTGCATTTGTGGTCGCTTGGGGTTGAAGAGCAATTCTATTTAATCTGGCCCTTGTTGATGGTCGGCATGTGGCGCGCTGGCAAGCGACTGTTGTTACCGACACTGCTGCTGGCCGCATTATCGTTTGGCTGGAACATCAGCCAGATCTCATCTCATCCGGCGCACGTCTTCTACTCGATTCAAACACGGTTCTGGGAGCTTTCCATCGGTAGCTTGCTAGCCTGCGCGCTCAGCCGTGACAGCGGGCGTGAGCAAATGCTTGGGCGCTTCAGCGGCCTCAGCGCTTGGCTAGGTGCCGCTTTGCTTGCCATGGCGGTAATCGTGGTGCGAGCAGAGAGGGCCTTCCCGGGCTGGTGGGCCTTAATGCCGACCGTGGGGGCGTGTCTACTGATTGCGGCTGGCCCTCAGGCCTGGGTAAATAAAAACGTGTTGTCTCAACGCGTTCTCGTGCGACTGGGTCTCATTAGCTTTCCCCTCTATCTGTGGCACTGGCCGCTCTTGTCATTCACCTGGATAGAGCACGGTGGGCCGCCAGGCCCTTGGGAGAGATTGTTGCTCGTTGCCCTCGCGTTCATATTCGCAGAAATCACTTATCGATTTGTTGAGATCCCTATTCGCCACGGTCGCGCGAAGCGGTCCGTCATCGTTGTGTTGTGTGGGCTAATGATGTTGATCGGGGTCTCAAGCTATTTGCTTTATAGGGCACCGTGGCAACACACCCCATCGCTCAGCTCCAAGGATGGCGGTAGCTCAGCAACCGTTGTGACCAACGAAGTGCGGGGGAATACAACAGGGGATACCCCCGCCTTTAGCACGAAGGAGCAGTTCTACGCCTATTACGCCAACGAACCGGCGCAGAGATGGTTGACGTTCTTTGAGGCGAACTTTCGACATGAGTGTAATTTCTATCAAATTGATAAATACTATTTAAGCCAGCCAACCGATGTACCTAAAGCGAGCATTGCAGATTCGTGTTTTGTCGTAGATAGTAAATTCGACAAGCGCGTCATGCTCTGGGGCGATTCGCATGCGCAAATGCTCAATGTCGGTTTACGCAAGACGCTGCCCGATAACTGGCAAATTTTGCAGGTGACGAGCTCAGGGTGCGCGCCGAGTGTGTCGAATCAACGCCCCTCAGATATTCATTATTGTCCGCAATCAAATTGGTTTGCTTTAAAGGTAGCGCGTGAGGCTAAACCAGACGTCGTGATCCTTGCTCAGTCTATTAACCATCGTTTTGAGGATATGCGTGACATTGCCTCAACGCTTAAATCCTTCGGTGTTAAGCAGGTTATCTTTGTGGGCCCAGCGCCTCACTGGCAAGATGATTTACCTAAAATCATGGTCAGGCAGTTGTGGCCGAGTCTACCGATGCGAACTTGGGTGGGTGTCGACAAAACGTTTCAGGCGTTGAATGAAACGCTCAAGCGAGAATTCGAAAATTCACCAACTGCCACTTACATTGATGCGATGGCTTTGTTTTGTAATAGCGATGGTTGCCTGACACGACTGCATGACGACAGAACCACTGAGCTAACGAGTTGGGATCGGGGGCACTTGACGTCAAGTGCATCTGGGTATTTAGCGAAAAAGCTATTGGTGCCAGTCATGAGAGAGTGAGGATCAGACTAACAGCACGATGCGGTAGATCCAGTACATGACCTTGCGGAGGTATCGGTGGAAAGTCGGCTCGGATATTTTGATGCGTTACGTGGCCTAGCAGCGCTCAGTGTTGTCTGCAGTCATTATCTGATTTTTTTCTCCCCGCCAGCGTTTGTCGATGGCTGTTGCATCAATACACCTTTTGCATTCTGGCATGACGGTACAGCAGCGGTTCAACTATTCTTTGTGCTCAGTGGCTATGTTTTAAGTTATGCGGTTGCACAATATGACTGGAAGAATTTCTCTTTAAAGAAATACATATTGCTTCGTATCGCCCGTATTTGGCTACCCTATGCCGTTCTCTGGCGATTTTTAGCGTCGTCGATTTACATCGTTAGACGAACGTTAGATACTTCGCAATGGGCTGGATTTTTTCTTCTGCCTTTCGGGCAATCCCCGTCACTGGTGCCGCAGGGTTGGACGTTGTCCATTGAAGTCGTGTTTTCTTCATTGCTGCCAATCGTTACGTTTGTCTGCCGTCGTGTCGGTGTTTGGTTTGCGCTGCTGTTGCTCGGTACCGGATTTTTATCTGGTTCAGCTCAATTTATATTTCACTTCGTGCTGGGTTATCTGGTTTTTACGCACTGCCCTACCTTTAAACCACCTTGGATTTATTTGATTTTTATCATTGGCGTATTTTTATACACCGTGAAGCTTGATTTTTATCATCTCGATCAAGTCTTGAACGGTTACGAAAGCATCATCACGGCCTTGGGTACCGGTGCAATGCTGATCGGTATTCAAAACTCAGTTTTATTGAAACACTTGTTAAGTGCAAAAAAATTAAGATATCTGGGTAAGATCTCTTACTCAGTCTATTTGACTCATTTTTTCTTGCTGTCAATCCCTATCAAAGCGCTGATGACCTTTATTCGTCAGGTCGGCATTTTCAGTGATAACTTACTTTGGTTTGGTGGATTGGTGTTGGCCGTATCTTCCGTCATCGTGCTCAGTACGGGGTTTCACCATTGGGTGGAGAAGCCCTTAGTCGACTACTCAAAAAGTCGATTAAAAAAAATTGATCTCTTTTACTGACCTCAATGCAAAATCAGCAATCATCTCTTCATCCAAAGTATCGCCCCGACGTTGATGGCTTAAGAGCGTATGCTGTGTTGGCAGTCGTCGCCTTCCATGCGTTTCCAACTCGCTTCACGGGTGGGTTTATTGGGGTGGATGTCTTCTTTGTCATCTCCGGCTATCTGATCTCAACGATCATCTATAAAAATCTCGATAACGAGACCTTTAGCTTTGGCGAATTTTATCGGCGTCGGATTAATCGCATATTTCCTGCGCTGGTGGTCGTTCTATTGACCTGTGTTTTTTTTGGTTGGTTTTGCTTATTTGCTCAAGATTACAAACAGTTAGGTAAACATATTTCAGCAGCAGCTGCATTTGTTTCAAACTTCGTGCTGTGGAATGAAACGGGCTATTTTGATAGTTCGTCTGATACGAAGCCACTCTTGCATCTGTGGAGCCTAGGAATTGAAGAGCAGTTTTATATCGTGTGGCCCCTGCTTTTGTGGCTCGCGGCTAAACGTGGATTCTCCTTGCTGATCGTCACCGGCGGGCTTGGCCTGATTTCATTTTCGTTCAATGTCTATGGGGTGAAGTCGGACGGTATCGCCACCTTTTACTCGCCGCAAACTAGGTTCTGGGAGCTATTGGTCGGGTGCTTGGTTGCTTGGTTGACGATTCATTATGGGCCGTATTTAACTGATATTAAGAACACCGTTGATAGCTATATTGGTTTTGCCATCTTCGGTCGTAAAAGGAAACGGAGCATTCAAGTGGTGGCCGCAGTAATGGCCGCCACTGGTTTAGCGATATTGTTGTATGGTTTTGGGCGAATCAATAAGGGGGTTGGTTTCCCTGGCGTATGGGCACTTGTGCCTGTTAGCGCGGCGGTTCTCATTATTGCTGCTGGCCCACAAAACGTCGTGAATCGTTTTGTTTTTTCTAATCGATACGTGGTGTGGTTTGGGTTGATTAGCTTTCCTCTGTATTTGTGGCATTGGCCGCTACTCTCTTTTGCTCGGTTGATTGAAGACGAAAATCCTGATCGAAACATCAGAATTGCTGCAGTCACGCTTGCGATCGGACTGGCTTGGTTGACCTACCGTTTTATCGAAAAGCCCATTCGACTCCGCCAATCTAAACAAACGACCAAATGGTTGGTGTTGTTCATGCTGTTGATTGCATCAGCTGGCGCTGTCACAGTATGGAGGGATGGAATCCCTCAACGAGAAATTCAAAAAAAAGAGTTCAAAGCACAGTTGGTACTTAAATCGATTTACGACATGAGTGATCTGGATGAGCTATACGGTCCTAACTCATGCCTTAGATATAAAGAAGCACAAACCAGTGATTTCTTTGTCAAGAATGCTTGTTTGGAAGTCCTTCACCCTGATTGGCCCGTAGTCGCGCTTGTGGGTGATAGCCATTCGGGTTCCCTTTCGTTGGGCCTAAGGCCATTGTTAGAGGAGGCGCACATCAACTTATTGCAAGCATCGACCGGATATTGCGAACCCACCGATAACAACCCAGATAATCGACTCTGTGAAGAGATTAACCAGATGGTTTTGATGCGGCTATCAAAGGTGCCGGTAGACTTGCTTATTATTGATGCTCATTGGGTCGGGGCTGCTACCTCACCCTATTTTCTGGGGTCGGGAAGTTATGCTGAACATCTAAATGCGCTGCTGAAAAAATACCTTTCCTTGAGTGTCAAAAAGGTATTGATCGTTGGACAGATCCCGACGTGGAAAGGCGGTTTACCCAAACAGATCAGTAACAACTTTTTAAAGAAGGATCTTGATGTGCCTAAAAGAACGTTTCAAGGGATTGACCCTGCTTCTTTGGAGATGGATCGTCTTATGGCCAGTACGATGTATCCCCCGGATGTTGCGTATTTTTCGATGAAAGACGTTTTATGTGATGCGTCTGGCTGTTTGACGTCAGTGGGCGAAAATCTTGGTACGGATTTAATTGTTTGGGATTATGGGCACTTGACCAAAAAGGGCTCAGCGTTTGTCAGTCAGGCGTTGAAAGGTACGTTGTTTAATTTATTGAGTGTTCACTGAAACCATCATTCAGTGCGTTCCTCATCAATGAGTTCGGTGAATCTAACGATTGAGGTTGATAATTAGCCGCGGTTTTAGGAAAGCGAAAAATGTCTGATCAAGCATCGGCATTTGCACGGTCGTTCTCTGTTTTAAACACAGCCGAAATAGTCGTACTTAAAAAATAAACATAAACCGCTGGGATGACGATGTAAAAAACCCTCGCCCCGTCAATGGTAAAGAACAAAGCCGTGTAACCGATCACTAACGAAAAGAGTGCGGCTAAAGCAAGCAAGAGGCGCTTCTTGAGTAGCCAATAGGCTATCAGCATGCCGTACAGCAACAAGAGAGAAATCCCCGGGGTGAGCCAAAAGGTGCGACGGCTTAAAAAGTAACGTGCTTTGAAGAAAGAGAGATCTTTGCCCAACACCCAATCCACCCGGGTTTCAAGTTTGTAATCCAAATAGAAGTACCAGAGTTGTAAAAATAATTTGCAGGCGATGAGAGCACCTAAACAATAAGCGATGAACCTCAGGCGTTGAGATAACGGTGCTTCAGTCGTCGAACAAAAGACAGCGACCATCAAACAGCCTGACGCAAGCGCCGTTGAACTGAAGTGAGATAACCCAGCAAAAAAAATGAAAATCGCGGTGAAGAACGGCTTCTGCGTGAGCGCTGACAGCCCAGCCAAACATAACAAACCGATGGTGAGAGGGTCGGGAAACCCCAGTGTGTAGGCCCACAGATATTTAAACGTCAAGGCAAACGCCATCATGAACGCGACTGAACGCCACAGCGATTGCCACAAGGCATAAGCGTAAAGCGTGACAAGCGGAAGCAGGCACAGGTTCAGCGCGACGCAGAAACCTTCGTACACCCTGGGCGTTGCATTGGCGCCGAGTAGCTTCGCCACTAAGGGTAACAAAATCGATTCAGCTGAATATTCTGTATGCGGGTCGAAGAGCGTTCTGGAGAAAAATGAATACCACTCGGTGGGCGGTGCGTCGTTGGGAAATGCGTTGACGACATGCCCAAACGAAAAGAAAATTAAGCCACTGAGCAAGGCGCTCAACAGGATCAGATACAAAGGCGCTCGATGGCTCATCGCCATCGTTGTTGCGGTTGGCGGACGATTGTCTAAGGTTGAGGTCACGGTTGAATACTTTGGGTCACGTTAATTCAAGTAGCGTCCGATCAACCACCCAACCACGATACCCACGAGCGCACCCGCCAAGATCTCGGTTGGCGAGTGACCCACACGTTCTCTGAGTCTGGGTGTCGAGGCGACGGGACTACCAGTGAGTGAATTAATCGCCACGGCATGCTTGCCAATCTGTTTTCTGAGACTGCTGGCATCCAACATCACAATAAACGCGAGGGCAACGGCAACGCCTAAGGCGGGGTCCTCAAAGCCTTGCTTGCAAGCGATCAGTGATGCCATGCTGCAAACGATGGCAGAATGATTACTGGGCATACCGCCATAGCCAATCAGGCCAAAGGCGAGCTTTTTTGCGCGGAGACTATTCACGCAGAACTTGAGTGACCCGGCAATTGCCCAGGTCACGAAGGGGGTAAAGAGATAAGCGTAGTGCATAGCAACCTTACTTAGCTGGCCATAAAGCCCAAACACACATGCCAACCCAGACAATCACGGTACCGAATAGCGGTGCGTCACCAAGTAGCGCATCTGTGGGTGACTCACCGGCATCGAGTGCATCAACCACATACCAATAACGAAACAACCCAAACAGCACAACGGGGACGGTGACGACTAACTCGGGCCGGCTCGACATGACGAACATACTATAAAAAATCAGTGCGCATGTCGCAGACATCTCAGCATAACGGTCTATCAAGGGCTTCGTATATTTTTTTAGCACTTCTCGCCCCTCAGTGCCGCTTAAACTGAGTTCTTGTCCCCGCTTGACGGCGGCGAGGTACAAGGCAAGACATAAGGTCGTCACGAACATCCAGCCAGAGACTGGGACGCTCAAGGCAATCGCCCCGGCCCATACCCTTGTGACAAAGCCGATGGCAATCGTAAAAATATCCAGCACCGGTTGGTGTTTGAGAAAAAATGAATAGCTCAAATTCAGCGTCAGATAGCCCGCAATCACATAGATGACCCGAGGCTCGATAAACCAGCCCAGGATGAGTACGCTGTACAGCACCGCGAGCAAGATCAGCGCTTGGCTTGGCGTGACATGCCCGGCCGCGAGCGGGCGCGTGCGAGACTTCTTCGGATGTTGCCGATCGCGTTCGATATCCTGCAGATCGTTGACAATGTAGGCGGCTGATGACCCAATACAAAAAAGGATCAGGGCAATCAATGCCCGACTAATTGCCTGAGGGTCGAGAAAAGAGCCGGTAAACATGAGCGGTGCAAGAACAAACCCGTTTTTGACCCACTGTTTTGGACGCGTTAGCTTGAACAGCCCAAGTCCGACAGTGCTTTTATATCGGACTGCTGATGTGCCAGATGTTCGCATTTTATTCTTAAAGTGGTTGATCAAAACTATCCGTAGTAATAATATTTTCGCATTATTAGCCTTGCCGGCAAAACCTAGCCAGCCTTTGATCCCATAACTCTTAAAATTTGCAGGTAAATTTAAATCGGGTTGCGCACTTTCTAAGTAGAATATTTCGATACTTTGAAGTTAGTGCTCATTTGAGATATGCCAAATCGCTAGTGACATTCTGAGTATAAGACGAGAAAAATAATTAGACATTAATTAATGGCTTCTAAAAATAGATAAAAAATGCCTAAGAAATTTATATCGATGTGTGAGCAGTGGGTAATATTAATTATTTTTTTTCTTGCAATTGTAGGCATTTACACGTCTCGTGGCCTCTACGCTGATGGTTCTTATTTTCTTTATCAAATTTTGGTCAGGCACGGATTTTATATTTTTGACGAACCTAGGAAATTTGCTCAAATCATCACGCAATTACCTGTCGTATTAGCGCTCAAGCTAGGGCTCGAGGATATTAATAGTCTGATCAGGGTACACAGTGTAGGGTTAATCGGTGTGCCACTTGTCTTCTGGATCGGCTCACTGTTTTTGTTGCGAAGAACATATTTGTTTTGGATGATGTTGACCGCATTTTCTGTGACTTATTTGCGATCAGATTTCTTTGCTGTGGGTGAGTTCAATGTGACTAATGCGATTGCCGGGTTTTGCTTGTCTCTGCTAATTCATCCCTCCGGAAGTGCCGTTGCTGCAGTATTGTTGGTCACTGCGGCAGGCATCTTGGCACGTACATATGAGTCAATGATGTTTTTAGGTCCTTTATTGGCGATTTTCGGTTTTAGCAGGTTGTTTTTTCATAAAAACGAATCGCAATTTTTTCGAATTGCCTTAGTATTTTCTAATCTTTTTTTTCTGGAAGCGGCAATTATTGCGGTTTATTCTGCGTTTTTTCAGCGAATTTACGATAAAAAATCAACGATTAATCTAAATGCCTTGTATGAATTTCATTTCAATTACCTGGTTGCATTTTTTTTATTAATAATTTTAGTTAATTCTCCGATGAATCGTTTAAAAAAAAATCTGATCGTAGTGTCAGGATTGTTACTTTCGGTAGCGTATGCTGGCTATTGCTTGCGGTGGGACGCAACAGGAATTAGTTACGGTTTTTATAGCTATGCTTACCGGTCAGCTGGCTCGATACTCTTTGCGGGACTAATATCTGTTATGTGGCTGATTGAATATGTGCCAGTTTTTTGCTTCAAACGTTTATTTCATGCTGATTCCTTGAGATCTATGGCGCTAGCTGCGTTGCTTTTTTGTAGTTCGGCAGTGCCCATGATTTCTCATAGTTTCGGGTTTTTCAATTGGCTTAAAACGTTTGAACGTGAAGCCCTTTCTGTCAAAGGTTCCGTTCCAGTTGACATGACCAGCATCGCAAGAGGTCAGGGACATGTGTCGGGATACAACTGGCCCTGGACGAACACCACATTAAGTGTCCTTTTGCGCGGTAGTTCAGAAGCGCTTATCACCAATGCAAGCGATTTTTCGGGAGAGGATCCGCTGGATCCACATAAGGTTGAGAAATACCCTATCGAATGGTATGTTAAGAGGTCACAATTCAATTGAAAAACTAGCTGTCTGGGGAGTTGAAGCAACGTAACTTTGAGGTTGGATCGTAAAAATTCCTCACAAGGTTCCCATAAGCTGAGCCTTTTGAGATGGAGTTCTGGCTTCCCCGACATAAGGCTAGTGCAGTCCATGGCGGATGGCTAGGGTTGGTCTGATCCACTCGGTTATTCTCGGCCGTATCTCTGCTTTAAGGTGATTCGTTGATACTATTTGATTTGAGTTGGATTTTCAGGTTATTGATCTCATCCGCAGATTTGGGCGAGAGATGGGCACAAGGTTGTTCAATATTTCCGCTTTTAAGATGTGCCGGATGAGAATGGTCTGTGCTTGGGGACGGCTTAGTGACGAGCCTCAGAGGTTAATTGAACTAGTTGATCCCAGAAACACAGTGCTTCAAAAGCAATTAGCTAGTGCGTTACCCGGCATTGCCTACGGTAATGGTCGCAGCTACGGTGATGCGTGTCTGAATTCTGACGGGCATCTCTGGGCCACCCGAGGGCTGGATCACCTGATTGCATTCGACCCTGAGACGGGCCGACTGGTCTGTGAACCGGGTGTTTTGCTCAAAGACATCATGGCGCTGACGGTGCCTAGGGGTTGGATGCTACCCGTGACCCCCGGTACCCAAATGGTCACGGTGGGCGGGGCAGTGGCGAATGATATCCACGGTAAAAATCACCATGCGTTCGGCTCTTTTGGTGACCATGTTGAACAGATACGACTGTTGCGCACCACCGGCGAAGTCATCGATTGCGGGCCAACGTCAAAACCCGACTGGTTTGCTGCCACAGTAGGCGGGATCGGGTTGACCGGATTGATCGTGCAAGTCACCATCCAGTTAAGACAAATCCCCAGCGCCTGGCTTGAAGCCGAATCCAAACCTTATTTTGACTTGAGTCAGTTCTTTGCCCTGTCGGATGAGTCTGAGGCTGACTGGGAAAACACGGTCTCTTGGATCGATTGTCTGGATGGCAGCGGGGGGCGCGGTATTTTTATGCGGGCAAACTTCACCGCGATGGATGAGCGAGTGACCGCCTCACCTTCGCCCAAGAGCAAAGTCAAAAATGTACCGTTTGTGCCCCCTGTTTCGTTGATTAATCAATGGTCGCTAAAGCCGTTCAATCATTTGTATTTTTGGCTCAACAGTCGCAAGACAGGCCGGTCGCTCACGCACTATCAGCCCTTTTTCTATCCGCTCGACAACCTGCACAACTGGAACAAACTCTACGGGCCCAAGGGTTTTTATCAGTATCAGAGCGTTGTGCCCCGCGAGGTCGGCCAAGATGCGACAGCAGCGATGCTCAAAGAAATTGGTCGTTCTGGGCAAGGTTCATTTTTAAGCGTATTGAAAACGTTCGGTCAGCGCCAGCCATTGGGGATGCTGAGCTTCCCGCAGCGTGGGGTCACGCTCGCTCTTGATTTTCCGAATCGAGGCAAAGAAACACTGGCGCTGTTTGACCGGTTAGACAGTATTGTGCATGAGGCGCGTGGGCGAATATACCTGGCCAAAGATGCGAGGATGCCGAGGGATTTATTTGAGGCGGGTTATCCCAGATTGGGTGAGTTTTTAAAATATCGGGATCCTGGTATTCGCTCAGCGATGTCCAAGCGGCTCATTGATTAAGGTAAAGAAATCGTCATGCAAAAGAAAATAGTGATTGTGGGTGCGACCTCTGCCATTGCCACCCACTGTGCGCGGCTTTGGGCCATGACAGGTCAAGCAATCGAGTTTGTCTTGTTGGGGCGAGACATCGAGCGGCTCGAACGTCTTGCGACTGACCTCAGGGCGCGCAATCAACAGGTGTCGACGACCGTTCAAGTCGTTGAGTTTTTGAATCCCACTCAGATTCAATCGGTAATCGATCACATCGAAGCGACCTCGTCGACGGATATTGCGTTGATCGCACACGGCTCACTGGGTGATCAAGAGAGAAGCCAGCGCGATTTGGCGTTTAACGGCGCAGAACTGCAAATTAATGCGCTTTCACCAGTGCTATACGCTGAGGCGTTTGCTCAGCACATGGAAACGGCCGGTAAAGGCACGATCGCGGTGATGGGATCAGTGGCGGGCGATCGGGGGCGCCAGTCGAATTATGTCTATGGTGCAGCCAAAGGGCTGGTCACGCGCTATGCGCAGGGTTTACAGCATCGTTTTGCAGGTACGGCCGTTCGCGTTGTGTTGGTAAAGCCCGGTCCAACTGATACCCCCATGACGGCGCATTTGAAAGCGCAAGGGATGAAAATGGCCTCTGTTGAGACGGTCGCGCAAGGCATTGTGGCGGCGATCGATGCCGGTAAGCCGGTGGCGTATGTCCCAGGTAAGTGGGCCTTGATCATGATGATCATTCGTCACTTACCCAACTTCGTTTTTAACAAAATGAGAATCTAATCGTTGGTTGATGTTGAGCGGATATCCCCGATGCGCGCAATCTTTTCGTTTCTCGTGATCGTTGTGGCTGCGGCAGTGGTGTTGTACACGACACCGCACGGCTTAGGGGTCAGTCCAGATTCCGCCTCTTATCTGAAAGGGGCGAGCGGGATGCTCAGTAGGCAAGGGCTCAGCTATTTAAGTGCGCAATGGCCACCGCTTTATCCAGCCGCTGTTGCCGCCTTTGGGGCAGTGCTTCATGCGGATGTGATGTTGGGCGCTCGGGTTCTGAATGCTCTGTTATACGGCCTCAACTACTTACTGCTTGTCACGCTCTTAAAGCGATGTATCCCGTCGGCTGAGTGGTTGGCGGTGGTCATGGCGGCGTTAATTTGCTTGCAACCGCCTCTTGCCTTGATTCATTACTACGCTTGGACTGAGCCACTCTTCATGGCGTTGATGCTTGGCGACATACTGCTGCTCTTGTCGATGCAACAGCGGTCGTCCCAGGCTTGGTACCGAGAGCTGCTGATACTTTTTGCCACGCTAGCGCTATTGACACGCTACACGGGTTTGGCCATGCCGATGCTGAATGCGGCCGCGATATTTGCTTTTTCGACTGAAACGAAGATGTGGGTCAGACTGCGTCGTGCGGTTGTCCAGCTACTGATTCCTCTGGTGATTTTTGCGCCTTGGACGTTGCATCGTGGTGTCGGTGACAGTGCGGCAACGGCAAGGAAGATCGTCTTTCGCGCCTTGCCGCTGGATACCTTGCAGCATGCTTTGAGCGCCATCGGTCACTCGCTGCTGCCGGCTGGTGCAGGCAATGGCACCCACTGGCTAAAAACTCTGGCACCCTGGCTTGGTGCGCTGTTATTGTGTTTGCCGCTGGGTTGCTTGCTATTCGCCGTGCTCTTAAACAAACTCAGCGCGCAACCGTCGCTCAGACAAGGCCGTGCTGGTTTCGCTGGTGAGCTGTGTTCACCCGACCAGATCCCGTTGATGGTGGGGTCAAGTTATGTCCTCATCTACCTGTCATTGTTGTATGGGGCGATTAGCTTTTTCGATAATAAGGTGCCCTTCGATAACCGAATTCTTGCCCCCGTGTTCCCAGTACTCATGGTGTTGTTGATTGCTAGCGTTCGTCGACTTGCTCAGCCTGTTCTCAAAAGCCTTGGGCTCGCGATCATCGCTTTGATGCTGAGTACGAGCTATTCGTCTTTCAGAGGATGGCTTTTGTTCAGCAAGTTCAATGGCATCGAAATCAGTTCAGTGAGCGTGCGAACCTCACCCATCCACAATTTCATGCAAACGTGCTCGCGCGATGCGCGCGTCTTTGCCGATCACCCCTGGAACTTCGAACTCGACTTTAACAAGAAGGTGCTTTGGCTACCCAGCCGAATACTCTACTACCTCGGGCAAGCCAATCCTGAGTATGACCAACAAATGGCGCGTCTGGGGCAAGTCGCGGATTTGATTGTGATTGAGAACCTCAACAGTGACACGATTAACGACGTTGATCAGTTGGACAGCTTTGTTCGTATCAACGAGACGGGTCCAGTGCTGGTGTGGATCAATACGAATGCCACGACGGTGCATTGTGTGAGTGACGTACTTGGCAAATAAGCGTAGGTCGTCTTTTTAGTCGGATGCGTTGGACTGGGCCAGCAACATCTCTTCAAGTTGGCTGACACAAACCTGTTTAGAGAAGTTGGCAATCGCATAGGCTTTGCCAGCGTGACCTAAGGCTTGTAGGTTTTCTTGGTTCGCCAGCAAAGCTTTCATCGCTGCGACACAAGCCTCAGGATGAGCTGAGTCAGCCGAAACCCCACATTGCGCCTCGCGAATTAAATGATGACCATCGCTGGCAGTCTGCAGAAAGGCCGCCACTGGCAAACCCGCAGCCATGTGTCCAAGGATCTTACCGGGCACGACAGGGGTTTGGTTTTGTGGACTGAGACAAACCAAACCGATCGTGCAGGCTTCTAGTAGTTTCGGGTAAGATTCACGCGAAACAAATCCTTCGAAGCGAACGTTACTTAAACTCTTGCTTTGTGCCAATGCGTGCAACCGTTGCTTTTCCTTACCATCCCCGACCAATAAAAACAGCAAGTCTGTTTGATCTTGCATTTGCTCAGCGATATCTAAAATTAAATCAAGATACTGCGAAGGCCCCATTACCCCTGCAAACACAGCAACGTTGCGATGGGTAATGTCCCATTTTTTTCTGTAATCGTCCTCACAGTCTTTGATCGCAAGATTACTTGACGTATGGTGATCAATGTCGACCCAATTGTGAAGGATCTTCAGATGGTCACGGATATACGGGTGCGCATTCTCAAGCACTACTTTGTTGCCTTCTGAGTGCACGGTCACAACATCAGCGGTTCTATAGGCATGTTTTTCTAGCGCTTTGAATAGTCTAATTTGAAGCGGGCTACGCAAAATACCTAAGTCAATTGCATTTTGCGGGAACAAATCCTGAACGTTCAGTAGATATCGAACGCCTCGTTTTCTGAGCGCACTACCCACCAGTGCAAGTGGCAGAGGAGGGCTGTAGACCACAACTGCGTCTGGCTTGATTCTGTATGTTTTTAGTTTACGCAGAAACTGCCAAGGCATGATTAGTTGCGCCAGCCCGCGCAGGATGTAGTTGACGTTATGGTGGGGCAGTGTCTTGACGCGAATGACGCGAATATCGCCTTCAAGTTCGGACTCGTCAAAGGCGCGCAGCGCCACGTTCTGATCCAGATTGTATTCAGGCCAAGTGGTGATAACGGTGACTTGGTGCCCCCGGTGAGACAGCTCTTGGGCTAACTCAAGCATCAGGTGGGATGCTGAGCGTATCTCAGGGGGATAAGAGTCGGTCACTAACAGGATATTCACGCGACTGCCACCTTTATTGCAGACGGTGAGACGGTTTGCCCCGTTGCTAGTGCACGTTCGATGGCAAAGATCACTTCCATCGTGGCAAACATGTCTGTTGTGGATACATCCTGCTCGGCTTTGCCTGCCGCACAGTCAATAAAGGCTTTCAATTCTTGCGTGTAGCCCATTTCTTGACCACTCGTCTTAAAGGTTTCGGTCTTGCCGTTGGTGTGCAACTCGCTGACCCTGAAATCTTTCGAAACGATGGTTTTGCCATCGAAAAAGATTTCGGTCATTTCGCGGGAATACGCCTTGTCGCCTGAGGCCGAATAAATCATTGAGCCAACCGAGCCATCGGCGAGCTTGAAGCTAAGGGCGATATTGTCATTATTGACAGCACTGCTGTTGTCGCCCGAGATACGCTCAGCGGATACTCTGACGATGGGGGCTTTGACCAGGCATTGAATCAGGTCAATGAAGTGCGACATTTCACCGACTACCCGGCTTCTGCCTTCATCTTCACTATGCACCCAATGCGATGCGGGGATAAATCCAGTATTGATACGCATCTGCAGAACGAGCGGCGATTGACGGGTTGCCAGCCACTGCAACATCTGTAAGGTGTGGGGTGAGTAGCGACGATTGTGACCGACAAAAATGACCGGTAGCTCGTGGGCCGCGACAGCCTGCTCGCGTAGCTGAGCGAGCTCACTCTCGGTGGTGCAAAGCGGCTTCTCGAGAAATAAGGCTTTACCGTGTTCTATGGCCTGGCTAACTAGCCTGGCATGATTGCTATGCGGGGTGAGGCCAACGACTGCATCAATCTCAGGATTTTGCCAAACTGACGATGATTCAGTGGCCTGGTTGGCGAACCCAAATTTTCTGGCGCTGTGCTCGACACTTGCGCCAGATCCTGTGACCAAGGTGTGCAACGCAACGCCCGTTTGCAACTGCAATGCTGGCAGTAACAGTGCTTTACCGAATAGCCCTGCGCCAATCACGCCAACCGAAACTGTGGTGCCCGGGCTTTGTTTGTTGGCCCGTGCAGCTGCGACAGGTAACTGCCGCTCGATACTCGTGTGATTAGGGTAGCTGAGCAACACACCGATGGGTTGCACCAGTTGGCCCGCTACAAATTGTGCGTAGACGTTTTCAGCTTGATCGATAGTGAAGCGATGAGTGATGAGCGACTGCACATCAATTTTTTTGTCGGCGATGAGTCGCAAAAACTCTTGCAGATTGCGCTTTTGCGTCCACCTGACCTCGCCAATTGGCAGATCAACGCCTTCGATTTCATACACAGGATCAACCGATCCGGGCCCAGCTGCCTTGGATACAACGATATCGACTTCTTTTTGCCAGAGCTCGTTTCGGTCTGGGTGGATATCGGCCACGCCCACAACGACGATACGACCTTTGGGGCGGGACAACTGCACAGCTTGATCGACTGGGCCACGATCTTTGGTCGAAGCGGTAATGATGATCGCATCTGCGCCAACCCCATGCGTGACATGATTACAGAGCGTGTCAAGTTCAGCCGAGTCGGTCGTGATGTTCGAGAAACCCAAGCGCCTGGCCAAATCAGTTTTGTCTGAGGCGGGATCAAGTGCGATCACTTCGCACCCATAGGCACGCAACATTTGGATAGTGAGTAGTCCGAGCAAGCCAAGGCCCATCACGACGACGCGCGACCCGAAAGTTAAGTTGGCGCTTCGGATCCCGTGCAGAGCAATGATGCCCAGCATCCCAAAAGCCGCTTCTTCATAAGAAACGCCGTTTGGGATTCTGCAAGCCAGGTTGACAGGGATGGATACAAAATCGGCGTGAGACGCGAAACCTTGGCCTAAACAAGCCACCCGGTCCCCTGGTGAGAACTCAGTCGCAGCCAGTCCGCATTCTTCGACAATCCCGGCACCGCTGTAGCCAAGTGGCGTTGGGGTGTCTAGTCTGCCCATGGCTTCTTGCCAGGTTTTCAGTAATCCTTCTTTCTTGGCCTTATCCCAGGCGCGTCTCACTAAATCCGGGCGAGCCGCCGCCTTGCCAAGCAGGGATTTGCGACCAAGCTCAATGGTAGAGCGCTCGGTGCCAAGGCTAATCAGAGAGTTCTGATTACGCACCAGAATGCGTTTGCTGCCGCACTGAGGGACCGGGACGTCGCGAAGGGCGACCTCACCCGTCTTGTAACTCTGGACGACCTGCTTCATTAACGATCGTTTCCCTGGCGGAGAACGTAATTCTTAACAGCTGACGACATACCGGGAGGGAACTCAGCATCCCGTACGATATTGTCCCAATTTGCCTTAAACCAATCGATTGTGGTCCGCAGGCCATCTTCGAACGTGGTTTGGGGGTTGTATCCAAGGATTTCTCTAGCCCGATCGACACTGGCAAGCAGGCGCGACTTGGTATCCCATTTGCGACGGTCGGTATAAAGCAAACCAGCAGTATTGCCGGTAAGCTGATTGACCATTTCGGCCATCTCAACGATCTCTGTCTCACGCGCTGAAGCGATATTCATCTCAGCACCAATTGCTTTTTCTTCAATGCCTGCTCTCAGCAAGGCATCCACAATATCCATCACATAAGTGAAGTCACGCGTCATCTTGCCGTCGCCAGTAATCGGCAATGGTTGGCCCTTCATGGCCCAATAAATGAAATTTGGGATGACGTTGCGATACTGGCCAGGCACTTCGCCGGGGCCATACGAATTGAAAAAACGCGCTTTAACGATAGGCAAGTTGTAGTGATGCCAATAGAAATTGCAGTAGAGCTCACCCGCCATCTTTGAAATTTGGTAGGGGGTAGTCAAATGCATGGACATGAATTCTTCTTTCAGCGGGAGCGGCGCCTGTGCGCCGTAGATAGCGCAACCCGAGCCAGCATAGACAAAACGCTTAAGATTGCCCTGCAAGACCGAGTACTCAAGCATTTTGACTGTACCTAACTGGCTGACCAGCAGGTCTTTTTCAGGGAAGTCGACTGAGTTCTGGTTGGCAAAGAAGGCTGCCAGATGAAACACGTACTCTGGTTTTTCGTGAAAAACGCGTTTTAAATCAATGTCATTGGTGATGCTGCCGCGCACGAACAGCACATTTGGCAGATTCGGGATGCTCCACTCATACGACGCTGATAAATCGTCAAGAATGATGACCTTGGCTGCACCAGCCTCTGCTAGCGCTCGCGCGAGGTTGCTTCCGATTGCACCGGCGCCGCCGGTAATCAGAATAGTTTTATCTAGGTAGGGTTGCTGTGCGCTCACGCGAAATACCTCAAACTGGTACGAATTGCTTGGATTGTAACGGTGTCGGTGAAAGCTGACCAACTTGGTTTTTTTGATTCAGTTTCGGTAAAAAGGCTCGTCAATACTTGGTGTGACGTTTAGGTGGGGGATTTCGCTCAATTTGTGCTGTGTACAATTCAAAAAATGATGTATTTCAACGTTGCGCTGCTAATCCTGTCCGGTCTGGGTTACCTAAAATTCATTGCTGAAAAGCTTAGGCTTGGATTTGGCGTTGCACCCTTTGTTTATTGCTGTTTTGTTGCCCTTTTGCTGTATTTTTTCGGCATTAGCGATTTGCTCGTCTGGGGCTTCTGGCTAGCCACGGCGATAGGCTTAGGATTACTGGCTGTTGGGGTCGCAAGCTCAAGACAGCAGTTTTTTGATTTTGCCAAGCCAGTCAGCCTGGCACTCGTCGTGTTGTTGTTGCTTCTTTGCTTGTATAGCGCGATCGATGGCGACTTCAGGTTTTTGCTATGGGACGAGTTCTCGTTCTGGGCGGCCAGTACAAAGCTGATCTACACAACAGACTCGCTATTTAAAGAAAATTCACCGATTTTTCTCAAGTCTTACCCACCGATTCAGCAGTTATTTCAATATTACGTACTGCAATTCTTTTCCTGGTCCGAAAAAACCGCCTTATTTGCCCAGAATATTTGGTTGCTCTCGGGCGTGCTGTGTATTTCGTCCTTGCCCCGGGCAGGCGCAATAACCAGGATTGTTTTGTTCCTTATCGTCGCAACCTTTGTTTACGCTTTTGGGTACTCGTTCTCAAGCCTTTATTCTGATGCGTTGTTAGGCATGTGTTTCGTCGCGGCCTTGAGTTTGGCAGTTAAAGAGGATCAGAGCGCTTCGACTTGGGCTGCCTTAGCGTTGTCGGTGGGAGTGTTGCTTCTATTAAAAGAAATAGGCATTTTGCTTGCACTGGTGGCTTGCTTTGTCTACTTGGTCAATCTGTTGCTCGCGAATCGTTCTCAATTACGGGCACTCGGTGATGTGCACGTTGCGTTCGCTAGCAGGCTGCGCGCCAATTGGCTCAAGATTGCGTCAATCTTTATCTTTATGTTTGTGGTGATGCAATCCTGGGCTTGGTATGTAAGAAGCATTGGGGCATCGCGAGCTCTCGCCATCCCAACCCTTGCCCAGTGGCGTGACGAGCCTCATCAGAGAAGATTGCTGACCACCCTTGGCGAATTTATGCATCGCATGACCGAGACCGGTTATCCCGCAATCTCAATCCCCTTCACACAGTGGCACCCGACTATTCTGTTGATTGTCGTTGTGATCAGCCTGTTGAGTGTGCTGGCCATCTATCAAGCAGAGGCAGGTCAGCGTTTGTTTCGTGGGCTCACAGTGGTGGCTCTCTTTATTGGGTTTTGTGGCTATGCGGCAGCCTTGCTTCTGAGCTATTTGATTATCTTTACTGAATATGAGGGCATCCGGCTCGCCTCGTTCGAGCGATACCTTTCAACGTACTTGCTTGCTTGGGCAAGTTTTGTCGTGGTGCTGTTATTTGATGGTGCAAATCCCAGGGTTCGTAAAATCACTGCTTTGGTCGCTGCGATTTGCCTGGTGGTATTGACTGCGATGACCCGCGGACAGTTTCTAACTGAGCTGAGCGGGATCAAAGCAATTGGCCCCGATAAAGCCTTAAGGCAACAAATTGAGACCTTTGCGGATCAAGTGAAGCAACACCTTAAGCCAAGCGACAAAGTGTATTTCATTGCGCAACACTCGAATGGCCTTGAGCGCGTCATGTTTTATTACGCGATGTTGCCGAACACAATTTCGATGTCTTGGTGCTGGAGTCTGGGACAGAAGTACGATGAAGGCGATGTCTGGACCTGTAATCAAGCACTCGAGGGCCTGTTAAGTGGTTTCGATTACCTGGCCTTGTATCGTGGTGACGATCAATTTTGGGATAATAACAAAGCTATCTTTGAGCCTACTTCAGTTGGCGGCGCGAGCGGTTTATATAAGATTGACCGCCAGGGCGGGCAAACCTTGTTGACGAAAGTCGCTGATTAGCCACCTGCAGTCGAGTCAGGTGTTGCAATCACGTACAAGATGTCGCTTGGTAGCAATTTGAGTAAGGGCAGCGAAGCGGCCACGGCCAAAAACAAAAAGCCGTTGAGCAGGCGATGGTTTTTGCCCACGTAAGAAATTCGCTGATACAACCCGCTTAAAACTATAGTCTCTAGCCGTCCCTGTGTTTGCACCTTGAAGCCCGAGCGAGATAAAAGTGCGGTCAATGTCTTCTGGTTAAAGTAGTGGACGTGGGGTGATGGCAACCCAGTTTGCCAAAGTCGCTCGAAAAATGACGTCACGCCAAAGCGACACAGTATTTTTGATAGGCGATAGAAAATCCCACCCTGATTCGGGACATTCAGTAACAAAATCCCGTTCGGATTGAGATGCTCGTGCACGGCTCGCAGCGCGGCTCGAATGTCAGGGATGTGTTCAATCACATCGTTAAATGTGATCACGTCGTATTTATCATCGGCGCTGAGCGCATCCGGGAAATAACCCAACCGCACTGGCAACCCTCTTTTTGCTGTTTGTTCGCCTATCGTTTGATCGGGTTCAATACCCTCGACTTTAAGCGTTTCGCTGGCGACTTCCAGGAACCATCCGTGAGCACAGCCTACATCAAGCAGTGTCGAGCCACGCGGCCGATATTTAAGAATTTGCTGAATGAGCTGACGAAAGTTGAGTTGCCTGACCCGCAGCAATCCGACTGCCCGCGCGGTTTCGTCCAGGTCAGTTGAATGATTTGAATCGTTAATTGTCGGCGTCAGCGATGCGCTTTCGTATGAGCAAGCGAGGCATGTCTGGTGCCAATCGCGCATACCAACCACCATCGGGGCGTTACAGCAGATACAGTGAGCGGTCATGCTTTGGATACGAAAGTCGATAAACTTGTATCATAACTGCTTCAATACAGAGGCAACATGTACGACACCGCACAAAACCCCTGCATTGCTGTCGTGATCCCGTGCTTTCGGGTGGCGAAGCATATCCTGCAGGTCTGTCAATCTGTCCCTGAGATAGTTGCGCTGATCTACGTAGTCGACGATGCGTGCCCAGAGCATTCGGGACAACTTGCTCTCGAAAATGTCAACGATCCTCGACTAAAAGTTCTGTTTCATGAACAGAATAAAGGTGTTGGGGGTGCCGTGATGACGGGTTATCAGGCTGCGCTGGACGATGGCGCTGACATCATTGTCAAAATTGACGGTGATGGGCAAATGGATGCGTCACTGATACAGTATTTTGTTCAACCAATTGTTTCGGGCCTTGCCGATTACACCAAGGGCAATCGCTTTTATGATTTGGCGAGCTTAAAAAGCATGCCTAGAATTAGGGTTTTCGGTAATGCCGTGCTGTCCTTACTTAACAAATTGTCGTCTGGATATTGGACTATTTTTGATCCAACCAACGGCTATACGGCGGTTCATGCCAATGTTTGTCGTCGTCTGCCTTTTTCGAAGATCAGCAGCCGGTACTTTTTTGAAACAGATATGTTGTTTCGTTTGAATACATTGCGTGCGATGGTGATGGATATCCCTATGGATGCGCATTATGAGACTGAAGTCAGTAACTTGAAAGTATCTCATATTGCTGGCGAATTTCTCGTCAAACACGTGCGCAACTTTTGTAAAAGAATTGGCTACAACTACTTTTTACGCGATATGTCGATCGCATCGATCGAGTTGATCTCAGGCCTGTTGCTGCTTGTTTTTGGCTGTGGCTTTGGCATTCACGGCTGGCTTCTATCAGCTCAAACGAATGTGCCAGCAACGGCGGGTAACGTCATGATTGCAGCGATGCCAATTTTGCTGGGAATGCAGCTGGTCTTATCTTTTATCGGGCACGATATTGCGTCCGTACCACGTCACGCTATTCACAAGCTATTGCAGTCTAATCATCGCTGACTGAGATGAGTTCGTCGCCCTTTCACTATCGCCCAGATGTGGACGGGCTTCGAGCGATTGCTGTTTTGTCGGTACTCGCGTTTCACTTTTCCCCAGCCCGGTTTCCAGGCGGTTTTATTGGGGTCGATATTTTTTTTGTTATTTCTGGGTACTTAATTACAAAATTATTGTTAGGGAAATTGCGGCAGGTAGTTTTACTTACCGCAATTTTTATCGCCGTCGAATCATTCGCATTTTCCCCGCGTTGATTGCCGTTTTTACATTTTGTTTATTGACTGGTTGGTTGATCTTGTTGCCCGACGAGTATCGTTTGCTTGGCAAACATATTGCAGCCAGCGCAGGATTTGTTCAGAATCTGAATCTTTGGGCTGAAAGCGGCTACTTCGACCAGAGCTCAGAGACCAAACCACTTTTGCACTTGTGGTCGCTTGGTATCGAAGAACAGTTTTACATTCTTTGGCCACTATTAATTGGCATAGGTTTTCGGCTGCGGCTGAGATTCACACATTTCTCTGTGGGTCTGCTTTTGATATCTTTTTTATGGAACATCAAAGAACTTCAGACACAACAAATCGTTCATTTCTATTCACCGTTGACGCGTTTTTGGGAGCTACTTGCTGGGGCGGTTTTGGTGCAATGTCAGCTACGTCCCTCAAGCTCGTTAGCTTGGGCGAGTAAATTTGGATCTGCTACACAATATGCTAACGGCTTGTCGGTAGTTGGCCCCGCACTGATTGTTGGTGCCCTGTTTACGATCGACCGCAATGTTCCCATGCCAGGTTATTGGGCGGCCCTTCCTGTTTTAGGTGTCTGTCTGAGTTTAATTGCAGGTGATAAGGCTGTTGTAAATCGACTATTACTCGCTTCGAGACCTTTTGTATGGATTGGCTTGATTAGTTACCCGCTTTACTTGTGGCACTGGCCATTGTTGACGATGATGAGGATCATTACGAAGGAAGCGCCTTCTGTCGCAGTCAAAATCGTCATTTTTTGTTTGTCCTTAATTCTTGCTTTTCTGACTTACCAGTTAATCGAAAAGCCGATCCGTTACAGAATTAAGAATAAGGCCAGAATTGCGAGTGTGTTACTCATCGTGATGCTTGTGTTGGGTGGGTTGAGTTACGCCTTGTATGAATCCAACGGAATGTTCGAGCGGGCTGTGGCTGTCGAAAATGAGGATCATGGAGATTACCTAGCGAATGACTCAAATCCAGAAGCTGAGTGTGAGATCACCGACGCGTCACTTCAGTATCTTGCTACATTCTGCAAACAGTAAGTCGCGCAGTCAGCCCACAAAAAAATAGTGCTTTGGGGTGATTCGTCAATTAATGCATGGCTGCCTGTTTTTCAGACCCTCACAAAAGAGCAAAATATAACCCTGATAGCGGTCAGCCACTTCTCGTGTCCACCAATTTTAGGCGCACGCAAAACAAGTTTTATGTATCAGCAAAGCAAGGAATATTGTTCAAGCGGCAAGATTCAGTAGGACGTTTTGCATTTCATCGAACGTACAAAGCCAGATCAAACATTTGTGATAGCTGCCTGGAACAACTATGGCGACCAAACGACAAGAGACTTTCTAACCGATGTCGGCGATGAGGAGGCTACAGCTGTTTCTAATCATCGTGTGATCACAGAGGGTATTCCAAAGACATTAGTAGCGTTGTCCAAAGTCAGTCCGGTCATCGCTTTCCGCAGTTGGCCTATACTCCCTAGGCTGCCAAATCTTCGGTCCGTGACACTGTTAGGATTAAGCAGAACTGAAGTGACAGTAGCAAAGGACGATTTTCTTTTGGATAATCACACGATTAATCAGACATTTGATGCTATCGGTGACCCTGGAATTTTGTTTTTTGATCCAGCAAAAAAGGTTTGTATGGATGCATTTTGTCATTCAGAAGTTGGCCGTACGAAGTTTTATGAGGACACTTATCATATTTCACCTCAGGGTGCATTAAGATTTGCCGCGGAAATTAACGAGTTATTGCATGTTGGGCGTTAGATAAAATGCCACCTAATCAACTTTTTTGCTTCACACACCTTTGCCAGTCTAATTATTTATGACCTCATTATTAAAACCCGTCAAAGAAGCGCTCAAATCCATCGCGTTTAGACACCTTGGCCTCGGGGCGCCGGCTTATCCCTATTGCATCGAGCCAATCCAGCTGGCTACCTTAGTTAACGAGTTTGAACGGGTAAAGGACGTTGAAGGTTGTGTCGTCGAGATTGGTGTTGCCAGAGGGATGACGTCGCGCTTTTTGGCCGAACATATCAAGAATCAAAAGCTGGCTGACAAAACGCCTTATTACGCAATCGATACTTTCGAATCATTTACGAAAGCGGATCTGGACTATGAGGTGCAATCGCGGGGCAAGAATCTGCTGGACTTAAGAGGGTTCGAGTACAACGACTTCGAGGTCTGGAAAAAGCACTTTGTGAGTTTCCCCTTTGTGCATGCGATCAAATCTGACTGTTCCACTTTTGACTACACCAGTTTAGGGCCTGTCAAACTGGCTTTTTTAGATGTGGATTTGTATTTGCCAATCAAAAAGACCCTGCCCATGCTGTATGACGTGCTAGTTGCAGGCGGATCGATTGTGATCGACGATGTGTTGAACAATACTACTTACGATGGCGCATACCAGGCGTATATGGAGTTTTGTGAAGAGCGCAACATCAAACCGATTGTGATTGGTAATCGCTGCGGTTTGGTAACTAAACCAGTCGCGAGCGGAAAGGATCACGAACAATAAATACAGCGGTAGCAGTTGAAGACGGCTTGAGGCAAGTAGCCAGAAGATAACGACTGAGAGCTAGAATAGCCTGCTGCTGTTGCCAGGTGGCTCTCGCATCAGTTTTAAAAAATCGAGATTAACAACACTGCTAAGGCGGTGGCAATGCCGGCCAGGCTCGTCGATGACAACTGATAGGTAGTCATCGGTAGTGCGAGCAACGCTAGTGTGACCGGCGACGGTGTCGATAGGCTAAAAGCGTAACCGAGGATCATCAAGATAATTAGGCTTGCAGTAAGTCGTGTCAAATAATAAGACTGATTGATTGAGAGGCCAATTGCCCGACTGACTCGCAGCGCTAAACATAAGCTCGCTTGATGTGATCGAACTCGTCTGGTGACTGCAGGGGGGGATTACCCTTGCGTGTGCGCCGTTTGGTCAAACTAGGATTTAAAATGACCTACGCCTATCTCTCAACACCGTTGTTAGCATGGTGAGTTGCCGGCACATTAAAATTTTTTATCAGTAGCATCAGAGCAAAGAAATTGACATTCGATCTCATTGGCTATAGTGGACTTCCTAGCAATCACAGCGTAATCGTCAGTAGCATGGCTGCATTAATTGCATTAAAAGATGGTTGCAATCAACCAGCTTTTGGTGTGGCCATCACGCTAGCTTTTATTGTGACCTTGGACGCTAGCGGCTTAAGAAAGAAAGTAGGCGAACAAGCCCGTGTTATCAATAAGATCTTAACAAGCCAACAATCTGGAAACACTAAGATACTACGCGAGAGAATTGGACATACACTGTTTGATATGCTAGCTGTTCTCATCGTTGGAATAGTGGTTGCCCACTTCGAAGCTCGTGCTTAATCAGCATAGAATTAATCTCGATCTGTTGAAAGATAACCCGTGGCGTTACAGCCTATACGTAGTAGTCGCTCTAAGCTTTGTAATTGCTTCTTTCAAACTGTTCACCCCCTACTCGTACTGGCTCGACGAGTTGTATTCGGTAACAACAAGCAGTGGTCAATGGAGTTCAATTCATACCAACTTACTCCAAGATGTTCATCCCCCGCTCTATCAAAGTATTTTAAAAATTTGGATCGATATATTTGGTAGTCATGAAAGCGTAACGAGGGGAATGAGTTGGCTGTGCGCAGGTGCGACCATATGCATCCTATTTAACTTTAGTAAAAAATATCCCGCGATTTTTTGCATAGTAACAACGATATTTTTTTGCACCAATAGACTTGTACTGTTTTATGCGAACGAAGCTAGATCATATGCTCTTACGTTATTGCTAGCGACGCTAGTCACCACCGCGTATTTTCGAATAAATAAATTGACGCCAGACTCGAAAAATTTATATTTATTCCTTACTTTCTGTTTGCTGCTATCTCTTGCACATTATTTTGGATTGCTACTCGCATTGACTTTTCTGTTTGTGTACGCTTTCGAGCACAGGCGCGCGCGAATTGACCTAGCACGAGCTCTCTGCGCTGCCGGACTGATTTTAATTTGGCCAATTTATCATTTTAGTAATGGCGCAATTGGGCAAAAAACAAGCGGGAATTTTTGGATTAAGGTCGATGGTCTTTTAGACTCTATAAATATTGCAACGTCGGCACTCAGTACATACTCTCAATACTTTGGAGCGGTCCTAGTATGCTGGTTATTTGCTTCATTTTTTTTGACACGCCATTACTCTGAGAGACATCCACAGAGTGATGTCGAAACCCTATCGCTTATCAATAAATCCGCAATCGTTCTAATCTTATTTCTATTTAGTTGCGCCTCAGTGGACTTGGTTAGTCCCATATCGACAAGAAGAAACTATATTGTTATCGTGCCACTCTGCTCGATACTAGTAGGTGGATGGTTGCAAATTGTAATTTCTTGGTTACCAAAATATCGCAATATCCTAATGTCTTGTTTAGTTATTTTTGCACTTTGCTCGTGCGGATTATCTCTTCGTGCTCTGATAGATAAAGCGTCAGCAACTGATCAAAACTGGAAGAGCGCATCACAATTTATGCTTGATCAGGGAATTAACAAGGATAGGCTTTATTTCTTGACTGATCGGATCGACGCCAAATGGTTAATTTCTAATTATTATTTAAGAAGGCTAAGTGGCAATCGCATTACAGCGAAACCGTTCGTGATAGGTGAAGATAAAATCAAGGACGAACCAGCTCTTTTGCTCTACGGAAATCTTCCAATTCAGACCTTGAGATCAGAAATGTTGCGATTAGGAGCCATACAAGTTTTCCCAAACAATTTTGAAAGTATCACTGGCGTTCTAATGATCAAGTAAACATAGCTTAGTCTTTTAATGGTCTTGGGCGTACGAAAGTGAAGTTGGATCAATTCCTGTACTGAGCTTCCCCTGATATTTCGCTTTCCATCTGGATGACATGGTAATTTTCAGCCTGAAACTGGTTTAAGTCGAGCAAGAAGCTCTAAAAGTCGGTCAAATTTTGAATCCGGTTAGCTAACCTGTATATAGTAGCGAACCAGCAGCAGATTGATTGTGACACACAGGCCATAAACCCCTAATCCTGCCAGACAAAAGATCGTTGGCAATATTTTTTGGTTGGAGAGTTTAGAGATGGGTGGAAACAGCCCGTAACTGAGCAAGATTGCCGGGATTAGAAAATACCTGCCTTGAACACCGATGATCACTTGGCTTGGGTAAGGCGTCCAGGTCGTCAACATGGCGAACAGTATTAAAAATACTGAACAACCGGTGATGAAGAAAAACAAAAGATTCAGATTCCGGTGGCGTTTAATGTGTTCAAACGAAAAAGAGAGCGCGCCAATGACTAATATCGCGGCCAGTAAATAGACGTAAGTGCGACCAGGAAACGGCGCCGTCAGCCATCCCAGCATCCCGAGAAATGAACTGAACCAACCCCTTAGCGTTGCTGCATCGGTCAGTGTTGACCAAATTACCTGAACGAGACTGCCCGGATCACTGAGATACGCCAGTGCAACTTGGCTGCTCGAGATAGAGCTTGGTACCCGATGATCGACGGTGTGAGAGCTTGCGATGCCTATCCAAGCGAGAACTAAGATCACGGCCACGAAAGATCCGAGCAGGTGTAGCTTGTTTTTGTCGCGAGCGAAAAGGATCACGAATAATAAATACAGCGGTAGCAGCTGAAGACGGCTTGAGGCAAGTAGCCAGAAGATAACGACTGAGAGCCAGAATAGCCTGCTGTTGTTGCCAGGTGGCTCTCGCATCAGTTTTAAAAAAATCGATATCAACAACACTGATAAGGCGGTGGCAATGCCATCAAGGCTCGTCGATGACAACTGATAGGTAGTCATCGGTATTGCGAGCAACGCTAGTGTGACCGGCGACGGTGTCGACAGGCTAAAAGCGTAAGCGAGGATCAGCAAGACAACAAGGCTTGCAGTAAGTCGTGTCAAATAATAAGACTGATTGATTGAGAGGCCGATTGCCCGACTGATATGCAGCGCCATAGCTTGAGGCGCATAAATTAACGGGAAATAATAGGCAGTAGCTACCGTGGCACTGAAAGTCTTGGTGTTCTGCCATTGAAGTTCGTTGGCTTTGTGTATGTCTGTAGCAGTGACTTTTTTGTCGGGATCCAAGCTGATCGGATCATACAAGGCAATGTACTGCAGCAGCCCGTCGTCGATCTCGGTCCCGGATGATTGATTGCCGAGAGGTTTAAATAGTATGGTGCCTTCGCCCAGCGCATAAGCCCGCTTAATGTGATCGAACTCGTCTGGTGACTGCAAAGGAGGGGTGATACAGTTGAGAATAAGAAATATGATTAACAAAAACGAAAGCGCATAAGTGTTATGCCACGTCGTCGAGCCGCCGATTTTTTTTATGATAATGTTCAGAGGCATGGTTTTGAGGCGTGGTGCGACGATAATATCTGTGTAAAGCCCGTTTTATAAAGTCCCTAGCCGATCGGCGCGTTGGAGAAAATCCGTGTTCTACCGTGGTCTAAGTATCGCCTTAATTGTACCTTGCTACAACGAAGAAGCCGCAATCGCTAAAGTCATCAACGACTTTCGAGTTGCGATGCCTGAGTTACAAATTTATGTTTTTGATAACAACTCAAGTGATCGTACGAAAGAAATTGCGTTGCGTGAAGGGGCCATTGTTTTGCACGTGGCACTGCCCGGTAAAGGCAACGTGGTCAGGCGTATGGCCGCTGACGTTGATGCTGACGTTTATGTCATGGTGGACGGTGATGCTACGTACGATGCGCAGTCGGTTGGCCTGATGGTGGATAAGTTGATCGATGAGCAGCTGGATATGGTTGTTGGTTGCCGAGAAACTTCACCAGAGGTTAGTAGCGCAGCTTATCGCCATGGTCATCAGTGGGGTAATCGCCTTTTTACTCAAACCGTTTTGCGGATTTTTGGTGGTAGCTTTACCGATATGTTGTCGGGCTATCGGGTTTTTTCCAGGCGATTTTTAAAGTCGACGCCGTTGATGTCGCGAGGCTTTGAAATTGAGACTGAGTTAACAGTGAGCGCGCTTGAACTTCGGGTGCCGTATGGCGAAGTTATGACGCCCTATGGCGCGCGTTTGGAAGGCTCTGAAAGCAAGCTTTCAACTTACCGCGACGGTTTCAGGATTTTGTGGGCCATAGGCAGATTGTTTACCCACGAACGTCCATTGGCGTTTTTTGGCATGGTTGCCGTATTGCTTGCCGCCCTGGCGATCGGCCTGGCTGTCCCATTATTTACTGAGTTTTTAGCGGTTGGTTTGGTACCTAGGTTTCCTACCGCCATCTTGTGCGCTTCGCTGATGATTTGTGCCGCCTTGTCTTTTTTTGCTGGCCTGATCCTCGATAACGTCGTGCGAGGTAGGCAAGAAGTTAAGCGACTTGCTTATTTGTCGTATGCACCGCCCACGCCCAATTAATTGGGAAACGGGGCTTGTAAATGGCAGGTGGTAGGCCAGATCTATAATGCGGGTATGAATCGTTCTCGCTACATGACTGTTTTTCAGCAAGGCAACACGCTTTGAAAGTCCCCAAACGCCTAGCCCCCCTGCTAGAAGAAGGCCTCATCGACGAGGTCTTGTCTCAGCTAATGAGCGGCAAAGAAGCGACGGTCTATATCGTTCGTTGCGGTCAGCACATCCGTTGCGCCAAAGTCTATAAAGACGTCAAGCAAAGAAGCTTTCGCCAGGCGGCGTCCTACATGGAAGGCCGAAAGGTGCAAAACAGCCGCCAGCAACGTGCCATGGAGAAAGGTAGCCGCTACGGACGCGAAGTTCAAGAAAAACTCTGGCAAACGGCTGAAGTCGACGCTTTGTTTCGATTGGCCAATGCGGGTGTTCGCGTACCCACCCCCTACATTTGCACCGACGGTGTGTTGTTGATGGATCTCGTCCAAGATGCTGACGGTAATGCAGCACCACGCCTGAACGATGTCGAAATGACTGAAGCTCTCGCGCTGGAGTTGCATCAATCCTTACTGAACGAAGTCGTGCGCATGCTGTGTGAAGGTATGGTGCATGGGGACCTGTCTGAATTCAATATCCTGTTAGCTGCCGATGGCCCAGTGATTATCGATTTGCCACAAGCAGTCAACGCAGCCGGTAATAACGAAGCGCCGGTCATGCTTGAGCGGGATGTGAATAACCTCGCCACCTACTTTGGCGAGTTTGCTCCTCAGCTACTGGGTACCCAGTACGGCAAAGAGATTTGGAAGCTCTATGAAGCGGGTGAGCTCAAGGTTGGGGTACCACTGACTGGCAAAGTCGCAGCCGATAATCGTGTGGTGGATATGGATGCGCTGATGCACGAACTCGAAGAAACGCGACTTGAACAAGAAGAAAAACTCAGACGCGCGCGTGAGGCTGATGCCTAAGGTGGTTGTTTAAAGGCGCCGCCTGATGTTTAACTTGTCTACCATGTTTGCTCAATATTTCGACTAAACGCCAGCATATTGATAAAAAGTCGCGACTTTTTGTCAATATCATATAAAATAGTCGGATGAAACGCTATTTAGACGATAAAGTCCGCCAAGATCTCCAAAAGAAAATGGTTGTGCTCACTGGTCCCCGCCAGGTGGGCAAAACGACTTTGAGTCAGCAACTCCTCAATGAATTCTCCGGGGGCCAGTACCTGAACTTTGATGTGATGCCTCACCGGGCTGTAATTCAAGCGCAAAGTTGGCGACACAACGCGCCTTTGCTGGTATTCGATGAAATCCACAAAATGCGCGACTGGAAAACCTGGCTCAAGGGGGTTTACGACGGGCGTTCGCCGAATCAGTCGATCTTAGTCACTGGTAGTGCGCGCATGGATACCTTTAGACAAACGGGCGAGTCTTTGGCTGGTCGTTACTTTCGGCTCAGATTGCATCCGATATCAGTGCGCGAATGGTGCGAATCTAATGACGTATCGCCCGACAGCGCGCTTACTCACCTGTTGTCCAGAGGGGGCTTCCCAGAACCGGTATTGGCAGACAACGATACTGACGCGCAACGCTGGCGAGCTGATTATTTTGCCGGTCTGGTACGCGAGGACGTACTTGAATTTTCCCGTTTGCATGAGGTGAATGCAATGCGGTTATTCGCTGAAATGCTTCGTTCGCGCGTGGGCTCACCATTGTCGATTGCATCGCTGGCGCGAGAGTTGAATTTGTCACCGACGACTTTAAACAAATATCTCGATATTTTAGAAGCACTGTTCATTGTGTTTGTGGTTCGTCCGTGGCATCGCAACGTTGCACGTGCCACCTTACAAGCGCCTAAAGTTTATTTTTACGACACCGGTTTAGTTGTGGGTAATGAGGGTCTACAGTTCGAAAACTTAGTTGCGTGCCATTTGCTTAAAAATGCGCAGTGGCAGCAAGACACGCGAGGCGCTTCGGTTGACTTGCATTACATCCGGACGAAAGATGATGCTGAAGTAGATTTTTGTTTGAGTGAGGGCGATACGTTGACTCATCTGGTCGAGTGTAAGCTGACTGATACGCGACCGCATTCAGCTTTAGTGCGATTCTCAGAACAGTGGCCGCAAGCACAAGCGATTCAGCTGGTTCGTGATTGCAAGGTCGAGGCTGATATTGGTCGTTTGCAGGTTAGGGATGCTTCGAAGTGGTTGGCTGGGTTGGGGGTTTGATGCAGCATTCGACGATATTGAATGAACCTGCCGGTATGAGTGTGACAAATAGATCCACCTACCATTTGAACCATGCGGCTTAGTCCGATAGGTTTGAACACTTTATCTACTTAGCATTGGGTTCGTTATGAAATAATGTAACATAAAATTTTAATTCTAACATTAATTATGTTATATAATTAATATATGTTAGAACAAAACTTAAGCCAGCTGACTGTTGAATATCTAAACCAGATACTTGGGGGCGATGCTACGCGCTTGGCTGTCAGCAAGAAAATAGACGAATTGCCGTACTTTCTTCGAGATCTCTATGATGTGCTTCCCGGAGAATTGCTAGGGCACTTGGTCACGTTTGCCTTTGTCAAAGGAAGGCAGCTGTTGGCTGCCCAGCAGATCGATCAACACGCAAAACAGTTGCATGAACTTTTGAAAAACCCAGTGATCGTGGCGTTGCCCGAAATTGGGCCTGGGGAGCGCAAGCAACTTATCAAGCATGGTATCGCCTTTGTAGTGCCGAATAGGCAGTTGTTCGCGCCGCGGCTGGGAATGATCCTAAGCGAGCGATTTAGGACTGAATCGCGTCGTGAGCAAGAACTGCTAAGCCCAGCCACACAGGCGCTCGTAATTTGGTTTCTACACCATCAGCCAATAAGTGAATCTTGGCATCCGTTCGAGGAGGCTGCTGCGCTGGGCTATACCGGCATGACAGCGACTCGAGGGATAAGAGAGTTGCTACAGCTCGATCTGTTTAAGCTAGAGGTTCGAGGACGCGCCAAATACCTGAAACTCAGCGGATCCCGTCGGGATCTCTGGGACAAGGCCAAACCGCACTTGCGTACGCCTGTACTTCGAACATTGTGGACTTACGATCGTCGGATTTTTGCTCTCAGAGGTGCGCGTTGGGCTGGTGAGAGCGCGCTCGCACGAATGACTATGCTCAGCGAGCCACAGCAACCGACGCTTGCCATGACGGCGGACATCGTAGAACAAGCTAAACAAGCGGGAATTTTTTTCGAGCCTCGAGAGCTTGCTGATGGCGTTGCCGTTCAGTTGTGGCGGTATACACCTGAGATGCAAGCGCAAGAAAAAACTGTGGATGTTTTGTCTCTTTGGCTGAGCTTGAGAGCTAGTCAGGACGATCGGATTCAGATTGCGCTTGATGAAATTGAGGAGAAGTTTATATGGTGAAAGGCTTGTCGATTTTTCAGGACTGGTTCAAGGATTTTGAAAACCAATACGTCCTAATTGGTGGAACCGCCGCCACAATTACGATGACCGAGGCGGGCTTGCCATTTAGGGGTACCAAAGATTTGGATATTGTTTTGCACGTGGAGGTTCTGACGTGGGAGTTTGGCCAAAAATTCTGGGAATTCGTGCAAGCTGGCGGCTATCAGCAAAAAGAGGGGAATGCAGAGCAAACGCCTTGTTTATATCGATTTCAGAAGCCGCTCGATGACGAGTTTCCCCATATGTTGGAGCTGTTCTCAAGGGTTCCCGACAGGCTGAACTTTATCTCACCTGGTCACTTGACGCCTATCCCGATGGACGAGCAGATCTCTAGCCTCTCAGCCATCTTGCTAGATGACGAGTACTACCAGTTCGTCATAACGGGGCGGAAGAATAAGTACGGAATGCCGTCCTGGGTAGGCGAAGACAGACTGATACCACTAAAGGCTGTTGCTTGGATGGAAATGACCGAACGCGAAGCAAATGGCGAAGCCATTGATTCGAAAAAAATCAACAAACATCTTGCTGATGTTGTTCAATTGTCGGGGCTGCTACAACCGGGTCAAACTATCCAAATGGTTAACAAACTCAAAGCTGATTTGCAAGCATTTGCAAAGATGGTTGTCGAACTAAAAAAGCCAAATCAGGTTCAAGCTATGCACAGGATTGCAGAGGCATATTCTATCAATCTGTAATGCTTCCCTTCACGAGTTGTGCGCGGGTCAACTAAACACCGCCACAATCCGCTGACAAGCTTTCCCATCACCATAGGGATTGTGCGCCTTGGCCATCGCCTCGTAGTGCACGGCATTGGTCAGCAAGTCGTTCACATTATCAACAATCGACGCGGTACTTGACCCCACCAGCCTGACGGTACCTGCTTCAACAGCCTCTGGTCTTTCAGTGGTTTCTCTCATCACCAAGACCGGCTTACCGAGGCTGGGCGCTTCTTCTTGTATGCCGCCGCTATCGGTCAGCACAAGATAGGCATGTCTGAGCAAATAGGCGAAGGGTTCGTAATCTTGGGGTGCGATCAAGTGCACGTTGGCGAGGTCTTTAAGCAACCGGTAGACGGGCTCTTGCACATTGGGGTTGAGGTGAACAGGGTAAACAAAGTGCACGTCGGGGTGCGTCTGCGCAAGGGTTTGAATTGCCTGGCAAATGTTTAAGAAGCCTTCACCGAAATTCTCGCGCCGGTGGCCAGTTATCAACACAAAGCGGTGTGGAGCCTTCTCTGATGGCGACTTCCAGTTGAAATCAAGCGCCTGATTCAGAGCCCCTTCAAGCTGCGCTTGTCTTGCTGGGTCTTGATCGATACGTTGGGTTACCCACTGCAGGGCATCGATCACGGTGTTGCCGGTCACGGTAATGGTGGCATCCTGGATGCCTTCTGCCAGCAAATTCTGTTTGCTTAAGGTGGTTGGCGCAAAATGCCACTGGGCGATCTTGCTAATGACTTGCCGGTTGAATTCTTCGGGGAAGGGGGCGCGAACGTCGTGGGTTCTGAGCCCCGCTTCGACGTGCCCAACAGGGATGTTTTCGTAAAAGGCAGCCATTGCGCTAGCAAGTGCCGTTGTCGTGTCACCATGGACAAGCACGGCATCGGGCTTCTGTGCTTTGAGAACATCGCGCATGCCGGTCAAGACTCGACTGGTGATATCGGACAGGTCCTGTCCCGCCCGCATGAGGTTCAAGTCGATGTCTGGGCTGATCTGAAACAGCTCTAACACTTGATCAAGCATTTGCCGGTGCTGAGCGGTCACGCAAACGACGGTCTGCAAAGTAGGCGATGCCTTAAGCGCATGCACGAGCGGCGCCATTTTGATGGCCTCGGGACGAGTCCCAAAGACGACTAGGATTTTCATGAATGGGCGGTAACTCGTTAAGCAATGCGTTATTCTAAGTCATCGCCAAACCGGATCAATCTAGGAAAAAAATGAAATCTTTATTTTCTCGGCAGTCGCTCGTCGTGTTGACCATGATGGTCAGTGGTTTATTTTGTCAGGTCGCTTTTGCGGAGTCTGCCGCAGAACTGAACCGGACAAGTCGTGCGGCGCTGGATAAATTAGTGCGCACATCGCCTGCCGCCCAGGAGTTAAACGAAACAGCTATCGCGGTGCTTGTCTTCCCCGCTATCAAAAAGGCTGGTTTGGTCGTAGGCGGCCAATACGGTGAAGGGGTGTTGATGCGTGGTGGCAAGACGGTGGCTTACTACAACACAGGTGGTGCATCGTTTGGTTTGCAGGCAGGTGCCCAGGAATACGGTTACGCGATGTTCTTTACCAAAGAGTCTGCCCTGAAAGCGCTTGATTCGACTGAAGGTTTCGAAGTGGGTGTCGGCCCCAGCGTGGTGGTGATGGATCAAGGTATGGCGATGCAAAAGACGACGATGAATCTGCAGGATGATATTTATGCTTTCGTTTTTGGCCAAAAAGGCCTGATGGCAGGGCTGGGAGTGCAGGGTAATAAAATTACGAGAATCAAAAAGTAGAGCGGCTAGTGATCTGCTCGTTTAGGTGGCAAAGGTAGTGTAACTTCAGACAAAAAGTAATGCAAAAAAACACAAACGCACTCGCTATCTTTTGCTCGTTACTGCTCTGCGGATTAATCCTTGGGTACACAGCCGTTTTCGCTCAAACTGCCAACCTACCTGCGTGCCAGGGCGACTACGATCTGGCGACCTGGACCAAGTGTTTCGGTAAGCGAGTTAATCCCAATGGTGAGGTGTACGTAGGCGACTTTTTGAATGGGGTGGCGCACGGCAAGGGGACATACAGCTTCCCCAGCGGCACCAAGTATGTAGGTGAATACAAGTACGGTCGGCGTGATGGTGCGGGGACAGAGTACCGGCCGGACGGCGCTGTTCGGGTCACCGGCACCTGGGCAAAGGGTGCCTTACAGAAAGAGCCTGTGAAGCCAAAAGAAGAACAGCCAGTAACAGTCGCCGTAACAGATACCGCCAAAGACATCGCGACAGAGCCCACCCCCACACCTGCCCCCACTGCAGTCGAACCGCCCGCTGTACTGCATGAGCGCAAGTCTTTACTTGAAGAGCTGCTAACCAGACGCTGGAGGCTCAGCCCTACCATGGATTGCCAGAAAGGCGAAGGGTCGTATAGCGTTTATGACAAACGCGAAGGCCGGTACTTTGTTAACAATGGTCTGGTTGATAAGGCCGCTAGACAGCCTGAGGTAGATATTAAAGAAGTCGATGCCGATCATGTCGTGATCCTGATCAATTACTGGGCGACACCCTTGATCGAAAAAGCCTTGCACGAATCCAAGGTGTTCGCTACACAACTTGAGTTGACGCTTGAGCGTGACCGCCAGGGCAAAATTACCGAGACTGAGCGTGCGGTCCTGATGGACGCCCGGGCAGCGATGGAGGGTATAAAAAAATTCAAAAACGAGTTGCCTGAGCCCACTGAACTGCTTGCCTGTGAAGGCGAGTCATTCGCGTCTGAGACGGATAATGACGATCGCTATAACGGCCTCGCCAAGCTGCGCTGCGATGTGAACGTGGATTGCGCGAGTCAGGATGATGTACTGGCCAAGATCAAAATCAGGGGCGAGCGAGGCCTTAAAACCAACCAACCCTGGGCGCAAGCCTGTGTTGACCTTTTACTGAAAACTGCTCAGCAATCCAGCCAAAGCATACCCGGCTGGTCAATTGATCTTGCAAACAAAAGTATCTCGGTGTGCAACGGCAAAGAGAACTAGTTGTAAGTCATAAGTTGTGCCTGCGTACCCACGTCAGTCAAAAGACGTAGTCCCTGCATTTGACTTAGTATCCATAAGTCAGTCAAACTGTTAAAAATAAATCTAACAATAGCCAAGGGTGGCAGGGTGATGAACATGCACGTAAGAAGCCTCATTGCAGCACTGACGTTGTTGGCCGTTACGACAGCCACGAGTTTTGCAGAAACCCCTAAAACCGGCGGCACGCTGAACATCGAGCTCAGCCAGGCACCCAGGCATTTAAACAGCGCAGTGCAGTCAGGGGTGGCAACCGCCCGACCAGCTTCGCAACTGTTTGCTAGCCCCCTGCGCTACAACGACAAATGGGAGCCCCAGCCTTACCTGGCAGAAAAATGGGAGCTTGCGGCCGATGGCAAATCGCTGACCCTGCATCTGGTCAAGAACGCGGTGTTTCACGATGGGCATCCGCTTACGTCCGAGGATGTCGCTTTCTCTATCATGACGATCAAGGCCAATCATCCCTTTGCGACCATGCTGGCACCGGTCGACCGCGTCGATACGCCTGATCCCTATACAGCCGTGATTCAGATGAGTACGCCACATCCAGCCATTTTGCTGGCGATGTCGCCGCCACTTTGTCCCATCATCCCAAAGCATATTTACGGGGATGGACAAGATATCAAAAATCACCCACGTAACTCGGTTGATGTGGTGGGCTCAGGTCCTTTCAAACTAAAGGAGTTTGTGCCTGGCAACTATATCGTCATGGAGAAATTCGACAAGTTCTTCATCCCTGGCCATCCTTACCTTGATCGCATCATCGCCAAGATATTGCCGGATCAGTCCGCTATGGCGATTGGCGCCGAGCATGGTGATTTAAGCCTTGTCATGAACGGTGACCCTCGTATCGTTAAACGACTGGTTAAGGCGGGCATGATAGAGACGGCAAAAGGTTACGAAGGGATTGGTGCAGTATCCTGGATTGCATTTAACGTCCGCAAGGCGCCGTTTGATAAGGTCGCGGTCAGACAGGCGATTGCCTATTCGCTTGATCGCGACTTTATCTCGAAAGTCTTGCATGGTGGTTTGTCGACGCCGCTTGCTGGTCCGCTGGCAGCGGGAAGTCCGTTTCTGGATAAGACGCTCAATCCCTACAAACTGGATCTCGCACGCGCCGAGAAGTTGCTTGAGCAGGCTGGCTTTAAAAAGGATGCCGCAGGTGAACGACTCAAAATCACCATGGACTATATCCCCGGTGATGATATTGATTCAAAGCTTGTCGCTGATTACACAAAATCTCAATTGAAAAAAATAGGTATCAACGTCGAATTGCGTACCTCGCCTGATTTCCCGACCTGGGCAAAGCGCATGGCGACCGGTGACTTCGAGATGACGACGGATATTGTCTTTAATTGGGGCGACCCGGTGATTGGCGTAGCGCGTACCTATTTATCGACCAACATTAAGCCGATTGTCTGGAGCAACACCCAGGGCTACGCTAATCCCAAGGTAGATGAGCTGCTCGCTGCCGGCGGCCAGGAGCTCGATCCAGCCAAGCGTCTGGCAGATTATGTGGCGTTTCAAAAGATTGTGAACGAAGAACTTCCCGTCACCTGGATTGCGACAGTGCCTTATAGAACGGTATATGCAAAAAATGTACGTAATGTTCCTGAGACGATCTGGGGTTTGATGTCACCTTACGATGAGGTCTGGCTGGATAGCAAGTAATGGCCGTCTTGCGTCGACTTGCTTTGGCGGCGGGCTTGATGCTCTCCGTGATCGTGCTTAACTTTCTGTTGATCCGGATCGCACCAGGCGATCCCATTGAAACAGTCGCGGGTGCGACCGGCGGGATGACAGAAGCGCTGCGTGCCAGCCTTGCCCATGCTTGGGGACTGGATCTGCCGCTGACCGATCAACTGGTCATTTATCTTAAAAAAGTCCTCCAGGGCGATCTGGGCTATTCGTACTTTTTTAATGCCTCGGTGCTCAGTCTGATTCTGGCCAGGATAGGCCCAACGCTGTTGTTGATTGCGAGTTCGATCGTCTTCTCGCTTTTAGTTGGCGTGGCCCTGGGGGTGAAAGCATCGAACAAACCGAACGGGCTGTTTAGTCAGTTAATCATGGTGCTATCGGTCGTCGGCTACGCGGCACCCGTGTTCTGGACTGGCATCATGCTGATGATCCTGTTAGCCTCGGTGTGGCCGATTTTTCCGGTCAGTGGCATGGCCGATATTGCCACCAGCATGGACGCAAATGTGTTTCGTCAGGCACTGGATATCCTGCACCATTTGATCTTGCCCATGATGACGCTATCAATCATTTATGTGGCGCAATATAGCCAGATGACACGAGCCTCGATGATCAATACCCTTGGCTCTGATTTCATCCGGACAGCCAGAGCGAAAGGGGTAGCAGAGCGTGATGTGTTTTATGGACACGCCTTGCAAAACGCCGTCTTGCCGGTGGTGACCATGGTGGGCCTGCAATTTGGCAACGTCCTGGCGGGTGCTGTGCTGGTTGAGTCAGTATTTGACTGGCCTGGCATGGGCCGCCTGGCTTTTGAATCGGTGTTGCGGCGCGATTATCCGGTCATTCTCGGGATCTTGCTGTTTTCGGCTGCGATGGTGATCATTGCCAACTTGGTAACGGATCTGGTCTATCGCTACGTCGATCCGCGCATTCGCCGGGGCGATGCATGAAAAAACACGAAACCCTGCAGATGTTTTTACGCAGTCCCGCTGCGATACTCGGCTCGTGCTTGTTGTTACTGATTATGTTGTTCACGTTTGTCGGGCCACATGTCTATCATGTCGACCCGCTCGAAATGGTAAGCACTCCGTTTATGGAGCCCTTTACTGAGGAGGCGGCATGGCTTGGCACCGACCAGCTGGGCCGCGATGTGCTGGCGGGACTTGTCAACGGCGGGGCCATGACGCTTGCGGTGGGGGCACTGGCCGCGTGCTTGTCTTTATTGATCGGCATTACTCTGGGCGCCTTGGCCGGCTTTTATGGCGGGTGGATTGATTTGCTCTTGATGCGCGTGACCGAGTTCTTTCAGGTCTTGCCGGCTTTATTGTTTGCCATGGTCATTGTGACCTTGTTTGCCCCCAGTATCGCGACCATCGCGATTGCCATTGGTGTGGTCAGTTGGACTGGTGTGGCAAGGCTTACGCGTGGCGAGTTCTTGAGACTTAAAACGCTCGAATTTATTCTGGCTGAGCGTGCAGCGGGCGCTAAAACCTCACGCCTGATTTGGCGGGTAATTTTGCCCAATGCGCTGGCACCGTTATTGGTTTCGGCTACCTTCGCAGTGGGGGCGGCGATTTTGTTTGAGGCGGGGCTATCCTATCTGGGTCTGGGTGATCCAAACGTCTGGAGCTGGGGGCGCATGATTGGCGACGGCCGACAGTACGTGCTGGATGCCTGGTGGGTAGTAACCTGGCCTGGCTTGATGATTTTTTTGACTGTGTTGTCGATCACGCTGGTCGCCGATGGCTTGAATCAGGCCTTGAATCCTAAACTGAGGGATCGGTGATGGCGACGATTGCTAATCAGAAAACGGCGTTGCTTGCAGTAAAAGACGTCTGCGTTGAATTCAGGACGCGAGACGGCATGGTTGATGTCCTGAGACAGGTGAATTTTGCCTTGCATCCGGGCGAAATCCTTGGCTTGGTAGGTGAATCGGGGTCAGGCAAGAGTATGACGTCGCTCGCGATCATGGGATTGGTCCCTAAGCCCGGTGGGCGAGTGAAATCAGGGCAGGTGCTTTATCGCGGCGAAGATTTGGTGCAGGCCAGTGACACGCGGCTTCGTCAGATTCGGGGCGCCAGGATTGCCATGGTCTTTCAGGAGCCGATGACGGCATTGAATCCCATTCACACCATTGGCCGGCAGATTGTTGAGACGCTGCTGTTGCATTCAGCCTTCACCAAGATTGAAGCGCGACAGCGCAGTATCGACTTGTTACGCGAAGTGGGGATCTCGTCGCCCGAGCAACGTGTTGATGAGTATCCCCATCAGTTATCTGGCGGGATGCGGCAGCGCGCGATGATCGCGATGGCGCTGGCGTGTGAGCCCGATATTCTGATCGCGGATGAACCGACCACCGCCTTGGATGTCACCGTGCAGGCACAGATTTTTGATCTGTTGCGAGACTTGCAACAGCGCAAAGGCACTGCCATCTTGCTGATTACGCATGACATGGGTGTGATTGCAGAGATGTGCGACCGCGTTGCGGTCATGTATGCAGGCACCATCGTCGAACAGGGCACGACCGCTGAGGTCCTGGAAGCCCCTATGCATCCCTACACCAGAGGCTTAATCAATTGTTTGCCAGAGTCACGTTTGAGTGACGCGGATTGGTTGGCTGAGATACCCGGGGTCGTACCGGCCTTGAGTTCGCTCGGTGCCGAATGTGCATTTAAAGAGCGCTGCGAATTTCAGACGGCTGCCTGTGCTCGATCCCCAGACTTGTCCGTCGCGTTATCTTCAGTGCCTTTGATGTCTTCAGTGGCGGGCGACCCTCGTCCCTTTGCACGCCTCGTGGCCTGTCATCATCCCCTCACGGGTAGTCCGTCCTCTGTGGTGAGCGCGCCATGAATCAGGTTGAACAAGCGCCTTTCATCTCGGTGGATCGTCTCAAGGTTCAGTTTGAGCGCCGGGTTGCCTGGGGGCAGCCGAGGCAGACGGTTCATGCTGTTGATGACGTGTCGTTTACGGTTGAAAAATCCAGAACACTGGCTATTGTTGGTGAAAGCGGCTCGGGTAAAACCACCACGGCTCTGTCGATCATGCGCTTGGGGCCGATTACCTCAGGCGCCATCACCATGGATGGTCAGGTCTTATCTGGTTTGAAAGGCGAGGCGCTCAGACAGTTCAGGCGCCACATGCAGATGGTGTTTCAGGATCCTTACTCGTCGCTCAACCCACGCTGGCGGGTCGCAGATATTATCCGCGCACCGCTTGATGTTCTGGGGATCGGGACACCTGCTGAAAGAGATGAGCGTGTCACGCATTTAATGACAGAGGTGGGCTTAAGGCCTGACCAGCGTGATTTGTATCCGCATCAGTTTTCGGGTGGGCAGCGGCAACGGATCAATATCGCGCGAGCGCTTGCGCCGCAGCCTTCGCTGGTGGTGTGCGATGAGCCAGTTTCTGCCCTGGATGTGGCCGTCAGGGCGCAGACCCTCAATTTGTTGAAGCGCTTGCAGCAACAGTTTGGCCTGACTTACGTTTTTATCTCGCACGATATGTCCGTTGTCCGGTACATGGCCGATACGGTCGTGGTCATGTTGATGGGCAAAATTGTCGAGCGTGCTGACCGCGAGACATTTTTTAACTCGCCGCGGCATCCGTACAGCAAGGTCTTACTGGCGAGTGTGCCGAGCATTAAAAATGCTGGTGTGAGACCGATCAGTCGCGTGCGTGTCACTGGTGAGCCAGCTAGCCCGATCAATCCCTTGCCAGGTTGTCGCTTTGCCTCGCGCTGCCCGAGTGCCGAGGCCCGTTGCCATCACGAAACCCCGTCTTTAATTGCTATCAATCCCCTTCACGAAGTTGCTTGTCATCTTGTGCCTTCAACCCTTTGAGGAAGCCATGACCACCACGATCTATACCGCACGTCGCTTAATCACCATGAACCCTCGTCAGCCCGACGCTGCAGCCGTGGCAGTGAAAGATGGACGCATCCTTGGCGTGGGATCAGTCGAGGATCTCTTGAAATGGGGCCCAGCAACCGTCGATGAGCGATTTAAGGATAAGGTCATCATGCCAGGACTTATCGAGGGTCACTGTCATCTGAAAGAGGGCGGGATGTGGTCCTGGACGTATCTGGGCTGGTTTGACCGGCGCGACCCCAGTGGGCATGTTTGGGCTGGTCTGAAATCAATGCAGGCGGTGGTTGAGCGGCTGACCCAGGTTGATGCAGAGATGACCGCGAAAGGTATCGCCGCGGATCAGGCGCTGCTGGCGTGGGGATTTGATCCTATCTATTTTGGTGGTGAGCGGATGGATGTTCAGCACTTGAGCGGGATCGCCCGCCCGATTGTGATTACACATGCGAATGGTCATTTGATGAACGTCAACACGACCATGCTCAAGATGGCCGACATCACCGCCGCAACGGATGTTGAGGGAGTTGTCAAAGATGCAAAGGGTGAGCCCACAGGCGAGTTGCAAGAGCCCACTGCCATGCATCTGGTGATTCGCAAGGTGGGCAATGCTGGCTTGCTGTCGCCCATGGATGATGCGGGCATGTTGAATTTTTCTGCTATTGCTTGCATGCAGGGTGTAACGACGGCAACTGACCTGGTTAATGACTATAGCGATAGCAGTTACGATCTGCTGGCGCGGGCAACGTCACGTGATGATTATCGAGTGCGCTTATATCCCGCTTTCAGGGCGTTTCACGGTGCTGCCGCGGCCGCTAAATCGACCGAACGCGTGCTGGACTTGATGAAGCGCAATACCGAGAAATTGCGCTTTGGCATCATCAAGCTGATGCTGGATGGCTCGATCCAGGGGTTCTCGGCACGGATGCGTTGGCCCGGTTACTTTAATGGAGCACCCAACGGCATTTGGGTGATGGATCCCAAACAGTATGAAGAAGACTTTGAGGTCTATCACCGCGCGGGTCTGCAAGTGCACACCCATACCAACGCGGATCAGGCTAGCGAAGCGGCGATTGAGGCGATTGAGGGGGTGCTGACGCGAAGCCCCCGCCCCGATCATCGGCACACTTTGCAGCACGCACAGATGATTGATGCCGCGATGTTTCGTAAGATGGCTCAACTGGGTTTGTGTGCAAATGTATTCTCTAACCACATCTGGTACTGGGGTGATCAACATTATGAAATGACCATGGGACCAGATCGCGCAAATCGTATGAACGATGCACGTGCGGCGCTAGATTGCGGCGTTGCCCTGGCGATCCACTCAGATGCGCCGGTGACACCTCTGGGACCATTATTTACGGCATGGTGTGCCGTGAATCGCTTGACGCCTTCAGGTCGCGTGCTGGGGCCCAATCATCGCATCACGGTGCCTGAGGCCTTGCACGCGATCACCATGGGGGCGGCCTGGACTTTAAAAGCTGATCACGAAATCGGCAGCATCGAGGTTGGTAAACGTGCAGACTTCGCTGTGCTTGAGGATGATCCTCTGGCGATTGATCCGATCAAACTCAAGGATGTCAGGGTCTGGGGCACGGTGCTGAGCGGTCAGGTGTTTGAAGCTGGTCACTAACGCGAGCGTGATAAGTTTGCCTGCAGGGCGATGGTCTAGGGGAGCAACACCATGACGCACTTGCCCTTAACCATCATCGGTGGCTTTTTGGGCGCGGGCAAGACCACCTTGATCCAGCGCCTGTTGACCCACTCTGAAGGGCGACGAATCGCCGTTCTTGTCAATGATTTTGGCAAACTCAATATTGACGCCAAACTGATCGCGCAAGCAGGTGCAGATACGATTGAGTTGACCAATGGCTGCGTGTGCTGTTCGATCGGTGATGATTTAAATGGCGCCTTGATTCAGTTGGAGTCGCGGGCCAGTGACTTTGATCACGTCGTGATTGAAGCGAGTGGCGTCTCAGACCCCTGGAAGATTGCCCAGATTGGTTTGCTGAACGCAGGCTACCGGCTTGACGGCGTGATCGTGCTCGTGGATGCTGCGTCGGTTCAGGATCTGTTGAATAACCCGCGCTACGAGGACACGGTGATCCGCCAATGTCGTCGGGCGGACCTGTTGCTAGTCAACAAAATTGATCTTGTCTCTGATGATGCAACAGTAGTTGAGGCAAAGGTACAAGACATTACCCGGCAACTGCTTGGCCAAGCGTCCGCTACCCGGGTTTTTGCTTGCTCTAAAGGGATTGTGCCGCTTGAACTTTTGTTGGGGTCGTGGCGCAAAGGCCCGGCGGTTGAGGACGAACATACTCAGTCAGTAAACACAGCCTGGGGCGATAGCATCCAAACAAGTAAATACGCTGACAAGCCTCTTAAGTGGCAGTCGCTTAGTTTCACGTCTACGTCGGTATGGACCAAGGGGAGCTTTGAGACCTGCTTGCCTGCCTTGCCTGACAGCTTGATCAGAGGCAAGGCGATTCTGTTGACTGAGACTGCAACCTGGTTTGAGTGGCATCGCGTGTGCGGTCGCGACACCTGGCTTGAGCATCACGCCTCGCCACCTACTGATCAATCCGTCTTGGTTTTAATTGGTCTTGAGGCCCCGACTGCTTTGGATGTCGAGGCTCTCGTCCAACGAGGTTGGCGTTAGATTTTCTCGTCGCGCAACCAGTACCACTTGTATAGGGCGCGCTGACCCAGACGGCGAAACGGTGCAAAAAGTTCTGATCTGACTTTGCCCATGATGTTGGGATATTCGAGCGGCGAGTTGTAGATCGGCAATTGAAACACTTCTTTATCTTTGTCTGCGCCAACTGCGCGTTGCGCTAGCCGCTTACCGGCCCAAGTTGAAAACGATACGCCATTACCGCCGTAACCGATCGAGTGCCAGATAGTTTGCTTGGGATCAGGTTGAACGATGCGCGGCATCATGTCGTGGCTGACATCGACCCAGCCCCACCACGAGTGCTCAATCGGTATCCCAGCAAGAGGCGGGAACTTGCGCGCAATCGCGTCAGTGAGCAGTTTGAGATGGACGGGATGCTCGGCATCGGCACCGGTGATTGAGCTTCGGCTACCGAGTTGCAGGCGATTGTCTTTTAGCAAACGATAGTAAAACCTGAGCGTGCGGGTATCGGTTAAAAAAGTTTGCGACTTGAATTTCGTTGCTTCAATCTCGGCTGAGGTCAACGGCCGTGTGACGACCGAGTTCGACAAGATTGGCAGGATCTTGTTTTTAACCAGTGGATTAAGGTGTTGCCCCGTGTAACCCCCCGTGCACAACAGCACTCGCTTGGCTCTCACGACGCCACCGGGTGTTTGCAGGTGATGGACGCCGTTAATCGTCTGCCACCCTTTGACAGGGCTACCGGGATGTACTTTGACGCCTAAAGCCCGGGCTTTGCGCATGAGGCCGAAGGTAAATTTAAGCGGATGGATACCAACGCCTTCTTTTTCGAGCAGCGCTGCCTGGGTATCCCTGTCATCGCAATACTCTTCATGAACCTCGGCGGCAGTCATCATGCGGGTGTCGTAACCAAAGACTTTGTTACGAACTTCGTGCTCAATCTTGAGGTAATCGACTTTATGAGGTCTATGCGCGATGTAGAGATGCCCGCCATCGAAGGCATCGCAATCGATGTCTCGCGTTAGTTCTTTGAAGTTTTCAAAGCCGGTGCGAATTTCAGTGTCGAGCTTTTTTGCGGTATCCAGGCCCCAGCGCTCAATCCACTGGCGTCTCGAGAGTCTGCCAGAGGCGTTTTGCCCTTGACCGCCGCTGCGGCTAGAACAACCCCACGCGACCTGATTGGCTTCTAAAACCGTGGCCGCAATGCCGTGATCGTGAGCTAAATAATAGGCAGTCGCCATCCCCGTTGCACCAGAGCCAACGATCACGACATCAACGTCCATGTCCGCTTTAACTGGGCCGTCGTCCTCTGGTGGTGTCCCGGCACTTGCTACCCAGTAGCTGGGTGAGTAGTGCTGATTATTGCCAGGATCTGGGGTGACGAGGGGATCGTGCTGTGGGTTGTAAGGATTAAGCGACACGCGGCTACCTTGCTGGACTGGGATATGTAACGGGTGGTTACGCTGGAATCGGCGGACGATCTTTGCGGTAAGCGTCTTTGACGGCGATTTTGCCGTCTCGCAAGATAAAAAGATCCACCCCATCCATGTGAAATTTGGCACCATCTGCCGCGCGAGTGGCGATAAATGTCCACTCAGAGAAACCGCGATTACCAATCACTTGGTCGGGCGATCTGGGCACCCACTGGGCATCAGGGAAGGCCGCAAACGTTGCTTCGAACGCGGCTTTAACGGCCGCTTGCCCAACGATCGCGTTGCCGTGCGGCTCTGGGCCCATGGCGGTACGAAACACGCAATCGTCGGTCATCATCGAAACCAAGGCTGCGGCGTCATGGGCATTAAACGCCTCGCCAAAGGCTTTGAGCAGGGCTTGGTCTTGGGAGGCAGAAGCATTCATGTTGATCCGGAAACAAGGCAAATTGAGATACGTGAATGCGTTATGAAACCACTCGGGGTCTGTTGTGTCAATCTAACCCAAAAAGAGATTTGTCAGTCAATTGTTGTAGTAACATTGCTACAATGGATTAAGCTGATGTGATAAATGTATGCCAATGACAAGTTTCTCTAGTCGACAGTTCAATCAAGATCTCGGTAAAGTTAAAAAAGCAGCCAATACTGGCCCTGTTTTTATTACTGACCGAGGGAGACCCGCTCACGTGTTGATGACTTACGCAGACTACAAAAAAATTACAGCTACCAAGACCAGAATTGCTGACCTATTGGCAATGCCTGAACGAGATGCCGAAATCGAGTTGGTGATTGAACCTTCTAAGGACCTCATTAAAGCCGTGGATTTTGATTAATGTTTTTACTTGATACAAATGTGGTTTCAGAATTACGACTGATTAAAAGCGGTAAAGCCGATAAAAGAGTTGCTCGTTGGGCTGGGAAGGTGGATGCCGATGACTTGTTCTTATCCGTGATCACTATTCAGGAGATTGAAGTAGGCGTGCTCAGAGCCGAGCGCAAGGACGCCACAAAGGGAGCGATTCTACGCAAATGGCTTACCGGCCTGGTGATCCCTGCTTTTTCAGGCCGCATTCTAAACGTTGATCTTGAGGTTGCCCGCAGAAGCGCCGCGCTAGATGTTCCTGATAGGCGTCCAGCTCGAGATGGATTAATTGCTGCGACTGGGCTGGTCCATGGAATGACCATCGTCACTAGAAACACTGGTGACTTCGACCAGACTGGTGCAACGCTACTCAACCCGTGGTCAGTTACTTAACACTGCACTCAAAACTACTCGCCTGATTCACGTCGCCAGTGCCTTTGTATTTAGGCCAGGTGGGGTATTCGCACAACGGCCGTGTGCGACCCGGTACGCCGATGGTATCGGCAACAATCTGAGTTTGAGGTGTTTGCCCTTTTTCAACCCAGCCCTCGAGTGTGGCCAACGAATCCCAGGCCGCGTTGTACACGGTGCTTAAAGCATGCCCATAACCAGGGATCTCGTAGTAACGCACAAATTGTTTGACTTGGTCTTTGCCCATGGTGGTTTGCAAGCGCGCCACGTATTGCTCGGTTGCACGCGTGCTCACCAGCACATCGGCTGTGCCGTGTGCAATCAGCAGTTTGCCGCCTCGTGCCTGAAACGCCGATAGGTCGGTCTTGTTGACGTCTTGCAGTGCGGTCAGTTCACTGATGCGCCCTTGCCATTTGCCAGGCTTTTGCGGATCCAGACTAAGTGAATCAAACGAGGCATCTTTGGTGACAAAGAAACGCACCCATTGATCCCAGAAAATGCTCATGTAGGGCGCGTTATTAGGCATGGGGTTCGCTGGTTGGCCCATGTTCATCGCCAAAAACGTGACGCGTGATTGCATAGGGTGTGCCCCAGCCATGCCTAAGTCGGCACCCCAGACGTTAAAACCTGGGTATTGAGTCTCACCACTACCCAATTTGTAATTGAATGTGATGGGCGTGTTGTACACCTTAAGTGCGTTGATTTGCGCATCGTTGAGGCAGGCATCCTCAAAAGACCCCTCACCGCCGGCGCAACGCAGGGGTTTGCCATTGAGTTTGGCCGTGCTGGGATTGAATTTGGCATTACAGTCTTGCACGTTGCTGATCAAGCCGTCTTTGACACCGTCAAGACCGTCGCAGGTCTGCATGGCAGCGTCGTAGAGCAGTTTGCGCTTGCCCTGATCCAGGTGGGCTCCTTCAGCCGCTAGTGCGCGGGTGATACGACCGAACTGCAGGTCCAGACTGGCTGCGTTCCAGGCAGGGTAGAGTGCCACAACACCATCCCAGTCTTGTGGCCAGCGTTGTGCAACGGCCAGAGCCTCGCGCCCGCCGGTTGAGCCACCAACAAAATACATTTTTGCTGGTTTACCGGCTTTGTAATGTTGCTCGATCAGATAGACGGATACGTCGCGTGTTTTCTTTAAGGCGTCACCGGAGAAGTTCTTCGCAGCCTCGTCGTTAACACCGAACGAACCATCCTGACTAACTAGGGCACCAGCCTGATGCCCCGAATCACTTGAGAACGTGGCATAGCCTCGTGCCAATGGCACTGGCGTGTTAGCTGGCCCAGCGGGAATGTTGCCGTTAGTGGCCGGGATTGTGCCGTTGTATCCACCGCCGCCCAGCATGAGACCTTTGCCGTTGTAATTGCCGGGCAGGTTAAGCGTGAGTTTGATGTTGGGTGCTTTGCTGTCAACCGGCAGGATGTCTGCGTTGACCTTGCAATAGGCCCCAACAGCGGCTGCACCGGTGCCAGTTGCCGCAATCAGTTCGGCAGAGGTCACCTTTGCCCCGCTCGTTGGTAACCCAATCGCCGCAGCGGGGATCATGGCGCTAGCGAGTTCGGCGCAGATCTGTGTCGTACGCGGATAGGGATCTGTCGAAGCAATAGTTGTAGGTGCTGTGTTGCAACCTGTCAGACTAGCAATTGCGGCAACGCCCGCAGCCATAGCAAATAACCGATGCACTCGACGCATGAGAGGTCTCCGAACAGGTCTTATGAATTATTTTGAGAGATAGCCTTGTCGAGAATAGTCTAACGCAAAAAGTTAGGCTAGCCGCTATTGACTAACGATAAACAAATAGGCGGTGATAAGGAGCTCAAGATTTTGGGATGCTAGCCGCCTGATTCTCGATATTGACTTTCATGCTCGCTGCTGACAGTTCGATTAAATGAGGGTCGATCTGATGAGTATTTCTCAATTTCAACCACTGTAAGACTGGTGCTAGATGCCAGATAGAGGCGCTACCGGCATGAATAGGTGGGGGAAATCGATTGTCTGCAGAGAGAGCGAGTTTTCGAATATTTTGACGACTACAGCCGATCAGATCGGCAATGTCGGTTAACCCGACAAAATCAGGTGAAACTTCAATTAGCTGAGCTGTTGGAATGGCTTTAATAACATCAGCGATCGCTGAAAGGACCGCTTTTTCAGCTGTCTTTGACTCTCTACTAAAGTTCAATGCAAGCCTGCCTCGATAGCCTGTTCCCAGTGTTGCGTCGTCACAGCCAGCAAGGAAAAGAGCATCAACGAGCGTGTCAGGGTCGATTGAATTGGGCGTTAGGACGAAGCGCAGGGTGAAGTCGTATTGAGTAGTCATTTGATTTGGATATACCGGCTAGAGTTTGGATTTCTGATGCAGTTATCCACAACCTTGCGAATATGCTTGGCATGATTCTCAGGGCTCTTGGGTGTGCTCCAGATGCTGATACGGCAGAATTCGCCGCAGCGGCAACCATTATCATTATTTGGACAGTACATTTTCCCCCAAGCGTGTGAACCGCCTTGTTCAATTACCCAGCCGTTTCTCGAGGCGTGTTTGATCGCCGCGGCGACTGCTTTGCTTGGATGGCGCATTTTCCCAACATTTGAACGATATTAAGTCTTATCAAGCTAAGTTGTCAATTGACAACTTATTGATTAGGCAGAAATGTTGATGATGCGATAGAGCGGCTGTTCGGGCTATACGGAATTGCCGAGCTACTCGATTATAGGTAGCCCAGCAGATTTGCCAAAACCGTAGCAGCCTCATCGTTACCGCTGGGCTTAACCGGTAAGTAGCGACCTTGGCTTAACAAATCATCCATCACTGGTTCGATCGAGGCGCTGTTGAGCTGTTGATAGGTCACGCTGCGACAATTCGCAACGGTGTGTAGCCAAGCTGTGAGTGCTGCGGTCTCTGGCCAATTATTGCGTTCAAGATAAATCACGGGGATGCCAGAGCAAGCGACTTCGGCAAAGGTGCCGTAGCCCGGCTTGGTGACAACCAGATCAGCACTGGCGATCAGATCACTGTAATGACAGTCGAGTAGATCGATAGAGATTGCGTGCGGGTGAGTCTTGCAGCTATCGGCTTGTGTGACGTAGTAAACGGGGCGATTACGGATGTAAGCCGGCCAGTCTTGAAGCGTAAGGTCTAACTGCACACCGCCCATACTAACGAGCACCAGCCAGGTATCCAGGGGTAGTTGTTGCTCGGTAAGCAGACGTTCGCGCTGTGGTTTGCCGGGTGAGCAGACCGGACCGATCACTTTTCGGTTGTTTAACCAGGCCATGGGCATCGCCGGCGCACACTGTAAAAAATACCGCGCCGATTGATAACAATCACGGATTTGGTTCAAGAGCACCTGGTCAATCCGGTGCCCTAAGCTATCTTCGAAAATATCTGCCCAGTTCAGTGATGACAAAGCAACTGTCGGGATACCTGCACGCTCGGCCGCAGCCAGAGTCAGGTAAGGCACATCGGCTAAAACCAGATCAACTTGATGTTTAACAAGATGCTCGGCCAGCGCATCGACTTTGCGATCCCAGTCAGAATGAAAGGCGCGCAACGCGGTAGCGCTCGCGTCAACATCGGTGTTGACGGCGTCGATCATGATCATGCCGATATCGTCTGCGATGGCTTCGATCGAGTCTGCAAGCGGTATTCGGCTAAAAATGCGAGCCGCATCAAAAGCCCCTCGCACTGTGATCGTTAAATCTGGCAGCAAACCCTTTAACGCATTGACGGCTGGCGCTACTTGCGAAAGATGCCCAAAGCCGTGTGACGAAATTGCGACCAACAAATGTTTGCCCGACATACAGCCTACTCAGGATTAACCATACTGCTTGTCGACCCACTTGCGGTACTCGCCACTGGTCACGTTGGCGACCCATTGTGGATGGTTGAGATACCACTGTACGGTTTTCTCGATACCGGTCTCGAACGTGTATGTAGGCTTCCAACCGAGCTCGCGCTCGATCTTGCGGGCATCGATCGCGTAGCGCCGGTCGTGACCCGGGCGATCTTTAACAAAGGTGATTTGCTCTGCATAGGATTTGCCGTCTTCACGAGGTCGCAAACTATTTAGGCGTGCGCAAATCGTGTTGACGACGTCCAGATTGGTCATTTCGTTCCAGCCGCCGACGTTGTATGTCTCGCCAAGCCGACCCTTTTCAAGCACTGTTTCAATCGCCAGGCAATGATCTTCGACAAAGAGCCAGTCGCGTACTTGTTGGCCATCACCATAAATGGGCAGGGGTTTGCCGGCGAGGGCGTTCGAGATAATCAGCGGGATGAGTTTTTCGGGGAAATGATATGGGCCGTAATTGTTGCTGCAATTTGTAGTCAGCACAGGCAGGCCGTAGGTGTGGTGCCAGGCGCGGACGAGATGATCCGAGGATGCTTTGCTGGCGGCATAGGGGCTATTCGGCGCGAATGCATGGTCTTCTGTAAAGGCTGGGTCTGTTGCCCCGAGGGTGCCGTAGACTTCGTCTGTCGAGACGTGCAAAAACCGAAACGCTTGTTGATGTGGCGCGCTTAAGTCGGACCAATAGGCTCTGACGGACTCAAGTAAATTAAAGGTGCCGGTGACATTGGTTTCAATAAAGTCGCCTGGCCCATGGATCGAGCGATCGACATGAGACTCAGCAGCAAAGTTGATCACGGCGCGCGGCTGATACTGGACCAGTAATCGCCCAACTAAGTCACGATCGCCGATGTCACCTCGCACGAAGATGTGGCGTGCGTCCTCTTTAAAGGCAGCAAGATTGTCAAGATTACCCGCGTAGGTCAGTTTGTCGAGATTGACCACGGTTTCGTCGTGGCGGCTCAGCCAAGTGTGAACAAAATTACTGCCGATAAAACCCGCACAGCCGGTAACTAGAATCATGATGAAGGGATGTTGAAGGGGTTACGTCCTGAATGACGGAGTTTAACGGAGTTAAAAACGCTGTCGCACCAGTTATTCACATGTATCAAAATGTATCCGGATCTGGCTTTGCGTGGGCGCTAAACTAGGGCAATGAAATGTTTGCTTCATTATTTGGCAGTAGGGAGAGTTCACTCGGATGATCGGACATGAGTAGTCTCGAGAAGATGTTGAGTATGCTGGATGTATTCACGACTGAGCGCGCGGTGTGGTCGTCCGAAGAGTTGATTCAGCATCTTGGTGCGCCGCCCTCTACGTGCTATCGCTATCTCAAGGTACTGCACACATCGGGCTATCTGGCACGCGTTGCCAACGGCTCGTATATGCTGGGGCCCCGCATCATGGAGCTTGATCGCGTGACTCGCGAGAGCGATCCCGTCTATATCGCAGGCTCGCCGGTTGGCTTGCGCCTGACCTACGACACAGGTCAAAGTGCGTTGTTGTGTATTCTTTACAGCGATTCAATTATGTGTGTGCAGCAGACCCGTGGGCGCAATGTGCCCAGCGGTCTTTTTACGCGCGGCCAGCGCCGGCCGCTGGTTGCGGGCGCGACAGCCAAGGCAATCCTTGCTTACCTGCCCCTGCATCAGTTGCGGATTCTCTATTCTCGCCATACTGACGCAATCGCAGGGGTCGGGTTAGGTCACAATTGGACCGAATTTAAAGCTAGCTTGAAGCTTATCCGCCAGAACGGTTACAGCATGACGATGGGCGATTACAACCCCGGCATTGTCTCGATCGCAGCCCCCGTGTTTAATCAGGACGGTGAGGTGCTGGGTAGCCTGGCTTTAGCGGCGTCAAGTACCGTTGTTCAGCCTGCGCAATTCAAGAACTACGCCCCCCAAGTGATGGCAGCTGCCAAAGAGATATCAGGGCGGATCTCTGCAAATAGTGACATCACCGCTTTGCCGGCTCGTGCACTAGGCTGACTTTGCATATGTACCGGTGTTGTCACACCTGACGCACAGACCGCAGTATCGTTTCATGCTAACCGCGAAGGTGATTTTTATTTTCCCCTTAGAGTCATAGGGTTAATGAACTTGAAAAAATTTAGTTTTTTCTTGTAAGATGTCCGACATCTGCCATTTTTTGGCAGAAATTCTCGAATAGTGAAAATAAGCAAACAAGATCAGGCAGAAATAAAAAAATAATATTTGCTACGAGAACAAGAGACGGCGCCACTGATTACTCGGAAAAATTAGAGGGGAAGGTACATGTACAGCACGAAGGGGTCGATTACTTCGACCGTTTACACGTCCAGACGCGAAGCACCAGTTGGACGACGCACGACCTCGGCCAAAACGGCTTTTGGCTCGGTTCAGGCAAAAGCACCGACCGCCTTTGATAGCGTTGGTCGACCTGAGAATCTGCCGGATGAAATCGCCGAGCAACTCCGATCACGAATCCTGAACGAGAGTCTGGCCGCTGGCCAGCGCTTGCCAACCGAGCAAGAACTCGGTGCGCAGTTCTGCGTCAGCCGGAATGTCATTCGCGAAGCGATTGCCCGCTTGAAGTTAATGGGTCTGGTCGAGACTCGCCACGGCGTGGGCACCTTTGTTTGTGCTGATTTAGCCGTGCGTCCTTTTGATGTATCCCACGATGATTTTCTTGAAATGTCGCAATTGATTCATGTGCATCAATTACGCGTCGAGATCGAGTCTGGCGCTGCTGCACTGGCGGCTACCAACCGCACGAGCCTGCAACTTGAAAAGATACAAACTGCTCTGAAACGGGTGGATCAAGCGTCTGGTGACTGGGAATTAGCAGCACAGGCGGCTCTGGATTTTCATTTGGCGGTAACCCAGGCTTCAAACAATCCATACGTGGTCCGAATCATGGGTCATTTGAGCCATGTGATTCACAATGCGGTGCGCACAACCCGCTTCGGCAATGTTGGCACCAACAGGGCTAATGAGGTTGAGGCTGAGCACCATCAGATCGTGGATGCTATCGTTAGACGTGACGCCGTGGCTGCCCGCCAAATTATGCGTACTCACCTTGAAAACGGCATCTCGCGATATCGCACACTATTTGGAGCCCTTTAATGTCAACCGTCAGATTGTTGGACAAAGTTATTACCGAAAACCTCATCGTTGAAAAACGTGGCCAGATTGGCTGGATCACTTTCAATGATCCGGGTCGTCACAACGCAGTTTCGTATGACATGTGGGTAGGTATCCCGATTGCGCTGGAGGCGTTCGCGGCCGATGAAGATATCCGCGCTGTGGTGCTTACTGGTGCTGGCGAAAAGGCGTTTGTCAGTGGTGCCAACATCTCTCAGTTTGAAAAACTGCGCACTGCAGCTGATGCAGTGGCTGAATACGAGCGCGTCGGCGAAGCGGCACAAGCAGCGATTTATGACTTCGTCAAACCCACGATCGCCCGGATTCAGGGCTATTGCATTGGTGGTGGTTTGAACATTTCTTTGTGCTGCGATGTGCGCATTGCCTCACCCGAAAGCTCTTTTGCCATCCCTGCGGGCAAACTCGGTCTGGGTTATCGCCTGACCGCGATTCGTAATTTGGTCAATACCGTTGGCGGCCCTACCGCCATCAACATCATGTTATCGGCTGCCCGCTTTAGCGCGGCTGAGGCGCTTGACATGAAGTTGATCCAGTACATGGCAGCCCCGGGTGAGCTTGACGCAACGCTTGATGCCTATTTGGCCAAAGTCGCGGCCAATGCGCCCCTGACGCTGCAGACTGCAAAAGCATCGATTCGAGAATTTCAGAGAATCGCCCCTCACATTGATGTTGAAAAAATCAATGCCATGGTTTTGGGTTGCTTCGCCAGTGAGGATTATCAGGAAGGCAAACGTGCCTTTGCTGAAAAACGTGCACCGGTTTTCCGAGGCAAGTAAATCGCCACATCACGCATCCTGTTGATCGGTGCAAACGGGCAGCTCGGACACGAGTTGCGGTCTGCGCTAGCCTCAGCGGGCGACGTAATCTCCTTGACTCGCCCAGAACTCGATCTGGGCGACGCAACCCAGCTTCAAGGGCGGATCACGCAATTGCTTGCCAAGCATCAGCCCGATGTCATCGTCAATGCGGCGGCCTACACGGCCGTGGACAAGGCTGAGTCAGAGTCCGAACTCGCCCAGCAGATCAACGGGACCGCGCTTAAACACTTGGCGCAAGAAGCTAATGCAATCAATGCTTGTCTGATTCATTACTCGACTGACTATGTGTTTGCTGGCGATAAGCCGTTAACGCAACAGTATGTTGAGACTGATGGCACCAATCCTCAATCGGTATACGGGCGAACCAAGCTTCTTGGCGAACAAATGATCGCGCAGTTCTGCCCTCGGCATCTGATTTTTAGAACCAGCTGGGTGTTAGGTGAGCACGGCGGCAATTTTTTAAAAACCATGTTGCGTCTGGCGCAAGAGCGCGATCACTTACAAGTTGTAGCCGATCAATGGGGTGCACCGACGAGCGCCACCCTGATTGCACAGACGACCGCTCAGGTATTGACTGACATGCTGGGAGCACCGGCTGATGATGTTCGCTGGGGGACTTACCACCTTGTCGCGGGTGGTGCGGTCACTTGGCACCAATATGCTCAATACGTGCTCAGTCAGGCCAAAGCTGCTGGTGTTGCGTTAAAGCTTGATCCGCAAGCGATCAATGCCATCCAGACAAAAGATTATCCTGTTGCCGCAACTCGGCCACTCAATTCGCAACTGAACACCGATAAAATCCGTCAGAATTTCGGGATTGTGTTGCCAAACTGGCAGGTGGGTGTGGATATGGTTTTAAAGCAGGTGCTGGCAACAATGCCCTTGGCGGCCTCAGTCATGGTGCCGCAAGGCAAGCCTTGATGGCCATGAGAATTCTGATTGTCAGAACCTCTTCGCTGGGTGATCTGGTGCATATGCTGCCAGCCATTTCTGACATTGCAAAATGGGTGCCGGGGGCGCAGATCGACTGGCTGGCTGAAGAGGCTTTTGCTCAGATCCCTAGCTGGCATCCGGCCGTGCACGAGGTCATTGCGGTGTCGCATCGCCGTTGGCGCAAATCGTGGTGGTCGGCAGATGTCCGCCGAGAGCGCAAAGCACTTCAAGCCAAGTTGCACGCTAATCATTATGACGTTGTGCTCGATATGCAGGCCTTGATGAAATCGATCTGGCTGGTGCGGATGACGACAGGTGTTCGGCATGGACTGGATTTCAGATCGGCGCGCGAGCCCTTGGCCTCGCTTTTTTACGACGTTAGGCACCGCGTTAAGTTCTGGCAACCGGCGGTGACGCGGCAGCGTCTGTTGGCAGCAGCGACGTTCGGCTATACGTTCGATGACCACCCGGATTTTGGGTTGCAGGCGTTTGAGCAACAAGGTGCTCTTGACCGTGCTGCGCAGCCGCCTTATGCGGTCATCATGCCGTCAGCCAGCCGGGAAGACAAACTTTGGCCGGTTGAGGACTGGCACGCTGTATTTGATCGACTGTCGGCGGCTGGCTTCGCCTTGAAGCTGCTGGCTGGCAATGAGGCTGAGGCTGAGCGTGCACAAGCGCTGCTTGCGGGGCGCAGTCATGCAGAAGTATTGCCAAAAATGGATTTGAAAGAGGTTGCGCAATGCTTGGCCGCTGCGACTTTGATGGTGGGCCTGGATAGTGGCTTGACGCATTTATCTGCTGCGATTGGGCGACCCACGATTGGGATTTACAAGGCGTCAACACCCGTGCGAACCCCGCTCGTTGGCGCTGCCTTTACCGCCAGTCTGGGTGACAGGGGGCAGCCGCCAACACGCGAAGATGTGCTCGCCGCTTTGTCACAGCTACTCGATTAGTATTGCACTATGTTGCTTTCTATTTATTCTCTTTTGTTGATGCTGGTAGCCCCTGTTGTTTGGGCCGGCATGTATTGGCGTGCTCGCCGCGCGGGGGGCAACTGGGAAATCCTCTGCGCGGAGCGCTTCGGTCGTTATACACAGCCGTGGGACGGGGCTCGCCCGGTTTGGGTACATGCGGTCAGCCTTGGTGAGACGCGAGGTGCGGCTACCTTCATCAGAGGCTTGCTCGCGCAAGGTGAGCGCGTCTTGTTGACGCACATGACTGCAACGGGTCGGGCCGAGGGTGCGCGACTGTTTGCTGAAGAAATTGCTGAGGGACAGTTGCGACAGCAGTGGGTACCTTACGACTTCCCCGGGGCGACCCGTGATTTTTTTGAACACTACAACCCGCGTCTGGGTATCCTGATTGAGCGTGAAGTGTGGCCAAATTTGATTGCGCAAGCCAAACGTTCTGGCATCCCTATGCTGATGGTGAATGCGCGCTTTAGTCCACAAGCCCTGCGGCACGTTCATCAGATTGAGCGCTTTCTCGGATCCCTGATGCGCGATGCGTATACCAGTCTCGATCTGGTTCTGGCGCAAACCTCAGAAGATGCCGCTCGCTTGTTCGAGATCGGTGTTCGCAATGTGCTGGTGCTCGGCAATATGAAATTTGACCTTCAGTTGCCAGCGGTCGCGATTGAAACCGGCCGCGACTGGCATACCGGGCTGGGTCGACCCGTCATTGCGATCGCCAGTACGAGGGACGGCGAAGACAAGTTGTTTGCCCAAGCCTTGAAACGCTTGCTGACCAAACAGACGCGCGCGTTGTTCTTCTTGATCCCACGGCATCCCCAGCGCTTTGATGAGGCGGCCGGTCATCTGGATGAGGCGGGTCTTAAGTACGCGCGCTGGTCAGTGATTCGGCGCGATAGTCCATCGGCGCAGCATATTGCTGAGTTACAGGTGATTTTGGCGGATACCGTGGGTGAAATGCCTTTCTTTTATGCGGCCAGCGACATTGCCATTGTTGCTGGCAGTTTTGCGCCATTTGGTGGTCAAAATCTTATCGAGCCTTGTGCGGTGGGAACACCAGTGATAGTGGGCCCTCACACCTATAACTTTAAGGACGCTGTGCAGGATGCGGTGGCACAGGGCGTGGCCGTACAAGTCACGGGTCACAGTGATGACGCAAATTCAGTTGAAAAAACGGCGCATTCAACGACAGCATTAGCCTTGATTCAAGCCTTTGAGTGGTTGGGCGATCCGGCTAGCCTCGAGCAACGAAGTCAGAAAGCCAAGTCCTGGGTAGCGCAACACACGGGTGCTACCAAACGAACGCTCGAGCAGATTACCGAGTTTGAAAACGCCCTGGGGCAATAACCACCGCTTCAGGGTTTAATTGGGCTTCTGGGGCACCCTTGGTTGAGCGCCCCTTGTCGGCAGGGGCGACACCGAAGACGCCTTGCCCCAGAGCGAAGACACCCAAATTAATCAGCAGAATAAGTACAAGTACGATGCGCATGAGCTATCTTAGGGCGAGCTTAGTGGTGCGTCAACTTGAAGTATTCGCCAATCTGGCCACACCATCAAGAACCGGGTTGATCAGGAAAACAGGGTTAAGGTCAGGCATCATCCGACGCACTTCAACCTCGACCTCAAGCCAGCCGCCGCCGCTAACGCACAGGATGGGATCTGCGCCAAAGTGTTTGCGGGCGATCTGGCATTGACGAAGCACGGCACCGGCCTGTGCAGCCACAACCCCTGAGGCGATAGCCTGCAGTGTGTGTTTGGGATAGTCGTTGCTGGCGCTATCAGCGAGCGGCAGGTTGGCGGTGCCTTGCGCGAGTGATTGACGCATCAGTGCAGGCCCCGGCAAAATGAGCCCACCCTGAAAAATATTATCGGGTGACAACGTGTCTATCGTTGTGGCCGTGCCGAAAGTAGCCAGAATCAAGGGTGCGTGAGGCCCCGGAAAATGCCCAGCCAGGCCCAGTAAAGCGGCCCAGCGATCTGCGCCGAGTTGAGTGGGTGGTGTATAGCCATTTTGCACATCGAGCGCGCAAGCGCTTGGCAGGATCCACTGGATTTTGCATCCAACCGACTCAAGTGCTTTGCCAATCGCTTGAGCGACCACGTTGCCAGCGACATTGACTCCCATGGCCGCGGTGGGCTGCATGGGCAGGCGGTCGAGCCATTTGGTGAGCGCGCCAGTCAAGGCATCCAGAGGCTGCAGACTGATTGCGTGTACCGTCGGCTCACGACCCATAGAGGGATGCAGCCATCCCAGTTTGATCCGGCTATTACCTACATCAAGCAGAATAATCATGGCTTCTCTTTAGCTCCCGGAGCTGTTTGAGGTCTGACTGAGACATCACCGACAAATACAGGCACGATACCGGCTGGGGTGTTGATCATTAGCTGTCCGTGCGAATCGACACCTTCTGCTACACCAGTCAATAATAGTCTCCCTTGGTCAAATGTGTTGACACCTTGTCCTGCCAGCGCATCGACGGCAGCAAAACGAGCCTGAAAGGCGCTAAAACCTTGCGCTGTGTAGAGATTGACCGTGCTTAACCACGCTTGCGCAAGCTGGCTGACGAGTGCGATGGGATCATGTTCTGGGCCTGCAATTTCTGTCCAGTCGGCAACGGGTCGGTCAAGTGCGGCGGAAAGTACCGCCCCATTGTGCAAATTCAAACCTATCCCAATCACGACATGGACGCCCTCTGCTGTCTCGCCGGCGGCGGCGCGAAGCCCCGCACTCTCAATCAGGATCCCGGCAAGCTTTGCTTCGCCCCATTGGATATCATTTGGCCACTTCAGTTTGAGGCGCTCCGATTTGGTCAGGGTTGTGTCTGCATCCTGGTGGCTGACAAGCGAGCGCAACACTTCGCAGGTAGCGACCCCGATGGCTGGCGAGAGCCCCGCGAGTTCTGCGATTGGTCGATTGACTTCAAATGCACACGAAAATAGCAAGCTGGCACCCTCAGCAGCAGCCCATGGACGCCCCGCACGGCCCCGGCCGGCTGATTGCTGGTGTGACCCCCGCAGCAGGGCACCGCACCCTGGTTTGTCACCCTGCGGGGGCTTGCCGCGGCTGGCTTTGACTAACTCGACCAAATCGGTGTTGGTAGATCCCGTTGCGTGAACCCACTTAACCTCGCTAAAACCGGTAAGCTGGGTTTTAAGCGTGTCTTCAAAGTCGGCAGGGGTCGGAAATGGCATCGGCATAGAAAGATTTTAGGCGGCAATTGCTTTTTACGGGCTAAATGTAGGGCTGAACACACAATCGCCCAGCATGTGTTTTATGATCAGGCAGTTGCTCTCTCACCTCAGGATTAAATGACCGTTTTATCCGTCAGCCCGAAGCCATCTGCACCGGTTACTCGCGATGGTGACACCAGTCGCTTGTCGGGCAACTGGAACGTCCAGGCACTCGCGCATCGTAAAGAGGTCGTTACTCGTCAGCGTGCCTTGACCAAAGTCAGGGGTTCGAAAGCCTGGGATTTATCTCAAATCGAGCAGATGGATTCGGTTGGAGCGCAACTGATCTGGGAAGCCTGGCAACGCAAACTGCCTGCACAGTTGATAGCGAGCCAGGATCAAAAGGACTTGTTTGCAGTGTTGGGTGCCAATCCCATCGCGAATCCCCCCCCGATCCCGAGAATGGATTGGCTGGATTGGGTCAGGGATATCGGGCAGACGATATTCGTTGCAATCGACAATGGTCGTGAGTTGTTGACGCTACTGGGTGGGTTGCTCTTGAATGCCTGGGGTATGTTAATCAGACCCAAGCGTGGGCCCTGGCGTGAGATTTCTGCCCAGGTGTTTCGCACAGGTACTCAGGCTGTTGCCATTACCGCGCTGGTAGGCTTTCTAATCGGGATCGTCTTGTCTTATTTATCGGCGCAACAGCTGAACGCGTTTGGCGCGGGACAATACGTCATCAAGTTGCTTGGTGTCTCAATCGTTAAAGAGTTGGGCCCTGTTCTGGCTGCCATCATCGTCGCGGGGCGCTCGGGTTCTGCCATCACGGCGCAAATCGGTGTGATGCGAGTCACACAAGAGCTTGATGCGATGGAGGTCATGGGGATTTCACACGGGCAACGTCTGATTATGCCGCGTGTGATTGCCCTGGCTATCACCATGCCTTTGCTGATTATGTGGACCGACACGATGGCGCTGCTCGGCGGTATCCTTGCCGCTCAATATGAACTTGGGCTATCGATGGTGTGGTCGCTGCAGCGGCTACCGGATGCGATCGGGATCAGCAACTTCTGGATCGGTAATGTCAAAGGGGTGACTTTTGGTATCTGGATTGCGCTGGTCGCTTGCCATTTTGGTTTGAGAATTGAACCGAATACCGAGAGTTTGGGACGTGGTACCACCACCTCAGTGGTGACGTCGATTACGGGTGTTATTTTGATTGATGCTGTCTATGCCATCATCATCAACGAGCTGGATCTGTGATGATGGTTGCCGCAACTACGACCACGTCAACTTCAACGTCAACATCGGCGCCAGCGCCAGCCGCCGAAGCTAAGTGGGCTGGCAAGCCTGTGATTGACATCAAAGATTTGACCACTGCGTTTGGTGATCATGTGGTGCACGAACATCTGGATCTGCAAATTTTTCAGGGCGAGATCCTGGCGTTAGTCGGTGGCTCAGGTTCGGGTAAAACGACGCTCTTGCGGCAGATACTGGGCCTGGATAGTCCCAAGTCAGGTTCGGTCAATGTGTTTGGTCAACCGATTCACGATTATCGGGGGGGGAAGCGCACTGCCTTGACGCGTCGCTGGGGTATGTTGTTTCAGTCGGGTGCTTTGTTTTCTGCGCTATCGGTTTTTGATAATGTGGCGCTGCCTTTGCGCGAGCTACATTATCTGCCTGAGGATCTGATTCGCGATGTCGTCATGATGCGGCTGAGCTGGATGGGGTTAAAAGAGCGTGATGCGCTCTTGATGCCGTCCAGCTTGTCGGGGGGGATGGTTAAGCGAGTTGCGTTAGCGCGTGCGCTGGCGCTCGACCCAGAACTCTTGTTTTTAGATGAGCCGACAGCGGGCCTGGATCCTCAGCGCTCTGACGAGTTCGTCAAGCTGATCAATACCTTGCATCGTCAGCTCGGCTTTACGGTGATTATGGTCACGCATGATCTGGATACGATTCGCGATGTGTCCACGCGCGTGGCCGTGCTGGCAGAAAAAAAAGTACTGGTGCAGGGTAGGCTCGAGGACGTGATGCAATTTGAGCATCCGTTTATCAAAGCATTTTTTCATAGTGAACGCGGCGAACGCACGTTGGGGCGATTGGACGCCAAGGAAGGTATAAATGGAAAACCGTAGCCACGCGCTGATGGCCGGCTTGTTTGCGTTGATCCTGACGATAGGCGGTATTGCTGCCGCCATCTGGATCAGCAAGAAAAACATACCGCTCAGCCCCTATGAGCTCGTGTCGACTTCGCCGGTCACTGGCTTATCGACTTCGTCTCAAGTGCGTTATCAAGGCGTACCAGTCGGGCGGGTTGATTCGATGCGCTTCATACCCAACAAACCTGGTCAGGTGCGAATCAAGATTGGTGTCGATCCCGCTGCGCCAATTACCCTGGGCACGTGGGCTGAATTGGTGACCTCGGGTGTCACCGGGATATCAAACATTGAACTGCGTGACAATGGTGATATACCGACTCGGCTGACTTCCTCGGCTGAGGATATTCAAACCATCCCGATGCGCCCAAGCTTCTGGGAAAGACTGCAGTCTCAGGGCAGTGGCATGATCAGTTCGGCTGAGCGCGTGTTAAGTCAGTTCGAGAAATTCACGAGCTCGGATAATGCCCAGGCGTTTCAGAAAACCATGCAAAATGTAGCGTTGGCGACAGGCACGCTCAATGACACCTTGCGAGCATTGGACCCCAGCCTTAAAAAGCTGCCAGGTTTGATTGAGTCGATCACGACGACAGTGGATCGGGTGAGCAGCCTGACGGCCAGTGCTCAGCAATCGATCAATGTAATCAATGCACCTAACGGCCCTTTGCACGAGGCCGCACGCAGTTTGCTCGCGTTGCGACAAAGTGTGGCGCAAGTACAGAGCTCGACCTTGCCAGATCTGGCGGTATTGTCAGTCAGAGTGGGTGACGCGGCGCGCAGTTTTGCGGCAACCACCCGGCAATTAGGTCAATCACCGCAGTCGCTGCTGTTTGGCGCCCCTCCTGCGTTGCCCGGCCCTGGTGAACCCGGGTTTGCTGGCTTCGGCGGCAATTCTCGTTGAGCGAAAGGATATTCAAAATGATGAGTTTGGTTAAAGCAGCGGTTAACAACTACGGTCGCCGTATCTACCTCGGTTTAGCGTGTGCAATGACTTGTTTGCTCTGCGCTTGTTCTGCAGGCAAACTGAGTCAGGCTCCCCGGCAACTGGATCTGGGGGCTGGGCCCGGCGTAATGAACAAGATGGCGTTGCCGAGAAACGCACCGGTTGTCGTCCCGGAAGCCACCGCCTCTGCCTTGCTCGTCGATACGGCTGTGATCTGGCGGGTCGGTCATGCTGGGCAGCCTCAGGCTTACGCAACGTTTCAGTGGGCTGCGCCACCTGCCAGGCTTGTGAACCAACGCCTCATTGAGCGCCTGTCTTTGCAGGGGGCAGTGCTGCCGCAGAATGTCGGGGGCGATTTGCCTCAGATTCGTTTAAACCTGCAGCGCTTCGAACAATTCTTTGCGGCTGATGGATCATCCAGCGTTGGTGCGCTCACCTTGCAAGCCGTTCTGGTTAAAGACGGTAAAGTACTGGATCAGCGCCTGGTCGACATTCAAGTACCCGCCGCCACACAAGATGCCCCAGGTGGCGCAGATGCTTTGCGCCGTGCGACCGATCAGGCCACCGAACAAGTGGCAAAATGGGCGTCTGAACAACTAAAGCCTTAATAAAAATGCCTGCACATACCGAAGTAACCACGTTTGATGGATTAGCTGGCGTCATCGATTGCGCACTTGATTGGCCTGATGACACGCCGAAAGGCTGGGCCTTGGTGTTGCACCCGAATCCGTCTCAAGGTGGTACGCGCGACAATAAAGTGGTGACCACGATTTCGAGAGCGTGTGTGCAGATGGGTTTGTTGGCTGTGAGGCCTAATTTCAGGGGGATCGGTAGTTCAGCTGGTGAATTCGATCACGGTAAGGGAGAGCTCCTGGACATGGCGGCGCTGGTTGAACAGTTTCGCGTACGCTATCCAGAGATTGCGGCACGCAAGTGGATCTTGGGCGGCTTCTCGTTTGGCACGTCAATCGGCTTGCAGCTCTATGCAAAATGTACAGCAGAGGCAAAAAACCTGCCTGACCTGGTGATTCTGACGGGTTCGGCCGCGTTGCGGTTCAGGCATGCTGATGCGCGTGCACCCGAGGACGCTCTGGTTATTCACGGCGAGGATGACGACGTCGTCCCCTTGTCAGAGGTCATGGAGTGGGCTCGTACCGCATCGATGCCGATTGTCGTGATCCCGGAAGCAGGTCATTTTTTTCATGGCAAGTTGCTGGTGCTGAGGCAAATTATTCTGAACCGGATCAAGGCTTGCCTATAATGACGTTTTAGTTTGGATACGCATCATGACAACCAATAAACAGCTCGAATCGAAATCTTTTCTTCCATTGGTTGCGCGTGTCCAGAGCAAAAAGGCATTGGCGGTCTTTTCGGTTTGTATGGCGCTTTTGACGGCGCTGATCGTCAACCCTGGCACAGTAACCCCGGCCTATGCAGCGGCCCCGGTCGCACCAGCGCCGGCAAATCCGATTGCAAGCGTGAGTGAATTGTCGGCAATCCCCGTGCCAACGCTAGCCGCACGCGCCTGGGTGTCAGTCGATGTGGTGACGGGTCAGATTATCGCCATGTCTAATCCCGATCAAAAAGTCGAGCCTGCGTCATTGACCAAAATCATGACGGCTTATCTCGTCTTTAATGCGCTCAAAGAAAAGCGACTAACGCTTGAGCAAGATGTCCCCGTATCCCAGCTAGCCTGGAAAACCGGTGGCTCGCGCATGTTTATCGAGCCACGCAAACCTGTGACGATTGATGAACTGCTTAAAGGTTTGATTATTCAGTCAGGCAATGATGCGGCTGTTGCGCTCGCCGAGGCGACCTCGGGCAGTGTGGCGACCTTTGCCGACGCCATGAACAAAGAAGCGCGGCGTTTGGGGATGATGAATTCGAATTTCACCAATCCGGACGGTTTGCCAGACCCATCCCATGTGACCACTGTGCGTGATCTGTCTATTTTGGCGCGTGCGCTCATTGTGGATCATCCTGATTACTTCAAGTATTACTCAATGAAAGAGTTCGTCTATAACAAAATCAAGCAGACGAACCGCAATCGGCTGTTGTGGACAGATCCAACTGTTGATGGCATGAAAACCGGCTTCACTAATGCCGCCGGATATTGTCTGGTTGCAACAGCTTTGCGTGGCGATCGTCGCGTTTTGACCGTGCTGGTGGGTGCTGAGACTCGAACGGCACGAACTGAAGAAAGCTTGAAACTTTTAAACTGGTCTTTCCAGAACTTTGACACCGTTAAATTGTTCGGCAAGAGCCAGCCAGTAGTTGAAGCGCGCGTCTGGAAAGGTGATACAGAAAGCACCAAACTCGGTAGCCTTGCACCTATTGTTGTGACTGTCCCCAAGGGTAAAGTGAGTGACATCAAACCGATGGCAACTCGTCCCGATCCCCTGCTGGCACCGCTTGAAGAAGGTCAGAAGGTGGGTCACCTGACGCTGATGCTGGATGGCAAAGTTTTACGCGCACAGCCACTTGAAGTCTTGACTGCAGTACCACGCGCTGGATTTTTTGGTCGCATGGTTGATGCCGTTAAATTGTGGTTCTACTGATTGATAAATAGACATTAATAAACCGCGCAACGACTGCGTGACAAAGGGATAAGTATGGTTGAGAATCTGTTGATCCAGGGCGTTTCGGGTAACCCGACGGTGTACCTCAATGGCGCCTTCGGCCCGTTGTCAGAGGCGAAAGTATCGGTGCTGGATCGCGGCTTTATTTTTGGTGATGGCATCTACGAAGTCGTGCCGGTTTACTACCGCAAACCGTTTCGGATGTCCCAGCATCTGGATCGTCTGGATCGCAGTTTGGCTAAATTGCGAATCACCCCGCCTAAAACGCGTGCGCAATGGATAGAACTGATCGAGACACTCATTGCCCAGTCGCCTGATGAAATGTGCATGGTTTATTTACAAATCACGCGAGGCGTGGCTAAACGGGATCATGTGTTCCCCGTGCCTGAGGTGACTCCGACGGTATTTGGTATGGTCTCACCCATGTCGGTACCCAGTGCCGCTGTGCGCGAGAAAGGTCTGAAACTCATCAGCATGCCCGATATGCGGTGGTTGCACTGCGATATCAAATCCGTATCCTTGCTGGGCAATTGCTTGGCTAAACAAGCTGCCGTTGATGCAGGTGTCGATGAAGTTGCGCAGTTCAGGGATGGTTTCCTGACAGAGGGCGGCTCATGCAATATCTGGCTGGTACAAAACGGCAAGTTGTTGGCGGCACCCAAGAACAATCTGGTGCTCGAAGGTATTCGCTACGGTTTGCTTGAAGAGCTCACCAAAGCTGCGAATATCCCTTTTGAGTTGCGTCCCATTACGCAGGCTGAAGTTGAAGCAGCTGATGAGCTGATGGTTTCGTCTGCCACTCGTGAAGTGTTGTCAGTGGTTGAATACGACGGCAAGCCAGTGGCCGACGGCAAACCAGGTCCAGTCTACAAGCTGTTGCGGGCTGCTTACGACGAACAGATCGCTGCGTTGAAATGACCCAAACGCCCAAAGCACCGGCTGCTTTTAAAGCGCTGCATCCTGCAGAAGAGCGCAAGGATATTGGTGCACCCGAAGCCCAAGACTCCTTGATTAGTTATCCGTGCGATTTCCCCATCAAGGTGATGGGGAAACATCACGCGGATTTTGCTCAAACGCTAACCGAGGTCGTGAAGCAATTTGATCCTGATTTCGACCCAGTGACGATAGAGTTTCGGCCGAGCAAAAACGGCAATTACATGGGCCTTACTTTCACGGTCAAAGCGACGTCCCGCGAGCAGCTCGATGCGCTCTACCGCGCTGTACATGGTCATCACATGGTGTCGGTGGTACTTTAAGTGCGGTGGCCCCGCCCAGTCGACTATGTGACGGTTTGGGATGCCATGAAGGATTTCACGGCTAAACGGGATCAAGACACCTTTGACGAAATCTGGATTGTCGAGCACAACCCTGTCTACACACTGGGACAGGCTGGTAAGCCAGAACATATTCTGAATGCAGCGAACATACCGGTGGTTCAGACCGACCGGGGTGGTCAGGTAACGTATCACGGGCCGGGGCAGGTGGTCGTTTATATCCTGACTGATCTGAGACGCTCAAAACGCTATGTCAAAGACATGGTTCATCAGCTCGAACAAGCGGTGATTGATACGCTTGCTCAGTTTGGTTTGAGCACTGCTATTCGTAAAGCCGGTGCCCCCGGTATTTATGTGCCCCATCCCGTTGAGCTGGCCAAAATTGCTGCTCTTGGTCTGAAAGTTCGCCATGGTTGCACTTACCATGGGGTAGCGTTGAATGTTGATATGGATTTGACCCCTTTTTTGGGAATCAACCCTTGTGGTTACGAGGGCTTGCAGACAGTAAGCATGGCCTCTTGCGGTGTCGTGGCCGGTTGGGACGAGGTCGCAGAGGCTTTGTCGCAACAGATCGTCGAGCACTGCGGGCTGCGAGTAAAATAAATAATTAAGGCTTTTGAACATTATGCCGACAGATCAGACAGAATCGCCAGTCCAGTCCCCCATTGCCTCGAGCACCTACGAGGCTGGGTATGACGCTACGAAAAAGCAGAAGTCAGAGGCCAAGACTTCCCGTATCCCCATTAAAGTGGTGGCTGCCGAGCGCCTGAAAAAGCCTGATTGGATTCGTGTCAAAGTTGCGCCCGCTGGATCGCGGTTCAACAGCATCAAACAGATTTTGCGTGAACACAATTTGCACACGGTTTGCGAAGAGGCTTCGTGCCCCAATATCGGTGAATGTTTTGGCAAAGGCACGGCGACCTTCATGATCATGGGCGACAAGTGCACGCGTCGTTGCCCATTTTGTGATGTCGGCCACGGTCGGCCAGATCCGCTTGATGTGGATGAGCCAGTGAATTTGGCTAAAACGATTGCTGCCCTGAACTTGAATTATGTCGTCATCACGTCTGTTGACCGTGATGATTTGCGCGACGGTGGCGCAGCCCATTTCGTTGAATGTATCCGTCAGGTTCGGGCTTTGTCGCCCAGCACCCGCATTGAGGTGCTGGTGCCTGATTTTCGAGGCCGTCTCGACCGTGCGCTCGAAATCCTGGACGGTGGGCCACCCGATGTGATGAATCATAATCTCGAGACTGTGCCGCGCTTATATAAGCAGGCTCGCCCCGGGTCGGATTACGCTCACTCTTTGAAACTATTAAAAGAATTCAAAGCCCGTCACCCAGACACGCCAACTAAATCAGGTCTCATGCTCGGTTTAGGTGAGACCGATGAAGAGATCCTTCAAGTGATGCGCGACATGCGCGAACACAATGTGGATATGTTGACGATCGGGCAATATTTACAGCCATCGCAGCATCATCTGCCTGTGCTTCGTTATGTCCATCCTGATACGTTCAAGATGTTCGAAAAAGAAGCGTACGCCATGGGCTTTCAGCACGCTGCTGTGGGCGCGATGGTCCGATCGTCATATCACGCGGATGAGCAGGCGCACGCGGCGGGTGTTGCCGTTGCATGATGGTTCGCATTTAAATCAATTGCAATGCTTGTTCCAAAAAAGTTGCGGTCTGTATCAACCCGTTACGCTCCATTGCATCAACAAACTTTTCGGGCGTGAAGGCAGGGTTTTTGAGGCGAGCACGCATCGCTTTAAATGCGGGCAGGACAACCAAGGGTTCCAGTTGTAGTTGCTGAAGCAAGAATTCGTCTGGATGTAGGGCAGTAATACCCAGTGGATGCAGTATTGATGATGGAAAGTCCTTGATGTTGATCGTCACGATTGAGTCGGCGTGTCCTGCAATTGCGGCTGCTAGGACATGTCGATCGTTCATATCGGAAAGCGAAAGGCAAGGCTCAATTAGCCTCCAGGCTTCTTCCAGTACTTCCCAGTCAGGACAAGCGCCATGCATCAAATCTCGGCGCGCATGAAAGTCAGCCTCTGCTCTGTTTTTGTTTTTAGCCAGATTTCTAACCCACTCATCATCAATCGCTTTAGACCATTTCGCTGCATAAATTCCTGTTGCCGCGACTTCCATTAAGGCATCAGAAATAGCAACCGAATACAAAACGTTTGCGTCCAGAAGTGCGGTGTATCGATTGTGCCCAGCCATTATTTATTCTTGTCAATATTCGAGGCCGAGCTCGCGTGCGTTGTCTGCCTTCATGTCGAGGGCTGTTTGTTGTGTGATGCGCATCGTTTTCGCGTAGTCCATCAGGTCTGCAAATCTGATACGACGGTGCGTACCAACCATCCGGTGCATTAATCTGCCCGCTTCGATCTCTTTGATGACAAATGGTCGAGAGACATTCAAGAAGTTAGCTGCTTCAACCGTGCTTAGCTCCTGCTTTTCTGGGACAAGCATGACTGGGTGGTTGCGAGCCATAAGCCCAAGCGTTTGACCAAGAACTCGCAAAATTTGAGTTGGTACTTGGACGCTCGGGCAAGAGCCATCATCACTTTCTATCGTGATAGTTGCTGCTCGAGAGTGATCAAGGCAAGCCATGATCATTCTCTCTGCGGTCTTCACCATTTCAGTTTCGCTATCATTTAAAGTAGGCGGGACAAGTCTGTCCCTGTCGATGATTGTGCTCATGGTGCTCTCTTGTGATGTTCTGTTTTAACGTGTTTAGTAATTTACGTAGGCACGCCACTACTATAATCTCACAAGTGCAATAAGTGCAATAAGTGAAGCAAATGACCGAAAGTGCTGTTGCTTTTAAATATTTTCAATTACGCGTTCGATAGTTAAGCCGCTTCACCCAGGTACGCTTCTTTCACTCTTGGATCGTCGAGCATTTCGCTGGCGTTGCCGTGCATCGTGATCAGGCCTGAATCCATCACGTAGGCACGATCAGCGGCTTGCAGGGCCAGCCGCGCGTTCTGTTCAACGAGCAGCACTGTCACCCCTTCTTTAGAAATCGTATTGACGACTTCGAAGATCTTTTGAACCATGATGGGGGATAGTCCCATTGATGGCTCATCCAGCAACAGTAAGCGCGGCTGACTCATGAGCGCACGTGCCATCGCAAGCATTTGTTGCTCACCACCCGACATCGTCCCTGCGAGCTGATTTGCGCGCTCTTTCAGTCTCGGGAAGATGCCAAACATCCTCTCAATATCTGCAGCAATCGTCGCGGTATCGGTACGGATGTAAGCGCCCATCTGCAGGTTTTCGACAATCGTCATGCGGGTGAAGACGCCGCGACCTTCAGGCACCATGGCAAGCCCTTGTTTCAGTAGCTCATGGCTTGGCACGCCCTTGATGGATTTGCCGAGATACGTCACGTCACCGGCAACCCATCCCTGTAACCCTGTGATCGCCTTCATCGTGGTGGTTTTGCCAGCACCGTTGGCACCGATCAGGGTCACGAGTTCGCCGTCGCGGATCTCAAGATTGATCCCTTTGATTGCGTGGATGCCGCCATATGCGACTTTCAGATCTTTAATTTCGAGCAGAATATCTTTCATGATTTCGCCAACCTTAATGCGCAGGTGTGCCGAGGTATGCCTCGACGACAGCCTTGTCTTTTTGAACGTCCTGAGGAAGCCCCTGAGCGATGACTTTGCCGTAATCCAGCACGGTCAAGCGATTGCATAAACCCATGACCAGTTTGACGTCATGTTCGATCAGCAAAATGGTGCGACCATCAGCCCGGATCTTGTCCAGCAGGCCACGCAATTCAACTTTCTCGGTCGCATTCATGCCAGCGGCTGGTTCATCTAATGCCAGTAACTTCGGTTCAGTAGCCAACGCGCGGGCGATTTCGAGCCTGCGTTGATGTCCGTAGGATAAATTGCGTGCTGTGTGATGAGCGTGTTGGCTGATGCCAACATATTCGAGCAGCTCGTGCGCCATATCTTCAATCTCGGCTTCTTCGCGTTTGATTGAAGCCGGTCTGAAGACCGCGCCAAATAAGCCTGCTTTCGTTCTGACATGCCGACCCACCATGACATTTTCAAGCGCGGTCATTTCGCCGAATAAACGAATGTTCTGGAAGGTGCGAGCAATGCCGGCTTTTGCCACCTCGTGGACGGCGGTTGGTTGATACGTATTGCCGCCCAGTTTGAACTCACCTGAGTCCGGTGTGTAGAGCCCGGTAATGACGTTAAAAAAAGTTGTTTTACCAGCGCCGTTTGGTCCAATCAATCCATAGATTTCACCGGGTTTGATTGCCAGGCCAACGTCTGACAAGGCTTGTAGGCCACCAAAACGTTTATTGACACCTTGCACAGAAAGAATCAGTTCGTCTGAGTCTGACTGCGTGGTTGCTGTATTCATGTTGGTCATCTCAAACCCCTCCGTCCAGGCGGCTGGTGTGCCCGCGTAATCTCGTTACAGGACGATCCTCACGCTTGGGGGCAGGCCACAGGCCAGCGGGCCGATAAAGCATCACCACAACAAGTGCCAGACCAAACAGCAGTTGCCGCAGTACCTCTGCATCAATCAATACTTCGCCAAAAATCATTTTTTGTACTGGGACTGCCAGCTCGCGCAGCAACTCCTGGAAGCCAACTAACAGGATGCCACCAAGGATCACGCCAGGGATATGCCCCATGCCACCGAGCACCACAATCGCCAGAACGTAAATTGACTCCCACAGCACGAAGGATTCGGGCGAAACAAATGCCTGGAAGGCCCCAAAGACCACGCCTGAGACGCCACCAAAAGCAGCACCCATGCCGAACGCCATCAGCTTGATGTTACGGGTGTTGATACCCATGGCCTTAGCAGCGGTTTCATCTTCGCGGATGGCTACCCAGGCGCGTCCGATGCGTGACTGTTGCAGGCGCAAGCTAACAAAAATGACGACCAAAGTTAAAGCAACGATTAAGTAGTAATACATAACCCCTGGGGATAATTTGATACCCAATAAGTCGTGAGGTTTCGAGAAATCAATCCCGAAAAACACGACAGGGTCAATCGCATTAATACCTTTGGGGCCGTTGGTGATGTTCAGCGGACGGTCGAGATTGTTCATGAAGATGCGGATGATTTCGCCGAATCCCAAGGTCACAATCGCCAGGTAGTCGCCACGCAGCTTCAAGGTTGGGGCACCGAGCAAGACGCCAAACAAGGCGGCAACTGGCCCTGCAATCAATAAAATCCACCAGAAACCCAGATGCAGACCATGTGGGAACAAACCAGCAATAAACTCGAACTGGGTTGACAGGTGAGGCGAACTGAGTAGCCCCATCAGGTAAGCACCGACGGCATAGAAGGCGATATAGCCTAGATCGAGCAGGCCAGCAAAGCCTACGACGATATTCAAGCCAAGCGCGAGCATGATGTAAAGCAAGGCGAAATCCAGAATGCGGACCCAGTAGTTGCCCCCTAAAGTCTGGGCAAGAACGGGTGCTACCAAAGTCAAGATGACGAGGGCAATGAAGGACGTGGTTTTTTTCATTTTAAAAGTTGACATGATCACGGCCCCCTTACGCGCGGTCGGCGACGCGTTCGCCCATAATGCCGGACGGACGGAAGACCAGAACAATAATCAGCACGATGAAGGCAAAGACATCCTGGTAATTCGATCCAAAGACGTCGTTGGTCAGATCACCGATATAGCCTGCGCCTAAAGCTTCGATCAGGCCAAGCAAAATACCCCCGACCATGGCACCAGCCAGATTGCCAATGCCGCCCAGGACGGCGGCAGTAAATGCCTTCAGGCCGGGGATGAAGCCCATATAGAAGTGAGCATTGCCATAGTTGGTGGCCATCATTACCCCTGCGACAGCCGCAAGGGCAGCACCAATCATGAAAGTGGCAGAGATCACGAAGTTCGGGTTCACGCCCATCAAACCAGCTACGCGAGGGCTTTCAGCTGTTGCACGCATCGCGCGGCCCAGTTTGGTCTTGTTAACAAGTAACAACAACCCGACCATCACGACTAAGGACATGATGATAATGACAATCTCTTTGCCAGTAATGACGGCGCCTGTATCGAAAATATCGATAGGTGATGAGGGCAATAACGTGGGGAAAATCATCGGGTTGCGTGACCAGATAATCATGGCGAGCGTTTGCAAGATAACTGACACACCGATGGCGGTGATCAGTGGTGCCAGTCGCGGCGCGTTGCGCAGAGGCCGGTAGGCGATGCGCTCGATCCCGTAAGAGAGCGCTGCACAAACCGGCATTGCGATCAGCGTGGCGATGACCAGAGTCAACCATTGGGGCAGACCGGGCATGTAATGTTGCAACATCAAGATTGACGACAAGGCGGTCAATGCACCAACCATTAGGACATCACCGTGAGCAAAGTTAATAATGCCCAGAATCCCGTAGACCATGGTGTAGCCAAGCGCAATCAGCGCATAGATGCTTCCCAGGACCAGTCCGTTTACCAATTGCTGGATAAAAATATCCATAATCTTGCTCTCCTGCAGCTGAGTCGAAAAAAATAGACTCAGTGAAAAACAACGGCACCGCAAACTTTTCGCGGTGCCGTACGTTTAGTGCTTATAAATCGTAATGACCGATGCGGTTAGGCGTGGTCAATTACATCTTCATGACGTCAAGCACTTCTTTCTTCTTGTTGCCGAACTGGTACAGGGTAATGACGCCTTCTTTCATGTCGCCCTTTGAATCAAAAGCGATGTTACCGATCAAGCCGTTGTAGTTTGTTGCAGGCATTGCAGCAAGGATCGCGTCAGCTTTGGTCGATTTCGCACGCTTCATTGCATCGACAATCACGTAGACTGCGTCATAGGTGAAGGGGGCATAGACTTGAATCGGTGCTTTAAAGCGAGCTTCGTATTTTTTGGCAAACTCTGCGCCTTTGGACATGTTGGACAAGGCCATACCAGCTTCTGAGCAAACGATGTTCTTGACAGCATCGCCAGCCAGCTCGATCACTTTGTCGGTGCAAGCGCCGTCGCCCTGAACAATCTTGGCCTGAATACCGAGCTCGGCCGCTTGTTTGGTCAGAGGACCGCCCGTTGCATCCATACCGCCGTACATGATGACGTCAGGTTTTTTGCCTTTGACTTTGGTCAAGATGGCTTTGAAATCAGTCGCTTTGTCGTTAGTGGCTTCGCGAGCTACGATGGTTGCGCCGTCAGCTTTAGCTTTCTTTTCGAATTCGTCAGCTAAGCCTTTGCCGTAAGCTGTTGCATCGTCAATGATGGCGATGTTTTTAGCTTTCAGTGTTTTGGTTGAGTAGGCTGCCAAAGCAGGACCCTGCTGCGCATCGGTTGCAACGACGCGATATGTCGATTTGAAACCTTGCAGCGTGTACTGGGGATTGGTTGACGAAGGCGAAATCTCTACGATGCCAGCGTCGTTATAAATTTTTGAAGCTGGGATCGATACGCCTGAATTCAGGTGACCAACAACGCCGACTACTTTAGCGTCAACCAGTTTCTGTGCAACTGCAGTGCCGGTCTTTGGGTCGCCAGCATCATCTTCAGTGACCAGTTCTAAGGTAACTGGTTTGCCGTCAATCATCAGGCCAGCTGCGTTGATTTCTTCAACAGCCAAGCGAGCGCCGTTTTCGTTATCTTTACCGAGGTGGGCAATCGCGCCGGTCAGTGGACCCACGTGACCAATTTTTACAACTTCTTGTGCGTTGACATTTGCGCCAGCGGACATAAGGGCAATCGCCGCAGCGACTGGAAGCAACTTAACAAATTTGTTGAGTGACATAGAGATCTCCAATTAAGACTTGTGCGATTACACGCCGAGTAATAATACGCTTAATCTTCAAAAAAGACACTAAGGAAAAACAGGGATAACCCTAGAAACCGTTGTGGTGCATGGCTTTGCGGCCAGTGCAACATTGTGGTGCGCAATTGTGTCGTAAATATCCGGACCTGCATCGCGTTAGAGCACAAACCTGGCCAGATCCTGACTGGACGCAACCTCTTCTAATTGCTGGTTTACGTAAGCGGTATCGATTTTGATCGTTTGCCCAGCATGCGCGGCTGCATTGAAAGATATCTCATCAAGCAGTTTCTCCATCACCGTATAGAGTCGGCGGGCGCCGATGTTTTCAGTGGTTTCGTTGACGTCGAAAGCAAGCTCAGCCAGGCGCGCCACGCCATCTTCGCAAAAATCGAGCTGGATGTCTTCGGTGGCAAGCAACGCGCTGTACTGTTTGGTCAGTGAGGCATCGGTATCGCCCAATATCTGGATAAAGTCTTTTGCGGTTAAGGAGTCGAGTTCGACCCGAATCGGAAACCGGCCTTGCAGCTCAGCAATCAAATCAGACGGCCTTGCAAGATGAAAAGCGCCTGAGGCAATGAACAGGATGTGATCGGTCTTGACCATGCCATATTTGGTGGAAACCGTTGTGCCTTCTACCAAAGGCAGCAAATCGCGCTGAACCCCTTGTCTTGAAACGTCGGCACCACCACTCTCTTGTCTGGCGGCAATCTTGTCGATCTCATCCAGAAACACGATGCCGTGTTGTTCGACGCGAGTGATTGCATCGGTTTTTATATCTTCGTCGTTGACACGTTTGCCCGCCTCTTCGTCGATCAAGAGTTTGAGGGCTTCCTTGACGGTCATTTTGCGAGTGTTGGTTTTGTCTTTGTTCAGCCCTGCGAACATACCTTTAAGCTGCTCGGTCATATCCTCCATGCCTGGTGGTCCCATGACATCAAGCTGGGGCAAGGGTGCTGCGACATCGATCTCGATCTCCGTCTCATCAAGTGTGCCCTCGCGAAGGCGTTTACGAAAGGTTTGACGGGTCGAGGTTTCTTCGCGGATAGGTGAGCCATCTGCGGCGCGCGGTGGGGCGATCAGCACGTCTAATATGCGATCCTCTGCCGCGTCTTCAGCCTGGGCGCGAACGCGCTTCATCTGTTGTTGACGACTTTGTTTGACGGCGATTTCAGCCAAGTCGCGGATGATCGTATCGACATCCCGTCCAACATAGCCGACTTCAGTGAACTTCGTTGCCTCGATCTTGATGAACGGGGCATCGGCCAATTTGGCTAAACGCCGCGCAATCTCGGTCTTGCCGACGCCGGTGGGCCCTATCATGAGAATATTTTTAGGATGAATCTCGTGGCGCAGTGGTTCGGCGACCTGCTGGCGGCGCCAGCGATTGCGCAAGGCAACAGCGACAGCTTTTTTAGCTTTTTGTTGACCGACAATGTATTTATCGAGTTCGCCGACGATTTCGGCTGGAGTCATGGTTGAGGCAGACATATTCTTAACCTAAAACTTCGATTAGATGGTTTTGATTGGTGTAGATACAGAGATCCCCGGCAATCTCGAGCGATTGCTTGACGATGGTCTCAGGGCTGAGATCTGTATTACGTAGTAGGGCCAGCGCAGCAGACTGAGCGTAGGCTCCACCGGAGCCAATTGCTGCGATGCCGTTTTCTGGTTCAAGCACATCGCCATTACCCGTTAGAACCAGGGTGTGATCACGATCTGCAACAATCAGCATCGCCTCAAGTCTGCGCAAGATGCGATCGGTGCGCCAGTCGCGTGTCAACTCGACCGCCGAGCGCATCAAATTGCCTTGATGCTTCTCGAGCTTGGCTTCGAATCTTTCTTGCAAGGTAAAAGCATCAGCAGTCGCGCCAGCAAATCCCGCCAAAATCTTGTCGTGGTAGAGCCGTCTGATCTTGCGGGCAGTGCCCTTAATAACGATATTGCCTAGCGTCACCTGGCCATCGCCACCTAAGGCGACTTGGTTGCCGCGACGCACTGAGACGATGGTCGTACCGTGAAATTGTTCCATGGATCAAAAATTAAAAAGTGAGTTTGCATGCGGTCGTCCGCACAGGCGCGCTTAAGAATCGAAAAGGGGCACAGCGCCTTCGTTAGGTATGTGCCCCGCAGTCACGCTCGATCCAGCAGTTTGAGATGGATTGGTTACCACCCATCTCACGTGAGGATGTCAGTCCCCAAACATCTTTTGACGCATCTCACGACGCTCTTGTGCCTCAAGGGACAGGGTCGCAGTCGGGCGTGCAAGCAAACGAGGAATCCCAATAGGCTCGCCGGTCTCTTCGCACCAGCCGTATTCGCCGCTATCAATCCGTGTGATGGACTGCTGAACTTTTTTCAACAGCTTGCGCTCGCGATCACGAGTACGCAGCTCAAGCGCGTGCTCTTCTTCGATTGTCGCGCGATCAGCTGGATCTGGCACAAACTGGGTCTCGCGCAGATGTTCAGTTGTTGTACCTGCGTTACTGAGGATATCTCTTTCGATCTGTCTGAGCCTGTCTCTGAAAAAACCGAGCTGACGCTCGTTCATGTAGTCAGACTCGGGCATCTTCATCAACTCGTCTTCAGTAGGCAGGTTGTTCTCCGACAGGTCACCTGTCGTTTCGGGTTTCTTCTTTGCTGCCTTGGTAGCCATCAAAACACTCCGTTAATTAACTGCAGCACCTTGGTGCCAGATTTACTTCACCAGACACTGCTCGAGACCTTTGGTAAAAATCTCTTTGGGCAGTTTACGTCCAATGAAGACCATTTTTGTGGTTTTCTTTTCGTTTGCCAGCCAAGGTTTTCCTGGCTCTGCACCCATCATCATGTGAACCCCCTGGAACAGCATGCGACGGTTAATCCCTTTCATGTACAAGATGCCCTTGTAGCGCAAAAGATCAGGGCCATAAACCTGTACAACGCCGCCTAAAAACTCTTCGAGACGCTCGGGATTGAAGGCTTTGTCTGATTTGAAGACGAAGGCACTGATATCGTCGTTGTGCGCAGGCGCATGATGATGATGGTGATCGTGGGTCGGATCAGTGCAATGCTCGTCGTGAGCATGATCGTGGCCGTGTGCATGAGCGTGGTCGTGATCGTGATCGCAATCTGGTCCGTGAACGTGATCAGGGTGATCATGATCGTGCGCTGCATCCGGATGCTCGTCAGCGAGGAATTGCGGATCGATGTCGAGAATGGCGTTCAGATTAAAGCCGCTGATGTCAATAATCTGCTTGAGATCAGTCTCACCAAAATTGACCGGCTCCATTGAGGCGCGCGGGTTAATTTTTACCAGACGGCGACGTAAGGCCTGGTATTCGGCGTCGCTAACAAGGTCTTTCTTTGAGATAAGGATACGATCGGCAAAGCCGACTTGTTTCTGCGCCTCTTCCTGTTGATCAAGGGTTTCCATGCCGTGCTTGGCATCGACAATGGTCACGACAGCGTCAAGGCGGTAGTACTCGGCAATGTCATCATCCATGAAGAAAGTCTGGCAGACCGGGCCAGGGTTGGCCATGCCAGTGGTTTCAATGATGACGCGCTCAAAATTCAATTCGCCAGACTGACGCCGCACGCGCAGGTCATTGAGTGTGCGCATGAGATCGCCGCGCACGGTGCAGCAGATACAACCATTCGAGAGCTCGATGATCTCTTCATCAGAGTCTTGTACGAGCAGGTCGTTATCGATGCTTTCGGGCCCGAATTCATTTTCGATCACTGCGATCCGCTTGCCGTGGTATTCGGTAAGAATCCGTTTGAGCAGGGTTGTCTTGCCCGCACCAAGAAAGCCGGTGAGGATGGTGACGGGAACCATTTTTTCGATATCAGCAGGTGAATTCATTCGGCAAAGCCTTTCAAGTAACGCCGGATTACAGCACAGTGGATTGTTACCGGCAAATACAAATAACCAAGGGTTTAACCTAGGTTTGCAAATAAGCTAAGAGTTATAACCAAAACTGGCTAAAAATTGCGAAAACTTTTAGTTAACGATAGCCAAAAATGCAACAGCGGTGTCATTAGCAGTGCCACCACCAGCATAATTTCTTTATGTGGGGGCAAAACACGCCAATTCAAGAGCCAGACAAAAGCAACCGTCTAGGACTTTCGGCCAGCGCGGGGATGAGCCTGATCGTAGGCTTTTGATAAGTGTTGAAAATCCAGTTTTGTATACAGCTGAGTCGTTGAGATATTGGCATGGCCCAGCATTTCTTGCACGGCCCTCAAGTCTTGCGCAGACTGCAATACGTGGCTGGCGAAGCTATGCCTGAGCACATGGGGGTGGATCGTGGTTGGCAACCCGGTCAGTGTGGCAAGTTTCGTGAGGCTGGACTGAACCACTCTTGGGTGAATGCGCTTGCCGCGACTGCCGATAAAGAGCGCCAGCGCGTTTTCCTCGTCTGGACTGGCAGGAGCAATGAGTGCCCTGGCTTCAATCCATTTATTCAAGGCGGCGATCGCTTGCGCTCCAATTGGCACGCTGCGTCGCTTGCCTCCCTTACCCAAAACGTGAACATCGCGATCAATCAGATTGATCCAGCTGGCAGAAGTGTAGTTTTTGCTTTGCGTATAGTGAATATCAAGGCTGACGAGCTCACTCAGGCGTAATCCGCTTGAATAAAACAGTTCAAACATGGCTTGATCGCGCAGGGCGATTGGATCGGTCATTGCACGCATGACGGGTGAATCCAGAAGTGCTTGAGTTTGATCGACCGACAGGGCCTTGGGTAACCCGCGATTGGCCTTGGGCGCTTTGACGTCTGCCGTTGGGTTCGACGCAAGACCTGCAATCGGTGCCCACCATTTGTAAAAACCACGCCAACCCGCGAGGGTGCGCGCCAGGCTTCTGGCACCATGCCCTTGCGCATGCAGGCGAGCCAAAAATTGCCTGATCTGCCCATTAACAATTTGCTCGAGCGGGCGACCATTTGCCAGAGTCACGAGTTCAGACAGGTCTCGACGGTAAGCCGCTAGTGTGTGGGGCGAGTATCTGCGGTTGTGCAAAAGGTGCTCAAGCCACTGCTCAACCGGCGCGGGCAGGCTGGTTGCTGAACTAACAGTGGCAGGATCGATACTTATCACCAGTCGCACCCGTTTGAAGTGGCGTTGGGTTGAGTTTTGTAATCTTTACTTTGCTTTTAGTTTCAGTCGGGACAACGCAGCACCTGCAAGGCGGCTCACAACATTAAGAAACTGTGTCCCCATGTCAGGTGAGAAGCGCTGCGGGTCATCTGAACCGAGTACCAGCAGACCAAACGCAGCGGATTCACCTGGCGCACGCAAAGCGAGAATGGCCAGCGAGGCAGGCTTTGCGTTTAGCCAAGTGGCGGCAACAAATTCTGTGTTCGTCCCGCAGTAGGGCTGAGTGAGCCCTTCTGCAAAAATATGTACATCCTGTGAAACCGGTGCGCCAACGCCTTCTTCAGGCAAATCCAGACCCCACACCCGCAAGGCGACTTCTTGCAGATTGAAAAGATCGGCCAGACCAAGTGCTACTTCGCCCGGTAGGCGTGTATTGCTCTGCTCAGCCAGGATCCGCTCGCACCACTGATTAAGCTTGTCGGTGGTTGTCTCGTTTTGGGTGGCATGACGAACCATGTCAGCCAACCTGAATTCAAAATCCCGAAGACGATCGCGCAAAGTCAGGATCTGGCGTTCGCCCAGTGAGATAGCGCGTGTCTGGTGTGGGTGAGGAACTTCAAGCGAAGCGAACAACTCAGCATGCTGAGCAAAGAAGTCAGGATTCTCTTGTAAAAATTTGGCTACGCTGTGTGCTGTCATCAACTCGGTCATGGCTTCTCTTGGGTCGTTATGGCAGGAATGGATGCCACCAGTTTATCGATATCGATCTGGCCTGAATAAACCGTCGTGGCAGGCCCGGTCATGCGTAATTTTGTACCGTCAAATTCAATGCTTAGCCATCCGCCGTGGGTTCGAACCTTGACTGGACTGTCAAGTAAGCCTCGACGAATGCCGGCTGCGACAGCTGCACACGCGCCTGTGCCACAGGCAAGCGTTTCGCCAGCCCCGCGCTCGTACACTCGCAAGTGGATGGTATGTTTGTCGATAACTTGCATGAAACCCGCGTTGACTCGATTGGTAAATCTTAGGTGGGACTCAATCAGCGGACCCATTTGTCGGACTGCTGCGGTGTCGACATCTGCGACCAGCTGAACTGCGTGAGGATTGGAAATCTGGACAACTGACAGCCAGACAGACGAAGTTGCTGAGCCATCCAGTGCGGTCAGCGGCAACTCGTATAGGGTATCGCTACCTTCTGTTTTGCTTGCCAGGCCCTCAACGTTAAAGCCAAGGCTCTCGGGATCAAAACGAGTTTGACCCATGTCGACGGTGACATCCCCGTTTGGCAATTCGTTTAGGGTAATGAGGCCGGTTGCAATCTCGGCTTTCAGTGGATTGCGAGATGAGAGCTTCTGTTCGTGCACGAAGCGCACAAAACAGCGGGACCCGTTGCCACAGTGCTCAACTTCGCTGCCATCACTGTTAAAAATCCGGTATCTGAAGTCAGCTTCGGGGTGCGAGGGGTTTTCGACCAGCAGGATTTGGTCGCAACCAATGCCAAACTGACGATGTGCCAGCGCCAGTGCGCGTTGCGGGGTCATTTCAATCGGGGATCGAACCCCATCGAGCACAACAAAGTCGTTGCCCGCGCCATGCATTTTGGTGAAGTTCCAGATCATGCTTCCTATTATCGCTAATTTTGGCTTAAAATAGTGCCGAGGCGCTGAGTTAAACGACAACTTGCGGGGCGCCTGTTGTTGGATTGTGGATGATATGCCCGATCAATAACAAAAAAATCCGCTAAAGCGTCTCGCCCGGATCCATACGTCTACATTTTTGTTTGATGGCATAGGTAAGGGGTGCAGCGCACCTACTAACCCATAACTGACCTAGTCAGTAGCAAGGACGCCATTATGCTGAAAGCAAGCGATTATCTCTTTACCTCTGAATCTGTATCAGAAGGCCATCCCGACAAAGTTGCAGACCAGATATCCGATGCGATTCTGGATGCAATTTTCACCCAAGACCCCAATGCCCGTGTTGCTGCTGAAACCCTGTGCAACACTGGTCTGGTTGTGCTCGCGGGTGAGATCACGACCTTCGCCAACGTCGACTACATCCAGGTAGCCCGCGATACGATCAAGCGCATTGGTTACGACAATACCGAATACGGCATTGATTACAAGGGTTGTGCCGTCCTGGTGGCCTACGACAAGCAGTCCCCTGACATTGCTCAAGGCGTTGACCGCAGCTCAGAAGATTATCTGAATCAAGGTGCTGGCGATCAAGGCTTGATGTTTGGTTATGCATGCAACGAGACGCCTGATTTAATGCCAGCACCTATCTGGTATGCGCACCGTTTGGTGCAGCGCCAAAGCGAATTGCGCAAAGATGGTCGCCTCCCCTGGCTGCGCCCTGATGCCAAATCACAAGTGACTTTCCGTTATGTGAATGGCAAGCCTGTTGAAGTTGACACGATCGTTTTGTCGACACAGCACGCGCCTGAAGCGTCGCAAGAAATGATCCGTGAAGCTGTGATTGCTGACATCATTCGTCCTTGCTTCCCTGAGGGTTTATTAACGCCTCAGACGAAGTTTCTGGTGAATCCGACAGGCCGGTTTGTCATTGGCGGCCCACAAGGCGATTGCGGTCTGACTGGTCGCAAGATCATTGTTGATACCTACGGTGGTGCTTGCCGTCACGGTGGTGGCGCGTTCTCGGGTAAAGATCCGTCAAAGGTCGATCGCTCTGCCGCCTACGCAGCTCGTTATGTTGCCAAAAACATCGTGGCAGCTGGCTTGGCCGCTCAGTGCGAAGTGCAGGTGAGCTATGCAATTGGTGTTGCAGATCCGATCAACATCACCGTCAACACCAACGGCACTGGCGTAGTACCTGACGAGCAGTTGTCTTTGTTAGTTCGCGAGAACTTTGATCTGCGGCCTAAAGGCATCGTCAACATGCTGGATCTGTTGCGCCCGATCTACAGCAAAACCGCTGCTTATGGTCACTTCGGTCGCAGCGAACCTGAGTTCAGCTGGGAAGCCACCGACAAAGCAGCCGCTTTGAAGAAAGGCGTCTGAGTTGAGCGACACGCTTGACGCTAAGCCCAAGCCTAAGCCCCGAGCAGACTCGCCGTGTGTGGCGGTCTGTTCAACCCTCTTTGATGATACGTGCCGCGGTTGCGGCCGTACCATCATGGAGGTCTCAAACTGGGTCTTTATGACCGACGAAGAGAAGGGCGTCGTCTGGGAAAGAATCCTTGCGCAGGGTTATCCCCGGCGTAATTGAGACGCTCGGATGACCAGGCTCTAGGTGGCGACATCGATTTGCTGGTTTTGTCTCAAGTTCAAACTGATCAGCCCGCCGACAACTTAGTCCCACTCAGCATTTCGCTCAGCTTTGCCACCGCCGTGTGATCCTGGCCGGGTCCGAGCATCGCTGCCGATGAGGCACAGAGTTCGTTGCAAAGGGCCGAGAACGGTACTGGCGTGTTCGTGTCTTTGGCAATGCCAAGGGCGATACCCAGATCCTTGACCATCAAATCCAGACCAAAGCCTGAATTGTATTTGCCAGAAAGCACGAACTGCTTGAACTTCTTTTGTGTGGAGTTGTTCATGCCGGTCGAGGCATTGAGTACATCGACCATGGCCGCCGGGTCAAGGCCAAAGCGCTGGCCAATGATGAGGGCTTCAATGCCAATCAGAAAGCCGCCAGCTGACACCAGATTATTGAGTGCTTTCATGGCGTGGGCTGAACCGACACCACCTGTTGGTGTGATGGCAGTACCCATGCAGGATAGGACCGGGCGTACGCGCTCGAGAAGCGCTGCGCTGCCGCCAAACATGATGGCTAGCTCACCCGTTTTGGCACGGGGCACGCCACCAGACACTGGGGCATCAACCAGGTGGCCGCCCGCCGCCTCGACCAAGGCTGCTAGCGCGCGGGTGGCGGTTGGTACCCCAGAGCTCATTTCAACAACCACACTGTCTTTTTGCAGACCTGCTAATAGGCCTGTTGGGCCAGTCAACACGGACTCGACAATGGCACTGGTTGGCAAAATCGTGATGATGATGTCGGCAGCAGCAGCCATCTCTTTGTAGCTGGCAGCAATTGAGCCACCGAACTCTTTGACAAAGGCTTGCGCGCGCTCGACCGAGGCGTCAATCACTTGCAGCGGGAAGCCAGCCTTGAGGATGAGACTGGCCATGGGCCAGCCCATGCTGCCAATGCCGATAAAGCCGATCGAAGGTTTTGTGCTCATCATTCAGCCGACTTTTTAGCTGCGACCTTTTTTGCTGCGGCTTTTTTGGCGGGTGCTTTTTTTGCAGCAACCTTTTTGCTCGCTTTTTTAGCAGCGGGTTTGTCAAACGCACCTTGCTCGGTCAAAACTTGATTTGCCGCTTTGAAGGCGTCCAGACCAGCAGGGATGCCGCAGTAGACCGTCGCATGCAACAGGGTCTCTTTGATCTCTTCAACCGTGACGCCGTTATTCAGGGCGCCTAAGACATGCAGTTTGATCTCGGCTGACCGATTTAAAGCTGTCAGCATGGCCAGGTTCAGCAAACTACGCGTTTTGCGATTCAAACCGGGACGGTTCCAGGCATATCCCCAGCACCATTCTGTCGTGATGTGCTGAAACGCCATTTGAAATTCGTTAGCCTTAGCGATCGATCCATCGACATATTCAGCACCGAGGACCTCGCGACGAGTTTTCAGACCCTCGTCCCACAATTTATTGGTTGTTTCTTTTTTTGACATGTCGAGCTCCGGGTGGTTAGTGATGCAATTAATTGAGACTGCAACGGACTTGGAAGGAATGCTCTGGATTGTCAATCGTGCGCTTTCCGTCTGTCAAGCCATTATGCAGCCTCGCCAGTGAAATACGGTCAAGCGATCACGAGCCAGACTTGACTCACAACCAACCAGCCTCTAAAACAGCAAGATTAATAAAAACCAGAAAAAAATTGTGGAGACAAGATGAGCCTGCCCGATTACGAGATCTTTGCGCTGCGTTACGCAACCATGCAGAACCGCTCGCGCCGTGAGAATTTCATTTCGCATGATCCTCATGACGACAATATGCCCATGGACTACTTTGTCTGGGTCATCCGTGATGGTGACAAGGCGATTCTGGTGGATACGGGCTTCAACGCTAGACAGGCTAAAGAACGAGGGCGTAACTTATTGCGCTGTCCGATCACTGCTTTATCTATTCTGGGTATTCAGCCTGAACAAATTGAAGATGTGGTGCTGACGCATTTGCATTACGACCACGCGGGCAATATTGACTTGCTGCCTCAAGCACGCTTTCATATTCAGGATGATGAAGTTGATTACGCATGCGGTCGCCATATGTGCGCAGGTTTGTTTCGGCACGCCTACGACGTCGAGGATGTGGTGACGCTGATCCGCAGGGTGTACGCGAATCGTGTCAGTTTTCATGAGGGTGCCTATACCCTGGCACCGGGAATTGAGGTTGTAAAAATAGGCGGCCATACAAAAGGCCTGCAATCCTTGCGTGTCCATACTGCGAGGGGCTGGGTTGTGCTGACCTCAGACGCTAGCCATTATTACGACAATATGGATAAGCCTTCGCCTTTCCCGATTGTTTTTCATCTGGGCGATATGCTGGCGGGTTACGACACCTTGCGTGGGTTGGCGGATTCACCGGCGCATATTGTTCCCGGCCACGATCCGCTGGTGCGCGAGCGCTACCCTTTCTGGGGTGATCCTAAGGATGACATTGTGGCTTTGCATCTTTCACCTGAAGACTAGGTGTTTGCCCGTATTTTTGAGTACAATACTCAGGCTTTTGAGGAGCGTTGCGACGGGTGACTCACTTCCCGCCAGGCTCAAAGGCTCAAACGTTACCGTTGGTATTTTCCAACTTTAACGGCGCTCACCCAATCCTGTATGCAGCGATTGCGGTGGCTCATTCTTAGCCAAAGCAGTTGCTTCGCAGGCCTACCGGAGCTTACTGCTATGAATTCTGTAACTGACAAATTTACCGATTACTACGTCGCCGATATGTCCCTCGCGCAATGGGGTCGTCAAGAAATCGCGATTGCTGAAACTGAAATGCCAGGTTTGATGGCGACTCGTGAAGAGTTTGCAAAGACCAAGCCATTGAAAGGTGCCCGTATTACAGGCAGCTTGCACATGACGATTCAGACGGCTGTGCTGATTGAAACCTTGCAGGCACTCGGCGCTGAAGTGCGTTGGGCATCGTGCAATATCTATTCAACTCAAGACCACGCCGCTGCTGCAATCGCTGCGACCGGCACCTCGGTGTTCGCCAAGAAAGGTGAAACCCTGACTGAATATTGGGATTACACCCACAGGATTTTTGAATGGCCCAATGGCCATCACGCAAACATGATTCTTGATGACGGTGGCGACGCAACCTTGCTGTTGCATCTCGGTACCAAAGCTGAATCCGACTTAAGCGTTTTGGATCACCCAGGTTCAGAGGAAGAAATCGTTCTGTTCAGCGCCATCAAAGCAACCTTGAAGCGTGATCCTAAATGGTATTCGGTCCGCTTGGCCGCCATCAAAGGCGTGACCGAAGAGACCACGACCGGTGTGCTTCGTTTGTACCAAATGTCGAAAAAAGGCGAGTTGGCCTTTGCAGCCATCAACGTCAATGATTCAGTGACGAAGTCAAAATTCGACAATCTCTATGGTTGCCGCGAATCTTTGGTTGACGCTATCAAGCGTGCAACGGACGTCATGATCGCAGGCAAGATCGCAGTGGTCGCAGGTTACGGTGATGTGGGCAAAGGTTCAGCCCAAGCGCTGGCAGCCCTGCGTGCTCAAGTCTGGGTGACAGAAATTGACCCGATTTGTGCGCTGCAAGCCGCAATGGAAGGTTTCAAAGTGGTCACTATGGAAGAAGCGGCTGACAAAGCTGATATCTTCGTGACAGCAACTGGTAACTACAACGTCATTACCCGTGCCCACATGGATCGCATGAAGGACCAGGCAATCGTTTGTAATATCGGTCACTTCGACAACGAAATTGATGTTGTTGGTATCGAAGATCTGAAATGGGAAGAAATCAAACCCCAAGTCGACCATGTGATTTTCCCTGACGGCAAGCGCATCATCTTGCTGGCCAAAGGTCGTCTGGTCAATCTGGGTTGTGGCACAGGACATCCATCCTTTGTGATGTCGTCTTCGTTCACCAATCAGACAATTGCACAGATCGAACTCTTCACACGTAACGACGCCTATAAGTCAGGTCAGGTTTATGTCTTGCCTAAACACCTGGATGAGAAGGTCGCTCGTCTGCATCTGAAGAAAATTGGTGCCCATCTGACAGAGCTCACTCCTGCTCAGGCAGCCTACATCAGTGTCAGTCAGCAAGGCCCATTCAAGGGCGACGCTTACCGCTATTGATGATGGTTGTCGCCACTTGCCCTTTGGTAAGTGGCGGCGCGGCTACTAAGGCGACTGCGCAAGGATTTCTCTTGCGCAGTATGCTAGTGGTTCACCATGACGGTTTGTAAAAACCAGGAGACCCAACATGTTATTACTTTGGATATTGAACGCAGTGGCGTTGCTGATCGTTGCCTATTTGCTACCGGGCATCGTGGTAACTGGTTTTGGATCTGCCCTGATCGCTGCGGTGGTGTTGGGTCTGCTCAATATGTTGGTGAAACCCGTTTTGATCCTGTTGACGCTACCCGTCACGATCGTGACTTTGGGTTTGTTTCTTTTCGTCATTAATGCGCTGGTTTTCTGGTTTGCTGGATCGATACTTAGTGGCTTTAAAGTGGAAGGCTTCTGGTGGGCCGTGATCGGCGCGATTTTGTACAGCGTCATTTCTACTTTATTGCAAAATTTGACAGGGGCGTAATGTCATCTCATTCAGATTCAGTGTTTAGTCTTGAGTTTTTTCCGCCTCGTGACGAGGCCGCACAACAGCGGCTCGTCGCAGGGGCGCAGAAAATGCTGGTCATGCAGCCGCACTACTGTAGCGTGACCTTTGGCGCAGGTGGTTCAACCAAAGACGGTACGCTGGAAACTGTCCGTACCCTGCGCTCCATGGGTTGTGAGGCAGCACCACACTTGTCATGCATTGGTGCCTCGCACGGTGAGCTTCGCTCGCTGCTGCATCGCTATCGTGACGAAGGTATCAAGCGCATTGTTGCCCTGCGTGGTGACCTGCCGTCAGGTATGGGCTTGAATGAAGGTGCCTTGCGTTATGCGAGTGATCTGGTCGAGTTTATCCGCAAGGAGACCGGTGACTGGTTCCACATCGAAGTGGGCGCATATCCCGAGATGCATCCGCAAGCATCAGGACCTGATCGTGATCTGGATCATTTTGTTCACAAAGTTCAAGCGGGTGCGGACAGCGCAATCACTCAATATTTTTTCAACGCAGATGCTTATTTCGATTTTGTTGATCGTGCAGCAGCCCGCGGCGTTGATATCCCGATTGTCCCTGGCATTATGCCGATTACGAATCACAATCAGCTGATGCGTTTCTCGGACATGTGTGGCGCTGAAGTGCCGCGCTGGATTCGTTTGCGCCTTGCTGAGATGGGCGACGATAAAGCGTCAATCAAGGCGTTTGGTGCAGAGGTCGTGACACAGATGTGCCAGACCCTATTAGAGAATGACGTGCCCGGACTGCATTTTTATACGTTGAATAATGCCGATGCAACGCTGGCGATTTGGCAAGGATTAACCGGATAGCTGTTCGGAGCTAGTTGTCAAAGGCTTGAATTTCCCTTGGTGTCCATCCGGTTGGCGTGAGAATTGTGTCTAGCTGTTCATCGTGATCCTTTGCCTGGTACTCAGGAAACTCTGGTTCGATAGCACCTTCATCCCAGCTGATGCCTATGGTGACTGGATCAATACCTTTGGACCGCAAAGCGTGAAGGGTTCGATCATAGAAACCTTTGCCATAGCCGATTCGGTCAGCAAATTCAGTGAAGCCCAGGGTCGGCACGAGTATCACGTCCGGGATGAGCGCTTGTTGTTTGGGAGGCTCCATGACCCCAAATTTAGCCTCGGTCATTGGGGTCTCTGCTGTCCAGCGATGAAACTCCAGAGGAGGATCCTTTTGCACCATGACGGGTAGCGTCACAACAACGCCGGCCTCGTCCCATTGTGCCAACAGCGGCTCGAGCTCTGGCTCGCCGTCTAAGGCCCAAAACGCAGCGACCACCAACGGTCGATTGAACCCTTTCGTCTGGGCTCGATCTGATGACAAGCCCAGCCACGTGAATAGCCGTCCTCTGATCAAAAGACTGCCTCGTTGGCGTTGTGCAACGGGAATCTGGGAACGAAGCTCAATTAGGCGCTTGCGAATCAGGTCTGGGGTATTCTTGGGCATGGGCTTTAGAGTAATAAACAGTGAGTGTGTGTATGCACACCGTTAACAAGGGTTCAGATGTGTCAGCAGACAAAGTATCAGCGTTTTAAGTCACAACAGGTTTTGCCACGAGTGCGGGCTTTCTTTTTTCTGGTCGTTGTAAGTGGATCCCTTGGCCTCGCGCCATTCGGTACTTTTGCGAACGCCCAGACCAGGATCACTATACAGCCTGATGGCACGCTTGTGCCTCAGCGAGTTGCTGAGCCTACCGAAGCGGGGGCGATGTCCGCGAAACCTGAGGCAGGAGCTGATACGATTGGTGGCGAGAGAGCGGCCCCGCCAGTCCCTGTCATCTCCCCCAAGACAACATTGGCTATCGAACCCGTTAAATTACAAAGTTTGACGCTACGTGATGATACGCCCGCCGCCATTGCTGTGGGATACGCGCGTGACGCGCTGAATAAAAAAGCGTGGGCTCAGCTGTCGACTTTGGTTGGTCCGTCTCAAACTGATATTTTGGGTATCTATCCTGCGTTTTGGGATTTGCGCAATCAACTGGCGAGCAATCGCAATCCAGCCCTTGATCAGGCGTTGACTGCTTTTATAAAAAAGCATCCTGACACGTATCTGGCTGACAAGTTAAAAGGCGAATGGATTTTAATGGCCGTGTCGACGGGAGACTTCGAAACTGCTGTGGGTCTTGGCGCCGTTATCAATAGCAATAGCCAGATTGATTGTGCGCTATTGCAAGCTAATCACGTCATGGGCAAGCGCGCGACAGCAGAGCAAGCGGTGAAAGCATTTGGCTCTGGGCAGGCTTGCTGGTCTTTGTTTGATCAGCTAGTGGCTGATCAAGTCCTCACTGCACGTGAGCTCGTCCCAATGCTTGAGGATGCCGTCGAGAAGAACAAGGTGGCCGACGCCAGAAAATTTGCAGCCTATGTCTTTGATAAAGCTGACATGCAAGCGTATGACGTGATGACGCGTGAGCCGCTCAAATGGTTGGCGACTCAGGCATCAGTTCAACGATCTGTCATGCGCAATGAAATGGTGGCCATTGCTCTGGCACGGATGGCGCGTGGTGATTTGAATGCAACTGAAAGCTACCTTAAGCGCGAATGGCAAGCTAAATTGCCGCCTGCGCAACTACATTGGGTGTATGCGCAGATGGCGCTGCTTGCGATGGGCACGCTCGATACACGTGCGGATGGTTTTTATCATCAAGCTGGCTTGATTCGACTCAGTGATAACAATCACGCCTGGCGGGTACGAGCGGCGCTGAGACAAAGACAAGTCGACTGGCCTTGGCTCGTGCAGTGTGTTGATCAAATGCCATCAAACATGAAGGCTGAATCGGCTTGGCTTTATTGGAAAGCGCGCGGGTTAGCTGCAACGGGTAAGGCTGAAGAGGCTAAAGCTGTTTATTCCCAGGCTGGGCAGCAATTTAATTTTTATGGCCAATTGGCCCTCGAAGAAATGGGGCAACAAATAGTTGTACCTAAAGCGGCATCGCCAGTCACAACTGAAGAGTTGCAGCAAGCCAGGAATCAGCTCGGTTTACAAAGAGCGATTGCCTTATTTAAACGGGGCCATCGTCCAGACGCCGTACCAGAATGGAATTTCGCAATACGCGGGATGAATGACAGGCAGTTACTCGCAGCAGCTGAACTCGCTCGCAGTGTTGACATTTATGATCGTGTCGTTAATACCTCTGATCGAACCATCAATGAGCACGACTTTACTCAGCGTTACATTGCGCCCTTTGAAGGCAAGGTGTCAGCGCAAGCAAAGGCAATTTCGCTTGATCCTGCCTGGGTTTACGGTTTGATCCGGCAAGAGTCACGCTTCATCATGGATGCCAAATCCGTCGTTGGCGCCTCTGGTTTGATGCAGGTGATGCCAGCAACGGCGAAATGGGTTGCTAAAAAAATCGGCATGACTGACTATCAGCCAGGACAAGTGATTGACTTCGATACCAATACCAAGCTGGGTACCAGCTACATGAGTATGGTGCTGGAGGATTTGGGTGGCTCACAAGTGCTGGCCAGTGCCGGTTACAACGCAGGTCCGGGCAGGCCCATGCAGTGGCGTGCTTCGCTCACCCACGCAGTTGAGGGGGCGATCTTTGCAGAGACTATTCCGTTTAATGAGACGCGTGATTACGTTAAAAACGTTCTAGCTAATGCGACCTACTACGCCGCCATGTTCAGCGGACAGCCGCAATCACTGAAAAATCGGCTGGGTCGGATCGAGCCTCAACCATACGGAAAGAGTCCTTTGCCGTGAGCGATCGAAACGTTCTTGACGGGTTGAACGTCTATGTCGTGGGAGGTGCCGTGCGCGATGAGTTGCTCGGCTTGCCGCCAGGAGATCGCGACTGGGTCGTCGTCGGCAGCACACCTGAGGAAATGATTAATCGTGGCTTCGTCCCTGTTGGCGGAGACTTTCCCGTATTTTTGCATCCTGTTTCGAAAGAAGAATATGCCTTGGCCCGCACCGAGAGAAAGTCTGGCCGCGGTTACAAGGGTTTTACGTTTTACACGGGTGCTGATGTAACGCTGGAAGCGGATCTTTCCAGGCGCGATCTCACCATCAATGCCATGGCACGAGGTGCGAATGGTCTGCTGGTTGATCCGCTTAATGGCAGTCAAGATCTTAAGTTACGGGTGTTTCGTCATGTAGGGCCGGCTTTTGAAGAGGACCCGGTTCGTGTGTTGCGGCTTGCACGCTTTGCAGCGAGGTTCACGAACTTTACGCTGGCCGAAGAGACACTTGCCCTTTGTCAGAGGATGACCGATTCAGGCGAGGTGAGCCACCTGGTACCTGAGCGCGTCTGGCAAGAGATCGCTCGCGGATTGCTCAGTGAGCAACCGTCGCGGATGCTTGAGGTGTTGGCCCAATCCAGAGCAAGCGCTCACGTTTTGCCTGATTGGGTCGATAGTCCGCGAGTTAGACAGGCGGTGGATCAGGCCGCTAAGGATGTGAGCTTACCCTTGCATTGTCGCTACGGCCTATTATGTCTGGATACAGCAGATACAAAAGCTTTATCGCATCACTTGAGGGTGCCGACCGAATGCGCAGATATGGCTCGTTTGTTGCCCATTGTTATTGCCGGCGCGGATGCTACGGTCGAAGCCACCTCAGCCGCCGAGTTTGCCTTGGGGTTGATAGAAATGTGCGACGGTTTGCGTAAGCCTGAGCGCTTTGAATTGCTCTTGCGTACAGCCGCCATTGTGACTCAGGTCGATATCCCAGGCTGGTTACAGAAACTGAATGCGGTGCGTGGGGTCGATGCTGGATCCATAGCAGCGAGTCTAAAAGATGCTGCGTTGATTAAAGCCGCTGTTCGACAGGCTCGGTTGGCAGCGCTACAGTCACTAGCTGCTAGAGCTGATGGCGTCGATCACCCCGGGTAAAACCTATTAGGGGTGCTTCGATGCCCCGGCCAATCACAAGCACTTTAAATAATTCTCCCATCTCGGCTTCAGAAATTAGTTTCTGCACAGCATTGTTCATCGTCAGCCGCGCTTGCATCGTGAAACTCTCATCCTGCTGTCGCGACATCATCAATTCGGTCAAGCCAGCGTTCAGTAGAAATCGTGCCTGTGAGGTGTAGCCTAATACGTCTAAACCACTAGCCAGTGCAGCATCTGCCATGGCCGTGAAGTCGACATGCGCGGTGATGTCCTGTAGGCCGGGTGCCAGGAATGGGTCGTCGTGAGCCCGATGCTGGATATGGCACATCAGGGTGCCTCGATGGCGCTGAGGATGATAGTACTCGGCCTGAGGGAAACCGTAGTCGATGAGAATTGCTGCACCCTTGGTCAGCCAGCCTGCGATCTCTTTGATCCAGGCTTCGCCACGCAGGTTGATCTCTGACTGATAGCCGGGCATAGCGGGACAGCGTTGTGCAATTGCCGCGGCAAGTGGGGCGTCGGCCGCCCTATCCTGCCAGACAAATTGATCGTCTGCATTGAGGGAGATACCTCGTTGCAGCACCTGTGGATTTACCCCTTCTTCTGCTGGCAAAGACCACGCAAAGACATCCACTGGCATGGCATCAAGCACTTCATTCGCAAGCACGCAACCGATGAAAGATGCCGGTGCTCGGTCCAACCATTGGACACGATCACCCCAGGAGGCAAGTCGCTTTTGTTGCCTGGCTTTTAGATCGGCAGATACCTCAAGGATTGTGTATTGGGCTTTGATGCCCAGTACGTCGAGGTGGGTTAAGACGTCATTGGCGAGCGCCCCGGTACCAGCACCAAACTCGAGTACGTTGGTACTTTCACAGCTGCGCAAAATCCCTGCGACCTGATTGGCCAGGGTTTGGCCAAATAAAGGGCTGAGTTCAGGCGCGGTGATGAAGTCGCCGGTCGGTCGTTTAGCATTTGCTGTGTTGTCTGCAAGCTTGACACTGCCCGCAGCGTAATAGCCTAAACCGGGGGCGTAGAGCGCATGTTGCATCCACGCACTAAAGGGTAGCCAACCACCGCACTCGATAATCTGGTCGCGCAAAAAAGAACAGACGCGATGACTATGAGCCATCGCGTCTGCACTCACCGAAATCGCGTTATCGGTGGACATTACCGAGCCATCTCTTTAGCGACGACCGCCATCGAAATTAAACCCACGACGAGGTGCGCCAGCCGCTGCGCGAGGCGCACCGCTTGGTCGACCAGCACCCGCACCGATACCTGCACGAGCTGGACCATCACCACGAGGGGCGAATGACTTACCTGCAGGCGCTGCAGCGCGCGGAGCGAACTCGCGCGATGGGCGAGCTGGTTTGCCGTTGCCTGCGTATGGATTGTCGCTGCGAGCAGCAAAAGGCTTGTCACCGCGAGGGGCAAAGCTGCGATCACGATCGCCACCAAATTTCTTTTCGCCAGCGGGTTTGTCTGAGCGTGCTGCAAACGGTTTGTCACCACGAGGTGCAAAGGGCTTGCCGCCACCGAAAGATTTTTCACCGTAGGATTTTTCGCTGTACGACTTTTCACCACGAGGTGCCGAGCTACGATCGCGATCACCGAAAGACTTAGCACCGCCGAACGACTTTTCGCCGCCGAAGGATTTCTCGCCGTATGATTTCTCACCGCGAGGAGCAAAGCTGCCATCGCGGTCGCCACCGAAGCGTGACCCACCGGCATTGCTGCCTGAACGTGGTTTGCCACCGGAACCAGTGCGTGGGCCACCGCGTGATGCGCCAAAGCGATCGCCGCTGCGTCCGCCAGGACCACCTTCTGGACGCATTTTTGGTGCGCGTTGTGGCTCAAGACCAGCAATCACTTCTGAAGGGATTGGGTGGCCAATGAAATGCTCGATACGACGTACTTTATGACGCTCACTGTGCATGGCCAAGGTAAACGCCAGGCCATTGCGACCTGCGCGACCGGTACGACCGATACGGTGAACGTAGTCTTCTGCCTGCATGGGCAGGTCAAAGTTAATTGCATGGCTGATTGCTTTGACGTCGATGCCGCGTGCAGCGACATCAGTTGCTACCAGAATGCGGACATGACCGTCTTGAACTTGCTCAAGTGTGCGAGTACGTTGACGCTGGTTCATGTCGCCGTGCAAAGGCATGACGGTAAAACCTTGATCGGACAAATGATTAGCCAGATCATCACAACCGCGTTTGGTAGCGGTAAAAATAATCGCCTGATCCATCGCTGCGTCACGTAAAACGTGATCAAGCAGGCTCAGTTTGTGCTGGACGTCATCTGCGTAGAGAAGAGCTTGAGTGATGTTCGCGTGACGATCTGACTGCGAAGCCATTTCAATACGCTCTGGATCGCGCATCATTCGCGCAGCTAGTTTGGCAACTGTGCCGTCTAGCGTTGCTGAAAAAAGCAATGTCTGACGTGACTCCGGGCAACGATCAACGATAGTGTTGATATCGTCGATGAATCCCATGTCCAGCATACGGTCGGCTTCATCAAGCACGAGTGTGTGTACGGTTGACAGGTCAACGCGGCGAGCTTGCAAATGGTCGAGCAAACGCCCAGGAGTTGCGACTAGAACATCGACACGGCGTGACAAGGCTTTGAGCTGTGCACCGTAGGGCATGCCACCGACGACAGTTGCGATATGCAAGTCGTTCAGGTTTACGCCATAGGTTGCGGTTGCCTCGCTGACCTGCAGGGCGAGTTCACGGGTAGGTGTCAGCACCAGCACTTGAACGCCACGGCCTTTGTTGCCAGGCTTACCGGCAATCTTGTGCAGTGCGGGCAACATGAAAGCAGCGGTCTTGCCGCTACCTGTTTGTGAGGAGACCATCAAGTCTTTACCAGCCAGCGCGGCGGGTATCGCAGCAAGCTGGACAGGGGTAGGGGTTGTAAAACCCGTTTCTTGAATGGAAGATAGCAATGCGGGGGCTAGCCCCAACGAATCGAAGGACATGACTTTCCTTTTGACCAGTTCATGGTCAATATGACGAGCCCGGAAAAAGGGTGGACCGGAGGTCGTCGGTTGAATCGAGCATCGTGCCGACCGAATCAACCGAACGTCTGGGCTACGGAGACTAAAAAACTGTCTTTGTAACTTTGCCCACGAAAGGAAAGGAGGTCAGGAATCGATGATGAGGGCGGTCTGACCGGGTTATCAACTCAAGCAGGGGGTACCTGATGGTTGTCGGACAGAGGCTGCCTGAGCTAGACATCAGCTTCAGTGCCAGTTTGGTAGTTTCACAAGAAACAACTAATTTGCAGCGACCCGAAGTATAGGGGTATTTCGATCCTGGGTAAACCCCTAAATGCAAATATGTTCTTAATTTGCAACCTATGCGTACAACTGTAACTATCGATGATGCTTTGTATCAGCAAGCGCCTTGAACGTTTAGCTACTCAGTTTAACGTTTCGTTTCAACCAGTATTTCACTAACTCATTAGTCACGCTCGAACTGTAAGTCTTGAAGCAAATGGTTGCAAATATTCGCTTCCCAGTTACCAAATATCCGCTTCATCAGCACTTGTACGGCTAGAAAAGCCTCACAATAAAAGCTATTGTTTGGCGATGGAAAAACGCGTGCTTACTCTTGAATTAGCAGTTGAACAAAACACCGCAATGTGTGAGCGTCTCGATCGCTCGATGGCACAACTTACCCATGCAATGGCCGATTTGCGGGTGCAGATGGTGCAAGGCTTTGCTGAAGTCCGTCAAGAGATTGCAGAGGTAAAAACCGAACTTCGAACAGAGATCGCGAGTGTTCAAACTGAACTTCGAAAAGAAATCGCTGAGGTACAAACCGAGCTTCGCAAAGAAATCATGTCAAGCAATGCTGATCTTCATAAATTTTTCGAGCGTAAATTTATGTGGCTCATGACGGCTCATTATGGCGGTCTATTAGCGCTCGTCGGTTTTCTGGGCAAGTATTTGATTGATAGTTACGGTAAATGAGCGGGTGCGTTAAATGGCGCAGTCAATAGGGCCGTAATTCAGCCGACGCCCAAGCTCATGAAACTCACCAGTCAATCGCCGTCAGGCCTTGCTCAACTAACCACTGATTAGTCTGAACAAAATGTCCACAGCCTATAAAGGGTAGCGGCGGTCTCATCGCAGATAGGGGCGAGGGGTGGTTCGCTTTCAATATCAAGTGCTGGCGCTGTGAGGCAATCAAAGCCAGCTTACTTTGCGCATGCGCGCCCCAAAGCATAAACACCTTGGGTGAGGGCTCAGCGGCGACGCCAGCAATGATCGCATCTGTGATTGACTCCCAGCCACGTTTGGCGTGCGAGGCAGGCTTGCCATCCTCAACCGTGAGCACCGTGTTGAGCAACAAAACGCCTTGAGCCACCCAGCGAGTCAGATCGTTGGTTGATAAAGTCCCGGCAAAATCCCGCTGAATCTCTTTAAAAATATTACGCAAGCTCGGTGGGCACTTTTCATGATCAGGCACTGAGAACGCCAGCCCTTGGGCTTGATTCGGCCCGTGATAGGGGTCTTGTCCCAGGATCACAACTTTCACAGATTCAGGCGCTAATTGCTTGAGCACCTTAAAAGGTAAGGTCGGATAAACCACCGCCTCTTGCGCTAAGCGCGCCCGAAGATACTGACTTAGTCCTTCGAGTATCTCGATCAGATGAGTTTGACCCAATAATTGTTGCCAGGGCAAAGGCAGCTCTTGCAAATGCTCGATGAGATCCGCATTAACCAGACGGTTGTGTGCTGCAGACATGGACAACGAAAAGATTCGCTTAACCTGGGGTCGTATTTTGACGACGAGCGAGCATGAGTTTTAAGGCTTCAGCTCGCTCAATTACCAATCGCGCCTGCATGGCAACCGGTGCATCGACCATACGGCCTTCAAAGGTGCAAGCGGCACGTCCAGCGCGACACTCAGCTTCGTAGGTTTCGAGCAAAGCCCGTGCTCGATCGACGCTTGCTTGCGGCGGACTAAAAGCTTCGTTAGCGGCCTCGACTTGGGATGGGTGAATGCAGAAGGCACCCTCAAATCCAAGTCGTGCTGCCCGTTGTACCGTTTCACGAAACTTCTCTTTGTCTGCGAAGTCTGCGACTGAACCCACAAAGCCAATCGGCGCAATCCCCGCACGTCTGCACGCCGCAACCGCCATGACATTGGGGATGTAAAGACTATCTGGGTCAACGGCCATCCGCATGGATACCGCCAAATCCTCTGCCCCGATAATCATGGCGCAAAGTCTGGGATGAGACTGTGCGATGTCATCAATATGATGCAGACCATTAGCGTCTTCGACCATCGCAATTAATTTAGTGTGACCGATCGGCAGGCCAGCTTCGACCTCGCATTCGTCCAGGATTTCAGCAACCGACCGAATAAATGAACCGTCAGGCACTTTGGGTAAGGTGAGCGCCTTGACTGACTGGCGAACACAAGCCTCGATATCTTTGACCATCATGCGAATGGGCCGATTGATACGGACGATCACGTCGTAGCCTGCTGCATCGGCCTTGTCGGCCAATTCACCAATCCGGCTGCGCGCACTATCTTTCAAGTCTGGCCCGACGCTATCCTCGAGATCAAGCTGGATACAGTCAGTCGGGCGGCGCAGCGCGCTCTCTAGAAAACGGTCGCTACTAGCTGGCACAAAAAGCATTGAACGCCAGCTGAAGGAATTGGCTTGTTGTAAGTTTTTCATGAGTCGTTACTTGGGTTAAGAGCGCTTTCGAGCGCGTGAACAATAATTTTCAGTACTTCGATTCGAGCATACTTTTTGTCGTTGGCCGACAAGACATGCCACGGACAAAGCACTGTATCGGTATGGTCAAACATGTCTCTTGCGGCGAGCGCGTAGGCCTTTGATTTGCTTCGATTGCGCCAATCTTCATCGGTCAATTTGAATTGCTTGAAAGGGGATTGCTCACGCTCACGAAAACGCCTGAGCTGTTCATCGGAGCTGACCGCAAGCCAGAACTTCAGCACAATCGTTCCATGATCGACCAGATGTTGCTCGAAGTCATTAATTTCGCCGTAAGCCCGGGTCCACTCGATTTTCTTGATCAGCTTTTCAACGCGCTCGACTAGCACGCGCCCATACCAAGAGCGATCAAAAATGGCGATCCGGCCGTGTCTGGGAATATTCTGCCAGAAGCGCCACAGGTAAGGCCTCTGTTGCTCTTCGCTGGTGGGCGCAATCACGGCCATGACGCTATATTGGCGAGCATCAATAGCGCGGGTAATCCGGCGAATTGTCCCGCCTTTGCCGGCGGCGTCGTTGCCTTCGAACACAAGCGCGAGCGATCGATTTTTGAACTTTTCGCTGCGCACTAACTGGGCAAGTTGATTTTGTAAACTCAGTAATTCGACCTCATAAACATCTTTTTCGAGCGTCAAGTTGAAGTCGATCCGATCGAGCGCCGTTTTATGTGTTTTAGCTAAGATCGGCGCACCGGGATCGTGCAGCGGGGGAACCTTTGCGGAAGGTCGTTTCAGTGCTTGTAAAACAGCCTGGGCTGTCCGCACCGCTCTCAGATTAGCGTCTGCACTGGGGATCACGATCCATGGCGCATAAGGTGTGTCGGTTGTTTCAATGATTCGCGCGCCTGCTTCTCGCAGTTTTTCGAAGTTCTTAAAGACTTTTTTGTCTGCTTTGGCGACTTGCCAGGCGGTCGATGGGTTTGCCAGCAGTGCCTTTGTTCTTGCTCGCTGTGCGTTTTGCGATAAGTGGAACCAGAGTTTAAGGATGCGCACGCCGTTAGCGGCGAGATTGGCTTCGAGACGCTTCAGGTAGAGAATATCGCTGGCGAGCTTGTCATGGTTGGGCTTTTTTTTCAGAGCCTGCTCGATTAATTGCACATAACCAGCACCGTAAATGATGCCGATCGACCCCTTAGGGGGCAAGCTCATCCATAAACGACGTTCCCGCGGGAACAACAACTCATCCGGACTCGGGTCGGGAAACGCCACCGTGTGAATATGTCTGGGATCCATCCATTCGGTGAGCAAATTGATAGTCTCAGTTTTGCCAGCGCCGTCAATCCCGCTCACGAAAATCACCAGGGATTCATCTTTGGCGCTCAGGTGACGGTATTGCTCGAGCAGTAATTGCACCCGCAGGGTCGCTTCGAGCTTTTTTCTGTCAATGTCCGACAGGCACGGATCGGATTCAGACTCTTCAAACATCATTGACGTCACCCCCTGTGGTCGTTAAGCGATGAGTCGGGCGAGTTCTGCTCCCGGATCCTTTGCGCGCATGAAGGCTTCACCCACCAGGAACGCGTCGACGTCATGTTGTCGCATTAATTGAACATCCTCTGGCTTGAGGATACCGCTTTCTGTCACAACCCGTCTATCCATAGGTATGCGCGGTAGTAAGTCCAGGGTGTTTTGCAGAGAGGTCTCGAAAGTTCTCAGGTTGCGATTGTTAATCCCAAGCAGTGAGGTTTGCATACGCAATGCAACATCCAGTTCTTCGCTATCGTGAACTTCAACCAGTACGTCCATCCCCAGATCGTAGGCACAAGCCTCGAATTCGAGCAGTTGGGGTAGCTTTAAAGCGGAGACGATTAACAAAATACAGTCTGCACCCATGGCCCGAGCGGCAATGATTTGATAGGGATCGATGATGAAGTCTTTGCGTAAAACGGGCAGATTGCAGGCTGCTCGAGCTTGACGCAAGTGATCGTGTGAACCATGAAAAAACTGCACATCAGTCAAGACTGACAGGCAGGCAGCACCATGCTTTTCGTAGGAAGCAGCAATCTCGGCCGGCTTGAAATCGTCACGTAAAACGCCTTTTGACGGGGACGCTTTTTTGATTTCTGCGATTACCCCTGCGCCACCTGCTTGTATTTTTACTTCAATTGCGCTCGCGAAGTCTCTTACGTCCTGACGGGCTTTTGCTTCGCGCAGCATTTCTGCCTCACTGCGCATATGGCGCGCAGACGCCACCTCTTCAGCTTTAACGGCTAGGATTTTTTTAAGAATGTCGCTCATGCTTGAAAAGTCCTGGTTTTTGCGCAAAATGCGTCTAGTTTTGCGAGCGCTGCGCCGCTGGCAATGGTGGTGAACGCCAGCTCAACACCCGCTTTCATGGTCGGCGCTTTATCCCCAACGTATATGGCTAAGCCTGCGTTGAGTGCCACGATGTCACGGGCGGCACCTGGCGTATTCGACAAGGCTTGACGGACCATGACGCTTGACTCCTCTTTGCTTGTCACTCTTAATGAGCGGTTCGATGTCATGGTCAAGCCGAAATCTTCAGGATGAATTTCATATTCGCTGATCACACCGTCCTTGAGTTCGCCGACCATTGTTGCGGCGCCAAGAGATGCTTCATCCATCCCGTCTTTGCCATGGACGATGAGCACGTGACGTGACCCCAGACTTTGTAGCACTCGCACTTGTATGCCAACGAGATCCGGATGAAACACACCCATCAACTGATTAGCAGCACGTGCGGGATTGGTGAGCGGTCCAAGCAGGTTGAACATGGTTCTGACACCAAGCTCTTTACGCACTGGCGCAATGTGCTTCATCGCACTGTGGTGAGCTTGCGCAAACATGAAGCCGATATTGAGCTCACTGATGCAATCTGCGACTTGCGTGGGTGTCAAGGTGATGTTCGCCCCCAGTGCTTCCAGCACGTCCGCACTACCTGACGATGACGAGGCACTTCGACCACCATGTTTGGCGATGGGCACCCCAGCAGCAGCTGCGACAAACATGGCAGCAGTTGAAATATTGAATGTGTTGCTACCGTCACCGCCGGTGCCGCACATATCCACCAGCGCCTCTGTATTCGGCACGGCGACAGGTGTTGCGAACTCGCGCATGACCTGCGCTGCGGCACTGATTTCGCCTACGGTTTCTTTTTTGACTCGTAAGCCAATTAAAAGTGCTGCCGCCATGGTCGGGGCCATTTCGCCCTTCATGATCAGGCGCATCAAGTGCAACATTTCGTCGTGAAAAATTTCACGATGCTCAATGCAACGGCTTAGTGCCTCGGTCGGAGTGATGCTCATACAGCGGCCTTTTGTTCAGTCGATGGATTTAGCTGCAGAAAGTTCTTGAGCATCGCATGACCATGCTCTGACAAAATTGATTCTGGATGAAACTGGACGCCATAAATCGGCAGTGTTTTATGTCTGACACCCATGATCTCGCCGTCTGCGGTTTCGGCGGTGATTTGCAAGCAGTCGGGGATGGATGATCGCTCAATCGCCAGTGAGTGATAGCGAATAACAGTAAAGGGTGACGGTAAGTCTTTAAACACGTCTGACTGCTGGTGCGTGATCGCCGAGGTTTTGCCATGCATGATTTCTTTGGCTCGAACGATTTTGCCACCAAAGGCAGCACCGATCGCTTGATGGCCCAGGCAGACGCCAAGAATCGGCTTTTTACCGGCAAAGCGTTCGATCACTGCAATCGAGATCCCAGCCTCTGCTGGAGAGCAAGGGCCTGGTGAAATGCAGATACGGTCAGGATTCAATTTGTCGATCTCATCAAGGGTGATTTGATCGTTTCTGTATACGCGAACATCTTCACCAAGTTCGCCAAAGTATTGAACCAGGTTGTAGGTGAACGAATCGTAGTTGTCTATCATCAGCAGCATGTCAATACCTCTATCAGATTGGATCGTCGAGACCGTTTTGCACTTGCTCGGCGGCCCTTAGGACGGCGCGGGCTTTTGCTTCGGTTTCGAGCCATTCTTTTTCGGGATCCGAGTCGGCGACAATGCCAGCTGCGGCCTGGACATAAAGCATATTGTTTTGCACGATCCCGGTCCTGATGGCAATGGCAACATCCATCTCGCCGCTGTAGCTCAAGTAACCGGCAGCACCTCCATAGATGCCTCGGCGAACCGGCTCAAGCTCGTCAATGAGCTCCATCGCCCGTACTTTGGGTGCGCCCGTTAAGGTGCCGGCCGGAAAGGTCGCGCGCAACACATCCATGTTGGTCGTCCCTGCTTTGAGTGTGCCCGTGACATTCGACACCAGGTGCATGACGTGTGAATAGCGCTCGATCACCATCGTATCGGTGACTTCGACTGAGCCGATTTTGGCGACACGACCCACGTCGTTGCGGGCCAGATCGATCAGCATGACGTGCTCCGCTCTTTCTTTAGGGTCGGCGAGCAGCTCGGCTGCCATCGCGGCATCCTCTTCTGGTGTTGCGCCGCGTTTACGGGTGCCAGCCAGGGGGCGAATCGTGACGCGCGTTTCAGGTGTTTCACCCTCTGGAGCCGGCAGCTTTTCTTGTCTGACCAATATTTCTGGTGAGGCGCCCACGACTTCAAAGTCACCGAAGTTCCAGTAGTACATATAGGGCGATGGATTCAACGACCTCAAGGCGCGGTATAAGGACAGGGCAGAGTCGCTGAAGGGTTTGGCGATGACCTGACCGACTTGCACTTGCATCAAGTCACCTGCGGCAATGTACTCTTTGGCCTTCAGTACCGCTGTCAGATAATCTTGCTTGGCAAAACTACGGTGCTCGTCGGTCAGCACGCTCGCATAGCTGTAGGGAATGTCGGCGGGTTTGCGCAGTCTCGTGCGCAGATCTTTCAGGCGTTGCTGGCCTTTGGAGTAGGCTTCAGGCGTTGCAGGATCGACATAGACCAGGAAATAAATTTTGCCGCTCAGGTTGTCAACGATAACCAGTTCGTCGATCTGCAATAGCAAAATATCAGGCGGGCCTTCGCCCATGCCTTTGGGATAAGGTTTCTTGGCTGGCCCAAGTTTGGGCTCCATGTGACGAACCGCATCGTAACCAAAGTATCCGGCTAAGCCACCTGCAAACCGCTGTATGCCGGGACGTAAGGAGACTTTGAAACGGGCCTGGTATTGTTCGATGAAGGCTAACGGGTCACCCTCATGGGTTTCAACGACTCGTTCGTCACTGACCACTTCAATCTTGTTGCCGCGCGATCTAATCAGGTTGCGCGCAGGCAAACCGATAAAAGAATAGCGGCCAAAACGCTCGCCACCAACGACCGATTCGAGCAAGCAGGTATTTTTGCGGCCAGTTTTACCGTTCTGTGCCAATTTGAGATAAAGCGCCAGGGGCGTATCCAGATCAGCGTAGGTCTCGGTGATCAGTGGGATACGGTTATAACCCTGTGCGGCAAGCGCATTAAATTCAATTTCTTTCATGTCAAAAACCTAAAAAAAAAGCCCGACCATATTGAGGCGGGCTTGGTTTTGCTACTTGGTGCTTGAGTGGTTGACCATCTGCAAGCTAAACGTCAATGAACCATTACCCGTGATACGAACGCCACCAGCGCCAATAGGCGCCAATTGAAATCGCAAGCAGGGTTGTCTTCATCTCAAAATCTCTTTATGGATATGTGGCGATCAATTCACCAGCACATCTTGTGGAATCTACTATAGCATCGACATGGAGGTCTTGCACGTTGGCACGGTCTGCTACCCCTGCGCCAGCGCAATCTGCTCTCGCATCTGTTTAATGACAGATGCGTAATCTGGCTTACCAAAAATGGCAGAGCCGGCAACGAAAGCATCCGCACCGGCTGCGCGGATCTCGCGGATATTATCGACTTTGACTCCGCCGTCTACTTCCAGGTCGATTGCTTGGCCGCCATTTTCGACGTGTTGATCGATTCTGGCTCGAACCGCCCGCAGCTTGGCTAAGGTGCCGGGAATAAAGCTTTGGCCGCCGAATCCCGGGTTGACCGACATCAATAAAACAATATCGATCTTGTCCATGACGTGATCCAGATAGCTTAACGACGTGGCAGGATTGAGTACGAGTCCGGCTTTGCAACCATGCTCGCGAATCAGCCCTAGCGTTCTGTCAACATGCCTGGATGCTTCGGGATGAAAGGTGATGATATTGGCGCCCGCCTTGGCAAACATGGGTACGATGGCGTCAACCGGTTCGACCATCAAATGCACGTCGATCGTTGCCTGGGTCAGCGGCCGAATGGCCTCGCAAACCATGGGGCCTATGGTCAAATTGGGAACATAATGGTTGTCCATCACGTCAAAGTGGATCCAGTCGGCACCGGCTGCCAGTACATTTTTGACTTCTTCACCCAAGCGGGCGAAGTCGGCAGATAAAATGCTAGGTGCAATACGTGCTGCAGGCAATGTTTTAGTTTTAGGCATGGTGTGTAGCATTTTAAGAGCAGGCCACGATGGGATGGCTCTATTATTGCAGTGATTTTGTTTTTAATTTTGGGCTTAGTGTGAAACCTTACGAACTCTCCGTTGTTGTTGAACCACGCTTCTTGCCAGAGCAGTCCGATCCGGCGAAACAGCAGTTTGTTTTTGCTTATACCGTTCGCATCACCAACGTAGGCGAACGCCCGGCACAGGTGATTAGCCGGCATTGGGTCATCACTGATGGCGACGAGAAAGAACAAGAGGTTCGTGGCCTGGGTGTGGTGGGGCAGCAACCGCTTATCCCCGCTGGTGAAACCTTCGAATACACCAGCGGCTGTCCGCTTGCGACACCCGTGGGAACGATGCGCGGTACCTATCATTGCGTTGGTGAGAATGGTATTCCTTTCGAGGTCACCATCCCCGAGTTCGTCTTGGCTATGCCGCGCACGCTCCATTGAAGACGATAAAACATATGTTGATGCGCATCCGATGCAGCCGTTTGGCGATTTCAGCGGCATTCATCGCTTTGCTGGCGGCTTGCTCCACGACGACGAATCAAGTGCCGGTTAGTCCGACCTTGCCAGAAGCAGCAGCACCGGTCGAAGAAGGGCCACTGGTTGTATTGCCACTGTCCGCGCTGCCCGAGACCCCTGCAAGAGCGCTGGCGGGCAAGTACGTCTCGGTAGCGTGGGCTGAGCTGCCGGGCTGGGCCTCGGATGATTTAAAGAACGTGTGGTCGATATTTTTGCGTAATTGCCGTGGTCTGGTTCGACCAGCTAGTGGCAATTTAGCTGGGCCAGCACGCGCCGCACCGCGCGCCTGGCAACCTGTCTGTGCCGCCGCGGCCGACCTTGGCAAGGCTTCTCAAGCTGAGAACCCAGCGACGGTCAGGGCGTTTTTACAGACCTGGCTTCAGCCCTGGCGCATTCAGGGCGCAGACGGCAAGCCTGCGGCCAATACTGTTACCGGTTATTACGAACCCACAGTTAAAGGGTCCCGCACGAAAGGGGGTGTTAATCAGTGGCCTCTCTACACTGTCCCAGCCGATTTGCTGACGATCGATCTCGGCAAGGTATACCCTGAACTTGCTGGTAAACGGGTGCGTGGCAAGCTAGAAGGTAACAAGGTCGTGCCCTATGACTCCCGGGCGGTATTTGACGCGAAAGTTAACAAGCCACCTGCGATTGTCTGGGTCAACGACCCTGTGGATAATTTCTTCTTGCAAGTACAGGGATCAGGTCGGGTGCAATTGACAGAGGGTCCTGACGCAGGGCAAACGCTGAGAGTGGCATACGCTGATCACAATGGCCACCCGTATGTATCGATTGGTAAGTGGCTGGCCGATCAAGGTGAGTTGCCGCTTGCACAAACATCCATGCAAGGGATCCGGGAGTGGGCCAAACGGCATCCCAACCGGGTCAACGAGATGCTGAGCGCCAACCCTGCGCTGGTTTTTTTCAAGGAAGAGATCATTACCGATCCTGAAAAAGGACCCAAGGGCGCCGAAGGGATTGCGCTCACCGCGCAGCGCTCGATTGCAGTTGATACGACTTACGCACCACTTGGTTCAGTTGCCTATCTTGCAACCACGCAACCCGCTTCCGCTCAGCCGCTGAATCGGCTGGTGTTTGCCCAGGACACGGGCACGGCAATTAAAGGTGCTGCGCGAGCTGATTTCTATTGGGGCTCGGGTGACGAAGCCGGTGCGATGGCAGGCAAAATGAAGCAATCGGGTCAGATGTGGTTGTTGTGGCCTAAAGCAGCGGGGGCGCCAAGCGCAAGATGAAATCACCCATTGTGGTCTGCGGTACTGGCATAGTCGGCATGGCGCTCGCATTGACGCTGGTCAGGCGAGGTCAGTCTGTCATATTGCTTGGCCCCAGGCTTGAAACACCTGTCGCTGACGCAGACCATTTTCATCCACGCGTGTATGCAATATCCCCCGCTAGTCAGCTATTTCTGGCAGAAATTGGGATTTGGCCCTTGTTGCCGCAAGCGCGCTTGACCCGTGTCCAGGCCATGGAGATTTATGGTGATGCAGGGGGAAGAGTTGATTTGAGTGCGTGGCAGGATGCGCGCAGTGAAATGGCCTGGATTGTTGAGGCGAGTGAGCTTGAGCGCGCATTGATTCAGGCGGTACAGATCGTTGGTGTGCCTTGGCTGACGGATAAGTTCGCGTCGGTCGATCAGTTGACGGTGACAACAGTGTCTGGCGCTGTGCTTGAGGCTGAGTTACTGGTGGGGGCGGATGGCGCTCAGTCACCTGTCCGGCAAGCTTTGAATATCCCGAGCGATGATCATCCGTATGGTCACACAGGGGTTGTGGCGCACTTCACCAGTGAATTGCCTCACCTTGACGTGGCACTTCAATGGTTTCGTCCAGAGGGCGTGCTGGCGCTATTGCCCTTGCCCGATACGAGCGTGGGTCATCAAGTTTCAATGGTCTGGTCTCTGCGAGATGATTTGGCTAATGACCTTTTAGCCATGTCACTGTCTGATCAAGGGGACTATCTCGGTCATCATCTGGCGCTTGCTACACAAGGGCGCTTGGGCAGGCTGAGCCTGATAACTGAAGTGCGTGGATTCCCGCTTGTCATGAGCAAATCGCCTATGATCGGGGACGGTGTGGCCTTGGTAGGTGATGCGGCGCATCGAATCCATCCGCTTGCGGGTCAGGGCTTGAACCTGGGTTTGGGCGATGCACAAGCGCTGGCTGCTGTGATTAGCGAGCGTGAGGGTTTCCGGTCTGCTGGGGATCCCATGGTTTTGAGACGCTATCGACGTGCCCGGGCTGAGCATCTGGTGGCCATGGGCTGGGTAACCGATGGCTTGCATCGTTTGTTTGACGATCGTTCTCAACCTGCGTCCTGGTTGCGCAATCTGGGTATGGATATAGTTAACAAGTTGCCATTGATCAAACGGCGGATTGTGTCAGGTGCTTCGGGCTGAGTTTGTGATGTCTAAAAGGATTCGGGTATGACCAAGAAATGGCTGATGAGCCTTGCAAGTTGCCTGGTGGCAGTGTTGTCGCTAGCGAGTTTCAGCCCGGTAGTCGCTCAAGCGGCAGACAACAAACTGGACGAGAAAGCTCAGGCGGTTCAAAAGCTGTTTCTTGAACGCTTCGACAAAACACCGGTAACCGCTGTGCGGCCAACTGCGTATGGTCTGTTTGAAGTGCAACTCGGTATGGACATTGTTTATACCGATGAGCAAGTTAATTTTGTGCTGGATGGAAGTTTGATTGACGCGAGGACTCGTCGTGACGTGACCAAAGAGCGTCTGGAGGTGCTGTCGCAAATCCCTTTTGATCAGCTGCCTCTCGAGTTGGCGATCAAGCAAGTGCACGGTCAGGGCGCACGCAAAGTGGCTATTTTTGAAGATCCCAATTGCGGCTATTGCAAGCAGTTACGTCAAGCAATCAAAAGCATCGACAATGTGACGGTGTATACCTTCCCTTATCCCATCCTTTCGCCCGACTCCACGCAGAAGGTCAAGGATATCTGGTGTAGTGCGGATCCAGCGGCTGCCTGGGAAGACTGGATGCTTAAAGGCACCAAGCCCTCGGCAGGCAAATGCGACGTACCCGTCGACAAAATGCTCGCACTGGGACAAAAATTGATGATACGAGGCACGCCAGGGATTATTTTTGCTGATGGAGGTCGTGTCGGGGGTGCAATCCCGCTGGCTGAATTTGAAAATCGCTTGAAGTAAGACTTGCTCAAAGGGGATAAGCATGCGGATCGCTGTATTGGATGACTATTTGAAAGTGGCCGAAGGCCTTGCAGATTGGCAGTCGCTGGGAGCTGAGCGTCAGTTTTTTGATCAGTACATTCAGCCATCAGCTCTGGTTGATACTTTGCAAGGGTTTGATGTCATCGTGGCGATGCGCGAGCGCTCTGCTTTCCCGGCTGCGGTCATTCAGGCCTTACCTCAGTTGAAATTACTGATTACGACCGGTGCGCGCAATAACTCGATTGATCTTGATGCCTGTCGTCAGAGAGGTATCGTGGTGGCGGGCGCCCCGGGTGATCCGCAAAGTAGTGGCGCGACAACCGAACTGGCCTGGGCGCTGCTGCTTGGCCTATTCAAAGGCGTGCCACAAGAGCAAGTCAATATGCAGAAAGGTCTCTGGCAAACGCAGATGCCGCCAACGCTCTGTGGCAAGCGTCTTGGGTTACTTGGCGTCGGTAATCTCGGTCAGCGCATGGGTAAAGTTGGCCTGGCGTTTGGTATGGATGTTGTTGCCTGGAGCCCCAATCTCACCCAGGAGCGTGCCAATGAGGCAGGCGTGAAGTTGGTCACAAAAGAAGAACTCTTCAGTACCGCTGATGCTGTCAGCATCCATATCGTGCTCAGCGCAAGGACCAAAGGGATTGTTGACGCTGCTTCGATCGCAGCCATGAAATCCAGCGCATTTCTAATCAATACGTCTCGGGCTGGTTTGGTCGATCTCGCAGCGTTGAAGCAAGCGCTTGAGCAGGGCAAGATCGGTGGGGCAGGGTTAGATGTGTTTGAGACTGAGCCTTTGCCTGCGGACGACCCGTGGCGCCGCGTACCCCGTACTTTATTGACCCCTCATCTCGGCTACGCAACACCCGAGAACTTCGCAAACTACTACCCGAATGTGATTGCGGCCATTAAAGCGTGGGTAGCCGGTAATCCTATTCGAGTCTTGACCTGATGCAACCCATCTTGCCCGTTCACCTCGCCGCGAGGGTTTTATTAATCCTGTTGCTGGCGCTAGCAGGATACTTCTTCAGGGGCTTTCTTGTGCCGGTGCTGGCTGCACTGATCATCGGTTTTGCAAGCTGGCCTATCTATCAGCGCTGGTTAAAAATCTGCGCTAGTAGAAACACGTTGGCTGCAAGCACGGCGCTGGCAATTATTGTTGTGGTGCTGATCGTACCAATTGGCTTTGCCTTGTCTTACTCGATCAAGGAAGCTCGTAACATGTTTGTCTGGCTAATGGCGGCCAACAAGGGCGGGATGAGCGTACCAGTCTGGATTGCGGATTTGCCTTTTATTGGAGACAAGTTAACGGCCTACTGGAACGAGTATCTGGCTGAACCTCGCGCCTTAAGCGGACTGATCGAAACTTTCAGTGGCGAGCATCTGGGCAATATTTACAGACTGATATTGGCCGCCTCAGGCGATTTGTTTCAAAGTAGTCTCGCCTTGCTTTTTTTACTGATCACCTTGTTGTTTGTCTATCGCGATGGCGCAAAAATTGTAGGCCAGCTCGACCTGATTGGTGATCGGATATTGCCGGATCGCTGGCATCGTTTTTCGAGAGTCGTGCCCAACACGATCAGCTCAACGGTAACGGGCATGGGTTTGATCGCCATTGGCGAGGGCGTGGTGCTTGGTGTCGCCTATTGGGTAGCTGACGTGCCTTCCCACGTGTTGCTTGGGGTCGTCACCGGCTTTATGGCAATGGTGCCCGGTGGCGCGCCACTTTGTTTTACCTTGATATCAATTTATCTCGCTGGATCAGGGCATGTTGTCGCAGGTTTCAGTCTGCTGGCCTGGGGCACGATCGAATTGTTTATTGTTGATAAAACGATTCGGCCCAAGCTGGTTGGCGGGCCTGTCAAGTTGCCCTTTTTACCTACCTTTTTTGGCTTGATTGGAGGCCTGAAAACCCTGGGCGTCGTGGGCCTGTTCATTGGCCCGGTCCTGATGGCGCTTCTTGTTGCAATCTGGCGCGAATGGGTGCTTGAGATTAAAGAGCAAACACAAGTTAGCGCACCAGATTAGTTAGATTTTTTGTATATCTGATTTGCCGCTTGCTACAAAAAACTTTGCTAACGTCAGACTGTCAGACTTCGGATCAGTAATGTCTTTCATGCCTTTAAGGGTAGTGGTTACCCCTTTTTGTGTGAAGTCCACTGTGCCATAGCCTCGGTATTCAGCATTGGCGTAGATAAAGTGTGGGTTGCGCACGAGCGCCTGATCAAGTTGGTGTTGTTTAGCGCCTGATTTAGTCGTGATGCTCGTGCCGCAGAACTCAGCCCCGATGCTGGCACTCTTGGGGTCGTTATAGTCAGCCTTGATGTGCCCAACCCAGTTATCGTGCACGTCGCCACCGAGCATGATGGGGTTGGCCAGTTTGGTATTAACAATCGATCCAATCATGCGTTGACGGGCTGCTGTGTAACCGTCCCATCCGTCATTCCAGAATTTCTCAGTTCCCCTGACATCGCTTGCCCGTTCACCAAAGAGCGTTTGCTGCGCAATAATGTTCCATTGCGCTTTGCTGCCAGCAAACTCTTTTTTGAGCCAAGCTTCTTGCTCAAAGCCCAGCAATGTTCGTTTAGGGTCTGTCCAGATTTCGCATTTAGCAGGATCAACCATGCCAGACCCAAAGGCATTGTCAGCATTGCATACCTGGCGATCCCGATATTGCCGGTCGTCCAGCTTAAACAGGTTGGCGAGGCGGCCGTAGGCGATACGATCAAACATGCGCACTTGTTTGCTTTGGCTTGCCAGCAATTTATCAAAGTTCGCTCGACGCACTGGCATGTTTTCGTAATAAGCCTGGTAGGCTGCAAGGCGACGGCCGGGGAAGTCTGTGACGGCAGCACCAGAGTGGCCTTGTATTTCACCTGCATAGTCGTTTTGGACTTCGTGATCGTCCCAGATCATCAGCCACGGGAAAGCCGCGTGTGCCGCTTGCAGGTTGGGGTCCGATTTATGCAAGGCATAACGAGCCCGATAGTCTTGCAAATTGTTCACCCAGCCGCCAGTCGTCTCCCTGATCGGCGGGATGGATGCTGGATATTCGTAAATGTAGTCGCCTAGAAAAAATACAAAATCAAGATCCTCTCTCGACATATGGTTATAGGCACTGTAATACCCGTCGCCCCAGCGCTGGCAGGATGCATAAGACAGCCTCAACCGATCAACCGTGGCATCCGGTTTGGGAAACGTGCGCGTTCTGCCCACCACGGTGACAGCCTCGCCGATCATGAAGCGATAAAAATATTGTCTTGCTGACTCAAGGCCGGTCACTTCGGCGTGGACAGAATGCCCCAGCGCGGGTTGAGCTAAGACCACGCCTTTGGCAGCAATCTTGGTAAAGCTTTCGTCATGTGCGATTTGCCAGACGACATCGATCGCCTTGTCCACGAGGCCTGCAGTTTCTAATGCTTTTTGGTCAAGTCGAGTCCACAGCACAACGGATGAGCTATCGGGCGAGCCCGAGGCGATTCCCATCGTGAAAGGGTTCGATTGCCAAGCTTGCTGACCCCAGCCTTGTCGTGCTAGCCCAACTAAAGCTGCACTGGCAAAAGCACCCTGAAGCAAGGAACGGCGAGTAATCATTAAGAACCCCGGTTGTGATGTGTGGAGACGACAGGTTTGATTCTATTCGTTTCCCATGTCATCAACTCGTTATATTTGACGTGTTAAACACCTACTTCGAGTCACGCTGACGTGGGTAATTGTCCTGTTGGCCCTGACGGATCACGGGGAGAAATTAATGAATCAGTTGTTGAAAAAAATTGCTTTGACAGTTGCAACCATCGCCCTGAGCGGGTTGAGCCTGGCTCACGCGCAAACCGCCATTTGTTACAACTGCCCAGTCGAATGGGCTGACTGGGGTACCGAGATTGCAGCGATAAAAGCCAAGACTGGCATTACTGTACCGCCCGATAACAAGAACTCAGGGCAAGCGCTGGCGCAGATGATCGCAGAGAAGGCGAGTCCGGTTGCAGACGTCACCTATTTGGGCGTGACCTTTGGCATTCAGGCCAAAAAAGATGGGGTTGTTACACCCTATGAGCCAGCGAATTTCAAAGATATCCCAGCAGGTTTGAAAGATGCCGAAGGCAACTGGGTCACGATTCACTCGGGCACCCTGGGCTTTATGGTTAACGTCGACGCGCTGAAAGGCAAGCCCATACCGAAGTCATGGGCTGATCTACTGAAACCTGAATACAAAGGGCTGATTGGCTATCTTGATCCCGCCTCAGCGTTTGTCGGTTATGTTGGCGCGGTCGCCATCAATCAGGCACAGGGTGGGACTTTGGATAACTTCGGTCCTGCAATCGCGTACTTCAAAGCTTTACAAAAAAATGAGCCAATCGTACCCAAGCAAACGTCTTATGCTCGTGTCTTGTCCGGCGAGATTGCAATCCTGCTGGATTACGATTTCAATGCCTATCGTGCCAAATATAAAGATCAGGCCAAAGTTGAGTTTGTGATCCCTGCTGAAGGGACCCTGGTTGTGCCTTATGTCATGAGTTTGGTCAAAAACGGGCCTAACGCTGCGAATGGTAAAAAAGTACTCGACTTTGTCTTGTCAGATGAAGGTCAGGCGATCTGGGCGAATGCCTACCTGCGTCCAGTGCGCCAGATTGCGTTGCCAAAAGAAGTTGAAGCTCGATTTTTGCCCGCTACTGAATACGCACGTGGCAAGACAATCGACTATGGCAAGATGGCCGAAGTACAAAAAGGTTTTTCAGATCGCTACCTGAAGGAAGTCCAATAAGACTGCGTTTTTATTGCCTTGCGCCGGCGGCAATATTTTTTGCTGCCTTCTGGCTACTGCCAGTGGCGCGCCTCATCGCCCTGCCAGCCGAGAAAGGCTGGCAGACTTATTTTGCCGTGCTTACTGACAGCCATTACTGGTGGAGCCTCGTCAATACTTTGTTGCTCTCGGTGGCCGTGACTGGGGCGACCTTAGCGCTGGGGTCGGCGGTGGGAATTTTTCTGGCGCGTACGCCCTTTGTCGGTAATCGATTTTTGCTGGGTATTCTGACCCTGCCACTCTCTTTTCCCGGCGTGATCATTGGCTTCTTTATGATCCTGCTTGGTGGCAGACAAGGTCTGATCGCGCAGATCTCTGATGCCCTGGGACTTGGTCGCGTCACGCTGGCTTATGGGTTGCTCGGTCTTTTTTTAGCTTATCTTTATTTCTCTCTACCCCGGGCGATTTCAACGTATTACGCCGCGGCGCAGGCAATGGACCCAGCACTTGAAGAGGCGGCTTCCAGCTTGGGCGCCAGGGGCTGGCACATCGTGAGAGATGTCTGGATACCAGAGCTTGCGCCCACCACACTGGCTTGTGCAGCCGTCATTTTTGCAACTGCCATGGGGGCGTTCGGGACCGCCTTTACGCTGGCAAGCAAGTTTGAGGTGTTACCAATTAGCATCTACAACGCATTTACCAATTATGCAGACTTTGCGACAGCGGCAGCATTGTCTATCAGTCTGGGTCTAGTGACCTGGATTGTGTTGTTTCTGGCCAGAAAGCCGGATGCATTTACCGCGGCGAGTCGTTAAATGGTCTCAAGTCATAGCCATACGAAACTGTCCTTGGTGTTACTGCTGGTGACGATTGTCGTCACCTTGTTCATGTTGGTCCCGATGATACTTTCGGTGATGGCAGGCTTGGTTAATCAATACAGTCAGGGGGTGTCAAGCGGCTTGACGGTAAAGTGGCTTGAACAAGTATTGGCCAACTATGGATCAACTGTTGGCTGGTCACTTGCGATCGCAGTAGGCTGTGTCGTGGGGAATCTGCTGTTGGGTATCCCCTGTGCCTATGCGCTAGCGAGAGCCCGTACGCGCTGGGCAAGGATTTTTGAAGACCTCTTGACTTTGCCGGTTGCCATACCGGGGCTGGCGACCGGCTTAGCATTGATCTTGTCTTACGGCCAATTCAGGGACTTCAGGCAAAGCTATTATTTCATTCTGGTGGGTCACATGATTTTCACCTTGCCTTTCATGGTGAGAAGCTTATCCGCCGCGTTGCAGCGACGCGAGTTTGTGGCGCTCGAAGAGGCCGCCAATACCTTGGGAGCCAACTTTATGCAGCGACTCATCGGGATTTTGCTGCCCGCTATCTTGCCCACTATTTTTGCCGCAAGTCTGATGGTGCTGACTTTGTCGATTGGTGAGTTCAACCTCACCTGGATGCTGCACACGCCACTGACCCGAACCCTGCCGGTTGGTTTGGCCGATAGCTACGCGTCGATGCGAATTGAAGTGGGTTCAGCCTACACCCTGGTATTTTTTATACTCGTCCTGCCCTTGTTGTGGGCCTTGCAAGCAGTCGGCGCCTGGTTAAGTAAACGAGATGAATATTGATCCCCTTGCGGTGCAGGTCGAGGCCTGTGCCAAGACCTATCCTGACGGTACAAAAGGTCTGCTACCAACTACGCTGCGAGTTGAGGCTGGCGAAATCATGGCTTTGCTTGGCCCTTCGGGCTGCGGCAAAACGAGTTTGTTAAGAATCATTGCCGGACTTGAGACGCCTGATCAAGGCGGACGCATTCTCTTTGGCGATCAGGATGTCACGCTACGATCTGTGCAAGCGCGCAAGATCGGCATGGTGTTCCAGCATTACGCGTTGTTTCCTCAAATGACAGTGGTTGAGAACATTGGCTATGGCCTGAAAATCAATCGGTGTTCTGAGCAGGAGCGAAGGATACGTGTGGGTGAGCTGATTGATCTGGTCAGGCTAAACGGACTGGAAAACAAGCGACCGGCTGAGCTGTCAGGAGGCCAGCGACAGCGGGTCGCACTGGCCCGCGCGATTGCAGTCAGCCCCAGAGTCTTGTTGCTTGACGAACCCTTAACAGCGCTCGATGCCAAACTAAAAGAAAGTGTCAGGGATGAGCTGGCTGAGTTGCTGCGCAGGCTGCGGATTACAACCATTCATGTCACGCATGATCAGCACGAAGCAATGGCGGTTGCAGATCGTCTTGCTGTCATGCGCGCCGGTGAGATTGTTCAAGTAGGGGCTGCTGAAGACTTGTATCGGGCGCCTGAACACAAGTTTGTTGCGGAGTTTCTGGGTCGTATTAATGCCTTGACTCGACCGGTTGATGAGGTCTCGCGTCATGTGATTCAGCTTGGCGGGGCACAATTATCCTGCCCGGGTGCTTACGGTACCAAAATATTGTTGCGACCTGAGGATATCAGGTTGACCCAGGCGGCCCAATCAATACCCTGTGGGTTGGTACTGCAGCGCCAGTTCCTGGGCGATCGGGTGCATGTACGGGTGCAGCTTGAGAATCAGACCCCTTTGTTGATTGATGCGCCTCGCGACTGCAAGACTGTCGCAGGTGAGCAAGTCGGCTTGCTGATCGATCCATTAACCTTCTTGCCTTGTAAGGATGAGAGATGACAACCAGTTTATTCGTTCAGATTTCCGATACTCATATCCGTGAGCCAGGGCGTCTCGCCTACAACCGCCTGGATACTGCACCGTATCTTAGCCAGGCCGTAAAGTCGGTCGGCACCTTACCGCAACCCGCTCTCGCTGTTGTCATGACAGGCGATCTGACAGACTTTGGCCGTGAAGCCGAATATGCGCACTTGCGAAGCTTGTTGGCGCCATTCAGCGGTCAGGTATATCTGATGCCAGGTAATCATGACGACCGGGCTCAGTTGCGCAAGAGCTTTCCCGAGCACAGCTATCTGGGTACAGAGGGTTTTATTCAGTACACAGTCAAGATTGGTCCGGTACGCTTGATCGCGCTTGACACCGTCGTACACGGTCAAAGTCACGGAGGTCTTTGCGCAGAGCGCTTGAACTGGCTGGCAGAGACGCTTGAAAAGTATTCAGCCGAGCCTGTTGTGATTGCCATGCACCATCCGCCTTTTAAGACTTTGATTGGGCACATGGATAAGATCGGCCTGCACGAGGGTAGTGCTGAACTTGAGGCTATCGTCAGAAGGCACAGCAACATTGAGCGGATCATTTGTGGTCATTTGCATCGCGCCATTGATGTTCGTTTTGGTGGCACGATTGCTAGCACGACGCCCTCGCCCGCCCACCAAGTCTGTCTGGATCTTGATGCCAGTGCAGAGCCAGCGTGGTCGCTCGAGCCGCCGGGCTATCGTGTGCACGCCTGGGATGATGCAAGTAGCCGTTTGGTGACTCACACCATGTGTGTTGGGGATTTCGAAGGACCCTATCCGTTTCACATGGATGGGGTCCTGATCGATTAACTACAAAAGATGTCCGCCAATCACAGTGGCATAGCCCGCAATGCCTGCGGCTGTCAGGCCCAAGCCACCAGACAGCCAGGTCAGTGCCATGATCCCGGTCAATACGCTGGCTGATGCAAGCACGATAGCAACCTGCAACATCCCCACCGCTATTTCAAGGCTGTGGTAGCGGTGGCTGGCCTCTTCGCGCTCGTGTTCAGCAATTTTGGCTCGCTCGGCAAGCTCTTTTCTGCCTTCGCCTTTATCAGGCTCAGAGGCGTAACGTTTGACTTCTTTCTCCCATTTCTCGATTGCAGCAGCGATGCTCGGATCGTCTTTTTTGTCGGAGAGTTTAAGCGTGTCAATCGTCAACTGGGTGGAGGTTTGACGAATCGTTTTTGCCTGGTAAAACGACCAGAGATCCGAGGATTGAATGTGCTTTGAAATAACTTCTGTCTGGTAGCCTTTGGATAAGGTCTCACAGACAGCAAGAACCAGGGCTAGAACCGCGATGAGCATCGCGATTCTTTTGTTTTCCGGGTGGAGCTCTAAGTGTTCGGACATAGTCAGTTCGCCTTTGGATAGGTACCGGGTAATAAGATGCTCTGGTCAACATTCTCAATATTCGTATGACCGCAAAACGCCATGGTGAGATCCAGTTCTTTGTGCAGGATCTCGAGGACTTTGCTCACGCCTTCGCCGCCCATGGCACCCAGGCCATACAAAAAGGCACGGCCGATATAGCAGCCTTGAGCGCCCAGCGCGCGAGCTTTGAGAATATCCTGGCCGCTACGTACGCCACCGTCCATGTGGACTTCAATCTGTTTGCCCACCGCTTCGACAATCGCTGGCAGGCTTCGAATGCTGGATTCGGCTCCGTCCAGTTGACGGCCGCCGTGATTGCTGACGATGATGGCGTCAGCACCGCTGCTAACGGCTAGCTTGGCGTCCTCGACATCTTGAATACCTTTGAGAATCAGTTTGCCGCCCCAGCGTTTTTTGACCCACTCGACATCGCTCCAGTCCAATGCTGGATCAAACTGTGAGGCCGTCCATTCGCTCAGCTTGCTCATGTCGCTTACGCCTTTGACGTGACCGACGATGTTGCCGAACTGACGACGGGGGGTGCCAAGCATCCCTAACGCCCACCGCGGTTTGGTCGCAATATCAATCATGTTTGCAATTGTTAGCTTGGGCGGGGCACTCAAGCCGTTTTTAATATCTTTGTGTCGCTGGCCCAAAATCTGTAAATCAAGCGTCAGCACCAGAGCTGAGCAGTTCGCGGCTTTTGCCCTGTCAATCAGGCGCTCGATGAAATCGCGGTCTTTCATGACGTAGAGCTGAAACCAGAAGGGATTACCGTCGGTGCCCTTCTGCACATCTTCGATTGAGCAGATACTCATGGTCGAAAGCGTGAAGGGGATACCGAAATCACGCGCAGCCCGAGCAGCAAGAATCTCGCCGTCAGCGTGTTGCATGCCGGTCAAGCCTGTGGGAGCGATCGCCAGCGGCATGGCTGTCTGTTGCCCGATCATGGTGGTCGCAGTGCTGCGGTTTTCCATGTTGTGCAGGATGCGCTGTCGCAGCTTGATGCTTTGAAAATCGCTTTCGTTGGCGCGATAGGTGCTTTCAGTCCATGAGCCAGAATCGGCGTAGTCATAAAACATACGCGGCACGCGCTTCTTTGCCAGAATCCGCAAGTCTTCGATGTTGGTGATGACAGCCATTGTTTTTTGGTCTCCCGCTGATTGCTACATTATGATGTTGAGCAGAGATTAGCAAAAATTAACAAAAATTACTGAAGGATTGGATGATGAACCGATTTATCCTGGCTGTTTTAATTGGATCCGGCCTGACGGTGGCTCAGACGCCGGTTTGGGCTGATGCACCGCCTCAAGCGATCGCTGAGATGGCCAAACAGCAAGTGCCCAAGTATCTGGAAACCTTGCAAAGCCTCGTCTCCGTTGAGTCGGGCAGCAGAGATCTTGAAGGTCTGGTCAAAGTCAGAGGTTTGATTGAGGCTAAGCTCAAGGCACTTGAGATTCCATTTGAGATTATTGCCGCCCCTGCGGACAGCAAGGCGGGCTCAATGGTTCGAGCAACGTTAAAAGGCAAGGGGACGAAGCATATTGCCTTGATTGCTCATATGGACACGGTTTACCAGCGAGGCGATCTGGCTAAACAGCCTTTTCGCATCGAGGGTGACAAGGCGTTTGGTTTAGGCATCGCCGACGATAAGGGTGGTGTAGCCATGGTGTTGCACACACTTGAAATAGTGAAAACGCTCAAGATCGATGGCTTCGGTCAGTTGACCGTCTTTTTTAACGGAGACGAAGAGATTGGCTCATTCGTTTCACGGGATTACTTTACAGCGCTGGGCCGTGAAAACGATGTGGTGTTGTCGTTTGAGGGTAGTGGCACGAAAGCAGACTACGTCCGCTTGGCCACCTCAAGCATCGCGCGCGTTTTTATGAAAGTAAAAGGCCGCGCCTCACATTCGGGCGCAAATCCGGACTTTGGTCGCAATGCACTTTACGAGCTGTCGCACCAGCTGCTGCAGACTCGTGATCTTTCGGATCCGTCCAAGGGTTTGAAGTTTAATTGGACCTTGGGTAAGGCGGGCAGCGTCGCGAACATGATCCCCTCTGAGGCGACCGCAACGGGTGACGCCCGCGCCGAAAGGACAGTCGATTTTGACAATCTTGAAGCAACACTCAGAGAACGAATCAAAAATAAATTGATTCCTGACACAGAGGTTTCCCTGGACTTCACGAGGACTCGCCCGCCGCTGAATCCTACCGATGCTGCCAGGGCAGTGGCGAAACAGGCTCAACAGGTTGCAGCCGAGATTAAATGGCCGTTAACCGTGATTGAAAAGGCGACTGGGGGTGGTACAGATGCGGCTTTTGCATCGCTGCAGGCTAAAGGCGCAGTGTTAGAGAGCTTTGGGCCGCAGGGCTTCGGCGCACATAGTGACAACGCCGAATACATCCTGATCCCGTCTATCGAACCACGCCTCTACATCACGACGCGCTTAATCGAAGAGATCTCTAAACCTTGACTTTAAAGGGATTGAAATTGGTGTCGCGATCGTAATAGTCTTCGTGCTCTTTGCGTTTCAGAAAATTAACGACGACATAGGTGAGGGGGGTCGCAATGACCTCCCAGCCGGTTTTCAGAAAATACTGGGTGACTGCAACTTTGAGCACGAGCTCGGTCGGCCAGATTCCATAGAAAGCCAGAAAATAAAAGAAGCTCGAGTCAACCAGCTCACCAACAGCCGTCGAGCCGATCGTACGAAACCAGAGGTGACGCCCAGACGAGGCAATCTTCATTTTGGCTAAAACAAAGCTATTCACCAGGCTGCCTGACCAGAAGGCAATGATGGATCCCGCGACGATGCGCCAGGTATTGCCATAGACAGTTTCCAGCCCTTCTTGTAAATGGGCGCTGTATTCACCGGGTGCGGGGTGCAGGTTCACGACGATGAAGGACATGATGGCGGCGAAAACGAGTGCTGCAAACCCGCACCAGACTGCCCGGCGATCATGGGCATAGCCATACACCTCGGTCATGATGTCGCCGAACAGGTAAGAAATCGGGAAAAACAAAACCCCAGCCCCAAACACAACCGTACCGAAAAAAGGCAGCTCTACCTGGGCGGCTTTACTCGCCCCGATAATGTTCGAGCAAAGCAGCACTGTCACAAAAGCAGCAACCAGCAGGTCGTAATATCTATGCTGTCGAGCCGGGATAGACGAAGGAACTGCACTAACTGAATCGCTGGATGGCTGCATGTTCTCTTTGCACTACTATGGTGGCGTCACGCTGACGATTTTTGTTTTTAACGTTTTTGCTTTAGTGAGACTCAAATGACGATTTCAATGTACCAAGCATCTGTACCCGTGATCAAGAAAATGTTGACGAATCTGTCGGCTATCCTTGGTAAGGGCGAGGCGTACGCGCAAGCGAAAGGCTTTGACGGCGTTAATTTGGTGCAATCGCGACTGATCGCAGATATGTTTGCCTTGGGTAAGCAAATCCAGATCGCTACTGATATGTCTAAAGGCGGATTGGCGCGTCTGGCTGGTATCGAGCCACCAAAGTTCGACGACGATGAGACAACCCTCTCTCAGTTACAAGCTCGCATTGCTAAAACAATTGAGTTCATCGACTCGATCCGTACCGATCAGATTGATGGGTGTGAGGCTCGTGAAATCAAGTTTGCTATCCGTGACAACCAGTTTGAGTTCACCGGTCAGGCTTACTTGCTCGAATGGGTATTGCCAAACGTGTTCTTCCACATCACCACCGCCTATAACTTGTTGCGCCAGAATGGTGTTGACATCGGCAAGCGAGATTTTCTGGGTTAAGAACGCCAGTCCCTCACCCCGTATAATCCCCAGCAAAATTCCATCAGAGTCTTGGCCAACATTGGGGTGAGAGATGCTTCTCTGGTTCGTTATCGCTTATTGGGTGGTTTCTGTCGGCATCGGCCTAGTTGCTGCCATGGGTGTCAAGAACACTGCCGATTTTGCCGCTGCCGGGCACAAACTGCCTTTGCCCATCGTGACGGCTACTGTCTTCGCTACCTGGTTCGGGTCCGAGACGGTGCTGGGCATACCAGCAACTTTTCTTAAAGAAGGCCTGGGCGGCATCGTTGCTGATCCCTTTGGCTCATCTTTATGCCTGATTCTGGTTGGCGTATTTTTTGCGCGCCACTTATACAACCGCAAGATGCTGACGATCGGCGATTATTTCCGCGAACGCTATGGTCGCATGGTCGAGATTCTCATCACCCTGTGTATTGTGGCTTCTTATCTCGGCTGGGTTGCGGCCCAGATCAAGGCTTTAGGTCTTGTGTTCAATGTGGTGTCGGATGATGCCATTTCACAAGACACCGGGATGCTGATCGGTGCGGGCAGTGTCCTGGTCTATACCCTGTTTGGCGGGATGTTGTCGGTGGCCATCACCGATTTCATCCAGATGATTATTATCGTCATCGGTATGCTCTACATCGGTGGTGAGTTTTCTCAATCGGCCGGGGGTGTCGCAGCCGTCATCACACATGCTTCTCAGGCCGGTAAGTTCAATTTCTGGCCGCATATGGATTGGGTATCCGTGCTCGGCTTTATTGCGGCTTTGTTTACGATGATGTTGGGCTCAATCCCCCAGCAGGATGTGTTTCAGCGAATCACGTCTTCAAAGAACGTCAATATTGCGGTGCAGGCTGCCGTGCTCGGCGGGGTGATGTATTTCATATTTGCTTTTGTGCCTTTGTTTTTAGCTTACTCAGCTACGCTGATTGACCCTGATCTGGTCAAGCGCTACATCGATACCGACTCACAATTGATCCTGCCGCGTCTGGTGCTGGATCATGCGCCTTTGTTCGCCCAGATTATGTTTTTTGGTGCTTTGCTCTCGGCGATCAAGAGTTGTGCGAGCGCCACGCTTCTGGCACCTTCAGTGACATTTTCAGAGAATATTCTCAAGGGTTTATTCAAGAATTTGAGTGACCGGCACTTGCTTAGAATGATGCGGATCACGGTTTTATGTTTCACCGTTGTGGTCACTTTCTTTGCGATCAACTCCCAGCTATCTATTTTCAAAATGGTTGAGAGTGCCTACAAAATTACGCTGGTTGCTGCTTTTGTGCCGCTGGCTTTTGGCGTTTACTGGAAGCGAGCCAATTCCTTATCCGGCCTGCTTTCAGTGCTGGGTGGATTGATTGTCTGGATTATTTGTGAAATGACGGCAGCTGATGCCGCCATGCCCCCGCAGTTAGCAGGCTTGCTCGCCAGTGTGGCTGGCATGCTGATCGGAGGATTTGTCCCTCAATCGGAACTCCTCCCCGTCGATCAGCCTATCCGGGATAATTAATCAGCGTAGCCGGGCGACTCGCGGTCAAGCACCCTCATCATGGCGGCAAAGAAGAGCTCAGTTCGCTCTTCATTTGAATGACTATTGCCAGGAGCTGGGTTGTTTACGGTATGAACGATCTCGTCCGACAGCACTTCAATTTCTTTGCCCGTGCTCATGGCGAGCACTTGTGCGCGACAGACTCGCTCAAGCTTATAAAGGCGCTTGTAAGCCTCGGCAACGGTATCGCCAACAACCATGACACCATGGTTTTTCATGAACAATACTTTTTTATCACCAACCTGCGCGCACAATCTTTCGCCTTCACTCATAGTGTCTGCAAGGCCAGTGTAGACATCGTCGTAGGCAGTGATGCCAGTAAAGAATGCAGCAGTCTGGCTGGCTGGCAAAATCCGGTTGTCTTTGAGCATATTTAAAGCCAGTGCCCAGGTCTGGTGTGTGTGCAGCACGACCTTGGCGCCGGTGATGCGGTGAACAGGGGCATGAATACAGAGTGCAGAGCGTTCGATTTTGCCTTCGCCCTCTAGCACTTCACCTTGCTCGTTAAAAATCTGGATGTCGCTCGCACGTGCTTCGGACCAGTGGTAGCCAAAAGGCAAAATCATGAAGCGATCGGTATAACCTGGAACCATAACCGTGAAATGGTTGTCAATGCCTTCTTCAAGCTGATCACGAACCGCCAAGCGCAAAGCCGCGGCAAGATGGACTTTTGTCTGCCACACTGGGTCTGGTTGCTCTGCTATTTTTAGATGACGTGCTGACATGTTGATCTCCTTTTTGTAAATATTGTCAATGATAGTTATTTTTTGGGCTCACGGGGCACGCGTCCCAATAAATAAAACTCTGGATTGGGCATCATATTGCTGAAATTAGCGATGCGGTTAGACATCCCGAAAAATGCCGTGATGGTTGCGATATCCCAGATATCTTCGTCATCAAAGCCATGTTTATGTAACGCGGCAAAGTCGTTATCAACGACTTCGTTGGCTCTCAGGCAAACTTTAAGCGCAAAAGCAAGCATCGCTTTTTGACGGGGCGTGATGTCGGCCTTTAAGTAATTGACCGCAACTTGATCCGCCACCAGGGGCTTTTTCTCATAAATCCTTAAGAGTGCTCCGTGAGCAACCACGCAATACAAGCACTGATTGGCGGCGCTTGTTGTCGTGATGATCATCTCCCGGTCACCTTTGGTCAGCGAACCTGTGTCTTTGACCATTATCGCGTCGTGATACGCAAAGAAAGCCCTGAACTCGGCTGGTCGGCGCGCTAGCATCAAAAACACATTGGGCACAAAGCCCGATTTCTCCTGTGTTTCAAGAATCCGGTCTTTTAAGTCCTGGGGCAGCGTGTTGAGATCGGGAAAGGGATATCTTTCAGTCATTGCGATGATGTCTCTATGATTGTTTTTAGTGTAATTTTTTGAATCTGTTGCAATTAAGTTCTTCGGCTGATTTTCTCGACCAGATAGTTAGTGAGTTTCATCGCGGACGGTCGATAAATCATGATGCAAAGCACGGCTAACGGATAAGTAATGAGCCACGCATCAAACCAGGACCAGTGCCAGCCAGCGGAAAAACCGATTCTATAAACCGTTATGGCGAGTGTGACGGTGATCGACATCCATAAGCCCATCACGGCAGCAAAAATAAAACTCGGTAACTTGAACATGGGTGTATCGTCTCTATATATTTCACTGTAACTGAGTTTGTAAAAAAGTCTATCCCATTTTTGATTTGAATGAGTTGAAACCATGAACAAAGCGCCTGTCCTCTTCGTCTCTCATGGGGCCCCAACTTTCGCACTGGAGCCCGGTGTGGCTGGACCCAAGCTGGCAGAATTTGGCCAACACCTCAAAGATGCGAAAGCTGTCCTGATCGTTTCGCCTCATTGGGAGACCGCTCAGATCGAAGTGACCACGGGTCAGACGCTTGCGACCATTCATGACTTTTATGGGTTTCCGAAACCGCTATATGAGCTTCAGTATCCGGCTAAGGGTTCGACCGATTTCGCCGAACAAGCAATCCAGTTATTGCGTGATGGAGGGGTCATGGCGAGATCCAACGGTGACCGTGGCCTCGATCATGGTGCGTGGGTTCCCCTGATGTATCTGGTGCCGGACGCAAGTTTGCCTGTGTTTCAGGTCTCGATGCCGCTTGGGCTAGATGTCGCTGGCGCCTATCAGATGGGGCAACTGCTGGCGCCATTGCGAGACCAAGGAGTGATAATCCTGGCGTCAGGGTCTTTGACGCACAACCTTGGTGAATTTCGCCTGGGCCTGAGTGCCGCGCAGCCATATGTCACTGAATTTGTTGACTGGGTCAAAGACACCTTGGTTCAGCATGACGATGATCGTATGCTTGCCTATCGAGAGACCGCTCCTCATGCGATGCGCGCACACCCGAGTGACGATCATTTTTTACCATTATTAGTTGCCATGGGCGCACGAAATCATCAGGATGCATTTTCGGTGATTGAAGGGGGCGTCACTTACGGTTTTCTGTCAATGGACAGTTTCGCCTGGCAGTGACACCGGTTTCAATCATTGGTTTACTCCGCGTGCATTGGCTCAAGCCCGGTCGCTCGAATGGTTTTTGCGTTCTTGGGTGAAGCTAGAAAATCCACCAGTGCTTTGGCCTGAGCGGGCACTTTGCTGTTGGCGACGACAGCGGCTGAGAATGGTGTGACGAGTTGTACTTCATCGGGCAGTAGACCAATGATGTCAATCCCTGCGCCCACGGCCATTAATTCGCTGCGCTGTTGACATCCGAGTTCAGCCTCGCCTTGGGCAACAATCTCGCCCACAGGCGTAGCCGGTATCTGGCGCGCTTTTGCTTTCATTTGTTCTGCGATGCCGAGTTTGTCCATCAGCTCTTTTTTGATGTATTCGCCGCTGGCGCTATCTGAATAAGCAATCGTTTTAGCCTTCAAAAAAGCAGACCGTAATTTCTGCACTGTACTGATATCTGGCTTTGGCGCTCCTTTTTTAACCGCGCAAGCGATCGGTGAATTGGCGAGTACAACTTTGCTACCCGCCAGGAGTTTGCCTTGACTCATTAACTCGTCAAGCGATCCACCGACCATAATGACGACGTCAATGGTTTCGCCGCGCTCAAGCCGCAACGGGATCGCATTTTTTGTGGTGCCCATCGAAGGACCCCAGCCAGATACCAGCTTATGGTGAGTTTCTTTTTCGAAATCCGCTGCCAGCTGCTTGTAGGCTGCTGCAAATCCCCCCGAACTCACGACTTGAATTTCTTCGCTGTGCGCGATGGGTGCTAGCAATACCAGACTGAACAAGGCATTGCTCAGAGCTGTGGTAAGCGCAAAATGTTTCATTTTTATCCTCAGAATTCGGGTGATCGCTGTAATTTACAACGGGACGCCAGTTTCAATACTAGCCTGAGCAGTTTCCCACGCCAGTAATGCCGCCTTCTTGTCTATCCCCCAACGGTAGTTACCAAATTCACCCGACTCCCGGATTACGCGATGACAGGGGATTAAATAGGCGAGGGTGTTTCTGGCTACTGCGCTGCCGACTGCCCGCTGGGCCTTGGGTTGCCCGATCGCCAGAGCGAGATCGCTATATGAGACGACACTTGCTGTCGGCGCCTTGATCAAGGCCTCCCAAACTTTGAGTTGAAAGTTTGTGCCTTTTAACAATAGTTTTATTTCCCTCTTTTCAGCAGAGGGCTCAAAGATTGACCGGCCGTAAGTAACGGCTTGCTCGGTGTTGAGGTTTAGTGTGGCTCTTGGCCAGAGGTCCACAAGCTCTGCCAGCGCTACTTCTTTATCTTCATTAAATGCTAGATGGCATATGCCACGGGCTGTCCAGGCAATTAATGCAAGCCCGAAACGGCATTCGATAAAGCCGTACTCGATTAAAACGTCTTTACCGAGCGCCTTGATTTCACCGGGCGTCATGGCAACCGCCATGATCATTAGATCGTGCAAGCGCCCAGTACCCGACAAGCCGCTATCCCAAGCGGCGGTCAGTATGTTTTTGGACGATTGCAAATTGGCGAGTGCCTGTTCTTTTGTTAGGTATTGCAAAAATTTCTTCGGTGAAATCCCCGCCCAGGCAGTAAATACCCGCTGCAAATGAAATTCACTTAAATCGACCGCTTGAGCAATCTCTGCAAGAGAGGGCTGCTCATCCACATGTTGCTTGATGAAGTTGATGGCTTTTTCGACGATCTGGTACTGCTGATAGGGCTGATTGAGGTCTGTCATAGCGATGGGTCAAACTTTGGTTTGCGATAAACAAGCATAGACAGAGCAATAAAAAAATAAAACCCGATTCTTGCGCTAAGCCACTTGTTTTTGCACAGAAAAACTTGCGCTTAGTATGGCGCCAATCACCAGCAGTCCGCCAAGCAGTGTTCTTGGCGAAGGAGTCTGACTGAACAACACCCAGGCGAACCCGATTGCATAGACAGGTTCGAGCGACACTATCAAGCCAGCTGTCCGCGCGTGAAGAATCCGTAGACTCAAAATAAAAAGTAGATGAGCTAGCCCAGTGCAGACCAGTCCGAGCACCAGAAGCCAACCCCAGCTAGTGAGGCTTATTTCCTTGACCTGTGGGATGGCCCAGGCGCTGAGAAGCAGAAACACAATCGCATTCTGCCAAGCGGCTACCTTAAACGCGTTAACGCCACTTAACGCATGGCGATTGATCACAGCGAGGACCGCAAACGTTGCACCAGACACGAGTCCCCAAACCAGACCCTCTGTCGCCCGGTTGGCCAGCGTAAATGAAGGGGTGACCAGAATGAGTCCGGTTGTGACAAGGCAGAGTCGAACCCATTCGTCTCGTTTGACCTGCTCTTTTAATACGAAGCGTTCGATCAAACTAATAAATGCGGGAAAGCTTGCAAAACCAAGTGTTGCCACCGCGATGCCGCCTACTTTGACCGACTGAAAAAATGTCCCCCAGTGGGCTGTCAGAAAGACACCAGAGAGCAGGACGGCCTGCCATTTGTTTTCCAGTCCACGCAGCGTCAGCGTGTTTTGCCGCAACATCACAGGGCTGGCGATTGACAGAAATATCACCGCAAATAAAGCTCGAGCCCAAGTGATCGTAAGGGCATCGGCCTGGATCAGTTCCCCAAGTACGCCGGTCATGCCAAAACAAAAGGCGACCATATGAATCGCCAGTAGCGCTTGTATCCGCGTCATTGCGCTCCAGGACGGCTAAGCCAGGTTTGCCTGAACCAGGTCCGGCGATAGACCGCAGTAGCGACGATGGTGCCATAAGCACACATGGCAAAGGCGCTCACGGCAAAAAACCATTGCAGTGAGTGCGTCCACTGGAAAACGAACCAGCCGATCACAGAAGCGATAAACAGTCTCAGGATCCCTGCGGTCAATGGCCAAAAGAGCCGCTGCGCGCCTTGCGACGCGAAATAAAGCGCGAACCCCATTGAGAAGAAACCAAAGAATGGTCCGACAATCCGCAGAAAAGACGCACCTGCATTTAGCATTTGGGGTTCAGCGCCAAAGAGGCTCATCCAGGCTTCAGGCCAGAGGGCTGCCAAAAGGCCAACCACTTCGGCCAAGGTGAACGCCAGCGCGGCGCCTGTTAGAGCGATCTTCAGTGCTCTTTCGGGTTGTTTAGCCCCAAGGTTGGACGCAACCATGGCGACCAGTGGTGCGCCAATCCCGAAGGCAACCGGGAAGATAAAGTACTCAAGTCGTGCCGCGATGCCGTAGCCCGCCAGCGCGGCTGTCCCCGCGAACGAACCCACCAGGGCAGTCGTTGAGGCAATCAGTCCGTTGGTTAACAAGGGGTTGATCATGGCAAACCCACCCACGATCAAAATGTTACGCATCGGCCCCCATTTCAGCGGGCAACGTTGCAGTCGGGCCAAGTTGCGGCCCGACAGGCAGTACCAAAGAAAGATTGATGTGCCTGCTGTGTAATAAAGAACGAAAGCCCATCCTGCGCCAGCGATACCAAGCGCGGGAAAAGGACCAAGACCAAAGATCAAACAAGGTGAAATAGGGACCAATAATAAAGCGCCCACTAAGTTGACAGCTGCGGGTACAAACATATTGCCGGAGCCGCGGATGGCGCTCGCCAGGGCATTCATGATCCACATCAAAATTAGTGCTGTGAAGGCAACGCCCGAGTAGGCCATAGCAGCATCAAGCGCATCACCGGTGACGCCCATCAGCTTGAAGAGCGGCTGCCGAAACAGCAACAGCAGGCTGGCACAAATCACACCTAAGCCCGCGTTAAGCACGACAGCATGTAAAACCAGGCGGTTGGCGAGTTCGTTATCCTTCGCGCCAAGTGCCCGCGCGATAGCTGAAGAAATCCCGCCGCCCATTGCCCCCTGGGACATGGTCTGCATCAACATGATGATGGGCAATACGACTGCTGCGCCCGCTAACGCGCTCACACCTAGATGAGAGATAAACCAGGTCTCAACGAGACCCGTACTGGCTTGTGCCACCATCATCAGGACGTTCGGCCACGCAAGGCCGATCAAGGTTACTAAAATTGGCCCGGAGAGCATGGCCTCAAGTCGGGCCGTTCGAGCATTACTCATTCAATGATGTCGTAAGCCATGCGCTTAACACCAGCCAAGTTTTTGCCTTCGATGCGAATGAGTTGGGTAGGGCCGTTTCGTTTGGGCGAGTGTAAATCACCGACTTGATAGGCGTGCGCGATACCTGGTGTCAGTGCATAAGACCGTGTCTTTTTTGCTTTGCCAGGCTTGTCCATCGTGGCCGATTCGACGATTTCGTAATCAAACATTTCTGTTTCACCGCGGGCTTGTCCGTAAATGGCCCAAGTACTTTCATGGTCGTGTGGCGGTGCCGTCTTTGCGCCGTCGTAGTTATGGGCGACGATACAGAAACCGAGCTCTGGATCTTGATAAATCACTTGGCGCTCTGGCGTGTCGAGGCTGACGCAGCTGTCGACGAATTGTGCGTCTTTCAGGGCGCCCGAGAGCAGTTTGGCGACTTCCGTAACGCCCTGGGAGCCCGGCTGAGCCTTGAGGGTCGAGCGGCATTGTGAGGCAAATTCTTCTAAGGTCAAACTCATGGTGAAGTCTCCGGTTATTGGATTTTTTGATCCATGTATGCGTTGCGTTCTTCAGATTCTACATCCGAGCCTTACTAAAGTAAGGCCTGCTAAAGTAGCAACTAAAAAGTTTCAATTAAACGGTGCGATGCAAAAGGAGAGAGATAAACCATGACAATAAAATATGTAGAGGCCAACGGTGTGAAATTTGCCTACCATGAGCATGGTGAGGCTACGGCGCCCACTGTAATGCTGTTGCATGGTTTTCCTGACATCGCCACGACCTGGAGCCATCAAATCCCTGCTTTGGTAGCGCAAGGCTACCGGGTGATTACGCCTTATCTGCGAGGCTACCCGCCAACAGAAGTTCCTGCCCATGGGTTTTATGACAAAGCCACGCACACGGCGGATATCGTTGCCTTGATCAAGCAGCTCGGGCAAAACAAGCCAGTCTATCTGGTTGGACAAGACTGGGGTGCCATCATTGGATACGCTGTCCTGGCGGCGCACCCTGAACTCGTTGCACGAGCCATTTTGATGGCTGTGCCGCACCCGGGGCAGGTCACGAAAAGTCTGACCGAACCCAAGCACATTCATCGTTCATTTCACTGGTGGTTTTTTCAATTACCAGATTTCCCTGAAAAAGCACTACTGGAAAACGATATGGCTTTCATTGATTATCTCTGGTCTTACTGGACAACACCCGGGCATAACGATGACGCTCATATCCGAGATATCAAGAACACACTCAAGCAACCAGGCGTTCTGACCGCAACGCTGGGCTATTACCGCGCCATGTTTGATCTCAGTAAGGCAGATCCGTCGCTAGCGGGTTTACGAGACTTGATGGCCAGACCCATCAGCGTGCCGACACTGGCATTGTGCGGCGCGGATGATTTGCGCGCTGAGTTAATGCAGGACCAAGGGCGTTATTTCACCGGCGACTATGATTTTCAGCTGATAGACCAAGCGGGCCATTTTTTGCACCGGGAACAACCTGAAAAAGTTAATGAGCTCATTCTGGATTGGCTGAAAAGGTGACCACATTCAATTTAGAACAATTTCAGGATCGCCACGAAGCGATGTCAATGAGCTGGTGGCCCTTCGCTCAGCTTGAGCTGCAAGAAAGCTAAGTCAAGCCATCTGCCAAACTTGGTGCCGACTTCAGGCATGAGGCCCACTTCAACAAATCCCAGTTTTTTGTGAAGTTCGATTGAGGGCTGATTGCCAGCCTCAATTGCTGCCACCATCACGTGCTTGCCAATTTTTTGCGCCCTTTCGATCAAGGCATGCATCAACCGCATACCCAGGCCCAGACCACGAGCCTCTTTGTGCACGTACACCGAATGCTCGACTGTGTATTTATAGCCGTCATGAGGGCGCCAGTCTCCAAAGCTCGCATAGCCCAGTACTTGATTGTGCTCGTTGACAACAACCAGCACGGGATAGCCGAGCTTGTTGCGATCAGCCATCCAGCTGACGCGATTGGGGGTGTCGACGGTGATGTCGTTCCAGATGGCGGTGGTGTTTACGACTGCGTCGTTATAGATTTCCATGATGCTTGCGGCATCTGATGCTAGGGCGTCCCTGATTTCCATGCTGTGCTTGTCTCTATGCTACGGGTCTATGACGGTCTAAAAATTCGCGGGCTTGCGCAACTGCGACGGGGATCAGCTCAGGGGATGTCTTCCACGGATAAATGCTGACCTCAGACTTAGGCGCCAAGTTGACGACTTCCATTGCGATATCGTATGGATGGGGCGGGCTATCATCTGGCATGACAAACACTGGTGTTTGGCAGTTGCGTACAGTGTCGCGATCGACGGTATAGACGAAATCCGCGCGCTTGAGATACATATTGTTTAGAAACGCTTCAACCATGGTCATGTTTAGGTCTGGTCGTTGTGCACAAATCGTCGGCCCCCACTTTGCCATGTTGCTCTCGTAGCCCAAGCGGGGCTTTTCGTGACGCCAGCCACTGGGTTGCGCGGTTACTGCAGCAATGACCCGTTCGGGCGAACGCTTGAGCAGGTTCCAGATGAAGGGACCACCAATACAAAAACCCATGATCAAGAACTTGTCGATGCCGAGATGATCCATCAAGCCTAGTTGGTCGTCGGTAAATGAATCCCACGGACGATCGATTTCCAGGGGGCCGCTTGACTTGCCACTGTTGGCGGTACGCAGATCCATGGTGATACAGCGATAACTATCTTTGAATTCTTGCATCGGATCGAATGGCGAAAGCGTAGAAAAGAAAGCGCGAGAGGAATCGAGACCGCCACCTGGGATGATGAGAAGCGGTGGTCCAGAGCCCTCTTCTTCGTAATGGATGCGGACTGCGCCTTTTTCGTAGAACGGCATGGTAATGACCCCTGTTAAGCTCTTTTCAATGTGATAATTCTCGTACAACGCCGCGACCGGAAATCAACTATACGAGAAATTGCCAGGTTGGGTATAGGCATCAAGGTAAAAGGTATCAATTAAATGGAGTCTTTCTAATGCGCACGCTGATCGCTAGATCCTTGATAGGGGTGCTCTTTTCCTGGTGCTTGGCCAGTGGTCAGACGATGGCCGAAGAGAAAAGCTATGGCGTCGAACTGCAAGGTTTTCAATATCCTTATCCGTTGATGCACTATCGCTTTGTCTCGCAGGGCCAGCAAATGCAGATGGCCTACATGGATGTGAGTCCAGAGGGTAAACCTAACGGACACACTGTGGTTCTGATGCATGGCAAGAATTTCTGCGGTGCAACCTGGGAGACCACTATTGCAGCGTTAACGCACAATGGCTATCGCGTTATCGTGCCAGATCAGATTGGTTTCTGTGCGTCAACGAAGCCGGCACACTACCAATACAGTTTTCAGCAGTTGGCGACCAATACTCTCGCGCTCTTAAAGAGCATTGAGGCCTCGCGTGTGATCCTGCTGGGCCACTCGACCGGAGGTATGCTGGCGACGCGGTTTGCGTTGATGTATCCAAAAGAGACAGAGCAACTGCTGATGGTGAATCCCATCGGGCTTGAGGACTGGAAAGCGCTCGGTGTCCCCAGCCGCACGGTCGACCAGTGGGTTGAACGCGAGATGAAAGTCTCAGCGCAAGGTATTAGAGACTATGAGAAAAACGTCTATTACGTTGGTCGCTGGAAGCCCGAATATGAAAAGTGGGTCGATATGCTGGCTGGTTTGAATCGTGGTCCCGGGCACAAGCTAGTTGCCTTGAACTCTGCCCTGATTTACGACATGATTTTCACGCAGCCTGTTGTGTATGAATTCTCAAAGTTGACGGTGCCCACGACTTTGATGCTGGGTGATAAGGATACGACAGCGATTGGTAGCGATATCGCTCCTCCTGAGATAAAGGCTAAGCTGGGTCATTACAACGAGTTAGGCAAGCAAGTGATCAAGCTGATTCCCAACGGGGCATTGATCGATTTTCCGGGTTTTGGCCATGCGCCTCAAATTGAGGATCCTGTGATGTTCAATAAGGTGCTACTCGATGCAATCACACGATCGCATCGATGATCGACAGCTCACCAGATTGATCAGGAGCCTTAGTCGAGCTTGACCCCTGAGGTTTTTGCCAGGGCCCCCCAGCGCTCGTAATCTTTTTTAACGAAGGCTGCGAAGTCGGTCGATGATCCTCCTACAGGCTCCACGCCAGTCTCTGCCATTTTCGAGATGACATCGGGTAAAAGCAACACACGGTTAATCTCTTTGTTCAACAGTGCAACGACGTCAGGTGGCGTACCAGCAGGGGCTAATAAGCCCATCCAGACGCCGAAGTCTACGCCTTTTGCCACGGTTTCATCTAAAGTTTTAACATCGGGATAGCGTGGTGAACGTTTGGCAGTCGCCACCGCGACCAGATTAAGCCGCCCGCTTTCAACAAGTGGAACGGTCGAGGCGAGTGTGCCAATATAAACGTCGACATTCCCGCCCATGACGTCAGTCAAGGCTGGTGACGCGCCCTTGTAAGGCACCTGAAGCAAGCCGATTTGTGTCCGGGTTTTAAAGTCTTCGCCAATCAGGTGCCCCATGGTGCCGGCTCCCGCAGTTGACCACTTCAATCCCTGGGATGATTTCCCTTTTGCGACAAGATCCTCTGGCGTTTTGATTGAAGACTTGGCTGAACTGGCGATCGCCTCGGGGGTGGTCGACACCTGGATAACAGGGGTAAAGCTTTTTACCGTGTCGTAGCTGACGCTTGAATACAACCAAGGGCCCAGGCTGGCGTTGTCGGGTTGAGCCATGACCAACATGTAACCGTCAGCAGGCGCTCGAGCGACCGCATCCAATGCCAGATTGCCGCCTGCACCAGGCCGGTTTTCAATAATCACTTGCCAGCCCGTTAGTTCGGCGAGTTTGGTCCCGACCAAACGCGAAACGAAATCTGTACCTCCGCCCGGCGAGAAAGGGACCACAATCCTGATCGGTTGATCGGGAAATGTGCCTGCTAGTACATTGAAGTTTGCACCAAGAAAAATCAATGAAGCTAAAAGTCGCCAGATGATTGAGGTGGTCACTATTTTCATTTTGTCTGCCTGAATTTTTTTGTGAATAAACACAGTTGTTTGAGGCAGACCTTAGGTGAGGTCCAGGCTTCTGTCAAGTATGGCCGTGCTCACCCGTGTCCTATTTGGCTTTTACTACGCCTCTATAAATCAGGCCTGTGGCTAACAAGCCCAACCCGCCAGCCAGACTCAGCCAATAACCAGGTGAAGCTTTGTCCCCGGTGGTTTGGATAAGCCAGGTCGCAACAAAGGGTGTAAAGCCCCCAAATAAAGCAGTCGCTAAACTATATGCTAAAGAAAATCCGGTTGTTCTTATGTGAACCGGAATAATTTCAGTCAGTGCCACCACCGTTGCACCGTTGTAACTGCCATAAAGGAAAGACAGCCACAGTTCGATAATTACCATGTGCTCGAATGTGGGGTTGGCGACCAGCCAATTTAATGCGGGATAAGCGGTGATCAAGGTCAGACCTGAGAACAAAGCCATAATGGGCCATCGCCCCACTTTGTCTGACAAAGCTCCCATGACGGGCAACCAGATGAAGTTTGACACCCCGACAAATAAAGTCACAAGCAAGCTGTCAATAATTGAGAGTTTTAAGACATTCTTACCATACGTTGGCGTGTATACCGTGATGAGGTAAAACGATACCGTTGTCATCACAATCAACATCATGCCGCACACGATCAGCGGCCAGTTTGTCACTAGCGCCTGAATGATTTGTTTGAAACTTGGATGCTCTTTCTTGGCCAGAAAAGCAGGAGTTTCTTCCAGTGAGCGGCGAATTTGAAAAACAACCGGGATGATCAAGCAGCCGATAAAGAATGGAATTCGCCATCCCCATTCTGCCATGGCCGCTGGACTAAATTGTTCGTTCAAAAAATACCCTAGCGCAGCAGAGAAAATAATGGCCACTTGTTGACTGGCGGACTGCCAACTGACGTAAAACCCCTTGCGACCAGGCGTAGCCATCTCGGATAGATAGACTGATACACCGCCAAGTTCGACACCCGCTGAAAACCCTTGCAGTAACCGCCCGATCAGAACAAGCAAAGGTGCAAAGATGCCTATCGTGGCATAGCCAGGAATGAAAGCTACCATTGCTGTGCCCGCAGCCATGATCCCGAGCGTCAGGACCAGACCTTTGCGTCTCCCGATTCGGTCAATGTAGCCACCCAATAGAAGCGCACCAAGGGGACGCATGAGAAATCCCGCGCCAAAGGTCGCAAAAGTTAGCATGAGCGAGGCGTAGTCGCTGTTAGAGGGGAAGAAGGCCTTCGATATGTAGCTGGCATAAAAACCAAAAATAAAGAAGTCGTACATTTCAATGAAGTTTCCGCTTGTTACGCGAAAAACAGTCGAGAACTTGGATTGAGGCTTGGCGGTGTTCATGTTTTCTCGATTAATTTCGTTAATTCACAGGGTTGATTAAATCACCGAAGTGGCCGAGCTAGCGATTTTCTGCTTTAAGTCTTTTGACGCAACGCTATAACCTCCGTCGTTGCCGTCGATAAAATGGGTATGCACGTCTAGTGAGGAGACCAGGCAAGTAAATAGAGCTGAGTCAGAATAGTGAACACCGTATTTGATCTGACCGTCCGCTTCAAGCTGATCCAGGAGGCGAATAATCTCAGTCTTCTGTGTGGCGCTGACATCAATCACCATCCGTAAATAGTCGTCTATTTTGATATCGTCGGTATTTTTGATCATCAGATCAATATACTTACCCGTGACAGATGCTCGATTGCCCTTCTGAGCCTGAACGATTAACTTGAACAGCCCCGTCAGTATGGTCGCTTTGGTTACCTGTAACCAGCGGATGAAGACGTTTTTAACTTTAAGCTTCATTTCTGCCCCGACGAATTTGGGTGGCCATGTCAAGGGCAAATTGTCGTGACTAAGCGGTCGGGAAAGCGGTGCAATATCTTTTATCTGTCGAATGATTTCGCCATAAGGTGTGAGGGCACCTGAAGACCCGCTAATGATTAAAGTCATGATCTGGCCATTGACTGACCGAGCTTCATTCCAGCGACATTCCAGCCCTTGAAATGAAATCGGCAATGGCGCGTCACTTCGGATCAGATAGGGACTATCTTTTCGCTTTAATAAATGATCTGCTATTTGCATCCCACCACCCGTGATCATGGCGAGCCTATTATCGGGGCTTGGTTCGAATTTGGCGACTAACACGTTGGATCCGAGCGCACGAATCGCCTGCATTGGGACGCAACCTACACGCAGCTTAAGCTTCAGTTGGTGGTCTACTTGCTGAGCCAACGTGACCAGTGCGTTGCCAATCCTAGCACTGAACTCGTCTGGGGCCAGGATCACAGCGCCATCGCCACCAAAAACGAAAGGCAGATCCAGACCTTCGCAGATATTCTGGATCACGGTAATGGTTGCGACCCCAGCGATATTGACGCTTTTGTATTGGCCTGAGGTAATGGCAGCTGAAGAGCTAACGACGTCAGTAATAAAGATGGACCAGTCTTCCGGCACAGCAGCGTACCGATCAATATTGGTCACATCGATAATAGATTGAATGCTGGATATGTCTTTATAAAAATCCCAGCTACGACTTCCGGCAGGTTTTGTCACGGGAACCGTCCCTTCAATGTTTGAGGTTAGTGCTGGCCTTGCTCAAGCTCAATATTCTCTGGGGGTAAATCGTCCCAGTATCTTGAGATCATTTGCTGGTAGCCATGACGATGATGGTTGTTAAATCCGAAACCGGTTTAATTTCGCCTGGTGGCTTGTTTCGGGTGGCGATCTGTTAGCCTTTCGTCAGTTGCGCTGGTTATTACAAGTAACCACAACGTAATCATTCAACAGAGCAAAGGCAAGAGCTAAGCCGGCTCTCTGCCTCAAAGTTGTTTCAAACGGTTGCAAGGCATCTGCTGCGAATTAATAAGATCTACTTCGTTTAGCACGTGTCAGGTTTTTTGTCTGTGCGTCTGACCGGTTGATATCATTACTCAACAAAAAATACCCGACTAGTTTCGCTTTCATTTTCCCGATTACTGCATATGACCTTGACACGCCCCGAACAGAATCTAGCGCTGAGCGCCCGCGACCTAGCCGTGGAGCTTGCTTGCGAAGCGATTCAAATGTTGCGTGCGGGCAGGCGAGGTGGTGTGGGCGCGGTTCACACTAAAGCCGCCGGTGATGTGTCGAGTGAGCTTGATCAGGAAATCGAGGCCTTCTTTAAGCAGCGCTTGCTTGAACGATTTCCAGAGCACGATTTTCTTGGTGAAGAAGGCGGCGGCGATTGGCCTGCTCAGAATGCCGTCTGGATTGTTGACCCTATCGATGGCAGCTTGAATTTTATACATGGCTATCCGCAATACAGTATTTCTTTGGCACTGGTGATCAATGGCCAACCCATTGCAGCGTGCGTTGCTGATCCCTGCCGAGGCGAAGTTTTTTCAGCCGCGAAAGGGCATGGTGCACAATTAAACGGTCAGTTAATTCATGTCTCAGACACCCAGTCACTTATCGAGGCACTTGCCGCGACGGTGTTCCCCAAGCCGAAGGCGTCATTTATGGCCAATTATCTGGATCAACTTGGATTGGTCATGCGTCAAGTGGGGGGTGTGCGTCGCTCAGGGAGTATGGCGCTTGAGATGGCTTATCTCGCGGCGGGTCGGTGTGATGTGTTTTGGGAGCGCGCCATGGGCCCCTGGGACGCGGCCGCAGGTCTGCTGCTAATTGAAGAGGCCGGTGGTCTGGTGTTCTCACTTGATGGTCAACCGATTCTCTCATCCCAGCATATCGCGGCCGCGACCCCTAAGCTGACGCAGGCTTGGAAAACCCTTTTAACCAAATGAGGTATCGTTGTTTTCTACAACAATAAAGTTTTTCAAAACGAGCTAGACAAAAAACTGAAAGGCTCACATTTTTATAACCAATAGGAGCGCAAATGATTCACTGCGTATTGCATGACCCTAACGACAGCGTGGCTGTTGTTGTGACCGAAGGCGTTAAAGCGGGTCAACAACTGACTGCTTTGATTTTGGATGAAGACCGAACGATTACTGTGCCCTGTAAAGCAGATATCCCGCTTGGCCATAAAGTTGCCTTGAAGGATATGCCAGCGGGCGCCACCGTGATCAAGTATGGCGTCGATATCGGCAAGGTCGTTGCTGATATTAAAGTGGGCGACCACGCCCATGTGCACAACATCAAAACAAAACGCTGGTAAATAAGGAATCATTTCATGTCTTTTCTGACTCAAGACGCCACCTTCTGGGGCTATCGCCGTGAAAACGGCCGCGTCGGCGTGCGCAATCACGTCATTATTCTGCCCTTGGACGACTTGTCCAACGCGGCAGCGGAAGCTGTTGCGCACAACATCAAAGGCGCCATGGCAATCCCTCACCCATATGGCCGCCTGCAGTTCGGCGCCGACTTGGATTTGCACTTCGCAACATTAATCGGTGCGGGTTGTAATCCTAACGTCGCCGCAGTTGTGGTGATCGGGATCGAGGATGGCTGGACAAAGAAGGTCGTAGACGGTATCGCTACAACAGGCAAACCTGTAGTGGGTTTTGGTATCGAAGGCCATGGTGATCACGAGACGATTATGCGTGCTAGCAGAGCCGCTAAAGATTATGTTCAATGGGCTTCCGAGAAGCAACGCGTTGAATGCCCAATCTCTGATTTGTGGGTATCTACAAAGTGCGGTGAGTCTGACACGACCTCAGGTTGTGGTGCCAATCCGACGGTTGGTAATGCCTTTGATACGCTGCACGCCTTGGGGACCACACTGGTTTTTGGCGAGACATCTGAAATCACAGGCGGTGAACACATCGTTGCTGCACGGTGTAAAACACCGGAAGTTCGCGATCAGTTCATGGGCATGTTCAACCGCTATCAGGACATGATCAATCGTAACAAGACGACTGACCTGTCTGAGTCGCAACCGACGAAGGGTAATATTGCTGGTGGCTTAACGACGATCGAAGAAAAAGCCTTGGGTAACATCCAGAAAATCGGTAAAAAATGTACGGTTGATGGTGTGATTGATAAGGCAGAGATTCCCAGCCACCCTGGGCTGTGGTTCATGGATTCATCCTCCGCAGCAGCTGAGATGGTGACGCTCTGTGCAGCCTCTGGTTTTGTTGTGCATTTCTTTCCTACCGGACAAGGTAACGTTATCGGTAACGCCATCGTCCCTGTAATCAAGATTTGCGCAAACCCCCGCACTGTTCGCACAATGAGTGAACATATCGATGTGGATTGCTCAGGCTTGTTGCAGCGTGAGCGTACGATGGATCAAACGGGCGACCAGTTGCTCGAAGTGATGATGCGCACCATTAATGGTCGCTTCACCGCTGCTGAGGCACTCGGTCATCGTGAGTTTGTGATGACGCGCTTGTTCGAAAGCGCTTGATGTACCAGGCCGCGGCGCTGACCTTGCTTGAGTTAAGCTAAGCGATGCGCCGCACAGGGGCTGTGAAAAGTCACAGCCTCCTTTGTTTCCATACCGTTTGTAGCCGTCACGCAGTGGCTGGCGTTAAATAGACTTCTGTATGACATTCTCACTGGGCTCGGCCCGCACTTTCGTTACCAAGAACCTACCGGGCAGCTTAGTCTGTGGCGTGATTGCGCTTGCAGCCACGTTTGTATCCGAACACTATGGTGGCCCACAGTTACTGTATGCCTTGCTGATGGGTTTAGCGTTTCATTTTCTTGCAAGTAACCCGCAAGTTGGTCCCGGCATTGGTTTTTGTGGCCGCACTGTACTGCGCGGAGGCGTCGCGCTCCTGGGCGCCCGGATCACATTGACACAAGTGGGAAAATTAGGATGGTCCACTGGCTTGTTGATTATGACGGGTCTAGCGGCCACTATATTTTGTGGATATCTGCTGTCACGATGGCTAAAAAGACCCGCTGCTGAGGGTGTGTTGTCGGGTGGTGCCGTTGCGATTTGTGGGGCTTCTGCAGCGCTAGCCGTCTCGTCCGTTTTGCCACAAAGTAAAGAGAATGAGCGCTTCACGCTTCTGACCGTTGTAGGGGTAACCGTTTTATCCACGGTTGCCATGGTCATTTATCCATTTGGTCTCAGACTGCTTGAGGCGACGCCATTGCAATCAGGTGTCTTTCTGGGCGGAACGATTCATGATGTGGCGCAGGTTGTCGCTGCGGGCATGCTTTTGGGCCCCGTGGCTGGCGATACGGCAACAGTCGTCAAGCTTTTTCGAGTCATGTTGTTGATGCCGGCAGTTGTCATTATTTCTATCCTGTTTCAACAACAAGTTCGTACACAAGAGGAAAAAAACGCCGCGCAGAATAATATCGAAGGCACGTTCTTTGACGTCAATACGGACAAGAAGTCCAAAAAGGCTTCAGTGCCGCTTATCCCCACTTTTATGCTGGCGTTTATTGTGCTGGTGTTACTGTCCAGTGTCGGTTTACTGACCCCACCCTTGATTGCCGTGGCTAGTGATGCCTCGCGTTGGATGCTGGTGACCGCCATCGCGGCAGCAGGCGTCAAGACTTCGTTTGAAGAGTTGATGACGCTAGGGTGGAAGCCCGTTTTGATGCTCGTTGGTGAGACGGTTTTTATTGCACTGTTCGTTCTGACAGGCATATTCGTGTTTGGGATCGGCAAACTGTAAGCGCTGCAAATTCAAATAAAAAAAGTCGTCTGATATTTGCACCTTCTTTTGTGGTCTGGCGCAACAGGATGCTCACGTTAACCTCTGCGTCGATGATGCGATTGGTTCTCGCTTGCGCAACACGAAGCATGAGCGTTGGCGCGCCATCAAACGTGGTGACGACTACGCTGTCACTAAAACATGCGTACTACTGAGTGATAAAAATCACCAAAGGTAGCTGAAAATGCGCTGGTCGTTGATTTGCGCGGTCCATGATTGAGCGGGTCTTTGTGTGAAGACATTCAAGCACTCACTAGATGATTTTGCGATATTTCAAAATACCGAAAACAAGCGATCCAGATAGTGCCATCAAAATCATGACAAGAACGAAGGATTCTTTGAGCCCGGGCAGGTCTTCCATATTCATACCCATAATGCCAGTGATTAGTGTCATCGGCATGAAAATAACGGTCATCACTGACAGTATTTGCAAATTCCGTGCGTTCGACTCGGCCATGCGCGCAGCGTGCTCGTCTTGCAAGATTTTTGCACGGTCGTATAAATGATTGATGTCCTGAACGAGAAACGAAAGCAAATCCAGGTCGTCGATCAGTTTGGCTTTGTCATGACTGGAATACCAATTCGGCAGGTGCTTCTGTAAACGGTGTAAAGCTACAAGCTCGGGTGCAAACTGCCGTCTTAACCGACTGCAATGGATACGAATGCGTCTTAAGGTTTCGTGCTCTGGTAACTCAAAACCTTTGAGTAAGCTTTCTTCAAGATCGTCCATTTGTTCGGACAATTGAAACAAGATACTTCGTAAAAACTCCGCCCTTGAATCGATGAGCTCGTGAAAAAGTTCAACGGAAGAAGTTGGCTTGAGCTGTCCGGTTCGCAATTCAGAGCGCAGGCTGTCGGTGGTGTGCAGAGGCTTTTGCCTGAGCGAAATCATGAGTTGTGGCGTGAGAATCGCCCAGAGCGTACCGAGTGGTGCCGAGAGGTCGTCCGAGCCGAACTCATGCTGAAAATCGTTCATGACCATCACTAGACAGTCTTCGAAACGCTCAACTTTTTCAAGGCGACTGCGAGTGACGCCCTCTTTAATCAGCTCGACAACGCGATCAGGGACAAGAGGCGTTTTTTCAAGCCAGCGCTGTACATGCGTGTTGGACAGGTTGAGATGCAACCAGACCGACAGTGATTGATCTGCAATCACCTGCCCAATATCTTTGAGTTTGATTTCGTGCTGCTCACCCGAGGACGACATCCCCCAAGCAAATACGACGCCATCGGCGGGGATGGTCAGTGGGGTTTGATCAGTCATCAAGAGAGTGTAAGAAGAATTTACATATGTGACTAGAAATATATCAAACTTTGTTTACCGGCTTTTTTCCGCCACCAAGTCCTGGCACTGTTACAAAAAGCAGCATGCCACAAGCAGCTCCCGCGGCTGAGAGGACAAAACTAGCGAGATACCCTCCAGTCAGATCGTAAAGGATACCGCTGCCCCAGCTACCCAAAGCACCGCCCATACCCATCCCGAACAGGACTGAGCCGTAAATACCGGTTTGTCGCCCACCCGCAAAGTTGCGGGACGATAAGACTGCCACCAGTGGGCCGCGAGAGCCTTGCATGGTCCCAAAAAGCAGCACAAAAAAGCCTAAAACCGCAAGTGAAGGGACGCTTGAGAAAAAAGCGAGTGCAACGAGACCCGCAATGGTTGAGCCATAAGAGACGATCGCGACACGCACCTCGCCCATTTTTTCGGCCAGCATGCTGGACACAATAATGCCCCCGATTGATGCCATGCCTGCAATACCGTATACGGTCGCAGCTTGTAGTGGTGACAGTCCGCAGTGAACCAGGTAAGCGACCAGCTGCACAGTCACCGCATAGGTGCTGACCGAGGTGAAAAACATGACAGCAAACAAGGCCCAGAACACCAGTGTGCGAACCGCTCGCTTCAGTGTCCAGGGGTTTTCCTCGCTCGCCCTTTTAGCTCTTAACGCAGCAATCTCGGGCGATCCTTGTGAGATCAGAGTCCACGGTAAAAACTGTATGGCGATCATGACAAACAGTAAGAGAAGACCTAGAAACTGAAAAGCTGTGCGCCAGCCTTGATGCTCGACCAGTGATTGGATCAAGGGAGAAAAGACGAGAACACCAGTTCCGATCGAGGCAGAGATGACGCCCATGGCGGTCGATAACTTTTTTTGAAACCACCTGCTGACCAAACTCGAGGCAGGTAGCATCCCAATCATCGCTACACCAATTGCACCACCCAGGCCAGTCAAGAAATACAAGTGCCATAGCGAACTGGCTTGCGACGCAAGAAGATATGAGATCCCCATCACGCAGAGACCCGCGCTGTAGCAAAGCCGCGCGCCGAGCCGGTCAAAAATAGTGCCAGCAATCGGTGACATGAACCCGAGAGCAACCATATAGATTGAATACGTGGCGGTTAACGCCCCCCGGTCTGCTTTGAACTCGTGCGCGATCGGTAATAGAAATACCGCAAAACTCTCGCTGACTCCTCGTGACAGGGCGCTGATTAACGTACAAAAAATCAAGACGCTTAAGGCTGTGCGTCGCACGTCTTTGGGTGAAATGAACGGATGGTCGCTGCTGGACTGGCTCAAGCTTTGATCTGCCATGAGAGTGACCAGTTTTGTGCCGAGTGTTCATGATTGAAGCTCAGTTGCAATCGATGATTGTGTGCTTGCATGGCGCCTTCGAGGAGGCCGTTCCAGGCACTTGCTAACACAGGGGCAGTGTGCTCGATACCGTCCATCAACGCCCACCCTTCCTGATTGACGCGAAAACTTGTCCCAGTATTGGCAAAGTTTGTCTTGTCGCCATGAGCTGCTCCGAGATCTGCGACAAAGCGTGCAAACCCAAAGTCATCGTTGCCATAATCTCCGTTGAGTCCCTGGGCGGTCTCGTGATAGAACTGCATGCCGATCAGCTTGCCCGCCATCCGCAGATGATGCTCGGCCTCATCCGGCCCCCAAAGTTGAAGGGCGGTAGGGAAGGCGGATTTGACGTACTCCATGGCATAGTTTCTATGCGCTTTGGCTAATCGCGAGGGCGGCCATGTCTCGATCGGTAAGACGGGTGCTAATGTTGGGTTGAACTCAGGGGCCTGTTCATCCCGCGCAAACCGCAAGCGCTCATGTGGCGCGAGTTCTTGATCGTACTCGTAGTAATAGCCTTCGAGACCAGCCTGGCCATCGACGGCTTGCTTGGTACAGACAAAACCGAGCTTTGGGTTTTGTAGCATGACCCCGTTCTGAGCGTGCCAGCCCTCTAGCATGGCCGTTGATACGTTAGGTGGTATGCCACACAGTGCGGTGCCCGACCAGATCCAGCGAGGTGCCGCATAGCGAATCCATGCCTTGCGATTACTCTCGGGCATGTATTCAACTGAGACACCACCGATGTGGTTTGAAAGATAGTGGTATTGCGCTGCAGCGACTGCGTGCGGCAAGTGGTCGAGCCCTAGCTTTCTCAGCCCTGGTAAAAAACGTTCGTGCCTTTGTCGGCAGAAAATTTCATACACGAGCCGGGCCGCCTCATCAGCACCTTTACGCGATACCGTGTACAGCACGATACCGGTAAAGTAAGCGTGATACCAACGCGCTACAGCGCGCCACGCCTGAACAGTTTCTTTAGTTATTGTTTTATCGATCATGGATAAGCAGCATTATTAGCGGGTGTAAGACGCCTGCTACTGTCCGTTATCAGTCAATCACTTTGGCTGTCTGTATAGCGCGCAGATTTTGTTGCCAGCTGGGTCACGAAGATAAGCCAGGTAAAGATTGCCTGTCGGACCTTCACGAAACCCCGGTGGATCTTCACACGTCGTGCCACCGTTGGCGATCCCTGCCTCGTGAAAAGCCATTACCTGTTCGGGTGACTCAGCTGCAAAACCGATGGTGCCGCCATTCGCGGGTGTTGCGGTTTGTCCGTCAATAGGGAGCGTAAATGAAAAGACGCCCTTTGGGCCTCGATAAAAATATCGTATATCCCGGTTGATGACACCGGGGGCCATCCCAAGGGTGCCTAAAACCGCGTCATAGAATTTTCTTGAAGCTTCTAGATCGTTAGCGCCGATCATCACGTGACTGAACATAACATCTCCTCCATTCATTGGTAAAAAATAGTGAGCTGCAGGCTCTTATTTTTATTGCAGTACCCCTTTTAACCTGCCTTGTCTTCACAGTCAAAGATAAGTCCATGACCCGGCTTCTGGCCTTGGACAATACGCTAATATTGGTTAGCGCTGTCGATCAGTCAATCAAATGACAACTGACTTGCCGACCAGAGTTCGTGGCTGTCGCTGTCTTAAGTGTCGGCATGTCAATCTTGCAACGCTCAATTGCTGAAGGACAGCGGGTATGGAAATGACAGCCGCTCGGCCGATTGACTGGGCTCGGCACATCACCTTGCAACACAATACGCTGGGTCTTGATTGTCGGATCCGGCAAGGGGACTGCAGAAAGGAGTGCTTTTGTATATGGATGAAGAGGGGTTGAGAATAGTTCAGTCCGTTCTGCCAGCTCAACAATCTTGCCGAGGTACATCACAGCGACCCGATGCGCCATATGCTCAACAATCGCCAAGTCGTGACTGATAAACAGTAAGGCCAAGCCAAGCTCTTGTTGCAGATCTTGCAATAAATTAACGATTTGAGCCTTCACTGACACATCAAGTGCTGAGACGGCTTCATCGCAAATGATCAAGTCTGGCTCCGCTGCCAAAGCGCGGGCGATCGAAATACGCTGACGTTGACCGCCTGAGAACTCATGAGGCCACCGGCCACCGGCGTCTTTGCCTAAACGCACCCGCTCTAATAATTTCGCGACTCGAGCATCAATATCTGCTTCATCTGTTGCAAGACCAAAATTGCGGATTGGCTCAGCAATGATATCGCGCACCTTCATCCTTGGATTGAGGCTTGAGAAGGGATCCTGAAAAATCACCTGTATTCGCTTTCTTAATGGTCTGAGCGCACTAGCACTGAGGGAGTCAATCCGCACTCCATCCAGCCAGACTTCACCGCTTGTCAGGTCGAATAACCTGAGCACTGAACGACCAACGGTTGATTTGCCGCAACCCGATTCACCAACCAGCGCGACGCTTTCGCCTTTGCGGATACTGAAAGAAATATCATCGACGGCATGAACATGCCCAGTCACTCTGCCCAGCAAGCCGGTTTTGATTGGGAAGAACTTTTTCAGTCCACGAACTTCCAGTAACACAGGCGTGTCGCTGGTGACTGCCGGGAAATTTTGCGACGTGTTAACCATGAGAGAAAGCGCTTTCACCAGCAAAGTGACAGGTTACCCAATGCCCGTTACCCTTATCCTGAAGGGCGGGGGCGATTTCGTGGCAAGGTTCCTTCGCAAGGGGACAACGCGAGGCGAAGACACAGCCCTTTATTTTTTGCTTCAAGCTTGGTACGAGGCCAGGTATCTCTCTGAGCCGAGACGTATGGCCCTGGGCCGAGCCGCCGAGTTTCGGGACTGCACCAAGCAGCCCCTGGGTGTAGGGGTGCAGTGGGCGGGCGAACAAGTCTTCAACAGGTGCTTCTTCAACTTTGCGACCGGCATACATAACCATTACACGCTCAGCCACTTCGGCAACCACCCCCAAATCGTGTGTGATCAGCACAATGGCGGCACCAATTTTCTTTTTAAGATCAGCCATCAGATCAAGAATCTGAGCTTGAATCGTCACATCAAGGGCAGTGGTTGGCTCGTCGGCAATTAACAATCTTGGGTTGCAGGCCAGTGCTAACGCAATCATCACGCGCTGGCGCATACCACCTGAGAGCTGATGCGGGTATTCGTTCAAGCGGCGAGAGGCCTCGGAGATACCAACGAGGTCGAGCATTTCAAGTGCTCGCGCATCGGCTTGGGCTTGGCTGATTGGCTGATGCAAACGCAAGGTTTCGCGCAACTGGCGTCCGATGGTTAGCACTGGATTAAGACTTGTCATGGGCTCTTGAAAAATCATCGAGATCGCATTGCCTCGAATCGATCTCATTTGCTTCTCAGACAGGGTCAATAAATCCTGGTCCATAAAGCGGATAGAGCCTGCAATCTTACCGGGTGGTTCAGGGATGAGTCGCAAAATCGACATCGCGGTCACAGACTTGCCACAACCCGATTCGCCAACGATGGCAAGCGTTTCACCTTCGTTCACGACAAAGCTCACGCCATCGACCGCGCGGTTTATTCCGTCGGGTGTACGAAAGTGCGTTTGCAAATTCTGGACTTCAAGCAAGGCCAAGAGAACTCTCCGTTTATGTCGCTTTGGATTTGCGTGGGTCAAGCAGGTCGCGAAAACCGTCGCCAACAAGGTTTACCGCCAGCACCGTGAGCGACAAAAATATAGCTGGGAAAAAAATGATGTACGGTTTGATCTGGAAGAGCGTGCGTCCATCAGCCATGATGTTGCCCCACGACGGGGTGATGGGTGGCACACCTGCGCCGATGAAAGAGAGGATCGATTCAGTGATCATGGCCGATGCACAAATGTAGGTAGCCTGAACCATCAAGGGTGCCAGCGTGTTGGGCAGAATATGGCGCCAGATCAGCATCGGCATGCGACAACCGCAGGAGATCGCGGCATCTACGTAGGGCTGCTCGCGCAAGGTTAAAACCACGCCTCTCACCAGGCGAGAGACTCGGGGTATCTCGGCTATCGTGATAGCCATGACGACGTTTTCGACGCTGGCGCGAGTGAGTGCCATTAAGGCGATTGCTAGAAGAATCGGTGGTATGGACATCAGACCATCCATGATTCGCATGATGATGGCATCAGTTCGCCGAAACGTCCCTGAAATCAAACCAATAGCCAAGCCACTCAGCGATGCAAGCAAGGCGACTGCGAATCCGACGATCAGAGATACGCGCGCACCATACAACACACGCGAATATATATCTCTACCTAAGGCATCGGTGCCGAACCAGTACTGCAGTGACGGTTCGCGGTTGCGCTTGATGGGGGCGAGCGCGGTGGGGTCTACGGTACCTAGCCACGGTGCCGCGATTGCAAGAAATAACATGAGCAGGATTAATCCCACGCCGATTGCGACGGTGGGGTGGTTAAAGATAAATCCCATCCATCCTTTTCGAACGCGAACGACGGGCAAGATGTCTGGTAGGTCGGGGGCGGCCGCGTATTGCGTCATTAGTAGCGAATCCTTGGGTCAACCAGGGTATAGATAACATCGACACAGAGGTTGACCAGCACATAAACAAAGCTGAAGACGACGACTAAACCTTGTATCAATGGATAGTCTCGTCGCAAGATTGCATCGATGGTCAGTCTGCCGAGCCCTGGGATGGCGAAGACGCTTTCGGTCACCACGGCACCACCAATCAATAGGGCGACTCCAATACCGATCACAGTAACTACCGGTACCGCGGCGTTCTTGAGGGCGTGAATAAACAGGATCCCCGTTTGACTCATGCCTTTTGCCTTAGCTGTGCGGATGTAGTCTTGTGACAGTACTTCGAGCATCGTTGCACGGGTGATCCGTGCGATTAGCGCAATGTAGACAAAGCCCAGAGCAACGGAGGGGAGGACTAGAGTCTCAAACCACGGCCAGAAGCCTTTTGTGAAAGATACATAGCCCTGCACTGGAAACCAGTCGAGCTCCAGTGCGAAGAAAAACGACAGCAGGTAACCCACGACGAATACTGGTACTGAGAATCCAGCAACTGAAAGCCCCATGATGCAGCGATCAATCCAAGTGCCTGACTTCCAGGCCGCCAGCACACCAATCGGTACAGCGATGGTGACAGCAATGATCAGGGTGAGCAGCATCAATGATACGGTTGGCTCGACTCGCTGACCGATCAAAACAGTGACCTTCATGCCCGTGAACATGGAGGTGCCTAAATCGCCCTGAAGCAGATTAAAGAACCATTCAGCAAATCTGACGAGAAATGGTCGATTAAGCCCAAGATTGGTGCGAATTTTTTCTACGTCCTCGGGGCTCGCCTGATCACCTGCTATCACCGCAGCCGGGTCTCCCGGCGCGATGTATAGCAGACTGAAAACGAACAGGGCAACGATGACCATCACTGGGATGGTCGCGAGTACCCGTCTAACAATATAGCTAAACATCTAGGTTTTCTTGACGCCAGCAAACGAAGGTAGAGGGCCGGCAACAACGCCGGATAGGTTCGTACGCCAAGCCTGGTAAGAATAGAAGAAACCGGTTGGCACGTAGACCACATCTTCCATCGCTGCTTTGTTAATCGCTGCGATTGCGGCCTTTTCTGTCTCAGGGGTAGATGAGGCAAACCAGGCCTCAACACCCTTCTCGGTTGCAGGGCTATTAGGCCAGCCAAACCAGGCTTTTTCACCGTTGGCTCTCACACCAACATTGCCCGCAATGGTCGCGCAGTCAGCGCCAGCATGCCAGGTATGGAACATGGACCAGCCGCCCTTACCAGGCTCGTTTTTAGAAGCGCGACGTTGGCCAACGGTGCCCCAGTCGGTTGCAACGAAGTCAACGTTCATGCCGATCTTTTTAAGGATATCGGCTGTGATTTCGCCTTGTGCTTTCGTGATCGACACATCTTGAGCGACCACGCAGGTGACTGGTTGGCCTTTGTAGCCAGCCTCAGCCAATAGTTTTTTCGCGCCTTCAATGTTGCCAGAGCCCTTCATTACTTCGCCACCGGCATCCGAGTAGACCGAAGTGCCGGGTGTGAAGAAACTTGGGAGTTTCTTCCAGAGCTTGTCGTCAGAGCCAACGACTGCACGCATATAGTCTTCCTGGTTAATCGCCATCTGAATCGCACGGCGAATTTTGACATCGCTAAACGGTTCGAACATATGATTAAGTCTGAACACACCAACGTTGCCAAGCGGATCGGCGATGTCGACAGTAATGTTTTTGTTGCGTTTGAGCAGGGGGACCAGATCGGGAAGCGGAGTTTCCCACCAATCGATCTCGCCATTTTGCAAGGCAGCCGATGCAGTCGCAGCGTCAGGCATGATGATCCACTCAATGCGGTCAAAATTGATAACCTTGCCACCCGACATCCAGTTCGTCGGCTCATTGCGGGGCTGATAATCCTTGAAACGCTCAAACACCGCCAACGCACCAGGTTTGAACTCGCTTTTCGCGAAGCTCATCGGACCTGAGCCTACGTACTCTTCAATCTGTTTGAAAGGATCTGTTTTTGCAATCCGTTCTGGCATGATGAAGCAGACTGGAGTTCCTGTTTTGCCCAAAGCCAGCATCATTTTTGGGTACGGTGCGGACAATACCCACTTGAACGTTGTGTCATTGACTGCCACGAGTTCTTTTTGTATCGCCTTAATCATCAAGCCCATTGGATCCCGGGCGCTCCAGCGTGTAATGCTGGCGACGCAGTCGACGGCGCGCACAGGCTCGCCATCATGAAACTTCAGGCCAGGGCGAAGTTTGAATGTCCAAGTCAGACCATCGCTCGAGACTTCTTCGCTTTCAACCATCTGGCGCTTGGGTTGCAGTTTGTCGTCAACCCCGTAGAGCGTATCCCAAACAAGGGACGCGGCGTTGCGCACGACGTATTGTGTACCCCAGATTGGGTCAAAATTCGCTAAATTAGCCTGAGGTACGAACTTCAATACACGGCTAGATGCCTGCGAAAACGCAGGTGCGCTCACCATACCTGAAGCTGCAAGGCCAAGACCAGCGGCGCCTTTCAACAAACTACGACGATTGAAATTCATTTAATACCTCTCTGAAGTGAACAGATTGACCCAACGAGTGAAGCAAAAAACGTGCCGGACTAATATTGATCGGTAATATACACGTGCTAGACAGTAATTTCAGTCCGCGACAACTTGAACACCTTTCCAGAAAGCCACGTAGCCGGCGATGTTGCTCGCGGCTGATTTGGGTTCGGGGTAAAACCAGGCAGCACCTTCGTTGACGCTATCCGCGACGGCCACATCGTAGTAGCTAGCGGTGCCTTTCCACGAGCAGACAGTGTGCTTGTCACTTGACTTAAAGAACTTCATGTCCAACGAAGTGGGCGGGAAGTAGTGGTTGCCTTCGACAACTTCGGTGTTGTTTGAACTGGCTAAAACTTGGTTGTTCCAGACGGCTTTCATTGCTTACCCCTACTGTATTTTGTCAATTGAAACGAGGCTCGGTTCAATGCTGTATAAAGAGACTCGTTTTTTTATATTAAGACTAAGGCACCCATGCTAGCACCTGTTTTTTTGACAGACACTCAATCGTTGACTCAGGTGGATTTAGCTGCAGAACTTAAAACTGGCCTGCTCGCGCAATCGGCATCGATATCTCCCAAATTTCTTTACGATCATCTTGGATCGCATCTGTTCACGGCAATTACGCTCTTGCCGGAATACTATCCCACCAGAACCGAGAAAGAGATATTCAGCCTGTACAAGAATGAAATTGCGGAGGTCGTCGGCAAGAACTCGAGCCTGATCGACCTGGGCGCGGGAAATTGTCAAAAGGCGGAAAGCCTTTTTGAGTCTCTTGAACCACAGTCATACTTTGCCGTTGATTTTTCGATTGAATATTTGCGAGAGATTCTTCCCAAGCTACAGAACAAATATCCGCAGATCGATATGTACGGCGTCGGGATGGATTTCTCGTCTTATTTTCTATTGCCGGATCCTTTGCCACAAGCCACACGCACATTCTTTTACCCGGGTTCAAGTATTGGAAATTTTCTCGCTACTGAATCCGAGCATTTATTACGACAGATCAAGGATCAAACTCAACGTGGCGGACTCTTGCTAGGCGTTGATCTGATGAAGAGCGAGGACGTTTTGCGTGCTGCCTACGATGATTCGCTTAAGCTAACCGCAGTCTTTAACTTGAATATCCTGCGGGTGGTTAATGGGGTACTTGGCTCTGATTTTGACGTCAAGGATTTTCGCCATACGATCAAAGTCAACACGACGTTAAACCGTGTCGAACTTTACCTCGAGGCTTTGTCCGATTTAACGGTGTCATGGCCCGGTCATCAGCGGGTCTTTAAACGCGGCGAACTGATTCATACTGAAAACTCCCACAAGTACACTCTGGATTCGATTCAAGCATTGTTAACTCGGGCAGGCTATCGCGCGTTTAATATTTGGACAGACCCTCTACATTATTTCGCTGTGATTTATGCACAATGAACCAGTTGCGATGACTCACGCTATTGCTTCACTCTTAGAACGCTTTCACGCATCCAGAAAGTATTCAACCGATTTAATTCTTCATCTGAGCCCTGAGGATTGCCAAGCGCAATCCATGGATGACGCGAGCCCAGCTAAATGGCATTTGGCGCATGTGACCTGGTTCTACGAGGTGATGGTGCTTAAGCAGTTCGAACCATCGTTCGAGTTCTGGAACCCACACTATGCTGTTTTGTTCAACAGCTACTACAACGGTGTTGGTGACAAGCATCCTAGACCCAAACGTGGTTTGCTTACTCGGCCGAGTCTGACAGAGGTTCTTGAGTGGCGCCGCAATATCGATCAACGAGTCATTACGCTGCTATCGAGCGATCAATGCACTGATTGCGCTTGGCTGATCGAGCTTGGCATTAATCACGAGCAGCAACACCAAGAGTTGCTAGTTACAGATATTCAACATTTATTTTTTAATAACTCGCTTTACCCAGCTTACTCTCCCGGCCGCTTGTCTGCGGTTGAGCGAAGCGGGTTTGAGTGGGTTTCTGGTTCATCAGGCTTGCAAGAAGTGGGTTACACAGGCCCAGACTTTCATTTTGATAATGAAAGTCCAAGGCACACGACTTTCTTGCAACCTCATGCGATCAGCAATAGCTTGATTAAAAATCATGAGTGGCTGGCGTTTATACATAGCGGCGGTTATGAACAATCGCGTTGGTGGCTGGATGAGGGATGGGCTTGGGTTCAACGCGAGAGGATCACGGCGCCCCTATACTGGATCCAGTCAGGCGACAGCTTAGCCCTCAGTCGGTTCTCGCTGGGTGGGCTATTGCCGCTTGATCTTGAGGCGCCGGTGACCAACATCAGCTACTTCGAAGCGGACGCGTTTGCTCGATGGGCGAGTGAATCGATTCCTGATTACGCTGGGGCAAGATTGCCGACAGAATTTGAATGGGAGGTCTTCGCCCAGACACTTCAGCAAAAATCGCATGACTTATTTGGTGTTGCCTGGCAATGGACCCGCAGTCCATATAGTGCTTACCCAGGTTATCAACCCTGGGGTGGTATTGCCGGTGAGTACAATGGCAAGTTCATGGTGAACCAGATGGTCTTGCGGGGTAGCTCAGCTTACACAACGGCTGGGCATACCCGGCTGAGCTACCGCAATTTCTTTCCCACTCACGCGCGCTGGCAAATGACAGGGTTGCGATTGGCAAGGGACAGCGGCTAATTCTGCAGGAGAGGGCTAGTACTGCCCTCTATCAACTAGTATCGCCACCGTCACTTACTTTTCCGGTTTGAACGTGTGATCCAAAAATTGCTGGACACCGGTAAACATCAACATCCGGTTTTTCTCCATGATTATGGTGTGTGTGCCTTCGCTGATTTCAAGCATCTCTTTGTACGGTGCGTTCTCGAGTTTCGTAAAATACTCTTGCATCATATAGCTCGGCAGATCAGCATCCCACTCGGCGTGCACTAGCATGGCTGGCACGCGAATGTTTTTAGGATCGTAAAGCGCTTTACCTGCAGACCAAAACTCGCGGCTGTCTTGTACGGTGCCATTGGTCGCGCGTAATTTCTTCGGGCTCTGGGTTTTGCCCCAAGGGTCTGTGTCAAAAGTTGCATCGGCCCATTTTTCAAACCAGCCAGCCGGGATGAGGCTGGCTTTAGCACTTTCAGGGACACCAGTTAGCCACCGGTTTTTTGCATCAGCAACAGACACAACACGATAGGCGCCGAGCGCAGCGCCGTTGTCTGTTAACGAAGCCCCTTGCTTACGTATCCATTGAGGCGCGTAGAGCACCAGTTTATTAACCTTCTCGTTGTTTTCGGACGTGTATTTGCCCATGATTGTTGTGCCCCAGGACCATCCCATCAGGTTGGTCTTGTCGATATGGCGCTTTTTCAAGATGAAGTCGACGGCACTGCCAACGTCTCTGACAGCGACATCAGTTCGCACAACTGGGGGGTTCTGATCCGCGGGCTGAGCCATTTCAGGCGGGCGCGTCGACTTGCTGTAGCCTCGTACGTCGACCAGCCAGACGTCGTAGCCTCTTGCCGCAATGTACTCCATCCAAGATGTTCCACCCAGTGATAAATCAAAAGCGGTCTCAGCTGGATAAGTTGCCCCGTGCACAAACAGAAGCGTCTTTGCTGGTGTGAATTGTTTCATACCGGCCAAGTGCTTATTGCGCACATAAAGCGAGATGCCCGGCGTGTCGCTCGGGATCATGTATTCCTGCATTTCGATTTTGCCAGCAGCACCCGCTGAGCTAAATCCGATCAATCCCAGAAGCATTGCCACTAGCTTTGTTTTGATATTCATGTTGTCCCCAGATTATTATTGAATGACTGCGTGTTCGGTCTTGAATGACTCAGGTCTGATTTTTTGCCGATGTGAATTGAGCGGACCCCTTGCCTGTGGTGTACCCCTTGCTTGATGCCCAACCGCCATCGACCGGCAAGACAATCCCATTCACAAACTTGGCGTCGCTTGAGCATAGGAATCCCACTGCATCGGCGATGTCCTCAGGGGATCCGCCAGCACCCATAGGCACCAGCTCGTTTAACCCTTGAATAAATTGCGGATCACTGTAGTAAGCATCAGTCAGTGGTGTTCGAATAATACCGGGCGCCACTGCATTGACGCGAATGCCATCTTGCGCCAGATCCATTGCCAGATTGCGGGTCAAGCCAATCAAACCATGTTTGCTTGAGTTGTAGGCTGGCCGATGCGTGAGCCCCATCATCCCGGCGACAGAGGCAATATTGACGATTGAACCTCCTCCGGATTGACGCATCCGTAGCGCAGCTTCACGCGAACAAAAATATGGGCCATTCAGATTAATGTCGATGACCCTGAGCCATTCTTCTGGGGGTAAATCGTAGATGGTTTTAACTTCACGCACACCAGCGCAGTTGACCAGAATATCGACTTGGGCAAACTGTTTGTCAATGAGTTGGAACGTATTAGCAACTGATTGATGATTGGCCACATCGAACTGCAAGGCCAAACAATTTCGTTGCGTCAACGACTGGATCTTTTTGATCGCTGCATCAGCCATCTCTTGAGAGTAATCAAGTGCGACGATTGCAGCACCACCGCGCGCGAGTTTCTCGCAGATAGCCATCCCTAAACCGCCGCCGGCACCAGTGACGACGGCCACTTTGTTAGCAAATTGCATTTTTTTGTCTCCCATCGCCTCAAACCGGGCGCTGGGATCTATTTTGCCACGCGTTTGGCCTAACCAACCTTAGATCGAACGTGTATGGCAAAATTGCTTCCCTAACAAGGGTTCGCTTTCGATGCCAATCAGCACACCACTTTCTAAACGAGCGTTACAGATTGCGCTAGTGCTGGCTTACGGCTATTTGTGCCTGATAGCCTGGCAACAAAGCTTGCCGTTCAAGTTCGACTCATACACGGTTGGTGAGTGGCTGATTAATTACGGCGGGGGTTTGACTCGCCGGGGACTTGGCGGGTTTTTATTGATTGGCATCGCTAACCTGCTCGGCCTGTCGCCCGAGCTCATGGTCTTCGTTGTAAAGCTCATCTGTTTTGGGGTTATTTACGCTGGCATGCTGCTTCTCTTACAAAGTCGAGCGGTCAATCAGTGGTTTGATTGGGTGTTGGTGCTGTCACCGGCTAGCTTTCTTTTCCCCGCTCTGGATCGCTGGGGAGGGGGGCGTAAAGAAATCCTTCTGCTAGCCATCTTCACTTTCTGGGCACTGCTGGCCAGACAAGGCAGGGCGATCCCCAAAGCCCCATTCTTGAGCTTCAATTGCTTCTTACTTACTTTGATGCATGAAGGGCTTTTCTTTTTTTATCCTTTAGTGCTTACTTTAGTCGCCCTACTTTTCGGCAGGAAGCCTTACGGTTTTATACGAACGAGTTTAATACTGCTGCCCTCTGCGCTGCTGATGTTAGCGATCGCTGCCTTTCAGCCACCAGTCACCGAGGACACGCTAATCGCGATTGCCAAAACAATTAGTAAGGCTGATTTTGCTCGATGGGATAGCGGTGCAATTGAGTCGCTGCGCTACACCTTGAGCCAGGGCATGGCTAACGTCTGGGTTCTGGTCGACGCCTGGGCAATTGCTTCGTTGTTTTTGGGCTGGGCCATGTTGCTTGCCCCGCTCTACTGGGCGACCCGACAGGCAGTTTATGTAAGGATCAGGCGCGAATTTGGTGTGTCGATTTTGCTCAGCCTATTGTGCCAATTGCCGCTTTATGTGATGGCCACCGACTGGGGCCGCTGGATCTACATTAATGCGAGCTTGCTAGTCATCGCTTATTTCGCGGCTCCCCCGGAACAAGATATTCCGGACAACAGCCTGGTCGCTAGTTATAACCTTCGTTCAATTTGCCTGCTACTTGGTTCTCTTGCATCTGTAGCGCTTATAGCAAAGTTCACTAGAATCCCCCACTGTTGCGTGTTGGGATTTCAGTTTCATTGATGGCGACGCGTCACTTCAAATTTGGCCACATTCTTTTCAGCACGCCATCTTTGATCATGACATGATGCCAGAGTGCAAGTAATGAATGTCCTGCGGCTAGGATGAGCAAGACGTTCACGAGCAGTCCGTGCAGGTCAACGACTTCCTCTCTAAGTTGTTTGTTTGCTGGATCAAAGGCGGGTACTCTGAATAAGTTAAAGATATTGTCCCCGCGTACCCAAACTGCGGCAATACCAACGGCGATGATGCAAGCAATCAATAAATAGAAAATATGATGAGTGCTAACGGCTAATTTGCCCAGAAATCCCGGTACCGCTTGAGGCAGTTTGTTAGCACCGCCGATTTTCCATTTAAGCCTCAGTGCCAAAATCACCGCAAGCACGAGACCCAGCGCAATGTGCGTGCTTCGTGCATAGACGCGCGGGTCACCTCTGGTAAAGAGGTCAATATTGTCGCCAAGAAGCCAGAGTATCAGAATGAGAATTGCACTGATCCAGTGATAGGCAATCGTCTTTGAGTCATAAAAGGCTGTGGTGTTCATCCTTGCTCCCCGAGTCAGCTTGCGCAGACAAGTGTTCTTTGAAAATCGTTGCAATAGGCGAAAGCTTTTTGCCTTTTGGGCTAACTATATGCCATCGTGATTCTATCGGAAACCCCTTGCATTTCAGGATGGCAACATCGATGTTTTCGATTTGATCGGCGAGCGAATATTTGGACAACACAGCCAAGCCAAGACCACCTATCACAGCTTGTTTGATAGCTTCGTTGCTACCGAGTTCCAGTCGGACATCTGGCTTGAACTTTAATTTTTTAAAGTGCGCATCAGTCGCCATACGAGTGCCCGAACCTTTTTCTCTAAAGATGAATTTCTCGTTTTTTAAGGACGCCAGATCAAACTGCTTTTTCTGGGCAAGGATGTGCTGCTTGTGTGCTACCAATAGCAAGGGATTCGGCATGAAGACTTCGTCGTTAATTTCTATATTGAGCGGTGGTTGCGACATGATGTAAAGATCATCCAGGTTACCTTCAAGCCGACGGACGACACCGTCTCGATTTAAAACTTCTAGCGTGATGTCTATTTTTGGATACTTGGCGCAAAACGTGCCGAGTATTCGGGGGATAAAGTATTCGGCGGTACTCACCACCGCCACCTTGAGTTTGCCCCGGGTCAATCCCTTTAAGCCATGTATCTGCTGTTCAAACGTTTCCCATTGCCCCGATATCATTCTTGCGGTACTGGCTAGCTCTCGTCCCATCTGAGTTAGATGAACCTTTCTCGCAATGACTTCGTAAAGCGGCACACCGATCGAGTCTGTTATCTCTTTCAGCTGCATTGATGCGGTTGGCTGCGTAACGTGCATGATTCGCGCAGCTGCAGTCACGCTGCCTGTGTCTGCTAAGGCGAGAAACAGTCGCATTTGCCTGAAAGTAATATTCATAGATTTTTATCTATATATTTATATACGAAAAGCGATTTTACTTTATATGTAGATGTTCTTAAGATGACCTCAAAGGAGCACCTCATGACCAACTTACTCGATCCGTCCATCCTGTTTTTTATATTCGGCATCTTTGCCGGATTAATCAAATCCAACCTCGAAGTCCCTGCACCTATTTCGCGCTTTTTGTCACTTTATTTGTTAATGGCGTTAGGGTTGAAAGGGGGCTTTGCCTTAAACAAATCTGGCTTTACGCCAGAAATTGCAATAAGCCTCGGGATCGCAATTGCGCTGGCGATTATCATCCCTCTATTGGGCTATCAGTTGCTGAAATGGAAGCTAAGCAAACTGGATGCGGCCGCGATTGCCGCAACTTACGGCTCTATTAGCGCGGTCACGTTCATTACTGCGACACAAGTGCTGGATCAAGCAGGAATCAATTACGGGGGACACATGGCCGCTGCGATGGCTCTAATGGAGTCGCCCGCGATCATCATTGCAATTCTGCTTGCAAACCGTATTCGCCAACAGCGCTTGGGCGCTGATACAGCCCGGACATCATTAGGTAAGGTTCTGCATGAATCGTTTACGGATGGTGGGCAGCTCTTGCTTTTGGGCTCATTAGTGGTGGGATTAATTTCGGGTGATGAGGGCCATAAGGTCATGGCCCCTTTTTCGATTGATATTTTTAAGGGATTGTTAGCTTTTTTCCTTTTGGACATGGGGCTTGTGGCCGCCAAAAGTCTTAGTGATCTGAAAAATCAGCCTCCTGTTACATATTTATATGGATTACTTGCCTCACCTGCTCACGCGATGATCGCCCTGGTGTTGTGCCACCTGCTGCACATGCCGCTCGGAGAGACGATCCTGCTGATGATCCTGGCAGCTAGCGCGTCGTATATCGCGGTACCAGCCGTGTTGAGGCATGCGATGCCCGAGGTAAATCCCGCTTTGTATATGGGCATGTCTTTGGGGATCACTTTTCCGTTGAATATTATTTTGGGTATCCCCACCTATATATTCGTCGCGAAAGCGTTGGCCTAGTATTTTCTATCGCCACGCCCTCAGGCAAGATATGATTGCGTAACGTCAATCGGGATGCACGATTTCCCAACTTAATGAAATCAATTTACAACCCGTGATGAAACGCATAGATCTTGTTGCCCTTGCGACGTTAGTCGTTTGCGTTTTCAGCGTCCTGGTGCAATACCTCTTTGACGGCCCGATCCGGGGCCACATCTTGAATTCTGACACGCTATTTTATCCAGCGTTGTTATCAGATGTGTTCGATGGGGCAGGGCGTTTCTCAGATTGGTCGCTTCCTGCTGCTCCTTATTTCTTCCCCGAACTGGCTATATTTCTGCTGGGATATCTGACGGGGTGGCGGGCAGACCTTCAATTGCTTGCGGTCGCGCTGGTACAGAGTTGTCTCATTTTTCTGGCACTCCAATCGCTTGCCAAACAGACGTCATTACGCAGGCCATTTTTTGTGACGACGGTTATTTTTGCAGTTCTTTGTTATTTTGCACTTGCCAGCAATAAACCCTTCGACTTTATCTCTGGTGGGCCATTTGTGCTGTTGCTGGTGAGCGTATTTCATTTTGGTGTGTTTTTAATCACACTCATTTTTTTGTCATTGTGGTTAAAAGCCACGGATGAGCAGTGTCAGCCTACCCAGCACTTGCTAAACACTGCGCTACTGGCATTGCTAGCGTTCTTAGCTACTAGCTCTGATAGTTTTTTTCTGACTCAAACTATAGGCCCCTTGATCGTGATTGTTTTAGGCCAATCATTGATCAACCGACATGATTTCTGGCGCGTCACCTTGATGCCTTTGCTGGTAGCGATAGTGGCTTGCGTCGCAGGATTTTTTAGTAACGACTTATTGTTTGCGACGATCACGCGGCCAAGCCCGCACTTTGGGCTGACAGGTTACGAAACAAGGCTTGAAGCCATGGTAAATGTCTTTGCGTCGGTCGTCTCGACCTATCCCATACTTCTCTTCGTCTTTTTGTTATACGCAGTGATTGTGCTGACTTCTGCGCTTCGTTTTTTAAAATCACCGGCCAATGCAAGCAAGCTCACTTGGCTGACGGTTTTCTCGCTACTGTCGCTCATCTCGACGATAGCCGCTTTAGCTTTGTTGACTAACGTCCCTACGATCGGTGCGCGCTATTTGTTGCCGGTGTTCTTTTGGCCCGTGATTATCATGATCCTGTTCGTGGCGGATTTCGCGGGCCGTTTGTTTGTGCCGGCTGCAGTTGCCTTGTCTATGTGTCTCATGGCCCAATTGAGTGTCGGCTCATACCATTTGCTCGAGTCAAACAAGCTAAACAGGGCAGGCTATTCGGATGATGTTGCATGCATCGATAAAGCCCTCAAAGATACGGATGCTCGACATGGTTTGGCTCAATATTGGGACGCTCGCTACCTGCAAACTTTTAGCAAACTTAAGTTAACGGTTGCCCAGTACACGGTAGACCTTGAACCGATCGACTTTTTTACTTCTACAAGGTCGTTCAGGCCAGGATACGACTTCGCTGTTAGCTCAAGAAATGTGAACGACGCGTGGCAAATCCCGCTTGATGTGCTGATTCGACAAGGCGGCGAACCCAAGAGGATCGAGCGTTGCGGCTCCCGAACCCTCTATGTCTTCACCAAAGACGGATTAAAGCCCTAAAGAACCTGCTAGTTTGTACGAGGACCAGCCGATATTCAGGACGACGAGAGAGATTAACGTCCAAAACGTAAGCTTCATGCCAAGTATTCGTTTGCTGAAGTCGGGTGGTGGAATCTTAAGTTTATAAAGTACGACTGACAACTACGCTGATAGCTCACGCATGACTTTGATTAAATCGGATTTCCCTTCAAAGCCAATACCTGGCAGATCAGGCATGGTGATGTAGCTATTTTCGACTTTAACGCCATCCGGGAATCCGCCAAAAGGCTGAAACAAGTCGGGATAGCTCTCGTTGCCACCCAAGCCTAAGCCGGCTGCGATATTCAAGGACATCTGATGCCCCCCGTGCGGGACGCAACGACTGGCGGACCACCCATGCTCCTTCAACATATCGAGGGTGCGCAGATATTCAACTAAGCCATAGCTCAATGCGCAATCAAACTGCAGATAATCGCGATCCGGGCGCATGCCACCATAGCGAATTAAATTGCGCGCATCTTGCATGGAGAATAAGTTTTCACCCGTAGCCATTGGGTTTTTGTAGTAGTTGCGCAGGTTTGCCTGCAGGTCGAAGTCAAGCGGATCGCCGGCTTCTTCATACCAGAACAAATCGTATTGCGATAACGCTTTCGCGTAAGCTACCGAGGTATCGCGGTCAAAGCGACCATTCGCATCAACGCACAATTTTTGACCGTCTTGCAGCACACTCAAAACAGAATCGATACGACGCAAGTCCTCATCAAGCGAGGCACCACCAATTTTCTTTTTAACGACGGTATAACCCCGATCAAGGTAGCTGCGCATCTCATCTTTCAACTTTTCATGATCTTGGCCGGGGTAGTAGTAGCCCCCCGCTGCATACACAAAGACCTTCCGATTTGGCTGGCCGTTGCCGTAGCGATCTGAGAGCAACTGAAAAAGTGGTTTACCTTCGATCTTGGCAACAGCATCCCACACTGCCATATCAATCGTACCGATCGCGACCGAGCGCTCGCCATGGCCGCCAGGCTTCTCGTTGGTGTACAGGGTCGTCCAAATCTTGTGTGGATCAAGGTTGTTGCCGCTATCGTCTAGCAGCGATTGAGGATCCGCTTCTATCACTCTAGGGATAAAACGTTCACGCATTAACTTGCCCTGGCCGTAGCGCCCGTTTGAGTTAAAGCCATAGCCAATGACTGGTTTGCCGTCACGTATGACATCGGTCATGACAGCCACCAGGCTTAAGGTCATTTTGCTGAAGTCGATGTAAGCGTTTCGAATTGAAGAGCTAATCGGCAGGGTGACTTCTCTGATTTCAGTGATTCTCATGTGCTTGATGTCTTTTCGATTAAACGTTAGGTTTCACGAGTAGTTTTTAAATTTGAAGTAAGGATCTGGACTGGATATTGGCGTTGGCTAATTTAGCAGACCCCATCAGCGATGAAATTTCCAAGAGAACCATCGCACCTGCGACGCACCCGCCCGCTTGCTCGACTAAATTAGCTGCCGCGATCAGCGTCCCGCCAGTTGCTAATACATCGTCAATAACCAGCACTCGAGCGCTCTTCGGCAAAAGATCTTGCTGTAATTGCAGGGCGTCCTTGCCATACTCTAGTCCATAGCTTTCTGAATACACTTTCTTGGGCAATTTGTTGGGCTTGCGCGCTAAGACCAAGCCTTTCTTCGCCGTCTGAGCCAAGGCGCTCGCGAAGATGAAACCTCTCGCCTCTATCCCTAACAGGTAATCAAATTCATAAATATTGCTAAGCTCATACAATTGCTCAACGGCATACGCAAATGCGGTGTGGTTAGCAAGCAAAGGCGAAATGTCTTTGAACATAATCCCTGGTTTGGGAAAATCGGGCACCGTTGGTAAATAATCTAATAGATTCATCGGTAATGAAAAATTCTTTAGTGTTAATTGTTGCGCTCGAAGATGAGCTTGATGCAGAGATACTATCTTCGCATATCCCGGTCGTCTATTCAGGGATAGGCAAATTAAATGCCGCGCTTGCCACCTTCAAAGCTATCAAAACGTACAACCCAAGTTTAATTATTAATTTCGGTACAGTCGGGAAAATTACGCCTCACCTGACCGGGTTAATACAAATTGGTTCTGTGATTCAACGAGACATGATCGCCGAGCCCCTGGCGCCAAGAGGGTCTGTGCCGTTTTCGACCAAGCCCGATCAACATCAATCAATCGCCCCTGGATACGTTTGTGGAACCGGAGACAGCTTCGTCACTGCGCCTGACCCATGGCTGATTGAAAAAGGCATTGATGTGGTCGATATGGAGCTATTTGCCATCGCTTCAGTGGCTTATGAGCATCAAGTTGACTGGGTGTCTTATAAGTTCATCTCGGATGATGCGAATGAGTCCTCAGGGCATGAATGGGCCGCACGAGTCAGTCAAGGGCAACGCTTGTTTTTAGAAAAGTTACGAACACATCTTGCATAAAACTGAGCATCCGCAACAACATATGTCGCACTTGCTTTAAACATTTGAATGGCGATGGCAATCGACTAGATGGTCGTTGACCATGCCTGATGCCTGCATGAAGGCGTAACAAATCGTTGATCCCACAAACTTAAAACCAGCTTTGAGTAGTGCTTTACTCATAGCATCCGATTCGGGGGTTTTCGCGGGTACTTCGGCCATCGAGCGCCGTCGGTTCTGGATCGTTTCGTGATTGACGAACTGCCAGACAAAATCGCTAAAGGCGCAGCCACTATTTTGAAGCAGCAAATAAGCCCTGGCATTTGCGATCGTCGCGGAAACCTTTAGCTTATTACGAATGATCCCTGGATTCGATAGAAGTTCTTGTACCTTCTTGTCGTCGTAACAGGCAATGATTTCCGGCACAAACCCCTCAAAAGCCTGACGATAGTTTTCGCGCTTCTTTAATACCGTTGCCCACGAAAGCCCAGCCTGAGCGCCTTCAAGGATAAGAAGTTCAAACAAAGTTCTGTCATCCCGCACGGGGACGCCCCACTCGGTATCGTGATAATGACGGTAAAGCTCAAAACCTTCACACCACGGGCAACGCGTCATCGACTCTTCTGCGGGCATTTCGCTCGCCACGGTTATTAATCGGCAGAGCAGCCTGCAGGTTTAAACACTCGTTCAGTCGAAGCAGGATATTTAGCTAGTTTGTCTGCGGGTCTGCGAGGACGTGCCACTAGTTCGCCAGAGCAATTGGGGCGTAGTTTGAGCATTCACATTCTCACATTATCATTGGGTTAACAAGAATACATTCATTCTAAATAAATGAGTGAAGGCCGATGGCGTTGCCTTCTGTATCTAAAATGATGGCAATAAATCCGTCTGAACCGATGCCCCACTTAGATTTGATTATTTGACCGCCGTTTCTGGCTGCTTGTTCTGATTGAATTGCACAATCATCGCAGTGAAAATAGACCATCGTTCCCTCGTGAGACGGCTTGCGCATAGGATGCTTAACTAGGGCGCCAATTGCTCCGGTGCCGGGCATTCCACCGGGAAATCGAAGCGCCTCAAAAGAACCGTCAGTTTGCTCTGGCATCAGGGCGCAGTCAAATACAACTTCATAGAAGGCTTTAGCTCTTGCCAAGTCATGGACATAGATTTCAAACCAGGTGACGGGATTTGTAAGCATTGTCATATGTTTTACTCGAGTAGCGAGGGCATGACCAAGAAATCAGTATCTTGGGTGTTGCCCCCGAAATGTGTGATCAGGCTGTGCGCTTGACCGCGATGATGCGTCTGATGCTAGTGACCCAAGGATTTATGAATTTGAAATAGAGCGCCAACACCTTGTCCCGACTGGTTGTTGATCGGTAAAACAGCTTCGACGGAGAGATTAAACCCAGGCCCTACCCAGACCAGCCCGGGATTAACCGACCCGGTAACTTGCCCACTACAAAAACCAGTCAGACAAGTTTGAAGTGGGAACTCGACAACAGCAATCATATGATTGAATGGCTCGCCCCAGCCAGTGCTTTGAACATGTTCATTCAAATACATGAAACTGTATTGGAGTGTAAAGCCCCAGTTCAACGCCTTAGGCTGGGTCTGATCCGTCGGCAACTGGTAGCCCAACACGCCCGTCACCGCAAAAGGTTTTAAAAAGCTCATTGAATCCGGTAGATCACCGAACCCTTTTGCGTAAAAAAGAGTTGGAGCGTAGGTGGTGTAATTGATGGCACCTGGCCCGCCAGTCCCCCCTATCTGTCCGCTCATGCCCGCGGTCGCGGCGAACTCATGTTCGTCGTTAATCACCAGTTCTTTTTTGACGGTGTAGTACAAATTGTCAAAGCCATTGGCTTGTGGCGTTAAGTTTGAATTGGGATTCCGATATGCGCCGTCAATGGCTATGCCAAACCCAGGGAATGGCTCTATGCTAGCGCCGGTAAGCAGGAATTTTGCAGCGTTGGCGCTGTCGCTATTTCCAGCGAGGCCAGGGGTTTTGCCAACAACGGCGTGAACCTCATCTGCGGCATAGGGATCGTCAATAGAGATAGTGGGGGGAAAGTAGCGATCACCCGCAATACCATGCGCAATGGCACCTAATGGGCTCGCGGCTAAAAGAACTGCAACAACAAATCCGTAGAATTTTCCACACATACCCAATCTTAACGATTAATTACGTCAGTGTGGTTAAAGCCTGCGGACACGGCAAATCGTATAATTTATTGTCGAAAAAGGGGATGGCCGCTCTATGTTTAACCTCTACATTGCCAACAAGAACTATTCGTCCTGGTCCCTGCGCCCCTGGCTGCTTATGAAGGCGCTGGCTATCCCTTTCGCTGAACACCTGGTCTTTTTTGATGGAAAAGAAACCGCAAATAAGTTCCAGAAATTCTCGCCGAGTTCAAGAGTGCCTGTGCTGGTTGCCGATGATCTACATATCTGGGACTCGCTCGCCATCACTGAATTTTTAGCTGAGGACTACCCTGATGTGTGGCCTAGTGACAAAACCAGTCGCGCCTGGGCCAGAAGTGCATGTGCCGAGATGCATTCAAGCTTTCAGGCCCTTAGAAACGAGTGCTCAATGAGTGTTGGTGTTCGCGTTCGTCTGCATAAGAAGAGTAGTGCGTTGCTCTCAGATATTGCACGCATTGAGCAGTTATGGGCGGATGGGCTTGAGCGATTTCAAGGACCATGGCTAGCTGGTGACAAGTTCACTGCGGTTGATGCCTTCTTTGGCCCCGTCGCGTTCAGGTTCCGTAACTACGACATTACGTTGAATAAGCAGTCCCAGGATTACGTTGAACGACTACTGACGCATCCAGCCATGCTGCAATGGGAGCAAGACGCATTGTCAGAGACTCAGCGTGATGAGGCACACGATTTAGATGTGCAGGTTGTTGGTACCATCACTGAAGACTTTAGAGCCAAGATACAAACAGAAATCCCATAGCGGCTGACTTTCCAAGTGCGTGGTCAATAAAAAAACTATCGACTTTATTAAATCAATCAATTTGATTAATTCATCAATCAGCCCCACAATGATCGTGTTGCACTTCAGCCCGCTAGATATCTGACCAATGGAGCTAAAAATGAGCACAAAAATCGATATTGGAATTAATGAAAAAGATCGCAAGGCGATTGCTAAAGGATTATCAGAGCTTTTGGCTGACAGTTATTCTTTATATTTGATGACGCATAACTTTCATTGGAACGTAAAGGGTCCGATGTTTAATACCCTTCACACGATGTTTATGGCTCAATATACAGAGCAGTGGGGTGCACTTGATTTGATCGCAGAACGAATCCGGGCACTTGGTGAGCCGGCACCTGGAACCTATAAAGAGTTCTCACGGTTGACTTCTATAAAAGAAGTTGAGGGTGTGCCAAAGGCAATGGAGATGGTTCAGTATCTGGTCAAAGCCCAAGAGGCTACAGCTAAAACTGCCCGGAAAATTTTTCCTTTAGTCGAAAAAGCGAACGATCAGCCCACTGCGGATTTGTTAACTCAACGACAAGATATCCATGAGAAAACAGCCTGGATGCTCAGAAGCTTGTTAGAGGAATAACTGTAAAAGGTCTTGTAAGGAGCGTCCTGCAAAAGCAGGGCGGTTATTGCTTATTTAGCTTGTAAAAAGTCTGGCTTATTCGCTTCCAACTACGGCAAGTTCTTGGACTTGGAACGGGTCCTGCACGGGCCGTAGACCAGCATTTCTCGCTTTGGTACCCGGAATTAATTCAAAGTCAGGTTTAAAAACAGTCAACGCGTTTCTCAACTGATCAAAGGGTTTTCGGTCGCCATCGAATTTAGCCCTGCCATCTGTAAGTAATTGATCAAACGTTGCCCTCCCGCCCATGACTAATTCGAGATCGCTGCGGTTAAGAGTAATACTTAAATCTGGCTTTTTAGATTGTTGGCCTTTGATGTTTGTCAGCGCAGAGTTGCTTAACTCTACGACAAATTTTTCACCATTATCTGGGGTCGAGAGATTGATGACAAATTTCAGACCATCGGCCTTTTTACTATCCAGACTAATCGCCAGCGAGTTGAGCCATAGTTCAGTAGTCATCGCCTTGATCATGTCAGGGCCATTCGATTTAGGTGGTGTACCCTCTGGCATGCCATGGCGCAGTTCGTAAGCTGCTGCTAGAAAACTATTCCGTACGCTTGGACTTTCTTTTTGATAACCGATCTGCTCAAAGACGTCAGCCAGTAAGTCTTTAGCCGAACCATTATCGGGTTGGGCGTAGACCAACTTATTTAACAGTTCCATGGCTTCGCGATATTTCCCTTGCGAGTAGAGTTGATTGCTCTTAGCCATAATCTTGCTTGAGCCACCCATCATTTCCACATAAAGTGGTGCAGAGTCCTTTGGAGACAATGGCGTCAATGTGGCTGGATTAGCATCCCAATAGCCCAGATAACGATTAATCACGGCACGGCTATTATGTTCTTCTGAGCCATGATAACTGTGAGCCGCCCATTGTGCCTTCAGGCTGTTAGGCTGCTGATAAACGTTTTGAATTTCATTAATTGTGATGCCTTCGTTTGCTAAATGGAGCACGGTGTTATTCAGATGTGCATAGCTGTCACGTTGTGTACGCATCACTTCTTGAATTCGGTCATTTCCCCAACGCGGCCAACTATGTGAAGAAAACATTACCTGTACGTTTTCACCATAGCGATAGAGCGCGTTGTTGATATTCTTAGACCAGGCTAACGCATCTCTCACGAGCGCTCCGCGCAGCGTGTAGATATTATGAATCGTGCCGGTAATGTTTTCTGCTGCCCAAAAAGCCTTCAGCTGTGGAAAATACGTATTCATCTCAGCGGGGGCTTCAGTCCCAGGGGTGTTCTGGAATTCCATCTCCACACCGTCAACTGTCATCGTTTCAAATGCTTGATTGATATAACGGTTCGGTTCAATCAAGCCGAGATTACCAGCGGCTGTATTTTTACCAATCGACTGGTCGACGTGTCCAAAGGGACTTCGTGGCAACAAGACGCCGTACTGAAAAAACATTCTGCGAGTCATTGCATTACCCGCGTAAACATTCTCCGCAACTGCGTGTTCCATAAAGCCAACGGGGGCGATCACCAAAACCTTTCCGCTTTTGACATCTTCCTCATTGACAACACCTCGCACGCCACCAAAATGATCCGCGTGGGAATGGGAATACACCACTGCGACCACTGGGCGTTTGCCTAATTTTTCATTAACAAGTTCTAACGCTGCATGAGCTGTTTCTTTTGAAGTCAGCGGATCAAAAACGATCCAGCCAGTATCCGTTTTGACGAAGCTAATATTCGCGAGGTCAAAGCCGCGAACTTGATAAATTTTGCCGGGCACGACTTCGTACAAGCCATAAGCCATGTTCAGGATTGCCTGACGCTGTAATGAGGGGTGCACGCTGTCGAAGTCCTTGCCCTGCAGCAAAAAACTGTAACTTCCCATGTCCCAGGCCACATTTCCCGCTTCAGCCATAATCTGCTTGTAGGCCGGTGCAACAATAAACCCCTTAGTTGCCTCCTCAGAATCACGCTTGTCCTCGAAGGGCAGTGACTTGCGGAATGCCTGCTGTAGTCCGACGGTGTAACTTGAAGGTGGCTTCCCTTTAGGGTCAAAATGTTTCCCTTCCATTGCACCCGGATCTGTAATGACACCACCGCCACCTGCGGCGAACGTGATCGGAGAACAAGCTATGGCAATTAGAAAGTAAATCAATGTCACTATTATTTTCATGGGCCGCCTTTTGAAGTTAGTCAGTGCCGAATAAGCCAATTCGCTTACTGTAGTTAGATCATAATCAACTAGTATAAAAAATCATTCAGCGTGTTAGTAAGTACTCGCAATGTGTGATGCACCTGTAACTTTCTTGGAATCGCTCCTGCTAGTGCCTGAGCGAATTAATCCTGCTCATCTTGTTTTATCCACGCCTTTATCTTTTCCACTGTTTCGCTCTCAATGCCCAGATATCCATGGTGTGCCATGGGACCACACACGTTACCAGCAGTGGTCCCACCTTCCATGGTGATCAGGTCTGTACCAAACTTTTCGTGGTTATAGACGGCCCCGTCATAGCCCGTAGATCTACAGCCGTCATATTTATGATGAACCAGTAAGTATCTGCTTTTTAGGCCTCTGGTGTCCAACGCCAGATTTACGCTTGAAAGCGATGAGGTATTAATAAACCCAGCGATCATGCCATCCATTTCATTTGATAACGCTTGAATTGTTTTGGACCCCCTACTAGTGCTCAGCAAATATATCTTTGCTTTTGGATACCTGTATTGAAGATCTTCGATAATGGCGTGGACACGCTCTACCGAGGAAATGTAAACAGTTGAATCCGTTTCTGCAGTGACAAATTCATGGTCAGCAATGAGATTTCTAATGCGAATCGCAAAATTATCCTTTTTGGAAAACAGCACTCCTTGGCCATCTGGTGAGGCCTTAGGGGTAAGCTTTCCATCGCCACCAGGCATTAAGATCACTACATACTTTGGTTTTGTGACCCCGGTTGTGGTTAGGACATATGGAGCAATATCGCCATCTCTGTCACGGGCTGTTTCTACCAGTGAATCCGTCGCGCCGCTATCAGTTTGGGCTTGGGCTAATGCAAGACTGAAAATCAAGACAGTCAAGATCAACATCTGCTTCATTTGAGGTCCTTAAAAATATTTACTTAATCACAATAATAGAGATAAACAATACTTGACCTATGCTGATCCTATTGCAATACCGCTTTCACTCTTCTTCATAATTCGGACCCCAGACATGTTTACATCTATTGACAAGCCAATGCCAATTTTTTTATCAGTATTTATTGCTCTTTTTAGCTTGGCGATCAGCCTGAGTGTTTATGCTGAAACTGCGACTGCTTACCCGGTAAGACCGATTAGGCTAATCGCACCCGTTGCAGCTGGGGGTGGGCTCGATAATATCGCCCGAGCAGTAGCGGAACGCCTCTCTAAAAATCTTGGCCAAAGCGTCATTGTTGAAAACGTAGCTGGTGCTGGTGGTGCAATTGCTTCTATCACGACCGCAAAAGCAAGCCCAGATGGCTACACACTTATGATTGTCTATGTAGGCACTCATGGAACTAATCCAGCCGTACGGAAACTTAACTACGACGCATCAAAAGATTTCACACCCATCGGTATGATTGGTGCCACACCGAATGTGTTGATTGTGAATAACAATGTACCTGCAAAAAATTTGGCTGAGTATGTTGCGTATGCCAAAAAAAATCCAGCCAAGCTGAGTTACGGCAGTTCAGGTCCAGGCACACTAACGCATCTTGGGATGGAACAATTCAAGATGGCTGCTGATGTCTTTATGGTTCATGTGCCCTATCGCGGTATTGCACCCGCCTTTACTGATCTGATTGGTGGACAAACCGACGCCATGTTCCCCACTTTGTTTGCTGCGATTCCTTATCTCAAGTCAGATCGGGTTCGTGCTTTGGCTGTGACTGGTCAGAAGCGTAGTCCTGCAGAGCCTAACGTTCCAACGTTCGAAGAATTAGGATTCTCAGGCTTTGATGGTCAGCAATGGTATGGTATTGCTGGCCCTGCAAATATGCCAGAGTCAGTGGTAATTAAGCTGAATGCAGCGTTAAACCAAGTACTGTCCAGCCCGGAGTTCGCAGAGAAAATGTCAAGTGAGGCAATGACGCTGATGCCGACGACGCCACAACAATTTGATTCTTATATTAAAGAGGACATTGCGCGCTGGACCAAGGTAGCTAAAGATCGCCACATTGAGCTCGATTAGTTTGATCTTTCTTTAAGCTCACTTAAGGATTGAAGTGATCTGACTCGAGAAAGGCTGATGATAATTGCCTGAACAGAGAAGCCTGCTACAACCACTAGCAAGCTGGCTAAATCTGAAAAAGTCTCCCCAACTAAACCACCCAGCAAAGCGCCTATTGGGCGAGCGCCTGTACCGGCTACGATGTTGATGGCGGTGACTCGCCCCATCAAGGTGTTTGGGGTGACACTCTGGCGAAGCGTGGTGGAAGTGATGGTCCAAATGATCGGGCCAAATCCAAAAAGAAAATATGCCAAACCAGCCACTGTGGACAATGGCCAGAAATGAGTGGCCGCCATGACAGCAGCCGCCAAAACCGAGAAAAATGGTCCCAGCAATATGGCGTTGCCAAAAGTTATGCGTGCAACAATTTTGGACGCCATGAGTGATCCGAAAATCATGCCAGCGCCATAACAGGCCAGTGTGATGCCCACCGCACTCGAACTCATGCCTAAGGTGCGAATTGCATACGGAACATAGATGGCTTGCAACACAAACCAAGAGATATTCCACGCCACAGAAGTGAACAAAATAGGTCGTAAAAGCTCATGGGTCCAGACAAAATGAGCTCCGTCTTTCAGCTCAAGCCAGGGATGTCTGTCTGGCGCTGCTTGTCTTGCGGGCTCCTTGATTTGATTTAAGAAACCTACGGCACCCAAAGAGAGCATGAGAGACAAAACGAAAGAAGTTGAAGCACCCATCCAAGCGATAAGAGCCCCAGCGAGAGCTGGGCCACCAGCAAAGGCCATGCTCCTTGCCAACTCCAAACGACCGTTGGCTTTGGCCAAATGCGCTCTGTTGACTAATGCGGGTACCAACGAAGGCGCACTGACACTGAAACCAACCGTACCTACAGCCGCAAAAAATCCTACAGTTGCCAACAAGGTCACACTGATCTGATCCAGCAGCAAGCCAGCAATTAAAACCATCAAGGCAAGCACCCGAAGTATTTCGGACAGGAGCATGAGCTTTCTGCGCGACATGCTATCGGCCAACAAACCCAAGGGCATGGAGAACAGCAAAAAAGGCAATGACTGGACGGCGGCAATCACCCCAATTTGCCCAGGGCCTGCTTGAAGCATGAGCACAGCCACAATGGGCACGGCAGCCAAGGTCAACTGCTCTGCAGATTGAGCCAATAAGTTTGAGATCGCCAGCTTGTGAAAAGCTGGAGGGAGTGGGTCATGAATACTATTGGGCACTTGCCTCTGAACGCTCACCGCTGCGCCTCTTTGGTTTTGTTGAGGGAATCTTCCAAACCTGCTAAGAGCGCATTGTGGATAGCACGCAGTTGGTTTGTTCTTATGATACAAAAACTTTGCTGAATGATCCTAGTCCCCCCAGATACTCCAGTTCGTAGTAGGTGGCGAGGGCTGGCTCCATGAGACTGGATACTTATTTGTGCCGACGCCTAAGCGGCTCCAAATCCATGCAACAGTAGTAATAATGCTGATGCCCACTAATACCGTCAGGCCAAGATGACTAAAATTGGCATGTGCCTGAATCATGATCAATGGGTTGGCGCCTGCGGGAGGATGCACGGTACGCGTAAGGAGCAGGACGCAAATCGTAACGACGACTGCCAAGCCCGATACCCAAGTTGCATCGCCCAAGTATTGAACGCAAATGATGCCAATCAAGCTGCTCAATATGTGCCCGCCCCAAACGGCTCGTGGCTGAGCGGCTGGTGTTGTGGATAAGCCAAACAAGAATAATGTCGTCCCACCTAGTGAGGCAAGCAACAACGGACTTGTGGCTTTTGTTGCGAGCAGCGTTAAAGTGATAGCTGTACCCGCGCCGATTGAGATCCAAAGCAATCGAAGCAATGTGGTTTTCATTCGAGAATAATATAGCCACTCGCGGCTTTACGGAAGGACACCCCACCGGTTATAAGTCAGCAAGCGCAAAAAGGCTATCGAATTAAAGCTAGGATTTCGAGATATTCGCAACTAAGCCCTGAAAGAATAAGGCACAGCTAACTAGCAAGGTTGTTAAAAATGACAATAGAGATTCGCCGTGCATGTGCTCAGGACGTCGCTGCTGTTACGGATTGTGTATGCCAAGCCTTCATACATTACATCGCGCGTATCGGTAAGCAGCCAGGTCCAATGCTTGATGATTATCAGATGCTGGTAGGGCAAGGTGTTGTGTGGGTGGCTACTCAGCACACTGATATCCTGAGCGTATTAGTGTTGTCTGAGACTGATGAGGGGTTTTGTATTGAAACCATTGCCGTTCGCCCTAACGCGCAAGGCCTTGGCATCGGACGTCAGTTAATCGTTCACGCGGAGACACAAGCGAGGCAATCGGGTCACTCGTCAATATATTTGTCAACCCATCGATTAATGTACGAAAGCCAGGCGGTTTATGCGCATGTTGGCTTTGTTGAATTCGACAGGCGCATGGTTAAAGGCTTCGACAGGATTTTTGTTCGCAAGCAACTGTTTTAAAAGCTATTGTTAGTCGCCCGAAAAGGCAATATAAATAGCGAAAACGCTGAGGGATTCAGTGGTGGCCCGGGGCGGAATCGACCAGGGATGAGGATGCTCGATCCTTATTGAAACCTTTGTCGAGATAGCATTGCTTGGGTGATGTCTCGCTTGGGGTGGAGGACTCGGCAAAGTTCTATATGATCAATGAACACCTTGTAGTAGATCTGGTGTGGGAATCGTTTCAAAGACCAAGATTTGATGCCTTCGATATCCAACTCAATTGCTGTTCGCGGCGATCCAATGTTCGGATGTTGACCCACCTGCTCTAATGCTTCATCGATGGCTAAGGAAAAACTCTCCGCAATGGGGGTTCCAGCGTTCTCTCGGTAGTAATCCACGGCGTCGAGTGCGTCATCTATTGCATGACGGTGCGGCACGATAGACCTTGCGCCCATTTCAAAACTCTCCTCTGGCGCGAGCCCGCAGCCGTTCAAAGAAAGCGGGTGTAATTGGTTCGCAGAGCGGTGAATTTAGGCCGGCTAGCAATTGTTCACGCAGCCACGCTCGGCCTTGTTGGACTTGAACGCTATTTGATTCGTAATCATCTTCATTGCCACTATCACGGCTGAAAGGCTTGGGCTCAGATAAGGTATTTCGGGTGTTTGGTAGTTGTAGTGACATGGCGTCTGGCTCCTGAATCGACCTTCAATTCTGTATGATTTTTAGCCGACTGTCTGTTTCAATTTGTAACTATCCAGCCTTTTGACTCAATGTTGCCGCAGATAAACGCTGCAGGTTTCGTCCGTTCAAAAGGACGTTTTCAACCTGTAAACCATGTGCTCGGTATACATGCCTTGAATGACAGACCCTGAAACGAAAAAACCCCACCGAATAAACGCTAGGGTTTTGGGATTCAGTGGCGGCCCGGGGCGGAATCGACCAGGGCAGAGGATACCCAATCCTATTGAATACTCTTCTCTTTAATAACTTGCTTGAGCAATGGGAATATATTTTGAGCCCATACTTGGCATCCTAAGACAGTTGCGTGACCACCACTGGCCATATCAAACTGTCTGTGCTCGTGATCTTTGGGGATATTTTTTGTCCAATGGCCATAATAGTAAGCGCCATATTTTTTTGCTAATTCTGCCCCCTCATCTTCGGTTGGATAAATGATGCTATTTGATACAAAGATGGTTGGCATATTCATTTTTTGAAGATATGCCAAGATTTCTTCTGACGGTCCAATACTAAATTTTGGATTTTTCTCATTAGGGCCTGGCTCGAATATCACAATCTTCGTATTTGGATAGTTCTTTAGTCCTTGCTCTAGCCTTGGCATCATAAAAGCGGGTCTATCCCCATCAACACCAGCATTAATCACTTGGCCATTGATCTTTTCCTGGGCAAACATATCGTTTAGGGCGTTTGTGTAGGCCTGGCCTGCGCCTTTACAGTTTGTATTGCTTGTGCCTAAAGCAAATATTTCAAAGCCAAACGAATTGATTGAGAGTAGTCCAAGGGCTAGGAAAATGATTAGATTTTTCATAATCAAATACTAACAAACCTTAAAGAAAATAGCCCAACAAGTGGGCTATTGAGATTCTTGGTGGCCCGGGGCGGAATCGAACCACCGACACAAGGATTTTCAATCCAGTACTCACCGCCAAAACCACAGCGAATAAACGCTAGGGTTTTGGGATTCAGTGGATGCTTGGCGTGGGATTGACCTGGGCTACGATAAGTAAACTCTGTCGCAAGAATCACCTCTTTACTTTAATTAAACCAGTTGGTGTGATTGAAATCACAATAAACCAAAGTACTGGTCCGCCAATTGTCCCGATATTCAATTCAATTATTCCTGATAACAACATATTGAATAGGAATGCTAAATCACCAATCCCAATAACTAATACAGTTATCCAATAAGCCAACCAAGATCCTTGCTTCCAAAGCATCCAAGATAAAAAGATTGCTAATACGCCATAACCACCAACATCTAAACAAAAGTTGATGAGCAATCTTGAATGGATAGTTGAAGTCATCTGATCGATGGCAAATTGAAAAGTCTCTTTTGAGCCATTAACTCCACCCAATAGCATTTTCCATTGAGACTGAATATCTCCACCAAGATACTGATGAATACCTTCAGCACCAACCCAAATGTGAAGAATTCCCCAAAGTAATAGAAACATGGCGCCAATCTTGGCACTCATTCCTATGTCAATTGATTTCATCATTTCTCCTGTTCGACTACTTTTTGTCAAATAGCTTTTACTAAGTTGTTTGTGTATTTTATATACCTAGGAAAAATATATAAGTAGGCACCAAATGGTAACTAATGAAAAAACAGTAAAAACTTCAGCAGTTAGTTCCTGTGCTGCAAACAGTTGTGAAATTCGAGATGCTTTTATGATGATTGGAGGTAAGTGGAAAAGCATGATCTTGTATGCTCTTTCAACACAAGGCGTTGTTCGCTTTAATCAACTTAAGAAAACAGTCTCAGGCATTTCTCAAAAAATGTTGACACAACAACTGCGAGAACTAGAACGAGACGGACTTATCAAGAGGCAGGCATTTCCTGAGGTCCCGCCTCATGTTGAATATTCCATGACTGAACTTGGATTAAGTTTGGGTCCAATCTATCAATCGGTTCATAACTGGGAACAAGAAAATCTCATGACAATTTATAAATGCCGTCGTCAGTATGACGAAGCCTTAACTTAATTGACCCAACAGCAAAACCTCAGCGCGAACGCAGGGGCTTTTCAGTTTCAGACGATGGCCCGGGGCGGAATCGAACCGGAGCCTGAGGATGATTAATCCTGCTCGTCATCAATTAGTAAACCTCGTCATGATCCCCAACATTGATTGGAATGATTTCATTCTCAGTAATGATAAGTTCAAGCGTAATTCGGTACTTGAGATTGATCGAGACGCTGTGCAGGCCGTTAAGTTTTCCCTTAAGAGCGTGAAGTCGCAGAGAAGGGTGGTGTGGATTTACTGTTAATAGCGCAAGTGTTTTGGTGTACTGAGTAACTGCATCTGGGTGTTGCTTAATGAACTTGGCTGCTTTGCGGTTGTATTGTTCGGTGAAAATTAACTGCCACGTCATGCTGCCATCTTTGTGTTCAGTTTATTGATACGTCGAATATGCTGGGCAACCGTTTCCTTAACAAAGCGGCCAGCTTCAAGATCGGCGTTAGACTCAGCCAGCGCCGCTTCAAGTTCGCATTCGCGAAGATATTGATATTGTTCTCCGCTCATCACAATGTACTTAATTTGACCGCGAACAGAAACGGCAGCCTCGGGTTGTGTGGCGAGGGCCTCCTCAATTGCTCTAACACCTTTTGTTTTGAGATCGTTGGCTGAGATTGTGCTCATGATGAGTCCCTGTTTAGCATTGCTAACAGTATAGTCAATCGTACGATTAAAAGCACTATCAGTCACTTAGAAATGTTCACTTACAGACCCTGAAACGAAAAAACCCCAGCGAATAAACGCTAGGGTTTTGGGATTCAGTGGTGGCCCGGGGCGGAATCGAACCACCGACACAAGGATTTTCAATCCTCTGCTCTACCGACTGAGCTACCAGGCCACATGAAGGGCGTAAGTGTACATGAAATCCAGGGCACTTGCATTGAACGCACGACGTCCGGCCAATGCGACTTATAATAGAGGACTAACTTGCTCTACTGGCTTTGTATGACGGTCGACGTTCTTACGCTTGGGTTAAATCATGTCTCTGCACCGGTGTCGGTTCGCGAGCGGGTTTCTATGCCCGAAGACCTGGTTAGACCAGCGTTAAATGCGTTGAGAGAAGCCTTTGGTGGTGGGGTCAAAGAGGCCGCGATCCTTTCGACTTGCAATCGTACAGAACTCTATTGCGCGGCAGAACCTCATGTGGCAGAGCAGTTGCCCGCCTGGATGGCTAGCTTCAATCAGATTGAAGCCGGCGATTTAAAACCCCATATCTATTTGCTCAATAAAGACCGTGCGGTGCGCCATGCCTTTCGGGTTGCTAGCGGCTTGGACTCGATGGTGCTGGGCGAACCTCAGATTCTGGGGCAAATGAAAGATGCGGTTCGCGCAGCTGAAGAAGCGGGCGCACTCGGTACATTGCTGCACCAAATGTTTCAGCGCACTTTTTCGGTGGCCAAAGAGGTCCGATCGACCACAGCGATTGGCGCGCAGTCCGTGTCGATGGCCGCCGCGGCAGTCAAGCTAGCTGAGCGTGTCTTTGGCGATCTTAAAGAGTCGCGTGTTTTGTTTATTGGTGCTGGCGAAATGATCGAGCTTTGTGCGACTCATTTTGCCGCTCGTGAACCTCTGAAGATCGTCGTCGCCAACCGCACTGCAGAACGGGCAGAGCTTTTGGCTCAGCGCTTTACCGCTACAACCATGAAACTAGCGGATGTACCCGAGCGTCTAGCCGAGTTCGATGTGGTCGTATCCTGTACCGCCAGTACTTTGCCTATCCTGGGGCTCGGGATGGTCGAGCGCGCGACGAAGCTACGGCGTCGTAAACCAATGGTTATGGTCGATCTTGCCGTGCCGCGCGACATTGAGCCTGAGGTGTCAAGACTGGACGATGTCTACTTGTACTCGGTGGATGATCTGGGGGCTGTTGTACAGTCTGGCAACGAGGCGCGTCAGGCGGCAGTGTCTCAAGCAGAGGCCATTATTGACAGCCGCGTGCTTAACTTCATGCACTGGATGCAGCAGCGCGCAAACGTGCCGATCATTCGTGATCTGCAAGCTTCAGCACAGCTTGTTCAAACCGCCGAACTCGACCGTGCAAAGCGATTGCTCGCAAAAGGTGAGTCGCCCGACGCAGTGTTAGAGCAACTCGCTCACGGGCTCACGCAAAAATATCTGCACGGCACGCTCGCTGCCTTGCATCAAAGCGAGGATGCTGACCGACAGCAGTTGCTGTCCTGGCTCCCTCGTCTGTTCCCTCTCGGTAAAGGTCGCCGTTAGCGGCGCAACTCCCCCATGAAAGCATCTATGCGTGCTCGTCTCGAGCACATTTCTCGTCGTTTGGTCGATATTGACGCACTGTTATCCGAGCCGGATTCGGCGGGTGACATGGGTCAATTTCGTAAATTGTCGCGTGAGCGGTCCGAAATTGAGCCTGTCGTCCGAGCATTCGAACTCTTCGAAACCGCCGAGGCCGACCTGCAGGGCGCCAAAGAAATGCTCGATGATCCCGACATGAAAACCATGGCGCTGGATGAAATCGAAGATTGCAAACAGAGAATCGAAAAACTCGAAGCTGAACTCCAATTGCAACTACTCCCCAAGGATCCTGACGACGGTCGCAGCGTTTTCTTGGAGATCCGAGCAGGCACGGGTGGTGACGAAAGTGCTTTGTTTTCGGGCGATTTGCTGCGTATGTACAGTAGATTCGCGGAGCAAAACGGCTGGAAAGTCGAACTCATGTCAGAGAGTCCTTCAGAGCTAGGCGGCTATAAAGAGGTGATTGTCAGACTAGATGGCGAGGGCGCTTACGGAAGGCTCAAGTTCGAGTCAGGCGCCCACCGTGTACAAAGGGTGCCTGCTACCGAAGCCCAAGGTCGTATACACACGTCCGCTTGTACGGTTGCTGTGATGCCTGAGGCTGATGAAGCTACTGATATCGTGATTAATCCGAGCGACTTGCGTATCGATACCTTCCGCGCAAGCGGTGCCGGTGGCCAGCACATCAATAAGACCGACTCAGCCGTGCGTATCACTCATCTGCCAACCGGTTTGGTTGTCGAATGTCAGGATGACCGCTCCCAGCATCGCAACAAAGATAAAGCCATGCAGGTGCTGGCGGCAAGGTTAAAAGACAAAGTGACGCGCGAGCGGCAAGATAAAGAAGCTGCTCAACGAAAAAGTCTGGTGGGTTCGGGTGATCGCTCAGAGCGGATTCGCACCTATAACTTCCCACAGGGGCGTATGACAGACCACCGGATCAATCTGACGCTCTACAAGCTCGGGGCCATCATGGAAGGTGATCTGAACGAATTGACCAATGCGCTGATCGCCGAGCATCAGGCCGAATTGCTCGCTGCGCTGGGCGACGACATCTGATGCAGACTGTCCAGACATTGCTGCAAATGTCTGGTCTGCCCCGACTAGAGGGTCGGATGTTGCTGGAATTCGTCTTAAAAAAGCCCAGATCTTGGCTGCTTGCCCATGATACTGATCCCTTGGCTCCAGAAGTAACGGCAGCTTTTTTGTCTTTAACTGCCAAGAGACGCCAAGGGCATCCAATGGCGTATCTGTTGGGGCAGCGAGAATTCAGAGGGCATATGTTGCAGGTCTCGCCTGACGTACTTATTCCGCGCCCCGATACGGAGTTGTTAGTAGAGATCGGTCTAGATGCGCTTGAGGCCGTTAAAGCATCCTCGCTACTGGATTTGGGCACAGGCAGCGGTGCGATCGCGATTTCCATTGCGCTCGCCCGCCCAGATCTTCGTGTGACAGCGACAGATTTCAGCGCAGCCGCATTAGCCGTTGCTCAAGCTAACGCGCAACGGCTTGGTGCAAACGTTCAATGGTGCGAGGGTGATTGGTATGAAGCCCTACCGTCAGAGGGGCGATTTGATGTGATTGTCTCCAACCCGCCGTATATTGCAGGTAATGACCGGCATCTGTTGCAAGGTGATCTTAGATTTGAGCCTCGCCAGGCGCTAACCGACGAAGAGGATGGTTTAAGCGACATCAAAACCATTATCGACGGGGCAGCGTTGCGTTTGAACGCTGGCGGACAATTATGGCTTGAACATGGCTACGATCAGGGGCGTGAGGTGCAGGATTTACTCGGCTTGGCAGGATTTAGTTCGGTGAATACCCATCACGACCTCGCAGGTCAGCCTCGTGTGACAGGGGGCTCTTTGTAATAACATTGAACAAAGCGTATTTTTCTGGGTACGAACGTACCGAACTGTTGCGCCAATTGCAGATCATTTAACCGTAATAACTTTTAATTTTTTAGGTAAATCATGAGCGACGTTCAAACTTTTATTCGCGAAACTGTTGAAGGCCACCCAGTCGTGCTGTTCATGAAAGGCACTGCCCAAGCACCACAGTGCGGCTTTTCAGCCAAAGCCATTCAAATGCTGAAAGAAAGTGGTGTTACTAAACTTGTGACAGTCAATGTCCTTGAAGACGAGGAAGTTCGTCAGGGCATCAAGACATTTTCACAATGGCCTACCATTCCTCAGCTCTACATCAAGGGTGAATTTATTGGTGGCTCTGACATCATGGCCGAAATGGATCAGGCCGGTGAGCTCAAACAAGCCCTCGAGCAAGCTGGCGCTACGATCTAAGCAAGGATAGTGAGATCGTCTGTTCGCTCGAGCTCTCTTGCAGCAGCTCGGGCGGGTCGAAGGCGATATCGCCGTCAGGGTTAGCGGTGCCGTCGGGTTTCAAGTCCTTGAAATTAAAGAGCTCGTTATCCATCAGGTGTGACGGCGCGATATTTGAAAGTGACTTGAAGATATTCCAGGCTCGACCTGGATATTTTTTGTCCCAATCCGCCAGCATACGAGAGACTTCTTTGCGCTTCAGGTTCTCTTGAGATCCGCACAAGTCGCAGGGGATGATGGGGAATTTTTTCCAGACCGCGTAATCAATCAGATCGACTTCCGGGACATAGGCCAGGGGCCGGATGATCGTGTTGGCGCCATCGTCAGAAATCAGTTTGGGCGGCATGGCTTTGAGTTTCGCACCGTAAAACAGGTTCAGAAAAAAAGTTGCCAGGATGTCATCGCGATGATGACCCAGCGCAATTTTTGTCGCACCAAGCTCCTTTGCCACCCGATATAGATTGCCTCGTCTGAGACGTGAGCACAAAGAGCAGGTTGTCTTGCCCTCAGGAATCAAGCGTTTAACAATCGAATAAGTGTCTTTCGTTTCTATGTGAAACGGTATGTTGCGCGCGCTTAAGTACCCGGGTAATACCTCTGCTGGGAACCCGGGCTGTTTTTGATCTAGATTTACCGCAACGATTTCGAAATCGATCGGGGCACGCTCTCGTAAAGTAAGCAGGATGTCGAGCATGCCAAACGAGTCTTTTCCGCCGGAAACACAGACCATCACACGATCACCAGCTTCAATCATGTTGTAGTCAGCGATGGCGCGACCCACCTCACGCGCCAGGCGTTTGGCGAGCTTGTTTTGCTCTAGCCGCTCTTTTTCGGTGAGGATCGTCATGATCAATAGCCCAGGCGCTTAAAGTAATCAATTACTTCGCCGAGATTCCCTTCAAAAATAATTCGCGATGCCTTGCTCTCTCGTTGATGGACATACATGGGATCGTAGTATTCAGTGAGCAGCGGTTTGATCCAGAGGCGGTGTGCATCAATTTCAGCGGTTGCGCGCTGGATGCTTAGTGCTCCCTTCATTGCGGATTCTAGTCTGGTGTGACGCTCACCGCCTAGCCGCTTGTATAAGTTCTTAAGACTTTCAAGCAAGCGAGCCGAGAACGCGTCAAAGCCGAGTTCTGCGCCGAGTAGCCGAACAAACTGGGCACCCAGGTCTTCGACATAATCGTGCAGGATGCGTTCAGTGCGCGCCTCTGTCGATTCTGCTACCCAAACCAGCGGGCTCGCGCTCATGGCATCGCGCATAGGGATGGGCAGGGCGCACTTGCCTATTAAGCGAGATTCGTCCTCAAGCGCAATCCGAGTGACCCCCCGCGCATGCAGTCTGAGCAAATCGATTGAGAGATTGTTATCAAAGTTGATTTGAACCGGTTGTTCGGTTGAATGCTTGCCAAAGCTTGATCCGCGGTGGTGCGCTAGTTTTTCAAGATCGACAACGTCATTGAGCGCGTGAATGATTTGTGTCTTGCCGCTGCCTGTTAGCCCTGCAACCAGCGTGAACTGAGAGTTAGCGACGGTTTGCTGCAACGATTCGATTAAAAACCCTCGCATCGCTTTATAGCCGCCAATGATTCGGGGGTATTCAAGGCCAGCTTCCTTGAGCCATTGCTGCGAAATCCTTGATCTCAGTCCGCCCCGAAAGCAGTACAAATAGCCGGTTGGGTTAGCCCGAGCGAACTTTAGCCATTGACCTACGCGCTCGTCTTTTGTTGCGCCCGATACTAGTTGATGTCCGAGCTTGATAGCGTGATCCTGTCCAGCTTGCTTGTAACGAAGCCCGACCTGTTGTCGCTCCTGATCATTCATCAGTGGGAGATTGACCGCACGAGGGAAAGCACCCTGTGCGAACTCGACGGGTGCGCGAACATCCAGCAGTGGCAAATCACCGAGCAGGATGTTTTTGAAATCTTCACTGTCTTCACGCACGCGGGGGTGCCTCCGGTGAAAATTTCAATACACAGTCATTCAAGGCCGGCGCCGCCAGCTGGACGGTAAATTGGCGAAGCTCGTCTCGGCGGAAGACATGAACTTCGACGCTATCGCCTGGCTGATACGCGGACAGTATTGTGTCGAGTGCAGCCTGACTTGCATCCACTTTTAATCCATCGATAGCGACCAAAACATCGAGTGCAGACAAGCCACCGTGATGCGCGGCACCACCTTCATAAACCTGAGCCAAGACCAGGTTTTCACCTTGCTTGCGAACCCGCAAATGCATGGTCGGCAAGTCGTTCGATTGTTGCCAGACGAGCTCAATCCCGTGCTGACGGAACAGTTTTTGCAGCTCGACATCCTCCGTACCATAAGCCCAGCGATTAATCTCATCCGATACATCGACCCCCGTCGTTGTACGTACCAGTCCGGCAAAGGACTTTTCGTCGATACCCCGATCCATTAATGGGTAGAAGTTCTTGCCAAACTGTTGCCACAGAGCGCGCATCACGTCGTCAAGACTGAAGCGATGCTCGCTGTCGTGACGAATTTTTAAATCCAGACCTAATGCAATGAGCGCGCCTTTTGAGTAATAGCTAACAATGGCGTTGGGCGAGTTTTCGTCCTGTTTGTAATAGCGTGTCCAGGCATCAAAAGAGCTTTGCGCAACGGATTGCTTGTGGCGACCCGGAGTAGCCCACACACTGCTGATTTGTTTGCCCAGCGCGGTCAGATAATCTCGCTGGTCAATGACACCGCTTCGAAGCAGGAATAATTCGTCGTAATAAGACGTGAATCCCTCAAAAATCCAAAGTAGCCGCGTATGGTTTTCGCGCGCAAAGTTATACGGGACGAAAGCGGCTGGTTTGATCCGTTTGACGTTCCAGGTGTGAAAGTATTCGTGGCTTACCAAGCCCAAAAAGGTGGCATAGCCAACTGGGGCTTTTGATTGGCCGACTACTGGCAGATCTTTGCGAGCAGCAATCAGCGCCGTTGACGCGCGATGTTCAAGCCCGCCATAGCCGTCTCCAACGACCGTTGTCAAGAAAACGTACTTGAAAGCAGTGTCTAAAAAGGGGGCGAGAGCCGTTTCAGGTTCAAAAAAGCGTATTTGCGCTTCGCAGATCTTTTTGACGTCGGCTGTGATCCGTTTGATGTCGAGGTTAGGAATCAGTCCGGTAAAGACCATTTCGTGCTCTGCGCCACAAGCCTTGAAGCGAGCAACCTGAGGCTGTCCCATTTCGATAGGATGGTCGACCAGGTCGTCGTAGTTGTTGGCCCAATATCGGATAGACCCCCGGTGCGATGCTGCACGAGACATCGACGCACTTGATGATGCGACTGGCGGCAGACTGGTGTAGACCTTCCAGCCACCTCCTTGCTTGGGCAACCCATCGATTGTGAGTATGCAAGGGTTAGCTTCTTTGCCTCGGGCGCATAAAAAAACGCTAGTGCCGTTGATAAATCCATGCGACTCATCGAGGTGCGCGCCACGAACCGATAAATCCCAAGCATAAACAACCAGACTGATGATGAGAGAACCCTTGCAAGGTGAAGCTCTCCAAGTATGATTGTCAATCTTGGTTAGTGCCACCTTTGTCCGGTGGCAATGTGCATTAATAGTTTCGATTTGCCGGGCAAAGTCGCGGATAAGATAGCTGCCGGGAATCCAGGCCGGTAGCGATACGACCTGACCTTTTGGATCGGGATCTGCGATGGTCACAGTCACCTGGAAGCGATGTCCGGCAAGGTCAAAGGGTACTAAGTTGTAAAGTATGGGCTTGGGTTTCATTTCGATATCTTATTTCACATTTTTTTAATAACTGTTGGAGCAGACAATGAGCGAAGCGTTAATTCTTACTGAGACCCGTGGACGTGTGGGCTTGATCATGTTAAATCGACCCAAAGCACTTAACGCCCTTAATAACGAGTTAATGGACGAGCTCGGTGCTGCGTTGCTGGCATTTGAAGCCACAGATGATATCGGCGCAATCGTGATCACAGGTAGTGAAAAAGCATTTGCAGCAGGTGCTGATATTGGCGCGATGAAAGACTGGTCTTTCATGGACGTCTATAAAAATGAATACATTACGCGTAACTGGGAAACGATTAAACGTGTGCGTAAACCCGTTATTGCGGCTGTTGCTGGCTATGCACTGGGTGGCGGCTGCGAATTGGCAATGATGTGCGATTTTATTATTGCTGCCGATACGGCCAAGTTTGGGCAGCCCGAAATCAAGTTAGGCGTGATTCCAGGCGCCGGAGGCACGCAGCGCTTGCCACGTGCGGTCGGTAAAGCCAAGGCCATGGATATGTGTCTGACCGGAAGAATGATGGATGCGGTTGAAGCGGAGCGTTCAGGACTCGTATCTCGGGTCGTCGCTGCTGACAAAATGCTCGATGAGGCTATTGATGCTGCAAACATCATCGCGGGAATGTCCCTGCCTTCAGCCATTATGGCTAAAGAAAGCGTTAATCGCGCCTATGAATCTGGCCTGGCAGAAGGTATCTTGTTTGAGCGCAGGAACTTCCATGCGCTCTTTGGCACCGACGATCAAAAAGAAGGTATGGCCGCGTTTGTTGAGAAACGAAAACCTGTTTTTAATCACAAGTAGTCTGCCTGAAGCCAAGGGGCGCAGCGGTACCCACACCCAGTTTGCGGTATGGTGGGAAAATCTGCTATACTTTTGTGGCTTTCCGATAGTCGATTGGATAAAACCCTAATGACGCTGCCAGAACATAAATCCGAGCAGCAGCCTGCTTTAAAGCAGGGCATGTTTGGTTGCCTTGATCGCGAATCAGAAGCACCGTTAGTTTTGCCCGTTGAGGTCAAACGTCAAATCGATGGTAGGGCGAGGCAGGACTTGATAAAAGTCATCCTCAGCCAGGCTGTTGTAGGGGTTGTGGTTGTTGGATTATCCGTGGCCATAGGCGGCTACAGCGCAGGTTTTTCTGCGCTGGCTGGGTTCGGATCGTATTTTTTGCCCAATACGTTTTTTGCATTGCGCTTGTTGCTTGGTACCTACAGCGCAAAGGGTACAGATTTCTTTGTATTCTTTGTGGGTGAGTTCGCAAAAGTGTTGAGTGCTTTGGTATTGTTGTTTTTGGTGGGGCGGTTTGGTGGTGATCAAGTTAAATGGCTGTATGTTGTGATCGCACTGATAGCTACGTTGAAATCTTATTTTTTAATGATGTGTGTTGAGGTTATCAGACGGAAGTAAGTGGGTAGGTTAAGTTCTGCGCACATTTGGTTGCTAGCGTCTGATGTTTCGGGTTTTGTCCTTGGCCAGTTATTTTTTTGAGTGAAATATGTCTGCTTCCGGCGAAGTATCTCCCCAAGCTGAGTACATCCAGCATCACTTAGTGCATTTCAATAATATTGGCGACAAGCAAAAGATCATCGCCGACTTTTCAGTAATCAATTACGACTCGATTTTCTGGTCGGGCGCGATGGGTCTGCTGTTTTTGTTTGTGATGTGGCTGGTTGTCCGTGCGGTCACTGCAGGCGTTCCGGGGCGTTTTCAGGGTGCAGTTGAGATGCTGGTTGAGATGGTTGATACCCAAGCTCGAAGCATTGTCCCTAGCGAAGCGACTCGCAAGTTTGTAGCGCCCCTGGCTTTAACTGTTTTTGTCTGGATCGCCCTCCTGAACACGCTGGATTTGGTGCCTGTTGATTTGCCGGGCACACTTTTCCATCTCTTCGGCTTGGGCCATCACCACGGCGAGCCCCTCTACTTCCACCGTATTCTGCCAACTGCCGATTTGAATATCCCACTCGGCATGTCGCTGGGCGTCCTCTTGCTGATGCTGTTTTACGGGATGAAAATCAAGCATCCGCTCGGTTTCGTCAAAGAGCTTTTCACCGCGCCTTTTCATGGTCACGGTATTGCGGCTGTTATTCTTGCGCCAGTTAATCTCCTGCTCAATTTAATCGAGTACGCGGCCAAGTCCGTCTCTCTGGGTATGCGACTTTTCGGCAATATGTTTGCGGGTGAGCTCGTCTTCATGCTGATTGCCTTGCTTGGCGGCGCATGGACAGGTTTCAATGCGATGAGTATTGGATTGGGTATTTTTCATGTTTTGGCAGGCTCGGTATGGGCCCTGTTTCATATCATGATCATTTTGTTGCAAGCGTTTATTTTTATGATGCTGACCTTGGTTTATGTAGGTCAGGCTCACGAGGGTCACTGATTCCGGATGCTGGGTTTGATCCCGGCATTCGCTGAATATCTGTGTAGTGGTTTTATTTTTCATTTTCTGTTTCTTTAGATACTAAACAAGGAGTTGTCATGTCCAACGTCGCTCTCGTTGCTCTTGCTTGCGGTTTGATTATCGGTCTCGGTGCACTCGGTGCGTGTATCGGTATCGGGATGATGGGTGGTAAGTACCTCGAAGGTTCTGCACGTCAACCAGAATTGATGAACGCGCTGCAGACCAAGATGTTTTTGTTGGCAGGTCTGATTGACGCTGCATTCTTGATCGGTGTCGGTATTGCCATGTTGTTCGCTTTCGCGAATCCGTTCGGCGCCTAAGTTAGACAAGTTGTGTCGGCCTTGTCTGGCCGACATTCGTGCCACAGATTTGCTTCGGCAGTTCGGTGGTTTTTGGATAGGTGCCTCGCTGGCTCAATTAGTGCTGGCGAGGCCCATGAAGTGAAAGGGAAGCGACCGTGAATCTGAACGCGACGATCTTTTTCCAGATGATCGTGTTCTTTATTTTGGGCTGGGTCACGATGAAATTCATCTGGCCACCCCTGATAAAGGCAATCGACGAACGACGCCACAAAATTGCTGATGGCTTAGCAGCTGCCGAAAAAGGCAAGGCTGATTTGGCTCAGGCACAGGCGCGTATCGGTCTGATGGATGCATCTGCCAAATCCGAGTTACACACTCGCATTACCGATGCTGAAAAGCACGGTGCTCAAATTGTTGAGCAGGCTCGTGCTGAAGCTGAAGCTGAAAGGGCAAGAATTGTTGCTCAAGCAAAACAGGATGCCGCACAAGAAGTGCAGCGTGCCCGTGATGCTCTGCGTAACGACGTTGCTGATCTGGCGGTCAAAGGTGCCGAGCAGATACTGAAGCGTGAGGTTAATGCAAGTGCACACGCTGAGTTGCTTGCGCAACTTAAAGCCGAGCTTTAATTTTTCGGGACCAAAATGGCAGAACTCTCCACCGTTGCCCGCCCTTACGCCGAAGCGCTGTTCGCAGCGGCGAATCAAGATAAGGCGAAGCTCCAAGCTTGGGCCCAACAGGTTCAGGTGCTGGCAGATATAGCTGAGACGCCCGACGTGAAGGCTACTTTGGGTGATCCTCGTATTGAAGATGCTAAACGAGGTGGCATACTTCTAGGCGTCAGTTCTGGTTTGACTAAGTCAACGGTTGATCAGGCAATTCAAAACTTTATTGAGTTGCTGGTTGCCAATGACCGTTTGTCGCTTTTGCCACAAATATCGGCGCAGTTTCAGGCGCTGAAAGATAAGGCGGATGGCATCGCTGAGGCGGTCATTTCCAGTGCCTTTCCTATGTCTGACGAGCAAGTGGCCGACTTGATCAAACTGTTAGAACCAAAGTTTGGCCTGAAGCTCAAGCCCCACGTCATCATTGACTCTACCTTGATTGGTGGCGTTCGTGTTGTAGTGGGTGATCAAGTACTCGACACATCCGTGCAAGCTCAGCTTCAGCGCTTGCGCGATAAGCTGGCCGCATAAAGCCGGTCAAAAGATTTCAGGAGTCTGAACATGCAACTTAATCCATCAGAGATCAGCGAATTACTCAAGAACCAGATTGAAGGTCTTGGTACTTCGTCAGATATTCGTACTCAAGGTACTGTCGTGTCCGTTACAGACGGTATCACCCGCATTCACGGTTTGTCAGACGTGATGCAAGGCGAGATGCTTGAGTTTCCCAATAACGTTTTCGGTTTGGCACTGAACCTTGAGCGTGACTCAGTTGGTGCGGTGATTCTGGGTGATTACACCAGCATCTCTGAAGGCGATCCCGTCAAGGCCACTGGTCGCATCCTGGAGGTGCCGGTCGGCCCCGAGTTGCTTGGCCGTGTCGTTAACGCCCTGGGCGTGCCGATCGACGGCAAGGGTCCGATCAACGCCAAAGAAACCGATATTATCGAAAAAGTTGCGCCTGGGGTGATTGCCCGTCAATCAGTCTCGCAGCCTTTGCAAACCGGTTTGAAATCAATCGACTCGATGGTGCCAATTGGTCGTGGTCAGCGCGAACTGATCATTGGTGACCGTCAGACAGGTAAGACAGCTGTTGCGGTTGACGCGATCATTAACCAGAAAGGCAAAGGCGTTAAGTGCGTCTACGTTGCTATCGGTCAAAAAGCTTCAACTATCAACAACGTGCTCCGCAAGCTCGAAGAGTTTGGCGCCATGGAATACACCGTGATCGTCGCTGCTACTGCCTCTGACTCAGCTGCGATGCAGTATTTGTCAGCCTACGCAGGTTGCACAATGGGCGAATACTTCCGTGATCGTGGTGAAGACGCGCTGATTGTTTATGACGACTTGACCAAGCAAGCCATTGCCTATCGCCAAGTGTCATTGCTGTTGCGCCGTCCACCAGGCCGCGAAGCGTATCCAGGCGATGTGTTTTATCTGCACTCACGTCTGCTCGAGCGTGCTGCTCGTGTTAACGAGGCTTACGTTGAGAAGTTCACCAATGGCGCCGTTAAAGGCAAGACCGGTTCGTTGACGGCATTGCCAATTATCGAAACGCAGGCAGGTGACGTTTCAGCCTTCGTGCCGACCAACGTGATTTCGATTACAGACGGTCAGATCTTCCTTGAGACTGACTTGTTTAACGCCGGCGTGCGCCCAGCAATTAACGCGGGTATCTCGGTATCTCGCGTGGGTGGTGCTGCTCAAACCAAGATCGTTAAAAAACTGTCCGGAGGTATCCGTACAGACTTGGCACAGTATCGTGAATTGGCAGCTTTTGCTCAGTTTGCTTCAGATCTGGATGACGCAACACGTCGCCAACTTGAGCGCGGTAAGCGCGTCGTCGAATTGCTCAAGCAGCCTCAGTACCAGCCTCTGCAAGTCTGGGAGCTCGGTGTGATCCTGTACGCAGTCAATAACGCCTATTTGGATGATGTCGAAGTATCGCAGGTTCTGGCTTTTGAGAAAGGTATTAAAGACCATCTCAAGGCTAAGCATGCCGACTTTATCCAGCGTGTTGAGAGCTCGAAAGAGTTGTCAAAAGACGATGAAGTTGAACTGGTTGCTGCCCTGCAAGAGTTTAAGAAGCACGGTAGCTATTAAGGAACCCGCTATGGCGATCACCTTGAACTGAAGTCAGTTTGGGGTGATGGCAAGGCAGATGGTCTGATACCTGTACAACAGGTCTGACACAGGAAGCGAAATGGCAGGAATTAAGGAAATCCGAACCAAGATCAAGAGCGTACAAAATACGCGCAAGATCACCAAGGCCATGGAGATGGTGGCCGCATCGAAAATGCGTAAGGCGCAGGATCGGATGCGGGCTGGCCGTCCCTATGCCGAAAAAGTCCTTTCAATGGCTCGTCATCTGATGGAAGCCACGCCGGACTATCATCACCCCTTTCTGGCTGAGCGCACGCTCAAAAATGCCGGAGTGGTGGTCGTTACGTCGGATAAGGGATTGTGTGGTGGCCTCAACACTAACGTAATGCGTTTGGTGCTGGCGCGTCTGCGTGAATTCTCTGAGAAGGGAATTGGCAGCCAATACACAGCTTTTGGTAACAAAGGCTTGGGCACCTTATTGCGAATTGACGCTAACGTGGTGTCTCATGAAACCCAGTTAGGCGACGTTGCATCACTTGATCGTCTGGTTGGCGCACTCAAAGTGCAACTTGATGCTTACCTGGACGGCAAGATTGACGCGCTCTACTTGGCGACTAATCGTTTTGTTAACACAATGAAGCAAGAGCCTGTGTTCATACGACTGTTGCCGCTCCCAGGCAAGTTGGCTGATCCCTATACGGTCGCAACAGAAAGTGCAACTGATACAGAAAAATCTCAACCAGGCCATGGTTGGGACTATTTGTACGAGCCCGATGCAAAGATTGTTATTGACGAGCTATTGCAGCGTTACGTAGAAGGCTTGGTGTACCAGAGCGTTGCAGAAAGCATGGCGTCAGAACAATCAGCGCGGATGGTAGCGATGAAGGCTGCGTCGGACAATGCCAAGAAAGTGATTGGTGACCTTCAACTTGTCTATAACAAGACTCGTCAGGCTGCTATTACCAAGGAAATTTCAGAAATCGTGGGGGGAGCCGCAGCCGTCTAATTGTTTAGTCGACTGTAAGGTATCCCATCAGTTAGTTATATTTAAGGAACAGACATGAGCAACGGAAGCATCGTTCAGTGCATCGGCGCCGTGGTGGATATTCAGTTTCCCCGCGATCAAATGCCAAATATCTATGAAGCCCTCAAACTGACGGACGAGACATCAGCGTTCGCAGAGAAAGGCCTCACCTTTGAAGTCCAGCAACAGCTTGGTGACGGCGTTGTCCGTACGATTGCGTTGGGCTCAAGCGACGGTTTGCGTCGTGGCATGAGCGTCGCTAAAACCGGTGCTCCGATTTCGGTTCCAGTCGGCACTGGCACACTCGGTCGCATCATGGATGTGCTGGGTCGTCCTATCGACGAAGCTGGTCCCATTGCGAGCGATGAGTTACGCGCGATTCACCAACCAGCACCGAAGTTTGACGATCTGTCACCTTCCGTTGAGTTGCTTGAAACTGGTATTAAGGTGATTGACCTCGTTTGTCCGTTTGCAAAAGGCGGTAAGGTCGGTCTGTTCGGCGGTGCAGGTGTGGGTAAGACCGTGAACATGATGGAACTCATCAACAACATCGCTAAACAGCACAGCGGTTTGTCAGTATTCGCCGGTGTGGGCGAGCGCACTCGTGAAGGTAACGACTTCTACCACGAGATGGAAGAATCTAACGTTCTCGACAAAGTCGCGATGGTCTTTGGTCAAATGAACGAGCCACCAGGCAATCGTCTGCGCGTAGCACTGACTGGTTTGACAATGGCCGAGAAGTTCCGCGACGAAGGTCGTGACATTCTGTTCTTCGTTGACAATATTTACCGCTACACACTCGCCGGCACTGAAGTGTCAGCTCTGTTGGGTCGTATGCCTTCAGCCGTGGGTTATCAGCCGACTTTGGCTGAAGAAATGGGCGTGTTGCAAGAGCGCATTACCTCAACCAAGACGGGCTCAATCACGTCAATCCAGGCCGTTTACGTGCCTGCGGATGACCTGACCGATCCATCACCAGCAACGACCTTCCAGCATTTGGACTCTACTGTTGTGTTGTCCCGTGACATCGCTGCTTTGGGTATTTACCCAGCGGTTGACCCACTGGATTCAACCAGCCGCCAGCTTGATCCGCATGTCGTGGGCGAAGAGCACTACAACGTTGCCCGCGGTGTTCAACAGACCTTGCAGCGTTACAAAGAATTGCGTGACATCATCGCGATTCTGGGTATGGATGAGTTGTCGCCAGAAGACAAGCTATCTGTCTCACGTGCTCGCAAGATTCAGCGTTTCCTTTCGCAGCCTTTCCACGTCGCCGAGGTGTTTACAGGTTCGCCTGGTAAGTACGTGCCTTTGGCCGAGACCTTGCGTGGCTTCAAGATGATTGTTTCGGGCGAGTGTGATGCTCTGCCCGAGCAGGCCTTCTACATGGTTGGTTCAATCGATGAAGCCTTCGAGAAAGCCAAGAAAATCCAATAAGGAATCACTATGGCCCTCTTGAAAGTGGATGTTGTCAGTGCAGAGAAATCTCTCTTCTCTGGCGAAGCCAAGTTTGTTGCCTTGCCAGGTGAGTCAGGTGAGTTGGGTATTTTGCCTGGCCATACTCCTCTTATCTCGCGTATTCGTCCGGGTACTGTTCGAATCACCAACGAGAATGGTTCGGTAGAATCTATTTTTGTCGCAGGTGGTTTGTTAGAGGTCCAGCCAGGCCATGTCACTGTTTTATCTGACACAGCTATCCGCGGTGAAGATCTCGACGAAGCGAAAGCGCTGGCTGCCCGTCAGCGTGCAGAGGAATCATTACGCACTGCGACTGACAAGGCAACGATTGCGGTTGTTGAGGCAGAGTTGGCAATGCTTGCTGCACAAGCAAGCGCTGCTCGACGTTACCTCGAGCAAAAGCATTCGCGCTGATTCGAAATAACGAAGGACAGTTGCTGATCTGATTGCAGTCGGTTGGCAATATCGGAAACACGCCAGAAATGGCGTGTTTTTTTTTGGGCTCTCAAAGCGTCTCATCCGCTAAGTGGTTGTACCGATGCGTTGATTCCGAATACATCTATTTATGCTTTGGCCCTAGTCTTGAAGCTCTTCTAACAAAGGGAATACAAGCATGCGTCAACTGATAGATTGTGCGGTACTCAACCTCAACGCCCACGCCAACTGGATGCCCGGTGTACTGCAAGATACGGCAACAACATTGAGCCGTATCATCCTGCATCCGCTTGACTGGGAGCAGCAGGCCGTACATACCGAACAGCTCACGAACCTGATGCCCGATTCGCCAGTGCATCTGCCAACAACCGCATTGGCGCAGCAAGGCGTGGCACTGCGCAGATACGATGTGTGTGTCGTGCCTGTCTCACCCGCCACACTGGCTTGGTCCAGATTGACACTTGCCAGCATACCGAGAGGACCATTCACCCCGTTAATGGGCGTTTTTAATAAGCTCAAATCGGCTGCGATGCAGGATTTGGTGGATCTAGGCATGGCCGATTTTGTTCGCTTGCCGATCTGCCCTGAAGAGTTCCGCGCCAGACTACTGACACTCGCCGCGCGTATGCCCAAGCCCGTATCGCTGCGAGAGCCCGATCAATGTTCTGGTTTGAGCTGCCAGCCGTCGCGCTCACAGAGCCCCGGTATGAGATTGCTTGCCGGATATGCTGGTGTAACCAAAATATTAAAAGGCCATCAAAACCGTCACGAGTCCTTTAGAAATGCCAAGTCTTTAGTCGTTGATGAATTTGAGCGAATCTATATTACCCGCGCCCTTACTAAAAATCGAGGCAATATTGCCATGGCGGCAAGGTTCTCAAACAAGCATCGACGCGCATTTTGGGCGCTGATGCGCAAGCATGAAATTGATGCAAGCGATTACCGTCCCGATACCGCACAAGAGTAGAATACGAGGGCAATTTTCAAGTCTGAAAAAAGGATTTTTGTGCCCTCTGTCGCGCTAAAAAATGATGTGTTTCTGCGAGCATTGAATCGTGAACCAGTTCCCTATACTCCGGTCTGGCTAATGCGACAAGCAGGGCGTTACCTGCCAGAGTACAACGCGACGCGAACGCGTGCAGGCAGCTTCATGGGGCTGGCAACGAGCCCAGACTTCGCTTCAGAGGTCACGTTGCAACCTTTACAGCGGTACGATCTCGATGCTGCAATTCTTTTTTCAGATATCCTCACTGTGCCTGATGCCATGGGTCTTGGGCTCTCTTTCGCCCAAGGCGAGGGTCCGCGCTTCGCCCACCCAATTTGCAACGAAGCAGATGTCAATAAGCTGGAGGTCCCCGATCTCAATAAGCTTAAATACGTCTTTGATGCGGTCAGTACCATTCGGCGTAACCTGAACGGTAGCGTTCCTCTGATTGGTTTTGCAGGCAGCCCATTTACGATCGCCTGCTACATGGTCGAGGGCAAAGGCAGCGATGACTATCGGTTAATTAAAACCATGCTCTACAGCCGTCCTGATCTACTGCACCGTATTCTTCAAATTAACGCCGAAACTACCGCTCTTTATCTAAACGCCCAGATAAATGCGGGTGCACAAGCGGTTATGATTTTTGATAGCTGGGGCGGCGTATTAGCGGATGGGTTGTTTCAACAATTCTCGCTTGCTTACACCCGACTGGTTATTGATAGACTCTCCAGAGAGCACGAGGGCCGAAAAGTCCCAGTGATCGTGTTTACCAAAGGAGGCGGGCAGTGGTTAAGCCAGATTGCGGATGCAGGATGCGACGCCGTTGGCCTTGATTGGACGGTCAATCTTGCGGCGGCAAGGCAACTAGTGGGGGATCGGGTTGCGTTGCAAGGCAACCTTGATCCGATGACACTTTTTGGCAACGAAGCAGCTATCCGCGGTGAAGTGAGGCGAACCATTGATTCTTTCGGCAAGACGAAAGCGGGTGGCCACATCTTTAATCTTGGTCACGGTATTTCTCAATACACGCCGCCAGAGGCCGTTACCTGGCTGGTTGATGAGGTGCATAAATATAGTGCGGATTTTCATTTGCTGTGACCATAAACGACCTAAAACGTGGTTGCCGACGGCCTTGAATGAGCAAATTGGTGCATCCGTCAAGGGAGTTGTTCACAAACTGCCACTTTCTAGGGAAATCCCTATGTTCGATAGGTTAATTGGGAGAAAATAAACATAACTTATTGAAATAAAACGATAATATTATTAATTTCATATTGGTGACAATTGAATCAATCTCTTGACACTCACCGAAACTAAGCAAAAGTCATATTTGTCCCCAAAGTTATCCACAGGCTAGGTTTTACACCTTCGATATTTAAGCCACGTTAGTATTTAGCACTCACTCCAAGAAATCACATTAACTTCATGGCTGAAATTGAGCACGGATCTTTAGTGAAAAATTCTGCGGCTCCATATTGGATCCGTGTGATTTTGGACATCCCGCTCGCTGGCCCGTTCGACTATCGATGGACGTGCGCTATCCCTGCCGGAACCCGCGTGATAGTCAACTTTGGTCGTCGCAAACTGATTGGAGTCGTGGTCGGTAATCCCGAACAGCCAAGTTACGACATCAAGTTGATCAAGCCAATTGAGCAAATCCTCGACGATACCGAACCGTTAGCCTCAGATTGGCTAAGGTTTGCGGAGTTTGCCGCGGACTACTACCAAAGGCCGCTTGGGGAAGTCGTACTGCCCTCACTGCCTGCCCCTTTAAGGCGCATTGCTGCCTACCAAGGTAAACGCTCTAATGGAGGCCCAGTCGCAAGGCTGGACGCGCGAAAGCCGATTAAACGCGTGGATCAGGTAGTGTCAATCCCACCGACATTAAATGATGAGCAACAGCGAGCCGTGGAGGCAATCACAGCGGCGACAAGCTTCAAGTGCTTTCTTCTCTTTGGCGTAACTGGTAGCGGAAAGACCGAAGTCTATTTGCACGCGGCGGCGGATATCCTGAAGCGTGGCTTAAGAGTGCTGTTGCTTGTGCCTGAAATCAATCTAACACCGCAATTTGAGCAATCTCTGAGACAGCGACTCGAGCCCGTAGCAGGACCAAATGGCGTTGCAGTGCTTCATAGCGCCTTGTCTGACGGAGAACGGCTGAATGCCTGGCTCAGGGTACAGCGAGGCGAGGCGAAAGTCGTGTTGGGCACCCGGCTAGCTATCTTCGCGCCGATCAGTAACCTTGGTCTGGTTGTGGTTGACGAAGAACATGACTCATCCTATAAACAACAGGACGGCCTGCGCTATTCTGCGCGAGACCTGGCCGTCTGGCGCGGAAGCGATTTGAATATTCCCGTGGTGCTGGGCTCGGCGACACCGTCACTCGAATCGTGGGCTCGTGCCGAACAAAAACATTATCAACGACTGGATCTGACCGAGCGTGCCCGAGCAGTCACCTTGCCAACCGTGCGTCTTGTTGATACACGCAGGCTCAAGATGGATCACGGCTTATCGCCCCATCTGATCCAAGCGATGAGGGATCGCCTGGATCGTGGCGAACAGGTTCTGATTTTTATCAATAGACGTGGATACGCACCAGCCCTGCATTGCAACTCATGCGGTTGGGTAAGCAAATGTACGCGGTGCACAACGTTCACTGTGTTGCATCGGGTAGCTGCCGGGCGTCACCAGTTGCATTGTCACCATTGTGGCCTTCAGCAAAAGGTGCCTTCTGCGTGCCCTGACTGCGGCGACCAGGACATGCAACCGATGGGTAGAGGCACTCAGCGGATCGAAGAACAACTATCGCAATTATTTTCACCTGCTCGTGTGGTGCGTATTGACGCTGATAGCACTCGAAAGAAGGGCAGTGCGCAGGCTCTGTTTGACAGCGTGCACGCAGGTGAGGTCGATATTCTTGTTGGTACGCAAATGGTTGCAAAAGGGCATGATTTTGCCAACCTCGGGTTAGTGGGTGTTTTGAATGCGGATGCCATGCTTTTTTCACAAGACTTCAGGGCACCTGAGCGACTATTTGCGCAGCTGATGCAGGTGTCGGGTAGGGCGGGACGGCATATCGGTCATGGAGAAGTCATTATTCAGACTGGTTATCCTGATCAACCTGTTTATCAAGCACTAATCAAACATGACTATGTTGGCTTTGCACGATTTACGATGCGCGAACGCGAGGCCGCTCTTATGCCACCGTTTTCACATCAGGCACTTTTAAGCGCAGAAGCAAACGATCTCAATCTAGCACTCGCCTTTTTAGAGGCGTCAAGGCAGGCTGCAACAGACTGGACGCAGGCGAATTTTGGTGACGACCGGATCACTGTGTATGATCCCGTGCCGTTACGAATCGTCCGCGTAGACAACGTGTGCAGAGCCCAGTTACTCATTGAAGGGACACATCGTCCGTCGTTACAAGCGTTGCTAAAACATTTTCTGCCACACCTGTCCGATTTGCCTCAGGCGCGCAAAGTTCACTGGCAACTAGAGGTCGATCCGCTTGAAATCTGATCTCTCACAGTTGAACGCAGCTCAGAGAGAAGCTGTGCTTTACCTTGACGGCCCCGCACTTGTCCTTGCTGGTGCGGGCTCGGGGAAAACTCGCGTGATCACGCAAAAAATAGGATACCTCATCCGTGATTGCGGTTATCAAGCCCGCGGTATTGTGGCGTTGACCTTTACCAACAAGGCTGCTCGTGAAATGGATGAGCGAGTTAAATCCATGATGGACCCAGCCCTATCCAAAGGGGTAACGATCAGCACTTTTCACTCGCTGGGTGTACGGATATTACGAGAGGAGGCAACGCATGCGGGTCTGAAGCAGCAGTTTTCTATTCTCGACGCTGATGACGCGCTCGCGATTGTTCAGGATCTGCTCGCCACAACCGATAAAGGTCGTATCCGCGGCGTACAGCAAACGATATCGCTCTGGAAAAACGGCTTAACTGATCCCGATGAAGCGGCTAAGCTTGCGACGACGCCAAATGAACTAGAAGCGGCACGTGTCTATCGTAGTTACAACGCGACCTTATCGGCCTATCAGGCGGTCGACTTTGACGATCTGATCGCGTTACCTGCCCAGATATTTGCACAACAGCCAGAGATAAGAGAAAAATGGCAAGCACGTGTGAGATACCTCTTGGTCGATGAGTATCAAGATACCAATGTGTGCCAATATCGACTGGTGCAATTGCTAACTGGACAACGTGCCATGTTCACCGCAGTGGGCGACGACGATCAGGCCATTTATGCCTGGCGCGGCGCAACCATTGAAAATCTTGCCAATCTGACCAAAGATTACCCAGCAATCCGCGTCATCAAGCTTGAGCAAAACTATCGCTCAAGTCAAAGAATCCTGACGGCAGCGAATCAGGTTATCTCTCATAATCCGAAATTATTCGAAAAGAAACTTTGGTCCGAACATGGCACTGGTGAGGCTATTAGCGTCGTCGTGATGGATGATGAACAGACAGAAGCCGAGAGCGTTGCTATGAAAGTTTCTGCGGCCCGCTTCGAGAAGCAGGCTGAGTGGCGAGACTTCGCTATCCTTTATCGTGGCAACCATCAGGCTCGCGTTGTCGAGCAAGCCATGCGCAATCTGCGTATCCCGTACACGGTTTCGGGCGGACAGAGTTTTTTCGACAAGGCGGAGGTGAGGGATATCCTTTCGTACCTGCGTCTGATAGCAAATGATGCTGATGACCCCGCTTTTATTCGTGCCGCAACGACACCAAAGCGAGGGATTGGCCAGGCAACGCTACAAACGCTCGGGCAGTATGCTGGTATGCGAGGCATCTCTCTGTTCGAGGCAACGTTTGAGATAGGACTTGAGGCCAAGCTCAATCAGCGACAGCTTGAGCCCCTTCGTGCGTTCGGTGAGTTCATCAATCGTATTCAATATCGAGCGGGTAAAGTTGCTGTCGGGCAAGCAGTTAGGCCAGCCGAAGCGGCCGACGTCTTGCTGGACGATCTAATCCAGGCCATCGATTATGAACGCTATCTTTACGATAACTTCGACGAAAAGCCGGCACAGTCCCGTTGGCAAAACATACTTGAACTGATGAACTGGTTGAAGAGGAAATCCGAGGAAGATCACATGGGGTTGTTAGATCTTGTGCAGCACGTTGCCTTGATCACTATGCTTGAGCGAAGCGACGATAAAGAACCAGACGCAGTGAAGTTGTCTACGCTTCATGCCTCAAAAGGTCTGGAATATCCGCATGTTTACTTGCTGGGTGTAGAGGAAGGGCTTCTACCCCACATGGGGCGAGACGATGAAGATGTAGACGCAGCACGCGCAGCAGATATCCTGGTTGAGCGAGTTCAGGAGGAGCGTCGTCTCATGTACGTTGGCATCACTCGGGCACAACGAAGTTTGCACTTGAGCTGGTGCAAAAAGCGAAGACGCGCACGCGAAGATGTCAGCCGGGATCCATCTCGCTTTATCGCAGAAATGGGCCTGTCGGATCCTGCCCGAATCAGTGAAGCGTCGGCTGAGAGCTTGAACCCGCGTGCACGCCTGGATATGCTGAAATCTTTGCTTAATAAAAAATAGGCAATCTTTGTCAGACTGGCACGATAAGGCGGGACATCACGTAACTGGCCTCGGTATACTCAGCTACCAACTTAAAGAATATCCAAAAACAGAACTAAAAAATTGAAGACAAGGAATGAATTAAATGAAGCAAATTCAAATCATTGGCGTCGCCGGTGCCGGCGCAATGGGACGTGGTATCGCACAAATTGCCGCGCAGGCTGGATTTAAAGTTCGCCTGTTCGATACACAAGCAGCGGTGGTTGCTTCTGCGCGTGAGGCACTCGCCAAGACCTGGGATACTCTCGCTGGTAAAGGCAAGATCAAGCCTGAGCAAGCACAGGCGGCACAAAGTAACTTAGTCCCTGCGGTCGCTTTGTCAGAACTCGCTGATTGTGACTTGGTGATTGAGGCCATTATTGAGCGCCTGGATATCAAGCAGCAATTCTTTCGTGAACTGGAGGCTGTGGTTCGGCCTGATTGCATCTTGGCATCGAATACTTCTTCTCTCTCTGTGACAGCCATTGCCTCAGTTTGCGCTCATCCAGAAAGGGTTGTGGGGTATCACTTCTTCAATCCAGTCCCACTCATGAAAGTGGTTGAGGTGATTGACGGTTTGCGTAGTGATCTCGCGGTCGGTGATGTCCTCATGGATCTTGCCCATACTATGGGCCACACGCCAGTGCGGTGCAAAGATATGCCGGGTTTTATCGTCAATCACGCAGGGCGAGGTCTTGGCCCCGAAGGGTTGAAGGTGGTGCAGGAGTCCGTCACGAATTTTGAGACTGTGGACGCAATCATGCGGGATCAGGTAGGTCTCAAAATGGGTCCGTTCGAACTGATGGACTTGACTGGACTGGATGTCTCACATCCTGTCATGGAGTCAATCTATCGTCAGTTCTTCGACGAGCCACGTTTTAAACCGTCACCTATCACGACGGTTCGAGTAGCCGGTGGCCTGCTGGGACGCAAGACGAAGCGTGGTTATTACGAATATGTCGATGGTTTTAAACAAACGGAGCCAGAGGCAGCGCCTCCTGTGCTGGATCAACCTGTAAAAGTGTGGGTGAGTCCTGCGCACGCGACAGGAAGCGCGCGAGCGATTGCATTGCTCAAAACCCTGGGCGCAACGCTGCAGACTGGCACACAGCCTGACGCGGACGCTTTGATCATTGTGACGCCTTATGGGCAGGATGTTTCAACTGCCATCGTTCAACAGGGGCTGGATCCAGCACGTACCGTCGGATTAGATACGTTCAATGGTTTTGAGCAAACCCGTCGCCGAACACTCATGGCGTCACCTGCGACCGGCAAAGACTGGATAACTCGCGCTCATGCATTACTGGCCTCAGATGCAATAAGGGTCAGTGTGATTGATGATTCGCCAGGTTTTGTTGCCCAGCGAATCGTCGCCATGATCGTAAATATTGCGTGTGATATTGCGCAACAGGATATAGCTACCCCTGCCGATATTGATAACGCTGTGAAGCTAGGCCTGGGTTACCCACAGGGGCCGCTATCGATGGGTGATTCGCTTGGTGCCGCAAATATTATGGAAATTCTGAAGAATATCCAGGAAGTAACGGGTGACCCCCGTTATCGTCCGAGCCTGTGGTTGCAGCGTCGTGTGCAACTCGGCATGTCCTTGTTGCAGAAATCCAGCTAGACACTGGATTTCTGCAAGGTTTTTTCTTTATTTCTTGGTCGCGTCTGCGGGTGCCGCAGGCGCTTCGGGCTCTTTAAAGTCGGCACCAGAGCCGTTCGCCATGAAAACCACCGCACGAGCGATTTCGTAATCATCAAGGGCTGGGTTGCCGCCTTTGGCAGGCATCGCACCTTTACCCTTGATGGCATTTGAGGTAAGCATAGCTTGACCCGTGGCGATGCGTGGCGCCCAAGCGGTTTTGTCACCAGTTTTAGGTGCGCCAGCCAAGCCTGCGATATGGCAGCTTGAACAGACCGCCTTGTAAACCTGCTCACCAGTCTTGAATATTTTCGGACCTGTCGCATCCACCAGATCAAGCGTGGCAACTGGTGCGATCCTGTGGTTGATCGCCTCTTCTCCCAGTGATGCGGAGCCGGCTGCTGTTTTATCTGCCGATGTTACAAAGTTGACCAGTAACAAAATAATAATAAGCGGGAGAATAAAGGCCAAGACCACAGCGGTAATTAGCTGTTTTGGGGTCTTGATCAAAGAGCCGTGCTCTTCAGTGTGTGTTTCGTGATGTTCTTGGCTATTGCTCATGACCAAATCCTGCGAGTCTCAGAAAGGTTTGACGGTGCGCTGGCGATTATAGCGGGATATATCACCTAAAGGGCAAAGCTCTGCAGGTTGGCAGAGCAAACAGCTATAATGTTTGGCGCAGCGCCCGTAGTTCAATGGATAGAATGAGAGTTTCCGAAGCTCTTGATACAGGTTCGATTCCTGTCGGACGCACCACCTCAATTGAAAGTTGGCGCCTTTAGTGCTTCGTGAAACTGTTTGACGTAGTCGTCAAAGGTCTCTGAGTCAGCCTTTTCGATCCTCTCTTGTTCAAGAATTGATGCCTTTGCTTGAGCTTCTGCGATATTTTGCTGTTCAGCAGATAAACCTTTCGCTTTGAGCGAAGCCGTCTGTTTTCGGCTCAGCTCAACCACAAAGTCCTGAAAAGACATTTTGCCTTGCCGCAAACTGGTCAGTAATTGGGCCGATGGGGTTGACTCTGGGTCAGCGACCTTTTGTTGTTGGGGTGGGATTGCCGCTAAATACGCGGGATCCGATAGACAATCACCCAAAACACTCGCACAGTCGCGAATTTGATCTAGCAGGGTGGCCGCCCAATCCGCCAGACTGACATCTGCGCCGTTACGTTTGAGCATCAAGCCAGGCTGTCGGCCATATTTGACGGTCTTGGCAAAGTTGCTAGCGCTTTCAGCACAAAAGCCCTCATCGCCAAAGTAAGGGCTGTCTTGCGTTGCGCAAAACAAGATAAAGGCATCCATAAAGTGGGCGGTATCGCTCGAAATGCCAGTGGGTTCCTTGTAGTCGATATCCAGGCAACGAATTTCTACATATTGGATCCCTCGCTCGGATAACGCAGTTATCGGCCGCTCGCATGGGCCAGTCGCGCGTTTGGGCCGGATGCTTGAATAAAACTCATTTTCAATCTGCAACACATTCGTGTTGAGTTGTATCCATTCGCCGTTTCGATGGGTGCCAATCTCGCTATAAGGCGGCCAGGGGGTGGTTACCGCCTTGTGCATGCTGAGTAAAAAACTATTGAGGTCGTTATAACAGGGCTTAAGCGTGGCTTGAGCCTTGTTTTGATAGCCTAGGTCGCTCATCCGAAGGCTGGTGGCATAAGGTAAATAAAGTGTGTCAGCGTCTAGTTGATCCAGTCCTTTGTCACGGCCGCGAAGAAAGTCTTTCGAGACAGCAGGCGATGCACCGAACAAGTACATCAGCAGCCAACTGTAGCGCGTGAAGTTTCTGATTAAAGCCATATACCCGGCGGATCGCTTTTCTTGAGCGGATACGCCTGGCATATCAATAGTTTGCCAAAACTCCTCAGCGAAAGAGAAGTTGTAATGCAGGCCTGCAATGCACTGCATGGTCTTGCCGTAACGTTCGGCCAGGCCGCGTCGGTAGACATGCTTGAGCATGCCTGTGTTGGATGAGCCATACCACGCTATCGGGATTTCACTCTCGGCAGGCAGGTTGGACGGCATGGAGTGGTTCCACATCATCTCTTCGCTTAGCGAGCACGCAATAACGGTTTGCAGCTCGGCCATTTCCGTGAGGAGATCATCGACGCGAGTGTGCGTACCAGAGATCAGTTCAAGTAGCGCTTCAGAGTAGTCAGTTGTGATTCGAGGGTGTGTGAGCGCAGAGCCAAGTGCAGCTGGGTGAGCATGGGTCGACAATTGACCTTTTGAATTGACGCGGAGGCCTTCCTTTTCAATCCCCCTGAGGGATTGGCCAAGCATACCGGGGTTTTGCCTGAGAACAGTCAGGCGTTGGGACAAAGTGACACTCACAGACAATCCTTTCTCGAATAATCCACTTGATTTTAATTGATATAACAAAAGCGATAGTAATGGCTCAAGATCACTCGTGCGTTACGAGTCGAGCAGGCCTTGCTGCACGGCAAGCGAAACACCCGCTTGTCGCTTGTAGACGTTGAGCTTGCGACAGGCATTGCCCACGTGGAAATTGACCGTGCGCTCACTTACTTGCAAAATCGCAGCCGTTTCCCAACTTGTTTTTCCTTTTGCTATCCATTGAAGACATTGGCGCTCTCGATCAGAGAGTTGCTGGATGGTCATGCGAGATATGCTCCTAAAAAAACGCTGCGGATGTGCGTTGCGGGCCAAGGTGAAAGTTGCTTAGTGTGACCATAATCGCGCTACTTGAGAATGCGCAAAATCCCTGTTATTTGTTTCTAGCGACGTCACAATTGTTAGTCGTTGTAATTGAACCGATCCGTTAGCTGCGCGCTGTAACGCTCGGTGCTAAAATCCGTTGAATATACGCGCCGATTTGCCTGATCCGCTTGCGGGCGCCACATAAATCCAGCTAAAGAGTTATCGATGATTAATTCGTCCGATTCGGTCGGTGTGGTCAACACACAATTTTTTCAGTTTGACGAGCCTTTACTGCTTTCCAGCGGTCAAAAGATCGACGCGTACACACTCGCTGTTGAGACCTATGGCAACTTAAACGCTGACGCGAGTAATGCAGTCCTGATTTGCCATGCGCTGAATGCCTCTCATCACGTTGCAGGGATTTCAGCTGAAAATCCCGACGATATCGGCTGGTGGGACAACATGGTTGGGCCAGGTAAACCGGTCGATACCAATCGATTTTTTGTTATTGGGATCAATAATTTAGGCTCTTGCTTCGGTTCGACAGGCCCTGCTTCAGTTCGGGCTGATACGGGTATCCCTTGGGGAGCCGCTTTCCCGGTTGTGACGGTGGAGGATTGGGTCGCTGCTCAAGCTCGGGTCGCTGATCGGATGGGGATTAAGCGCTTTGCTGCGGTAATGGGCGGATCGCTTGGCGGCATGCAAGCCTTGAGTTGGGCGATTACTTGCCCAGAGCGGGTCGCTCACTGTGTGGTGATTGCCAGCACGCCTCGCCTGTCGGCACAGAATATCGGTTTTAACGAAGTGGCGCGAAGAGCAATCATCACCGACCCGGAGTTTCATGGGGGTAATTATTATGCTCATCAGACAGTTCCGCGCCATGGCTTATCCGTCGCTAGAATGATCGGGCACATCACTTACTTGACTGATGATGATATGGCTGAGAAGTTTGGGCGTACTCAGCGCGAGCCAGCCCCCGATGGCGAATTTCATTATGGCTATGGTGTCGAGTTTGAAGTTGAGTCGTATCTGCGCTATCAAGGTGAGAAGTTTTCTCGGTATTTCGATGCCAACACCTATTTGCTGATTACGCGAGCCTTGGATTATTTTGACCCAGCGCGCAAGACAGGCGGCGATTTGGCCCGCGCTTTGTCCACAGCAACGGCGGATTTTTTGCTGGTGTCGTTCACGACGGATTGGCGTTTTCCACCAGCCCGATCCCGCGAGATCGTTAAAGCTTTGTTGCAAAACAATCAGGTTGCAACATATGCCGAGATAGATGCGCCGCATGGGCATGACGCGTTTTTATTGGACGATGCTCGCTATCATCAAGTTGTTCAAGCGTATTTTGATCGGATCAGCCAATCGCTGACCAAGGGGGCATGATGATGACTGCCAATCGACCAGTAACCTTGCGCAGTGATTTGCTGAAAATCTCCGCTTTGATAGATGCTTCGACACGCGTACTGGATTTAGGCTGTGGCGATGGTACGTTGCTTTCGTATTTGCAAGAACAAAAAGGCGTTAAAGCAGTGGGTGTTGAGATCAATGATCAAAGTGTCCTTGCATGCGTGAAGCGCGGGGTGCATGTGGTTCAGCAAAACCTCGAAGATGGCCTGGCGATGTTCGATGATCAGCAATTTGATACGGTTGTCCTGTCCCAGACTTTGCAGTCGATGCACAACACCGAGCATATTCTGCGTGAAATGATGCGAGTTGCACGCCGCGGGATTGTGTCTTTCCCCAACTTTGGTTACTGGCCCCACGGCTGGTCTATTCTTGGCGGACGCATGCCAGTGACAGGGCAGATGCCTTACGACTGGTACAACACGCCTAACATCCATCTGTGCACGTTAAAAGACTTTGAACGATTGGCTGCCAAACTCGGCTTTACCATCATCGCACGGTCGACCTTTAAAGAGGATAAAGAGGTTAATTTTCTGGCGGGTTGGCGCAGTACGCTAGCGGTGTATCACATTACTGCTGGTGCTTGAGAACATGGATTCAGACTGCAGCAATTACTCCCCGAAAAACCGGGTGTATTTGAGCCGAAGGGTAGCCCCTCTGTTGCTAGTCGGTTTCGCTAGCGGCTTGCCACTCGCACTGACCGGTGGCACGCTGCAAGCCTGGGCCACTCAACAAAACGTGTCTTTGCAGGATATCGGGCTGTTGACCTTGGTGGGGACTGCCTACACACTGAAGTTTCTCTGGTCGCCCCTGGTGGATCGCTTCGCGGCCCCGTGGCTTGGCCGTCGTCGCGGCTGGATGCTGGCGATGCAGTGGACGCTGGCGCTGGCTTTGATGGCTATGGGTACGCTGGACCCGCAAAATAATTTGTCCGGATTGGCGGCCTTGGCCGTTTTTGTCGCGTTTTGCTCGGCCACGCAGGATATTGCGATTGATGCCTATCGCAGTGATGTGTTGAAGCAAAATGAAAGAGGCGCGGGGGCAGCGTTATCCGTGCTTGGCTACCGGTTGGCGATGCTGCTCTCGGGCGGGCTAGCGCTTATTCTTGCCGATAACTGGCTGGGCTGGGGTGGAATGTATGTCTGTATGGGTGCCATCATGTTCATTGCATCGCTTGGTACTTTTCTGGCACCAGAGCCAGAAGTCATTTCAAAGCCCCCCGTATCTCTTGTTGATGCAGTGATAGAGCCGCTAAAAGAATTCTTTGGACGCCCTGAGGCGATGACCGTGCTGGCTCTGATTGTTTTGTACAAGCTTGGCGACGCTTTCGCGGGCGCGCTATCCACCACGTTTTTGCTCAGAGAGGCCGGATACACGGCCACCGAAGTCGGTACGGTGAATAAACTGCTGGGTTTGGTGGCAACGATTGTGGGGGCCCTTGCCGGGGGCTCGCTCATGGCTCGCTTGGGGCTTTATCGCTCACTGTTTCTGTTCGGTTTATTGCAAGCCGTATCAAATTTAGGATTTTGGGTCATTTCAGTCGGACCTCACCAGGTGTGGCTCATGGCAGCTGGGATTGGGATTGAAAATCTTTGCGGAGGCATGGGCACAGCGGCCTTTGTTGCGCTTCTGATGGGTTTATGCAAACGTGAGTTTTCAGCCACGCAATTTGCCTTGCTGTCAGCGTTGTCAGCCGTTGGTCGTACCTATTTGGCGGGGCCGCTTACCCCGCCGCTTGTTGAATACGCGGGCTGGCCGCATTTCTTTTTATTCACCGTGGTGATTGCTGTGCCGGGCCTCGTGTTGCTTTACTGGCGTCGTCGCGACATTGACAGGATAGACACAGTTCAAGCGGTCGCCAAAGCGTAGCCTTAGGGTTTGAGCGCAAAGTCGTAATCCACTGTCAGCGGGGCATGGTCTGAAAATCGCTCGTCCTTGTAGATATTGACGGCCTTGGCGGTTGCAGCAATGCCTGGCGTGGCAATTTGGTAGTCAATACGCCAGCCAACGTTTTTTGCCCAGGCTTGCCCACGAGCGCTCCACCAAGTGTATTGATCGGGCCGCTGATCGACTTGTCGAAATACGTCAACAAAACCAATATCGTCAAAAACGTTCGTCAGCCACGCTCGCTCTTCAGGCGTAAAGCCAGAGTTCTTTTGGTTGGATTTCCAGTTTTTCAGGTCAATTTCTTTGTGGGCGATGTTCCAGTCGCCGCAGACGATGAACTCTCGACCGGTCGCACGATGCTCGGTCATCAAGCCTTTTAACCAAGGTCCGAACTTAGCTAAAAACCTGAATTTGGCCTCTTGCCTGTCGGGACCACTGGAGCCAGAGGGTAAGTATGCACTTACTATGCTCAGGTTATCCCAATCCGCACGAATAACGCGGCCTTCCGCGTCAAACTCTTCACACGCTATCCCGGTAGTGACCTTTTGGGCTGCGGTACGCAAATAAATACCGACCCCGCTATAGCCTTTTTTTTCTGCTGCGCAGAAGTGACCGGTGTAATCCAGGGGGTGTTGCAATGGTTCATCAATGTCTGCCAAGTGGGCTTTGAGCTCTTGCAGGCATAAAACATCTGCGTGGTTACGGGGTAACCAGTACACCAGTCCTTTTTTGAATGCTGAGCGGATGCCGTTTAAGTTCAGTGAGGTGACGCGTAGCAAGATGAGGCTCCGTAGAATGTCATAATTGCAGTTCAATTTTTTAGTCGGAAATCATATGTCCAGCGGATCAGATCGTCGTGCCTTCGTGCAGTTTGCCCTTGACGAGGGCGTGTTGCGGTTTGGTAGCTTTGTGACGAAATCCGGGCGGACGAGCCCTTATTTTTTTAATGCGGGTCTCTTTAATCGTGGTGGTTCGGTTGGTCGCTTAGCCCAATTTTATGCGCAAGCGCTGATCGATGCTGGTGTATCTTTTGACATGATGTTTGGCCCAGCATATAAGGGGATACCTCTTGCGACCGCCACGGCTGTCGCGCTTGCCAATCACCCTGCGATGAACGGCCGTGATGTGCCCTTTGCCTATAACCGTAAAGAGGCCAAAGATCATGGCGAGGGTGGTGTTCTGGTCGGGGCGCCATTGCAAGGTCGGGTTGTCATCATTGACGATGTCATTACCGCGGGTACCTCGGTGCGTGAATCCGTAGATATTATTCGCGCTGCTGGGGCCGAGCCAGCCTGTGTCTTGATTGCGATGGATAGAATGGAGCGTGCTGGCGCAGAAGGCGCACTGTCACCTCATTCGGCTGTGCAAGAAGTTCAGAATCTTTATGGTTTGCCAGTCATCAGCATCGCGTCGCTGGATGACATAATGGCCTTACTGAAAGACCACGACCACTTTGCACAATACAAAGAAGCCGTGACCGCCTATCGTGACCGCTACGGCATTCAAGCTTAGTCAATCATCAGGTCCTGCGCCCCGACAGTTGCATTACTCAGCGTCAAGTTTGCTCTTCAGTAAATCGTTGACTTGCTGGGGGTTAGCCTTTCCCTTAGCGGCTTTCATGACCTGCCCCACCAGTGAATTGAATGCCTTTTGCTTGCCCGCGCGATATTCAGCGACGATGCTTGCGTTTTCCGCCATCACCGTATCGATGATGGCACTGATTGCGCCAGAGTCATTAATTTGCGTTAAACCCTTGGCTTCAATAATGGCATCAACGCTGCCGCCAAATTCACCCGCCCACAAGGCTGCAAATACCTCGCGTGCGATTTTGTTCGAGATCTTGCCATCAATAATGCGGGTCAGTAGCGAGCCTAACACCTCGGCGGATACAGGGCATGCCGAGATATCCTTCTCTTCGCGATTTAATGTGGCAGATACCTCGCCCATCAGCCAGTTGGCGGCGATTTTTGCCTGGCCGGCGGGCAAGGTGTGTACGACTTTTTCAAAGTACTCAGCTAATTCCCGGCTAGAGCAAAGTTGAGCAGCCTCGATCGCGGGCAGGCCGTATTCGGCAGTGAAACGCTGACGCAACGCGGTCGGAAGCTCATGCATGCTGGCTTTGATTTCATCCACCCAGGCCTGTTCAACGATCAGTGGTGGCAGATCAGGATCGGGGAAGTAGCGATAGTCGTGGGCGTCTTCTTTGCTGCGCATACTGCGTGTCTCGTCCTTATCCGAGTCATACAGTCGCGTTTCCTGCACTACCGTGCCACCATCTTCAATGAGCTCGATCTGACGACGGACTTCGTATTGAATAGCGCGCTCAAGAAATCTAAAGGAGTTGACGTTCTTGACTTCGCAGCGCGTACCGAATTCTTTCTGGCCAACCGGTCTAACCGATACGTTGGCGTCAATACGAAACGACCCTTCTTGCATATTGCCATCGCAAATGCCTAGCCAGGTAACGAGGCTATGGAGCGTTTTGGCATAAGCAACCGCTTCGGCGGCAGACCGCATCTCTGGCTCTGAAACAATCTCGAGCAAAGGGGTACCAGCACGATTTAAGTCGATGCCTGTTGAAAGCTCGCCGTGCGGCCCTTCAAAGTCGTCATGCAGTGACTTGCCAGCGTCCTCTTCCAAGTGAGCCCGAGTCAAGTTGACGGTTTTTTCCTGGTCGCCCACAAAAAAACTGATTGCCCCACCAATCACAACCGGGATTTCAAATTGTGTGATCTGATAGTTTTTCGGCAAGTCGGGATAGAAATAGTTTTTGCGCGCAAAAATTGACCGGGGTGCAATCGTCGCACCGACTGCCAGACCGAACCGGATCGCACGGTCGACTGCCGTGCGATTCATCACTGGTAGTGAGCCGGGCAGCGCCAGGTCAACCTCATTGGCTTGAGTGTTGGGCAGAGCACCAAAGCGCGTACTGCTGCCAGAAAAAATCTTGGTGTTGGTCAAGAGTTGAGTGTGGGTCTCGAGACCGATTACGATTTCCCATGTCATGCCGCTTGCCCCGCCGATCGTTGATGCCAATCTGTGACTTGTTGATATTGATGGGCGACCGCCAGGAGACGCCCCTCATCGAAGTAATCGCCAATAATTTGCAGGCCAACAGGCAATGGCATGCCCGATGCGCCAGGCGCAAAACCGCAAGGGATAGACATGCCAGGCAAGCCAGCCAGATTCACGCTTAGGGTGTAGATGTCGGCCAGCCAGTCTGCGGTGGGATCTTCCTGGTTTACACCAACCTGCTTGGCAACGGTCGGCGCGACAGGACCCATGATGACATCGCACTGAGTTTTCAAGGCAGTTTGAAAATCCTGCGCAATTAATCTGCGCAGACGCTGTGCCTGCAAATAATACGCATCGTAGTAGCCATGTGACAGCACATAGGTCCCAACCAGAATGCGGCGCTGCACTTCGGCGCCGAAACCCTCTGTTCGCGATTTCGATGTCATATCAGCCAAGTCCGTGTAAGACTCGCTGCGATGACCATAGCGAACCCCATCGTAGCGCGCGAGATTGCTTGACGCCTCAGCGGGCGCAATCACGTAATAGGCAGGGATCGATAAACGGGTATTTGGCAAACTGATGCTGACACGAGTCGCTCCAAGCGTTTCAAACTGCGCAATCGCCGCCTCTACGCGTGCTGCCACAGCGTTATCCAGCCCATCGCCGAAGTATTCTTGCGGCACACCGATTCTCAGGCCTTGCAAAGGTTTGCCGGCACTGCCAGCATAGGCTTGCGATACCTTTTCGTAATCTGTTTTGATCCGTCCGCTGACGTTGGCCTCACCTCTGCAACTGACTGCGCTGGTCGCGTCGCGTTCGTCAAAGCCACTCATGCAGTCCAGCATGTCGACTAGGTCATTGGCGCTCGCCGCGAGCGGTCCTGCCTGGTCCAGGCTTGATCCGTAGGCAATCATTCCGTAGCGCGAGACGCACCCATAGGTGGGTTTAATGCCGCTCACGCCGCATAAGGCTGCGGGCTGACGAACCGATCCGCCGGTGTCGGTCCCTGTTGATGCCAGAACCAATCTGGCTGCAACGACTGCAGCTGATGCCCCGGATGAGCCACCAGGCACTGCGGTGTGATCCCAGGGGTTCAATGCTGGCCCGAACGCTGAGTGTTCATTGCCGGAGCCCATTGCAAACTCGTCGCAATTGAGTTTGCCAAGCGAAACACAACCGGCCTTGAGCAGTTTGTCCACGACCGTCGCATCAAATGGGCTTATATATTGCGCGAGCATTTTGCTGCCGGCCGTACTGCGCCACCCTTGCGTCACAAACACGTCTTTGTGGGCAATCGGGATACCTGTGAGCGCGGTCGCTTTGCCGGCGCTGATCATGTCGTCGGCCATTCGTGCTTGCGCCAGTGTCAGTTGATCATCAATATGCAAAAACGCGTTCAGGCCCGAGTGAGCTTTGATTTTTGCAAGTGACTCTTGGGCTAATTCGGTGGCGCTGATTGATTTGCTGGTTAGGGCATGCCGCAATTCGGCAAAATTTTTAAAGGAATGCAACGATGTTGTCATATCTAGTCAATCACCTTGGGGACCAGAAAAAGGCCTTGCTCAGAGCCGGGTGCATTCGCCATGAGTGCCTCACGACGTTCGATCGAAGGGGTTTCGGTAACCTCATCCTTGCGAAGGCGCAAGGGGAGGTCTGCGACCATTGCGAGCGGGTGTGGCAGAGGTTCGATTCCGGTTGTGTCCACGGATTGCAGGGTTTGGATCAGACCGAGTATTTGATCCAGATCGTCGCGCGCAGTCTGTAATTGTGCAGTGTTTAGCTGCAATCGTGCCAGCCGGGCAATTCTGATCACTTCTTGTTCTGTAAGAGCCATGAGGAGCTATGCCGTCAAAAGAGACTGTTGAGGGCGAGTAAAATGGGTTTGATCCCGTGTATTACCACGCAAAGAGACAGAATTATAAGTTATGATAGACGGCTATTTACAGCATTTTGCCCGATGTTCGTTATGATTCGAATTCTGGTGGATTCCCCGCGGTAAGTGCTTCATGCACAACTCCAGTGCTATTTTTATTGGCTGAGCAAACATGTTCGGATTTTTACGTAGTTACTTCTCTAGTGATATGGCGATCGATCTCGGTACAGCCAATACGCTGATTTACGTTCGCGGCAAAGGCATTGTGCTGGATGAGCCTTCAGTCGTTGCGATCAGGCACGATGGCGGGCCAGGCGGCAAAAAAATTATCCAAGCAGTTGGTCATGAAGCCAAGCAAATGCTGGGCCGTGTGCCAGGCAACATCGAGGCTATTCGGCCGATGAAAGACGGCGTGATCGCCGATTTCACCGTAACTGAGCAAATGCTCAAGCAATTCATTCGCATGGTTCATCCGCGCAATATGCTGGCACCAAGCCCTCGAATTATCGTTTGCGTGCCTTGCGGTTCAACCCAGGTAGAGCGTCGCGCGATCCGCGAGTCAGCGCTGGGCGCAGGTGCAAGCCAGGTCTATTTGATCGAAGAGCCAATGGCCGCTGCGATTGGTGCAGGGCTTAACGTGTCCGATGCGAGTGGGTCGATGGTTGTTGACATCGGTGGCGGCACGACTGAAGTTGCAGTGATCTCCCTGGGTGGGATGGTATACAAAGGGTCAGTGCGCGTCGGTGGTGACAAGTTTGATGAAGCAATCGTCAATTACATCCGCCGTAACTATGGCATGCTGATCGGTGAGCCAACAGCCGAGATGATCAAGAAGCAAATTGGTTCAGCTTTCCCCGGTGCTGAGGTTCGTGAGATCGAGGTCAAAGGTCGTAATCTGGCCGAAGGCGTTCCCCGAAGCTTTACCGTTTCGTCTAACGAAATTCTCGAATCGTTGACTGATCCCCTTAACCAGATTGTGTCTGCCGTCAAGATCGCACTCGAGAACACTCCTCCGGAACTGGGGGCTGACATCACCGATAAGGGTATCGCTCTGACAGGTGGTGGCGCTTTGCTTCGTGATCTTGACCGGTTGTTGCAAGAAGAAACCGGTTTGCCAGTTATCGTGGCTGAAGATCCTTTGACCTGCGTGGTTCGTGGATGCGGCGACGCACTTGAGCATCTAGAGAAGTTAGGCGCTATTTTTATTAACGACTAGTCGTTTTGCTGTCTTAACCAAAGGTGTGGCGGCCCTGTAGCAGGACGACGCATTATTGAGCTCTTATGCAACAACAGAGCAATTTAAGGTTGTTTCGACGTGGACTACCCAGCGAGTTCACACTAGTCGTGCTTGTAGTTGTTGCGCTTGCGTTTTTGATTATTGACGCAAACTGGAAAACACTGAATCCCTTCCGCCAAGCCGTGGCGGTTCTCATTTATCCCTTTCAGCGCGTGGTGATGTTTCCCCGACAAGCCATCGTCGTTGTGAATGACTGGTTTGATGCGGCCGCGTCCGCCAAGTCTGAAGGTGAAGCCCTGCAAAAACAAAGAATTGAGCTCTCACAGCTCGCTACGCACGCAGCTCAGTTAACAACTGAAAACGGCCAGTTAAAGAGATTGATGGGGGTGTTCGATAAATTGGCAGAACAACCTTCAATCGTTGTCGAGGTCCTTTACGAACCGTTTAACGCCTTCAATCATCGATTGGTATTCAACAAAGGTAGCGCTGCCGGGATAGCACCTGGCATGCCGGTCATTGACGAAGGCGGCGTGGTTGGACAGATCGTGCGCGTCACCCCTTTTACATCTGAGGCGGCTGTCCTGACCGATGAGGTTGTGTCGATCCCTGTGCAGTTGCTCAGAAATGGTCTGCGACTGATCGCCTTCGGATCGAGCACCCCCGGCAAGGTAGAGGTGCGTTATTTTGCCTCTGATGCTGATATTCGCGAAGGCGATGTCATGGTGACTAGCGGTGTGGGGGGCTTGTTTCCGCCCGGACTGTCTGTTGCCAGCGTTAATAAAGTTGAGCGCGATTCAAGCTCAGGCTTCGCCCGTGCGGAAGGTCAGCCGGCATCGCACCCTGAGCGCTACCGGCATTTTCTGGTCTTGCTTGTACCGATTGAAGGTAGCGATATTGCTTCGGGGGCCGCAGTAACGACCCCGTCAGGGTCTTCGTCCGCACCAACCGGCAGCAATCGTTCGGAGGCCTCTGGTGGCAAGCTCAAAGCACGATAACCTTCCGAACACGCGTTCAAAGGCGACACGGCCACCCGTCCCTCGGCCGCAGATCGTAAGAACAGACCCGCTCAACCACCTGAACAGCGCGGTTTTTTTGTGGGGCACCATTTGGCTTGCATGGCTGTTGTCAATGTTGCCCTGGCGCAGTTGGCCCTATGCACCGGACATCTTATTGCTGGTTATTGCTTTTTGGTGCACGCACGGTGCGGGCAGGATAGGCCTTGCCACCGCTTTTATTTTCGGCGTTCTGATCGATGTGCACGATGCGGGACCTTTGGGTCAGCATGCTTTGATTTACACCCTCGTTGCCTATGGCGCAGAAGCGCTGCGTCGGCGTCTGCTGCGGTTTGAGTTGTGGGGGCAAAGTTTACATATGCTTCCCATTTTCTTGCTATCCAGTACGGCAGGGGTCATCGTCTGCGCCTGGTTGGCCGGTGCTTGGCCTGGGTGGTCCTGGGCCATAGCTGCCGGGTTTACCGCGCTATGCTGGCCAGCTGTTGGATGGCTGCTGCTCATACCCCAGCGCAAACGTGCAGACGTTGAAGTCAACTCGGTTTAAGGTGCCGCCTTGTTTGATTCCACACACATCTATCAGCGCCAACGAGACAGCTTTTTGCTTCGCACCCTGATTGCTGCATTGAGTGTGATCGTTGGGTTCGCCGCCTTAGGTGGTCGTTTCTGGATTTTGCAAGTTGATCGACACGAAGGGCTTGCTGCGCGTGCAGACAGCAATCGCACAGGCGTGGCCCCCATTCCTCCAAGGCGGGGGGAGATCATGGATCGAAATGGAGAAGTCCTCGCGCGGAACTTTTTGAGCTACACCCTGGAAGTCGTGCCTGCTCGATCCGGTAACCTGAATGAGATGCTTGACGCACTCACCCCTATTGTTTACGTCAGTTCGGCTGAGCAACGTCGCTTCAAGCGACGGGTGGCAGAGGGTAGTCGCTACGCCAATGTTGTGCTGCGAAACAACTTAAACCCAACTGAGGCCTCCTGGTTTGCGGCGCACGCTTTTCAGTTTCCCGGCGTAGAGTTACGGGCGCGGTGGGTACGAGAATATCCTCAAGGCAAATCAGCTGCCCACGTCGTTGGCTACATTGGCCGGATTGCCGAGTCAGACGCTCAGCAGCTCGATGATCAGGGCTTGACTGGTAATTATCGCGGCAGTGATTTTATTGGTAAGAAGGGGATTGAAAAGACCTACGAGACACAGTTACATGGCACAACTGGTGTCCAGGAGTACGAGGTCACGGCCGGCGGCCGTCCCATGCGAACGCTCAAAAGGATAGATCCGACCTCGGGTAAAAATCTCATTTTGTCGCTTGACATGAGACTTCAACGAATTGCCGAGGAGGCGTTTAAGGACCATCGCGGTGCGCTGGTGGCGATTGAACCTGCGACTGGCGATATCCTTGCTTTTGTCTCCCAACCTTCTTACGACCCGAATTTATTTATCGATGGCATCGACCAGGAGAGCTGGCGGCAGCTCAACGAGTCCCTGGACCATCCCTTGATTAACCGACCTGTGTACGGCACCTATCCAATCGGCTCAACCTACAAACCCTTCGTTGCACTTGCAGCCCTGGAATTGAACAAACGAAGGGCGACCGATGTCATCTCAGATCCGGGCTACTACGAATTTGCCGGACAAAAATTTCACAATGCCGGAGGGATGGTTTTTGGCGGCATCGATATGTATCGGGCAATCGTGGTGTCGTCAGATACTTATTTTTATTCGCTTGGCCCTGAAATCGGTGTCGATAATCTGCACGATTTCATGAAACCCTTTGGGTTTGGTCAATTGACCGGTGTCGATATTGAAGGCGAGAAAAAAGGTATCTTGCCTTCGAGCGAATGGAAGCGTCACGCGCTTAAGCAGAAATGGTATGCAGGCGAGAGTGTGTCCATCGCGGTTGGCCAAGGCTATAACTCGTTCACGCTCATGCAACTTGCGCAAGCAACAGCCGTTCTCGCCAATGATGGTACTTACGTTAAACCTCATCTGGTCAAGGAACTTGAAAACGTCCGCACCGGCGAGCGAACTCTCACGGTGTCAGAGCCCAGCTACAGGATTCCGCTCAAGAAAGAAAACATTCAGGTGGTCAAGCGCGCGCTTGCTGATGTCACAACCCTGGGTACTGCCCGGCAGGCATTTGCCGGCGCCAAATATCAAGCTGCTGGTAAAACCGGTACAGCTCAGGTTTATAGTTTGAAAGGCAGCAAGTACCGGGCCGATGTCAATGAGCGGTTGCGTGATCACTCGCTGTTTATGTCCTACGCCCCGGCAGTCGACCCAAAAATTGCAGTGGCGGTGATTGTCGAAAATGCGGGTTGGGGTGGCAGTGTCGCAGCGCCGATTGCCAGGCAGATTTTTGATGCCTGGCTCTTGGGTGATAAACAGGCAAGCAATATCAATATCCTGTTACCGCAAGCAAATAGCCCAGCCGGAGTCACGACACAATGAAGTATTTAATTACCGGTTTCATCCGGTTTGTGACGGCAATCGATTGGCCCATGATGCTAATTCTGATTGTGCTCGCCTCGATCGGCATGCTCGTCATGCACTCCGCCGTGGGCGGAACCGACTGGCGATTTGCCGACCAGTTGCGTAATTTTCTCGTGGCGCTTGCGGCGTTATGGGTTGTTGCGCTGATCCCGCAACCAGTTTTCATGAAGTTTGCCTTGCCCTGCTATCTGCTGGGTGTTGCGCTGTTGATCGCAGTGATGTTGTTTGGCGATACAAGCAAGGGCGCGACGCGCTGGTTGAACATCGGTGTAGCGAGAATTCAGCCCTCAGAGATGATGAAGATAGCCATGCCGCTTATGCTGGCTTGGTACTTTCAAGTGCGAGACGGATCGATGAGGTTTTTCGACTTCATTGCGGCGATGCTGCTTTTGCTGGTGCCTTTTGCTCTCATCGTGAAACAGCCCGATCTGGGCACTGCGATTCTGGTTCTTGGCGCTGGTGCGTTCGTGATTTACTTTGCCGGTTTGTCTTTCAAATTGCTAATACCACTGGCGATTTGCGCGGTCATTTCCATTACTGCAGTCGTGTCCTACCAAGATGTGCTGTGCAAGAGTGATTTTGACTGGGTGGTGCTTCGTGATTATCAGAAGCATCGTATTTGTACTTTGCTTGATCCCACAACCGATCCGCTCGGAAAGGGATTCCATACGATACAGTCAACCATTGCGGTCGGTTCAGGCGGGGTGTTCGGGAAAGGCTATATGAAGGGAACCCAGACACATCTGGACTTCATTCCTGAGCGCACAACTGATTTTATTTTTGCCGTGTTCGCTGAAGAGTTTGGCATGTATGGTGGTGTCACGCTGCTATTGATCTATGGTTTGCTGATCGCCCGTGGGTTGACGATTGCCGTGAGAGCCCGGACGCAGTTTGGTCGCCTTCTGGCTGGTGCCTTAACGATGGTCCTCTTCATCTATGTCTTTGTTAACGTAGGGATGGTCACTGGCATATTGCCTGTGGTGGGTGTCCCCTTGCCGTTGATGAGCTATGGCGGCACGGCCCTGGTAACTATTGGCGTCGCCTGCGGCATGCTCATGAGTATCAACCGCTATCGACCCATTAAGAAGTAATAACTGCCTGATCGATCAGTCCGGCAAGAATTTTTTTGACCGGAGTTGGTAGCCCGAAATTCCCCATTGAGGAAATCGGTGTCCAATCACTGCGAGATTGTTCTGCACGTATCAAAATCGGCGTGATGTGCAGTTTGAAATGAGTGAAGGCATGCTGTATCGATGCCATCGTTAAGTGCTGGGTGATTGTGTACCCATGAGTGTGGCTATGTTTCTCGAGCTTGTCTCGCTGACTATCTTCGATTTCAGGCAGGCTCCATAACCCACCCCAGATACCTGTTTCCGGGCGGCGCTCAAGCAACAGCTTTCCCTCGCTATAGACAATCAGCATACAGGTACTTTTTTCGGGCAGGGTGCGACGGGCTTTGGGTGTGGGTAATTCTTCGGTTAGCCCCTGTGCATAAGCTGCACATCCTGCTCGTAAAGGGCATAAGTCACAGCGCGGCTTGCTTCGCGTGCAAATAGTCGCACCTAAATCCATCAGGCCTTGTGTATAGGCGGTCATGGCCTGTGGGTCTTTTGTCAGGTACGCCTGTGACGGGATCTCAGCGTTTGCTTTGTCCCATAGCCGTGATTGAACCTGCCGCTGGTTCGTATCGCCCTCAATAGCAAAGTAACGAGCGAAAACCCGTTTAACGTTGCCGTCAAGAATGGATACACGTTCAGAAAAGCAAAACGAAGCGATCGCGGCAGCCGTGGAAGGGCCAATGCCCGGCAACGTCACTAGATCAGCCGCGTTGTCGGGAAACTGACCATGCCAGTCTGTCATCACTTTCTGCGCGCAGGCATGCAGATTGCGACCTCTCGCGTAATAGCCCAGGCCAGCCCATAGAGACATGACCTCTTGGGAAGAGGCTCGGGCAAGTGCCGCCACGTCGGGGTATTTTTCGAGAAACTTTGCGTAATAGCGCAACACAGTCGTAACTTGTGTTTGTTGCAACATGATTTCTGATAACCACACTCGATAAGGGTCGTGCGTTGCTTGCCAGGGCATGCCATGGCGGCCATGCTGGCGTTGCCACGGAATCAACGAGGGGGCAATTTTCATACCCTGCATCATACTTTTCAAATTGTTACGGCGCTTGCTCTGTCATCCGTTGAAGGTTAAAACCATAACAACGGAGGTGATAAAAAATGAATGCCCCTTTTACCGCTGAACAGATGCACGCGCTACAGGCTGTCAAGCTTGACGACAAGTACAACCTTGCAGATGGCCGAGCGTGGATGAGTGGTATTCATGCCCTGGTTCGCCTACCAATCAATCAGCGCTTGCGCGATGTTCAAGACGGCCTGAATACGGGTGGATTTATATCTGGCTATCGTGGATCGCCACTTGGCGGTCTGGACCAGAATCTCTGGAAAGCTAACAAGCAACTGGCCCAACACCATGTGGTTTTCCAGCCAGGCTTGAATGAGGATTTGGCAGCTACGGCTATCTGGGGATCCCAGCAAGTTAACTTGTTCCCTGGCGCCAAGTATGACGGTGTCTTTGGTATGTGGTACGGCAAGGGGCCAGGTGTTGACCGCAGCGGCGACGTGTTTAAACATGCCAACGGTGCAGGGACTGCCAAGCACGGGGGCGTGCTGGTTGTGGCGGGGGACGATCATCCTGCTAAATCGTCGACGCTACCTCACCAAAGCGATCACATTCTTAAAGCTTGCGGTATCCCGGTGCTGTTCCCCGCCAGTGTGCAAGAGGTACTCGATTACGGTATGCACGGTTGGGCAATGAGTCGTTATGCTGGGGTTTGGGCGGGTCTGAAATGCATCACGGATATTGTTGAAGTCTCGGCATCAGTCGAAGTCGATCCTGGCCGAGTGAGCATTGTGATCCCGGCCGATTTCGCAATGCCATCCGATGGGCTCAATATCCGTCTGCCGGATACCCCGCTTGCGCAAGAGGCTCGGTTGCTGGATTACAAGTTGTACGCAGCCCTTGCTTACGCGCGCTCCAACAATCTTAATCAGCAGATGTGGGATATTCCTGATGCGCAGGCGCGCTTTGGCATCATGACTTCAGGTAAGGCATATCTCGATACGCGGCAAGCCCTGGCTGATCTGGGTTTGACTGAAAAAATTTGTCGGCATATTGGCTTGCGCCTATTGAAAATAGGCATGGTATGGCCGCTTGAATCGTCCGGGGTTCAGCGGTTTGCTGAAAATCTCGACGAAATCCTCGTGATTGAAGAAAAGCGTCAAGTGCTTGAGTATCAAGTGAAAGAAGAGCTTTTTGGCTGGATTGGCCGAGGCAAAAAAATCCCGAGAGTAGTCGGCAAGTTCGACGATAAAGATGGTGGTGAATGGGCGGTGCCGCAAGGTAATTGGCTATTACCGGCGCATTACGAGTTTTCTCCGGCCATGGTTGCCCGTGTGATTGCCCAGCGACTGTTAAAAATCAGCTTACCAGACGATGTGCGCCAGGGAATCGAAAGTCGACTCAAATTTCTGGACGCGCACGAAAGAGAGCTAGCCAAGCCAAGGGTTGTGGCTGAGCGTAAGCCCTGGTTTTGTTCTGGTTGCCCGCACAACACCTCGACACGCGTACCCGAAGGGTCTCGCGGCATGGCTGGCATCGGCTGTCATTACATGGTTGTGTGGATGGATCGCAATACACCCACCTTTACCCAGATGGGCGGCGAGGGTATGCCGTGGTTAGGACAGGCGCCTTTCACGACAGAGCAACACGTCTTCGCCAACCTGGGGGACGGTACCTATTACCACTCTGGCCTGCTTGCGATTCGTGCGGCGATTGCGGCTAATGCCTCGATGACGTACAAAATTTTGTTCAATGATGCCGTAGCGATGACGGGTGGTCAGCCAGTTGAAGGGTCGCCAACCGTACCGGCGATCGCTTTTCAGGTGACGGCTGAGGGGGCAAAGAAAGTAGTCATCGTCACCGATGAGCCTGAAAAATACGAGGGTGTTACCTTACCTGCGGGCGTTCAAGTCAAGCACCGTGATCAATTGGATGCTGTGCAAAAAGACTTGCGTGACATTAAAGGCACGACGGTACTGATCTATGACCAGACGTGCGCTACCGAGAAAAGGCGACGCCGCAAGCGCGACGCTTATCCTGATCCCGCCAAACGAGTGGTGATCAACGAGTCAGTCTGTGAGGGTTGCGGTGATTGCTCGAAGAAATCCAACTGCCTATCGGTTGAACCGCTCGAGACTGATTTAGGGCGAAAACGAGTCATTAACCAATCAAGTTGCAATAAGGATTTCTCTTGCCTTAACGGCTTTTGTCCGAGCTTTGTCACCGTTGAAGGGGGGCAGTTACGTCGACCACCTGCGCTGAGTCTGGAAGCACTGCACCAGGGTCTCCCTGACCCTGTCTTGCCTGCGCTAGAGCAGCCTTATGGCGTATTTGTTGCGGGTGTCGGCGGGACAGGTGTTGTCACGATTGGACAGTTGCTTGGGATGGCGGCTCACTTGGAGGGCAAAGGTGGCTCGGTGCTCGATATGGCTGGGTTGGCTCAAAAGGGCGGGGCAGTGTATTCGCATGCACTGATCGCAGCGAAATCTGAAGATATCCTCACAACGCGCATTGCAATGGGCGACGCTGACCTTGTCCTTGCCGGCGATCTGGTTGTAGGCTCAAGCCCTGAAGCGGTCGCCAGGATGCGGTCGGGACGTACGCATACGCTGTTGAATTCGGATATCGCGCCGACGGCTGCCTTTATCAGTCAACCAGACTGGTCTCTGGCAAGCAGCGACTTGCGTGCAGAAATCGACAAGGCATGTGGCGAAGGTCGCATACGCGGTCTGGATGCTTCTGAAATTGCGGTGAAACTATTAGGGGATGCTGTTTACGCGAACCCCATTATGATGGGGTTCGCCTATCAGCTTGGCTGGCTGCCACTGCATCACCTGTCGATAGAAAAGGCTATTGAGCTCAACGGCGTTCAGATTAAAAAGAATATCGATGCTTTCAATGTAGGTAGAACTGCGGCGCATGACTCGTCGCGGATCCTGACATTACTTCAGGGTGGCGAAAAATCGCTTGAGCATATCCCTCACACCGCAACAGTCGTTGAACTTAACAAAGCCAAAGATACCCTCGCCTGGTTGCGTGGCGATCGCATTGCTCGTCTGACTCAATATCAAAATGCCGCCTATGCCATGCGATATTCTCTTCTGGTCGATCAAGTCGCAACGATCGAGAAGCAAGTTTGTGGCACAGACTCGCTGGCGAAGGTCGTTGCCCGCTATTATTTCAAGCTGCTCGCCTACAAAGATGAATACGAAGTGGCGCGCCTTTATACGGCTGGTGATTTTTTAAGCAATGTCCGTAAGCAGTTTGAAGGCGACTGGTCGCTAAAATTTCATCTGGCCCCGCCGTTGTTTTCGAAAAAAGATGCTGACGGGCATCTGATTAAACAGACCTACGGCCCCTATATGCTTCAGGTATTCAAAGGACTTGCGAAGCTAAAATTTTTGCGCGGAACCATGTTTGATGTGTTTGGTTACACAACCGAACGTCGGGACGAGCGTGCGTTGATTGCTGATTATGAGAAAACAGTTGCTGATGTTTTAAGCAAGCTGTCTCCCGAGACGCGGCAGGCAGCTGAGTTGTTATTAAGCACGCCGGAAGAGATTCGGGGCTACGGGCATGTTAAAGAAGTAGCGATCGAAAAAGCAAGAGCCCTGCATGCAGAGCGACTGAATGCGTTTACGACAGCAGTGGCTGGTGCCAGTATTAAACAAGCAGCGTGACTTTGGATAAAACGTGGATCAGTTAAAGTGCTCAGAACCGCGTGTGCCGGTTCACCGACCACCTTGCTGAAATAGATCCCAGGGCAGCCACCGCGATAACTGCTGAGATCAGGGTGGGGATGGGCAACAACCCCATCGAGAACTCAGCGTCATAGCTATGTGCCAGGCTGCTCAGGGCCTCGTTCAGCGGTATCAGCGCTGCACGAGCAATGGCAATCGCCAACAAAGAGGACAACACGCACGTCATCGCACCAAGATAGAGAAACGGTCGGCGCACAAAGGACTCTGTTGCGCCTACCAGGCGGGCGACTGCAATTTCTTCGCGTTGAGAAAGCGCCTGCATCCGGACGGTATTAAAGACTGTGGCTAGCACAACTAGTGCAACGCTTAAGCCCAGCAGGCTCAAACCGATCTTCGCAAAACGCAAAATGGCCTCGAGACGTTGCACCCAAGCACTGTCTAGCTGAACCAGATCCACCTCGTCCCATGTCGCCCATTTCTTGGCCAGGCTAGTCGCTTTGGCCGCGAGATCCTCGCTATTTGTCAGGGTCACGACTACGGCGTCCGGCAAGGGGTTGCCAGGCAAAACTCTTAATGCCTGCTCCCATGCGGGATTATCTCGGAGCGTGTTGAGCGCCTTTTCTTTAGAGACAACGCGTAGCGCAGAAGAAAAATCTGGATGGTCTGTTTTAATGCGGCTGGCAATTTTTTCAGCTGCTCCCGCGGCCGCCTCTGGCTTCAGAAAAATGGTCAGCTCGGGTGTAATGGAGACTTGTCGCGCGACAGGTTGAACTGCAGTAAGTAAACAAGCACCTATTAGCGGTAGCGATAGCGCCAGGGCAATGACTAATACGTTGGCGATGGAAGAAAACGGCTGAGCTAATAGCCTTCTTAACGTGACGGTGATCGCGTACCGGTGTTGGGTCAGCCAGCTTTTCATTGTTTGATCTCTGTCCTGGCGCTATCTGTGAAATGCTTGGCGGTAATTCTCAGGCATCTCGTCGCGTACTGGGCCATGAGCACTTCGTCGTGCGAAGCAATCAGCGTGGTGACACCGACGCGATTAAAGTCGCGAAAGACAGACATGATTCGCTGCGCGGTTTCAGCGTCAAGATTTGCTGTGGGTTCATCCGCAATCAAAATCGCTGGACGGTTGACAATCGCGCGGGCAATTGCCAGTCGCTGCTGTTCTCCGCCCGACAGCGTGATTGGATTGGCCTGCTCTTTTTGAGACAAACCCACTTTCTCCAGCGCAGCCCTCGCGCGTGATCTTGCGGTAGTCACCGACAGTCCAGTCACTGAAAGAGGTAACAAGACGTTATCAATTGCGCTGCGATCGTAAAGTAAATGCGTGTCCTGCAAGATCACGCCAACAGCCCGGCGCAGGTAGGGTTTGGCTCTCGCGGAGAGGTGGTCCAAGCGTTGGCCGTTAACTTGAATCGAACCGCGGGTGGCAGGCTCTAAACCCGCAATCATCTTTAATAGCGTAGATTTACCTGCCCCTGAAGGCCCCGCGACGAAGACGAATTCTCCGGCTGTCACTTGAAACGTGATGTCCGCCAGAATGTTTCGCTCTTGGCCGTACGATTTGAAAACGTGCAGAAATTCGATCATGGCAAGCTAAATCCTATTTACGAATAGTAACGCTGGTTCGCGAAATAGCTATTGCAAACGAGGGATTTCCCTCATACATTCACACTGTGGACGCGACTAATATCTCGCAACCGTGCTGGTACGCTAACAGGTGTAAGGGTTTGCACCCGAATTGCCCAATTTATCTGGAGAATACTCAATGAAAGTTTTCAAGCTAGCCGCCATCCTGGCTCTGCTCATTGCTGGTACATCAGTTGCTCAGGCAGGTGCCACGTTCGAGAGCGTTAAGAAGAAAGGTTTTGTTCAGTGCGGGGTGTCGACTGGCGTAGCAGGTTTTTCAGCAGCTGACAGTAAAGGCGAATGGAAGGGTCTTGACATCGATCTGTGCCGGTCCATTGCCGCGACCATGTTTAACGATGCAAGCAAATTCAAAGTTACGCCACTAACTGCGCAGCAGCGTTTTACCGCCTTGCAGTCTGGTGAAATCGATGTGTTGACACGTAATACAACCCAGACGCTGACACGTGATGCGACGCTGGGCCTTTTGGGTGCCGGCGTTCTTTATTACGATAGCCAGGGCGTTATCGTCAAGAAGAGTTTGAATGTCAAAAGTGCCAAAGAGCTCGCGGGCGCAACAGTTTGCGTCCAGCCCGGTACGACTACTGAACTCAATCTGGCTGATTGGTTCCGTGCGAACAAGATTGATTTCAAGCCTGTGGTGATCGAAAAGCTTGAAGAGGTCGTCAACGCCTTCGTTGCAGGTCGTTGCGATGCTTACACGACAGACAAATCGGGTTTGGCTTCAACCCGTTCAACTTTCCCCAATCCTGATGACTATGTCATTTTGCCTGAAGACTTTTCAAAAGAGCCTCTGGGCCCCATGGTTCGTCAAGGCGACGAGCAGTGGTTCAACATTGTTCGCTGGTCTTTGAATGCGTGGGTTGAGGCAGAAGAGTACGGCATCACTTCAGCTAATGCAGACGAAATGTTGAAGAGCACCAACCCCAATGTTCAGCGTATTTTGGGCGCGACACCTGGTATGGGTAAAAACTTGGGTGTTGATGAAAAATGGGCATACACCATTGTCAAACAGATCGGTAACTATGGCGAAAGTTTTGACCGCACAGTCGGTGCCGGCAGTCCGCTTAAGTTGCCTCGTGGTCTGAATCAGCAGTGGACAAAAGGCGGCGTCATGTACGCATGGCCAATTCGTTAATCTGTACTTGATCCACCGGGGCGGTCTGACCGCCCCAATTTTTTTGCTAAGTTGCTCATGACCGGTCAACCTCATCACTCACCGAAACGCCCGAAAGCAAAGCTTTCCTGGAGCGATCCTGTTTTGCGGTCGATTCTCTTTCAGATTATTGCCGTTGCGATGGTCGCGGGCGGTATCTGGTTTCTCGTTAAAAACACCTTAAGCAATTTAGCGACTAGCCATATTTCAACGGGGTTTGATTTCTTATCCCGCGAATCGGGATTCGCTATTGGTGAATCCATTATTTCGTACGGTCCAGCTGATACGTACTTGCGCGCAATTGCTGTTGGGCTGCTGAATACTCTCGTCGTGGCGTGTCTTGGTATCGTGTTCGCCACGCTGCTGGGGACTGTGATCGGGGTTGCTCGCCTGTCAAAAAACTGGCTGATTGCAAAACTTGCTGCCATTTATGTCGAGATTATCCGAAACATTCCTTTGCTACTGCAGATGTTTTTCTGGTACTCGATTATCTCTGAAAACATGCCGGGTCCAAGACAAGCCTTGCATCCGATTGCCGGTGTGTTCATCTCGAATCGCGGTATTAAAGTACCTGGGTTGCTAGGTGATGGGCTCGTTTGGTTGTTTGTGGGCGTTGGCCTTGCGATGCTGGTGATGATTCTCATCAAAAACTGGGCTTCGCGACGGCAAGCGCAGACTGGGCAAATATTCCCGGTCTGGCGTGTTGGTTTGCTTCTGCTGCTGGCGCTGCCCTTAATTTGCTGGGGGCTTAGCGGGCAATCGATCATCGTTGATTTGCCGGCGTTGAAGGGTTTCAATTTTGCTGGGGGTTTGACACTTACCCCTGAATTCGCGGCGTTGCTCGTTGGCCTGGTCGTTTACACCGCTGCGTTCATCGCTGAGGTTGTGCGTGCTGGCATCCAGTCGGTAAGCAACGGGCAATGGGAGGCTTCCGATGCGCTGGGACTCAAGCGTAGCCTGTCGCTGAGGCTTGTTGTATTGCCTCAGGCGCTGCGAGTCATCATTCCACCGATGACAAGCCAGTACCTCAATATCACCAAGAACAGTTCGTTAGCGGTGGCGATTGGGTATCCCGACATCGTCTCGATTATCAATACAACGCTCAATCAGACGGGTCAGGCGATAGAAGGGATCATGATTATCATGGCTGCGTACCTCAGCGTGAGCCTGTCGATCTCGGTCTTTATGAACTGGTACAACAAACGCATCGCGTTGGCGGAGCGTTGATGATGAGCAATATGAATACTCAAGTTGAACCAACATCCGTCATGGCCCCAGCCCGTATTAACCTGGGTCCGTGGGTGTGGATGAAAAATAATTTACTGTCGTCACCGCTGAATATCGTTTTGACGCTGTTAGTTGTGTGGCTGTTCGTCCTGTCAGTACCTGCCTTTTTCGACTGGGCGGTTGTGAATGCCAATGTTTCCGCCTTGAGCGGACAAGAATGCAGGGAAAGCAGCGGCGCGTGTTGGGCGATTGTCGGTCAGAACTATCGGTTGATGCTGTTCAGCACCTATCCCTACGATGAACAGTGGAGACCGCTACTAGCAACCCTGTTATTGATCGGCGTGATCGCCCTGAGTGGCTGGCGCAGATTTTGGCATCCTTTATTGGGAGGTCTATGGGCGGTCGTACTTGTCGCGGTTGCGATTTTAATGTGGGGCGGTGTTTTGGGCCTGCGCTATGTTGAAAATAGCCTTTGGGGTGGTCTGCCCGTTACGTTGCTTCTGGCGACTTTCGGTATTGTCTTTGCCTTCCCTTTAGGGATATTGCTGGCACTTGGGCGTCGCTCGAAAATGCCTGCAATCAAGACCCTTTGCGTCGGCTATATCGAACTGATTCGAGGCGTTCCACTGATCAGCCTGTTATTTATGGCTTCTGTGATGCTACCCTTGTTTTTACCGGCGGGCGTCACAATCGATAAGCTGTTGCGAGCACAGGTCGCCATCATTTTGTTTGCGGCTGCCTACATCGCCGAGATTGTTCGTGCCGGCTTGCAGGCTATCCCCAAAGGGCAGTACGAGGGCGCTGATTCGCTTGGTTTGAGTTATTGGCAACAAATGAGTCTGGTTATTTTGCCGCAAGCCTTGAAGGTGGTGATTCCTCCGCTCGTCAGTATTTTTATTGCCATGTTTAAAGATACTTCTCTGGTCGTGATCATTGGCATTTTTGATTTGACCCTTGCGGCCAAAGCGGCTCTGGTCAATCAAGAATGGCGAGGTTTTAGCGTAGAAGTGTATTTATTTATTGCAGCGATTTATTTCATTTTTTGTTACTCGATGTCGCGGTATAGCCAGGCGCTTGAAAAGCGTCTTGCGACCGGCTATCAACGATAGGTCTGGAGATCAATATGGCCGATGCCATCATTAGCATGAAAGATGTCAACAAGTGGTATGGCAAGTTTCATGTGTTGCGTAACGTTAATCTTGAAGTGACGCGCGGCGAGCGGATTGTGATTTGCGGTCCTTCCGGCTCTGGCAAGTCAACCCTGATTCGTTGCATCAACAGGCTTGAGGAACATCAGCAGGGGAGCATCGTCGTCGAAGGCATAGAGATGACCAACGATTTGAAAGATGTTGAAGCGATCCGGCGTGATGTAGGTATGGTGTTTCAACATTTTAATTTGTTCCCTCACTTGACTGTCCTCGAAAATCTGACGCTTGGGCCGATCTGGGTTTTGAAGACCCCCAAAGCCAAGGCTGAGGCTGATGCAATGAAGTATCTCGAACGTGTTCGGATACCTGATCAAGCCAACAAGTACCCTGGCCAATTGTCAGGCGGTCAGCAGCAACGCGTGGCGATTGCACGCTCTCTCTGCATGGCGCCCAAGATCATGCTGTTTGACGAGCCGACGTCTGCTCTGGACCCTGAAATGGTCAAAGAGGTGCTGGATGTTATGGTTAATCTGGCTGAAGAGTCTGGTATGACGATGTTGTGCGTTACGCACGAAATGAGCTTTGCCCGTAAAGTTGCCGATCGCGTCATCTTTATGGATAAAGGCGAAATCATCGAGCAAAATGCGCCTGATGCCTTTTTTGATCACCCCCAAAACGATCGGACCAAGTTGTTTCTCAGCCAAATCCTGCATTGATGCTTATGCGGCTGAATTACTTGCGAAGGCACTTGTCTGTCGCGCTGGTGTTACTGGCGACCACTGGTGCGGCTCAACTTGTGGGCGCGCAAACGACCAGCAATGCACCCTGGCCCGTCAAACCGGTTCGGATGGTAGTGCCTTATCCCCCCGGTGGCCCGCTCGACACAATGGCGCGACTGTTGGCAGAAAAAATACGCGGCACGCTCGGGCAGCCGATTATTGTAGAAAACAAGCCTGGAGCAGGGGGCAATCTTGGTGCAGATCTGGTGGCGAAAGCCAATCCAGATGGTTACACCCTCGTGATGGGCGCTGTTGCCACTCATGCGATCAATCCTTGGCTCTTTGCCAGCATCCCATACGATCCTGTGACAGATTTCGCTCCAGTAGCACTGGTCGCCTCTGTCCCGAACGTTTTGGTTGTTAATAAAGACTTTGCGCAAAAGAACAAGATCCAAAGCCTGAAAGATCTAATCCAATACGCGTCACAGCATCCCGGCAAACTTAATTATGGCTCGGGTGGCTCTGGTAGCGCTGGGCATTTGGCAGGTGAGTTCCTCAAGGCAAAAGCGCAGATCGACGTTGTGCATGTTCCGTATCAAGGTGCGTCACCTGCGCAGTTAGCCCTTCTATCGGGGCAGTCGGATTTCATGTTCGATAATTTAGCCGCATCGGCTGCATTAATAAAAGAAGGTAAGGTATTGCCTTTGGCCGTCACAACGAAAGGTCGCTCGGGCTTATTGCCAGAGGTACCGACTGTGGAGCAGGCTGGGGTCACACCCTTTGATATTGGTACCTGGTTTGGTGTATTTACCACTGCCGGTACGCCCGAGCCAATTGTTCAAAAGTTACACAGCGCTTATCAACAAGCTCTCCGGGATCCGGAAGTGATCGAAAGATTAAATGCGATGGGCTCAAATGCAATGAGCCTGACCACTGCGCAATTCGCCGAGATGGTTAAACAAGAACGTGACAAGTATAAAGAGATTGTGAAGATCTCAGGTGCGCAAGTTAATTAAGGCGCTTTTGTCTGGCTCTGCAACGACTTGCCTGCATCCAGTGGTAGTGACGTGAAAGACCAACCCGCCAACATGCAGAAAGCGCCGACGACGAAAAATGCGGGCACGATGTCGTGTGCGGCTAAAGCAGTGTCGCCGGTTACTAAAAGGCTGATCCTGATCGTGGCAGCGGCAACCCCAACCCCCAGGCTGATACCGAGCTGTTGGCCCATAGCGGCAAAACTACTTGCACGGCTCATGCTTGCCTGAGGGATATCTGCGTAGGCCAGTGTATTCGTAGCCGTGAATTGAAGAGATCGAAAGAAACCACCAATGAGCAAAGCACCAATCATCAAGCTTTTTGGCGTGTCAGGAGAAAATGCCGCGCAACTAATCAAGGCGCCACCTGTCAGGACCGCATTGACCACCAGCACGCGTCTATAGCCCCAGTATTGCAAAATAGGGGGGGCGACAAATTTCATTAGCAAGGCGCCTACGGCGCCGGTGAAAGTGATTAAGCCTGCAGATAAGGGCGACATACCGAAACCAACTTGTAGCAGCAAAGCCAGTAAAAATGGCGAAGCGCCAACGGTAAACCGGCACAGGTTGCCGGCCAGCATCGCCACGCGAAAAGTAGGGATGCGCATCAAGGTCAAATCCAGGATCGGCTCGTGATGCCTTTTTGCGTGCCATATATAAATTAAGCCTGAGACCACCCCGATCACGACAAGGATGAGCGTGCGCAAGACTGACGAGTCTTCATTGCTAAGCATTTCAAAGCCTCCCACTAAGCTTGCCAGGCAAATTGAGCTTAATAAAAATCCGAGCCAATCGAGCCGATGCGGTAAGCCGTCTAACGGCAACTCTTTGACGTATCTCAAAATCATGACAATACCGGCGATGCCAATCGGGATATTGATGAGAAAGATCCAGTGCCAAGACGCATACGTGACCAAAAAGCCGCCGAGTGGCGGCCCCATCATTGGGCCCAGCAAGGCTGGCATCGATAAAAACGCCATCAAGTTGAGCAATTCTCGTTTGGGGGTGGTGCGCAAGAGGATAATTCGGCCGACTGGCACCATCATGGCTCCTGCTAATCCTTGCATCACTCGTCCCGCGATAAGTTGCATAACTGTGCCAGACATAGCGCAGCCAACAGAACTTAGCGTAAACAAGGCAATAGCTGCTACAAACACCCGACGGGCACCGAACCGATCCGCCGCCCAGCCGCTAATCGGCACAAATACCGCAGCGGATAATAGATAGGATGTGATGGCAACATTCAGGGCGACAGCTGTTGTCCCTAGTGCACGAGCCATCGCGGGTAGCGCAGTGGCCACCACAGTTGAATCAAGCATCTGCATAAATAATGCGCAGCCGATGATAAAGGCCAGTAGATGGCCAGACGCTTGCTTTTCAGTCGTAGGCAATATTTTTTTTGTCGAGTTACTAGAGGCTGGCATCTAAAAAGCTTTGTTCCGTACAGTAAACTAACCCAAGTCTAACCCTTTGCCCGCCTATTACTGCGAATCATGTCGAAAAACTATACCTCTGAAATTACCGAATTTCTGCAGTCGTACAAAGCCGCACACCCCGATCTCGAGCAGCGTCAGCGAGACGGCCGCGCAAGGCTGTGGGACAAACCTCAGGATCCAGAGCTGGCTGAGGGGTTTAAAGCAGCACGGGTCGCTCAAAATGCCTACGTTTATCAAAACGATTAAAACGATCAATATTTGATGACAACAGCACAAGGTCCAGACAACAGTCTGGACGCATTGGTGAAGCCCGAAGTCGATACAACCCCTGACGTGGTTGATGCCGTTGCGCTGGCGCGCCTTTACGGCGAGCCGCTGTTTTCCATGCCTCAGGATCTCTACATACCACCCGATGCGCTTGAGGTGTTTTTAGAGACCTTTCAAGGGCCCCTTGATCTGCTTCTGTATTTGATCCGCAAGCAGAATTTCAATGTGCTGGATATCCCGATGGCGGAGGTTACCCAGCAGTACTTGTCGTACGTTGAGCAGATACGGATTCATAACCTTGAACTGGCCGCAGAGTATTTGTTGATGGCGGCGATGTTGATCGAGATCAAATCGCGCATGTTGTTACCGGTGAAAAAGTCAGAGGGCGACGGCGAGGTGGATGACCCTCGTGCCGAATTGGTTCGTCGCTTGCTTGAGTATGAGCAAATGAAACTCGCCGCGCAAAAACTTGACTCCTTGCCCCAGCTTGGCCGCGATTTTGAGCGAGCGCAGGCATTTGCCGACTTGCAGGTTGAAAGAATGCTGCCTGAGGTTAATGTAGATGATTTGCGGCAAGCGTGGCTTGAAATTCTTAAGCGAGCCAAGCTAAACGCTCATCACCATATTACGAGAGAGCAGCTGTCGGTTCGCGATCACATGACCCACATCTTGCGCCGGTTATCCAGCATACAGTTCATGGAATTCGGCGAGCTTTTTTTAGAGCGTATTCAGGAAGGTGCACCCGTTGCTGTGGTGGTGGTGCATTTTCTGGCCATGCTTGAACTTTCGCGTGAGGCCCTCTTAGAGATTACTCAGGCCGAGCCTTATGCCCCCATCTATGTCAGGCTTGCCTACACGAGCCGTGGCGAGAGCCACGACGAAGGAGAGACCTAACTTGAAGGTTGTTCATACGATTGAGGATTTGCGCGATCAATTACGAGGCCAGTTGCGCGTGTCTTTTGTACCCACCATGGGCAATTTGCATGATGGACACTTGGCCCTGATGAGGCTTGCGCGTCAGCATGGCGATCCGGTTGTGGCCAGTATTTTTGTGAATCGGCTGCAGTTCGGTCCGAACGAGGATTTCGATCGCTATCCACGCACATTACAAAATGATATCGAGAAGCTGGAGCGCAATCGCGATGTCTACGTCCTGTTTGCTCCCAATGAAAGCGAGCTTTATCCCGAACCGCAAAATTATCGCGTTTCGCCACCACAAGAGCTTGGTGACATTCTTGAAGGCGAAATTAGGCCTGGGTTTTTTGGTGGTGTCAGTACAGTTGTCCTCAAGTTATTCGCATGCGTTGGCCCGCGTGTCGCGGTCTTTGGTAAAAAAGACTATCAGCAGTTGATGGTGGTGCGTAATATGTGTCGCCAGTTTCAGCTGCCAGTTGAAGTGCTGGCTCACGAGACAGTGCGTGCCGAGGATGGTCTCGCGCTATCCTCTCGCAATATGTACCTGAGTTCAGATGAGCGCAACGAAGCACCCCAGCTTTACGCAGCATTAAACGAGATCCAGCAACGACTGGTTGGCGGACAGCATGATCTTGCCGCGCTCGAACAATACACGACTGAATTCTTGACCCGACGGGGATGGCAGGTCGACTACATTGCTGTCCGTCGCCAGCGTGATTTGCACAAACCAACTCTCGATCAGATTAAAGCGGGTGAGCCACTGGTGGTGCTTGCCGCCGCGAAATTGGGCACCACACGGTTGATCGATAATCTTGAGCTTAGCGCAATCGTTTAGAAGTCAATACGTACCTAGGGTTAGTCCGCCTGTTGCCTTGAGAGGCGCATAAATACTTGTTTTAAGAAAATAGGGGTGAAATATAGTGCATTGGTTAGTGCATAAAGTACTCGCTTGTCTCTCGTTACACGCTTACGTTGCCTTGGCAAATGGATTGGGCATACGTCAGGCAAAGAGGTAGCCCCTCTCGTTTCCCTCCACAGAAAAAAACGCTTTTTGGGCAGAGCCTGATCGACATAAAATACGGTCATGCGAGATCACTGCTTGTCTATCGAATTCATAAGAGATTGGCTGAAGACCCATCAACGCCGGCTCTGGGCGGGAGATAAAATTCCGACGATGGTTGAGATTGCACAAAGGGCAGGAACATCTCGTCAGACTCTGTACGCATTTTTAAACGGCGAAAGAGCCGAGTTTGGCGTACCTGTTCAGATCAGATTAAGTCTAGTAATCACCAGACTCGTCTCCGACCCTTCTTATCATTTCAGTAGGCTAACAAGAATTGATTTAACGGGTGCTACACCCCGAATTCGATTCGGGGCTTAATTGACTTATAGGCACGAATTACTTCGGTATTTCAAACTTATCTAGAAAATCGTCTAACGCCGACTTCAGTCTGTTTATTCTGCTTATGTCGAGCGAGGTTTTGATAGTTCCGTTTCGCACTTGCCCTTGTAACCAGTTTGACGTCTCCGATGTAGCGGTTATCAAAGCGTCCAATAATTTATATTGCTCGTCTTTACTCATAATGTCACCTCCCCAGATATGTTCACCCAAAGTAGCAACTAAAGTGGAACTTTCATATCCCACAAACGTGGGGTTGTGAAAAGTGTAAGGGTGCAATATGAGGACTGCTACTCACCGCCCTCACACATTTCTACAATCTGCTCTTCTTGAGCAAATCAGACGGTGATAACCCTAAGGCTGCAGCAACTTTAATCAGATTTATTACCGCTAAGTTGTGTTCACCACGTTCAATGCCACCCATATAGGAGCGATCAAGCTCCGCAATCAACGCAAGTCCTTCCTGTGAAATCCCTTGTTCGACACGAATAGCCCTGACTGTCTCACCGATTGAGACTAGTGCGGGATTGCCTGAGTGTGTGGGGGAGGGTTTTGCCATCCGTACAATGTCGTGCATTGACGGACATAAAACCACGGGATAAGATACCCAGTAAGTTTATTTGTGTAGTTCATCGGGGGGTCTATGCCGTCAATACGTCTGTGGGTCATTACGTCCATTGTGATAATGGTAATGATCGCTGGATGCACTACACATTATGAAGGCAATCGCCCTGGGTCAACGGAAGCGCAGTTTTCAGGGGATTTATTAGATTGTCGAGACTATGCGCAGCCAAGACTGGATGAATTTGGCTTCAATGAATCCAGCTTAATAAAAACTTGCATGAGTGCCAAAGGCTGGAAGATGTTGCAGCCATGAAATATGCGGTGCGGTGCATATTGTTCTTTTGGACTTGGCTCCTAAGCCTAGCCTGTTGTGCACAGCAGAATTGGAATCAAGGCTATTTTAAAGATAGCGGGACATACGTCTCACCTCATTGGAGCACAGTTCCAAATTCAACAAACAGGGATAACTGGTCCACTTCAGGAAATACTAATCCTTATACAGGCAAGACTGGTACAAAGGCACCAGACTACTCACCCGCAGCGTCAAATTATGGCACAGGTCACACTATTTATACGGGACCAAAAGGCGGGCAGTATTACATCAACAGTAACGGTAACAAGACATATGTACCTAAACGGTAGAACTATACGTTTTTTGATAAAAAAAATTTGAAATAAATACCGTTCGAAAGTTCTGTATTAGTAGTCTCATTTGTTTGAATATTTTTGGGACTTTTTTTCACATCGCTCAAGCTGGAGCAGAGGGTATAGATGTCAGCGAATATGAGGCATCTGGAAATTCAGCGTATATCAATAACTATTTACAAGGAGTCATATCCGCTTATGTTGCGGCAAATGCTGACTTGACGGTTCGAAAGCAGCGTCCCTTGTTTTGTCCACCACCACTGCTAAGATTACAGGGTGCAAATGTCAACGAAATACTCGATAGCGAAATTCAGTACCTTCGTCGTGCCCCAGACTTTAAACCGTACTTTCCTATTGAGCACATACTTCTGTCTGGTATGCGCAGAATATTTCCGTGCAAATAGATCGATAAGACTTTTGCTGAAAGCAGCTCGGACGGTCGAGTGCTCGATAGCTTGAAAAATCCGTTATTTTGTCACCATATCTACAAGTATCGGCGCACTACCTTGCTAAAGGAGATGGGTGAGCTCAAGAAACCCCTTACATCGATGTAGTACCAGCACCCCACCTTCTCCAATCGGCTCTAGCCCACGATGGCAACCGAAGTGATACATCTCACATTCAGCACAGGATCGCCTATTGTCATCATCACGGTCACGATAGAGCAATAGTTGAGCAACTTCCTGAGCCTGTTCTACCTTTAGACCTTTAGCAATAAAAGATTGATGACGCTCACGCATCAAGTCAGATTCTTCTTCTGTTTGATCTCGCTCGATCTCCCACCAGTTTACGGATTCGGTGCTTGGAACAATCTCGATAGCGTCTGGATAATCGGCTTTTACAGTAATTAGATGAACAGCAGGGGAATATCTCACCTCGTTCACCAGACCGTCTGGATGGTGAATATGCCAGTATCGGTATTCGTTTATAAATTCTGTATTTTTTTCGGTGCTAGAGGTGCTATAAGTGCTAGACCGTTGACTACTAACGGTTTCAAGAGGTTCAGACGTGCTAGATTTATAGCACTCTATCACTTTAGGTAAATATTCGGCTTTATCAGATTTAGGCTGATGTGTTAGAAGTGATGGCGCTCTATCACTTCCTGCGCCCTCAAGACCCCCATGAATAAAGGATGTAGCACTTCTATCACTCCTATCACCAGTTTTATATTCATTATCGAGATATTTTGGATGAGAAAAGAATTCAATAAGGTCGCTCAGGCTCATAGAACATCCTTTGGCTCTGAAAGCAGCGCATTTAAATCTATTTGATATAGGCGTTTAGAAGCGTTTAATGCGGGTATGTGCTTTTGCACTGGATATTTACCATCGTTTGCTTTAATTAAGATTCCACTATCAGACAAGGTGTGTTTTGCGCTATTTATGTTCAATCCCTTCAAAGCACTTTCAAATGATGGCTTAAAAAACCAGTACATCCTGCTCCCGTTAACGGTTTCATAATACCCAACTCGATCAGAAATTATTGAGTGCTCTTGCTTTTTTATGCACTCGAATTTGCTTTCATGTCTGTCGATGTAGTCCATAAGTTGCTGCCGTGCCTTATGAGCCTCCGAGTCTCCTTTAGGACGACTGGCAAGCCACACTTCAAACATTGCCTTACAGTCGTTTTTGGCTTGACCCTTATCCCATCCAGTAAGGTTTGCCCTTGTTGCAAGTTCTCCTGCTAAGGCAACCAAGACAAATCGCTTCATTACCCTTAAGTTTGCTCCGGTTACAGTCTGAAGCTCTGATTTAAAACTCTCGAACATACAGTTAAAAAGTTTTTTGATTTCGTCTTTTGATTCCTTTACAAGATACTGGAGGTAGTCAATGCCAACATGACCGTAGTTCTGTCGTGAATTGTTTTTAATTTCCGTGCTTAGTTCTTCCCCACTTCCAAAGCCTTCAGTAAGTTCATCGAATACTCCGTACTGACGTTGACTGTCTATATCCAAAATTCTGATTTCTTGACCACCCCTGGAAGGCAACCCACAATCTTGTATTGCTTGGACAATTGGCTGTTCACCGGTGCTTAAAACGACAACACGAAAGGAAAGATTCCGTCTTTGCGTGATGCTTTTATTCATTCGGCTTTTACCGATTCCGTTACCGATCATATAGACGATATCTGCCAACTCTTTGGGGTCTGCCTGACTGATTTCATCTAACGGCAACAGGCAGTCGTTGTGGGCGGCACAAACAGCCTCTAAGCCGTTAGCAGTCGCTCGCCACGTTTGCAGAAAGCTATCGTCAGACGTACCAGAACGAGGATTTCCCCATACGCTTGCAGCGGCTTCAAGGACAGTGGATTTGCCAGTGGACGTATTGCCGAAAATATGAAAACCACCCGATTCGCCACCAATAATGTCTAGTAGCGGTGCTGCAAAGGCGCAAGACAATGAGAATGAAAGCAAAGGATTGCGTTCAGCGTGCCTAGCCACGCCAGATGTCCAGCCGCCTACGCTACCAAGTTTTTTATAACGATTGTTTGAATCAATAGTTGATTGATAAACAATACCGGCTGATTGCTCTTTATCGCCGATGACAACGTGAGGTAAAACATAACTGTCATCGTACCAACCTGTTCGATTCGTGCAACGCAGTTCAGTCAGAGGTTTGTTGTGCGTTAAGAAATATTCGTCTTTGCTTGTTTGTAAATAATTCGCTAGTTGTGATTTAGCGTCTTTTCTTTGCTCAATTTCAATACCATAGTTCAGCAGGATGCTTTGCCATCCACTACCAGTTCCGGCAAACAACTCCATTGGTAAGGTCAGCTTTGCCAATTTACCGAGCTTGTTTTTAATTTCGATGGCGATACCGAAATTGCACACGTTTTCATCGCAAGTGATTGCGATAATTTCAATGTGAGAGGCGATACGAACACCCATTGTGTCCTTCTCATCGAAGTAGTACAAGCCGCTTGCTAACACGCCGGATTGAGTTGGATGAATTTGAGATTTATTTTCAAACAGAACAGTTGATGCTTTGTTTAGTGACACAAAGCAAGGTCTTTTATAGACACGCACCTCATGTGGTTGCTGATTCGAGTGTGTTTCGTCAGCCTGTTCTTTGAGTGATAGATTGTTCATTGCCCGTAACCTCCTGCTGCAAAGGCACGTTCAATTCGAGCGTAAGCAGTCAAGAGTTCTTTTTGATCTGAGTCAAGGAGCGGCTCACCTGTGGCGATATGTTTAGCGCACATAAAAACAAATCTCGTATCTTGTGCGAGACATTGCAAGATATGCGCTGCATCGAATCTGGCTCTTTTAGTAGGTGCGTAGTATTGGCTTTTAGTATTCTCTGGAAATAAATCTGAGATGTTTAAGCCGATGGCAGACATAATTTGCCCAATGTCGCAATCCTGTCCAAAATCCTTGATGAGAATTTTTCCTTCTTGTGTCTCAGAGATTTGTAGGCTTGGGGTTCTATCGTTATGCGCTGGACAACATGCAACCCAACGGTTTTGTCCGATTTTCCTGACCTTTTGAAGTCGTGACAAAATACTTTCTGTGCCAATATAATGACGCTTGCTAAGGGCGTCCGCACTGCTACTTGAGGGTGTGGACGTTTTCATCTCTGAGTCTCCCTCGAAGCAATAAAAACCTGAATGTCGGATTCCCTCCAAACCACGCAACGCTTACCCATCTTTATTCCTTGAGGTAGGATGCCGTCTCGCACCAGTTGCCAGAAATAGGCATGACTGATGGGGAATATCGGTTTAATAGGAGGGTTGGTGTTGTTGTTGCCGAGCCTAATGTCTTTCTCTCGCAAAAGTCGATCATCGACTAAAGGAGTAGACGCACCTGATTGAAGACTGCTTATTAAATTGGGCATGAGTGAATATCCATAAATGGATAAGCCAATGCCGTTGACACAAAAGTGGACGCAGGACACGGGCTATCCGTGTATATTTATCCCCTTCTTGCGTCACTACCTGTGAAAGCGAGCATCCCCAATTAACTTGGCAGATTTGCAGGTAGACTTATTTCTCTTTCGAGAAGCTCGACTCAGGGCTGACCGTAAAAATGCCACAGTCAGAAAAACGAGCCATTTCACCCAAATAACGATATATAGTGAACATCGCCCCGCCTAGCTACGGCGGCAGTAAAGTCGATTAGCGGCAATGTACCAATCGCAAAGAGACAGCTAACTCTTGTTCTAGCGCAATAGCTAAATTCTATCGACACCGAGTGTATTTGTAAATACTCTAAGCAGAAATTTTTTTCGTAAACGGCAGGACGTTGCCACCGATTCTGAGTTGATCTAGGAAGTCTGCCCATTGTTGGAACATTGCTTTCCGGCGTTCAAAGAATTCACCTCTGGCGTATGCGCCGTTATATTTTCCTTTCTCACCGTGATCTATTGCAATTTCAAGCATCCGAGGCTCAGCACCAAGCAATTCATCCATCATCGTTCTAAAGGTGGCTTTGAATCCGTGCATACTTTGAATCGCTTTATCAATGCCGATGGTGCGAAGTGATGCGAGCATAAAGTGTTGACCCATTGGCTTACTTGCATCAGTTCGATGTGGGAAAACGTATTCGGACGTGCCTGTTAACGGCTTTAAGTCTGTGAGGATTTCGATTGCTTGTGATGGCAAGGGAATCACACAATCCCTTGAATTCTTGCTCGTGACGAGTTTCCATTTCGCCTCCTCCAAATCAATATCGCTCCATTTCATAAATCGCATATCGGTTGTTCTAACGGCAAGCATTGTGGTGAGTTTGATTGCACTAATTGGTGCGATGCCAACTGTTGTGTTGGAGTAAATAGACCGCATGACCTCGGCGAGCTTGCGAGTGTCGTTTGTAATTGCAATTCTATTTTTTACTACTGGTTTTTTCGGTAGGACTTGTTTTATTCCATAGGCAACATTATGGGGTGCATGGCCGTGTGCAACGGCAAAACTCAAAATATTGTCAATCGTTGCCAGAACGTAATGAGCGGTGTTGATGTGCCCAGCGTTAGCGATATTGAGACAGACTGAGATCACATCTTGCGCCGTGATTGAATCAATGGTCTTTTTATGTAGGTGAGGCTTGATATGGTTCTCAACACGGTCAGCTATCTTGGTATACGAGTTGTCTCTTGTTTCTTTTCTCTTTTTATCAAGCCATTGTTCTGCCATCTTTTGAAAGGTATTGTTCGCCGCCCTCACCTTAGCGGCTTTATCCTCTTTGCGTTTATAAACAGGGTCGATACCAAGAGCAATGTCACCCAAAGCCTGATCTCGCAACTTTCTTGCCTGTGCTAGTCCGATACGAGGATAGACTCCTAACGAGAACGTGTTTCTGCCACCAATGCCAGGGCGAGTGTATTGCAGCCGCCAACACTTTGCCCCGCTTGGCTGTATCTCCAAATACATCCCTTGCTCACGTTCTGATGAATAAACCTTATCACTTGGCTTGGCATTTTTTAGGGCGAGGTCATTGAGTCTTGGCTTGTTAATTGCAATAGTTGTTGTCATAGGCATCTCAAAATATAGTGCAGTAGTTAGTGCAATAAATTGTAGACTTAAAAAAACAACTATGCACCAATTATTGCACTAAATAACAATAAATTATTGATATAAAACAATAATTTATTTATTTGAAAATCTGTAAGTATCTACGAAAATATAAAGAGCGTACCTAGGGTTAGTCCGCCTGTCAGATTTGACAGCTTTGCGACTTGTACGTCATCTGCCAGACTGCACTCCGTCATCAAACGGAGGCAGTATGAAACGATATGATGAAGTTGCTGGTGCTGGATGGTCGGTGCTGACGGCTCGCGAACGTGATGTGATCGCCCCAGTCGCTGAAGGTAAATCCAACAAAGTCATTGCCATCGATCTTGGCATATCGATGCGAACCGTCGAAGCACATCGTGCTCGTATTTTCTACAAGATGGGTGTTCGCAACGCAGTTCAGTTAGCGAGAGAACTTTGTACGAATCCGCCCCAGGCACTTGAGCAGGTGAATCCACCCAAGCGCAACGTGACAGATCAGTCGACCGACAGCCTTTAGTTACAACTGGGCGCGGAGGTCTTATCGAGCTCTTTGATCGGATCAAGATCTGGTTGGCGAGACAGCGAGTAGTTGAGATTAGGTGTTTGTCCGTCGACTGAAATCACCCGAAGCAGATTCTCAGACGGCAGTGCAAACTGAGCGCGTTCTGTGTTTGTTGCCCCCAGGAGCGCAATGCGAACGGGTGAGCTCAAAACGGCTCGCCAACAACCTTGCTCAACCATCGGTTTGCCGTTTTGTTTGTCTTGCTCTAAAAAGGTGGTGCGAGAACGCCATCTTCCGTTGGGCGCCAAACTCAGAACGACTTTCTGTGCGTTACACCCCGAGTTTGCATTGAAGCACGGCATCGTGCCAGAGAATGACTGGGGTTCAGGCAGGACTTCGGACTGAGGCGAAGGGGGCGTTGCGATAACTGCCTGCATGTTCTTGTCGCCGTCAGCAGAGTCGGCAGGCGGGGCATCATTGACAGCGGTGCTGCCCGAGGCAACCGGTGTCGCTGCATCGCGGTCAGTTTTTGGTGCTTTGTAGACTTGCGGTGTAGACGTTGTCGCAGACTGATTTGTTGCCTCAGTCACCACAGGCTTCTGAGCGGCGGGATTGCGCAAGTCGATTTGAAACTGCGCTGGGGCTTGCACCGCCTGTGTTGCGTACGCGTTGGTTGCGATGGCAGTCGCATCTGTGGCTGAACTGGCTTTTGGGGGGTCGTAAAAGCCCGCCGTCATGAAATTTGAACAACCCGTTAAGGCCAAACTAGCTAAGCCTAGCAGGATGAAAAGCCCCGCTTGGGTTGATTTGGTTTTTACCGAAATCCATGCTGACATCGTAAAACTTCCCCGATTTGAAGACTAATGACTAATCCAATATCGCTATTCTACGATGCTGACACCTTTTCATCGGCAGGATTCTTTGTTTTAACTCTTTGTCTGCTGGCCTTGACTTGGTCAGGCTGCTGGCTAAGCCATTTTTTAGTGGGTCGCCTGGAGCAGATCTGGCAGGCCCGTGAACGTGCGCTGAGGCCTCCTTCAACCCTCGTTGCGAAGCGATCGCATGATGTGGCACATGCTGTCGTGTGCTTTTTTTGTACGGTTGGTGCGTATCAGCTTTGCAGATCCTGGACTCATTTATTGGCGATTGTCTCGGTGTGCGCAGTTCTGCTGGTGTTGGCTCGTATAGATGCCTATACCGGGTTGCTGCCTGACGTGTTGACCCAGCCTTTGCTCTGGGCTGGTTTGCTGTTTAATTTGATGTATTCAGTCGTACCGCTTGAGCAATCGGTGCTGGGGGTTGTAGCGGGGTATCTACCACTATGGCTAGTCGCCAGTATTTTCCAGCAACTGACTGGCCGGCCTGCAATGGGTAACGGTGACTTTAAATTCGCAGCCGCGATAGGGGCGTGGGTGGGTGTATCGCTGGTTCCGGCAGTGCTGCTTGTCGCCTCCTGTCTGGCATGTATGGCTTGTGGTGTTCGCTGGTTTAAGACGGGGCAGGGGGCAGCAGTCGCCTTGCCTTTCGGACCCTTTTTGTCGTTTGCTGGTGGGCTAGGCATCTTTACTTGCTTTTGGCCCGTGTCCTAGGTGACACTCACCCTAATTTGATCGGCATTGAGGCGGGTATGTTCAAGTTGGGGTTAACTGGCGGGATTGGATCTGGCAAATCGACGGTATCAAAACTGCTCGCGCAATGGGGCGCCACTGTTATCGATGCCGACCAGCTTGCGCGTCAGTTGACTGAGCCTGGCGGCCTGGGGATTAAACCTGTCAGTGAGGCTTTTGGGGCAGACGTCATTGATGCTAACGGTGCCATGGATCGCCAGCGTATGCGCGAAATCGTGTTTGCAGATAACGCTGCACGAACTACGCTCGAGCAGATCCTGCACCCACTGATTGGGGCAGCCGCCGATCGTGCAGCTGAGTTGGCCACCGGGAGCTACATTGTTTTTGAAATACCACTGCTTGTTGAGTCGGGCAGATGGAGAAATAAGGTCGATCGAGTTTGTGTTGTTGACTGCGACGCTGACACCCAAATCAGCCGAGTGCAAGCGCGCAGTGGTTTATCGGTGTCCGCCATTCAGGGCATACTCGCCGCACAAGCTACTCGCGAAGACAGGCTTTTGGTGGCAGATGACGTGATTTTGAATGACATTTCAGTGCCAATCGACTATCTTACGGAGCAGACGTCGGCATTGCATAAAATATGGTGCGCATTGGCCGATAGAAACTCAAGTTTTGGAGCGTGATGCGACCAGCAGTGTGTCGCGTCGCCGAGCAACCCAGTTGTAGTGCCTTTAAAGAGTTCAAGTATCAGTGATCCTTTTTGAATATCCCTTTAATGAACGTGTTCGATCCTTAATGAGGCTCGAGTATCTGTTTGATCGCTTGACGTTTTTTGCACAGCCTGGCGATGCTCGGTTACATCAGGTCGCGTTTGCTGCGTTGTTTGATCTGCTGGATGCGACCGAGCGTGCAGATATGAAAAGCAGTGTTTTGCAGGATCTTGATCGGCAACGAGTCGCGCTATCGGCCTTACAAGATCATCCCGGGGTGGATACAACCGCACTACAAGACACCTTGACGCAAATGGATCGTGTGACAGCTAATTTGATCGCGACGGGTAAAACGGGGCAGACCCTGAGAGACAACGATTGGCTGGTTAGCCTGAGAGGCAGATTGGCTGTCCCCGGTGGCGGTACGCAAGTGGATATGCCTTCGTTTCATGCGTGGCAATGTCGCGATGTTGCTGAGCGCTGTGCGGACTTGCAAAAATGGATAGAACCGCTCCAGCCACTTAAAGAAGGTATTTCCATGGTGCTGGGTATGTTGCGTGAGTCGACCCAGCCGGATTCAGTGATAGGCCCTCAAGGGGCTTTTCAGCAAATGCTTGGCGGTAAGGTCTATCAGCTGCTGCGGGTGTGGGTAAGCGATAGCGAGCAGATTTTTCCGGAAATCAGTGCCAATAAATACATGGTGTGGATTCGTTTCGCCACTCAGGACGGCGAGCTTCGGCCGCAGGCTGTCGCCAAGGATGTGTCCTTCAAGATGGCTTTGTGCTCACTCTAGTCCCCAGGGTGTTTTGAGTAAACCTGACGAGTGGTTACAAATAGTTACGCAAGGGAACTTGTTGCGGCAATGTGACTTCTAATCCCCTCTATACTAGCTTTCTGGCAAGATATTTATTGGGATTCGAATGCCTGACGGTCAGTTTTTAAATGTTCTCCGAAAAAAATCCAAACTCCTGATTTTGCTAGGGTTGCTGGCCGCTGTCTTGGCCACTGCCTGGCTTGTTTCGGTCCGTATTAATGAAAACGCGGTACCAAAAGGACCGCCTCCCAGCGCTCAAATCCCAGTACCAGTCAAGCTTGAGCCGGTGCTCGCGAAAGACTTTGATGTCTATTTGCGCGGTCTGGGAACTGTAACCGCCTATGCCACTGTGACACTGCGTAGCCGCGTACAAGGCGAGGTCGTTCAAATCCCTTTTAAAGAAGGCGATAAGGTCAAGGTCGGCGATTTAATCGCTCGAATCGATCCTCGCCCCTACCAAGTGGCGCTGGATCAGGCCAAGGGGACCCTGGCTCAAGACCGGTCCCAATACGAGAACGCCAAGCTGGATTTGAAGCGCTACGAAACCCTGCGTGACCAGAAGTCGATTGCCGGTCAAACCGTTGATACACAGCTTGCTTTGGTAAAAAAATATCAGGCTTTAATCTTGACGGACCAGGCTGCGGTTGACAACGCGCAGTTGCAACTGGATTTCACCCGGATCGTTGCTCCAATCCCCGGACGTTTGGGCCTGCGGCAGTTTGACGTCGGCAACATTCTGAGCAGTAACGACCCTCAGGGTATTGTTGTACTGACTCAAACTCAGCCCATCAATGTGATCTTTACGTTGCCCGAGAGCAACCTCGAAGAAGTTCGCGGGCCATTGCTCGCTGGCAAAAAGCTCACGGTCGACGTCTATGACCGGCCCGATACGAAATTACTCGCTCAAGGTTATCTCACGACGGTTGATAATCAGATCGATGTAACGACCGGAACATTCAAACTCAAAGCGCAGTTCACGAATGAGGATGATGCGTTGTTTCCCAATCAATTCGTGAATGCAAGGATTTTGGTTAAAACCATCAAGGACGCGTCGACTGTGTCGGCCGCGTCCGTGCAGCAAAGCAGTCAGGGACCCTTTGTCTATGTTTTACAGGACGACGGTACAGTCGCGATTAAAAAAGTCAAGATCGGTGCTACCACTGGCGATCGTGTGGTTGTTTTGGACGGTGTCTCGGTCGGCGATAAAGTTGTGCTGGAGGGCACCGATAAATTACGCGCAGGAGCCAAGGTGCGCGTGATTGACGACAATCAGCCCAGTGGCAATGGTGGTCAGACTGCGGCAGGCCGACGGTCAGGCGGTTCCACCTACCCTAAGACGAAATAGCCGTGAATCTCTCACGCCCGTTTATTACGAGGCCTGTTGCCACCACACTTGCCATGGTGGCAATGTTGCTTTGTGGTCTGGTGGCTTATCGCACCTTACCTGTCTCGTCCTTGCCTGAGGTTGATTACCCCACGATTCAGGTCACTACAGGCTATCCAGGCGCGAGCCCTGATGTGATGGCCTCGCTGGTAACGTCGCCACTTGAGACACAGTTTGGGCAAATGCCAGGACTCAATCAAATGGCGTCCAGCAGTGCCGCAGGCGTCTCGGTTATCACCCTGCAGTTTGTACTTGAGTTGCCGCTCGATGTAGCCGAGCAACAGGTCCAGGCGGCAATTAATGCCTCGTTTAGCCTCTTACCGAAAGATCTGCCGGCCCCGCCGATTTACAACAAAGTTAATCCGGCCGACGCGCCCGTTGTCACCTTGGCAATCACTTCCCCGACTGTTCCTTTGCCGCAGGTGCGGGATCTGGTCGATACTCGAATCGCGCAAAAGTTATCTCAGGTGCCCGGCGTTGGTTTGGTGACGGTTTTGGGGGGACAACGTCCGTCGGTCCGAATTCAGGCCAATCCCAAATCGCTCTCCGCCATGGGTTTGACGATGGCTGATTTACGCACAGCAATTGTTGCAGCAAACGTTAACCAGCCTAAGGGAACCCTTGATGGTCCGTTGCGCTCGACCACCATTAACACCAATGATCAGGTTAAATCGCCTAGCGATTATCTTGATCTGATTCTGGCATACAAAAATAATGCGCCATTGAAACTATCCGATGTGGCGACCGTGGCGATCGGTCCCGAGGATGTCAGATTGGCAGCCTGGAATGGCACCCAGCCAGCTGTGCTGCTTAATGTGCAACGGCAACCAGGTGCGAATGTTATCGAAGTGGTGGACCGGATTCAGACTTTATTGCCTCAGATTCGCCAGGCCTTGCCAGCCAATTTTGATGTCACCTTGATGTCAGATCGCACCCAGACTATTCGCGAGTCTGTGCGGGATGTTCAACAAGAAATGCTCATAGCCATTGGGCTCGTGGTGCTGGTCACCTTTGTATTTTTGCGCACGCTGACCGCCACTTTTATCCCGAGTGTCGTGGTGCCGCTGTCCCTGGTAGGTACTTTTGGTGTGATGTATCTTGCGGGATTTAGTATCAATAACCTGACTTTGATGGCGATGACGATCGCAACCGGATTCGTTGTGGATGACGCCATCGTGATGATTGAAAATATTGCCCGTTATCTCGAGGCGGGTGAGCCTAAGTTGCAGGCCGCGTTAAAGGGCGCGTCGCAGATTGGTTTTACCTTGGTCTCGCTGACGGTTTCCCTGATTGCGGTGCTGATCCCCTTGCTCTTCATGTCTGAAGTGGTGGGGAGGTTGTTTCGCGAGTTTGCTGTGACTTTAGCTGTCGCGATCCTCTTGTCCTTGCTGATTTCGCTGACGTTGACACCAATGCTTTGCTCTCGCTTGCTACGTGCCGGACACGAAGAGAAGCATGGCTGGTTTGTCACGCAATGTGGTCTGTTTATCGACCGCTTGATTGCCCGGTACGACGTGGCGCTTCAATTTGTCTTGAACCGGCAGAAGCTGACGCTTATCGTTGCGCTGGCAACGTTTGCCGTTACATGGGGACTGTACGTGCTGGTGCCAAAAGGGTTTTTCCCTCAGCAAGATACTGGACTGATACAGGTCATTACGCAGGCACCGGCAAACGTATCTTTTGCTGACATGTCAAAAAGGCAGCAAAGTGCCGTCAAGTTGTTGCTGCAGAATCCCCAGATCGATACGATATCGTCCTTCATCGGCGTGGACGCCACGAATTCGACGCTAAGTGCAGGGCGAATGCAGATTGCGCTCAAACCGCACTCTCGGCGGTCAGACAGCGTCATGACCATCATTCGGCAACTGCAGCAGACCGTCTCTTCGGTAGATGATCTGAAATTTTATTTTCAACCGATACAAGATCTCACTATCGAAGATCGCGTTAGTCGAACTCAATATCAACTGACGCTCGAAAACCCCGACGCGGAAGTACTCGCGGAGTGGGTGCCGATTCTGATCGACAAACTGCGGACGATTCCCCAACTGGCGGACGTGGTCGATGACTTGCAGAATCAGGGCTTGTCGACTTTTGTAGAAATTGATCGGGAAGCTGCCGCACGCCTGGGCGTGACGACACAACTGATTGATGATGCACTCAATGATGCGTTCTCGCAGCGCCAGGTGTCGACTGTTTTTACCCAGTCTAATCAGTACCGCGTCGTGGTTGAGGTGGCACCCGAGTTCAGGCGCGATGCAGGCGCGCTGGACGCGATTTATGTTCAAACTTCCGCAGGCAAGCCAGTACCGTTATCGAGCGTCGCCAAGGTATCTGAGCGACGAACTTTGCAGGTGATTAATCGCATTGGTCAATTCCCAGCCGTGACGATTTCTTTCAATCTGGCAGCGGGGGCGTCTTTGTCGCAGGCAGTAGAACTCATTACGTCAGCTGAGCGAGAGATCGACATCCCACTGGGTATTCGCACACGGTTTCAAGGTGCAGCGCAGGCCTTTGAAGCCTCGCTATCGAGCACTCTGCTGTTGATCCTGGCCGCCATTGTCACCATGTATATTGTTCTGGGTATTCTTTACGAGAGCTTTATACACCCGATTACTATCCTCTCAACGCTCCCTTCTGCAGCGATCGGTGCTTTGCTCGCGTTGCTTTTAACGGGTCGTGATCTGGATATGATCGGGATTATCGGCATCATTCTCTTGATTGGTATTGTCAAGAAAAATGCCATCATGATGATCGACTTTGCGCTTGATGCAGAGCGCAAGCAAGGGCTTTCGCCACGCGAGGCTATTCATCAAGCGGCGTTGTTGCGCTTTCGACCGATTCTGATGACCACCCTTGCTGCGTTGTTCGGTGCTGTGCCCCTCATGCTGGCTACCGGCACAGGGGCAGAATTACGGCAGCCGCTCGGCCTAGTAATGGTAGGCGGGTTGATGGTGAGCCAGGTGCTGACCTTGTTTACCACGCCCGTCATTTACCTGTTTTTTGATCGCTTGCGCACGGGTGCTGTCGCGCGGCCGGTTAAAGGCTGATTTGCATGAACATTTCAGGGCCCTTCATCATGCGTCCAGTGGCGACGACACTGGTTTGGATTGCCGTGGTGTTGGCGGGCATTCTCGCTTATTCATTTTTACCGATAGCACCGCTGCCACAGATTGAGTTTCCGGGCATATCGGTGACGGCAAATTTAGCGGGGGCAAATCCGGAGGTGATGGCGGCTACGGTCGCAACGCCTCTCGAATCATCGCTTGGGACGATTGCTGGCTTAAATGAAATGACGTCGAGCAGCACCGTTGGATCAACAAGGATTACCCTGCAGTTTGATCTGGATCGAAGTGTCAATGACGCCGCGAAGGATGTGCAAGCGGCGATTAATGCTGCAAGGGCAATGATGCCCAGCGGCCTGAGACAAAATCCCACGTACAAAAAAGTGAATCCGTCAGCTTCCCCTGTCTTGATTCTGGCGTTGCGCTCCAACTCACTCGCTGTCGGCCAGATATACGATTTGGCGACCACGATCGTTATGCAGAAACTGTCACAGATATCTGGCGTGGGTGAGGTACAGATTGGCGGTAGTTCGAATCCTGCGGTACGTATTAACCTCGATCCTGAAGCTTTGTCGCAATACGGCATCGCGCTGGATACTGTACGGACGGCCATCTCCAGCTCAAACGTGCTGACGCCTAAAGGTCTGCTTGAAAACGATAACTATCGCTGGCAAGTGACGGCGAATGATCAGCTGGATAAAGCGGCGAAGTATCGGCCCTTGATTGTTGCCTGGCGAAACGGCTCACCGGTTCGTTTGTCCGACGTTGCAACAGTAGAGGATTCGGTTGAAGACATCCGGAACGTAGGTTATTTCAATGAAAATCCAGCGATTCTTGTCATCGTTCGTGCCCAAGCCAAAGCTAACATCATTAAAACGGTCGATGCCATTCGTGCCGAATTGCCTGCGCTCAAGGCGATTTTGCCCGCTGACGTGACGGTCGACGTTGCCATGGATCGCAGTCCAACTATCCGTGTGTCAGTCTTTGAATCTGAAAAGACACTCGTTATCGCGATCGTGCTGGTGATGCTGGTTGTGCTAATGTTTTTGGGCAACTGGCGTGCTGCAATGATCCCGACACTTGCCGTGCCAGCATCTCTCCTGGGTACTTTTGGTGCCATGTACTTGTTGCACTACTCTATCAATCTCATGTCTTTGATGGGGTTGATCATTGCGACAGGCTTCGTGGTTGATGACGCCATTGTTGTTCTGGAAAACATTATCCGTCACATGGAAAAAGGCGAAAAGCCGCTGAGAGCTGCACTCAGGGGAACCAAAGAAGTTGGGTTCACGGTTATTTCGATGAGCATTTCGCTGATTGCAGTGTTTATTCCGATTTTGCTGATGGGAGGATTGCCTGGACGGCTCTTTCGTGAATTTGCAGTGACCCTCTCGGTTGCGATTGTGATCTCAATGTTTGTGTCCCTGACCTTGACGCCAATGATGGCAGCGGTGCTTCTTAAGCCAGCAGATAAGAGCGGCACACCCGAGAGATCTAACTGGTTGACCGGATGGAACAAATATTTTGATCGTGTGCTCGCCGGGGTGTTGTCGTTTTATGGCCGATCGCTCAACGTGGCGCTACGGCACAGCAGGATCACGATGGTGATTTTGCTGGGCACTGTTGTGTTGAATGTGTACTTGTATAAGGTGATTCCGAAGGGCTTGTTCCCGCCTCAGGACACAGGACTGGTGATCGGTTTCTTCGCGACTGATTCGGGTACTTCTTTTACGGCGATGGCACCCAAGCTGGATAAGTTTCGCAAGATTGTGCTTGCCGATCCGGCCGTTGACTCTGTCACAGCGTTTGCAGGCGGATCGGGTGGGGGCAACACCAGTTTTCTGGCGGTACAGTTAAAGCCCTTTGCTGAACGAAAGCTGGCAGCGCAGGACGTGATTAACCGCTTACGGCCGCAGCTAGGCGGCACACCCGGCGCGCGACTCTTCTTAATCGCCGCACAAGATGTGAGAGCTGGTGGCAGAACCACCAGCTCTAATTATCAGTACACCTTGATGGCCTCAGACTTGTCAGACTTGAAAGAGTGGATGCCTAAGGTGCAGCAGGCGATGGCCAAGCTGCCTGAGTTGGTTGACGTTGATACGGACGTAGAAGATAAAGGTCGTGAAATCGCTCTCGTCGTCAATCGTGAGGCAGCAACCCGTTTGGGGATCTCGATGGCCGCGATCACTGCCCAGCTCAATAATGCATTTGCGCAAAGGCAGATATCAATTATTTACCGACCGCTTAACCAGTATCGTGTTGTCTTGGGTGTGTCGCCCGAGCATGCGCTTGGGCCCCAGTCACTCGATGATGTCTACGTGATGAATAGCAGCGGTGAGCGAGTTCCCCTGAAAGCGTTTGCGAGCTTCGAGAATCGTAACGCACCCATCTCGGTCAAACATCAGGGTCTATTTGCTTCCGGTACGATTTCTTTTGACCTTGCCCCCAATGTGACTCTCGGGCAGGCCACTAACGCCATTGCGCAGGCGATTGCAGAGACTAATTTACCAACAGACAAGATACAGGCAGGGTTTCAGGGAACTGCTCAGCTATTACAAAAATCCCTTTCCAATCAGCCATTGCTGATTCTTGCCGCCATCATTACGATGTATATCGTCCTCGGCATGTTGTACGAGAGCACTATTCATCCACTGACAATTTTGTCGACGCTGCCGTCTGCAGGCGTTGGCGCTTTGTTAGCACTGATCATCTTAAAGACAGAGTTCAGCCTCATCGCTTTGATTGGTGTCTTCTTATTGATTGGTATCGTGAAAAAGAACGCCATCATGATGGTGGACTTTGCGCTTGACGCACAACGGCGACGTGGCTTGACGCCGCGGGAGGCCATCCACTTGGCTTGCATGACCCGTCTGCGTCCGATTTTGATGACGACCAGCGCCGCGATTTTTGGAGCTTTACCGTTAGTGTTCGCGACTGGTGCGGGGGTAGAAATGCGGCAACCACTTGGTATTACCATTTTAGGTGGCCTCGTTCTGAGCCAGTTGCTGACACTCTATACGACACCGGTGGTTTATCTGTACCTCGATAGCTTTGCCAACTGGTTGAAATCGCGCAGGTGGTTCAAGCGACTTGCATCCAATCATCCGATTCGTATCAAGCATTCATCATGAAGCAACCTTTCTCAATGATTAACTCGCGGTTGTCGCCTGCAGGACTTTATCCTCAGCTAGTGCGTGCAGGTGTCGCATTTGGTTTGCTGATGTCCCTGTTTGGATGCAAGCTTGGTCCTGACTATGTGAGGCCAGCAGTCGACATCGGTGCGCAATTTCGCGAAACCTCAGGATGGCAGCCTGTCGATCCAACCATGGCCACTCGATTCAAAGGGGCTTGGTGGGAGATGTTCGGCGACAACACCTTGAATGGTCTGATGCGTCAGCTCAATGAATCGAATTTGAGTGTTGCACAATCCGAGGCTCAATATCGCCAGGCTGTTGCGGTGCTTCGTAGTTCACAAGCGGCGCTGCTGCCGACAATATCTGCAAATACGGGTAAGACTAGCATCGGCGGCACTGCGGTGAGTTCGACCGGCGTGGCTGCATCAAATGATTATGACGTTTATAAATTATCCGCGACAGCGAGCTGGACCATTGATATATGGGGTAGCGTGCGTCGTAATGTCGAGAGCCAAACCGCGAACAGAAAATTGGCGGCGGCCAACTTGGCCGGTGCCCGTTTGACGGCGCAAAGCACACTAGCGTTGACGTACATGCAGTTACGCACGCTTGACGAGACAGCGCGTGTCTTGAGCGCGTCGGTAGCGTCCTATGAGCGCTCGTTGTTGTTGACACAAAATAAGTACAACGCCGGTGTAGCCAATCCCGGCGACGTAGCGACGGCTACGACTCAATTAGAAAGTACTCGTGCACAATTAATTGATACTGAACAGCAACGGATGGTGTATCAAAATGCGATTGCAGTCTTGCTCGCCCGTGCACCCTCATCTTTTAATATCGAACCGGAGGCTTTTGCAATCAAGCCTCCGGCAATCCCGGTAGGGTTGCCTTCTACCTTGCTAGAACAGCGCCCAGATATCGCTGGGGCTGCCCTGCAAGTTGAAGCCGCCAATGCTCAGGTGGGTGTTGCAATTGCGGCCTGGTTTCCGGCGCTGACACTATCAGCAACAGGTGGTTATCAAACAACGAATTTTTTTCAGTGGATCACAGCCCCCGCACAGTATTGGTCTTTGGGCCCAAGCATTGCGCAGGCGATTTTCGATGGCGGCACGCGTAACGCACTGATCGATCAAAACAGGGCGATCTTTGACGCACAAACAGCTGCTTATCGTTTGACGGTTCTGCAGGCGTTGCAGCAGGTTGATAACGCCATGATTCAGTTGCAGGTGTACGACCGGGAGCTACAAGCCTCTCGCAGGGCAATGGAATCCTCAAAAGAGGCGGTTCGCTTGGCAATGAATCAATACAACCAGGGCCTGGTTGATTATTTGAGCGTCGCAGTCTTGCAAACCAGCGCGCTAAACGCAGAAAACAGTTATATCGGGTTGCTAGGAAACCGTTTGGCCGCGAGCGTCAATCTGGTTGTCGCGCTAGGTGGCGGTTGGTCGATGGATAAAATCGAACAAGTCGACGAACAGGGCAAGGATGTGCAGGCTGGCGATGCAGCTGATAAGTTGCGTTCAGCTCAACCCGCCGCGGATAGCAGCTATGCCGTGGGCCCCTGACGCTTTGGCTTGCGCCAGGGTGTCAGAGGATTGTCCGCCTAAAGCGTAAACCGGCATCCCCGCTTGTTCATTGAGGATACGGAATTGCTCCCAACCCATTCCCGGGTTGCCCGGATGAGAGGTGGTGGGGAGTACTGGCCCCAACACGACAAAATCCGCGCCGAGTTGCTGAGCATGTGCTAATTCGTTCGTGTCATGTGTCGACACGGCGAGTAATTTATCGTTGCTTAAGGACTGGGGGCGTCCGTTGATAAGAGTCGCCTCGGCCTGGCGCAGATGTACACCATCGGCTTCTTGCCACCATGAGGTCGGATGAACGCTATTGACCAACACTTTAGCGCCGGCCGCATGACACCGAGTAATGACGTTGCCCAGCAGCGTGTGCAGATCAGGAGAGTCTGCGCCTGTTGCCCAATCTGGTTCGCGCCATTGCAATAAGCGCAATCCGTTTGCTAGCGAATGATCGAGGCGCGACAAAAAGTTGTCAATCCCTTCTGGCGAACCGATTGAAGAAATCGCATAGACCTCTGGCAGTAATAGCCAGCGAAGCGGCGGGTAAGTGGCCGGCAACAATTGCGGTACGTCTTGCGCCAGCTTGATGTCGACCCAGCGCAACTGCTGCCCCTCAAGGCCCTGCGGTTCGCCATCCCATTGTGTCACTCGACAAAACGAGAGCCTCACCGTGGCGGTAGGGTAGACGTGGGTGTAGGTTACCCAGGGCGTGACATCGGTCACCGTAATACCCAACTCTTCCTGCAGTTCGCGCGTCAGTGCCTGCATGACGGATTCGCCTGGCTCGATTTTTCCGCCAGGCAGCTCCCACATCCCAGCCCACGGCTTACCAGCAGGTCTGCTACCGAGTAATACAGTGCCGTCTGGTTTGAGCAACACACCAACAGCAGCTTCAACAATTTTTTCAGGCATGCCTTGCTGCCCAATCTCGAGCAAACTGCCAAGCTACCCGACCAGATCTTGAGCCGCGTTCGAGCGCCCACTGCAAGGCTTCAGTCCGGGATGCTTGCACAACTGCGTCCGTGCATCCCAGTGTGCGCAACCAGTGCTGCACGATGTCTAAGTAATCGTCCTGACGGAAGGGGTAGAAAGAAATCCAGAGACCAAAGCGTTCAGAAAGTGAAATCTTTTCTTCTACGGTTTCGCCTGGATGTATTTCACCATCGCTCTGATGTTGATACGAGAGATTTTCGCTCATGTATTCAGGCATAAGATGCCGTCTGTTAGATGTTGCGTAAATCAACACGTTATTGCCCGTTGAGGCCGCAGAGCCATCAAGCACAGATTTCAGGGCTTTGTAGCCAGCCTCGCCCTCTTCAAAGGATAAGTCATCACAGAATACGATAAAGCGCTCGGGTCGATTACCAACCATTTCAACAATGTCAGGCAGGTCGGCCATATCAGCTTTATCGACTTCTATCAGTCTCAAGCCCTGTTCGCCATATTTAGCCAGCATGGCTTTTACGAGTGAGCTTTTGCCCGTGCCGCGAGCTCCTGTCATCAAAACATTGTTGGAAGGTTTGCCTTCAATGAAATGCCGCGTATTGCGATCAATGATTTCTTTTTGTCGGTCAATATGCTGTAAGTCAACCGTATTGATCAAACTGACGTGCGCAATGGCGTCAAGCCAACCGTGCGAGGCACCGCGCTTGCGCCAGCGAAACGCGGGTGCGTTCCAGTTGGTTGGGGGCGGTGCAGGGGGCAGGTAGGCTTCGAGCTGACCAAGTACTCGATTCATGCGTGATAGCAGTTCGGCTACTTCAGGGGTAGCGGCAAAATTTGAAGCGTTCATTAGAGGTATTGGAGTCAAAAATCAAGAACGATAATCGGCATTGATGCTCACATACTCGTGTGAGAAATCGCAGGTATAGACAGTGTCGCTTGCAGTGCCCCGGCCTAAGCCAATACGCATGGTGATCTCGGCTTCTTTCATGATGCGCTGGCCATCTGCTTCTTGATAACTTGGGTTGCGACCGCCATCAAGCACGACATGAACATCGCCCAACCATAGATTGACATGCGAGACATCCAGATCAGGAATCCCAGCGTAACCAACTGCGCACACGATACGGCCCAAGTTTGGATCTGACGCAAAAAAAGCGGTCTTAACCAGTGGCGAATGAGCGACTGCGTACGCCACTAACAGGGCTTCGTCTACGTCTTTGGCTTGTTCAACCTTGACAGTCATGAATTTCGTTGCGCCCTCGGCGTCCCGCACGATTTTTTGAGCCAGATCTGCAGCAGCGACTGATAACGCTGTTTTGAGGGCTTGATAGTGAGGGTCAGTTGTACTGTTGATCATCAAGCCGCTCTTGCCAGTCGCCATGATGATGAAAGAATCATTGGTCGAGGTGTCACCATCGACAGTGATTCGGTTAAACGACACATCAGCAACTTCTTTGGCCAGATTTTTTAGCAAGTCCTGGTCGATGCCAGCATCCGTGCCCAGAAAGCCCAGCATGGTCGCCATGTTAGGGCGTATCATGCCAGCGCCTTTACTGATACCAGTTAGCGTGACGGTTTTGCCTCCGATTTCAACACGATGCGAATAAATCTTAGGCAGCGTATCGGTGGTCATAATGCCGTGCGCGGCACTGACCCAATTGGTTTCAGACAAATTTGCGATCGCACCCGGCAATCCGGCGATCAGGCGATCGACAGGCAACTGCTCAAGAATGACGCCAGTTGAAAAAGGCATGATTTGCTCAGGTTTTGCACCAAGCAGACCAGCCAGTGCTGCGCAGGTTTGTTCTGCAGCCTGTAAACCGGTCTCGCCGGTACCCGCATTAGCGTTGCCCGTATTGATAACCAGGGCTCTGATTCCATTGGCTGAGGCCAGGTGGCGCTCACAAACGGTCACGGGCGCAGCGCGAAAACGATTGCGGGTAAAGACCCCAGCAACACTCGCTCCCTCGCTCAGCCGAAAGACGGTGAGGTCACGGCGATCGGCTTTGCGAATACCGGCCTCTGTCACGCCGATTTCAATACCAGCGATTGGATAGACCTCGTGGTCTGCGGGGATGTGTAAGTTAACGGCCATGACTCTCACTCATTCGGTTATTGGGGCGAAGCTGTTTATTATCGCTGTTTTGCGTGACGACTATTTTGCATTGCCTTTATTTTAGTTTTGCAAACACTCGATCAGCCGCATCGACGGTTGCCTGAATAACCGAATCGTCATGAGTGGCAGATACAAATCCCGCTTCGTAGGCTGATGGTGCGAAATAAACGCCCTCATCCAGCATGGCATGAAAGAAGACTTTGAACATGTCGATGTTGCTGGCAGAGACCTCGGCAAGGGTGGTCGGTACTTGCCCGGCGAAGTAAACGCCGAACATACCGCCAACGCTATCGGCACTGAAGGGGATTCCGTGGGCTTTGGCACGCTCCGATAGTCCATTCGTTAATTTTCTGGTTCGGTTTGCAAGATCTTCGTAGAAGCCCGGGGTGGATAAGAGTTTGAGCGTCATGATGCCTGCCGCTACGGCAACAGGATTTCCCGACAGTGTTCCTGCTTGATAGACGCCCCCAAGTGGTGCGATGTGTTTCATGATGTCTGCACGGCCACCAAAAGCGCCGATGGGCATGCCACCGCCGATGACTTTGGCTAAGGTAGTCAAGTCAGGCGTTACACCCGACAAACCTTGTACGCCTTGTGCGCCCACCCGAAAGCCTGTCATCACTTCATCAAAAATCAAAATGGCGCCATGGTCCGTGCACTCATGACGCAAGGTTTCGAGAAAGCCCGCAATTGGTTTAATTAAGTTCATGTTGCCAGCGATGGGTTCAACGATGACACAGGCGATGTCCTTACCGTGCTGGGCAAACGCTTGTTTGACGCCTTCGATATCGTTGTAATCAAGCACAATCGTGTGAGCGACGAACTCGGGAGGCACGCCCGCCGACGTAGGATTGCCGAAGGTTAAAAGGCCAGATCCCGCTTTAACCAGGAGGCTGTCGGCATGGCCGTGATAACAGCCTTCGAATTTGATGATTTTGTTGCGACCCGTCGCACCGCGAGCAAGACGGATTGCGGTCATGGTGGCTTCAGTCCCCGAACTGACCAGACGCACCATTTCCATTGAAGGCAGACGCTCAATCAGCATTTCAGCAATGATGATTTCAGCTTCAGTGGGGGCGCCGTAAGACAGGCCGTGTACGGCTGCTTCCTGAACGGCACGAACTACCTCCGGATGGGCGTGGCCCAGAATCGCAGGGCCCCATGAGCCAATGTAATCGATGTAGCGCTTGTCCTCTGCATCCCAGAAGTAGGGCCCTTGCGCCCTTGCTACAAAGCGAGGTGTGCCGCCGACTGAGCGAAAAGCTCGCACGGGGGAATTCACGCCACCGGGGATGCTGCGACTGGCGCGCTCAAAGAGTTCTGCGTTGGTTGACATGGTTTTACCTGGATAAAAAGAATTAGTTAAACAATTCGGAGAAGGCTTGGGCCGTGCTTTTGATGTCGGTTGTGTGAAACAGACCACCAACCACGGCAAGAGAGGTGGCACCAGCCTCAATGACTGGGCGTGCATTACTGAGATTGATCCCGCCAATGGCAGCAACACCGGGACGAGGCTCGCCGAGGACTGTTGTCAGCGTAAGCGCCTCACCCAGTACGCTCAGCGAAGCGGGTGGCGCCAGAGGTTTGGTTTCTGATGCAAACATCGCACCAAAAGCGATATAAACCGGGGCGCATCGCAAAAGGGACTGCGCGCGCGACAGGCTGGCATAACAGGACACGCCAATCATCATGTCGTCCCCCACCGCTGCCCGAACGATCTGTGGATCTTCATCGTGCTGCCCCAGATGGATACCATCCGCTTTGATGTCCAGAGCCAATTGCCAATCGTCGTTAATCAACAGTGGTACCCCCGCCTCCCGGCAAACCGGTAGCAAGCGCAGAGCCAAGTCTCGCCGAAATTCAGCTGTCGCCGTTTTGTGACGCAACTGCAAGGCAACCATCCCGCCAGCGATGGCTTGTCGCACAGCGCTCTCTAGCCGGTCTGCGTCTGTCCAGTCAGGGGTGACGCCGTAAAGGCCTCGTGGAAATTTAAGTCGCGCTGTCATTGATTTCAGCTGAGGACTGGGTTGCGACGAGCGATGCGTTGTCCCATCCCGGGTTGAAACGATTGATCCAGTGAAGCTTCTGCATAGGTGCAAGCCTTTCTGGCGGCATCTTCAACGCCGTGGCCCGTTGCCAGCAGAGCCGCTATCGCGGTGGCTACCAAGCCTCCTGAATCTCTGATTCGCTCAGGCGGTGCAGTCCACGGCCAACTTATCGTCAGATTGTCAGGGCCGACCAGAATATTGACCAGATGCCCCGGGCGCTGCTGACTGCCAGTAATCAGGACCCAATCTGCTCCAATTGCCTGCAGGGCAGCTGGCGCCAGCTCTTGTCCAGCAGCCTCTAAGACTTCTTCAGTAATCCATTGGGTGAGCCGGCGGCCTTCAATCACAACGACATGGGCTTGAGGAACAAGTAACTCGAGCGTCGCACCGATGACATCCTCGGTTTCGTCCTGATCTTCAATTTCTTCAGAACTGATTTCTTGTGGCCCAAGATGCAAAACCAGCGGCACCTGACTGTAATCAGCGGCGATCTGAGCAACCGCGCTTACGGCTTCGACGGATGAGATAGCACCGACTTTGATTGCTTGGACAGCCATGTCCTCCAGCACGCAGCGCGCTTGATCATCGATCTGGTCAGGTGCGCAAGGCAAGACTGACTCGCTTTCAGCGGTGTCTTGAATGGTAATGGCCGTCAGGGCAGATACGGCGTGGCTACCGAGGATAGCGCAGGTGATCGCGTCGGCGGGAAGACCGTCCGAGCCAGTGGGGTCGAAGGGTCCGAAAACGAGAGTCAGGGGAAAAGAGGCAAGAGTCACGGTATAGTCTGAGTTATGTAAGATTGTTGCCATTGTATGAGAACAGTCGTTTAAATACGGGTCAGCTGAATTAATGGCCAGTAAATCAAAAAGAGGGAATTATGCGAACCTGGATGTGTCTGATTTGCGGATGGATTTATGACGAAGAGACGGGTTGCCCCGATGATGGCATCGCGCCAGGCACCAAATGGGAGGATGTCCCGCCGAATTGGGTCTGCCCAGAGTGCGGTGCCCGTAAAGAAGACTTTGAGTTGATGGAAATCTAAAGCAGAATTTGGCGTTTATCACCGAAATGAGTGCTTGAGCGAAGTAACTGCATGGGCGAAGTAACAGGATGAGCGAACTGACAGCCGCTGATACAGGTATCTCGATTGATTTATCCAACCAGTTTCTTATGGCGATGCCAGGGGTTGTTGGAGGTGAACTCGCGGGTACCGTCATCTACATTTGCGAACACTCCGAGAAAGGGGCGCTGGGCTTGGTGATCAACCGGCCGACCGATCTCTCTCTCGCTGGTTTGCTAGAAAAAATTGATCTCGAGTTTGAAAGCACTCCTCAGGAGCACTCTCCCATCTTTTTTGGTGGTCCGGTGCACACGGATCGTGGTTTTGTCTTGCACTCGCCGCCGGGTGAATTCAGTTCCAGTATTAAGCTCGGTGACTTGGCGCTGACCACCTCGCGTGATGTTTTACAAGCGGTAGCTGCTGGCACTGGCCCTGAAAAAATACTCATCACTTTGGGTTATGCGGGCTGGGGCGCGGGACAGCTGGAGAATGAAATCGCCCAGAACGCCTGGCTCACAGTTGCAGCGGACGTAGACGTGATCTTTGCTGTGGCGCCCGAGGATAGGTACGCTGCCGCGATGAAACTGCTGGGCATCGACCCTTCGATGCTGACAGGTGTTGCTGGGCATGCTTGAAGAAACGCTTCTGGCATTTGATTACGGCACAAAAAAACTGGGCGTTGCGATGGGTAACACCTTGTTGAGGCAGGCTCGTCCACTCGAAATCATCACTGCAGTCACGCGCGTTGGGCGTTTTGGCCGAATTGCTGAATTGCTCAAAGAATGGGAGCCCGATCGACTTGTCGTTGGTCTGGCGCTTGATACGGATGGCCAAGATCAATACGCGACCCTTAAGTGCCGTCGTTTTGCCAATCAATTGCACGGCAGATTTAACCTGCCAGTCGAATTAGTCGACGAACGAGGCACAAGTGTGCAGGCGCAACAGATTGTCGGCAACGCGCCCGATGACGCGATCGCTGCTACGCTTATTTTGCAGCGGTATTTTGATGCTCAATCCGCAACTGAATAAAGATAAAGGGTTAACCCATTTGCTTTGTACCGAGGGTTTGTCCAAGCCTTTGTTGATGCAAATACTGGATCGTACCCAGACGTATCTCGAGCAGATGAGGGCAGGTCTCAATTGCACTGCATCTTTTGACAAGGCAAGTCTGTTGTCCTTAGGTGCAGACGCTGCTTCTGCATGGCAAGCGGCTTTGCTCGAAGCGGCTGATTTCCTTGGCGTTACTTGTTTGGCATTGCCCGCGCGGCTGGCGCTACCTGAGGACGGTGACGGGTGGCAAGGGGCACTAAAGGCGTTATCCGAGGTTGAATGTGACTTGCTGGTAGTGCAACATCCTGTCAGTGGGACACCTTATTTTTTAGCGCAGCACTTGCCCGCGGCACATCATGTCATCAATGCGGGCGATGGCATCCATGCAAAACCGCTTGACGCCCTGCTTGAGTTGTTTCTCATCCGTGAGCGACGACCAGATTTAAATGCCTTAGTGGTGGTGTTCGCTGGCTCCATTCAAAGATCGGGTTTTGCACGATCGATGATTCATGCTTTGACGACAGTCGGGGTGCCGGAAGTCAGAGTGATTGCTGAAGTGGCAGAGACCCCGGAAGGTATTGAGCGTATGGGTGTACTGGTAACTAACGATGCGATTGCTGCGAAGGCTGATGCCGATCTGGTAATAGACCTCGACGAGGATCAGGTTTGGTGGCAACAGGCAGCGCATACTGCACCCTCTGACAAACATCAGGTACGAATTGCTGTCTTTGCCGCTATTTTCAGTTTAATTCTGGAGGCCAAGTGAGTCTCTTGATCCGACACGGTCGTGTCATCGACCCAAGTTCCGGCCTTGATAAGCGCGCCGATCTTTTTATCTCGGGCGATAAAATCGTAAGTGTCGATCAAGCACCCGCTGGCTTTGTGGCAGATCGAGTGATAGACGCAACTGACAGACTTGTTGTGCCAGGTTTAGTTGATCTGGCGCCAGCCTGTTTTGAAGAAAGGGCAGCCTGGGTTGGAGGTATCACTTGCACGGTAACGCCGCAGCGGTTTGTTGCCTCAACTGCTGAGGATCTGTCGGCAGCCAGTGGGGCATACGCCTTTCGTCTTGGCCTGTCTTCGGCACCAATTCGCGTTGAGACAGCGATTGTCGATGCTGTGATCACCTCGGTGCGGCACACCCGAAGGCCAGCTCATATTGGACGCTTATCCGGTGCAGCGAGCTTAGCCATGATCAATGCTGCCAAACAAGAGGGCTTGCCCATTACTTGTGACGTGAGCATCAATCACCTTCATTTGACCGATGTAGATATTGGCTATTACGACAGTCGCTTTCGGCTCGATCCACCGTTACGGGGGCAGCGGGATCGTGACGCAATCCGCGCCGCACTTAAAGATGGCACGATTGATGCCCTTTGCTCGGCGCACACCATGGTGGATATCAACGGTAAAACCAAACCGTTCGCTTTGGCTCAGCCAGGGGCGAGCGGGGTTGAGTTGTTGCTTTCTCTGGCCTTGAAATGGGCTGAGCAAGAGCAGATCGCTCTGCTCAAGGCCCTGTCCTGCGTCACTTCTCGGCCAGCCGAGATCGGTTTGGGCTATTCTGCTGGTTTAGCCATCGGAGCGACAGCAGATCTTTGCGTGGTGGATCATGAAATGATGTGGACTGTGAACGAAAATAACTTAAACAGTGCAAGTTGCTACACCCCCTTTGCAGGTATAGGGATGCCAGGTTCGGTGGAGATGACGATTAAGGCCGGTCAAATCGTTTGGGAGCGCGCATGATTCATACGCTTCGCTTCGTCATCCGGGCCATCGCCTGTTTTATCTGGGTCGTGCTGGGACTCTTGACTATCGCGCTCGTCTATTGGGTGCTGGGTTTGCAGTTCAGGCTATGGTCAAAAAAATACTGGTCAAGAGTATTGCTATGGATATGCGGGATCAAGGTCGTTATCGTTGGGGACGCCGTCTCGAGTGGCCCCTTGCTTATTGTTCCTAACCATGTCTCCTGGCTTGATATCTTTGTCCTGAATTACGTGCGCGCCACAGCCTTCATTGCCAAGAGCGAGATTCGCAGTTGGGCTATCGTTGGCTGGCTGGCTGCAGGTGCAGACACCATTTTTATCGAGCGTGGATCGCGGCACGCGCTGAGCGCAGTGGCTAAATCTGTCACGGAGCATTTGCATAGAGAGCAAGCAGTCGGTTTATTTCCCGAAGGAACAACGTCTGAGGGCTTCGACGTTTTGCCGTTTTATGCAAACCTGTTTGAGCCTGCCCGCAAGGCGAAGGTGCTCGTTCAACCTGTTGCTGTGAAATACTTTCACCGGGGAGAGCGCAGTGCTTATCCAGCCTATGTGGGTGATGAAACGCTTGTCATGAATATGTGGCGCGTGTTCGGGACAACCGGCATCAGCGTTGAAATGGTCTTCTTGCCAGCCATCGCTACCGATCAAGAAAATCCGCTGTCGAGAGCCGAGCTGTCAAAAAGTGCTCGCTCAGCTATTCGATTGGCTTTGGGTGCCTCTGCTGATGAGGCAGAGGTGAGCGAGTCATAAGCGTCAGCATTGCTTGTTAATTGCCGGTGACGGCTACGCTGTTTTTGCCTTTGACTTGAATCAGCTTGCGGTCCTGCAAGCGAACTGCACTTAATTCACCACCCCAGATACAGCCACTATCGAGACAAATCGCGTCAGAGCGCAACATTAAGCCCAGTGTGGACCAATGACCAAAAACAACCGTCACATCGCGAGTGGCGCGGTCTGGCACGTCGAACCAAGGTAGCAAATCAGCGTTGCGAGGGTGTTGGGGAGCGGATTTGATTGGCAACATCATGTGGCCCTTGGGCGTGCACATGCGCATACGGGTCAAGGCATTGACAATTACTCTGAATCGCTTGCCACCACTATGATTATCGTCCCATTGAGTCGGCTCATCGCCATACATTTTTTCAAGCATTTTCTGCCAGTTACTGCTTCGCAGCGCGAGCTGGACCTCGTTGGCCAGTGATAACGTCTTGTTCACATCCCATTTTGCAAGCACACCAGCATGCACCATCAAATGGCCGACATCGTAATGCGCAAGCGGCCGCCATCTGAGCCAGTCGATGATTGCTTTTGCGTCTGGGGCATCCAGTATTTCTTGCAAGGTGTCGTTCTTGCCGGGGCGTCGTACGCCTGCAGCAAGGGACAGCAAGTGCAGGTCGTGATTACCCAGAATCGCCACGCTGCGTTCTTCCAGCGAGATGATGCGGCGTAAGGTCGCCAGAGACTCAGGCCCGCGGTTGACGAGATCGCCTGCAAACCAGAATTGGGCATCCTCGTCTTCCGCGATTTCGGGATGGCTTAACAACTCATCTAACTCTAAGCTGCATCCCTGAACATCACCGATCATCCAAATACTAGGCACGGTCATATCGCAGATTTTTTCCAGAACATATAGGGGATTTTCATCGCAGCTAAGGCTTGACGATGTTCAATCGAGAGCATGGTGGCCAGCGCTAGAATCATCGCAGCGGTATTGGGCAACAAGGCCGTCACGACAGGCGGCCACTTGTAGAGTAAGCCGACGTTTAGCGCGAGCTGATTGATCATGAAAAAACCAGTTCCACAGAGTATGCCGATAAAAACCTTTGCGCCAATGCCACCACGCCGGGTCTGCATAAAACTGATTGGCGCAGCTATCGTCATCATGACAAGCAGCGTAAAGGGGTAGGACAGCTTTCGCCAGATGGCCACAATCTGTCTGTCTGCCTGAAGTTGATTTTTATTCAGATAGGCAATGTAGTCGCTCAGTGCTGTTACCGACATACGTTCAGGCGTCAGGATCCGGGCCACGAGTCTTTCAGCAGTGAGGCTCGTTTCGATGCTACGAGTAGGGCTTTGCTCCAGTGTCATCAAACGATCCGTGCGGACAATCGCGTCAGACAAAAAATCATGTGAGCGCGGCGCCACTTTGTGTTGGGTAACATCGCTCATGGTCAACTGACCGTTGCCGAACTGTCCGGTCTTCGCTTGAGACATGACAGTCAGCTTCTGATCGCGATCAAACTCGTACATTTTCAAGTCTGCAACGTTGCCAGAGGCAAGCATGCGACCAACGTTGATAACGCGAGTACCCCCGTCTTTTGCGGGCTCTCTGAACCAGTAGCCGCTGTTGAGCATACCGCCCTCAACTCGCCCTCTTAAAAGCATATTGGCTTCACTGCTTTTAATTTCGGCTGCAGGGGTAATGAACTCTGAAAGAATAAGAGCGCCCACCATAATCGGGACAGATACCAGCCAGAGCATGCCCACGAATGCGTTAGCACTGATGCCTGAAACTCGCAAAATAACAAGCTCATTTCGTTGCGCCAGCCCAGCAAGTGCAAGGATGGTGCCAATTAATAGGCCGATAGGCAAGAGGTCGTACAAGCGTGTGGGCATGGCTAACGCTTGCAGATAAAACAAAGAGGTGACAGGTAAGTTGACCCCCACCGTATCGAGCTCGTCCACCAGGGTGAAAAAAGTAAACAAGCCCAAAAGCGCCAGCACAACCACAAAGGTTGAGCGATAAATTTCGCGAGCGAGATATCTACGAACAGTGCGCATGGTTTAAATGAAATGGATCAAGCGGTGAGCTCTGCCCGGACCTTGTTAATAACGGATGACACGTCGGGTTTCACGCCGTGCCAGATATAGAAACTCTCAGCGGCTTGCCCAACTAACATACCAAGGCCATCCGAGCTGAGCTTTGCGCCGTCAGACAAGGCCTGATCCATAAAGGGGGTTGCCTTGCAATCATACATCATGTCATATGCCCAGCTATCCGGGGCGTAGAGGCCACCAGGTAGCTCTGGAACCTGATCGCTCAAGCTGCTTGCGCTGGCGTTGATCACGATATCCCAGCCATCTGGTGTGGCTGCCTCACTGAGCCCGCCAGCCGAGAGCCTTTTCGAAAAGTCGGGCCAGGCCTGAATGAGTTCATGGGCCCGAGATGCTGTCCGATTAACGACCCGCAGCTGGGAGCATCCCGCGTCCAGTAATGGCCCGATTACGCCTCGCGCTGCTCCCCCGGCGCCCACCAGCAGGACGTTGGCGTCGAGAAGGATGGCAGACTGTCTGAGCAAATCTGCTACTAAGCCAACACCATCCGTGTTACAGCCATGTAGCGCACCATCTTGTAACCACAGCGTGTTGACGGCCATGGCTTGCTGGGCGCGCGGGCTAAGGTGAGCAGAAGCGAGGTCTCTGGCCTCTAACTTAAAGGGGACGGTGACGTTTAAGCCACGGCCACCTTGGTTAAAAAAATGCCGAACCGTCAGGGCAAATTGATCAAGAGGCGATTCAAGCCTGTCGTAGCGCAGGTCAATGCCGAGCTGTTCGGCGAACAGGGCATGAATGCGCGGCGAACGGCTATGTTTGACAGGATTGCCGACGACAGCAAAGGAGGGTACGTGTGTTGATTGCATTGAATTACTGTTCGGTTTTCAGGGTGCCGGTATTTAAAAAATGCCAGGTTCTGGTGATCACGATCTGGTCAATTTCCTTGCGCATCTCGGGCGTGAAGGGTGCAAAAGGGCCAGCTAAAGAGACAATTCTTTTGACTGACTGATTCAGGACGGCCTGGTTCGAAGGTTTATCAATCGTGATGTCGATAACCTGGCCGCTCGCGTTGATCGTAATGCTTGCTTGTAGCGTCCCATAGACGCGCTGGTTTGAATTGCCAGGATAGAACTTGGTGCCGGTTTTTTCGATGCCACTACGCCATTGATCGACATAGGTTGCAAATTTATGAGCTCTGGTTGAAGGCGCATCAAAATGCTTTCGGGGTCGGGCATTGTATTCACGCACCTGCTCTGAGAGGACCGCTAGCTTGGCATTAAGTTGTAGCTCAGCCTGATCCGTTTGATCGTTGCCCGAGGTACTGAGGTTTTTGATAAAACTTTCCGCTGATTTGGCTTGCGGGGTTCGTGCGGTGGACTCGAGAAGCGTTAACAAGTCTCGCTGCTCTGCTTCAAGTTGAAGACGGCGTTTCGTCATGGCATCGATCACGATATTTTGTGCCTCAGTCCCCAGCTTGGGCTGGGTGCTCGACGCAAAGCCACCAGATACCTCGCCACCACCATCCAGATTGGCTTGAGCAAAAGCGGTTGGCGTGACGGGACTACTCTCGGTTGAAGCGTTGACCAACACCATTTCAAGTAATGGAGGGTTAGTGTCCGGCTTTTTGATTGCATCCTGTTGCCAGGCCAGCACGCCGATATGCAACGTGATCGACAATAGCAGACCCCAGCGCATGAAGCGCTGTTGAGGCCTTCCCAGCCATAGCTGCTTACTGCTGATCTGGAGCTTCGCTAGTATGGCTGACATATCTGCAATCCAGTTCAAGACTTAACTCGTCTGCACCCAAAATATCAATCTGCACTTGCGTGCCCCGGTCGAGAGGTGGCATACCCGAAATACGAGTTACCAGCGGTGTTGAGGCGATCCGCACCAAATCCTCTTTCAGCACGGTTGCCTCGCTGTGCTCGATTTGTTGCTGTTTGAGCCACCGCAAGCACCAATAACGCTCCATATTAGACTGGTGCTCGTTCCAGACTGCGTATTGCGCGTCGAAGGCACCAATGATGGCAAATAAATCGGCATCGCGTGGTTTAAATGGAGCGACAAGAGGGGCTGACACCCCATGCTCAATCGCGCAGATGAGTTGCCACTGGTTGACAAGATCAACATAGCGTCGCAATGGCGAGGTGCACCAGGCGTATTGCGCCACGCCAATAGCTTCATGAGGCAAGGCTTGCGTACTCATTCTGACTCGACCGGTCTGCTGCGAGCGATAAATACCCGGTACCCCGCAAGCGTCCAGTAAACCGCCCCACGTGCTATTGGCCAGAATCATGTACTCAGCGACGAGGCGATCCAGGGGCGCATTGCGCGCCCGCGGCTCAAGCCTGACAGGGGTGTCGGGATTGTCTGCAGCGCCATCAAGATAAAAACTGTATTCGATTCGGTTATTGCTTTCTGGTTTGCCCCGCACTTGCTCGCGTTTGGCTGCCAGCGCAAGTGCGACTGTCCAAAGTGGCCGGATCCACTCGTTAAAGGGCAGTTCAATGTCTGGATCGGCTAGCGCAGCCTCAGTGATTTGTGCGTCAAGTTCGTTATGGCGCAGGTTCTTTTTAACGGTCACCTGCTCGACCTTACTTTCGTGCTCGATGATGTCGCCAGTCTCAGGGTCAACGGTCATATACAAGGATAAGGCCGGGACAGCAATGCCCTCGTTTAGCGAGAAGGCTTCAATGACCGGGTCAGGTTGCATGGGAATTTTGGCCCCGGGCATATAAACGGTTGACATGCGCTGACGTGCCAATTGATCCAGTTTGCTGCCTTTGGCAACTGCCAGGCCAGGTGCTGCGATGTGAATACCAACGTATACGTGGCCGTTATCAAGGACTTTGACGGATAGTGCGTCGTCGATCTCGGTGGTCGTAATGTCATCAACAGAATAGGCGACTGCATCCGATACGGGCAGACTGCGTTCCATGCGCGGCAACTCGACAGCCGGGAAGCTCAACCCTTGCGCAAAATTCATGGCTTCGAATTTAGCCTGGTGCAGGGCAAGCGCATGTGGCCAGGCGCCGAGTGTCAAAAGCAGACGTTCGGGTGTCTGCTGCAGTTGTTTGCAGGCGGCGTCGAAGGCTTTCCAAGTGAGCGAGTTCTTGTCTGGTTTGGTCAGTAGCGTCAGGGCAGTCAGGGCGATCGGATCAGGCAATTGGCCTGCAACCATCTGGTCTACCCATTCTTGCAACTGATCCGCTTGTTTTTGCTTTTTCTCTTGCGCGGCTAGTGCCGCCGTCAGTATCTCGGGAGGTGCTGGACGATAACGACCTTTGCCTTTGCGATGGAAATAAATGGGTGCTTCATGCAACCTCAGGAGCAACCCGGTTTTTTCGACTGTGCTCGGGGCGTGTCCAAAATAATCAGCTCCCAGCGCTTCGACGTCAAACTCTTCCTGTGGTGCGCATTCCCACAGAAACTGGACGTCAATATCCTGTGCCAGTTGATGAGCGAGCGGCATTAAGGCGTCAGGTTCTGGCGCTGCAAAGTTAAAAATACAATTATTGCGTTTAATCTTGCTGCGCTTGCCGCTACTGGATTCAACCTGCAGTGTTGCGTCAGATTCGGACATGATGTGTCCCGTCTTGAACGCGCCTTCTTCTTCAAATAATACGTACATTCAGATATCCGTCTTAGCTGTGCTTTGCGGCTAGTGTGTCAAGCAACCGGTTATGCACGTCGGCAAAACCGCCATTGCTCATGATCAGTACGTGGTCCCCAGGGAGTGCCGAGTCCGCAATTGCCTGAATCAGTGCGTCGATATCGCTATAAGCACCAGCCCGCTGGCCAAGAGGGCCAAGGATTTCGTGCGGGTCCCAGCCCAAGGCATGCTTGCCGCCATTTTGGCCAAAACAGAAAATCTGGTCAGCTTGTTGCAAGGCGTCAGGCAGACGGGCAGCCATCGTGCCGAGCTTCATGGTGTTGGATCTTGGCTCGAGGACCGCCAGGATACGGGCCGCACCCACTTGTTTGCGCAAGCCTTCAACAGTCGTTTTTATGGCTGTCGGATGATGGGCGAAGTCGTCATATACGGTGATGTTGTCAACGCACCCACGAACCTCCATGCGCCTCTTTACACCGCTAAACCTGCAGAGTGCGTCGATGCCGGTTTCGAGGTCAATGCCAATATGGCGAGCAGCCGCTAGCGCTGCGATGGCATTAGAGCGGTTGTGATCGCCGGTCAGATCCCATTTGATTGTGCCGACTAAAGTCTCACCGAACTTGACGGCGATCGTCGTGGCATCGATTGCTTCGCTGTGCAGCGCGTCTGCCAGGCCAACCCGAACCACTTTTGACCAACAACCCCGGGCGAGCACCCGCTCTAGTGCTTCATCGCCTTCAGGGAGCACAATCCTCCCTTGCTCGGGAATTGTGCGCACCAGATGGTGAAACTGTGTCTCGATCGCCGCAAGATCAGAAAAAATATCTGCGTGATCAAATTCAAGATTGTTCAAGATCGCTGTCCGAGGCCGATAATGGACGAATTTCGATCGTTTATCGAAAAACGCCGTGTCATATTCATCTGCCTCGATCACAAAATAGGATGATGCGGGATCGTAATGAGCGGATAAGCCCAGGTCGTTCGCTACGCCACCAATCAGGAAGTTAGGCGCTTTGCCCGCCTGTCGCAAAATCCAGGTCAGCATCGCGCTTGTCGTCGTTTTGCCATGAGTGCCGGCGACCGCGAGTACGTGCTGCCCGCGCAGAATGTTTTCGCCGAGCCACTGCGGTCCAGAGGTGTAAGGCAACCCAGCGTTCAAGATGGCTTCCATGAGTGGATTGCCGCGGGTTACCACGTTGCCAATGACGAAAAGGTCTGGTTTTAGTGCGATTTGATCGGCCGCGAACCCTTCAATCAAGTCTATCCCTTGCTCGGACAGCTGTGTACTCATGGGTGGGTAGACGCCCGCGTCACAACCAGTTACCCGATGTCCAGCCGCGCGCGCAATCAGAGCCAGTCCGCCCATGAATGTGCCGCAAATTCCCAAAATGTGCAGATGCATAACTACTCTCCTGCCCGCATTGTAGAGTGACTTCATGTCACCAACATCCTAGTATGATCTGTCAGATGAAGAAGCAGACGATCATTTTGGCAGTCACAGGGCTAGCCGTGGCTTTCACGGCTGGCGGGCTCGCTTGGCGCGAGTCTTCTCGCGCCGCACCGCGTGCGAATCAGACACTGAATAAGCCAGCAACGCCCGGGGTGAGTAAGGCTGAAGCCGCCCGCGCGCTCTTTGCCAGCTCTTGGCCCGACTTGAAGGGCCAGAGCGTCGCCATGCAAAGCTATCTGGGTAAGCCAATCGTCGTAAATTTCTGGGCCACGTGGTGTGTGCCCTGCGTTGAGGAAATGCCCGCTCTGGATGCGATGGCCCGCGCGATGCCTGAGGTGCAATTTGTAGGGATCGGCGTGGATACTGATAAAAATATAATGGAATTTTTAGCTAAAATACCAGTGACATACCCACTGCTGGTTGCAGGGCATTCAGCTATTTCGACGGTGCAGCAATTGGGTAATCCTGCTGGCGGTCTGCCTTTTACCGTACTTGTCGATGCGCAAGGTAACGTGATCGAGACGATATTGGGCCAAGTCAAACTTGACGACCTCAGGGATAAAATCCATGGGTTGATCAGAAATTAAAAGACGTAATTAGACAAATCGACGAATTTGGCGTAAAAAGACGGCTATTTTGTTAAATTAGCAGGGATTGATGCAATGGCTAAGCAGATTCTGGTTGTGCACGGCCCTAATTTAAATCTACTTGGTACGCGTGAACCTGAAATCTATGGTCGCCTGACACTGTCAGCCTTGAATGACAGACTGGTGGCTCTGGCAGCAGAGTCGGGTTGTCACCTGAGTCCTTACCAAAGTAATCACGAAGGTGCAATCGTTGATCGTATTCAAGCTGCCCGACTTGATGGGACAGATTTTATTATTATCAATGCTGGGGCTTATACCCACACCAGCGTAGCCATACGAGACGCGTTGGCGGGTGTATCCATACCCTTTATCGAAGTGCATTTATCCAACGTTTACAAGCGCGAGGCATTTCGTCACCACTCTTATTTATCCGAACTGGCAATCGGCGTTGTGGCTGGTTTGGGTGCCGATGGCTATGAAGCGGCTGTGAAAGCCGCGATTCATCACTAATACTCTCAATTTTGCTTCTTACATATAGACACGGAATCAACTATGGATCTTAGAAAATTAAAAACCCTTATCGACTTGGTCGCTGAATCGGGTATTGCTGAGCTAGAGATCACTGAGGGTGAAGGTAAAGTTCGAATCGTTAAGTTTTCGCAAGCGAATCAGCCTGTTGCGTACCAACCGGCACCCATGGCAGCTGCGCCTATGGCTGCCCCGCCAGTTGCGGCCTCTGCCGCTAGCGTGGATGTCCCTGTTGAAGCTGGGCATCAGGTCAAGGCCCCTATGGTGGGTACTTTTTACCGCGCCTCAGGGCCCTCGGCTGCGCCGTTCGTTGAAGTTGGTCAAACGGTGAAGGAGGGTGATCCCCTTTGCATCATTGAAGCCATGAAACTGCTCAATGAGATCGAAGCTGACAAATCGGGCGTCGTTAAAGAAATACTGGTTCAAAACGGTGAGCCGGTCGAATATGGCCAGCCTTTGTTTGTGATCGCCTGACATGTTTGAAAAGATTCTGATCGCCAATCGAGGCGAAATTGCTTTGCGCATTCAGCGGGCTTGCCGTGAGATGGGCATTAAAACCGTGGTCGTGCACTCTGAGGCCGATCGCGACGCCAAATATGTCCGACTGGCAGACGAGTCCGTTTGTATTGGCCCGGCGGCCTCAAAAGACAGCTATCTCAGTATGCCAGCGATTATCGCTGCCGCCGAGGTAACCGACTCACAAGCCATTCACCCAGGCTACGGTTTCTTGTCAGAAAATGCTGATTTCGCTGAGCGAGTAGAGAAAAGTGGTTTCGTTTTTATCGGACCACGTTCGGAGTCGATTCGCCTGATGGGTGATAAGGTTAGCGCCAAGCAGGCGATGATTGAGTCGGGTGTGCCGGTTGTGCCAGGTTCTCCCGGTGCCTTGCCCGACGATCCTCAAGAGATTTTGCGTCTGGCGAGTGCTGTTGGCTACCCAGTCATCGTGAAAGCAGCGGGTGGTGGCGGTGGTCGGGGTATGCGGGTGGTTCACACCGAGGCTGCCATGCTCACTGCCGTTACAACCACTAAGGCAGAGGCGGCTGCAGCGTTTAACAACCCTGAGGTCTATCTCGAGAAATTTCTCGAGAATCCGAGGCATATTGAAATTCAAGTGCTGGCTGATGGCGAGAAAGGGGCAGTTTGGTTGGGCGAGCGCGACTGCTCGATGCAACGACGTCACCAGAAAGTTATTGAAGAGGCACCAGCACCAGGTATTGATCGGAAATTGATCGAAAAAATCGGCGAACGTTGCGCCGAGGCTTGCCGCAAGATTCGCTATCGGGGCGCCGGGACGTTCGAGTTTCTTTATGAAAACGGTGAGTTTTACTTCATTGAAATGAATACCCGGATTCAGGTCGAACACCCAGTGACTGAATTGATCACAGGGATCGATTTGGTTCAGCAACAAATTTTGATTGCTGCGGGCGAGAAATTCACGTTACGCCAAAAAGATATCAGCTTCAAAGGGCATGCTGTCGAGTGCCGGATCAATGCTGAAGATCCCTTTACTTTCGTACCGAGCCCAGGCCGTATTACCAATTGGCATACGCCAGGCGGTCCAGGGGTAAGGATAGACTCGCATGCGTTTAACGGGTACTTTGTTCCCCCTTATTACGACTCGATGATAGCCAAAGTGATTACATACGGGACGACCCGTGACCAGGCAATCGCAAGGATGAACATAGCCTTGTCCGAAATGGTCGTCGAGGGTATCAAGACTAATATCCCCTTGCATCGGGAGCTCATGATTGATGGCAAGTTCGCTGCCGGTGGCACGAGCATTCATTATCTTGAACACAAGCTGGCAGAACGTCCGTAAAGGTTCATATGCGCGAGTTGGTTTTTAGTTGTGCTGGTCGCGATGCAGACATGTTGTCAGATGCCTTGCTTGAAGCAGGCGCCCTGTCGATTAGTGTTGAAGATGCAGATATCAATACCGATGTCGAAAAGCCGATGTTCGGTGAGCCCGGTAGCGAGCCGAATCTCGATGGCTGGGATCGCATCCAGCTGATTGTGTTGCTTGCAGACGGGTTCGATCCCCAGCAGTTGCTCGAACAGGTTCAGGTTGAAACTGAATATTCGTTTGAGCAAACCACTACGACATTGCGAGATGTGCCGGATGCGGACTGGGTTCGCCTGACACAGTCTCAATTCGGCCCGATCACCGTTGGCGAGAAGGTGCTGATTGTGCCGAGCTGGCATGCCGATCAGCTGCCGGCGACACCAGTTGCTGGCCGAATAGCAATACAGCTTGATCCTGGTTTGGCTTTTGGCACGGGCAGCCACCCCACGACGCACTTGTGTCTTGAGTGGCTTGCGAGTGAACTGACGCCCGATGCGACGGTGCTGGATTATGGCTGCGGATCAGGGATCCTTGCGATTGCAGCCCGGTTGCTTGGTGCGGGATTGACCATTGGTGTTGACATTGATGAACAAGCCGTCGAAGCAACCAGAGATAACGCGAGGGTCAATTGTGTTACCGTCGACGCAATGTTGCCTGATGCGCTGTTAGAGGGCACATTCGACGTTGTGGTTGCCAACATCTTGTCTAATCCGCTCAAAGTACTGGCACCGATGCTGGCTGCTCGAGTATGCACCGGTGGGCATTTGATTCTGTCCGGTGTACTCGAGAGACAGGCAGACGAAGTGAGCCAAGCTTACGCGCCCTGGCTCAAAATGCATACTTGGCAGGCTCGGGATGGCTGGGTCTGCTTAACGGGCGTGAAACCTTAAGAAAGGCGTAGCAATGAGTCTCGTCACGCGCTGCCCAAAATGTCAAAGTGCCTTTCTGGTCGTCCTTGATCAATTGCGCTTGCACGAGGGCTTGGTTCGTTGCGGTAACTGCGCATACGTGTTCGACGGATTCGCCACACTTGAGACGGAGCTGCCTACCTTGACCAGGCCCGCTCCGTTGAGCGAGGATCCCCAGGCGAGCGCCACGATGGCGCCGATTCAGCCAGAGTTGAATTCGCCTAGTGTCATTCGATATCGTTCTGACCCTGCGGTAAATCCCTCATCTAACCCTGCCTCTGAACCTGACGACGACGCTGAGCATGGTTGGGCTCGCGAAACCAAGCAGTTTGATGAGCCAGTTCTCAGACCGACTGAGGATGACGGCGGATTTAGCAAGCCGCCCACATTCACTAAACGCAAGAAAACAGAGTTTGCTTTTGATGATGAAAATAGCCCGCCAGCCGTTGTTGCTCGCATTTTGTGGGCGTTGAGTATTTTTGCAGCGACTGTTCTTTTATTGGGGCAACTGGTATTCGTCTTTCGTAATGATATTGCCCAGGCGCTACCGCAGCTTCGCCCAGCTTTGACTGAGCTGTGTAGCAAATTCAAGTGTGAGGTTGGCTACAGTCAACGGCTTGAGAGAATCACCATTGACTCTACTTCCTTGCAGCTGGCAAATGGTTCATCCGCAGACGGTCAAACCAGTTCGTTCAATTTTTTATTTACCATGCGCAACAGATATGACCAGAAACAGCCCTGGCCGAATCTGATCCTGTCGTTAAAAGACGCATCGGGCACAGTCGTGGTGCGTAAGGTTGTGGCCCACTATCAATACCTGCCACCGAGTTTGCTCGACCAACCTTTTGATAAAGGCCAAGAGGTCAATCTGACTTTGCCTCTAACAGTAAATGGTTTGCAAATAAGTGGATTTCTACTCGATAAGTATTTTCCTTGAGGCAAACATGGCAACACCCGTTTTGATTTGTGGTTCGATTGCGTATGACACGATCGCTGTTTTTGAAGGCAGGTTCAAGGATCATATTCTTGCCGATCGAATTCATGCGCTCAATGTGTCTTTCTTTGTACCGACCATGCGGCGTGACTTTGGCGGTTGTGCTGGCAACATTGCTTACAATCTCAAGTTGCTTGGAGGAAATCCAATTCCGGTTGGCACGGTGGGTGATGATGCCGTCGACTATTTAAAACGCTTCGAAAGCCTGGGTATTGACATCAGTCTGATTCAAAAATTGCCCGGTACCTTCACTGCGCAGTGCTTCATCACGACTGATCAGGACGATAATCAAATTTCGTCCTTTCACCCCGGTGCAATGGGGCGTTCGGCCGAAAACGATTTGTCAGGTCATCAAGCGCCCTGGGCCATCGTCGCACCCGATTCAAAAGACGGCATGATTGCCCATGCCAAGCGACTTCACGCACAAGGAACGCCATTTATTTTTGATCTTGGGCAAGCAATGCCATTGTTCGACGGTGCAGAAATTTCGGCAATGCTGGAACTTGCCTCTGCCATGACGGTCAATGACTATGAGGCCAGTGTGGTCGAGCAACGGACTGGCAGGTCGATGGAAGAGCTGGCTAATGGCTTGGTCGCTGCGGTCGTCACGCGCGGCAGCGAAGGCGCAACGCTATACACCAATGGACAGCAAGAACACATCGCTGCAGTCAAACCAACTGCGATTAGCGATCCAACCGGCTGTGGTGATGCTCACCGCGCTGGTTTGCTTTATGGTTTGACAACAGGCTGGTCTTGGTCGGATTCGTGTAAATTAGCAAGTCTCATGGGCTCGATCAAAATCGCATCGCGCGGGCCTCAAAATCACTCACCCACCCGTGATGAAATTAGTAAACAACTGAAACATGAATTTGGATTGAGTTTACATTAATGGGTCACGAGATCGCCTATGATCGTGATCAAACCATAGTAGGAGTTGCAGTTCTATGTTCAATCAAATTTCCGTAGTATCGAGTCGTGTCAAGGTAGGCGCTGTTGCCTTGTGCATCCTAGCTGTTGGATCATTATCCGGCTGCGCCAAACCCAGCGCATCGGCTAACGTGTACACCTATGGACAGGCTCAGCGAGAGCAAATCGTCCGCTTGGGTACTGTGACTGCGGTTCGTCCAATCGTGATTCAGCAGGATCGTACGAGCGGAGCTGGCGTGATCGGTGGCGCAGCAGTGGGCGGGATCGCGGGTAACTCAATCGGCGGTGGTAACGGTAATGCGCTGGCGACAGTAGGCGGTGCGATTCTGGGCGCTTTAGCGGGCAACGCAATCGAAGAACGCGCAGGTAAACAAGACGGCCTGGAGATTACTGTGCGTCTTGATAATGGCGAGCTTCGCGTGATTGCTCAAGAAGCAGACGTGCCCCTGGTTGTTAATCAACGGGTACAAGTGATCAGTGGTGCTGGCCCGACACGGGTCACTCCCATCTAATCAATTGTCCTGCTTCAACTGCACGACATACTGAGGGAACGGCAGTTCGATTCCCTCTTTCTTGAAAGCATCCAGAATCGCTAGCCTGACCGTGCCCAAGGTGGCGATCACACTTGTGTTGGGGTCGATAGTAATCCACAGCTGAACGATGAAAACCAGGCCACGGTCAGCAAAGTCGTGCAAAGTCGCCATAGGCGGTGGTTCAGACAAAACCCCCTCTTGCTGGCTACACGCTTGGACAAGCACATCGATCACTCGATTGACATCCGAACCGTAGGCGACGGTGACTTGAATTTCACGCCTGACATCAGGCGTGGAATACGTCCAGTTCACCAGTTTTTGTTCAACCAGAACGCTATTCGGAATTAAATTATCGGTTCCGTGCGCGCTCTGTATCGTTGAAAAGCGGATGCCGATCGAGGTGACCGTACCAGTTATGTTGTCGACTTCAACTACGTCACCGATACGGATGGATTTCTCAACCAGTAACATGACGCCGCTGAAGAGATTTTTCAGTAGATTCTGCGTGCCAAAACCGACACCAATTGCTAAGGCACCGCCAAAAAATGCGAAAGCACTGAGTGGAATCTCGACCAGATTAAAGGCGCAGATGACCAGCGTGACACCTCCCCCTAAGGTCAACCAGCGCCCTACGACGACGGAGCGGCTCGGAGTCAGCCCAGCCTTACTGACCGCGAGTGCCAATGTTCTCTTGATAATTGTGGAGATGAGCGAAAATCCAATAAACAAAATCGCCAGGGCGCCGATACTCTTGCCTATCGTCACACTACGCTTGGTCTTGATCTCACGCCCATCGACAATGGCAGTGTCATCAACCGCGATCAACTCATAACGCCAGATGGCTTGAAATGCCTCACGAGTTGCTGTAGCAAAGTTCTTGAAGTTTTCCCAGGTATTCAGGTTTTTGGCGGCATTTTCGATTTCAAACGCAGAGATGGATAGTAGTTGTTTGACACGATCCGTTTGCGCATCAACTGAGCGCAAGTCCTCAAGCCGAGCGCTATTTTGCTGGACTAACCCCTCATAAAAGCTTTTTTCGCCCGGATTCTCAGCACTATTGCGCTGCTCTCGTAATGCGATCAGGGACTGGTTGTTTTCGTCGATAACTTCTTTAAGGTACTGTGTGCCTTGATCCAGTTTACGACTGTCTTCGGCCTGGCGAAGCTGTATATTCTTCAGATTGCTCGCAAGCGTATCTACGACGTGGAGTTGTTGCCTCATTGACCAGATATCTTTTGTGAGCAACTCGAGCTCGATCAGCGCCCGGTATTTTGCCCGTGCTGTTCGAACCCCTGCCACGGCCGAGTCCAGCGTTAACCAATTGCGTTTCGCTTGTGCGATCTCACTGGGTGAGACGTTGGTTTTGCTTTGCAGGCTCTCGAAGATGGTGTTTGCATTCTTTGCCTTCGCGACTGATCGCGTTAATCGAGAACTTTCCTCTAGCTCTTTTGCTCGCAGACCAGAGATTTTTTTATCAATTTCTGCAAGGCGATCATCGAGATCCTGTTGTGTGAACGAAAACCGATTTTGATAGAAATCCCATGTTTGTTGGGCGGTTGACAGTTGCACGTATAACAAACGGCGCAACTGAAGAATAATCCGTCTCTCAACGTCTGTTCGGGTGAGATCTAAATCGTACAAGTCGAGTTTTGCTCTGGATTTATCGATATCGAGCCGCCAAGCAGCATCTGCGTCGGGATTCGCCCTGCTGTTTGTGTTTGTACCTAGTGACTGGCGTAAATCTATTTCTGCCTGTGAGCGGCGCTTTTTTTGAGCAATGATTTCCTGATCGAGGATATCCAGTTTTCTATCTTGCTTATTGATTTGTGCTTTAAATTGCTGGATAGCGATTAAAGCGTCATCCCCAGTGCTTAACGGCCAGGGCGGTGAGCCGGCTGGCGGTTTCCAGTTGTCGCGCTCGGCCTCTGCAGCCATCGTGCTCAGAACTTGGCGCTCAAGCTCTTTCAGCAAATCGTTTATCTGGGATAAGGAGTCCACTCTAGTTTGTAGCGAAGCTTCAAGCTGCGCCGCAACTTGGCGTTGAGTATCTGAAGCGTCAGGTGATAAGGTTCCGAAAGCGTTTTTTGCTTTGTTATTGTCAGCAACCGCTAGATCCAGTTGTCTTTGAATGTCTGTCTGTTGGGCAGCGACCTGAGCTAGCTGGTCTTTGCTACCCGCGTTATCGGTCCCGGGCGTATCCGTGGTTTTAGGACTTGGCGTTGCAGACTTGATTAGTAGTGAAGTCATGCCCTGGGCTTGCGCAAGCGGCTGCCCGGCACTAACTAGCAAAAATGCGGCGAAAGTAACCGCCACCCGTCGTAGTGGAGAAGACAACAACATAGATGTGTGGTGTTTAAATGAGTAAGAGTGCAAAGCTAATCTGATCGAGCACGATCAAAGCTATTTGTGCCAGAACAAAGAGAATTAACGTAGACAGGTCAATCCCATTTAAGTTTGGCGTAATTTTTCGGATAGGAGCTAGCAAGGGATCACTCAATGTTCTGAGCACAGGCATGATGGGGGCTAGCGGGTTTACCCACGATAAAACAGTCTGTATCAACGTTAACCAGATAATTAAATTTATTGACCAAGTTACAACTTTGACCAGTGCAGTGATAAATAGGCGAGCCAGTAAGTAAGGGGGAACGAATGACCCTGCACTTAGCATCGATATCAAAAAAAGATACGTGACGGCTATCAGGTAGGCCGCAACGAGCGAACTCCAGTCGATATATTTGGTTTGTGGTATCAGATGCCGTGTTGGCAGTACGATCCAGTCGGTGAATTGAGCAATCGTTTTGAAGGCAGGATTGAACGGGTGGAGACGCACGGTGTACATCCAGGCGCGACCCAAAAGTGCTACCCCCAGAGCTGTTGAGGCAGTCTGCAAGAGAAATCTGAGGATTTCTGCAATCGTTGAAGTCATATTTCACCACGTCGACAAAATTAGACCTTATTGTCGCATGCAAGGATGATCTTCATCAGTAACGGGCAAGTAAAAAACCGCCTGACAATGCCAGGCGGCTCATCCCCACGTCCACAACTAAAACTTATGGACGACCACCCGTTGGAAAGGGCCAAGAAGCTGCAGGGTTTAGCGCGGTCTTCGCGCCTGGCGCTGCGGCTGTCGAGGGGGCTGCTGCAGGGGTAACAGCAGGCTTGCCTGCTGTTACCTTTTTAACTACTTTTTTTTTACAGGTGCTGCTGGTTTTGGAGCAGGAGCTTTTTTAGCTGCTACTTTCTTCACCGCTGCTGTTTTAGCAGGAGCTTTTTTAGCTGCTACTTTTTTGGCAGGAGCTTTTTTAGCTGCTACTTTCTTGACTGCTGCTTTTTTAGCAGGAGCTTTCTTTGCAGCGACTTTCTTAACTGCTACTTTCTTAACTGCTGCTTTTTTAGCAGGAGCTTTCTTTGCAGCGACTTTCTTAACTGCTGCAACTTTCTTTACAACTGCCTTGACTGCCTTCTTGACGGCGGCTTTCTTGGCAGGGGCTTTCTTTGCTGCTTTTTTGGCTGTTGCCATGGTAATACTCCTTGAGTTCAGGGTCCCAAACTTAAACCCGTGCTCGACTACGTCCCACCATGGGATTTCGTGTCGCCCGAGTTATTCATCGGCACAAACTACTGCCATCCTGCATCAGTAACAACGTTTGCGCTAATGAATACGGCACAGCCATTTGAACTGAGTCCCGCCTGTGGACGAGAATCAATTCAAATGGCACCGAGGCTAACTACAGCCTTCGGCATGTAATAAGCGTGAGTAAATGCAAACCGGCGAGGGATTATTCCCAATTCAGGGCACCTCCGGTTTGATACTCAATCACGCGAGTTTCAAAAAAGTTACGTTCTTTTTTCAGATCAATCATCTCTGCCATCCAGGGGAAAGGATTTTCTTCCTGGGCAAACAAAGGCTCGATACCGATTTGTTGGCAACGACGGTTCGCAATGAAACGCAGATAAGATTTAAACATAGGAGCATTTAAACCCAGCACTCCACGTGGCATGGTGTCTTCAGCGTAGGCATATTCAAGTTCGACGGCTTTGCTAAAGAGCGCCCGAATCTCTTCACGAAATGCGGGTGTCCAGAGATGTGGATTTTCGAGCTTGATGCTGTTAATCAGATCAATCCCGAAATTGCAGTGCATGGACTCGTCACGCAGAATGTACATATATTGCTCTGCGGCACCCGTCATCTTGTTTTGACGGCCAAGCGCCAGGATTTGGGTAAAGCCTACGTAAAAGAAGAGACCTTCCATCAGGCAAGCAAAGACAATCAGCGATTTCAATAGCGTCTGATCGTTCTCAGGCGTGCCAGTCTTGAAGTTAGGGTCCGCAATTGCATCGATGAAAGGAATCAGAAACTCATCCTTGGCTCGGATCGAGGGGACTTCGTTGTACGCATTGAATATTTCTGATTCATCCAAGTCCAGACTTTCAACAATGTATTGATAAGCGTGGGTGTGGATGGCTTCTTCAAAGGCCTGCCGTAACAAAAACTGACGACATTCTGGCGCAGTGATGTGGCGATAAGTGCCCAGCACGATATTGTTAGCAGCCAGAGAATCAGCTGTAACAAAAAATCCCAGGTTGCGCTTGATGATACGACGCTCATCATCACTCAAGCCGGTTGGGTTTTTCCAGAGCGCGATGTCGCGAGACATGTTGATCTCTTGGGGCATCCAGTGATTCGCGCACGTAGCGATGTATTTCTCCCAGGCCCATTTGTACTTAAAGGGCACAAGTTGATTCACATCTGTCTGGCCATTGATGATTCGCTTGTCAGCAACATTGACACGTCTTTGCGCTGTCGCTTCGTTAGCGATTGGGGCCTCGGGCGCAACAGGCGGAGGTAAAGCGGTATCACCAAATACGCCGGTTGCTTGGCGCAGGGCGGCAGCAGCAGCGCTTGCCAAGCCTAAACCACCAACTGCCACTGATGGTGGTGCTGGTGTAGTGGTTACTTCGTCATTCCAGGTAAGCATATTTCTAATCCAGTCTCGGTTATTGGCAGGCTTCGCACTCTTCGAAACCCGGGTCACCAGGTCTCATCGTGCAAGCCGCACCGAGTACTTCAGGCTCGGGCAAGTTAGGTGCCATTGGGGCACTCGCAAAGGTACCGGATGTCGATCCAGCGCCCGATGAATTTACTGCGTTCAATTCGCCACCGCGGCCAGTTGATTTCTCTGCGCTGGTTGCACCTAATGTGCGCAGATAGTAGGTTGTTTTTAAACCTCTCAGCCAGGCAAGTTTGTATGTATCGTCCAGCTTTTTGCCCGACGCACCTGCCATGTAGATGTTTAGTGATTGAGCCTGATCGATCCATTTTTGACGACGTGAGGCACACTCGACTAACCAGGATGGCTCGATTTCAAACGCGGTCGCATAAAGCGCACGCAGTTCAGCAGGAACGCGATCAATTCGGGACAGGCTACCATCGAAGTACTTAAGGTCTGCGACCATGACTTCGTCCCATAAGCCAAGTTTCTTGAGGTCACGAACGAGGTGTTCGTTAACGACAGTGAACTCGCCGGAGAGGTTAGATTTAACGTACAAGTTTTGATAAGTTGGTTCAATGCACGCGGACACGCCAATGATATTCGATATTGTTGCTGTTGGTGCAATTGCGACGCAATTTGAGTTGCGCATCCCTTGCTTTTTGATGCGTGCGCGCAACGCATCCCAATCCATCGTACTTGACTCGTCAACTTCAACATAACCACCACGTTGCTCACGCAACAGTCCGAGAGAGTCCTTTGGCAAAATGCCTTGCGACCAAAGTGAGCCGTCGTAGCTTGCGTAACGGCCGCGCTCTGCGGCGAGATCACTCGATGCGCTGTAGGCGTAATAACAAACGGCTTCCATAGACTGGTCAGCAAATTCAATCGCTTGTTGCGAAGCGTAAGGCGTGCGCATGATGTGCAAGCAATCCTGGAAGCCCATGATACCCAGGCCCACCGGGCGATGACGCACATTAGAGTTACGGGCTTTCGCAACTGCGTAGTAGTTGATGTCGATGACGTTATCTAGCATCCGCATTGCCACGTTGATGGTGCTTTGCAATTTGGCGTGATCGAGCGACTGCGACCCATCTGGGTTGGTCTTAAGGTGGCGCACCAGATTGACTGAGCCGAGATTGCAAACTGCGATTTCAGAATCGTTCGTGTTGAGCGTGATTTCAGTACACAGATTTGAGCTGTGAACGACACCGACGTGCTGTTGTGGTGAGCGGATGTTGCATGGGTCTTTGAACGTGATCCAGGGGTGGCCCGTTTCAAACAGCATCGACAACATTTTGCGCCATAAGTCGAGCGCTGGCATTTTCTTGTACAGCGTTAGTTCGCCGCGAGCGGCTTTGTCTTCGTAACCTGTATAGGCTTTCTCGAAAGCGATACCAACTTTATCGTGCAGGTCAGGGCAATCCGAAGGTGAGAACAACGTCCAGTGGCCGCCCTCTAGTACTCGCTTCATGAACAGGTCTGGAATCCAGTTCGCTGTGTTCATATCGTGGGTGCGGCGGCGCTCGTCACCGGTGTTTTTGCGTAGATCCAGAAACTCTTCGATATCCAGATGCCAGCTCTCGAGGTAGCAGCAAACTGCACCTTTGCGCTTGCCACCCTGGTTGACCGCGACAGCCGTATCGTTCACGACTTTCAGGAAAGGCACGACGCCCTGGCTTTCGCCGTTGGTGCCTTTGATGTGGCTACGCATGGCGCGGACCGGCGTCCAGTCATTACCCAACCCGCCAGCATATTTAGCGAGCAGGGCGTTTTCTTTAATTGCTTCGTAGATACCGTCAAGATTATCCGAAACGGTGCTCAGGTAGCACGACGACAACTGCGAGTGCAGGGTGCCCGCATTGAACAGTGTCGGGGTCGAGCTCATGAAGTCGAACGATGAAAGGATATGGTAGAACTCAATTGCACGGGTTTCACGGTCAATTTCACCAATGGATAAACCCATCGCGACTCGCATGAAAAATACTTGTGGTAACTCAATACGCTGGCCACGGATGTGCAGGAAATAACGGTCGTAGAGCGTCTGCAAGCCAAGGTAATCAAATTGCAAGTCGCGACTTGAATCCAGCGCGGCAGCCAATCGTGGTAAATCAAAGCGGGAGAGCTCGCTATTAAGTAAGCCGGCTTCAATCCCCTTTTTGATGAACTTCGGGAAGTAGGATGCGTACTCTGTTGCCATATCTTCTTGTGAAACTTCGGCCTGCAGGACTTCTTTACGAATCGTGTGCAGCAACAGGCGAGCCGTGACTTGGCTGTACGCTGGATCATTTTCGACCGAGGCGCGCGCAGCCAGAATCGCAGATTTGTAGACTTCTTCGACTGGTACACCGTCATACAGATTTTTCAGTGTCTCGCGCAAGAGGGCTTCAGAATCAACAAAGTCGCCCAGACCAAACCCTGCTGATTCGATCGTGGCCTTTAATTTCGCCATATCGAGTGGTTTGGTGACGCCGTTGTCGGTGACGTTGAATGCGGTGGTTTGAGCGGGCGCTTGCTCAGTTTGAGTGCGGGCGCGCTCTTGTGAGCGACGCTCACGGTAAAGCACGTAAGCGCGTGCAACATCATGCTCGCCGGAGCGCATCAGTGCGAGTTCGACGGCATCTTGTATATCTTCGATGTGAAAAGTCCCACCGTTCGGTCTGCCACGCATCAGCACCGACACAACCTGGCGAGTCAAATTATCGACTAGCTCGCGCACGCGGGCAGAGGCTGCACCTTGCCCACCGTTGACGGCGAGAAAAGCTTTCGTCAATGCAATCCCGATTTTGCTAGGTTCAAAATTTACGACAGCGCCGTTACGGCGGATGATGTGGTACTGCGAATAGGCGGTTTCAGTTGGAATAGGGGCTTGACCTGCGAATGTTGGGGGCGCTTCTGAGCGAGCTAAAGTGCTTGTGGAAGTCTGCATAAGGGCTCCTGCGGCTAGCGTGACTGTTGCTACTAGATGTTGTGTTTTTTTACTTGAGTGTTACCAATTCTAGTGGTTTGATTGCACCGAATCAACAAAAACATTTTGCGCAAACCGGCTAAATTTACGTTAATTGACGGATTTATCCCTTAAATCAGGGGGTGTACGGTTTTTATCTCGAAACTGTGCGGGTTTTAGACGAGAAAACCTCGCTAAGTGCCTGTTTTTCTGGTTTTTTATACTTTTTACTGACAAGCACTTCGAGCAGTTGTCGCAAAAATTCACAGCTTATTGTTAGGCCATGAAACTTTTTCGCACAAATATTGCCCATATCCTGCTGACAAGCTAGATTCTCAAGTTGCCGAGACTCGGGTCAGGTGCATTTTTTATTGCAGTCAAGCGTTAGTGGAAGAGGTCTACAAGCGGGATGAAGAATTTCAGGATATTGGGCTTGGCGATCGTGCTGTCGCTCGCCGGTTGTGCGAATGAAGAAGTTGGCCCACCAATGCCCGTTCTGCCCAAAGCTCCCCCAGAGCCCGTTTGCCTGCCGTCAAAGGCGGGTACCCAACTGATAGGGCAATGGTATTTCGTGCGCCAGCAGAGAGGTGTGGCCGGTGAGGTTCAAACTTTGATGACGCTTGCTGCTGATGGCAAACTGAAGCAGCAAACGCGGGTTAAGCAGGGACGTAATATCAGGTCTGAGTTGCGAGAGACCGGTTGCTGGGCGTTCGATGCCTCAGTGCTCAAGACTCAGGTGGTCAGGTCCAACGGTGAGCTGGTGGATTTTGATGATCCAATCTATACCATTCGTTATCAGGTCGACAATGTCACAGGCGAGAAACTGACCTTTCGTGAAACGAGCTCTGGTAGCAGAGCCATGACGGCAAAAAAAATGCCGCCAGGTTTTCTACTTAATTAGTGCCACGGCTGTACCGTCGCGACGGATGTCAGCGCCAGCATTCCAGCTCTTGCCCTGCTTGAGAGCGACTTGGGTGCCTCCGTCCATTCTCCTTGCCATGAGATAGTGGCCACGCTGGGTCAAGTCATGTCCAAGTTTGCTCAGGCCAGGCTCTATATTAGACAGGGCAGTCCAACTCAAGGCCTGTGGGGCAGAGATGAGCTGTTGAGCGTCTTGGTATCCAGCAGCGATTCGTAAGAGGGCGTTGGCGACGAAACCCACTATTCGGTTGCCTCCGCCCGCGCCTAGGGCGGCTCGAATTGAACCGTCCGAGTTCAACATGATGCTTGGTGCGAAAGAGGTCATTGGGCGTTTGTTGGGCGCCATGGCGTTATAGGCGCGCTTGCCGGTTTCGCTACCCGACTTCGCAGCGAAATTGGTTTGAACATTATTCAGGTAGAAGCCACAGACTGATAGCCTTGATCCGAAGTTCTGATTAATGGTTGTTGTCATGGATATCGTCAGGCCGTCGCCATCGCTGATGACGAGGTGCGAGGTCATCGCGCTGGTCAGGCCTGTCCCGTCGGGCCCGGCTGGCATGTCGGCACCAAGGTCACCGTGCCTGACTGAGGTCATCACTTTGCCCATATCAATCAACTTTGCGCGCTGGGCAACGTAGGCGGGATCAACTAAGGCCGCTTGAATGGAAGCAGGTGTCTGCTCGCCGATGTATGCGCCTCGATCTGAAAACGCAACCCGACCCGCTTGCATGACGGCATGGGTGAGATCAGCGCTATCGCAAAGATCCAGACCTGCCAAGCCGAGCGACTCCATCATTTGTACGATCTGGCCAACAGCGATTCCACCAAATACGGGTGCGGGTGCCGTCAAAATTGTTGAGCCGTTGAATCGGTAGGTCGCGGCCGCTTTGTCGAGCGCGGTGTAGTCTGCGAGATCTCGCTTGGTCATGCGACCAGGAAACAAATCGTTGTTCACAACCGCGACGATCTGTTCAGCGATGTAGCCCTCATAAAAAGCACTAACTCCTTGCTCGGCGATGACCTCGAGCGTTTTCGCGTAAGCGGTATTCCGAACGATTGAGCCCTCTGGCATGACCCGGCGTTTGCCCCCACAATAAATCTCATGGGCGAGGCGTTCATCTTGTATCGATCCTATCTCGGTAATCGTTTTGATCAGATAGGGTGGAATTTCAAAGCCCTCCGTCGCGTGCTGTCTCGCTGCGTCGAACGCCCTCGTCCAGGCTTGTTTACCGAATCTCTTGTGCACGCTTGCTAATGCCCTAAGGGTGCCGGGTACCCCCACCGTCCGTCCCCCAGACATCGCTCTCTCACGAGGGATGGTCCGACCATCGAAGTCGCGCTCAAGGCAGTCAGTCACGCTGGCAGGTGACGCTGCCAAGCCATCGATTACGCCTGAAGTACCGGTGTTTTCATCGTGCCAGACAATGACTGTGCCACCGCCAAAACCCGACGCATGCGGTTCAACCAGCCCAAGTACAGCTTGTGCAGCAACAGCCGCGTCAGCGGCTGAACCACCGTTTTTAATCGCTGTAATCGCGGCGAGTGATGCAAGCGGGGAGGCCGTGGCTGCGATCGCTTGTCCGGTCGCCCCGCGCTGACGGCTTTGATCGTAATCAAAGTCCTTGTTTTCAGGTAGCGTGTAATAAAGTGTATGCATAGAGGATTGTCTGGAAAATCATTATTCTTGTTGAAAAAAATGCTGTCAAAACTGGCGGTGAACCCTAGAATACCCCGCAACACATCTAAAACAAACATATCCAATACTCATGGTCGATTCACGACAGTCTGAACAAACCCATCAAGTCAAAGGCTTAACAGGCCCTGTCACCATCCAGATCGATTGCTGGGGCATACCGCACATAGAAGCTCAAAACATAGCTGATGCCTTTTTTGGGCAAGGTTATGCAGCAGCCTTGCTGCGTTTGTGGCAACTCGACCTGAATCATCGCAGGCAAGTCGGTAAGCTCGCAGAGGTGTTTGGTGCAGCGTTTGTCCCGTTTGACCACGTGGCACGACTGCTGATGTTTCGCGGTCCGATTGAGGCAGAGTGGGCGAAGCTCGATAGCAAGGTTGAGGGGATTGCCAGCGCCTTTGTCGCGGGTATCAACGCCCGCGTTGATCAAGTGCTGGCGGATCCCGCATTGCTACCCCCAGAGTTTGTCGCGCTCAAGATGACGCCTGATCGCTGGATCAAAGACGACCTGTTGCGTTGCCGCGTCTCGGCCTCACCTAACATACAGGGTGAAATCCGCCGAGTCATGCTGGCGCAACGTAATTCGCTCGAACTCGATGCACTTGCCCATCCACTCGAGCCTGCCTGGCCGCTTACGATACCTGCGGGTCTGGATGTTTTCAAGATAAGTAGTGACGACCTTAAACTGCTCAATTATCGCGTAGCTCCCTTGCCGTTCGACAAGATCGTGCATGTCGCCGGCGCTGATCAGGCAACCGTTGCCGAGCTGTTTCAACCTGATATCGACTCACGCAACGGCAGTAACGCCTGGGTCATTGGGCCTAAGCTCACACAGACTGGTCGGGCTATTCTGGCAAATGACCCGCATCTGCCTTACAGCGTTCCCAGTCCGAGAATGGTCTCTCACCTGAAGGCACCAGGTTTTAACTTGATCGGTGCAGGCCCAGTCTGGCGGCCGGGCGTACAGTTCGGCCATAATGACCACATCGCTTTTGGCCGCACTGACTTTCAAATTGATCAAGAAGATTTATATGTGCTTGAAGTCAACCCGGCTGGTACGCAATACCAAGCTTTCCGTACAACTGAGTCCATCGACCGCGTCTCGGAAGAAATACTTGTTCGAGGCCAAGCGCCAGTCAAAGTAGACCTCGCTTTCACGCCGCTTGGACCTGTCATCGCAGAGGACAGGCAAGCCGGTCGTGCGGTCGTTTTGCGCGCAGCCTGGCTTGAGCCGGGTGCAGCGACAAATTTGGAATACGTACCTAAAGTGTTTGCGACCAATTGGGATGAGTTTCGAGCCGCGATCCGTCATGCGGTTTGGGGCACAAACTACATGTTTGCGGATAACCACGGCAACATCGGCTGGCAGTCGGCTGGTCGAGTACCTGTCCGGCCCAATCACGATGGCTTGATGCCCGTGCCCGCCGCGGGTGATTATCCGTGGACTGGGATTCTGCCCATTGAGAGCATGCCCGGTGAGTTCAATCCGCCACGAGGCTGGATAGCAAGTGCCAATCAGATGCCCTTCCCGGCTGACTGGCCTGTGGCGCAGCGACGTATCAGCTTTGAATGGACCGCAAACGACAGGCATCGCAGGTTGGTATCCATTTTTTCAGACATGAAACCCAATCACTCGGTCACTGATAGCTGGTGTGTTCAGCAGGATATCTACTCAGGCCGTGCGAAAGTGTTGGTGGATCTGCTTCGTCAGACGCAAGGAGGCGACCCAACGGCGCGCGCCTTGCTCGAGCGCTGGGAGCACGACATCGCAGCGGACAGCCCAGCTGCCGGACTTTATGAGTACTGGTGGGCGTATTTACAGCGAGAAGTGCGTAGCCTGATCGTACCTGCGCATATCAACGACCTGATAACCCTGGTGCATCCGCATGTTTCGTTGGCTGCCTTAACTAATCCGGATAGCCGGTTCGGTGCTCAGCCAGAAATCAAACGAAATGCGTTGTTAGTGCTCTGCCTTGACCGCGCTTATTCACATTTAAAAACACTCGCCCAGACACTTGGTGCCCAGTCGGATCAAGTGATCCCGAACTGGGGCCGGCTACACGAGATGTATTTGAAGCATCCGCTTAAATCCAGATTGCCGGCCGCGTTGGCCGATATCGCGGATGTGAAAGGTCGTGGTTCATCGGGTGATGGATCAACTGTCTATGCCCGCTGGTGGCCGGGCATTGACCATCACACTGTCACAGGGGGGTCGAGCTTTCGTGCCGTGATTGATGTAGGTAACTGGTCGGTGTCGATGGCATCGATGGGGCCTGGTCAGGCCGGCTCGCCCGGAGATCAACATTACAGCGATTTGTATCAGCCCTGGATGGACAACGTGCCCGTGCCGCTCGCCTTTCATCAGGAACAGGTCGACGAATTAAGCCGCTCGGTTATCAAGCTGGTTGCATCCCCTCATTAATCAAATACTGTACCTGGATCGGCAAATGAAACTCAAATATTTCCTGTTCGCCGCGTTGCTCTTAGCCAGCAAGCTCTCTCTCAGCCAACAACACGACACACTCAGTATCGGGATGGTGCAGTTTCCGCCTGATTTGCATCCCAACATCACGGTGACCAGCGTTAAAGACACGATCCTGGCAGCGGCTCGTAGAACAATGACTGGCTATACAGCAAAGGGTGAAGTGATTTGCTTGCTCTGTACCGAAGTGCCAAGCATTGCTAACGGTCGTGCCAAGGTCATCAAACGCTCAGATGGCAGCGACGGCATGGAAGTCGTTTTTACGCTCAAAGACAATCTGTTCTGGGGTGACGGACAGCCCGTCACCGCTAAAGATGTCGCTTTCGGATTTGAAGTTGAACGGGCTTTTTCTGTGCCGCCCACGGTTGAGCAGGTCGAAGCCCTTGATGCCCGTAATGTGAAAATCACCTTGCGTGTGGTGCGTTATGACTTCGACCGTTCCGCGCCAACCCCTATCCCGGAGCATATCGAAGGAGCGATCTTCAGGGCGGCGGCGAATCCCCTGGATTATGGCCAGAAATCACTGTTTAATCGCAAACCAGAAGAGCCAGGTTTATGGATGGGGCCCTATCGGATTAGCGAATTCAGACCTAACGAATCGGTGGCGCTGGTCCCAAATACGTACTGGAAAGGGCAGTCCAGCTGGTTTAAAAAAATCACTTTTCGCCTCGTTGAAAATACCGCGGCCTTGCAAGCCAATTTGTTGTCTGGTGCTGTGGATATGGTCGCGACCGGCAATATCGGTCTGACGCTCGATCAGCACCTCTCGATGATGAAAACCGACGCGGACAAGTTTGACTGGACGTTTGTGCCGTCGGTCGCCAGCTATGAGCATTTAAGCGTGCAGTTCGATAATCCTTTCCTCGCGGATAAGAGAGTGAGGCAGGCCATACAAATGGGTATCGATCGCAAGACGATAGTTGAAAAGGTATTTGGCAATCGCTTCGAAATATCGCACTCGTTTAAACATCCCAGTCAGTTCGGCTGGGATGACAGCGTTAAAAAATATGCTTACGACCCTAAGGCTGCACGCGCTTTGCTTGAGCAAGCTGGCTACAAGCCTGGCGCTGACAAGATTCTTGTCAACGCCAAAGGCGAAAAGCTGTCCATTGATCTGGTTTCTACGTCGGGTAACCGCACGAGAGAGTTGATTGAGCAGGTTATCCAGACACAATTGAAAGCGATTGGCATCGAGATCGTGATCAAAAACGAGCCTGCCCGGGTCATGTTTGGCGAGACGCTGCGCAAGCGCACTTACAAAGGATTAGTCGAGTTTCAGACTGATGCCGCCCTGGATATGGTGCCACACACGTATTTTCATTCGAGCCAGATTCCGACCGAACAAAATAACTGGACCGGTTTGAATTACATGGGGTACAACAACCCGGCCATGGACACCGCTTTGATTGAGGCATGGGGAGCCTTGGATCCGGTGGTGAGAAAAGCGGCCTGGAAAAAAATTCTCGATATCATTGCTGACGATTTGCCCGAGATCTATCTTTATTTCCCGACGAATGCTTTGCTGGCACCCAAGTGGCTAAAAGGTGTAGCGAACGAGGATCGCTGGGGACTCATCACGGCCTGGGTTGAACAATGGCAGCCTAAATAAATGACGCGCGCGTTGTTGCAGGCTTGCGAGGTCGCGACATGATTGATTTTGCTATCAAGCGGATCGCTGGCTTGGCGTTCGTCTTGCTGCTGACTTCATTTGTGATCTTTGCGCTGATTGGTTTGATGCCAGGCGACCCAATCGATTTATTGATGTCCGCTAATCCCAATATGATGCCCGAGGACGTCACGAAGCTGCGCGCCATCTATGGCGTAGATCAACCAATTTGGTCGCGCTATGTCAGCTGGTTACAGGCGGCGTTTTCTGGTGATTTCGGTTTCTCGCGGATGCAGCATCGTCCTGTGATGGAAATCCTGATACCAGCGCTTGGTAACACCATCATTCTGACGGCAACAGCATTTGTGATCAGCGTCAGCCTTGCCATGATTCTGGGTACGCTGGCTGCCGTTAATCAAGGTAAGAAAATTGATCGGCTAATTAGCTTGTTCGCTTTTCTGGTGATTTCTGTACCAGGATTTTGGCTTGGCTTGATGTTTATCTACCTGTTTGCAGTCAAATTTGGCGTCTTGCCTGCGGGGGGAATGCCCCGAGCTGATCAGCAATACCAACCAGTCGCTTACTTGATCTTGCCGTGTCTCACCCTCGTTTTAATCGAAATTGGCGGCCTGACCCGCTATGTCAGATCCGCCATGATTGAGGCCCTGGGGCAGGACTACATTAGAACTGCTCGTGCCAAAGGTCAATCGCAGTTAGCTATTGTTTGCCGGCATGCATTGCGAAACGCGATGATTCCTATCATGACGATTATTGCGCTCGGCTTTGGTCATTTATTGTCTGGTGCAACCCTTATCGAGACCATGTTTGGCTGGCGCGGAATGGGGCGATTGATATACGAATCCATCATGGGCAACGATTACAACTTGGCACTCGTGTGTCTGTTGGTCACAACTTTGATGGTGCTACTTGGCAGCATCATCGCTGATATTTCTTATTCAATCCTCGATCCGAGAATTGGTTTATCCGGACGGCGCAAATGACGTCTATTAATACCTCGCTTGAACAAGAAGCGACTCGGTCGCAGGGCGTCTGGGCGGTCAGATTTCGTGTGTTTACCTCGGATTACGCTGCGCTCGCTGGCACGCTCGTTTTGTTATGCGCAGCCGTGTTTTGCGGGGCAGTTGAGTGGTTCGAGAGCTTGCTGGAGGTCAGCGGCGTTGAGACCGATCTGCTGGCTCGCTTTGAACCACCGTCTGCCCAGCACTGGCTGGGCACTGATGATGCCGGCCGTGACGAGCTCATGCGTCTGTTGCGTGGCGGTGGCGTATCGCTCTCGATTGCTGTTATTGCGGGGATTGGTGCTTCTTTAATTGGCATCCTCATTGGCGTGTGCTCGGGCTATTTCCGTGGCAAAGTCGATGCCTTACTGATGCGGTTTGCGGATTTCATCATGTCACTGCCTAGCTTGCCGTTGCTGATTATTTTGGCAGCTTTGGATCTGACGAAACTTGGTTTTTCTGCTGAATTTGTGCGCTCTGGGTCTGCAGGCTATTGGCGAATCATTGTCATTTTCATTCTGTTGGGCTGGACGGGCGTCGCCCGTTTAATGCGCGCTTCCACCCTGGCACTAAACGACACCGAGTTTGTTCTTGCCGCCCGAGCTCAAGGCGCATCTCATCTGCGTATGATGCTGGTGCACATTATCCCGAACGCGATTTCGCCCGTTATCGTCGCCACCACGCTGGCCATGGGACGAATTATTCTTGCTGAATCTGCACTGAGCTTTTTGGGAGTTGGCATCCAGCCTCCGTCGACCAGCTGGGGGAGTATGCTCAACAACGCGCAAGAGTTGCTTGTTGTGTCGCCACCGCTTGCACTTTATCCAGGGCTCGCGATTTTGATTGCAGTGGTTTCAATTAACTTTATGGGCGATGGTTTCCATAAAGCGTTCAATCCGAAGAGTATTGAGGGCAGGTAATCGTTATGTCAAAACGTTTAATGATCGGCGTCAGTGTGTGTCTCATGCATCCTGATCCCACACGCAAAGTTGTCCCCCGTAAGACTTTGCAGTTTATTGAGCAATCAACCGCCCACTGGGTTGCGGCTGGCGAGGCATTACCTGTACTTATCCCATCGCGGCACGGCAGCGCTTTTACCGGACGGATTTCAGCGGATGATTATGCTGAACAGCTAGATGGCTTGGTACTGCACGGTGGTGCCGATATTTGGCCCGGCCATTATGGCGAAGCGCCGCTTAAGCCCGAATGGGCAGGCGATGCTGCGCGTGACGTGTATGAGCTCGAGTTGACCAAAGCGTTCGTCGCTGCTGGCAAACCAGTGTTTGGGCTTTGTCGCGGACTTCAGCTGATTAACGTCGCGTTTGGCGGTACGCTTTATCAGGATGTCATCACTCAAACCCAAACGCCTGTCGCCCATCGTAATAGCGATCTCTACGAAAATAATTTGCATGGCATCGACGTTGATCCTGCCAGTCGCCTGGCTGCGCTGCTGCCTGCCTCAGGAAAGCTGGCGGTTAACAGTATCCATCATCAGGCGATCAAGGATCTTGCACCTGGCTTTGTCATCGAGGCAAGATCATCTGACGATGGTTTGATCGAAGCGATTCGAGGCTCGGGTGACAGTTATGTGGCGGCGGTGCAGTGGCACCCAGAGATGTATGAGTCCACCCAGGGCATGACTGACTGTTTGCCCTTGCTGCGAGATTTTTTGGACGCGGCACTCAAACGACGCGACCAGGCGGCACAACCCTTAAGTCGCGCTGCCTGATGCGCTATCAGGCTTTGTGGGTCGTGTAGAACACAGGGCCTTCAGGCTGAAAATCCAGCCACTCTTTCCGGACAGCCATCAAGTTGTAGATAGCGCCAAGAGGAATGTAGGGGACTTCCTCAAACACTTGTAATTGAATCTGCCGGCACAACTCCTGTCGCTCGGCGAGGTCTTTGGCATAGAACCACTGTGTGCGAAGATCTTCAATTTTTTGATTGGTGGGCCAGCCAAACCAGGCCTGCTTGCCAGTGCCGCGGATGCCCAGATTGCTGGCGGGATCCAGATTGCTGGTCCCAACCATCGCGGTGAAGGCGACGTTCCAGCCACCAGCTTCTGGCGCATCCTGATTATTGCGTTTTTGCAGATAGCTCCCCCAATCCATTGAGCGCACGTCCACCTTTAGGCCCAGCTTCTTGAAAAGATCCACGGTGATCAATGCGGATGCATGATGCGTTGGCGAATCGACTGGGTCAAGCAGCACAATGGCCTGACCGTTATAGCCAGATTCCTTGATGAGTTTCTTAGCAAGGTCAAAATCGCGTTTGCCAGTTAACTTTTCAAGACCCGCCTCATTTGCCATGGGCGTGCCAGGGGCAAAGACCCCGACTTTGTCGCTCCAGTATTCGGGGAAGTCAGCGCCATTCGCAGCTGTCATATAGTCATTTTGTTTGACCACTGCCAGGATGGCGCGGCGCATGAGTACGTTATTGAACGGCGCTTGCAAATGATTAAAACGCATCAACGGGATGGAGGGCACGCTGCCTTTGATTAGACGGATCGAAGGGTCTTTGCTGAGGACGGGGATGAAATCATTATCGACTGTCTCAATGCCATCGACTTCATTATTTTGAAGCGCTGCCACCGCCGTGGCTCGATCATTGATGATTTGCCACTTTAAATCCTGAATGTGTGCAACTTTAGGCCCGGCAGTGTTCGAGCTCTGACCGTCTGCACGCGGCACATAGCCTTCAAACTTTTCGTATACCACCTGAGACCCTGACACCCATTTGGCTGCAACAAATTTGAAGGGACCGCTTCCGACAATTTCTTTGATCGCCACGCCATCGTTTGCGTTGATGATGCGCTCTGGCATGATCGATGATGCTGGTCCCGAGAGAGCATAAGCTACCAAGGGAAAAGGTTTAGACAGTGTGATCCGGATCGTTTGCGGCCCTGGTGCGCTAAGTTCTGTGACCAATCCCATAAACGTTTGCCCAAGTGGGTTGCTCTTGCCATAACGTTTGATGCTCGCGATGACATCCTGCGTACGAACCGGACTATCGTCGTGAAACTTCAAACCAGGTCGTAAATGCAAATCCCAGATTAAACCTGATGCATCGATTGAATATTCGCTCACCATTTGGGGTTTCGTTGTAAAGCTTGCGTCCGATCCGAACAGATTGTCGAATACTTGCATGGCATGACACGCAGTAATCGTCGCGGTCGTGAAGGTCGGATCCAGCAAGGTCAAGTCGTTGGCGGGCACCCACCTAAAAAGCGTTCGTTTCGCTTGGGCACGCACCGCGAAGGGTATTAGTTCGAGTCCAGTCACGGCACCTGCGCTAGCGATAAAAGTTCTGCGTTTCATGGATAAATCTTATTAAGAATAGGGTTGAATGTCGCTTAAATTCTTTTGGCAATACGTGGGTCAATGGCATCACGCAAACCGTCGCCGAGCATGTTCAAAGACAATATCGTAAAAGATAAAAATAGTGCCGGAAAAGCAATTAAATAAGGTTTGATCTGCCACAGCGTGCGACCTTCGGCCATGATGTTTCCCCACGAGGGGATTGATGGGGGAACCCCCGCGCCAATAAACGAGAGGCTCGCTTCAATCAATATAGCCAAGCCACAAATATACGTAACCTGTACCGTGAGTGCTGCAATGGTATTGGGGAAGATATGCATGGCGATGATGCGCAGAGGCCCAGCACCAGACGCAACCGCTGATTCGACATAGGGCAGCTCGCGTAAGGTCAGCGACAGACCGCGTATCAATCTGACGACGCGGGGGATTTCAGCAATTGTGATCACCAGAATCACGTTTTGTATCGATGGCCGCGTGAGCGCAATCAAGGCAATTGCGATCAGTATGGTGGGGATGGCCATCATGCCATCAATGATTCTCATGACAATGGCGTCGATGACTCGATTAAATCCTGCCGCGAGTCCGATGACTGTGCCAATCACCGCCGAGAACAGCGCAACGGTAAAGCCAACGATTAACGAGACTCGGGCACCATATAAAACTCGCGAGTAGACATCGCGGCCTAACAGGTCGGTACCGAACCAGAATTGTGCACTGGGTGCCCGAGCCCGTCGTGCAGGCGATATCGCCGTTGGGTCGATCGTGCCGAGCCAAGGGGCAAGTAAAGCAATGATGCATAAAAGCGAGAGGGCCGCCGCGCCAATGGCGATCGAGGGGTGCTGTTTAATCAGTTTGAGCAGGCGGCGCATCAGTATTTGATCCTGGGATCGAACACGCGATAAAGCAAATCGACCGCTAAATTAATCAGCACGTACATGAAGCTAAACATCAGGATCACGCCCTGAATAATGGGATAGTCTCTTCTCAGAATCGCATCCACGGTCAGTCGGCCAATGCCCGGTATCGAAAAAACCGTTTCGGTGATGACTGCACCACCAATCAACAGGGCGACGCCGCTACCAATCACAGTGATGACTGGAACAGCCACGTTTTTTAAGGCATGACGAAAGAGTACGAGCTTGTCGCTGACGCCCTTCGCTCTCGCCGTTCGGATGTAGTCTTGCGTCAGGGCCGCTAATAGCGTAGCCCGAGTGATCCTCGTGATGAGGGCGACATAGGCGCTGCACAAAGCAACGGTCGGTAGTATCAGCGTTCGGATAGATGCCCAGAACCCCTCCGAGAACGGCACGTAGCCTTGCACTGGAAGCAAGCCCAATTGGATGCCGACGAGCCAGGCAATCAAATAGCCAATCACAAAAGACGGTATGGAAAAACTCACTACTGTCATCATGACCACGAAACGGTCCAGGGCGCCGTCTCGAAACCAGGCAGCAAGAGCGCCTAGCGGGATGGCAATCAGCATGGACGACACCAAGGTCATCAGCATCAAAGTGATCGTGGGTGTCAGGTGTTGCTCAATCATGTGCGACACCGATATGCCGGTAAAAATCGACTCGCCTAAATCTCCTTGCAACACTTTCCACAGCCACTGTGCAAAGCGAAAGAAAAACGGTTGATCCAGACTCAGGCTCGCTTTGATCCGAGCGATATCTTGTGCAGTAGCATCGTCACCTGCCAGCAGAAGGACGGGATCGCCGGGTGTCAGATTCAGCAATGAAAAAACAAAAAAGGCTACCACCAGCATGACGGGTAGTGTCAACAAAAGCCGTCGTGCTGTGTAAGCAAACATGGCCGGATCAGGTTGAGGATTTCAGTGGCCACCGGGGCATCTGAACTTTGTTGTAGGTGAAAGTGTCCCAATCAGGGGTAGCCGCACCTTGACCACCGACGTAAATGACCGCTTTGGCAATGGTGGAGAACGAGGCGTAAAAATGCTGCGCTGACTTCACCACGACAATTTTTTTATCTTCTAGCACACAACCCAATTGGGTGAACAAGTCAATATTCATTGCCTGATTGCGATTGGAGCTCAGAACGATGTCGATGCCTTCGGCTCGAACCAGTGCGCAATTGCCTAAAGAGGTTTTGCCACCTGAAAGACCTGTCATCGTCATGTTTTCTTTGACCGCCAATACATGGCACAGGACATCAACCGGATCGCCGGACAAAACACTGGTTTTGCCGCCGAGACGCAGCATCAGGGTAGCACCCGCTCCTGCGTCGAAGGCAATTTTGACCGCCATGGGATCCCAGAGCGGGCCCAGAGCAGCCTCGGTGATTTTACGATCCAGCATGCGTCGTAACATAAAGGTCGAATCGCCCGCGGCACCACTGCCTGGATTATCTGGTCGATCGGCAAGCACGATTGGCCCTTGGGGTAAGGCAAGTGCCTCGTCCAGGGCTTGATCAATTGAGCGAAATGGAATCTTAAGTTGATCACGCATGGCGATTAGTTCATCGGCCAGCAAACGTGACAGAGCCTGAGCTTTGGCAGCATCGGCATCGCTGTAGACCAGCACCTTGGTACCCATGTCGGGCACGTCGCCCGTGGCGAAACCGTGCGCTATCGAGACCGACAAAATACCATCCTTGCCTTCAAGAGCTTGAAGGCGCTGGACAATGCTTTTGCCAGGCTCGCGTGTGGTGTGAATTGGCACGATCATATGACAATCCACCAAAGCAGCGACCGGTTGAATCTTGCCCGCCTGCATAGCGAAACACAGATCAACTAGCTCGTGCGCGCGAGCAAGCGTGTCGGTGTGGGGATATTCTTTGTAGAGCACTAGAATGCTCGCTTTTTCGACCATCGTGGGGCTTAGATGGGCGTGCAGATCGAGTTCGGCGCCAACGATTACGTCAGGGCCCACAATCTCTCGAACCCGGGTCAGGATGTCGCCTTCGCAATCATCATAACCATCCGCCACCATGGCGCCATGCATACCCAAGACTACCATGCTGACAGGCATAGCTGCGCGCAGGCCGTCTAGTAATTCGTCTCTCAAGGTTTCGTAGGCGACACGGGTGGTTGTGCCGCTCGGTTGGGCTGACGCAATTAAACCCTCGATTAATTCGAACCCGAGCGCCGCCTGTCGTTCACGCAATACATGCAGAGGTGCGCTCAGAAAACTCGGCTTCGCCGGGTGCGAGCCCGAGCGGTAATAGTCGCGCTCGAGAAATGAATTCAAGCCAGTTGGCAGCGGTGCGAAGGTATTGGTTTCAGTACCAAGCGCGGCAAAAAAAATCCGCGCAGCTTGTGTGGTGGACGGCTTAATGATGGATCCTTTGTGTTAACCAAGGGTTACTGCCGACTGTAATTTAAAACCCTTGGAATAACAACTGTTTAGGATCCGCTCAATCTGCTCATGACAACCTGTCGGCCTAACAGCGCTAACACTGCGTCAATCGCTGGCGTTTGCGTCGTACCTGCCACCGCGACTCGCAATGGGATCGCCAGCTGAGGCATCTTGAGCCCATGAGTGGCCAGCACTGTTTTTATCAGACCCGCAATTGCCTCTTTAGTCCAGTCTATGTTTGCCGCTTGCTGTGCGAAATCCTTTAAAACTTCGCGCGCAGAGGCCGTTAGGTGTTGTGCAATCAGGTCCGCCCCGGCTGGTTGGAAAGGACCGCAAAACAGCATGGCTGCATCGGCAAGTTGTTCAAGTGTTTCGGCACGGTCTTTAAGAAGTTGCACCACATCGATCAGGTTAGTGGCTGCTGGATTGCCGCCCCGCGCTTTGATGCGCTCTGTCACTGCCAGAGCCAAAGATTCGTTTTCACTTTGTTTGATGTAGTGAGCGTTAACCCAATTGAGTTTCTTTGGGTCCCACTGCGCAGCTGATTTAGAGAGGTGCTGCGGGTCAAACCATTCGACCAGTTGCTCACGCGAGAAAATTTCGTCGTTACCGTGGCTCCATCCCAGTCGAGCCAGGTAGTTGACCATGCCTTCGGGCAGATAGCCGTCATGATGGTATTCCATCACACTCACTGCGCCGTGGCGTTTAGAGAGCTTTTCACCGTCCGGACCCAGTATCATGGGAACGTGACCATAGTGTGGCACGGGTGCACCGAGCGCCCGCAGAATATTGATCTGGCGGGGCGTATTGTTAACGTGATCGTCGCCCCGCAGCACGTGAGAGATGCGCATATCCCAATCGTCGACCACCACACAAAAGTTATACGTGGGGGTGCCGTCTGGTCTGGCAATAATCAAATCGTCTAACTCGCCATTGTCTATGCTGATTGGACCCTTGACGAGATCAACCCAGGTAGTTGCGCCTTCTTGTGGATTTTTGAAGCGAATCACGGGTTTTCTGTCGGTGGGGATAGACGGCAGGGTCTTGCCGGCTTCTGGCCGCCAGGTCCCGTCATAACGAGGCTTGGCACCACGCGCTTTGGCGGCCTCGCGCATGGCTTCAACCTCCTCTGGCGAGCTGTAGCAGTGATAGGCCGTACCCGCAGCCAGCATGCTGGCAAGAACCGCCCGGTAGCGGTCCATGTGCTGCATTTGGTAAAAAGGGCCTTCGTCCGGTGTCAGTCCCAGCCATGCCATGCCATCGAGAATTGCCTGCACTGCCTCTGGGGTAGAGCGCTCAAGATCGGTGTCTTCGATTCGCAGAATAAAGGTGCCGCCATAGTGCCGGGCAAAGGCCCACGAAAACAGTGCTGTGCGAGCACCGCCAAGGTGTAGGAAGCCAGTTGGTGAAGGGGCAAAACGGGTACGAACTTGCGAAAAATCGGTCATGAGCCTTGAATCCGTGGTTTCATGACTCACTGTTAAGCCAAGAAACGTGTATGGTGAAAACATTGGTATTTTAGTTTAGAGATCTCATCTGCATGCAGCGGCATATCTTCGGACCCTTATTTGAACCTCAGAGCGTTCTGGTGCTCAGCGATCAGCTGTTGCCGCCATCTCAGGATACGTCAGCGATCCGGCAGGCAAGAGTAACGACGATTCAAGTTCAGAGCGGTTCAGCCATTGAGTTCCCTGACAGTCTGGAGGGGATGGCCGAGGGTCAATCACTTGATTTACTTGTGTTGTGCGTCAATCCTGCGAAGCTTGAAGAAGTCCTGAGCCAAGTCGCCCGTTACCGGCCGCGCGCTGCGATCTTGTTGCAAAGCGAGATCGTTGACTATTGGCCCGAACAGACGATTAATCTCTGTCGCAGATGGGCGTCATTGCATGGCTGTTTGATGCTGGGCCCCGGGTCATTTGGCGTTCAGCGACCGCTACTTGGCTTGAATTTGAGTCAGCATCCAACGCTGGTCCGGGAAGGCCGGATCGCGTTTGTTGCCCAGTCACGCGCCATCGTGTCGAGCGTGCTTGATTGGGCCGACGAGGCTCATATCGGCTTTTCAACGGTGGTTGCGCTTGGCGATGAGGCAGTGACGAGACTCGCTGGGATTCTTGAATACCTTGCAACGGACTCACGCACCGACAGCATTGCAATCTATGTCGAAGAAATCGGTTTTGGCCGTGAGTTTATGAGTGCGCTGAGAGCAGCTGCCAGCGTGAAACCCGTAGTCGTCCTGAAAGCGGGGCGAGCCACTGGCTCAAAGCAAGAGGATGCTGCGTTTGACGCCGCCCTGCGTCGGGCTGGTGCCGTGCGTGTGCGTTATTTTGTCAATCTGTTCTCTGCCATGAAGGTGCTCGTGCATCTGCGCAGGCCAACGGGTCGGCGCCTTGCGGTCTTGTCCAACGGTGAAGGGCCACCGCAGTTAGCGATGGATTTGGCAACAGATGGTGTGCCTTTCGTTAGCGCGGATTTCTCTGTGCAGACCCGCATGTCACTGGCTAAACTGCTTGAGCCTCGCAGATCGGTCTTTAATCCGGTTGTGACCAGCCAGCCGCTCACTCGGCAGTTGATTCGAGACATGCTGCACACACTACTGAACGACACGAATGTCGATGGCGTCCTGGTATTGCTTAGTCCAGATGCCAGAGCGGATCTCGCCTCGGTGATTGACGAGTTGGCCTTGATTGCACCTGGGGTGCGCAAGCCCATCATCACTTGTTTGATGGGCGATGCGCAAATGCGACCGCTACGCAGACTGCTTGATGATGCGGGAACCCCTGCTTTTCGTACACCGGAGTCCGCAGCAGATGCGTTTGGCGTGTTAGCCACCTATCACTACAACCAGCAGCTTTTATTGCAGATGCAGTCGCCTCAAACAGACGGTCGGGCGCTCGATCTGCATGCAGCGCGAAAAGTGGTTGCAGGAGTCCGCGAGCAAGGTCACACGCGTCTCTCAGCGCCAGACGTTTCTCGCCTGCTTGACGCATTCAGCGTGCCGATAAAGATACGGTCAAGCGTCAACGAAGTAGTGCTGCGACAGCAAGTGCCACTGAGGCTAGAGGTGCATCTCGATCTGCATTTCGGGCCAATTGTCAGCGTCGGCGCGGGAGGTGCTGCGGCCCGCATAGTCGATACTGCCGCAGGCATGGATCTTGCACCATTGAACCCCTTTCTGGCTCGTTTGATGCTTGATCGCAGCAACGTCTGGCGACGCGCGGTGGCAGGATATATTTCGCAAGTGGCCCACGAGGCGCTGCTTTCGGTACTTGAGCAGATGTCCATCATGGTGGCAGAGTTACCTGACATCGAGCGTATCGTCTTTGATCCTGTTTATCTCGACGACCTGTCGCCTTATGCACTCGATGCGCAATTTGTGCTTCGCGCGTTGCCACAACGTTCGGATCCACAAACACAGGGCTATCCCCATATGGCGATTCACCCCTATCCTTATCGGTGGGTGGAGTCGCTTGAGTTCGGCAGTGAGCGCGAGGGGACCTTGCGCCCGATTCGCCCAGAAGACGCGCAAGCCTTGCAGGACTTCATTCGGGGTCTGTCCGACAGATCCCGCTACATGCGATTCGTCTCAATGATGCGAGAACTAACGCCTCGCATGATTGCCCGTTATACCCAGATTGACTATCACCGCGAGTTAGCACTCGTGGTAACGACGAGTGAGCCTGATCCAGCCAATCGCGGACGCAAAAAAGATGTGGTGATTGGGCTCGCCCATTATCTTCGCAATCCCGATGGTCGCGGTGCCGAGTACGCCCTTGTCGTGGGCGATGACTGGCAACGACTCGGATTGGGTGGGCGCTTGATGCGCAAGCTGATCCTGGCAGCACAAGAGCAAGGCCTTGAGTACATCGAGGGCATGGTTTTGTCTGATAACCGACCCATGATTAGCTTAATGACCAAACTGGGCTTCACTGTCGATCACGAGCCGGAGGATCCAGGAACTCGTCGAATCTGGTTGAATCTGACGAGCCGAGATCAAACCCCGAGCTAGTAAAGCGAAGCCATTTAAGCTAAGGCTTTTTGCAAAAACACTGAAATATCGTGGATCTCTTGAGGGCATACCGAGTGCGGCATGGGGTAGGTCTCCCACTGCACTTGATAGCCCATTTTGGTGAGTTTTTGCTGAGCGGCCTGAGCGCGGTCAAGCGTGACAACAGGATCAAACAATCCATGCGCCAGGAAAATGGGTGTCTGATTATTGGCCCCGCTGTGTTCGCTGTCGGCTGCAGCCAAAAGCGGCAAATAACCTGACAACCCCATTAATCCAGCCAGCTTGTGCGTGGTTCGTATACCGGTGTGCAGTGTGATTGCACAACCTTGCGAAAACCCCGCCAGCACAATTCTGGTGGATGGGATGCCTCGGGCAATTTCACGCTCGATCAGTCGATTGATTGCCGTCTCTGTTTGTCTGATACCCGTGTCATCTTCGCGCGGAATGATGTTAGGCAAGAAGATGTCATACCAGGCTCGCATGTGCATCCCACCATTGATGGTGACAGGTTGCACCGGGGCATTTGGAAATACAAAGCGTGTTGGCATCGAAGCAGGCAGTCTTAGCTCAGGCACGATGGGATAGAAGTCCCCACCGTCGGCACCCAGACCGTGCAACCAGATCACGCTAGCGGTTGGGTTCGCCCCTGTTTCAGTCTCAAGGCACTCAAGCAGATCAGTTTGACTCATGTCTTTACTCGGCATCGTGAAGTGTTTTCAGGGCTTGAAAGAGCGCGCGATAGTGTTTGCGCAAGGGATCCTGGCCCGGACGCAGCTGCGTATTAGCGACCTGTTCTTTGCGTCCCTCGCGGATCAAAGTACGTAAATGCTGCACGTCTGCGCCGGGAAATTTTGTCAATAAGTCTGTTAGCGCCTGATCGTCTTTGAGCAAGCGGTCGCGCAGTGACTCGAGCCGGTGCATGGCCTGCGTCTGCTCTTTAGAGCCGTTTTTCCAGGTGTCGAGCTGCGCCTGGATTAGAGCAGCGTCAGCATCGCGCATTAATTTGCCGACGAAATGCACCTGCCTGCGCAGTCCCTCGCGACTGGTGGTGCGCTGCGCTAGCCTGATGGCGTCATACAGACGCTCAGACAGCGGTAGCTGTTTCAGGCGCTCTGGTGATAGGTCGACCAGCTCTTTTCCCAAGTCGACCAAAGCGAGCATTTCGCGTTTGACTTGGGATTTACTGGGGCCGTCGTACTGGTCGTCGCCAGTATCGTCTTCTGAATGAGGTATGTCGTTTTGCATAGTTGCTATGATAAGGCCTCATTTGAATGGATCGCCATGGCTAACAAGATTTCTGCACTCCCGATTACCGAAAATCGCCCGATTTTTGAAGATTTAGTCACTCAGGCACTGAAGCACGCCAAATCTCTTGGGGCATCAGATGCCGCAGCCGAGGTATCAGAGGCTCAGGGTCTGGCGATTACGGTGCGCAAAGGTGATGTTGAAACGGTAGAGCAAACACGCGACCGCTCAATGGATATCACGGTGTTCGCCGGGCAGCGTCGCGGGTCTGCATCCACCTCCGATTTTTCACCTCAGGCGCTCAGGGATACTGTTGAGGCAGCGTGGCATATCGCGCGCTATACAGCGGAAGATCCCGCTGCTGGGTTGCCCGATGAAGGGCTACTTGCCAAGAATGCCAAACATAATTTGTCCCTGCACCACCGCTGGAAGATCAGTGTGAGTGATGCAACTGAGTTGGCCATTGCCGCCGAACACGCTGCCCTGAAATGCGATAAACGGATCAGCAATACAGAGGGTGCGAGCGTTGATACGCACGAGGGACACTTCGTGCTTGGCAACACACGGGGATTTCTGGATGGTTACGCCTACTCACGGCATGGGTTGTCCGTGTCACCGATTGCTGGTCGTGGTCAAAAGATGCAACGTGATTACTGGTACACCAGCGATCGCAATCCCAAAAAACTAGCCGATCCAGCTGCCGTTGGGCGCTATGCGGCAGAGCGGGCCTTGTCGCGTTTGTCGGCGCGGCGAATTAAGACGGGGCATTTTCCGGTTTTGTTCGAGGCGCCTCTTGCACTTGGGCTGATTGGTGCGCTGACGCAGGCAACCAATGGCGGTGCGCTCTATCGGCAGTCGAGTTTTCTGATCGATGCCTTGGGTAAGCAATTATTCCCGAGCCATATCAACATTGACGAGAATCCCCACATCAAGGGTGCAATGGGCAGTTCGCCGTTTGATGAAGAAGGGGTTCGCACCCATGCTCGCGACGTGATTAAAGACGGGGTCTTGCAAGGATATTTTCTGTCGTCATACACCGCGCGAAAGCTGGGCATGGTCTCGACGGGTAATGCGGGCGGTTCGCATAACCTGGTTCTGTCTTCGACAAAAACCAAGAAAAAAGACAACCTCGACGCGATGTTGCGAAAAATGGATACCGGTTTTCTTGTGACTGAATTGATCGGTCAAGGCGTGAACTACGTGACCGGCGACTACTCGCGTGGTGCTTTTGGCTATTGGGTGCAGGGCGGGATTATTCGCCACGCAGTCGAGGAGGTCACGATCGCTGGCAACCTGAAAGATATGTTTTCACAAATCGTTGCGGTCGGTGCAGATACGATTAACCGGGGCAGCAAAACGACTGGATCTATCTTGATCGAAAAAATGGCGATCGCAGGGATTTAGATCAGGGGTGTATTTGTTTATTGTGCAGGTGTAATATTCGCCCGAAAGGGGCGGCACGGCCTTTTATATAAATTTACGGAGATACAGGATGCAACGTCGTTCATTTCTGAAAAAAGCTAGTTTAGGTGCGGTTGCTGGTACCGCCACCGTTGCGGCACCGGTTTTTGCGCAAGATGCGCCTACGCTTAACTGGCGGCTGGCGTCGAGTTTCCCCAAGGTGCTCGACACCCTGTTTGGTGCTTCTGAGCAATTTGCCAAGCAAATCAGTGACATGAGTGGTGGCAAGTTCAACATCAGAACCTTCCCCGCTGGTGAGATCGTCCCCCCTCTCGCGGTGCTGGATGCGGTTCAAAAGAACACCATCGAGATGGGCCATAGCCCCGCTTACTATTACTTTGGCAAAGACCCTATCTTGTGTTTTGACACCGCAGTGCCATTTGGGCTGAACGCACGCCAGATGAATGGCTGGATGTATGACGGTGATGGCATGAAGCTGATGAGAGACGTGTTTAAAGCCTATGACGTCGTCAACTTTCCCATGGGTAACACGGGTTGTCAGATGGGCGGCTGGTTTCGCAATGAAATTAAAACTGTCGCTGATCTGAAGGGTTTGAAATTCCGCACGGCTGGATTCGCTGGTGAAGTGTTGTCCCGCTTAGGGGTGGTACCGCAACAGTTGGCGGCCGGTGATATTTATCCGGCGCTTGAGAAAGGCACGCTTGACGCGGTTGAGTTTGTCGGCCCCTACGATGATCAGAAGTTCGGCTTCGCGAAGGTAGCAAAGCACTATTACTACCCTGGCTGGTGGGAGGGTGGTGCCCAGGTTTCTCTCTACGTTAATGCGGCTGAGTATCAAAAGTTGCCGGAGAGCTACAAAGCGATGATCGATGTTGCGGCTCGTTCTACAAACGTTACCTTGCTTGCTCGCTACGATAATCGCAATGCTGCCGCTTTGAAGACTCTGATTGGCCAGGGCGCGGTGATACATCAGTTTCCGCGGCCGGTACTTGAAGCGTCGTGGGATGCGGCCAATCTGGTTTACGCCGAAATGTCCGCCAAAGATCCAAAGTTCAAGGCGGTGCACGACAACTATATGGGTTACCGCGATGCACAGGTGCCATGGTTCCGCGTAGCGGAAGGTTCCTATGACGGCTTTGTCAGCTCAATGCTGCAAAAGAAGAAATAACAATCTGTGCGTTTTACTTAGTAAAAGAGTGTTAAAAACCAGTTTTTGATGTTTTTTGATCGTTTTTTTACTCAAGATGGGCTTTTGGATTTCACAAAAGCCCATTTTTTATTGTAGAATCAAAGGCTTTCCTCAATTCGTAGTTGTAATGTCTTGGGTAGTTGTGCAACCAATCCTGCACGGGCGGCTTATAACGCTTTGGCAAGGTTGCACCAAATGACGTTGTCGATTGAGGGCTTGCCGGGATGGTCCCGTCAGGTTTTTACTTAGGATCCAATCATGAAGACATTTGTGGCCAAGCCGCATGAAGTCACGCGTGACTGGTATGTGATAGACGCCAAGGGCAAAGTCCTAGGTCGTGTGGCCAGCGAAGTCGCACGCCGTTTGCGCGGTAAACACAAACCAGAATTCACACCTCACGTTGATACGGGCGATTACATCGTCATCATCAACGCGGCAGACATTGTTGTCACCGGTAACAAGACGACGGACAAAAAGTACTACCGTCATACGACTTACCCAGGTGGTATTCGCGAAACCAATTTCGCCAAGCTGCAAGAGCGTTTTCCAGGCCGCGCCATCCAGAAAGCCGTCAAGGGCATGTTGCCTAAAGGCCCACTGGGTTACGCGATGATCAAAAAGCTGAAGGTCTATGCGGGTGCCGAGCATCCTCATTCTGCCCAACAGCCACAGAACCTAGAATTTTAAGGATAGGCCATGATCGGTAATTGGAATTACGGAACAGGCCGCCGCAAAACTTCGGTGGCTCGTGTGTTCATGAAAAAAGGCGAAGGCAAAATCGTCGTTAACGGTAAAGTCGTTGACGAATATTTCGCACGTGAAACTGGTCGGATGGTCGTCCGTCAGCCACTTGAGCTGACTGGCCATTTGGCTTCGTTTGATTTCCATATCAATGTGCATGGCGGCGGCGAAAGCGGTCAAGCTGGTGCAGTGCGTCACGGTATTACCCGTGCACTTATTGATTACGATGCGACGTTGAAGCCAGCCCTGTCCAAAGCAGGCTTGGTGACTCGTGATGCTCGTGAAGTCGAACGTAAAAAAGTCGGTTTCCGCAAGGCGCGTCGTCGCAAACAGTTCAGCAAGCGTTAAACTATTGGTGGCAATCAAGACCACTGGTTTTTCTCAGTTGTACAAAAAGGCCGCGCAAGCGGCTTTTTTCATCAGGATCTTACCTGGCAAGTCGTTTTAATCAGGAGCCCGAACGATGTCGCAATCCTCAGCTAGTCCGATCAAAGTAGGTATTGTGGGCGGTACCGGTTATACCGGTGTCGAGCTGCTACGCATGTTATGCCAACACCCCAATGTCAAGCTGACCTGTATTACCTCGCGTACAGAAGACGGGATGCCCGTGGCAGAGATGTTTCCTAGTTTGCGCGGCCGCGTGGATCTTGCCTTCTCGGCACCTGAAAAAGCTGATCTGGCAAGCTGTGATGTTGTTTTCTTTGCAACACCGCACGGCGTTGCCATGGCCCAGGCAAAAGCCTTATTGGCGGCAGGTGTCAAAGTGATTGACCTGGCTGCCGACTTTCGTTTGCAAGACATCAAGATGTTCGAGCAGTGGTACAAAATCCCTCATGCTTGTCCTGATGTGCTGGCCGAGTCGGTTTATGGCTTGGTTGAAATCAACCGTGCTGCAATCGCCAAGGCACGGGTGATTGGTAACCCAGGATGCTATCCGACGACTGCTTTGCTGGGTTTGTCACCTTTGCTGGGTGGCAAACCAATGATTGATCTCAACGATATCGTGATCGATGCCAAGTCTGGTGTGAGTGGCGCGGGCCGTAAAGCTGAAGTTAGCAATTTATTGTCTGAAGCGGCCGATAATTTCAAAGCCTACGGTGTTGCGGGCCATCGCCACAAGCCTGAGATCAAAGAGCAATTGGATCGAATGGCTGGGGCGCCTGTCGGCTTGACCTTTATCCCGCACCTGTTGCCCATGATTCGCGGTATGTTCAGCACGATCTACGCAAATATTTTGCCCGACGCGCTCGATGTGGATTATCAGAAATTATTCGAAGATCACTACCGTGGCGAGCCGTTTGTCGATGTCATGCCTGCTGGAAGCATGCCCGAGACGCGCTCAGTTCGAGCGTCCAACACGCTTCGGATTGCTATCCATCGCCCGGGTAAGGGTAATAAGCTGATTATTCTGGTGGTTCAGGATAATCTGGTGAAAGGTGCAGCAGGTCAGGCGATTCAGAATATGAACTTGATGTTCGGCTTACCCGAGACTGCAGGCTTGAGCCAGGTAGCGATTTCGCCGTAAGTTCTTAATTTGCTGTATAGTTGAGCATATTAGTCGGATATTACTTTTGCAGTGATGTCCGACTGACGTTGAATTTTTTTCAGTCAGTCGTATCGCAAGTCGCCTCAAAGAGGCTGGAGTCCGCCATGAACACCATCACTGAAACCGTCAATCTGCAAACCCCACCGCCAGCAATCATCTTCACTGACTCTGCTGCAGAAAAAGTGAAAGATCTGCTGATTGAAGAGGGCAACGCGAACTTGAAGCTGCGCGTCTTCGTGCAAGGCGGTGGTTGCTCAGGGTTCCAATACGGTTTCACTTTTGACGAAGACGTCGCTGATGACGACACCACACTTGAGAAAAACGGCGTCGCTCTCTTGGTCGACCCAATGAGCTTTCAGTACTTGGTCGGCGCAGAGATTGATTACAAAGAAGATATCGAAGGCGCTCAGTTCGTCATCCGTAATCCAAATGCCACAACGACTTGTGGTTGCGGTTCGTCTTTCTCGGTCTAATTAGCCGGCTTTCCAGGTGGCGCCTAGTATGCGCGCCCCTTTTGCACCAGTCACGGCCGGGTTGCTGGCTTTAACGTTGTGTTGATTGGCCCAGGCTAACCACGCAAACGCCAGCGCTTCAACATCCTGGGATGAGATCCCGTGGTCATCTGTTCTGGTGACCGGGCGATTGAGCAGGTTGCTAAGTTCTCGCATGAGTGATGCGTTCTGAGCACCCCCTCCACATACAAGTACATCTTTGGCATGACTTGCGTAGCGCAGGATGGCCTGCGTAACCGTGTGTGCGGTCAGCGCCCGCAGAGTTGCTTGCACGTTTTGAGGTGTTTCAAGAAAACTGCTAAATCGCTTGTCCAACCAGTCAGCGTGAAACAGATCTCGCCCGGTAGATTTGGGGGCGGGAAGTTCAAACCAGGGCTCGGACTTGATAAAGAATTCAAGCAGCGCGGTGTTGACGATGCCACCGCCGCCCCATTGACCGAGATGATCGTAAGCTTGCCCAGTATGGCGTTCGCACCAGAGATCCATTAAGACGTTTGCTGGGCCAGTATCAAAGCCAAGCAAAGGCTTGTTGGCGTCGAGCACTGTGATGTTTGCAATACCCCCAAGATTGAGTACGACTCGAGGCTCGTTACCCATGAAGACGTGCTGGTGAAACATGGGTACAAGTGGTGCGCCCTGTCCACCGGCCGCGACATCTCGGCTTCTGAAATCTGCCACTACGTCGATCTCAGTCAGCTCTGCCAGCAAAGCGGGTGAATTTAATTGAACGGTATAGCCAGCTTGAGGCTGATGCCTGACAGTTTGACCGTGTGCACCAATTGCACTGATATCTTTTGTCGTAAGGCCAGCCGCGAAGATGGCCTGCTTAGTGACTTTTGCGTAGAGATGAGCCAGCACTTGACTGGCGATTGAGGCTCGTGCCAATTCATCTACACCGCTACTGTTTAGTGCGAGCAGTTCTTGCCGCAAGTCAGGTGTGAAATGTTCTGACGCGCGAGCAAGCATTCTGGGTGTGCCGTGCCTGTCGAACTCTGCGACGACTGCATCAACGCCATCAAGGCTCGTACCAGACATGAGGCCGACGTAGATTTGGCCCGCCATGCCTATTGTTGAGCTATGCTCGCAGATTCTTCAGCTGCAGCTGGTTGAAACTTCGCCAATACTTCAAGCTGTTGCTTGAGTGGCGCGATCGCTTTGGTAAATTCTGGCAGGTGCTGGGCTTCGATCGGAGCGGATTCGGGCAGTGCCACGGTAAGTGGATCCACTGGCTTGTCGTTGATGCGGAACTCGTAGTGCAGGTGTGAACCGGTTGACCAGCCGGTTGAGCCAACGTAACCAATGGTTTGCCCCTGCACAACTCTTGATCCTTTAACCAGATCGGGCGCGAAACCAGATTGATGACCGTACACCACGGTAATGTTGCCCGGATGGCGCAAGATGACAACATTGCCGTAGCCGTTTTGCCAACCGATAAAGTCGACGATGCCATTGGCAGTTGCCTGGATTGGCGTACCGGTAGGTGCTGCGTAGTCAACACCGGCGTGGCCAGACCAAGAACCTAATATCGGATCTCGTCTCGTTCCGAAGGTTGAACTGATCCGGGAAAACTTCAGCGCGTTTCGCAAAAAAGTACCGCGTAGCGTCTCACCATCGAGGCTGTAGTAGCCTCCAGATTTATTGTCATCGGCATTAAACCAGACGGCGCTATAGGACTTGCCTTGATTAACAAATTGCAGAGCCAGCACACGACCGGTCCCGACACTTCGGCCCTCGTGAGATCGAGTCTCGTATACCACTCTGAATTGATCGCCCTTGCGCAAGCCACGCAAAAAATCAATCTTGCTGCCGAGAATATCCGCCATCTGGCTCGTGATACCGTCGGGTATGTTGGCCGCATCGGTTGCGCTAAACAGAGACCGGGTGATTGTGCCCAAACCCACTTCAATATGGGTTTCAGTCTGCTCTTCGATTTCGTTGAAGGTAAAACTGCCGTCGACGGACTTTACTTCGAGCATTTTTGCGATGACACGACCGTTTGCTTCAGTGCCGGGAGTGTGTATGTATCGCAGCCACAAAAAGTCACCGTCTTGCGTGGTGGCTGCCAGAACTGTTCTGCCCGGACGTAGCTTGTATATCGACCGGGCGTGACTATCACTAGTGATCGCTGTCAGCAGGCGGGTATCGGTCAGTTTGAGTCGCTTCAGTACTGATGCCACCGTGTCACCGGGCTGGATATGCGTTTCAGTAATGAAAGGCGCGTCGGCGCCGAGAGTAGCTTCCGTGCTAGCTAGAGCCTCGTCGGGGATTGCGACCACATCCTGAAGAACCACTTGCTCGGGTGGTGGCAGATCAGTGGCACTTGGCACGACCATCCCGAAGGCCCCAACGCCAACAAAGAGAAGGACGATAGAGCAGACTGCAAAGCCGTACATGAAACGACCACCAACTGTGTTGGGGGCCTTAATGAGGGGTGAGCGCAGCGCTGACAGAGCGCGCTTCAATACCTGAGGTACTTTGACTATCAAAAGAAAAATCCATTTGTCAGGCTGACTACGCCCGAATTGCGTTGTTGTTTGGTTGGCGCGTCGACGTCAGAATGCGTATGATTCGTCTGCGTGGGGAAAGTTGCAGTCCATTGTCGACCAGCTCGAAGCCCAAAGTTTAGCCGATTTTGTGCGCCGCATCAGTATTAGATTGGTAATAATTCGTAAATAGCAGTCAAATTCTGTTAAATATCATTTAATTTATATCATGTCACAGTCAAAATACGAAATTACACCCTCGGTTGAGGCAAGCATGCGGGTCGCCCTACGTGGTTGTGATGAGTTGCTGGTTCAATCCGAGTTTCTGCAGAAGCTGGCCCGTAGCGAGGCGACCGGCGTGCCGTTGCGGATCAAACTGGGTTTAGACCCGACTGCACCCGATATTCACCTGGGGCACACGGTCGTTTTGAACAAAATGCGGCAACTGCAAGACCTCGGGCACACCGTTATCTTTTTGATTGGCGACTTCACTTCGATGATTGGCGATCCTTCCGGTCGCAATTCAACCAGACCTCCTTTGACGCGCGAGCAGATCGAAGCCAACGCTAATACCTATTATGCGCAGGCTAGCCTGGTGCTGGATCCGCAAAAAACCGAAATCAGATACAACTCAGAATGGTCTGATCCGCTGGGGGCGCGGGGCATGATCCAGTTGGCGTCCCGCTACACCGTCGCCCGCATGATGGAGCGCGATGATTTCACAAAGCGATACAAAGCCGGTGAGCCTATCTCTGTGCACGAATTTTTATATCCTTTAATGCAGGGCTACGACTCGGTTGCTTTGAAGTCTGATCTTGAGCTGGGTGGTACAGACCAGAAGTTCAACCTGCTGGTGGGCCGCGAGCTTCAGCGGGAGTATGGGCAGGACCCGCAATGCATCCTGACAATGCCTCTGCTTGAGGGGACGGATGGCGTCGACAAGATGTCAAAGTCCAAGAATAACTATATCGGTATTAGTGAAGCGCCCGAGTCAATGTTTGGCAAGCTCATGTCGATTTCTGATACCTTGATGTGGAAGTACTTCGAGCTGCTGTCGTTTCGCAGCCTTGACGAAATCGCTGCCCTGAAAGCCGAGATCGACGCTGGACGCAACCCACGGGATGCGAAAGTCATGCTAGGTCAGGAAATCGTAGCAAGATTTCATTCGGCAAGCGCCGCTGAAGGCGCCTTAGCGGCGTTCGAGGCTCGCTTTCGTGATGGAGCCGTGCCTGAGAACATGCCCGAGGTGACCGTGGCCAGTGCGCCAATCGGCATTCTCAAGGTACTGCGCGAAGCCAACCTGGTTGCTTCAGGGGCCGAGGCTCAGCGCAATATTGAGCAGGGCGGCGTTCGCATCAACGGAGACAAAGTTGAAGACAAAGGTCTCCAACTGGCTGCTGGTACTTATGTCATGCAGGTTGGCAAGCGCAAGTTTGCCCGAGTCACTGTTGTCTGACCTGACGATCGTCTAGCCGAGGTGGCCGCCTGAAGGGGCGGTACACTACTACACCCGAATCTCTTTGCTAGGAAACCCCATGTTTGACCGTAGCCTTACCCTTGATCGCGTTGACCCCGAAGTATGGGCTGCAGTCCAGAAAGAAGACCAGCGTCAAGAGCAGCATATTGAACTGATTGCCTCTGAGAACTACGCCAGCCCTGCCGTGATGCAGGCGCAAGGTACTCAGATGACCAATAAGTATGCGGAAGGCTATCCGGGTAAGCGTTATTACGGCGGTTGCGAGTACGTCGATATTGTCGAGCAGCTGGCGATTGATCGGCTCAAGGATCTGTTTGGCGCTGAGGCTGTCAACGTGCAAGCTAATTCTGGTTCGCAAGCCAATCAGGCGGTTTACCAGGCTTTCTTGAAACCTGGTGATTCAGTGCTTGCGATGAGCCTGGCAGAGGGTGGCCACCTGACACACGGTGCCTCGGTCAACTCATCAGGCAAGTTATATAGCTTTCACCACTATGGTCTGGATGCGGATGAGGTGCTTAATTACGACCAGGTCGAAGAGCTCGCTCGCTTGCACAAGCCCAAGATTCTTGTTGCTGGCGCGTCCGCATATTCGTTGCGTATCGATTTCGAGCGCATGGCGCGAATTGCAAAAGATAACGGTGCACTCTTGATGGTCGATGTGGCGCACTATTCTGGCCTGGTAGCTGGTGGTGCGTATCCCAACCCTGTCCCGTTTGCGGATATCGTGACCTCAACCACACACAAGTCATTGCGTGGCCCACGCGGTGGCATCATCATGATGAAAGCTGAGCACGAGAAAGCAATTAATTCAGCAATTTTCCCTGGCATTCAAGGTGGGCCGCTGATGCACGTGATTGCAGCGAAGGCAGTTGCTTTCAAAGAAGCGCTGACACCTGAGTTCAAAACTTATGCCGCTCAAATCGTCAAGAATGCAGATGTATTGGCTAAAACATTAGTCTCGCGTGGTTTACGCATCGTATCTGGTCGTACCGAGAGCCATGTGATGCTGGTTGATCTCAGATCGAAAGGGATCAACGGCAAGGAGGCCGAGGCGGTATTAGGCCAAGCGCACATCACCTGCAATAAAAACGCTATCCCCAATGACCCTGAAAAGCCTTTCGTCACGAGCGGCATTCGACTTGGTACCCCAGCGATGACGACGCGCGGTTTCAAAGAAAGCGAGGCAGAGTTAACGGCGCATCTGATCGCTGACGTGCTGGATAATCCAAGGGACGAGGCGAATATTGCCTCGGTGCGCGCACGCGTTAATGCCTTGACGTCGACTTTTCCGGTCTACCGTTAATCAATTGGCATGAAGTGTCCTTTCTGCGGTTTTGCCGATACTCAAGTCGTTGATTCGCGAGCAAGCGATGATGGCGACTTTATCAGGCGCCGCAGAAAGTGCTCATCTTGCGACCGTCGCTTTACAACATACGAAAGACCCGAGCTCGCCATGCCATACGTCGTCAAGCGTAATGGCAGTCGTCACGATTACGACTCAACCAAGATGAGGGCCAGTTTGGCGTTGGCGCTACGCAAACGGCCCGTCAGCGCCGTCGTGGTGGATGCGACAGTTATGCGGATTGAAGACAAGTTGTTGACCAGCGGTGAGCGTGAGGTCACGACCGCCCATCTTGGTGAACTCGTCATGGCGGAGTTGAAGAAAATCGATAAAGTCGCCTATGTACGATTTGCCTCGGTCTATAAGAGCTTCGAAGATATTGGTGAGTTCGTGGAAGCGATTCGCGAGATGCAAGTGCCGACGACCAAAGCCAAAAAAAGTCGTGAATAATCCAGATCAAGATGTGTTCTACATGCGCCAGGCCTTGGCCATGGCGCAAGGCGTGTTGTATTTGCCGTCACCCAATCCCAGGGTAGGGTGCGTAGTAGTCCGCCACGGTGAAGTACTTGGTCGCGGTGCCACGCAGTTGGTCGGTGGCCCTCATGCCGAAATCATGGCTTTACGCGACGTCTTGCAAAACGGGTTGAGTGCCGAGGATGCGACGGTCTATGTCACCCTTGAGCCTTGCTGTCATCACGGTCGGACACCGCCTTGTGTTGAGGCACTGATTAAAGCGAAGCCAGCGCGAGTGGTGTTTTCTCATTTTGATCCAAACCCCAATGTGGCGGGTCGCGGCATGCGCGCGTTGCGAGAGGCTGGGATACAGGTCACTGTCGGTGTCTGTGCTGAGGAAGCACTTGAAATCAATCCCGGATTTATCTCGCGCATGACACGGGGTGTGCCCTATGTGTGGATGAAGGCCGCCGCCTCACTGGATGGACGTACGGCTTTAAGTAGTGGTGAATCCCAATGGATTACCGGACCCGAGGCTCGCGCCGATGGGCATCACTGGCGCGCACGTAGTTGCACCGTCGTCACCGGTATCGGAACGGTGCGGACCGATAATCCACAGTTGACAGTCCGATATGTTGAAACGCCTCGACAGCCCCGCAGAGCGGTGATTGACCCCGGCTTGAATATTGAGGCGACAGCTTTGGTGCTGAAGGGCGGTGGTACGACGATCTTCACGGCGACCAGGGACGCTGATAAAACGATGCGCTTGGCCGATGTGGGTGCTGAAGTCGTTTACGCGCCAGAAACCAAGTTACTTGCTTCGTCACCGTTATCGGGTAAAGCTCGTCCGCGGGTTGACTTGATGGAGGTCATGCACTGGCTGGCTCGGCGCGGTGATAATGAAATCCACGTCGAAGCGGGCTCTGGCATGAATGGCGCCCTGCTACAAGCTGGCTGCATTGATGAGTTACTCGTTTATACCGCCCCGATGTTGATGGGCGAGGGTATGGGGATAGCCAAACTGCCGGGCTTGCACAAACTGTCGCAAGCGCCTCGTTTTGAGTTTATTGACGTTGCCCGTTTAGGCGGGGATATTCGGTTACGCGCCAGATCGATGACGCGCTGGCAGGATTTGTTGAAAAAAATTCACTTGAATTGATGTTGTCGTTAACGCGTTTAATGTTTTGAAGAGGTCAAGCCATGTTTACCGGTATCGTCGCAGCAGTAGGTCGCATAGAAAACATCGAGCCGTTTGAAGGCGGTAATTGGGCCGGTGTGCACTTGAGTATCAATGCAGGTGGGTTAGACCTCAGTGACGTAGGCCTGGGTGACTCGATTGCTATCCAGGGCGCTTGCATGACGGTTGTCTCCAAAGACGAGAAAGGTTTTAGCGTTGACGTCTCACGTGAGAGCTTGCGTTTGACCCGTGGCCTGGATGCAATCGGTGAAGTTAATCTCGAAAAGTCTTTGCGTGTTGGCGACCAGATTGGTGGCCATCTGGTTTCAGGGCACGTAGACGGTTTAGGCGAAGTGATCCGGTTCGAGCCCGTGGGTGAATCGTGGTTGCTCGTCGTGAAAGCACCCGGGTCACTGGGTAAGTTTTTGGCATACAAGGGCTCGATCACAGTTAATGGTGTCAGCCTGACTGTGAACACGGTTGATGATGTAGCGGACGGCACTCAATTCAGCATCAATCTCATCCCGCATACGATTGCTGTGACGACACTTAAAGCCTTAAAGCCAGGGCAGCAAGTGAATTTAGAAGTCGATACGATCGCCCGGTATTGCGAGCGGTTAATGAGTTACCAAAATACTGCCAAGGCGTAAACAACCCCTAGTATCTAAGCGAGACTCTGCTAAACTAGCGGGCTTGCTTATTTGCCCTCCGTGGCAGCTAAGTGTCTCAATGCAGTATCCCGGACAGGTGGCCGAGCGGTTGAAGGCGCACGCCTGGAAAGCGTGTATACGTCACAAGCGTATCGGGGGTTCGAATCCCCCTCTGTCCGCCAAGACCATTTACAACCCGTTCGGGCCTCCTTGGGTGCGCCCCTAGAGCACTTTACGGATCAGACAGGGCTTCTTCATAGGCCTCAATGTCTTTGAGTCGGTACGAGACCTTCCCCACGATTTTCAAATACGGCGGGCCCTCGCCGACTGTGCGCCAGCGTTGAAGGCGTGCGACTGAACACATCCAGCGCTCGGCGAGCATTTTTTCTCAGCATGGTGGGTTGGTGCATTTCACGGGTAAGCATTTACTTATGGCGATATTTTGTATTTCCAATCCATGGTTCGTGTGCAGGGGAACCTCCCATGGTTTTGAGTAAGTGTTTGGCGGACTCTAAGGGGGTCTGCCCTGGGCCCAGAGGTGGTCAATTGCCGAATCTAGCTCTGTGTTCGCGATAAGCTGATTGCAGTCATTCAACTGGCTGGCTTTCTGTAGCCAAGTTCGACGAAAATGAGCATACATAAATTGGCGGAGGCACAGATGCTCACGAAGTTGACCGCGTTGCCGAATATCGAAAAAGCTATCGCTGGCGACCTGCTAGCCCTTGGGATAAGCTCGCCTGATGATTTCAAAGGTAACGACGTGCTAAAGATCTTCAATGATTTGAAGGCGGTAATGGGGCAAAGGCATGACCCCTGTGTTTACTACACACTGCTGTCCGTGAAGCACTTTATTGATTCAGGGGAATCGCTTCCATGGTGGAAATTTACGGCTAAGGGAAAGGCGGATTTAGTATTGAACATGAGGAGCAAATCATGAAATTTGGTTACACCGTCGTTTATGTCCCTGACGTGCTTGCGTCGGTGGAGTTCTTTGAAAAAGCATTTGGATTAAAGCGACGGTTCCTTCACGAATCAGGCTACGGTGAAATGGACACCGGCGCGACTGCACTGGCATTCGCAACCCATGACCTGGGCGCATCCAATTTGCCCGGTGGTTATGTCAAGGCGAGTCATTCAGGAGAGCCGCTGGGCATGGAGATTGCACTTGTCACAGAAGATGTCGCGGCAGCGCATGCAAAAGCAATAGCTGAGGGAGCAGTGTCCCTTAAGGAGCCTCTCTTGAAACCTTGGGGTCAGACCGTTTCCTATGTCCGCTGTCCTGATGGGACGCTCGTCGAAATTTGCTCCCCGGTAGCAAGCTAAAAAGTAAGCCTTTCTCCTTGCAAAAACTTGTTGTATCATGATATATCATGATGGATCAAGATGAATCAAGAAGGTGACATTAATGGCTACAGTTGCACGCGAAAAGTTTTCTTCTCAGGCATCGCCTGACGTGTTGGCCGCATTACGTCAAATTGCTGAAGGGCAAGGCCGGCAATTTCAGGCTGTGCTGGATGAGGCTCTTCGTGATTACATCGACCGCCAGCAAAAGACTCGACCCCGCCGCCACGTAATGGCGTCGTTTGCGTCTAGTCTTGATGAGTTTGATCATTTGTACCGCGAACTCGCGAAATAAGCTGTGGTTCGCGATTATCTCACTGTGGCCGATGTGCTCGGCATGCACGCGGTATTAATGCAAAGGTATGGCGGCGCGGGTGGTGTTCGTGACCCAGGCGCCCTCGAAGCAGCCCTGTTTCGACCACAAACGGGTTATTACGACGATATCATCGCTGAGGCTGCAGCACTGCTAGAAAGCCTTGCTATTAATCATCCCTTTGTGGATGGCAACAAGCGTATCGCTTTTGCGGCCGCCGACGTGTTTCTGCGTATCAACGGCTGGTGCTTAAAGAGGCCACCATTGGTGATTCACGTAGAGATGTTGCAGATGTTCGAGGCTGGCACGTTTGATATAGCCCATCTTGAGCCCTGGCTGCGAGGGTTTGCCGTCGCTCAAGAGTGATGGTGGTTAGTATCCCCTCCGCAGACCAAAAGCAAAAAACCTGAGATTTCAGCACCTCAGGCGGTTTGTGATGTTGTCGGCGCTGGCCCGCCAATTGTCAAGTGTTTGGCTGTAGGGCTGTACGGCTCGGCGGCTGTACTCCCTTAACGGCTGTTCCCCTAAATAAGGGGATTACGTATTTTAATGTCCAAAGCGATACTACATCTGCTTACATTTCTTTAGGGCATTCAAGGGGATATATTTAGAAACCGAGCAATGTATGTGCTGAAATTCTTGGAGAGTTGTCTGAGAATTATTCAGCGAACAACATCGCATGTCTATGACATCGAGAATAACCTTCCCCAAAACATAATCAGCGTTATCAAATATTTTGAGACGAATATTCAATGAATAGAAAGGTTCTGATTCCCAGCTTATTACTTACTCTGTTTTTAGCCCTGATCAGCCAAAGTGGAAAAGCCTCTGCTGACGAATGTCTCAATGACATGAAGACGCGTGTCAAAGGTAAAGAAAACTGTTTAGCGATTCATACTTTCTTAACAGTTAGTGAAGTGAAACCGTCAACTTTAGTGATTTTTATTCACGGTGATCAGAGCGATGGTGGTCCTGTATCTGGCATGATTAAATTGGCCGAAGATGTTGACGTCCCCGCCGGTGTAATTAAGATTGCGTTGCTGCGACCGGGGTATTTTGACAAGTCGGGTAATACTTCGAGTGGAACTAGTTGGAGGCGCAAGGATAGCTACACTCCGACCAATCTCGACGAGGTCACCAGTGCTGTTCAATCGCTGCAAAGCCACTATCAAATTAGCAAGACGGTGCTTGTTGGTCACTCTGGTGGCGCAGCCTATGCAGGTGTCATGATCGGACGATCACCAGGGGTCGCTAATGCTGCGCTATTACTCTCATGTCCTTGCGATATACGTCGTTGGCGTGCCTTTAAAAAAGACGCACCGTGGTCCTCACTTTCTCCCAGTTCCTTTGCTGAAACGGTGCCAACAACAATGAAGGTGATTACGATCACTGGAGAATACGATGACAACACAAGAGAGTACCTGGCACAGGACTACATTGAGACGTTAGCCAAAAGAGGGGTCTCTGCTGAGTTTCGTAGAGCTGTCGGTGCCGGGCACAACGATATCGTCAGAGGTGACGTTATCGATGAGGCGTTACGAATTCTACTAAGGCTAGACTGACAAAAAGAGCGTGTTGTTAGTTAGCTTGGCGGAAATATTGCAATTCATAAACTGTATTTCGATTCTAGTCTCACTCGTGCGCAAGGTTGCTGTTTCATAATTACTTGTGATCGAAATGCCAGGCACCGTCCCAGTCGTCTTTTAAGGGCGTGATGAGCAGCTGATTGATGCGCTCGGTCATGGACATCGAAGGGCCATCATCTGGCATGACCACTAGAGCTTGGGCAAACAAACGAAGTGCCTCTTGCCATTGACGCGCCCGATAAGCGGCCAAACCCGCTGTGTAAAGAGCCCGCAGTTCAGCTTGCTGTGCGGATAGCTGCCCAGTTTCTGCCATCGGTTCGAATATGGATTGCGGCCTGGTTTGACCCAGAACGACCACGCTATCTATCTCGCGGACTTCAACAGCATCTTTCGCACCCGCGACCGTTGATTCTGAAATGAGGATGTGGCTGCCATATGCCTTGTTGACGCCTTCAAGTCTTGATGCAAGATTGACCGTATCGCCCATGACGGTGTAATTCATCATAATGTCAGAGCCGATGCTACCGACTAATGCCTCACCTGTTGCGATGCCTATGCGAATATCAAACGCAATGGGTAAAGTTCGTAAGCCGATCAGCTCTGGAAACCCCTCACGCATTGGATCCAGTTGTTTGCGCATCTCAAGCGCCGCCAGGGTCGCCAGCCTGGTCTGATCAGCTTCATTCACGAAGGGGGCGCCCCAATAAGCCATGATGGCATCGCCAATGTACTTGTCGATAACACCACCCTGTTGACGGATCGCCTCCGACATGACTGAAAAATATCGGTTCATGACCTTCACCAGACCGTCCGGTGTCAGTTGTTCACTCGCACGCGTGAAGCCTTTGACATCATAGAACGGGCACTTTCAAGCAGCCGCCTAACCGGTAGCGTTAACCTGCCGCTGACCAAGACCGAGAAAATTACGCCGATCGCCGCTGCCAACAACGTTAATACAAACGAGACGATCATGATGCTGTGAAGATCCTGTTTAATACCCTCAGCATGATTCACCAAGAGCGACAGCATGTCCGACCGAATTGAATCTAGTTGTGCGTTGAGCTCGGCACGATCTTTACGAACTCGAGTCATTTCTTCTTGAAACGCAGTGATGTTACCGGTATTGAGCGCAAGCTGAACGCGACCAATTTCTTCGTTGAGTTGGCGGCGGGTTTTCTCCATGGCGACTTCTATGCGAATGTCAATGCGCGCCAGCTTCACGGCATCTTCTTTTGAGACGCCTTTATCCACCAATTCGTTAATGAGCACCCGGCTCGCCGCTGCCTCCTTCTCGGCAGCTTTCCCGTTATCCTCAAAGCGCGCATTGGCGGCATCGAACTTCGTCATGTCGGTGCTCTTTAGTAACTTTTCGATGATCATGGTCCGTAGGGCAAGCGCGCGCTCAAGTGAGCGAATATTGGTTCGCGCCAGATCACCGTAAGCCGGAATGTAGTTGGCGACAATGTTATCTACTCGCTCACCAGTTCGAATCACCAAAAGTGTCGATACGAGCGAGGTCGTCGCCATCAGCACGATCAGTGCGAGGGCGATGCCGAGTATTTTTCTTGCAATCGTCATTTTGAACATGCTGCCGCCTCTTTTGTATTGCCCGACACGCTGATTGAATGCAGTCTAGCTGAGGATGCTTGTATGTTCAATCTGAACGATAAAATTCTGTAGGCGTCGCACGAAAAAAAGCTATTTCGGGTTACTTGGTATATTGGAGCCACTAGAGATAATGATCATGCCGCCCACACAAAACCCCTCAGCATTGGAGCCTCCCGGGCTGGTCGCTTTGGCTGCCAGGCTGAGGCAGGATCTCGCTTGGCTGGATTTGCCCGCTAAACCGTGGACTATTCCTCGTGAATATGGCGGGAAGAAAGTACTGGACGTTGCCATTATCGGCGGTGGGATGTCGGGCATGGCTGCAAGCGCATCTCTTGGCCTGGCAGGGATAGCGGCGGTGATGTTTGACCGAGCGCCCGCAGGATTCGAGGGACCTTGGGTTACCACCGCTCGAATGGAGACGCTCAGATCGCCGAAACAGCTCACCGGCCCAGCCCTGGGTCTGCCCGCACTCACGTTCAGAGCGTGGTTCGAAGCCCAATTTGGTATGGATGCTTGGGATGCTTTAGATAAGATACCCCGCACTCAGTGGATGGATTACCTGCGCTGGTACCGGCATGTCTTGAACCTGGATTTGCGTAACGAACATCACGTCACGAAGATTCTGCCCCGCGATGACGGGATGGTGCAACTTGAGGTTATGCACCGCGGGTCGTCTGAGACGATCTTTGCCCGGCGAGCGGTGATTGCCACTGGGCGAGCGGGTCTAGGTGGCGCCTACGTGCCAGATTTTGCGCATCGCATCAGTCGAGACCTCTGGGCACATTCATCTGACCCGCTTGATTATTCGACCTTGGCGGGTAAACGGGTCGGTGTCATTGGGGCTGGAGCGTCTGCCATGGACAGCGCTGCCACTGCGCTGGAGATGGGTGCTGCAAGTGTGGATATGATCATCAGGCGCGACGATATCCCGCGCATCAATAAAGGTAAGGGGGCAAACAATCCCGGATGGGTAACAGGTTTTTACGGTCTGCCAGACAGCTGGAAGTGGAAAATTCGTCATTACATCAATCGCCAACAGGTCCCGCCACCGCGAGGCAGCACCTTGCGCGTGTCGAAGTTCGCGAACGCCAGATTTAATCTTGGGTGCCCAATAGACTCGGTCGCCGTTCACGATCAGGTCTTGCACGTCAAGACGCCTAAAGGGGTTTTTGAGCTCGATTTTTTAATATTTTCGACTGGCTTTCAGATTGACTGGCTAGCGCGACCTGAGTACAGCGCAATTGCACCCTTTATCCGCTCGTGGGCTGACCGGTTCACACCAGAGCAGACAGAGCGTGACGAAGAGCTGTCCAGTTCACCGGACGTCGGCCCTGATTTTGAATTACAGGAAAAAATACCAGGAAGCTGCAAAGGTTTGTCCAACATACTCTGTTTCTGCTACCCCGCGACGCTGAGCCACGGTCAAATATCCGGTGATATCCCAGCGATCAGTGATGGCGCAAAGCGGTTGACCCAGGGGATTGTTAGCCAGTTTTATCGTGAAGACATTGAGCAGTATTATGAAAAAATACAAAGCTTCGCGGAACCCGAAGTTTTTGGTGACGAGTGGACAGTGGCCCCACCACCCGCAGGTAGAGTCGACTAAGCCGAGGACGGAGTTGAAACGCCGAGTGATCCCTGAGAGTAAACCTTGCTTGTTTTTTACACGATCCATTTTCTGAGGTTGATATGACGCAGACCGGTGACACGGATACGATAGACAGATTGATCGGCCTTGCTGTGGACACACCTTTGCATGCGGTGCGGCATGCTCGCGACAAGGTCGCAGTCGCAACACAAGGTAGTGAAAATAGCCTGCTGGATCCTCAGCTGGAAGGCTTGACCCTTGCTGAGCGCTTGCTTGTGGCATTGCTTGGCGCCAGTCTGACGCCTAGTCAAGCGCTTGTTCAAGAATATCAAAATCGGCTTGCCGCTGAGGGCGTTTCTCAGGAGCTGACGGCCTCAGTTGCTGAACAGCGGCTCGATCAAATTAGTGATCCGAGGCTGAGTGCGATTTTGCGTTTCACCCATACGTTGATTACCGATCCCATCCGCGCAGACAAAAAGTTTTTGCTCAAGCTTAAAGAGGCGGGCTTAAGTACACCGGAGGTCGTAACGCTCGCCCAATTAATTGCCTTCGTGTCCTACCAGGTGCGCTTGGCGGCAGGTCTTGCAGCAATGAAATCATTGGGGTTGGGATCATGACAGAAATCATCAAGTCACATGGGTTTACCAACGAGTCACTCGAATGGCAGGCTTGGCTTGACGTGGTTCAGCTTGAGCTGGCGACCCCGGCGCAGCTTACTGTGCTGGAAGAGAGTCATCCCAAAGCCAAGACCTCGGACTATTATCTGTTTCTAGTGCATCAGCCCGAGATTCTCAGGCAGCGGTCAGCTGCATTCAATGCGATCATGTATGCGCCTGGCGGCTTGTCACGTGCAGAGCGTGAACTGGCCTCGGCTGTTGTGTCGCGCATCAACGGATGCGTTTACTGCGCCTCAGTTCATGCGCAACGATTTGAGCAACTTGCCAAGCGAAACGACGTGATCAAGCAGGTGTTTGACGATCCGTATACCGCGGGCACTACGGATCGTGAGCGTGCGATTGTCCAGTTTTCGATCGAGTTAACGAAGAACCCAGACGCCGTAAACAGCTCGCATATCAAATCGTTGAAGGACCAAGGGCTGTCAGATGGTGAGATTCTTGATCTTATCCACGCTATCGCGATCTTTGCCTGGGCTAACAGATTAATGCTGAATTTGGGTGAGCCGATCTTCCCCGAGCCAAGTGCTTGACTTCATTAGCAAAGGAAAATGCATGTTGTCTTTAAGAGAAAAAGTAATCTCCGGTTTGGCCGTTGCGTTTATTGGCTTGTTGATGACACACGCGAGCTCAGCGCAAGTCTGGCCTTCACCTGATAAGGCAATACAGATTATTGTGCCAGGTCCTGGTGGTGGCGGGACGGGCGATACCCTGGCACGCCTGCTTGCAGAGGCCCTTGCAAAGCGGCTTAAAGCTAGTGTGGTGATTGATAATAAGCCTGGTGCAAACGGCAATATTGGCGCCGCTGCGGCGGCAAAGGCTGCGCCTGACGGTTACAGGTTTTTATTCTCTTGGGCAGGAACTTTAGCGGTGAGTCCGAATCTGTATGCCGCACCAGGTTTTGATGCTCAGAAGGATTTTGACCCGATCGCTCTGGTTTTTGACGTACCGAATATTTTGGTAGTCAACAACGGCATGCCCGTTAAATCCCTCAAAGAGTTTATTGAATACGTGCGCGCCAACCCAGGCAAACTGAATTTTGGTTCAACCGGGATTGGTAGCTCTATGCATTTAGCTGGCGAGCTGTTCATGACTGAGACAGCCACGAAGATGGTTCATGTACCTTATGCTGCGCCTGGTAAAGCGACGACTGATCTGATCTCTAACGAGATTCAGGTCATGTTTCAGTTGATACCTGGCATCGCCCAACAGGTCCGTTCTGACAGGGTTCGGCCAATCGCGATCATGTCCACTGAACGATCGCCCGCGCTGCCAGATGTTCCGACAATGAGCGAGCTGGGGTTTCCCAGACTGATGTCGTCCACTTGGTTTGCAGTCCTTGCACCAACGGGTACGCCTGCGCCCATCATGGCGCGCATGAACACTGAAATCAATGCGATTCTGAAAGATTCTGACTTCAAGGCTAAGCTCGTCGATATGGGCGCAACGGCTATGGGTGGCACCCCAGCGCAATTAAAAGCTTATCTGGCTGACGAGCTTGTCAAGTGGGGTAAAGTCATTAAGGCGGCGGGCATTCAGGTGTTGTAGAAACCTGCTGACTGTTGTCGCTTCGATTGGTTGAGGCCGTATCAATAACAACTAGTTACAACTTGATGGTTGATCTGGACTCAAGAACTCAGTAGAGTTTTAGGTCTGATCAATCTATTGAGTCGCAGATGGTTCGTTCTTATCGGTCAATACTGAATGCCCGAAGTGAGGTGATTGAGGCCCGCATGGATACGCGAGTGGCCGAGATGAGAGCTGATCTTGATGCCATGCGCCTAGATCTTAGACGAAGCACCGACGACTTCAAAGAGACGGCTGACCAGATTGGTAGAAAAATCACCAACTTAAAGTACATCGTCGTGACTACGGCAGCCGCTTCGGTCCTCGGTTTGTATGCGGCTAACGTTGCGACGATGCAAGTGCTTTTGGCTGCATACGATTCGGGTAAGGCGATGGCAACGGTGATGGCCCAAACAACAGAACGCATTCAAAGAACAAGCGAGCGCCTTGATTTGTTAGAAGCGCGTATTGACAAAAATTCGACTCGCTGACAAATGGGTTGAAGCTGACTAGTTCAACGGTGGCGCTTTTAAAAACCTTGCAGAGGCCGTGCTTTATGCGCACCCTATTATTGCTTCCGCTGCAGAGCAAATGGATTTGACTACAATCTTCAGGCTTTTACTTCATTCAATTGCGAATGCATCAAAACAGGACTCCCGATGACTAACACTGAACCCCGCCTTACGTCGCTGTCCCATGGTGGTGGCTGTGGTTGCAAAATTGCGCCGGCTGTGTTGTCAGAGATTCTGAAGGGAACTCTTCAGATGCCTATCCCCAAAGAGCTAATGGTTGGTATTGCCACAGCTGATGATGCAGCCGTCTACAAGATCAACGATCAACAGGCGCTCATTGCGACGACTGATTTTTTTATGCCTATTGTGGATGATCCGTTTGATTTTGGCCGTATTGCTGCAACCAACGCAATTAGTGATGTTTATGCAATGGGCGGTAAGCCGATTATGGCGTTGGCGCTGGTTGGGATGCCGATTAACGTTCTGTCAACCGATACGATTGGAAAAATTCTGGCAGGTGGGGCATCGGTTTGTAATGAAGCCGGTATACCAATCGCCGGCGGTCATACGATTGATTCTGTTGAACCTATTTATGGACTAGTCGTACTTGGCTTGATTCACCCAGATCGGGTCAAGCGTAACGACGGGGCCCGAGAGGGCGATGTGATGGTTTTGGGTAAACCTATTGGTGTTGGGATATTGTCGGCCGCATTAAAAAAAGAAGCGCTCGATGCAGCAGGTTACGAATCCATGATTTTGAATACCACCAAACTCAATTCCGCTGGTCCAGCGCTCGCTGAATTGGAGGGCGTACATGCATTGACAGACGTAACCGGCTTTGGCTTGGCAGGTCACTCACTTGAAATAGCGCGCGGAGCGAACTTGACTGCGCATATCAAATGGGCTGACGTACCATTATTGCCGCAGGTTTCGTCGCTGATCAAAGCCGGTATGGTGACTGGTGCGTCTGGCCGTAACTGGGCTGGCTACGGTAATGAAATTCACCTGAACCCAATCTTGCCTGTTGATTGTCAGACCCTATTGTCTGATCCGCAAACAAGCGGTGGCCTACTAGTCTGTTGTGCACCCGACACAGTTCAGACTGTGTTGCAGGTGTTTCAACGGCATGGGTTTAACGACGCTGCTGTAATCGGCAACATTGGGCCTAAGCAAGAAAGTCGCCTCGTCGTTGAGTGACAGCTGAATACATACCAACCGATCGCAAACCAGGTTGGTTTATTTACTTGCCTAGCAACTGATAAAAGACTGGATTGTCATCACACTGGCCTGCACCGCATTCAAGCACGGTAGACACCAAATTCATTGCGATCAAGCTAATAAACAGCCAGGCTGCGACGTGATTTAATCTAGCGAAAGCAGGCAACTGGATTTTGATGAGATCCTTGTCATCGACGACCAACATAACAGCAACTGCTATCAGCGTCATGATAGAAGCGAGCACTGACCAGGTGTAGAAGTGAAGCCCGAGAAACGCGGATCCATAGCCCGCATCACTCGGCAGAATATGCAGAAATACCTGTCTGATTCCGATAGCAGCCGTTACAAGGCCACCCACAATGATCATGGAGTAGTGTGCTCGTTTGATACCAGTTGTGATGTTAAATAAAAATCCAAAACCCATGATGATGATGCCAACTCGCTGAAGCAAGCAAAGAGGGCAAGGCAATTCGGATAGTGCTAACTGGTAATAGAACGCAATAAGCAGAGACGCACACATACCTAGCAGGCCACAAGCGTTAAGAAAGCGGCTGGTGCCTGAGGTTGATACCGACTGGTTTGAATTTGTCATGTTTATCTCTTAGAAGGACAAGGTCAAGGCATCGGTTGCATGATGTTTGAACCAGGCCAGTGTCACAAAGAGCAAAACAAGCCAAAACCCGTAACCCAGGGTTCTTTTACCCGTCACCGCGCATAGTGCCGCGGCCAGTGAGATTAAAAATGGCAAAAACATGTACATAGCTAGGCTCTCGTCGATGGCTTTGACAGATCTTACACGTGTCTAAAAGCTTAAAACGACAAAAAAATGTAACCAAACGCGATACTCTTACGAATACCAGTGAGACAGTATGGATAACTGATTAGCACGGGAGGCTTAGATGATGAAGCAAGTAATTAAGTGGCTGGGGTTGCTAACGCTTCTTCTGGGCCAAGCGAGTTCACCCGTTTTTGCCAAAGATGCTGCGATTTACACGGCTGTTTTTAGTAAAACCGCGGTGAGTGGTTACGATACCGTTGCTTATTTTACCGATGGTAAACCAGTCAAAGGTGATCCGGCGATTACGGCTAACTATCAGGGTGCGGAATGGCGCTTTGTTAGCACAGCTAATCGCGATAGATTCACTGCTCAGCCTGAAAAATACGCGCCCCAATATGGAGGCTACTGTGCCTGGGCTGTCTCTCAAGGCAAAACAGCATCTGCAGATCCTCAGCGCTGGACTATCGTCAACAATAAGCTTTATCTCAACTATGACGAAGAAGTGCAAAAGAAATGGGAGGTCAATATCCCCGACTTCATACAGAAAGCCGATACAAATTGGCCAAAAGTCTCAGATTAATCACGCAAAGGAAAAGGGGTTAACCATGCAAAGTTCGCGTAATCAAAAAATAGCGCTATGGCTGCTGAGTGTTGTCGTTATTTTCATTTTTGTTCAGTCTCTGTTCTTCAAGTTCACGGATTCGCCCGAGACTCAATACATCTTCGGTACCTTGGATAAATGGGGCGCTAGTCTGGGCTTTCCCGGTTTGTTTGCTCATACTGGTATTTTTAGTCAATACGTAGTTGGTACGGGTGAGTTGATCGCTTCTGGCTTGTTGCTCGTCGGGCTGGTTGCCCCAAAACCGCTGATTCAAGTTCTTGGGGCTCTGGTATCCATTGCCGTCATTAGCGGGGCGATATTTTTTCACTTGTTCACGCCGCTTGGGGTGCAGGTTCTCAATACTGATGGTACTTACGACGGAGGTGAACTTTTCAGTCTTGCCTGTGGGGTCTGGATAGCTTCTGCTGTGATTTTGCTGGTGCGTAGAGAAGTGATTCTGCAAGCAATCAGTCAATTCACCCAACGTAACCGTTAACTGTTCGAGTCATGAGCGGATCGATCACTCTTCACATCATCAAAAAAATGCTTGCCAGATCTTTCACCGCTGTGACCGTGATGTTGGCCGCCTCAGGTTGCTCAAATCAAGGCCCCAATATCCCCAAGACCAACCTCGAGCACCTGCGGCAATTCAAGATGGCGGGAGAACCCTTGAATCGCCAACTGAGCTATCTGCAATCCGCGCAGACCGAAGGCGTACCTGTCATTTATGTGCATGGCACACCCGGCTCTGCGCAAGCCTGGGTTAATTATGTTGAGAAACCGGTTCAGAAATCCTATTCGATCGCGCTCGATCGACCTGGTTTCGGTCAGAGTACACCCACGGTTGCGATGACCAGTTTGCATGAGCAAGCCGCTGCTGTGCTCGCGCTCATGCCTGCTGACGGGCAACCAGTTATTTTGGTCGGACACTCTCTTGGCGGCCCGGTAGTGGCGCAAGTGGCAGCCGAACATCCCGAGCGGGTCAGGGCGCTAGTTTTATTGGCCGCATCACTTGACCCAGGTCTTGAAGAGATCCATCCCCTGCAGCCGCTTGGCAAATATTGGCCAATCAGCGCGCTGTTGCCAGATAAGCTCAGAAACTCAAATGACGAGCTGATGGATCTCAAGACCCATTTGCTGACTCTCGAGCCCTTGCTCAAAAACATCACAGCACCTGTCATCATCGTTCACGGTACAAAAGACAACCTCGTGCCGTTTGCAAACGTGGCGTTCATGCAGGCCAAATTGAGTCAGGCAAAGTGTTTAAAAACAGTTGTGCTTGAAAACCAGAATCATTTTCTGCCCTGGAATTCAGAAGCAGTTGTAAGAGACGCTATTGCCTGGGCGATCGAGCCATCATGCTGACGGCTGCGCTAAATGGGATGGCCGAGCCCTGGTTCATGGTGCTTGCTTTGATTTTGACAACGTTTCTGGTCGAAGACGTGGCGATTGCAGCGGGTGTATCTTTATCCACCCAGGCCTCGCTTAGTTGGGGATTATCGTTTGCGGCGGTGGCTTTTGGTATTGCCTTAGGGGATCTCTTGCTTTACGGAGTCGGCGTCCTGGCACGCCGCGTTAAGTGGCTTGAGCGACGCTATATCAGGTCGGAATCACTGGGTGAGTTGACGGACAAGCTACATCGTCACTTGCTGAGCGCCGTATTTCTCGCCCGCGTCATACCCGGCTTGCGATTACTGACTTATACGGCATGTGGCTTTACCAAAGCCTCGCTGATCCCTTTCACTTTGATGGTTTGTCTCGCAGTTGCGCTGTGGACGGGTTGTTTGTATTGGCTGGGTGTCGAAGTGGGTGACGCTTTAGCTTCGTTTTTAGGTATCCCCAAAAGTCTTGCGGTCACATTACCGATATTGGCAATCGCAATTGCTGTACCGGTGTTTAGACGGATCAGTAAGTCTTTTAAGTATGGAAGGCAAGTATGAACGACCTTGTATCCCACAAAATTAAACCTCACGAAGGCATGCCTGCGTTTGACGATGCGGGTGAGCCTCTTAGTTTTTTTGAATTTTGGCCCATGTGGGCGTTCTATCCCCCAGTGTTTGCCTATGCGTTTTATCTGATGTTGCGTTATCGCGGCCCATTGTTGCCTACGGTTGCCAACCCATCGTTTCCGGGTGGTGGATTTGTTGGTGAGTCAAAGGCAGACATTCTCAAACTAGCCGTGCAAAATGTCCCTGAATGGGTTGCAGACTTCTTCGTGGTCGAACGCCCTGAGTTCAAAGACGAGAGTGAGCTGATAAGGTTTAAGCAAGAGATTTTGGACACCATGCAGACCAAGGGGTTGATGTTCCCAGTGGTGGCGAAACCCGATATGGGTTGTCGCGGTGTTGGTGTGAAGTTGTTGCGCTCAGAAGCGGATCTCGTGAATTATTTACAGAAGTTTCCGGCGACAGCAAGTTTTTTGATTCAACGCTTTGTTGACCTGGAGGGCGAGGCGGGTGTGTTCTATTGCCGTTTGCCAGGCCAAAGTAAAGGTCGTCTCATTTCATTGACGTTGAAGTATTTTCCCTATGTCACAGGGGACGGGATTCGCACATTACGTGAGCTCATCCTGGCGGATAAGCGCGCCGGTCAGCTTACCCGGTTATATTTTCATCGCCATCTGGCCAGGCTTGATACCGTGCCGGCGCAAGGTGAATCGATTCGTTTGGCGTTTGCTGGCAGTCACAGCAGAGGGGCGATTTTTCGGGATGGTACCCCGCTCATTACGCCCCAGATGGTCGAGCGGTTTGATGAGATATCGCAACGGCTGCCTGAATTTTATTTTGGTCGTTATGACATTCGCTTTGCGGACTTTACCCGAGTGCAAGCTGGTACGGATTTCACCATCGTTGAGGTGAACGGTGCTGGCGCGGAGAGCACTCATATATGGGATCGCAAGACCACCTTATTCAAGGCATGGCGAGACTTGATGACGCAATATCGCTGGTTATTTCAAATCGGCTATGCGAATCGTAAGCGAGGGTTTAAGCCAGTTAGCATTAAAGCGTTTTTCGCGGGCTATGGGCGCGAGAAAGAGCTGACACCACACTATCCCGCAACGGACTGAGGGGCAAGCGTATGAGCAAGCAAGTGATCACGCACATGAACGAAACTCTCTCAAATCCAGTAGACACTAACCCTATGCCGACTGACATACAGTCGGATGTCAGTCGGCTGTGCTCGCATAATATCGATCTTCTCAAACAAATGGCTTGTGTGATTGACTTGTTGCAACGAAAAGCCGCGCCTGCTTTTAATTATGCGCAGGCGATAGGCCCTCACTTACGGCATGTCATTGAGCATTATGCTGCTTTGTTCAATACGCTTACTCAGCAGGGTCATTGCATCGACTATGACGTTCGCGAGCGCAATTTAGCTATTCAAAATGTACCGGCAATTACACTCGCAAAAATCCAGGAACTCATCGATCAATTTGAAGTCCTGGCCGCCCAGAAAACATGTCAACCGGACCAGCCACTGCAGACCCGCTTGAGATCTGGCTCGGCCGGCGAGTGCGAGTTCATCGTCAATACAAGTTTGGCTCGTGAACTTTTATTTGTGGCCTCTCATGCTGTCCATCACTTTGCATTGATTGGGCGCTACTGTAACGATGCAGGGCTTGAGTTGGGACATGACTTCGGTAAGGCGCCAGCAACAATCGCTTTTGAGCGGGGCCAGCGTTAGCTTTTGGACAAGTGCATTTTTAGCGGAACACCAACTCAGAAATATTGTCCTTTGCCCAAGCAATAAGGTCTGCATTTTTTTCTGTGTTCAACGCGGCTAACAAGTCATCGCTCAAGATCGCATTCCCGTCTTTATCCAGAGAAAACGGTAAGGTCTCAGAGGGGGCGACTTCATCGCCGCTGTAGAGGTGATACAGGACGGCCGTTAATCTTCTGCTCTTCGCGGTGAATTCGTCTGTGATGCCTTGCAACCTTTATCGTTTATCGTTTTTCCAACGCTTCTGTTCAGAGTTGCCGGATATTCACGCAATTAAATATTAAGAATTGGCTTTGATATCCACGACCAGTGTGTATTTGACAAAAACATTTGCTCTCTGGTCGTGCGATTCGGGCGGGTGGCGAGGATGTCTGCGACCTCGCATCGGTGTAATAATGAATGTCTAACGAATCACCAAGAGTAGCCATGTCTGAAGAAATTGAAAAAATCTACTCTAAGCTGATAGCGCTCGAGACAGTTGTAAGTGACCTGCGACAAGGCTATCTAATCGTTAACCAGCGCTATACAAACGCCTTGGCTTCACTTAAAGAGCTGACCGCGCATGCCTCTGAGGCCGCGAAACGGTCCGCCGCTAGTGCCCTAAAAGCGGCCGAGGCGGCAAAAAATGCCTCATTGGCTGCGGCTGAAGCGGCTGCGATTCCAGTCTTGACCGCCGCCGATGCTGCTGCCGTTGCTGCCGCTCACGCAGCTGAAGCAGCGATTGAGGCAGCTGCCTCGGCAGCAAGCGCTGCGGCGGCAGCTGCGGCTGCAGTCGCTCATCAGGCAGAAGAATCCTCTCTAATCGCATCTGCTCAAGCGGCCGAGGCGACAAAAGAAGTGCTGCAATCGGCTGAGACCAAAGAACTGTTTGAGCGGATATTCATCGAGGTCGATTTCAAGCAAGGCGAGGAATTTATTCGATACCTGAGCACTACAAGTGCTGTCTACGCTGAAGTTATTAGAAAAAACAACATCAAGCTCGAGGTTTAGTCGCACGAAGCTAGAGATGCGGATATGATTTGACGAAACAGGAGATATCGCTCATGAAAGCAAAAATAGCGTCCGCCCAGCTGAGTGCAACGAGCAGCACACCCGACAGCACAAGACGGTCAATACTTGGGGCCTTCGGTGCGTCCGTGGCTGGTGCCACTCTTGGCTGGCCTGCTTTATCAGGTGCGCAAGCTGCTTACCCGTCAAGGCCTATCAAAATGGTGATCCCTTGGCCACCCGGGCAGGCAGCTGATCTGGTTGGGAGATCGTTAGCGATAGGCTTGTCTCGAGTGTTAGGTCAAGGTGTCGTGGCCGATAATAAAGCGGGTGCGGGTGGCATGATCGGTACCGATACTGCCGCTAAAGCGACACCAGATGGTTACACCATTTTGTCTGCGTCAAGCGGGCCGTTGACGATTAGTCCGTTGTTGCAACCGACTCCTTACGACGTCAAAAAAGACTTTACCTATATAGCGATGGCCTGCACAGCACCCTTTGTTTTGGTGACTGCGCCTGATTTTCCGGCGAAAGACGCCGCGGCTCTGGTTGCGCTGGTTAAGGCGAATCCTGGTAAATACAACTTCGCCTCGTCGGGCACAGGCGCGACAGCCCATTTGATTGGCGAAGCCTTTAATGCCGCTGCTGGATTGAATGTTGTTCATGTTCCTTTCAAAGGCTCTATCCCGGCGCTGGGCGAGGTGATGGCTGGGCGAGTCGCCTATTGTTTAGAAACGGCGTCTGCCGCCATGCCCTTTGTTAAAGACGGGAGACTAAAAGGTTTGGGTTGCTCGTTGCTGAACGGCAGTGCGGTGACGCCTGGGATCCCACCTCTTTCAACCGCGGCAAATGTGCCGGGCTTTAACCTTGGCGCCTGGATTGGTTTGGCAGCCCCAGCGGGTTTGACAGCTGAAGTCAGTGACAGGCTGGCCAAGGCGGTTAAAGAAGTGCTTCAGTCAGCTGAGACCAGAGAGCTGTTCGACCGCATTTCAGTTGAGATCGATTTCAAGCAGGGTGCTGAATTTACCAAATACTTGAGCGACACTAGTGCTCAGTTCGCTGAGGTCATCAAGAAAAATAATATCAAGCTTGAGAGTTAGGCTCCTTATCGCTTTGCCTGTTAATTAATGGTCATGCTCGTGCAGAAATTTGACTATGTCATTGTGGGGGCTGGTGCAGCAGGTTGCTTGCTTGCCAATCGGCTCACGGAAGATCCTACTGTCTCGGTTTGCGTTCTTGAGGCAGGTAGGCCTGATAACAATCCCTATATCCATATCCCCGCTGGCTTCATCAAAGTTGGGCATGATCCGGCTTACACCTGGGATTTTTTGACTGAACCCGGCCCTGGCATCAACGGGCGCCAAGTGACTACTCGTATGGGACGCACGCTGGGCGGGTCGAGCTCTATCAATGGTTTCAACTATACGCGTGGTGCCGCTAGCGACTACGACAATTGGGCGCAATTGGGCAATTCAGGTTGGTCGTACAAAGAAGTGCTTCCCTATTTCAAGCGAACCGAAAAACGTTTCGGGCCGCATGACCTGAAATATCGAGGCGCAGACGGGTTGTTACCCGTCACTGATTGCGACTGGCGACATCCCTTGTGTGATGCGTTTATCGAAGGCGCAGCCGAACTTGGCCTACCTTCACATATTGATTACAACGCCGAGAGTCAGCGAGGCGCTGGCTATTATCAGCGCTGGATCTATAGAGGTAGGCGATTTAGCGCTGCCAAAGCATTTTTGGCACCCGCTCGCGTACGCGCAGGTGCGCGGTTAATTGTGCAGACCCGTGCACAAGCAACCAGAGTGATTTTGGACGGCAAGCGTGCGGTTGGTGTTGAGTATCAGCGGGCGCCAAACTCGCCAAAGCAAATCGTCATGGCAAAGCGTGAGGTCATCTTGAGCGCGGGCGCTGCCAACACACCTAAATTGCTGCAACTATCTGGCATAGGACCAGCGGCCGTTCTCGCGCAGCTGGGTATCCCTTTGTTACATCCACTTGAAGGGGTTGGTGAGAATTTTCATGATCATTTCATGGTGAGATCAACGATTCGTGTGAAAGACGTTACGACCATCAACAGCACCGCACGCGGGATCAGACTGGTTGGTGAAATTTTGAAATGGGCGATGGGCAAACCAAGTGTACTGTCGATTAGCCCTTCGGTTGCGTTTGCTTTTGCCAGCTCACGGCCTGAGACTATTGAGCCTGATTTGCAATTGCATTTTTCACCGGGTAGCTATGCGGCTGGTATTGCTGGTCGCTTGGACACCTTTCCTGGCATGACGCTTGGTTTCTATCAACAGCGTCCCAACAGCGTCGGGTACGTGCGTGCGAGATCAACCAATCCGTTTGACTTGCCTTTGATCCAGCCGAATTATCTGACTGATCAAAGAGATCAGCAAACCGCCATCGATGGCTTGCGACTGGCCCGGCAGCTGCTGCACTCGACACCCTTGGCAAAGTATTGTGACGTGGATGAGTTTCCCGCAGCTACGGTGCAAACGGATGCTGAGTTGCTTGCCTGTGCGCGTGAGCGTGGAGGCACTGCTTGGCACTTCATGGGCACTTGCAAGATGGGCCGGGCAGACGACCCCCTGGCTGTTGTTGACAATGAGTTGCGAGTGGTCGGTTTAGAGGGACTGAGAGTCGTTGACGCTTCGGTGATGCCAGCCATGCCGTCTGGTAACACGGGTGCTCCGACCATGATGATTGCTGAGAAGGCAGCGGATATGATCAGAGGATTAGTAAGCGCTTAGGGATGTCTAGCGCGCTGATGACTTCTACCTTGTCTTGCACAACCCAGCCAGCCTCAACGGGTGCAACGATATAGGCCGCGTCGACGCCTACGTCCTCACAGGCTTGCCAAAACCCCTTGGTTACTTTTGGTGAGCTTGAAAATTTGACTTCAAAACCTAATTTACGTCGACCCATTTCGACGATGACATCCAATTCAGCGCCTGCCGCGGTACGGTAAAAGGACATCAAGGCACCTTCAGGCAAATGTGCTGCGATTTGCTCAATAACGAAACCCTCCCATGAGGCGCCGGTGCTGGGATGACCGAGCAAATCGTTTACTTCACGAATGCCAAGCAGGCTGTGCAGAAGGCCGCTGTCACGGACGTACACCTTGGGACTTTTCACTAAACGCTTGCCCAGGTTAATAAAATACGGCTCAAGCCTTCGAACCATCAGCGCATCGCATAGGTGATCAAGATAGCGACCAGTGGAGGAGGCGGAGATGCCAAGAGACGTTGCAACTGAGGACGCGTTAAACATTTGACCATGTAAGTGAGCCACCATTCGCCAGAATCGGTACATCAATTGTGGCTCAACGGTGATACCAAGCCCAGGTAGATCTGTGTTTAAGAAGTGTCGAATCAATGCGGCGCGCCAATCCCACGAGGCGTTGACTGATTTGGCTAAATAGCTGTTGGGAAAGCCGCCCCTGACCCAGAGGGTTTGGGTGTCGTTAAATGTCTGGTAAATCTCGCTTAATAACAAAGGGGACATATCGACCAGCGACAAACGTCCAGCCAGAGATTGTGATTGTTTCAGCAGTTTGAAAGAGGCTGACCCCAAAAGTAGGAATCTGCCCGGACGTCTGTCTAAATCGATTTCGCCACGCAATTCACTGAGTAACTCAGGTTGATTTTGGATTTCATCCAGGATGACAAGACGGTGCCGATTAGCTTGAAAAAATGCGCTTGGATTAACTAGTCTTGCCCTGGCCTGGGCTGTGTCCAAGTCAAGATAAATTGAATTGGATGACTGGGCGGCGAACGTTTTTGCCAGGGTAGTCTTACCAATTTGCCGTGGGCCGAGGATGCCAACAGCCGGGCTCCATTGCAAATGGTCAGCAATTTTTTTATGGGCAATACGATTAAACATCCTTGTATATTAGTCACGCCGTGACGAATTTGCAAGGATAAAATTCATCTATAAGTTGACAAAGTATTCGTTTTTTCTTGGTACGGGTAAATCGTTATAGGCGACAAGGGCGTCGAGTTTGGATTTAAACAAGGATTGATCCAGATCTTGAAGCTCGTAGGTTTCCATCCAGGTGGCCCTGCCTTCGGCGTCGATTTCTGGTCGTTTCATCAGGCGCGTGGTTAGGCTCGGAAACGCCTGGGCGAGCTGAGCTTGCATATGCTTGATTCTTGGCAAGGTCGTGTCGCTAATCGAAGCACTAATTTTGTAATAGACAAATAAAATCATGATATTGCTAATCCAGTCTTAATTGATGCTGTGTCGACGCGATTCTGATTAAACTACCTTTATCCGATTATCTTCGATTTATGTAAAACACAGCATGAGGTGCTACCTGTTTTCCTGGGTTATTAAACGACGCGGATCGCTGCAATCGGCTTTGCTGAGCGCGGTAGGCGCGCTACTTTTGTTGAATCAAGTTGCGTTGGCTCAGCAGTCGCTCGCCTCTGTGCAGACTATCCAGTCTGCTCAAGCAGTGACTGTTGCTGTCACGCCACCGAAATTATCCGATGGGACAGCCAAGGTGGCTATCACCAACACTGATATGTTTCCACATATCGTCTTCGTTCAGATATTTAACAAGAACGCAAAGAAGACGCCTGTCGCTGAAATATCCACGACGGTGAAGCCTTTTGAGAGCTTAAAGCTGGATGTCAGGCCGCAGGTACCGAAAGCGGTCTTTGAGCCGGGGTTGCAGTGGGTCACGTATCAGGACATCGGCGACCTCGGGCCAGCGGTGAAGGATAATCATTTTCAGTTACCGTTTGCGCCCAACACCAAGGTCAGAGTGTGTCAGTCAGCAGATGGGCCGCAAACCACGCACGGCGGGGAAAAAATTGATGCTGTTGATTTCTGTGCACCTGAAAAGACCCCAATCGTTGCTGCCAGGGCGGGCCAGGTCATTGCAGTAGTTCAGCACTTTACTGAGGGAGGAATGAATCCTGCGCTTTTGCTTAAAGCAAATACTATTCGTATCCTGCACAGGGATGGACTGATCAGTGTTTATTCCCACATTTATACGAACAGCGCAATTGTGAAAGTAGGTCAGCAAGTGCAACAAGGACAGCAGCTAGCGCTTGAGGGCAATGTCGGCTACTCATCAGGCCCTCATCTGCATTTTGAAGTGCTTGAGGGGCAAGCTAAATTAAATAGTCAGCAGACTTTGTTTCATCTTGTTCCGATCCGGTTTTTTAATAAAAATAACAACGAGATCAAAATCAAGCATGACACTTACTACACCACCGACGGATTAACTAGCTCGCCTGGCGTTTCGCAATCAAAGTGACGATTTCGGGCATGAATGCCTGAGCACCACCCGCTTGAACTGCTGCCTCTAGCGTTTGTTTGATGGCTTGCGCAACAGTGTGATCTGCGTTCATGTCTTTCGCCATCTGGTTGTAATAACTCAGATCTTTCAGGCTGTTGGCGACACTGAAGCGTAGTCCCGACGGATCTTGATCGATCAGATAAGGTTTCAGTCGTTCGAGGGGTGCACCCCAACCGCCGCCTTTGCCGAGGACTTCGATAAATACGAGAGGATCAACACCCGCCACTTGAGCGCACGCTGCCGCCTCAGCCAATAAGGCTACTGAACCAAGTGACACGTAGTTGTGCAAGAGTTTCATGCGATGCCCCGAACCGATAGGACCCGCGTGCACGATATTCTCGGCATAGCACTGAAGGATGGGTTTGCATGCCTCGAACAACTCGACGTCGCCACCCACCAAGAGATTCAGTCGACCTTCTGCAGCCTCTCTCGGCGTTCGAGTCATGGGTGCGTCAAGAAAGAATCCGCCTTGCGCCATCACCAATTTGGCGACACGCTCTGTTGAAGTCGGGATGGCAGTCGAGCAGTCGATCACGACTGTACCCGCTTGTAATCCCTTGAGTACCCCCTCGGTCCCCAGCAAGACATCCTCCACCTGCGGCGTGCCGGTCACACAGAGAATGATGATTTGTGAGTGCCGTGCAAGTTCGGCAGGTGTCTGATAGACACTAGACCCTGCTGCGATGAGATCTCCCAGAGGTTGATTGCCGGTATGGGCCAACACTGATAATTGATGGCCGTGCTTCAGCAGGTTAGTCGCAATACCATGGCCCATCATCCCAACGCCGATCATGCCGATTTTTTTCATAATAATGTCCCTGGTTTTTATGTTGAATGACGGTGTTCGGCTGCACGAGCCCACTTGTGGGCCACTGCGGGCGATGTCGCGCAAGTGGCTTCGCGCGTGACAACCCTGACTGCTCGCTCTAACAGTTGTATATCCGCTTCGTGCTGACGGGCAACATGGGGATCTTCGAAGAAGATGACCTTATGACATTGTCGTTCAAGAACCAAGTCAGCGATTTGCGCGTCGCCACCCATCGGGCCGCTCAGGTAACGCTGAACCCAAGGCATGTTAGCGGGCCATCCACGGGACCAGGCAAGTTCGTTTAACAGTTTGCCGGTCGTACCTGTGGCAACGCGTCGGGCAAAGCGGGATAGCACTTCAAAGTGTTGTGTTGCAAAATCCAGCATGATGTCTTTAAGCGCATCGTGGGCGATTAGCGCTACACATTGCTCAGGCAGATTAAACAGGGCATCTGCAGCCGGGTGGGGACTGAGGCCAGCATGCAGGCTTTCCACTTCGATCCATTCGATTGCCCCTGCCATGGTTGAAATAAAGGGCTTTTTATGCGTGATACATTGCCGCTTCAGTGCCAGCGCCTCAGGAAAAATCGACGAAGGATCGACCGGATCGATCAGGTAAATGGCACCATCCAGAGAATCCGCCTCGAGCTCAGTCTCAGTTACGCGGGCAACCAGTTTCATCAGACCACCGTCTCGCCCGTAGGGATACCGAACAAGGCCTTCGTAGTCCGTTAACAGGTTCTCTCGCAAGATAGCATCATAAGTGCGTCCCACCGTGTGCAGCTCGATCCCTAGCGCCTGGATACTAAGCTTACTAGCGCGCAACCAGTCGAAGCAAATTGAATCGTGAGCGCTGTGATGTCTCTGGTTGGCTGCGAGCCCAAAACGCAGGTGTCGAGGCAGGGTTAACTCAGGCGGGGTAGAGCGTTTGTCTTGATTTAAGCTCATGAGGGGTCAAAGGTGGTGTATTCGTTAATTACCTTGCTTATCATATGCGGTTATGGTGCTCTTGGCATTTACACTGGTAAAACAAACTTGTTGATTTCACGAAAGAGAAGCAATAAATGAAACGGCCCGTTCCTGCGCAAAGTGCTGTCCTGGATGAGTATTTTCAGCGTGCGGTTTCATTACATCAAGCCGGGCAGATCGTCGAAGCGGTCGCGATATATCGACAATTGCTGTCTCAGCTACCCAAACATGGCGATCTTCTGTTCATGCTGGGTACTGCCGAATATCAGCTTGGGAACAAAGCTGAAGCGGTCGAACTGCTCGACAAATCAGTTGCGAGTAATCCCGGTAACGCAATGGCCTTCAACAACCGCGGCAATGTCCTGCAAGAGCTGTCACGCTTTGCAGAGGCGCTAAAAAGCTATGATCAAGCTATTCGCTTACATCCTGGTTATTTTGAGGCGTATAACAATAAAGGCAATACGCTGCGCTTGCTTGGGCAACCAGAAAATGCAATTGAGCAATACCAAAAGTCGCTTGCACTAAAACCGGACTACGCCGACGCTTACAACAACTGGGGTAATGCGCTGCAGGATTTGAAGCGTCTGGAAGACGCTATTGCAAGTTTTCAGACCTGTGTGCAGTTAAACCCCAATCACTCTCAGGCGTTCTACAACTGGGGTAATGCGCTTAAAGATCTTGGTCGTTTTCAAGAGTCGATTGCCCTGTATCAAAAAGCAATCGAACTGAATCCGCTTTATCCCCCTGCGTACAACAATCTTGGCTACTCGTTAAAAGAGCTGCATAACAACACCGAAGCCGCCGGGATATTTCAGTTGGCATTGCAACTGCAGCCAGACTTTCCCGAGGCATTAAACAATCTGGGTACAGTGCTGACGTCTCTAGATCGATTGCCGGAGGCGCGCGACAAGCTTGAGCGGGCGACGCATCTGAAGCCCGATTATGCAGAGGCCCACAGTAATCTTGGCGTGGTCTTGCTTCAAATGCGTTGTCTCGACGAGGCTTTGACGAGCTTTGACCGAGCGCTATCGTTACAGCCTGGTTTGCAAGATGCGCAATGGAATCGCTCGCTGGTACGTCTGACCTTAGGCGACTATGCAAACGGGTGGCGTGATCACGAAGCGCGCGTCAACACCATCAAAGCCATCAGTTTCGGCATGCGGTCGTACACGCAACCACGGTGGACGGGTGTTGAGTCACTGAGCGGCAAGACGATCTTTGTCGCCGCCGAGCAAGGACTTGGTGACACTATTCAGTTTTGCCGTTATGTGCCGATGCTTGCACGTTTGGGTGCACGGGTGATTTTTGAAGTTCAACCCCCTCTCGTTACTGTCATGAAAAAGCTCGAAGGCCCGAGTGAGGTGGTTTCATTGTTGCCGCCAGGCCAGCAACTGCCAGAGCATGATTTCTATTGCATGCTGATGAGTCTGCCACTGGCTTTTAATACGACGGTCGAAACAATACCTGCTCAAGAAAAGTACCTTGAGGCGGATCGTGACAAAGTCGCGTATTGGGCAAGCAAATTGGGCGTCAAAACTAAATTACGAGTTGGATTAGTCTGGTCCGGTGGATTTCGGCCGGCGCAGCCCGAGCTCTGGGCAACTCACAAAAGACGCAACATCGAACTGGACAAGCTTGCTGGTTTGAAGAATATCGACGCAGAGTTTTACAGTTTGCAAAAAGGCCAGCCGGCCGAGGGTGAGTTGGAGAGTCTAGTCGCGCAGCACTGGGATGGACCAGATCTTATTAATCACGTGAGTGAACTGAGAGACTTTAGCGATACTGCTGCGTTGATTGAGAATCTGGATTTGATTGTTGCAGTCGATACCTCGACACCTCATCTCGCTGCGGCCCTGGGCAAACCGACTTGGCTTTTGAGTCGTTTTGACAGTTGTTGGCGCTGGCTCGACGCCCGTGACGACACGCCTTGGTATCCGACAATGCGACTCTTCAGGCAAAAGACACCGTTGGATTGGGGTACTGTCATTGAGACAATAAACGCCGAGTTGAGCGAGGCGGTTCTGGCGTCTCAATGAAAGAACAGCGCTCAAAAAACGATCGGTTTCAGCAAGCGGTTGCTTTGCATCAGACGGGACAGGTCGCTCAAGCGGCGGAAATTTATCGTCAGTTGCTCAAACCGTTGCCCAAGCATGCCGATCTATTGTTTATGCTCGGTACAGCAGAGTATCAACTGGGTAATAAGTCAGAGGCTGTCAAGTTGCTTGATAGAGCTATCGCGATCAACCCCGCTAATCCCATGGCGTTTAGCAACCGTGGAAACGCCTTGCAAGAACTGGGCCGATTACAAGAAGCCTTAAAAAGTTATGACCAAGCAATCCGCTTAAAACCGGACTATGTCGAAGCAGTTTGCAATAAAGGAAACACCTTGCGTTTGATTGGACAAGTGCCAGAGTCAATTGCTTGTTATGTGCGAGGCCTCGAACTTAACCCCAATTTTCAACCAGCGCATTATGAGCTTGGTTTTACTTTGCAATCGCTTGGCCGACTTGACGAAGCGGTAGATTGTTATCGGCGGGCGATTGAACTTCGGCCGGACTTAGCCCAGACTTATGCGGTGCGCGCAGCCGCGTATCAAGATTTGCGACGCTTCGAGGAAGCGATCGCTGATTACGAGATGGTGATCCAGATGATCCCGGGGGCGGCCATGATTTATAACAATCTCGGTAACGTTTTAAAAGAAGTCGGACGTCATGACGAAGCGTGTTTTAGACTAAAACAGTCGATTGAGCTGCAGCCAGATCATGCCGATACGCATAACAATCTGGGTGTTGTCTTGCAGCAGATGCGTCGGCTGAGCGAGGCGCTGAGTTCTTTTGAGCAAGCCCGGCGCCTGAATCCCAACTTGGTTGATGCCCAATGGAATCTCGCGCTTGCCCGCTTGGTAATGGGAGACTATGAAAGAGGCTGGCAGGATTACGAGGCTCGTTTACACCCCAGTAAGTTGTCAGGCGTCAATTTAAGAACCTATCAAGCGCCGAAATGGTCAGGTATTGAGTCTTTGGCAGGCAAAACGATCTTTGTTGTTGCCGAGCAAGGGCTGGGCGACACGATCCAGTTTTGTCGCTATCTGCCCTTGCTTGCACAGTTGGGGGCGACCGTCATACTTGAGTCGCAGCCGCAACTGGTTGGCTTAATGAAGTCCTTGGAGGGAGTAGATAAGGTTTTGCCAGCGTTTCTCGCTGCTGAGCAAATACCCGACCACGATTATTACTGCCCTCTGATGAGTCTGCCTGGCGCGTTTCGGACGACGTTGGCCACTATTCCGGCAGTATCGCCTTATTTGCACGCTGATCCTGCTAAATCAGCCCGCTGGGCTGAACGCATGGGGCAGCGATCGAGACCCCGGGTGGGTATTGTTTGGTCAGGTGGGTTCCATCCTGCGCAGCCAGAGGTATGGGTAATTAACAAGCGGCGCAATATGCCTTTGGTCAAACTTGCGCCACTTAAAAATATCGATGCTGAGTTCTACAGTTTACAAAAAGGGCAACCCGCCGAAAGCGAGCTGGCTGAGCTCTTAAGTCAGAGCTGGGACGGCCCGCAGCTCATTGATTGTGCAAGCGACCTGCATGACTTTACGGACACTGCTGCGCTGATTGAAAATCTCGATCTGGTTATTTCAGTGGACACGGCAGCGGCTCATCTTGCTGGCGCATTAGGTAAACCGACCTTGTTGCTGAGTCGTTTTGATAGTTGCTGGCGTTGGCTGGATCAGCGGGATGACACGCCTTGGTATCCAGGCATGACTTTGCTAAGGCAAAACAGTTTTGACGACTGGGACGAGGTGGTGAGTCGTCTGATTGATAGAATGCATGATCATTTCAAACGTTAAGATCGAATTTATGAAGCGTCAATCTGTTCGTATTGCCTCTGTCGAAGCACCCATCATTCCCGCCATCGCTGCGATGGTTCGCGAAAATCCTGGCACGATTTCTCTAGGGCAAGGTGTCGTTAATTACGGCCCACCTCAGGAGGCGGTTGCCGCGTTACCCCGTCTCATGTCAGACACACAGTTGAATAAGTATCAGTCGGTCATGGGTTACGCAGGCTTGATAGAAACACTGCAGCAAAAATTGTTGACCGAAAATAATATTCACTGCGGTCATGATGCGCTTGTGATGGTGACAGCGGGAAGCAATATGGCGTTTTTGAATTGCGCGATGGCAGTTGCAGACCCAGGTGACGAATTTATTTTGCCTAAGCCCTTCTACTTTAATCAAGAGATGGCTATCCGGATGATTGGTTGCGTACCCGTGCCCGTCGATGTCAATGAGGACTGGAGTCTGAATTTTGAGGCTTTGGCTGCCGCGATTACGCCGAGGACGCGAGCGATTGTGACGGTCTCGCCGAACAATCCGACTGGGGCCGTGTATTCACAAGCGTCTCTCACGGCAGTGAACCAGTTATGCGCAAGTAACGGCCTGTATCATTTTAGCGATGAGGCTTATGAATATTTCACATATGAGGGTGTGAAGCATTTCTCACCCGCCTCTTTGCCCGGCGCGCACCGGCATACGCTATCTTTTTATTCCTTGTCAAAAAATTACGGAATGGCCAGTTGGCGGGTAGGCTACGTGGTTTTCCCTGCGGATCTTTTCGATGCGATGAACAAGGTACAGGACACCAACCTCATTTGTGCGCCTGTGCCTTCTCAATTGCTAGCAATCGAGGCGTTGAAGCTCGGTCGTACCTGGGTTGAGCCCAAGGTGCAGGCACTCGCAACAGTCAGGCAGAATGTGTTTCAGGCACTCGCTACCCTGGGCGATCTCGTTCAGTTTCCGCGGACGCATGGGGCCTTTTACGTTTTATTGAAACTTCCCGGTTTACCAAAGCAAACGGATGCGCTTGCATTCAATCAGGCCATGGCAAAAAACCATAAAGTAGTGTCTATTCCCGGTTTCGCGTTTGGTCTGCTCAATAGTCAGGAGGCCAATTATCAACGCTTATCCTATGGCGCGCTGGATGCATCAAGTGTGGCTGAAGGGGTTACTCGATTTGTGGCCGCGGTTAAGGATTGGTATCGCTAGCTATTTGGTATTAAGTATTGATGGTCTTAACTTGAACCTCTCCGAGTAAAAAGGGTGGTGTATGACTTGGTCGATTTTGGCAAGAGACGAACAGGGCCATTTTGGTGTTGCGATTGCAAGTAAATTTTTTGCGGTCGGGTCGCTTTGTGTGCACACCCGCCGACAGGTTGCAGCCCTTTCGACACAAGCGCTCATGAATCCGCTATACGGGCCAGCTGGACTCGATTTGATCGCAAAGCAAGTGTCTGCGGCCGAGGCGATCCAGCGTTTGATTGAGACTGATGAGGGGCGAGAGCAGCGCCAGGTACATATTTTGCCTGCCAGAGGACCGGCAGCGGCTCACACCGGATCCGAATGCATTGACTGGTGCGGCCACCTGATTGGTGAAAATTTCTGTGTCGCTGGGAATATGCTGGCAGGTCCACAAGTGATTCAGCAGACAGCTCAGGCGTTTCAAGATCTCAGCGGCCGTCCTCTGGGTGAGCGCTTGTTGGCCGCTCTGGATGCTGGTCAGGCCGCTGGCGGTGACAAACGCGGCAAGCAAGCGGCTGCGTTAAAGCTTCACTTCGACGAAGATTATCCACAACTTGATTTGAGGGTGGATGATCACGAAGAGCCGTTCATCGAGCTCAGGCGTTTATACGAAAAAAGTCTGGAACGGTTTCAAGGTTTTCTGGAGTGCTTGCCCGGCCGTGACCGGTATTCAGGCCTGATTGTCAGAGCCGAGATCGAGGCACATATCCAACAGTTTCATCAGCGAAAATAACGCATTGTGTATATAATTTGATCATAGATAACTGATCTCGTTTGGGGGAATCCATGGTCGTGCCTCAACAAGTATTACTGCGTGACGCTATGCGTCGTCTGAACATGACCCGCGATGCCTTTGCAGACCGGATTGGCTGCCGACGTCGGACACTTGATAGCTGGTTGCTGCCCGATGAGTCCAGTGAATATCGTGCGACACCCGAGGTGGTTCGCCGCTTTGTTGCTGAGATACTGTCGAATCACCCGGATTCAGACGAATATACACAAAGTGCATACTCCGAGGTCGCGCATATCGGTGGTCATGGCAGTCGTATCAACCATCTCCTGTCAGTAGATCAGTTCACCCGCGATTCAGTTGAAGAGCTGTTTGTGCTGGCCGATGTCATGCAACCGATCGCGAGGCGACAAAAAGTCACCCGTGTGCTTGAAGGTGCGGTTCTGGCCAACCTGTTTTTTGAAGCCAGCACGCGAACTCGTATCAGTTTCGGCGCTGCGTTTTGCCGTTTGGGTGGTTCGGTTTGCGATACAACTGGTTTTACCTTTTCATCCATGGCTAAAGGCGAGTCAATTTACGACACCAGCCGTGTCGTCAGCGGTTACGTAGATGCCATCGTTGTCCGTCACCCCGAGAAGGGATCTGTCGCAGAATTTGCCCGTGCAACTAATATCCCGGTGGTCAACGGTGGTGATGGCCCGGGTGAGCATCCCAGCCAGGCCTTGCTCGATCTCTACACGATACAGCGAGAATTCTCGGGGCTAGGCAAGTTGATTGATGGTGCTCACATCGCCATGGTCGGCGATTTGAAATATGGTCGCACCGTGCATTCTCTTATCAAATTGCTTTCGCTTTATCGTGGCTTGAAATTTACGTTGATTTCACCGATGGCGCTTGAGATGCCCGCTGAAATTGTGGATGTGGTGAGCCGTAATGGCCATGTTGTTGAACTCAGTCAGTCTCCCGCCCGATCATTGGCGGATGCTGATATTTTGTACGCGACGCGAATCCAGAAAGAGCGATTTACCGAAGAATCTATTGATGGCTACGGTACCGACTTTGAGATCAATCAGAAGCTCGTGAATACCGCTTGTAAAAAAGATGTGGTGATCATGCATCCCTTGCCCCGAGATAGTCGGCCAGAGTCACACGACCTGAGCACTGATCTGAATGCTGATTCGAGATTGGCTATTTTCAGGCAAACCGACAACGGGATTCCCGTGCGGATGGCGATCTTTGCCAAATTGTTGGGCGTTGACAAGCTGGTTCAGCGATCCATGAAGGATGTCACTTGGGTAACGCCGGCAAACATCGGTCCTGATGATTCGTTACCAGATGTCGACGAGAGTTAAATTAATGACTGCTGGTCAGACGATTAGGCAAATTCGGTTTTTTCGCCAGTAAAAAAAGCACAGAGCCGGCTGCCGCACCTAGTGCCAGGACGGTAAAACCCAATTGATAATTTCCGGTCGCGTCTCCCAGGGCGCCAGCCACCAGCGGGCCAGCGAACTGACCCATGGCCGCGATAATCCCGGAGATTCCCAAGATCTGGCCAATCGATTGGCGACCAAAATAGTCAGCCCGCAACGCTTGCATGAAAGGCCCTCGAATACCCCAGGCCAAGCCGTGTAAAACGGCAAAGACAATGAGCGATCCTCTTTCAGTTGCGAAGGTTAAAAATAGTAAACCGACGGCGTGCATCAGCATGCACATTGCCGATAGCAACCGCTTGGGAAACTTATCACCAAGGTAACCACCAATTAAGACGCCTGCTAATTGAAAGGCAGTCATCGTGGTAACGATCAAAGACGCTTGTGCAATGCTGTAGTGCAGTGCAGTGCGCATGTGATTGATTGCGTGTGCATTAACAGCGGTCACAATCAGTAGCGCCGACGCATGCCCCGCCGCTAGCAGCCAGAAAGCTCTGGTTCGAATCGCCTGCGTGGTCGTGAAGGAGGCCTCTTTTGTCGTCGTTGCAGTGAGCGGCTGAGATCCGGCTTGATTCCCTGAGAGGTCGGGCCGAGTTGGCTCAATGCCATCCACGTGCATGCCCAGATCCTCTGGCCGCTTACGGTAAATGCTTGCCAGCGGAAACCCAGCCACCATCATTAGCACTCCCGATCCGAAAGCGGTTGCGCGCCAGCCATAGGTCTGCATACACCAAGCAACGATGGGTACACAAATCCCACCTAGTGCGAGACCAAGACCGACTGTAGAGAGAGCTCGCGCGCGTTTTCTTTCAAACCACTGAATAATCCCGACATTCAAGGGAAAATAACCAGAGAAAGAGGTGCCCACTGCAAAAACGAGCGTGGCTAAATAGAAGCTGCCGATCGTATCAATTTGACTCAGCAGCATAAAACCAATGCCAACGATGATGACTCCAATCCGTAATATCTGCCTGGCGCCGTACTTGTCTAAAAAGCCACCCATGAAAGGACCAAGAAAGACACCTTCCATGGACTGCATGGATACTGCGCCAGCGACAGCGGTTCTGCTCCAGCCCTTTTCTTCTATCAGCACGGATGCGTATGCGCCCAAAGAATTGAACAAGAGGACGGAACTCAGAAATTGTATACAGACGGCCGAAATGACCATCTTCCAGCCATAGAAAATCTTCATTTTTATTGTTAAATCCGGATAAGCACCAGTTTTTGCCTTTATTTCTTTACTTCATCTTTGCCTGCGAAAGCCTAACATATCCTCTCTATGCAGGGATATTTAGTCAATCACTTTAAGATCAAGGCGTGTATTCATGGCACAGGCAAATAATCAACAGGCGGTGATGAATCAGCTAAAAAAAGGCTTGGCTCATCATCAACAGGGAGACCTGGCAAAAGCCCGTGCCTGTTACGAGTCTGTTTTAAAGATGCAGCCGCGTAACTTCCATGCCCTGAAACTGTCCGGAGTCATTGCTGCCCAGGCACAGGAGTATGAGAAGGCCTTTACTCTATTGCATACAGCTGTTGAGGTGAGCGATAAGGATAGTGAGCTGCTTAACAATTATGGTGTTGTGCAACGTGAGTTAGGCCGTTTTGAGGACGCGCTTGCGACCTATAACAAAGCCATTGCCATTAACCCCAATCATTTTGAGGCGTTTACCAATCGTGGTGCAGTCTATGAGCTGCTCGGTAAGCCAGACGAAGCGTTCAAAAGCTATAACCAGGCAATCGCAATCAAAGGCGATTATGTTCTTGCTTACTTTAATCGCGGCGTCTTGGCCGAGAAGCTTGGACAAACCGATAGCGCTTTTGCGGACTATGAAACGGCTGCGCGCTTGAATCCTGGATTTGCTCAAGCCTGGCACAGCCTTGGCTATCTGTTGCAAAAAGCTCAACGCTTCCAGGAAAGCTTACTCGCGTTTGATAGAGCGATTTTGCTAAACCCGCATTACACGTCGGCTTACGTTGACACCTAGTCGATATATGGCGGATGCTTTATCTGTCCGAATCATTTGCTGAGCCAAAATCAGGTAATTGAGATTCGCATCCCGAATTTCAGCCATCATCTGTTCTTGCATTTGGTCGAGTTGACTCATAACGATACTCACTATTAAGGAATGTTGAACAAAATTTGTTCTACGAGGCCATTATTGACTGCTAGCAAATATTAAAAAATAAGGTAAATGCCATTTGTTATGTGATTTTTTAATCCATAATTATGTAGGTGTTATACTTACAACATAAGATAAGTACATGAATTATTTATATTTTTTTACTTAATAAACTACTTTAACTAAAAAGGATTAATAAATTTTTTCATTAAAACAGCCTAAAGTTTTTCGACGAGCTGCCGTAACAGTTGACGTAGAAGTTGTAAAAAAACAACAAAAATCGCTAAAACGGCGAGGGGTTTTTGCGACTAGGTAAAATGCTTGGATAGTCTCGTCACGTTGATTTTTGAGACAGTATTTACCTAGGATCTTAATTGTTTTCAATCTGGTTTCTCGATTCCCTCCCGATTTTCCCGTTCTTACAGGCATGTCAACAGTCTTCCTTCATTTTTCGAGCCTATGAAGTTCGTCAGTGAAAGTGAAGAGGTCGTCGCACAGACACCAAGTTATGTTCGCGATAGAAGGCGCACGCCAGTCAATTTCTTCATTTTTCTATTGCTTGTATGTTTGCTTCACGGCTTGATCGTTGTCGTTTATGGCTTGAGTAGCGAAAATTCTTCTCGTCCTTTGGATCCAGTCACTGTTGTAGAACTCGTATCCAGCGACGCACAATCTGATCCCGGCGTTGACGCAAGCGAGGCGGACACGTCGTTAAGCAAAGCAGACACGTCGTTACGCGAAGCCAGGCAGAACAAGGCCCTTAACTTAACGCCCGATCCTGAGCCAGTTGCTGAGATACGGGCTGATGCGGCTGTTCAGAAAGCCTCTGAACCACATCGACCACAGAGGACCACTGTCAAGTCAGTCAACCAGCCTACAGAACGATTAACGGCCGGCAACTCTGCTACGTCTTCTCGAGACAACACCCTCAGTCAGTCGGAATCTACTCAGACAGCTGTCCATGGGTCTGATCGAGGCCCTAAGCCGCTTAACAATACAAAGCCACCCTATCCGCGCTCAGCCGTGCGTGCACGGCAGGAGGGGATAGTGTTCTTGAACATCGATATTGGCGCGGACGGGATTGTTAATCGTGCTGAACTTGCAAGCAGCAGCGGTTTCGAGTTACTCGATCAATCTGCCCTGGATACTGCGGTTAAGTGGGTGTTTAGCCCAGCAGTGAAGGATGGAAAGCCTGTCGCCGAGCGAGTCCGAATTGGTGTCAAATTTGATCTGAAAAATTTGTAAAGTGCGCTGGTCAAGGGATGAGCTTGCTCATAGCCTGAGTCAGGTCAGCGACTGAATGTTGATCAAGCGCCAGCGTAATGTCCAGAACTTTGCTGGTAATAGCAGCCGAGTACTGGTTGCTGTTCTGTTTAAATTTTGCAACAAAGTCAGCGTCGCTCGCCGGATTTTCAGGCTCACCCTTAGCTAGAGGAACATCGACGCTGAAGGATTGCCCGGCTTTGCTGTTAACCAGGATCGTCGCGCCCCGTTCGCGTGGATAACTTTCTGTCCAGCGCTCATTGGTTGTTGACCGGATGTTCTTAGCCAATGCTTGTATCTCAGGACTCGCGACAACGGATGGCGCGTAGCGATCCTCACTAACGTCGCCGAAGTAAGCGGCCATCGCAGTCGAATAGGCGATACTGAATTTTGCACCTTCAGCAGTGTCAGGTAGCTCGGCAGCACCGCAAAAGCTGGTTGCGACAGGGTAAGTGCTCACGTGCACGCTGCCAATGTCTGTGAAGTGGAGGTTGTTATCGGTCATGACCGCCAGCAAGCCATCAATAGAAGGGTGAATATGCCGGCAGGCAGCGTGCAGTTTGATGTACTGGTCCATGATGTAAAACTCAGTACCGAGTTGGTCGAATAGCTCATCAAGTTTGACTACATCAGCCATCGCCTTGAACAGCCCTTTCGAACCTTCCAACGCGGTGACAGGGCCTTTGGCCCCGCGTTTAGCCATTTCTACCGACAGGATGCCGGCCATCGCTGCTTTGCCAGGATGTAACGGTTTGACCATCGCGCCATCATGCAAAATCTCCAGCAATCCCGCGCCCTGCAATGCAGAGATACCCAGCGCACTCGTCATCTGTTCTTTGTTCAAACCAGCCAGTACCCCGCATGCTGCGGCAGCGCCCAATACGCCCAGGGTGCCAGTCGTGTGAAAGCCACGGTTTAAATGCGATGGATTCATAGCCTTGGCGATACGGTTAATAATTTCGTAGCCCATTGCAATGGCCAGGATCAGATCTTTACCGTTGAGTTGCTTTGATTCGGCGTAAGCCAAAGCGGCAGGGATAACCGCCACTCCAGCATGCACGCCACCGTAGCGATAACCGTCGTCCATATCAAGTGCATGTGCACTGACGCCATTGGCAAGCGCAGCGTGGATCGCCGGGACTTTGCCTTCGTAACCAAAGAGGGTTGCCTCTTCGATCCCTTTGAGACTAGTCAGATAATCTTTGGTAATACGGGGAAACTCCATCTTCAAACCCGCGATGGTGACACCAAGCAAATCAAGCGTCAGCATTTTGGTTTTCTGTACAACAAGCTGAGGCAAATCGTCGAACTTCATCCGACAAAAAAAAGTGGCAAATTGCTCGAGGATGGTTTCTTGTGTCTGTCGCATGATTCGATCTCGCAAAAAAGAAATTATTGCCCCTTGAGCACGGGCGGACGTTTTTCAACAAAGGCTCTCGCAGCCTCTTTATGATCTTCAGTCGAATACATGGCAGCCATATGCGAGGCTGCCATGTCTAAGTGAGTACGTAAATCGACTCGTTCGCCTTGACGGGCAGCCCGCTTCATCATGCGAACCGCTATCTGGGGTTGTGCGGAAATTTGTGCGGCCATTTCGTAAGTAGCAGCCATCAGTTGGTCATCGTCTACGACTTTATTCACGATGCCAAGCTTTTCTGCCTCATCGGCCTCAACAAAACGAGCAGTCCAGAACAACTCAAGTGCCTTGGGTAAACCTACGAGCCTCGGTAAAAGCCAAGTGCCGCCGTCTCCCGCGAACAGTCCAACCTTGACGTAGGTTTCTGCAAAACGGGCGCTTCGAGCAGCGATTCGAATATCCCCCATCAAGGCCATATCCATGCCTGCACCTGTGGCAACTCCGTTGACTGCAACAATGACAGGTTTGTCTATTGATTCGAGCAACAGTGGGATGCGATGAACGTAGTCTGACAAAAATCGACGGCGCTGATATGCGCTGTCTTCGCTACGGTTGTTCATATTGCCCACGTCCCCACCCGAGCAAAAACCTTTGCCCGTGCCGGTCAAAACAATCACATGCACATCCTCACGCGAAGCTGAGTCCTCGAGCGCTTGTGCCCAGGCGATCAACATCTCTTGTGTGAAAGCGTTGTAACGTTCGGGTCGATTGAGTCTGATGGTCGCAATACGGTCTTTAACTTCGAATACCAAGTGATCTGTCATTGTGATGCCTTTAGTCGATTTGTTTGATGCCACGCTCGCGGGCGAGTTGTTGCCATTTATCGAGCTCTTCGTTGACGTAAGTGCTGAATTGCGTCGCAGACATATCAGACGGCTCGGCTGCTTCGGCGGCAAACAGATCCATCAGCTTCGGTTGCGCTGATACGTCTCTGATCGCATTATTCAAGCGGTCGACCAGCGCAGTCGGAGTATTGGCCGGCGCGTAAACACCCCACCACACGTTCACAGAATATCCAGGCACAGTCTGCGCCACTGTTGGTAAATCGGGAAAAAACTTGGACGGTGTCAGTGATGTCACTGCGAGTGGACGCACTTGTCTGCCCTTTATGGCACCGCCTAAGGATGCGGACGTTGTGATCATGCTGAATAGTCGGCCGCCAATCATGTCGGTCATCGCAGGAGAAATCCCTTTATAAGGGACGTGGGTCATGTCGACCCCGGCTATTTTGGTAAAGAGCTCACCACTTAAATGACCAATCGAGCCCACACCAGCTGAACCAAAGTTGATTGGTCTTTTCTTGCTATCGGCAATCAAATCCGCAACCGTTTGGTAAGTAGTTTCATTGCTCACGACCAGAAGCATCCCACCTTGAGCAACCATTGCGACCGGTGTGAACGCCGTCCTTGAATCGAAGGCCAGCTTGTCGTCTGTTGCAGCACGTGTCACAAACGAGTTCGAGCTCAAAAGCAGGGTTGCCCCGTCGGGCTTGGCTCTCGCTACCTCGGCTGAGCCAATCATGCCGCCGGCACCAGGCTTGTTCTCAACTAATACGGTGATGCCGAGTTTGCGCGACAGTTGTTCGGCAAGGGCTCTGCCGAACACATCATTACTGCCACCCGGTGTAAAGGGAACAACGATTCGAATCGCGTTGGGCAATGCGTCGCTTTGACCAGCAGCAGTGCAGCTGATCGACAGGGCACTCACCATGAAAAAGGCTTTCACTATCCAACCGAACTTCACGGTGCCCATGTTGTCTCTCAATTCGTTTTAGCTGTTTTTCTCATATATTTAACCATGCCCAAGGCTTTAGGCAAGTTATCAGGGCGATGCCAAAGAATCGCTTTATGAGCGACAAGAGTTGTGTTAAATCTACCAGAACGTAAAAACAATAAATTTAAAATCGAGAGACAAGCATGGCACATGCAGGATTAAGATTCGGCATTTTTCTAGCACCTTTTCACCGGCTGGGCGACAACCCCACGTTGGGATTGCAGCGCGATCTTGAACTGATTCAGTGGCTGGACCAGCTGGGGTTTGATGAGGCGTGGATTGGTGAGCATCACTCTGGTGGCTGGGAAACCATTGCATCGCCAGAGATTTTTATCGCTGCCGCGGCGGAGCGCACTCGCCACATCATGCTGGGATCCGGTGTCACTAGTCTCCCGTACCACCATCCTTTTCTCGTCGCGCAGCGTTTTGTCCAACTAGATCATATGACCCGAGGCCGAGCCATGCTTGGTTGCGGTCCTGGTGCTCTGGTATCTGACGCTTACATGATGGGGATTGATGCAGATCATCAGCGTCGGCGCATGGACGAATCTCTTGGCGCCATCATGCATCTGCTCGAGTGCAAAGAGCCCTTAACCCTCAAAACCGATTGGTTCGAGTTACGTGATGCACGTCTGCATCTTGCTCCTTACACAAAAGGAGGGTTTCCGATTGCAGTAGCCAGCGCAACAACACCTTCAGGCGTGCTGACGGCTGGTAAATACGGTGTGGGTTTGTTGTCGCTTGGTGCTGCCTTGCCCGGCGGCCCGCAAAAGCTTGCAGAACAGTGGCAATTGGGCGAGGCTGAAGCGGCCAAACATGGCAAAACCATGAGCCGTGACAATTGGCGTCTGGTGATTAACCTGCACGTGGCGGAAGACGACGAGCAAGCTATCCGGGAGGTCAAGTACGGCGAACGGCTTGAGACCTTGAGTTATTTCAGTGAAACACTGGGCCGTCCGCCGATGAGAAGCGAAAATCCGCTTGGCGACGGCTTGGCGGCCGGTACAACCTTGGTTGGTTCTCCTGATACAGTCGCTGCGGGCATTGAGCGTTTGCTTACCTTTACAGGGGGCGGGGCAGGTGCGGTGCTCTTTAGATCCCATGAATGGGCGAACCGTGAACAGACCTTGCGCAGCTACGAGTTATTTGCGCGCTGGGTGATGCCCAGATTTCAGGGGAGCTTAAACACCTTGAAAGATTCGCGCGAGTGGTTGAGCGAGAACCGCAGCGGCATTCTGGGGCCAAGCATGGGGGCCTTACGCAAGGCATTTACCGATGTTGGACAAGAGGTGCCTAATCATATGCGTTTAAATCTGCATACAGGTAGCGCACCTCTCGAGGAGTCAACCAGCAAAGCTTGATGTTGCTGTTTATTTGATGAAGCCCAGAACAGACTTGATCGTCTGCTTAGTTGACTCTGGGTTGTAGCCGACATGCGCACCCACTGCGATGCAGGGATCTGAATAACTGAAGGGCAGTTTGGATGCTTCGTTTACAATGTTGCCGGGCTTATCCTCAACAAATTTACAGTTACGCGTGCTTTGTGCTTTCGGGATCTCGAGGCGCTGAGGGGTAAGTGGACCGTCATAGCTGTGGTCGCTATTGGGGAATTCGGTCAGGGTTACATCCACACCTTTCTTTTTTAGTTCGTCGACAAAGCCACGGCATGGGATGATATTGACGTAGTCGTCCGTAATGCCATGAAATAAACGCATCGGGGCACCGGTAACCTCAGTATCACCTATGTAGCGCGTATTGCAAGGTGTGTAGAGCCCGATATGACCTGCAAACTGGGCATGACCGCCGTACATTTTTTTGAAGCGGGTGGATGCTGAAAATATTGAGGCAACGGCGCCTTTGGAAAATCCCATGACGTAGATGCGCTTGGCATCAACGCGTGGATGTGACGCCAGTAGTTCGAGCGACTTGTAGGCGTCCACCATCATGGCAAGGCTGCCAAGTTGCGTCTGATCCTGGACCGTGCTCACAATGCCTCGTCCGCTAAAGGTGTCGACTACAAAAGTTGCGATACCTGCCTGGTTCAGCTCATGAATCCACATATCCATGGCGCCCCCTACACCACCACTGCCGTGGACTAAAACCACTGCTGGAAATTTTGCGGCAGAGCCAACGGGCAAGCGTAATTCGCCTGCAAGTGTGACCGGCTTGCCTTTGGCGCTACCCGTAAGAAATTCGTCATTCTCCAAGGTCGCGCTGGGCAATGCGTGAACTTCTATCCGGGCAGGCATACCTGCGGGAATAGTTTGACCGTGAGCGGTGTTGACCAGCAAGTTTGAACAGAACGTCACCAACATGGCCGCGACAGCAGCAAAGATTTGTCTCATTGTTTAGCCTTTTTTTGTTTTAAATAAACCGTACAGAGGGTTTTACTGACTTGTCATCTAGTCGTACCAAAGCGTGAATTCATCCACTTCTTTTCTGGCACTGCGATAGATATTAAGGGGTGCATCCAAATCCGGATAGCCTATCGAGACGCCGCAGAGCAGTTTCTTGGTATTGGGGATGTCGAGGAGTTCACGTGTTGCGTCTGGGTAGTAAGACAATGAGGCTTGCAGGCACGCGCCTAACCCCAGGCCATGTGCAGCCAAGGTCAAACTTTGTATGAATATGCCCATGTCCATGGTCGACCATGGACCCAGAGACGCATCCATGAAAATCAACATTGCAACTGGGGCGTTAAAGAATTTGAAATTGATTAAACGCAATTCTTCTCGTTTCGCCGTGTCATCGCGCCCAACGCCCAACGCAGCAAAACGATTGGCACCATGAGTTTTGGTTCGCTGGGCGATGGCGTCGGGCCAGCCTTTAGGTGAAGGCTCGTCAGGGGTCGCCGGCGTGTTGGCCGCCGCCAGGTCATATAAGGTTTTGCTCAACTGATCGCGCTTCTGACCCGTCAAGACTGCAACTTCCCAGGGCTGACTATTGGTGTAAGAGGGGCTGCGATTGGCAGCGGCAAGGATCTTTCTGATGAGATCCGGCGATACGGGTGTTGATTTAAAACCTCTGATGCTGCGACGGGTTTCGAGTCCTTCGATAAGTTCCACTGTACTTGCTCCTTGGGCTTGGCCTTGAGGCCAGTTTAGATTTTCATCGTTTTTAGCATAAGGCTTGGGTCAGTCGTGCGAGATGCAGTATTCTGAGATGAGAATTTATGTTTTTTATAACAACAAAGGAGACATCTTGATTACTTATCACGTCCAGCGAACTGCTTTGGCATTAGCACTGACAAGTGCTGCTCTGCTTGCTTCGGCCCAAACTGCCCTTCAATTGACCCCAGAACAACAACGTTTTCATGATATCTACAAAGAACTCGTAAACATCAATACTTCAAATTCGGTCGGAGATAACACCAAGGCCGTTAATGCCATGAAGAAGTATCTGGTTGAAGATGGCTTTGCCGACGCAGACGTACAAATTTTTGAGCCGTTTCCGCGTAAAGGTAATCTTGTACTGCGAATGAAAGGCGATGGCAGCAAAAAGCCGTTGTTATTGTTGGCTCACGTCGATGCCGTTGAAGCCAAACGAGAAGACTGGAAGACCGATCCTTTTGTGTTGCAGGAAGACGGCGGTTATTTCACGGCACGCGCCTCCGTAGATGATAAGGCTATGGCTTCATCCTTTGTGTCTATTCTGGGGCAATTGAAGCGCGAAGGCTTCGCCGCTAAGCGAGATATTATTCTCGCCTTGACCTCTGACGAAGAGCTGGGCGATGTCCCGACTAATGGCGCCTGGTGGTTAATTAAAAATCATCCTGAACTCATCACTGCCGATTTCGGTATTAATGAAGGGGGCGGAGGACAGCTCAACAACGGCAAGCCAATTCTGCAACGCGTACAAGTTGCCGAGAAGATGTACACCACGTACGAGCTCGAGGTTAAAGATGTGGGCGGGCACAGTTCATTGCCGACTCCGAACAATCCGGCCTATCCGCTAACAGCCGCCCTGACTCGTATTGGTGAGTATCGATTTCCCGTTAAATTGGCTGAGGTCACAAAAGTTTATTTTGAGCGCAGTGCCAAATTTGAAACAGGCCAGGTTAAGGAGGACATGCTTTCAGTAGCGTCTGGGAAGCCCAGTCAGCAAGCGATTGACCGGCTCTCGAAGGTAGCGCTCTATAACGCCACTTTACGAACAACCTGCGTTGTCACCAGAATTAGCGCTGGACATGCTGATAATGCTTTGCCACAAACAGCCAAAGCAACTGTGAATTGCCGCATCCTGCCTCACGACGATCCGAAAGAGGTAGACGCGGCACTGCGCAAATTGCTGGGTAGTGAGCGGATAAGCATGAAGGCTGTCAATCCGCCCCTGGCTAGTCCACCGTCACCACTGCGTAAAGATGTCGTCGATGTGATCGAAGGGTTGACACAAAAAATGTGGCCAGGCGTCACCGTGGTGCCCTTTATGAGTACAGGGGCGACGGACAGCCGTTTTATGCGTAATGCAGGGATGGCAATGTATGGCGTTTCAGGAATCTTTTTTGAGCCCAGCGACGCTCGATCGCATGGTCTTGACGAGCGCGTCGAACAAAAGCGTTTGTACGACGGCCGTGAGTTTATGTATCAGATGATCAAGCAGTTTGCCCAGTAGGTTTTTCAAACCAGCGCCTGACCAGACGATCCCAGAATTGTGATCCTATGGTCAGGTTGTCATCATTGAAATCATATTCAGCGGTATGCAAGTTGATCCCTGGCAGGCCGTTTAAGCCATTTCCGATAAAGCCGTAAGCACCAGGTACCTTAAGCAACATAAAGCTGAAGTCTTCTCCTGTCATGGCAGGCAAGACATCGGGGAAAGCATTTTCGTGACCCACGCACTCTGCCATGATTTCAGCCATGAACTGGGCTTCATTCCGGTGATTGTCTGTGCACGGATAGCCCTTGGTCAGTTCGACTTTTGCAGTCGTTCCGTGAGCCGCTGCCACGTGATTGCTCATCCGCTCGATAGCCCGTAATAGCTGAGCCTGGGTTTCCGTACCCAGTGTGCGAAGGGTGCCAGAAATTTTGGCTTCAAAAGGGATGATATTGACCGCTGTGCCCGCTTCAATTTGAGCAATCGTCAAGACTGCGCTGTCGAGAGGGTTAACAGTGCGAGAGACGAGCGTTTGCAATTGCATGACCAAGGCGCAGGCAACTGGGATCGGATCGACTGTCGAGTGGGGTTGAGCAGCGTGACCGCCTTTACCGCAGATAGTGATCTCGATCTTGTCCGTGGCCGCCATAATGGGACCAACCCGCACTGCCATTTGTCCGCTCGGCAGCGGAGGCCAGTTATGCAGGGCGAAGACAGCTTTGGCGGGAAATTTTTCGAACAGACCGTCTTCAATCATTTTCTGTGCGCCAGCACCGCCTTCCTCACCAGGTTGAAAAATGAAGTGAACGGTACCATCGAAGTCTGGATTTTTACTGAGTAGTGTTGCGCCGCCGAGCAACATGGCGGTGTGGCCATCATGTCCGCAAGCGTGCATCCGACCTATATTCTTGCTGACATGCTCGAAGCCGTTTTTTTCAACAATGGGCAACGCATCCATGTCAGCTCGCAGGGCCAGCGTGCGGTCAGCGTCACCAGCATTTGGCCCAGTCCCTTTGAGACTAGCGACTACCCCTGTTTTTCCCATACCGCGATGAACTTGCAAGCCCAGAGATTCGAGGTAAGCGGCAATCTGGTCTGATGTGCGCACTTCTTCAAATTTCAGTTCAGGGTTTGCGTGGATGTCTCGCCGAAATTTCAGCAGACTACCCAGGTAGGGGGTGATATCAGGGCGCGAAAGCATGGTAATCCTTATCTTTGATTTAGCTTAGTGCAAATGGCTACTATAAATGTCTAGTATCGAAATAATACTCAAGTGTTGTAGTGCTCAATCATTTTGACTAACGCATAGACTGATTGATTCGCTGGTGTGGCAATCCCATACTGTTTGCCTTTTCTCACTATCAGCCCATTGAGGTATTCGATTTCGGTGGGTTTTTTGCGGGCAATGTCCTGACCCGTAGATGACTTTTGCGTCGGCATGGTTTTTGGAATCTGGTCGATGACATATTTTGAATCTGCATCGCTCATGTCTATCCCTTCGTGCCTGGCAACGGCGACGACCTCGCGACCTAGCTCGTCTATCAGCTCACGAACCGACTCAACCGCAACCATATCGCCGTACTGGATCTGCCCGATAGCCGAAATGCCGTTGTAGCAACAGTTAACCAGAAATTTGTACCAGAGATCTTTGCGAACATCGGGTGATACCTTACAGGGGACTCCAGCTGCCTCGAAGAGTTTCGAGACTGCCGCTAACTGAGTGTCGATTTGATCGTCGTGTGCACGAAGAGGCTCCCAGCCTCCAATTGCCAATTCACCTCTGCCATGGTGTTTGAGGTGTCCCGGTCCTGCCATGGCTGTTGCGACGTAAACGACTGCGGGGTAAACCGGGTTGTCGATCAGTTCACGAATCCTGTGACAATTGTCGACACCGTTTTGCAGACTCAGGATGATGGTTGTCGGTTTTAAAAAAGGCTTGATGAGCTCGATGGTCTTGCCGCTATCCGGGGATTTGACGCAAAAAAGAATCAGATCTGCCTGATCAACGGCAGCGACGTCCTCGGTCGCTTTGACCGACACGTGCTCTTTGAAGGACAAGCAGTCCATATAAAGCCCATCTCTATTGATCGCTGCGACGTGGTCGGGTCGTGCGATCAGGGTGACGTTGTGCCCAGCGCGCGCGAGCATGCCACCGAAAAAGCAACCGACTGCACCAGCGCCCATCACGATAACCTTAGGGTCTTTCATTTTCTTGATTTCCATGAAATGAGCTCTCGCGCTCAATTTAATTGAAATAGTTGGATTTAGAAGGCTTCTATCATACGATGTTGTATGGAGGGTGGGTTCAGAGGGAGCCGCCCCAATACGATCGTCACAGACGACAAGCCTACAGGCGGAGACAAAATGAGAAGGATTCTATCTATGCTGAGTGCCATGACTATCGCCGGCGCAGCGTCGGCTCAGCCAACATCGTTGCCGTTACCAGCAATTGCACCCGAATCTGCCGGATTTTCGGTAGACGCGTTAAGCCGGATTGACCGTTTTTTTGACCGTGAAATCAAGGCGGATCGCGTACCAGGTGCGGTGCTTGCTATCGCGCGCGATGGCAAACTGGTTTATTACAAAGCATTCGGCTTTCGTGATAAGTCACAGAATATAGCTATGACCACGGATACGATCTTCCCGTTGGCTTCCATGACCAAAATTATGGCATCGGTCGCCGCCTTGACGCTAACTGAGCAAGGTCGTCTGCCGATCCAGGCTAAGTTGACTGATTACTTTCCCGCTTTCGCTGAGATGAAAGTTGGATTGCCACAAGCGGACGGCAGTTTGAAGTTTGAGCCACAGGCGCGCCCGATCCTGATTCACGATCTGATGCGTCACACCTCGGGTTTGACTTACGGGGGGCGCGGTGACGATCCGATTTCCAAGCTTTATCCGGCCGGTGATGCGCCGCCGCTTGAAGGCACGATTGATCAGTTTATTGAGAACATCACAAAATTACCGCTCGCACACCAACCAGGCACAGTCTTTGAATATAGCTTTTCTGCTGATGTGCTGGGCGCAGTGGTAGAAAAGGTCACTCAGCAAAGACTGGGTGAGTACTTGCATAAAACGGTCTGGCAGCCCCTGGGTATGAAGGATGCGACTTTTCATGTGGCTGCAAATAAACGGGCGCTTCTTGCCCAGCCGTTTCCTAATAATCCGCTGGATGGCAAACCACAGCAGATTCGCTTTTTGAAGCAAGACACAAAGTTCGATTGTGGTGGGGCGTGTTCCTTCGCGACGGTTGGCGATTATCTGCGTTTTGGCCAGATGCTTGCTAACGGCGGCGTGCTCGACGGTAAGCGCATCCTGAGCCCGCAGGTGGTTGCTTGGATGACCTCTAATCACCTCGGTCCAGAAATCAAGAATCGCGTCGCAGTGATCGAACCTCATCGCGAAGGCTACGGCTTTGGCCTTGGCGTGGCCGTCAGAATGCAACCCGGGATCGCAGCCATCCCCGGAAACGTGGGTGAATACACCTGGAATGGCGCCTACGGGACGGCATTTTTTGCTGATCCTAAAGAGCGCTTAGTTGTCGTGTTGGGTACGGCGGCACCTGGTGACTTGCGAAAATATTACCGTGAACAAGTCCAGGATTTGGTGTATGGGGCAATGACTAAGTAAGCGCACACTAACAACGCTTCCTTACGAGCATCTCGAGCAGTAGCCCACCCCAAGCCTGATGGTTTAGGGTGGGCCAATGGTCCCGATTAATTTACCCAGTTGGCTACGATTCGCTTGTATTCGCCAGACTCTTTGCTTAGATGTAACCAGGTATCGAACCAGGATTTCATCACAGTGTCGCCCCGAGGCAATAAGAAGCTCATCTCACCATACTGCAGCGGCTTGTCGGGATTAATTGCGCATAGGCCTGGTTTGCTTTTCTGTTGAACGATCGTTTCGACTGATTCTGAAATCATGACATCGGCCTTACGCTGCAGAATCTGATCAAAAATCGTGACGTTGTCGTCATAGACAACCACTTTGGCGTTAGGCAAGTTTGCGCGGACGAATTTCTCGTTACTACCACCCGGATTGGTGATCACGGTGACCGTTGGCTTGTTGATATCCGCTACGGTCTGATATTTGGCTTTATCCTCGCAGCGAGCGATCGGGGCTTTGCCATTGACCATATAAGCCGTAATGAAGCCTGTGCGTTTGGCTCGTTCAGTGGATACGGATATGCCACCGATCGCCACGTCGCATTTCTCAACAAAATCATCGAGTAGCTTGGGCCAGCTTGTCTTGATGAACACAACCTCAACCCCTAGACTTTTTGCTGCAGCCTGTATCAGATCGATATCCAGACCTTCGAAGCTTCCGTCTGGTTTTGCCAGCGAAAACGGCTTGTAATCACCAGGCGTGCAAACTTTTAGCTTAGTTGCTTTCAAGATGTCATCAAGGCGCGACGGATTCGTTTCTGCGATGGCACACAGGCTTAAGAGACTTAGACCAGCGGCAGCAAGGAACTTTTTTAATGTTTTCATGTTGAGGTCCCAGTAAAAATTTCAGCTAGTATGCCACGCCATCGCTTGTGCAATCATTTTTTGATAGTCTGTCGTGACGGCCAAGTCAACACCTCTGTCCAGGGCCTTTTCATGTAAGCCTGGCCACGACCCGTAGCTTTTTCCGCCAGGGACTCGATCACCCAAAATTAAAGCCAAACTCCCGTGGCCGTGATCGGTACCGTTGCTTCGATTGCTTCTGAGGCGTCTGCCGAATTCGGTCATGACGATCAAGGTATAGGGCTGATGTCTCGCCTGCATATCCTGAGCGAAAGCTTCCAGAGCAAGCGACAGGTTGTTAATAACGCCCTTGAGGCGCCCCGGTTGACCCTCATGGGTATCCCAACCTGTTTGATCGACCCAGGCATACTGCATCCCAACACGTGCCTCAATCATTCTGGCGACTGAGCGTAAACCGACTCCAGGATCATTGTTGGGATAAGGCGTCTGTCCTGCAGATTGATAAGGGGCGACTTTATTGTCAGAAGTTTTGGGTAATGCCCGATTCAGTTGCGCCATGCTCTCAACATGTACCTGCATAAGGGATGCCGTGGGTTGTTTGCGATCGGTGGCGCACAGGGCGCTAAGGATGTTCTGGCCCGCTAGGCCACTGGGTATATTCACACCATTTTGCAAGTCTCTGATTGCTATCGCACTCTGCGCCCCTTGCATTGAACGCGGTACGTTAGTACTGCCGGCAAACAGTGGCGTAGCTGATGTCACGCGACTCGACTTTGATTGATCAAACTGACGAGTTAGCCAGCCTAGATTATCGGGAAGGCTATTGAGAGAGTTAACACCTCTCTCAATCATTTCTTGTGCTTCAAAATGGGACCGAGTTTCATTCATGATACCGACTGCGGGCCACACCGCTAACTGAGCTGTGTTGTACAGCCTGGCAAGTGCCTGTGCACTGGGATGCCAGTAGAGCTGGGTTTGTCCCACGGTGACTGTCCCACTTGCTTCAGTGGCATTGAAGCGCATCTCAGGTGGCCGAGCTGCATTGAAATTTTCATCGTCCAGTGGTGACAGGATGGCTAGACCATCAGCTGCCCCGCGCTGAAAAACAATGATCAAGGGGCCAGATGCACGCGCGTTAGATATCCCTGCCGGTGTTTGCGCGAGCGCCATCTGACTGATGCCAGCGACCGGCCCAAGCAAGACGTCGGACGCACTCAGGGTTACACCCGCTATGCTCGTTCTTAAAAAATCTCGTCTACTCGCTTTCAGCATGTCGACAGTCTCTTTTGCCTAGGCAGGCAAGTTAGTATCGGGTTTGATGGCTTCGCTCTGAAACGATGGTGACCAAGCCAGATAGCCAATCATTTTGCGAGCTTCCCTGACATTGAGTACCGTGTCAGTCGGGTTGATCCCTTGCGCGGCAAGAATGGCTTGCCAGAGATCTGGCCTGGGTTCACCAAGCAGAGCCACATCCCAGTGCGCCATGAGTTGAGCGTAGGATGCGGATCTCGATAAGCCATCGTATGGATTCCAGTCGCCGGTTGACCACCAGTTTTCGGCCAAGCCCTGCACCAGACTAATGCGTTGGCGTAAGTATCCTGCCGATAACAGAGCCGACATCCCGTCAGGTGGACCATCAGGCGACACCCAGCTGTAGATTGCAGGTCCAGCAGCTTCGACGGCCCCCATGATATTTGCTTCGCTTAGGTCAAAAGGCAACCTTACTGCTTGAGCAAAAACTGCAACAAGTCGCATCGGATTGCGTGTTTTTTGTCTCTGCGAAGCGGGGATTTTTAATGCTTCTTTTGCAAGATGCTGATAGATCAGTGCCAGTTGATTGGGCGTCTGTTGGTGTTGAATAAAAAGCTTGATCGTGCTGTCTACCAGGGCTTTCGGAGGATCGTCGCTAATCATGCGTTTGACCAGTTTGGTCATCACATGGCTTGCAGTCGCAGGATGACTTGCACACAGATCCAACACGCGCTGACCATCTTTCATTGACCCGCCGTAAGGGTTGAATTCGTTCGCAAGCACTCGCTTCTGGTAATTATCATGCCAGGCCTCCACATATTTGAAGCGTCCGGTTTCCGGGAGACTTTGGCCGCCACCGATACCTGATCCATCCTCAACCGTCCAGCCAGTGAAGGCGCGTGCGGCCTCGTAGACATCTTGATCAATATAGCCTTGGGGTTTTGCTTGTGCCGCGCCAGGAACACTGCGCCACTCGGCGTAAAGGTCGTTTAGATAAGCACCTCGGCCCAGGGTGTGGAGTTCAAATAATTCACGTGCGTAGTTTTCGTTGGCGTTACCAGCTTTTGAACTTCTGTTGTTCAAGTAAAAGAGCATGCATGGATGGGTGGTTGTCGCTTCAAGAAACTGTCGAAAATTACCAAAAGCGTGGCGCTGAATGACTTCCCGCTCCCAATGGGGAATAAAGGCTTCAACACCACCCTCATAACCATTGACTGAAAAATGATCACGCCAGAAACTTATCCATTGGTCTTTCCAGGGGTTTTGGCTTTGGACAGCGTTGAGCAGTGCAGCAGCTTGTGTCTCTTGCCTTGGTCGTCGACGTTCTGGATGAGGCACTGCCTCTTCACGAGCAACATACGAAAACAAGGCTGGCAGGTCAGCGGATAGCAAACTCATGAGTCTGAGTTCATCCAGCGCAGGCCATGTGCGACCGTCGTTGTATCGACCGGCGGGGTAGCGAATTCTCAGAGCGGTCTGGGATAAATCTTTACTCATGTTGTATCGCTTTCCTCACCTCAGTAGAGATTCAGATAGCTTAACAAACATAAAGTTCAGATTTAACTAGTAACCCAGAAGCCGCGTCAAAAAACGAACGCTAAATTACGTCCGCTGAAAGCCAGTGTAAGAATTTTTTGCGACGTCATCGCAAATTTTTCTGTAGTTGGCCATGCCACCTGCGTAAGGCATAAAGACACGAGGTTTGCCTGGTACGTTAGCACCCAGATACCAAGAGTGTTTTGCTTGCGGCAGCAGTGTTGCGTTAGCCGCTACATTGACCTCTTGCACCCAATCATCTGCGGCTTTAGCGGTTGCTTCGATTTTCTGTAAACCTTTGGCTTGCATGTCAGCGATGCAATGAGTAATCCAATCCACGTGTTGCTCGATCGCCACAGGCATGTTGCAAAGAACCGATGGACTACCGGGGCCTGTGATCGTAAACATATTCGGGAACCCTGGTACCTGCAGGCCGAGATAATTGCTGGGGCCGGTCGACCAGACATCTTTTAGAGCGGTATTGTTCTTGCCAGTGATGTTGATGTTGAGCAAAGGCCCAGTCATCGCATCAAAACCCGTCGCAAAAACAATGATGTCAAGTTCGTATTCTTGATCACCGATCTTGATACCTTTGGGCGTAATCGAGTCAATCGGCGTCTTGCGCAAATTCACTATGGAAACATTGTCGCGGTTGTAGGTTTCAAAGTAGTGCGTGTCGACAGGTGGTCGCTTGGTCGCGAAGGGATGATCAATATCGGCCAGAACTTCTGCTTTGGCGGGGTCTTTAACAATGGCACGAATCTTCTCGCAAACGAATTCAGCCATTGTGTCGTTTGAAGCTTTGTTGATCAGGATATCGTCAAAGCAGGCGCGAAACTCGAGACCGCCTTTTTCCCAGGCTTTCTCCATGATGGCGCGGCGCTCTTCTTCAGGTGTGGCGATCGCTGAGCGAGGCACCATCCTGAAGGCGTGACCATTCGTATTGGTATGCATGACGTGACGAATGTCGCTGATTTTCTCTTTGGCGAACTGTTTGAACTGATCGGTTAGCGGGGCGTTTCGTGATGGGATGCTGTAATTGGCGGTGCGTTGAAACACCGTCAAGTGCCCCGCTTGCTCAGCGATGACGGGGATGGCCTGAATGCCGGTCGACCCAGTCCCGATAATACCTACCCGCTTGCCAGTGAAGTCCACGCCTTCATGCGGCCATTGCCCAGTGTGATACCACTTGCCAGCAAATGAATCCAAACCTGCGATTTTTGGAATGTTGGCAGAGGACAGGCAACCCACGGCTGTAATGAAATATTTGGCGATGTAGGTGTCGCCCGAATCAGTGCTGATATGCCAGCGATTGCTCGCCTCATGGTAAGTCGCCGCGGTTACACGGGTCTTGAACTTGATGTTGGCTTTAAGATCGAATTTCTTTGCCACGTGGCCTAAATACTGGCGAATCTCAGCGTGATCGGGATAGCGCTGAGTCCATTCCCACTCTTTGACCAGCTCATCAGAAAAGTAATACTGATAGGAGTGACTTTCGGAGTCGCAACGAGCGCCCGGGTAGCGGTTCCAGTACCAGGTGCCGCCGACCTCGTCTGCGACTTCAATAACTTGCACTGACAGTTTTAATTTATCGCGTAAGGACAATAACTGGTAAAGACCAGAAAACCCAGCTCCGATAATCAAGGCGTCGACTTCGATCGTGCCTGCATTTGAAACGACTTTGTTCTCTGTGGTTGCAGCAATTGACATGGTTAACTCTTGTCTCAAAAAAGGGGTTAATTCCGTAGTTTTTATATTTATTGATAAGCCTATGTTAAAGCAAATCTCACCTGTGTGAAGAGCAATCCAGGGACGTTAGAAGTAAGTCAGATCACAGACACCAGTCGTTGCACTTGAGTGCAAACCCTAGTATTTGACGCCGGTAACAAGTGGGGTGAGACAGATATACTAGGCCGAAGTGCAGTCAAAAGCACAAAAAGATCGGTAAGCGGCATTTCGGCCGTTTGACTGCTTGGATAACTTGGAGACATCAATGAAACTTCGTTCACTTACGCTTGCTCTGGCGAGTGCCTTCGCGATCACGGGCTTTGGTTTGGCGCTTAACGTCTCGCACGCTGAAATTACCAGCGACGTGATTCGTATCGGATTCGCGACAGATATGTCAGGTCTTTATGCTGATACTGATGGCCCGATGGGCGCTGAAGCAATTCGCATGGCTATTGCCGATGCGGGCGGGATGATCGACGGTAAAAAAATCGAGTTACTGGTGCTAGACCATCAAAACAAGCCCGACATCGCCGCCTCGAAGGTGCGCGAATGGTTTGATCAGCAAAAGATTGATGCGTTGATCGGTGGATCGAATTCGGCTGTGACGCTCGCAATGAGTCCAGTTGCGACAGAAAAAAAGAAACCGTTTCTTGCCGTAGGCGCTGGATCCTCAGACATTAGCGGTAAATACTGTACCCCTTACATGATTCACTACGCTTATGACACCACTGCTTTAGCACGCGGCACGGCTACGGCAGTGCTGAAGAACGGCGGTAAAGACTGGTTTTTCATCACGGCCGATTACGCCTTTGGTCATGCACTTGAACGTGACGCTGCCAACGTCGTTAAAGCCGGTGGCGGATCAGTCAAAGGCGCAGTGAGGGTGCCTTTGTCATCGGCTGACTTCTCGTCTTATTTGCTGCAAGCTCAGGGCTCAGGCGCAAAAATCCTTGGCCTGGCGAATGCCGGCGGCGACACCATCAACTCTATCAAGGCTGCAAATGAGTTTGGCGTCGCGAAAACGATGAGTATGGCTGGTCTATTGGTCTACGTAAATGATATCCATGCGCTTGGTTTAGAGGCAACACAGGGCATGTATTTGACGGACTTCTGGTACTGGAACTCAAATGACCAGAACCGTGCTTTCACCAAGCGGTTTCAAGAGAAATTTCCCAAGAATGTACCGAATATGAATCAGATGGGAGATTATTCTGCCGTAAGTACTTATCTGAAAGCGGTCAAAGAAACACATTCGGTCGATACCGAAGTTGTGATGAAGTGGATGAAATCCAACAAGATCAACGACATTTTTGCGACCAACGGTTACATCCGGCCTGAGGATGGCCGGATGATCCATGACATGAAGCTGATGCAGGTGAAAAAGCCTTCAGAGTCGAAAGGCCCCTGGGACTTCTATAACGTCGTCGCTGATCTGAAAGGCGAAGATATTTTCGGAACGCTGGCAGAAAGTGCCTGCCCACTGGTTAAAAAATAAGCAGTGCAGTGCTTGATCAGGCAGAGGGCTGGGAGACCGGTTTTCTGCCTGTTATCTTTTTGAGCCAGTGCTCAAGGTCGTCGATGTAAGTAAAGACGACGGGAATGACCAGAAGGCTCAACATCGTCGAGGTCATCAGACCACCGATCACCGCTATTGCCATGGGTGACCGGAAGCTTGGGTCCGAGCCCAGACCCAGCGCGATTGGTAGCATGCCTGCCGTCATGGCTATGGTTGTCATGACAATTGGCCTAGCTCGTTTATGACAGGCATCCACCAAGGCTTCGAATCTCGCCATCCCCTGATGTCTTGCCGTAATAGCGTACTCAACGAGCAGGATCGAATTTTTCGTGACAATTCCCATCAACATTAACAGACCGATTAACGATGGCATTGAAAAGCTCTTGCCCGTGATTAGCAGGGCAATGAAAGCGCCGCCCATCGACAGTGGGAGTGCACCGAGAATCGTGATTGGCTGCATGAAATCGTGAAACAGCAACACGAGAATCATATAGATGCACAACAAAGCAATGAGCATGGCTAGCCCGAAGCTTGCGAACAAAGCCGTCATCTCCTGCGCATCACCTAACTGCGCCTGTGTGACCCCCGGTGGCAAGTTGCGCATGGTCGGAAGCGCCATTGCATCGGCGTAGGCTTCGCCCAGGGTTCTGCTCCCAAGCTCAACATCAAGTGAAACGTTGCGACTGCGATTAAGTCGATCAATTTGTGCAGGGCCACTATCTATGGCCATACTGACAACATTGCCAAGCATGACGGGGCCGAAGCGGCCGGGGACCGTGAGGCGTTTGAGAGCTTCGATATCCGTTCTGGCCGAGTCAGGCAGTTTGACCCTGATCGGGATCTGTCTTTCCGATAAATTCAGCTTGGGCAAACTGACATCGTAGTCGCCACTAGTGGCAATACGGACGGTTTCAGCAATGCTTTGCCCTGTCACACCAAGATCTGCAGCGCGCGCGAAATCAGGTCTGATGATGATTTCAGGTCTTACCAGGCTGGCGGAAGAAAGGACGTTACCAATGCCTTTTAATGTGCGAAGTTCTCGTTCAAGCGACTGGGCGGCGCTACCAAGGGCAATGGGGTCCTCGCTTTGCAAAACCAGTTGCATTTTGACGCCGATGTCCTGCGCGCCGACCGTGACTCTCACGCCCGGCTCATTGGCGAGCAAGTTACGGATTTTGCCTTCAACTTGTTGCTGGTTGTCTCGTCGATCGTCGCGGTGTGTGAGGATGAGGGTCAGTGCCGCCTTGCGGACTTCTGGCGCGGTACCAACGGCAAAGGCATCCCCCGAAACGCCCGCACCGACAGAGCTAAATACACTTTTGACGTCAGGTAGTTGCTCAAGCTTGACCCGAGCCCGTTCAGCGGCCTGCAAGGTGTCCTTTAACGTGCTGCCTGGGGCCCGCTCGATATTCACCATGGTCTGGGCACGATCAGCCGCCGGTACAAAACCAGTCGGTAGCAGCGGCACGAGAGAAATTGAGCCGATAAAGAACAAGGTGGCTGAAATCATCGTTATTAAACGATGAGTCAAACACCAGTTGACGAGTTTGAGGTAAACCACCATTATTTTGCTATCGACTTGTACTTCAGCTTGACCCGACTTTGTGGGTCTAAGCAGATAGGCTGACATCATGGGTGTCAGCAGACGAGCTACAACCAGTGAAGCAAAGATAGCAACGACAGCCGTCCAGCCGAATTGTTTAAAAAATTTGCCAGGGATGCCCGCCATAAAAGCAGTTGGTAAAAAGACAGCAATAAGAGCAAACGTGGTGGCAATGACAGCCATGCCGATCTCGTCGGCAGCTTCCATGGCTGCTTGAAAAGGCTTCTTGCCCATGCGCAAATGCCGTTCGATGTTTTCAACCTCAACAATGGCGTCATCTACCAGGATGCCGACGACGAGCGCCAGCGAAAGCAGAGTTACGGTATTAAGCGTGAAACCAAAGAGATACATCCCCAAAAAGGCCGGTACGACTGAAAGCGGGAGCGCGGCAGCTGATACCACGGTCGCTCGCCAGTCACGCAAAAACCACCAGACCACCAGGACGGCAAGAATCGCACCTTCGTAAAGCAGGTGCATGGATCCCCTGAAGTTTTCTTCTGTCTGTGCAACATTATCAATTTCTTCTTTGATAGCGATTTCAGGTCGAGCCTGTTTTAGTTGATCGATCACTTGCCGGACGTTTTTTGCCAGGGCAACTTCGTTAGCCCCTTTGCTGCGCATGATTTCGAAAGCAACGACAGAGCGCCCGTTCATGAGAGCAATAGACCTTCGCTCTGCAGTCGAGTCTGTGATGGTCGCTATCTGATCTAGCCTGATTCGTCGACCATCGCTTAACGATAGATCGAGTTTGTTCAAATCAGCAGCCACGTTCGCGGTTGCGATGGTTCTGACAGCTTGCTCGGCACCACCAATGTCGCCACGGCCCCCTGGCGCCTCTAGCTGGATTTGGCGAAGGCGACGCGAAACTTCTGCGGCAGTAACGTCGAGCGCAGACATTTTTTGAGGGTCTAGCTCTACTCTAACTTCTCTGGTGAGCCCGCCTAATCTTTTTACTCGACCGACTCCGTTCGTTGACAGCAACTGTTTGCTGACGGTGTTGTCGATGTACCAAGAGAGTGCTTCTTCGTCTAACTGGTCAGAGCTGACCGAGTAGGTCAGAAGTGGTTTGCCTGCGGTAGTGGTTCGAAGAACGGTTGGGTCCCTGACATCACCGGGTAGTTCGGCCCGCACTCTGCTGACTGCGTCGCGGACATCATTGACAGCTTCCATCGTGTCTTTCTCGAGCACGAATTCGACTGTGATACTGACTGTGCCTTCGAGAATCTTCGTGCGCAGGTTTTTGATGCCCTGCAGGGTCGCAATTGAGTTTTCAAGTTTGCGAGCCACTTCAGTTTCGAGCGTGGCAGGTGCAGCCCCTGCAAGATTGGCCTCGACGGTGACTGTGGGGAGTTCAATGTCGGGAAAATCTTGTATCCCTTCCGCCTTGAACGCGAGCAAACCTGCTATTGATAGCAGCACGAACAGCAGGATTGCCGGAATCGGATGCTTGATTGAAAAGGCAGAAAAATTCATCAACGGTCCTACTTTTTGCTGGAGACAGGCGACGGTTGCTTCGACTCACCTGTATCGATCGCAACAAGATCCCCGTTGGATAGAAATCCTGCGCCGGCCTCAGCGACAAGATCTTCGGCGGTAAGGCCTTCTATGATCTCTACCCGTTTCTCGATACGTGTCCCTAATTTCACTTTAAGTTGCACAACACGATTGTCAGTGCCTACTTTGAACACATAGGTAAATCCATCCCTCACGACCACTGACTCTTGCGGGAGGGTCAGCCCGGTCGTTTGACCCAGATCGAATTTTCCGGAGGCAAACATACCAGCGCGAAGCGAGAAATCGTCGTTGCTCATACTGGGCAAGTCCACATAGACAATAGCGGTTCGACTTTGTGTATCGACCGTGGGGGCGACCACTCGAACCGTACCCGTTACCGGATTTTGTCCTTTGGCTAAACTTGCCGGATACACCAGCACTTTGGTCGAAGGTTTGATACGCGCCAGCTCTTCCGCTGTTACTTCAGCACGCCATTCAAGTCTGCCCTGACGAATCATTTTGAATAGCTCGGTTCCCGCGGGTATCACGGCCCCCACCGTAGCTTGGCGTGCGGAAATGATGCCATCATCTGGTGCTCTAACTTGCGTATTGCGCAAGCGCAACTCCTGGACGCTAACCTGGGCTTTAGCCGCTTCGAGTCTCGCCCTCGCGGTTTGCTCAGCTGTTAGATATTGATTGATTTGCTGAGCGGATAGCGCCCCTGAGTCTTTAAGATTGCGGGCTCGTGCAGCGTTAGCCTGCGCGTCAGACAAAGCCGCAGCGGCTTCTGCGGCCTGGGCCTTCATGACTGCTAAATCGGCATTGACCGTATCAACAGAGAACGACGCGAGAAGCTGCCCTCGTTTGACGCGATCACCGACGTTGACGAGGACGTCAGCCATGCGCAGGCCGCCCACTTCGGTGCCGATTGACGCGTCTTGCCACGCGGTGATGCTGCCGTTAGCTGTCAACGTCGCTTCGATCTTTGAGGCAGCTGGCCTTGTGACTGTGATCGTCAGACCCGGCTTTGCTGTGCTGACTGGCTCAGATCGAAGCGTGGCTGAAAGCAACATTACGCACGCCGCAATCACTGACATTAAAACAATGTGTCTCATTACTTCTTACCTTTTTGATCGGTTTCCTGTGAGAACTCACTAGGTGCGTACGCGAGGTCACCTGCTTGCCAACCACCACCCACTGCACGATAAAGTGCAATCCATGCATTGACGTGGTCACGTCTGACGCTCATTAAAATGTTGTCGGCATTAAAAGACAGTCGTCTGGTTTCTTCCAGATCCAAGACACTGGCTAAACCGAAGTTGTATTTTTGCTCAGCAGCCTGAAGTGCGACGTGATAGCCTTCCGATGCAATCAGCGCGTCGTCGTCTCTTGCGCGAAGACTATCCAGGCTAACCAAAGCTTGTTCGACTTCTCGTACAGCCAGGCGAACTTGAGAGCGGTATTTGGTCTCTGCGGTTTGGTAGGCTACCCAGGCTGTATCTTCGTTAGCAGCTCGTCGCCCAGCATCAAAGAGTGGCAAACTCAGGGATGGTCCAATTGACCAGGTGCCACCATTAAGCGAAAAGTCACTTGAGCTGAAATTAAAGGGACCAACATTGCCAGTCAAAGCCAGGCGTGGCAGTCTCTCGGCAATCCGCACACCAATGTCCGCGCTTGCTGCTGCCAGTTGTTGCTCGGCTGAGGCAACGTCGGGCCGTTGGGATAGGACTTGCGCAGGTAGCTGCCTCACTTCAAAATCGACTGGCTGAGGCAACTGGCCTGAATTGCTGGCAAGCTTCAGCCGCAGATCTGCTTCGGGTATGCCCGTCAGTGCAACCAGTGCTTTAACGGTTAGATCACATTCGGCTTTCTGAGAGACGGCACGTCCTGCGCCCTCAGCTGCACTGGCTCGGGCAAGCGCTGCGTTGGCAGGTGATTGAAATCCCGTTGAGGCGAGTTGATCGGTTAATTTTGCAGTCGCTTCGCGGGATTTAGCATCGCGCTCTGCCAAGGTTTGCATCTGTTCGCAGGCTCGATAATTAGTGTAATGATTTGCAGTATCAGCTGCGAGCGAAATACGTGCGTTGTGCCAATTAAAGACTTCTGATGTGAGGCGCGCTTGTGCAGCTTGTGCATCGCGTTTTAACGCACCAAATAGATCGAGCTCCCAGGTGGCTTGCGCTTGAGCCTGACTGGTGGTGCCGAGCATGATTGAATTGATGATGGTCGTGCCTCTGCTTACTAACCCCTGTGCAGATAGATCGGGTAATGCTGCAGCGTTGCTTGATACTAAAAGTGCTCTGGCCTGAGCAATTCGCAGTGCTGCGTCCGCCATGGTGCTGCTTTGCACTTGTGCCTTGTCGATTAGTTCCAGAAGCAGCGGATCGTTAAATTGATCCCACCAGACATTCAATCCACGTAAGCTTGCACCGTGCGGTTGTGCCGCAGTCCAGTGATCCGCTAAATCAGGTACGGCTGTCGCTTGCTTGGGATCAAAGTCGGGTCCGACGGTAATGCAACCTGTAAGACCGACAAGCAGTGTGACACTAACAATTGACCTCCATATTTTTCTGCCACACAGATAAGACAGCCGGGTCAAACTATGCCTCCATTTTGTCAGCAAGGTCCTCGATATCGCGGGCGATGACATCCCAAGCCCTGTCTGCTTTCAGGTCGGTTGTCTGATCATCAGCGTGCTCAGTGGGCCGCGCAAAAAATGCGGTCCGTAAACCAACAGCTTGTGCTGCAGCGAGGTCGTAATTGTGAGCTGCGCACATCATGACCTCATCAGGTGACAAGTCGAGAATCTCGCACGCGCCCAAATAAGTCTGCGGCTGGGGTTTGTAGCCTTTAAAAAGTTCAGTCGACAGGATGACATCCCAGTCTGTGCCACTAAACTTGGCCAGATTAGTAAGTAGCGCGACATTGCCGTTGGATAAAGGCCCGATGATGAATTTCTTTTTGAGTCTTGCGAGGCCGGGTGCCGAATCGGGCCAGGGCGTTAGCCGATGCCAGACCTTATTGATGTGGACGCGTTGCGCTTCGGTCAAGTGTTCGAGACCGAACTGCGGGATTAAAAATTCCAGTGATTCGCGATGCAGGATGTCGAGCTTGGTATAGGGCCTGTTGCCACTGCGGACGACTTCCATTTGGGGTTGATAACGACCTCGCCACGCAACCGCAAAAGCGTGCCAGTCAATGTGGACGTCGTTGGCGTTACCCCATTCGGTGAGGTCGCGTGTGATGCCGCCACGCCAGTCAACCACGCTGCCAAACGTATCGAATACCATTGCTTTAATCTGTGTGGGACGAAACGCCATTTATATAGACCTCATATCCAGTTGCTTTCGAGTCAAGTTAGCATATTTGTGTGTTTCAGAGTAAAACACAAAGTTTGTGACGCAACCCCTTCCGAATTCACTGATGTCCATGAAAAAGAACTGGAGACTGGCCTGTCTCGTCGCGGCAATCGTTGCCGTGTTGTCGGGTTGTACGGTCAGCCCTGCTGATATACACGCAACCAACGTGACTGAGTCAGTCATCGCCGGCAAGCTGCATCGTTTTGCGCAATCGACGACGCGGCCTCAGCACGAATTGCCGGCAACTATTTTTTATGTTGGCGCACATCCTGACGATATCGAGTTATTTATGGGCGTTCAGGTCCTGCAGGATTTTGTGCAGCAGCCCAACGCCAAGAAGGTCTTTATTGTGACGACGGCTGGCGATGCAGGGCTTGGGGTAGGTAATGGTGATTCCGATAGTCCATACTGGATTGCGCGACGACTGGGTCATGAGCGCGCCGTTTTGTTCATGGTTAGCATGACCGGGATCAACGCACCCTCGCTGAAAGTAGAAACACAATTAGTTGGTAAACATCGGCTCGAGCGCCGGACCTTCGGTCCCAACATCGTCATGTACGATCTGAACTTGCCGGATGGCGGCAAGCAAGGCGCAGGGTTTGCCTTGACAGGCAACCAAAGCCTCAGCAAGCTTATGGACGGGTCTGCTGCGTTTATAGAAGCCATTGATCGCAGCAATCGCTATACGCTTGATGAACTTCAAGCAACCCTCGGTGAGATCGTAGCGATCGAGTCGAAAGACGCTAGCTGGGTACGACTTAATCTGAGCGAAGACAGGGATTTGTGGAATCCCGGCGATCATCCTGACCACATCTCAACTTCGCTGTTGTTGCAACAAGTCGCTCATCCGGCTGAGCCGGTGTGTTTTCAGCAAATTCGCTTTGCTACCTACGCAAACACCAGTAAAGAGCAAAATGTCACGAATGACGAGTTGATGGTTCACGCGGCGACGTGGGGGGCGATAAATATTGGACGCGCCGAGGGGCATCAACGAACAACTTGGGGTGCTGCGCACAACGCCTGGTTGGGTAAGATGTACCCAACCGCTACCACCAGCAGCGGAACGGCTTGTTTGCCCTGATCGGGCAGTCCATGCCCACCATGAATTAAACTTACGTCTTTATATATCTTCACTTAACCCAAACACCTTGTCTAAGGCGACTTCAGTGGCAACTTTTCAATATCCCGGCGTTCGTTTTTTACACTCACCTGGTCCAACTTTCGTCCCTAAGGCGGTTCTTGATGCTATGTCAAACCAGCCCATGGATACGAGCGATCCCCGCGGCGAAGAGGCCATTCAGATCTGTGAGCAGGGCATCCGTAAATTGTTGAACGCTAAAAGCGCCGATATCTTTTTATACGGTGCCAACGGGCATGGTGCCTGGGAGGCAGCGAATGTCAATATTGCCGGGTCTGGCCAGACCGTGCTGGTGATCGGAACTGGGCACTTCTCTGAGTCGTGGGCTGTAATGGCAGAGGGCGTGGGCATCAAAGTTGTACGCACACCCTATCGCGTGGGTTACACCATGGATATCGACGCCATCGAACAGGCGTTGAAGGCAGATACGAATCATGAGATCGTCGCCGTTTTTGCCGTTCATACCGACACTGCTAGTTCAACCACCAACGACATCGCGCTGGTTCGTCAGGTTTTAGATCACACGAAACATCCTGCTTTGCTGGTCGTGGATGTGGTCGCTTCTTTCATGACAACCCCTTTTTCAATGGAGGCGGTTGGCGCTAACGTCGTGGTCGGTGCAACGCAAAAGGGTCTGATGACTGCTCCTGGACTAGCGTTCTGTGCTGTTGACGAACGCGCGATGAAGGTATCTGAAGCCAATCCCATGCCCCGGTTCTACTGGGATTGGGTCAAGCGCAGAAGCACGCAGGGTTACGGCAAGTTCTGCGGTACACCCCCTCAGAATTTGATACTGGGTTTGGAAGCATCGCTGAGTCTTATTGATCAGGAAGGACCGGAGAATGTGTTTGCCAGACATCGCCGTCTTTCGCAGGCTGTGCAAGCAGCTGTTTCCTGTTGGTCGCAAGCCGGCACAATGGATTTTGTTTGCAAAGTGCCAGAGGCAAGATCCGCAGCTGTAACGGCAATTCAGGTATCACCTGATATAGACCCTGAAGCAATTCGCAAAGTCGCTCGCAGTGATTTCAATGTGGCGCTGGCTGGCGGATTGGGCCCCTTTGCAGGTAAGGTTTTCCGTATCGGTCATCTCGGAAGTTTGAATGAGCCAATGATTCTCGGCTGTCTGGCCGGTGTCGAGGCTACCTTTCACCGGATGGGGATCAAGTTCACTGCAGGTGGAGTAAACGCGGCGATTGAGGCTTTGTCTTGATGCCAAATGGCTATATGTTGTGCAGGATGGGGTTGCGAGGTGCATTGACGTGGCGCTGAGAGCAACTATCTACAAAGCGAATCTGCACGTTGCCAATCAAGATCTGCATCACTACGCCAGCCATGCGGTGGTGCTTGCGAAACACCCCTCAGAGACTACCGAGCGCATGATGGTGCGCTTGGTCGCTTTTGCGTTGAATGCGACGGAGGATCTGGTTTTTACGAAAGGGTTAAGCGAAGTTGATGAGCCAGATTTGTGGCTCAAAGATTTGACGGGTTCGATTCAGCTCTGGATTGACGTCGGGCAACCCGACGACAGACGGATACTGAAGGCGTGCGGCAGAGCTGATCAGGTCAAGGTGTATTGCTACGCCAGGCAAGTGACCAAGCTGTGGTGGGAGCCGATCGCCAACAAGCTAGAACGAGCTAAAAATTTGACGGTCATTGCCTTCCCTTCAGAACAAACTAAGTCTTTGGATGCGCTGGTCGCTTCAAGTATGGACATCAACGTCAATGTTCAAGATGGATCAATATTCGTATCAAGCAGTCAGGGCGAAGTAACCATCGATCCTGTGCTGTTGCGCCCCGGACGTTAACTCGCGCTAACTAAGTCATATCAATCCAACGTTAAGCTTTACTCGACGATTTTTGCCGCGCTACGCAATTGTTGGGCGTATTCCATGCGCATCTTCTGAGCCCACTCATTGCCCAGCTGGTTTTTACTCTCTTCAAACGATGGTGCCTTGAAGGGGCGCTTGTCTTCAACTCTTACTATGTTCCATCCGGCTGGGGTCTGAATGGGACTCGCAGCCACCCCTCCTTTTGGCAGATTGACAATGACATTGCCGATCGCTGGAATGATCTGAGTCGACGGGACCCAATCCAGAGCCCCAGCTGTCTGTTTGCTGGGATCGATGGACTTTTCTTTGGCTAGTGTGGGGAACACATCTGTTTTTGACTTGTTAATTTGAGCCAATAAACTCTTGGCTTCTGCCTCGGTAGCGACAGTAATTAATCTGAGTTTGTACTGCTGCGCATCTGCCAGTTCTTTCACTTGCCGGTCGTAGAAACCACGTAAATCAGACTCAGTGGCGGGATGTTGGTTCAGGTAGTCGATCACTGCCAGATCGATAAGAAAGTTTTGTTTTAACTGGGCAAACTGTTGCTGTGCTGTGGGAGTCTTATCGAGATTCAGCCTGATTGCTTCTTGGGCCACCACTTCACGACCGATTAGTTCGTTTTTTATCGCTTGGCGTAACTCTGGTGAGTCTTTCTGACCTTGCTTTTGACTGGCTTGAACACTTTGGTCAAGCAATGACTGAGGGATTGCAGTGCCATTGACCGTAGCGATGACTCCGTTGGGAAGGTCGCCACCAGCGCTAGCTACCGAGGCGGACAGCGTAGCAAAAGTCATGAAGAAAACACGGAGAGTCTGAGTAGCAGAATTCATAAAAACCTATATAAAACAGTAAGTTAACTTTTTTCTGGTCAGTTTAGAACGAAATTCGGGTGCTCACATGACCGCAGACTTGCCTCCATCAAGGTTGATGCTGCTACCCGAGACATAGCTGGCTGCCTCTGAGGCTAAAAATGCGACGACATTTGCGACTTCGTCGGCGCGACCAACCCGCCCCAGAGGGATGTCAGCCGTGAGTTTATCGTACAGTTGTTCGACAGGTATCCCCAGTTTCGCAGCTTTTCGTTCGTGCTGACCTGCCTCAATCAGGCCGATGCAGACCGAGTTAACAAGGATGTTGTTCGGGGCAAATTCTCTGGATAGAGCCTTGGTCATTGCTAAACCTGCCGCTCGCGTGACCGTGGTTGGCATTGATTTTGCAGCTGGCTGTTTGGCGCCGATATTTGTGACATTAATGATGCGCCCCCAGCTGTGTTGCTTCATGTGGGGGATCGCTAGACGAGACAGGCGAATGGCGGCAAACAGTTTTAGATCGAAATCAGCTTGCCATCCTTCATCTGTGATGGACTCGAATTCACCCGTGGCCGATGTTCCTGCATTGTTGACCAGAATATCGATACGCCCGTAGGTGGCAATTGTTTTGTTAATCAAGTTGGTGCAGTCCGCGTCCTTACTGACATCGGCTTGAAAAGCGGTGACTTGCCCACCAGTTGCGCGGATTTCGCTAGCGACTAGATCCAGCAAATCCTTGCCGCGCGCCGCAATCACGACGTGCGCGCCTTCTGCGGCGAGTTTGATTGCGCAGGCTTTACCAATGCCCTGTGTACCGCCGGTAACCAAGGCAACTCGTCCGTCAATATCCAGATTCATCATGCTCTCCCGTTATCATTATGCTAGCTGGTTGTAACCTGACTGAGTACCGCGCCTTTCGAGCGAACTCACTTAAAACAGGGTAAAACCTTAATGTAGATTAAAAAATACTGTCGCAACGAGATGGACACACAAAATCGTGTGCCATCGCAATATTTGAATGAACGAGTGAGATATGTCGGATTCCTTAGTTTTACAGAAGACCATTGATTTGTTGACGACCCTTGTCGGGTTTGACACCACCAGTCGCGAGTCCAATCTCGGTTTGATCGAGTTTGTACGTGATCATTTGAACCACTTAGGTGTAGATGCCCGCTTGTCCTACGACGCACAACGACGCAAAGCCAATCTGTTTGCCACAATTGGCCGCGCTGACGTCGCTGGTATCGTGCTTTGTGGTCACACTGACGTGGTGCCGGTCGATGGTCAGGCCTGGGATACTGATCCTTTTAAAGCCCACATCGCCGATGGCAAAATCTTTGGCCGGGGCGCAGTAGACATGAAAGGCTTTATCGCGGCAACGCTTGCCATGACGCCAGCTTATTTGGCGTCAACGCTGCAGCAACCTATGCATATCGGCCTGACGTACGACGAAGAAGTCGGTTGCATCGGTGTGCAGACCTTGATCAAGGATTTGAAATCAGCCAATATCCAGCCCGCAGGCTGTTTTGTCGGTGAGCCCACGATGATGCAAGTCATGACGGGGCATAAAGGGATGCGCGTCACGCGTTGCAAGGTTCGCGGGCTAGAAGCACATTCGTCGATGGCACCAGAGGCTGTCAACGCGATTGAATACGCGGCGAAATTGATTGGCGAGATTCGAAGTCTGTCAGAACAACTGCGTGCCGAAGGTCCGTTTGATCATGACTTCAAAACCCCGCACACGACACTTCAGACTGGCTTGATTCAAGGGGGCGCAGCGCCCAATATTGTCGCTAAAGATTGCGAGTTTGTTTTCGACTGCCGTGCCTTGCCGGGCGCTAATTCAGATGAGTTGATTGGCAAAATTCAGGCGCACGCTGAGAAACTAAAAACCGAGATGCGCAAGATCTATGCACAATCCGACATTACTTTTGAAACTATCGCAAATGCGGTCCCGCTAGACACACCAGCGGATTCGAAGATCTCTTATTTAGGGACTGCGCTGGCCCGTAACAATTTGCTTGGCCGTGTGTCGTTTGCGACTGATGGCGGATGGCTGCAAAATGCAGGTATCCCTTGTGTAGTAGTCGGCCCTGGCGATATCGCTGTTGCGCATAAGCCTAACGAGTACATTGAAATCAGTCAGCTTGAACAATGCCTTGGCTTTCTGGATCGACTGCGTGTCCGCATGACGGAAGAGATTTTGTTATGACGCGAACACAATCGGCTCCCTTGGCGAAACTCTTTGAGCAAAATGAACGCTGGGCTCGGGCCGTGACAGAGAATGATCCTGAGTATTTTCAGCGGCTGGTGAATCAACAGAATCCGGAATATCTCTGGATAGGGTGCTCGGATTCTCGCGTACCGGCGAATCAGATTGTCGGATTGGCGCCGGGCGAAGTCTTTGTACATCGCAATATTGCCAACATGGTTGTGCACACTGACTTCAATGTATTGTCAGTCCTGCAATTCGCAATCGACCAGTTGCACGTCAAGCACATTATGGTTGTGGGGCATTATGGTTGCTCTGGGGTGAATGCCGCGCTACGCAATCTGCGCGTTGGGTTGGCAGATAACTGGATACGCCATATCAAGGACGTCCACGAAAAGCATCAGCACACGCTGGATTGTCTTGGGAGTGATCAGGCAAAATTCGATCGCCTTTGTGAGCTCAATGTCATGGAGCAAGTATTTAACGTCTGTCAGACTACGAGCGTTCAAGATGCCTGGGCGCGCGGGCAGACCTTGACTGTGCACGGCTGTGTCTATGGCTTGAAGGATGGTTTGCTCACCGATCTTGATATGAATATTTCAAATCTTGCAGAAATGCGAGACCGGCAGAAGGTTTTAGCTGAAAGCTAAATACCTGTTGACCTGCCTAACGAGAGATCCTTTCTTAGGTCGTCTCTGGTTGAGAATAGCGTTTTAGGGCGCTTTCGAAGCGCTCAACAGACTGGGCACCTTCAACCAGATATTTGTTATTGAATATCACCGCAGGGACAGTGCTGATCCCTGCTGTTGCATAAAAATGCTCAGCAGCTCTAACTTGCTCTGCGAACTCATCCGTTGCCAGAATCTGTCTGGCTCGCTCAGGATCAAGTCTTGCCCGTTCGATTGCGTCAAGCAAGTTGTCCTGTTCATCAAGACTGACCGCTAGGGTAAAGTAAGTGGCCAATAATTCTTTCTTCAGGCGATGCTGAGCCTCGACGTCTTCGCCAAGTGTGCCAGCCCAGTGCAATAGCCGGTGGGCATTGAAAGTGTTGTAAACGCGCTTTCTGCCTTTGGGATGAAAGGCAAAGCCAACCGCGGCCCCACTGGCGAAGATTCGAACTTGGTTTTTTTCTAGCTGTTCGGGGGAATAGCCGTACTTACCGTGCAAATGCTCAGCTACGTCCTGACCACCGACTGGCATATGGGGATTTAGTTCAAATGGATGGAAACGTAGATCAACTTTTACATCCTTGCCTATATTTGCAATGGCCTTTTCCAGGCTTGCTAAGCCAACGGCGCACCAGGGGCAGGCCACATCTGAAACAAAATCAATTTTGATTGTTTGGCTCATGGTTGTCTCGTCTGAAATGTGACTGGCGATCGGAGTCGTCTCTGCTGTAGCATACCCGAAACAAGACCAGAGGCGGGGGATTCAGATGCCAAGTCGGAGACAATTTATCAGAGCGATCGGGGCGGCAGGGGCTGCGTCGAGCTGGGGGCCTTCATGGTCCGCTGGTCATACGGAGGCTATCAGCGCTGAGATGACGGTACTGAGCCAGTATATGAGTGCAGCAGCTACCCAGTTATTGCCTCGTGAGGTGGTTGAGCAGGCTAAATTTCATATTCTTGACACCTTTGCGGCCATGGTGTCAGGGTCTCAGTTGGCACCGGGTCTTGCTGCGCTGAGCTTTATAAAAGCCAGGTCAGCCAAGGGGTCACGCGGCTTAAGGCCAGTCATCGGTTCGTCACTGCAAGCAAGCGCGAGTGAAGCTGCGCTCGCGAATGGCGTGATGGCACACTCAGATGAAACCGATGATTCACACAATCGGTCGCGCACACACCCCGGCTGCGCCGTTATCCCTGCGGCGCTTGCTGCAGGGCAGGAGTTCGCGGTTGATGGCACTCAATTTTTGCGCGCTGTGACACTCGGCTACGACATTGGCACGCGCGTGGTGATGGCGATGGGAGGCCCCACGTTCAGTTACGAAAGTCATAAAAGCTCTCACGCCATTGGTGGTGTTTTTGGTGCAGCAGCAGCTGCCGCTTCGACTGTTGAATTATCTGCCCAGCAAATGCGCTGGGTCCTTGATTACACCTGTCAGCAGTCTTCAGGGATTGCAGTCTGGCGACGTGATACCGACCACATTGAAAAAGCGTTTACGTTTGCGGGTATGCCCGCGAGTAATGGCGTTCGCTCGGCTTTTTTGGTTAAAAACGGTTGGACTGGGGTCGACGATGTGTTTAGCGGCGTTGATAATTTCTTTGAGGCCTATGCCCCCGCCGCCGATAAGACCAGGCTAGTTGACCAATTAGGGCAAAGGTTCGAGATCACGCAGACCGATATCAAGAAGTGGACAGTGGGTTCTCCCATACAGGGTCCTCTCGATGCGATGCAAAACATCATGAAGCAGCATTCTTTTTCGGCAGATCAAGTTAAATCCGTGGTTGTTCGTCTGGGTCCTGATGCTGCCGCCGTCGTTGATAATCGAGAGATTCCCGACATTTGTTTGCAGCATATGGCAGCGGTCATGTTGCTCGATAAAACCGTTTCGTTTCAAGCCGCGCACGATGTTGCGCGGATGGCGGATCCTAAAACCTTGGAAGCGCGGCAGAAAATAAAATTGATTAAGGACGATGCACTCACTTCGTTTTTACCAGTACGAGTTGCCATCGTTGAGATTGAATTGGTAGACGGGCAACGATGGGTAGAGCGGGTAGACGCGGTGCGCGGTACTCCCCGAAATCCCATGACAAAATCTGAAGTCATCGATAAGTGTGTAGATCTGATTCAGCCAGTGTTGGGCGATCATCAAACGCGTCAATTGGTAGAGACGATTTTTTCGCTCGAACAAGTTTCGGATATCCGGGTGTTGGGACCCATGCTAATGACGGGAGCATCGCGATGAGTGTAGTGACGACCGCATTTGAAACCAAGTTCGTGAACACTGAGCTATTACGAATCGAATATCGCGAATGGAATCCGGATGGTATTAAAACCGTTGTGCTCGTACATGGCTGGCCAGATTCTGCACGGTGCTGGGATACGGTTGTACCGAGTTTGATCGCTGCTGGTTATCGGGTGTTAGCGCCCTCAGTCCGCGGTTTTGGAGGAACACGATTTTTATCGGATCAGACGCCGCGTAGCGGGCAACTGTCTGTCCTGGGTATCGACCTGTTGGGCTTTATTGACGCCTTGCGTCTGGTCAAGCCCGTGCTTGCCGGACATGATTGGGGGGCACGGTCTGTCGCCAATGCCTGTGGGCTGAGGCCTGGTGTCGCCTCACATCTGGTGATGATGTCGGTAGGCTATGGCACAAATTCTGCGGACCAAGCTCTATCGTACCTGCAGGTACGGAATTATTGGTATCACTGGTTTATGGCGACCCCGCGCGGCGAACGGACAGTCAGGGAGGACAGGAAAAACTTTACCCGACAAATGTGGGATACCTGGTCCCCGCCTGGCTGGTTCACCAAAGAGGAGTTTGATCAGACGGCCAAAGCTTTTGATAACCCAGACTGGGCTGATATTGTCTTGCATTCCTATCGGCAGCGCTGGGGGCATGCGCCAGCCTATCCTGAATACGCTGAGTTTGATGCCAAATTAAATCCCGCACCAGTATTGGATGTTCCGATGCTGTCCATCCACGGTGCAGAAGATTATTGCAATCATCCAGATGGATCGTTAGGTAAAGAAAAATTCTTTACGCACGGCTACAAACGGGTCTTGATCGAAGGGGTAGGACACTTCCCCCAACGAGAAGCCGGGGATCGTGTCGGGCGCGAGATTGTGGAGTTTTGCGCCGAGTGACTGAACGACCACTAGGGTAACGATAACCAGTTGTAGGTCGTTAGGTTGTGGTCAAGCGAGCCTAGGCTAGCGCCATTTCAAGCACTCGCGCAACATGCATAGCGTTCACATTTGCGCCGTCATGAATTTGATGGCGGCAGCTGGTGCCGTCAGCAATGACGAGCGCGCTTGCGTCTCTTTTACGCACGGCTGGCAGCAACGACAGCTCTGCCATCGCCATCGACGCTTCATAGTGCTCGGCTTCATAGCCAAAACTACCAGCCATGCCACAGCATGAAGACTCGACCGTGCTCACCGTTAATTCAGGTATCCAGCCAAGGACGATTTGCACAGGGGTCAGGGCATCGAACGCTTTCTGATGGCAATGGCCATGCAAGAGGCCTTGCGTGCGCGCTGCAATTGGTTTGAGCGTCAAGTTGAGGTGACCTGTCTTTTGCTCGCGAACCAAAAACTCTTCAAACAAAAACGCCAGATCCGCTAATTTCTTCGCTTCGTCGCCATAGCCATATTGCAAAAACTCATCACGCAAGGAAAGTAAGCAAGATGGTTCAAGTCCAACAATCGCGACACCTCGATCCACAAAAGGTTTAAAGGTATCTAGCAGACGTCGAGCTTCCTGTTTGGCCTCTGTCACTAAGCCGGCCGCTAAAAACGTACGGCCGCAACAGACTCCGCGTTCACCTTCTGGCTTGGGCAGATGGACATGGTAGCCAGCCGCTTGCAACACGCGCATTGCGGCTAGTGCGTTTTCTGGCTCAAGATGATTATTGAAGGTATCAACGAACAGAACAACTTCACGCTGACCGACGGAAGGCCCTGAAAGCTGAGTCGTAGAAGACAAAAATGAAGTCTTGAATACCGGCAATGATCGCTCAGTAGACAAACCTAGCCAGCGTTTGACCAGCGGTGAAATTAGAGGCAATTTCTCAGCAAGATTGAGCATCAAAGAAAATCGTGAGGCTAAGTTTGCGTAACGCGGTAAATTCGCCACCAGCTTGTCTCTCAGGCTGGTGCCATGTTTATCAGCCCAGGCAGCCCGAGCCTCGATTTTCATCTTGGCCATGTCCACACCAGTCGGGCAGTCGCGTTTACAGCCTTTGCACGAGACGCATAAATCAAGGGTGTCTTTGACGACGGGATCAGCAAGCCCTTCGCTACCCAGTTGCCCTGATAAGGCCAGACGCAAGGTATTCGCTCTGCCCCGGGTGACGTGTTGCTCGTCGCGCGTTACCCGATAGCTTGGGCACATGGTGCCAGCATCGAATTTTCTGCAATGCCCGTTGTTGTTGCACATCTCAACGGCTTTGGCTAAGCCGTGGCTGAGGTCACCTCCTGTGCCCGGTGCCGACTCAAGACCTGTAAGCGCATCGCGCTTGACGTTCCAATCAGACCAATCGAATTTAGGCTTAAGTGGTAACTCTTGATAGCCAGGCGGAAATCTGAAATTACTTGAATCGTCCATCTTAGGTGGACGAATCATCTTGTCTGGATTGAAGCGGTTATCGGGATCAAATAGCACCTTGATCTCTGCAAAGGCTTGATTAATCCTGGGCCCATATTGCCATGACACCCATTCGCCTCGGCATAAGCCGTCGCCATGTTCGCCCGAATAGGCACCCTTGTATTCTCTTACCATCGCCGACGCTTCTTCTGCAATCGCCCGCATTTTGATGGCACCGTCACGCCGCATGTCGAGGATGGGTCGCACGTGAAGCGTACCGACACTAGCGTGCGCATACCAGGTACCTTCAGTACCATGGCGGTGAAAGACGTCCGTCAGTCGGCTGGTATAGTCGGCCAGATGTTCAAGCGGGACTGCGCAGTCTTCAATGAACGAGACTGGTTTGCCATCGCCTTTCATGCTCATCATGATGTTAAGACCGGCTTTTCTGACATCCCATAAAGCTTTTTGCGCAGCCGCTTCAGGGATGGCAACGACTGAATCAGGTAAGCCAAGGTCACCCATCAGCTCGACTAATTTATCGAGTAAAGCAAGCTGTTCATCTTTACTTTCGCCCGCAAATTCGACAAGCAGTATGGCTTGCGGCTCGCCAGTCAGTGCTTTATCGATGACAGGCCTGAAAGCAGGATTGCTGCGAGCGAGATCGATCATAGTGCGATCGACCAGTTCAACCGCACAAGGCTTGAGCTTGACGATATGCTGCGTCATTGCCATGGCCTGATAAAAGGTCGGAAAATTCACCACGCCCAGTGCTTTGTGTTTGGGTAAGGGTGCGAGCTTGAGTTTGATCTGACGGCTGAAAGCTAACGTGCCTTCAGAGCCAACTAACAGGTGAGACAGATTGGCGTGACCGTCATCCGTGTAACTTAAAGGATTCTGGCAATCGAACAGATCGATGTTGTAGCCCGCGACACGGCGCAACACTCTGGGCATGCGCTCCCGTATCTCTTGTGCCTCACGCTCAGCGATTGATCGGATACCCTTGAGCAGACTCGTCAATCTTGGATCGCTAATGTCGTGTTTCAAAGAACCGAAGTAGGCCTCAGCCCCGTCAGCCAGAATCGCGTCAACGCCCAACACGTTGTGAACCATGTTGCCGTACTGGATCGAGCGCGAACCACACGAGTTATTGCCTGTCATGCCGCCAATTGTGCATTGCGCAGCCGTGGATACATCAACGGGAAACCAGAGTCCGTGGGGCTTTAGCCATGCATTCAGATGGTCGAGCACAACGCCCGGTTCAACGGTGACTGTTTGCGCTGCAAGATCAAAATCAACGATCTGGTTAAGATATTTGCTGGTATCTATGACCAGCGCTTGGCCGACCGTCTGACCGCATTGACTAGTTCCTGCGCCGCGGGCAAGAAGTGGGGTGTTTTCTGTTCGGGCAACATCGAGAACTGCGCGTAAATCATCTTGATCTCTCGGGATAACGACCCCGATAGGTTCGATTTGATAAATTGACGCATCCGTTGAGTACCTGCCGCGACTGGCGAGGTCAAAGCTCACGTCACCCCGAACTGCTTCCCGCAAGCGCTTAGCAAGCGACGTATCGAACTGCGTGCTGCTTGTCCTTGGAATGAAGGTTAACGGTTGAGAGATCAAGGGAAGTGTGGGGTGCGACATTCTTTTACGTCAGTTATCAAAGTAGTTTCACAGTAACCGGATCAAAGCCAGGTATTTTGCCTATCGCTAAACCGAGGTGCTCGACCAGGTACACGCCCGTGTAGGATCCAGTAGTAATGATGGTGTCGGGTGTCACAGTAATGCCTCGACCCGCACAGTGATTGACTAGCCAGGGCAAGGTGCGTCGGGGATCCCCAGATGGATTTTTGACAGGCGCTTTGAGCACACTCTCTCCGTTGAATTCAAAACTTAAAGCGGGCGACAAGAAGGGGTAGTCAGCTTGATAGGGGATGGACTCGCCGACCACTAGCGCGCCATGACTTTGCAAATCGGCTAACTGCGTCATGGGGTTCTCGTTCGGCCATTTACTTAAACGGCTTGAGAGGATTTCAATCGTTGGGCACATGGTGCCGATACTGCTCATCACCAGCTCGTCGTCATAAGGAGTCGAAGCGGGCTCAAAGCTTCGATTGAATCGAAAAGCGATTTCAAGCTCCAGGGCCGGGGGAGTGAATCCCTTACGTGAGATCTCAGCCCCTGTTTTGTAAATACCCGTCAGCGGTAACGGGGCGCCGACGACAGGGGCGGTGGGTGTTTTACCGCCAACTTTCCAGCCGCCGATCTGAGCGTGCATCAAGCGCATGGTTTCATGCTGAATTTCAAATGAGGCTTCAGGGTTAGCAGGAACCATTTCTGGCGGGATTGCATCCAGAGTCATGTGATGTTCGCGAGCGTAATGCAGGCGTGCGCTCAGTGTGTGAAGATTAGTATGCATATTGTTCTTCTCCGAAATGAGAGTGCAGAGTATTTGCCAGGAAGCCGCTTTAGCCAATCATTTAAGCCAATAATCCGCCTGGGTGTTCGCAAAGATAATTCATGGCAGCAGGCAAACCGCTGCCAGACAGTTTGACACCGGCCAGTTGCATACCCATCTCGCAACCCGCGAGCGTTGCCATTAGTGTGAGGTCGTTGCAATCCCCCAGATGTCCGATACGAAACATCTTGCCCTTTACTTTGCCCAAGCCAGTACCCAGAGATAAATCAAAACGTTCGTAGATAATCTTCCTAACTGCGTCTGCATCGATCCCGTCTGGCATCATGATGCCCGTGAGCACCGGGCTATAGAGTTCGCTATCCGCACACTGGATTTCGAGACCCCATGCACGAACTGCTCTGCGACACGCTTCGGCCAGACGATTATGTCTGGCGAATACCTTGTCCATACCCTCTTCAAGCAGCATGTCCAGGCATTCCGCCAAAGCATAGAGAAGATTGGTGTTGGGGGTGCTTGGCCAGTAACCGGTTTTATTGACCTCAATGATTTCTTTCCAGCCCCAGTAACTTTTTGGTAGCCTGGAGGTCTCGCTCGCCGCTAATGCTTTGGGTGACACTGCGTTGAAACTGATACCCGGGGGCAACATCAAGCCCTTTTGAGAGCCTGAAATTGACACATCAACGCCCCACTCATCGTGACGATAGTCGGCACATGCAAGCCCCGATATGGTGTCGACCATCAATAGTGCAGGATGATTGGCAGCATCAATTGCTTTTCGAACTGCAAAGATATCCGATGTCACGCCGGTCGAGGTTTCGTTATGGACCACGCAAACAGCTTTGATTTTGTGCTCGGTGTCTTCGCGAAGGCGCGCCTCGATCATGCCCGCTTGCACGCCGTTGCGCCAACCTTGTCCGTTTTGCATGGACAGGAACTCGGATTTCAGACCGAGATTGTCTGCAAGTTTCTTCCAGAGCGTTGCAAAGTGACCTGTCTCGAACATAATCACATGGTCGCCTGCGCTGAGTGTGTTAACCAAAGCAGCTTCCCAGGCACCAGTGCCTGACGCCGGATAGATGACCACGGGTTGCTCGGTCTTAAAGATTTTTTTGATGTCGCCAAGCACCTTGAAGCCCAGCTTTGCGAACTCGGGACCACGGTGATCGATGGTGGGGTAGCTCATCGCACGTAAAACACGATCCGGCGAGGGACTGGGTCCTGGAATCTGCAAGAAATGCCGGCCTGCTGGGTGCTGGTCAAATTTGATCAAAGGGTATCTCCCGATGTGATGTTGTTCTGGTTAACAGTCAATGTACCAGACTGCGTCTTTTGTCCCAACCAATATCAATAGCTGTCTATCCAGAGCCTTACTCTGCTATCGTAAGAGTCTATATCTTATCGAAGCGTTGAGAGGTTTTTTTGCTGATTTCCAGGGCATTTACGATCCTGATGGTCTATCGGGTCGCCATTACGTTCAGCTACCAGATATTCACCGTGGCGGTTGGCTGGCACATTTTTGAACTGACTCATGACGTCATGGCCCTCGGGCTGATCGGTCTCGCTGAAGTTATCCCCTATTTTTGTTGCGCCTTATTCGCTGGTCATGCAGTCGATGTATTGCCTAAAAAGAAGATCGCGCTATTTGGTTGCGCAGTCTACGCGCTGATGGGGGCGGTGATGTTGCTGGTGGCGACTGGGGATTTTCAGCAGAGTTGGCTCAAGCCTGCCTGGTTAATGTACTTTTCAATTGGTCTGGCTGGTATTGCCCGAGCGGTGGTGCGACCTATCTACCAGGTCTTGTTTGCACAGGCGCTCGACCGGTCTCAATATTCCCGAGGGACTGCAGTTGGTACCTCGGTGTTTCAAATTGCTCAAATTGGTGGTCCCGCATTCGGTGGGGTGCTGATTGCCTGGTTGGGTCTCGTGAGTGCCTATTTATCCGTAGCAATATTCGCTTTGATCGGTGCTATAGCTCTTTTGGCCTTTCGCTATAAAGAAGAAATCGCCAAATCCAGTACCGATTCTATCTGGGTCAGTATTGTTGAGGGTTTGAAGTTTGTGTTCAGTCGGCAGGTAATGCTGGCAGCCATGGCGCTTGATATGTTTGCCGTCTTGTTTGGCGGTGCTGTGTCAATGCTGCCTGCTTATGTCTCAGAGATTCTGACTGGCCATCCGGAGGCGTTGGGTTTGCTACGGGCAGCTCCCGCAGTCGGGTCGACCCTCGTTGGCCTATGGCTTGCGCGCCGGCCGCTCGACGAGCACGCTGGTCGTTGGTTACTTGCAGCTGTTGCTGGTTTCGGGCTGAGCGCAATTGGCTTTGGGCTATCGACAACTTTCTGGACGGCAGCGCTGAGTTTATTGTTTATGGGAGTGTGCGATGGCATTTCAGTCATCATACGAAGCACGATTATGCAACTGCTGACCCCCGACAATATGCGCGGGCGCGTGTCTGCCATAAATGGAATTTTTATTGGTTCGTCAAACGAAATTGGCGCACTTGAATCTGGTATCGCTGCAAGCTGGCTTGGATTGAGTGCATCGATTGTGTTTGGTGGTGTCCTGACACTGCTAGTTGTTGTGGCGAGCTGGCTTCTGGCACCTAAACTGCGCCACCTGAGTATGCGCGACTTACATGGCGAAGTAACGCAGTAGCCTTATTGACCTGACTCTGGTTTGCCGAACGTTTGCTCGTCGGTAAAGGGCTGGGGTGGTGTGGGTGTTTTGATCCCTTCCCATCCACCACCAAGCGCTTTGACCAGATTGACATTTGCGATGAACTGTCCACCGTGAATCTGCCATTTGGTTCTCAGCGCAGCTAACTGATTTTGCTGGATCAAAGCAAGTTGAAATGCATTATCCAAACCTTCCTGATAGCGTATGGAGCTAATCTGATAGGCTTTGTTCAGCTTAGCCACGGCGGCATCTTGCTTGACCCGGGCTGCATCAAGTTGTTGCAAGGTGCCCATGGCATCCTGAGTCTCCTGGATGCCTGTCAGGATAGTTTGCCGATAGTTGGCCAAAGTAGCTGCATACCCTGCTTTAGAAAAATTGTAGTTAGCGAGAATGGCACCGCCATCGAAAATGGTTTGCGTGGCAGACAAGCCAATAGACCAGACGAGCGACGGCACTGACAATAGATTAGCAAGAGCGGTTGATTGATAGCCGTAATTGGTCGGAGATAGTGTCAATGATGGATAGAAGGCCGCTTGAGCTATACCGATCTGGGCATTGGCTGCGGCCATTGACCGCTCTGCTGAAGCGATATCTGGTCGCCGTTCAAGCAGCTTTGATGGGACAGCTACTGGAAATACGGGCATGGTACTGGGCAGATGGCCTGGGGATATGGTCAAGCTACTTGCTGGGACGCCGATAAGGGTCGCAATTAAATCGACCTGTACGTTACGGGTTCCGCGAAGAATATCGATCTGCGCGCCACTCGATTCAACCAAAGCTTCTTGTATCGCTAGATCTGATCGATTAACAGCGCCAGCGTCGTAACGCTTCTGGTAGAGCGCAGTTAGCTTTTTCTGCAACTCAAGCAAGATCCCCATGACTCGCAGTTCTTCGTCATTCTGACGTATCAGCAAATAAGCGGATGCGAGCTGCGCTGTCACCAGCAACTTGACGTTGGCTGTATCTGCTATTGCTTGTTCGGAAGAGTATTTTGCCGCTTCGATACTGCGACGGATTTGACCGAGCCAATCAACTTGGTACGACAGATTCAGGGTCGGCTGGAAGTTGTTTTGTATCGTGCTGTACTGCAATGAATCGTAACTCGATGTTGCGCGATCAGCTGAGTAAGCAACTCTGGCAGTCTGTGCGCCTAATGCCAAGCTTGGATAGAGCGCGGCAGTTTTAGCGTCGACCTGAGCCGTCGACTGATCTAATCGAGCGAGTGCAACTTTCAGTGTTTGGTTCTGAGCCAACGCCTTTTCTTCAAGGTCGTTCAAAACAGGGTCATTAAATGCTGTCCACCAGTCCCCTTTAGGCAGCGCATCATTTGGAGCGGCGTGTGCCCATAAGTCGGCACGCACACCTGGCAAGGTCTTCCAGTTGTCGGGGAGTTGGGTTAGGGGGCGTTCGTAGTCAGGGCCAATGGCCGTACAACCAGCCAAAGAGAGTGCAACCAGACTTAGCGCTAACTGACGTTTCATTTGCTAGGCTTTGCCTTTGGAGTTGGCGGAGTCTCAATTATCACTGCTTGACCTGATGCAACGGAGTCGGGAGGGTTGATGATCACTTGATCGTCTTTGCCAACCCCGGCCTTCACTTGAACCAAATCGCCGTAATCGACACCGAGCTTCACGTCCTTGCGGATGACCTTGTTATCCTGAACGACTGCGACTTGCGGGCCTGCTGGCGTGAATAACAGTGCGTTAGTCGGTAGAACCAGAGCATTGCCCGGTGTAAGATTGATCACGACGTCGACATAGGTGCCTGGCATCAGCTGTTTGCTGTCGTTAGCTACTTCAACCTCGACCTGCAGTGTTCGGGTACTTGTATCGATGGCTCCGGCTGTGCGGGCGATGCGTCCTTTAATTGGCGTATCCGGCGCGTTCGACTTGAATAGATCTATCGAATCGCCAACCTTAATGTCACCGGCTCTATCTTGTGGCAAAAACACATACATGTGCAGTTTGTCGATGCGAGCCATAGAAAAGAGGGGCAGAGAGGTGTTCCCCCCGTTGCCCGCATTGACCAGGTCGCCCTGATTGACGTTACGCTTGGTCACGATGCCGTCAAAAGGCGCAACGACCTGAGCGAAACCAACTTGCTCTTTCAAGCGTTTGAGGACAGCTTCCGTCTGTCGGTATGCACCCGTCTTTTCATCCAGCTCTTGTTGCGAGACCGCATCTTGTTCACGTAGTTTGGCCCAGCGTGTGTAAGCTGTCCTGGCGAGGTTGTAGTTCGCCTGAGCTTCTTCTACCTGTTTATCGACTTCAGGTATGTCAAGGATAGCAAGCGACTCGCCTTGCTTGACTGGGTCGCCAATATCTTTGAACCACTTGCTCACATAACCGTTCGCCCGTGCGTAAATTTGAGCTTCAGAAACACCTTGAAGTGTCCCAGGCAATTTCAGTTTTAAAAACTCAGGCCCGAGTTTTGCCGCGGACTCGGGGTGCGTGACGCGTACGTGCAGGGTCGCGCTCGCTTGCGAACGCACCGCCAGGACTTCTTTGAAAGTCATCCTGTCAAGCAGTGTTTTACCCAGCGCCAGACACATGAGTAAAAGAACAATGAACAGGGCGAAATTAGCCTTGGCCATCACACTCTTTCTCTTGCGAATCTGTGCGCGACCACTTTTGGGACGGCGAGCCGAACTTTTTGGTGATTGTTGCGTATCCGTCATGTCAGAGCATTCCTCTTTGCAGCTCGTTGCTCAGTCCAGCGATGCAGGGATCCAAACAGTACTGGTACAAATAAAACAGTTGAAACCGTCGCAAATAGCAGTCCACCGATAACGGCTCGACCAAGCGGTGCATTTTGCTCAGAGCCTTCGCCAAGCCCCAGAGCCATGGGTATCATCCCGAGAATCATTGCTAGAGCCGTCATCAACACCGGGCGAAGGCGGGTCGCGCCAGCGTCAAGAGCAGCTGTCATGGCTGCCGCGCCCTCTTCAATCCTCTGTCTGGCGAAAGAGATCACCAGAATACTGTTGGCGGTCGCAACACCCATCGTCATGATTGCCCCTGTTAGCGCGGGAACGCTAAGGTTAGTTCGCGTCAGGATCAGCATCCAGGCAATGCCAGCCAATGCAGCGATCAGCCCGGCGATGATGATAAATGGATCAAGCCAAGATTGAAAGTTCACGACGATCAGCAGATAGACCAATACGATCGCACCGACTAGACCGATGCCCAGTCCGATATATGAATTCAGCATCGTATCCACTTGGCCGCGCAGACTGATTCTGCTGCCGCGCGGAAGTTCTGGTTTAGCGGCATCGATGACTTGTTGAATCTCAGCGGCAACCGACGCCAAGTCGCGTCCCCGCACGTTCGCGTAGATATCAATCGAAGGGGAGATGTTAAAGCGAGTCAAAATACCATACTCAGTCCCTGGCTCGGCTTTGACCAAGTTACCTAAAATCTGATTGGGTCTGGATGTGCTTGTTGAACCAATGGACGCGGCGGTAGCGCTCGCTGCGCTAGAGGTACCGACTGGCAGTCTTAGTAAATCATCCAGAGACTCAAGCTTCACCTCTGGCGCCCTTGTCTGGACGCTGTAGCTAATATTGTTGAACGGATTCAGCCAGAAGTTTGGCGAGGTTTGAGCGCTGCCAGAGAGTGGCAACAGCAAATTCTGGGCGACGTCCGCAGGGTTGAGTCCTATCCCCTGAAGTCTGGCCCTGTCCATAGTGAGCTTGATCGTCGGCGCATCAAGTCGTTGATGGACGTGAACGTCGGCGGCCCCCTGAATGGCGGCAATCTTGCTATTCAATTTGCCGGCTAAAATCTGATTCGCCGCGTAATTCGGTCCGAGAATTTGCACGTCGATCGCGGCGGGTAAACCAAAATTTAAAATTTGAGTAACAATATCTGCTGGTTGAAAGAAAAATTCAATCCCGGGGAAGTTAGTCCGCAGTTCTGGCAACAAGGCTTCGATATATTCTTCGGTTGGTTTGTGTTCGCCTTTGAGTGAAATCAGGATGTCGCCGTCAAGTGAACCGATCGTGCCGGAGTTGCTGTATGAAAGATTGATGCCGCTGTTTGGTACGCCCAGGTTATCCAGAATGGTGTCTAGTTCATCCGCCGGTATGACTGTCCGGATAACTTTTTCAACCGCATCGGCGATTTCTGCCGTTTTTTCAATTCGGGTGCCAGTCGGGGCGCGCATATGCAGTTTCATTTGCCCAGTATCAACTGCGGGGAACAAATCCCTGCCAAGCAGACCATAGATACCCAAAGATAGGACGCAAAACGTTAAAAAACCGAACATAAAAGTTTTGCGCTTGACCAGAATGGCGCTGAGCAACAGAACGTAAGCGCGGCGCATATTTTCGAAGCGACGATTGAAGCTGTGATGAACTGCCTCGATCCAGCGCGATACCAGTCCGGGTGTTTCTAGTGGGCCGAGCATCATCAGAGCCAGCGTGGGCACCAGGGTTCTTGACAATATGTACGACGCCAGCATCGCGAAAATCACCGCTTCGGCGAGCGGCACAAACAAATATTTGGCAACGCCGCCCAGGAAGAACATCGGGACAAAAACGATACAGATACATAGGGTCGACACAAAGGCCGGCACGGCGATTTCACCGGCCCCATCCAGAATTGCAGGATAGAGCCGTTTGCCCATATGCAGATGCCGTTCGATGTTCTCAATCGTGACGGTCGCGTCGTCTACCAAGATGCCTACCGCCAGTGATAGGCCACCTAGGGTCATCACGTTGATGGTTTCGCCCAGCATGTGCAACACGATCAAAGACGTAAAAATCGATAATGGAATAGATATAGCAATAATCGCCGTCGTGCGCCAATTGCCCAAAAACAGCAGTAACATTAACGCGGTCAAACCAGCAGCAATCAGCGCTTCATGAATGACGCTCATGATGGCGGCGTTAACGAAGATGGACTGATCGAAGAGTAACTTGAGCTCAACACCGTCGGGCAAGAGTGTCGCTAAAAAAGGCAGCTTAGCCTTAATTTGCGCAACTACATCAAGGGTAGAGGCACCGCCTTTTTTGAGTGCCGACAACAAGAGGGCGCGCTCGCCATTTTGCCGCACGATATTAGTTTGCGGTGAGTACCCATCACGTACGTGAGCGACTTCGCGCAGGTATGTCGTCGCGCCGTTGACAGTGCGTACGGGTATCGCATTCAAACCATCCAGGCTGTCCGGAGAAGAATTAACCGCCACGTTATATTCAATGTCCCCGATCTTGGCTGCCCCGGACGGAAGAATCAGATTTTGGGTGTTGATTGCGTTGATAACATCCGAGGATGTCATGCCTTTCGCAAGCAAGGCCTGCGGATCCAGGTCGACCGATACGACGCGTGGTTTACCGCCGTAAGGGAAGGGTAAGGAAACGCCAGGTATGGTGATGAGTTGAGGACGAACGATATTCAACGCGGCATCGAAAAGCTCTTTCTCGGAAATCGTTGTGCTTGACATCCCAAGCTGTACGACCGGGATACTCGATGCGGTGTACTTGATGATCAGCGGCGGCACTGTGCCCGGCGGGAGTCCGCGCAGCACCGCCTGCGATACTGATACAACTTGAGCGATCGCTGTTGCGATGTTTACGCGAGGCTGAAAAAAGATCTTGATGACAGAGATACCCGACAGCGACTGGGACTCAAGATGCTCAATGTCGTTGACCGTTGTGGTCATCGTCCTCTCGTGGTTTTGGGTAATGCGATTACCCATCTGCTCAGCCGATAGGCCGTTGTAGGTCCAGATGACGCTGATCACCGGTATATCGATGTCAGGCAACGCGTCGACCGGGGTGCGCATGAGCGATAAGGGCGTCGCGATCAGGATAAGGATCGCCATCACGATGAACGTATACGGTCTATCTAATGCAGTCCTGACAATCCACATGCTTGGGCAACCCGACCTTAATCCGAATAAATTCCCATCGGCCGAATTTATTTCCAGCAAATGAAAAACATTCCGAGTATAAATGTAGGACGACCCGTCATGACATGATCGTGACGGGTCGTTTGAAATTTAAGTTACAAAATTATGTTTTCTGTCACATATTTGCAAGAGTACTCAAAAGAAACTCATAAATATTTAGGGTTTATGCAGAATAACCTCCAAAGACGAGGCTACTCTAAGTGTCGGCCATCGCGGTCGATTTGCTCATAGCCAACACCATTAAAAGCGATAAAAAGCTTTTCATATATTCTCCGGGGTATCTTATTGGCGGCGGTCCATCAAGCGTTTTACTTTTGAGCTCTGTGAAGTCAGCGTGTATTTATCTAATCCGCCTTTCGGGACAGGCGTGACAATGACCTTAACTCCCAGTACCTCTTTCATCCGTCGCTCCAAATCCTGTTTGATATCGGATACATCTGCTGATTCGTCGATTACTTCGATCCAGACATCCATTTGATCCACGCCTGCTTCACCAACACGATCGACAAAACAGAAGAATTCGCCATTTGTCCTTTTATCCTCCAAGACGGCTGCGCCTACCGCTTCAGGGAATACATTTACCCCGCGTAGCTTGATCATGTTGTCGTTGCGACCAAAAATACGTTGCAAACGGCGGGAGGTGTTGCCGCAAGGACATGGTGTCGTGTGGAAAGCGGAAATGTCATTGACGTTAAAGCGAATCTGGGGGGCTCCATATTTGTAGAGTGTCGTGATGTAGGTCGTCCCCTTTTGACCATCTGGCAGAATTGCACCGGTTTCAGGATCTGCCATTTCAAGGATGAAGGCGTCTTCCATGACGTGCATGCCCGTTTGATGCTGACATTCGGCTGCCAGCATACCGCTCTCATGTGTGCCATACATATCAAAGGCTTTTGCGCCCCAGAGATCCTCGAGTAACTCGCGGTTTTCCATCCCAAGATGCGTACCTAATAATCTGATACCAAGAGATTTAGGATCAATCCCCATTTCGTCACGCGCAACAATCGCCATGTGTCGCAAGTAAGATGGAAATGCCAGTATTACCTTGACACCCCAAGCTTTGATGATCTCAAGCTGACGCCTTGTAGGGGTGTTGGCGCCGCTTCCTGTCATGACAGGAACCGCGCCTGTGTAGCGCCAGATTGCCTCGCGTGGGGCCATTCCACCGTTACCGAGCCCAAGAGAGTAGGCTACCAGCACGAGGTCTCCCGGTACGATACCGTGCATGGCCATACGCCGTCCGCCCAATATGGCCATGGTCTCGCGATCCTGTGGCGAGTAAAGCATCGGTCGTGGCAGGCCGGTTGTGCCACCACTTGTCTGCAAGACGAGTGGCATACGTTTGCCGTCCTCTGGACTAATACCCATGAAATCGCCAAAAGGAGGATTACGCTCGATACTCTTGCGAATATCGTTCACGTCGTACACAGGTATTTTAGTGAGGTCGCCAAGCCCTTTGATATCCCCTGGTGCCATACCGTGGGCTTCCCAGTGCAATTTGAAAAAAGGGATTTCCCAACCACGTTTTACAGTTTGTAAGAAACGCTCTTCCTGCAATTGATGAAGTTCGTCTTTCGAGAGCTTGGCAGTCGTCTCGAAATAGGTGGGCGGCGGCGGATAGTCACGCCAGAGCTTTTCAAAATCAAGAGACCGGAAATACCACGGTACATGATCGGGCGAACTTGGATCGTTAGTCATGTTGGTCATGTCATTCATCAAATAAGGCCTCCGTGCCGACCGCCGTCGACATGTTGAACGGAGCCGGTTATGTAACCAGCCCAGGGTGAGCACAAAAACGCAACCAGACCAGCAATTTCGTCCGGTCGACCGATGCGCCCCATTGGAATCTGTTTGGCCATTTGCGCTAGTTGATCCTGGTCAATCTCACCTGGAGTACCCGACCCAAATACTGTACCTAGACGGCCTGTCGCAATGCGGCCGGGGCATATAGTGTTTACGGTGATGTTCTGCGTCGCAATTTCAAGCGACAGGGTTTTTGCATACCCAATGACACCCGCCCAGGTGGCGACCGATAATCCAAATTTCGCAATAGGCTGTATTGCTGATAGCGCAGTGATATTAACAACGCGACCCCAACCGTTTTGTTGCATCGATGGCAGAGCAGCTCGAGTGAGCCGGATGACACTCATCAGATTTTGCTCAACAGCGCGTCCCCACGCAACATCATCAAACGATAGTATGTCACCCAAGGGAGGTGCCCCGTCGTTGTTGACAAGTATATCGATCCGACCAAACCTATCCAGCGTGTTATTTGTGATACGCGAGCAGTCGTCAGCTTTGCGGATATCCGCAACGATTGGTAGCGTCGTTGCACCGGTCTCTTTTTGAATTCGCTCGCAGGCTTCAATCAGCGGCTCTTCTTTGCGCGCCACCATCGCCACGCTTGCCCCTTCGCTCGCGAGCAAGTGAGCAATTGCGTAACCGATTCCCTGACTTGCACCCCCCACCAAGGCGAACTTCCCGTGCAGCGCGAGATCCATTACCTGACCCCGTTTAAACCGAACAGACGTTCGGCATTTTTATAAAAGACCCGTTCAAGAATATCGTCGGTATAACCGAGCTCCTTCCAGTCATTAACAAGTCGTTCGTAGCGGAAAAGTGGGTAGTCGGCCCCGAACATCACGCGATCTTTCAGGCGGGTGCGAATCTCTTTCTTGAATGGATCGGTCAGATACTTTGGTGACCAGCCGTGTAATTCGCTCCACACATTAGGCTTGTGAATCATGATTGAAATCATCTCGTCTTGCCACGGCCACGCCGGACGGCCTGTAATAATTTCAAGGTCAGGAAAATCGATCGCAAGTTCGTCGACATAACGAGGATGGCATAAGTCCAGCTTGATGCCAGCGCCACCTCTCAAGCCTGCACCGGCACCTGTGTGACCGACGAGAACAAGCACAGGTCGTTTGTAGGCAAGTGCAACCTCATAAATGGGGCGGTAGATGGGATCGCTGGCTGCAAAGCCAGTACCCGAGGACGACACACAAAAACTGACAAAACCGCTGCTCGCCTGAATGCAACGCTCGAATTCCTGTGCACCTTTTTCGCCGTGGCGAGGATCCAGCTGAATCCAGTTACCGAATATGCAGTCACTGTATTTGGCCTGCGTTGCAATCGCATAGTCGTGTAAGGGTATGACTTCCTCTATCGGTAAGTTCTTGGTAAAGCCAAAATCCAGAATGGTGCGCACTTCGTTCGCCCGCAAGTAAGCGGCCATCTGCTCGTCGGTATCGTATTGAGGTGTTGAGTTCCAGGTGCTCTTTTGCTGAGCTAAGGCATCGGTAGTTCTCAGCACATAACCTCGCTCGGTACCCCAGTGAGAGTGAAGATCAAATATTTTCATTGCTTATTCGGCCTTGATATTTGCAGCTTTGATGATGGTTTCCCATCGACGCACTTCATCATCCAGAAAAGTTTGCGTTTGAGCCAGTGATCCTCCTGTAAAGACAACGCCTTGTTCCCCTAGCTGTCTGATCATGTCAGGATCGCGGATCGCTTCGTTTATTGACAGATTAAGCTTTTGCACTACCTCTGTGGGGGTCTTTCTAGGCGCGAATATCATGTACCAAGCGCTCATTTCAAAGCCTGTCACCCCTGCCTCGTCCATGGTCGGAATGTCGGGCGCGAGCGGCGATCGCTTCGGGCCAGTCGTTGCAAACGCCTTCAACTTGCCCGTTCGTACCAGAGGGATTGACGTTGTGATGGTGTCAAACATGATGGACGTATGTCCACCCAATAAATCAGCTAAGGCGGGCGCGTTACCTTTGTAAGGTACGTGCAGCAAAGATACGCCTGTCATGTGTTTGAACATTTCTGCTGACAGATGCGCTCCGGCTCCTGCCCCGCCTGACGCGTATGTGTATTTGTCAGGGTTGGCTTTAAACAACGTGATCAGGTCCTGCACCGAATTAGCCTTCAGCGAGGGTGCACTGACTAAAATCAGCGGGATGTAGCCGACGTAGGCGACCGGCACAAGATCGCTATCCAGATCGTATGGCAGACTTTTAAGCAGAAACTTATTTGTTGCCAGCACCGAATAACCCATTAACAGGGTATTGCCGTCAGCCGGGGATTTAGCAACAAAGTCAGTGCCGACCAGCGCACTTGCGCCAGACTTGTTTTCGACGATAACAGGAACGCCGTAAGCAACCTGAAGCTTTTGTGCAATTGCTCTGGCTAGCATGTCTACGCCACCCCCCGCCGGCACCGGAGCAATCATGTGAATCGGCTGGGTGGGCCAGGATTGCGCTGAGGCGAAGCCCATGCTGCTTGCAAAGAGCACGACTATCAACTTTAGCTTCCTGCAAGCAGTTCTGAATCCCGTCGTATTCATTTCGTCTCCCCCTCTGGTAGCTGCGTTGGCTTACCTTTGAATTTAGGTTACTGATATGTTGTTCTTGATGCAAGTTAAAGTATGGTTTGCTCTGATTTAAACTCCACGCAAACGAGAAGATGATAAGCGAGACACAATGAAGAATGAACGACTTTTAAGGTTTGTTCGCAGTTTTAGTTCGTTTCTTGCAGTAGACCGATCCGAGCCTGCAATTCTGATTGAGGGCACCCGTTTGCTGGAGGACCTTGTGGCGCAGGATGACTGGCTACAGGAGGAGTTCGCTCGTCCCGATCCTGACTACTACCAGCAATATTTACTGTACGCAGACCCATTAGAACGGTTCTCTATGGTCAGTTTCGTTTGGGGACCTGGCCAGAAAACGCCAGTGCATGATCACATGACTTGGGGCTTAATCGGGATGTTGCGAGGTCAAGAACTGGATACGCACTTTTATTTGCAAGCTGACGGTAGCCTCAAGCCAAGTGAAACAAGAATATTGGCTCCCGGTCAGGTTGCTCATGTTTCGCCCGCAACCCACGATGTGCACCAGGTCGCCAATTACTATTCTGATCAAACCTCAATCAGTATTCATGTGTACGGGGGCAACATCGGCCGTATTAGTCGCCATGTGTTTGACCCTGAAACTGGCACCCCTAAAACGTTTGTTTCTGGTTATGGCAACGATGTCGTACCCAATCTCTGGAGATAGTTGAATATGTCATCGCAGAATCTGAGTGCCACAGCAACGGTTGGTTTTGACTTCGTTCGTGCACGTTTGCTGGCACGTGAAGAGATCGCTTTTCTGGATGTCCGAGAGGAACATCCTCACGCATTGGGGCATCCTCTGTTTGCTGCTAATTTGCCGTTAGCGCGGATCGAAGTCGATGCATTCTCAAAATTGCCGCGCAAAGATGTAGTCATTGTTACTTTCGATGATGGCGGTGAGGATAAGACCGCATCGATGGCTGCTCAGCGTTTGATGGATTTGGGCTACTCGAATGTACACATCTTTGAGCAGGGTTTGATTGGCTGGAAGCAGGCGGGCGGCGAGATATTTATTGATGTCAACGTGCCAAGCAAGTCTTTTGGCGAACTGGTCGAATCAAGGGCGCACACCCCATCCTTGTCCGCCCAAGAGGTCAAGGCCTTGATCGATGAGAACGCAGACGTGGTGATTGTTGATGCGCGTCGTTTCGACGAGTACCAGACCATGAGCATCCCGAGTGCCATTAGCTGCCCAGGCGCAGAGCTGGTCTTGCGAGTGCCTGAGCTCGCGCCCAATCCCAATACGCGCGTGATCGTCAATTGCGCTGGCAGAACCCGAAGCATTATTGGTACGCAGTCGTTAATTAACGCAGGCATTCCTAATCCAGTCAGTGCGCTACGCAATGGCACTATTGGCTGGGTCTTGGCGGATCAAAAACTGGATAAGGGTGCTGTTAAGCGCTTTGCTGAGGTTTCTGTGGCATCGATGGAGCAATCTGCGTCGAAGGCCAGGCAAGTCGCCGATCGAGCTGGTGTCAAAAGAGCCAGCTTGGAAGATGTAGCGCAGTGGCGGCAGCAGCTCGAACGCACCACCTACTTTTTTGATACACGAACACCCGAGGAGTTTGCCGCAGGGCATCTTGAGGGTTTTCGATCCACACCAGGCGGACAACTAGTTCAGGAGACCGAGATGGTTGCGCCTGTGCGCGGCGCACGAATTGTATTGTGTGACACGGATGGTGTTCGTGCCAACATGAGCGCTTCATGGCTCGCTCAAATGGCCTGGGATGTCTTTGTGCTCGACGGCGCGAGCACGGACATCATGCAAGAGACAGGGGCATGGGTTGGGGCAACGCCAGACCTGCCAGACGTCAAAATGATAGAGGTGGGTGACTTAGCCGACCAGATGAACGATTCAAACGACATCGTGATCGTTGATCTGGGCAAACAGGCCGCCTTCATCAAGGGCCACATCCCCGGTGCTTGGCATGTCTTACGCTCCCGGATAGCCGACGATGCCGCTCGCTTGCCATCGGGCAAGCGCTATGTATTGGTGTGTGCAGACGGTGCTTTGTCAGCATTTGCCGCTCAAGAACTTCAGCATGAACTCAAGGCTGAAGTTGAGGTGCTGGAAGGTGGCTTAGCCGCTTGGGTACTGGCTGGTTTCCCACTGGATTCTGGGGATAGCAATTGCCTCTCGCCAACGCTTGATCGTTATAAGCGCCCTTATGAAGGTATGGACAATCGCAAAGAAGCCATGCAGGCCTATCTCGACTGGGAGTTCGGCTTGATCGAGCAATTGAGGCGGGACGGCACCCATCATTTCTGGGTACTAGAGCCGAGCGCCTGAGCGCTCGCCACTCTCTTGCGCTGGCCTTATTTCAGGACAGCACTATCCTCTGCTGCCTGAATTAAGGTTTTGGCATCTGCAGGCAGCAAGAATCCCTCTTTCATTGCTCGCTCAGTTGCAAGTGTCACGGCAGCAACGTAGCCGCGGTGGTCAGCATATCTTGCCTGCAGAGATTTGCGCGGATCATTGTTGGCCATGCGCTCTTGCTCAGTCTTTGCAAAGGGGATCATGCCGCCGACATAGTTGCAAATTTGCCCTTTGTGAAAAGGTTTGTCGCCGTCTGCTGTCACATTCCAGCCAAGATAAGTTCCGAGTGGTGCATCCAGCAACACCACAGGTACGCCACCCAGCTCATTACCATCCGCGTCAACTTTTGGTGCGTACATGGGCAAAATTTGTTTGATATGAGGCGGAACGTTTGTCGGCACACCCTTGGCGTCAATCACTTCGAACTCAGGGCCAAAGACGTAATCGATCACAGGCAGGATAAAGTCTTTTTCCGGGATGGTCGAACGTAGCCCCGGTAGATTTGGAAACCCAATTGCTGACTTTTCGGCCAGTGCTAGAGTGCCTGCGCTAGCGCCAGGCGTTGCAGCCAGCGTTGGATAGCGACTGGCTGGTGGCTCAGCCCCTTTCATTACCCAGTTGCGGAAGTGCAAACGGATAGCATTGACTGTCTCTCTGTGCGGCACTGGATTTGCGGGCAAAACACCGACACCGAAATTGTTGCCTGGGCATTCGGCTCCGACATTGGGAAGCCCGGCACCTGGGATACTTGAATTGAATCCACCAGCGCCACCGCCGTGATTGCTGCTGGCAATGTAGTAGCGTCTGACGTTGGCTGGTAATGGCAAATCAGCTTTCGCATCGGTGCCAATCCACTCAGGGGTAAGCTTTAAGGCCCAGACTTCGGCAGAACCAAAATGCTCAACAATTTTCGGGCAAGTATTGGTCGCGGTGCAGCGATCCAGAATACCTGCGGCGGGCAGATGGCGTAACGGATCCTCTTTGGGCAGCCACCATTGCGGGCCTTCACTGCCCGCCTGATACAGCTCAAGCACGCCATCAGGTTGTGCCCATCGCGAGTTCAGTGAAATGCGTCGGCCTGCAATAATTGGCCAGGCACCGTCGTGAACCATTTTGCCCTGTTCATCCTGATTGAAGCCAAGGTGCAACCAGCCACGTACGAAGTTTCCTGACTGTGAAACTCCTCTTGCGATGCTATGCGTCACCATCCTTGCGATGGGGTTAGCGGTGCCTGAGCTGTCTTGCTCCGCTGTTTTAAAAAATTGCCCCACATCGCGAAAGGCCGCGAATCCAATTCCCAGCACGTAGGCGTCTGCAGAGGTAAATACAACTTGATAGAGCTTGTTTTTATCAAAACCTGCTTTCAAACAAATCTGTGTCGGATCGGGTTGACCAGGAAAAGGGTGAGTCGCATCACATTTGCCCCAAGCCCAATCGTTAGGCGGTATGACCTGTTCGCCTAAAACTTCGCCGGTGGTGGTCTCCGCCGTGCGCGAGGTCAGTTGTGCCTGACTTGTCTCAAGTGATACTGGTTTGTAGGGAACAGGATTGGTTTGCACAATGAGCGGTTGTGAATCCTTACCTGAGCGATTCACGATTCGGCCCATGACACGGCCAGTCACCGGCGATCCGTCGAGGTTTTTAGCAACTGGTACTTTCAGAAACTGCATGCCCATTGCTGCTGCGGTAGGCCGGACTTTTGTAGCGCCGGCGTTATCTCCTTGCCATCCACTGGCAAGATAGATATCGCCCGCGGCTTGCTCTTCGGGGGCAAACGGGAACACTCGACCCCGGTTTGGTACTTCGTGCCACATGAGTCCACTGGCTTGCTTATTGTCGACTGGTTTGTAGATCACAAAAGAGGCTTCGTAACGCACTTTGCCATCAGCATCCGTGGCTAGCCGGATATCCTGTATCAGGGCGTTTTGCGGCAGACTAGGGTCCAGCTCACCAAAGGCTCGGCCGGCCAACATTTGATAGGGGATGGCAACATCTTTGTTTGACGCGGTCACCGGCAAAGGGACAGTTTCATCGATCACGATTTTTGTGACATGGGCCTGCGCAATTGACGCGACCAGTGCACTACTCAGCGCAACGATAGCTATTTTTCCCAGTGCCGCCTTAAGCGTTTTCTTGGTGTTGAAGTCCTTGTTTACTTCTTCCATGCTTGTCTCCCGGCGGGACTTGTTTATTTTATTTGTATTGATTTCAGAAACGCTGCGAGCTCGTTTTTCCACCACTTTGCCTGACCTGTTGTACCGTGGCCAGAGGTTTTTGCACTGGCAGGGATCAAGTGCAGTTTGACATTTTTTATTCGCTTGAGTTGTTCGTCGAGACCCAGCTCAGGCGGGTTTCTCTCGTCGTCTGCAGAGTTGATCATCAGGACGGGGGCAGTGATTTTTTCGAGATCGGCAGATGGGTTGTAGTCCCGTGACGAATCCCATTGAAACAACAAATCGTTCGCATCGCCGGTAAACGGGGCTTTCATCCGCTCGGCGATCAGCTTATCTGCTGCAGCTCGCGTGGACGCTAGTGCATAGAGTCCCTGGTTGCCGCCGCTCATGGCAAATTGAAAGTAAGTGACGGCAAACTGCGCACTGGGCGGCTGTTGGGTGTAGTCGCCGTTTTTCCAGAGCGGATCTTGTCGGATCGAGTCGGTCAACATACGACGCATAATCCAGTTACGCCCGGACATCTCGATCGGAAGCGACGCCATGGGAGCGAGAGCATCCATAAAATCAGGGTATTTAATCCCCCACAGCCACGTTTGCATGCCCCCCATCGAGTTGCCCATGACGAGGCGCAAGTGCTTGATACCGAGGCCCTCGGTGATAAGGCGATACTGACCAAGCACCATGTCGTCGTAGTTGTAGAGCGGAAACTTCGCTTTCAATCCATCGGACGGTTTGGCTGATTGCCCAGTACCAATTGCGTCGGGCATGATGACAAAATATTTACTGGCGTCCAGCGCTTGCCCCGGACCGAACAATTCATCGGCAAACCCCGGCTTAATCAGCCCGGATCCTGAGCCACCTGTGCCATGTAAAAACAGCACGGGTATGCCTTTACTGTCACCAACCGTTGTGTAGCCCAGTTTGAGATTTTCGATAGTTTCACCAGTATGAAACTTGAAAGATTTTGCAATCCAAACGGATTCTTTGGGTGTGGGGTAAGAAGTCACAAGATCGGCCGCCTGAGCCCCCATGATGGACAAGGACAGGATTGCCAAGCTTGCCCGGATTTGTCTGATCATGAACATGAGGTTGGTTTCTGATTAAGGGTTAGTTGATTGGTTGCGCTTCGAGCGTCAGAACAAACCAATAATGCGGCCGCTATCGTCAACGTCGATTGCATTGGCAGCAGGGGTAACGGGCAGACCGGGCATGGTCATGATGTCGCCACAGACCATAACAACAAACTCAGCACCAGCAGACAGGCGCACCTCACGAATATTGACGATATGTCCGCTCGGCGCACCGCGTAGCGTGGCATCAGTCGAAAACGAGTATTGGGTTTTAGCGATGCAGACTGGCAGATGACCGTAACCGTTTTGCTCTAGTTGGTCGATATGTGCGCGTACTTTTGTGTCGGCTGATATATCCGCCGCCCCGTACGTTTTGGTAGCGATTGCACGAACCTTGTCCCATAATGAATCGATGTCTGCATAAAGAAATTTAAACTCGCTGGGCTGCTCGCACAAATCAACGACTACCCGCGCCAGGTCGGCGGCACCAGCACCACCCTCAGCCCAATGACGGGCAAGGACGACATTTACGCCTTCTGCAGCCAGGCTGGCTTTCAGTTGCTCGATTTCTGCATCGGTATCTTCCGTACGATGGTTGATAGCCACCACGCATGGCAAGCCAAAATTGTGTTTGACGTTGTTGACATGCCGCTTCAAATTCACAAGGCCGGCAGCGAGTGCTGTGAGGTTTTCTTTGGAAGTTTCTTTGACTTCAACCCCGCCGTGATATTTCAAAGCCCTAAGGGTGGCGACAATGACGACTGCAGAAGGAACCAATCCTGATTTGCGACACTTGATATCGAAGAATTTTTCAGCACCAAGATCCGCCCCAAAGCCTGCTTCCGTGACAACGTAATCCGCAAGTTTTAGCGCTGTGGTCGTGGCCAGCACGCTATTGCAACCGTGTGCGATGTTGGCGAAAGGACCTCCGTGTACAAACGCAAGATTGTTCTCAAGCGTCTGTACAACGTTTGGTGCTAAAGCGTCTTTTAGCAGCGCGGTCATCGCACCTTGAGCCTTGAGATCCCTGGCAAGGATCGGTTTTTTATCGACCGTGTAGCCGACAACTATCTTGCTGAGACGGTCTTTAAGATCCGCGATGCTGGTGGCCAGACAAAAGATTGCCATCACTTCGGATGCAACGACGATATCAAAATGATCTTCTCTCGGGTATCCGTTAGCAGGTCCTCCTAAACCCACCACAATCTCGCGAAGCGCACGATCATTAATGTCGATGACACGCCGCCACGTGATGCGACGCACATCAAAGCCAAGCGAATTGCCGTGATGAATGTGGTTGTCGATCAAAGCTGCCAGCAGGTTGTTGGCTAGAGCAATCGCGTTGAAATCGCCCGTGAAATGAAGATTAATATCTTCCATCGGTAAGACTTGCGCCATACCACCACCCGCGGCGCCGCCTTTCATGCCAAACACGGGTCCGAGAGAGGGTTCGCGCAAACAGATAATGCTGCGCTTCCCTATGTGGTTGAGCCCGTCACCTAAACCAACTGTCGTCGTTGTTTTACCTTCACCTGCGGGCGTAGGGGAAATCGCCGTGACCAGGATCAGCTTGCCATTGGGTCTATCGGTTAGGGAATTGATGTAATCAAGGGATATTTTTGCCTTGAAGCGCCCGTAGGGGTCAAGCTGGTCTTCAGGGATACTCGCTTTTTGCTGAGCCAATTGAATAATGGGCTTTTTAACGGCCTTTTGGGCAATTTCGATATCGCTGAGCATCTGTTGTCTCGACTGACAAGTGAGTTATTGTTGATCCAATCATACCCTCTAGCGCTCAAGGAGTTTTCTTTGGCCAGAGAATCATTTGAGTACAACGGAACAAAGCGATTTTTTTGCCAGTTTGTTCATCACTCACCACGGCATCCCAGACGTGTGTATTGTTTCCCAGGTGCTGAGCCGTTGCGGTGCATGCGGCGACCCCCTCACGTAACGTCCCGAGATGATTGCTTTTGAGCTCAATGGTGGTAAACGATTGAGAACCTTCTGGCAAATGAGCCATCGTGGCGAACCCACAAGTTGTATCTGCTAGAGCAACGACGCTGGCAGCATGTAAGTAACCATTGGGTGCCATGTGCAGTGGCTGTATCGGCATTCTGCCTTTGACTTGGCCTTCGGCCATGTCGACGATTTCAATCCCCATAACGCCGGGCAAATTGCCTGCTGCCCGTTGTTTGAATTTTTCTAGCGTTTGATCAGCTCTCAGTTTGCTCATTGAAGATCCTAGTCAGTCACGGGTCTTACATTAGTTTTGGCAGAAATAGTAATACCAAAAACAAGTGAGGGTGACTGACTGGTTCTACTAAGCTATGGATTCAGCAACTCAACTCTGTGCGGCCAGATACTTGGCACGCATGGGTTTTAGAACAAACAGGGCCAGTATGGCAGCAGTCGCGTCCAACGCAATCATCAAGATGAAGACAGGAATCCAGCTACCACTTGAACCGTAAATCATCGCGGCAATTGGGCCACCCAGAATCGAACCAATTCCCTGCGCCATGTACAGAAAACCGTAATTGGTCGTGGCATGTTTTTCACCAAAGGTGTCTGTGAGCGTTGAAGGAAAAAGCGAAAAGATTTCCCCCCAACCAAAAAACACGACACCGGACAGTAGCACAAACAGGACGGGATCCTGACGGAAGTTAAGCCACGCAAACATCGCGATGGCCTCCAGACCGAAAGCGATGAACATCGTATTTTCGCGACCCAGGCGATCAGAGATAAAGCCAAACAGGGGGCGTGTCAGACCATTAGTAAACCGGTCAATAGTTAGTGCCAAAGGTAGGGCAGCCATGCCCCATACCATTGCATCGGCCACACCGAAATTCTTTGCAAACGCCCCCATTTGAGAGATCACCATTAGTCCGGACGTCGACATCATGGTCATCATCGCAAACATGAGCCAGAAAACCGGGGTCTTCAGCATTGTTAGCGGCTTTACAGACTGAACCTTGCTCATTGAACTTGTGGCTTCGGAAACTGCCTGCATCAGAGAGGAGGGGATGCGAAGGCCTTGCGCAGCAATCATGCCCACTATCGCCATCAACGCTCCAAACACTGTTAATGTGTGCTGGAAGCCATTTTGCGTCAAACTTGATGAGATCGGGAAGGTGGTGACGATGGCACCCATTCCGTAACCGGCAGCCACCATTCCAACAGCAAATCCGCGCGAGGTGGGAAACCAACGAACCATCAAACCAACAACGCCAACGTAAACGATCCCAGTACCTAAGCCGCCAAGCAGTCCATACGTCAGATAAAGACCCCAAACCGTCGTTATCTGTGCCGAAAGAATCCAGCTCAGACCGGTCAGCAATGCTCCCAGGGTCAGTAGCAAGCGCGGTCCAAACCGATCGACTAGATAGCCTTGAAAGGGTGAAAAGAAGGTCTGGAGCACGATTAAAATGGAAAACGTGACCTGCAAGGCTGCTAACTCAACCTTTAATTCAGCTAAAAATGGTTTGGTGAATAACGCCCATACATATTGCGGGCTAGAAATAGCCATCATGCAGAGCAAGCCAAGCAGCAATTGAACCCATTTTGAGTGCAGGATGCCTGATTTTGTTTGTATTGAAGGTGAGGTTGTTGTGCCAGCGGTCATGAGCTTTCCTTTAAGACAAGATCTTGTAGATGCGAACAAGCAAAAAATATGCCATGTATTTGTTTCTTGTCGCGACTGCCGCAAACAGTTAAAACAGCTACCTGAGTGGTCTGATGCACCTTTTTGGGGTATTGGCCAATTTATTCAACGACTTCATGAGCCATTATGAAAATTATCGTGCTTCCCGGCGATGGGATTGGTCCTGAAACTGTGTCGATTGCGGTCGATGCCTTGAGCGTTATCTCGCAGAAGTTCAAGCTCGGCTTGCACCTCGAGCACGATATCGCTGGTCATGACAGCCTCAAGCTGCACGGCACGACTCTTCGGCCGCATCTGCTTGACGCAGTCAAGAATGCAGACGGCTTATTGTTAGGTCCGATGTCCACGTACGACTTCAAAGATGAGTCCAAAGGCGAGATCAACCCCTCGAAATACTTTCGTAAGAGCCTCGATTTATTTGCCAACATTCGGCCAGCAAAAACCTTTGAGGGTGCGCAAACCCGCTACGGCAAGCTGGATCTAGTGGTGGTACGGGAGAACACTGAGGGTTTTTATGCTGATCGCAACGTTGAATCGGGTAGCAGCGAGATGCTCATTACCCCTGACGTAGTGGTGTCCTTGCGCAGGATTACTCGAGATTGCTGTTTGCGAATTGCCCGCTCGGCCTTTGAGCTTGCCATGATCCGTCGCAGGCATCTGACTGTGGTTCACAAGGCTAACGTCCTGCGTCTGGGTGATGGGATGTTCATTGATATGTGTCGGGAAGTGGGTCGAGAGTTTCCCGAGGTAAAGATTGAAGAAATCATCGTCGACGCCATGATGGCGCATGTGGTGCGAGCGCCCGAGCGGTTTGATGTGATCGTGACCACCAATATGTTCGGAGACATTTTGTCGGACCTGACAGCCGAGTTGTCGGGCAGTCTCGGGATGGCAGCCTCAGTGAACGCCGGTTCTCAATATGCCATGGCGCAAGCCGCCCATGGGTCGGCGCCGGACATTGCAGGTCAGAACATCGCCAACCCTTTTTCTCAGGTATGGTCTGCGAGTATGTTGCTTGCCTGGTACGGACAGCGGCAAGGCAGGCCTGAATTTGTCCAAGCTAGCCGCGCGATGGATCATCATATGGCGCTGGCAATTGCAGCCAAGGAGTCGACCCGCGACATGGGAGGGCTGCTTGGTACCAAAGAAACCGGCGCGGCATTTATCAAGCGTTTGGAAGCAATTCAGACTTAGAAACTGTGAAAAATAGCGATTTTTAGTGGTTTATGTGGCCCCTAAAGGCTTGGCTTACTTAAAAAAATTGGAATGCTTGCGTTTTTTAAGAAAAGAAGCGTTAAAATCGCGCCACTAAGTCAGTTTGAATCCTATTCAAAATTTGCGGCTTGTCATGACCCCAAAAACGAACCCGTCGTCCGAGAAAGACGTAATCACTGAGTCATTCGGTGTTGTACTCTCGCGTCAGCGAACCCTTCTGGGTCTTAGTTTGCAAGACGTATCAACACAGTTGCTTTTGTCTCCTAACCAGGTTCGCGGTTTAGAAGCGGATAATCATCAGGCTTTTTACAACGACTGGTTTTATGTTCAGGCGACCAAGAAATATGCGAATTTCTTAAACTTGCCGCTACCAGCCGATATTGTGCAAAGCTTGGATCAGACGGCGTTGACGAACAAAGCCTCCACCGGCCGACTTGGTCTTGAGCAACATCCGAAAAATCAGCAGGGTTTAGGTCAGTTTGATATCAATCCTGGCCGTAACCGGCACGTGAGCGCAATGATTGCCGCGAGTTTGGTTGTGGTGGGTGTGCTGATTGGCTTTGTGTCGGTCAACGAGTTCAAAAGTAACAGTAATGATGTGGCACAGATCGAATCCAGTGCAGTCTCAGAGGTGCCCGTGGCAATCAATGAGGTGGTCGAGACTCCGCCCGACACGACCGTAGCAATTAATGCTGCAATTCCTGTACAGACGCCGCAACCGGTTTCAAAACTGACGTTGACCTTTACAGGGGATTGTTGGGTACAAGCGATTTCTTCTGACGGTAATCGGGTTGAAAAAATCTATAAACAAGGTGAGACGCTTCATCTCAGCCTAGGCTCACTTAAATCACTTGTCCTTGGCAACGCGACAGCTACCTCCATGGCTGCAGGGCCAGTGGACGTACCTTTGACTGACTTTACAGTCCGAGGCGGCGTGGTAGCAAGAATTCTGGCGACAGACCTGCTTACTCACATCGACCGGACTAACTAAGCCCGGTTCACTTGATTTAACGCAAAATTGACGAGTGCCTGTTGCACCGTTACATTTTCCCCCGCGGCTTCACATACTTGGACGGTTACGCCTCCATGAATGCTCTTTGCCTGCTCGAGTAAAACAGGCAAATCTTTGCGAAGATGCCCCCCTACTGCAAGAAATAACGGGACGACCTGTACGTTCGTTGCGCCCTGTTGCATTACTTCACCAATTGCCTTATCAAGGTTTGGTTGCATGTTCTCTAGAAAGGCGAGGGCGCAGGGGCCAGCAAAATGCGTTTTTAAATCCGCCAACATGGATTCGAACGGGAGTCTCCAATTCGGATCGCGAGACCCGTGTGCGAACAAGATGATGGCCGTTGAGGCATGTTGAATAGTCATGTCTTTATGTTAGCTCAAGGTTTGCATCGCTTGCTGGATCACTTGGACCTGTTTGATTAATGTGGCAGGGGGAGATGCGTTTTGGCTCAGACAAGCGACATAAAGCTTTGTCGTGTCGTTCAGCTTAATCGTGTCTAGCCTTGCGGTATCTTCCTCGATCAGGACAGCTTCGGTATCCAGGCAAACTGTCGACTGATTAAGCTTGATGTGCAGGCTCGGCACCCTGCGCGGACTGGCCACAGGTTCGCCTTCATGACCACGCATCAAAATCACGTTTGCTGGGTGCAAAGTAAAAAACTCATCAAGAATCGTCGGGTAAGCCGGATGCGTATAGTTGCAAACCTGCAGACTCTGGCTCTCAAAGGGATTGAGTAGCTTGGCCAGAATGTGACCGCTGTTCCGAAGACCAATTGTTTGTCTGACAGCAAGCAACCTGGCTAAGGAGGGGCAAAGCACTCCCAAAGGGCAATAGACTAGCTTCGAATCATGCAAATGATGGACGATATCGTCAGTTGTTTTTGCAATAGTCCATTGTTGCGCTCTAAACACGTCTTCGGAGCCAGTACGGGCGGCCTCCTCGTGCAGCCCATGGACCAGCACTGAAAACCCAAGGTTCGCCAGTAACTTGCCCAACAACGGTGTCATCAACATGGTCTTGCGAGCACCGTTATACGAAGGCAACAAAATCGTTGGTGTCTCGCACGATAGCCTTGGCAAATGATCTAGTGCTGCATCATAAAAACCAGCAAGTTCTGCGGCAGTCTCGCCTTTAATTCGCATGGCCAGGCAAAACGCACCGATTTCCAGATCTGTCACATCCTGATTCAGTATGTGTTTGAAAAGGTCTTTGGCGTGCTCTCGGCTCAAATCGCTCGCCCCCTTGCTGCCGCGACCGATTTGCTTGAGATAAGAACTAATGCTCATGGATTGTCATCATCTGCTTGAGTTCAGGGACACATGAGCCGCATTGTGTGCCACAAGCGAGTGTTTTTTGTAAGGTCATGAGCATTTGCTTAGGATCTGTTTCCTGGATCTGTTGCAGACATTCTACGATGCTGGCCTCGGATACGTTCAAGCAGTTGCAAATGATTCGTCCACGGGGAGCAACCGCAAGCGGAGGCTGCTCACTGGGTACAAGCAGTAAACGACCTAAAGACGATACTTCAGTTGCCTGTTCGAGAAATCCCATCAACCAATTTGACGAAACGATATCTTTCAATCCACCGCAAATCAGTCCTTTGTGGATTTGTCGACCGCTTTGGCTATGCCTGATGTGCAAGTGTCTTCGAACACCGCGACGCTGGTCTGTGTAGGTCAGGGCAGATTCTTGTTTTGCACAGGCATTCAAATCAAAAATGCTCATGACCTGTTCGATGAGGTCGTTTTCAAACGTCGTAGTTGCGGCCATCGTAAGATGGATACCTGTTCGATGATTTTCATCATCACGTCCGAATAAAACGCAGCTTGCGTAAGTCACCTCATCAAATAAGGCGCGCAGCTTAAGCTGTATCGTCAATGCAACGCTCTCGTCAAACCAGCCAAACGCACGCAAATGCCAGGGCAAATTGGCTTTGGTGATTTTCACGGCTGAAAATTTGAGCTCTGGTTGCTCCGAAACCGGATCGCGAGCGGAATGAGTTAACCCGTTGACACCGAGGCTCCGTGATTTGCCTGCATGCCCCGCTACGTACTCGCTACCCCAGTGCATCGCAACGAAAGCTTGCGATGGGCGCACACTCGTTGTGATGGAAACGGGTAGGACTTGAACGCCTCGCGCAGACGTCACGTAGACAAGTTCGTCGTTTTGTAAATCGAGTCGCTGTGCGTCAGAGGCAGACAGATCGATCGCGGGTTTGGGAGCGTGAGCGAATAGTCTGGCTATGGTGCCTGTGCGGCTCATGCCATGCCATTGGTCGCGCAGGCGCCCCGTAGTGAGCGAAATCGGATACCGCGCACTGGTGGTCTCAGCGGTGGCTCGATAGTCTTCGGTCAGGAACTTGGCCTTACCCGTCGGCGTTGGGAAAACACCGTCCTCATACAGACGGGCTCGTCCCGCGGTCGCACCTTCGGGATAGGGCCATTGAGCTGGGCCTTGCTCGGCGAGTATTTCGTAACTTAAGCCGCTGATGTCCAAGTCGCGGCCTTTGGTCAGGGCGCGATGCTCTAACCATATTTCTTCAGCGGTCTTGAAATTAAATAGTGATGCTTTGGTCAGCCGTCGGGGGCGTTCAAGTTTTTTCTCAATTAGTCGCGCGATATCGAGACATATTTGCCAATCATTTTTAGATTCACCAAGCGGTGCAATCACCGGATTCACGCGTGAGATTCTTCGCTCGGAGTTAGTTACCGTTCCGTCCTTTTCAGCCCACGTGGTAGCTGGTAACAAAACGTCCGCGTAAGGAGCCGTCGCAGTATTGCCATAAGCTTCCTGCAGCACAACGAACTCTGCCGCTTCCAACGCTTGATGGACCAGTGTCTGATCTGGTAAGGATTGTGCAGGATTGGTACAAACAATCCAGATAGCCTTCAAGCGGCCCGAGCGAAGCGCTTCGAACATGGGTATAGCGGTCAGTCCAGGAGCTTCAGCGACGTCGGTAACTCCCCAGAAGTCGGCGACCTCCTGGCGATGCGCTGGATTACTTAAATCCCGATGTGCAGCGAGTTGATTGGCTAAGCCGCCTACCTCTCTCCCGCCCATTGCATTGGGTTGTCCAGTTAATGAAAAGGGGCCAGCGCCTGCTTTGCCAATTTGTCGAGTCGCCAGATGCAAGTTAATGAGCGCACTGTTTTTTGCTGTGCCTGAAGTGGATTGGTTTAATCCCTGGCAATACAGAGATAGCGTCGCTTCAGACGTGGCAAACAGTCTCGCAGCTTCAAACAGATCGCTTTCAGAAATGCCACAGAGTTGTGCAACCGTTTTGGGGGGATAGTTTTTGACCAGCTTTTTTAATTCGCCGAACCCCTCAGTGTGCTTGTCGATATAAGCCTGATCGAGCCAGCCTTCCCAGAGCATGAGATGCAACATGCCATGATAGAGCGCGATGTCAGTGCCTGGCAGGATCTGCAAAAATAAATCAGCCGCTTGTGCAGTATCCGTTCGCCGGGGATCAACGACGATAATTTTGAGTGCCGGGTTGTTTTCTTTGGCAGCCTCGATTCGCCTGAAAAGGACAGGGTGGGCGTAGGCTGCGTTTGAGCCAGTAATGAAAATCACACTGGCATGATCAATGTCTTCGTAGTTGCAGGGTGGGGCGTCTGCGCCGAGGCTACGTTTATAACCAGCGACTGCGCTGGACATGCATAGCCGGGAGTTGGTGTCGATATTATTCGTACCAATCAGGCCTTTAGCCAATTTATTAAAGACGTAATAGTCTTCAGTCAGGATTTGTCCCGAGACATAAAAAGCAACCGCGTCTGGGCCATGCTCATTGATGATGTCTGCGAATCTGTTGGCGACAAACTCGTTTGCCTGAGCCCAGGTAGTGCGAGTGCGGGAGGTGTCTTTACGATGCCGCCACTCAGGGTATTTGACCCGGGTCTGGTCGTAGACATGAGCCTGTGCAGTCAGGTGAAGGGTCGCGCCCTTGCTGCAAAGGCGCCCTAAATTGGCAGGATGATCAGGATCTCCGCTGACATGCTTGATGGTCAGCTTGCCCGAGATTCGCTCTGTGTCGACCAACATGCCACAACCTACCCCGCAGTAGCAGCAGGTGGTCTTGACCTGCGGGTTGATTGCAGGCGCTGCTTGCATTAATCGCTCGCGAGTTCAGTTGCAGACAGAAACACATCCCCTGACTCACAACGAGTTTTGTACGGACGTACGCAGCCCTTATCCGGGGCGAGCGCGCAACCATCAGCCAGATTAATGTTCCAGGCGTGCAAAGGACACGTGACAGCATGCCCATGAACGATGCCCTGTGACAGTGGCCCACCTTTATGAGGACATTTATCAAGAACAGCGAACACTGCGTCATCCAGCGTCCGAAACAAAGCGATTGGTCCTGCCGCAGCACCTTCTATCACGCGTGCCCCAGCCACAGGGATATCGGCCTGTTTAACCACGAATACCCAATCAGATTTAGTCGTTTCCATATTCTTCAATTAGCTAATTGGGTTGAACCGTTATCGGCGTGAACTGACGAGTATCCACTCCCGCTTTCTCAAAGTCTTTCCAGGGATCGGGTGCATCCTTCAACGCAAAAAGTAGTCGATCGTAAAGATCGCTGCGTCCTTGAGCATCTTCCAGAATTCGCTTCTTGACGTAATCAAGCCCAACTCTTTGCACATAATGAACGGTTCGCTCCAGATACCATCCCTCTTCGCGATAAAGCTGAATGAAGGCGCCGGAGTATTCCCGCACTTCTTCATCGGTTTTGACTTTGCAAAGAAATTCAGCCACTTCGGTTTTGATGCCCCCGTTGCCTGCGACATAGATCTCCCAGCCGGAGTCGACGCCAATGACGCCGACATCCTTGATGCCGGCTTCGGCGCAGTTACGTGGACAGCCGGAGACTGCAAGCTTGACCTTATGGGGCGAATACATACCAAACAGCATGCGTTCGAGCGTCACACCCATATTCATGGACAGTTGAGTGCCAAAGCGGCAGTGCTCCGATCCCACACAGGTTTTGACGGTGCGTATCGATTTTCCGTAAGCATGCCCTGACGGCATACCCAAGTCTTTCCAGACAGCTGGCAGATCTTCTTTCTTGATTCCCAATAAATCGATGCGCTGTCCCCCAGTTACTTTGACAGTAGGCACCTTGTATTTGTCAGCCACATCGGCAATGCGACGCAGCTCGCTCGAGTTGGTAAGGCCTCCCCACATACGGGGGACGACAGAATAGGTGCCGTCCTTCTGAATGTTTGCGTGGGCACGCTCATTGATAAAGCGTGATTGCGGATCATCGACTGCTTCATGAGGCCACGTCGATATCAGGTAGTAGTTCAACGCGGGCCGACAGCTCGCACAACCTGAGGGGGTTCTCCAGCCGAGGTTCTCCCTGATTTGCTGCTGTGTTAAATATTTTTGCTCGCGTATGGCAACGCGCACATCTTCGTGAGAACTATCCGTGCAAGCACACATGGCTTTCTTGGCCGGCGTCTCGGAGTAATTAGTGCCCAGACAATTCATGAGAATTTGTTCGACCAGGCCTGTGCATGATCCGCAGGAGGCGCTTGCTTTGGTGCATTTTCGGACGTCGTCAAGCGTGAACAGCCCCTCTTCTTTGATGGCTTTGACGATTCGGCCTTTACTGACCCCATTGCAGCCGCAAACTTCGTCGCTGTCGGCCATCGCAGCGGCTTTGTTATGCCCTTCGTGACCGACGTCGCCGATATTCGTTTCGCCAAAAATCAGCGAGTCACGAATACTGGCAATGCTTTTCTCTTCCCGTAAAAGCTTGAAATACCAGTTACTGTCCGCGGTATCACCATAGACGCATGCACCAATGAGTTTGTCATCTTTAAGGACGAGTTTTTTGTATACGTTGGACCCAGGGTCGGCGAGTGTGATTTCGTCGCAGCCTTCACCACCCATGAAATTTCCAGCCGAAAACAGGTCAATACCTGTGACCTTCAGTTTGGTAGATGTAAATGAGCCAAGGTAGCGGGCGATACCATATTCAGCCAGATGATTGGCACAGACCTTTGCCTGTTCGAATAGTGGGGCGACCAGGCCATAGACGGCGCCACGGTGATTGGCGCATTCACCGACTGCGTAAACCAATGGGTCGAAGGTCTGCATCGTATCGTTAACGATGATACCGCGCGAGCAATGGATTCGAGCTGATTCAGCAAGTGCGGTATTTGGCTTAATCCCGGCGGCCATGACGACCAGATCCGCACTGATTTCTGTGCCATCCTTTAGTCTGACCGCGGCTACACGCGTGCCGTCCTTGTTAGGTAACAAAGCTTCTGTATGGGCCTTGAGTTTGAAGGCGATGCCGCGGCTCTCGAGACTAGTCTGCAGCAGATTGGCGGCCACAGAGTCAAGCTGCCTCTCCATCAGCCAATCCGCCAGGTGAATGACTGTTACCTTCATTCCGCGCGAGCGTAAGCCGTTGGCTGCTTCAAGGCCTAACAGGCCACCGCCAATGACAACTGCGTGTTGATAATCCTTTGCGGTCGAGATCATCTCGTTCGTGTCTTTTATATCGCGGTAAGCGATGACACCCGATAATTCTTTGCCCGGAACAGGCAAGATGAAGGGTAGCGATCCAGTTGCAAGCAACAGCCTGTCGTATGGTTCAACCGTACCATCATCGGCCACAACTTCCCTTGCTTTACGGTCGATTTTGACGACTGTTTTGTTTAGATGAAGACGAATTTGATTACTTGCATACCAGTCCAGATCATTGAGAATGATTTGTTCGACACTCTGTTCACCGGCCAGGACTGGTGACAATAAAATGCGGTTGTAGTTGGGGTAGGGCTCGGCACCAAACACCGTAATGTCGTAGAGATCTGGGGCAATCTTCAGCAGCTCTTCTAGCGTGCGCACGCCCGCCATGCCGTTGCCGATCAGAACCAGTTTCATTTTTTTCATGGCAATCTCCTTATGCGGCTTTGAGAGCGGGGTTGCCCTGCTTTCGATACAAAAAGTCAATAACTGCAGTTCGGTACTCTTGATACTTCACGCTATTGGCAAGCGCCACACGGTCCCGAGGGCGATCCAGATCAACGCTGACGATTTCACCGATGGTGGCCGCTGGGCCATTCGTCATCATGACGATTCGATCCGAGAGCAGGACTGCCTCGTCCACATCGTGAGTAACCATCACCGCTGTGCTTTGTTTTGCAGCCATAATCCGCATCAATTCATCTTGCAGGTTGGCGCGAGTCAGCGCGTCAAGTGCACCAAAAGGTTCGTCAAGCAACAACACCTGAGGTTCCATGGCTAGAGCACGGGCGATTCCAACCCGTTGCTTCATCCCACCTGACACTTCATGCGGCAACTTGTGTTGTGCGTGAGACAGTCCAACCAGAGCCATCACTTCTTCGGTCCGCTCATGCAATTGCTTTTTGGATTCAGAAGCTGAAAAAACACGCTCGACCCCGAGATAAACATTATCAAAGCAAGTCAACCATGGCAGGAGTGAATGATTTTGAAATACGACTGCCCGACTGGGCCCTGGCCCAGCGATCTCTCTACCCGCACAGATCAAACGCCCTTCGGTCGGCATCGTCAGGCCAGCGATTAGATTCAAAAGGGTCGATTTTCCGCAGCCCGAGTGACCGATCAAGGTAATGAACTCACCTTTCTTGACGGTTAAATCAATATCTTTGAGAGCGACAAAGGGACCCTTCTTGGTCTTGAACGTTTGCTGAACTGCTTGGATCAGCAGATAGCGATCGAGATGGAGTGTCGACATGTTGGCGATATCCTGAAGTTATTCGTACGAGAATCGCTTAGCGATAGAGATCAGGCAATACTCGAGCAGTAGCCCAACAATGCCAATAACAAAAATGGCGATGATGATATTTTCTACCTTGAGATTGTTCCATTCGTCCCAAAGCCAAAAGCCCACCCCCACACCACCAGTCAGCATTTCGGCGGCGACGATGACTAACCAGGCTGTGCCGATTGATAAGCGCACGCCGGTCAACATATAGGGCAGTGTGGCTGGCAGAAGAATCTTGGTGAATACTTTCCATTCTGACAAATTCAGCACCCGCGCGATGTTCATGTAGTCGACTGGGATTCTCTGCACACCGATGGCGGTATTGATGATCATGGGCCAGATCGAACAGATAAAAATGCACCAGATAGCCGCTGGGTTGGCCGCTTTAAAAAGCAAAAGTCCAATCGGCAACCAGGCGAGAGGCGACACTGGTCGCAACAAACTGATGATGGGCGAGGTCATTGCACCGAACACTTTGAAACGGCCAATCGCGAAACCCATGGGTATGCCAACTATGGCCGCGAAGCCGAAGCCAAGCGCGACTCGACGCAGGGACGATAAGATGTTCCAGCCAATCCCCTGATCGTTTGGCCCATTGGAATAGAAGGGGTGAGAGAACAGATCCAGCGCAGCATTAAAGGTAAAGCCAGGCGAGGGGATTTCAGCAATGGCGCTATGAATAGCCTGCCAGATAACAATGAACAGCAGAAAGCCCAGACTGCCCAGCAAAGCAGGCACAGCGGGTTCAAGTACTGACATGACTTGATCCCGAGCCATCAGCCGTTTGGCCTCACGTTCGCGCAGCGCGGCTATCTCAGTGTCTTGATCGCGCGACGCCTCGTCTGCCTGTTTTGGGTCTACCAGCATCTTTCGCTCAACCTTTGATAGCGAAGCTATCAGCATAGGCGGCCGGGTCCTTGCCTGACCATGTTTTTCCGTCCATGAGGGTTGATGTGCGCATGTCGGAAGCGGGCAGGGCAACCCCCGCTGCTGTCGCCGCCTGCTTGTAGATATCAGCCCGATTAATTTTTTTGGCGACTTCCAGGTAATCCGGGTGCTCTTTTAGCAGGCCCCAACGTTTATGCTGTGTCAAGAACCACATACCGTCTGACAGGTAGGGGAAGTTGACGTGACCGTCGTTATAGAACTTCATGGCGTCTGGATCGTCCCAGGTCTTGCCCATCCCATCGGTATATCTGCCGAGCATGCGGTCAACAATAACGTCCGTATCGGTATTCACGTAAGATTTTGCTGCGATGACCTCAGCGGTTTTGCGGCGGTTAATGACGGATGCATCGATAAATTTTGATGCATCCAGAATGGCAGCAGTCATTGCACGGGCGGTATTTGGGTATTTCGCAGTGAAGTCCGCAGTACAACCCAGTACTTTTTCTGGGTGATCCTTCCAGATAGCTTGAGTGGTTGTCGCAGTAAACCCAATTTTGTCGGCGATAGCCCGGGCGTTCCAGGGTTCGCCAACGCAGTAGCCGTCCATGTTGCCGACTCGCATATTGGCAACCATTTGCGGTGGGGGTACGGTGATGACTTTGGCTTCCTTCATTGGATTAATGCTGTTAGCGGCTAGCCAGTAATAAAGCCACATAGCGTGCGTGCCAGTCGGGAATGTTTGAGCAAATGTGTATTCGCGTGATTCTTTTGTCATCAGCGCGCGAAGTGATGCCCCGTCCTTTACGCCTTTCTCGGCCAGTTTTTGCGATAGTGTGATTGCTTGTCCGTTATTGCTCAAGGTCATTAACACCGACATATCTTTTTTGGGCCCACCAATGCCTAACTGCACGCCATAGATCAGCCCGTACAACACGTGAGCGGCATCTAGCTCACCATTAACAAGCTTGTCACGAACACTGGGCCAAGAGGCCTCTTTGGATGGCACTATCTTGATGCCGTACTTTTTGTCAAACTCCATGACAGAAGCCATGACCACGGAGGCGCAGTCTGTGAGAGGGATGAAGCCGATTTTGATTTCGGTTTTTTCAGGCGCATCGCTGCCAGCTGCCCACGCGCCGGCCCGAACCAGAGGATCTACCAATGACATGAGGCTGGCTGCGCCCACCGATTTAACGGCTGTTGTCACAATATTTCGGCGCGCCGAATCGACTGGTTTGGCGGGTAAGTGCTTGTTGCGCATGGCTGAACTCCGGTCAAAGATGTACCGGAATATCAGCAACTATCGTGCCAGCTCGGTGCTAAAAACCGAATTGTTGCTAAAAACGGGGCAACTAACCCGTATAAAGCACCTGATTTGACTCAGCTAGCTATTTCTTCACTCATTTGGTGCATCACGTTTGACCAATCTTTATTCATTGATCACGATATTGGCCGCTTTTCCAATGTCTTGCGAATTGCGGAAATCTTTGTTGACGTATTCTTGAAAGGACTGTCGATCAAGCGCGATGATATCCACACCCAAATTGTCGAAGCGCTCTTTGACCAGCTTCGTCGCCAACGCCTGCTTGAGCGCGCCTGTCAGCTTATCCAGCACTGCTGGAGGCATGCCGACTGGCCCGAAGATGCCGGTGTAAGTCACCATGTCAAAGTCTTTAACCCCGAGCTCTTCAAAAGTGGGAACGTCCGGTATGAGGGCTGATCGTCGCTTACCGCTCTGGGCAATGGCAATCAAACTGCCGCTGCGGATATGTCCGATTGAGGCTGTCAATTGATCCATCATTGAATCTATTTGATTACCTAAAAGATCATTGTTGGCAGGACCGCTCCCTTTATAGGGGATGTGATTCAGTTTGATACCAAGGCGATACGCCAGTAACTCGAGCACGAGATGCTGGCTCGAACCGTTACCAGCTGACCCGATGGAAACCTGGTTGCCAGGTTGTTTGGCTCGAGCAACGTAATCGGCAAAGTTTTTGATGCTGCTTTTGGCTGAGACCGTTAACACCATGGGTACCGAATGAATCGGGCCAACGGCGACTAATTCTTTGGTTGGATCGTAAGGCGGATTTCTTGTCAGAGCAGGTCCGACAGAGATCGAGCCGCTCGAACCAAGCATCAAGGTATAGCCATCGGGCGTGGATCTCACAACGCCTGTGGTACCGATAAAACCACCCGCACCGGGTTTGTTTTCGACCACTACTTGTTGTCCCAATATCTCGCTCAGTGCTGGAGCGACCGCTCGCGCCGTGATGTCGACATTACCGCCAGGTGCCCAAGGCACAACCAGCTTGATGGGCTGTTTCGGGAAATCCTGCGCCATGGTTGCGCTAATGAACCCAATCGATGTAATCATTGCAATCAGTAGCGAGCGGTAACTGGCAGAAAGAAATCTCAAAATCGACTCCAAAACGTGGGTTAATCGCTTAGACTATTTCTTTGGATCAATATGGGCAATTCATATTTCATGAACACGCTGAACGAATCTGCAAAAGGGGTATACCTGATCACTGTCACGCCCTTTAAAGAAGATGGGGCACTTGATCTGGAAAGCACCGATCGTATGGTCGATTTCTCGCTCGAAAGAGGGGTCACTGGTCTTACGATTCTTGGCATCATGGGCGAGGCACCCAAGTTAACAGCTGAAGAGTCAAAACTATTTGTAAAGCGTGTTTTAGCTCGAGTCGCTGGTAAGGTACCTGTGGTGGTCGGGGCATCGGCTGCCGGGTTCGCACCCATGGGCGAATTGACTAAAGGCGTCATGGATATGGGTGCTGCTGGCGTCATGGTTGCCCCTACGTCCACCGTCAGAACAGACGATCAGATTCTTGCCTATTTCGACATGGTCAATCAGACATTGGGATCTGATGTGCCTTGGGTGTTACAGGATCATCCAGTGGCCACGGGCGTACAGATGTCAACAAAAGTCGTACTGAGTATTCTGAAAAATTCGCCCCGTTGTGTCATGTTTAAACACGAAGACTCACCCGGTCTGGCTAAGCTGTCGGCTATTCGGGCTGCGAGTGATAAGGGTGAGTTAAGACGGATTTCAATCTTGACGGGCAATGGTGGAGGATTGTTTCTGCCCGAAGAGCTGGTCAGGGGTGCAGATGGCGCCATGACGGGATTTGCTTACCCGGAGATGATGGTGGGCGTGTGCTCAGCATACGAACGTGGGGATGTTGACGCAGCTTTCGATATCTTTGATGCCTACCTGCCGTTGGCGCGTTATGAGCAGCAGCAAAATATTGGCTTAGCGGTCAGAAAGCATATTCTGGCTGCGCGAGGTGCGATAGCGAGTGCGACAGTGCGCAAGCCTGGGCCAAGCTTATCGGTGATGGATCTAGCAGATTTGAATCGTCTAATCGTGCGGCAGGAGAAACGCCTGGCCCAATTAGACTTAGCGTCCTGACACGATAGTGGGTATCACCCGCGCCGACGGCTGTCGGCAACGACCTGTGCGGCGAGACTGAACAGGGTGATGGCAAGCACAATCATCCCGATCATTTGATAGGGATGATTGGTGGTGAAATCCAGGACGGTGGACGAAAGCATATAGGCGTCCACCAGTGCACCGATCATGAAGATCCAGTGGAGCCGGGATTTTCTGTTGAAAGAGGTATCCGGCATCCGGTTGCAGACACTTGCACCGATGAGGCCGCTGAGGATGCCAACACAGGCACCCGCAAAGACATCCGCTGGCCAATGAGCGCCTACTGCAACTCTTGCCAGCCCTGTGCCCAAGGCGATCAAAAAAAGGATCCAAGCATACTTTCTTTTTACGGCATCGATTGAAAAGTAAAATGCGGCGGCCACAGCAAAGGCAGTCAGCGTATGCCCAGACGGCAAAGACAAATGCAGCAAGGGGTTGCCAACAATGTGAAAAGTGCTGTTATCCAGCACGCTTGCCGGCCTTGGAAAATCCAGCCAGAGTTTGAGCGCACGAGAGGCCAGTCCTGCAATTAACCCGCTTAAAACGCCGGTTGCGAGCAGTCGAGGTGCCAGCAACGCTAAGGGAAATACCAGTGAGTAAATCCCCCAGCCATTGCCGAGAAAGACAAAAAATCCCCAAAAAACATCGGGCAAGGATTGCGCTTGATGATTAATAAAATAGAACAAAGCAGGTTCGGGGATAGCGTAGTGAGCGATCGCCCAGAGCAGCAAAGGCAGAATCGGCAATAGCCAACATAACCAGCTAAAGGACCGCTGCCCATCGTTTGGCGCTTTAACAGTAGTCACTGTGTGATCAACAGTCATCAATTCAACAGAACCGAGCGATGAAAAGCCTGGTGAGAGACGGCAGCTTGATATTGAAGCATGACCTTGTCCATTACTTGCTCTACGGTAATTGCTTTCATGCACACGTTATCGTGACAGGGCGTTTTGCGGTGATTGGCTGCGCTCACGCAAGGCGAACAGGCTAGTTCAGCAGTGATGGGAATCGATTTACCAAGCGATCCATACAAAGCTGGTGTCTCAGGTCCAAACAAGACGACCGTGTGCAAGTCGGTGACTGAGGAAAAGTGACCGGGACCGGAATCGTTCGTGACCATCACATCAGCGATGGTGTACAGCGTTGGTAGTTCATTGAACTTCACTTGACCGGCAAAGTTCACCGCGTTAGCGACGTTTGCCCTACGCCTGACATTTTCAGCGTATGCCTTCTCTTCGGGCGACCCGGTGATCAGAATCAGACTATCGGGCCATTGCCGTTCAATTGCAATAATCAATGCTGAAAAGCGATCCGGCGCCCATCTCCTCTGAACCAACAATTCACTTGCATTCGGATTGATGAGAAACAGGGGGTGGGTGCCGTGACGATATTCAAGGCCGCTAGCTGTTGCCAGTGCTTCAATTCGATTGATCACATCCCGGTGCATGGCTGGTTCGATGTGAGCCTGAGCAATTTGTATCGCCGAATCATGAAAATGAACTTTGCTGTAAGGTAATTCATTTTTCGCACTGAACGCTGCATAGACCAAAGCAAGAAAATTTTTTGCGATGTGCTGGTGTGGGTTGTAGTGAACTTTATGGGTCAGCATGGTTCCACGCCAGAGTCCTTCGCCATGAAAAATATCGTAACCGACTCGCCTGCGTGCACCACACAAGCCGGTTAGCAAGGCAGTGAACCGCGAGAACAATTCAAGGTCGATCACGGTATCGATCTTCCGTCTCCGGGCATCAATCAAAAACTTGAATGTGTCACGAACAAGGCTGACCAGCCCAGAGGCGTCGATAGTGAAAATATTTTCTGGTTTGACTGTGTTTAGCAAACTGAGGCTGGCACGATTACTTTTGAAGATAAGAAAAAAGATTTCAGCCCCCCTGGCTTGGGCATCGCGCATAGCCGGATCGACGATGATGGCGCTACCCATCTCTGATAATTCAATAAAAAGCAGTTTTTCTGGAGCGACTGGCGCTGACTTGATTCGATTTTTTATCCAGTCGGCGATTCGAACCAACGGACTAACCAGTGCGCACAGCGGCACACCGACTCTTCTGTCAATTGTTCGCATGGTGTCAACGCTGATACTCATGATTGGCTGGACTCGTTTTCTGGTTTTGGATGGTGGTGTTTGGCGCGATGAAGCAGTGCCCAGGCGCCGGGCAAACTCGCTGTCAAATTGACTAGCCCGAAGCTCACCGAGCTGATCAGTGTAATGGTGGGATCCACGTTCCATAAGACGAGGACAGTGGCAAAGGTACTTTCACGCAAGCCCCAGCCTGAGATACTGATGGGGAGAAGTGATAAAAGACCCAGTGCGGGTAAGGCTACCATCAGCGCTTCAATGGGCACCTCAGCGCCGTAAGCGCGCAGACAAAATCCAAAGCCGGAGATGCCGCAGATATGAACGGCAACAGAAATCATTAACTGAGCCAGAAATGTGGGAGACCCAAGCGCCGTATTCAATGCTGGAAAACCAGCGCTTAAGTGTAATTTTTGCAGCACCATACCGATCGCTGAACGTGTTGTTGGCCAAGCTAGCAAGATTGCGCAAAGAGCCATCCCGCCAAGCATCGCGGCTAACGTGGTGAGGCCTAAGGCGGTCGCCCAGGGAGTGATCAGTGACCCAGCCAACATCAAGCCAAGTGCCCCTACGATATTGTTGCCAACAAAGCCAAGACCCCGATCGAGCAGCACCACAAAAAAACCGATCCGTAATTTGGTTGGCTCAACGGCCGGGTTAAGTAATGAACTTAGGCGACGGGCCTCAATCGCCCGGTAGCTGTCTCCCCCAATCATGGTAGGCAGGCCTTGGTTGATCAGCATCCCACCAAAATAGATTTTGATGAAGCGTGTAATGGGCAAAGCGAACCCTGCAGAGCGTGCAATCCATGCCCATCGCAAGGAGGCCAGTGCAATCCCAATCAAAGTGATCAGCATCGAACAAATCAACCAGAGCGGTGAGACTTCAATATTTGCTGAGCGCAGTGTTTGCCAGTCAACGCCCCTGAAAGCAAGCCACAGAAGCAAAACTGATATGACCACCCGCAAATACGGGGCGACAGATTTGAGGCGAGTCTTCAAGGCTGGCTGCCCCAGTTTTTGCAATGATAAAAATTAAATGTGGAGATGTCCCTGCCTGCCCTCGCGATCGGTAAGGTCTCGATTAAGTCGCAGGCTTTGAATTGTCCGGATTTAAGTGGCAGATCGAATTTCATTTGAGACCAATTTACAAAAATCGTATCGCTGTTGCGGGGAATTTGCCCAAACCAGATGTCAAACTGGTCAAAGCGATCGTCAAGCACGTAAACGGCTAACGGCTTCGCGTACCACGCCATGCGACTTGCTAGTGTCCAATTGCCGACTGCGATCGCAGGCGCCCCTAGTTTAACCGCTAGATCCCCTGCGACTGACCCTGCCTGATCCCAGCCCCAAAGATCCGCGATGGGATTTTGTTTGCCCATACTGTCCTTTTCAGCAATCCCGGGTAAGCCTCCCCACAATAGCAGGGTGAACATGAGCGCACAGATGAATACTTGGATAAAGATCAAGAGCTTAATCAGGCGTCGCCGGCCATCAGACCAGTCTTGCGCAACGAGTCTCGCTGCAAAAGGACTAGCCGCTAGCCACGCAGGTGCGGTCCAGTGGGGTAGTCCGCCGCCACCAGCAAGATAGGCTGTGATCAGGAAAGGGATCAAGAAGAAAAGCAACATGGTTAAACCCTGCAGTTGTCTTCGTCTGAAACCAAGCCCAACGGTGATTGCGGTGGCGCCGACCAGTAAAGGTCCGAAGGCACCCAGCTGAATTAAAAAGAACAGGAGGAATCGCTTGAACTGCCAGTCGCCCCCCGAACCATGCTGGATTTGATAAACCAATGAAATCCAGTCGTGAGTGAAATTCCAGTAAAAAACAGGGGTGACGAGTGTCAGTGCAACAACCGTGGCAAACCAAAACCCTGCGCACCTGAATATTGCTCGGCCAAAATGCCTTAGCAAAACGGCGGCAACTGCCAGGGCGGAAAAAATCGCAGTGTATTTGGATAGACCAGCGAGACCAAGAAGCAAGCCGAGTGCGAGCCACTGTTGCGATGATATTTGGCGAACACTATCTTTTTGACAGACGTGTAGCGTGAGTTTCATCAAGCCAAGCGTCAGCGCCATCAGCAAGGTATCGGGTAATAAGCCCACCGCTAACACGTGTAGGACTGGAGCGACCAGTATCAAGCAGACCGCCCAGAGACCAGCTAGTTCGCGCTGACGGTCGACTGAAGCACTGGTGTCATTTGCAATATTCGCCATCGACCTGTTTGCCGCGCTTGACGGTACTCGTAGAATGGCTGGCAGAGCAGGGTCTCGTGCGAGTTGCCAAGCTAACAGGCTTGAAATCAGCCAAAGGGTTTCGGGTATCAGGCGAATGACACCGATCGGTGCGTGAAGGGCGACAAGCGGCCACTGAATCCAGCCGACGAGCGGCGGGTGATCAAAATAGCTCCAGTCCAGTTTTTCGGCGTAAAGCGCATAGTGCGCTTCATCGACTGAGAATCCCAGTAGAAAGCCGTATCCGAGGTGAATCAGCCCGCCCAAAGCCACCAGAACAAGGGTAGCGGCCCTGATTTGGTGGTACGGCATATTTGCAGGCTTGGTGGGCATAGGGTTGAGTGTTAACGTCCCAAGTACCCAGTCCGCGTTATTTGCTAACTGGAGCGGGACTGCCAGAGGATACTGGCGTGTTGAGACGAACGGCGTCAAGTGTGGCCTTGAGCTCTTCGAGCTCAGTGCGTAATCTCTGGCGGTCGATGTTGCTACTACTTAGTTCGTCGGTCAACTTTTGAGCTTCGGTCGCGGACAGTCGCTTTGGTCCATAGCTGGATTGTAAAAAAAGCACGCCCAGTGCGCCAATTACGATACCGATGGTGAAGATCACGAGCCACGACGGGATGCCGCGCCGGTGACTGGTTCTCTGGTAGGGGATGGGTTTAAAGCTTGGTCGTTGCGGTTGCACACGGATTACCATTGGTACGTCCTATTTCTACTGCACTTGATAAGCGCGCAAGAATAACCGTTTTAGAGCGAGTTTGCCTTGCCCTGACACAGTCCTGGCAGCTCGAGACGCGCGGTGATGCGATTCCTGAGGCACTCATCCAGCTCGCTTAACCGCTCAGGTGTCCCAATATCCATCCAGTTGCCGTCAAAGCGTTCGCCGAAAACGAGTTGACGATCCATCGCCGATCTAAGCAGAGGGGCTAATCTGGCCGGTTGTCTTTTCGGGGTGTTGGCAAACAGGGCGGGCCGGTAAATGCCCACGCCAGAAAAGGTCAGCCTGCCTGCCTGTGTTTCACTCTGAGTGAGCAGCCCCGAGTTATTCAACGCAAAATCACCTGATGGATTGTGCAGAGGGTTGGGAACCATGAGTAACCACGCAAGCGCACTCTGCTGGGTCAACCGGTTGGCGATGTCAGGCGCCTGTAAAGGGTTCCAGTCACACCAAATATCGCCATTGATGACTAAAAAAGGATCCGCTCCCAGTAAATCCAGGGCAGTTGCGATACCGCCAGCGGTTTCCAGAGCGGTGACCTCTGGTGAGTACTGAAGTTGAACGCCAAACGCGTGTCCGTCCCCTAAGGCGGCCTCAATCTTTGCACCCAACCATGCATGATTGATCACGATTTCAGTGATACCCGCCTGGGCCAGCTTAAGCAAATGCCAGACGATCAAAGGCTTTCCTCCGACACTTAGCAAAGGCTTGGGCAGCGTGTCGGTAAGTGGGCGCATTCGTTCGCCCCTACCAGCAGCCAGGATCATCGCTTTCATTAAAAGGTGTACCCAACGGATGTCTGGATGTTTTCGAGTTGATCAAGCAGTTTGATCAAGGGACGAAACGCTAAATAACGCCCAGCTACTTGTCTGACATATTGATTGACCCTTGGAATATGCGCGAGATAGTGGACTTTGTTGTCGCGATAATGTAATCGAGCAAACACGCCAAGGATCCTCAGGTTTCGCTGTAAGCCCATCCATTCGTAGTCGCGATGAAAGTCAGCAAAGTCTGTTGGTACTGGTAATCCCGACTTCCTGGCTTGCTCCCAATACCGGATGGCCCAGTCCAGTTGTTGAGGCTCCTCCCAGGTGGTGCGCGCGTCCATGACGAGCGATGCCAGGTCATAGGTGATCGGCCCAGCAACTGCATCTTGGTAATCCAGAATTCCCGGATTCGGCCCGTATTGAGCCTCGCCGCAATACATCAAATTCGGCGAGTGAAAATCACGATGAACGAGCACGCTCGGTTGAGCCGAATTATGTTTCACCAGCAGATCGAACACCTGATCAAGCGCTTGAGCCTGAGTGGCTTCGAGTGTCATTTTGTAATGGACTGACAGATACCATTCATTAAACAAATGAAGCTCGGTTTTAAGCCGGGGAGCATCGTACAGAGCCAGACCATCTTTTCGAGCTTGTTGCAATTGAACCAGGGCGCCTAGGGCTTCCCGGTACATTTGCTGAAGATTTGTTTCATCAATCCCGTCCTTGATCCGGTCGTAGTAAGTGGTGGGTCCCAGGTCGGTCAAAAGCAGAAATCCTTGATTAAGGTTTTCCCTAATGACACGCGGGACATTCAGCCCGGCATCTGCCAGTCTTTGCGTCACGTCGACAAAGGGGCGGCAATCTTCATTGGGAGGCGGCGCATCCATCACCACCAGAGTTCTGTTGTTTGCCGAGACCCTGAAATAGCGACGAAAACTGGCATCGCTCGAAGCAGCTGCCAAGCTTTTGGTGTCGATGCCCAATTCAGTGTCTAAATTCGACAACCAATCGGTGAGATGGGTAAAACGAGCGTCCTGGGTGGATAAAGTCATGAGTCAAGGCGTAGAAAAGAGTACGATTCGAGGCAGATTGCCGAGTTACCAACACGTAATAGTTTGCTTCTCTATAATACCGTTCGGCTGCACCTGTTTTGCGCTTATAAAAGCGTAAAGGTGTTAAGGATGCCTAACGCTTGTCACAAGGTTAAACCCTGCACGTGTATTTTCTTCGCTGCATTTTTTTGCTGTTTGGTTTGAGTTTTGCTGCCATGCAGGCGCATGGTCAACAGATTGTCGACCCCCTCTACGCCAAGCCGGTCGATAAAGCGTGGATAGGGCCGGGCCTGCGTTTGACGCCCGCGTTGAACCGGCCCCCAGCAGGTGACAAGCCTATGGCGTCCTTTATCGAGAGTGACGAGCTCAGGTCGGACGCTGACGAAAATGTATTGCTGACAGGCAACGCATCAACACGTCGTCAGGACGCCATTTTGAAGGCGGATGTGATCGACTACAACAAAGTGTCCTCAGTCATGGATGGCCGGGGTCATGGTAGATTGATCCGCGACGGGAGTACCATTACTGGCCCTGAGATCCATTACGACACAGAAAATGGGACGGGTACTGTTAATCAGCCTAATTTCTGGCTGGAGAGCGGTGGCTCGGGCATTGGCTCCTGGGCCGATATTTTCAGCCGTAGTCAGATGTCGGTCACCGATGTTACCTATTCTGGTTGTCCATGCCCTAATCCAGCCTGGTACATGCAGATGGATAAACTCGATCTGGATTTTGATAACAATGAGGGCGTGGCTCACAACGGCGTGCTTTATTTCAAGGATGTGCCGATACTTGCATCACCCTATTTGACCTTTCCGATCAAGAAAGAGCGTAAGTCAGGTTTCCTGATCCCTACCTTTGCGTCGACATCGACAACGGGCTTGGATTACACACAACCTTACTATTTCAATCTTGCCCCTAATTACGATGCGACCCTTGTTAGCCGCACGATGAGTAAACGTGGCGAACAACTGGGTGGCGAATTTCGCTGGATGAATGGATTTGAGGGAACATCCATTTACGCACCGGGGACCTTTGTCAGAGGGGAGCGTCGCACAGAGTTTGACGCCACGTTGTACGATCGTTTTGATTTCGCAGGTACTTATCTAAGCAATGACCTGACGACCCAGACCAATCGCTGGTTGTATTCAACAAATGGCTTCAAAAGCCTTGATCGTGGCTTTTATGCTGCCTGGTCCGCGACAGGCGTTTCAGATCCTAATTATTTCACTGATTTTGCCGTCATTGGCGCTAATCAGATTCCGACCACGATCTTGCCTAGAATGGCAATGGCGGGTTGGGCAGACGGATTCTGGTCCTCGTCTGTTCAGTATTTGACCTATCAGACCTTGTCCTCAGTCTCGAATCCAGTTGTCGCCCCATACAATAAAGTGCCAGAGGTGGCACTCGCAGGTAATTTGTTTAATTGGCATGGTCTGGACCTGCAGACCGAGAACACGGCCACACAGTTTGACTTGACCAACAGTGTCGGCGTGACGAACTACAGTAGCTTGCCTGTTGGTCAACGTTTCAGGTCATACACGCAAATTTCTTATCCCGTCGTTCAACCAGGCTGGTATGTCACACCCAAGTTGAGTCTATTTGGAAGCCAGTACAACACTGACTGGAAGGCACTGACGGGAAGTTACGGACAGTCGTCCAATACGATTATGTTGCCCCTGGCATCGATTGATGCTGGTATGCGTTTTGAACGAGATACCAAGTTGTTTAATAATGCAGCCATACAAACTATCGAGCCCAGGGTTAATTACCTTTACGTGCCGTATCAAAATCAGGCACAGGTGCCTGTTTATGACACCACGCTAGCTGACCTTAGCTACTCGCAACTCTTTCAAGAAAATATCTATTCAGGCGGCTGGGACCGGGTTGCCAATGCCAATCAGATCACGACTGGCGTGTCGACACGTTTCCTTGACGCGGACACGGGATTTGAACGTTTGACTTTCGCTGTGGCTCAGCAGTACTACATGACGGATCAGCTAGTGACCTTGCCCAACGCGGTCGCCCGCACCAACAGTACGTCGTCAGTTTTGTTTGAAAACACGGCTGCCTGGACAGATAAGCTAGGTACGACTGCGACTTTGCAATACAACCCATACTCAGGTCAATTTGATCGCAGTCAGTTGTCCGCACGCTGGAAGCCCCAGCGTCAAACACTAATTGCCGCATCTTGGCGTTACCAAGTGACTCCAACGGCAACGTCTGTTTACCAGACGCAAGGTCAAAACCAGATTAGTGTCTCTGGTCAATGGCCGTTGGGTAAAAACTGGTACACGGTTGGCCGGATTGACTACTCTTTTGTAAACAGTCCAAATACCTATCAGTTGCCTGGTTTTACGCAAATGCTGGGTGGGCTTGAGTACAAGTCTGACTGCTGTTGGGCTGCGAGGGTGGTGTTGCAGCGTTACGCACTCAATCCGCTGCTTAACACGACCGTTGCAACGACGCTTGCAACTGCCAACAGTTACAACACCGCTGTGTTTTTGCAGCTTGAGTTGTCTGGTTTAGGTTCTTTAGGTAGTAATCCAATGGGCCTCATCGCCAAGAGCGTTGTCGGTTATGAGAATCCCGTTCCGATGGTGCCTAATGTTTCGAAATTTGAAAGGTACGAATAATGACTCGATCGAGTGTGACAGCCAAAATCTTCAAGCTGCTATGGTGTTTGGTTCTGGTTATGCCATGCGCCACGATGGCTCAGTCAACGAATTCGGCCAAGAAAAAATCCAGTATGACCAGCGGCCAAAGCACTTCGGGTAACCCCGCCGCCGCACCGGCAAAAGGGACTGACGCTACAAATAAAGCTACAACTGTCCCTGCAGAGCAAGAGGCGGATCAGATTGTGGCAGTGGTGAATAAAGATGTCATCACTCAAAGTGAGCTGAATATCGAGCTAAGAAAGGCTAAACAGGAGTTGACAGCTCAAAAAATTCAGTTGCCGCCAGATGACCTTTTGGGTGCACAAGTTCTGCAGCGCTTGTTGACTGAGAAGCTGATTGGCCAAGAAGCAGCAAGGTTGAAACTGGTCGTCACCGATCAAAACTTGCAGCTAGCAACCGAGTCGATTGCAGAGCGCAACAAATTGACTGTTGCACAATTGCGTAAACAAGTCGAAGTGACTGGACTAACTTGGTCTGAATATCAAAATAATCTTAAAAAAGAAATCCTGCTGGATCGACTACGCCAGCGAGTTGTGGAATCGAATTCAGTTGTGTCTGATAGCGAGGTGGATGCATTTTTACGTGAACAGACGGCTCGGCAAGCAGGTGGTTTAGCGCCGCTAGGTCGCCCTCCAGCCCCTGGGGAGGCAGAAGCTGGCGATGTCCAACAACAGGCTGCAATGCCGCAGAACCAGCCTTTAGCAATGGCTTTGTCGCAGATTTTAGTCCGTGTACCTGATGGTGCTTCAAAAGAAGAAGTTGCAGCCAAGAGAAAAAAAATCGAAGATATTCTTGCACTGTTGAAATCCGGACAAAGCTTTGAAACGGTAGCAGCAGGAATGTCGGAAGGCCCCGAGGCGATGCGCGGCGGCCAACTCGGAGCTCGTCCTATTGAAGGATGGCCAGATCTGTTTGTAAACGCTGTGATCAAGCTAGGTAACGGACAGATTAGTGGCATTATTCAAAGTGGAAATGGTTTCCATATTCTGAAAGTATTGGCTCGCTCAGATACCGCACCGCCTCAGCAACAATCGGCATCCAAGGTGGGCAAGCCTGGCAAAAATACAAAAGACGCTGCGGGCCCGCCAGTCGTGCCTCAAAAACAGGTTTCCGGGCAAAATGCGCAATCAGGCCGCCCTCCCCAGGGGCCTGTGGTGATCGGAGAGAGCAAAGGCCCGATGCCTGTGCAACAAACGAAAGCCCGGCATATTCTGATCAAAACCAGCCCAGTGATGACCGACGAGTTGGCTCTGCAGCGCCTGAAGGATATCCGTGACCGCCTGATTGTTGGCAAAGAGTCTTTCTCCGATTTGGCTAAGCGATTCTCTAACGATGCGTCTGCGCCACAGGGGGGCGAGCTGGGTTGGCTTAACCCGGGGGACACTGTGCCGCCGTTCGAGCGAGCAATGAATCAGTTGCAAATCGGCGAGATCAGTCAGCCCGTGCAATCACAATTTGGCTGGCACTTGATTACCGTTGATGATCGTCGAACCGAAGATATGGCCGATCAATTCAGACGTAATCAAGTCAGACAGTATCTCTATCAAAAACGTAGTGAAACTGCGTTTGAAGATTGGGTATTGCAACTGAGAAATCAAAGCTACATTGACAATCGCCTTGAAAAACGACTGAAGCAGCAAGCGACTGAGTAGGCGAGTGGCGACTCATCAAGCGCGTAAACGGTTTGGCCAAAATTTTTTGGTCGACGAGGGCGTTATCGAGTCCATCGTCCGATCCATTGATCCCTCAGTCAGTGATCGAATTATTGAGATTGGTCCAGGATTGTCAGCGCTTACCGAGCCATTATTAGCGCGTCTATCGAAATTGATTGCGATTGAAATTGATCGTGATTTGGCCGGTCGTTTGCGTAACCGGTTTCCGTCAGACAAACTGGAAGTCATTGAAGCAGATGCGCTTCAAGTAGATTTTTCTGAGTTCGGGTCGAATTTGAGAGTGGTAGGGAATTTGCCCTACAACATATCGACCCCTTTGCTGTTTGCTTTGAGTCAATATGCTGACAGCGTCGTCGATCAGCATTTCATGTTGCAACGTGAAGTGGTTGATCGGATGGTAGCAATGCCGGGTAATAGCGACTTCAGTCGCTTATCGGTGATGCTCCAATACCGTTATAAGATGACTAAACTTTTTGATGTTGATCCGAGCGCTTTTGATCCTCCGCCAAGGGTGGTTTCATCGATTGTGAGAATGATCCCGCTCGATCAAAATCGTTATCGTGCCATGAATGAAAAGCTCTTTGCAGAAGTCGTTGCTCGCGCATTTTCGCAGCGCCGAAAAATGTTGAGAGGTGTTTTGTCGCCCTGGGTACCAATGATCCCCTGGACTGATTTGGGAATCGAACCAAGCTTTCGCGCTGAAGCGGTTTCTGTGCAAGCCTATGTAGGCATGGCAGACGCGCTACATGCGCAGGGGGTCAGTACCCTCACTCAATCCTGATTGACAGAGCGTCCAGTTAACCACACGCGGATGATATCTTCTGTGCGATCTTCAAGTAACTGCGCGCAATCTTCACACGCCTGTGCGAGTGTCATTGGCCCATTGGTCAAACTGAAGGCAGCATCAATACCGACGGCATAGAGCTCTTTATAGCCAACGCCAAGCGAACCTGCTATTGCGATGACTGGCACCTTCAGGTTCTTGGCAATTTGCGCTACACCCATGGGAGTCTTGCCATGCAAGGTTTGGGCATCCATGCGCCCCTCACCAGTCAAGACCAGACTTGAGCCCTCAATCGCTTTTGCCAAATCACCGAGTTCAGCGATTACGCTTACACCTGGTTTAAAGCTAGCCTTCATGAAACTGTGAGCAGCAAAACCCAGACCACCCGCAGCCCCTGACCCGCTGTGATGACGAAAATCAGTGCCAGTCGTATTGCTGACAATATCGGCAAAATGACTCAGTGCTTCATCCAGTTGCTTTACTTGCGCAGGCGTCGCGCCCTTCTGTGGTCCAAAAATCGCAGAGGCACCTTGGGCGCCGCATAGCGGATTATCAACGTCAGAGGCAATAGTTACTCGAACGGTTTTTAACCTTGAATCGAGATTGGTCGTGTCTACAGCGGCGAGTCCTGCCAGGGCGGCACCCCCTGGTGCAAGAGTACGGCCGTCAGCATCTGTCATCTTCAAGCCAAGTGCTTGCAACATGCCCGCACCCGCATCATTCGTTGCCGAACCGCCAAGACCCAGCACGATGTGCTCCGCGCCCTGGTCGAGTGCTGCGAGGATTAGCTCACCAACCCCGTAGCTGCTGGCACGCATGACGTCGCGTGCTTCGGGGCTTATCAGCTCGAGGCCAGCTGCCGTCGCCATCTCTATCACAGCTGTTTTTGAGGGAAGCCACGCCCACGCTGCTTTTCGTGGTTGGCCAAGCGCATCTTGCGCAATGGAGATTCGCTCCTCGCAATTGGTCGCCGCCAAGACGGCTGCAACTGTACCTTCACCACCGTCAGCCATGGGGATGCAATGCACCGCGGCATTGGGGATGACTCGTCTCACGCCCCTTGCGATAGCGAGTGCTACATCTTTGGCAGACAGGCTTTCTTTGAAAGAGTCTGGCGCAACAACAATATTCATTGTGAATTAGTGCTAGTCGGTGCTGTCATTTACGTTGAATCAATTCAATTTTGTAGCCATCTGGATCTTCCACGAAAGCAATGACGGTCGTGCCATGCTTCATCGGCCCAGCTTCGCGTGTGACTTTGCCGCCTCGCTCACGGATCTTGTCACAGGCTTCGTAGGCGTTCTCTACAGCGAGAGCAATGTGACCGTAGCCTGTGCCGATATCGTAATGATCAGTATCCCAGTTATACGTGAGTTCAAGCACCGCGCCCTGACTTTCGTCGCCATAACCCACAAAGGTGTTGGTAAAACGACCTGTCGGATACTCTGTGCTTCGTATTACCTGCATACCGAGGACGTTTGTGTAGAAGTCAATTGAGCGTTCGAGATTACCAACGCGCAACATTGTGTGAAGAATTCTCATAATCATCCCCTGTTTAAAGTTCTGGAACGCCGTCTGGCGAAAATCGTTTAAGAATCTGTTTGGCAGATAAGTAGTCTGGATAAAGTTGTTCAACCTCGTGCCAGAAGTCTCGACTATGGTTCATTTCGCGCAAGTGGGCAAGTTCGTGCGCAATCACGTAATCAATCACCATGGGTGAAAAGTGTATCAGTCGCCAGTTAAGCATGATGCTGCCGTCACTGTTGCAAGAACCCCATCGAGTACTGGCAGAAGACAGGCGCCATTTGGTGATACACAGACCCGCTTGCCCCAGAAAATGGTTCAGCCTGTCGTCAAACCAGCTTCGAGCTCGCCCCTGGAGCCATGCCTGCGCCATCTCCCTGATTCGAGAATTATCAGCATCTGAGGGTAGGGGTAACCACAAACTTTGCCCCTGTTCAGGTGCGCTGTGATCTCCCTCGAAGTGCGGGCTACCGTGCGGGATATGTGAGCCGGGAACGCCTACTCTCAGCACAATCGTGCAGCCCAGATAGGGAAGTTCACCACCGGACTGCCAGCGTGTGTGAGACATCGCCATACTATCTTTTCGACGTTGCCAATCCTGAAGTTTTGTCAAAATCCAGGGCATTTTCTCGATCACTGCATCGTCGATCTGCGAGAGCGTGACCCAATTCGGGGCTGTGACCCGCAAACCGTCGTCGCCTATGACAAATCCGATCGTTCGCCGCTTTGATCTGAGCAAGACGAAACCCACAGCATTGGCGCCTGATCGAACGATGCGCCAACGACCACCTTCTGGCACGCTTTGGGGTGGCTGAACCCAGCTTGGCTGTGAACCTTGCGGCTCTGCTAGAAGGAGTTCAAGCTGGCTCACGATTAGTCCACGTAATGCTCAGGATTCAGCTTTCGCATTTCAGATTCAATCCATTCATAGACTTTGGCATTGAGCTCTACAGGTGTTAAACCCGTGGAGGGGATTGGTGGGCCTATCGATACCGTGATCAGGCCGGGTTTCTTGAAAAACGCATTTCGTGCCCAGCACTCACCCGCATTATGGGCAACCGGAATAACTGGCACCCCAGTCCGGCAAGCTAAGATCGCGCCACCTAACTTGAATTTGCCCATCTGGCCCGGTTTGATACGGGTCCCCTCAGGAAACAGAATAGGCCAGCGGCCTTGGTCGAGCTTCTCTTGCCCAACTTTGACAACTTGATCAATGGCATCGCGCCCGTTACCCCGATCAATCGCAATCATATCTAACAGGGCGATTCCCCAACCAAAGAATGGGACTCGATTTAGCTCGCGTTTATATACAAAACATAATTCACGTGGCATGTGCGAAGGCAGAAACAGGGTTTCCCAGGCAGACTGATGCTTGGATAAGACGACTGCGGGGGCGTTGGGCAGGTTGTCCTGACCGATGATGTGCCAGTTAACGCCACAAATTGTCTTTGCCCCCCAAACTGTCAGCGCAGTCCAGCCCATGGTGAGCTTGTAGCGCCAGCGCAAAGGCAGAGGCGCCCACAATATGCAGCCAAAGGCATACGGTATGACGGTGATGATTTCGAATATCGCGAACAGTGCGCTTCGCAAAAAGATGATCAATTTGATGAGGCTTCCAGAATTTGTTCGACTGCGTCTGCTAAATCGACCGCCAGTTTGGTCCCTTCAGGTAATCCACCCGTCTTGACCGTCTTACTGCCGTTTCCCGTCCGCACTAGCCAAGGTGAGCATCCTGCTTCGTGCGATGCTTGCAGGTCACGCAAGGAATCGCCAACAGCTGGGACACCTTCAAGCGACAGGTCATAGCGTCTGGCAATATCCCGAAACATACCTGGCAATGGTTTGCGACATGCGCAGCCATCATCAGGGCCATGCGGACAAACAAAAAACGAATCTATTGTGCCGCCATGTTGTGCAAGTTCTTTGCGTAACTTTTGATGAATTGCCGTTAACGTCTTCGTATCAAAGTACCCACGGGCAAGACCCGATTGGTTGGAAGCAACGGTAACCGTCCAGCCAGCTTGATTGAGTTTTGCAATGGCGGCCAAGCTTCCTGGCAGGGCATGCCACTCGTCTGGGCTTTTTATGTATTCGTCGCTGTCCTGATTGATGACACCGTCACGGTCAAGGATGATTAGCTTCATACGGTTACCAGCTTCGAAATATCGGCGACCTGATTCATGAGACCGTGTAGCTTTGCGAGTAAAGCCAAGCGATTGTTTCGAACGGCTAAGTCGTCCGCCATGACCATGACATCAGTGAAAAATGCGTCAACTGGCTCACGAGCTTGGGCGAGTGTTTGCATGGCAGCTTCGTAATCGCCAGCTGCAACTTGTTGCGTCACCACGGGTTGTAATGTGGCGACAGTGCCAGCCAGACTGATTTCGGCAGCGTCCGTCAGCAAATCAGGATTGACTTGACTCGTCGTTTGATCGGCTTTTTTCAACAGGTTGCTAATACGCTTATTGGCGGCGGCGAGGCTGGTTGCCGCTGGCAGTTGAATAAACGCTGTCACAGCTTTGACGCGAGCGGGTACCTGATGCAAGGCAGGTGAGAGTGCGAGCACAGCTTCAACTGCATCACGGTCGAATTGCTGGATCAGCGCATTGCGCAAGCGTTCAATGACAAAGGCGTTGACTTCGGTTGCCGTATTGTCAGTCAAAGTGCCAGCCGTGAAAGTCACGGCCGCTGCTTGCAACAACCCATTCAGGGTAATTGGACCAGTCTCGTTGATCCGAAGTAAGCCGCCCGCTGTCAATTGTTCGAAGGTACTTATTAAACCTAGTGCAGCTCGTCTTAACCCAAACGGATCACGCTCGCCGGTGGGGGCGAGTCCAATCCCCCAGATGCCTACCAAGGTCTCTGCGCGATCTGCCATGAATAGAATCGCAGACGTTAATTGACCGGCCTGAATAGGCGCATCAAAACGAATCCGGTACTGTGTATGCAAGGCGTCAACCACATCGCTGGCTTCATTGTCTCCGCGTGCATAGTAGGCGCCCATGATCCCCTGTAGTTCGGGGAACTCACCGACCATGTTGGTCGTCAGATCTGCTTTGGCTAAGAGAGCAGCGCGATCTGCGGCTACCGGATCCACATTCAGGGAGTGGGCAATCCAGTTTGATATTTGACGGACGCGCTCGACTCGCTGAAGTTGCGAGCCCAGCTTGTTGTGATAAACAATGTTGCCAAGCGTAGCGACGCGATCTGCCAGCGGCACTTTGCGATCGGTCTGGTAAAAGAACTCGGCATCAGCCAACCTGGGTCGCACCACTCGCTCGTTACCCTGAATGATTGCTTCAGGGTTATCCGTCGGCATATTGCTCACGATCAGAAATTGATGGGTGAGTTTGCCGCTGACCGGGTCGAACAAGGGAAAGTACTTTTGATTCAGTCGCATGGTCAGAATCAAACACTCTTGAGGTACAGCCAGAAAACGAGCTTCAAACGCACCTACGTATACTTTGGGTGACTCGACCAGTGCGGTTACCTCATCAAGCAGGTCGGCCACGGCGGGGTCGCCTGACAGGGTGGTGCCAAGGCGCTCAGCTTCAGTTTTAAGTTGTCCGGCGATATCATCCCGGCGCGCTTCGAACGAAGCGATGACGTGACCTTGTTTAGCTAACTGAGCTTCGTAAGAATTAGCATCAATTATCTCAATCGGGCCAGGGTGCAGAAAGCGATGCCCATACGTGGTGCGGCCTGATTGCAAGCCCAGGATGGTCGCCGGGATTACGTCATTACCAAAGAGCACAACCAATGCATGCGCTGGACGCACAAACTTGACCGAGGTGACTCCATCCGCTAGCTGGTACTTCATGACTTTAGGGATGGGTAAAGCGGCCAGTGTCGCCTCAATGACCGATTCAAGTATGTCGCTAAGCTTCGCACCCTTGGCATCTCCGTGCATCACGAGATAGTCTTGCTTACCGTCGGATTCGCGGGCGAGCGTGCTGATGTCGATGTTTTCCCAGCCTTTGGCGGCCAGTTTTTTGAGTAACGCCGGTGTCGCCGCACCGGTCGCATCCAGACCGATTTTGACCGGCATCAGCTTTTCAGAGAAAGACTGCTGCGGCGCTTGCGATAAAACGGACGTTAACCTGACAGCTAACCTGCGTGGCGTCGCGAACGTAAAGCTTTGACATACGGTATCGAGCAAGCCATGTGCGGCCAAGCCGTCGTGCATCCCCTTGGCAAAAGCCTGGCCTAATTTGCTCAACGCTTTTGGAGGCAGCTCTTCCGTAAACAGTTCGACTAAAAGAGGTTTGATACTGGGTGTAATCGTCTTGTCTGACACGTCGTGATCCAATAGGGTCGAGCTCATGCACTGGCCCCTTCTGCCTGTTTTAGCATGGGAAATCCGAGTTGCTCACGAGACTCAAAGTAGGCTTGTGCTACGGCGCGCGAGAGATTTCGGATGCGGCCAATATAAGCGGCCCGCTCAGTGACGCTGATGGCACCGCGGGCATCCAGCATGTTGAACGTGTGCGCAGCTTTTAACGTTGCTTCGTAAGCGGGTAGCGCGAGTGGCACGGCGATCAGCGCTTGAGCGGAGGCCTCGTAATCATTGAAGTGTCTGAACAGCATCTCAGCGTTGGCGTATTCGAAGTTATAGGTTGATTGCTCAACTTCATTCTGATGGAAGACATCACGATAGAGGACTTTGCCGCGTGCGCCTTCGGTCCAGACCAGGTCGTAAACACTTTCGACGCCTTGCAAATACATGGCCAGACGCTCAAGCCCGTAGGTGATCTCGCCCGTTGCTGGCGTGCAGTCCAATCCGCCTACTTGCTGAAAGTATGTGAATTGTGTGACCTCCATCCCGTTAAGCCAGACCTCCCAGCCGAGACCCCAGGCACCCAGCGTGGGATTTTCCCAGTCGTCCTCAACAAAGCGGATGTCATGATGAAGGGGATCGATGCCCAGCGCCTTTAGTGAACCGATATACAGATCGAGGATATCCGGCGGGGCGGGTTTAAGCACAACTTGGTATTGATAGTAGTGCTGCAAGCGATTTGGGTTTTCGCCGTAACGACCATCTTTGGGTCGTCTTGACGGCTGCACGTAGGCGGCTCGCCAGGGCTCTGGTCCAATAGCTCTTAAAAATGTCGCAGTGTGGGAGGTGCCGGCGCCGACCTCCATATCATAGGGTTGCAACAGTGCACAGCCCTGATGATCCCAGTATTCTTGCAAGCGCAGGATAATTTGCTGAAAAGTAAGCATGAATCTTTGGTAAAAAGTCGTTTCTGACGAGCGAGACCAGCATTTTACAGCGGTAGACGAACTAAACAGCGGTGCACCCCTTAATCGCCTATCATTTAACAAAATTCAACCTCAGAGCAGCAACCGGAGTCAGCCCATGCCCGAGTATATTCATGTTGAAGTCCTTGATGGCATTCAGATCATCACTATCAATCGGCCTCAGGCTAAAAACGCCATCACCATTGATACAGCAATTGAAATGGCTGCCGCCTTCGAAGAGATGGATGCGCGTGACGATGTCAGAATCGGCATTCTGACTGGCGCGGGCGGTACGTTTAGCTCCGGTATGGATTTGAAGGATTTTGCACGCACGGGCAAACGCTCTGTCGTTGAGGGTAAGGGCTTCGCCGGGTTTGTTGAAGCACCACCGAAAAAGCCTTTGATTGCTGCCGTTGAAGGTTATGCGTTGGCAGGCGGTTGTGAGATGGTGTTGGCGTGCGACTTAGTCGTCGCCGCTAGTAACGCCAGCTTTGGCTTGCCTGAACTCAAACGTGGTCTGGTGCCCGGCTCGGGCGGCATGATGCGCTTGCCTCGAAGGATCCCTTATCACATCGCTATGGAGGTCGTTTTGACAGGTGATATGTTCGCAGCTGAACGCGCCCATCAATTTGGACTGATCAATGTGTTGACTGAACCAGGGAGTGCTTTGGCTGGTGCAATTAAATTGGCACGACGAATTAGTGAGAATGGTCCCCTGGCGATCCAAACGGCTAAGCGACTAATTAACGAAGGGCTTGATTGGCCGTCTGATCAAATGTTTGACTTGCAACGCCCTCGCATGGCGCACATCTTTGCCTCGCTGGATGCGCGTGAAGGTGCGACAGCGTTTGCTGAAAAACGTAAACCAGTTTGGCAAGGTAAGTAATTTTCATTTTAATTTTTAACTTTTAACTTATAAATGGGCAATCACATGTCTGTCACGATTCAAGAAGAAGATCTGGTTCAATCGATCGCTGATGCTATCCAGTTCATTAGCTACTACCATCCCGCAGATTACATCAAGCATCTGGCACGCGCCTATGAGCGTGAAGAAAGCCCAGCTGCGAAAGACGCGATGGCGCAGATTCTGACTAATTCGCGCATGAGCGCAGAAGGCCATCGCCCATTGTGTCAGGACACCGGTATCGTCAATGTATTTCTTAAAGTTGGCATGAATGTCCGCTTTAACAGCACCAAGAGCTTGCAAGAGATCTGTGACGAGGGGGTTCGCCGCGGTTACATGAATCCTGACAATCCGCTACGTGCATCGATTCTCGATGACCCAATTTTCGTGCGCAAGAACACTAAGGACAACACGCCCTGTGTTGTCAATGTCGAGTTGGTGCCAGGCGATACGGTTGACGTTCAGCTGGCTTCCAAAGGCGGTGGCTCCGAGAACAAATCGAAACTGGCCATGCTTAATCCCAATGATTCGATCGTCGATTGGGTGGTCAAGACAGTACCGACTATGGGCGCTGGCTGGTGTCCGCCAGGCATGCTCGGGATTGGTGTTGGTGGCACTGCCGAGAAAGCTGTGCTTATGGCCAAGCAGTCTTTAATGGAAGACCTCAACATGTACGAACTGCTTGAGCGTGGGCCATCCAGCAAACTTGAAGAGTTGCGCATTGAACTGTATCGCAAGGTCAATGCCTTAGGTATTGGCGCTCAAGGCTTGGGCGGCTTGACGACCGTGCTTGATGTAAAGATCAAGACTTTTGCAACACATGCAGCTTCGTTCCCTGTTGCGATGATCCCAAATTGCGCCGCGACTCGCCATGCACACTTTGTGCTTGATGGCTCGGGTCCAGCGCATCTGCATACGCCGTCTCTGGATGATTGGCCGAAGGTGACCTGGGCCGCGGATTACAAGGCATCCAAGCGCGTGGACTTGAACACGTTGACCAAAGCTGAGATCGCTACCTGGAAGCGTGGCGACACCTTACTGCTCAATGGCAAGATGCTGACGGGTCGTGACGCCGCACACAAACGGATTCAGGATATGTTGGCCAAAGGTGAGCCCTTGCCTGTGTCCTTTAAAGATCGCGCTATCTACTATGTTGGTCCCGTCGATCCAGTTCGCGATGAGATCGTCGGCCCAGCTGGCCCAACTACTTCAACGCGTATGGATAAATTTACCGACATGATGCTCGAAAAAACAGGGCTTACGGTCATGATAGGGAAGTCAGAGCGCGGTCCAGCCACGATCGAATCGATCCGCAAGCATAAAGTTGCCTACTTAATGGCGGTGGGTGGGGCGGCTTATCTGGTATCCAAAGCGATCAAGTCCTCCAAGGTGCTAGCCTTTGAAGATCTGGGTATGGAGGCGATCTATGAGTTTGATGTCGAAGACATGCCAGTGACCGTCGCGGTTGATGCTGAGGGTGTTTCGGTGCACACGACGGGGCCTAAAGAATGGTCCGCGAAGATTGCCGGAATACCTGTCGTCGCTGCCTGATCAACAGGCGTTTAAAAGCGCTACCGAGTTAACTTAGTGCTGCAGGATCGTATTAATTGCCATATACGATCCCAGCACAACTAGCCCGCCCAAAAAGCATTTCTTGAAAATCTGTTGCGAAATCATGCCCCTGATGGATTGCCCAAGATACATCCCGGCAAACGCTGGGATGAGGGCGATCATTGAATTGGTAGCGACGTCCAGATGAAATTGGCCCGCAAAAAGTAGCCCAATTGCCAGAGCCAGTGATGAAACAGTAAAGGTCAGGCCTAGCGCCTGGATCAGATCGTCTTTTTCTAAACCTAGAGCGGCGAAGTAGGGACCAACAGGCATCACTGAAATGCCAGTAGCACCCATGATTACGCCGGTTGTAAGCCCAACGACGGGCGAGGCTAGTATTTCAGATTTTGACGGCACCACGAATTTCGCGTTACTTAAACCGAAGACACCGTAAAAGGCCAGCACGCAGCCCAGCACGATATTCGCCAGATGGGTCGCACCACTCGTCATGAACATGACCCCAAGCGGTGTGCCAACGCAGACCGCAATCAGCAAGAGGCCAAACCGTTTGATGAGATTGCCGAAGTGCGGGCCATTGAAGAGTTGCCAGACGTTGGTGAGTAAGGACGGTATTACGAGCATTCCCGCTGCTTCAGAAGGCGGAATAATCAAGCTGAGCACACCAATGGCGAAGGTCGGTAGTCCCATCCCCAGCACGCCCTTGATGACACCAGCCATGACAAAAATCATGGATCCAAGAGCAATGACTACATACGAATGACTCAATACAACTCCATTAACTGCGTGTTGTCGGCAAATGCATCGGGCGTGCCTTCCTTGATGAGCTCACCGGATTTCATGACCATGACCCGATCAGAAATTTTCAACGCTTCTTTCACGTTCTGCTCAACGATGAGAATAGACATCTTACGTTCTTTCTGTAACGCTCGTATCGGCCCCAGCAAATCTTGAAACAGCTTGGGTGCCAAACCAATCGAAGGCTCGTCCAACAATAGACAGCGAGGCTGACTCAATAAGGCGCGCCCGAGCGACACCATTTGTTGCTGACCCCCTGACAAGGTACCTGCCCGTTGTTGATAGAATTTTTTGACCATGGGTAATACGTCCATCACCCAATCCAGACGTGCTGCTTGTTCACCTTTAGGCGTTCCGTTTGCCCAAAAGCCTAGCCGCATGATTTCTGCGACAGTCAAACCGGGAAACACACCTCGCCCTTCAGGGACCAAAGCAATACCAGCAGCATTCATTGATTTAGGTGTTGGCTTTGTGATGGTCTGCCCTTCCAGCGCGAGCGTACCTTGCTCAAGATGGATCAATCCAAACAGAGCTTTGAGCAGCGTGGATTTGCCGGCACCATTATGACCGATCAGGCACAAGACTTCATTTTGCTCCAGCCTTATGCTGAAATCGTTTAGTACTGGCCGGCCGCCATAGCCAACTCGCAGGTTTCTTGCTTCGAGAAAGGGCTGACGACCAGTGTGGCTCGCTTCATTCATGCTTTGCACGTTGCTCACGCGTGGTCTCCAAAATAAATGGCAGCAAGGTGAGGGTCTTTGAGAATGTCCTGCGAGCTTCCTTGGGCTAATAGCTTGCCCTGATCCAGAAAAGCTACCCGATCAGATAATTGGATCACAATGTCAAGGTTGTGTTCGATGATACAAATGGTGATGCCTTTTGCCGCATATTGGCGCAATAAGGCGACGAATTTCTCGAAAGAGCGTGGATCAAGTCCCGAGGCGGGCTCATCAAGTAACCAGAGCTTCGCCTGACTAGCCATGATGCGCGCGAGACTCAGAAACTTTCTCTCCGCATAAGCGAGATCCACCGCACGCTCTTTGCGCTTATCAATCAACCCTGTTTCAGTCAGTATCTGATCGATGCGAGCGGTGTTTTTCTCTGGCCCTGATTGCCAGATCCAGCTACCACGCTCCATCACAGTCATGATGTTTTCTTCGACTGTCATTTGATTGAACAGGCGCAGATCCTGAAACGTACGCGCAATGCCCATGCGAGCAATTTTCCAGGGCTCGATACCGTTGATCTGTGCGCCCAGCCAGTGAACTGAGCCTGTTGTCGGCACCAGGTGACCAGTGATCAGATTGAACAGCGTGGTCTTACCTGCGCCGTTAGGACCGACAAGCGTAGTGATCACGCCTGCCGGCAGATCTAACGTTACATCGGATATTGCCTGTAATCCACCAAAGTTTTTGTTCAGGCCTTTTATCTGCAGAAGTATCTCTGTGGTGCTCACGCGGATTTCTCCTTGCTCCGCCCACCGACTAGGCCGCCTGGTCTGAAAATCATCAATAGCACCATCGCGGCGCCATAGACAATTTGCTGGATGGCGCCCAATTCGCCAGGAGGTAAAAATGGCAGGTACGTCAGTGCGGCTGGTAAGGTCATCAATAAAGCGGCACCAGCAACAGGGCCAAGCAAAGTGCCTGTGCCACCGATGATGACCATCGCCATGAGAAGAATCGATGTTTCGAGTGTGAAGCCTTCGACATTAATGAAACTCATGTAAAAGGTGTAGAGCACACCAGCAATTGCAGCCAAGCCAGATGAAATCGCAACCGATAATGTCTTAACAGCATTCACGTGCTTGCCATAGGCTTGCGCCGCCGACTCACTATCTCGAATCGCCATGAGACTACGACCAAAACTACCTCTGACCAGCAGGCTGAGGATGCCAAGCACGGCAAGCAAAACGACCACTGACAAAATTAAAAATGCGGTGTCGTCGTTAAATACGTAGCCAAAGAGCTTAGGCCTTGGTATGCCTATCATGCCACCTAAACCACCTGTGACAGATTTCCATTCGGCAAAGATCGTGACCCCGATGACTTGTAGCCCTAGTGACGCGGCAACGAAATATTCGCCTCGAACCCGTAAGGCAGGCAAAGCCAGAGCCATCGAAACCACCGCTGACAGACTGAATGCCGCAAGCATGGAAATAGGTAAGGAGTCGGTGACATTTAGCGCTAGATAAGCAGCGGTGTAGGCGCCAATACCAAAGAATATGGTGTGAGCGAGTGAATAAATACCGGCATACCCCATAATGAAATTAAGGGTCAGCGCGAGTATGCCGTTTACGCAAAACAGCACCGCGATATTTTGGAGATAGGCGATCATAGGTGTGCCTGACTCAGGTGGCAATGGCTCGGCCGTATACGCCGCCGGGCCTGAATAGAATAAAGAGGAACAGGATGACAAAGGTCACCGCTTCGCTCCATTGGGGATCAATGACGGCCAAACACAAGTTCTCTGCCATGCCGAGCAACATGCCTGCGAGCGCCGCGCCCCTGAGACTGCCAACGCCACCGACGATGGTTGCAGCTAGGCTGATCAACATCACATGATGGGACATGGATGGGTTTAAGCCCGAAGTCGTGGCGGTCAGGATCGCGGCCGGGACGACCAAGATTGAGCCGATCAAAAAGGCGAATTGGGAGATTTTTCTTGGTGTCAGTCCGTAGACTTCAATCAAGGTGGGATTCTCACCCAGGGCGCGAAGGGCAATACCGAGATTGGTTCTGGTCAGCAAATATTGAAGCAAGGCAAAACAGATCACGGCGCAGACCAGCACGATTGCCAGCATGGGTGCCACAAATAAACCAGGCGCCAGCTCGATACTTTTACTCAATGGTGTACTGATCGTCACTAACCCACGGCCAAAGGCCATCGCAATAAGGTTTTGAACCACGATTGCGACACCGAAAGACGCCGCGAACACGGTGAAGAAAGAACCTTCGTGACGCTGGATAATTGCATAGACCCAGCGATCCAGCATCATGCCGAAAATAGCAGCCGCCGCGATTGCGGTTAGCGCCGCGATTGGCCAACCCAAGTGGGCAACTGAGTACATTTCAAAGAACGCATAGCCGGCAATCGTAAAAGTGGCACCGTGCGCCGCGTGAAAAATCCGCGTCATGCCGAAAATCAGCGAGAAGCCGGCCGCAATCAGTGCATACAGCGCACCGGTTTGCAGACCGTTACAGATCAGTTGAACAATCAGCATGAAGCGTCTACTCGGGGTAGCTTAGATGAAGGTCTTTTTATTATTTGCCAGGGACCAGTAATTTACCGGTGCCATCGCCCGCGATTTCCATGATTTGAATCGGTGCTTTAACAGTACCGTCAGCTTCAAAGGAAACCGTTGATCCAGCAAATTCAAACTTATCCATTGCTTTGCGTTGGGCGAGCAAATTCTCACCGGTCACTGGCTTGCCTGCCTTTTCTAGTTCTGCTGCTAACAGGCCGAAGGTCAGTACTGAGTTGTAGTAATTGACAACATAAGTCGTTGGTTTTTTGCCGTATTTCGCGGTGTAGTCAGTGATCAGACGTTTGGTGCGAGCATCTTGTTTATCCCAATCAATTTGCTGGCTCGTATAGATGATGCCTTTCGCTTCAGGTAATTTCTGTACTGATGGGATGTCGACGGCAGAGTAGCTAGCAAGTGGCTGACTCACGCCGTTATCGCGAAGTTGTTTGACTAGCTGACTCTCTTGATTGCCATAGGTGGCAAAGTAAACGACGTCTGGTTTGACATCACGAACCCGTGCAGCCACACCAGAAAATTGCTGCGCAGTGGTTGGGATTGAAAACGAGCCGACCAATTCACCGCCCACTTTGGGTAATTCGGTGCCGAGTTCTTTGACAATGGCCTGGCCGAGTGGATCGTCAACATAAATCAAGGCGACGCGTTTCAAGCCTTTCTCTTTCACAAGATAAGGTACGATGATCTTCACTTCGAAGTTTGCCAGCGGGATGGTGTTCCAGAAATACTCGCCGAGAGTGGCTAGGTCGGGACCTACACCGCCACCGTTAACCACAACGGTCTTGGTGCGAGCGCCAACTGGCGCAACGGCTTTGGATACGCCGGTAAAAGCTGACAGCATGAAAGGCACTTTGCTGACGTTAATGAGCTTGTTTGCAGCAACTACCCCTTGCGCTGGTGTCGCCTGACTGTCTTCGTAAACAATGCTCAGCTTGCCCGAAAGCATTTTGTCAGCATTGATGTGCTCAACCGCCAGGTTGGCGCCACTACTGAAGATCTGACCATATTCAGCGTTGTCACCGCTCATGGGGAAAGCCCCGCCGATGGTGATATCTGCCGCGAGTGCTGGCTGTAAGGCCAGCGTAGCGATTGCTAGGATAGACGCGAGGGATGGCACAGCAAAAAGCTTTTTCATTTGTTTGTCTCCTGTAACGTTAAGTCGTCTTGTCGCGACGTAATTTTCACTACTCTACCTTCAGATTGCTCTCTTTCCCAGTAATTCTTGCAAAATTTCTTCAGTGTGCTGGCCGAGCGTCGGTGGTGCGCGTCGATATTCGATCGGGGTATCAGAAAAAATCATCGGACTGGCCGTTGTGGGTGTAGAGCCAGCGACGGGATGCGGCATGTTCTTCCATATCCCTCTAGCAACGACTTGCGGGTGGTCAAACACTTGATCGATCGACTGGATCGGGCCGCATGGTACACCCACAGCTTCCAGCTTGGCTATCCATTCGTCGCGCTTACCGCTTGCCATGATGACTTCCAGCAGGGGGATCAACTCGTCTCGATTGATAATGCGCTGGCGATTGGTGATGTATTTCGGATTGGTGGCGAACTCAGGCCTTTCGATTGCTTGGCAATACGATCTGAATTGCGAGTCGTTACCCACTGCAACAATCATGAAGCCATCTGACGTTTTGAACACTTGATAAGGCACGACGTTTTGATGGGCATTACCTGCACGCTGCGGTGTCACACCAGATGTCATGTAATTGAGATTCTGATTGGCCAGCATGGCTACGTGGCAATCGAGCAGGGCGATATCCAGATGTTGACCTAGTCCACTGTGATCACGCTCCCGAATAGCTGCGACGATTGCCAGTGAGGCGTACATCCCCGTGATAATGTCCGTAACCGCGACGCCAGCCTTCTGGGGACCCGCACCCGGTAATCCGTCGCGTTCTCCGGTGATGCTCATTAAGCCGCCCATGCCCTGAATCATGAAGTCATAACCGGGCCGCTCAGCAAATGGGCCAGTCTGTCCGAAGCCCGTGATTGAACAGTAAATCAGATGAGGGAACTCTGCCTTCATGCTTTCATAGTCGAGCCCGTACTGTTTCAAGCCACCTACTTTGAAGTTCTCAACAAGAATATCGCAATGCTTGGCAAGCTCGCGCACGATTTGTGCACCTTCTGGGCTAGCCAAGTCAATTTCGATCGAACGTTTATTTCGGTTGGTACTTAAGTAATAGGCTGCTTCAGTTGTATCGTGGCCGTCCGCGTCCTTTAAAAAAGGTGGACCCCACGCCCGTGTGTCGTCACCCAGTTTGGGGCGTTCAACTTTGATCACATCTGCACCCAGATCAGCCAGGTTCTGGGTGCACCAGGGCCCTGCCAACACACGTGATAAATCCAGCACCCGTATGCCTGTCAATGGTGCCTGTCTTGCTTGAGTCATTTATTTAAATTCCGCGTAACCGTGGCTTAACACCACAACATCTCTCTCAGCCACTTTGGCACGATAGCTTGCGCTGTTCGGGCCGGTACGCCACATTTCTACTATTAAGGTTTCACCGGGATAAACCGGCGATGAAAAACGATTGTGCAAGGCTGTCAATTTACTGGCATCGTTACCGCAAAGCGTCTGAACCACTGCTCTGGCAGCAACGCCATACGTGCACAGACCGTGCAGAATGGGCTTTGGATAGCCCGCAGCGGTCGCCACGGCTGGGTCTGCATGCAAAGGATTGTCATCTCCGCTCAAGCGATAGATTAATGCCGCTTGAGGTAGCGTAGGGATGGTGCAGGTCAGGTCAGGTGTTGTGTCGGGGGTCGCCTTGAGCTGCTCCGGGCTTTCGTCGGTATGACTTAAACCACCGTCACCACGACAGAAGGTAGTCGACGTGATGGTTGCAAGCAGGGTGCCTTTATCATCGCGCAGCAGCCGCTCGCTGATCACCAGAGCACCTTTGTCTGCGCCTTTGTCGATCACGTGCGTGATTTTGAGCGTGCTGACAACTTTGCCTTCAGCCGGGATGGGATGATGAATGTTCAGTCTCTGCTCACCGTGCACGAGTTTGACCCAGTTCACGCCGGTCGCTGGATCTTTCATCCAGAAACCGGGATAGCCCAGCACCACGGCTATGGTGGGGAAGGCTTGCAGGTTTTTCTCGTAGGTGAATTGCAGATGACCTGCATCCGTGGCTTCTTGACCCAGACCAATGCCTAACGCGTAAAGGATTGAATCCTTCGCGGTGTAAGTATGATTGACGACCGGAAACTTCCAGTTCTTGATGGTTTGATAGTCCATGATTAGATGGGATCCCAGCCGATCACGTCGCCCGAGCGCTCAAGCGGATAGAAATGGCTCTTAAGGGCCGGCGCACCGATAGCTGCGATGGATTCTGGTGTCCAGCCTTCGCTCATATGGACGGACCGCACTGGACGTGGCTGGCTGAAGATCATGATTTCATTGGCGCGCACACCGAAGATTTGAGCCGTCACGTGGCTTGCGGCGTCGCTGGATAGGTATACAGCCATGGGCGCGATCTTGCCTGCATCCATTTTCTGTAGTTTCTCGACTCGTGCTTTTTCTTCAGGTGTATTTGCAGGGATAGAGCTTGTCATGCGGCTCCAGGCAAACGGAGCGATGCAGTTCGAGCGCACGTTGTAGCGTGACATATCCAGCGCGATCGATTTGGATAAGGCTGCGATACCGAGCTTGGCTGCTGAGTAGTTGGCTTGGCCAAAGTTACCAATCAGTCCTGACGTCGAGGTCATGTGCACAAACGAGCCAGACTCCTGTTCGCGGAAATAGTTTGCCGCAGCTCTGCTGACGTAGTAGGTGCCGTTCAAATGGACGTCAATGACTTGGCTCCATTCTTCGTCGCTCATCTTGTGAAACACGCGGTCACGCAGGTTGCCTGCGTTATTGACGACGATATCGATTTTGCCGAAGTGCTGGACTGCTGTTTCGATGATGTTGTTAGCACTCGCGCGCGTTGCAACGCTGTCTGTGCAGGGTACTGCTTGCCCGCCTGCCTTGATAATCTCGTCCACGACCTGCTGTGCCGGGCCAGCATTTAAACCGTCACCGTGCAAACTTGCACCAATGTCGTTTACCACCACCTTTGCACCCGCGGCCGCCATCGCCAGGGCGATGCCACGTCCCACGCCGCCACCAGATCCAGTCACAACTGCTACTTTGCCTGCCAACATTCCACTCATGCCGATTCTCCGCTTATTTTGAATTTTTAGGTGTTACAACGTAATTGTTGCAATATAGTAGGGCCAAATGCACGGGTTCGCTATTCAGTTTTCGGGATGACAGCCTTAGTCTGTTCAAAATACAAGCTATGCGGACTGTATCAATAAAATAACAAAGCAATGGATATGAAATGAGAAGAGTTTCTCTGGTTAGGCTATTTGCGTTGATGGTCTGGTTTTCGTCTTCTGTACTAGCGCAGACGTGGCCTGATCGGCCTGTTGATTTTATTGTGCCCTTTGCCCCGGGCGGACCAGTCGATACGACCGCTCGAATCACGACACAGGCGCTCTCACAGTTATGGAAGGTTTCCGCCATCATCGAGAATAAGGCGGGAGCAGGTGGCATATTGGGTGCACAAGCTGCTGTTAAAGCTGCGCCTGATGGTTATCATTTTTTCTTTGCCGCCATCCATCACTCTATTTTGCCGGCGTTAAAAAATAATCTGACTTACGACGTACAGAAAGATTTGGTCCCTGTTGGTTTCGTGGCGAGATTTCCGATCGTGCTTGTCGTGAATCCTTCACTGCCAGTCCAAACGGTGTCAGAGCTGGTTGCCTATGCCAAGGCCAATCCAGGCAAACTTTCGTACAGTTCATCTGGCACTGGTGGTGGTACACATTTGGCAGGTGAGATTTTTGACAGTCTTGCGGGCACCAAGATGCAACACGTTCCCTACAAGGGTAGTGCGCCGGCCATGCAGGATCTTGTTGCCGGACAAGTCCAGTTGATGTTTGCCGATGCACCTTCGGCCTTACCCTTTATCAAGGCGGGCAAGATTCGTGCTCTGGCTGTTGGTAATCCAGAGCCATCGAGCTTTTTCCCAGATCTGCCGACGATTGCCCAATCAGGCGTCGCGGGATACGAAGCGTATTCGTGGACAGGCTTGACGGCACCCGTTGGCACACCGCAAGCCGTTATCGACCGCGTGAATGCTGACTTGGTGAAGGTGCTATCTGATCCCAGGACCGTTGAGGCACTTAAAGTAGCAGGCGCTGAGCCTGCCCCTGACAGCCCGGCTCAATTTAAAGTTTTCATTGCTGCCGAAATCAAAAAATGGGGCGATATTATTCGCGCTGCCCACATCACGGTCGATGAGTAATCGTGGAGATACATTCAACTATTTATTTTGTTGAACATGATGACTGAGGCTGCAAGCGTGGGGATGATCTTTATTCTGGCTTGATATTGCCCTTCGTCACGACGTCTTGCCAAAGATCCAGTTCGTGCGCAATGCGATCACCGAACTGAGTCTCGTTGATCGTGTCGACGGCGTAGCCACCTTTTTCAACTGCTGCAATAAAGTCAGGATTACTTCTAACCTTGTTGGTCGCTTCCCTCAGTCTTGCGACCACTTCATCAGGCATTTTTAAGGGACCAATCAGGCCTATCCAGCCGACAACCTCGTAATCTTTGATGCCTGATTCAATCATCGTTGGCACGTTAGGCATCCCTGGATTACGAGTGCGCGAGGTCACCGCCAGCGCTCTGCCTTGTCCCGCATCGACGAATACTTTGGCAGTGCTGATGATGTCAAACATGAAAGTGATCTTGCCGCTGACAACATCCATCATGGCTGGCGAATTACCCTTGTAGGGCACATGGAGCATTTCAGTACCAGTCGACTGGCGTAATAACTCGGCAGACATGTGGTTGGATGCGCCGATCCCTGCTGAGCCAAATGACACTTTATCGGGGTTCAGCTTAGCGTAGTCGATCAACTCTTGAATTGAGTTTGCCGGTATCTGAGGACCGATCACGAGCATATTTGTGTAATTGACGACTGATGCAATCAACGTAAAGTCAGTGCGTGGATCGAACATCTTGCTACGCTGCACGACCGGCGTAATGGTCATACTTGGACTAGCGACGAAGTTAAGAACGTAGCCATCTGGCGTCGCCTTTGCGGTTTGATCAGCCGCAATCATGCCACTTGCACCTGCCTTGTTTTCGACGACGACTGAACTTTTTAGTTCGTCGCCGAGATACTTGGCAAACAACCGGGCGGTCGTATCTACGGGGCCTCCCGCCGAATAGCCAACTAAGAGTTTGATCGGCCGTTCAGGCCATTTATTTTCGGCCGCGGCTGCTGCACAGCCGAGTGTGAGGCCGATTGATATCAGCAGCGTGCTTAAGTGCTTCATGGGTTCCTTCATTCTATTTTGGCGCCAGATTCTTTTACGGCTTTGCCCCAGGTGATGAGGTCTGCTTGTATCGTGTTGGCGAATGTTTCTGGCGTTGAAGCAACGACATCGTAGCCGCTGGCATTGAGTTGTGCTTTGACGGAAGGGATATTGGCGACTTCGTTGAAAGCTTGATTCAGTTTGTCGATAATGGGCTTAGGGGTGCCAGCGGGGGCGATAATTCCGTACCACCCATCAATTACAAAGTTTGGTACTGTCTCCGCAATGGTTGGGGTATCGGGAAGCAAAGGTGAGCGCTTGGCACCGGCGACAGCAAGCGGCCTGAATTTGCCGGTTTGAACCTGAGGGTAGGATGTAGAAAAGCTATCAAACATCAGATCAATTTCTCCGCCGAGCAAAGCAACAACGACAGGTCCGCTGCCTTTGTAAGGCACATGCACCATCTTCGTATCGGTTGCCCGTTGAAACATCTCGGATGACAGGTGGCTGGTGTTGCCGTTACCAGCTGATCCATAGGACAGCTTGCCAGGATTTGTCTTGGCGTAGGCGATGAGTTCACTGACCGTATGGACAGGCAAACTCGGTTTGACTACTAGCAGTAAAGGAAGTCTGGCAACCAAAGAAACGGGTGCGAAATCCTTGAGCGTGTCATATGGCAGAGAGGGGTACAGCGCCGGATTGATCGCATGGGCCGACAACACCATCAAAATCGTGTATCCGTCTGGCTTGGAGTGCGCCAGGGCGTTAGTGGCTATGGTGCCGCCAGCTCCGGCCTTATATTCAATGACGACCGGTTGACCCAGTTTCTTTTGTAACTCCGCCATCATTGGGCGCGCCAGAAAATCAGCACTGCCTCCAGGCGGATAGGGCAGCAGCAGCGTAATTGGCTGAGTGGGGAACGCCTGCGCTCCCACCCACGTCGCCACGAAAAACAATCCAAGCACCATAGATCGTAAAACCAATTGAACCGAGCGCTGTAACGTCGATTTTTGATTCATGTTGCTATCCTTTGATGATACCGAGCTAGATTAAAACGATGTCAAACGGCTGGGTTAAAAACTCAGTTGGCCATCCGCGCCTCGTTTAATTACCGACATATTCTCCGCGCGTCGCAGTGGTGCCCCTGTTTTGGACTGAAGTTCATCAAAGCTCAGGCCATCCAGCAGCGCCCGAACAATAAATTCGCCAGCTTTGACAGCAACGATGGCCAGATCCGTGTAGACGTGCTTGACGACCCCTATCCCTGTTAACGGATAGGTGCACTGCTCAAGCAGTTTGGGTGATCCGTCTTTAGCGACGTGATCCATCGTGACGATCACACTTTTTGCACCAATCGCCAGATCCATCGCTCCGCCAATGGCGGCGATGGCGTTCGGTTCGATGGTCATCCAGTTTGCCAAATCACCGTTGGCTGCGACTTGAAAACCACCGAGCACTGAGTAGTCAAGATGACCGCCCCGCATCATCGCAAAAGCAGTTGTGTGCTCGCATATTGAGGCGCCTGGCACAAGCGTGATTGGCGTGCGGCTGGCGTTGATCAAGTCCCAGTCAACCTCGTCCCCTTCAGCGTTGCGACCCATGCCGAGAATTCCATTCTCGCTGTGCAACAGGATTTCTTTGTCTTTGGGCAAGTAATTACTGACCTGTGTCGGCATGCCGATACCAAGATTGACCACCGCGCCATCCTCGAAGTGCTGAGCCACGAGATAAGCGATTTCTAGGCGGTTCAGCGATTGATAGTTGCTCATTTGCTGGCTCCTGTTTGGACTACGGCGTCGACAAAAATGCCTGGTGTCATGATGTATTGAGGGTCTAGTGTGCCAAGTTCAACGATTTCCCGGACTTGGACAATCGTATGTTTACCGGCCATGGACATGACTGGACCAAACTGCCGCTGCGCGAAACGGTAGGTCAGGTTGCCCCAGCGGTCGCCTTTGTCCGCTTTGATCAGAGCGAAGTCTCCTGACAAGGGTTGCTCAAGAATGTAGCCCTTGCCATCGATCACTCGCTGCTCTTTACCTTCAGCAATCAAGGTGCCATAGCCGGTCGGCGTAAAAAAAGGACCCAAGCCTGCGCCAGCTGCCCGAAGTCTCTCCGCAAGAGTCCCTTGAGGCATACATTCGAGTTCGATTTTGCCAGCTTTGTAAGCTTCGGCAAACGCCTCTGAATTCGGTGGCCGCGGATGCGAGCAAATCACCTTGCGGACTCGGCCTTGCCGGATCATCGCCGCAATGCCACGATCGAAGGTACCCGCGTTGTTGGCAATGATGACCAGTTCTTTAAGATCCTTGTCGATGATCGCATTCATCAATTCGTAAGGAACGCCTGCCTCACCAAAACCACTGACGATGATGGAAGCACCGTCCTGGATGGGGGCGATTGCATCTTCGAGCGACGCTTTTATTTTATTCAACATACTTTATTGCTCCATGGATAGGTGAGCGCCTTCGACGATAGGTTTCCATGTCGCACGTTGCTCATCAATGTAGGTTTGAAACGCTTCGGGGGTATTGCCCCCGGATACACCGCCCATCGCTTGAAACCGGGCTTGCATATCTGGGGTCTCAAGCACCGCTTTGGTCGCTTGCTGTATTTTGCGCCGTATCGCGATTGGGGTGCCTGCCGGTGCCACCAAACCAAACCATGCGGTCACAACCATGTTGTCGATACCCGCCTCAGCCATCGTCGGCACATCAGGCAACTCAGGCGAACGTGTCTTGCTCGTGATAGCCAAGGCGCGGAATTGACCGCCTTTGATGTAGGGCATGGAGCTTGGCAGGTTGTCTATCATGAAGGTGAACTGATTGCCTAACAAAGCGGATACCGCAGGACCAGCCCCTTTGTAGGGGACGTGCGCGGCTTGTATTCCAGCGCGCTGAAGAAACATTTCGCCCGATAGGTGAGGTGATTGGCCAGTGCCAGATGAGCCAAAAGAGTACTGTCCGTTTGGGTTTTTCTTGATGGCGTCTATCAGTTCGCGAGCGGTTTTGTATGGGGACTCGCTATTCACGACCAGGATGTTGGGTACGGCAACGACGAGGGTCACGGCACTGAAATCTTCAGGTTTATAGGGTAATTTCTTGTACATCGAATAGTTAATGGCATTGGGTCCGATATTGCCCATGTCCAGGGTGTAACCATCCGGAGCAGAACGAGTAAGTGCCTGCGAGCCGATAATGCCAGCAGCTCCAGCTTTGTTCTCAACCACTACCGTCGTACCCAAAGCGGCTGCCAGTTTGTCGCTGATCACACGGGTAGATATGTCTGCCGTCCCGCCAGGTGCCGCCGGTACGATGATGGTGATGGGTTTGTCGGGCCAGGCAGCGGATACGTTAAGTACCACCCCTAATGCCATTAGCCAGAACAGCAACATTTTTGATGTCGTTTTCATATTGTCTCCTCAAGCTTTTTTGCTCGTTTTGTGGCATTGTACGTGTGCTTTATAGTTATACGGGATTTTAAGAATAAGAACGCAGACTTTCAAAAACAGAGAATCCTGTATCTGCGACGAGCGTTACTATATCCGCCATAAGGAGAACCAATATGGACTTGACCTGGACCACAGAAGAGTTGGCTTTTCGTGACGAAGTTCGCGAATTTGTAAAAACTCAGATCCCTGAAGGCATGCGTGCAAAAACCTTTGCCCATCAAAGGGCAAGCCGCGAAGATTACATTCGCTGGCACAAGATTCTCGCAAATAGGGGTTGGGGTGCACCTAACTGGCCGAAAGAATATGGTGGCACAGGCTGGACTAGTCTGCAGAAACTGATTTTTGAAGTTGAAACGTTTAAGGGTGGCGCCCCAAGAATGTTGCCTTTCGGGCTGAGCATGATCGGCCCTGTTTTGATGAAGTTTGGTAACCAGGCGCAAAAAGACTATTACCTGCCTCGAATCATTAATATGGATGACTGGTGGTGTCAGGGCTATTCAGAACCAGGTTCTGGCTCTGATCTTGCGTCCCTGAAAACCAAGGCTGAAATTGTCGGTAATGAGTTTGTGATCAATGGCCAGAAAACCTGGACAACCCTTGCGCATCACGCTGACTGGATGTTCTGTTTAGTCCGAACCGATCCCAGTGCCAAAGCGCAGCGTGGGATTTCGATGGTGTTGATCGACCTGCGTCAGCCTGGTGTGAAGGTCCGTCCGATCAAGACCTTGGATGCTGGCGCGGAAGTCAATGAGGTCTGGCTGGAGAACGTCAAGGCCCCGCTCGAAAATCTGGTGGGCGAATTAAACGGCGGTTGGACTTACGCCAAGTACTTGCTTGGGCATGAGAGAACCGGTATTGCCGGTTTGGGATACTGCTACCGTGAGCTGGCGATTCTTAAAGCGCTGGCAGACCGCACCACCTCCCGGGGCGAGTCGCTTGGCATGGACCCAAGAGTGCGCGACAACATTAATCGCGTCGAAGCATCAGTGCGTGCGCTTGAAATGCTGCTGCTGCGCGTTGCCGCGGATAGTAGTTCGGCGGAACCAGGTCCTAAAGCGTCGATTCTCAAAATCAGAGGATCCGAAATTCAACAAGACCTTGCTCGGTTGCAAATGCAAATTGCAGGAGCCGATACATGGCCGTATGACCCCGACTGGATGTTTGCGGAATCGACTTTTCACGGTCCGAGTCCCGATTTCTCGCCGGCGGCAGCGGCGGCATATTTCGATACGCGTAAAACAACTATCTACGGCGGCAGTACTGAAGTGCAGAAGGGCATCATTGCCAAGCACATTATCGGCGTATAAAAGGATCTAAAAATGGATTTTGCTTACTCAGAAGAACAACGCATGTTGACTGACAGTTTGCGCCGTGTCATGAGCGAAAACTGGACCTTCAAACACAGGCGGGCCCGCCAGGCAACGGGTCAGATGGATGAACGGGCGTGGCAGTCGCTCGCTGAACTCGGTGTGGCCGGTCTGATGGTGCCGGAGGCATACGGCGGGTTCGGTGAGTCTCCCGCGACGATGTTGACTGTTCACCAGGAGCTTGGTCGTGGATTGGTCAGTGAACCGGTTATTCCTAGTGCGGTCATGGCGGTCACCTTGTTGTCTCACAGTAAAAACGAGGCGCTAAAAGCAAAGTGGTTGAGCGCTCATGCTGAAGGTGAGGCCGTGCTATCGATTGCCTGGCAAGAAGAGGGTGAGCGCTACTCTATCAGGCCTTTGTGCACGCATGCCGGAAGCGCCACCGGTGGTTTCGAACTGAGCGGTCGCAAGACCCTGGTCTGGCATGGTGCCGCTGCGAACGCACTCATTGTGTCGGCCTTGCTTGACGGAGAAATCGCACTGTTCTTGATTGAGCGGTCCGCGACTGGTTTGTCATTAACAGACTATCCCACCTTTGATGGGATGCGCACGGCCACAGTCGGTTTAGACAAAGTGACGGTTGGCGCAGACGCTCTCATCGCCAAAGGCGCTGAAGCCGAGGCGCTGATGAATCTGGCACTGGATTTCGGCATCACTGCACTTTGCGCACACGCTAGTGGTGCGATGGAATACCTGACTGAGGTCACGATTCAGTACCTGAAAACAAGACAGCAATTTGGTCAGTATCTCGCTAACTTCCAAGTCCTACAGCACCGTATGGGGGACATGCTTATCCAGCAGGAAATGGCTTTGTCGATGACCTATGTCGCCGCACAGGCTTTGGGTCAGAGCAACGCAGCAGAGCGCAGCCGTTTGGTCTCGATGACAAAAGTTGAAGTTGCTGCTGCTGCGCGCCTGGTTGGCGAGGCGGCAGTCCAGTTACACGGCGGGATGGGGATGACAGATGAGCTCGAAGTAGGCGACTACTTCAAACGACTGACCTACACAGACCTGCTACTCGGCGACACGCTTCATCACCTGCAGCGCATGCAGGATATGGAGAGTTAAGCATTATGACGACAAGCGATCTAAGCGCATGGGTTGGGCGTTCTAAGACTGTATCGGATCGACTGGATCCCAATCATGCTGCTTCGATTGCGGTCACCTTGGGTCAGCCCAAGCCGGAAGCAGGCAGTAGTCTTGCGCCGCTCTGGCACTGGGCTTATTTTCTTGAAACCGTGCCGCTGTCCGAGACCGGAAGAGATGGTCATCCTGCGCGCGGCAGTTTTCTGCCACCTGCAGACAATCGCAACCGGATGTGGGCAGGTGGGCGCGTCAACTTCATTGAAGCGCTGACGGTGGGCGTTGACGCAGAGAAGACCTCAACCGTGCTGGCTATCAAGGAGAAGCAAGGCAGGACAGGCTCTCTGTTGTTCGTGACGGTCAAGCACGACATTGTGCAAAACGGCAAGCTCGTCATCAGTGAAGAGCAGGATATAGTTTATCGGGAGCCTAGTCCACCCAAGCTGATGGGAAGCGAAGCCGCCCCCGTGTCTAAGTGGTCATATCCCGTTCATCCAACAGAAGTTATGTTGTTTCGTTATTCGGCAGTGACCTTCAACAGTCATCGAATCCACTATGACTACCCTTACGTGACACAAACTGAGGGCTATCCAGGCCTGGTCGTGCACGGCCCTCTGATTGCCACCATGATGTGCCAAGGTTTCACGCAAGCGAATCCAAAAGCGCGTGTGAAACATATGGCTTATCGAGGCCTGCGTCCTTTGATCGCCCCAACACCTTTTGAAGTCGCAGGCACCATACAAGACAACGGTCAGGCTCTCGTCTGGGCGCAGCAAGATGGCACGCTTGCTCATCAAGCTGAAATTCAATTTGAAATCTAAGCAATGAATACTTCTGCACCGCCAACATCCGCTCGTCCCCGTCCTCTCGACGGGATTACCGTGGTGAGTCTTGAGCATGCCATCGCCGCGCCTTTCTGCACGAGACAACTCGCCGATATGGGCGCACGCGTCATTAAAGTTGAGCGCCCAGGCGTTGGTGATTTTGCTCGCAACTACGATACGCGGACAAATGGTTTGGCATCCCATTTTGTATGGACGAATCGATCGAAAGAAAGTTTGACCCTCGACCTAAAACATCCTGATGCGCACGCGATCTTGATGCAGCTGTTATCGCAGGCTGATGTGTTAGTTCAGAATCTCGCGCCGGGTGCGGCAGCTCGAATGGGGCTGTCGTTTGAGGCCTTGCACCCGCAATTCCCGACACTGATTGTCTGTGATATTTCAGGCTATGGCGAGGGTGGTCCCTACGAGACCAAAAAAGCGTACGACTTGCTGATCCAGAGTGAGAGCGGTTTTGTATCCACCACAGGCTCGCCAGATGCGCCTGCCAAAGCAGGGTGCTCTTTGTCGGATATTGCGGCAGGCTCCTACGCTTATTCAAGTATTCTGAATGCGCTGTTGTTGCGCCATAAGACGGGCCTCGGCAGTCGGTTAGATGTCTCAATGTTGGAAAGTACGGTTGAGTGGATGAGTTTTCCACTTTATTACGCGTATGACGGTGCCCCACCTCCTGTGAGAGCGGGCGCTGCCCATGCAACTATTTATCCCTATGGGCCTTTTCCGGTAGGGGATGGCAGCCAGGTGATGCTCGGTTTACAAAACGAACGAGAATGGGTCGCTTTTTGTGACAAGGTTTTGCAAGACCCTTCGGTCGCGACCAGCGCCGATTATGAAAACAACTCCAAACGATCAGCCAACCGGGATCCTTTGCGCAAGTTGATCGTTGAGGCCTTCAGCAAAATGACGATTGACCAAGTGGTCCAGCGCCTTGAGGATGCTCAAATCGCCAATGCACGGGTGAACGAGATGAAAGACGTCTGGGCACATCCGCAGCTCAAGGCGCGCGAACGATGGGTTGAGATTGATAGTCCCGCCGGCCCATTGCCTGCTCTGTTGCCGCCCGCCAGCAATAATCAGTTCGACCCGCGCATGGATCCAATACCTGCTATTGGCGAGCATACAGCCAAGATCTTGAAAGAGCTGAACATCAGCGAGCAGAAGATGACTGATCTTCTTGCCGCGAAAGCGATTTAGGCAATTATGATTTTTTTCAAATATGCTGTTTGGGCTGCTGTAGCCGGTGGTCTCATCCCAGTGATGGCCGTCCTGAACTCCAAGCTCGGGGCAACGCTGGGTAACCCCTTGCATGCGCCAGTGATTCTGATGCTTGTAGGCTTGCTTGTGGCCGTGAGCATTAGCCTCGCTCTGACGTCCAAGCTACCCAACATTCGCGCGCTTGAATCCGTCAATCCAACGTATTTATTGGGTGGGTTTTTCGTGTGTTTTTATGTGGTGAGCGCCACTCTCTTGTCCCCTCGTATCGGGGTCGGCAACTTTATTCTGTTCGCCGTGTGTACACAGATTTTTATGTCTGCGGCAATTGACCACTTCGGATTATTTGGTGCCGCTGTTCGAGAGGTGTCACTAGCGAGGCTCGGTGGACTTGCTTTGGTGATCGCAGGTTTGATAACGTCGCAGATGGCGAAGGGCTGACTCAATAACCACGTATCGAGTGGATATTTAATTGAATTGACCTGGTTACTAGGCTCACAGCAGACTAAGTTAGCACCCAGATGGATTGTGCTTCAACGGTCAAAAGCAATTCTTTGATCGACCCCTGTGGCAGCGTCAGATCCGGCGCAAGCTCACTCAGCGGCTTCAAGACAAACGCCCTCAAATGCATACGAGGATGCGGCAAAGTCAGTCGAGGCGTATCCATGCATATTCCGTCATACCAAAGTAGATCCAGATCAAGCGTTCTCGGTGCATTGGGATAAGGCCTTTGCCGACCAAATGCTGTCTCGATAAGCTGAAGTTGATCAAGTAATTCTATCGGTGACAGGTGTGTGACTAATTTGACGACCGTATTGATAAAAGCTGGCCCCGCAGCATCAACTGGTTCGCTGCCATAAAGTCGCGCAGCCTCGCACGAATCCACACCAACCGTCCGTTTTATCGAAACAAGCGCATCAGTGATTGTCAGGCGCGCATCGCCCAGATTGGCACCCAGCCCGACGAAGGCTGTTACGGTCATGTTGGATCGTAACTACCACCGCCATCGCCGCTGTTGCCATGTTCGGTATCGGTCGATGTTTTGGCGTTTGAACGGCTTGGGCCACGGCGACGTCTGGCCCGAGTACGTGAAGCCGTTGTCGTACCAGCATCGCGAGGTTGTTTAGCAAGATCATCAAGCATCTGGGCCCGACCAGCGTCGTCGGAATTGGCCAGATCCATCCACCACTGAGCCAGTACGCTGTCAAACTGATGTGCAGCCGCCCGTAACTGAAGAAAATCAACAGCGGCTCTGAATCTGGGCTGTTCAAACATCCGCCAGATTGATTTGGGCAAGCGACGTTCGAAGCGTGGCTGCATAAACCAGATTTCACGCATGTCAGAGGCAAATCGCTTTTGGATGGCGAGCTTCACAGTTTGCTCATCCAGCACTGAATCGGCGGCAGACATAAGCGACTGAACATACGGTTCGCCGTTGGCCACCATTAATTTGCAACGAGCTTCAACTTGCTGCCATAACAGAGCTGCAAATAAAAAGCTCGGGCTAACGGTCTTGCCAGCGCGAATCCGATGATCGGTTCGATCCAGTGCAAGTTCAATAAAGTCCTCTCCACCCGGTTGCTCGAAAACCACATCCAGCAGAGGCAACAGACCCTGGTGTAAACCATCTTGACGTAATTGGCGAATGCAGTCCATGGCGTGACCACAAGTCAATAGTTTGAGCATCTCGTCAAACAGGCGTGAGGCAGGCACGTTTTCGAGCAAATCCGCCATGGCAGCTATCGGCGCGCGGGTATCGGGATCAATTGTGGCGCCAAGCTTCACCGCAAACCTGACGGCACGAAGCATACGCACGGGATCTTCGCGATAGCGAGTTTGAGGATCACCTATCATCCTCACTACCCGTTTTTTCAGGTCCTCTACGCCATGATGAAAATCGATCACTTCTTCTGTTGATGGATCGTAATAGAGGGCGTTGATGGTGAAGTCCCTTCTTACTGCGTCTTGCTCATGATTACCGAATTCATTGTCGCGAAGGATCCTGCCGTGATCATCAGTTTGCTGATGTTCGGATGCGGGAGCACGAAACGTCGACGTCTCGATGATTTCCTGACCGAAGACGACATGCACAAGCTGAAACCGGCGGCCAATGATGCGGGCACGACGAAACAGTGGTGGTATCTGTTCGGGTGTTGCATTGGTCGCGACATCAAAGTCCTTGGGCTCAAGCCCCACGATCAAATCACGAACTGCACCGCCCACGATATATGCTTCAAAACCTTGTTGCTGCAATACCTCGCAAACTTTGATGGCGTGACGCGACACGTTGCGTCGGTCAATACCATGCCGAGATTTATCGATCCGCTGCGGACCAGACTTACGCCGGCCTAAAAGGCGACCGACAAAACTTTTTATTGTGGTTTGGATCATCAGGATTTGTTATCTTGCAAATGCTCGAACAAGTTAAGCACAGGCCAATTACGTTGCTGTGCAAGGGTGAGTAAGCTTGCACTGGGATTGGTCACGATAGGGTGCGTGACGGCTTCAAGCAGCGGTACATCGTTGATTGAGTCACTATAGAAATATGACTCGCTGAAATCATTGATTCGCTTGCCTATACTGTTGAGCCACGAATTAACGCGAATCACCTTGCCTTCTTTAAAGCTTGGTACTCCCTGGATTTTGCCCGTGTAGCGCCCGCCGATGAACTCAGGGTCCGTGGCAATCAAGTGGGGTATGCCAAACGCACGTGCAATTGGCGCAGTCACGAAGCTATTGGTTGCGGTGACCAGTGCGCAGAGATCTCCTGCCACCAAATGTCCTTCAACGAGATCAAGCGCCTGCGGTGTCATGGCTGGACGAATCACTTGCTGCATGTACTCCTCATGCCAGTACGCCAGATGGTGAGGGGCCTGATTGGCTAATAAACTCAGCATAAACGCGGCCCCCTCTTCAGCAGTCAATTGACCAGCGTTATATCGATCCATAAGCTCATTATTGCGGGCGATGGCAACTGCTGGGTCGCCTACTTTGCCACTTCTGGCCAGATAGTCAGCCCATTGATAGTCGCTATCCAGAGGCAGCAGAGTGTGATCCAGATCAAAAAGAGCAAGTCGGTTAGACGTCATGATTGCAAAAAGTCTCGGTCAGATAGCATGGCACGCAATAAAGGCACCGTGATGCTGCGGTGTTTGGACAACGAGTAGCGATCTAACGCATCAACCAGCGCGAACAACTGTCTGATGTCGCGGGCGTAATGCGAAAACATCCATTGCAACACATCATGAGACAACGGTAGTCCAATCAGTTGGGCGTAGTTCTCAAGCGCAGACAACTTATCCTGATCTGATAGCGGATCAAGCCTGTAAACGAGATCCCAGCCCAATCGCGTGCGCAGGTCTTCACGCAGATCCATCATTAATGGTGCCCGATTACCGGATACCACCAAGGCAAAAGCAGTTTTTGCTGCCGCAACCTCGCGCCAGCGATTGTACAAGGCAAATACCGCGGCTTGTTGCAACTCATTCATTGCGTGGATATCGTCTACCAGAATCAAACGGCCTCCGGTGACTGCATCGCGACTGCTTGTTGCAGCCGCCAGGATATCCGTATCGGAGCTTGTTGCGTCAAACAGGCTGGCTGTTTCTGCTGCTGCAAGCGCTTTGAGCACGTGACTTCGACCGCAACCAGAGGTTCCCCACAGATATAACGCCCTCCCGGGGACCAAGCTGCGGGCAGCCGCAATAGCCTCGGCGTTATCACCCGTAACGGTGTTTTCAAAGGTGGGTTGGGCAGAAGGGATAATCTCAAGCAATAACTGCTGTTGCATGGCTTCGTCTAAAATCCGAGTAAATCCTCACAGAAACTTGGCAATTGTCACACAACCACGGCTATCCCATGACACAACAGCAAACTCCCTTGACCTACCGCGATGCAGGCGTTGACATTGATGCAGGCGACGAACTGGTCGATCGGATCAAGCCCTTGGCAGCTAAAACCATGCGAGAAGGCGTTCTCGCTGGCATTGGCGGGTTCGGTGCTCTGTTTGAGGTGCCAAAGCGCTATAAAGAACCGGTCCTGGTCTCTGGCACCGACGGGGTTGGTACTAAGCTTAAATTGGCATTTGACTGGCATTGCCACGATACCGTTGGCATTGATCTGGTTGCAATGAGTGTGAACGATATTTTGGTGCAAGGCGCCGAGCCTCTGTTTTTTCTCGATTATTTTGCCTGTGGCAAGTTGTCTGTCGACGTCGCAGCCCAAGTGGTGGGTGGTATTGCCAAAGGTTGCGAACTCTCGGGCTGCGCCCTCATCGGCGGGGAAACTGCTGAAATGCCGGGCATGTACCCCGATGGTGAATACGATTTGGCGGGTTTTGCAGTGGGCGCGGTGGAAAAATCCAAAATCATTACGGGCAAAACGATTGGTCCTGGCGATATCGTGCTGGGTCTGGCTTCAAGCGGACCTCACTCAAATGGCTACTCATTATTACGCAAGGTTCTGCAGCGCGCGGGCGCCAAACCAGAGCAGGATTTTCACGGGCAGCCTTTACGAGAAGTTGTAATGGCCCCGACCCGTCTTTATGTGAAGTCGATGCTGGCCGTGCTGGCCGAATTTGGTGACTTGATCAAGGGTATGGCTCATATCACTGGCGGTGGTTTGCTAGATAACGTGCCACGTATTCTGCAGCCAGGTTTGCAGGCTTCATTGCATCGTGACGCCTGGAAGTTGCCTGAGCTGTTTGCCTGGTTACAGCAACAGGGCGGCGTGACTGACTCAGAAATGCATCGGGTGTTCAATTGCGGCATTGGCATGGTCGTTATTGTCCCTGCTGCTCAGGCGAGTCAAATCAGTATCGCTCTCAAGAATCAAGGCGAAACTGTCTACAACTTGGGCGAAATCCGCGAGTGCGCTCTAACTGATCCGCAAACAGTAGTGGAGTGACCTGAGTACAGGAACGCAAGTGGTGTTCCCATAATTGCTTGGTCTGCATTATCATCGTCTCTGTTATAAAAACGAAAAATAAAATAGAGACGGGGATAGCATGGAGTTTTCGCAACTGATCAAGGCGCGCAAGAGTATTCGCGGTTATTTAAACAAGCCTGTTCCTCGCGCAGTGATTGATGAAATTATCGAAGTGGCTAAATGGTCGCCTTCATCAATGAACACTCAGCCCTGGTACGTCCATGTAATTACTGGCGAACCGCTTGATCGAATCCGTCAGGGCAATACACACAATATGGTGACTGGGGTTCCGCCCAAACGCGATTTTCCAATGAAAGAAGCGTACCAGGGGGTACACCGCCAGCGTCAAATCGGGATTGCGGTGCAACTGTTTGAGGCGATGGGCATCGCTCGAGACGATAAAGAGAGGCGGACTGATTGGGTGATGCGAGGCTTCAGACAATTCGACGCTCCCGTCTCTCTGGTCCTGACCTATGACAAACACCTCGAGCCCGCAGCCATCAGTCAGTTCGACTTGGGTGCGTTGTCTCACGCTATTGTCCTTGCCGCCTGGGAGAGAGGGCTGGGCACGGTCATCAACGGTCAAGGCATCATGCAATCAAGTGTTGTCCATGAACATGCTGGCATACCCGATGATCAAAGCATCATGACCTGTATTGCCATGGGATATCCCGACGAAGGCTTCGTGGCAAACCACGTAAAGTCTGTGCGTGAAGATAATCAAACGTTTGTGCGCTACGTCGGCTTTGATTCGTGATGGGACGACGTAAAAAATTTCTTTGAATCTTGCCGCGCTTGCTTCGTTTGATTGCTGATGGAATCGCCCGCGGATCGCGTCGAAAGTATGCTTGCGACGAGAGAAAAACGCCCACCAGTCTTCAAAGACTAGGTCGACTGAATCCAAACGATAATGATACTGAAAGGTTGACTATGACGACGTTGTATCCACATTTGTTTACACCACTCGATCTGGGGTTCACCACGCTGCGCAATCGGGTGTTGATGGGTTCCATGCATACAGGCCTGGAAGATATCGCCGACGCACACGATCGCATCGCCGCTTTTTATGCCGAACGTGCCAAGGGCGGCGTCGGCCTGATTGTTACCGGTGGCTACGGCCCAAATGCTGATGGCTCTGTCAGGGCTGATACCGGTCTGATGAATAATGAAGTCGAGGCTTCCAAGCACAAAGTTATTACCCAAGCTGTTCACGAGCACGGCGCCAAAATCTGCTTGCAGATTTTGCACACTGGACGCTATGCCCGCGGTCAATCGTCCGTTGCGCCGTCAGCCCTCAAGGCGCCCATCAGTCGAAATATCCCGAGGGAAATGACTGAAGACGATATCCATCGCACGATAGAAGATTTTGCAAACTGCGCCGCGATGGCCCAATTTGCTGGTTATGACGGCGTTGAGATTATGGGCTCCGAAGGCTATCTCATCAACCAGTTTTTGGTGAAACGAACGAATCACCGCACGGACGGATGGGGAGGCACATACGAGAATCGAATGAAGTTCGGTCTAACGGTTATTCGGGCCGTTCGCGAGCGAGTGGGGGCCAAATTTATTATTGTGTTCCGTCTTTCTATGATTGATCTGGTCGAAGACGGCAGTACGTGGGATGAAGTGGTTCAGTTTGCCCGGGAGGTTGAAAAGGCGGGTGTCACGATCATCAATACCGGGATTGGATGGCACGAAGCCAGAGTGCCAACGATTTATACCGCGGTGCCTCGTGGTGCCTTTAGCGATGTAACTCAACGCCTGATGGGGCACGTCAACGTACCGGTAATCAGCTCAAACAGGATTAACGATCCGCAAATGGCCGAAGACATTATTGCCAGCGGTAAAGCCGATATGATCTCGATGGCAAGGCCGTTTCTGGCCGATGCAGAATTCGTGAATAAAGCCGCCGCTGGGCGTGCCGACGCCATCAACACTTGCATTGGTTGCAATCAGGCCTGTCTGGATCAGATATTCAGCGGGCAAGTCGCCTCGTGTTTGGTCAACCCGCTCGCCTGTCATGAAACCGAGATCAAAATCCTTAAAACAGGAGTGCCTAGACGTGTGGCGGTGGTAGGTGCTGGGGTCGCAGGACTTGCGACTGCCACCACGCTGGCTGAAAGAGGACATCAAGTTACTCTGTTTGAGGCGCAGAATCAGATCGGTGGACAATTTAATTATGCAAAAGCGATTCCCGGCAAAGAGGATTTCAACGATACCCTGCGGTATTACCAAACGAGATTGAATGACTTGCAGGTTAAGGTGCAGCTTGGTCGGTATGTAACAGGCGCAGAGTTGTCTGGCTTCGACCATGTCGCCATGACGACGGGTGTGGTGCCAAGAGCCTTGAATATCGCTGGCATCGATCATCCGAAGGTAATGACTTATCCCGAGGCGATCGAGCATCCCGAGCGTGTTGGTAAAACAGTCGCGATTATTGGAGCAGGCGGGATTGGGTTTGATGTGGCAGAGCTTTTGACTCACTCTGGCGGGCACGATTACAAGGCAGAGCTTGATCAGTATCGTACCCAATGGGGTATCGATGTTCATTACACGGACGGGCGTGGTGGCCTGGTCGCTGAGCAAATGGTCGTCTCACCGCGCGAGGTTTTCTTGCTACAGCGCAAGGCCACCAAGCTAGGAGAGAATTTAGCTAAAACGACTGGATGGGCTCGACGCTTACTACTACAAAAGCGCGGCGTGCATATGCTGGGCGGTGTCGAGTACGTCAAGATTGACGACGAAGGGCTGCACATCCGAGTCGACGGTAAGGATCAGTTGCTGCCTGTCGCAACTATTGTGATCTGTGCGGGGCAAGAATCAAAGACGGATTTGGTTCCCGAGCTAAATGATCGTGGCATACCGTATACCTTGATTGGTGGAGCGGATGTTGCGGCAGAGCTTGATGCCAAGCGAGCCATCGCTCAAGCGACTAACTTCGCTGTTGCATTCTGATTTTGTTTCGAGTCGAAGTTTGACAAGTTCGCTTCACGCAAGGGGCACTGATGGATCGAAGAACCTTTACCCAAGCAGCACTTGGCGCACTAATGCCATCGGTTTTGAGAACTGCGCACGCTCAGCAACAAATTAAGAGCGCCTCAGGGTTTCCGGATCGCCCGATCAAGTTGGTTGTGCCTTACCCAGCAGGCGGTGTAGTGGATATCGTGATGAGAGCCGTGACAGAACCGCTATCCTACGATCTCGCGCAACGTATCGTCATAGAAAATCGCCCGGGCGCAGATGGTCGCATTGGTATTGACGCTGTTGCCAAAGCCCCTGCTGATGGCTATACGCTGATTGCCGCAACGCCGATACTCGCAGTGGGCGAGCACTTGATGGCAGAAATGAAAGGGCGTTCGAGAGAATTTGCCGGTGTTTGTGCCTTCGCAGCGCCACCCTCGGTGTTTGTAGTCAATAGTGACGTGCCGGCGACAACCTTGCAAGAATTTATCGAGCTTGCTCGGAAACGGCCAGGTTTTTATAACGCAGCTAATCCTAGCACCGGTAGCACGATGCATCTCGCGCAAGAACTTTTTTTTGAAAACGCCGGGATTGCGCTGACCAATGTGAATTACAAGGGGCAACCACAATCGTTAGCCGATCTGGGTCAAGGGACCGTTCATTTCGGCTTGCTATCTCAAGACCTCGCCCTGACGCTGATTCAAACGGGTAAGGTGAGACCGCTTGCGATGAACATGGTTGCACGCACGCGGGCGTTGCCCCAAGTTCCTACCGTAGCAGAGGCAGGCTTCCCAGACATATTGGTTAGAAGTTGGTATGGGGTGGCGGTTCCTGTCGCGACACCGATGCCGGTTCGTCAGTTTCTCGATGAGCAATTTCAACGCAATATGAAACAGCCAGCCGTCCGCGAAAAGCTCGATGCCATGGAGTGTGAAATTTTAGGATTGGACGGCACCCACTTCGATGAGCTGATCCAGAGTGAATATAAGCGCTGGGGGGCGCTGATCAAAGCGAGAAATATCCACATATAGGCTAAGCGGCGAGGGCTGGGCTCTCGTTAACCCATCTAGCTTTTAAATTTTGCTCGTGTTAGAAAGGTAGTCACCACGTCGTGGTGATTGCCACTTGTGCGCAATCTCTTGCTTCAACTGAAATCCTAGGAGATGAATATGTACAAGAACATATTGCTTGCTTACGATGGTTCTGAAGCTGATCAAAAAGCGCTGTTAGCGTGTAAAGAACTCGCTACTTGGAGTTCGGCCAATATCACTTTGTTATCGGTATCAACCAACAATTATCACGTTTCTATGGAAATCGTGGGAGGATTTGTCACCCAGGATGAAATGGAAATTGACGAAGAAGCCCAGCGGGAAATCCTTGATACAGGCGTTCAATTGTTGCGCTCTGGTGGTTACAACGTTACAGGCGTCTGTCTGCGCGGGGACCCAGCGTTTGAGATTGCCCAATTTGCCAAGAAAAATAACGCCGATCTGATTATTGTTGGCCATAAACACCGCACCAATTGGGCCGCTCGCTGGTGGGGTGGCGCAAGATCCAAGGCTCTCATCGAGCTTTCACATTGCAGTGTTCTGATTGTCATTCTTGACGAGGCAGGTTAATCAGTTGGCGGGCTACGACATGGCGAAGTCACTTAATAAGAATTTGGCAGAGGATGAATCATGAAGACGATTACACAGTTTCTTGCAGAACGTTCTGATCCTGTCTGGTCGGTTAAACCAGATGACACGGTGATTGATGCCTTGAGAGTCATGGCAGACAAGAATATTGGCGCGCTTGTCGTGATAGCGGATGATCGTCTGGTCGGCATATTCTCAGAGCGTGATTACGCTAGAAAAGTAGTATTGATGGGTAAAAGTAGTAGCTCGGTTTTGATCCGCGACATCATGACGAGTAAGACCATATCCATTACGCCTGGTCATACAGTCGAGCAGTGTATGCAGATCATGTCCGATCACAAAATCCGTCACTTGCCGATTTTGAAAGACGACAAAGTAGTTGGCATGATTTCGATTGGGGATGTCGTCAAATTGATGATTGCGACACAGAAGCTCATGATCGAGCAACTACAGCAATACATCACGACTTAGCTGGTTCTTCGCAATCGGACTGATCAAGTCGATGACCTCTTGCGTAGCTGAAGTTGAAAAGCAATTGACAATGTTTCGATCAGGCAGGCTGCGCAACCACGTCAGCTGGCGTTTAGCTAGCTGACGGGTCGCTGCGATAGCGGCCTCCCGGGCTTGCGCCATGCTTGTCTGACCGTCGAGCATTGCCCACAGTTGCCTGTAGCCCACACAGCGGATCGCGGGCAAACTGGGGTTCAAATCTTTTCGATCAAACAATGCTTTTACTTCTGTCACTAAACCCATCTCAAGCATCTGATCAAAGCGCCTTTCGATATTGTCGTGCAGGGCACGTCGCTCATCTGGCTCAAGGCTGATGGTAATGGTGGGGGTAGCTGTATGCCCCGGGCGATCCTTACCTACTAGTTCAGACATCGGCCTGCCCGTGATCAGGAAAATCTCGAGTGCTCGTCCGATACGCTGGCTATCATTGGGTGCGAGTCTTTGAGCGGTGATTGGGTCAATCGTGGCCAATCGCCCGTGCATAGAGGGCCATCCCAGTGACTTTGCCTCGAGCTCTAGTTGTTGCCGAATCTCAGGATCCGCCTCTGGCAGATCATTGAGACCGTCCCGCAGCGCCTTGAAATAGAGCATGGTGCCACCAACCAATATTGGCAAACGACCACGGGATCGAATCGCTTTGGCGCAGTCCAGTGCATCTTGCCGAAATGAGGCAGCGGAGTATGACTCCGAGGGATCGCGAATATCCAATAAATGGTGCGCATAGACAAGGCGCTCGGTGGCATCGGGCTTTGCAGTGCCAATATCCATGCCACGATAAATCGTGGCAGAGTCCACATTGATAATCTCTGTTGGCCAGCGATCAGCGATCGCCCGGGCGAGTGCGCTCTTGCCAGACGCAGTTGGCCCCGCTAAACAAATTAACGGTGGCGATAAGGGAAAGTCTGTCATTGACCACGCAAAAACAGTTTATCCAGATCAGATATTGACCAGTGGACCCAAGTCGGGCGACCGTGATTGCATTGATCTGCTCGTTCGGTCTGTTCCATTTGCCTGAGCAAAGCGTTCATCTCTTCGACAGTTAGCTGGCGGTTGGCGCGAACGGCGCCATGGCATGCCATCGTCGCTAACAAAGTATTACGTTGCTCAGTCATGAGCTGGCTGGCACCTATTTGCTCCATGTCTTTGAGGACACCACGCGCAAGGGCTTCTAGATCGCCTCGCGCCAACATCGCAGGTACCGCGCGTAGCGTCATGGATTGGGGCCCGCTGGCAGCCATATCAAAGCCTAAGCCCAGCAGCTCATCCCGATGTTCGTCGGCAAGCGCAAGTTCTTTTTCAGTGACTCTGAAAACAACAGGGACCAACAATACTTGCTGAGGTAAGGTTTGCGCATCCATCGCCGTCTTCAACTGCTCATAAACAACGCGCTCATGAGCTGCATGCATATCAATCAGTGCAAGACCTTTTGAGGTTTGAGACAAGATATAGATACCGTGCACCTGAGCGAGCGCCCGTCCGAGTGGCCAAGCGACTGGTTCTTCGTTGAGCGGCTGATAAAAAGGTGTCCAGACAGACGGGTCAATTTGTTGCGATGGGGCCGGATTGCTCTCGTGCCATTGAAACGGTTGTTGCGCGACGGGGCGCCAGACTTGTTGCTGACTCGACTCCGGGGTTGTAACGAACGAACCTGGAGCGTCAGTATCGACAGGATTTGCGACGGTCGCAGTGCCCGATAACGCGTGTGTTAGTGCCTGATTAACGAAACGGTATACGGCTCCGCTATCTCTAAATCGAACTTCGTGTTTCGCCGGATGCACGTTGACATCTACGGCAGTTGGATCAATCTGTAAAAACAGCACATAAGCGGGCTGACGATCGCCATGCAGGACGTCGGCGTATGCGCTGCGTATGGCGTGCGATACAGTTCTGTCCTTCACGTGACGGCCATTGACATACAGAAACTGCCGGTCGGCTCGAGCACGCGACGCAGTTGGCCGAGTAATCACTCCAAGTAGCGACACCAAGCCGCCTTGCAGATTGATTTCGATACCGTGCTCGTTGAATTCGTCCCCGAGGACGTCGCTAACCCGAGCCAGCGTTGAGGTGGGTAACCACTGCCTGACAGCCCTATCCTGATGGAACACCCTGAAGCCCACTTCGGGGAACGCCAGCGCAATCCGTTCGATAGCATCAATACAGTGGCCGAACTCGGTTGCTTCAGCGCGCAAAAACTTTCGTCGGGCAGGTACCTGATCGAAGAGGTATTGCACATTGATGCTGGTACCTTGAGCTCCGGCTGCGGGCGTTGCTTGCTGATCGCCAGGCCGCAAGGACCAGGCGTGCTCAGCATCGCGAGTGCGTGACGTGATGGTCAATTGAGATACAGCCGCAATTGACGCCAACGCCTCGCCTCGAAAACCCATGGACTGAACCGATTCAAGGTCTGATAACGATCCAATTTTGCTGGTGGCATGACGCGTCAGTGCGAGAGGTAACTCGTCGACGGGAATGCCGGTGCCGTCATCGATGACGGCTATTCGTCGAATGCCCCCGGCCTCAAGTCTGACTTCGATCGTCTGCGAGCCAGCATCAATTGAATTCTCCACCAGTTCTTTGAGTACTGATGCAGGTCGCTCGATCACTTCACCTGCTGCAATCTGGCTGATTAGTAAATCAGGTAATTGAGAGATCGGTCGACGCATCAATTAGCCGATCGTCGCCAGGTGCGGGTTGGCAACGAAAAATCGCTGAATGCCTCCGACTAGAGCGATCGCGAACTTATCCTGATCTGCCGAGTTGCGAAGCATGCGTTCCTCTTCGGGATTGCTAATAAAGGCGGTTTCAACCAGTATAGAGGGGATATCGGGCGCTTTCAGGACGGCAAAGCCAGCACGTTCGACTGAGCCTTTGTGCAAGCGGTAAACGCTTTTTAATTCATTCAGGACGCTATCACCGACTTTCAGTGAATCGTTGATTTGAGCAGTTGTCGACAGATCGAGCAGCACCTGCGCAATCTGCGGGTTCTGTGTCCCCAAGTTCACCCCACCGATCAGGTCGGCGGCGTTCTCTTTGTCCGCTAGCCAGCGAGCGGCAGAGCTAGATGCACCACCAGAGGACAAGGCGTAGACCGAACTTCCGCCAAGAGTCGGCTTGACCCATGCATCAGCGTGTATCGAGACGAACAAATCCGCTTTAACACGGCGGGCTTTTTCTACCCTGACGTTCAAGGGCACAAAGTAATCACCATCACGAGTCAGGTAGGCACGCATGCCGGGTGTTGCGTCGATTCGAGCTTTGAGCTTGAGAGCAATTGCCAGTACCACGTCTTTTTCACGAGTACCGCCGCCACCTATCGCTCCAGGATCCTCGCCGCCGTGGCCCGGGTCAAGCGCAACCGTAAGCGTTTTTCGGCGACCCAATTTAGCACCTGTATCCTGATTTGGATTCGGCGGCTCGTTCGCCTGATTCATCGCTGTGGATGCAGCAGGCGCGCTTGCCGTTTGCTTGCCGATATCCTCCAGAATTTTGGCTAAAGGATCGTCTTCTGTTTTAGTTGGTCTGTTTTTTAGCAAGGCGGCCAAAGGATCCTGTGCCGCTTTAGGGTAGAAATCGAGCACCAGGCGATACTGATAATCACCGACCGGTTTGAGCGTAAATACCTGGGGTGCGATCGCCTGCTTTAAGTCAAAGACTAGGCGAACAACGCCAGGTCGATTTTGAGCAACCCGGATGGTGCTGATATTTGGGTCGTCGGACTTTACCTTTCGAACGAGATCGTTTAGCCCAGGGCTCATGTCCAGACCCTGTATGTCGACCACGATACGGTTTGGGCTCTCAAGAACAAAATGTTCGGCTTTGAGTTCACTATCTAGCTCAAGGGTGACGCGGGTGTATTCGCTCGCAGGCCAGGTTCTTACCGCCAATAGCTTGGAAGCCATTGCAAGTCTTGGGATGACAGGCAGCAGTAGTAGTGTCGTTGCGCTCAACAGGCGACGTCGCCCAGGACGCTTCACTCTCTCGGGTGAGTATCCAGATGGGACGTCAAATTGGTGAGCCATGAGACCCCCTTTTTTGTCGGCGCGGTGAGACTGGCAATTCGACCATCACCCGCGTAGCTAAGCTCAATGAGCATGTCTGGTGCCCCGAGCAATTCGCCAGCGCGTTCAGGCCATTCGATTAACACTAAAGCTTTATTGGTCAAGATTTCTTTAAAGCCAGCGTCCAACCATTCTTTGGGATCGCTAAATCTATAGAAATCAAGATGATACAAGTATAAGCTAGAAACTTGATAAGATTCAACTAAAGCATAACTTGGGCTTTTAATTCGCCCTGTGACACCGCACTCACGTAGCAACGCTCGCGTTAAGGCAGTCTTGCCCGAACCCAATTCTCCACTTAAATGAATTCTTCCACCAGCAAGGGGGCCGGGCTCAATGTTGCCGCTCGGGTTTGATGTCAGTTGCGCTGCTACGCGCGCCAAGGCTTGACCCAGAGCGATTGTGGCTTGCTCATCTGCTAGGTGCATCTTGAGACGATGCGCGTTTATTTCAGCCGGCATGGTTTGTTTCTGGAGAGGAGGCACACGTTAATCACTTTGCTTGAAGGACGGCGGTCGCGGCGCTTCGACCTTAGGAGTATAGAGAGTCTGTGCGCCGGTTGGTCAATATCACCCCATGAATAAGGGATTTAGTTTGTTGCGGTATGCAGTCAAAATTGAAGTTGCAAATTGCTTAATGTGAGGGTGTTCATCGTGCGCAACTATTTTATGAATGACTATAGTCAACACGAAACGGCTGGGCTGAGTGTCTCGCATCGCTTGCAGTCTTATAGTAATGATGAGTTGAGCGAGATTATCTCGTCATTCTTGTGTCAACATGAGTACACGGTTCTTTCCCAATTTCTTGATGACCACCTTGGCAAGAAACAAGGGCTTGAGAAATCGGGTTCTTTAGCTGCTTAAGATTAACCAGAGTGGAATGGTAAGTGCGGATAGCGCAGTGCCGATGGATATGATCAAGCCAGCCAAATTAGCGTCTCCCCCCATCCTGGCAGCCAAGACATAGGCAGCAGTTGCCGGCGGCATCGCTGCGAACAGAATCAGCATTTGCCGCTTAGTCGGATCTAGTTCGAAAACGGCACTAATGAGCCAGGCAGCACTGGGTAATAGGAGCAACTTCACGATCAGCATCCATGCCACCATGCCTTGGTTTTTGTCCCCACTCTGCCAGCGAAGGCTCGCTCCGACACAAAGTGTCCCGAGCGGGATAGCCGCCGAGCCGACACGGCTCAGCGCGAGATCGATGGGCGTTGTCATATGTAACTGCGCCAGGTTGCCAATCAGCCCGAGGACTGTTGATATCAGTAGCGGATTGCGCAGCAAGGCTCGCCAGATATTTGAGCGATGGTGGCGCGCAAGCGGGTAAACAGCAGCGAGATTGACGACAGGGACTGAGAAGCCGACTATCAGAGCCATCAGTTCTTGTCCCTTCGTCCCGGCCAAGGTCAGCGCTAGCGCCAATGCGATATAAGTATTGAAGCGATAGGCGCATTGTGCCGAAGAGGCCTGTGCCAAGGCCTGATTTCGGAAAAATGGTGCGATCAACCACGAAAGCGCAACACCAACGAGGCAAAGCATGACGGCTGCTACAAATAAGTCTGTCGCACCGCTACCGCGAATGGGCGCCTTTAAGACGGATTGAAAGAGCAACGCCGGAAACAAAACAAAATAAACGAGCTTCTCAAGACTCGTAAAAAATTCTCGCGTGAATCCGAGCTTACGGTTGAGCAAACAGCCAAAGGCAATGATTAAAAAATCAGGTAAGACGAGCAAAGCGATTGACATGTGATTAGCTTGGGTCAAAGTTTCAAATTGTTATTTTGGTGCGATCGCCAGGGGACCAATGCTACTATTGTTCACTATATTGTTAGGAGTCCGAATGAAGAACATGAACAGGATTGGCGCTGCAGTGTCGGTCGCGGTGGGGCTTGCGTTGTTGTCGTCAGGTGTCAGTGCGCAGACTAATGCTCAAAATTTCCCCAACAAACCAATTCGGGTAATCATACCGTTCGCGCCGGGCGGCTCAGCAGACATCATCGGTCGTCTGGTCACGCAGCGCATGTCGCAAGAACTTGGCCAACCCGTTGTCGCTGAAAACAAAGCCGGTGCGGGTGGTGCAATTGGCGCTGCAGAGGGCGCGCATGCCAAGCCTGATGGCTATACGTTGACAGTTGCCACCGTGTCGACGATGGCGGTCTTGCCGGCTTGCCGGCCCAAGGATTTACCTTACAACCCACTCAAAGATTATGCTCCCGTGACAAACTTCGCGAATACCGCGAACGTTATTGAGGTCACTAATAAATTTCCAGCCAAAGATTTCAATGGTCTAGTCGAAGAGTTAAAGAAAAACCCCGGCAAGTATTCGTATGGCAGCTCTGGTATTTGCAGCATTCTGCATCTGTTTGGTGAGTCGTTCAAACTAGCCACCGGTACTGATATTGTTCATGTACCTTACAAAGGCGCGGGGCCTGCAGTAGCGGATGCAGTGGGCGGACAAGTGCAGATCATGTTTGATAATTTGCCTTCTTCGATTGCTCAGATACAAGGCGGTAAGTTGCGGCCGATCGCAGTGGCTTGGGACAAGCGCCTTGATAATCTGAAGGATGTGCCAACGCTGGCCGAAGTTGGCTATCCGCAGCTGAATCAGGCGGTCTGGTATGGGTTGGTTGCACCAGCGGGCACGCCCAAAGCCATCATTGCTAAATTGAATGCCGCTGCGGCTGCTGCGTTGAAAGATCCGCTGGTCGTGAAAGTGCTTGAGGAACAGGGCTCGTCACCGTCTGGTAACAGCCCAGAAGAGTTCGCCAAAGAGATCAAAGCCCAAAATGACTGGGCTAAGGATGTCGTCGTTAAACAGAAGATAGAGCTGCAGTGATTGGCTAAGCTCGAGTCCGAGGCCATTACCGCATTCATCGATGCGGTGTGGCTTGAAGACGGCTTATCTGCCAACACGCTGGCAGCTTACAGGCAGGATTTAGCAGGCTTTGACGAGTGGCTGCGGCACCATAGAAATATTGATCTCGATCAAGCGACTGGTGCTGACATTGAAGCGTGGTTTGCCGCCAAACACGCAGAAACCAGAGCCAGCACGGCCAATCGTCGCTTGGCTACACTCAGAAGATACTATCTCTGGGCGATACGGCACCATCGCGTCACCGTTGATCCCTGTTTGCAGCTTGTTGCAGCCCGGCAGCCTTTGCGGGTGCCCAAAACTTTGTCTGAATCTCAAGTAGAGGCATTATTAGCGCAACCTCCAGTGCATCTGCCAAGAGGATTGCGTGATCGCGCCATGCTAGAGGTGCTGTACGCCACGGGGCTGCGGGTATCCGAGCTTGTCGGCATTGCAGTACTCGACGTTAGTTTGTCTGATGGGGTGGTCAGAGTCATCCAGGGCAAAGGTGGTAAGGATAGGCTTGTTCCTTTAGGCGCCGAGGCTGCTCACTGGGTGACAACCTATTTAGCAGAGGCACGCCCACAGCTACTAGGGCAACGGCTTTGCCCAGCGCTATTCGTGACCGCACGAGCCGCTTCAATGACTAGGCAGTCCTTTTGGCTTCTTATTAAAAAATACGCGATCATGGCCGGTATTCACGCACCATTGTCCCCGCATGTGCTGCGTCACGCTTTTGCTACCCATTTGCTCAACCACGGTGCAGACTTGAGGGTCGTTCAGATGTTGTTGGGTCATTCTGATATCTCGACTACTCAGATATACACGCACGTAGCACGCGAAAGGCTTAAAAGTTTGCACGCCTCACATCATCCTCGCGGCTAGATTAAACTATCGCCTGGTTTGCCGCCGTAACTCAGTGGATAGAGTACCTTCCTCCTAAGAAGGGAGTCGCACGTTCGATTCGTGTCGGCGGTACCACGACTTGCTCACTGAGCTAAGCTGGTCTATAAGATGATACCGTTATCATCAAAGCAGAAAATATCACATGCAAGCTAACGACCCGATTAAGCGGTCACGCCGAAATTCAGGTGCGGTCACGGTCAGGGATGTTGCCAAAATTGCGGGCGTCGCACCTATTACTGTATCGCGAGCCATTAATCACCCTGACACTGTGTCTGCTGAACTATTACGACGGGTGCAGGAAGCAGTCAGTAAAACCGGCTATGTGCCCAATTTAATGGCTGGTAGCTTATCGTCTTCAAAAAGCAAACTTATTGCTGCAGTGATCCCGAGTACCGTTTTTTCTGTTTTTACTGAGACGATTGAAAGTCTTAATAATGCACTTTTCGATGCGGGTTATCAGCTGATGCTCGGCCAGTCTCAATACCTGGCTAGTCGAGAGGAAGCACTGCTCGGCGCTGTGATTGGTCGCAGACCGGACGGCATATTTTTGACCGGCATTATGCCTGCGAGCAACGCGCGTAAGCGTTTGCTTGCGTCTGGTATTCCCGTTGTCGAAACCTGGGATTTGACGCCTACTCCAATCGACATGCTGATCGGTTTTTCGCATCATGATATTGGTCGCGCAGTGGCGGATTACTTTCTTGACAAGGGTTACAAGCAGTTCGCAGCAGTACGCGCATCGGATGAGCGTGCCGACCGAAGGATGTCTGCGTTCGTTGAACGCGCCAAGCAGCAAGGCTTAGCGCCCGTTCACGTCGTTAATGTTGGATCAGAAAGAACACTGACGAGAGGGCGTCAAGCGCTAGCCGAGATACTCGAAAATGCTTCGGACGTCGATGCAGTGTTCTGTAGTTCCGACTTATTAGCCCTGGGGGTTCTGACAGAAGCGCGCGCTAGAAAGATTCCTGTTCCCGATCGCCTTGCAGTGATGGGTTTTGGTGGTGTTCCGATTATCGAAAACATGATCCCGGCGTTATCAACTGTTCAGATTAATTCAAGCAAAATTGGTGCACTGGCTGCCGAGTATTTGATCGCTAGGGCAGAGGGTAGGGTCGTCGAGGCGCCTATCGTTGATGTGGGGTTCTCGATTCACGAGCGCGACAGCACTTAAGCTGTTTTTTGAGCAAGCGACTAGGGGTAATTACCAATCATTTTGAAATTGACAGACCGCATTTGGTACCGCTACCATTTCATTTGGTACCGGTACCATACACAATCAATTTACAGAAAACACGATGAATCCACAACACCTCAAAACAATTGTTTCAAGCGGCTTGCTGTCTTTTCCGGTGACCGATTTCGACGCTGCTGGTAATTTCAATGCAAAGGGGTACGCATCGCGCCTCGAGTGGCTGGCTCCTTACGGTGCTTCAGCATTGTTTGCCGCAGGTGGCACGGGCGAGTTCTTCTCCTTGTCGGGAGAAGAGTATCCAGAGATCATCAAGACAGCAGTGCAAACCTGCCAAGGTAAGGTGCCAATCATAGCTGGCGTCGGTGGCTCAACCCGGTTTGCAATTCAATGCGCTCAAGAGGCAGAGCGCCTCGGAGCGCACGGGATTCTGCTATTGCCTCATTATCTGACCGAAGCAGGGCAAGAGGGTCTGATTGCACACGTCGAAGCAGTCTGCAAAAGCGTTAAGTTTGGAGTAATCGTATACAACCGTAACGTGTGTAAGTTGACCCCTGACTCATTGGCGACGCTGGCCGATCGTTGCCCTAACTTGATCGGCTTTAAAGACGGTGTGGGTGATATCGAAACAATGTCGTCGATATACATGAGGATGGGCGATCGGTTCTCTTACCTGGGCGGCCTGCCGACCGCAGAGGTTTATGCGGCGGCATATAAGGCTTTAGGCACGCCTGTATATTCGTCAGCGGTATTTAATTTCATCCCCAAGACAGCCATGACGTTCTATCACGCAGTGGCGAATGACGATATGGCAACGCAGCACCAGCTGTTGCGCGACTTCTTTATGCCCTATTTGGCTATCAGAAACAAAGTGCCTGGCTATGCTGTCAGTATTGTCAAAGCCGGTGCTAAGTTAGTAGGGCACGATGCTGGTCCAGTGAGGGCTCCGTTAACTGATTTAAAACCTGACGAAATGGATGATCTCGCAGATCTTATCCAAAAGCTCGAGGCTCAATAATATGGCTAGAACACATCACCGTCTTTTGTTGACTGGCGCGGCGGGTGGCTTGGGACGCGAGCTACGTCCGTTGCTAAAAGCTAACTGTAGCGTTTTGAGGTTGTCAGATATTGCCAATATTGAGGCAACTGAATCGTCTGAAGAGGTCACAATAGGCGACCTGTCTAATGCCTCCTTTGTAAGCGCAATGGTTAAAGATGTCGATGCAGTTGTGCATCTCGGGGGGGTCTCCGTAGAAGGCCCTTTCGGTCCGATTCTGCAGGCCAATATTCTCGGTTTGTACAACCTCTATGAGGCTTGCCGTAGCGAAGGTGTTAAGCGCGTGATCTTTGCAAGTTCGAATCATGTAACTGGCTTTTATAAACAGAGCGAGACAATTACACCAGCGCATCCGCCGAGACCAGACAGCCTGTATGGCGTGAGTAAAGCGTTTGGCGAAGACCTTTCTCGTTTCTATTTTGATCGCTATGGCATGGAAACCGTGTGCATTCGTATAGGTTCCTCCTTTGCCAAGCCCAAAGACAGGAGAATGCTAGCGACCTGGCTAAGCTTCAATGACTTGCATCGGCTGATCAGTGCGTGCCTGAGCGCGCCCGTTGTAGGTCACTCTATCGTTTATGGCGCATCCAACAACTCGGTGTCCTGGTGGGATAACAGCGCAGCCAGACACCTTGGTTTTGTGCCGCAAGACTCAGCTGATGTATTTGAAGAAGATATATTCGCCGAGACCCAAGCGCCAGATATCAATGATCCAGTTGCACAGTTTCAGGGCGGTGGGTATGTAGTACTAGGGCCACAGGGATTTATCGAAGACTGATTTTCAACTTAAACACAATAAGAGAGGATTCAACATGCAACTCAAACACATAAAAGCGACTCAGGTCGTTCTGGCAGCAGTCTTGGCATTAAGTGCAACGACAACGATGGCCCGAGTGTTCAGGTCCGCAGACGTACACGCCAAAGATTTTCCAACCAATCAGGCGGTCGCTCACATGGGCGAAGAACTGTCTGCCGCAACGGGCGGTAAGGACAGCATTAAAGTGTTTGGTGACAGTGCGCTTGGATCTGAGAAGGACACGATCGAGCAGGTCAAGATAGGTGCCCTGGATATGGTGCGAGTGAGCTCAGCGGCTTTCAACGGAATCGTTCAAGAGTCCTATATCCCTTCCTTGCCATTTTTGTTCAGGGACATCAATCACCTTCGCGCCACCATGTATGGTCCTCAGGGTGAAAAGATTTTGGCGGCATTCGAAAAAGCCGGCTTTGTTGGCTTGGCATTCTACGAAAGCGGTGCACGCTCGATTTACGCTAAAAAGCCAATTAAATCTGTCGCCGACACGAAAGGAATGAAAATTCGGGTCATCCCCTCTGATTTGATGGTTGGGCTGGTCAGCGCAATGGGTGCATCACCAACACCCATGCCGTATGCTGAGGTATACACGGGTTTAAAAACCGGTCTGCTTGATGCTGCCGAAAACAACTATCCCTCATACGACGAAGCCAAACACTTTGAATCCGCACCTGTCTATTCAGAGACGATGCACGTCATGACACCTGAAGTGCTGGTGTTCTCAAAGAAGGTCTGGGATACGCTTAAGCCCGAAGAGCAAGCTGCGTTGCGTAAAGCTGCTAAAGCATCAGTGCCGTATTATGTAAAACTTTGGGAAGCCAAAGAAAAAGAAGCAAAGCAAGCTGTGCTCAAGGGCGGGGCGACGATTATCCCTGCTGCAGAGATTGATCGCATGGGCTTTGTTGAAGTTGAAAAGCCAGTGTGGGATAAGTTTGCCACGACTCCTGAACTAAAAGCCCTAGTCCAAGAAATCGTCAACGCTAAATAAGACGATTCACAAAAACCATTTAGCCGAAAACAAGGTCAGTCTTCAGACTGATCTTGTTTACCGGTAACCAGGATGGATGCTGTACATGAATAATCTGAACCGACTGAACGCAAGGCTCTCGCGCTATTCGCTTTATTTAGCGTGCGCCTGCCTTGCTTGCCTGCTGCTGGTTGTGGTGTACGGAGTGGTCATGCGCTATGTTTTTAATAACGCACCGCCTTATGTTGAGCAAGTCGCACTACTTTTGGTGATTTCGGTCGCCATGTTCGGCGCAGCATCGGGCGTCCGAGATGCTGGGCACATCGGATTAGATTCTGTTGTCGCTTTACTGCCGGCAAAAATCCAGCGCTGGTGCTCGGTTTCGGTTTACCTTTTGACAATGTGTTTTGCCATCGCTCTTCTCGGGGGAGGCTACGAGATGGCGACCTCTACATTTGCAACAGTCATACCAACATTGGGTGTTTCAGAAGCATGGAGGTACGTACCCGTCATCCTTGCCGGAATCCTCATCAACCTGTTTAGCGTTGAGCATATCGTTGCCCTCGTGCGCTTTCAAAAGGTAGTCCCATCATGGCACTAACGGTTCTGTGTATCAGCTTTCTGGTGTTTCTCGTTCTTGGCGTGCCTGTGGCCTTCGCGATTGGATTGAGTTGTTTGGCAACCTTCTACGTTGAAGGTTTGCCCTTTGAGACAGCCATTCAGATGATGACCTCCGGGATGAATGTATTTAGCTTTTTAGCGATACCTTTTTTTATCTTCTCTGGCGAATTGATGCTGCATGGTGGTATCGCCGACAAGATCGTCAACTTCGCCAGAAGTCTGGTGGGTCATTGGCGCGGAGGCCTTGGCTTGGCAAACGTCTTCGCCTGCACCTTGTTTGGAGGCGTTTCGGGTTCACCGGTAGCGGATACCTCAGCAATGGGTGGCGTAATGATCCCCATTATGAAACGCGAGGGGTATAGCGCTGCATATGCAGTCAACGTGACGACGCATGCATCTCTATCCGGTGCGCTGATGCCTACCTCTCACAACATGATCATCTACGCTTTTGCTGCGCAAGCTGCTACTGGCACGATTGCGGGACATTTCATCAAAGGCGTTTCAATCGGTGACCTCATGTTCGCAGGGCTTATTCCCGTCTTCTGGATCATGGTCTGTATGCTGGTGGCTGCCTATTGGCAAGCCGTTAAAAACGGTTATCCCAAACTAGCTGATGGTTCGACCAGAGTCGAGAAATTCCCGGGTTGGGATAATGTCCTCCGGTTCTTTATTGCGTCCATGCCTGGTCTGGGTGTTGTGGTCATCATTCTTGTTTGTATATTGGAAGGGATCGCAACAGCCACCGAGGCTGCCGCCATCGCGGTCACCTATGCACTATTTCTGACCATCATTGTTTATCGTACGATGACGATCGACAAGCTGCTGAAGTCATTGACTAAAGCGTCGAAGACAACTGGCGTGATCTTGTTACTGATCGGTGTTTCTAACATGTTGCGCTACCAGATGGCCTATTTAGAGATACCCGATGTGATTGAGCAAGCACTGTTAAGTGCAACACATGAGCCGTGGTTGATGTTGTTGTATATCAATATCATCCAGATATTTTTAGGTATTTTTTTGGATATGGCTGCCCATATTCTGATCACCACACCGTTATTTTTGCCGTTGGCTATTCAAATGGGTGTGGGTCCTGTTCAGTTCGGCATGATGCTACTCTTGAATTGTGCCCTTGGGCTTGTGCATCCGCCCGTCGGATCTGTTCAGTTCATCGGGTGTGCGATTGGCAAAATATCCATCGGTGAAGCGACCAAATCCGCCTGGCCATATTATCTGGCGATTTTTGTCGCGATCACGCTCGTGACCTATGTGCCTTCGTTCTCGACATGGCTGCCAACACTTATCACCGGTCATACCGTTCTTTAACAGCAATTAATAGCCATAAAAGCGATTTTTTTGAACATGATGCCTCCAAGCACGCAGCAAGCCACCTCTTCAGATACGCCGCGCTTCATCAAGATGCACGACTTGGATAATGTCGCAATCGTTGTGAACGACAAGGGTCTTGCCGCTGGGACCGTACTCGAGGCAGGTTTGGTGTTGAAAGATCGTGTGCCCCAAGGTCATAAAGTATCGTTGATAGATATTGAAGAAGGCGGTGTGATTCGCAGGTACAACGTCGTGATCGGGCGGGCGCTCAAAGCGATTCCCAAAGGTTCTTGGGTGCACGAGCGCTTGATTGAGATGCCACCTGCGCTCGGGTTTGAGGGACTGCCATTAGCTACCTCGCCCGTGCAAGTTTTGCCTGCGCTGGATGGATATACCTTCGAGGGTTATCGAAACAAAGACGGGTCAGTCGGCACCAGAAATATCCTCGCTATCACGACTACCGTTCAATGTGTATCCGGCGTTGTTGCTTATGCCGTCGATCGAATTAAAAATGAGTTGCTACCAAAATATCCTAATGTGGATGACGTAGTCGGCATTGAACATACATACGGTTGCGGCGTCGCTATCGAAGCCAAAGACGCGATCATCCCGATACGTACGCTTCGTCATATCAGCCTGAATCCTAATTTCGGAGGCGAATTGCTCGTGGTTAGTCTGGGCTGCGAGAAACTGCAACCTGACCGGATGTTTCCGCCTGGTAGTTTTCCCGTGCGCGTGGAGAGTCTTCAGGACACCGGTCCAGAGACAGTCTGCCTTCAGGCTGACCATCACGTCGGATTCATGTCTATGATCGATGACATTGTTCAAAGCGCCAAGCCTCACCTCGAGCGCCTGAACGCCAGACGCAGGGAAACTTGCCCCGCTTCAGATTTAGTCGTGGGCGTTCAATGCGGTGGCAGCGATGCCTTCAGTGGCGTCACGGCAAATCCTGCAGTTGGGTTCGCGACCGATCTGCTGGTGCGAGCCGGCGCTACGGTAATGTTTAGCGAAAACACAGAAGTTCGGGATGGCGTTGATCAACTCACCATGCGGGCAGCCAGCGAAAGCGTGGCACAAGACATCATCAAAGAGCTATCCTGGTACGACAACTACTTGGGTCGCAGCATGATCGATCGCAGCGCGAATACAACGCCAGGTAACAAAGCGGGTGGATTATCCAACATCGTTGAAAAAGCAATGGGTTCAATTGTAAAGAGCGGATCAAGCCCTATCAAGAGTGTTTTGGCACCCGGTGAAAAGCTCAAGCCTGACCAGAAGGGATTGGTCTTCGCTGCAACACCGGCCAGTGATTTCATTTGTGGCACATTGCAATTTGCTGCTGGAATGAATGTCCATATCTTTACGACTGGGCGCGGCACACCTTATGGACTGGCTGAGTGTCCAGTGATTAAAGTCGCGACTCGCAACGATCTCGCCAGTCGATGGCATGATCTCATGGATATCAACGCAGGTAGAATCGCCAGCGGTGAAGCGACCATCGCCGATGTCGGGCAAGAATTATTCGAAATGATTCTTGCGGTAGCTAGTGGTAAAAAGACGTGGGCTGAGCACTGGAAAATTCACAACTCATTCGTGTTGTTTAACCCCGCGCCAGTGACTTGAGCTACCTAGCCACACCTCACCGACATACCGCCGTCTACTACGATCTCCGTGGCTGTTACGAAGCGCGACTCATCTGAGGCCAGATACAGTGCGGCGTTTGCTGTGTCACGGCCATCACCCATGAAAGGCAGCGGAATGCGCGCCTGGCGCTGTGCTAACAAAGCCTCAACATCTCCGCCCGTTCTTTGACCAGCCAATCTCACCTCGACCATCGGCGTGTGAAGCTGACCCGGTACGATGGTGTTTACGCGGATCCCTTGCTTTGCGTATTGAATCGCGACCACTTTAGATAACTGGATAACACCCGCTTTGGTTGCCGCGTAAGCGACTTGTGCAGAGCCTGTCCATCTAGTACCTGAAGTTGACGCAATGTTGATGATGGATCCGGCACCTTGCGCCACCATCACAGGTAAGACGTGTTTACAGGACAGAAAGACGCTTTTCAGATTGTGATTGATCTGACTGTCAAAAACCTCTTCAGTCATCTCAACCGGACCACCCGCAGCAGAGCCGCCGACGTTGTTAACCAGAATATCAATTCGGCCGAACTGAGCCAAGCACTGCTCAACAATGGCCTTGATGTTCCCGCTTTGTGTGACATCGCATACAGCCGTCACCATTTGACCACCTGCTTGACTGACCCGACTAACAGTCTCAGTCATCCTGTCTAGTTCTCTATCGATACCAAAAATATGTGCGCCTTCCTCAGCGAATCTCACAGAGATTGCTCTGCCATTACCCCAGCCAGGCCCAACAGACCCAGCGCCCATGACGAGAGCTATTTTTCCTTCCAGACGACGGCTCATATGTTTTCCTTGTAGTGAGACGACCTATTTATTTGAGTCGATTTGACACGTCATTAATTGAAGATCGCAATGCCATCAGCCGCCTTCACACCCTGACCTTCAGCAAAAACAAAAAGGGGGTTGATTTCACACTCGATCAGACTGTCATCCAGACAGGCCACTAACTCAGAGAACTGAACGATGGTTTGGACCAAGCTCGCAATGTCGCACTTTGGCTTACCACGATAACCATTCAGTAAGGGCCATGTTTTAAGCGCTTTCAGCATTTCGAGCGCCTCTGCTTCGAGCAGCACAGTACCCGAGGTTAGCAATCTAATGCTCGTATCATCGAAGAGCTCGGCAGTCACACCACCCATGCCAACTAAAATCCCGGTACCCAAAGGATCGCGGTGCATACCGATCATGAACTCAACGCCGCCGCGCGCCATTTCTTGAATCAAGACCTTTTCAACATTGACACCGGTGTTTGTTCTAACGTCCGACACCATCGTAGCGATTCTACTGGGCAGATCCTCGATGCCTACATTCAGCACAACACCGCCCACTTCAGTTTTGTGCAGAATTGTTCTGGATAATATTTTCAATACCAGTTTTTCGCCAAGCCCTTTTACCGACTCAGTGTTTGGGTTGACAGCATCGAGAACGACTTCCTGAACACTGGAAATACCAAACGAGGAAAAAAGTGCTTTTGCCTCATGCTCATCCAGCGATCCACGCAGTGATGATTTGTTAAGCGCCTTGGGGGATTGAGCTACCCGCCCACTGATTGACGTTTCATTCGTACCTTGACTGGCGTGCAGCATGCTTTTTAGTGCAACGCTGCAGCTTTCTGGTTGCGTGAAAGCAGGAATCCCTTGCTTGGTCATCAAAGCGGCGGCCACAGGTGAATGCGGGCTAACGTAGGCGATCACGGGTTTATCACTTGAAGCCATGCAGTCACGCACGGCGCTAGCCATTAGATCTGGCATGGCCAAACTTGATGAGCCAAGGATCAGGATCAAAGCGTCGTAGCTAGGACTATCGAGTAAAGCGCGGATCGCGCCTCTTAAGAGCTCAGGTTGTAAACCAGCGAGCGTGACGTCGATAGGGTTGCGATCCAATACCGCCTGATCACCTGGTTGTAGTGCGCGGAGCCGCTCGGCAGTAAGCTCATCTGGGGCGGGTGTTTCAAAGCCACTGACACCCAAGCTGTCAGCGACAAGCGTGCCCGCACCGCCAGTAGACGTAAGGATAGCAATGCGCTTTCCCTTTAACTGTCGGCCTGAGGTCAGGGCAGCGGGAATATCCAGAAAGTCAGAGAATTTATCTGCACGAATAATGCCGACCGCTTTAAAGAGAGCGTCATACATCTTGTCGGCACCCGCCAAGGCGCCTGTATGCGAAATGGCGGCTTTTATGCCTGCTTCAGATTTGCCCACCTTATAGACCACAATTGGTTTTCCTGCCTGCCTAGCCTTCAATGCTGCGGCACGAAACTGCTGCGGATGTCGAATACTCTCAACGTATAGCAAGATAACTTTGGTGCTCGGGTCATCGGCCAGGTAGTCAATGAAATCGGCCAAGCCCAGATCAGCTTCGTTGCTGGTTGATACTAATTTAGCGAGACCAATACCGGCAGCAGTCGCGCGCGAGAGTAACGATCCCAGAATCCCGCCACTTTGTGAAATCACACTGACTGAACCCTTTGGAAACTCGCTCATTTCAAGCGCGCTGCTAGGGGATAGAGGGATATCGTCAGTCACGTTGACCATACCTATGGTGTTCGGACCGAGAATCCGCATGTTGCCCGCCGCGCGAACGAGCTCCTCCTGACGTTTCAAGCCCTCGGGGCCGTGTTCAGCGAAACCACTGGTCAGCACGATAGCTGCTGGCGTGCCGCGTGCGGACAGTTCTCGCACAGCGCTCAGTGTCTTATCTGTGCCGACCAGAATAATGGCGACATCAGGTGTCTCCGGTAGTGAACTGATGTCGGGATAGCAAACCAGGCCAGCGATCTCTTGGACTCTCGGATTGACCGGGTATATCTTGCCCTTGAAATGATGCTTCTGCAGATAAGCGATCGGACGCCCCGCAGTTTTCTTTGGATCCGTTGAGGCGCCAATGACAGCAATGCTGTTTGGCGCCATTAATTTGCTAACTGCGTCAGTCATGTCAATCCCTTACGCCTGATTGGTGGCCGCTGCTTTGTTTAAAAATGCCATCACAGCTGCGCGATGCTCGGCACTCGTGTAACAGATGCCTTGCGCCTGACTTCCTTGAGCAAAAACCTGTGCCGAGCTTGTTTCAAATGTTTGATTAAGAATTGTCTTTCCGAGCGCCAACGCAGTGGACGAGCCCTTACTTAGTTCGGTTGCCCAGGCTTGCGCCTCTGCCACAAGGGCCTCAGCGCTTGCGACTCGATCAACTAGACCGATCTGGCACGCTTCGTCAAAGGCGACTTTTCTACCGGAAAAAATAAGCTCTTTTGCCTTCACAAGGCCTACCCGGCGAGGTAGAAAATACATACCGCCACCGTCAGGAATAATGCCTCGATTGATGTAAGACCAGGTGAAATTTGCTGCTTCACTGGCGATAATAAAATCACAGGCTAAGGCTGTGTCAGCCCCCAGACCAGAGGCTGAGCCATTGACCGCGGCAACGACGGGCTTAGGCATCGTATGCAAAAGAGATACCGCATGGTGAACACGCTGCTGCCGATGCCAGCCATTGAAGCCGATCTCGCCTGTGGGCGCTTTCATGCGTTTTTCCATTCCGGATATGTCACCGCCGGCACAGAAACCCTTACCGTGTCCCGTAAGAACCAATGCACGAATGTCCTTGTCAGCAGTGATTAGTTCGAGCGCTTCAATAAATTCACTGCGCATGTCATCATTCATGGCGTTGCGTTTGTCTGGCCGATTCAGATAAAGCGTCGCGATACCGTCTTTTACGTTCAATTCAATTAGTGTGAAGCTCATTTCAATCCCTTCCGTGACACGTTCTATTATTCAATTCAGTTTCGACGAGATGTTCGTCAATCTTCAGTAATGTGAGCGTCTTGAATGACGGCTCGCCAGCGCAGCTCTTCAGCTTTTTCGAATTTATCGAAGTCCTCTGGTGTGCCGGTCTTAATGACCAGGCCTTCACTCTCTACTTGATTCCTGAAGCTGCTTGACTGCGCACCTTTCGAGATGGCTGCGTTGAGTTGAGCGATGATATGCTGGGGGGTTCCGGCAGGGACAAAGACGCCGTACCAACTTCCCGCTGAGTAGCCTGTTACCCCGCTTTCGGCAAGGGTTGGAACCTTTGCCAATACTGGACTAGTCGATCGGTCGGTCGTCGTGATGGCGAGCGCTCGTAGCTTGCCGGATTCAATCAAGTTACCGACTGCTGATGCAGTAGCAAACATCATGTCGACCTGGCGTCCCATTAAGTCGGTCAACGCAGGTGCCGCGCCTTTATAGGGAACATGTAATAACTTTGTACTCGTGAGCGAAGCAAAAAGTTCACCTGCCAGATGCGCCGACGTCCCACTGCCTTGAGAGGCGTAAGAAAATTTACCTGGATTGGCTTTTACTGCCGCTAATAATTCTTTAAGGGATTGGAAGGGGCTCGCCGCAGATACCACCAACACGTTCGGTGATATGCCGATCAAACATACCGCAGCAAAATCTTTATCCTGGTTGTAGGGTAATTTAGCTTTGAGGCTTGGGTTAACCGCATGCGCAAATGTTGCCATCACCAAGGTGTAACCATCAGGTGTGCTTTTAGCCAAGGAATCTGTGCCGATCACAGTGCTGCCGCCCGGTTTATTTTCGATGATGACAGTCTGATGTAACTCGCTCGCCATGGCGTTACCAATTACGCGCGCGACCAAATCAGTACCGCCCCCGGCAGCGAACGGCACAATCAATTTAATTGGGCGGTCAGGGTAGGCGGCTAGTGCCTGGGCGCTCACTGCCAGAGCTAATCCCAGGAGCAAAACTCGACAATGATTTAGATATGAGGTTGACAAAGACAACTGGATCCCCAATAGGCGTATTTTTTTCAGGCTTGAGTCTAACTCAAAGCTAATCAAGGATCCTAAATTGGGTTTGTCGACTTTTTTGGGTAAATACTCTCTCGAAAACCTGACCCGGCAGTATGGCTTCATGCCATGGATCTGTTGTTTTAAGTATGATGCAAGAAATCTGACTCAACTTGGCTCGGCTGAGCGCTATTTGTTGATCGATGTTGACACACCCATTCACAGCCACCGATCACAATCTCTATGACTTCATCCAAAACCGCCTTACCCCTCAGAACGATTTTGCTCGGTACCGTTGTCGTGTTAATGGCCATGGGAACCCGGGCAACCTTCGGTTTGTTTATTCAACCAATGGGACTAGAGCACGGGTGGGGGCGTGAGATTTTTTCAATGGCTTTTGCCTTGCAAAACTTGACCTGGGGTTTTGGCGCCATTGGTGCCGGGATGATGGCTGACAGACTGGGTTCGGGGCGTACCATTGCGCTCTGTGGTCTGTTGTATGCCGCTGGACTGATCGCCAGCCGTTTCGCGATGACGCCGATGCAGTTGTACATGAGTGCCGGATTTCTGGTCGGCTTGGGCCAAGCGGGCACTACGTTTGCGGTTATCCTTCCGGTAATCGCTCGTACTGTTGCACCTTCATCCCGCAGTACTGCGATGGGTATAGCTAGTGCCGGTGGCTCTTTAGGACAATTTCTTGTCGTTCCGACCGGTCAGTTTCTAATTACTAACCTCGAGTGGACTGGTGCTTACTGGGTTCTGGCACTCTTTGTGTCCGTATCGTTGCCTTTGTCATGGTTTCTGCGTGGCAAACCAGTCCAGGCTGATGGCGCTGGCCCACAGCAATCCATGTTGTCAGCGATCAAACAGGCTTTCAAACACCCGACTTTCCATTTCATATTTTGGGGTTATTTTGTCTGTGGTTTTCATACAGCCTTTATTACCCTGCACCTTCCATCCTTCGTTGTCGATGCCGGCCTTAATGCGGGCACCGGCGCGGTGGCGATTGGACTAATTGGCTTGTTCAATGTCGTGGGGTCGTTTAGTGCAGGCAAGCTAGGCGGCATCTACAGCAAGAAAAATCTGCTGGCCATTATTTACGCAATGAGGGCGCTAGGTATTTTGTGGATATTGTGCATGCCCATGAGTGTATGGGTAGTCTATGTCTTTGCTGGTTGGATGGGACTGTTCTGGCTAGGTACTGTCCCCCTCACGCAAGGGCTGATTGGGCAAATCTATGGCATGCAATTCGCCGCAACCTTGTCGGGCATTATTTTTCTCGGCCATCAACTCGGTAGCTTTACTGGTGTGTGGCTAGGGGGGCGTATTCAGGCGGTGACGGGAAGCTATGATTTGGTCTGGTGGATGGGCATTGCTCTGGCGCTGATTGCAGCTGTACTTTGTCTGCCAGTCCGGGAAAAACCGCTCAGCGTGAAATTGCCCGCCGTGATGGCTTAACGAAACGAGCATGCACCTGATGCGATTCACAAAAATCAAGCAGAAACATCAAGTGCAACGCTGGGCGCAACTGGCCGGCGCAGTGCTGCTGTCGTCCGCCCTTGCGGCAGGCTTCTGGGCCTACACAACTCCCGAGATGAGCTTGAACTGGGACAGTATCGCATCGATGTGCGGCTTTTAAGATGAGCGGTCTCCATTTGGATATCGCTGACTTAGATTCTGTTCCCCTAGCTGACTTGACCGGTGCTGACGCTCGGTCCAGGGTAGTACTCACCATCAATAATCGTCTAAGTCGGCGCTTGATGGCGTCGCTGGTTGAAAACATTCGAGAGCCTGGTCAGGTTATCGAAATACCGGCCGTGATGCCCTGGTCCAATTGGTTGCCGCATCTGCTTAGGCAAGCAAGTTTCGAGTCTGACTTATCTTCGCAAGCGACCATTCTGGACAACTTTAGTTCTCAGGCGCTGTGGGTCAAAACTATTGAACAAGCGGAGGACACTGATCCCTTACTGGACGTGAACCTGGCTGCAAAGTCTGCTCAGCAGGCAGATACCTTGCTCAGTGACTGGGAGATTGAGGTCAGCGATGAGGAGAGCACGGAGGAGTTTGAGAGATTTGGTCGCTGGCAGGACGCTTACCGTCAGAATCTCCATGCAATCGATGCCCTTGATAGCAATACTTTAGCGTCACGAGTATTGTCTTTGATTGAGGCGGGATCGCTGGCATTGCCTCAAACACTGGTTTTGGCTGGCTTCTCAGAGCTGTCTCCCCGAATGCTACGGATTTTGGGAGCTTTGCGAGAACAGGGTACTGCTGTGCAAAGACTGGAGGAGCGCTCCCGTTTCAGTCAAATACCGCGTTGTGTCGCGCTCGAAACATACCAAGATGAATGGATGGCCGCCGCCTGCTGGGCAAAAGAAAAGTTATTGTCTAGCCCTCAAGGAAAATTTGCCATTATTGCCGTCAGTCTTGATGCTGACGTCGCTCATGCCAGACGAGCACTCGACAAGGTACTAAAACCAGACGGTGATAGTCTGCCCTACAACGTCGCAGTGGGCAGGCCCCTGAGCGATTGGGACCTAGGTCGTGCCATGTTGTTATGGTTAAACACATTTGTACAATTCTCACTCGCACAAGAGATAGCGCCAAAGGATCTGGGTGCTGCATTACTGGCTGGCCATTGCGCGGGACACGTTACTGAAGCAGGTGCTCGCGCGAGTGTTGACGCCCGCTGGCGAAATGATGAAGCGATCGCAGTGTCCCTGACTGCCTGGCAGAAGAAAATTGAGAGTACTGAACAGCTTGCAGCTAGCTGGAATATGGCGTTTCAGCCTTGGCAAACTGATATCTCAGTTTTGACTTGTTCGGCTTGGGCTCAACGTTTTAGCTCGACCCTACGCATACTCGGGTTTCCTGGCGAAAGATCGCAGAGCTCCGTTCATTACCAGGTAACAGAGGCGCTTGAGAAGTTAGTTGATCGTTTTGCCCAGCTTAGTTCTGTTCTTGGGCTAATTGATGCTCGCGAGGCCTTGTCGTGGTTTGGTCGTCTGGCACGAGCCACTATTTTTCAACCGCAGCGCGATGTAGCCTCGCGCCTGGATGTACTGGGTTTGCTTGAAGCAGAAGGCGGGCAGTGGGACGGCGTGTGGCTGTTAGGATTGTCGGACGAGGCTTTTCCTGCGGCACCGAACCCCAACCCATTTATTCCAGTATCTGCGCTATCGCGAAGCTCCGCCCCACGATCGACTGCAGAACGGGAACTCTTGTGGGCTCAGCGCATGTTTGAACACCTCTGTACTGTGGCGCCTGATGTGATGACCAGCTTTGCCCGTCGCGATGGTGAACGCGAGCTTCGACCGTCACCTGTTCTCAAATCCGCGACTGAAGTGGAAAACACTTCGAAGCTCGCTACAGCTGTCATAGGTTCGATCGAGCTAGAGATGTTCGAAGATTCACAGGGTCCTGTTGTTGCCGAAGGCGAGGTCATCAAGGGCGGCGCCAGTTTGCTTGCCACACAAGCGCGCAATCCTTTGTGGGCATTTTTTCTATATCGCTTGGGCGTAAAGGGCCTAAAACCTTATGCCGATGCACCAGCAAAAACGATACGTGGTAGCTTCATTCATAAAATTCTTGAACGTCTTTGGTCAGAGTTGAAAGATCAAAAAGCCTTACAGAATTGTTTAGCGAACGATTCTCTTCATCAATTATTACGGGATATTGCGATAGATGCAGCCGCAGCAGAACTAGCTCAGTTACCAGAGGTTTTGCGAATCATGGAGATCGAGCGAGATCTTCCTTTGATTCGTCAGTGGCTTGAACTTGAGTGTTTGCGCGCACCCTTTGTAGTTAGTGGGGTTGAAGTGACTCAGCAGTTGAATCTGGGTATGAACAAGCTTGAGGTCGTCATTGATCGTATTGATGAACTCGAAGACGGCACGCAGGTCGTCATTGATTACAAATCGAGCAGAGCCTTAACCTCGGTACTGAAAGATTGGGATGGTGAGCGTCCCGCTGAGGTCCAGTTGCCAATTTATGCGGGAATTTTGCTTGAGCAGGCAAAGGATGCTAACAGCCTGACAGCTCTGATGCTGGTTCAGATCCATGCTAAACAAAACCATACTGCTAACAACGAGAAAACAAAAAGTGTTGCAGGTTTAGCCAGTGCCGACATCGGTGTAGCAGGCGTGCTTATCTTGCCTGATGAAAAGGAGTTCTCTGGTCGTGACTGGTTGGGTGCGATGACCAAAATGCAACACGACATTCAGGTTCTGACCAAAGAGTTCGTCACAGGCTGTGCGCGCAACGAATCGTTGCGAAAAGATGATCTCACATACTGCGATATCAAACCGTTGCTGCGTTATTTTGATCGCGACGAGGATGCCGATGACTGAGCAACAACCGAAAGACGCTCTGGCTCGTGCTCAGGCGATTGACCCACGATATTCTTTCATCGTTCAAGCTCCCGCAGGGTCCGGCAAAACCGAACTGCTAACAGACCGGATTCTGGCACTGCTGGCGACAGTGTCCAAACCTGAAGAAATCATCGCGATCACGTTCACACGAAAAGCTGCAGCCGAGATGCATGCCCGAGTGCTGAAAAAGCTGGAATTTGCACGTGACAATACAGAACCCAAAACCAGCGCCGAGGCAAGAAGCCTGACGCTTGCGCGGGCTGTCTTGGATCGAAGTGAAGCGAGAGGGTGGCATCTTTTAGATCATCCTGCACGTTTGTCGATTAAAACAATCGACTCGTTCTGCGCAAGTCTCGTCCGGCGTATGCCTTGGCTATCGGGTCTTGGTGGGATGCCGGGAGTTGCGGACGATCCTGGTGAACACTACCTTGCCGCTGCAAGAGAAGTATTTGCCCTGGCGGATAGCAATCCGTCAGTCGCAAAATTGCTCGAGCATATGGATTTAGACGTTCGAGCAGCGTGCACTGCAATCGCAAACATGCTTGGGCAGCGTGACCAATGGATGTCCTTGCTACCTACTACGATCGATGATAGTCACAGGAGCACGCTAGAGCATCATTTCGCCGAGGCCGTCAATGAAGAGTTGTCGTACATACCACCTCTTATGCCTTTGGGGTATGCACAAGAGCTAGCGCCTCTGGTCAGGCAAGCAGTGTCCTTTCTGTCAACATCCGACAAATACCAAGCGGCCTATGAGCAGCTGAAATGCTTGCAAGATTGGGACGGCCGAGAGTTCTTGAAGAACTGGTCTGAGTTGCCTCGCTGGCGAGCGCTGGCTGAACTACTCATTACCTCGAGCGGTAAGCGATCAGTGCGAAAGACGATCAATGTCAAGCACGGTTTTGAGGCAAAGACTGAGCATTGCAACGCCTTTAATGCCTGGCTTGCGCGAAACGATGGCGGGAATGAACCCGCTTGGGCACAAGCACTGCAAGCGCTGGATCATCTGGTTAGCGCCAGGTTTTCGGATGCCCAGTGGGATATCCTGAAGGCGCAGTTCGAATGTCTTTGGTTAGCGGTCGCTCAGCTTAAGATTCGATTTTCAGCAGCCGGGGAAGTGGATTTTTCGGAGATCGCGCAACGGGCCTCTTACGCGCTTTGCCGTGCAGAAGAGCCAACAGAGCTATTGTTGAAGCTAGATTCGACCATTAAACACTTGCTGATCGATGAGTTTCAAGACACCAGTCAAAGTCAGTTGGATTTGCTTCAGACACTCACCTCGGGTTGGCAAAGTGGGGATGGCCGAACCTTGTTTTTAGTTGGTGACCCTATGCAATCCATCTACCGGTTCCGAAAAGCCGAGGTCGGATTGTTTTTGAAGGTACGTGATGAGAGTCTGGGTGACCTGCAGCTTATCGCGCTGCAGTTGACTGATAATTTCAGGTCCAGCGCGGGTATCGTCAATTGGGTGAACAGTATGTTCACAAACATTTTTCCTAAACAAGATGATGTGATCGGTGGGGCCATCACGTACGCGCCATCTGTTGCGTTCAATGCAGGCAACGAAGAGCAGTCCGTTCAGCAACACATTATTGTGTCCGACGATATTGATGAACCCGCCAGACAACTGGTTGGGCTGGTGAAAGAAGGCCTGGCGGCAGCCCCTGAAAGTGAACATCCGGTCGCGATTTTGGTCAGGACGAGAGCTAATTTGCGTGGTGCAACCGAGTTGCTGGCAAAAGAGCATTTGCCATATCGGGCTGTCGAACTGGTTCCCCTGAATCAACGCGCCTTTGTCGTTGATATTGTGCAGATTGTCCGTGCACTGTGTCACTTGGGGGATAGGGCTGCTTGGTTGGCGGTGTTGCGTTCACCATACTGCGGGTTGACGCTAGCTAGTTTGCACAGACTGTTCGCGGGCGATAGACGAGCCGTCATTGATATTTTAGAAGCGGCGTTGACGCAAGTAAGTCAAACAAGCCCAAGTCGTGCCGAACAAGTCCTTGAACCCGACCAGTACGCCAGGTTGGTCTATGTTGCACGGGTATTGATTGCGGCTGTTCGTGAACAAACGGCTGAAGTGTTTGCCCGAAAGGTAGAACGCGTCTGGCAAGAGCTCGATGGGCCGAGTCTCGCCCGTCAGTCCGGAGACGTGAGTGATGCAGAAAGTGTTTTTCGACTGATCGAAAAGCTGGCCCCTTATGGCGGTCTGGACCTGGATGTCTTTGAGTCGCGACTGACCAGGCTGTATGCGTCAGCAGATGAACACGATAGTTCAGGTGCCGTGCAAGGACAATCCCGAGGGGTTGTTGAGGTAATGACCATGCATAAGTCCAAGGGGTTGCAGTTTGATACTGTCATTCTCTTTGGCCTGCACGAAAAAGCAAAAGGTGATGACACGCCTTTAGTGCGTATTGAGCAAGCGCACGGTCGCTTGTTAGTTGGCCCTATCAAGTCGAAAGCGGATGATCTAGCCGACCCTTATTCTAATTTCCTGGGCCAGAGGGAAAAGCGTCGCGCAAGTCATGAGGTAGATCGGCTTTTATATGTTGCTGCGACCCGAGCTAAAAAGACGCTCCATTTGGTTGCGCGTGTCAAGGTCAATAAAAAAGACCCGACCTGCTTAGCTGCCCCTGAGTCATCGAGTTTGCTCGCGCGATTGTGGCCGTTCATACAGCAACCAGCCCCTAGACCTGAACAGGCGACGCCTCCAGCTCAGCCGCCTGGTCCGTTTTATAAAGGGCCGACACTTCAAAGACGGGCGACAGTCCCAGCGAGCGACCCAACGACAGCACGAACGACGTTGCCGGAGGTTCGGCACACTGACCTGAACGCTGATCTAAAAGCTACGACTAATCAGGCCTATGTCTGGGGCGCAGAACCGAGTCGTGAACGAATCGTTGGTACCGTTGTTCATGAGTGGTTGGCTTATCTCGGCGAAACGGGGCTAAGACACTGGACAACAGAACGTATCGCAAGCAAGGGCGCCACCATCGAGCGGCAATTGCGCGCGAACGGACTAGGCGAGGACCAGGCTCGCCTTGGGGCGAAAGAAGCTGTCGAGGTCCTCAGTGCGATGTTGACTCATGAGCGCGGACGAAGATTGCTAGGGCACCTTGCAGCCAGGCGAGAATGGGCCTTGCTTGATGAGAGCGGTCAGATTTCAATCCTGGATTTGGCTCTTGACGAAGGAGATCACTGGTTGGTGGTGGACTATAAAACTAGCCGACCAGCAGTTGATGAGCCCTTGCTAGTCTTTAAAAAAAGAATGCTTGCCCGCTACGAACCACAGCTTCAACGTTATTGCCAACAGCTTTTTGCGCTCGATGGGCGTCCAGCTAAAGCGGCTTTGTATTTTCCGAGAGATGACCTTTGGGTAGAGACAGACCGCCCCTGTTAGAATGCTGTTTGGCGGGCCCCTTCGCATGGCTCGGCGGCAAATCTGGTCAGGTCGGGAACGAAGCAGCCATAGTCGTGCAGAGTTAGTGCCGAAGTCAGGCTCGCCTCCCCCTTTTTGTCGGTGTTAAGCAACGCCCATGTCATATCTTGTACTGGCCCGTAAGTGGCGACCTCGCAGTTTTGATACCCTGGTTGGCCAGGATCACGTCGTGCGCGCGCTTACTCATGCCTTGAATACTCAACGGCTCCATCACGCCTGGTTATTTACAGGGACTCGTGGTGTAGGTAAGACAACTTTGTCTCGAATCCTTGCCAAGGCGTTGAATTGCGAGACTGGCATTACGTCCACGCCTTGTGGCATCTGTCGGGCTTGCACTGAGATAGACTCCGGTCGCTTTGTTGATTATGTTGAGCTCGATGCAGCGTCTAACCGGGGCGTTGACGAAATGACGAGCCTTCTGGAGCAGGCGGTCTACTCGCCCAGCGCAGGGCGTTTCAAAGTCTACATGATCGACGAGGTACACATGCTGACCGGGCATGCCTTTAACGCGATGCTCAAAACGCTCGAAGAGCCGCCTGCGCACGTTAAGTTTATTTTGGCGACGACCGACCCGCAAAAAATTCCTGTAACCGTGTTGTCTCGTTGCTTGCAGTTCAATTTAAAGCAGATGCCAGGCGAGTCTATCGTTGGGCATTTGCAAAATGTGCTGGGTGCAGAGCAGATTCCCTTTGAACTTCCTGCCTTGCGTATGCTCGGGCAAGCAGCCTCTGGATCGATGCGCGACGCGTTATCGCTGACTGACCAGGCGATTGCCTACAGCGCGGGTAACCTCACCGAAGAGTCAGTTCGCGGGATGTTGGGGACAATCGATCAAAAGCATCTGATTCGTTTGCTTGATGCGTTGCAGGCGGGGCAAGCAAGCGCTGTGCTTGAGGTTGCGGATGAACTCGCCACCAGAGGCCTGTCGTATCGTGCTGCTCTGGCTGATTTGGCTATTTTGCTATCTCGTATTGCAATCGCCCAGAGGATTGGTAAGGTTGTCGATCAAGCGGATCCTTTGGCAGATGATATCGATCGTTTGGCACAGACATTACCGCATGACGCAGTTCAACTGTTCTACACCGTCGCCGTTCATAGTCGTTCAGAACTTTCCATCGCACCCGATGAGTACGCTGGGTTTGTAATGGCTTGTTTGCGCATGTTGTCGCTCTATTCAGGCTCGACACGAGGCACCAGTCCAAGTGCCGACGCGAGCCCAGTTTCCCCTCCTGGGCGTGAGACCCCAGTTCAACTCGCAGCGCCTGTTCAATCGCCGCCCCAGACCACGATCAATACGCCGCCAGCCTGGGTAACAGCGACGCTGGATCACGAAACTGCATCTGAACCAGCCATTGCAGTGACTTCGGTTGAGGCTCCCGCTCGGGTGGTCCGTATTGATCAGCCCTGGGCTAGTTTTTCTGCTTCATTAAAGCTCTCAGGGATGGCCGCACAATTGGCCCGTCAATCCGAACTGCTCAGTATTTCGGCCAATACATTAACGCTTAAGATCGCAAATAAGGCCTTATCTGAAGGCGCTTCAGTTGATCGCCTCAAAGCAGCGTTGTCCGAGCACTTTGGCGTCAAAGTGCTCTTGCGTTTTGAAATTGGCGCTGATTCGGGTCAATCGGCACATGCGATAGACGTGGCGGCGCAAAACGCGCGACAAAAGGCCGCAGAAGAAATTGTGCAACAGGATCCATTCGTGCAGGTGCTGGTAAAAGATTTCGGGGCGCAAGTGATCCCCGGATCGGTGCACCCAGGTCCAACACTTCAATAGTTTCAAGTGAATAAGGGAAATGAATCATGATGAAAGGACAGATAGCTGGCTTGATGAAGCAGGCTCAGCTGATGCAAGAGAATATGAAAAAGGCGCAAGATGCGCTCGCTGACATCATCGTCGAAGGCGCCTCGGGCGGTGGTTTGGTCAAAGTGTCCATGACCTGCCGTCATGACGTTAAACGCGTGACTATTGATCCAACTCTCCTGGCTGATGACAAAGATATGCTCGAAGATCTGGTCGCGGCAGCTTTCAATGATGCCTTGCGCAAAGCCGAGGCTACCAGCGCAGAAAAAATGTCCTCAGTGACCGCTGGTATGCCACTTCCACCTGGGATGAAGTTACCCTTCTGATGGCAAGCCGCCTGACAGAGCCTCAACCGCTCCTGGCCTTGGTCGAGGCGCTTCGCCGTCTGCCGGGTGTTGGTGAGCGAACGGCTAGTCGTATGGCCTACCATCTACTTCAGCACGACTTGCAAGGCGCGCAGCACCTTGGGCGTGCGTTGAACGACGCGGTGTCACGTTTGCGTCATTGCGAGCAATGCAATAGTTTTACCGAAGCAAGCCTGTGTGGCACTTGTCAGCATCCCGAGCGGGACGCTAGCTTGCTTTGCATCGTCGAGACTCCTGCTGATCAAAATTCCATCGAAGCAACTCACGGTTACTCAGGTCTGTATTACGTCCTGATGGGCCGGCTTGCCCCGCTTGAAGGTATGGGACCTGCTGAACTAGACTTTGACCGCGCCCTCACACGAGCGGCAAACGGGGTGGTCACTGAGGTCATCCTTGCAACCAGCTTCACGGCCGAAGGTGAGACGACTGCCCATTATTTATCAGAAGCGCTTCGATCCAAAGGCCTGAAAGTCACACGTTTGGCCAGAGGTGTGCCAGCCGGTAGCGAGCTCGAGTATGTCGATGCCGGGACCGTTGCCTGGGCACTGATGGAGCGCAAACCCACCTAAGGGTAAACTGCGACGCAAAGACACCAGACGTTATGCTCAAATAACGACAGAACAACTGAGGGAGACCCACATGTCCATTTCACGCAGACAACTGATCAAGTTCGCAGGTTCAACCGGGCTCGTGGCGATGGCTCCCGGTTTGCTGCTCGCACAAAAGCTCGAAAAAACCAGCGTACATATCGCAGTCGGTGGCAAAGTGGGTACCTACTATCAGGCTCTGTCGATTGCTGAGCAGTTGGGCTACTTTAAAGAGGAAGGCCTTGATGTAAAGATTTCTGACTTCGCTGGCGGCGCAAAATCCCTGCAAGCGGTCGTGGGGGGAAGTGCAGACGTTGTGTCGGGTGCGTTTGAGCACACGATCAACTTGCAGGCTAAAGGTCAGTTCTTTCGCTGCGTTGTGCTGCAGGGACGTTGCCCGATGATGACCATGGGTGTGTCGAAAAAGAATATGGCCAATTTCAAGACTGGTGCCGATTTAAAAGGAAAAAAAATCGGTGTCACTGCGCCAGGTTCGTCAACCAATATGCTGGCTAGTTTTTATCTGTCCAAGCATGGCTTGAAAGCCACTGATGCATCTTACGTAGGCGTTGGTGCCGGTGCAGGCGCGATCACGGCGATCAGAGAGGGCAATATTGATGCGCTTTCAAATATCGATCCAGTTATTACTGCCCTGGAGGAGTCCAATGACATCCAGGTGATTGCAGATACGCGCCGAATTAAAGACACTATTGAAATTTTCGGCGGGAACATGCCAGCAGGCAGTCTTTACTTGCCACAGAGTTACATAGATGCAAATCCTAAAACCGTTCAAGCATTGGTTAACGCAATGGTGCGCGCTGACAAATGGATTGTGAAAGCTGGTCCAGCTGCCGTCACCAAAGCTTTGCCCGCCAGCTATTTTCAAGGTAATCCCGATCTGTACACCAAGGCTGTGGAAAAATGCATGGAAGCAATGTCTCCCGACGGGTTGATCCCCTCGGATGGTCCCGCAACGGCCTTGAAGGCGTTGGTTGCCTACAGCAACGACATTCGTGATGCCAAAATTGATCTGGACAAAACCTGGACGAATGATTTTGCCAATCGCGCAAATGAAAAATATCCTGACGTAAAAGTTTAAGCACGAGTTTTTATTACGAGCGCTCAAACCAAGCTTGTTGAATATGACCCAGCCACCCGCACCCGCCTTGTTATTGCAAGACATCACTTGTACTTTTGTTTCTCGTGATGATCCGAACGCAAGATACACCGCTGTCGCAAACACAACGTTGAAAGTCGCACCGGGCGAGTTCGTCTCAGTGGTGGGCCCCACAGGCTGTGGTAAATCGACCTTGCTGAATGTGGCCGCTGGCTTGCTCAGCCCATCTACCGGAAGCGTCGAAACGTTCGGCGAGCAATTGACTGGCATTAATAAACGTGCGGGTTACATGTTTCAGGGCGAAGCCTTGCTACCCTGGCGGTCTGCTTTAGATAATGTCACAGCCGGTTGTGAGTTTGCCGGCATGCCGAGGGCTCAGGCTCAGGAAGCAGGGCGGTCGTGGATGAAGCGCGTTGGTTTAGGCGGATTTGAAGATCGCTATCCGCATCAGATGTCGGGCGGCATGCGCAAGCGCGCCATGCTTGCGCAGACTTTAATCCGTGATCCAGACATTATTTTGATGGATGAGCCATTCTCAGCCCTGGATATTCAGACTCGGCAACTGATGGAAAATGAAGTACTCGAGCTTTGGATGGACAAGCGCAAGGCGGTGCTATTCATTACCCATGATCTCGACGAAGCGATTGCCATGAGTGACCGCGTGGTGGTGTTGTCGGCTGGGCCTGGCACCCACCCAATTGGCGAATTTGTTATTGACTTGCCCCGGCCTCGGGATGTAGCAGAGGTGCGCATGCAGCCACGATTTGTTGAGTTGCACGCAGCAATCTGGGCTGTCCTTCGTGAGGAAGTCCTCAAGGGTTATGCGCAACAGAAACGAGTGTAGTTACTGAGCGATGATGTCGCAGTGCTAACAGCTACTTTTGGTGTCATAGCGGGGCCGCTTTAGCGAGTTTGGGGTTGGCTGTTTGTGCATTTACGAACACTACACCTGCCATCGTGAGTCCCAAGCCTGCCGCCATCAACCAATTAAATGGTTCATCAAATAACAGCCATGCCATGAGCGCAGTCGTGGGCGGTGTGAGATAGAGGAGGCTCGATACTTTGGTCGCAGCACCTTTTCGGATCATCATGAATAGCAGGCTGATTGAGCCAATGGATAAAGGGAAGATCGACCAAATCAGAGCACCGATCACCGGTGCATTCCATACCATGACACCAGACTCAAAGAGATTCATGCAAAGGAAGCAGAGGATGGCCGAGACGCTGAATTGTATGGTTGAGCCAGCTCGCAAATCAAAGACTGGACAATACTTCTTTTGATACAGGGTGCCGAAGGTGATTGAAAGCAATCCGCCAAATGCGAGAAAGTAACTCAGCAACGGGATGTGGGTAAAACTAATTTTCTCCCATACGACCAGTGCGACCCCCGCGAAACCAAAACCCAGCCCCAGCCATTGTCGCGGTGAAATCTTTTCTGAGACCCAGGCAGCAAACCATGCTGTGACGATAGGCTGTAAGCCGACGATGATAGCAACCAAGCCCGCCGTCATGCCCAAACGAACAGCGAACCAGACCCCCATCAAATAACCAAAGTGCAGCAGGACACCTGCAACGGCGATATGGCGCATTTGAGAACGGCTGGGCCAATGGATATCCCAAATGAGGCTAAGGGCTGCCATTACCACCAGAACGCCGGCAAAGCGCCAAAACAGAAACGTCGCAGGCTCAACATACGGCATTGATAAGCGAGCTATCACGAAACCAGTGCTCCAGATCAAGACAAATATAGGGGCAATAAAGGTATCGAGTTGCAAGCGCATGAATGAGTTCTTGTTTGTATCAATTTAATTGGATGAGTTTAAGCGCTGGCGCAGAACCGAAGGGCTCAACAGGTCGGCTTTTTAAATTAGTTATCAACATTTACTGTTTATCGCGCGAATTGCCTGAGAATTGGATAAGATTGGGGGTGTTACTTATTATTTCTTTTCATGTGCCAAGTTATGCGGAACTTATTCAAACCTAACTCCCAACTATCGCTGCGTGTTTGGCAACTGACGATACTTGTTGTCATCATGGCCATTTGGCAAATTGCCTCTCAAGATCAAAAAATTGCTTTCTTTTTTGGCAAACCTCTTGGTGTCTGGCGCCGCATATGGGATTGGTTTGTGATTAATGGCGATATTTATAGCCATCTAGCGATCACCCTGACGGAGACCATTCTTGCCTTTTTTATCGGGACTGCATCGGGTTTAGGGGTGGGGCTTTGGCTTGGCCTTTCGCCCATGGCCAGTAAGATTCTTGACCCTTATATCAAAGCCGCCAATTCTATGCCTCGCGTTATTTTGGCGCCTATTTTTGCCATGTGGTTTGGCTTGGGGATCTGGTCTAAAGTGGCATTGGCTGTGACCCTTGTTTTTTTTATTGTTTTCTTCAATGTTTATCAAGGTGTTCGCGAGGTCAGTCCTACACTTTTGGATAATGCTCGCATGCTTGGAGCCGACCGGCGTCAATTGCTCAGACAGGTTTATTTGCCGTCAGCGACGAGCTGGGTGTTTTCCAGTCTTCATACGTCTGTTGGGCTGGCCTTTGTCGGAGCCGTCGTAGGCGAATATCTGGGCTCCGCTTCGGGTGTGGGCTATCTGATTCTGCAGGCCGAGGGTAGTCTTGATGTAGATACCGTGTTTGCTGGCATTTTTGTGCTGACCGCTTGCGCGGTTGTCCTGGATACCTTGGTAGGCATTATCGAAAAACGTCTGATGAAGTGGCAGCCTAAATCTGGCGAGACCGAGAAGCTTTAATCAGTTCGTCCAGTTTGCGCGAGTCAGCGACAAAGGCTCGAATCCCTTCCGATAGTTTTTCGCTCGCCATCGCATCCTCATTCAGCGCAAATCTGAAGTGTTTTTCATCGGCATTGATGTTCAATGATTGTTGCGACAGTGCGAAATCCGGGTTGAGTCGCGCAGTTACTTCGCCCTCATTGTTTTTTAGCTGACCTAGCAGCTCAGGGCTGATGGTTAGCAAGTCGCAACCGGCCAAGGCCAAAATCTGGCCTGTATTTCTAAAGCTGGCACCCATGATTTCGGTGCTGATACCAAAACGCTTGTAATACGCGTAGATCGTTGAGACCGATTGGACACCTGGGTCGTTAACCCCGGCACGGGCTGCTTCATCCCATGCCGAGCCCAGGGATTTTTTATGCCAGTCATAAATGCGACCGACAAAAGGTGAAATTAGCTGCACTTGCGCATTGGCACAAGCGACAGCCTGGATCAGGGAAAATAAAAGCGTCAAGTTGCAACGAATACCCTCTGTCTGCAGGATACGGGCAGCTTCGATACCTTCCCAAGTAGCGGCGATTTTGATCAAGACACGCTCTTTTGCGAAGCCAGCCTGCTCGTATAAATGGATAATCCGGCGGGCTCGCTCGACGGTTGCACGGGTATCAAACGACAATCTGGCATCGACTTCGGTGGATACCCTGCCAGGGACGATTTTCAGGATCTCGCTGCCAAAAGCGACCAATAAGTGATCGACTAACTCGTCTATTGGCGCATGGGGGTGTTTGGCGACACATGCCGCTAGTAGAGGCTTGTAGGCTTCTTGCTGCACCGCCTTGAGAATAAGGGACGGGTTGGTCGTTGCATCAGTAGGCTGATAGTGTTTTATATTTTCAAAATCGCCAGTGTCCGCCACCACAGTGGTATGTGAGCGTAGAGAATCGAGAAGACTGGGCATCGGCTATAATTCCAAGGTTTGCTTACAGATTTTTGAGACCGGGGTGATTGTGCTGTCAAGACTATTTTCAGAGGTGGCTGGTGTAGCCGCCGGTGGATTCGATAGGTTTCCACCTGCAATTTTAGCCTTGGCGGATGGCACCGTTTTCAGAGGGGTGTCCATTGGCGCTCCGGGCCATACAGTAGCCGAGATTGTATTTAATACGGCGATGACTGGCTATCAAGAGATTTTGACTGACCCGAGTTACAGTGGGCAGGCCGTCACGCTTACCTATCCTCATATTGGCAACACGGGCGTCAATCACGAAGATATCGAATCAAGCAAGGTACACGCTGCCGGCCTAATCGTTCGGGATTGTCCAGCGCGCATGTCGAATTTTCGCGCCACGCAGTCATTACCAGACTACCTGAAGGCTCAGGGAGTGGTTGCAATTGCTGAGATCGATACCCGCAAATTAACTCGCATTCTTCGTGAGGGCGGGGCGCAGGGCGGTTGTATTCTGGTTGGGGACGACGCTGAAAAAGCGCTTGCTTTAGCGCGCGGCTTTGCGGGCATGGCTGGTCAGGATCTGGCCAAGGTCGTTAGCTCAGCAGAGACTTCCAGCTGGACTGAATCGACCTGGCACCTGACGACAGGCTACGGGACTTTCGAGAATGTCGCAGCAACCAAAGGTAGCGACTACTTGCCGCACGTCGTGGCCTACGACTTTGGCGTCAAATCAAACATTTTGCGATTGCTGACAGAACGTGGATGCCGCATCACCGTGGTGCCTGCCCAGACAACAGCCGATCAAGTTCTGGCGATGAATCCAGATGGGATCTTTTTGTCGAATGGGCCGGGGGATCCGGATCCTTGCGACTATGCGATTGCTGCAACCAAGGTATTTTTAGAGCGGAAGTTACCCGTGTTTGGTATTTGCCTGGGGCATCAGATCATGGGCCTGGCTGTTGGTGCCAAGACCATCAAAATGAAAACTGGGCATCACGGATCCAATCATCCTGTGCAAGATCTGGCAAGCGGACGAGTATTCATTACGGCGCAAAATCATGGCTTTGAGGTAGACGCAAAGACCTTGCCTGCTCACGCTCGCGTCACACACATATCTCTTTTTGACGGCACCTTGCAGGGATTTGAGCTCACTGACCGTCCTGCATTCTGTTTTCAAGGGCATCCCGAAGCAAGCCCCGGCCCGCACGACATCGTCGTCCTGTTTGACAAATTCATGGGCCTAATGGCCGGCAACAAGTAAAGATTTCATTATGCCCAAGCGTACCGACTTAAAAACTATTCTCATCATTGGCGCAGGTCCGATCATCATTGGTCAGGCGTGTGAGTTCGACTATTCTGGTGCACAAGCGTGCAAGGCCCTCAAGGCCGAAGGTTATCGAACAGTTTTGGTCAATAGCAATCCAGCGACCATCATGACCGATCCGGAGACAGCCGATGTGACTTACATCGAGCCGATCACCTGGCAGGTAGTTGAAAAAATCATCGAAAAAGAACGCCCTGATGCGGTTTTACCAACGATGGGTGGTCAAACGGCTTTGAATTGTGCGCTCGATCTCGATAAGTTTGGCGTTTTGAAAAAATATAACGTCGAACTGATTGGTGCCAATGCGCACGCCATTGAAAAGGCTGAAGACCGTCAGAAATTCAAGACAGCGATGAACGCGATTGGCCTTGAGTCAGCCTACTCAGGAGTCGCGCACAGTCTTGAAGAAGCGTGGGATATTCAGAGAAAGATCGCAATCAAAACGGAGTCTAGCGGTTTTCCCGCTGTGATCCGGCCGAGCTTCACGCTAGGTGGCAGCGGTGGAGGTATCGCTTATAACGCCGAAGAATTTGAAACCATTTGTCGCCGCGGGCTTGAAGCATCCCCCACTAAAGAACTTCTGATCGAAGAGTCTTTACTTGGCTGGAAAGAATTCGAAATGGAAGTCGTGCGCGACAGTGCTGATAATTGCATTATCGTCTGCTCAATTGAAAATCTTGATCCGATGGGCGTTCATACCGGTGACTCGATAACCGTTGCCCCTGCACAAACGCTGACTGACAAAGAATATCAAATCATGCGTAACGCGTCGATCGCGGTATTACGCGAGATCGGTGTCGATACGGGTGGCTCGAACGTGCAGTTTGCACTCAATCCAGAGAACGGTCGCATGATCGTGATCGAGATGAATCCGCGCGTGTCGCGCTCTTCGGCGCTTGCTTCCAAAGCAACTGGTTTCCCAATCGCCAAAGTGGCTGCGCGCTTAGCCGTTGGCTATACGCTGGATGAACTCAAGAACGAGATTACAGGTGGCGCCACACCAGCTTCATTTGAACCAACGATCGATTACGTGGTGACTAAGGTTCCACGCTTCGCATTTGAAAAATTCCCGACCGCTGATGCGCGTCTGACCACGCAGATGAAATCTGTTGGCGAAGTCATGGCCATCGGTCGTACTTTTCAGGAGTCGTTTCAAAAAGCCTTGCGAGGTCTTGAAGTGGGCGTCGATGGTTTGAATCAGAAAACCATTGATCGGGAAAAAATTCAAATCGAATTGGGTGAGCCCGGGCCTGAGCGGATCTGGTATGTTGGCGATGCCTTTGCCCAGGGTTTTAGTCTGGATGAAGTGTATCAACTGACCAAGATTGATCCCTGGTTCTTGTCACAAATTAAAGAGATTGTTGATCTCGAATTAGCACTAGAGCAGAAAACGGTTGCCGACATCGATGCCGACATCATGCGTCAACTGAAGCGTCGCGGGTTTTCTGACCGCCGACTGGCATTTTTGCTGGACACTTCCGAGACCGAGCTACGCAAATTGCGTCATCAGTTCAACGTTCGTCCAGTTTTTAAGCGCGTAGATACTTGCGCGGCCGAGTTTGCGACGAACACCGCTTACCTCTATTCAACATACGAAGAAGAGTGCGAAGCCAAGCCCACCGATAAAAAGAAAATTATCGTTCTGGGTGGCGGCCCCAACAGAATCGGCCAAGGTATTGAGTTTGACTACTGCTGCGTGCACGCTTCCCTGGCGTTGCGCGACGATGGTTTTGAAACCATTATGGTTAACTGCAATCCCGAGACCGTTTCTACTGACTACGACACGTCGGATCGGCTTTATTTCGAACCCGTCACGCTCGAAGACGTACTCGAAATCGTCCACGTCGAGAAGCCCGTTGGCATGATCGTTCAGTACGGTGGGCAAACGCCATTGAAGCTCGCTCGAGCACTTGAGGCGAACGGGGTTCCAATTATCGGGACCAGCCCTGAGTCCATCGATGTGGCTGAGGATCGTGAGCGCTTTCAGAAATTACTGCACAAGCTGAACTTGCGTCAGCCGCCTAATCGCACTGCGCGCACTGAAGGCGAGGCGCTCGCTCACGCTCAGGAAATCGGTTATCCACTGGTTGTTCGTCCCAGCTACGTGCTGGGCGGTCGTGCCATGGAAATCGTGCATGAGCAAGCCGATCTTGAGCGTTACATGCGTGAAGCCGTTAAGGTTAGCAATGATTCGCCTGTTTTGCTTGATTGCTTTTTGAATAACGCGACAGAAGTCGATGTTGATTGCTTGTCTGATGGGCAGCAGGTGTTTATCGGTGGCGTCATGGAGCACATCGAGCAAGCTGGTGTTCACTCGGGCGATTCTGCCTGCTCACTGCCGCCTTATTCGCTGTCGCAAGGCGTTATTGATGAGATCAAACGACAAACCGCACTGATGGCACGCGCCCTGAATGTAAACGGCTTGATGAACGTACAGTTCGCTGTTCAGGATGGCGATGTCTACGTACTTGAGGTCAATCCTCGCGCATCGCGTACGGTGCCCTTTGTTTCAAAAGCCACAGGTTTGCAGTTAGCAAAGATCGCTGCACGCGCAATGGCTGGGCAAAGCTTGGCATCACAGGGGATTACTAAAGAAGTCGTGCCGCATTACTACTCTGTTAAAGAGGCTGTTTTCCCGTTTGTTAAGTTCCCCGGTGTTGATACGATTCTCGGCCCCGAGATGAAATCCACCGGCGAGGTCATGGGCGTCGGCACCAGTTTTGGCGAGGCGTTTGTCAAGTCACAGCTCGCCGCAAGTGTAAAACTGCCTGAAACCGGCGTTGCCTTCATCAGCGTCAAGAATCAAGATAAGCCAAGGGCGATTGAAGTGGCGCAGGGACTGCATAAACTTGGCTTCAAGTTAACGGCTACTCGCGGTACTGCCGCCGCAATCGCCGAGGCTGGCATCCCCGTTACCACCGTGAACAAGGTGGCGGAGGGGCGGCCGCACATCGTTGATATGCTGAAAAACGGTGAGGTTTCCCTTGTGATCAATACGGTGGAAGAGCGTCGCAACGCAATCAGCGACTCGCGTGCCATTCGTACACAGTCACTCGCCGCGCGGGTAACTTACTACACGACGATTGCAGGGGCCTGGGCAGCGGTAGAAGGCATGCAGTACTTGCGTGAAAGCCACGGTTTGAAAGTGTATTCGCTGCAAGATCTGCACAAGTCTTTGAAGCCCTGAGCAATCAAGTTAACTGTCCGGGACGACATCATGAATGAACTACCGTACAGTCATATCAAGATTCTTGATATCAGTCAGGGCATTGCTGGCCCTTATTGTGCGCACATTCTCTGGCAACAGGGAGCTGATGTCATTAAGGTCGAGCCACCCGCTGGTGATTGGGGGCGCTATGTAAGCACGATGCGGGGCAAGCAAAGCGCGGTGTCGATACAGTTCAACGCTGGTAAACGCGGGTTGGCGCTTGACGCAAGAACAGAAGCTGGTCAAAAAGTTCTGGTCGAACTCGCCTTGCAGGCCGACGTTGTTGTGCAAAATTTTCGCCCTGGGGTTGTCAACCGTCTGGGCATTGCCTACGAGACCTTAAGTGCACTGAAACCTGACCTGGTCTATGTCTCGATTAGTGGGTATGGGGATGATGGCCCTTACGCGGACGCTCCAGCAACGGATTCTGTGATGCAGGCTGATACTGGCCTGATGGTGAGTAATCAGGATGAAAACGGCGTTCCTAGACGAATTGGTTTGTTGACCGCAGATGTCTCAACCGGCCTCTATGCTTCGCAAGCGCTTTCCGCCGCACTCTACCAGCGTTTGGCCAAAGGAGTCGGCACGCACGTTAAAGTCAATCTTTTCGAGGCTTGTGCGGCGTTTCAAGGGATGGTGTTTCTTGAACACGCTATGACTGGTGGCCACCGCCCCACAGGTGCAGTAACTGCACCTAACGGCATCTTTAAAACAAGTGATGGCGTTTTAACCGTCGTGGCTGTCGGTAACGAACACTTCGCACGCGTGGCACGCGCCTTGAATCATCCCGAATGGATAACCGATCCACGTTTTATAGAAAACGGTGATCGTGTGCAGCATCGCGATGCGCTACATGCGGATATTCGAGCCATATTGCTGACCAACACGACTGCGCACTGGATGAGTCTATTTGCTAGCCATGAAGTGTTGCATGCGCCCGTTCGTCATTACGACGATGTGATCCAACATCCTCAGGCAATTCACCTGGGCACCGTGGGCTCAATCGAACAAGAGGGGATTGGTCAGCTGCCCTACATCGGTCTGCCTACCAAACCATACCGACGCCCTGTCAGTGCCGCGCCCGGGATCGGTGAGCACTCTTTCCAAATATTAAAGGAAGCGGGCATTGAGCTTGCTCGTATTAATCAGCTGATCAAGGATGGTGTTGTTGTCCAGTTGAACCAATAAGGAGACTCGTATGATCGCTGTTTTTTCTACAAAAATAACTCTGATAAAGCTAGCAAAATCGCTTTCGTCCGTACCCCTACTGATTGCGGCATTCGTACTGATCAGTGGGTCAACAGGCGCTCAGGCGCAAGACGCCAAAAGCAATCCCGGCAGTTACCCGACAAAGCCCATCAGAATGATCGTGCCTTATCCTCCTGGCGGGCCTACCGACTTGACCGCAAGGGTTGTCGCTGCTGAGATGAATAAGTCTCTCGGACAGTCCATCGTGGTCGATAACCGTCCTGGTGCCAGCGGCATGATTGGGGCTGAGCAAGTCGCGAAATCAGATCCAGACGGGTATGTCTTCCTTGCCAACGCTTCATTGCACGTCATTAATCCCTTTATCTATCCTGACATGCATTTCGATGCGTTGAAGGATTTTGTGCCGATTACCCAGCTAGCAGCGGTACCCTTGGTACTGGTGGTTCCTGTCGATTCGCCAATCAAAACCGTGAAGGATCTTGCTGAATATGCAAGAAAGAACCCGAATAAATTGAATTTTGGTTCTTCTGGTAGTGCCTCTGCCCAGCAGTTAGCTGGTGAATCGTTCAAGATTGCGGCGGGTGTTCAGATGCAGCACGTGCCCTATAAGGGCAGCTCGCCTGCTTTGGCTGATTTGGTCGGCGGTCAGATTCAATTGATGTTTGACTCGATGCCCTCAGCGATGCCTTTCATTAAGTCAGGCAAGCTGCGCGCCATTGCAGTGACGACGGCTCAGCGTGCAAAAGCACTGCCAGAGTTACCGACGATTGCCGAGTCGGGTTACCCCGATTTTGACATTGCAACGTGGTACGGGTACTGGGCGCCTAAGGGCACGCCAACCGAGATTGTTGATAAGTTGGCACAAGCAGCCCAACTGGCGCTTCGTCAACCTGCTGTGGTTGAGGCCTACGCCAACATGGGTGCTGAGCCAGTTGGGTCGACGCCGGCAGCGTTCGCGCGTTACAACGAATCTGAGACTAAAAAGTGGGAAGTCATTGTCCGTCAGTCCGGCGCAAAGGCTGATTAATGTTTGTATTTATTACTGGTGCTAGCAGCGGCTTGGGCCAAGCATTGGCAAAACGCTATGCCTCTCAAGGCGCGACGCTTGGACTGGTAGCAAGGCGAGGCGATCGCTTGGATGCGCTGCTGGCAATGATCGACGATCAAGTGCCATCGCGTCATCACAGCTACGTCTTGGATGTCCGCGACAGAACCGCACTGCATCGGGCGGCACAGCACTTCATTGAACAAGCCGCGATGCATGGGCAGACGATTGACGTTGTGATTGCGAATGCGGGCATCAGCGCCGGCACGCTCACCCATGAATTCGATGATTTTGCGGTGTTCAAAGAAATCTTCGATACCAACGTACTTGCGCTGGTTGCGACATTTGAACCTTTCTTGTCGACGATGGTTCAAGCTAAAAAAGGTTGTTTGGTTGGGATTTCGAGTGTGGCAGGGGTGAGGGGATTGCCTGGGGCAGGTGCGTATAGCGCCTCAAAATCCGCGGTAACCACTTATTGCGAGAGTCTGCGACTTGAACTTCAACCCAAAGGTGTTAGCGTCGTCACAATCGCGCCAGGTTTCATCAAGAGCGAAATGACGGCGCAAAATCCCTATCACATGCCGTTCTTGATGGAGACGGATCGCTTTGCTTCACAAGCAATTGAAGCCATAGCGCGCAAAAAATCTTTCGCAGTCATCCCCTGGCAAATGGCATGGGTTGCCCGGTTACTTGGCGTACTACCCAATTGGCTTTACGACAAAATCCTGCGGGATGCACCCCGCAAACCTCGCCGAGGTAATTGAGAGTAATGATCGCTTGAAATTGTACGGGAGTCCCGTATAATTGAAGAATGCGTTCCGTCATTGAAACACCGACATTCCAGAAACAAGCTGAAAAATTATGGTCTGAAAGTGAGAGATTAGCTTTCATTGATTGGATTGCATTAAATCCCCTCGCGGGCGATGTTGTGCCGGGCGCGAACGGGGCACGTAAAGTTCGTTGGGGTCGTGCAGGTTCGGGTAAGTCTGGCGGTGTGAGAGTGATTTATTTCAACCTCACCGAGCAAGAAGTGGTGTTGCTCTTGGCCGTGTATTCGAAGTCTGAACGCACAAATATGCTTCCTGCAGAAATCAAAAAGGTGGTGTGACATGAGCATCAAAACCATAAATGTAGAGCAAGTGGCAAAGGCAATTGAAGCCGATATGGGCGAAGAATTGCTCGATATCCGTCAAGCGCTTGCAGAAGCGCAGCAAGGACTTGGGCGTGTGACTACTCCAGAGCAAATGCTTGTTCGACTTGCGAGAGAGAAGACTGGTCTGACTCAAGCGAGCTTTGCTGAGCGTATCTCTACGCCGTTGGCGACGCTACGCGACTGGGAGCAAGGACGGTTTTCACCGCCAGGCGGCGTACTGTGTTTGTTTCGCTTAATCGTCAAACATCCCGAGCTATCTCAGGAGTTGGTTGTTGGTTGAGTCGTAAAGTATTTGTTCAAACGCAACTCACTTAAGCACTAACTTCCTCGCCAGACGGCCTATTGAGATGATCGACACGACCCCACTCGAGCATCTTCCAACCGTCATCTGAGACTTCAATTCTATTAATACTTGCGTTGAGCAATGATGCCTGTCTTGGCTCGCTCAGGGCAACTTGATTGGCATGACGCCAGACAATGTCCAAAGCACCGCCGTGACTGACGACCAGAACAAGCTGACCGGGGTGTTTCGCCGCAATCTCATTAATAGCGGAGATTACGCGATGATTAAAAGCCTCAAGCGTTTCGCCGCCCTCGACAATAGCCGTTGGGTTGCGACTGCGCCAAGCGGCCGCAGCCACTGGCTGATGCTGATCCATCTCGTCGTACAGCAGGTTTTGCAACACCCCAAAATGACGTTCACGTAGCCCCTGATGCAGAGTGGGTTGCAGACCAATTGGCTGGGACGCAATCCGGGCAGTATCATGCGCGCGCTGAAGATCACTGGCGTACACGGCATGGATTGTTTGATTAGCTTGCAAAGCTGCTAAATAAGCCCCTAAGGCGTGCGCCTGTCTTTCGCCGTTATCGTTGAGCGGGATATCCTCCCATCCCTGAATGCGTTTTTCAACGTTCCAGGGCGTTTCGCCATGCCGGACTAGCCAGATTTCGGTCATCGAACGTCCTAAGCCAAAAGTTATTGTTCTACAAAAGCTCGCTCAATCACGAAGTCGCCTGGCTTAGTGGTATTGCCTTCCTTGAAGCCTTTAGCTTCCAGCATGATTTTCAGATCTCTGAGCATCCCGGGACTGCCGCAAATCATGATGCGATCTTCGGCTGGGTTCAAGGCCGGTACGCCAAGGTCAGAAAAAAGCTTGCCACTCTCGACTAAGTCGGTGATCCGGCCCATATTGTGAAATGGTTGCCGCGTAACGGTCGGGTAGTAGCGTAATTGCTTGCTAATCTGCTCACCGAGCAACTCATGCTGGGGTAGCTGATTAACGAGCAGGTCGTGGTAGGCGAGTTCTTCTACTTCCCGAACGCCGTGTACCAGCACTACTTCTTCGAATTTTTCGTAGGTGTCCGGGTCACGAATGATACTCATGAAAGGGGCCAGGCCAGTGCCAGTAGCAAAAAGATAAAGACGTTTGCCGGGCAACAGATAATCTATCAACAGGGTGCCTGTTGGTTTACGCCCCACAATGATGGTGTCACCCACCTGTATGTGCTGCAAGCGCGAGGTGAGAGGACCGTCCTCAACTTTGATGCTCAGAAACTCAAGTTGCTCTTCGTAATTTGGGCTAACAATACTGTAGGCACGCAGCAAAGGCTTGTCATTGACGCGCAACCCTATCATGGTGAAGTGGCCGTTACTGAATCTGAGCGACTTATCCCTAGTTGTTGTAAAGCTAAACAAACGATTAGTCCAATGATGAACTGTCAGGACTCGCTCTTCGTTAAATGCACTCATAGGGATCGCAAAGTGTTGATGATCTTCGATAAAGGCGGGATGCCGAGCTGTTACCCAGTCTCGACCACTCAGCATTGTAATGGTATCGGGATCTATGAGGGCTTCAGCAGATCACAGCACAGGATGCTAAGTTCAATAAGCAGATTGGGCAACGCATATTTAGTTATATGCTTCTAACTGATGTTTCTCATCTGCTGAATTTTTACCGATAAGGCGTGTACCTGACCGCATTACAATAAGGCGGACTATTTCGGGAGCTTCGCGTGCAAAACAAGACATTACGTCGCGGTAAGGCAGTTCATCGGTACATTGCGGCATTGGTAGCGCTAGCCTCCGTCATTTCGGGCACAACGCATGCTCAAGCCGTGATCAAAATTGGCGAAATCAATAGCTATAAAGCGCAACCTGCCTTTCTTGAGCCCTACAAAAAGGGCATGGAACTCGCGGTCGAGCAAATTAATGCCTCAGGCGGCTTATTGGGTAAACAAATCGAGCTGATTACGCGAGATGACAACGCCAATCCCGGTGACGCAGTGCGCGCGGCTGAAGAATTGCTGTCGCGGGATCGAGTTGACCTGCTGACGGGGTCCTTTTTGTCGCACATTGGCTTGGCTTTAACGGATTTTTCGAAACAGAAAAAAATATTTTTTCTAGCGAGTGAACCTCTGACTGACAAGATCGTCTGGGATAACGGTAATGACTACACCTTCAGGTTGAGAACCTCTACCTATATGCAGGTCGCCATGCTAGTGCCAGGTGCTGCAGCGATGAAGAAAAAGCGTTGGGCGATTGTGTATCCGAATTATGAATATGGCCAGTCTGCCGCAGCGACTTTCAAGAAGCTGCTGCAAAAAGCACAGCCCGACGTCGAGTTTGTTGCTGAGCAGGCTCCGCCCTTAGGCAAGCTAGAGGCGGGTAGTGTCGTTCAGTCACTGGCTGATGCCAAACCGGATGCTGTGTTTAATGTCTTGTTTGGTGCCGATTTGGCTAAGTTCGTTCGGGAAGGCAACACCCGGGGCTTGTTTAAGGGGCGCGAGGTTGTCAGCTTGCTGACGGGTGAACCTGAATACCTTGATCCTCTCAAAGACGAGTCTCCTGACAACTGGCTTGTGACTGGCTATCCCTGGTACGGCATCAAAACGCCCGAGCATATGGCTTTTTTAAATGCCTATCAAGCTAAGTACAAGGATTATCCGCGGATGGGCTCCATCATCGGCTACAGTGCGATCATGTCTCTGGCGGCAGGCATCAAGAAGGCGCAAAGCGTGTCGACTGATCGACTCGTAGCCGCGTTCAAGGGTTTGAATGTAGACACTCCCTTTGGTTCGATTACTTATCGCGCGCAAGACCATCAGTCGACCATGGGCAGTTTTGTTGGTCGCACAAAAAATGAAGCTGGCAAAGGCGTCATGACTGATTTTGCGTACGCGAGCGGTACTGCTTACCTGCCGCCAGATGACGAAGTCGGCAAAATGCGGTCCGTAACGCCTCAATAACGAGCAGTCACCTGCTAAGCAGCGCCACATATGATGGATCTGGCCAGTTTCGTTTTTCAATTGCTTAATGGCCTGGCCGCGGCTTCATCGCTTTTTTTGGTCGCTGCCGGATTGTCACTGATCTTCGGGGTCACCCGAGTGGTGAACTTCGCGCATGGCTCGTTTTTTATGCTGGGCATCTACCTGGCGTATTCACTCGTTAGCCAATTTAGTTTTTTCTTCGGTTATTGGGTCGGTTTGTTGCTTGCAGCATCACTGGTAGGCCTGATCGGCGCGTTTGTCGAGATGGCGTTGATGCGGCGCGTATACCAAGCTCCCGAGCTTTTTCAGTTGCTGGCGACTTTTGCTCTGGTGCTGGTTTTAAAGGACGCCGTACTCTGGATTTGGGGCGCAGAGGAGTTATTGGGCCCGCGAGCGCCTGGCTTTAGAGCCTCTGTCGAACTTCTGGGAAGACAGTTTCCCGAATACGATTTGCTGCTGATTGCGCTGGGACCTCTCATTCTGTTGTTGCTCTGGTTGTTGTTGAATCGAACACGCTGGGGAGTTCTGATTCGTGCGGCAACGCAAGATCGCGATATGCTGGCGGCGTTGGGTGTCAACCAAGCCTGGTTGTTCACTTCGGTATTTTTTCTGGGGGCATTTCTGGCGGGTTTGGGCGGTGCTCTGCAGCTACCAAGAGAACCCGCCAGCCTTGAGATGGACCTCACCGCCATGACAGCAGCGTTCGTGGTTGTGGTGGTTGGAGGGATGGGTTCAATACCAGGTGCCTACTTGGCTGCTCTGTTGATCGCTGAGTCTAAAGCGATTTTTATCTGGATAGGTAACGTGGATATCTTTGGCGTGACCGTATCTTTCTCAAAAATGACGCTAGTCGTTGAGTTTCTGCTGATGGCCATCGTGTTGACCGTCCGTCCCTGGGGTCTGCTCGGAAGATCGCTGCCCTCTGTTCGCCTGAGTACTAATGCAGAGCGGCCACTTGAAAGGGCGAGCATACCTATCAAGGCCCTCACGTGGTTTTTCTTTCTGTTTTTGTTGGGTTTGCCACTAGGTTTGAACCAATCGTCTTACGTGCTTGTTCTTGGTATCGATATGTTGACTGCTTCACTGTTTGCGGCCAGTCTGCATTTCATGATGGGGCCTGCGGGACTTCATTCTTTCGGCCATGCTGCCTATTTTGGTCTGGGTGCGTACGGGGCTGCTTTAGTGGTTCGCAGCCTAGGGCTACCGATGGAGATCGCTCTGTTCGTCGCCCCACTCGCTGCAACACTGGGTGCCTTGTTATTAGGCTGGTTCAGTGTGCGTTTATCGGGCGTTTATCTGGCCATGCTGACACTGGCGTTTGCACAAATCATCTGGGCCATGGTTTTTCAATGGGATGACTTCACCGGGGGCAGCAATGGGCTGACGGGCATCTGGCCTGCGCCATGGCTGTCGAGCAAACCAGTCTATTACGTGATGACCTTGCTCATCGCAGGCGCGTTGATCTGGCTATTGCGCCGGACTTTATTCACGCCTTTCGGACTAGCCATGCGAGCAGCGAGAGACTCTGCCTTGCGTGCAGAGGCAATTGGCCTTAATACAAAGCAGATTCAGTGGACTGCTTTTGTCATTGCAGCCACTTTCGCCGGCGTGGCTGGGTCTCTCTTCGCCTTCTCTAAAGGCAGTATCTCGCCAGATGTGCTGTCGGTTGCACGGTCAGTGGATGCGCTTGTGATGGTGCTGTTGGGTGGCGTGCAAACGCTGAGCGGACCAATCGTTGGCGCCATCACGTTTACCTGGTTACACGATACGCTTGCACGCAATACAGATTATTGGCGTGCCGTACTCGGTGGTGTGATTCTGTTGTTGGTGATGCTGTTTCCCCAGGGGATTGCAGGCTATGCCAGACGTTTGTTTGGCTCTAAGTTCAGATAATGATCGACCAGATGAGTGTGTTGACTGTCAGGGGCCTGGGCAAATCCTTCGGGGGAGTTAAAGCGGTTAGTGACGTCAACTTTGACGTGCGTCGAGGTGAGTTGCTTGCTCTAATTGGGCCAAACGGGGCAGGCAAATCGACTGTTTTCAATCTCTTGAATGGTCAGCTGACACCCGATTCTGGGTCGATTTCATTTAATGGGCAAGATATTGCCGGCGAGCAAGCTCGTGACATTTGGCGGCTCGGTATTGGTAGAACATTTCAGATCGCAGAGACCTTTACTTCGCTCACCGTAGCTGAGAACGTGCAAATGGCGCTGTTGTCGGCCAACCGGCTAGTAGCAGATTTTGGTCAGTTGGTTGGCGACTATCAGTCTGACCAAGTCACTGGCCTTTTACGTCAAGTCGGAATAGAGAGTCTGGCGCTTCGAGCGTGCGCTGACCTTGCCTATAGCGATGTCAAGCGTCTTGAACTTGCCATGGCACTCGCCCATCAACCTGAACTCCTATTAATGGATGAGCCCACGGCCGGCATGGCCCCCGCAGAACGTCTTCAACTGATGGCCTTGGTCAAAGCGCTTGTCGCAGAAAGACAAATGGCTGTGCTGTTTACAGAGCACAGCATGGATGTCGTTTTTACCTACGCTGACCGGGTGATTGTATTAGCGGGTGGGCAACTCATTGCAGACGGAACCCCAGCGCAGATTCAGGATGACCGAGCGGTGGCTGAGATCTATTTTGGTCGTGCTGCAAGCTTCAAACCACAGGTCCCGCAAAGTCAGGTGCCAGCAGAGAATCATACTGATAAGCGGGCGCCTGATTACCTTTTGACTGTAAAAGGCTTAAACGCCTGGTATGGTCAAGCCCAAGCCTTATTCAATGTCGATTTGGCAGTACGACCGGGCGAGGTAGTCGCTCTGATGGGACGCAACGGTGCGGGTAAATCGACCACGATAAAAACCATTATGGGCCTGATCACGAAGCGCGAGGGATCCGTCTTGTTTCAGGGTCAAGATATCTCAAGCTTAAAGACGCATCACATCGCAGCGAGAGGGATGGGTTTTGTCCCGGAAGATCGTCGTATTTTTAGTGATCTGACTGTTCTTGAAAACCTTGAAACAGGCAGACGACCATTGCCTCAACGCGTGGGTCACACCTCAGCCAAAGCATGGACGATTGAAGCGCTGTTTACGCTCTTTCCTAACCTTGCCGCCATGCCGGACCGTCTCGGTAGGCATATGAGTGGAGGTGAGCAGCAAATGCTGACGCTCGCTCGAACGCTGATGGGTAATCCATGCCTGGTGCTGATGGATGAGCCCTCAGAGGGGATAGCGCCGTTAATCGTTGAGCAGATGGTTCACGCGATTTTGCAGTTGAAACAACAAGGCGTGAGTATCCTGCTGAGCGAGCAGAATATGCACTTTGTCAGACTCGTTGCCGATCGGGTCTACACACTCGATCAAGGTACTGTCACTTTCACCGGATCGCTGGATGATTTTTTGCATGGCTGACGGTCTAAAGCTACTAAATGCACGCGGTAATCTAGCGGGTTTCCACTAGGAACGTCTCGCTTGGCTTGCATTTAAGTTAAAGATTGCCCAAAATAGAGGCTGCGTTGATTGCCCCGGTTCCGACCAGAGCCGGGGTTTTGCTTTTTTGGATTTATTTACCATGGCTACTATTCCACTTACCGTACGCGGCGCCGAGCGTTTGCAGGCTGAGTTACATCGCCTGAAGACGATTGAACGTCCGGCTGTCATCAGCGCCATTGCCGAGGCGCGATCCCATGGCGATTTGTCAGAAAACGCCGAATACGATGCTGCGCGCGAGCGTCAAGGCTTTATCGAAGGTCGTATTGCTGAACTGGACGGCACCTTGTCTAATGCGCAACTGATTGATCCTGCTGCTCATGATGCGGAAGGTAGAGTCGTGTTTGGATCGACAGTCGAGATCGAGGATCTTGATTCAGGTGACAAGGTGACTTACCAGATCGTCGGTGATGTCGAGGCCGACATCAAAGCCAACTTGATTTCTGTGTCTAGCCCAGTTGCCCGAGCCATGATCGGTAAGTCTGAGGGCGATGTTGTGTCAGTAAATGCCCCGTCGGGCGTTCGTGAATACGAAATCGTCAGCGTCAAATACTGCTAACTAGTCCACTTTACCGATTAATCGCCGAGTTACCCCGGCGGTTAATGCGTAAAAACGAATACTTGAGGTCAGGTACGTTTAAGGCCTGCGCGTTTACCGGCGGGCCCTCTAGCGGGACCACCACTCGATAAACCTCGACGCGCCCCTGACCGCAAAGACATGGCACTGCGACGAGGGATATCATGTGCAGAGGCCGCTTTGGCCGGCCGATTGGAGGGCCTGCCGACTCGATCGCCCGAGAACACAGCCGAGTAAGAGAATTTTGGTTTTTCTTCAACCTCGGACTCTGGACGCTTAGTGCGGCGGCTAGGTTTAGTCAGCTTCTTGCCGCTCGCTGCCAGCTTTTTAGGCGTGTGTGGCTCGTTAGCCTTGCGCTTTGTGCTGACAGGTTTCGGTGGGGCCAAGTAGGTGCTTTGATCGCCTGGTCGAAATAAAATTAAGGTTTTGCCTAAATGGTGAACCGAAGCACAGGATAATGTGTCACAGATGGTGGCGAGCAGAATCTCACGATCAGCTCGCTCGGCGCCGGATGCTTTAACTTTTATTAATTCGTGAGACGTCAGAGCCCGATCGATTTCTTTCAGCACTGCGTCAGTTAAACCATTGTCGCCAATCAGGACAACAGGTTTCAGGGGATGGGCGGCGGCGCGCAGCGTGCTGCGTTCGCGTGGGGTGATATCCATAATAGTCATAAGGTAGATTGTACGGGAATGGCCAAAAATAAATTTTCAAAAGAATGGGTAATGCAACACATTAACGACCCGTTCGTAAAATTAGCGACACAAAAAGGCTATCGGGCAAGAGCTGCTTTCAAGTTAACTGAGATCCTCGACACTGAAAAACTAATGCGACGAGGCAATATCGTCGTCGATTTAGGATCTGCTCCGGGTAGCTGGAGTCAAGTCGCTCGTGAACGTTTGGTTGGCGCTGGGGGTGTCATTGACGGCAAGGTTGTTGCCATCGATATCTTGCCGATGGATCCGGTAGCCGGCGTGATCTTTATCCAAGGAGATTTTAGTCTGGATGAGCCATTGCAGGAAGTCACTGCTGCGCTTGACGGCCAGCGTGTTGACTTAGTCATGTCTGACATGGCACCTAATTTGTCTGGCGTAGGCAGCGCGGATGCAGCCCGTGTTCAACAAATTATTGAATTAGCACTTGAATTTGCGCTTTTACACCTCAAACCTGAAGGTGCGCTGATCGTTAAAGCCTTTCATGGGAGCGGGTTTTCCCAGGTCGTTGAAAGTTTTAAACGACACTTTAAGCGAGTGGTCGAAATTAAACCCAAAGCCTCCAGAAAACAGTCGTCAGAGACTTTTTTGGTTGCCAAAGGCCTGAAGTAGCCATCAGGGTTAGAATTGAGTATTAATAGTCTGTTTATAAATTTGCGATTTTGTAACGAACTCCTGTCCGTTCAAGTCGCAGGTCGGAACCACATGCAGGAGATCGGCCTTGAATAACAATTTTTCGAAAGTTGCGGTCTGGTTAGTGATCGCACTCGTTCTGTTCACTGTATTCAAACAGTTCGACAGTCGCGCCCCCGTGCAAGACACCGTCAGCTACACGACCTTTATGGAAGAAGCCAAGGCTGGCAAGGTCAAGCGCGTTGACGTTCAGGGCGACACTTTGCACGTTACGCCAGATACTGGCCGTCCGTATTCACTGACGACACCGGGTGACCTGTGGATGGTTTCGGATCTCGTCAAAGCAGGTGTTCAAGTTGCTGGTAAAGCTCGCGAAGAGCCCTCCTTGCTGATGAGCATTTTCGTTTCCTGGTTCCCCATGCTTCTGCTGATAGGCGTTTGGGTTTTCTTCATGCGCCAGATGCAAGGTGGTGGCAAGGGCGGAGCCTTCAGCTTCGGTAAATCACGAGCAAAAATGCTCGATGAAAGCACGAACGCCATTACCTTTGCGGACGTCGCGGGTTGCGACGAAGCGAAAGAAGATGTGCAAGAACTGGTCGACTTTCTTCGTGATCCTACTAAGTTTCAAAAGCTGGGTGGTCGCATCCCTCGTGGCGTCTTGATGGTGGGTTCACCCGGTACTGGTAAAACATTATTGGCGAAAGCCATTGCTGGCGAAGCCAAAGTGCCGTTTTTTAGTATTTCTGGTTCTGATTTTGTTGAGATGTTTGTGGGTGTTGGTGCCGCCCGTGTCCGCGACATGTTCGAGAACGCAAAGAAACACGCGCCTTGCATTATTTTTATTGATGAGATTGATGCTGTCGGTCGTCAGCGTGGCGCTGGCCTGGGCGGTGGTAACGACGAGCGCGAGCAAACACTCAATCAGATGCTGGTTGAGATGGACGGTTTTGAATCTGGTCAAGGCGTTATTGTGATCGCTGCGACTAACCGTCCCGATGTACTGGATCCCGCTCTGTTGCGCCCTGGTCGTTTTGATCGCCAGGTGGTCGTTCCCCTACCTGATATTCGCGGTCGGGAGCAAATTCTCAAAGTTCATATGCGCAAAGTGCCAATCGCACAAAATGTCGATGCGCATGTGTTGGCTCGAGGTTGCCCGGGATTTTCCGGTGCGGATCTGGCTAACCTGGTCAACGAGGCTGCCTTGTTTGCTGCACGACGCAACGGCCGCACGGTTGATATGTCGGATTTTGAGAAAGCCAAAGACAAGATCATCATGGGTGCCGAACGCCGCTCCATGGTCATGCCAGAAGAAGAGCGCCGTAACACGGCTTACCATGAGTCGGGTCATGCAATCGTCGCCCGGATGTTGCCCAAAACCGATCCTGTGCACAAAGTGACCATCATTCCTCGGGGTCGTGCCTTGGGTGTGACGATGCAACTGCCCGAGGGTGATCGCTACAGCATGGACAAAGAGCGTCTCTTGTGCACGATCGCCGTGTTGTTTGGTGGGCGTATTGCTGAAGAGTTGTTCATGAACCAGATGACTACGGGCGCTTCAAATGACTTTGAGCGCGCAACGGCCATTGCACGTGACATCGTGACTCGTTATGGCATGAGCGAAGTGCTCGGTCCTATGGTGTACGCTGAGAATGAAGGCGAAGTGTTCTTGGGTCGCAGCGTCACTAAAACCACGCACATGTCCGAAGCGACCATGCAAATGGTTGATAAAGAGATCCGCCAAATCATCGACGATCAGTACCGAGTCGCAAGAGCGATTCTCGAAGGTAATCGGGATAAAGTCGAAGCAATGACTCATGCATTGCTTGAGTGGGAGACCATCGATTCGGACCAAATCAATGACATCATTGAAGGTCGCCCACCGCGGGCACCCAAGGTGATCTTGCCTTCACCTGATTCGTCGGACACACCTCCAACGGGTGCGGCACCTGGCCCGAAAGCCGATCCGGCTACAGTCGTCTGATCCAGTTTTAGAGCGACGACATTAGTATGGCACTTAAGTGGGTCTGCGGCCGCTTTGATTTTGATCTGAACAAGACTGGCCCCTTGTTGATGGGCATTATCAATGTCACGCCGGATTCTTTCTCCGGCGATGGCATGTATGCTCAGGCAGATGCTGCGATTGCGAAAGGCCTGGCGTTAATCGCTGAAGGCGCACGCATTCTTGACATTGGAGGCGAGTCGACTCGCCCTGGTGCGCAGCCGGTATCCGCTGATGAAGAAATTGCACGCATCATGCCAGTGCTTGAGGTGTTCAGGGATGTAGATGTCGCTTTGTCAGTTGACACGAGGCACGCTTCTGTCATGAAAGCGGCACTGGATGCTGGTGCAGACATTATTAACGACATCTCGGGTTTTCGCGATCCCCAGGCTCAAGCGCTGATTGCTTCTCATCCCAACTGTGGCGTGTGTATCATGCATATGCAGGGTGACCCGAGCACGATGCAGATCAAGCCTCAGTACACCGATATTGTGTCGGAGGTGAAGCATTACCTCGTCACTCAAGCCCAAAAGCTCGAAACGCTTGGCATTGTGCGGCAGCGCATCTGTGTTGATCCAGGTTTCGGATTCGGTAAAAGTGTCGACCAGAATTATCAGTTGCTTGCCCAGCTCACCACCTTGACTGAAGCAGAGTATCCCGTATTGATCGGGGTATCGCGCAAGTCCATGATCGGGGTTCCTACACAGAAGTCAGTAAAAGAACGGGTTTTCGGCAGCGTGGCCGCTGCAGTTTGTGGGCTCGAGCGCGGTGCGTCCATACTGCGGGTCCATGACGTGAGCGCTACGCTTGATGCGCTGAGAGTCTGGCAAGCAGTTCAACACGGGGTAATCAGTGAGTAAAAGAAAGTATTTTGGTACGGATGGTGTCCGCGGCAAAGTTGGCGGTGCAGTGATTAATGCGGAGTTCGCATTGCGCCTCGGCTATGCAGTTGGTAAGGTTTTTAGCCGATCTGCTTCCAGCAAGCCAGGCAGGGCGGGTAGGCCAACCGTGCTAATCGGTAAAGACACTCGCGTAAGCGGTTATATGCTTGAGTCCGCGCTGGAAGCTGGCCTTTCATCGGCAGGGGTTGATGTTTTGCTAGCAGGCCCTCTGCCTACGCCGGCGGTCGCCTATTTAACGAGGGCCTGGCGCTTAAGAGCTGGCATCGTCATCAGTGCCTCGCACAATCCGTATGACGACAACGGCATCAAGTTTTTCTCCTCGCAGGGTATGAAGCTTGAGGACGAGATTGAGGCAGCCATCGAGGCTGAGCTTGATCAGCCGATGGTTTGCGTCACATCTGACAAATTAGGACGCGCCCGTCGCATTGACGATGCAGCAGGTCGTTATATCGAATTTTGCAAAAGTACATTTCCCTCAGATCTGGATTTGGCTGGCTTGAAGCTGGTTGTGGATGCTGCACACGGTGCCGCCTATCAGATCGCCCCACATGTTTTTAGGGAACTTGGTGCCGAAGTCATCGCGATTGGTTGCCAGCCAGACGGATTCAACATCAACAAAGACGTCGGTGCGATGCACCCCGAGGCGCTAGCCGTTGAAGTCAAAGAGAGAGGCGCGGATCTCGGTATTGCGCTGGACGGCGACGCAGACCGCATACAGATGGTCGATGCGAGCGGTAGGATTTTCAATGGCGATGAGCTGTTATTCGCCCTTGTCAGGGAGCGTCTTGCCCGAGGACCTGTTGCAGGTGTTGTCGGTACGCTCATGACTAATTATGGGTTTGAGCGTGAAATGAAACGACTCAATATTCCCTTTGTGCGGGCTCAGGTAGGGGATCGCTACGTTCTGGAGCAATTAAAAGAGCGCGGCTGGATATTGGGCGGCGAGGGCTCGGGGCATCTACTGTGTCTGGATTGCCACACGACGGGCGATGGGATCATCGCTGGACTGCAAGTGTTGGCAGCGCTTCAGCGTAGCAGTCGATCGCTGGCAGACTGGATATCTGATTTACAGCTTTATCCTCAAAAAATGGTTAATGTGCCGCTCAAGCCCGGATCGGATTGGGCGAAGCATGCCGGCTTGCAACAGGCACGTGAGAAAGCTGAAGAGATGCTGGGTGAGAGAGGGCGTGTCCTGATCCGCGCATCTGGTACCGAACCTAAGCTCAGGCTAATGGTCGAGGCAGACGACGATGCACTAGCAGAGTCGTGCGTTCAGCTTCTCGCGGCAGTAGACTTGACTGCCTGACGAGTAAAAAAAGCTTAGTCATCACAAAACTTTCATGTTACCGTAATGTTGTTGAAATATGACAGCTTCACACTACTCCAATTACACAGGAGTTACGCAACATGCTCGAATTGGTCCGAAGCGCTGCAAGTCTGTTCACTCTTCCCTCGTCATCCAGTGATCAAACTGGCCTTGTCGTTGGTTTGGCACAAAACGACGAGGAAATCGAGCTGATTCAACGACTGCGCTTCGATGTGTTCAGTGGTGAGTACGGTGCGGTACTTGGTGACAATAGCGATGGGATCGACCGTGACGACTTTGATCCTTACTGTGAACATCTAATGGTGCGTGAACTCAATTCGGATCGGGTGGTTGGCACATACAGGGTGTTGACGCCCCACCAGGCAAAGCGTGCAGGCGGCTATTATTCAGAGTCTGAGTTTGATCTTGCGGGCCTGGGTTCGATAAAAAACACTCTGGTGGAATTTGGTCGCGCCTGTATCCATGAAGACTTTCGTCACGGCGGCGTTCTGATGATGCTCTGGTCAGGTCTGGCCGAGATTCTCAAGCAAGGCCAGTACGAACACGTTTTTGGTTGTGCAAGCGTCAGCCTTCGTGACGACGGCAACACAGCAGCTAAAGTGTGGCGTCACGTTCGTCAGGACGTCACAGCTTCTGGCAGTCCTCGTGTTCAGCCGCTTCACCGCTATCCCGTCGAGCAGCTCGACAGCGAGTTGCCTGCTGAGGTACCCGCCTTGTTGAAAGGGTACTTAAAGTTAGGCGCGAAAGTCTGCGGCGAACCAGCTTGGGATCCAGATTTCAATACAGCTGATTTCCCGATGTTGTTGTCAGTCAGCGAAATGGGTACGAGATACCGCAAGCATTTCGGTTTTTCTTCTTGAGGTTTGAGGGCTAAGCCCTCGGCCTTATATTGGGATCAGCTCGAAATCAAAGTTGACTTTCGACCACTCCTCTTCTTCGCCATGCAGCGAAAAGTCAGTTAATGGATGGTTAGCAAGCCATTTCTTGTCTACCTTGACCACTATTGACGTATTTTTAACGCTCACCGTTAACGGTACTGTTGGCATATCCATGCGGCGTCGGCACAACAGTACGGCGAGTCGCAGGCACAAGATAGCAACCCATTGTTCGCGTTGTTTGACCCAGCTCTGTACTTTGGATAGTTTTCCCGTGTGGGCGAGTGCGAGCAGCGCCATTGCCGACTGATCAACCCGCGAAAATCCTGGCATGTCTGCGTTGTTGAGGATATAAGCGCTGTGTTTGTGATAACCCGCTTGCGCGATCGACAAGCCAATTTCATGAAGATCTGCCGCCCAGCTTAAGGCGTGGCGAACTTCATCTTGCTCGGTCCGCTCAGGCAAGAGTGTGGTGAACAAATTGAGTGCAATGGTTTTTACTCGCAAGGCCTGTTTAGCATCGATTTGATAGCGGCGCATGAAGGCCTTAACTGACTCATCACGTCTATCGTGTGCCTCTTCACGACCCGCCAAATCCACCAACACACCCAGACGCAAGGCACCATCACCTGTTTGCATCCGGTCGACGTGAAGTTCATCGAAAAAAGCCCGCATGATGGCTAAGCCACCTGGTAATACGTCGGCTCTTTCTACTTTCATCCCTGGTAAATCTTCCGGGATGGCACGCCCAGCTTTGATGATCTTGTCTCGTAGCCGAGTTAAGCCTTCAAGGGTGATCCCGTTATCCGACAAGTGTCCTTCCTTGAGGATGGCAAACAGCGCCTTGGCAGTGCCAGAGGAGCCGAAGGCAGCGGACCAGCCCATTTTTCTATAAGGCTTGGTGATGACCTCTAGCTCACGCCTTGCGGCGACCTCAGCCATTTTCATCGAGTGAGCGTCGACCACGCCATCGGGAAAAAACTGCCTGCTATAGCTCACACATCCCATATACAGTGAGGAGATGAGGAGGGGTTCATCGCCTTTGCCGATAATGACCTCGGTCGACCCACCACCGATGTCAATCACTAATCTTTTATCGATCGAGGCTGGCAGGGTGTGGCTAACACCCGTGTAGATAAGTCTCGCTTCTTCACGGCCTGCGATGACCTCTATCGGAAAACCAAGCGCGGCTTCGGCGCGGGGAAGAAAATCGGGGACATTTCTGGCAACTCTGAAAGTGTTGGTTGCTACTGCCCTGACACGCTCGGGATGGAAACTTCTCAAGCGTTCGCCAAACCGGTGCAGAACCTCGATTGCCTTTTCAATCGAGACATCATCGAGAATTTTGGCGGCATTCAGACCCGCCGCTAGCCTTACGGTCTCTTTTAGTCTATCGATTTGATAAATATGCTTGACGCCGTTTTGCACAGATACTCGACCAATTGATAGTCTGAAACTATTTGATCCGAGGTCGACAGCAGCCAGAAGGTGTTCCATTGCAACCCATAAAAATAAAAGTCACCGGATTATAGTTTCACTAAACCATCAAAATGTGACAACATCATTAAGCCTTGCTTAAAATTGATGTATAAAAAGAATCGAAGCACAATCATCAGAATAGTTGACATGGTCACCAAAACAAATACAACCAGTGCTGCGACTGCCAAGTCTAAATCTGACCCAAACCGAGAGTCCGATAACAAATCGAGATTGCTTAATCGAGAGCTATCGCTCATCAAGTTCAATGAGCGCGTGCTTGCGATGGCCGAACACACGGATACGCCCGCACTGGAACGCTTGCGCTATATCTGCATCGTGAGCTCGAATCTTGATGAGTTTTTCGAGATCAGGGTGTCTAGTCTTAAAGAACAGCTTCGGCAGCATCCAACTGTGGTTGGCGCTGACGGTCTCAGTGCAGAGCAAGCGTTTGAAAAGGTGCAACAGGCCGTGCATCAGCTTGTGCAAAGACAATATGATTTGCTGGAAGACTCAGTCTGGCCCGCGCTCAGGGCCGAGGGTATTTTGGTCCATCACGCGTTTGACTGGAATGCGGCCCAGACTAAATGGGCACATGAGGTGTTTACTCGCGATGTAATGCCGTTGCTGACGCCAATCGGGCTGGATCCCGCGCACCCCTTCCCAAGGGTGTACAACAAAAGTTTGAATTTTATTCTGCCTCTGTCTGGTCACGATGCGTTTGGTCGTAAGTCGACAATCGCTGTCGTGCAGGCGCCTCGCGCTTTGCCTCGCCTGATCAAGATGCCACCCGCAGTATCGGGTCAGCCTAATGGCTACATTTTGCTGACGTCCTTGCTTCGAGCTTTTGTGGGCGAATTGTTCCCAGGTATGGAAATGCAGGGTTGCTATCAGTGGCGGGTGACCCGCAATAGCGATTTGTTTGTGGATGAAGAAGAAGTCACCAACCTTCGTCATGCCTTGCAGGGCGAGCTGTCTCAACGTAATTTCGGATCGGCTGTCCGGCTCGAGATCGATCAGACGATGCCCCGGCATATTGAGGAATATCTGCAAAAGGAGTTTTCTCTGGCGGACGCTGATACCTACCGTGTCAATGGCCCGGTTAACCTGACAAGACTCATGCAGATCTGTTCGGCAGTACATCGGCCCGATTTGTTGTTTCCTGAGTATGTAGCACCTATTCCTGCCCCATTTGATCGGGCTTTGATCCGTCCCGGTGCTCTGTTTGAAGCGATTGCTGCAGAAGACCAGCTACTGCACCATCCTTACCAATCGTTTCAGCCTGTCATTGACTTTTTGACGGCTGCAGCCCTTGATCCTGACGTCGTTGCAATTAAACAAACCATCTACCGCACCGGCGAAGACTCTGAGCTGATGAGATTGTTGCTTGCTGCAGCAAAGGCTGGCAAAGAAGTCACCGTTGTGGTTGAACTCATGGCGCGGTTTGATGAACAAACGAACATCAACTGGGCAGCCCGGCTCGAAGAGGTTGGCGCGCACGTGGTTTATGGTGTCGTCGGGCATAAGACACATGCAAAAATGGCGTTGGTACTGCGACGCGAAAAAGGGCGGATTCGGCGCTATGGGCATTTAGGTACTGGCAATTACCATCCTCGAACCGCTGCGCTTTACTCTGACTTTGGGTTACTGACAGCAGACTCTAGGCTCTGCGAAGACATGGATAAAGTCTTTTCGCAACTGACCGGACTGGGCGAGCGCCGCACGCTTAAGTTGCTATTGCAGTCGCCATTTACTATGCACGAGTCGGTGGTTCGTATGATTCGCACGGAGGCGAGGGCAGCGAGAGCGGGCAAACCGGCTCGCATCATGGCGAAGATGAATTCGCTACTTGAGCCCATCGTTATTGACGAGTTGTACAAGGCAAGTTCCGCTGGGGTCAAAATAGATTTGATCGTTCGTGGTGTCTGTGCCCTGAGAGCTGGCGTGCCTGGGTTATCTGAAAATATCTCGGTCAGATCGATCATCGGACGCTTTCTTGAACACGCGAGGGTCTTTTATTTTTACGCAGACGGTAAAGAACGCGTTTACGCCTCGTCTGCAGACTGGATGGATCGAAACTTTTTCAGACGAGTTGAAGTTGCATTCCCGATTTTGGACGGAAAACTAAAGAAACGGGTCATTCAGGAGGCCTTTACGTTAGCGCTGGATGACAATCAACTGGCCTGGCTTCAGCAAAAAAATGGTGATTACACCAAATTGAAGAATCGAAAACCCGTTTTCAGCCTTCACGAAGCGTTGATTTTGGCCAATCAGAGCTCCAACTGAACGTCGATTAAATTGTTACTGTAACAAACCTGTCACACCGGCTGACTATCATGCGAGTGCGTGCTGAGTATCCGCATCCTTATGTTAACCACGACGAGGTAAGAGAAATGATCAAGACCGCCTTTGTGCGTCTCGCTGCTACGGTAGCCCTGAGTTCTGCCGCTTTGACGGCTTTTGCATTTGATATCACTGGCGCCGGGGCAACCTTCCCAGCACCTGTTTACGCTAAATGGGCTGCTGAATACAAAGCCAAGACTAGCAATCAAGTTAACTACCAAGCGATTGGTTCAGGCGGCGGTATCCAGCAGATCACTGCAAAGACGGTTGATTTCGGTGCAACTGATGATCCAATGCCAGGCGAGCAGCTGGACAAACTGGCTCTGATGCAGTTCCCAGCCGTCATCGGTGGTACTGTGCCTGTCGTGAATATCGACGGTGTGAAGCCCGGTCAACTGAAGTTATCAGGCAAAGTACTGGCCGATGTGTTTCAGGGCACTATCAAAAAATGGAATGATCCAGCCATTCAAGCTTTGAATGCTGACGTTAAGTTGCCAGCCTCTGACATCGTTGTCGTTTATCGCTCAGATGGTTCGGGCACTACAGCTGGCTGGACTAACTACCTGAGCAAAGTATCGCCAGAGTGGAAGTCTGCAGTCGGTGAAGGAAAAACAGTTCAATGGCCAGTTGGTCAGGGCGGCAAAGGCAATGATGGCGTCGCTAACTATGTGCGTCAGCTGCAAAACTCGATCGGTTACGTTGAATATGCCTATGCAAAAGGTAATGCCTTGGCATGGACTCAACTGATCAACAGCAACGGTAAAGCTGTTCAGCCTGAACAGAAGAGTTTTGCTGCTGCGGCTGCCAATGCTAAGTGGGATAGTGCACCTGGTATGGGTGTGGTGCTGACTAATCAGCCTGGCGATGCTTCATGGCCTGTCACAAGTGCTACGTTTATCCTGGTTTACAAGACTCAAGAAAAACCAGCGAACGGCAAGGCTGTGATCGATTTCTTTACCTGGGCCTTTGACAACGGCAGTAAGCTTGCTGCTGACCTCGAGTATGTTCCCCTGCCTAAAGAAGTGACAGACACGATCAAAGCTAGCTGGAAAGCAACCCTGAAGGCAGCTGACGGCAAGCCATTGCTGTAATAGCAATTCATAGTTGATCATCGAGCCACGGTTGGCCATGTTAATCGTGGCTCGATAATGATCGACGCATCTAGTCTCGAGTGCAGCATTCGTCGTCGTTGTAGTTGCGGATTGTGTTGACCTAATGAAAAAAAATCAAAGTACCTTACACGATTTACTGTTCTTGCAAACGACGAGGCTCTTTGCATTCGTCGTCTTTAGTTTGTTGGCGGCGATTCTCGTTTCGCTGGTTATCGGCAGCCAAGAGACTCTGCTGCGGGACGGTGTCCCTTTTTTCTGGCGTAGCGACTGGAACCCAAACAAAGATATCTACGGGGCACTCGTACCGGTTGTGGGTACTCTGTTGACCGCTATCATTGCCCTGATAATAGCCATACCAGTTTCCTTCGGGATCGCTGTATTTTTGACTGAGCTCGCGCCTTCCTGGTTGCGTCGGCCAATCGGCACAGCGGTTGAAATGCTGGCTGCGATCCCGTCGATCATTTACGGCATGTGGGGTTTGTTTGTATTTGTTCCGTTTTTTCAACGCTACGTGCAACCCAGCCTGATCGAGTGGCTTAGCCCTATCCCAGGCATTGGTTTTATGTTTGCAGGACCTCCCTTTGGCAGTGGCATCTTTACGGCAGGGTTGATCCTGTCGATCATGATCATTCCTTTCATCGCATCCGTGATGCGCGATGTGTTCGAATTAGTTCCTCCCATGCTCAAGGAGTCAGCCTACGGTTTAGGTGGTACGACTTGGGAAGTCATGTCCAAGGTCGTCCTTCCTTTTACCCGCGCTGGCGTGATCGGTGGAGTGATGCTGGGCCTTGGGCGCGCGCTTGGTGAAACCATGGCGGTCACCTTCGTGATCGGTAACGCTTTCCGCATGCCGACCTCGGTATTCTCGGCAAGCACGTCCATTGCTTCAGCGTTGGCGAATCAGTTTAACGAGGCTGCAGGTTTGCAGAAGTCGGCCTTGCTTGAGCTTGGTTTGATTCTATTCTTCATCACGACCGTAGTTTTGATCGCGTCCAAGCTCATGTTGCAACGGATGGCGAAATCTGAAGGAGCGAAATCGTGATTGCTCAACAACAGAATAATGCAAGTATGAAAACCGTTGAGACCGCGATACACGCACAGAACAACGTCTACAGGCGTCGCTACGTCACCAACAAGATCATGTTGGCGCTTTCTATCGGTGCCTTGGTTTTTGGTTTGATCTGGTTGGTCTGGATTCTAGAAACCTTGATTGTTCGTGGCGGTGGATCCTTAAGCATCGCCTTGTTTACCGAGATGACCCCGCCACCCGGGGCTCAAGGCGGTTTGCTCAACGCTATCGCCGGTAGTTTGGCGATGGTCGGTGTAGGCACCTTGATTGGCACGCCAGTTGGCGTTCTGGCAGGTACCTATCTGGCCGAGTATGGTCAGCGCGGCTGGTTGGCGCCAGCGACCCGTTTTCTGAACGATGTCTTGCTGTCAGCACCTTCGATCGTGATTGGCCTGTTTATCTACGCTGCCTACGTTGCACCTGCTGGGCATTACTCTGGTTGGGCGGGCGCACTTGCTTTATCGATTCTGGTTGTCCCGGTCGTCGTGCGAACCACTGACAATATGCTGATGCTTGTACCGAACGGTTTACGCGAAGCCTGCTTTGCGATTGGCTGTCCGAAGTGGAAGATGATCGTCATGGTGTCCTACAAATCTGCAAAAAGCGGAATCATGACTGGCATTTTGCTCGCGGTGGCCCGAATCGCTGGCGAGACAGCCCCCTTGCTCTTTACGGCTTTAAACAATCAATTTATGTCCTGGGACATGAATAAGCCGCTATCGAATTTGCCGGTCGTGATCTATCAGTTTGCGTCCAGTCCTTTCAAAGACTGGAACGATCTCGCTTGGGCTGGTGCAACGCTGATTACGCTAGCGGTTCTGGCGTTAAACATCATTGCACGGAATTTTCTGGGTAAAAAATAATTGACTGGCTGCCATAGCTGCGACCTTTAGGATACATGATGGAAAACACAATACCGGCGAGCACTGCGATGACCGATTTGAAGCCAAAGCTTCAGGTTAATAACTTGAACTTTTATTACGGTGGGTTTCACGCCCTGCGCAATGTGAATATGACCATTGCGGAAAACAAAGTGACTGCCTTTATTGGCCCGTCTGGTTGCGGCAAGTCAACTTTATTGCGTACCTTCAACAGAATGTTTGAACTCTATCCAGGTCAGCGCGCTGAAGGTGAGATTTTGCTGGATGGCGAAAACCTGCTCACAACGAAGACAGATATTTCATTGATTCGCGCCAAGGTAGGGATGGTTTTCCAGAAGCCAACGCCTTTCCCGATGAGCATTTACGACAACATCGCCTTCGGTGTGCGCCTGTTTGAACAGTTACCTAAAGCAGAGATGGATGAGCGTGTTCATTGGGCCTTGTCGAAAGCTGCATTGTGGACTGAAGTCAAAGACAAATTGAACCAGAGCGGTCACAGTTTGTCGGGTGGTCAGCAGCAGCGTTTGTGTATCGCTCGCGGCGTAGCCATCAAACCAGAAGTCTTGCTGCTTGATGAGCCTTGCTCTGCGCTTGATCCAATCTCTACAGCAAAGGTAGAAGAGTTGATCACTGAGCTGAAGAATGACTACACGGTTGTCATCGTTACGCACAATATGCAGCAAGCTGCTCGATGCTCTGACTTTACGGCTTACATGTATCTGGGCGAATTGATGGAGTTTGGTGAAACCGATCAGATTTTCGTCAAACCTACCCGCAAAGAGACTGAAGACTATATTACCGGCCGGTTTGGCTAAGTTTTTAACGATAAAAGAGCTTGGCAGTAGGCAGGAATTTTGCCAATCTGGTATAGTTCAAGGCTTCGGGGCGTAGCGCAGCCTGGTAGCGCATCTGCTTTGGGAGCAGAGGGTCGTGAGTTCGAATCCCACCGCCCCGACCAAAATTAAAGCGGGTCTTAGATTTCAAATCTAAGACCCGTTTTTCATGAGATTTTTTATCACAAACTGTCATCAGTTTCATTCGCTTGTCATATTTAGTCTTTAAACTCAAACATCCCTGAGTGACTTTTTACACGAGTGAAAGATGATGATAGATCGCAGATTTGGTTGCCGTGCTTTGGTGTGCCTGCTCGTTGCTTTGACAGCGGCAGTTTCAAGCGCAGGTCAAGACGATGATTCGCCGTTCAAAGGCGACGGCAAAACTAGAAATGCAGCCGATCCCATCTACTTTAGTCAGAAATTAGCTGATTTCCCCATGAACGCAGAGTCAGAATCTGGTCTGCGTTTGATGCCCCCAACGCGCAGTGACCTGTTCGCTGGGCAACGCTTTGATTTGCGCATCGAGACGCAGATCCCCGCGCAAACTGCTCCCAAACTAGTTAGCCTGAAAATTAATGGTAAAGAAGTCGCGGCGCAGTTCACTCAAAAAATACAGAAGCAGGGCAAAGGCGCCGAATCAGGTACGCCGAAGTCGGAATTGCTATTTGGCGAGACCGCAAGAAATATGAGTTTTGATGCACCAGGGCATTACCAGGTCGAAGCAGTTGTCAATGTCGATGGTGTCCCTCGGTCCGTGAGTAATGTATACGATGTTGCGGCGGCTCCAAATCCTCGTGCACCCGGTGCAGCAAACAAACTGGTTTTTTTCCTTGGTGACGGTGTTGGTGTCCCCATGAGAACGGCGGCTCGCTTGATTAGCAAGCCGATCGTTGAAGGTCGCGCAGAGCCGCTGGCGCTTGAGCAAATGACCGCACAAGGGATGAGCCGCACTACTTCGTTTGACAGCATCATTACTGATTCTGCACCGGGGATGGCGAGCATCATCAGTGGTGTCAAGCAATCTAACAATGCCATTCAAGTGTCAATTGATAACACGCCCGAAGATGCGCTTGATAACCCAAGAATTGAAACGATTTTTGAGTACATGAAGCGAGTTCATGGCTGGAAGATCGGTGTGGTGACGGATGCATTTCTGGTCGATGCGACCCCTGCGTCTGCACAGGCTCATAATCGCGCCCGCAGAAACTATCTGAATATCGCGCAGCAGATGATCGGCTACTACGATGACGCCAGCGAGCTGAAGAAAACCGGTAATGTTGCTCTGGCCGAATTGTCCCAACCTCTGGATGTTTTGATGGGCGGAGGGGCAGTTCACTGGATGAAACAAAACAATCCACTACTTCAGGGCTTCTATCAATACCCTGAAGGTGCCGGCCGTAAAGACGTAGATTTGCTGGCTAATGTGGCACCTGCGCTGGGCTACAGCGTGGCCCACAATGTGGACGAACTGCGTAACGCGCCCAATAACAAAAAACTCATCGGGGTGTTCACTGGCGAGTTCCGTAAAACCTCAACGGGCTTAGGGCCAGACAATATCCCTGGCGTTCTGGATCGTCTGGTTGCGAGAAATAAGGCAACCATTCGTGGAAAGAACTCGGGTGATCCAGAAATCGGCATGAACGTTGCACCTCCTTACGGCACTGCTTGCGGCGCAACGATTGCCTCATGTTTTAGCAAAGTACCAATGAAGCAAGACATGATCGACAAGGCGATCAGCGTACTTGAAGGCTTAGCCAAGCAGCAAAATCCTCGAGGCGATGGCGGCTGGATGTTGCTCGTTGAGCAATCTCAATCCGACAAGATGGGACATATCCTTGAGTATGACCGTGCCATTTATGAAGTTATCGAGCTTGATCGTAGTGTGCAAAACACCGTGGCCAGATTCTCAGATGACAAACGTGCTTTGACTGTTGCGACATCCGATCACGCACAGCCGCAGACGATTATCGGTGTGGCCATGACTGGCTCTTTGATTGAAGCTGCCGGCAAATGCTTCCAGACGACTAGCGGTAACTACCCAGTTACGCTCGGCTCTGCCGCCGATCCTGACCGGCCTTGTGCCTTACAAGATGCGATCGGTACTTTTAACGATGCTACGTTTCCGACATACGCTGACCTGAATCGCGATGGCTTTCCCGATGATCCAGATCCAGCAATCAAGCTGATCATTGAGGATGGTGGCCGTCCAACTTACAGCACGACTTTCTTGACGAACTATCAGCCACTCAAGCCCAACAGCTCACGAAAAAATTCAGATGGCAAGAAGATTGATCAGGCCGCATTGCCTGACCCAGTCAGGCAACCTGAAGGGCTGTTGATGACCGGTAACATGCCTACCCAGAACGTGAAAGGCGGGGCGAACAAAACAGGTGGTGTAGTTGATATTGCCCCACACGCAGGTGACGACGTGCTGGTATCCGCTGAGGGCGCTGGCGCCCACAACTTTGCAGGCTATTACGACAACACGTCTATCGTGGTTCGTCTGGCTCGTGCGCTGGGTGGTCAGACCCGGACGGATGCCGTCGCTGCGGGCAGTTTAAAGGGATGGTAACTAAGGCGGTTGCTGTTCTCAGCAGGTTGCGTCTGGGTCAAATCGTCGCGTCGATCCTCTTGACAAGCGTGCTCGGTTCGGCCTGTGCGACCGATCTTGTTGGTCGGGTAGTGGATGTTGCGGATACTCAAGTTTTCCCAGGCGCAACAGTTAATTTCCGGATTGGCTCGGTTAACGGTCCAGTTGTAGCAACTGATTCTGCTGGCTTTTTTAAAGTACCAGGTGTCAGCAAAGGAGCCTACGTTTTGGATGTCCAATTACAGGACGGAAGGAGTTTCGCGAGTCGAGTGCTGGTGACTGGACTCTCTAAAACACAATTTATCGAAATCGACTACAGCCGAGCCGTATCGCCTGACGACGAGGACGACTATTGAATTCAGTTTTTTTCCAAAACCAGCCGGTTTTCATTAACGATCTAAATAAATGCGACGACTTCCGCCATGACCACCAACAACGAATCGAACAAACCTGACGATCAATCCGCCGCTGGCAGGACTTTTGCTGAGCGAGCCCGCGCTGATCTCATCGATAGTTACGATGAAGAGCTTGAAATGGAAATCGATGACGATATGCTCGATGAGCTGTTGATGGATTCACCGGAAGCGGGCGAAGCAGATAGCCGTAGTGTTGAGCGTCGCATTTATTTTCGTGAGTTGCTTCGTTTGCAAGGCGAGCTAGTCAAGTTGCAAGACTGGGTCGTTGCTAAAAAGCTTAAAGTAGTTGTGCTGTTCGAAGGTCGGGACGCCGCAGGCAAGGGTGGCTCGATCAAGCGGATCACCCAGCGCTTGAATCCTCGTGTCTGTCGAGTCGTTGCCTTGCCTGCGCCCAATGAGCGTGAAAAAACGCAGTGGTATTTTCAGCGCTACGTACCTCATCTGCCAGCAGGCGGTGAAATCGTTCTGTTTGACAGAAGTTGGTACAACCGCGCGGGCGTCGAACGAGTAATGGGTTTTTGTAACGATGAAGAATATGAAGAATTCTTCAGAACAGTCCCTGACTTTGAAAAAATGTTGGTGAGGTCTGGCATCGTTCTGATCAAGTACTGGTTCTCGATCAGCGACGATGAACAGCACATGCGTTTTAGCATGCGCATACGCGACAGACTCAAACAGTGGAAGCTCAGTCCAATGGACCTGGAGTCACGCCGTCGCTGGGAGGACTATACCCAGGCCAAAGAAGTCATGCTGGCGAGAACGCACATCCCTGAAGCCAAATGGTGGATTGTTGATGGTGATGACAAAAAGCGCGCACGGTTGAATTGCATCCATCACCTGTTACAACAAATCCCTTATGAAGAAGTTGAGCACGCCCCAGTTGTGTTGCCAGAGCGTGTCCACAATCCGGACTACATCAGACATCCGGTCCCTGAAGATATGCACGTACCTTCGGTGTATTGATTCATGAAAATACTGATTGCAACAGAAGCGTGGGATCCTCAGGTTAATGGCGTCGTTCGCACGCTTAAGATGACCTCCAGGGAGCTCACTCGCTTGGGCCATGAAGTGCTGGTAGTCAACCCGTCGATGTTTCGAAGCATCCCGTGCCCTACCTACCCTGAAATCAGATTACCTTTAGTGACCAGTGGCTCAGTAAAAAAGGTCATTGATGCGTTTGCTCCTGACGTGGTTCACATAGCAACCGAAGGTCCTCTCGGGTGGGCGATCCGTGGTGTTGCGATGGACCGTGGCTGGCGTTTCAGTACTGGCTATCACAGCCGCTTTCCTGAGTACGTGCAGATGCGCATTGGCTTGCCAGTTGGCTTGAGCTATTCATTACTCAGACGCTTTCACAATGCGGGCGTTGCCACCCTTGTCCCCACGCCTGCGATGATGTCAACCCTGCAATCGCGAGGCTTTACCAAGCCGGTTATCTGGAGCAGGGGGGTCGATAGCGAGATATTCGAGCCTACGGGCGACAAGCTACCGCGGACTGAGCAACCTGTGTTTCTTTATGTAGGTAGACTCGCAGTTGAGAAAAGCGTTGAGGATTTTCTGTCGCTGGATCTGCCAGGTGAGAAATGGGTCGCTGGTGAGGGCCCTAGCGCCGAGGTGCTGAGAAAGAAGTTTCCCGATGCACGCTGGTTCGGCGTGTTGTCGGGTACTGACTTGGCAACTTTATATCGTAGCGCCGATGTGATGGTGTTTCCCAGTAAAACGGATACGTTTGGTCTGGTGATGATAGAGTCGATGGCCTGCGGTACGCCAGTCGCTGCATTGCCAGTCACAGGGCCGATTGACGTATTGGGCGATTCACAGGGCGGCGTCATGAACGACGATTTGAGGACAGCGTGTTTAGAAGCCCTGAAAGTCAATCGTGAGTCAGTCGCAGAGTTCGGGAAAAAATACACCTGGGCGGCAGCAACTCAGCAATTTTTATCCGCAATCAAGCCGATTCACGCAAACTGATTATTACAATAAATCCTGGTTATATGAGTAAGTAAGGATGTCTGGATGTTCAGTTGCCGGTTGGTTGTTTTGCTCGCTGTTTTTCTAATCAACGCTAATGCTTTTGCCTACGCGCCCTTAAACACTGATGATGCGGCCACAGTGGCTAAGGGCAGTAACCAGATTGAACAGTATTTCTTTTTAATCAGTGAATACAGTCCCGCTGCGAATCCCGAAGATGGTAGCAGCACAGGGGAAAATTATGAGGGTACGGGACTGGCGCGCGGCTTTCCTCTTGCGTATGCGAGAGGGCTGACTGATTCGCTCGACGCATCGTTTAGCCCGACTTTTTATGCGACTCCTTCAGGCGGCTTCTCGCCTATCGGTAACTACACCTTTGCGATGAAATGGCGCTATCTTGGGGATGGCGAACGAGGGCTCAATGCCGCCTTGAAGCCCATGCTGATCTTGCCGGCGACGGTTGATCAACAAATTTATGGTCTCGGTAATTCTGCACTGAATGCAGGCCTGACAGCGATTTTCTCTTACTACTGGCAGTCACTTGAGCTACACGTGAACACCAGTTATTTCAGAGCCCCTTATGATCCCACCTATCAGGTTGGTTTTAGCTCTGATGCGAAGCGAACGAACTTATACGCGGTGTCGGTTGCCCCAGTCTGGCAGCTAGCACCTCAGTTTAAAGTCGCACTTGATCTGGGTGTGAACACTAATCCCAATGAACCCGATTCTTCGATGACAACGTACGCCATGCTGGCTTTGATTTATTCCCCAACGAAAGATCTGGATCTTGGAATCGCCTATCAGCGAAACGCCACTAACTTTGGTTCAATGTTCTCAGCCAATGAGCCCAACACCAGCCGCTTTCAGGCAGGGGTGACGTATCGATTTGATTGAATCCGATGTTGCTGTCATTAAAATGAAATGAGATTGCCATCGTGCTGTCACGATAAGCTGATGTAATATCTTCTCATGAATCATTATCGCGCCATCTGGATTTCAGACATACACTTGGGCACCCCAGGTTGTCAGGCGAACTACCTCCTCGATTTCTTGAAGCATAACGAGGCGAACACGTTTTATCTGGTTGGCGACATCATAGACGGATGGCGCCTGCAGAAAAACTTCTACTGGCCGCAAACTCATAACGATGTTGTCCAGAAGCTTTTGCGTAAGGCGCGCAAAGGCACAGAGGTCATATATATCCCTGGCAATCATGACGAGAGCGTTCGTCAGTTCTTCGGCATGTCTTTCGGCGAAGTTAAGGTGGTCGAAGAGTGGATACACACGACCGTAGATGGCAGAAAACTCTGGGTGACTCACGGTGATTTGTTTGACAGCGTCATGCAATACGCCAAGTGGCTCGCGTATGTTGGCGACAGTCTCTATACGTTTATCCTGTTCCTGAATCGATATTTCAATCGCATTCGAGTCCGGATGGGTTTTCAGTACTGGTCGCTTTCGCAGTATCTCAAGCATCAGGTAAAAAACGCAGTCAGTTTTATTACTGATTTTGAGCACATCATGGCTCGCGAAGCGCGGATGCGCAATTGCGACGGCGTGGTTTGCGGTCATATTCATAATGCCGAAATCAGGGAAATTGACGGCTTGCTGTATTGCAATGATGGGGATTGGGTCGAAAGTTTGACCGCCCTTGTCGAAACACATGAAGGTGAGTTAAAAATATTACATTGGACGCACATACACGGCGATCCAGTGGCTGATGAAGTGCCTGAGGGAGTAACCGGTAAGCGTGCGCCCGTTCGCCCTGTTGAGGTTGCCCCAGAACTTGAACCCGCGCTGCTCGATTCCTATAGTCAGCAGACCAGTTGAATCCCTTGAGGCTAGAGAACTAGCATGCGAATATCTATCATTACAGACGCTTGGGAGCCTCAAGTCAACGGTGTGGTCAGAACTCTAAAGCAGACCTTGACCGAGCTTATTGCGATGGGTCATGAAGTCGACATGATCACGCCTAATGACTTTTTTACAGTGCCCTGTCCGACGTACCCAACAATTTCCCTTGCTGTATATCCTCGGCTCAAGCTCGCGAAACGTCTCAAAGCCTTTGCGCCTGATGCGATGCATATCGCTACCGAAGGTCCCCTGGGGATAGCTGCTCGTAATTACGCAGTTAGAAACAAATTGCCGTTCTCAACGGCTTACCACACACGATTTCCTGAGTACGTCAAAGCGCGAATCAATATCCCCTTGCACTGGACTTACCGGTTTCTTCGCTGGTTTCATGGGCCTGCGATGGCCGTCATGGCACCGACATCGGTGGTTAAGCAAGATCTTGAGAAATACGGTATCGACAATACCGTGCTTTGGTCGCGTGGCGTTGACCTGGATGTGTTCAAGCTGCCGACCAATGGCGAACCCTCTGATTTGTCCTCGCTGATCCCTGACAGTTCACCATATCCAGTGTTCCTTTACGTCGGCCGCGTAGCGGTTGAAAAAAATATTGATGCGTTTCTTAAGCTGGATCTGCCTGGCACAAAGTGGGTCGTAGGTGGTGGTCCTGGTCTGTCGGATATGAAAAAGAAATATCCCGATGCAAAATATTTTGGTGAATTGAACAAGTACGAATTAGCTAAAATTTACGCGGCAGCTGATGTCTTTGTGTTCCCAAGCAAAACCGACACTTTTGGGTTGGTCCTCCTTGAAGCAATGGCCTGCGGTTTGCCGGTTGCAGCTTATCCTGTCACGGGCCCCATCGATGTACTGGGTGACTCTGGGGCCGGCGTAATGCACGATGATCTGCGTGAGGCCTGTTTGCAAGCCTTGCATATTGATCGAGCGATCGCGCGTGCGCATGCAGAGACTTTCTCTTGGCGCGCGGCGACTGAGCAATTCGAATATTACTTGCGACCTGCGCCAGTTGACCCCAATCCGCTGATGGCGACAGATTGATGGTGACTTGATGCCGTCCACGCCGCCTTTATTACCTCCCTCATTACCGCCGTCACCGCCGCCCTATAACATTAATCAGAATCCACACAAAGGCAATCGTGGTTTGGCGCGTGCTTGGCATGCTGCCAAAAACTCATGGCGAGGCCTCGTGTTTGCGTTTAATGAAGAGAGCGCCTTCAGGCAAGAATTAACTTTGGCTCTTGTGATGTCGCCGATCGCCATATGGGCACCAGTGACAGGGCTTGACCGTGCTTTGATGTTTTCGACCCTGATCCTGGTGTTGGTGGTTGAGCTGTTGAATTCAAGCGTTGAGGCTGCGATCGATCGAATCTCGTTCGAGCAGCACGACCTATCCAAGCGTGCCAAGGATTTTGGCTCAGCGGCAGTGTTTTTAGCGCTGTTGCTAGCATTTGTGATCTGGGCCACCATCCTGACACCCGTGGTCAGAACAATGCTTATCTGATCCGGAAAATCTCCACGCCGACGCCTTCACTGTCCGGATACACATCAGGTTTTTCAGCAGATACACCAATCGCCCGGATCAACTTATGTTGCATGACGGTATCTGCAATCCGGTCGCACAAGGTCTCAAGTAAGTGAATATGCCCTGTCGCCGCGATTGCTTGAATCGTGTTTCTCATCAGGTTGTAGTCCACCACCTCGGCAAGCTTGTCTTGTGTGGGCGTGTTGTCGCTTAACGGCACGTAAAGATCAACGTTCACCAATACACGTTGTGGTCCGTTTTTCTCGGATTCGTAAACGCCGATATTCATCATGATCTCGAAATTACGCAGAAAAAGTCGCCTGCAATCTACTAGCAGAGGGTGGGTCAACAGAGATGAGTTCATGAGTGAGGAACGCTTTTACTGAGTCAGAAACACGACGTCGCGTTCCATGGGTTGTAAGTGCTGCCCGCCATCTACATAGAGGGTCGTGCCAGTGACCGCGTGAGCTGTCGCGAGAAAGCACACTGCTTGAGCGATATCCTGCGGGGTTGACGAATACCCCAAAGGCGTGAGTTTTGTAGATGCCTCGAAACCGCTTTCAGTCTGGTCTTTTGACATCATCGTAACCCCTGGCGCCACGCCAACAACTCGCAACGTTGGAGCAAGTGATTTGGCAAGCAAAATCGTCGCCTTGTCTAACGCTACTTTCGACAAGGTATAAGACAAGTAGTCAGGATTGAGATTCTCAAGTTTTTGATCCAGCAAGTTGATGATGACACCTGGATGAGTGAACTGAGATCCAAGTGCTTGTCGCTGAGAGAATAAAGATCTGGCAAGTATCAGCGGCGCAGCAACATTAATGCGCATATGCTTGTCGAGCTGTGCATAACTGAATTGCTGAATATCGTCGTAATCGAACAGCGATGCGTTATTGACGATACAGTCTGGCAAACCCAGTCCAGTCTGACACAGTGTGACTAGTTGAGCTACTGCCGATTCGCTTTCCAGATCTGCCTGTAGCGTAATTGCTCGCCGCCCGAGTTGTCGAACGGTATTAGCCGTTTGCTCTGCGTCTTTCGCAGAAGTTCCGTAATGGATCGCAATATCCCAACCGGATCGAGCTAACTCGACTGCAATGGTTTGTCCGAGACGCTTGCCAGCACCGGTGACGAGGGCAATTTTGGGTCTTGTGTGTGTCATGTGCGTATCATGTGAGCAATGGGCTTCGTGTTTTTGAATAACCGCTTGCCAGATCGTAAGCGTGCGCCATTTTAAGCACTTCAAAATCCGATTGAGCCGGTCCGATGATCTGGATGCCGGCAGGCAAACCGCTTGGCCCAAAGCCGGCCGGTGCTGACAAGGCTGGCAAGCCTGCTGAAGTCGCCATAATCACCCCCTGCATCCAGCGATGATAGGTGTCCATCTGAATGCCAGCGATCTCTACTGGCCAGTGTTGCTCGGCTGGGAAAGGAAATACTTGCGTAGTCGGCATCACCAGGAAGTCGTAGCTTTCAAACAGACGGCGTAACTCTTGATACCATGCAGTGCGCACTTTAGCTGCTTCATAAACTTGATGCGCCGTCAGTTTCAAACCATTTTCGATTTCCCAGATCGCCTCGGGCTTGAGCAAAAGACGTTTTTCAGGAGAATGATAAAGACTCGCCTGAGCGCCAGAAAACGTGAAACCTCGCAAGGTGATCCAGGCGCGCCATAGTTGTTCGAGCTCAAATCGAGGTGTGACGGCTTCGACTTGGCAACCGATGCTATCAAAGTGCCCCAGGGCGCTTTGGCAGGTCTCCAGCATGCCTGACTCAGTTTGTAAATGCCCACCCAAGTTGCCAAGCCAGCCAATTCGTTTGCCTTTTACATCTTGATCAAGGGGTTGCAAAAATTGTTTGGGATCGTCTTGTCGTCTAGTAAGTGGCAAGCTGGCATGAAAGCCCGCCTGAACAGACAGTAACAGCGCCAAGTCGGGCACATTGCGAGCCATCGGACCAACGACGCCGAATTGCTGAAAGAAAACCTCGTCGCCGGGGCCCGAAGGCACGCATCCTACCGATGTTCTGAAGCCCAAAATATTGTTAAAAGCTGCAGGGGTTCTTAAGGACCCCATCATGTCAGACCCGTCAGCGACCGGTAGCATGTTCAAAGCTACTGCAACCGCTGCACCGCCACTGCTTCCCCCTGCTGACACGCGTTGATCAAATGCATTGAGAGTGGTGCCATAGACGTTGTTATAGGTGTGACCGCCTAAACCAAATTCAGGTGAGTTGCTGCGAGCGACAAAGATGGCCCCCGCCCCCCTGACTCTCGCGTTAGCAACGGAATCGACCGAGGTTACTTGGCCCTTGAAGATGGGTGAACCGTTCGTGGTGGTCATACCTGCGACCGGTGCCAGGTCTTTGGGTGCCTGCGGGAATCCATGCAGTGGTCCCATGCTTTCTTGACGGTCTAGCTGTTGATCTCTCTGGCGGGCAAGGTTTTTTATCTCATCTCTATCTGCAAAGCCGACAAGCGCATTCACAGCCGGATTGAGCCGGTCTATTTGAGATAAATAGGCCTCCATCACTTCAACACAGGACGCTTTACGCTCGTGGATGGCTTGAGATAGTTCGACTGCGGTGAGTTCTACGATCGATGACATGGCTTTGTTAACTTTCGATTGGATGATTGTTGATGGATTCTTTGTTGCGGCCTACCCAGCTGGCTGACCAAAAGGCGCAGGCGAACAGGATAGCAGTCAAGCATACGCTGACGAGGACGACTTGATACGACTCGTTGATCATCCAGAGGCTCGCTGCCGCAAGCGGGCCCACGGCACGGGCGATCATCGTCGGGATAGTCAGTAAGCCATTCAAGGCTCCGTATGCGTGTCGGCTGAGCAGCTCGGGTACCAGCAGACTTCGGACAATGGTAAAAATGCCATTGGCTAGGCCATAACAAGTGATCAGCAGTGCAACTAGCCAGAAGGCTGGCTTTTCTATACCGGCAAGCGTCCCAAAAATAAAAGGAAACACGCAGGCGATTAAAGAGCCCAACAGGCGCATAGATGCGTTTTTCGCTAGATAGGCAATCAATATCCGACCGAAAACCTGTGCTGGGCCCAGAACGGTTAGTGCGAGGACGACGTCGTCCGTACTGAGGCCTTTTTCTTGCAGTATGGGGTAGGCATGAAAAATAAATACGGTGAACATGACTGAATAAAGTGTTAGCGCAACCAGCAGCAACCAGAACACACTCTTTTTCAGCGCGGCTTTTACTACTTGTCGATCCCGCTCTTTGTTAGCCTCTCGAGCCTCGGTGTGTGTCGCATGCTCGTGATCAAATTGGGGTTGGATACAAGTTGAATAAATCAGTGCCCAACACAGGTTGATCACCGCCAAAACCACGAGTGATTCACGCCAGCCTAATTGATTGAGTAAAAACTGCTCTAGCGGGATAAAGACGGTGCTCGCAAAGCCACCCCATAACGTGATGATGGTGATGAATGGTCTCGCACTGGCCGCGCCCGCTCGTCGTGCCATAACAGCAAAGGCTGGCTCATAGAGAATGCAAGCTTGTAACGCCCCCAGCACAGCACAAAGTATGTAAAAACTCAGGATAGCGTCGACGTGGGACCACCAGATCAGCATAGCTGCCACGAGGATGGATGCAAAAGCCATCAACCACCTACCGTGGCCTCGATCGATGGCCAGGCCCGCTGGGTAAGTAAACACGGCCGTGACGAGCATGCTGACGGTGGCACCAGTAAATATGGTCGGTTTAGACCAACCTAGGTCAGCGCCCATAGCAGCAGCCAGCAGCGGAAAACTGTAATAGAGCGACCCCCAGGCGCAAACTTGCCCAGCGCCGAGAATATTGGCGAGCCAACGGGCTGGAACCTCACGGGTGAGTCGTCTCATTTTGAATATTTGCGATTGGACGGTGCGTTGGGTTGAAACAGCGCACTCTCTTTATTAGTAGATAGGATCGTACTTGTTTTTCTCTCTGGGCACACCCTGACCTACAATTGCTTATTGTTTGGCAAAATGACTCAATGAACAAGCTTTTAGAACGATTATGGACGCTAGCGCTTCGCCCGCAAGCTGAACGCTGGCTCGCACCAGCCGTTGCCGTATGGTTGGCGTGTCTTGCCTGGATGCGCTTTTTACATTTGCCTGATGAAGGGCGGTACGTTGGTGTGGCGTGGGATATGTTGCGGGCTGATAGTCCCTGGGTTCCGCTTATTAATGGTCTTCCGTATTTTCACAAACCGCCGCTGTTCTACTGGTTGAGCCAGTTCTCTTTTGCCGTGTTTGGCGTGCACGAGTGGTCTGCTCGCGTGGCGCCAGTGCTTGCTGCCTGCCTGGCAGCGATGGCGTTATTTGGCTTTGTCCGTAAATATCGGGGGCCGCGCGTGGCAGTTCTGACACTCGGAATCCTCGTGACAATGCCGCTTTTTTATGGCGGTGCCCAATACGCCAATTTGGATATGCTGGTTGCAGGCATGATGACCATCACGGTGCTAGCGGGTGCCGAAGCGGTATTTCGCCATGAATCCGGGCAGCTTTGGCGTTCGATGTCGATTTTGGCTGGGGTCTTCGCGGCTTTGTCGATTTTGGCGAAAGGACTCATTGGCATCGTATTGCCAGGCGGTGTTCTGTTTTTCTGGTTAATCCTGTCAGGGCGCTGGCGCAAGCTTGGTGTCTTGCTGTGGCCGCCCGCTTTGCTAGCTTTTCTGGTGGTCGTTTTGCCCTGGTTTGTGTTGATGCAAAACTTGTATCCAGGATTTTTCAATTATTTTTTTGTGTACCAGCATTTTGAGCGTTTTGTGAGTGAAAGCTTTAACAATACCCAGCCTTTCTGGTTTTATATCCCCTTGGTTTTGTCTATGACTTTGCCCTGGTCGCTGGCGGCAGTCGGATTTTTTACAGGATCTTTTTGGCGACGTTCAAACTCACAGCTCAATAGCCTCATGTGGTGCTGGCTCGCAGTCATGGTTGTATTTTTTTCTATCCCCGCCTCCAAGTTGATCGGATATATCCTGCCTGTGCTGTTTCCCCTGGCGGTCTTGTTGGCTGAGGTCGTGGCAATTTACCTGGATACAACGACAGCGAAGATGACTTTACTTCGTCCGCATATCCGACGCGCGGTGAGGACCTGTTTCGTGATTGCAGTGTTTGTTTGTCTCACGACACTGATCGTTTTTCGGTTTAATCAGAAGGATAGTGGCGCCAACATGGGTGCGCGCATCGCCAGTGAATTAAAGGCGGATGACACCTTCTTGTTTTTAAAGAGCTATCCTTTTGATCTGCCTCTGTATTCGGGTATGCGCAAACCCGCCTGGGTTGTTGAAAACTGGCCCGCACTCGTACAACGTGATAACTGGCGCAATGAGCTGGCTGATGCGGCCCAGTTCAATCCTGAGTTGGGGCGTGAAGTGTTGGTTAATTCAGACGCTCTGCTGCCGCGCCTGTGCAAAACGTCGGATCAAGTATTCTGGGTGCGTGCTGATGCGGATGAATGGCCGGCCTGGGGTTTCATTAAGGATGTGCCGCCTTTCGTGCGCGAAGACAACGAGGCAATGGTCTGGAAAATTAAAACCGACCAAGCCTTTAAGGCCAAATTTTGCCAGTAGTGGTTTTGTTCATCGTGATTGAGTGAACGTCATTGTTCAGTATGCTTGCCCGGAGACATAAAAATGACTAAGCGTATTAAAGCCCCCGAAGATTTGCGCAGCGCTAGATGGTTTGCGCCAGATGATTTGCGATCTTTCGGGCACCGGTCACGAGTCATGCAAATGGGCTTGGGACCAGAGGATTGGGCTGGTAAACCGGTCATTGCAATTGTAAACACGTGGTCCGATATCAATCCTTGCCACACCCATTTCAAGCAACGCGTTGACGACGTCAAAAGGGGTGTCCTGCAAGCGGGCGGCTTTCCGCTTGAGTTACCAGCTCAGTCACTTGCCGAAAACTTTGTTAAACCAACGACGATGCTCTATCGTAATTTGCTAGCGATGGACGTAGAGGAACTGTTGCGATGTCATCCGGTGGACGGCGTTGTGCTGATGGGCGGTTGCGATAAGACAACGCCTGGCCTGTTGATGGGGGCGACGAGTGCAGGGTATCCGGCTATTTACTTGCCTGCGGGACCGATGCTCAGAGGTAACTGGCATGGCAAAGTGCTTGGCTCGGGTTCAGACGCATGGAAATACTGGGATGATCGCAGAGCTGGATTGATTAATCAAAAGCAGTGGCTTGAGATTGAAGGCGGGATTGCCCGCAGCCATGGCACCTGTATGACGATGGGCACCGCAAGCACAATGACCGCCATCGCAGAGGCGCTCGGTATGACCTTGCCTGGTGCTTCGTCAATTCCCGCTGCTGACTCGAATCATATTCGTATGTCGGCAGATACTGGGCGACGAATCGTTGAGATGGTTTGGGAGGATCTCACCCCCGCAAAAATTCAAACCCATGCTGCCTTCGAGAACGCCATTGCGGTAGCGATGGCCATGGGCTGCTCGACCAATGCCATTATTCATGTGATTGCTCAAGCACGACGGGCAGGCTGTGACATAGGTCTTGATGACTTTGATCGCTTTAGTCGTTTTGTCCCAGTCATTGCGAACGTTCGTCCTAGTGGCGATCAGTATTTGATGGAAGATTTTTTCTACGCAGGCGGCTTGCCTGGATTGATGAACCGGATCAAACAGCACTTGCATCTCGATACGTTGACGGTGACTGGCCATACTCTGGGTGAAAACATCGAAGGTGCCGAGGTTTATAACGACGACGTGATCCGGCCTGTCGAGAATCCGATATACGCTGAGGGGGCCTTAGCAGTGTTGAAAGGTAATCTTGCACCAGATGGTTGCGTGATCAAGCCCAGCGCTTGTCCGCCTCATTTGCACCAACATACTGGCCCCGCACTTGTATTCGATGATTACCCTTCAATGAAGGCTGTAATTGATAGCGATGATCTGGACGTGACAGCCGAGCATGTCCTCATATTGCGCAACGCCGGTCCACTGGGCGGCCCTGGTATGCCTGAGTGGGGCATGTTGCCTATGCCCAAGAAACTCTTGAAACAAGGCGTCAGGGATATGCTGCGTTTATCGGATGCAAGAATGAGCGGCACAAGTTATGGTGCTTGCGTTTTACACATCTCACCTGAATCGTTCGTGGGTGGTCCTCTGGCGCTGGTTCAGAACGGTGACATGATTACCGTTGATGTCCCCGCGCGCTCGATCAGGCTAGAAATAACAGACGAGGAGTTTGCGAGACGCAAAGCAGCCTGGAAGGCGCCTATGGCTCGTTATGAGAGGGGCTACGGCTGGATGTTTTCGAAACACATACAACAAGCCCATGAAGGCTGTGATTTCGATTTTTTACGCACGGACTTTGGTGCGCCTGTATCCGAACCGGATATTTACTGAAAAGACGGTGGGGTGACCGATGGGGCTCGAACCCACGACAACCAGAATCACAATCTGGGACTCTACCAACTGAGCTACGGCCACCGAAGAAGCGAAATTTTAGCATGTTTGTCTTGAGAGGGCTTTAAGTTGCTTGCAACCACATTTCAGACCTTCATGAGCAGTTTCTGGCCGCATATTCTGTTTGTTTTCACAACAGGGGTGAGTGCAGTCGCTGTCGTACACGCTGCGATGACCAAGCGCGACGTGCGGGCTGCTATCGCATGGGTGGGCGTCATCCTGTTTTCACCTTTATTTGGGGCAGTCATTTACTTTGTGGTCGGGATTAACCGTATCCGCAAGAAGAAAGTTCTTGCGCAGTTGGACAAGGCTATTCGCTTTGAAGAACTGCGAGACCGGTTACTCGTCAAAGCCGTTACGCCATTTTCGGCACCGCAATTCGCGGCGCAAAAAAAATTGGGTGACAGCGTTAATCGGTTTCAACTGCTGGGACACAATCAAATTTCACTGATCGCGAGCGGCGACGAAACCTATTCACTGATGCGTGAGGCGATTGACGGTGCGCAGCGATCGATTGCAGTTCAAAGTTATATCTTCGACCACGATACGATCGGCGTCCAAATTGCTGAAGCATTGATTAAGGCTAAGCGGCGAGGTGTCGAAGTACGCGTTTTGATTGACTCTGTCGGAGCAAAATATTCGCGTCCTGCGATCACACAAATGCTTGAGCAGGGGGGTGTAAAAACCGCCTTATTCATGACAACATTTTTCGGTTTACGGCTCGCCTATTCAAACCTTCGTTGCCATCGCAAACTGATGGTCATCGATGGTGCGCGAGCACTCACGGGTGGCATGAATATCCGGCAATCATTTTCAGCAAGTGCGATGGGTGCTCGCGCGATGCAAGACACACATTTTGATGTGCGCGGACCGGTCGTGCATCAGTTGATGTTAAGTTTTGCCCACGACTGGTTTTTTACGACTGGTGAATCGCTGTCAGGCGAGCCCTGGTTTTTCGCAAGTGAAGACTTGATCCCGGATCATGGCTTGCCGATCCGGTGTGTGCCCTCCGGGCCTGATGACGCGAGCTTGTCGAACAACCACAGTATTTTGCTTGGTGCATTGTCAGTTGCCCGACATCATGTGCGGATCCAATCGCCGTATTTTTTACCGGATATTCAACTGGTTGCAGCTTTGTCGACGGCAGCGCGTCGAGGCGTCGTAGTGGATATCGTCGTGCCGGGCGCAAATAATCTGAGAGCGGTTGGCGCAGCCATGATGGCCCAGATCGATCAAGTACTAGAGCCAGGTTGTCGCGTTTGGCGAGCCAGCGGCACCTTCGATCATTCCAAACTCTGCGCAGTTGACGGGGCCTGGTCTTATATCGGGTCGTCCAATATTGATCCGCGTAGCTTACGACTTAATTTCGAACTCGATCTCGAAATCTTTGACCAGGACTTTGCCAGACAAATTGAAGAGAGAATCGACTCGGTGATTGCCAGCGCTGAACCAATCACACTTCAGTCAATACAAAGCCAGGCTTTCTCGGTCAGACTGCGCAACAAGCTAGCCTGGCTCTTTTCGCCTTATCTGTAGCGCGTTGATCGCAACGGATTCAAGCCAATGGATCTTTGTCAGCCTGATCTGGTGGCGCAACGTTTGCCCCGTCGATATTATGTCTCGTCATTGAATGTTTAACGAAGCCTTCAGTTTTCATTTTCTCGACAAAGTGTCGTAAAAATAGGGCGGCCTCGGGGCCTCTATCCTTAGCGACCCCCATCGCTTGCCGGATCACCATAAAGCGTTCTGGTAATAGCCGGACACCTTTCATCCCTTTTGTGTCCATTTGAAGCTGCTGTTTAACCCCTGCGGCAACATCAATGTGCTGTTCGACAAAGGTGGGCACAACGGCTTGCGACGAGGCTGCATGAATAATCTCGGCCTTTGTCAGGTGACGACTCAGAAAAAGATCATAGGCACTGCCTTTGCCGACGACAACCTTTTTGCCAGCGACGTCCACTTGGTCATTGCGGGTGATGGGGTCCGTGTCACGTACAAGATAAAAACCTTCAATTAACAGGTATGGCCAAGTGAAGGCGATCTCTCTGCCCCGGTCGGGGTCGATCGCAAAAAAGCCGATATCGGCATGGCCGGATTCCATTGTTTTAACTGAAGCACCAGCTGTCTTGTTAACCACGAGCTCGACCGGCATGTTCAGCTCTGCACCCAAAGCACGAGCCAAATCTATCGATATGCCGTAGGGTTGACCGTGAGAATCTACATTCGCAAGTATTGGATTGCCCATGTTGAGCGAAGCCCGCAACACGCCTGTGGGGGCGAATGCTTTAATGAGTTCAGCGGTGACAGTCATCGGGACTCCGGTTCGGCAGGTTAATTAGCGAGAATTGATATCCTGATGATACTGCAAGGGTTTACGATGTGGCTCTACATCTATTGGACTTAACCGAAGAAGCTGACGATGCCGTTAAATTATTCGAGAAGACTGACTGGCCGAGCAAGGACTAAAGAGACTGATAACCAGCTTGGATTTATTCTGGCATTCGCTGCAGGAGCAATCAACGCTGGAGGCTTTTTAGCTGTTCAGCAATACACGTCTCACATGACAGGCGTCGTCTCAGCGATGGCTGACCATTTTGCGCTGGGGGTCTATGACCTTGCGCTTGGTGGGGTAGGTGCGCTTGGGTCCTTTCTCTGCGGCGCAGCGTTCTCGGCTGTCTTGGTAAATTACTCCCGCCGCCACCAGATGCACAGCGAGTATGCGCTGCCCCTGCTCGTTGAAGCTGCCTTATTGCTTTGTTTTGGCCTCATTGGCGCCAGACTTGCTCAAGTCAATGGGATCTTTGTGTCGGCAACGGTAATGCTGTTGTGTTTCATCATGGGGTTGCAGAATGCCGTCATCACGAAGTTAAGTAACGCTGAGATTCGAACCACGCACATTACCGGCATGGTGACCGACATCGGTATTGAATTGGGTAAATTGTTTTATCGCAATCAATTAAACGCACCTGGCATCGTTGCGGTCAAAGCAAACCGTCTCCGCTTAAAAGCGTTGATCACGATGGTTTTTTGCTTTTTTATGGGCGGCTTGCTGGGCGCCTTGGGCTTTAAATATTTAGGCTACGTGGCGACGGTGCCAGTCGCAATGATGTTGATGCTGCTCGCTGCTGTGCCAGTGACTGACGACATCAGCCTGTTGATTAAAAACCGAAAATCCACCAGAACTTGAGGATTGAAACCGAATATTCAATAACGGCGGCTGATCAAAAGGGTAGTGGTGCCTCCGGCGAGAATCGAACTCACAACCGCCCGCTTAGAAGGCGGGTGCTCTATCCAATTGAGCTACGGAGACACAGAAACCGTATTCTAACCGCTAGTGAACGCGCTTGAAAAACAGAAATTCGTTGTATCGTGATGCCCATGGCTCAATTATTCACGTTACATCCGCAAAATCCCCAGCTCAGGCTGTTAAAGCAGGCCGCGCAGTTAATCGACGACGGGGGGCTGGTGGCGGTACCAACCGATTCGAGCTATGCCATTGTTGCCCGGCTGGATGATAAAAACGCTGCCGATAAACTGCGCAAACTGCGTGGGCTGGACGATCGTCATCATTTGACCTTGTTATGTCGTGATTTGACCGAGATCAGTCAATTCGCCAAGCTGGACAACGCGCAATTCAGACTGATCAAACAGGCAACGCCGGGGCCCTGGACGTTCATTCTCGACGCGTCGAAAGAAGTACCCAAGCGTGTTTCACATCCATCCCGCAAAACAATTGGTATCCGGATACCAGATCATCCGATTGCGCATGCTCTGCTGGAGCAATCCCAGTTTGCGCTGATATCCACCACGCTGATCCCCGAAAATGAGGATGAGCCGCTAACTGACCCTGAAGATATCCGGGAACGTTATCAGCACGAACTTGCTGCCGTGCTTGATGCCGGTATTTGCCCGCGGGAGGCCACCACGGTCATCGACTTGACCGCGACACCGCCTCAGGTAGTACGACGGGGCAAAGGTGATCCTGCCACCCTCGGACTCGAGTAACTGATACCCCTCATGAACGATATCATTCAAACCATCACAATTTGCGCCTTACCGGTTATTTTTGCCATTACTTTGCATGAAGCCGCGCACGGCTATGTTGCTCGCCTGTTCGGTGACCCGACCGCAGCCTTAGCCGGCAGGGTGAGTCTGAATCCGATGAAGCATATCGATCCGGTAGGTACATTGCTCGTGCCCATTGGTACACTGATTTTGGCTGGTGTAGCCGGCGGCGCGCCCATCCTGTTTGGATGGGCTAAGCCTGTTCCGGTTGACTTCGGACGGTTGCGGCACCCTAAAAAAGACATGTTGTGGGTGGCCTTGGCAGGCCCCATGGCAAATCTGCTGATGGCGATTGGCTGGGCAATTGGTCAGCGCGTACTGTTTGAGCTCGGGATTCGCGATGAATTCTGGTTTGCAATGGCGTTAGCAGGTATCAAAATCAACCTGGTGCTGATGGCTTTGAATTTGTTTCCGCTCCCGCCACTTGACGGTGGTAGGATTCTCTTTAGCTTGTTACCGAACCGTCTAGCCTGGCAGTTGGGCCGGATTGAACCTTATGGCATGCTGATTGTCATTGTACTGTTGGCAACTGGAAGCCTTTGGGTGGTGCTGGATCCTGTCATGAGGCTGGGCGAGGCCGTTGTTAGATTATTTCTGTGACAACGGTGTATATTTTCTCGTGTCGTGGCGCAATCCGTTAAACTCTCCGTCAAATTAAATAACGTCGGCGCCTACCACTCTGACTAATTATTACTCTGGACCCCACAATGGTTTCGTCAAGCACATCCCCGCAAATGCCGCGCTTCAAAGGCAGTATGGTGGCACTCGTTACCCCGATGCATCCCGATGGCAGTCTGGATCTTGATAGCTATCGCGGTCTGATTGATTGGCACGCACAAGAGGGGACTGACGCCCTTGTTGTTGTTGGTACTTCCGGCGAGTCGCCTACCGTCGATGTAGACGAACATGCCGAACTCATCAAAATAGCCGTTCAACATGCTGCTGGCAGATTACCGGTGATTGCGGGCGTCGGTGCAAACTCGACAAGCGAGGCCATTCATCTGGCTGAGCACGCACGACAAGTAGGTGCAGACGCGGGCCTGTCGGTGGTGCCCTACTACAACAAGCCCTCTCAAGAGGGGATGTACCAGCACTTTAAAAAGATTCAAGAGTCAGTGGATATACCCACTGTCCTTTACAACGTACCGGGTAGAACTGTCGCGGATCTGGCTCATGAAACCGTGTTGCGGCTGGCGCAAATCCCCGGGATTATCGGCATTAAAGACGCGACCGGAGACATCGGTCGGGGTGCCTTGTTGATTCGTGATTTGCCAGCGGACTTTCAGATCATGAGCGGTGACGACGCGACGGCAGCCGGGCTGATGCTGCTTGGTGGTTGCGGCAATATTTCAGTCACGGCAAACATTGCTCCGCGAGCCATGCATGAATTATGTGCGGCAGCCTTGGCTGGCGATGTTGTCAAAGTCAGAGAAATCAACGGCAAGTTGGCGTTGCTCAATAAATTATTATTCGTTGAAGGCAATCCGGTCCCCGTTAAATGGGCGCTGGCACAAATGGGCCGTATTCCAGCCGGTTTGCGCTTGCCTTTAGTCGAATTAGGTTCTCAGTTTCATGCCCCTTTGCGGGCGGCGATGGTTCAGGCGGGGTTGCTTTAATTATGACTTTTAAATATCAGTTGGGCCGGTTACCGGTATTTGCAGTGACGGCAGTCGCGCTTGGATTGTCTGGTTGCAGTAGCACTAGTCTTGATGATTTCAAGAACACGCTAGACGGTAACAATGCAATCAACTACAAAAGCGTGGTGCGCACTGACCCCTTGAGTGTCCCGCCTGATCTAACACAAGCGACCGGTGATCCACGTTTTAAAGCACCTGCCGGTACGACTACTTACTCGCAATATACGCAACAGACCAAAGCTGATGGCGCTGCCGCAAGCTCATCCGCACAGGCAGCTGTTTTGCCCCAGTACAAAGATGTGCGTGTTGAACGCGATGGCGATCTGCGCTGGTTGTCGACCTCGATCCCGCCCGATCAGTTGTATTCGAGAGTGGCTGATTTTTTCACCGAGAACGGCTTCAACCTCGAAAAGGCAGATCCAAAAGCTGGGCTGATGACAACGAATTGGGCTGAGAATAAAGCGAAAATCCCGCAGGATGCCTTGCGTCAGTTGCTTGGTAATGTGCTCGACAGTGTTTATGACAGTGGTACACGTGATAAATTCAGCGCGCGTATTGAACGGGCTGGCAGTCGCTCTGAGGTCTACATCTCTCACCAGCATATGGTTGAAGAACATGTGGCCGCATCGGCTGATAGCTCGATTGTCTGGAAAAATGGCCGGGAAGATCCCGGTTTGAATGCTGCGATGATCGCGCGACTGATGGTTTTCCTCGGTGAAGATGTCGATGTTGCGCGCAAGAAGATGGCCCAGGCTAATGTCAATCCCCAGTCACCGGGTGTGACCATGCCGGCTGGCGATAAAACCAGCTTAGTCGTAGCGGATTCGTTTGAGCGCGCCTGGCGTCGCGTCGGGGTTGCGCTCGATTCGGGTGGTTTCACCGTCGACGATCGTGATCGTGCTGCGGGTGATTTCTTTGTGCGCTACGTCGATTCTGATACTGGTGCCAAGCGCGAAGATCCGGGCTTTTTCGAGCGCTTGTTTGGTGCTAAAAACCTCGGCCAGGCGCCAAGCTACAAATTGCACTTGTCGCAAACTGGTTCAAATACTGAAATCACAGTGTTTGACGCAAATGGTCAACGTGATAAGAGTGTGACAGTGCAGCGCATGCTGGCTGTGCTGGCGGACAAGATTTAACGCAGGGTCCACCGCATAAGCTGAGTGCTCCAAGGGGCACTGGCAAAAATACCCGAATCAGCTATTTGATTCGGGTATTTTTTTAGCCGGTGGGTGGTTCACTGACAGCTGTCGTTTGGGTGCTCTTCTGCTTCAAGGCTCACAGCACTGTGCGGAGCAACAAGCCCAATAGGCCGCTAATCACGATGACATGAACTACGTCGCGTTTAAACCTGATGAGAGCCACGCAAGCGCCTATCGTCATGGCCGCTGAAGCCCATTCAACTGACGCCTGTAAGCCGTTGGGCCACCAGACATGGTAAGCAAAAAATAACGCAAGATTAAGGATGACGCCAACCACGGCCGCGGTGATGGCGGTCAAGGGGGCACTGAGTTTCAGGTTGTTATGCGTGCTTTCAATGAAGGGGCCGCCACCCAGGATAAACAGGAACGAGGGAAGAAAGGTGAACCAGGTGACAACCGTTGCGCCGGCAACGCCCGCTAAAAATAGTGCGTCCGGTCCGAATAATTGTTTAAGGTAGCCGCCGATAAATCCGACATACGCCACTACGATGATGAGCGGTCCCGGGGTCGTTTCGCCAAGAGCCAGGCCATCAATCATCTGTGTCGGACTTAGCCAACCGAAAAATTCAACTGCACCTTGATAAACGTAGGGAAGCACCGCATAGGCGCCGCCGAAAGTGAGTAAGGCCGCTTTTGTAAAGAACCATCCCATTTGAGTGAGCGTGTGATCCCACCCTAAGCTCAAAGTGAATGCGACCATAGGGATTGCCCACAGCCCCAAGCCACAGATGATAACGGTGATAAACCGAGCCCAGGTGAATCTGGCGTGTTCAGGGGTTGGGCTGTCATCATCAATGACGGCTGGCCCAGATGACGCCTTAGGTTGTCCATGACTAGCGCCGCCGTTGAATGCTGAGGGTGTCAGGCGTTGGCCGAAATAGCCGATTACGGCGGCAGCAATGATAATCAGCGGAAACGGGACATTGCCTGCAAAAATTGCAATAAAAGAGGCGGCGGCAACGGTCCACAAAAGAGGATGTTTGAGTGTTCTTGAACCTATTCTATAAACTGCTTGCAACACAATGGCGGTGACCGCAGGTTTGATCCCGTAAAACAGGCCCGCGACGAGTGCTGTGTGACCAAAACCAATGTAGATCCAAGACAGGCCAATCAAAATCAGCAAAGATGGTAAAACAAACAGGGTGCCAGCCACAACGCCACCCCAGGTTTTGTGCATGAGCCATCCCATGTAAGTCGCCAGTTGCTGGGCCTCGGGGCCGGGTAGCACCATGCAGTAATTCAGTGCATGCAGGAACCGTTTTTCGGATATCCATCGGCGCTTTTCTACCAGCTCCTGGTGCATCAGGGCAATTTGACCCGCAGGTCCCCCGAAACTGATGAACCCAAGCTTTAACCAGAACATGAGCGCATCTTTGAAAGAGATCGTCGGCGGTGATGAATCCATAGTGAGTGCGACCCAAGTTGGTGCATTGAAACGGTGAGCAAAAAAAACGTTTTGCGTATTAATCAAATAATGAGCATGATTACATCCTTATACTAATCTACTAGCAATGGTTTTTTGTGACGAATCACTCTAATTCGATGTTGATGAATACGCCCTGGACGGCGCGGCTAGATTTGCGTTTTGACTTGACGGCCACAGGAGCCACCCGCTTGAATCATCAGCATCTCGGTCCGCTGAGGATTCAAAAGTCGCTTTATCCAGAAGGGCCAGGGTTGTGTCATGCCATCATCGTTCACCCTCCAGGCGGGATTGCAGCCGGAGATCACCTGGAGGTGCAGGGCAGCGTCGATCGGGCTTGTCACGGGCTCGTGACGACTCCATCCGCCGCGAAGTGGTACGGATCCGACTCAGACCGACGTGCGACTCAGTGCGTCGATATGAACATCTATGGGTCCTTTGAGTGGTTGCCTCAAGAAACCATTGTGTTTGATCGGGCCCGCGTCGATTCGAACATTCAGTTTGATCTGGGTCCTGACGCAGCCATGGTGGGGTGGGATCATTTGATTTTTGGTCGCAAGGCCTCAGGCGAGTCTTTTACGCATGGTCGGTTTGCGCAATCGCTACGGCTGTTAATGGGTGGCGAGCTGATCTGGCACGACCGTTTGCTACTGAACGGAGCAGACCCTTTGTTTGATTCAATCATAGGCTTGCGCGGTCATCACGCCTTTGCTACGGTATGGGCAGTTTTGCCGGGTGATCGCACGTGGACCGAGGATCTGGTACAAAACTTGCGTGCTCGCAACGATACAATTGTATGGACGACGTTGCACCCGCGCTTGCTTGTTGGACGAGTGCTGACAGCGCCGCTCGCGATTAAATCGATTTTGCAGGATGCCTGGGCGAATTTACGTGCCCTGGTGTTTAATTTACCCGCGGTGCCCCCTCGATTGTGGGCGACGTGATTTCAATGACGGAGACCCCATGGATCTGACCCCAAGAGAGAAAGACAAGTTGTTGATTTTCACAGCAGCGTTGTTAGCCGAACGCCGTCGCGCGCGAGGTTTGAAACTGAATGTGCCGGAGTCGATCGCTTTGATCTCAGCAGCCATTATGGAAGGCGCCCGGGATGGCAAAACCGTTGCCGCCTTGATGAGTGAAGGTCGCACCGTCTTGAGCCGTGCAGATGTGATGGAAGGCGTCCCCGAGATGATCCCTGATATCCAGATTGAAGCGACTTTTCCCGACGGCACGAAGCTGGTGACTGTTCACCAACCCATTCAATAAGCGAGGACTGCAGATGATTCCCGGTGAAATGATGGTGCAAGCAGGCGAGATTGAGATCAACGCTGGTCGCCCAGTTATCCACGTAAAAGTTGCCAACACAGGTGATCGCCCCGTGCAAATTGGTTCCCACTACCACTTTGCAGAGACCAATGGGTCTCTCGTCTTTGATCGGCAAGCGGCGAGAGGCTTCAGGCTGAATATACCGGCAGGCACGGCTGTTCGGTTTGAGCCGGGCCAGGAGCGAGAGGTCGAGTTAGTGGCCTTGGCGGGCGATCGGATTGTTTACGGGTTCACGGGTGCAGTCATGGGGGCGTTAGATAAATGAAGATTTCAAGACAAGCTTATGCAGAAATGTTCGGCCCCACGACGGGTGATCGCTTGCGATTAGCGGACACATCGCTGGTCGCCATGATTGAGAAAGATTTCACGATATACGGTGAAGAGGTCAAGTTCGGTGGTGGCAAGGTGATCCGTGATGGCATGGGTCAATCCCAGCGCATGAGCGCTGATTGCGTGGATACCGTTGTGACCAATGCCGTCATCATTGACTGGTGGGGGATCGTGAAAGCCGATATCGGTATCAAGAATGGCCGCATCAGCGGGATTGGCAAGGCTGGTAATCCGGATATCCAACCGGGCGTCACGATTGTTGTCGGACCTGCGACCGAGGTCATCGCAGCAGAGGGCATGATCGTCACAGCCGGCGGTATTGACAGCCATATCCACTTTATCTGCCCGCAACAAATTGAAGAAGCCCTAAGCTCGGGCGTGACAACCTTGATCGGTGGTGGCACAGGCCCTGCGACAGGCACCTTTGCAACTACCGTCACGCCGGGCCCCTGGCATTTAGCACGCATGCTGCAGGCGATGGAGTCCTATCCCATCAACGTGGGTTTGCTTGGCAAGGGTAATGTATCGCTGCCAGGTCCACTTACCGAGCAGATCGAAGCCGGCGCCGTGGGTTTGAAGCTGCATGAGGATTGGGGCAGTACGCCCGCAACAATCGATAATTGCCTGACGGTGGCGGATCAAACTGACACTCAAGTGGCAATTCATACTGACACCTTGAACGAATCGGGTTTTGTCGAGGCGACCCTTGACGCGATCAAAGGCCGTGTCATTCACACGTATCACACTGAGGGTGCGGGTGGTGGTCATGCCCCTGACATCATCCGGGTCTGTGGTGAGGCGAACGTGTTACCGTCATCGACCAATCCAACCAGGCCTTTCACCATCAATACGCTGGATGAGCATCTGGATATGCTGATGGTTTGCCATCACCTCGACGCATCAATTGCGGAAGATATCGCTTTTGCTGAAAGCCGCATTCGTCGTGAAACCATTGCAGCAGAGGATATCTTGCATGACATTGGTGCCTTCTCAATGATTTCCTCTGACAGTCAGGCAATGGGACGTGTCGGCGAGGTAATCATGCGCACGTGGCAAACTGCACACAAAATGCGCGAGCAACGAGGCTCAATGAGCGAACCGGGTTTCTCTGACCCATCGACCAGCGACAACGCTCGAATCAAACGCTATGTTGCCAAATACACCATCAATCCGGCTATTACTCATGGCATGGCGCACGAGATCGGTTCGATTGAAGTCGGTAAGTTCGCTGATCTTGTTTTCTGGCGGCCAGCGTTCTTCGGTGTCAAACCTTCGACAGTCGTGAAGGGCGGCATGATTGCGATGGCGGCAATGGGCGATCCGAATGCATCGATCCCGACACCGCAGCCGGTTCACTATCGACCACAGTTCGGCGCAGCGCCCAGTGCGATTGGCTCTAGCTGTATTACTTTCTTGTCGCAAGCTGCGATTGAAAAAGGATTACCAGATCGTTTAGGCTTGCAGCGTCAAATCGCTTCGGTGCACGGCATCCGCAAAATCAGCAAGGCGGATATGAAGCTTAACGATGCGACCCCAAAGATCACGGTGAGCCCCGAGAACTACAAGGTTTATGCCGATGGCGTATTGCTGGATTGCCCACCAGCTGAAATCTTGCCGATGGCACAGCGTTACTTCTTGTTTTGATTTTGTTTTAAGTAAACGAGACCCTTAAGAAATGGCACTGATGTTCAATACACGCCGCGCGGCCTCTGACCCCCAGATACAGGCTGAGATGGATCAAGCCTCGGCACCCTGGCCGGTGTTGTCGCTCAGTTGGGCAGATCGACAGCGCTCAAGACTCGCGGCTATGTTGCCGAACGGTAAAGCGGTAGCGGTGATTTTGCCGCGAGGCGAACAAATGCAGCATGGCGACGTGTTGTGTGGTGAGGCAGGTGAGCGACTGTGGATCAAGGCGGCTGAAGAAGAAGTCTATAAGATCACAACTCACAACGCTTTTGAGTTAATGCGGGTCGTTTATCACCTGGCTAATCGTCACGTGAAAGCGATGCTGGCTGTTGACGCGGTGTATATAGAACCCGATTCGGTCCTGGCAGAGATGGTGCGTGGTTTGGGTGCAAAGGTAGATGTCGTGCAGCAGGCTTTCTTGCCCGAGGGGGGAGCCTACGCAACGGGCCACGTTCATGGCCCTCATTGCAATCATGGCGACCACGGTGAGCACGGCGGTCATGGCCACCACCATCATGGCGAAGACCCCGCTTTATCTGCCGAAGATCAAGCCCGCGGCAACCTTGGTGAGCAGTTATCCATCGCCGCTCATGCCCGCAAGTAAGCTCGATTCGCTACTAGCGGCACTACATCTGGCCAGCCCGGCACTGCCGGTGGGTGGGTTTGCGTATTCGCAAGGGCTCGAACAAGCCGTCGAAGATCGTTGGGTCACTGACGCAGCGCAAGCGTTTACCTGGATTAGCGATGTCATGCGCTTGAGCCTCGCGAGGCAAGAGCTGGCGCTTTGGCGAGAAGTCTTTCGAGCTTGCGCGAACCTAATTGATGCGCAGCGAGTGATTGCATCGAACAATCAATTGATGGCCTTACGTGAAACTGCCGAACTCAAACTCGAGTCGGTACAAATGGGTCACTCGATGGCCAAACTCTTTAAGCAATGGCCGCAAGGCGCTGGCTTGCTCGAGCAGTTCAAGGACATTGAATGGACATATCCAGCTGCACACGCTGCCTTGTCTGCCATTTCAGGTGTTGACGAAGACATGGCCATGACAGCCTATTTGTGGAGCTGGCTTGAAAATCAGGTGCTGGCCGCAGTAAAAACCGTACCGCTTGGTCAAATCGATGGTCAGCGACTGTTGCATCAGCTCAAACCCGTTGTGGCAGAGGCGATGGCAGTTGCAAGAAATATCTCCGCTGATGATCTGGGCTCTGCCGCCATTGGTTTGGCAGTCACCAGTGCTCGTCACGAAACTCAATACAGCAGATTATTCAGGAGCTAACACATGCAGTCTTCAAATCCTTTGCGCGTCGGTGTCGGTGGGCCAGTGGGTTCGGGTAAAACAACTCTGGTTGAAGTGCTCTGCAAACGCATGCGCGATCAATACAAGCTTGCTGTTGTCACCAATGATATCTATACCAAAGAGGATGAACGCCTGTTGGTGGCAGCTGGTGCCCTGCCGGCAGACCGGATCATGGGTGTTGAAACAGGAGGCTGCCCGCACACTGCGATTCGTGAAGACGCTTCGATCAATCTCGAAGCCATCGACCGTATGCAAAAACGTTTTCCCGATCTGGATCTGATTTTTATTGAGTCGGGTGGCGATAATCTTGCTGCGACCTTTAGCCCAGACCTATCGGACTTGACCATCTATGTGATTGACGTAGCGGGCGGTGAGAAGATTCCTCGCAAAGGCGGCCCTGGCATCACACGCAGCGATTTACTGGTCATCAACAAAACGGATCTTGCGCCGTATGTTGGCGCTAACCTCGACGTCATGCGACACGACACCGAGCGCATGCGAGTCGACAGGCCTTGGGTAATGACCAACCTCAAATCAGGTGACGGCGTTGATGAAGTGATAGCCTTTATCGAACGAGCCGGGTGCTTGAAAACCTGAGCCGAAAGGGCATCCACGGGATTCGGTATCTTCAGGTCAGTTGCTCAGCCAATTGCACCCAGCCTGCATTTACCCAATCCTCCAAGGCATCGAGCGCTTGATCTGACAACGTTGCAGCCACCCTGGTATCCATGGACAACACGCGCTGATCCGCGAGTAGCTTCAGACCGGGCTCAGGCTTGCACGGTGCAACTTCTCCGTTAATAAATAGCTGATTGCCTCGGTAGATCATTCTTGTGCGCCGGTCGAGCAGCCAGTGAGTACCGAAATCCTCATCGATATCATCCTGAGGCTCAAACACGGCCGCTTGATTAGGTTCGGTTAACCAGCACCCTAAAAATCGTGTCGCCAGGGCGTCATCAAACCGGATTTTGCTCACTGCGTGCAGAGCTGCCTGCACCAGCTGTTCGGGTAATTCAGCTGGCTTTGCCGTAGCAACTTGTTTCGGATCTCGATACAAGTTGCTGAGTGATGGACCTGGCAACGCCGGCTCTGCGTAAGGGCCACCGCCGAGGCCGAGCCTGGCTAACACTTGATCTGCTGCCGCTTCTAACATGCCTCTCGCCAGGGCAGCTTCGTCGGGTGCTCTGAAACCTATCGAGATCGTCATGCATTCATCCAGTGCCACACCATCGTGCGCGGCTTGAGGTGGCAGATAAAGCATGTCGCCGGGTTCAAGAATGAATTCTTGCTCTGGCATGAAGGCTTTCAATATTTTGAGAGGCAGCTCGGGTACCAGCGTCAGATCTTTTTGTTGGCCGAACTGCCAACGTCTGTGCCCGTGAGCTTGCAGCAGAAACACATCGTAGCTGTCGAAATGAGGCCCTACGCCACCACCTATCGTGGCCAGGCTGATCATCAGATCATCCAGCCTTGCATCTGGTACAAACCGAAATTGATGCATCAGTGAAGCCGCAGCATCGTTATGAATATCAACGCTTTGTACGAGTAAAGTCCAATCAGGTTCAGCCACTTTAGGTAGCCGACCAAACGGACCGGTCTCCATCTGCCATTGCCCGTGTTCGCGCCAGATCAGTCTTGATTCAACGTCGTCGGCTTTCGCCATCTTCTTTAACGTCGCCACCGAGACCGGAGACTTGAACGCAGGGAAAGCCTGTCGCACCAGCAGTGGCTTCTTCTGCCAATAGGTTTTCATGAACTCGGCTGGAGTAATGCCGCCCAGCATCGCTAACGGTTTATTAGGGTTCATTGGATGATCTTTTTTAACTGATAGAGCGCATCGAGCGCTTCACGTGGACTTAACGTATCCGGGTCTAACGCGGCAACCGCATTTTGTAGGGCTACCAGTGTATCGGTGTGTTGTTGCGCGATGAGGTCGGGTGTTTCGTCAGGTGCGACTGCGGCAAATAATCCTAACTGAGGTGTCGGCGCACCTTGTGATTCCAGGCGTTCAAGTTCACGAGTAGCCTGCCTGATCACAGAAGCAGGGATCCCCGCTCTTTGCGCGACCTGAATTCCGTAACTACGGCTTGCCGGGCCATCTCTGACTTCATGTAAAAACACAATGCCTGACGGGGATTCAGCGGCAGCCAGATGGACATTGGCCGAGGTGGCGTTTTCGCTGGGTAAACGGGTGAGCTCAAAATAATGTGTGGCGAATAAGGTCAAGGCTCGGTTGTGTGTGAGTAATCTTTGCGCGATCGCCCACGCGAGTGACAAACCATCGTAGGTTGAGGTGCCGCGACCGATTTCGTCCATCAGGACAAGACTAGTCGGTGTGCTTGAAGCCAGTATGGCTGCGGCTTCGGTCATCTCCATCATGAAAGTCGACCTGCCACCAGCCAGATCGTCGGCCGCCCCAATACGGGTAAATATCCTGTCCATGGGGCCAATGCGCACCCGCTTAGCCGGCACAAAACTGCCAACCCGAGCTAATAAAGCGATCAAGGCGACTTGTCGCATATAGGTCGATTTACCACCCATATTTGGGCCGGTAATGATCAGCATGGCGCGCTGCTCGCTAAGAGAGCAGCTATTAGGGGTGAATCTTTCGATTGCTCGTTCAACGACCGGATGTCTGCCTAGCTCAATATCGATACCTGGTCTGTCGTCGAGTTCAGGTAAGACCCAGTCATGATGCTGGGCGTGATTCGCAAGGGCAACAAGGGTATCGAGCTCGGCGCACGCGGCTGCGCTCGCGGCCAGTATAGAAACCATAGGGGTAAGTTGCTCGAGCAGGGCATCGAACAAGAGTTTCTCGCGAGCCAGTGCGCGGTCTTGTGCGGATAAGACTTTGTCCTCCCACGCTTTGAGTTCGGGCGTGATGTAGCGCTCGGCGTTTTTAAGTGTCTGCCTTCGACGATAGTCATCCGGCACTTTTTCGGATTGCGCCCGACTGACTTCGATAAAAAAACCATGTACCCGGTTGAACTCGACTCGCAGAGTCGATATGCCAGTGCGCTCGCGCTCTCGAGCTTCAATCTGCAGCAAGTAACTGCCGTTATCCGTTGAGATGGTTCTGAGCTCGTCGAGATCGGCATCGTAACCAGCTGCGATGACACCGCCGTCCCTGACCATGGCAGCAGGTTCTTCCGCGACTGCGCTGGATAATAAGCTGTGTAGTCCGGCAGGTGGTAGGGCGCTTGAGGCTAGTTGCAGCAGGTGCTGGCTACCTTGATCATGCTCACTTGCTTTGAGTAATTGTTGCTGAATGACAGGCAAGACGGCGAGCGCGTCACGCAGACTGGCAAGTTCTCTGGGGCGGACTGAAAGCAGTGCGATTCTGGTTGCTATGCGTTCGAGATCAGGCAGCTTATTTAACGACTCACGCAGCGACTGCAAGAGAGGCATCGCGTGCAGGTGATCGGCCTGGGTCACGTTGGTAGACAGCAAACACGCAATCGACCGTTGCCGCATTAAAACGACGGGATTGTCTCTTAACGGATGGTGTAACCAACGACGCAGTAAACGACTACCCATCGGTGTGCAGCAGGTGTCGAGAATGGAAAGCAGGGTGGGCGAGTCTTCACCTGCCAAAGTTTGAGTCAGTTCAAGGTTGCGCCGCGTTTGCGGGTCCATCAACACATATTGGCTGGCACGATCTGCTTGTAAGGATTGAATGTGAGACAGTGTCTGGGTCTGTGTTCGACTTGCATAGCGCAGTAGCGCCCCAGCCGCGCATTGGGCAACGGGCAGATCATCGATATCAAACCCTGCGAGGGATTGGGTTTTGAAGTGACTCAGCAAGGTTGCCCGACCCTGTTCCGCTTCGAAGTGCCAGGGGGGGATCTTGGCTGTTGAGCAGGTCAGGGTTAATTTCTGCTCAGCATCGTCAGCAATCACAATTTCAGCTGGATCGATACGATGTAATTCTGAATCGAGCGCGTCGAGTGCGCACTCGGATAGCCTGAACTCGCCACTGGCCAGATTGAGCCAGGCAATACCGGCACGAGGCGTTTTATAACCTTTGCGCGGCACGAATACCGCCGCTAGAACACGATCGGCTTTGGCAGGCAGTAGCGCATCGTCTGTCAGCGTGCCGGGCGTGACGATACGAACAATCTTGCGCTCGACAGGCCCTTTGCTGGTTGCCGGATCACCAATTTGCTCACAGATCGCAACTGACTCACCCTGTGCAACTAGCTTGGCAAGATAGCCCTCAGCGGCGTGATAGGGAAGGCCTGCCATGGGGATGGGTGAGCCGTTAGACGTTCCACGACGGGTGAGGGTCAGACCAAGTAGCTTAGCCCCGCGCTCAGCGTCTTCGTAGAACATTTCATAGAAGTCGCCCATGCGGTAGAGCAACAGCAATGGCCCAGCCTCAGCTTTGAGGCGCAGGTATTGCTGCATCATGGGCGTGTGTTTTGAATCCCCTGCTTCTGAATGATGCGAGGCAGATTGACGATTGCCTGTTAGCTCTGGTGCTGTGTTCATTTCGACGATTTTACCTGTCGATCGAAGCACGTCGTTAGAAGCGTGTCGTTAGAAGCGCGTCGTCAGTTGCGTCAGCCAATCCGGTGTTGCATTAACCAGCCACGCCTCAACTGGTTTATCCCAACCCGCCAGTATCATCACGGCAAGCGCGAGCATGACACTACCGAGAATCGTCTTGCCTGTTTTACCAGCCTGCATAAGCGAGCCACGCATCTTCAACATCGCACCGCGTCCAACATAAGCCAGTAACACAACGGGTAGCGCAGCCCCAACACCAAACGTGCCCATTAACAGGGCGACCTGAGGCAGATGAGATCCTTGGCTAGCTAGAACGATTGCAGCGCCCAGTGTCGGGCCAACGCACGGACTCCATACTAATCCAAGCACAAGCCCGATCACGAACTGACCGGTCAACCCATCTAGCTTCAGGCGGGCGATCAAACCGTTGCCGGCGTTACCAATACCAGCTGTAGCCGAGGCAAAACGTTGTTGCAAATGACTGGATACCAGCACTAAGCCTAAGAGCCCGATCAAGGCCGCCCCGACCAGTCGAAAGACTGAGGTATCCAGATCAAGATTCGCTCCAGCCCAAGCCAGAGCTGTACCAATGATGGCATAAGACAGCGCTAGCCCCCCAGCCAAGGCCAACGGAGCTCTGGGGTGAGCATTGGTCGCAGACCCCAATAGAATCGGCACAATCGGTAAAACACAGGGCGATAGCGTCGATAGTAAGCCCGCCAGCAAGCCTAATCCGTAGGATCCCAGACCAAAATCCATCTTAGTTCACGGTTTTTTTGAAAATATTTTCAAGACCAGCTTGCGTCGTGTCGCCGGTCGAGCGACCAACTTCCTTGTCGCCTTTAAAGGCAATCAAGGTGCTTTGCTGATTGACTTTAAATAGTTTCAGAGTCGGTTTGGATGAGTCGAAGTCAATGGTAAGAAGGGTCACGTCTTTATAGGCGGGATTTTTCGTTAGTGCGTCAACTATTGGAGCTTGGGCTCTACAGGTCGGACACCAGGGAGCCGAAATATCGAGAACGACTGGTTTACCAGCCTGTGTCAGCGTGTCGAATTCTTGCTGACTAAAGGGTTTGACCTCTCCGGCCGACGCTAAGGATGCGATAGCTGAGAATGCGAAAATCAGGGCAGTTCTGGCAAATATTTTCATGATGGATATCCTGGTTGCTGTGGGCGCAGCAGTTTTTGTCGATTTGGGCAATCGCCTGCTGGGGGCTGAGGGGGCAACTCGAATCATCGCTTATGTCGTCTCAGGTATCGGTTTTCTCGGTGCCGGTGCCATCATGCGCGAAGATGGCGGCGTGAAAGGCTTAAACACAGCCGCGACGCTATGGTGCTCGGGCGCAGTGGGAGCCTGTGCGGGTGCCGACATGATCGGTGAAGCAATAATTGGGACTTTTTTCATACTAGCGTCCAATACGGTCATGCGTCCTGTAATCAGCCTGATTAACCGGCAACCACTCAACACCTCTGGCGGTGATACCAATCATTTGATTTCGGTAGTGGCACCACGGGCGCTGCGAAAAGAGGCACTGAAACGTCTTGAAAAGTCCGTCGCAGCTCTGGGGTTGCCGATACAAGAGCTCACAGTTGATGCGTTTGGCGATGACGAAGTCGAACTAAAAGCTCTGTTGTCAGCCACGACCGTTAGCGAACAAGTGCTTGACCAGCTCGTCGCTGATTTGGCGGACTTGCCCTCAGTTAGCCAAGCGTTCTGGACACACCAGGCGGCCGAGTAATTGTGGTGATCGGTGAAAGCGCAGTTGGTGAAAGTACGCCAATACGGTATGCTTGCCGACAATCTGCGTGTTGGTAAGAAACCGCAGGCAAAGATAAAAAATCACAAAGCGGACAACTATGATTTCAAAAATCGTCAACGACCTTGAGGCAGCTCTGGCTGGCGTCAAGGACGGCTCAACAGTGCTGTTGGGTGGGTTTGGTGGCGCCGGGCAAGCTCATGAGTTGCTCCAAGCTCTGATTGATCAAGGTGCGCGGGACCTAACAATCGTTAGTAACAATGCGGGCTCTGGCACCACAGGGATTGCTGCGCTTTTGGCTGCAGGTAAAGTTCGAAAGATTATTTGTTCTTTCCCTCGCCAAGCTGACTCTCACGTTTTTGACGGACTCTACCGTGCCGGTAAAGTCGAGCTTGAACTCGTGCCTCAGGGAACACTCGCTGAGCGTATCAGGGCAGGTGGTGCTGGAATTGGTGGATTTTTTACCAGAACGGCTGTGGGAACCGAATTGGCTGCGGGTAAAGAGATTCGCAATATTGATGGCGAAGATTATGTGTTCGAGAGCCCCATCAAAGCCGATGTTGCGCTGATCAAGGCCCATAAAGCTGATCGGTGGGGCAATCTGGTTTACAACAAAACCGCGCGTAACTTTGGTCCCATCATGGCCACAGCTGCCAAGATGACTGTCGTCCAGGTTGACGAGATTGTCGAGCTCGGGGAACTCGATCCAGAAGCCATCGTCACCCCGAGCTTGTACGTGCACCGTGTCGTTCGCGTCAACAAAAAGGTCTGATGATGAAAAGAATATCTCGAGAACAAATCGCCGAAAGATTGGCACAAGACATCCCCGAAGGCGCGACCGTGAACCTGGGTATCGGTTTACCGACTCAGGTCGCGAATTATTTGCCGGCCGATAAAGAAATTTTTTTACAAAGTGAAAACGGTGTCCTTGGTATGGGTCCCGCTCCCGCCCCTGGTGAGGAGGATTACGACTTGGTCAACGCGGGCAAACAGCCTGTCACTTTGCTCAAAGGGGGCAGTTTTTTTCATCATGCCGATTCATTCAATATGATGCGTGGTGGCCATCTCGACATCTGTGTTCTGGGTGCTTTTCAGGTGTCACGGTGGGGTGATCTGGCTAACTGGTCTACTGGTGAGCCCGGTGCAATCCCTGCGGTCGGCGGTGCGATGGATCTGGCTGCGGGCGCAAAAGATGTCTACATCATGATGGAGCTCCAAACCAAGTCGGGTGAAAGCAAACTGGTCGAGCAATGTACCTACCCGCTCACCGGCTTAAAGTGCGTCTCACGGATCTATACCGACGTTGCGGTGTTTCAAATTGAGCCGGGTGGCGTTGTCCGAGTGGTGGACGATGTCTCAGGTGCTGGTCAAGACGAACTCAAACGCCTGACAGGACTAGATCTGGTTTTCTAAAATGAATGGGTCTATCGTTGGTAAGTCTACACACCCAACTAATCGACCAATTTGTTTAGTTTATCCGTATCGATAGGCGTGGGCGGTGTTTGTTTCTGGGAACCCATCGCCTCTACCGCCTGACACAGTTGTGCAATCCGGGCGTCTTGATCAGCCACGTGAGCGATGAGTGCTTGCATGGCTTGTGAGATAGGATCCGGGCCTCTTGGATCGACAGCGTAGGCAGGCGTATCCGTGCTTGGTTTTAAACCATGTTCGGCTTCATCCGCCTCGATGACCCGGGCTGGATTGCCAACAGCAGTTGCGCCGGCCGGTACTGGCTTCACGACGACGGCGTTAGATCCGATACGGGCACCATCGCCGACCTCGAATCCTCCGAGCACTTGCGCCCCGGCACCGACGACAACTCCTTTGCCCAGCGTGGGATGACGTTTTGCACCTTTGTAGAGTTTGGTACCACCCAAGGTGACGCCCTGATAAATCGTGCAATCATCGCCAATCTCGGCCGTCTCGCCAATGACGACACCGAAGCCATGATCAATAAAGACACGACGGCCGATCTTGGCACCTGGATGTATCTCAATCCCGGTCAATATTCTTGATAAGTGGGAGACCACTCGTCCCAGCCAGAAAAAACCAGCGCCCCATAAGTGATGAGCCAGTCTGTGGGCGACCACCGCATGCAAGCCTGGGTAACAGGTCAGAATCTCGAGCTTGCTTCGTGCGGCTGGATCCCGCTCAAGAATGCAATCAACGTTTTCGCGAAGTGTTTTGAACATGATGTTTCGATCGTAGCGCACTGCGTGACAGGCTAAATGATTAACCCGCTCGCTGAGCAGGTATTGTTGTCTTTGAGTTTTATTTTTGACTAGCGTTATGACTTGCAGTTTTAATCATAGCAGTGCAGACCCCTCGCCACATATCGACTTCATCCTGAGTCATCGAGAGCCGATTAAACAAATGTCGCATGCGAGGCATGAGCTTTTTCGGATGCTCGGGATCCAGAAATTGGACTTCAATCAAGGCTTGTTCCAGGTGAGTCAGCAAAGCTTGGATCGCGTCACTACTAGCTGGTTTGCGCCCTGGATCTTTATGTTCGCCCGTCTGAGCTTGCATGGGCAGAGCGCTCGACGTCGTCTCGTTCATCAGTGCGTAGCGGATTTCCCACGCGGCCAGTTGCATTGCCTGGGAGACGTTCAGTGAGCTGTACTCGGGATTAGCAGGAATCTGGCAAACCCGATGACATAAATCGATGTGTTCGTTAGTCAAGCCAGATCTCTCAGTCCCGAAAACCATGGCTACTACCCCTTCGGGGTGCTCCGCGAGATGCTTTTTTGCGAGTGTTGCCGCTTGTCTGATGTCGCAAGACGGTGGACCGAGGTCGCGTGGTCTGGCGGTGAGAGCAAACGACAGGGTTGCTGGTGCCAAGGCATCGCCTAGTTCGTTAAAAACACCTGCGTTTTCAAGCACACCAGCCGCGCCACTTGCCAGCGCTATCGCCTCGGCTTGTCGGGATATTTGGTCGGTCTTGGGGCTCACCAGGACTAGATCCTGAAAGCCCATGGTCTTGATTGCGCGAGCAGCCGATCCCACGTTACCAGGGTGGCTGGGCTCGGTCATGACGAAGCGAACACGTTGAAAATCAGAAACCAACTAAAATCCCGTTTTAGCCTGACAAAATGAAAGACTCACCATGAATCCGATGCTTAATACCGCCATCAAGGCGGCCCGGCGAGCCGGCACGATTATTAACCGCGCCAGCCTCGATCTCGACAGGCTGCAAGTCGCACGCAAAGGTCCCCGAGATTATGTCACGGAAGTCGATCGCACCGCTGAAGCTGCAATCATTGAAGTTCTCAGCGATGCCTATCCCGATCATTCTTTTTTGGCCGAAGAGTCCGGTCAGAGTGGTGCGCAGGCCGAAGGCGCAGTCGCCGATAACGAATGGGTCATTGATCCGCTTGATGGCACGACTAATTTTATCCATGGTTTTCCGACGTACGCGATCTCAATTGCCCTGCGGCAACGAGGTCAGGTGTCACAAGCAGTCATTTATGATCCAGCACGCAATGAATTGTTTACGGCCAGCCGCGGCGGCGGCGCGTTTCTAAATGACCGCCGCATTCGAGTCAGTGCGCAGCTAAAGTTTCACGATGCTCTGTTGGGCGCTTATTGGCCGGGATCCACTGGACCTGAAGCCGGCTTAACGGGACGATTTGCTGAAATGAGCAAATCCTGCGCGGGTGTTCGTCGAACAGGGTCATCGGTTCTCGATATGGCTTATGTCGCCGCTGGCCGACTGGATGGATTCTGCGGAATCGGTTTGCAGCAGTGGGATATGGCCGCCGCGAGTTTGCTTGTGCTTGAGGCAGGTGGTCTTGTCGGTGATCTGCAAGGTGAGCAGACCTGGATGCAAGAGGGTAATGTCTTGGCAGCATCCCCTAAAATTTTCATCCAGATGTTAGGCTTGGTCTCGCTTGATGCACCTAAAGTCGTTTGATCCGCAAAAGCTGTTGTTATTAAACGATGGCTTTTTTCGTTTACATTTACTTTGTTAGTCACTACTGGAGCCCTCAATGGAGTGGCTGCTTGACGCCACGCAGTGGGTCGGCCTTGTTACCCTGATCGTTCTCGAGATTGTTCTCGGGATCGACAACTTGATTTTTATTGCCATACTGGCAGATAAACTGCCGCCCGCGGAGCGCGATCGGGCGACGTTTATCGGCTTGTCATTTGCGCTGGTTTTGCGTTTGCTGATGTTGTTCGGCATTGCCTGGTTGGTGCAGCTGAAAGAGCCTTTGCTGTCCGTGGGGGCGTTTGATTTTTCAGGTCGCGATCTGATTCTCATGGTCGGCGGCTTGTTTCTGCTCTTCAAAGGCACCATGGAGCTGCATGAGCGCCTTGAGGGCGTGCAGCAAGGACCGGGCCGGTCGCGCGTCTACGCAAGCTTCTGGGTGATTGTGACGCAGATTGTGGTGCTGGATGCAGTGTTCTCGGTTGACTCGGTTATCACTGCCGTCGGGATGGTCGATCACGTACTGATCATGATCACTGCAATGATCGCCGCAACAGTGGTCATGATCCTTGCTGCAAAACCACTGACCCGCTTTATCAATGAGCATCCCACAGTAGTGGTGTTGTGTCTGGGCTTTTTGCTTATGATCGGTTTTGCCTTGCTTGCCGAAAGTTTTGGTATCAAACTGCCTAAAGACTATCTGTATGCAGCCATTGGTTTCTCAGTGGTGGTTGAATTTCTCAATCAGGTTGCCCGTAGAAACGGATTGAAGCTCGAGGCTCGTCGCCCGATGCGTGAGCGCACGGCGGAGACTGTCTTGAAATTATTGGGCAAGCGCTTGCCCGACGAAGTCCCCGAAGACGTGCCCGTTGACTCGGCGCAGTTACCAGGACTTACGTTTGGGGTGGAAGAGCGCAACATGGTCAGTGGCGTGTTGACGCTTGCTGAGCGCAGCGTGCATTCGGTAATGACCCCCAGGACTGAGGTGTCCTGGATCAATCTTGACGAAGATCCCGCATTACTGAGAGAGCAAATTACTCGTACTCCTCATAGTTTTTTCCCGGTTTGTAGAGGGTCGCTGGATGAAGTCGTGGGCATCGGTCGCGCCAAAGATATGGTGGCTGATCTGATTACTGAGGGTTTCATCAAACGAGATCATCTGCGAGAACCGATTGTTGTGCATGACACCATTGGCATTATCCGTTTGATGGATACGCTGAAACGCTCGCGAGGACAGTTGGTGTTGGTGTCGGATGAATTTGGCACCATACAGGGTCTGGTGACACCGATCGACGTATTTGAGGCGATCGCGGGTGAGTTCCCTGACGAAGATGAACTTCCCGATATTGTTGCTGACGGAGAGGGGCGCTGGCGTGTAGACGGGGCCGCCGATTTACATCATCTTGAGCAAGTGCTTGAAACTGAAGGTTTGGTAGACGATGATGAGGATTACACAACTCTCGCGGGCTACCTCTTGTCCAGATTCGGTCAATTACCGTCGCCCGGAGATACTTGCGAATTCAAGGGGCAGCCGCAGGGAGCATTCCGGTTTTCGGTCAAACAGATTGATGGCCGCCGGATTGCGCAAGTGCTGATCGAGAAAATATCTGAAGACTCAACTGCTGTTGTTGGAGACCAAGCGTGACCGAATCGACCGTGCAACTCATTAAAGCTTTTTTACTTGGTATCGTTGAAGGGCTGACCGAGTTTCTACCCGTATCGAGTACGGGTCACTTGATTATTGTTGGTGATTTTATTGAGTTCACTTCTTCTGCTGACAAGGTTTTTGAAGTGGTCATTCAGCTGGGGTCTATTCTCGCCGTGATGTGGATTTTCAGACAGCGATTGTTTCAGTTAATCGGTGGGACGCTCAGGCGTGAACCCCTTGAACTCGCGCTTACCCGTAATCTGATTATTGCGTTTTTGCCGTCGGCAATTATCGGTTTTATCTTTATAAAAAAAATTAAAGAGCTCTTTTTCAATCCGGCAGTAGTCGTGGTGACACTCGTCATTGGCGGTCTTATTATGCTTTGGGTTGAGCGCGATCGGGGGGCAGAAAAAACACCCGGTATGCCAGTCCTTGCCAATCGACTTGAAGAGATCTCGTGGCGGCAGGCCTTGATGGTCGGTTTTGCTCAATGTCTGGCGATGATTCCCGGTACGTCGCGGGCGGGCGCAACCATCATCGGAGGCATGATGACGGGGATTCAACGCAAGACTGCGACAGAGTTCTCTTTCTTTCTGGCGATGCCCACCATGCTTGCCGCAGCGGTTTACGACAGCTATAAACACGCCAGTGCGTTGTCCCAACACGATATGTTGGCGATCGTGATTGGATTTGTCGCTGCTTTTTTTAGCGCACTGATTATTGTGAAGGCAGTCCTTGCCTTCGTATCCCGCCATACCTATCGGGTGTTCGCTTGGTACCGGATCGTGCTGGGCCTGGTTGTCGGGCTGTTACTTTACGCTCGAGCTTAGTGAAGGCTTGGCGTTAAATGTCAGTGGCACCGGATGAACACTAGTTGTCGCCACTACCACCGTCATTCATCGCCAAATCGTAAAGCGCTAAACCATCGTCATCGATGACTAACCAGCCACCGCGCGGGGTTTGACCCTCGGCAACGTGATCGCACTCCCAGTCAGGCAGTACCCAGCGCTCAGCGCGTTTGCCATCGATCGAAACAATGTTTCGCCCGGGGCGATGGGTATGGCCATGAATCATGAGGCTTACCTCAGCAGTTTTCATCGCTTGCGCGACTGCCTGCTCGTTAACATCCATGATCTCGCTGGTTTTTTGCTGGTTGGCCGCCATACTCTCGCCGCGTGCCTGAGCAGCAATGGCGAGCCGCTCTGGTATTGGCTTAGCTAAAAAACCAGCCTGCCATGCTGGGTTTCTCACCATGGCCCGAAACTGCTGATACGCGGTATCGTCGACACAGTATTCGTCGCCGTGACTGAGGAGAATAGTCCCAGCGCAAGTTTCAATGAGCGCTTGATCTGGCAGCAATTTTGCACCCAAACCTGTCGCGAGAGCTTCACCCATTAAAAAATCACGATTACCGCGGCCCAGCCATACCGGTATCTTGCCAGCGACTTGTTTTAACGCCAGCAAATCTTGTACGAGCCAGGCCGGCGCCATTTGTGCGACATCATCACCGATCCAGGCGTCGAAAATGTCGCCTGGCAGTAAAAGAGCATCCGCTTCTGCCGCAGCGAGTTTTAGAAACTCTCGAAAGGCCTCAGAGGTGGCCGGCGTGTTTGCCCCGAGATGAACATCAGAAGCAAGCCAGACCGAGCCTGTCAGTACGATTTTATTCAAGAGGAGCAGCCCTGAGGATGGTCACGTTTTCGACGGGGACGTTCTGGTGTGGGCCTTTGTTGCCAGTCTTGACTGCTTTGATTTTTTCCACAACATCTTGCCCTTCAGTTACTTCACCGAAAACGGTGTAGCCCCAGCCTTGAGTTGTGGGGGCGCTGAAGTTCAGGAAATCATTATTGGCCACATTGATAAAGAACTGAGCTGTGGCCGAATGTGGATCACTCGTGCGTGCCATCGCAAGGGTGTACTTATTGTTTTTTAAACCATTATTGGCTTCGTTTTCTACTGGCGGCTGAGTCGCCTTTTGTTTCATGCTGGCGTCGAAACCACCGCCCTGGATCATAAAGCCATCAATCACGCGATGAAATATCGTGCCGTCATAAAAACCATCTTTTACATATGCCATGAAATTAGCAGCTGTTTTAGGTGCTTTGTCGGTGTCGACTGTGATGATCATGTCACCATAATTTGTGGATATCAGGACGCGTGGGTGGTTGCTCATGGGACTTTTACCTTTGGATGAGTTCGAGGTTGATACGGGAAAGCTCTCGGCAGCGCTCGCCAAACCGGCGATGATGACCATGGCCGATGCAGCGATCGCCATGAAAATATTACGCAAACGATTAGATCTGATTACGTGCTGAGTCATAGGGAATTAAAATCTCTGGCTGATATAGTTTTGTCTGAGAAAGCCATCCACAGCAGTGAGTATGCTGATGTTTTTTTGCGAAACAGATCGGGCGGACCTTAATTCGCGAGCGCCGGATAGCCTCGGGTTTGCTATGAGTTCGACAATTTGTATTTTCGCCCCAACGCCATCAACTTTACTTGCTGCGGCGACTTCATAGGCGCGGATTGCCAGCAACAGATTAATGTCGCCCAGATTTGCTTGCGCCATGCCGTAATTTGGGTTGATCATCAAAGACATTTCGAGGGCGCGTCTCGCTTGATCGAGCTGCCCACGTTTGACATATAGCGTTGCCAGGTTATTCCAGGGTTCAGGCAGTTCAGGAAACTGCACTGTCATTTTTTGATAAACGTCCTCAGCCTCAGCCATCTTGCCCACAAGCGCCAGCGCCCGAGCGTGCAAAAACATCAACTGAACATCGGTACCTGGCGTTCTGCGAAGTTTTTCGGCTGCCAAGCGATCTTCTATCTCTTTCAGGGCTTCGGCGTACCGCTGGTTATCGAGAAGATACTGATAGCGTGTGGTCAGGTCTGTCGCGCTGGGTGGAATACGAGTATCGGTTGAAGGAGCAATGGCGTCCAGCGCTTTTGCCATCGCCTTCCAGCCTTTTTCAGGTGGTATTTCACCGTAGATATCAGAATATTGCCTGCGCGGAATATACGGAATTTTCGATCCATCACTACCAGACATACCATTGAGCGAGTTGATTGGATTCAAATCTTTAATCACCCCTCCAACTGCTGCCGGGTTGTTGCCGTAGGCCGGATCATTACTTTGATTGGAGCCGTAGCTTTGCTGCGAGCTATTGGCTTCGCCGCTTTGATAGACGTTGTTTGTCGATGAGCTCTGCGAGTGGCTGCTCGTCCACCCGCCACTTAACGCAACCATCAGGCTCAGATAAAAACCAGTTTTAAGGTGCAGATTCAATTCGACACATCCTCAGTTGCTATACTCTCCGATCCGCATTTTAGCCCTGCTTTTAAGCTAGGGCTTTTTAGATGATCTGACATGCTGCAAATATACGACTCACTGTCGCGAACTAAACGTCCTTTTGTTCCTTTGACGGCTGGTCAAGCCGGCTTATATGTGTGCGGCATGACGGTTTACGACTACTGCCATCTGGGCCACGCTCGCATGCTGGTGAGTTTTGATGTGATCCAGCGGTGGCTCCGTGCAAGCGGTTTAGCCGTCAATTATGTACGCAACATAACCGACATTGATGACAAAATCATCAAAAAAGCCGTCGAGACCAATCAGCGCTTGAGCCAGGTGACGTCTTTTTATATTGATGCCATGCATGCCGATGAGCGCGCACTCGGCGTGCAATCTCCTGACCATGAGCCGCGGGCAACGCAATACGTGGGCGAAATGTTGTCCATTATTGATCGGCTGGAGCAAAATCATCTGGCATATCAAAGCGACGATGGCGACGTTAATTTTGCGGTAAGGGGGTTTGAGGGTTACGGCAAATTGTCTGGCAAATCCCTGGATGATTTGCGCGCTGGCGAGCGAATTGCGGTGTCTGCGAATAAACGCGATCCGATGGACTTTGTTTTATGGAAAGCAGCCAAACCAACTGAGCCGGAAGATACTCGTTGGGACTCACCGTACGGGTGGGGGCGTCCTGGCTGGCACATCGAGTGCTCAGCCATGAGCAAAGCACTGCTTGGTACCCCGCTTGACATACATGGCGGTGGTCCGGATTTGAAGTTTCCCCACCACGAGAATGAAATAGCCCAGACGGAAGGCGCCTTCGGCGGTGTTTTAGCGAATACCTGGATGCATTGCGGCCCATTGATGGTAGACGCCGAAAAAATGTCCAAGTCGCTGGGTAATTTCAAAACTATCCGCCAAACGATTGCGATGCCAGGGCAGACGGACACAACCGCTGAATATGAAGTGAATCCTCGCGAAGGCGAGATGCTGCGATTCTTTATTGTTCGTAATCATTATCGAAGTCAGCAAAATTATGCGCCGGATAACTTGGTCGACGCGCAGAGTGCGCTGGATCGGCTCTATCAGACGTTACAGAATGTGCCCCCTGTCGAACCGGCAGTCACGATAGATTGGTCTACCCCAAGCGCGTGCGCGTTTCGTGATGCCATGAACGACGATTTCAATACGGCAGGCGCAATTGCTTCACTGTTTGAGCTCGCCACACAAGCTAATAAAGACCAGGATGGGGCGATCTCTGCGCAGCTGAAAGCTTTGGCGGGCTTGCTGGGCTTGCTACAACGAGAACCAGCAGTGTATTTCCAGAGCCCAACACGGTATAGCCGCCGTGCGATGGAAGAATTTGCAGTGCAGGGCGAGCAAGAGGGAGCTGAATCGCGGCAGGGCTTAGGCGATAGTGAAATTGAGGCAATGATCCAGGCTCGCGCTGAGGCGAAACTAGCCAAAAATTTCGCCCAAGCCGATCAGATTCGTGCGACACTGAAATCTGCCGGGGTCGAACTGGATGACAAGCCGGGTGGTCTGACGCAGTGGCGCCGAGCATAAGAAGAAAGAACAAACAAAATCTCAATGGCTATCACCACAAGCTCTGACCTCAAGCCCGACTATTGGGATGAATCGATCGCGCATCTCATGAAGCGGGATCGCATCTTGCGCAAAATTATTCCAAAACATCCGGACATCTGGTTGCGTAATCGCGGCAATCCCTTCGTTACCCTGGCTCGATCGATTGTCGGACAGCAAATATCGGTCAAAGCTGCCGACTCTGTTTGGGCGAAATTTCAGTTGCAATGTGGCAAACGACCAAGTCCCGCTAGCGTACAGAAAGCGGGTCTGGTGAATTTGCGCGGTTGCGGGCTATCGCAACGTAAAGCAAAATGTATTCTTGATTTATCGGTTCACTTCTCCGAAAAGCGTGTGTATCCTCAAAAGTGGTCGTCTATGGACGACGAAGATGTGATCGGCGAGTTAACGGCAATTCGGGGCATTGGCCGCTGGACGGCAGAAATGTTTCTTATTTTTAATCTGCAACGGCCTGACGTCCTGCCGCTTGACGATGTCGGTTTGCTGAAAGCAATTTCGTTACACTATTTCAGCGGTGAGCCAGTTTCGCGCTTCGAGGCGAGAGAAGTCTCGCAAGCGTGGCAGCCCTGGCGCACAGTAGCAACGTGGTATCTGTGGCGTAGCCTCGATCCCGTTCCAGTTGAATACTAAGGGCAATATTTACGTTATGGCGACGACTTTTCTAGAATTTGAACATCCCATCAGTGAGCTTGAAAGCAAGATCGAGCAACTGAGATATGTTCAAGCTGATTCAGCGGTTGATATTTCCGACGAAATCAGCCGACTGAGTCAAAAAAGCCAGCAGCTGGCGCGCGACATTTATGACAAGTTGACACCGTGGCAGACGACCCTTGTCGCCAGGCATCCCCAGCGGCCCTACACGATGGATTACGTCAGGGAAATTTTTACCGACTTTCACGAATTGCATGGCGACAGGATGTTTGCTGACGACCAGTCAATCGTCGGCGGCTTGGCTCGCTTTACCGGCACACCTTGCATGGTAATTGGTCATCAAAAAGGGCGAGATACAAAAGAACGCGCTGCGCGTAATTTTGGTATGCCTCGTCCAGAGGGTTATCGTAAGGCGCTACGTTTGATGCGTCTTGCTGAGAAATTTAATCTGCCTGTATTTACCTTTGTCGACACACCTGGTGCTTATCCAGGCGTGGGGGCGGAGGAGCGTGGCCAGTCAGAGGCCATCGGGCATAACCTGTACGCCATGGCCGAGCTAAAAGTACCCATCATCTCAACCATTATCGGTGAAGGTGGTTCAGGCGGTGCGTTGGCAATCGCTGTTGGCAATGCGGTCATGATGTTGCAGTATTCAATTTACTCGGTGATATCCCCAGAGGGGTGTGCATCGATTCTATGGCGCAGCCCCGATAAAGTCGCTGAGGCTGCTGCGGCGCTGAACATCACTGCAGCGCAATTGAAAGCGCTTGGTCTGATAGATCGGGTGATTAATGAGCCTATTGGTGGTGCGCATCGCGATCCCAGGGTGATGGCTCGCTTGCTTCGCCGCTCTCTGGGTGACGCACTCAGGCAGTTGTCGGGGATGACTGCTCAGCAACTCGTCGATCATCGGATCGAGCGACTATTATCGTTTGGGCGCTTCGACGATATCAAAGTAGCTAAAGTCAAAAAATAGCAACGCTACAGGGGGTGGGTTTGGCCGCGAGTCTCGAATTCGTTCAGCGCGCGATCGCAACCGCTCAGGCCGAGGTACTTGAAGCCGCCGTCCAGCAAGCGTTCGCTGCCTTGTCAGAGCAGAGCTGTGTTGCCGTTGCTTTAAGCGGTGGCGCTGATTCCCTAGCCATGGCTGCTGTTGCAACAAAAGCCGCCAACAGTTGCGGCGTAACGCTCAAACTTTTTCATATTCATCACGGACTTTATCCGCAAGCCGATGATTGGGTTCAAGCTGTCAAAAGGATTGCTGACGACCTTGGTGTCTTTTTAGTGATCCAGCATGTACAAGTCGACCAAAACCTTGGCCTCGGTATTGAAGGAGCGGCTCGCGATGCCCGCTACCTGGCTTTTGCCGAGATGTCCAAAGAACATGCAGTTGACGCCATCTTGCTAGGACATCACCAGCAGGATCAGGCCGAAACGGTTTTGTTGCGGTTACTGCGCGGCACTGGCGTACAAGGTTTAGCAGCCATGAAGTCGGACCATACTCGTAACGGTGTGCGCTTGTTGCGCCCCTGGTTGGATATTGACCGAGCGGTTATTTTGCGGCTGGCAAAAGCATTAACAGCCGAAGTTGGCTGGCAGGCCGTTCAAGATCCAAGTAATCGCGATGAACGATATGCCCGTGGTGCACTGCGTGAAAAAGTCATCCCGGCGCTACTGTCACGCTGGCCGAGCTGGGTAGATGCAGTGACGCGCCATGCCCGCCAAGCGGCAGAGGCCACTCAGATTCTTAATGAGGTCGCAGAAGAAGATCTGTCGAAACTGGATCTTGACTCAACTGATGAAAGTTTCAGCTTAAAAAGCTGGCGCGAGTTAAGCCCCGCGCGCCAGACGCTGGTGATGCGATACTGGTTGCAAAAGCAAGGCGTTCAAATGCCCAGCGAACGAAGGCTTGCCGAGCTAATTAAACAATTAAGGCAATTGCACGCGCTCGGGCATGACCGTAGCTTGCAATGGCAACACGGCCTGATTAAGGTGAGTTGCGTTCGTGGCAGAGTGATTTTGGTCAGCAGTTGATCACAGCGTCCCAGTACCGAGCAGCCTGCGTGTTCGCCTCAGATTTGAACGGTCTAAGGTAAAATAATCGACTTTGCTGTTATTTTTGCGCTAACCAAAAGTCTGGGCGATTTGCCCATGGCTTGTTTCAAGTCTTGGATCATGTCACTGATTGTTCATAAATACGGTGGTACCTCGATGGGGTCTGTCGACCGCATTCGAAACGTCGCCAAACGCGTCGCTAAATGGCATGCTGCTGGCCATCAAGTGGTGGTTGTGCCCTCTGCGATGTCGGGGGAAACCAATCGTTTGCTGGGCTTAGCGAAAGATCTCTCGCCCGAGGCTGATGGCCGCGAGCTGGATATGATCGCAGCAACGGGCGAGCAGGCCTCAAGTGGTTTGTTGGCTGTTGCGCTGCAAGCACAGGGTTTAAAGGCTCGCAGCTACGCAGGTTGGCAGGTGCCGGTGCGTACTGATTCGGCCTTTACTAAAGCCCGTATTACCTCTATAGATGACCAGCGGATCCGAGCTGATCTTGACGCAGGCATGGTGGTGGTGGTTACCGGGTTTCAAGGGGTGGATGACAATGGCCACATCACGACTTTGGGTCGGGGCGGCTCAGATACCTCTGCTGTCGCGATCGCTGCTGCATTGAAAGCCGACGAATGCCTGATCTATACGGACGTTGATGGTGTGTATACGACCGATCCACGCGTTGAGCCAGACGCGCGTCGCTTGAGTGTTATCTCTTTTGAAGAGATGCTCGAGATGGCTTCGATGGGATCCAAAGTTCTGCAGATTCGTTCAGTTGAGTTTGCTGGTAAATATCGCGTTCCAACCCGTGTATTGTCCTCGTTGACCGACCCTGACATACCACTTGCCGAAGAAATGAAATCCGGCACACTGATTACTTTTGAGGAAGACGAAAAAATGGAAGCAGCCGTTGTCTCGGGCATCGCCTTCAGCCGCGACGAAGCCAAAATTACCCTGTTAGGTGTGCCAGATAAGCCTGGTATTGCCTACTCGATACTGGGTCAGGTCGCCGAAGCCAATATTGACGTAGATATGATTCTGCAAAATCAATCGGTTGACGGCACAACAGATTTCTCCTTTACAGTGCACCGTAACGAATTTGCTCGCACCTTGGCTGTGATCAAAGACAAGATCGCCGCTAGCGTGAATCCGCGTGAGGTCTTGTCTGACGACAAGGTTGCGAAAGTGTCAATTGTGGGTATCGGCATGCGCTCGCACGCCGGTGTCGCCAGTCTGATGTTTAAGACGCTGGCGGAAGAGGGCATAAACATTCAGATGATTACGACGAGCGAGATCAAGACCTCGGTTGTCATTAGCGACAAATATATGGAGCTCGCAGTGAGGGCTTTACACAAGGCGTTTGGATTGGAGATTGAGCCTGTCAAGGCCTGAGATGCATTGCATTACAGATCCATACTGCGTTTGAACACGGTTTAGCCGTGCTAAAATCTTGTCTTGGTTTGGAGGCGTGCCCGAGAGGCTGAAGGGGCTCCCCTGCTAAGGGAGTATGTGAGCAAAAACTTGCATCCAGGGTTCGAATCCCTGCGCCTCCGCCAAGAAGTACCGCAAGACCTTCATGTATAAACGATCTAAGCAAATCTGTTGTATCTATCCCACCAACTGTCCCACCGGTCTTGCAAGGCTTACTCATCTTGCAGTGTTCTTCTTTTAATTATTGTTGGCCTTATGTTGATTGCTAACTGCTAGTAATCTCACAACCTGCCCCTGCTTGTTCGCCCATCGATGTAATGAGTCTGTGTACTTCTTCGTACTTGTTACTCTCCGACACCCTGAGTCGGTAGTTTTTAGACCCCACCGTACCCCCACCCCCCTAAATCGGCAAGAGCCTTCCTTTTGCCCATAACCACTGTTCTTCAGGCGCAAATTAAAACTTTGTCAAATTTTGTAAAAATCTGGTATGTGCATGTCAAACGTTTTACATGTTTATGGTGGGTTCAGTCGTTGAAGGAAGGGTCGTTTGCCAGAGTTCTTTCTTTGCTTTTGAATGGACTGAGCAGTAGGTCTAGTATGGTTTGTTTTTTCTTACGTGGCGCGGCTGATTCGACTAGCCAAATGATGTCACGGTGATCGCCGCTACCAGACGTCCGAGCAACATGCAGGTATTCAAATATCGGCTTCTTTAAGCCGCAACTAACGCACGTTTTTAAAATGTCGGATCTAGTACCCCAATCATTAGGTGGAAAGCCAACCCGATAAGTCCCCCATTCAGGTCGTGTATGTATTTGACCGCAGTCAAGACACTTAAAGAGATTGAAACTGGCTATACGAGACATGGTTTTTGTATCGAGTTCCGTTAGGGGAACAGGAGTTTTGTTTGAGGTCCTTACACTTTAAATTATTTTGAGTGCTGAATCCCCCCTACACCCTTAGTCGGTCGATTTTAGACCCACCACCGCGCACCCCCACCCCCCAAATTTGATTTGATGGTACCTAAATCCAGCTACGCACTAGGTTTTGGACGAACGATAGGGCTATTTTTGGCATCCTTTCACTGAAGTAATTTTCCAACTCCACTTGACCTTAGGGATTTCCAAAACAGTGCTCCCAAGACTGTCGGTGCCCTTCGGTTCGATTTGCTTACTAACATATAGGTCATACTCTTGAATCCGAGTTGGTTTGTCGCTTGTACCTTGAAAAATCTTAACTGAGGCTGATGAGATACTGATATTGCCATTGCCGTTATATAGCCTTGTACTGAAATATGGCCCTGTAACGTATGTGATGTCGGCACTGCCCCACTGAAGCTTTTCACGTTCTGTAGCGGTAAGTTCGCGTTCGGGACACTTCTTTTTTTCCTCTGTCTTGGAAGGAAAGAGTTTGCGACATGACTGAGTTATCAGCCCCAAAGTAAGGTAATCGTCATCACCCGACGTTTTAGATGGTTTATTTTTAATAGCGTCTATCACGCATTCATCATAATTTGATGGTTTTCCGAACAAAGTCCACGCGTTAGCTGCTGTAAACGCTACGCTAAGCAAGAAAAAGCACACATACCTGTTCACAATCAAATCCCTCTTGGATAACCAACCAAATGCTTTGGTTCTGGGTGCTGCTGGTCGTAAATGACCTTGTTAACGGCTTCGCCGAAGTCCACTAGTTCGTGCGGTATGGCAATGCAGTGATCCATCTTAAGCGCCAGTGCTAGTAGTTTGTCGGTTGTTACTAAGTAAACCCTCTTATTGCAGTCGGTGCAATGCCTGACCCGTGCTTCATTCTCAAACTGTGTCAGGCTATCCCAAGATCGATTGCATTTATATTTCACAGCGCAATTACGGATGATGGGCTTTGGTTTTTCGCCTTGATCGTTGCTTGACTTGTCGGTCATAGTGAAGTCACTCCTCATTTTTTGAAGTTGGCTCACATGTGGGCCTCGAAGCTGGACGAAAAGCTAGTTCTGAACGCAACAAATCCACGACTGATATGTGAATATTCGAATGGACAATGGTTAGGTAAACCTCCTCGAGCTTAATTTTGTTCCGACGATCAAGACGGCGGTGGTAACTGAGGGGATCGTATGGATCCTTTCGAAGTCCAGCGGGATTAATTAAAGTTAAACCGTATGCCTCTTGAAATCGATCGATCATCACGATTTTGTAAAAAAGTGGAGTGTTTATAAACGGGCGTTGACACCATCTCCTTTGTCTTTTGTATAACTCCAAAGACGCGAATAGTTGCAGTCCTACCATATCGAGTAGGTGCTCTTTTTCTTCCCTATTTTTGCAAAGGGTAAAGGCTTTTACAAACACGTCCCCAAACTCGTCTTCACACTCATCCTCAGGGGCAAGCGGAAATACTTCACTAAATTTATCCCACGGAAATTGTCCATCTGTTACGTTTTCAAGTATCAATAAGCGTGATTCCATTCTCGAACATGACATGAATGCTCCCCTTGTTTAAAACCAGCGAATTGGGTATAAGTTTCGGAGAGCTTGATACTGCTTAACTTTGCTGCCCCTTTTTTATCAATGCCACAAAAGCCTCGAAAAAGGCAAGTTTTTTGTCAACATTAATTAAATCGAGGGAAAACCCTAATGTTTGAGGTGTGTCCTTGAGAAACGTCAGAAGGTATCTATTCAGTATTGTTAGTTTGATAGCTACTATTGCTCGAGCCGATCCTCAGTCTGCGGAGCCTGTCCCCAATTTTGAGTGGACTAAAGATTCAGGTGCTACCCAAGCTCAGTGTTTGCAGCAATTAGCCAATACTTCAGTCGGTAAGCAAGTGTTGACCGAAATCCTGTATACGACCGATAACATCCAAAAACAACAGGAGTTAAGTGCGATCGATTCTAAGCTTACAGCGCAGCAAAAAGAGGTATTAAAAGAGTACATAGCAAAGAATCTAGATTGCAGATCGATTGCATTTGAGCGGCAATTAACTGAAAAAGGTGTAATTACTCGACAGAAATTCTATGAAGAAATGGATGCGGTTTTTGACCAACTGCTCGAGGGTGAAATTACTATAGGCCAAGCAAACAAGTTAAAAGCCAAAGCTGTGGAGCAATTTCAGAAAAATAATTACTCCCCAGAAAAGCAGAAAAATAATCCGATATTGATTAACGCTGGTTAATTTTAATGCCAATATTGGCTCTTTATTCTAAAACAATCAGTATATATTGATTAAATATTTTATAAGGATCTGACTTATGAGATCAATTTTGTACGTACTTTTAATAATCCTTGCTGGTTGCAATGTTCCTAGTACAAGGATGGCAACATCCAATGATCAACTGGAGCAGCGGTGTTCCTTGGTCTACTTAAGTGCTTTTTCGACTGCAGATCCAAGCAAAGGTGCGGGGTATGCAGCGGCGATTGCTGCTAAAGCCAAGTCCGAGTGTCTCGTAGGCAGATAGTTTTTCTAATCTAAAAAAACGCCAAGTTTATGTATTCTATTTTTATGAGTAGCTTTAATTTTTATTTAATTCTTTAAAACTTTATTTTGAGAAGTAAATTTAAAAGCTAACGTTTATTATCAGATCAATTGTCAAATACGAGAAAAATAAAGATTCTTGCTATTTTGTAGAGAATAGTATTTTATTATGAAAACTAAAAAATTTGATTCATTTTTTAATTGATGGTATAAACAAAGGTAATATTCGAGTAATTTTTTTTAAGCATGCTTCTGGAGACTCAAATGAGCGTCAAAAACAAATCGTTCTTGATACCTGTAGCGGCAGCAATCGGCGCACTTGCGGCATCTTCAACGCCAGTGCTTGCTTCTGTCGACAAGTCAGAATCTAGTCAAGATAAGACAGACGGTCTTTCAAAAGCGCCTGCCGGAATGACAGGTCATAAAATGACTTATGTCAAAGGTGACGAGCTCCATGGCTTATTACTCAATAAGAGTGCCGATGGCTTGGTAATGGCGTACCATACTTCACATTCGTCACATAGTTCACACAGGTCACACAGCTCGCACTATTCGAGCCGTTAATGTGACAGAAGTTATCTTCGACAAAGCTTTCTTTAGCCCAGAGACGCTGAAGAAAGCAGGATATAGATTCATAGATCAATTTTCAGTGGATTTTAGCTCCACTGAACACAGCTACGTGTGTCGGTTAGCTTTTAAAACAAACAAAACTACCGAAGCGATAGCGGCGCTCATCAAAGACTTTCGTAATGAGGTTCTTGATCAAGATTTGAGAGAGCGTATTAAGCAGGAAACTGAGCCTGTTCGAAATCTAATACTCGCACATGCGTTTTCAAAAACAAGCCTTGTGCAGCATGAGTAAATTTCAACCACTAAATTTCTACAAACCTAAAAACGCGCAGTATGAATTGCTTCCGTTTAGATTTTCCTTGTTGAACGGCGATCTGTACGTGCTCTCTAATTTCGTTGGCGAGTATAAGATTCTGCAGCGAGAAAAACTATACTCATTCGCTCGCCATCAACTTCCTGCAGACGATTCAGACTACATCGATTTGCGTGCTAAGCAGTTCCTACTAGATGATAGCAACTCAATTGCGCCGCAATTGTTATCAATAAAAACTCGGACAAAATACAGTCGTCTCGCTGACTTTACAGCTCTTCATATTTTTGTTGTTAGTTTGAGGTGCGAGCACAGTTGTCCATACTGCCAGGTGTCGCGACAGTCGGAAGACAGAGATTCTTTCGATATGACAGAAGAAGTTGCGGATCGTGCGTTAGAACTAACCTTTAAGTCGCCTTCTGAGAATATCAAGATTGAATTTCAAGGCGGTGAGTCTCTCCTAAATTTTGATTTGATTAAGTATATAGTTGTAAAGGCGAAAAAGATTAATGAAAAAGTTAATAAGCATTTAGGATTTGTAGTCGCGACGAATTTAGCGCCGGTGACTCACGAGATGCTTCTGTTTTGCAAAGAGCATGATATTGTTATATCCACTTCGTTGGATGGTCCTTCAGATCTTCATAATAAGAATCGACCGCGTCCTGGCAAGAATAGCTATGAAAAAGCTATCGAAGGTATCAGACTCGTTCGAGAGGTGCTTGGTCAAGACAAGGTGTCTGCCTTAATGACCACGACAGAAGCGAGTTTAAATCGTGTAAAAGACATAATTGACGAGTATATTAAAAATGATTTTGATGGAATATTCTTACGTCATTTGTCGCCTTATGGTTTTGCAATAAAAACAAAATCATATCTTGCGTATTCAACAGAACGATGGTTGGATTTTTACAAAGAGGGCCTGCAATACATAATCGAATTAAATAAGGCTGGTACTCGGTTTAGAGAGTATTACGCTTGTACGATATTAAGCAAAATGCTTACAAATTCAGATCCGGGATTTGTAGATCTCATGAATCCGTCAGGAATGGGTATAGCTGCAATTGTTTATAACTATGACGGATCCGTGCATCCTTCAGATGAGAGTAGGATGCTTGCTGAGATGGGCGACAATACATTCCGGATGGGCAATGTCCTCGAAAATACATACGAAGAAATTTTTTCCTCTGAAGCACTTGTTAAACCACTAGAAGAATCCTTCACGCTGAGCGCACCGATGTGTTCTGACTGTGCTTTCGAATCATTCTGTGGTGCTGACCCTGTTTATCACTACGCAACAAGTAAAGACTTTTTAGCCAAGAAACCAGAGTCAGATTTTTGCCATAGAAATATGTCAATTTTTAAATATTTAATTTGTCTTATGGAAGAGGATCCGTTCGTTAAACGTCTGTTTATTCGATGGGCTCATGGATCATGATTAAGTTATCGGGCAAGTTAAAACCGCTAAATGGTTTAAGACCACTAACTAAGCTGCTTATATGCACATTACTCGATAAACTACCTGATGATGAGGCGGAAGGAAAGGCGCTACTTTGTGACCAGGCGAAGATAGTCGGCAAATATGGTGCGGTGTTACGCAAGCAAGCCATAGATAAATTACAGGACATACCTGAATTTTTACTGCCCGAAGATATGCAGCATCTTTCAGAGGGAGATGTTATTCGTATCAGCGAAGATGGCCATTCAGTTCGGGTATTGTTTCGTGCCAAGTCAAACCACAACGCAATTCTTCTTACTGAGCAATGCAATCATTATTGTTTGATGTGTTCCCAGCCGCCCAAGGATATCGATGACTCGTGGCTACTGGATGAGGCAAAACAATTAGTCCAATTATTGCCAACAACAACAAAAGAGATCGGATTCACAGGTGGAGAGCCCACCTTATATGGAGATGGCTTCATCGATCTACTTAGACTTACGAATCTTTATCTACCCAATACTGCAGTGCACATCCTATCTAATGGTCGTTCATTCAAAGACATAGAGTTTGCTAGAAAGTATGCCGCTGTTGGTCATAAAGATGTGATGCTTGGTATTCCTATTTACTCTGATGATCCTGTTCGGCATGATTACATCGTGCAGGCTGAGGGGGCTTTTAGTGAAACAATTGCTGGCATATTGAATTTGAAGGCTTTACGGCAGCGAGTTGAAATACGAGTGGTCCTTCACAAACAAAGTGTACCTAGATTAGTACAAACTGCAGAGTTCATTGCACGGAACTTATTATTTGTTGATCATGTTGCTCTAATGGGATTAGAGGTTATTGGTTTTACACGAGCAAATTTAGATGACTTGTGGATTGATCAGTTTGAATATAAAGATAAGTTAAGCGAAGCTGTAGATATTCTCGAGGCGGCAGGTCTCAACTTATCGATTTACAACCATCAACTCTGTTTGGTCAATGCAGATGTAAGTAATGCATATCGTAGATCCATAAGCGATTGGAAAAATGAATATGTGGATGAGTGCAAAAACTGCACTAAGCAATACGAATGTGGCGGATTTTTTACATCTTCTAAGCAATTTAGATATAGCTCTAACATTAGCGCATTTAAAAATTGAGCTGACTACTTAATCTAATATTTGTTTAACGCGATGTTTGAATAAGTTCATCATTGATCCAACCGGTAATATTGAATCTGTTTTGTAAGCGTCCGGGGAAGTCACCTAGACTATGGGAGTCAGGAATGGTAATGCTTAAGTATCGAGGCTTGGAGCTTGCCAGAGGTGCGGCAGCAAATCCTCGATCTGACTAGCCTTGTGCGTCGGC